>Ga0209930_1000020_pt1 | contig 1055296 bp, 987 predicted proteins | sample ThiBiot_500_biof_2_FD_183948 | JGI IMG/M metagenome (GOLD analysis project Ga0209930, IMG submission 183948) | Wastewater bioreactor microbial communities from Cape Town, South Africa - Thiocy_cont_500_biof (SPAdes) | ecosystem: Engineered > Bioreactor > Thiocyanate-remediating >... | reverse complement strand
CAACTCGTTCAACACCGCCGGCGGCATTCCCCTGGTGTTTGGCGCGCTCGGGCCGACGGGGCTTACCCAGGCTTCCGGCGAATCCGCCACAGGCGTGCAGCAGAGCACGTTTAACGTCATGGATCGTTTCCTCAACCTGATGACCGATCCTTATGCGAGCGGCCGCACCACGGCCATGGTTCCCATGTCCTACGCACCGCTGCCCAAGGGCACGCCGCCTTTGATGGTCACGCAACAACCGCGCTGGAGCGTCTGGGCGGCCGGCTATGGCGGCACGCAGACAACACGCGGCACGGCGTTGATCGGCTCCAACACTTATACCGGCGGCATCTACGGTTTCGCCGCCGGCGCTGACTATCGCGTCTCGCCCGATACGGTCGTCGGCTTCGCGCTCGGCGGCGCCGGCACCAGCTATCACCTCGCCAATGGACTGGGCAGCGGTTCGTCCAATGTCTTCCAGGCGGGTCTCTATGGCCGGCAGACTTTTGGCTCGGCTTATGTGGCGGGCTCGCTCGCCTATGGCTGGCAGGACGTGACCACCGACCGGCGCGTCATGTTCGATCAATTGCGCGCGAGATTCACCGCCAACGCCTTCGCCGGTCGGCTCGAAGGCGGCTATCGCCTCGGCACGCCGTTCGGCGGCTTGACGCCTTATGCGGCCGGTCAGTTCACCAATGTCGCACTGCCCAACTACAGCGAGCAGGCGATCACCGGTCCAGGCCTCTTCGCACTCAACTACGCGTCGAAGAGCGTCACCACATGGCGCACGGAACTGGGTGTTCGCGGCGACACGTCGTTCGACATGGGCAATGCCACCCTGTGGCTGCGCGGTCGCCTCGCCTGGGCGCATAATTACAACCCAAACAGTTCGCTCTCAGCCTCCTTCCTCAACCTCCCCGCCTCGAGTTTCGTGGTCAATGGCGCCGCGCCGTCACGCAATGCCGCGCTCGTTTCGGCCGGTGCCGAGATGAAGTGGCAGAACGGTTGGTCGATCGCCGCGACCTTCGAAGGCGAGTTCTCCGGCCGCAGCAACAGCTACGCCGGCAAGGGATCGCTGCGTTACCAGTGGTAGGATCAAACGCCCTGTCTGCAGGACCTGTGACGCGGGTATTTTGCAATCAACTTTTATAACGCGATCAACTGTGGGCAACGCGCTGGAACAGCTCCGGACAGCTCGCGTTGGCGTTTGGGCGGGCTAATTCCGAAAGGAGTTCAGCATGCTTAAAACGACCATCCTAGCTTCGGCTATCGCGGCAATGGCGTGGGTTCCATTGACGCAAGCGCAAACGCAAAGAGACGGCGCGGCAGCGGGTGGCGCGCTCTCCGGCGGTGCTGCCGGCGCCGCCGGTGGTGCCATCGTTGGTGGGCCGGTGGGTGCCGTTGTCGGCGGTATTGTCGGCGCAACCGTTGGCGGTTCGGCCGGCGCAGCCCTGACGCCGGACGATCAGCGTTACATTCACGGATATGTTGTCGAACGGGATATCGACAACGTCGCGATTTCGGAACCGCTGGCACGCGGGCGGTCATTGCCGCGCAGCGTGAGAACCTATGTCATCGAGGGCGACCAGCGTTACCATTCGCTGCGCTATGCCCGCGTCAACAATCAGTATCTCCTGGTTGACTCGCGCGGCAATATTGTCGGAGCGATCGAGTAAGCATCATCGTTGCGGCCCGCGGCAGTTCCTGCCGCGGGGCGTCATTGCGATTAGCGGAAAAAGAACCAGATGCCGGATGCAGCCGCGATCAGCACCACCAGGATCAGCACGATGAGGCCAGGTTCATACAGGATGGAACTCCAGGTCACGGCTTCCGTGGTGATTTCCTCAACGATCTTCTCGCGCTCATCGTCATCATGATCGCTGTCTTGCTCGCGGCGCTCGTCATCGCCTGCTTTCGGCGCGGAAGGGGTGAGATTGGGGTGACGAAAAAACAGCGTGTCCTCGGAAGTGCCATTGCCATCGCTGCGGGGCGGATCCGACGGCGTCGAAGTGTCTCGATCTTTTACCGACATATCCATCTCCTGCGGCAGGTTCATCGCGTCAATCGATGGGGATCGGCTTCGTTCCGATACCCGATCGGAACCCCGCAAAATAGGCCGAAATCCTCAAACCCGACGCGAGGCCGTTCAACGTGTTTTCGGCCTGCCCGGTTCCCGATCTGGCTCCGAAAAGACAGAAGGAGCCGGGCCAAGCCCGGCTCCTTGATGCTGGAACCGGGGTTCCATCAAGCGACGCGCTGGGCCGGGCGGCGAACGGCCATCATTTCCAGTTCGGCGAGGACGGCAACCGCGACCGCCTGGACGACAACCACCGCCGTTCCCAATGCGTTGGGCGCCAGCCAGCCCGTCGCGAGCGAAACGAAGCTTTCGATGGTCCACAGAACGTTGATGCCGATGATCGTCCAGACGGCCCAGACCGGCACCGTGCTGCGGGTGGCGGTCCACAGAACGAAGGCCGCGAAGGGCAGAAGGATCGCGCCAGCGCCGCGCAGCACCGCCGGATCGATGGCCGTGAGCCCGGCCAGGACCGGCGCACCGAGCAACATCGCCAAGCCGGAAACGAGGGAGACGGCCCCGTCGAGCACGAGGATGCGGCGCAGGAAAGCGTCCGAGCGGATCATGGACATGAGGTTCGACATGATGAATTTCCTTTCAGATTGAATCGGTTACGAAATGATTTTTCAGTGACGGACGAAGTCGAAGAAGCCGATGACGGCGTTGACCTTGCCGGATGCGTCGAGAGTGGCGACATCGGTGCCCTTGACGACGGCGCCGTCGCCGGCGGCCAGTTCCCAGGTGAAGCGCAGGCGGTTGTTGTAACCGTCGGCCTCGCCCAGGCGCTTGAAGCTGTGGCCGGGGAAGCGCTCCTGCACCTGGCCGATCATCGCCGCGATACCGGCCAGCCCCTCGCTCTGCATCACCGGATCGACGAAGCTGGCATCGGCGGCAAAGATGCCGGCGAGTGCCGCTTCACGCTTGGCGGCATCGCGTTCGTTCCAGCTGGCGAGATAACGGTCGGCGATCTGGTTGAAGTCGGTCATTTTCGGGTCTCCTGCGTTGCGAACCGGCCGGGTTGGCCTCGTTCGTTGACCCGACAATCGGCGCAGGAAGGCGGCGGGTCGATTACCTGCCAGGTAATGGGATTACGATTTGTCCGGCGCTAGAGTGCGAGGCATGAACACGAACTCCGTCTCCTCCTCCGCCCCTACCCCCGTCACTTTCGGCGACCATCTGCGCCTCTGGCGCCAGCGCCGCCGCCTGAGCCAGCTCGACCTCGCCAACGAGGCCGAAATCTCGACCCGCCATCTGAGCTTCGTCGAGACTGGCCGCTCCAAACCGTCACGTGAGATGGTGCTTGCCTTGGCGCATCGGCTCGACGTGCCATTGCGCGAGACCAATGCGATGCTGGCCGCGGCCGGTTTCGCGCCGATGTTCAGCGAACGCGCCCTCGACGATCCACAGCTCGCCGCCGCGCGACAGGTCGTCGACCAGGTGCTGAAAGCCCACGAGCCCTACCCGGCGCTGGCGGTCGATCGCCGCTGGAATCTCGTGGCCATGAATGGTGCCCTCGCGCCTTTCCTGGAAGGCATCGCCCCCTTCCTACTGACGCCGCCCATCAATGTGCTGCGCCTTAGCTTGCATCCGGAGGGACTGGCGCAACGCATCCTCAATCTGCAGGAATGGCGCGCCCATGTTTTCATCCGCGTGTCCCGCCAGATCGACATCGCCGCCGATGCCGGCCTCATCGACCTCCTGGAGGAGTTGCGCAATTATCCAGCGCCCCGACGACAACCGCCGCGCATCGAGGACGGACCGGTGATCGCCACGCCGTTGCGATTATCCTCTCCAGCGGGAGAACTGTCGTTCATCAGCACGATGACCGTCTTCGGTTCGCCCTTGGAGATCACGTTGTCGGAATTGGCGATCGAAGCTTTCTTTCCCGCCAATGCACACACGGCACAGGTGCTGGCGCAAGCCCGCGAGGCGGCGAACTCTTAGACCAAACGTGTGCGCTGCGTCTCTCCCGTTGCGCTCGTCCAAGTTCTCCCTACGATGTCCTGCGTCTGTCGATCCGGCGACACGATCGTCGTGATAGAAGACCGTCGCGCCATCCATGGAGAGCTGTTCTGCAATGATCGGAGAATTCGCTGCGGCGCTCGAAACATGTGCAACCATCGATGAGGTCAAGTTTCTATTCAGGGATCGCATCGCGACCTTTGGCTATAACGCCAGCGCCTGCGGCGCTTTCCTGCCGACCGACCGAGGACCGGAAACGCATTTCTTCTTTCAGGATTGGCCGCCAGCCTGGATCGAGCTTTATATCAGCCGCAATTTCGTTGCCGCCGACTATAGCGTGGCGGAGGCGCGACGCCGCATCGCGCCTTTCACCTGGTTGGAAGCCAAAGCGCAACGAACCCTATCGCGCGCCGAACAGGACATTTGGGACACCGCGATCGCCTGGGGATGGACCGATGGACTTTCCGTGCCGATCCACGGGCCCGGAGGTTACTTCGGCCTGGTCGCCATGGCGGGCAAAGAACAGCCCATGCCGCCGTCCTTGCGTACTCTGTTACATCAGATCTCGTTCCTGACCCATGAACGTTGCCGCGCCCTGATAGGCCTCACGCCCGTCGCCGATCCGCAAGCCGTGCTGACGCATCGCGAATTGGAATGCATTCGCTGGGTTGCCGCCGGAAAGACCGATCTGGAAATCGCCAGTATCATGGATCTCTCCCAAACGACGGTGAAAACCCATGTCGACCAAGTGCGCCGCAAGCTTGGCGCCAAGACGCGCTCGCAGGCGGTGGCGCGCCTTGTGTTGAGCGGACTGTCGTAACATGTGGCAAAACAGCAACGGACAGAAGGCTTCTCACGCCGCCTCCTCTTTTTAGAGGAGAGACGCCGCGCCCCAAACCCGCGATTTTCCCCCTGGGCTGATTCTTATCGGTGATCTTGGGGGCGCGCGGATGCTGGCGAAGGCTGGACGGCATGACGATTGGTTTACGGCAAACAAGCTACGCACTCTCCTGCTGACAACCTCAGCCCTCCTGGCGGTTGCTCCCGTTCAAGCGGCCGATGTCGAAATCACCAGCAATACGCCAAGCGTCGATCTCGACACCTATTCTGGAACCACGGCGCATATCGCCAGCGGCGTCACCGTGGGACCAGGCACTCCGGCCATCCGCGCTTCAACGCAGGCCTGGACCGTCACCAACGACGGCACCGTCACCGGGGGCAATACGGTTCAGCTCGATCAGGGGGGCACGTTTCTCAACGCGAGCGGCGCCACCGTTACCGGCACCAACACCGCCATTACATTCGGTTACAAACCCTTTGGCTTGCCGCCCGCCGGCGGACCCGGCACTTTGAACAATTACGGCACGATCACCGGCGGCGTCGAAGGCGTGACGTTGTGGCTTGGCGGCACCGTCAACAACTACTTTGGCGGCACGATCGAGACGCTGACTGGCACAAACGCCGTCTCCATTGGGCAAGGAACATCGCGCACGCTGTTTAATGCCGGCACGATCCGGGCACCCAAGACGACCGGCTTCAGCACCGGCGTCCTTATCCAGGGCGGTCCCGCCACATTCACGAACACCAGTACCGGCGTGATCTTCGGCGACTACAATGGCGTCTATGCGAGCGCCACGACACCCTTCATCTCCTTCAGCAATGCCGGCTCCATTACATCGAGGCGCGGGCCGGCCGTCGAAGCGACAGGCGGCGGCACATTCATCAACAGCGGCACGATTGGCTCGACCAATACGGACGGCATCCTGATCCGCAACAATACGAATGCCGAAATCACCAACAGCGGCACCATCAGCGGCGCCGTCAATGCCATCAATTTTGCCGCCGCCGGCGGCGCTGCGACACCGGCCGTGCATACCCTGCGCCTCCAAACGGGTTCGGTGCTCAACGGCAATGTGCTCGGCGGCAGCAATACCGACAACCTCATACTGGAAGGCACCGGCAGCGAAAGCATCGCAAAATTCTTGAACTTCGAGAATTTGACGATGAATGGCGGCGACTGGACCGTGACCGATGCGGGCACGTTCTCGACGGCAGCGAATGTTCAAGCGGGCACATTGCGCGTCGCGGGAAGCTTGACGACACCGACGCTCACCGTACAAGCAGGCGGCACGCTCGCTGGAACCGGCCTCGTCATCGGCGCTGTCAACAACGGTGGCAACGTGCGTGTCGACAGTGGCGCCACATTGACAATCAACGGGACTTACGCGCAGCAGGCGGGCGCTTTTCTCGTCATCGGCGCGACACCTTCGGCCGCGGGTCGTTTGTCCGTTTCCGGCACGGCAACGCTCAACGGCGGCGTACAGGTTTCGGCTGGGTCCGGCAATTATGCGCTGTCGACCCAATATACGATTCTCACCGCGACGGGTGGGCGCACCGGCACATTTGACTCGGTCGCCTCCAACTTCGCCTTTCTCTCACCCTCGCTCAGCTACGACGCCAACAACGTCTATCTGACGCTCGTGCGCAACAGCATCGATTTCGCCGCCATCGGCGGCACGTTCAATCAACGGGCGGCCGGCGCCGGAGTGGAAAGCCTGGGCTGGGGCGGACCGATTTATAATGCGGTGTTGAATCTGTCGGCGCCGCAGGCCCGCGCCGCCTTCGATCAGCTCTCCGGCGAAGTGCATGCCTCGGCGCAGAACGTGATCATCCAGGACAGCCGTTTCCTGCGCGATGCCAGCATCGATCGGCTGCGCTCGGCCTTCGACAGCGTCGGTGCGACGTATACACCCGTCATGTCCTATGCGCCGGGTGGCCCGGTGATGGTGCCAAGCCAGAGCGAACGGTTCGCCGTCTGGGGCCGTGCCTTCGGTGCCTGGGGCACGACCGCCGGCGACGGCAATGCGGCGCGGCTGCGCCACGATGTTGGCGGTGCCTTCGTCGGCGCCGACGGTCTTCTCGCCGAGACGTGGCGCCTCGGTCTCGTCGCCGGCTACAGTCGCTCGACGTTCCGCGTGAATGACCGATCGTCGTCGGGCGCCAGCGACAATTATCATCTGGGCATCTACGGCGGTTCGCAGTTCGGGGCGCTGGCCTTCCGTTCCGGCGCCAGCATGTCTTGGCATGACATCACCACCAGCCGCCTGGTCACCTTCCCTGGCTTCAACAACAGTCTGCAAGGCCGCCAGAAAGCGCGCACCGCGCAGGTGTTCGGCGAAGTGGGCTATGGCGTCCGCATCGACAGCTTCGGCTTCGAGCCCTTCGCCAATCTCGCCTATGTCAACCTGACAACCGACGGTTTCAGCGAAACCGGCGGCCCCGCCGCGCTCAACGTGCGCGGCAAAAGCAGCGGCGTCACCTTTTCGACGCTTGGCCTGCGCGCATCGCAGCAGTTCAACCTCGGTGCTATGAGCCTAACAGCGCGCGGCACCATCGGCTGGCGCCATGCCTTCGGCGACGTGAAACCGATCTCGGTCGCGGCTTTCGCCGGTGGTACGCCCTTCTCTGTCGCTGGCGTGCCGATCGCCCAAAACGCTGCCGTCGTCGAAGCGGGGCTCGACCTCAATCTGACCCCACAAGCGACATTGGGCATCTCCTACGGCGGCCAATTCGGCTCACGCCTCTCCGATCAAAGCCTCAAGGGCAACTTCATGTGGAAGTTCTGACATAGCGTTCGCCGCCGTGCCCCGAAAACAGGCAATGATCGTGTCGGCGGCGTTCGCCCACCTTGAATAATGTCACATGTTCGACACAGCGTTTCAGCGGGCTTTGTAAAAGCGGAGAAACATCCAGAACTTGTCGCATTAGTGTCATGGCACGACTGATAGACCCCGCGGCGCAGTGCAGTGGGGCTCAAAAAAATCATGTCAACTTTGTATAGCCGTGTCAGTCCGCTTCCTCTCATCCTCCTTTCTTGTGGTTTGAGCATAACCGGCGCCCTCGCCGCCGATATCAACATTCCGGACGGCACCACGTCCTCAGGCCAGCGCACGTTCGGCGGCACGGATCAGATTACCGTCGGCACCGGCGCGACGCTGACCTCTTCGTCCAACCCCACTTTGAACCAGAATTCGGCGGCGACAGGGGTCGTCATCGATAATTCCGGCACCATCGAATCGACCGGCACCGGCACCCGCGCCATCCGTTTCAACAACGGCACGGCGATGACCTTCACCCTGACCAACCGCGCCGGCGCCACCATCCAATCGCAGAACGATGCCGTGCAAGTGGGACAGAACGTCAGCAGCGGTACGATCGTCATCAACAACTACGGCACGATCCAGGCGACGGGCGTCAACGGCAACAACGGCCAATCGATCGATTTCGGCAATATCACCGCCGGGACCGCCAGCATCACCATCAACAATTTCGCCGGCGGCCTGTTGCAGACCGCCGATGCCGACGGCATCCGTCCCGGCAATAATGCGACGGTCAACAATGCCGGCTCGATCATCGCCCACGATTATCTGAACAACACCGGTGCAGACGGTATCGATTTCCAGGAAGCCACCGGCGGCACGGTCAACAACAGCGGTTTGATCTCCGGCGGTCGGCACGGCATCAACCATGGCTACGAAGGGCCGGAATACTCCATCACCGTCATCAATGAGGCCAGCGGTCAGATCATCGGCCGCAATGGTTCGGGCTTTGGCTCCGATGCGTCGGGCAAGGTCATCAACTACGGCCTGATCTCCGGCCGGATCGACGACAGAGCCGGCGTGCCCGACGGCGACGGCGACGGTGTCGACATCGACTATATCGGCGACATCACCAACTACGGCATTATCGAAGGCATCGGCGCCAAGGGTAAAGGGTCTGATGGCCTTCTCAACACCGCCCAGGGTATCGCCATCGGCGGCGGCGTGATCAACAATATGGCCGGCGCGATCATCCGCAGCACGGGCGACGGCATTCTGGTCGACAACAGCTCGCAAGGCCCGGCCTTCGGCGTCGTCAATATCAACAATGCAGGCACGATCACCGGCGATCGCTACGGCATCTATATCAACAGCACGCTCGACAACGTGATCACCAATTCCGGCACGATCACCGGCGGCAACGGCCAGGCGATCGTCTTTGGGTCCGGCAACGACACGCTGAACATCCGCACCGGCTCGGTGATCAACGGCACGGTCGACGGCGGCGCCGGCAACGACCATGTCTCGCTGTCGGGCACCGGCACCTTTGCCGGCGCGATCAATTTCGAAACCTTGAGCGTCGATGACGGCACTTGGACCTTGACCGGCACGCAGTCCTATTCGGGCGGCATTTCGATCGCCAACGGCGCCAAGCTCAACGCGGCCGGCACGATCAGCGGCCTGATCACCGTGTCGAGCGGCGCTCAGATCGGCGGTTCCGGCACGCTCAGCGCCCTGCTCGTCAACTCAGGCGGCACGGTGGCACCGGGCAATTCGATCGGCACATTGAACGTCTCGGGGAATATCACCTTCAACGCCGGATCGATTTATCAGGTCGAGGTCAACGCCGCCGGCCAATCCGACAAGATCGCCGCCGGCACCGCCACCATCAATGGCGGCAACGTGCAGGTGTTGGCAGGCGCGGGCACCTATGCGCCCTCGACCCAATACACGATCCTGACCACGACGGGTGGGCGCACCGGCACGTTTAGCTCGGTTTCGTCCAATCTCGCCTTCCTGACGCCGTCGCTCAGCTACGACGCCAATACCGTCTATCTGACGATGGCTCGCAACGACATCAACTTCGCCGCCGTCGGCGCGACGCGGAACCAGAGCGGCACGGGTGCCGGCGCTGAAAGCACCGGCTGGGGCAATCCGGTCTATAACGCGATCCTCAACCTCTCGGCACCGCAGGCCCGCGCCGCCTTCGATCAGCTCTCCGGCGAAGTGCATGCTTCGGCCCAGACTGTTATCCTGCAGGACAGCCATTTCCTGCGCGATGCCAGCATCGACCGGCTGCGTTCGGCTTTCGACAGTGTCGGCGCGTCCTATACGCCAGTGATGTCCTATGCGCCGGGCGGCCCGGTGATGGTGCCGAGCCAGACCGAACGTTTCGCCGTGTGGGGCCGCGCCTTCGGCGCCTGGGGCACCACCGCCAGCGATGGCAATGCGGCGCGCCTGCGCCACGACGTCGGCGGCGCCTTTATCGGTGCCGACGGTCTGGTGGGCGACAATTGGCGCGTCGGTTTGCTCGCCGGCTACAGCCGCTCGACCTTCCGCGTCAGCGACCGCTCCTCGTCGGGTGCCAGCGACAACTATCACTTGGGCATCTACGGCGGTTCGCAGTTCGGGGCGCTGGCCTTCCGGTCCGGCGCCAGCATCTCCTGGCACGACATCACCACCAGCCGCGCGGTGAGCTTCGCCGGTTTCGCCACCAACAGCCTGCAGGGCCGCCAGAAGGCGCGCACCGCGCAGGTGTTCGGTGAAGTGGGCTATGGCATCCGCATCGGTTCGCTGGGCTTCGAGCCCTTCGCCAACCTGGCCTATGTCAACTTGAGCACAGATGGCTTCAGCGAAACCGGCGGTCCGGCGGCCTTGAACGTGCGCGGCAGAAGCACCGGCGTCACCTTCACGACGCTGGGTCTGCGGGCATCGCAACAGTTCACCCTCGGATCGATGAACTTGACGGCGCGCGGCACGCTCGGCTGGCGCCATGCCTTCGGCGACGTCACGCCGATTTCGGTGGCGTCCTTTGCTGGCGGCACGCCGTTTTCGATCGCCGGTCTGCCGATCGCCAAGAATGCCGCCATCGTCGAGGCTGGGCTCGACCTCAATCTGACGCCGCAGGCGACGCTTGGCATTTCCTACGGCGGCCAGTTCGGCTCGCGCCTCACCGATCAGAGCATCAGAGGCAACTTCACTTGGAAGTTCTGATCTTGGTCTGACTCAACAAAACAGCCCGGCACACATGTGCCGGGCTGTCGCCTTACTCGATCTTCACACCCGCCGCCTCGACCATACGTTTCCAATTCGGCGTTTCGCTCGCCAGGAAGCGCGCCAAGTCATCTGGCGTTCGAATTTCAGGATCGACATCAGCCCCGAGATTGGCGAGCTTCTGGCGAACGTCCGCCTCCGCCAGAATGGCGTTGACCTCGTTGTTGATCTGCACGGCCGTTTCCTTCGCTATGCCAGCCGGCGCCAACAGACACACCCATGTCGAAATCTTGATATCGCCAAAGCCCGTCTCGAGCGAAGTCGGCACATTGGGAAGCTGAGCGGCTCTTCGCCCGCCCGTAACGGCAAGCGCCCGCACGGTTCCCGCCTCGATGAAACTGATGACACCAGGCAGGCTGTCGATCGTGAACTGAATGTTGCCGCCCAGGAGATCCTGCAACATCGGCGCGCTACCGCGATAAGGCACATGACGAGCATCCGTCCCGGCGACCATATTGAGCAAAGCGCCACCGAGATGGCCGGTCGAACCGTTACCCGCGCTGCCATAGTTAAACTGCTGCGGCTGCGCTTTGGCCTTGGCGACGAGTTCGGCCACGGTCTTGTAGTCCGCGCTGGCGTTGACGATGAGAACACTGGGGATCGAGGCAACGAAGGCGACCGGCGTGAAAGCCGACGCCGTGTCGTAAGGCATGCGCGCATACATGAATTGATTCATGATGGCCGGCCCCGGCGTCGACATCAGCAGAACATGGGCGTCACCGGCAGCCTTGGCGACGCTCGCCGCACCGGAGTTTCCACCAGCGCCGGGAATGTTTTCGATCAAAACCGTCGCCTTGAGGCGCGCGCCCAAACGCTCTCCGATAATGCGGGCGATGACATCGGTTGTGCCGCCCGCCGCGAAGGGAACCACAATCTTGACCGGCTTCTCCGGCCAGGCGGCGACAGGCGCGATCGCCGCGCCAGCCGGAATCAGCATGGCCACGACGGCGAGCCGCGCCAAAATATGAGCAATGTTCATAATCCCCCCTCAGATAAAAATTCAATGACCTATATATATGATTTTAGAAGATCGGAACGTTCCTCGCAAAGCTGCCAAAACAAAACGGCCCGGCACCGTCGCCCCCTCCGGGAACGGTGCCGGGCCGCCACGCATTTTCAAGCGAAGTGATGAATTCGCGTGAAGAAAATGCGGTGAGCCGAAGGCTAGCGCCTATTTCGTCAGCTTCTTCTTTTCCAGCCAGGTCTGGATGAGCTGCGACACTTCCAGGTTGTTCTTGTCCATCATCATCATGTGCGAATTGCCCTTGATGCCGACGGCGGGAAGATTGACCACCTCGACGGAACCACCCGCGGCGGTGATCTTGTCGCCGAAGTCGGTGGCGTTCTTGCGGATCGTCGGCCAGCGCGAATCCTGGTCGATGAAATCGCCAAACACCATCAACACCGGAATGTCCTTTAGCGCCGCCGCTTTCGTGGGATCGCCGATGCCGGCGGGTTCAATCGCAACGAGCGCTTTCACTTTGTCAGGGCGTGCTTGAGCCACTTTGAAACCGAACTGGCCGGCCTGGCTGTGGAACATGATGACGCACGGGCAGACCTTGTCGACCTCGGCCAGGTAGGCATCGATGATCATGTCGTCGGTGGAGGTCCAGCGCGGCACGATCTGCTTGACGAAATTGTCGTAGCCATCGGGCGGGAACTGGTTGCCGGGCAGATATTTCCGTTTCGCCGGATCGGCATTGTAGCTGTTGACGCCATCGCCGATGCGGAAACGTTCGAACGGATTGGCGGTGGTCAGAAACACAGGCTGGCCCGGAATGACATCGGGATACATCGCCCAGCTCGAGCGGCCACGCTCGACCGCATCGGAATTGTAAACCGACCAGCCCTTGCGCAGAAAGAATTCGAGCCAGCCCTGGCGTCCATCCGGCGTCGACTCATAGTTCACGCCGGTCATGCCGCCGCCGTGCCAGAGCAGAAGCGGCACGGAGCCCTTCTCGTTCTGCGGCAGGAAATACTGCACATACATCTGTCCGGTCTGATAGGTGCCGTTCGGATCGACCTTGGCTGGCACGCCGCCGGGCGAGAAGACCACTTCGGTCACCGGCCGGCCGGACAGCTCAACCAGTTTGCCACCAACATGGAACGAGCCCATGGCGCGCAGGCTGATCGGCTCCTGCGCCTGCGCCGTAGCGCCTAGCGCGAGCGACAGCCCGAATGCCGTCGCCGCCAAAACACGAAATTTCATGATCCCTCCTCCGTTTCCAAGAGCATTTTCGTGAGCGTTTGATCGCCCGGTAGAGCCCAAAGAATGCGCATTGTGAAATGCAAACGCCGGAGCGATTAATGCGCAACAAGCATCAAACCTGGCGCCCGATCAGAAGGCGTAAAGATCAGCGTCCGGATCGGCGCGACCGGTGAAATGCGCGCGGATGATCTCGCTGGCAATGCGGCTGTAGGTGATGCCGTTGCCGCCAAAGCCGAGGATGGCCCAGCAATTTCTCTGGCCAGGGATTTCGCCGATCGAGGGCAGTCCGGTGGCGGTTGTCCCGAAGGATCCGGTCCAGGCGAAAGCAGCCTGCATATCCAGTTCCGGAAAGAGCCGATTCATACCGCGCCCGATTTTCGCGATCTTGGCTGGCAGAAGCGCGTCGCGCCTCGCTTCGTCGGCAAACTCTTCATCCTCGCCGCCAGCGATCACGCGACCATCCGCCGTCGTGCGCATGTAGAGATAGGGATCGCTCGCTTCCCAGATCAGACAACGCTCCGGCCAGAGCCGTCTCGTTTGCGGTTTAGTGGCCAGCGCAAAGGTCGAGATGATCTTGTGGCCCGAAGCCGGGACAAGATGCGGAATTTCATAGCCGGTGGCGAACACAAGGGAACGGCAACGAATGACAGGTCCCTGCGCGGTCTGCGCCAGCACCAGACGCGCGCGCGCCTCGACCTTGGTGATCTCCACCGACGCGAAAAATGTTGCGCCTGCGGCAGTGGCCGCTCTCAAATAGCCGAGCGCCATCCGCCGGGGATCGGCGACCATATTGCCAAAGCTGAGCAAGGCCGCCTCGCGGCGGATCGTGAAACGGTCGAGCACGGCCCGGCGATTCAGGAAGACGGTTTCCAGACCGGCCGCGCGACGGGCTTCCGCTTCCAGCCGCAATGCCTCTCGCCCCAGCCGATCGCCAGAAAGATATAAACTGGAGCGGTCCTCAAGGCCGCAATCGAAACCAAGCTCGCGCGTGCGGGCGCGCAGGTTGCCCAATGCAAGGGCTGAACGGCGCCAGGCACGAATGGCCTTGTCGGAGCCGATCTTCTTTGCGAGCAGTGTCAGAGGTTCGTCGACCTCGTACTGAACCAGGGCCGTGCTGGCTGCGGTTGAGCCCTTTGCGGCGCCCCTTCTGTCGACAATGGCGACCTGCAGGCCCGCGTCGGCGAGTGCTTCCGCCGTCAAAGCGCCGGATATGCCTGCCCCGACCACGAGAACATCGACCCGCAGATCGCGGTGCAATCGATCATGGCGAGGCCCCCGCACCGCAGGGACCGACCAGATCGGAGTTCCGGTGCGCAGGTCGCGTTTTCTCGTCGCCACGGCCCGCCGCCCCTCCACTCGATATGCTCAGATGCAACTTACGGCGGCGGCAGAGGTTCCTGGAAGCGCAGTGGAAGCTCCAGGCCCTGGCGGGATGACTCCATGGCCGTCAGGCAGATTTCCAGATTGGCGAGGCCCCACTTGCCCGTATGAACGGGCGGCTTACGGCCCAGAATGGCATCGGCGAATTCCGCCAGGACGAGATCGCGCGGCGTCTTGTCAGTGGCGAGGACGATCTCCTCGCGGCCGTTTGCGTCGTAAACGAGAATACCGCCGGGGGATTGGCGCAGGTCTCCCCGCTCGCAGCTCACCAGCGTCAAGCCGAATGTCGGTTGATAAGGCGCCGCGGCCGGAATGGCCGTCTTGGCCCGGCTGCGCTTGGCGGCAAGCTCGGCTTCTGAAACTGCTTCCCGCTTCAGCTTTGGCCTTTGCGCCAAAGGTTCGACAAAGCCCCATTCGGTGATGTCGCCAGTCAGCTCCATGGTCGAGAAATAGCCATAGCCATTGTAGACCGCGACCGCCGTCGCGCCGTCCTCGAACGTCAGAAAGACCGTATGCGCGCCGATCGATGGTCGTCGCGGATCCCAATCGAAGGTGGACGCCCTGACGCTGCGCACGGCGCCGCCGCCGAGCAAACGGATGATGTCGAACTGATGCGAGCCTTGCCGAAAGGTGACGCCGCCACCGAGCTTGACATCGAACTCCTCGATACGCCTCGGACGAAACATCCAATCGGTGAAATCCATGGTGTTGATCATGCGGACGCGGCCGAGGCGGCCACTGGCGATGATGTCGCGCATGGCGTGAATGGGCGCGTCATAGCTGTGCGAATGACCGACCAGAAGAATGCGGTTGGCCTGCTCAGCTGCCGTGACCATAGCCTGCGCATCCTCAAGCGACACCGCCATCGGCTTCTCGGTCAGCACATGTTTGCCGGCAGCGAACGCAACCTCAGCGTGAGGACGATGCTGTTCCGTCGGGGTCGCGATATAGATCGCATCGACGCCGTGGTGTGCAATCAGCGCGCCCACATCGGCATAGCCTTGCGCGCCCGTCTCGCGCTCAGCCTCCTGTCGTGCGGCGGCATTCGCTTCGGCGAAAGCGACAAGCTGAAAATCATCACTCTTTTCAATAGCCGGCAGGAAGGCGCGGCCGGCCGCGCCCATGCCAACGATACCGATTTTCAGGGCTGCCATGTCCCCCTCCCCGTCCATGTCTTGTTTTGGCTGCTTGCCAAACTCTCGACTTAATGTTAGGCAACTAACATTATAATAAGACCCATTCAAGTCTGGGCTGCCGCCAAGTCTAGGAGAGGACAATGCTCACCGCCGAACAGAACGAGTTGATCACCCGCATCGGACCCGGCACACCGGCCGGCGATCTGATGCGGCGCTACTGGCAGCCGGTCGCCGCCGTATCGGAACTGAGCGAGCGCTGGACGATGCGCGTGCGCCTGCTGGGCGAAGATCTCGTTCTCTATCGCAACCGCGAGGGCAGCTATGGCCTGGTGGCGGAGAAGTGCCCGCATCGCGGCGCGTCGCTGGCCTATGGCATCCCCACCGAGAAGGGTTTGCGCTGCCCATATCATGGCTGGGAGTTCGGCAAGACGGGCCAATGCCTGAGCCAACCTAATGAGCCCGAGCGCATGGGCTTCAAGGACAAGATCAAGACCGCTGGCTATCCCGTGGAAGAACTCAACGGCATGCTGTTCGCCTATCTCGGCCCCCAGCCGCAGCCGTTGCTGCCGCGCTGGGACGGATTCGTGGTCGAGGGCGCCATCCGCATGCTCGGGCGCGCGCTGATCCCGGTGAACTGGCTGCAAGCCATGGAAAATTCGCTCGATCCCATTCACACCGAATGGCTGCATGGCCACACCTATGAATTCGTCAAGGAACAGGAAGGCGTGAAGGTCGCGATCTCGACCCGTCACGAAAAGATCGCCTTCAAGGAATTCGAATATGGCATGACCAAGCATCGCCTGCTGGAAGGCCATTCGGAGGATTCCGACGATTGGCGCATCGGCCATCCGGTGGTGTTCCCCAACATGCTGTCGGTCGGCAATGGCGATGAAACCTCGCGCTACTATGCCTTCCAGATCCGCGTGCCGGTCGACGATCAGCACACGATGCATATGTGGTACACGGCCTATATGCCGCCGAAGAACCAGCCCGTGCCGCCGCATCTGCTCGCCAAAATCCACACCTATAACGTGCCGTTCAAGGACGAGAACGGCGAGTTCATTCTCGACAATGTCGACACCCAGGACATGATGGCCTGGATCACCCAAGGCGCCGTCGCCGACCGCACGAAGGAAAATCTCGGCGTCTCCGATTCTGGCATCGCGCAATATCGTCGGATGATCATGCGCGAGATCGAAAAGGTGCAGGCGGGCCAGGACCCGATCGCCATTTTCCGCGATCCGGCGCAGAACGTGCGGCTCGATCTGCCCAACGAACGCAAGAAACATCACAACAGCGACGGCTTCGGCAATTGGATCATGCGCACCCATGCCGGCTATTCTCCGATCGCCCGCGATGTGATCGAAGTTTTCGAGCCCAAATCGGCCAAACATCTGCAACCGGCGGAATGAGCGCGACGGAATGAATTTGTTTGACGCGCGCGGACGTGCGATCCAAGCGGTCCTTTGCAATGACATCGCGAGATCAAATGGCGCGCCGGGCAAGCAAACCAATCGCGGTCGATCCTTCCGACCGTATGGCTCATCTGGTGAAGCTGTCCGGCAAGGCGCTCGTGCGCGCCTTGCAGGTGCGGCTGGCCAAAATCTCGGTCGCCCACGGCCATTGGACGTTTCTGCGCATCCTCTGGCAGCAGGACGGGCTGAGCCAGGCGGAGCTTGGCGTGCAGGCCGGCGTCACCCGCCCCTCCACCTTCGCCGCTGTGAAGGCCATGGAAGAGTTGGGCTATGTCGAGCTGCGCCAGCAAAAGGGTAACCGCAAGAATGTCTATGTGTTTCTGACATCAGCCGGACGCGCGCTTGAGCGTAAGCTTGTGCCGCTGGCGGTCGAGGTCAATAAAATCGCCTTGAAGGGGTTTTCGGAGGCCGACGAGAAGCGGTTTCGCACCATGCTCCTCAAGATCAGTGAGAACTTGGCAGACGACGAAGTTGGCTTAGAATAAGTATTGAGAAGTCGAAGAGCCCCGGCTCTTATGATGACAAGCCCACGCTGAAAGCGGGGCATATATGGGAGGATTGAATATGGCAGGGACGAAAGTCCGTTGCATGCTGGGTGCTGTCGCGCTGCTGGCGGCCATGGGGACATCGCAAGCCCAGGATGCCGAGGCACAATTCTACAAGGGCAAAACGGTACGGATGATCGTCGGCTTTGGACCCGGCGGTGGGTACGATGCCTATGCGCGCATGATCGCGCCCTATCTGTCCCATGAGCTCGGCGCCAATGTGGTGGTCGAGAACCAGCCCGGCGCCGGCAGCATCAGCGCCATGAACAATCTGAGCATCGCTCCGCCCGATGGGCTGCAACTGATGCTGGCCAATGGCACGGCGGCCGGCCTGGCGCAAATCATGGGCATGTCCGGCGTGCGCTATGATCTCAGCAAGCTGACACAGCTCGGCACGGTCAGTGCCTCGCCTTGGGTCTGGCTGGTGCCTGTGCAATCGCCGCTGCGCACCATCGACGACGTCCGCAAACTCGGCCGGCCGCTGAACTGGTCGTCCAGCGGCCCGATCGACGGACTGTCGGATGGCGCACAGATCACCTGCGAAGCCCTGAAGCTCAATTGCAAGATCGTGATGGGCTACAAGGGCAGCAGCGAGGCGGCACTGGCGGTGGCGCGCAATGAGATGGACGCCATCTATGTTTCCGACACGTCCGCCAACAATTATGTAAAGGCCGGCGACCTGAGAGCGATCGCCAATATGGCGCGGCGCAAGTCACGCTTCTTCCCCGATCTGCCGACTGTCTACGAGATGGAAAAGCTGTCGCCGGAAGCGCAGTGGTTGTTCGACTTTCACGGCACCGTGGAAGATCTCGGCCGCATCCTGATCATGCCGGCCAACATTCCCGCCGCCCGGCTCGCCTTCGTCAATGCCGCCGTCGCGCGCGCCCTCAAAGATCCGGCCTTGATCGCCGAAGGTGAGAAATCGCAGCGCTATGTCGATTTCATCGGCCCGGAGGAAACCCGCAAGGCAGTGAATTCGGCCATCGGCCAATTGACGCCCGAACAGCGCAAGACGGTGCAATCGGTGCTGTCGGTGAACAAATAAAAGTTTTGCCGCCGGCAGCACCGGCTGCCGGCGTACACCTCTTGAACAATGAGCCGGTCAGTCGGCCTTGAAGCCTGCGGCCTTCACCAATTCGCCCCAGCGCTGGCCCTGTTTCTTGATGTCGGCCAGAAGCGCATCGCTTCCCGTGCGGCCTGAAACCTCAAAACCCTGAGCTTCGAGTGTGGCTTTGACCTTGGGATCGGTGTGCGCCGCCTTGGCGGCCTGCACCAGTTCATCGATGACGGGTTGCGGCGTTCCCTTCTTGACCAGCAGGCCGAACCAGATGGAGGCCGTGAATTCGGGATGTTTGAGTTCCGCGAAGGTCGGCACGTCAGGCAGAAGCGGCGAGCGTTGTTCGCCGGTCGTGGCGATGGCCCTGAGATTGCCTTGCTTGATTTGCGGCGCGGTGTTGTTGATCTGCGCGAAGCCAAGCAAGGCATGTCCCGCCACCAGATCATTGGCCTGCAATCCGGAACCACGATAAGGCAGATGCGTCAGATCGAGCCCAAAGCGCTGGTTGAGCTGAAAGCCGAAAAAGTGCGACGGCGTGCCTGGATTGAAGGAGGCATAATTGAGTTGCCCGGGCTTGGTTTTGATCCAGGCCACGAGTTCGTCCAAGGTCTTGGCGGGAACGCTGGGATGGGTCACGAGCACCATCGGCGCCTCGACGCCACGGATCAGCGGCACGAAATCGTCCATCGACCAGCGCAGATTGTCGTAAGCGCTGGGATTGATCTCGGTCATGGATTGTGTGCCAACCCACACCAGTGAGCCATCCGCCGGCGCATCGGCGACCATTTGAATGGCGATGTTGCCATTGGCGCCGGGCTTGTTCTCGATGATGATCGTCCGCTTCATCGTTGCCGCCATGTGATCGGCGATCACACGGGCATAAGGGTCGATCGCGCCGCCAGCAGCCGCGCCGACAATGAACCGGATCGCATTCGACTGAGCCTGCGCGGCCGCGGACATCATCAACACGGATGCCAGCATGACTGCCATCCGTAATCCCTTCCTCACCACCATTTCCTCCCTCCACGTTTCGCCGCGGATCGATGCGCCTCTGGCCAGTTCTCCCTTCCTCCAGCGCGCCTCGACCCGCGATACGACATAAAGGCTTGCCCAAGTCGCAAACCTGTTCAACACATTCTGGCGGGAGGGCCACACAGTGGCCCAAGTCACGCGAGAGGGAAGCCGCATGGACACGACGAGCAAGACCCGCTCGCTCGAACGCGCCATCGACGTGTTGGAACATCTGGCGGCACGCGGCCCCAGCGCCTTGCATCATTTGCAGGACGAAACCGGCCTGTCGAAAACCACTCTGCGCCGCCTGCTCGAAACGCTGGTGCGCCGGCGCCTGGTGCGGCGCGGGCTCAGCGATGGCGCCTATCGCTGCAACATCACCCTGCCGTCACCCGGCGACAAAACTCATCAGGGCAAGATCGCCCGGCTCATCGACGTGGCGACGCCGCTGCTGCGGGCCAGCAATAGCGACATCCGCTGGCCGATCGATCTGCACATCTACCACCAGGGTCGCATGCAGGTGATCGAGTCGACGCGGACGATCAGCCCTTTCGGTTTCAACCGCCCGCACCGGCCCGAGCTCGATCTCAACATTTTCGCCGCTGCGAGTGGCATCAGCTATCTCTCAACCCTGCCGGACGAGCGGGTGTGGAAGATGATCGAAACCCTGCGCGAACAGGAATTATGGGCGCTCTCACGCTATCGCATCACGCCACAGCGGCTGTTTCGCGAGATCGCGCTGACACGCGAAAAAGGTTTTGCGCGCCGCCTCGCCAGCCAGAGCGACGGCGGCTTCCACGCCATCGCCGCCCCGGTCCGCTCGCATCGCACAGGGATCGGCGCCGTCAGCCTCTGGTGGCCGCAAACCTATCTCGCCCTGCCCGTCTTCGCCGACAGGCATGCCGAGCAGTTGAAAGCTTTGGCGGCGGCGATTTCGAGGGAGCTTGGGTAAAGCGCCTGTGGGAATTGTTTGCGAAAAGGTGGCGACTCCGGTTGGGCTCGAACCAACGACCTGCCGCTTAGAAGGCGGCTGCTCTAATCCAGCTGAGCTACGGAGCCTGAAACTGACGACAATCTGCGTTCCGCAGGAACGCAAGCACGATCAATCAGTGAGTCCACTGACCGATGCGGGTGGTCCGGAAGTTGTCCGAATAGGACAGGATTTTGCGCGATATCGGATTGGGTTCCACCACCACGAATGCGAGGCCTTCGCGCTCGGCATAGGCGATCGCCTCTTCCTTCGTCGCGAACCACAGTCTGACCTGCGCGCTCATATCGCTCGACGAGGTCCAACCCATCAGCGGGTCGATCTCGCGCGGCGAGTTCCGGTCGAATTCCAACAACCAGCGTCTCGACTTGGCAAAACCCGATTGGGTTGCGGTCTTGGCGGGGCAGGAAATCCGGGCGGTCATGGGCTAATCCATCTCGCTTGTCAGAACGATCGTCTCCAAATGCCTGAGAATGGTCGGGGTAGCAGGATTCGAACCTACGACCTGAAGTACCCAAAACTTCCGCGCTACCAGACTGCGCTATACCCCGAATATTCCAAGCATCTGAATAATAAGGAATATTAGTCAGACTGTCAAAACCATGGGCTAGACCAAGAGTCGGCCTCAGCAACCGTGGATTTGCGCGGGCGAGATAGCACGGACCCTGTGGCGCGAGCAATCTCAAGCAGCAATCTTCCCAGCAACAAGTTGATCGTCATTTTTCCCTTTCGAAGTGCGGAACCATCCCCACGTGAAGGGATTGACAGGCAGGGAACCTATCAGCCCCCCAGCCCCAGGTTCCCTTTTCCCGCCGGTGAGCAGCCACTCGCCGGCGGGCCCTTATTTTCTCCCCTCCAATCCGCGCGTCTTTGCCAAAGTTGACATCGGGATCGCTTGCGCTAATATGTAACTATAAGGTTACAAATTATGCGCCCTTCACCTGCTGCCGCCAATGCCGTCTTCCGCGCCATCGCCGATCCGACCCGGCGGGTGATCCTTGACCGGCTGCGCGCCGGGCCCGCCAATGCCGGCGCCCTGGCGGCCGACTTTCACACCAGCCGACCGGCTATTTCCAAGCATTTGCGCGTTTTGCGTGAAGCCAAACTGGTGATCGATACCCCCGTCGGGCGCGAGCGTCTTTACTCGGTCAACCCCGTCCCACTGCAAAGCGTCGCCGGCTGGCTGGAGGGCTACCGTGCCTTCTGGCAGACCAGCCTCGATCAGTTGAAACGTAACCTGGAGGGAACATGAGCACATCTGCCAGTCATCTTGCCAGCCATCAGGCACGCGCCGTCGCCGACATCAGCGAAGGGCTCGTGCTGGCCTCGGTCGAAATCGCCGCGCCGCCCGAACGGGTGTTTCAGGCCCTCACCTCAAGCGAAATCTGCAACTGGTGGGTCCGCCCCGGCATCATGGATACGCGGGAGTGGAGCGGCGAGGTGCGCGTCGGCGGCCGCTGGCGCGCCTCCGGCATAGGCAACGGCCGGCCTTACGTGCTGGAAGGCGAATATCTGGAGATCGATCCGCCGCGCAAACTCGTCCACACCTGGGAACCGGTCGGCGCACCCGGCCAGCCCTCGACCGTCACCTATCTTCTGGAACCCACCAGCAAGGGCACCAAAATCACCTTGCGTCATGCCGGCATCGCAGTTCCCGACATCTGCACCAATACCGGCATTGCCTGGGAAACGAGCTTTGCCCGGCTTGCCGAAATTTTCACCGAAAGCCTGGGTTCATAGGCCATGGCTTATGACGAGGCGGCCGCCGCACGCATCCGCAGCGCCCTGCCCGCGACCGGAACTCTTGCCGAGCGCCGGATGATGGGGGCGCTCTGTTTCATGGTGGACGGCCATATGTGCTGTGGCGTCACCGGATCGGCGCTGATGATCCGCGTCGGTCAAGATGGCTATGCCGCCGCCCTTGCCAAGCCGCATGTGCGGCCGATGGATATCGGCGGGCGGCAACCCAAGGGTTTCGTGCTGGTGGAACCAGAGGGTTATCGGACGAAAGCCGCTTTGCAGGCCTGGCTGCGGCAAGCCCTCGCGTTCACCGCCGAGCTGCCACCGAAGAAGCCGGCGCGGCGGTCGAAAGCCTAACGGAACAGCGAATTGGCGATCTTGTCACCGGGTTTCAGACCGATCTTGCGGGCAGCACCGGCGTTCAGTTCCAAAACCGCGAAGGCCGGCCGCGCCGAGGGAATGGTGCGCTCCGACAAAGGCTCGGTGTTTTCGGCCACGTTGATCACCGTGCCATTGCGCGAGATGAACACCATGTCGAGCGGCAGATAGGTGTTCTTCATCCACATCATCACCGGCTGTTCGCTTTTGAAATCAAACAGCATCCCGCGATCGGCGGGCATGTAGCGGCGAAACATCAGGCCGCGCGCCCGCTGCTCGTCCGTTCGCATGACCTCGACGGAAAACTTATGGGCGCCGGTCGCCGTGGTGATGGTGAGGGGTTCGAGATTGGCCTCTTCCTGCACCGCCGCCGCCTGGGCGAAAGCCGGGGTGGAGAGAGGTGTGGCCAGGGCCGAGAGGCCGATCACGCCGGCCAGAAGCGCGCCGCGGCAGAAAAATCCATAAAACTTGACCATCGACTCTGTGCTCCGGAACCCGCCCGTGCCGGCCGATTAGCATAGATCGGCGGCAGCCGGAATCGGCCACCCATCAATCGATCGTGAAGTTTAGTGGGAGCTTGGCAGGCGGGTTTCGAGCGGCCGCACTTCCGCCGCCATCAGGCCCTTGTCGCCATGGCCGAAACGCACCAGGAGCCCGTCGCCCGGTTTCAGATCGGCGATCCCGAACCGGCGCAAGGTTTCCATGTGAACGAAAATGTCCTCGGTGCCTTCGCCACGGGTGACGAAGCCGAAGCCGCGCACGCGGTTGAACCATTTCACCACGACAATCTCGAAGCCGCCCGCTGCCGACACCTGCGCATGGGTGCGCGGCGCCTGCAATTGCGAGGGATGGGTGGCCGTCGATTCGTCGAGCGAGAGCACTTTGAAGACTTGCAGCCCTTTGGCGCGCTTCTGCACTTCGCAGACGATGCGCGCACCTTCCGGCGCCGTCGAGAAACCATCGCGTTTGAGAACGGTGACGTGAAGCAGCACGTCAGCGCCGCCGTTGTCTGGAAGAATGAAGCCGTAGCCCTTGGCGACATCAAACCATTTGATGTGCCCGGCGATCTCAAAGAGATCCAACGGCCGTTCTTCGGACGTCGCTTCGTGCGCGACACCTTGGCCGCTTACGTCGCTTCTGCCTTCAAGCTGATCCTTGCTGGTCAATGGACCCGCCCCCGCCTGGACACTCTTGTTGCCGCACCATGCACTCTGGATGTGGCCGAACTTGTTTCAACTTCACCCAGAATCACCAACCAAAGATAGCATCCGGCTAAATTGGTCCAACTGATATTTGAGAAAACTCCTGTGGATGACTGGCCCGTCCTGTTGGTGCACCAGGACGTTAGTTCAAGCGGTTAGCACGCTCGAACGGCTCCAGAATGGCGCCGATATCGCCACGCAGAACCAGATCCGCGATATCGTCGAACGGTGTCGGATCGCGATTGATGATCACCAACGCGGCCCCATTTTCCTTAGCGATTAAGGGGAATCCCGCGGCGGGATAAACGACGAGCGACGAGCCGATTGCCAGCATCAGATCGCAATTTTCGGCGACACGCTGCGCGCGGCGCATGGCTTCGACAGGCATCGCCTGGCCGAAAGCGATGGTCGCACTCTTCACCGCGCCGCCACACAGGCACGTCGGCGCCCGGCCATCCGCCTCGAACTTGCGCCGGATCGGCTCCAGCTCGTGGCGCACGCCGCAGGCGAGACAGGTCGCATAGGTGCCGTTGCCGTGCAGCTCGACCACCTGCTCGGCTGAGAGGCCCGAGGCCTGATGCAGACCGTCGATATTCTGCGTAATGACGGCGCTCATCAGCCCATCGCTGATCAGGCGCGACAGCGCGCGATGGCCCCTGCCCGGCCTGGCGCCGGCATAAGAATCGTCCATCGCGAATTTCCGCTCCCAGGCGAGAATGCGGTTGTCCTCGCTCGCCAGAAAGGCCTCGAAAGGCATCGGCGGATGACGATGCCAGGCGCTGTCCTTGGAGCGGAAATCAGGGATGCCGCATTCGGTCGAAATGCCGGCGCCCGTGAATGCCGCCGCGCTACTGCTTTCCGCCAGAAAGGCGGCGAGGCGCCGATGCGCCTCATCCAGTTCATCCTGCGTCATACGTGCTTCCCGTCCGCTTTGGCGGCCCGCGCAACGAGGGCCATCAACTCTTGCTTATCATGAAGCCGGCACACCGCCTTCACCATTGCAAAATGCGGCCCGACCCGTTCCTATCGCCGGCGTGAAAATAACCGCGAGACCAATCTCGCCAATAATAAGTAGTGAGCGAAACATGCTGGACAAGAATCTGGGCAAATCCGGGTTGCGAGTGTCGGTCGTCGGCCTCGGCTGCAACAATTTTGGCGCGCGGCTCGACCTCGCCGGGGCGAAAACGGTGGTCCACAAGGCCCTCGACGAGGGCATCACCCTTTTCGACACCGCCGACATGTACGGCAATCGCGGCGGCTCGGAGACGGCGCTTGGCGAAATTCTCGGCGCCCAGCGCAAGAACATCGTCCTGGCTTCGAAATTCGGCATGCAGATGGACGAAGCCGGCAAGCTCAAGGGCGGCTCGCGCCGCTACATCATGTCCGCCGTCGAGGCGAGCCTGCAACGGCTGCGGACCGACTGGATCGATCTCTATCAATTGCACCGGCCCGATCCGTTGACGCCGATCGAGGAAACCTTGCGGGCACTCGACGATCTCGTGCGCCAGGGCAAGGTGCGCTACATCGGCTGCTCCAACCTCGCCGCCTGGCAAGTCGTGGAAGCCGCCTGGACGGCCAAGAGCGCCGGCCTCAACGCCTTCGCGTCCTGCCAGGACGAATACAGCCTGCTCTATCGCAAGCCAGAGGCCGATCTGGCGCCGGTGACCGAGCACTATGGCCTCGGCATCCTGCCCTATTATCCGCTGGCAGCCGGCATGCTCACCGGCAAATACAAACGCGGCGAAATGGGCGCGGCCGGCACGCGCTTCGCGCCGGGCTCGATGTATGTGAACCGCTACATGAACGACAAGAACTGGACGCGGGTCGAGCAGCTCGAAGCTTTCGCCAAGGCGCGCGGCCGCACGATGGTCGAACTCGCCTTCTCCTGGCTCGCCAGCCGGCCGACAGTGTCGAGCGTCATCGCCGGCGCGATGACACCGGAACAGGTGGCGACCAATGTGAAGGCGGCGGCGTGGGCTTTGAGCGGCGAGGAGTTAGCTGAGATCGACAAGATTACAAGCTAACAGAAACGGATCGAAGCCTTCGTGTCATCCCCGACGCCTGCGCAGCAGGCGAGCGGGGATCCAGGGGCGCGTGGTAGAGCGCTGCGAACTGGCGAGCCGTCTTATAATCAAGATAGAAGCAGTGGCCCCTAGATCCCGGATCACGCTACGCGTGTCCGGGATGACACCTAGGAACAGGTTAACCCGGCAGCTTGAGCCAGATATCCCCATCGCGCACTTCGGCCGGAAAACCTTTCAGGCGCGTGGCTTCGTCGCCGGGGTGCCGACCAGTCTCAACGTCGAATTCAAAGCCGTGCCACGGACACACGATGTGTTTCTGGCCGGTGTAGAACATGCCGAGGCTGCGCTTGTCCTCGGTCAGCTCTTCGCCGATGCGCCCGAAGATGCGCCCCTGGCACACTGGTCCACCCGCGTGCGGACAATGATTTTCCCACGCGTAGACTTTAGCGCCGACACGAAATACGCCAACCTCGCGGCCCGATGTGGCGTAAACCCGGTGAGCGCCATCGGCGATGTCGTCGAACCTTCCCACTTTGACGTCAGCCATTGTCTGCCTCGAATGATGTGATGAACTATCGGGTATGCCTACCTGGTGTGACTTACCTGGTATGACTTGGCCGGTTGAACCAGAGCGCCACGTCGAACATGTTGAGATCGACCGCGCGGATCAGCGCGCAGGCGGCGACCACGGCCTCGGTCGCATTGACCAGCCGCGTGTCGACGGGGGCGAATTCCTGCTCGGTCTTTTCCACCTTCGCCGCATAGGCTTTCACCAAAGCGGTCATGGCGTTCTGCAAGACCTCGTCGGGAATGTCCGCCACCGCGTCGCTTCTCAACGCATCATTCAACGCGTCGCTGAGCGCCGCACCCGCATCCTTAACCGATTGCACCATTATCAACGTCCTTTGGACAGGGTTATGCCCTGTGCAGCCGCGGCCTCGCCCACCGGGCCGAGGCTCGGCTTCCCGAGCTTGTGCTCCGGCACTTTGAGATTGAAAAGTTTCGCGGCGTTCAAGCCGAGAATGTTGCGCTTCTGCTGTTCGTTGAGGAACGGCAGTTGCGTGATCGAATTGGGCAGATCGAAATCCCAATGCGGCCAGTCGGTGGCGAACAGAAGCTGCGTCTCGGCGTTGATCGCCTTGAACGTCGCTTCCAGCAGTTCGAGATTGTCACGCTCCATCGGCTGCGTGGTGTAATACATCTCACGCATATATTCCGACGGCTTGCGCTTGAGCAGCGGCGCTTCCGACGTGCGCATCATATATTCGGAATCGAGCCGCTGCATGACGAAGGGCACCCAAGCGAGACCGCTCTCCACCCACATGCTCTTGAGTTTCGGGAAGCGCTCGGGAATGCCGTTGATGACCCAATTGGTCATGTGGATGATGTTGTAATAGACGAAAGAGATGGCGTGCATCGACAGGAAGCGGTTGCACTGCTTCATCGATTCATCGCCCCAGTGGAAGCCGGAGTGAAAGCTGATCGGCTTGCCGCTCGCCTCGATCGCCGCATAAAGCTTCATGTAGCAATCGTGATGCACCGGGCGATAGCGCGTCGACGTCACCATATAGCCGACGACCTGCGGATTGGCCGCGTGCTTCTCGACTTCGCGCAACGCCGCTTCTGGATCGTTGAACGGCAGATAGATCATGTTGATCATCCGCTTTTCGTGCGGCAGCATGTCTTCGCACATCCACGCATTGAAAGCCTGGCCGATGGCCGCTTCGATCTCCGGCTGCGGATGCATGCCCAACACCAGCATCGGCGTCGGCAAGGTGACCATGTAGTCGAGACCCATCGTGTCCATAGCGCGCTGCGTCAGGGTCACCATCGGATGCTGCGAACTGGGCGTCTTCTCACCCAGGCGCTGCTGATGCGGGATGCGGCCGAACATGTCCTGATACAACATGCCGGGTGTCGCATTGCTGAGTCCAGGCGGCGAGCCGGGGCGATCCTTGAAGGACTTCGCCATGTCCCGATAGACCTTGTTGTCCATCCGGCCGATGATTTCCTGCCAGAACGGAAACTCGCTCAAATGCCCGTCGGAATCGACGACGAAATAGTCATTCAGCTTTTCTGCTTCCTTGGTCGCATGGGCCAAGAGATCGCGGGTATCCGTGAGCGTATCAACGGTCGGAAGTTCGAAGACACCGGTGGGAACCGAAGTGCGATCATCCATGTGTTGTCCTCCGCGCTGCCGCGACGAGCCGCATCAGGAACGAAACGAGCTCTATCGCGATCGTTTTGTTGAGAGCGGGTATGTTCCCGCTCTTTGTCATCCGCAGTTTAGAATGGTTCTGTTGCGTGCATGGTTGAAGCGCGACCGCCGTCCTGTCAAGCACGACGTCGCCCTCTCCCATGTGCTTGTGCGGCAACGAAACGAACCGTTTTACGATCGTTTTATTGAACGCCGACAAACCGTTGCGACACTGCCGTTCAGGGGCCTTTGCAGACGATGTTGAGCAGCGCCTGGCGCTTTTCCGTCTCCATCACCTTGAACGCCCGCTCGATGGCTTTCGGCACAGCCGCCGGATCGACGACCTTCTCGCCATGGCCGCCGGCGGTCTCGACCGCCTTTTCAAAAGCCAGCTCTCGATCGAAATATGTCAGAGGCTCGCGATTGCTCTTGGCCGCATAGCCACTCGGATAGACCTCACGGGTGTTGCGCTTCACCGCGCCCCACATGGCATTGTTGAACACCATGGTCAGGATCGGCCAGTCCTCCGCCGCCGCCACGTAATGCGCCGGGATAGGATTGCCGAACATATAGGCGCCGTCACCGACCGCGCAGATGACGCGCTTGTGCGGTGCCGCCGCCTTCATGCCCAGCGCCATGCCCAGGCCCCATCCCAGCGCACCGGCGGCACCGGTGAAGAACAAGGAGCCGGGCTTCTGCAAGGTCAAATGTTCATAGGTGATCGGTCCCTCCTTGATGACGATGTCATCCTCGCCGCGCACCTGATCGAGACAATAGGTCACCCAAGCCGGATTGATCGGCGTTTCGTGCTTGGCCTTCTCGAGCGCGGCTTGCCAGCGTTGACGCTGCACGGCGCGGCGCTCAGCAATGCGCTTGCGGCGCGCTTCGATGCGATCCTTCGCAGCGACCTTGCGCATTTCGAGCGCGGCGGCCAGCGCCACCATCGACGGACCGGCGGCACCGGTGATGGCGAGATCGCTGGCGAAGCTGCGCATCGGATAAGACGAGAACAGCGGATCGACCCCGATATGAACGATCTTGGTGTCGCGGCCCGGCGCCTTCTTGTTGGGAATCCAGGGCACGTCGCATTCGATGACGATCACCGCGTCGGCCTCGGTGATGAAGGCATCCGGCTCATAGCCCAGATGCATCGGATGGTTGCTGTCGAGCGCGACATAGCGCGGTTTGCGCTGAGTGACCGGAATGGCGAAGACGTCGGCCAGAGCGGCCAGTGCCGCCGGCTCGCTCCAGTCGCGGCCAACGCTGGCGCAGACGATCACCGGGTTTTCCGCCTTGGCGATGATATCAGCGGCGCGGTCGATGGCGTCGAGATCGGGGAAAGGTGCGCTCGCCGGCTGGCGGCGCGAGGGCGAAGAATAGGAGAAATTCTCGACCGGCGCGGCCAGAACCTCGCGCGGCAGCGTGAGATAGACCGGGCCTTTCGGCTCGCTCATGGTGACGGTCAATGCGCGGTCGACGGTATGCTCCAGCACCTGCGCGTTGGGCAGTTCATAATCCCATTTGACGATCTCGCGCACCACCGCGCCCTGGTCGCGCATTTCCTGCGGCCAGTGGATCTCGCCCGTACGCGCGCCGAGCACCCCGCCCTCCTCGCTGTAGGGCGTGCGGCCGGAGGTGAACAGCACCGGCAGATTGCCGCGCCAGGCATTCATCAGGCCGCAAATCGAATTGGCGGTGCCGACATTGACGTGAACCATGACGAGCTGCGGCTTGCCACTCTGCAAATAGTGGCCGAGCGCCATGTGGATAGCGACATTCTCGTGCGGCACGATGACGGGCTTGGGCATTTTGCGCCCCTCGCCCTCGAATTTGGCCAAAGCTTCGATCAGCGGCGCGAAATCGGTGCCAGCATTGGCGAAGAGAAAGTCGATACCGCGATCGGCCAGCAATTCGACATAGGCCTCGGCGACGGTGCCGGAGGCGATGGTTTTCATAGACACGTTTCCACCCATGGTTTGGCGCGGCCTGTCAGCGGCCGCTTCGCGCCTGCTTTAAAGCAGGATTGCGTGGGAGGAAACCCAGGGTCGTCGGGAACCCGCGCCTACCGCTTCGGCTGCCAAAGCACCTGCGGCCCGATCTCGTCGTTGGTGCAGCAACCAGTGAACCCCATGTCGGTTTCCAGCTCGTTGCGCAGCAGATGCAGGGCGTGATAGGCGCCCTCCTCGCCGCCGACGCAGGTGCCATAAAGCGTGGCGCGGCCGATCAGCACCAGATCGGCGCCAAGAGCGCGCGCTTTCAGGATGTCGCCGCCCCGGCGAATGCCGCTGTCGACGATGACTTTCATCCTGTCGCCGACCTCGGCCTTGATCTCCGGCAAGACGTCGAGGGAATTGACGGCCGTATCGAGATTGCGGCCGCCGTGGTTGGAGATGACGAGGGCATCGAGCCCCTCGGCGGCGGCGCGCGCGGCGTCTTCTGGCCGGTGCAATCCCTTGAGGATCATCGGCCCCTTCCACAGGTCGCGCAGGCGCTTGATGTCCTCCCAGGTGACATCGCCACCGGACAGCGAGGGCCGCTCGCCGCCCTTCGTCGGCTTTGGCCGGTGCGCCAGCGCCGGCATGCCATATTTGAAGTAATGCGGCGCGAAGGTGCCGATCGCCCAGCGCGGATGCAGCATCACGTCCCAGACGGCACGGCCGTTAATGAAGAACGGCATGGTGAAGCCGTTGCGGCGATTGTATTCGCGCACCGGCGACACCTGCGTATCGACCGTAACGATCAGGGTCTCAAAGCCGGCATCCTTGGCCCGGCGCACCAGGGCATAGGACTGCTCACGCTCGGGCCACACATAGAGCTGGAACCATTGCCGCGCCCCTTGGCCTGCGGCGGCGACCGCTTCGATGGTGCTGAGCGATAGAACCGCCAGCGTGAACGGCACGCCGAAACGCGCGGCGGCACGGGCCAGAGCCAGTTCTCCCTCGAACCAGCAGACGCCAGCCGCGCCCGTTGGCCCGACGGCCAGGGGCATGCTCAACGGCTTGCCGAAGATCGTCGCTTCCGTGCTGCGCTTGGTGACGTCGATACAGACCTTGTTGCGCAGTTTGACCGTTTGAAAGCCGGTACGATTGTCGCGCAGCGACAGTTCGTCCATCGTGCCACGGTCGAAATATTCGAACACGCCCTTGGGCAGACGACGACGCGCCGCCTGACGCAATTCCTCGATGTTCTGATAGCGCTGCATATGTTCAGCCGAGGGCGGCGGACGCGCGATCGTCGCGGCGGCGCCGGGAGCCGGCGTGGCAGCGGTGGAATCGATGACGACTGGCTTATTCATCGGCGTTTCGCCCCAAATGTTGTTCTCGTCGCGATATATTATGGTCTTTGCCGCTTAAGGCCAAGAAGCCGAGCGTTCCGTTTTCGACAAAACTCAATGCTGTCCCTGGGCCTGCCGGCCATCGAAAACCATCAGTTCGGCAAGGCGCGCGGCGCTGGTCAAGGCCTCGACGCCATGAACGGCCTCGAGCAGCTTCGCCTGCGCGTCCGCATCAAGCGCGCCCTCGGCGCACATGCGGAACTTGCCTTCGAGATCGGCATCGGACAGCGGATTCAAGGGGCCACCGCGATAACGCTCGTCGGCCCATTGCACCAAGGTACGACCATCTTTGGTATCGACTTCGATGCGCGAGCGGATGAGGTCATATCCCCGCGCATCGATTTCGGGATCGCCAAGCACCTGCGTGCGCCGCTGCAAGTCCTGCATGGGCGCGGACGCCACAAAGCTGTCCATGAATTCATGATGGCTGGCGCGACGCTTGAGCAGAATCATGCACAAGAGCGCCGGCATGGAGAATTTCGCCTGCAGATGATTGACCGCCACCGGATAGCGGATCGGTTCAAGAATGTTCTTACCGGCGTAAAAGCGAATGCTTTTAACCTCGTCGGCCTTCACATCATGGTCGAGCACCAATTTCAGCATGCCGTCCATCGACTGATGCGTGAGAATGCCTGACGGATAAGGCTTAATGCTGACGCCTGGATCGGTCATGGTCAGTTGCCGGCCAAAGCCTTGCGCGATCTTCGCCGGATCGAAGCCCTCTCCCATCACCGAGAAGAAGCCCCAGGGACCATCGAGCACCGTCGGATCGGCGGTGAAGCCACGGGCGGCGAGCATCGCGGCTGTGATGCCATTCTCGGCGGCGCGCCCGACGTGCAGCGGCTTGGTCATGGTGCCAAACGAGGCGCGGATGCCGGCGGCGAATGAAGCGGCGATGCCAAGCGCATGGGCAAGCTGTTCGCCTTTCAAGCCGAGCAGTTTGGCAGTCGCCGCTGCCGCGCCGAACGTGCCCACGGTACCTGAGGAATGATGGCCGCGCCGATAGTGACGCGGCAGCATCCATTCGGAAATCTTGCATTCGACCTCGAAGCCGGTCTGGAAGGCGAGCATGAAGCGGCGGCCGTCGACGCCGCCAAGACGCTGCGCCATCACCAGTGCCGCTGTCAGCGGCGGCACCGAGGGATGGGTCAAGAGGCCATAGACGTGGGCAGGATCGTGGGAGACCTGCGTGTCGTCCCAATCGTGGGCATGACCTGCTGTCGCCAATACGCGCGCCGCCATGCTGGCGGGCACGCGCTGCCAGCCGGCCGCCAGCAAGAGCGCATCGGGGCGGCCGCCCTGCTCGGCCGCATCATCCATCAGAATATGCACCGCATGTTCGGACGTACCGGCCAGCATCACACCCAGTGTATCGACCATGCAACGCCGCCCAATCCGCAAGGCTTCGGCCGGAAGATCGTCGAAACGAACATTTTCGATGAAGGAGACGGCCTGTTCGGTGATGGCGGTGGACATAAACGACTGGGCCTTTCTGCGCGGCGCATGATGGGCGGCACATTCACCGGCCCTTGGACCAATTGTCAATCAATGGCCAACGTGCCAGCCTGAGCGTTCGTGGAGAGCCGTTGGAGGGTGCATCCGCGTGTCGAGGGAGAAGGTGCATGAGGAGGAAAATGCTTGCCGGCATGTGTGCCGGGTTGCTGACGCTCGTTGCCGCCGCCACGTCCGTTTCAGCGCAAGATTATCCGACACAGGACATCAAGGTTGTCGTCGGCTTTCCCGCCGGCAGCGGCGCCGATGTCTATGCGCGCTATTTCGCCAACAAACTGTCGCAGCAAGCTAAGCGCACGGTGATCGTCGAAAATCGCCCCGGTGCCGCCGCCAGCATCGCCACCGAATATGTCGCCCGCTCCAAGCCCGATGGCTATACGCTCTTCATCGGCGGTTCGGATTCCTTCGCCTCGCCGCTCTATCTGTTCAAGAAGCCGACGACCGATCCGCGCAAGGACTTCATCTATATTTCACCGCTGGTGAGCCAAGGCTTCATCCTGCTGGTCGACGAACAGAAACCTTTCAAGACGGTGGCCGAACTCACCACCTATCTGAAGCAGAAGAAGGATCAGGCGTCTTACGCCACCGCCAACAATCCGGCGACCATTCTGGCCGAGATCTATAAAAACGCCGCCGGCCTCGAAACCATGCAGGTGCAATATCGCACCAGCGTCGATTTCATCAACGACATGCTTGGCGGGCGCATCGATTTCGTCATGGGCGATCCGGTGTTCGCGCTCGCGCGCATTCGCGAAGGCAAGATGCGGCCGTTGGGTGTCAGCACGGGCCAGCGCATCAAATCGCTGCCGGATATTCCGACCTTGCAGGAAGCCGGCATTCCCAATGTCGACATGAATCTGTGGTGGGTGACGGCAGCGCCGGCCAATACGCCCCCTGCGATCATCGACAAGCTCAACGGCTGGTTCACCGAGATCGGCAAGCAGGACGAGACGCGCGACTTCCTCGGCAAGTTCGGCGCCGAGCCGTTCACTGCCACGTCGGCGCAAACCAAGGCGCATATCGATAAAGAGATCGCCGACTGGGCGGCTTATGTGAAGCTGGCGAAGTTGGAACCGCAATAAGCGTATCTTGCGCATATTGCGCGATAACTTGGTGTCATACCGGACACACCGCAGGTGTGATCCGGTATCCAGGGGCAAACGCTTCAGTCTTTCGACGTGACGTCTTTGCGATACGACAAAACTCTACCACTCGCCCCTGGTTCCCGGATCACTTGCTGCGCAAGTGTCCGGGATGACACAGAGATTGCGGGTTAGCTCGCGAAGGCTTTGACGCTGCCGACCTGACCGCGCAGCTGGAATTTTTGAATCTTGCCCGTGGATGTCTTCGGGATCGTGCCGAAGACGACCGCTTTGGGCACTTTGAAGCCGGCGAGCTGCGTCTTGCAGAATGCGATGATCTCCGCCTCGGTCACCTGCGCCCCTTCCTTCACTTCGATAAAGGCGCACGGCGTCTCGCCCCATTTCGGATCGGGCTTGGCGACCACGGCAGCGACCAAAACGGCGGGATGTTTGTAGAGCACGTCCTCCACTTCGACCGACGAGATATTCTCGCCGCCTGAAATGATAATGTCCTTGGAGCGATCGCGGATCAGCACATAGCCATCGGGATCGATCACCGCGAGATCGCCGGTGTGGAACCAGCCGCCGGCGAAAGCATCCTGCGTCGCTTTCTCATTCTTCAGATAACCGCGCATGACAATATTGCCACGAAACATGATCTCGCCCATGGTCTCGCCGTCGTGCGGCACTTCCTCCATGGTCTCAGGATCGAGCACGGTCATCGCTTGTTGCAGATGATAGGGCACGCCCTGGCGCCGCGTGAGCTTGGCGCGCTCTTCCAGCGGCTGCGCGGCCCAATCGGGCTGCGGCGAGCAGACACCGGCCGGTCCATAGACTTCAGTCAGGCCATAGACATGGGTGAGCTTGATGCCGATGTTCTCGGCGCCCGCGATCACCGCCATGGGCGGCGACGCGCCCGCCACGCTGCCCTTCACTGAACGTGCTTCGTTCTTACGCGCGTCGCTGGCATTGACCAGCGTGTTGTAGACGATCGGCGCGCCGCACATGTGGGTGACGCCATGGCGCGCCATCAATTCGAAGATTTTCGGCGCCTCGACCTTGCGCAGACACACATTGACGCCGGCGACGGCGGCGATCGTCCAGGGATAACACCAGCCGTTGCAGTGGAACATCGGCAGGGTCCACAGATAAACCGGATGGGAGCCGAGATCCCAGGCGAGCACATTGGACACGGCATTCAGATAGGCGCCACGGTGATGATAGACGACGCCTTTCGGATTGCCCGTCGTGCCTGACGTATAATTGAGCGCCAGCGCATTCCATTCGTCATCGGGCAGATGCCAGCTGAAATCCGGATCGCCGGTGGCTATGAAGTCCTCATAGTCCATCTCGCCGATGGTCTTGCCGCCAGAGAAAGCCGGATCGGCGACATCGATGACGAAAGGCTTCACCTTACAGAGCGCCAGCGCCTGTTCCATCACCGGCGCCAGTTCCGGATCGACGAACACCGCCTTGGCCTCGCCGTGATCCAGCATGAAGGCGATGGCCTCCGGATCAAGCCGCGTGTTGAGCGTGTTCAGCACCGCCCCGATCATCGGCACGCCGAAATGCGCCTCATACATAGCCGGAATATTCGGCAGCATGGCCGCCACCGTGTCGCCGAAGCCAAGACCGCGTTGCGCCAAGGCCGAAGCGAGCCGGCGGCAACGGCCATAGGTCTGCGCCCAGGTGAAAGCGCGGGTTTCGTGAACGACGCTGGGCAATTGCGGGTGCACCAGGGCAGCACGCTCAAGAAAGCTCAAAGGTGAGAGAGGCACATAATTGGCTGGGTTGCGATCCAACCCCTTGGAATAAGCATTGCCGGCCATCATCCCGCTCCACCCACAAAAACTCTGTTTCGAGCCGGACAATGCGAAGTTGCGTGGCGGGTGGCAACTGGAGCCTGCGCGTGGCGCGTGCCGCCGCGCACATTCTTTCGGCTAAGGGGCACCTAGGGTCATTTCATCGCCGGTCGGAAAGGGTTCCACCGGCCGGAACAGATCAGGAGCATGTCATGATCAGCAGAAAGACCCTTGCTGCCACCGCCGGCGCCCTGGCCTTGGCCGCGACCTTCGCCGTTTCCTCGACCCCGGCCTCCGCCGGCTGGAAGTACCATCACCACCATGGCGGTGCCCTAGCGGTCGGCCTGCTCGGCGCAGCCATCGTGGGTGGCGCGATCGCCTCTCAGTCGGCTTATGCGGCTCCGGCCTATGGCTGCGAGATTCGTCAGCGTCCGATCTACAACGCCTGGGGCGATGTGGTCGGTTATCGCCGCCCGGTTCGCGTGTGTTACTGAAAACACATGCAAAATTTTATATAGGCGGGCACGGCATCCCTGTCGTTGCCCGCTTATTTTGCTTTCCGACCTAAATTTGACCAGTTTCGTCCCCTTTTGGAGGCATTTTGCGCCGCCGCAATGCATATATCGCATCTCTTGTTACTAAGTTTGGCTAGAATCGGGCTCCAAAAGCCAATGTGACGGGTTTGTGTCACGCTTTTTAGAAGTGACAGAATTCGTATTTTGTAATCTCATGCGTAAATCGCATATCAGATAGTCCAACTTAGCTATGGCATTGTGCGCTGCATCATTCTACATAGTGCTCATGAACGACGGGCTGCAGGACAGGCCGTCAAGTGAGGATAAGATGACTATCAAGAGCATTGTTGCCTGGGTTGACTCCTGGCGTCGGTATCGGGTCGCGGTGGCCGAGCTTTCGCAGCTCTCGGACCGTGAATTGCATGATCTGGGCATTACCCGCTCCGAAATCCACGCCGTCGCGCGTCAAAGCTCGGGCATCTGATTAGAGATTTGGAATAGCGTGGACGGGCTTCCCCTCCCTCAGCCCCCCACGTTTAAGCGCCCGCCGGTCCCTCCCCCGGCGGGCGCATTATTTTTGCGCCGCGCAACGCACCTGCACCATTGCCCCGATCGGCCCCTGGCGGCATAACCCGCCGCATGTCTTCGCAGCCTGTTTCCTCGCAATCCGTTTCTTCGCCTGCCATTCACATCATCGGCGGCGGTCTCGCCGGATCTGAAGCGGCTTGGCAGATCGCCCGCATGGGCGTGCCGGTCATCCTCCACGAAATGCGCCCCGTTCGCGCCACCGACGCCCACGCCACCGATTCCCTCGCCGAGCTCGTCTGTTCCAATTCTTTTCGCTCGGACGATGCGGAAATGAATGCGGTCGGCCAGTTGCATTGGGAAATGCGACGGATGGATTCGCTCATCATGCGCGCCGCCGATGCCCATCAGGTGCCGGCCGGTGGCGCACTCGCCGTTGATCGCGACGGTTTCGCCCAAGCCGTTACCCAGGCGATTTCGGCGCATCCGTTGATCGAACTGGTGCGCGAGGAGGTGCAGGACATCCAGGCGCAGGACTGGCCCTCGATCCTGGTGTGTACGGGCCCGCTCACGTCCCAATCGCTGGCTGAAGGCATCGGCCGCCTCACCGGCGAAAGCGAACTCGCCTTCTTCGACGCCATCGCGCCCATCGTCCATCGCGATTCGATCGACATGGACAAAGCCTGGTTCCAGTCCCGCTACGATAAAGTGGGCCCCGGCGGCACCGGCGCCGATTACATCAACTGCCCGCTGTCGCGCGAAGAATACGAAGCCTTCATCGATGCGGCGCTTGCCGGCGACAAAACAGGCTTCAAGGAATGGGAAGGCACGCCCTATTTCGACGGCTGCCTGCCCATCGAAGTGATGATGGAGCGTGGCCGCGAGACGCTACGCCATGGCCCGCTCAAACCTGTGGGCCTGACCAATCCGCACAATCCCACGGTCAAGGCCTATGCCATCGTGCAGCTGCGCCAGGACAATGCGCTGGGCACGCTCTACAACATGGTCGGCTTCCAGACGAAACTGAAGCACAGCGAGCAGACGCGCATCTTCCGCATGATCCCCGGCCTCGAACAGGCGGAATTCGCCCGCCTCGGCGGTCTGCATCGCAATACCTTCCTCAATTCGCCGAAAGTGCTCGATCCGCTGCTACGCCTGCGCGCCGATCCGCGCATCCGCTTCGCCGGCCAGATCACCGGCTGCGAAGGTTATGTCGAAAGCGCCGCCATCGGCCTGATCGCCGGCCGCATGGCCGCCACCGAGGCGCAGGGCCAGATCGCGCAGATGCCGCCCCCGACCACTGCCATCGGCGCCCTGATCAACCACATCACCGGCGGCCATATCGAGACCATCGACGCCGGTCCGCCCTCATTCCAGCCGATGAACGTCAATTTCGGCCTGTTTCCGCCGATTGAAGCGGCCGTCAAAAGCCCGGACGGCAAGAGATTGCGCGGCCCCGAGAAATCCCAAGCGCGCAAACGGCTGTTAACCGAGCGGGCCAAACGTGACATGGAAGCTTGGCTATCGGAACCGGTACCGGCCTGACGGCGTTGAAAACAAAGCGCCGCGCGAAATCCGCTGAAATCAGCGCAGCGATCACATTAAGGTTAATTGTTTACTCTATTGGGCTTGCTTAGATTGCGGCCGTTAAGACTAACGATTATGCTTACCGAACAGTGAACTTACATACTTAAATTTACTGAGCATCACCAAAACGGATTGCGAGGCCTTCGGCAATTTCAGGTGATCCGACCTGACGATCGCGGCGATCGTCATCAGCCTTTTGCCCTCCCCTTTCAGGATGGGCGTTGATCATGTCGTCAGGCGAGCAGCGGGCGCCCGGCACACGAGGAGTAGTCGCATGCCCGTTGCCAAGGCCAAAGACATCTATGCGCTTTTGCGCTGCCCCGGCTGCCACGGCAGTCTGAACACCCAGGGCAGCAAGCTGCGCTGTGCCGATCCCCGTTGCCGCGCCGGCGGCGCCGGCTTCGTCAATGCCGCAAGCCAGCCCGTGCTGGTCGATTTTTCGCGCAGCCTGTTCGACGAGCCCGAATTCACCGACGGCCATATTCCCGAGATCGGCAACCACACCACGTCGACGTTCGGCATGTTGCGCATGAAACTGCGCGAGGGCCTGTTCGGCACCAATGAAATGGCCAAGACCAAATGCGATGAGCTGGTGGCGCGCCTGCGCGGCCGCCCCAATCCGGTGGTGCTGGTCGTCGGCGGCGGCACCGTCGGCTCGGGCATTCAAGCGCTCTATGAGCAAAATGACGTGCGCGTCGTTTCAACCGATGTTTTCCCATCCGCTGTGACGACGCTCATCGCCGATGCGCATCACCTGCCCTTCAAGGACGGGAGCTTCGACGCCATCTGGATTCAGGCGGTGCTCGAACATGTTCTCGAGCCGGAAGTGGTGGTCGGCGAACTGCACCGCGTGCTCAAGGACGACGGTCTCGTCTATGCCGACACGCCGTTCATGCAGCAGGTGCACGCGGGTGCTTACGACTTCCAACGCTTCAGCCCCAGCGCCCATCGCTGGCTGTTCCGCCGCTTCAGCGAGATCGAGGCCGGCGCCGTCGGCGGTGCTGGCGTCTCCCTCCTGTGGTCCTATCGCTACTTCCTGCGCGCGCTCGGCCTCGGCAATAAGATCGCGACGGCGCTGTCGCTGCCGTTCTTCTGGCTGCGCTTCTTCGACCGTTTCACCAAACGGCGCGAGAATCTCGATGCGGCCAATGGCGTTTATTTCTTCGGCGTGAAGTCGCAGGTGAGCCTGCATCCCAAGGACATCATCGCCTACTACCAGACGTCGGGCCAAGCGCCGCGCACGCGTCCGGTCAACGCGGCAGCCGGCCCGGCCACCGCGCCAGCGCCCATTGCAACCGCCATTGCGGCGGATCAATGAGCGTGCGGAACGGCTCGTAGCCGCGCTTTTCCATGGCCTTCAGCCATGGCTCGACGAAGGCCAGCGGCGCGAACACCGGTCGTATCTCTTCCGGTATTTGCGCCAGGCCGGCACGAGCGGCCTTGAGATGAAAGCGGATGCGCGCGCGCAAGTCCGCCAAGGCTTCCCGCAAGGCCGGAGAATCAAGACCAGCCGTGGCGGCTTCGACGAGCGCGCCATGGCGGCTCAACACGTCTCCGGGCAAATAGCATTGACCGCGCGCCACCTGCCACGGCAACGCCCGTAGCAGTCCGGCCATCGCATAGGCGCAGCCGGCATGACCGGCGACTTCGCCGCCGCCAGGATCGCGTCCACCGGCACAGACGATGGCGCATAGACGAAACAGAGCCGAACAGGTTTCGCCACAATAGCCCTCCAGATCGTTCAGGCTCGGCATCGGATCGTCATAGAGATCGAACCGGCGCGCTTCGATCAGATTGACCAGCGCGGATCGGGGCAGATTGAATTTTACGATCGTATCGAGCAGCGCCTGCGACAGCGGATTGGCTTGCGCTTCCGTCTCTCGCCCGCCCTCGATCACCTCCCGCCACCATTGCAGGCGGATTTCGCCGAGACGCGGATCGGACACGGCTTCTCGCGCGCGCGCCACTTCATGGGAGAAGGCATAGAGGGCGTGAACATGCGGCCGGTGCTGGGCCGGCACGAACAGAGACGCCAACCAACGGTCGCGGTCGCCCGCGCGCAGCGCCTGTTCGCAGGCGGCATAGGCTTGCGGCAAGTCGCTCATGATAAGTCGCTCATGACAAGTCGCTCATGGCGCGGCGATGAGAGCGGCCGCCACCTTGCGGCGCTCGCCCAAGAGAATGTTGTAGGTCGACACTGCATGACCCGTCGCCATCGGATCGAAGCGCAGGCCATGGGCCCGCAGCACTTGGCGGACGGACTGCGGCAAGGGGGACAGCGTCCGCCCCGTGCCGATCAACAGCAATTCGATCGTGCCCTCTGGCTCATCGAAGATCGGCTGCAGGCTCGCGGCGTCCAGCGCGGCCATATCGTTCACCGTCCAGGCGCGGATGCCGGAGGGCATGACGAGGATTGAACCGCGATGCGACATGCCGGCGAACTGAAAGCCGCCGGCGCCATAGCCGTCGATATTGGCCTCGCCCGGAAAGAATCCGTCATGGCGTTGCGTATTCATGCAAGCCTCCCGAGTTGGGCACGCGAGAGCGCAGTTCCAGGCAAAACCGCGTTCGATCGAACGCGGTCTGCCTCAGGGGGTCGTCGCCGGCTGCTTGATGTCGGCTGCGTGACCGGGGGCGCCGAGATAGATCAGCACCGGCGAGCAGATGAAGATCGACGAATAGGTCGCGACCATCACGCCCCACATCATGGCGAGCGAGAACGACTGGATGACGTGGCCGCCGAAGAACACCAGGGCCAGCAGCGCCAGCAAAGTGGTGGTCGCCGTCATGATCGTGCGTGACAGAACCGCGTTGATCGACAGGTCGATGATCTCGGCCATGGTGGCGCGGCGATATTTCTTCATCATCTCGCGAATACGATCAAGCACGACGACCGTTTCGTTGAGCGACAGACCGACCACCGTCAGAATCGCGGCGATCGAGGTGATGTTGAATTCAAGCCGCGTGACGGCGAAAAAACCGACGGTGAGCAATAGATCGTGCATGGTCGCGATGACGGCCGCCACCGCGAGCTGCCATTCATAGCGGAACCAGAGATAGATCAGCACCGCCAGAACCGACAGCACGACACCGAGCGTGCCCGATTGCACGAGTTCGCCGGAGACACGCGGACCCACCACTTCGGTACGACGGAATTCATAGGCATCGCCGAGCGCGGCGCGCACCTTGTCGACGGCGTCGCGTTGCCCCTGATCGCCACCCGGTTGCAGGCGCAGACGCAAGGTCGCATCCTGGCCGTCGCCGAAAGCCTGCACTTCCACTTCACCGAGCTGCAACTTGTCGCCGAGCTGGCGCAGTTGCGCCAGATCCATCTGGCCCGACTTGGCGCGCAGTTCGAGCATGGTGCCGCCCGAGAAGTCGATGCCGAAGTTCAGGCCGAGCACCAGGAAGGCGACGACCGACAGGATCGACATCAACGCGGAGAATGGATAGCTCAGGCGCCGCAGGCGCATGAAGCCGAAGTGCATGTTGTCGGGGGCGAGACGGAACCGGAACATGGGCGCTTTCTAAAAATCAGATCGGGATCGTGGTCGGCCGCTTCCAGCGGTACCACAGCGCGATCATCATGCGGGTCATCGTCACCGCGGTGACGACGGACGTGATAATGCCGAGACCAAGCGACACGGCGAAGCCGCGCACCGGGCCGGATCCCAGGAAGTAGAGGATCACGGCGGCCACCATCATCGTCGAGTTGGAGTCGATGATCGTGGCGAAAGCGCGGTTGAAGCCGGCGTCCAGCGCCGAAATGATCGATCGCCCGGATTTCGCTTCTTCACGTATGCGCTCGTAGATCAGCACGTTGGCGTCCACCGCCATGCCGATGGTGAGAACGATACCGGCGATACCCGGCAGGGTCAGCGTCGCCTGAAGCAGGATCAGGCCGGCGAAAATCATGCCGATATGGATGGTCAGCGCCAGATTGGCGAAGACGCCGAACAGGCCATAGGTCATCAGCATATAGAAGATGACGAGAGCCGCGGCGACATAAGCGGCGCGTTTGCCGGCATCGATCGAGTCCTGGCCAAGGCCCGGACCGACGGTGCGTTCCTCGACCACGGTCAGTTTCGCCGGCAGAGCGCCGGCGCGCAGCAGAATCGCCAGGTCATTGGCCTGTTGCACGGTGAAACGGCCGGAAATCTGGCCCGAACCACCGGTGATCGCGGTGAGAATACGCGGCGCCGAGATCACCTTGTTGTCGAGGACGATGGCGAAGGGCTTGCCGACATTCTGGCTCGTCACTTCGCCGAAACGCTGGCCGCCACGAATGTTGAAGCGGAAGTTCACCACCGGTTCGCCGTTGCGCGTGTCGAAGCCGGGCTGCGCGTCGGTAAGGTCTTCGCCCTGCACCATCACGCGCTTTTCGACGGGATAAGTCGCGGTGACACGTTCGGTACCGTCCGCGCTACGCTCAACCTCGTTCAACATGTCGACGTCGGCCGGGTTGTACCCGGGATCAGCGACGAGGCGAAATTCGAGTTTCGCCTGGGCGCCGAGCAGATCGATCAGGCGCTTGGTGTCTTGCAGGCCCGGCACCTGCACCAGCACGCGATCGGCGCCCTGGCGCTGAATATTCGGTTCGGTCGTGCCGCCGAAGTCAACACGGCGACGGATGACTTCAATGGTCTGGTCGACGGCGCGGCGAATGCGTTCCTGCGTGCCCGCTTCCGTCATCGACAGGACGATCTGGCCGTCGGAATTGTCGCGGACGTCAAAGATAGCCGGCGTGGCGAGGCCAAGCGCATTGACGCCGCCTGGCTGTGCTTGCTGGCGCAGCTTGGTCAGAACGCGAGCGCGCTCGGCGGCATCATTGATGCGCAATTGAATCGTGCGGCCGGAGACGGCGACCGTGCCGGCGAGGCTGCGCACGCGCTCTTCACGTAGAATGCGGCGCACATCGTCGCGCAGATTCTCGAGCTGGGTGCGCAGAATGTCGTTGGAATCAACTTCGAACACCACATGCGCCCCGCCCTGCAAGTCGAGGCCGAGGACGACGCTCTGGAAAGGCACCCATTTCGGCAAGTGCTTGGCGTATTCGTCACGCGTTTCCTTGGTGAGGAAACTCGGTGCGATGATGAGGAACGTCAGCACCGTCAGCAGAATGACCGAGGCAACCTTCCAGCGGGAGAAGCGAAGCATATTTTCCTGTTCCGGTTAGATACGAGCCGCGGCCCCGGTCATTCCTTGACCGGCTCGCCCTTGGCACGCACTTCGGCGATCATCGAGCGGACCATGCGCACCCGCGTCTCGGGCGCCAATTCAACTTCGATTTCACTGTCATCGATCACTTTCGTGACCTTGGTGATGAAGCCGGCCGAGGTGATCACCGTATCGCCGCGACGGACGTTCTTGATCATCTCCTGATGCGCCTTCTGGCGCTTCTGCTGCGGCCGCAGGATGAGGAAATACATGATGACCAGGATGATGGCGAAAGGCGCCAATTGGGCGATCATGTCCAGTTGGCCGGAGCCGGCAGCCTGGGCGTAGGCCGGAGTGATAAAAGACATTGGAAACTAGGCTCCATCGAGCGACTGGCGGGCACCGGCGCAAACCGGTCGGTTATTCGGCGCGGAATATAGCGGCCGTCGCCCGTAAAGCAATGCCGGCTCTGCGCTTTCCGAACCCCTCAAATGCCTGTTTCGGCATGGACCTGCCTCATTTCACAAGCTAAACCGCGCCAGCGTCAGGAAGGCGCACCATTGGATGGGGCAAATGAGCAATTCTACCGATCGGGAAACCCTGCTGCCGCTGCTGGAGCGGATCGCCGGCGCGCTGGAGCGCCTTGCCCCCAAGACGCAGGACCGGCCCGATCTCGAAGCCGCCGATGCCTTCGTCTGGCACGCGGCCGGCCATGTGCTACAGCCGGTCAAGAAGGTCAACCGGGTCGAAATGGCTCTGCTCAAGGGTGTCGACCGGGTTCGCGACCAGCTTTTCGACAATACGCTGCGCTTCGCCCGGGGCCTGCCGGCCAACAATGCCCTGCTCTGGGGCGCCCGCGGCATGGGCAAGTCCTCGCTGGTGAAAGCGATCCACGCCCAGATCAACCATGAGCGGCCGCAGGGATCGCATGCTCTGAAACTGGTCGAGATCCATCGCGAGGATATCGAGAGCCTGCCGGCGCTGATGAACATCGTGCGGCAATCGCCGCAGCAGTTCATCGTCTTCTGCGACGACCTGTCGTTCGATACCGACGACACCTCCTACAAATCGCTGAAGGCCGTGCTGGAAGGCGGCATTGAGGGCCGGCCCGACAATGTGGTGTTTTACGCCACCTCCAACCGCCGGCACCTGCTGCCGCGCGACATGATGGAGAACGAGCGCTCGACGGCGATCAATCCGCATGAAGCGGTTGAAGAGAAAGTCTCGCTCTCGGATCGCTTTGGCCTGTGGCTTGGCTTCCACAAGTGCAGCCAGGAAGAATATCTCGATATGGTGTTCAGCTACGCCAAGCATTTCGGCCTCGACATCCCAGCCGAAACCATGCGTGCCGAAGCGCTTGAATGGGCGACGACGCGCGGCGCCCGCTCCGGCCGCACCGCCTGGCAATATATTCAGGATCTCGCCGGACGCCTGGGCAAGAAGACGAACTAGGCGGCCTTGATCGCGTAGGCGGACAGGAAGATTCGCACGGCCTCTTTGGCATGGGCCTGCATCTTGTCCGCTGGCGGGATCACGGTATCGCCGAGCAGCATGGCGTCGTTGGTCATCGCGCCCATCAGCAGCCAGTTGAAGAACGAAGCCGCTGCCATCGGATCAGCCATGTCGAGATGGCCGCGCGCTTGATAACGAGCGAAGGCTTGGGCCAGCCGGGTGATAGAGCGCATGGGTCCGCGCTCGCGTAGCTCGCGGCCCAGCTCAGGAAAACGTACGGTCTCGGCAATCACCAGGCGCCGCAATTGCAGTAGGCGCGGCGTCAACACGATGGCAAGCTGCTGATTGGCGAAGTCGAGAAGGAAGCGCTCGACGGGCACATCATCGCCGGGATCGGCCACCTGTTCTTGCAGTTCGGCGCTGGCGCCACCGCTCATGCCCCGGATGACATCGAGGAACAAAGCTTCCTTGCTCTGGAAGTGAGCATAGACGGTTTGTTTGGAGACATCGGCCGCGGCGGCGATCTCGTCCATGCTGGTGCCAAGGAAGCCTTGGCGCAAAAACAGGTCCGCCGCCGCCGTGACGATCGCCCGATGCGTCCGCTCGATCCGTGACACCGCCACCTTGTTCATGTCGCCCCTGCTCGATGCCTTTGTGTACACCTTCACGCTTGACTGATCAAACTGGACGGTCCAGTCTAATTACGGAAACCTGAGAGAGCCTCCATGACCAGTTCCTCCGTGCGGCTTCGGACGGCGGCCTGCACCTGCGGCCAGGTCGCCTTCGAAACGAGAGGCGAGCCGATCGTCACCGCCGCCTGCTATTGCACCAGTTGCCAGACGGCCGGCCAAAATCTCGAAGCCCGCCACGGCGCACCCAGCGTTCTCGAAGCCGATGGCGGAACTGGTTATCTGCTCTTTCGCAAGGATCGCGTTCGCTGCCTGCGCGGCCAGGCTCATTTGCGAGAATATCGCCTCACCCCGGCGTCAAAAACACGACGCGTCGTCGCCACCTGCTGCAATGCCCCGATATTCTTGGAATTTAGCGGCGGCCATTGGCTTTCGATCTACAAGGACCGCTTCGCCAAGGCTGACCAGCCCGCCCTCGATATGCGCACCATGACGCGGGATCGCCGGCCGGGCGTCGAATTCACCGATGGATTGCCCAGCTACAAAACCCATTCTGGCCGATTCATGTGGAAGCTCCTCACCGCCTGGGCGGCCATGGGCTTTCGGGCGCCGAAGATCGATTATGTGAGCGGCACGGTCGATCCCTGATTGCCGGCGGCTTCTATATGGTTGCGCATTGCAACTATATTGTTGTATGATGCAACCATATAGAACGAAGGCCTCCGAACGTGAAGATCGATCCATCCTTGATTGAAGACATCCGCACCGCGTCGCGGCTGATGGTGCGCGAACTGGGTTTCATGGGCGGCGGTACCTTCGCCGGCACGGACCTGTCGCCCTCCGCCGTCCATGCGCTGATCGAGATTGAAAAAGGCGGCGTCACCGCACGCGATCTGGGCGCGCGCCTACGCCTGGAAAAATCGAGTGTGAGCCGCATGCTGCGCAAGCTGGTGGAGTCCGGCGACGTGAAGGAAGAAGCCGGCGAGGATGCCCGCGTCAAAATCCTGTCCCTCACCGCAAGAGGCAAAAAGCAGGTTGCCGCCATCCATGCTTTCGCACGCACGCAGGTCGCCGATGCGCTGGGCCGTATGAAATCCGATCAGGGCCGCACTGTGTTGGAGGGACTGCGCCTTTATACCGATGCGCTGGATGCCGAGGGCGTTGTCACCGCGCACGCTAGCACCGCCCCTCCCCGCATCGAAATCGTCGCCGGCTATCAGCCAGGCCTCATCGCGCGTATCACGCAGATGCATGCGCTCTACTATGCGCGGGAAACTGGTTTTGGGCAGCGTTTTGAATCGGTTGTGGCAAGCGGTTTAGCCGATTTCTGCGGTCGCCTGGAAACGCCGCGCAATGCCATCTGGGCCGCCCTGCAAGACGGCCAGATCATCGGCTCGATCGCCATCGATGGCGAAGACCTCAATCGAAAGAATGCGGGCAGCAACATCGCCCATCTGCGCTGGTTCATTGTCGATGATGGGGTGCGTGGCGGCGGTGTCGGCCGCAAACTCCTTTCGGCCGCCCTCGCCTTCGTCGACGAAAAGGCTTTCAGCGAAACGCATCTGTGGACCTTCGCCGGCCTTTCCGCCGCGCGCCGCCTTTACGAAGCGCATGGCTTCGTTTGCGTGGAGGAATGGTCCGGCACCCAATGGGGCAAGGAAGTTTTGGAACAGCGCTTCGTGAGGCCGCGCCCATGACGGCCTCAGCGATGCCAACCTCTCCCGCGCTCGTCGATCTTGCCGGCCCGACACCCATTCACGCACCCGCCGAACGCCTCAAGGGCCGCATTTGCCTGGTCACCGGCGCCACCAGTGGCATCGGCCGCGCCACGGCTTTGATGATGGCATCGGAAGGCGCATCCGCCGTTATCGTTACAGGACGGCGGCAGGCGTTGGGTCAATCTCTCGCCGAATACATCGAGCGGTTGGGCACCGACGCTTTGTTCGTCGCCGCTGATGTCACGCAGGAAGCCGACATGGCCCGCACGATCGAAAAGACGATGGCGCGGTTCGGGCGTATCGATGCGGTGTTCAACAATGCCGGTTTCCAGGAACGGCGCGCGCCTCTCGCCGAACAGACCGACGATGTCTACGCACGGGTGTTCGACACCAATGTCCGCGCCGTCTTTTATGCGCTGCGCCACGAAATTCCCGCGTTGCTCACATCTGGCGGCGGCACGATCGTCAACAACACAAGCGTCAGCGGCGTGCGAAACCCCAATCCGGGACTGGCGCTTTATGGCGCGTCCAAAGCCGCGACCATCTCGCTGACGCGCGCGGCGGCCATGGAATATGCCCCGTCCGGCATTCGCATCAACGCCGTCGCGCCCGGCCGCGTGGTCACCGACATGATGCTCGGCTCTGGGATCGCCGACATGCGCACCGTGGCTGCCGGGCTGCCGCTGCGGCGAATGGGGCATCCGGAAGAAGTCGCCGCCGCCGTCATCTGGCTGATGTCCGACGAGGCCAGTTTCGTCGTCGGACATGTTCTATCCACCGATGGCGGCTTTCTCGCAGGCTGAGAGCTATGCCGCTTCCGGCCGCGGCGCCTTGCGCGGCCAACTCACCAGCAAGAGGCCAGCGATCAGCAGCGCCACCGCGAGCGTGAATTGCGGCGGCAGTGGATCGCCCATGATGGCCCAGCCGGCTAGGACGCCGAGCACCGGCGTGAGGAATGTCAGTGCCGACAGTTCAGCAGCGCGATAATGCGCGACCAGCCACATCCAGCCCATGAAGGTAATCGCGGCAACCCAGATCGTCTGATAGGCGAGCGACGCATAGGCCAAGGCGGAAATCGAGAAGCTTGGGCTCTCACCTTTCACCAGAGCTGCAAGAACCAGGAAAATCGACGATACGGCAAGCTGATAGAGCAAGATCTTCGAAGCTGGCGCGAATCTGAGTTTGGTGCCTTTGATGATCAGCGTGGTGATCGCCCAGCCAATACCGGCCAGCAGGCACAGCACGTCGCCGATCAACATGTCCCTCGACACGCTGAACGAAACGCTCAACGCCAAGGCGACACCGATGAAGGCGAGCGCCAGGCCGAGCCATTGCGACAGGCGCAAGCGCTCGTCCGGCGCGACCCAGATCACCCCCAGGGAGACGAAGAGCGGCGCCGTGTAGATGAACAAGATAGCGTGGCTCGCCGTCGTCCGTTGCAGGCCCAAAAACAGTAGCAAGAATTCCAACGCGAAGAAAAAGCCGGCGATCAGACCGCTGGTGAGCGTGCCGTCGCGGCGGAACACGTCGGGTTGGCGCAGCCACATCCACATGCCGACGATGAGACAAGCCCCGACCGAGCGCACCGCCGCCTGGGTGAGCGCCGGCACTTCCGGCATGGCCAGTTTGGCAGCCACCTGCTGGACCGACCAGGACAGGCAAAAAGCGAGTGTGAGGAAGAGACCGAGACGGTCGAGAGAACGGGAAGCGGACATGATTCTGATTTCACCTTCGCCGTGACGCTGCATGGCGATTAGTTTTTAGGCAATATCAGATTCCGCAGACCGCGAATGCAAAGGCGGCGGGGCCTTTCTTTGGACCCCGCCGCCCTTCTTTTGCCCAGTGCACGTGTCTCGCGGCGACCGGAGCAAACTTTCAGATATTAGAGGCCCGCCAGATAGCTCGACGGATCGACCGGCGTGGAGCCCTTGCGCAGTTCGAAGTGGAGCTGCGGCGAGGACACGTTGCCCGACTGGCCGGACGTGGCGATGGTCTGCCCGCGCTTGACGGTTTCGCCGCGCTTCACGCTGAGCTGGCCGTTATGGGCATAGGCGGAGACGAAACCATTGGGATGACGGATCAGAACCAGATTGCCGTAGCCCTTCAGCTCGCTGCCGGCATAGGCGACGACGCCGCCTTCAGCCGCTTTCACAGCCGTGCCTTCCGGCACCGCGATGTTGATACCGTCGTTGCCGCCGGCCTTGAAGCCTTGAATGATGCGGCCACGAGCCGGCCACCGGAATTCGGGCTTGCCGTCATCGGCGCTGGCGGTGGTCGCCGCCGGCTTAACTTCGGGAGCCTGCGCCGGAACGCTGGCCGTCGGCGTCGCGTCGACCTTCGTCGGGCGCGCGTTCGGCTCCACCTTCGCTACCTTCACCGGCTCGGCCGGCTTCTCGGCCACCTTCTCCGGCTTGCGGGCCGGTTCGGGCTTCTTGACCTCGGCCATCTTCGGCTTGGCGGTGGGCGCGGGCTTGGTCTCGGCGACATGCGCCGGCTTATGCTCGGGCTTGGCGGCCGCGACCGGCCGCTGCTCCGGCCGGGCGGCCTGGGCCTGCGGCGCCGAGGACGGCGACGAAGAAGACAGACTGTAGATCGGAATGACGACGCGCGAGCCGGGCTGGATCTGCGATGCCGACGACAGGCCGTTGACTTTCAACAATGCGTCCTGCGGCACGCCATAACGATTGGACAGAGCGCCAGCCGTGTCGCCCTGCCCGACGACGATGGTGGTACCACCGGCGGCGGTCCACGGACCGGAAGAACGGGCGCCCGTGCTCGCGGTCGTCGCGACATGCTGCGCGGGCGCGGCAGAGGACAATTGCGGGCTGGCGGTGGCCGGGGCTGAATAGTTCGGCCGCGAGGGCACCGATGGCGGTGGCAGCGGCGAAGACTGGATCGAGGCGGAACGCACCGGCGCGGGCGCAGCCTGTTGGGCCATCGGATAGCCACCGCTGCTCACCGAGTCCGGTGGACGCGGCACCGAGCCTGTGGCGGTACGATCAACGCCACCGGTGAGATCGGCTAGCCGGGAGGAGTCAGAGCAACCGGCGATCAACAACGCGGTCGCGCTCATCAAGGCAAAGCGCATTGGCATGCGCACTGAGGAAAATTTGGACCTTGCACTCATTTGCTTACCCGCACACCACGCATTCACGTTCGCAGATTCATTAAATGCGCGGTCGGTTAAGACGGGGTTTATGATGAATCGATTTGTCAGAATTTTCCGAAAATTCGCCGCCGAATAGAATTATGCGACTGAAATAATTGCGTTTTATATTGTAATAATACGTGCCGGCGGATGCTTGATCGTGGTCCGATCCTAAAGTGGAAGGGATTTTCCGGGCACCAAAGGCGTCAATCGGCAGGGTGCGATGACGGTCGTTTCGTAGCCATCTTCGGCGGCTGCGTCGCGGCGCAAACTGACCAGATGGACCTGGCCGGACGAATCCGCGCGGGCACAGATGATCAGGCCCGCTCCATGGATCAGAGCGCCGATCTGGCGGGGAATCTCGTTCAGGACGCCATGGACGAGGACACGATCGAACTGCCCTGCTCCTTCCGGCGGCACCAATCCATCGCGCCATTCGATCCGGGCGTTTTCCAGCCCGATCTGACGCAGCCGCTCGGCCGACTGGCTCGCCAGGGTCTGATAGCGCTCGCAGGACAAAACCTCGCTGGCGACATTCGCCAGAATGGCGGTGGTGTAACCGGAGCCGGTGCCGATCTCGTAGACGCGCATCGAGGGTTGCAGCTTCAAGGCTTCGAGCATGCGGGCGACGAGAAACGGCTCGGGCATGGTCTGGCCGCAGGCGATCGGCAGGGCCAGGTCGCGCCAAGCCAGATCGACATGCCGGTGCGGGACGAACAATTCACGCGGGATGGTTTCGAGCGCCCGCAAGACCCTGAGATCGGAAATGCCCCGCCCGCGCAGCCGCAGGACGAAAGCCATGCGCGCTTGATCGGTGGCCGACAGCGGCGTGGTCGCAGGGACGCCGCCGTTCATGGCGTCATCCCCGGGAAGACATCAGGCAAAGGCACCGGCATATTTCTGCATGGCCTCCCGATCGGTGAGATCAATGCGCAGTGGCGTTACGGAAATGCGGTTGTCGGCCAGCGCCGCCAGATCAGAGCCCGCACCCGGAGCCGATGTCTGGCGCTGAAAACCGATCCAGTAATAAGGACGGTGGCGGCCATCGAAGCGTTCCTCGATGCGCAGGAGTGCCGCGTCGCGCTTGCCTTGGCTGCACACCGAGATGCCGCGCACCTCACTCGCCGAGCAACGCGGGAAGTTGAGATTGACCAATGTCCCTTGCGGAATGCCGAGATCGAGCAGGCGGCGCAGAATGTCCGGCGCATGGGTTTCGACATTGTCCCAGGGAATCATGTCGCGGCCACCAGGCGCAAAGCTCTGCGACAGAGCGACGGCGGGAATGCCGAGAATCGCGGCCTCCATCGCGCCCGCGACCGTGCCGGAATAGGTGACGTCCTCGGCGACGTTGTGCCCGGCGTTGACGCCCGAGAGCACCATGTCGGGCCGCGCGCCATCGAGGACCTTATGGATGGCCATGATGACGCAATCGGTCGGCGTCCCCTGCACCGCGAAATGGTTGGGCGTGACCTCGCGCAGGCGCAGCGGATCGTTGAGCGACAGCGAATGGGCGACGCCGGACTGGTCGGTTTCCGGAGCGACGACGGTGATCCGGCTTGCGCCCATTCGACCGGCGATGCCCTCGAGAACTTTCAGACCGGGCGCGTGGATGCCGTCGTCATTGGTGATGAGAATATGCATGCCGCTCTTTGGCCTTTCCCCAGTTCCGTGTCTACAGGGGTCGCCGATTCTGGCCAAGGCTTAATCCCGGGGGTGAAATTGGCCCTCCCCTGGGCAGGGCCACAAAAAAACCGGCGGCCCGAAGGCCGCCGGCTCATCACGTTTCACATGAAACGCGGTTTGTCTCAGTAGCTGGCGACGACCGGGCCGGCCGGGCCGCCGAAGCGGTACGACACGCCAACGCGCACGGCATGTTCCTGAACGCGGTTGTTGTTGTTCGCGAAGAGGAAGCCAAAGCCATCGTTGCGACGACCGAAGTCGGCATAACGATATTCAACGCGAGCCGACCAGTTGTTGGTGAGCGCGTATTCGACACCGGCGCCGATCGTCCAGCCCGTACGGGTGTTCGAGGCGCTGACGGAGAACGGCGGCGCGATCAACTCGTTACGCAGGCCGGCGAAAGCAACACCACCGGTGGCGTAGATCAACGCACGGTCAAAGGCGACACCGGCGCGAGCGCGGATCGAGGCCTGCCAGTTGATGCGGTTCTTCACGAGCACGCCCGGGAAGAAAGCCCGCGAGCCCTTCAGCGAGGTGCCTTCGAAATCACCTTCGAGACCAACCACGAAGCTGTTGTTCATCTGGTAGTTGTAGCCAACGTGGCCACCGCCGATGAAGCCGTTCGTGTTGTTGGCGCTCCAGGCGCCGCCGAGCTGGCCACCGACGTAGAAGCCGGTCCAAGTGAAGATCGGCGCAACATACATGGGGGCCGGAGCCGGCGCCGGAGCGCGGCGCGGAAGGTCGGCCGCCATCGCGGTCGAAGCCATCGCCGAAAGCGCGACGGCGGTGAGGAGGGTCTTGCGCATAGTCGTTATCCTTTTCACTCGTCTCAAAAAACCAAGCGCCCCGTGCAGTTGTGCGCTGAACACCAAATCGCCGCACATTGGCTTTGGTTCCCGCCGAAATGCGCTTTCTGGGGCATCCAGAAGGCAGTGTGCGGTCGGTGTCGCAGCCAGGGCACACCCCTGTTTAACGCGACCTTTGTGGCTGAGATGTGCCTTAAAAATGGCCCCCGTTTCGTTGCGGGAGGCCGTTGCATCGAAGCAACATAACCATTGGCTAACCACTGATTGTTTTGAAACTGTTGGGTGTTTTAGAACGACTCGCAATTGGTGCGGACGCGGTTCCTCAACAGACCGCCGCAAAAGCCGACCAAACTCGTCGCTTTATGGCGCAAATGTGGTCCCGTTCATGGCGGTGGCTCGAAATGAGCCAATCATGGCAAGCGAATCTTCACCATGATCAACGAACAGTGATCGTGGCGAGGCCGTTCATGTAGGGCCGCAGCACCTCCGGCACGGTCACCGAACCATCTCCGTTCTGATAGTTCTCCAGCACCGCCACCAAGGCACGACCGACCGCAACGCCCGAACCGTTGAGCGTGTGGACGAATCGCGGTTGCTTGCCTTCGCCATCGCGGAAGCGCGCGTTCATGCGACGGGCTTGGAAATCACCGCAGACCGAGCACGACGAAATCTCGCGGAAGCGATCCTGCCCCGGCAGCCAGACTTCGATGTCGTAGGTCTTCTGCGAGGCAAAACCCATATCGCCGGTACAGAGCGTCACGACGCGATAATGCAGGCCAAGGCGTCGCAACACGTCCTCGGCCGCCAGCAACATGCGCTCATGTTCTTCGCGCGATTGCTCGGGCGTGGTGATCGAAACGAGTTCGACCTTGCTGAACTGATGTTGGCGGATCATGCCGCGCGTATCGCGGCCCGCCGCACCGGCCTCGGCGCGGAAGCAATAAGTGCCGGCGGTCATGCGCATCGGCAATTGCTTGGCGTCGACGATGCTCTCGCGCACCAGATTGGTAAGCGGCACTTCGGCGGTGGGAATGAGCCAATAGCCATCGCCCGCCGCGAACTGATCGTCGCGGAATTTCGGCAGTTGCGCCGTGCCGAACATGGCATCGTCGCGCACCAGCAGCGGCGGATTGACCTCTTCGTAGCCATGTTCCTGCGTGTGCAGGTCGAGCATGAACTGCATCAAGGCGCGCTCGAGCCGCGCCAAGGCGCCCTTCAACACGACGAAGCGCGCGCCCGACAATTTTCCGGCCACTTCGAAATCCATCAGGCCGAGCTTTTCGCCGATGTCGAAATGTTCTTGCGGCATGAAATTGAAGCGCGGCTTCTCACCGACGACGCGCAGCTCGATGTTATCGTGCTCGTCCCTGCCCTCCGGCACTTCGTCGAGCGGCGTATTGGGAATGGCGCCAAGCTCGGTGTTCAGAGCTTCAATGGCGCGCTTCTCTTCCGCCTCGTAGCCCGCCATGCTGTCTTTCAGCGTGGCGACCTCGGCCTTCAGCGCGTCGGCGCGCGCCATGTCCTTGTCTTTCATCGCCGCGCCGATTTCCTTGGAGGCGGCATTGCGACGTTCCTGAGCTTTCTGCGCCTGGGCGATGGCGGCGCGGCGCGCATCATCGAGCTGCAGCAGCTTCTCCGCCATCGGCTCCAGGCCACGGCGGCGGCGGCCGGCATCGAAAGCCTCGGTGTTCTCGCGGATCCAGCGAATGTCGTACATGGGATGTCCAATTGGCGTGTTTGTAGCCCGACGCGGCGGTTCGTCGGCTGCTACATGCAACAAAAGCGGCGATTGGCCAAGGCGGCGGGTCTTTTAGACCAGCCGGCTCTGTTCCTTGGCGGCGGCGATGAAGCTGGCGAACAGCGGATGCGGCTCGAACGGCCGGGACTTCAGCTCCGGATGGTATTGCACGCCGATGAACCAGGGATGGTCCTCGAATTCCACGGTCTCGGGCAGCAGGCCGTCGGGCGACAGGCCGGAGAAGGTCAGGCCCTTGTCCTCAAGCCGCTTGCGATAGGCCGTGTTGACCTCGTAGCGGTGGCGATGACGCTCGGAGATATCCGTCGTGCCGTAGATGCCGGCGATTTTCGAACCGGCCTTCAGGCTCGCCTTGAAGGCGCCCAGGCGCATGGTGCCGCCGAGATCGCCTTCCGCATGGCGCTGTTCGAGCTCGTTGCCGCGCATCCACTCGGTCATCAGGCCAACGACCGGCTCGTTGGTCGGGCCGAACTCGGTCGAACTCGCCTTATCGACGCCGGCCAGGGCACGCGCCGCCTCGATCACCGCCATCTGCATGCCAAAGCAAATGCCGAAATACGGCACCTTGCGCTCTCTGGCGAAACGGGCTGCCAAAATCTTGCCTTCGGAGCCGCGCTCGCCGAAGCCGCCGGGCACGAGAATGCCGTTGACGCCTTCCAGATAAGGCGCCGGGTCTTCCTTTTCGAAAACCTCCGACTCGATCCAGTCGAGTTTCACCTTGACGCGATTGGCCATGCCGCCGTGGGCGAGCGCTTCGATCAGCGACTTATAGGCATCCTTGAGGCCGGTATATTTGCCGACGATGGCAATGGTGACCTGGCCTTCCGGATTGTGAATGCGCTCCTCGACTTCGGCCCAGCGGCGCATGTCGGGCTTGGGCGCCGGCTCGATGCCAAAGGCCGCCAGCACTTCACGGTCGAGACCGGCTTCGTGATAGGCGCGCGGCACGTCATAAATATTGCCGACGTCGCGGGCTTCGATCACGGCGCTCTCGCGCACGTTGCAGAACAGACCGAGCTTACGACGCTCCTCGCGAGGAATTTCGCGATCGGTGCGGCACAGCAGGATATCGGGCTGGATGCCGATGGAGCGCAGCTCCTTCACCGAGTGCTGAGTCGGCTTGGTCTTCAATTCGCCAGCCGAGGGAATGAACGGCAGCAGCGTCAAATGGACATAGATGCAGTGATTGCGCGGCAGATCGTTGCCGAGCTGGCGGATCGCTTCGAAGAACGGCAGGCCTTCGATGTCGCCGACTGTGCCGCCGATCTCGACGAGAACGAAATCAACGCCCTCGTTCCCCTCCAGGACGAATTCCTTGATGTGATTGGTGACGTGGGGAATCACCTGCACCGTGCCGCCGAGATAGTCGCCGCGGCGCTCCTTGGCGATGATCTCCTGATAGATGCGGCCGGTGGTGATGTTGTCGGATTTGCGCGCCGGCGTGCCGGTGAAACGCTCGTAATGGCCGAGATCCAGATCGGTCTCGGCGCCGTCGTCGGTGACGAAGACCTCGCCGTGCTGATACGGGCTCATCGTGCCCGGATCCACGTTGAGATAGGGATCGAGCTTGCGCAGGCGGACCGTATAGCCCCGTGCCTGCAGGAGCGACCCGAGAGCCGCCGATGCCAAACCTTTGCCGAGCGAGGAGACCACGCCGCCGGTGATGAAAACGTACCGCGCCATGGGAACCGAGACCTATCCTTTCGCGATCGATTCGGGGAGGCTTTTCGTGCCGCCCCACGGGATATTCACAGCCGTCATTCTAACGACCGGCCAAAAGCAAGGGGCCGGCGAACCGGCCCCTGAATTTTGCGATCTCGAACCGCTTACCGACCCGGCTGGGGCGGCTGCGGTGCGGCGGGAGTCGCCGGGGCCGCCGGCGTTTCCATGCGCTGCAACTGATCAAACAATGAACCACCCGAAGCCGGCGCCTGGCCGGGCTGTGCCGGTGCGGTCTGGCCGGCCGGCTGAGCTCCGTCCAGAGCCGAGCGCGGAGCGCGGTGAACATTGGCCAGAATGGTCAAAGCCAAGCTGGTGAGAAAGAAAATCGTGCCCAAAATGGCAGTCGCCTTGGTCAGCGCATTGGCCTGGCCACGGCCGGTCATGAAGCCCGAGCCGCCGCCGATGCCGAGCGCCCCGCCCTCGGAGCGCTGCAAGAGCACGACCACGACGAGCGCGATCACGACCATAAGGTGAATGACGATCAGTACCGTATCCATGAAAATTCCGAGGTCTGGCGGACCGAGCCGCTTTCAAGCCTGTGACTTGGTGCCGGCTCTTACACGATGCAAGGGCGCAGGGAAACCCTATTGCGGCTCTATTCCCGCTGCCTTGGCGGATTCGATGGCATTCCGGGCTTCCCGGGCCACCAGAGCCGTGAAATCCGCCGTCGAGGTGGCCGCTGGGACGAAACCGAACGGCTCAAGCTTGGCCGGTAGTTCCGGGCGGCGGCTGAAGGCGAAAATCTCATCGGACAGGGTTTTGACGATGTCCTTGGGGGTCGCCACCGGCGCCAATAGGCCAAACCAGACCAGTCCCGGCTCAAATCCTGTCACACCAGTCTCCGCCACGGTCGGCGCCTCCGGCAAGGTTGTCGCCCGGTTTTTGCCCGTCACCGCCAGAACCCGCAACTTGCCCTCCTTGGCGGGCGCGACGATCGTCACGGCGGTGGCAATGCCAAGATTGACCTCGCCGGCCTGAAGGGCCGCCGACATCGGAGCCTCGCCCTTATAGGCCACGGTGACCATGTCGAGGCCAAAGCCGCGCTTGAAGGACTCGACCGTCAGCCGGTTCCCGGCGGCGAAGGAGGCGACGTTGAACTTGCCCGGATTGGCGCGCACCTGCGCCAATAGTTCCGGCAGAGTCTTCACCGGACTGTTGGCCGGCACGGCGATGAAATATGGGCTCGCGACCACCTGGCCGATGGCGACGAGATCCTTCTCCGGATCAATCGCCGGATTCTTGAATAGAGCACGGAAGGTCGGCAGCGATGGCGTCGTGAACAACAAGGTCAGCCCGTCGGGCTTGGAGCGCGCCACATAGGTTGGGCCAATGAGGGCGTCCGCGCCGGGCCGGTTTTCGACAATCACCGTCTGCTTGAAGCGCTGATTGAGATGTTCGGCGAAATAGCGCCCGATCGTGTCGGCGCTGCCACCAGGCGGCAAGGCGATGACGATGCGGATCGGGCCTGACGGATAGTCAGCCGCCATGGCGAACGGCGCAGTCAACGCTGTGTAGAAAACGGCTGCCATGAGCAGCGGGCGCGCACGAAAGCGCGATTGGCCGATCTTACCCATTGTTCCTCCCTCGTCATCCAAACTTTTTTTATTTGTATGGTAGGCTTACCATTTCGACCGTACGGGTCAAGACGACCGCCGATCTTCGGCCGACAAAACCGATACGCTTTCCTGATCGCTCGAATATTTTTGGCATCTTGGCCATTTTTTGACCTGGCTCATACTTCCCCTCAACCAGCCATGGTAGGCGGTTTTCGGCTCCCCGTCTGCAAAGGGGCGGCCGTAAATTTGGTGAGGGAACGATGCTCAAGCTCTATACGGCGCGCAATTCCATCTGCACCCAAAAAGTCTTCATCACGCTCGATGAGAAATCGATTCCGTATGAGATGCAGAACGTCAATCTGTTCACCAACGAGCAATACAGCCCCGAATATCTGAAGCTCAATCCGAAGGGCGTGGTGCCGACACTCGTCGATGACGACAAGGCGGTGGTCGAGTCGACGCTCATCTGCGAATATCTCGACGAGACAAATCCACAAAAACCCCTCATGCCCGCCGATGCTTTTTCGCGCACGCGTATGCGGCTATGGTCGAAACTGATCGACGAACAGATTTTCGAAGCGACGCGCGAAATCAGCTTCTCGGCGCATTTCCGCTACAAGATGCAGAACATGACCGAGGAACAGCGGCAGGTGCGCTTCGCCAATGTCGGCGACCCCGAGCGGCGCGCGCGGTTTCTCTCGACTTATGAGCATGGCGTCGAAAGCCCATATGTCTTTCAGGCGATCGGCCATTTTGAAAAAGCCTTCAAGGCGATGGATGTCGCTTTGGCGGAGGGCAGTCCCTGGCTGGTCGGCGCCAGCTATACGCTGGGCGACATCAACATGGTGCCCTATGTCGCGCGGCTCGCCTATCTCGACCTGCTCGACATCTGGATCGCGGAGCGGCCGCGCGTGCAAGATTGGTGGCAACGCGCCAAAGTGCGCCCGAGCACCATCGAAGCGATCGACAATCGCCTGACCAAGGACGAGACCGACGAGATGAAGACCTATGGTACCAAGCTGCGCGACGCGATCGCGCGGCGACGGGCTGAATATCTGAAGACGGCGAAACTTTAAGCTGCGACCTTGCGGCGACGCGCACTCGCAGTCTGTGCGTCCACTGGCGGCATGTCATCGGCCACTTCGCGCAACAGCGTGCGCAGCCAGGCGATGGCCGGATCACGCTCCTGATATTTGTGCCACTGCAACTTTTCGGCGAAGGCCGGAATGTCGACGGGGCATGGCAAAACGCGCAGCGGCAGTCGCAGCGCCAGTTGTCGCGCCAATCGGGTCGGCAAGGTCGCGACCCGCGTCGTGCCGATCAGGAATTCGGGAACGAGCGTAAAGCTCGGCGCGATGATGTCCTGGCGACGCGTCCGCTTGGCGATCGACAGCAATTGCGCATCGATGGTGATCCGCCGTCCCCCACCCCATTCGACGCCGACATGCGACGCGCTGAAATATTGATCCGCGCTCAGCTTGCCACCGGGCAGTTTGTAGTCGGCACAGAGGACGCAGGAGAACGTATCTGCGAACAGGGCCTCGGACGGATGCCCGGACACGGTCGAAAATTCCGGCGTGATCAGCAATTCCACCTCGCCGCTCTCAAGCCGCTCCGGCGATTGCGCCGACTTCACCCGCAGATCGAACTGCACCAAGGGCGCGATGATGGCAGCGCGGCGTGCCACTTCGGTGAGGAAGACGCTCATCACATAGTCCGAGGACTCGATGACGAAGCGACGCTCCGATGTGGCCGGTTCGAACGACGGACGCGACCGCGTGATCGTTTGAATTTGCAGCAGCACGTCGCGCACGGGCTTCGCCAATTCCTGCGCCAGAGGCGTCAGCACCTGCGTCTTGCCGACCGGCGTCAGCAATTCGTCTTCGAAATAGTCGCGCAGACGCGCCAGCGCACAGCTCGTCGCCGGCTGGCTCAAAAAGAGCTGTTCGGCGGCGCGCCCGACGCTGCGGGTCGCCAGCAGCGTGTCTAGAACGACGAGTTGGTTGAGGTCGAGCTTGTTGAACCGCATGGAGGCTGCCTTCATTTATACGTTAAATGCAGGATATTGAGACAATTAATTTTGTAAATGCCTTGCCTTCGCCAATAGTCCGCCCCGCAACGGCCGGAGGGGCCGAGACCGGAGGGGGCGACTATGAGGGACACGGGCAGCGCTTATTCGCCTTGGGCGCAATGGGGCCTGGTCGCCACTTTGACGCTGGTGACCATGCTGGCGCAGATCGACAAGAACGTTCTGGTGCTGATGGTCGGGCCGATCCGTGCCGATCTCGGCATCAGCGACGTGCAGATCAGCTTCCTGATCGGCGCCGCCTTCGCCGTCGCCAATATTCTCGTGGGTCTGCCAGCCGGCTGGCTCGCCGATCGTTTCGACCGTCGCCTGATCATCGTCGTCGGCGTCCTCATCTGGTCGCTGGCGCTTGCCGCCAATGCGGCAGCCTCGGTCTTTCTTGGTCTGGTCGCGGCGCGCATCGTCGTCGGCGCCGCCGAAGCGCTGATCCCGCCCGCCTCCTACTCGCTGATCCGCGATGGCGTGGAAGAGACGCGCCGCGCCCGCGCGCTGTCCGTCTATACGATGGCGATCATGCTTGGCACCGGCCTCTCGCTGGTGCTCGGCGGCCCGCTGATGAGTGCGATCGAGGCAGCCGGCATCAATTCATTGCCGCTCATCGGCAAGGTATCGCATTGGCAGGCGACGCTGTTCATCATCGGCCTCGCCGGCCTGCCGATCGGCTTGCTGATCCTTCTGAACAAAGACCCAGGACGGCAGACGGCGCCCGGCCGCGGCGACAAAGCCGCCGTTTCGGCCGTCGCCCGCTATCTGATGGCGCGCAAGAACATCTTCATCCCCTTGCTGGTGTTCTCGGTCATGAACGCCATGATCAACTTTGCCCTGGCGACGTGGATTCCCACCGTGGTCACGCGGCAGTTCCATCTCGGCATGAAGGAGATCGGCCTCATCCAAGGCGGCATGCTGCTGACGATCGGGCCCCTCGGTCTGTGGCTGGCGGGACTGGCGATGGATCGCAAGGCGACCGGCGGCCGCGCCTCTTCCGCCGCCCTCGTCGGCATCATCGTCACCATCACGTTGACCGCTTTCACCATCTCCCTGTGTCTGGCCAATACAATCGGCTGGTTCTGGTTCTTCGATGCCTTGGTGGTGTTGTGCTCGACGACCTATCTCGCCGTCGGCTCGACCATCGTCGCCCGCACCGTGCCGTCGCTTTCGGTGGGTCTCGTGATGGCGCTGGTGCTCGTGCTCAACGGTTTGATGGGTCAGGGCGTCGGCCCCACACTCATCGCCTTCGTCGCGCAGAATTTCTACGGCACGGGGCCCGGCGCCTTGGCGAGCGCCATGGTGCTGGTCTTCGCCTGCGCCGGCGCGATCGCCTTGATCGCCGCCATCTGGCTCTACGCCGCGCTGCTGCGACACGAGCAAGCCCCCGACCCTGCCCTCGCCGAAAGTCCGGCGACCTAAAGAAGCGCAAGGAGATTGTGATGGAGTGGGATGTCATCGTCGTCGGTGGCGGGCCTTCGGGCCTTACCATGGCGGCGGAATTGGCCGGGTCGGGCGTGAAGACCCTCGTGCTCGAGCGTCGCGTGGAAGGCGTGCAATCGCGCGCCGGGACGATCCTGCCGCGCATGCTGGAGCTGTTCGACGCGCGCGGCATCGCCGAACGCTTCATCGAACGCGCCCGTGAGATCACCGACTTTCCTTTCCGCAAATCGCATATCTGGGCCGGCTTCGACCCGATCGAGTGGAAATATCTGGAAACGCGCTTCGGCTTCGGCCTGACCCTGCCGCAAAACATCACCGAGGAGATATTGCAGGGCTGGGCTCTCGAAAGCGGCGCGCACTTGCGATGGGGGGCGGAGGTGCGGGCGCTGCGCCAGCACGATGATGGCGTCGAGGTGGATATCGCCGAACCGTCGGGTGCCCTTTCGACCTTGAAGGCGCGCTATCTGATCGGCGCCGACGGTGGACGCAGCACGGTGCGGGCGCAACTGGGCCTGCCCTTCGAAGGTTCGTCCGGCACCTTTCGCGGCATCGTCATCGATGCGGAACTGGAAACACCGTGGCCTGGCCCGATCGGCGCCGACAATGAAATGGGCTGGCTGCGCGGCTATGCCTTCGGCGAGGGCATCACCCGTTTCAACATCGTCCATCGCGACCGCCGCCATGCGAGCAAGGACGAGCCGGTGACGCTGGAAGAAGCCCTGCAATGCCTGCGTGACATTCTCGGCGACGACTTTGGCATCAAGGGCTTTCGCTGGGCCTCGCGGTTTGACGATCAGTTGCGCGCCGTGCCGCGTTTGCGTGAGGGCCGCGTCTTCCTGGTCGGCGAATCCGCCCGCATCCATTATCCCGCCAGCGGCGTCGGCATGAATTTCTGTTTGCAGGACGCCTTCAACCTCGGCTGGAAACTGGCCCATGTGGTCAAAGGGCTCGCCGACGAGCGCACGCTCGACAGTTACGACAGTGAGCGACTGCCCGTGATGCATGCGCTGCTCGAAAGCGTGAAAGCGCAATGCGTGCTGCAATTCAATTTCGGGCCGGAAGGCGTGGCCCTGAAGCGGCGCATGAGCGAGCACTTCATTCCCCTGCCCGACGTGCAGCGCAAATTGGTGCGCGAACTCTCCGGCCTTGAAGCGCCCTATCCAAGCGCGCCCGGCAGCCACCCGCTGACTGGGGAACGTTGCCCGGACGCCGATGTGACGATGCGCGACGGACATTCGATGCATGTCACCGAACTGCTGCGCGACCGCCAGTTCGTGCTGCTCGATCTCGAAGGCTACAGCCGCCAGTTCGACGCGCTTGCCGTCGCGGGACGTCCTCTCGTCGTCCATCGCGTGCGCCTCGGCCGTGTGCCGCCGGAGCTGGACGGGGTCAAAGCCTTGCTAGTGCGGCCTGACGGTTACGTCGCTTGGGCGAGCACGGATGTTGGCCGCCTCGCCGAAGCCGAAGCTGAGATCAACACCTGGTTGAGGCCATAAGCATGGAGCAACGACCCATTCTCCTGAGCGGCGGCTGGATCATCAGCATGGATCCGTCGATCGGCGACCTGCGTCAGGGCGACGTTCTCATTGAGGGGCAGCGCATCGCCGCCGTAGCCCCACGCATTGAGGCACCGCAAGCCGAGCGTATCGATGCCAGCGGCATGATCGTCCTTCCAGGCTTCGTCGATACCCATCGCCATACCTGGCAGACCTGCGTGCGTCATCGCTATGCGGAAATCGATCCGCTGATCTATTTCCGCGAAATGCTCGGCGCCAAAGGCGCCGCCTATCGGCCCGAGGATGTCTATATCGGCACGCTGCTCGGCGCCGTGGCGGCGCTGGAGAGCGGCATCACCACCATGCTCGACTGGTCGCATGTACAGAACACCCCCGAGCATTCCGACGCCGCCATCTTCGGCCTGCGCGATGCCGGCATTCGCGGCGTCTTCGGCCATGGCTGGCCGTTGATCGAGGGTGACTCGTGGATGTTCGACAGCCAGCGATCGCATCCGCAGGACATTCGCCGACTGCGGCAGCAATATTTCGCCTCCGACGACCAGCTTCTGACGCTCGCCATGGCCGCGCGTGGACCGGAAATGGCGCAGCGCGACGTCTGGATCGAGGATTTGCGCCTGGCGCGCGAACTCGACATCCGCTCGACCATTCACATGGGCGCCTATGCCCGTAACGGCAGCGTGCGCGCCATCGCGCAGATGCAGGCTGCCGGCGTGCTCGACGACGATCTCACATTCGTTCACTGCTGCTTCTGCGGCGACGACGAAATCAAGATGATGGCTGACGCGGGGATCAGCGCCTCGCTGGGCGTCCATTGCGAGATGAATGCGCAAGGTATCGGGGACATTCCCTTCGACCGCCTGCTCGCCGCCGGCATCCGGCCGAGCCTGAGTGGCGACACGGAGACGAAATGCTCCGGCGACATGTTCACCCAGATGCGCCATGCCTTCGCCTATTATCGCTCCTGGGTCGGCGGCCAGCACTCGCGCCTTACCCATCCCCCGGCTCTGTCACTGCGCGACGTGCTGTCCTTCGCCACCATGGCAGGTGCGCAAGCCAATGGGCTCGGCCATAAGGTCGGCTCGCTGACACCTGGCAAGCAGGCCGACATCGTCATGATCCGCACCGACGACCTCAATCTCACGCCGGTTTCCGATGCCATCGCCGCCGTGGTGCTGGCCGCCCATCCGGGCAATGTCGACACGGTTCTCGTCGCCGGACAGGCGGTGAAGCGCTACGGCCACATGCTGCATGTCGACCTCGACAAGCTGCGGCAGCGCGCGCTCGCCTCGCAGGCCTATGTGCTGGGCGAACCGCCGCACGCCCATCCACACCCTCACTAGGCCCCTTCCAATAAAAGCAATGGCTGAGCTCTCGCCCTTGCGACGCAGAGACGCTAAAACCTTCCCGCCGAACACAAAAAACAAGGCGCGGGGTGGAAATGAACAAGCGATTTCAAGTGGCTATCGTTGGCGGCGGCCCGGTTGGCCTGGGATTGGCGCTCGATCTCGGGCTGCGTGGCATCAAATGCGTGCTCATCGAGCGGCGCACCCGCCATCATCGCATTCCGCGCGGACAGAACCTGACCCAGCGCACCCTCGAACATTTTTACTTCTGGGGCATCGTCGATCAATTGCGCGCCGCGCGCGTCATGCCGCCGGGCTATCCGATCGGCAACGTCAATGCCTATCGCAGCCTGACGAGCGAATATTGGCATGCCCACGAAGGCCGCGAGACCGTGCGGCGTTATTTCTTCCAGGACAACGAACGGTTGCCGCAATATCAAACCGAGGACGTGTTGCGCAGCAAGCTCGCCACCGTTCCCGCTGTCGAACAGCGCTTCGGCTGGACCGCCGGCAAGCTGGAACAGGATGAGAAAAGCGTTCGCCTCGACATCACCGACGAAAATGGTGCCCAGGAGACGATCGAGGCCGACTATCTCGTCGGCTGCGACGGCGCTCATTCGACGATCCGTGCCCAGGTCGGCATCGAACGCGGCGGCACCGATTTCGACCAGGTGATGATGCTGGCCGTGTTCAGATCGCCGGAATTGCACGAGCGGCTGAAACGCTTTCCGGAACGCTCGACCTACCGCGTCATGGATCCGGCCTTAAACGGCTATTGGCAATTCTTCGGCCGGATCGATGTCGGCAATGGCTTCTTCTTCCATTCGCCGGTGCCGGCCGAAGCGGCGGAACGGAAGGATTTCGATTTCCAGGGCGTGTTGGAAAAGGCCACCGGCTTCAAGTTCAAAGCCGAATTCGATCATCTCGGCTTCTGGGACCTGCGCGTGGCTGTTGCCGACAAATATCAGGTCGGCCGTGTGCTGATTGCCGGCGACGCCGCGCACAGCCACCCGCCCTATGGCGGCTTCGGGCTCAACAACGGCCTGGAAGACGCCCGCAATCTCGGTTGGAAACTGTGGGGCGCACTCGCCGGCTGGGGCGGTGCGGGCCTCGTGCCGTCCTATAGCGAGGAACGGCGCCCAGTGTTCAAGGAGACCGGCGAGGATTTCATCGCCTCGCGCATCGAGGCCGAAGGCAAGTTCCTGCACACCTACGATCCGGCAATCGATCGCGACGCGTTCGAAGCTGCCTGGAAGCAGAAGGAAGTCGAGGACGGCCGCATGGCCGCCCGCTATGAGCCGAACTTCGAAGGCTCGTCGATCATCTTCGGACCGCCCGGGGGAAAGTGCAGCGCCCATGGCGCGCATATGCTGAAAGCCCGCCCCGGACACCACCTGACGCCGCAACCGCTCAGCAACGGTCGCGACGTTTACGAAGAACTCCACGACGGCTTCACTCTGCTGGCCTTCGATGTCGACGACAAAACCGTCACGGCCTTCGAAACCGCCGCCAAAGCGCTCGACATCCCCTTCAAGGTCATTCGCGACACTTACGCGGATGGACGGCAGGAGTATGAAAGCAAGCTCGTGCTGGTGCGGCCCGACCAATATGTGGTCTGGACGGCGAACGAAGCGCCGGCCAGTGCCGAGGCTGTACTGCGTAAGGTGGTCGGCAAGAGCTGACGGCTTCTGTCATTCCCGACGCAGCGAAGCTGCGAGCGGGAATCCAGAGCGAGTGGTAAAGCGTTGCATGATTGCGACGAGCAGCATTCTACCGCTTGCTCTGGATACCCGCTCACCCGCTATGCGGGTGTCGGGTATGACACCAAAGATTCAGCCCTACTGCTTGACCCAGCCGGAGGCCTCGACCAGAGGCCCCCAATATTTCATGTCGGCTGTGATTTCCTCGGTCATGCCGGCCGGCGGCTTGGGACGCGGCTCGAAGGCGAGCGCCCTCATGCGTTCGGTCACGGCTGGCTGCGCCAGGGCTTTCAGCATGGATGCCGACAGAGCGGCCATCTGCGCATCCGGCGTTTTGGCGGGGGCGAACATGCCAAGCCAGAAATTCAGCTTCATCGGATAGCCCTGCTCCACCGCCGTCGGCACATTGGGCAGTTGCGGCACGCGCTTCTCGTCGGTAACGGCGATGATGCGGAGCTGACCACCGGCATGCTGTTCGAGGAAGTCGCCGAGCGCCGTGATACCTGACGGCAGATGGCCGCCGACGAGATCCTGCACCATCGGCACGGAGCCGCGATAGGGCACCGGATTGAGCGACACTTTCTTTTCGCGCGAGATCGCCAGCAGAGCGAATTGCGGCTTGCTGCCGGCCGCCGCGATGCCGACGCTGCCGAGTTTCGGATCAGCCTGGATCTTCTTGAGAAAGCCGTCGAGGTCTTTGACATCGCTGCCGGCGCCCACGGCCATGGCACCGGAATAATCGGCGATCTGACCGACGGCGGCAAAATCCACCAGCGGATCGAAGCCGGGATTGATCATGGTGAGAGGTATCACCACCATGGTGTGATCGGGCGCCACCATCAGCGTGTGACCATCGGGCGCCGAGCGCTTCAGCGCCTGCGCCGCGATCTGACCACCAGCGCCGGTCATGTTTTCGACGACGATCTGCGTGCCGAGATCGCCGCGCATCTGTTCGGCCAGGAGCCGTGCAACCACATCGATGGTGCCGCCGGCCGGAAAGCCGACCAGCAGGCGGATGGGGCTTGAGGAGAAGGATGGCGCCTGAGCGGCGACCGGCCCCGCGGCAAGAAAGAAACCGGCAACTAGGCCAGCCATGCGTATCTTGATGGAACTTGGCATGCATATCCCCTTTCGTCGTGAGGGCGATAAAATGGCTCTGTGATAGGTGGCCGGCGTTACGACGCCAGCACCACCTCGCGGCGCACGGCGCGCGCATCCACTTCAATCTCGATGTCTTGAACGGGCGGGCGCACGAAATGCCAGTTTAGCCCACCGGCCAAAGCGCCGCGGCGGCCGAACTCCTCGGCCATCGCATGATGCAGATCATGCACCGTGTAGAGGCTGACGTTGAGCACATCGGCCCAGGATACGCCCATCGGCGCGAAGCGCGCTTCGAGATCGCCGAGCGCGAAACGCAGCTTGTCGCGCAACGCATCGGGCGAGGTCTCGCCAAGCCGGGTGATGCTGTCGCGATAGTTCGGCCGGTCCGGACATTCGGCGGCCCCCGAAGTGATGAAGCTCGCGGCCTTCGATGCCGATGGCACCGTGTAACTGAACGCGTAGAAACTCGGCCCGGTAAGCCCGCCCAACTCAGGGCAGAGATTGCAGCGCGCCACCGGATTGGCCTCGTCGCGATAAAGCCCCCAGCGTTCGAGCGGCTGCACGTAACCGCGATTAAAGGCGACGAAGGCGGCCTCGACCAAAGGCTCGGGCGAGCGCAATTCGCAAGCGCAGAGTGCCGTCGGCGGACGGCCAACCGAGGCGAGATGCGCTTCGATGCGGGCGAAGCCCTCCGCTAAAGGCACCGGCCTGGCGAAACGGGCGCGCTCGATCTCCCAACCGGGATTGGCGATGACGGCGGCGGAATACTGGAAGCCGCCGGGCAGATAACGGTAATTGCCAGGATCAAACGCCACCAAACCGCTCATCGCTCGCCACCCCTCTCCGCCTTCTCGTCGCTGCCCGACAAATTACTACGTATTCGTAGTTTAATCTGGCAAAAGCCCGGATCGCTGTCAATCGACGGATTGCTGGAATGTGTGGCAGACGCTGCCTAAAGTTTCGAACTTTCAAGCCCAAGAAGGCGGCGCAGCAGCACGACAAGCCGCTCATGCTCGGCCGGCGTCAGGCGCCGCGAGACGGATTCGCGATAGGCTGCCGCCTTCTCGATACCTTCCTCGAACGCCCGCCCGCCCTTAGGGGCCAGATGCAGCGCATAGGTACGTCCGTCGATCTGCGAGCGCTCGCGGCGCAGCAGCTTCTTGGCGACGAGGCGTGCGACGAGATCGCTACAAGTGTTGAGATCGATGCCGATCTGCTGGGCGACAGCACTCTGCGAGAGGCCGGGGCGCTGGCCGACGGCCGTCAGCAGCGCCAATTGGCGTGACGTGACTTCTTCGCCATAGACCAAGGGAAAGAGCGCTTCCGCCTCGAAATGAGCGCGGCGCAGCAGATGCGGCAGGTGCCGGAACAGTTCAAAGTCGCCGGCCGCAAGGTCGCCGACGCGATCAGATTCTGTGTCCTCGCGTCGCACCATGGCTCCGTCTCGTTCATCGCTTATCCTACCCATAGGCAGGATCGCGGCGATGCTCAATATGGATTAAGTAAATTTCTTTGGTCTTTCAGGCGTGAAGCCATAGTCGAAGAGCAGCTCTTCGCCAGGCGCGACATCGCGCAGCGTCTCGAACGAGATCTTCGAGCGGCAGGCATAGGCGGCCATGTTGGGGCGTTTCGAGTGATTGATGTAGATCGACTCGTTGCCACCGACCAGCGCGTCGATGTCGTATCTTTCATTGAAATTAAAAAGCGGGCAGTAGCCGATCGAATCGTAGAAGCGGGCGCGGCGGGCGCCTTCCTTCTTGGAAATCTTCTGACCTGCGTAATGGATAACGACGGTGCCCTTTGGAATGAGTTCGTCTGCGAAAAGTCCACGACCGTGCTTCTTCGACTTGCGCACGCTTACCTTAATCCGCGACATCGGCCCCTCAATCAAGAATCAATCGCGGGGTCTTACGCTGATGCTCGTCATGGTTCAACAGTGCAGATGATTTTCTGCACGATGAAAAATCATCGTACCGAGACGCTATCGATGAGCAAGGATGTTGATGAGCGTGCCCATCGGATCGCGCACATAGAATCGCCGCACGCCCCAAGGTTCATCGACCGGACCATATTCGATCGTCACGCCCGCCTCACGCATGCGCTTATGCGCTTTGTCGACGTCATCGACTTCGATCGACAAGGCCGGCACGGGCGTGCCCGAGCCGCCTTCGGTCATCAAACTGACTTGCGTCCGCATCGTTTCGTCTGACGTCAGCGTTGCGATCCAGCCGAGGTCCATGGCCGGATCGAGGCCGAGCAGCGCCTCGTAGAAAAACCGCACGGCCGCCATGTCCGAGACTGCGATATTGCTGACGATGCGCTTCACCCGCATGGTGGCTCTCAGCTTGCCTGCCGCTGCTTGGCGGCTTGGATAGCCTGCCAGATTTTATGGGGCGTCGCCGGCATTTCGATATGGGCGACGCCAAGATCGGCCAAGGCATCGACGATGGCGTTGATCGTCAAGCCCAGCGCCGGCGTCGTGCCCCCTTCCCCGCCCGGCCGCATGCCATGGGGATGGCTGTTGGCCGCGACCTCACTGAGATCAGTGGTGAAACTCGGCAGGTCGCTGGCGCGCAGCATGGCATAATCCATGAACGAGGCCGACAGGTTCTGGCCGTCCTTGGCATCGTACCAGCATTGTTCCATCAGCGCCTGGCCGACGCCCTGGGCGATGCCGCCATGGGTCTGGCCATGCAGGATCATCGGATTGACCGCGACACCGACGTCATCGACGGACGTATAGCGCACGAAGCTCAGGGAGCCGGTCTCCGGGTCGACATCGAGCTCGCAGACCGCCGCCCCATAGGGAAAGGCAAGGCCTGGTGTCACCCGATCGCACGCCCCTTTCAACGGCCCTCGTAAATCCTCGGGCAAAGCCGTGGTCTGGATGGCGAAGGCGGTCATCTCGGCCAGGGTGACTGTGCGATCCGTCCCCTTCACCCGGCAGGCGCCATCGGCAAATTCGATGTCCTCGGCTTGCGCCTGGAACATGATGGCGGCCACACGCTGCGCCTTTTCGACGATCTGTTTCACGGATTCGCCGATGACGATGCTGGCGTGGCGCATGGAACGACCCGAATGCGAGCCACCGCCCGCCAGCACGAAATCAGTATCACCGGAACGCACGCGTACCTTCTCGAACGGCACGCCGAGCCAATCGGCGGCCACCTGACTGAAGCTCGTCTCATGACCCTGGCCCGAAGCCTGGGTACCGATGATGACATCGACCGTGCCATCTTCGAGGATCGTCACCTCGGCACGCTCGCGCGGCGCGCCGCTGGTCGTCTCGATGTAATTGGCGACCGCGATGCCGCGATAGAGGCCGCGCTTGCGTGCCTCACGCCGGCGCTTCTCAAAACCCTTCCAATCCGCCAGTTCGAGCGCGCGACGCATGACGCCGAGATAGTCGCCATTGTCATAAACCACGCCGAACGGATTGCGATAAGGTTGCTGGCTCGGCGGAATGAGATTGCGCCGCCGCAGTTCCACCCGGTCGAACCCGCATTGGCGCGCCGCCAGATCGATGATGCGCTCAACCGCATACATGGCTTCCGGCCGACCGGCGCTGCGGTAAGGAATGGTCGAGGGCGTGTTGCTCAGAGCGGCGCGGGCGCGCACATAGGCTGCCGGCACCCGGTAAAGGCTCGTCATCAATTGCGAGCCTTTGTTCAACGGCACGAAAGAAGCCGTATGCGCGCCGATATTGCCCGTATTGACCGAGCGGACGGCCAGGAAATTGCCCTTGGCGTCGAGCGCCAGTTCCATGTCGATATCGAGATCGCGACCCTGGAAATCCGACAGCAGCGCATCCTGCCGTTCAGCAACATATTTCACCGGACGGCCGACAAGGCGCGCCGCATGAGCCACCAGCACGAATTCCGGATAGGTGGCGTTGCGCGTGCCGAAATTACCGCCGACATCGCCGGGCGCGATGACACGAACCTGTTCCGGCGCGACATTGAGCGCATGGGCGACGTCTACCCGCATCTGCACCACGCCGATGCCGTGCGAGGCATGAAGCGTATATTTATTCGCCTTCGCGTCCCATTCGCCGATGCAGGCGCGAGGTTCCATATGCACGCCGGTGACGCGTTGGATCGCCGATTTGAACGACACCTTATGCGCCGCCTTGGCGAAGGCCGCGTCGGTGGCAGCCTTATCGCCAATCTCGGAGTCGAGCGGCAGATTGGCCGGCACCTCGTTCCACAGCGCCGGCGCATCGGTCCCGATCGCCTGCGTGCCGCGCACCACGGCCGGCAGGACATCCCAGTCGATCTCGATGGCTTCAGCGGCGTCACGCGCCGCGAGCAGCGTCTCGGCGACCACCATCGCCACCGCCTCGCCAGCATAGCGGGCACGATCGACCGGCAAGGGCATCTGGCGGGTGATCAACCGCTCCGAGCCGTCGAGGTTGCGCAGCGGGACGTCGTAGCCAACTTTCGACCCGCCGGTGCCGTGCGGAATGTGTTTTAAACCTTGTTCGACCAGATCGGCGCCCGTGAGTACCGCGAGGACCCCCGGCATGGCGCGGGCGGCCGCCGTATCGATCTTGCGGATCGCGGCATGAGCGTGCGGCGAGCGCAGGACATAGGCCTGCGCCAATTTGGGGAATGTGATATCGTCGGCAAATTGCCCCTGGCCGGTGATGAGCCGCTCGTCTTCCTTGCGGCGCGCCGGCTCACCGATATGCTTCACCATGGCGTGTCCCTCGACCCTTTTCCGCGCGACCTTCGATCCGCTGTGTCGCGGCGGGTCGCGTCTGCCTGAATTCGGTTGCGTTGTTTCAGGGCGCCGGACAAATTTCAATAGTGGATTACGGTTTCTACGGGTGTTCCCGGGCACCTGCACAGGTTGAGGCGCGACCCCAGGCCGCAACAGGACCAGGGCCAGCCCGTTTCAACTGGAATCTAATTTGCTCCCCTTTTAAAGTGGGCAGGTTTGGGCGGCCGTCGGCGGCCTTGGCGCGTGCCGATCGTTCGTGACACAGTTGCAGACAGCAGGATGAGGCGTGAAAAAGTGTTGAGCAGCCCTGGCCAGCCCCAAAGCCACCCCCGCGCGGCGATCCGCTTCACCTTTCGCGGTGCGCCTGTCGAGATATCGGACTTCGCACCGCACACGACCCTGCTCGATTGGCTGCGGCTCGACGCCCGGGCCACCGGCACCAAGGAAGGCTGCGGCGAAGGCGATTGTGGCGCCTGCACAGTGGCGCTGAGCCGGCAGCGCAACGGCAAGACCGAATATTTGCCGGTGAATGCCTGCATCCTCCTGCTCGGACAGGTTGATGGCGCCGAAGTCGTCACCATCGAGGATCTTGCCACCAACGGCACGCTGCATCCGGTGCAGCAGGCGATGGTCGACCATCACGGCTCGCAATGCGGCTTCTGCACGCCGGGCATCGTCATGAGCCTGTATGCGCTCTACCGGCAGAGCGAGACGCCGGTAACCCGTGGCAGCATTTGCGACGCGCTCGCCGGCAATCTGTGCCGCTGCACCGGCTACCGGCCGATCATCGATGCGATGATGGAGGCCTGCGCCACGGTGGAACGCTCCGCCCTCCCTGCTCCGGCATCTGTGCTCGCAGGCGACGCGGAGGATATCTTTATTGGCGATGAAAACGCTTTCTTCGCCGCCCCGGCGCGTGAAGCCACCCTGTCGCGGCTCTATGCCAACCATCCCGAAGCACATCTCGTCGGCGGCGCCACCGATTTTGGGCTGAGCATCACCAAAGGGCTCGCGGCGCCGAAAAAGGTCATCTGGCTCGGCCGCGTGCAAGGCTTCGATGATATCCACGCAACGCCAGGCGAGCTTTCGCTTGGCGCCGGCGTCAAACTCGCCGATGCCACGCCGCTCTTGGGTGAACTGCATGCCGACCTCGGCGAGGTCATGCGCCGCTTCGGCTCGGCGCAGGTGCGCGCCTCCGGCACGGTCGGCGGCAATATCGCCAACGGCTCGCCGATCGGCGACCTCGCGCCCAGTCTCATCGCGCTTGGCGCCACCATCGAGCTGCAACGCCGTGAAGTGCGCCGTACCTTGCCGCTGGAAGACTTCTTCCTCGCTTATAAGAAACAAGATCGGCAGGTCGGCGAATATGTCCGCCGCATCATCGTCAAGCGGCCAGCCGCTGACGAGAGCGTGCATATCTTCAAGGTCAGCAAACGGTTCGACGAGGATATTTCCGCAGTGCTGGCGGCGTTCAAATTCACGCTCGATGGCAAGCGCATCGTCGCCGCGCGCACCGGCTTTGGCGGCATGGCCGGCATTCCGACGCGCGCCCGCAAAACAGAAGCCGCTTGCCTGCGCGTCGTGCTTGACGACGAGCGGACCTGGAGCGCGGCGCTGAATGCACTTGCCGACGATCTCCAGCCGATCAGCGATATGCGCGCCAGCGCCGCCTATCGCCAGATCGTCGCGCGCAATCTGCTGCGCAAGGCTTTCATTGAGGCAGGTGGCGGCGGCGCGACGCGCCTTCTCGCCTCCAACTCAGATTTGGGATTGATCGATGCTGCCGAATGAACATATGGCGCCTGAAGCCAGCGGCGAGCGCCTGTCGATCGTGCGCAAGCCTTCCCCGCATGATTCCGCGCGCCTGCACGTGCGCGGTGTCGCGCCTTATATCGACGACATCCTTGAGCCCGCCGGCACGCTGCATGTGGCGCCGGGGCTCGCCAATGTTGCCAGCGGCACCATCACGAAGATCGATCTCGATGCGGTGCGAGCCGCGCCCGGTGTCGTCGCGGTTCTGACCCCGACCGACATTCCCGGCAAGAACGACGTGGCGCCGGCCTTCGGCGACGATCCGCTGTTCGCGGAGAAAGAGGTCGTCTTCGCTGGCCAGGTGATCTTCGCAGTGGTGGCGCGCACGCGCGATGAAGCACGCCGCGCCGCCAAACTGGCGCGCGTCGAGATCACGCCCAGCAAACCGCTTCTCACCATCGAGGATGCGCTGGCGGCCGATGCGAAAGTGCTGCCGGATTACGATTTCAACCGCGGCGATCCGGCGGCAGCGGTCAAAGCCGCGCCGCTGAAGCTCGAAGGGCAATTGCGGATCGGCGGCCAGGAACATTTCTATCTTGAAGGCCAGGCGGCTCTCGCCGTTCCCGGTGAAGCCGGTGAAATCCTCGTCCATTCGTCGACGCAAGACCCCACGGAAGTGCAGCATGTGGTGGCGCGCGTGCTCGCCCTGCCCGACGCCTTCGTCACCATCGAGACCCGCCGCATGGGCGGCGGCTTCGGTGGCAAGGAGAGCCAGGCGGCGCAGACCGCCGTGCTGGCGGCGCTTGCGGCGCGCGTCACCGGCAAGCCGTGCAAAGTGCGGCTCGATCGCGACGATGATTTCGCCATTACAGGCAAGCGACATGATTTCCGCGCCGATTGGGCTATCGGCTTCGACGCGCACGGCCAGGTCAGCGCCTATGACGTGACCTTGCATGCGCGCTGCGGCTGTTCGGTCGATCTGTCGCCTGGCGTGTGCGACCGCGCCATGTTCCATGCCGGCAATTGCTATTGGCTGCCGCAGGTGAAAATCCTATCGACGCGGCTGCGCACCAACACCGTTTCCAACACCGCCTTTCGCGGCTTCGGCGGCCCGCAGGGCATGCTGGCGATCGAGCGAGCGATGGATGGCATCGCTCATGCCACCGGTCTTGATCCACTTGATGTCCGCAAGGCCAATCTGCTGCGTCCCGGTGGCGATCTGACACCCTATGGCCAAAAGGCCGAGGATGCGGACGTTCTCGTCGCGCTGCTCGATAAGCTCGAGGCCTCCAGTGACTATCGTCGGCGCAAGGCCGCCATCGCCGCCTTCAACGCCACGTCGCCGATCCTGAAAAAGGGCCTCGCGCTGACGCCCGTTCAGTTCGGCATTTCCTTCACCCTGATCGCCATGAACCAGGCCGGCGCCTTGGTGCATGTCTATCAGGATGGCTCGGTGCATCTGAACCACGGCGGCACGGAAATGGGCCAAGGCCTGTTCACCAAGGTGGCGCAGGTGGTGGCCGAGGAGTTCGGCATTCCGCTCGATTGGGTGCGTGTCACCGCGACCAATACGGCGAAAGTGCCCAATACCTCCCCCACCGCCGCCAGCTCCGGCTCCGACCTCAACGGCATGGCGGCGCAGATCGCGGCCGCTGCGATTAAGACGCGGATGATAGCTCATGCGGTCGAGGCCTATGGCGTGCCCGAAAACAGCATCGCCTTCCGCGACGGCGTAGTCTACATCGGCAATGCGACCGTGCCTTTCCCGGACTTCGCCAAGGAATGCCGGCAGGCGCGCGTACAGCTCTCGCATGCGGGCTTCTACAAAACACCGAAGATCGAATGGGATCGCGAAGCGCGTAAAGGCCGGCCATTTCTTTATTATGCCTATGGCGCGGCTTGTTCCGAGGTGATCATCGATACCCTGACCGGCGAGATGAAGGTGACGCGGGTCGACGTGCTGCATGATGTCGGCAATTCACTGAACCCGGCGCTCGACAAAGGCCAGATCGAAGGTGGCTTCGTGCAAGGCATGGGCTGGCTGACGACGGAAGAACTGGTCTTCAACGACAAGGGCATTCTGACCACCCACGCCCCTTCGACCTATAAAATTCCCGTCGCCTCCGACGTGCCGCAGGATTTCCGCGTCGATCTGCTCGACCATCCCAATCGCGAGGCGACGATCTATCGCTCCAAGGCAGTTGGCGAACCGCCCTTCATGCTGGCGATCTCGGTCTTCTCGGCCATTCTCGACGCACTGCATAGTCTGGCACCCAGGCGGCAGGTGCCGCTTGATGCGCCGGCGACACCGGAGCGCATCCTGATGGCCGCCGATACGCTCGCCAAACGACCATGACACCGTTCAAGCTGCTGCTTGACGCGATTGCGGGCGAAGGCACCGCCGCGCTGGTCAGCCTGCCACGCACGGCCGGCTCGAGCCCGCGCGATGCCGGCGCCTGGATGGTGGTGCGTCCGTCAGGCGCCTTCAACGGCACGATCGGCGGCGGCGCGCTTGAATATGAAGCCATCGCCCATGCGCGAGAAGCACTCGCCCGCGCCAAAGAGCCGGTGATCGAACGGTCGCAAGCGCTGGGGCCAGACCTCGGCCAATGTTGCGGCGGCCGCGTCTGGGTGCGGATCGAAACCTTCGACCGCAACCATCTCGCCGCATTGCGCGCGCTCGCCGATGTCACGCCCCGGCAATATATCGTCGCCAGCGTCGGCACTGACGGCCGTATGAAGCGGCGTATCGCGCCCATCGGCGAAGACAGTGCCATGGGCGCCGGCGAATATGTCGAGAATTTCGAGGAAGTGCCGACCAGCCTTCTGCTCTTCGGCGCCGGTCATGTCGGCCGCGCCCTGGTGCTGGCACTCGCGCCCCTGCCCTTCACGGTGCGGTGGATCGATCCGCGCCGTGACATGTTTCCCGCCGTCATGCCGGCAAATGTGACCCCTATTGCCAGCGCCACTCCGGTCGAGGAAATCGATGCGGCGGACAAGGACGCCTTCGTCCTGATCATGACCCATTCGCATGCGCTCGATTTCGACATCGTAACACGAGCGCTCGCGGCAGGACGCTTTCCCTATGTCGGGCTCATCGGATCGGCCACCAAACGGGCGCGGTTCGAGCATCGCCTGGCCGATCTCGGCCTTTCTCAGGAAAAGATCGCACGACTCGTTTGCCCGATCGGTATAGACGCCATCGAGGGGAAGTTACCAGCAGTGATCGCCGCATCGACGGTGGCGCAATTGCTTATCGTCCGCGAACGCACACGCATCGCGAACTAAATATCAACCGGCCCGCAGCGCCCGCACGATACCGGCCGCCCGCCGAAGCGTCGTGACGATAGCCCCGATGACAATCGCCCAGAGCGCGACGGTAAGGACCTGATTATGCCCACCCCAGAGCGGCTCGAACAGCGACAGAAGTCCTGCTGCGCTGACCGTCGCCATGCGATGCTGTTTGGCCATCGGGCCGGAGAAATCGGCCGGCAGGCCGCAGGCACGGCCCAATTCGCGCGTGTAAGCCGTCAGAATTGCAAAACTGGCCCCGGCCCAGCCGAGGGCCGGCTCGCCGATGCCGTAACCCGCGCCGACAAAGATCAGCAGATCCGCGATACGGTCGGGAAACTCATTCCAGAAGGCGCCATCGGCACTGCGCTTGCCGCCTTCGATGGCGACCATACCGTCGAACAGATTGCAGAGAAGCCGGAGCTGACAGAACAGGACCGCCACGATGAAGAGAAGCGCTCGTGGAGCAGCATCCGCCAGACCGGCGCGCCAGAAGGCAATGCCCGCCGCTGCCGCCATCACCATGCTGGCGATGGAGATTTGATTGGGCGAAAGTCCCGAGGCTGTCAGGAAACGGGCGATTGCATGAGCCCAGCCTGTGTCACGGCTCGACAGAGGGCGACGGTCAAGATCGTTGGTCATTGGAGTTTCTGGCTCGCCAAAGAGAGAGATTATAAAGCGCCGCGTAGCTGGTCGCGACCGTCAACGGTACCGCGATCGTCCGGCCGATCTCAGGTGTGCCAGCAATCGCATGAATGGCGGTCAGCAGACTTGCCGAAATCAGTCCGGCGATCACGGGCGGAAGGATGAGCCCGGCCAAGCCTTCGAAGCGCCTGGCCAGATATTCTATTCCACGTTTCAAAACCAAGGTGATACAGGCGGAAATCGTTCCTTGAATCAGCCCGGCATAAAGCGGTGCCGGCATCGGATGCAGATGATTGGCGAAGGCGGCCCAGCTCCCCATCAGCAGGAACGCGACGGCGACATGTGTCATGCTGCTGCGCGCGAAGCGGGTGAAGGGCGCGCTCATGTCGCCGACCAGCCGTAGCGCACCAGATGGAAAAAGATCGGTGCCGAAAAAATCACCGAATCGAGGCGGTCGATGAAGCCGCCATGGCCGGCGATCAGATGGCCCCAATCCTTGACGCCCCGGTCGCGCTTGATCGCCGACATCACAAGGCCCCCGAAGAAGCCCATCACGACGATCACGAATGACAGCAATGCGGCCTGCAGGGGCGTGAAGGGCGTGATCCATGACAGACCGGCACCGACGGCCATGGCGGAGAGCGCCCCGCCAATTAAGCCCTCGACCGTCTTGGAGGGCGACAATCTCGGCGCGATCTTGGTGCGGCCCAGAAGCTTGCCCCAGACATACTGCAGGACGTCGCTCGCTTGCACGACGATGACGAGAAAGGCGATGAGCAGGACGTTGCGTCCCTGATAATCAGCGATATCGAGACTGAGCAAGGCGGGGACGTGAGACACGCAAAAAACGCAGATCATCAACGCCCATTGCACCTCGGCGATGCGCACCAGAAAACGATCGGTGTCGCCGCGCAAGGCCGCGATGATCGGCATCAGCAGGAAGGCGTAGACGGGAATGAAGATCGAATAGAGCCCGTACCAGTCGATCCAGATGAGATAATACTGCACCGGCAGAACGATGAAAAAGGCGGCCGCCAGCGCCCAGTGATCGGCTCGGCGCGTATTGATGAGCGTGATGAATTCGCGCAAGGCCGCGAAGGAGCAGAACGCAAAGAGAAGCGTTACGCCGGTCTTGCCGCCAATCAACGCAAGCCCCATCAATACGACCATCACCCACCAGGCGCGAATGCGATCGTTGAGATTCTCGATGACCGCATTTGTCCCGTCGGGAGAGAGCTTGCGTTGTAGTCCATAACCGACGCCTGAGGCGACGATCAGGATGACGAGCAGCCCAGACAGAACGATCACGAGATTGGGTGGTGGCGCCGTCATAGCGTGTTTGCCTTGGGAGAGAGGGCCAGCAGGGCCGCTTCGGCCCTGGTCAAAAATTCTTGTTTCGCCTCGGTCTCTCCGAGATGCAGTGCCGCGCCAAAGGTGACGGTGCAGATCAGCGGGATCGGCACGAACTCGCCCTTGGGCATGACGCGATTCAGGTTGTCGATCCACACGGGCACCAGGGCTACGCTGCGGCGAGCGGTCGCCAAATGGTACAGACCGCTTTTGAAGGCCAACAGCGGCGCCTCCGTCGTGTTGCGCGTGCCCTCGGGAAACACGATCAGAGATTCGCCGGCATCGAGAGCATCGCTCATCTGGACGATCGGATCGTCCGCACGCGTGTCTCGATTGCGATCGATGAGAACGGCGTTGAAGACATCTCGGCCGATGAAACGCCGCAGGCTGCCTTTCAACCAGTAATCCGACCCGGCAACGGGGCGCGTGCGGCTTCGCAAACGCCGCGGCAGCGCCGTCCAGATCAGAACGAAGTCGCCATGACTGACATGATTGGCGAAATAAATACGTTGTTCGTCGATCGGCGCGACACCTTCCCATCGACCACGCGTGGCGGTGATGAAACGCGCAAAGACGATCACCACCGCTTGCACCATTCGTCCGGCAAAAGATGGCTTGGCTTGCGGTCCGCTCATTCTGTTGCTCACCGCTTCCATCTGTCGACGATATTTCCATTCGTCGCTTTGAACGATCCACTTACGCCGAAACAATCTCACTTTCGAGCCGGAAGAACCGGACCGAGCTAAAGTGGCGCCCAGCCAACATGCGCCGCGCGGGGACATTGGCTTGTGCGTGGGCGCACATCAGGCGGCGCGGTGGAATAGGACACGACGCGCCGAATAGTCCCTATCGGCCCCTGCAAGACCGGCTCCGGCCGATTCTGGGCCGTGCCGACCGACAAAGCGGAACATTTCCGGACAGGGTGCGTTTCACGTCATGATGTCGTGAAGCCGTCGCAGCCGTTTGACAGGGCCTATCATGCCGATAGGTCCTATCGATGGTGGCCCAACGCCGAAGTACTTGGTCCACGTGTTTGCGCCCACCATCGGCGAAGGCCGGCGCGCGTTCCTTGACGGGAACCTGCTTCCTTTCTAACTAGTAGACCTCGCCCAACCGCCTCTGCACTTCGCGAGGACCTGTCGCAATCGCCTGAACTGGCAGGAAAATCGGTTTAAAGCTGGAGAAAACGACAATGGCATTCGAACTTCCCTCCCTGCCCTATTCCCAAACCGCCCTGGCCGATAAGGGCATGTGCCAGGAGACCCTCGAACTCCACCACGGCAAGCACCATCAGGCTTACGTGACCGCGCTCAACGGCTTCGTCGAAAAGAACGACGCGCTGAAGGGCAAATCCCTCGAAGAGATCGTCAAATTGTCCTTCGGCAAGGACGACATGGCCCCGGTGTTCAACAATGCCGGCCAGCATTGGAATCACATTCTGTTCTGGAAGGCTCTGTCGCCGAAGGGTGGCGCCATCCCGGGCGCGCTCGAAAAGAAGATCAAGGACGACCTCGGCGGCGTCGACGCGTTCAAGGAAGCCTTCAAGGCGGCCGCCATCAGCCAGTTCGGCTCGGGCTGGGCATGGCTCATCGTCGGCAAGGACGGCAAGCTGAAGGTCACCAAGACCCCGAACGGCTCCAACCCGCTCGCCACGGGCGAAGGCAAGGCCATTCTCGGCCTCGACGTGTGGGAGCACAGCTACTATCTCGACTTCCGCAACCGTCGTCCCGACTATGTGACGAACTTCCTCGACAAGCTCGCCAACTACGAGTTCGCCGAAGCGGAACTGAAGTCCGCCTAATTCGCCTCTCGCGTAAGATTTCGAGCCCCGGACGAAAGTCCGGGGCTTTCTTTATGTCAGCCCGCGCACCGGGATCGCTGCGCCATGCAACGCCCGCGCGCGGTCGGAGACGAGGAAGGCGCAGACATCGGCGACATCCTCCAACGGCACCATCGACGCCTGGCCCATGGTGGCGCGGTTCTGCGGTGTCGCCATGGCCGAGGGCATGATGCAATTGACGTTGATGCCCTGCTGGCGCACTTCGTCCGACATGGCTTCGGTCAAGCGCGCCACCGCGCTCTTGGCTGCCACATAAGCACCCATGCGGGCGACGCCGTGACCCGCGGCCAGCGCTGAAACGAAAACGATCTTGCCGCGCCCGGCCGCGATCATCGGCGGGGTCATCGCGTGGGCGGTCGCCAGAACCGATTTGACGTTCATGCCCATCATCTTGTCGAGGTCGGCATCGCTCGTCTCGTAAACCGCCGGCCCCATGGCGAAGCCACCGACCGTATGCACCAGAGCATCGATGCGGCCGAACCGTTGCAAAACCGTCGCGGCGACTTGCGCCATCGATGCCGCATCCGTCGCATCGCCCTGAATGTAGGCATAGGACGTTTCCGAGACGGGCTTGGCGGGCGAGGCCGATCCGCCAACGCCGATGATCTCGAAACCATCCTCGATCAGCCGCAGCGATACGGCGCGGCCGAGATTGCCGGTGGCTCCCGTGACGATGGCGACGGGCTTTGTCTCAGACATGCGAAAACTCCTGATCAGGAATAGCAATTGATGTGTTGCCATGGACCCTGGCTGCGCCCACAATCGCGCGGATTGGAGAATTGATAAAGCCTATTGGCACATTTCCTGGGAGGGGATCATGCCACTCGATGCATTGGACAAAGTGCAAACGCTCGACGATCTGACGAGCGCCGCCGCCAACCGCAATCTCACACCCGGCTGGATCAAGCGATCGACCCCTCTGCTCTGGCGGGAGCCTCGATCCGTTTTCGTGCCACATCAATGGACTTGGCACGACGCCAAGGCCGGGCTCGACAGCGCTGCGCGGCTGATTGGCACGGATCTGGCCGAGCGTCGCAATCTGGTCATGCGCAATCCGGTCGACGGCAATGATTTCGCCACTTTGCGCACTTTGGTCTGCGCCTATCAGACCATTTTGCCGGGCGAAGTCGCCAGCTCACATCGCCATGCACCGCACGCCTTTCGCGTCATTCTCGACTCGCACGGCGCCTGGTCGATCGTCGATGGCGAGAAACATCCGATGGAGACCGGCGACGTGGTACTGACACCTGGTTGGAGCTGGCACGGCCATGGCCACGACGGCACGGCACAGGCCTATTGGTTCGACGGGCTCGACGTACCTCTCACCCACCTGCTCGAACCGATGTTCTTCGAGGAACATCCCGCCGGCCTTGAGCCTGTGAAGGCAGTGACGCCGGACTCGCCGTTTCGTTTCACCTGGGCAGCGACACAAAAAGCGCTCGACGCGGCGCGGCCCGACAACGAAGGCCATTTCGGCCGGCGCATCGTGCTCGACACCCAGACGATGCCGACGATCACCATTCACATGCAGCGCTGGGACAGCGGCTTCCGCAGCAAGGCCTACCGTTCGACCGCCAATCAGATCTTCATCGTCATGCAAGGCAAAGGCTCATCGAAAATCGGCGACAAGACTTTCGATTGGAGTTTTGGCGATACGATCGCCGCGCCCTGCTGGTCGGCGATCGCCCATCAGGTGAGCGAAGACGCGGTGCTCGTCAGCATGAGCGACGAAGCGCTGCAACGCTTCGGCCGCATGTGGCGCTTCGAGGCGCTTGAATGAGCCAGGCAGCCGAACCGGATCAGAGATTCGGCAACTCCTTCGCTCTTGGATCGTCGGTAAATTCAAACGCTTTCTTGAACGCGGGCCTGCTGCTCAAGCGGCGATACCAGTCGAGCAGATGGGTATAAGTGCCCTCGGGGAGAAAATCCGGACGCAGATTGCGAATGCGATCGATGAACGGGATCATCGCGATATCGGCCAACGAATAGGTCTCGCCGGCCAGCCACGGTGCCGCCGCCAGAGTGGTCTCTGCACGATCGAGGCAAGCCTTCATCTTGTCATAGGCCTCTTCCAGTTCCTGCTCGGAATAGCCACCTTCCGCCATGCGCGCCCAGCGTTCGCGACGTTCGGCCGACGGCACGCGCGATAGTGTGTCGTTGCGCGCCTCGTCCGACAGTCCTTCGGCCGCCCGATGACGCAGCTTATGCCACGTCGGCGCATAGACCGCTTTATAGGCTACTTCGTCGGAGTATTTCGTCCAAAGCCGCATGGCCGCCCGCCCATAGGAATCTTTCGGCTTGAGCGGCACGTCTGGAAATTCGTCGTCCAAATATTCGATGATGATGCTGGACTCGATGACGGGTTTGCCCGCATGCACCAACGTCGGCACGACCCCATTGGGGTTCAGCTTGAGATAGTCCGGCTGGTGCTGTTCGAACTTCTGCAGATCGAGCAGATGGCTTTTGAAAGCAATCCCCTTTTCATAGAGACAGAGGCGTACCTTTTTCGAACATGTCGAAGCCAGGCCATGGTAGAGATCGATAGTTACTTCCGTCATTTATGCCTCGCATTTCGCGTGTCGACATAATGTGAAATCTTGGCGCGTCGCCTCACTTGACGTGCGGCATCACTTCCTTGCTGAACAGACGCGCCGAGGTGATGGCCTGCTCGTAAGGCAGGTTATGAAAGTTCACCTGCAGTGAAGCACTTTCGAAACCACCGACATCGGCATTGTATTGGGCGACCGTCTCGCGCAGCGTCTTGGGATCGCCGACCCAGATGGCACTCTTTTCCACCTGCGTCTCGAACGTTTCGGCACGCAGGCTGGCGATGATCTTGCCGTAGTTGGGATAGTCCTTGGAATCGAGTTCGCCGTCCCATTCGCTGGCGGAATCGACCACGGCCTTGAGATATTTGTTGATCGGATCGCGGGCGATCTCATGGGCCGCCTGTTTCGATTCGTGGCAGTACATGTGGAAGGCCAACATCACCCGGCCGATGCCGGGATGGCCGGCGGCTTTCCAGGCCTCGCGATAGCGCGCCAGCAGCGGGCGCAAGGTCTCGCCCACCAGCGGGATCGCCATAATGCTGTAGCCCATGCGGCCGGCAAATTCGAAACTCTCAGGGGTCGCCAGCGCGGCGATCCAGAACGGCGGGCGCGGTGACTGGGTCGGACGCGGCAGCGAGGAGACGCGATCAAGCTTGTGAAACTTGCCGTCGTGGCTGACCGTCTCCTGCTCGAGCAGCAAACGAATCTGTTCGATGCCTTCATCGAAGCGGCCGCGGCTCTCGTTGACCGAGATGCCGAAGCGGGCGAATTCGTGCGGCAGAAAGGCGCGGGCAAAACCGACGTCGAGCCGCCCGCCGGAAATGGCGTCGAGCATGCCGATCTCGCCGGCGAGCTTCATCGGATTGTTGAACACCGGCAGCACGGCGCCGGTCATCAGCCGCGCCTTTTTCGTGCGCATGGCCGCCGCCGACAGGAAGACGATCGGATTGGGGCTATAGCCGCCATAAGGGCGGAAATAATGTTCGACGATGCGGACCGACTTGAAATTCAACGCATCCGCCTCATCGACGATGCGCAGGCTCTCGGCGAAATAATCGCCCGCGCTTTTTTCATCCGGCCCGACGCTCGGAAAAAATTGCAACCCGAATTCCATGGTGCGCCCTCCCCGGGGTTTCCTCCAAAACCATTTATTCATCCGTGTACGGATGATATAGCTTCGTCCCTGCCCATCCGTTTGTCAAGACGGGAGTTCCCGAAGGGCCGTTGCCCCAATTGGCAAAGCCGATCGCCATGGTTTTGATGTGGGTCAAGACAGCTATAAAATTAGTGTGTCTAGGTCGGAATCTGCTATCTGCGTCAGCAGACATTCCAGTCCGCTCGCCAGCATCGACGTTTCGGGCGAGGGACATCAGGGGAGAGCTGTCATGAAGGGTGCGGCGAAAGCCACCAAGGCCAAGAAAGAGAAGGAATATTCCGATATTCCTGGCACGATCGTTTTCGATGCCGACCAGTCGCGTATGGGCTACGGCATCAACATGTTCTGCATGTCGCTGCTGAAGGCGGAAAACCGCGAGGCCTTCAAGGCGGACGAGAGCAAATATCTCGACGGTTACAAGCTCACCGCCGATCAGCGCGAGGCGATCCTCAACCGCCAGTGGAACCGTATGCTGGAACTTGGCGGCAACATCTACTTCACTTCCAAACTGGGCGCGACCGACGGCCTGTCGTTCCAGCAGGTGGCCGCGAAGATGACCGGCTCCACCCAGCAGGAATATGCCGACATGATGCTCGCCGGCGGTCGTCCGGTGAAAGGCAATCGCAGGAAATCGGAGTGGGAAAAGAAAAATGGCTAAGATTGTAGCAGGCGTCTGCACCTCGCATGTGCCGGCCATTGGCGCGGCTCTCGATCTCGGCAAAACCGAGGAAACGTATTGGAAGCGTGTCTTCTCCGGCTACGAGCGCTCGAAGCGCTGGATCGAAGAGGTCAAGCCGGATGTCTGCATCGTCGTGTTCAACGACCATGCGACGGCATTCTCGGTCGACGTGGTACCGACCTTCGCGCTCGGCTGCGCCGAGGAATTCATTCCCGCCGATGAAGGCTGGGGTCCGCGGCCGGTGCCTGTCGTCAAGGGCCATCCGGAACTCGCCGCCCATATCGCCCAATCGGTCATCCTCGATGAATTCGACCTGACCGTCGTCAACAAGATGGACGTCGACCACGGCCTGACCGTGCCGCTGAGCCTGATGTTCGGCCAGCCGGAAGAATGGCCGTGCAAGATCATTCCGCTGGCGGTGAACGTCGTGCTGTTCCCGCCGCCGACAGGCAATCGCTGCTTCCACCTTGGCGAAGCGATCCGCAAGGCCGTGGAATCCTTCCCCGAGGATCTCAAGGTCGTGGTGTTCGGCACCGGCGGCATGTCGCATCAGATTTCCGGCCCGCGCGCCGGCCTGATCAACAGCAAGTTCGACAAGAACTTCATGGACAACTTCTCCGATCATCCGGAAAAACTGACCGCGCTGCGCCACGTCGAATATATGCGCGAAGCCGGTGCCGAAGGCATCGAAATGGTGATGTGGCTCGTCGCCCGCGGCGCGCTCAACAAGAACGTCGAGGAAGTCTACCGTTTCTACACGGTGCCGGCCTCCAACACCGCCGTCGGCCACCTCATCCTGGAAAACCGGCCCGAGAAGCGCGCGACCAAAGCCAAGGCCAAATCGGCTAAAGCCAAGTCCGCCAAAACCAAGTCTTCGGCACGGGCGAAACCGACCAAGGCGAGCCGCACCAAGAAGGTGCTGGCGGTGCGCGGCAAGGCTGCTCCGGTCAAGGCAAAGAAAGCTGCCAAGAAAGGCGCGGTGAAGAAGGCCGCCAAGAAGGCTGCGAAGAAACTGGCCAAGAAGGCCCGTCGCTAAGCTCAGGTTTTCTGCGAAACAGGATGCGCCGGCCGCCCCTCGCGGCCGGCGCATTGCTTTGGTGGCCCTGAGACGACATGCTGTCCCTACGACCGGGAGGGGACGTCATGAAGCATTGGATTGCCGGCATCGCCGTGGCCATCAGCGCCGTGGTTTCGAGCATCGGTTTTGGTCAGGCCCAGGATTTTCCAACCCGCGAGATCAAGGTCGTGTGCGGTTTTCCGGCCGGCGGCGGCGCCGACATCATGTGCCGCTATTTCGCCAAGCAGTTGCAAGCCATTTCCGGCAAGACGTTCATCGTCGAAAACCAGCCCGGCGCCGCCGGCAATCTGGCGCATGGCTATGTGGCGCGGCAGCGGCCCGACGGCTATGTGATCTATCCGGTCGGCGGCAGCACCTTGGCCGCCAGCCTCTCCCTGTTCAAGAAGCCGCAAGCCGATCCGCTCAAGGATTTCGACTATCTCGGCTCGCTGTTCAAACAGGCCTGGTTCATCACCGTCGACGCCAAGAGCCCGTACAAGACTCTGCCGGAGCTGACCGCCGCCCTCAAGCAGAAGGGCAGCAAGGCCTCGTTCGCCACATCGACGACTATCGGAAATGTGATGGGCGAAATGTACAAGCAGATCGCCGGCCTCGATGCGGTTCAGGTGCAATATAAAACCATGGGCGACAGTCTGAACGATCTGCTCGGCGGCAATATCGATTACATGGTCGCCGATGCGCCCTATCTGATCGGCCAGATGAAAGCCGGCCGGCTGCGGCCGCTGGCCATCGGCAGCGGCGAGCGCATGAAATCCGTTCCCGACGTGCCGACAATGACGGAAGGCGGCGTGCCCGGCATCGATCTGTTGACCTGGTGGGTCGTGGCCGTGCCGAAGGGAACGCCGCAGCCGGTCAAAGACAAGCTGTCGGGCTGGATCAATGAAATGGTGCGGATGAAGGAGACGGAGGAGTTCTTCGCGGCGACCGGGTCCGACACGTTCGTTCTGACGCCGAAGCAGATCGACACCTATCTGCGCGACGAGATCAAGAACTGGGCCGACTACATCAAGCGCGCCCGCATCGAACCGATGTAAAATCGAGCGGATGCAAAAGGGAGCGCCACATGGGCGCTCCCTCGTTTCTTGTCTTAGTCCTTGGTGACGATCAGCGCGTCCAGCGCTGTAACGCCCTGCCCGCGCGGATGCGCGAACACCGGATTGATGTCAATTTCCATGATCTCTGGCACGGTGCGCATCAGATTGCCGACCTTGACCGCCACTTCCGCCACGGCTTCGACATCGACTGCCGGCGAGCCACGGAAGCCGTCGAGCAGCTTGGCCGTCTTGAGCTTGTAGAGCTCCTTGACGATCGCTTCCTTGGAGAGATCGGGCGGCAGCAGGCGCACGTCGCCGATCGCTTCGATCAGAACGCCACCAATACCGACGACAACGACCGGCCCCCAGACCGGATCGCGGCGCGAGCCGACGATGAATTCAAGACCCTTCGACGACATTTTCTCGACCAGCACACCGTCGAGCTTCAGGCCCGGCTGGTAGCGCTCGACGTTCTCGTGCAGCGTCGTCCAGGCTTTGCGCACGGCGGCTTCGTCGGCGAGGTTGAGGAGCACGCCGCCGGCTTCCGTCTTATGCGCCAGCTTGGCCGCCTGCGCCTTCATCACCACCGGATAGCCGATCTTGCCGGCGATCTGCACCGCCTGATCGGCCGAGCGCGCCAAATCACCCTCGGGGATGCGGATGCCCGCGGCCTTCAGTGCCAGCTTGCCGACCCATTCCGCCTGCGTGCCCTTGCCGAAGGATGGCAGGCCCGAGAGCGGCTTGGCTTCGACGGTCATCTTGGCGCGTTCCACCGCACGACCATGGAAGGTCACCTGCGCCATGGCGCGCATGGAGCGCTCCGCCGAGCGGGAGATGATGATCTTCTTCTCTTTGGCCTTGTCGATGAACTCCTGCGGCAGCGGCGAGCGCTCGCCCAGGATCGAGAACACCACCGGCTTCTTGCTGGTGTCGATCGCCTTGGTGATGCCGTCGAGATATTTCATCGCCAGCACCGGCGGGCCGATCGGAATCGAAATCACCATGCTGCCCATGGCCGGATCGTCGAGCAGCGCCTGCGCGCCCTGCCCGACCAGTTCCGGCTGCCACACGGGCTGGGTCGTCAGATCGAGCGGATTGCGCGGCGTGGCGAAGGACGGCATGACCTTGCGCAGTTCGGCTTCCTGCGCCGCCGACAGCGGCGGAATATCGAGATCGAGCTTGTCCAGGAAGTCGTGCGCGAGGGCGCAGAAGGCGCCGGAGAAGGTCAGGAAGCCCGGACCATTGACCGGCGACTTGGGATAACGCGTAGCAATCTCGGCGCTGTCGATCAGTTCGTCGATCGTATCGACGAACATGATGCCGGCATGGGTGACGAGCGTGCGCATGACCGCATGGTTGCCTGCCAAGGCGCCGGTGTGGGAATTGACGGCATCGCGGCCCTTGTCGCTTGAGCCCGGGTGCACCATCAGCACCGGCTTGCCCGCCGCCATGGCGCGGCGTGCCGCCGCCAGGAAGGCTTCCGGCTGACGCACTTCCTCGACATAGATGATGATGGAAGCGGTGGTTTCGTCCTCGACGAAGAAGTCGACGAAATCCGCGAGGCCCACGCCCGCCTCGTTGCCCGACGATAGATTGTAGCTGACCGGAATGTCACGCTGATCCAGGCCCTGGCGGATGTGCGCCATCAAGCCACCGCTCTGCGAAATCACGGCGGCGGCTGAGCGCGGCTTGGCCTCGATCTTCTGAACGGTGGTCGCCGACACGAAGAAGGCGTTGAAGCCGGTGATGAAGTTGGAATAGCCGAGGCAGTTGGGGCCGAGCAGAGCGACATTGCCGTCGCGGGCGATCTTGGCCAGTTCGTCCTGCTTGGCGCGCTCGCCCACTTCGGCAAAGCCGGAGGCAAAAATCACCGTCGCCTTGACCTTGCGGCGAACACAGCCCTCCATGGCCTCCTTCACACCGACCGCCGGCAAGGTGAAGATCGCCAGATCGACGCCCTCGGGCAGTTGGTCGATTTCGGTGAAGACTTTCCGGCCTTCGACCTCGCCGCCGCTGCGGCCGACAAGATAGATATCCCCGGCAAAATTATTGGTGGTCAGATTCGTGAGGGCATTCATGCCCGCCGAGCCCGGTTTTGACGAAAAGCCGATGACCGCCACCGATTTCGGCCGCATGTAATATTCCATGACGGCGGCGCCACGTGTTGCTGTCCCGTTACCCAAAGCCGTTTCTCCCATCTGAGGTCTGCTGCCGGTTGATCGCAGGCAGAAGCTTGAAGTTGTTGGCGAAACTCACGCTTCAAGGAGCGGAAGGACAGCCCGTTAGCGGCCGATTCCTCGCCCTTGCAGCCTGAAATTCGTCGAAACCGGCTTCCATTTGCCGGGCCTCGACGCGCAAGTCAACTATATCAGCCTCCTTGCGATTGTCTCCAACTTGCGCAATTGTGCCGCCCACGGCCAAGGAGGAAATATGACCGACCAACTCGTCACCTATGAACTCGAAGACGACATTGCCCTGATTGGTTTGAACCGTCCCGACAAGCGCAATGCGATCAACGACGAGACAAACCGCCAGCTGCGCGCCGCCCTGACCCAGGCGAATGAAGAAGCCAAAGCTGGCGTCATTTTCGGTCATGGCGACAATTTTTCCGCCGGTCTCGATCTGGCCGAGGCCCTGGAATGGATCAATGCCCCGCCGCAGGCACGTCGCCGCCGCCGTGGCCATTGGCACCCCACCCTCGACATCATGGCCCGTGGCGGCGTGCCCTTCGTGGCCGCGCTCAAGGGCGCCTGCATCGGCGGTGGCCTGGAAGTGGCCTCGGCCGCGCATATCCGCGTCGCCGATGAGACGACCTTCTTCGCTCTGCCGGAAGGCCAGCGCGGCATTTTCGTCGGTGGCGGCGGTTCGGTGCGCATCCAGCGCCTGCTGGGCTATGCCCGCATGGCCGACCTGATGCTGACCGGACGCGTGCTGACCGCCGAGGAAGGCGAGAAATACAATCTCTGCCAGTATGTCACACCGAAGGGTGAATCGCTCGAACGCGCCAAGTCGCTCGCCAAGCGCATCGCCAAGAACGCGCCGCTGACCAACTGGGCGATCTGCGCCTGCCTGCCGCGCGTCAACGACGCGTCGCATGAAGACGGCCTGTTCATGGAAACCCTCATCAGCCAGGCCGTGAGCAGCAACCGCAGCGAGGAAGGCCTGAAGGCTTTCGTCGAAAAGCGCGCTGCGCGCCTTGTCGAACCGGGCAAATCCGGCGACCAAGGCTGACGTCAATCGGCGGCGGGCCCAAAGGTCCGCCGCAAGAAAATTCATGAGGGAGTGAACCCATGGGAATGCAGGACACTGCGATCGTCGGCTTTGCCGAAACCAAGATCGTCGAACAGTCCGATCGCGACGTCTGGGAATTGGGCGCCGAGATTCTTGAAGACCTACTCAACAGCACCGGCTTTGAAAAACAGGAAATCGACGGCCTGATCCTGTCGTCGTCGATGACCGGCGCCGGCAATTGCTTCTGGTCGCAGACGACAGCCGACCACCTCGCCTTGGAAGTCGACTTCTGCCAGACCGTCGACATCGGCGGCTGCTCGCCGACCGGCGCGCTGGCCCGCGCGGCCATCGCCATCGATGCCGGCCTGTGCACCACGGTGCTCTGCCTTTTCGCCGATACGCAGAAGGCGGAGAGCAATCAGCGGCCGCGCAGCTTCCAGCAGGAATGGCAGGTACCGCAGGGGCTGCTCGGGCCGCCGACCTCCTTCGGCTTCATCAGCAGCCGCTACGACCATCAGTTCGGCCTGGATCTCCGTGCGCTCGGCAAGCTTGCCGTGGCGCAGCGCGATAGCGCCGTGCTCAACGATCTTGCCTGCGAGAAGCTGCGCAAGCCGATCACCGTCGACGACTACATCAACTCGCGGTTGATCGCCGATCCGGTGCGCCTGCTCGACAGCGTCATGGTGTGCGACGGCGCCAGCGGCCTGCTCATCACCAGCAAGAAGAACGCGGCGCGCAAGGGCCTGACCAAGATCGTCACGCCGATCGGCTATGGCGAGCGCACCACCTATCGCGCCAGCGAGAGCATGGTCGACGTCACCGACACCGGCCATCGTGTCGCCGGCGCGAAAGCGTTCAAACAGGCGGGTCTTTCGCCCAAGGATATCGCCTCGATCCACCCCTATGACGATTTCATCATCGCCATCATGCTGCAGTTCGAAATGCTTGGCTTCTGCAAGCAGGGTGAAGGCGCGGCTTTCATTCGCGAGCATGAATTCAATCATCTCGGCGATCTGCCGCTGAACACGGGCGGCGGCCAGATTTCGGCCGGCCAGTGTGGCCTTGCCGGCGGCGGCACCAATCTGGTCGAAGCCGTGCGCCAGCTCTTCGGCGAAGGCGACAAACGCCAGGTGAAGAATACGAAGAACGCCCTCGTCACCGGGATCGGCGGCATTCCCTACGCCCGCAACTGGAACTCCAGCGTCGTCATGATCTTGACGCCCAACGGTTGAGGAAAGCTCATGAACACGATCAACGACACACTCAACATCGAGCGCGATCCGCCCAAGTGGCGTTCGTTCTCAAAGCCGTTCTGGGATGCGACGCGCGAGAAGAAGCTCATCATCCAATACGACAAGGAAGTGGGCAAATATCAGTTCTTCCCGCGCCCGACATCGATCTACACGGGCAAGAAGAGCAATCTCGAATGGCACGAAGTCTCGGGCCATGGCGAGGTCTATTCCTTCACCATCGCGCGTCGTGCGCGCCCGCCCTTCCAAGGCCATGAACCGTTCTTCATCGCGGTGGTGAAACTGCCCGAGAACGTCAATGTCATGGGCAATATGGTCAATTGCTCGATCGAACAGATGAAGATCGGCCTGAAGGTGAAACCCTATTGGGCGCCGCTTTCCAACGGCACGCATCTTCTGATGTTCGAGCCGGAATAAGAAACAAGGAAGCGGGCCGGACCTCCCTGCCCGCTTCTCTTTTAAAACGTAAATCGCGCCTTGATCTGCGGTTCCAGCAACCATTGCGAGAAACGCGCCCGACTCAGGCTGCTTTTGGAAAACTGGTAGCTCAGCTCGCTGCCGATGTTGAACCCCTTCGTCACCTCATAGTCGAAGCCGCCGCCAAGAGCGAAAATCGTATCGACACGATGCAAGGGATAGGACGTATAAACGCGCACTTCCGCGCGCGGGCCAAAACTCACACTGAACTGATCCGTGAGATTGTAGCCGAACGCGCCTTCCAGTGAATATTTCAAACGGTTGAGCAAGCGGTCGTTCGCTTGCTGGAAGGACACGCTGGCGATCGGCGTAAAACTCCAGCCGCTTTCGCCAAGAGCGAACTCCCGCGACAGGCCGGTTGAAACGACCAGCGCTGCATAATCCTTCGGTCCATAGAAATTGACGAAAGTCTGTTTCACGTCGATCTGATTGCGCCAGTTGAACTCGCCGATGCGGATCGAAGCCCGCACGGCCGCCGACGCATTGGTGCCACGCACCACCATCGGCGGTTCGAGGCCCGCATGTTTGTGACGCACCATGAAATCGAGGGCGAAATCGGAATTGACGCGATAGCGCACGCCGGCCCGCACCGAGGGCGAGAAGATGAAACGCGGCGTGCGGCCAAGGCCGGGATTCAGCGTTTCATCGTAATTGTCGTCGTAATCGCTATCGGAACCGCTGTCGCTATCCTGCGCCAAGGCGCCGCTTGCCGTGCAAGCCGACAAAGCGGTGATCAGATAGATCGTCCCTCGCCTGAGTGGGGAAGCGGATTGCTTGCTCGTGAGCACCATCCGCTTCGTCTCTCCGTCTAAATGGCGAACCGCTCCAGGTGATAATCCCTGTCGCCCATCATCTTTTCAAGAGCCGTGAGGCGGCGGAAAAAGTGGCCCGCGATATATTCCATCGTCATGGCGATGCCGCCCTGCAATTGGATCGCACCGCGACCAACCACCTGACCGCAAGCATCGATCTGCGCCTTGGCCGCCGAGATGGCCTGGGCGCGGGCGGCCGGATCCTTGGCATCGGCCTGTTCGATGGCCAGGAACAGCATGGAGCGGGCCTGCTGTTCGGCCATCACCATGTCGGCCATGCGATGTTGCAGCACCTGGAACTTGCCGATCGGCCGGCCGAACTGCATGCGCGTCTTGAGATAGTCCAAGGTCAGCGCATTGAGCGCGCCCATGGCGCCTAAAGCCTCGCAGCCGACGGCCGCGGCACCCCGATCGATGGCGGCTTCCAACGGACGGAGGCCATCGCCTTCGGCACCGACGAGGGCGCTGGCTTCGACCTTCACACCGTCGAAGGTGACTTCGGCAGCGCGACGATCGTCGAGATTGGGATAGACGCGCATGCTGACGCCTTCCGCCTTCGGATCGACGAGGAACAGCGAAATGCCGGTGGCATCGCCGACCTCGCCGGAGGTGCGGGCGCTAACGATCAGCTTGTCAGCCGTGTCGGCACCGAGAACGACCGCCTTATGACCATCGATGACATAGCCGGCGCCATCCTTGCGCGCCTTGGTCGCCACATGGTTCAGCGCGTAGCGCGAGTGCGCCTCGGTGTAGGCCAAGGCGAGCAACATGTCGCCGGAAGCGACCTTCGGCAGAATGTCGTGCTTTTGCGCTTCCCAGCCGGCCGCCGCGATCAGGCCGGCGCCAAGAACCACTGTCGACAGATAAGGCTCAACCACGAGGCCCTTGCCGAAGCTTTCGAGCACCACGGCCACGTCGGCGAACGAGCCGCCGCTGCCGCCCTGCTCTTCCGGAATCTCGATCCCGAGCAGGCCGAGTTCGGCGAGCTCCTTCCACAGTTTGCGCGAAAAGCCGTCCTCCGAGGCGACGATCTTCTTGCGCTCTTCGAAATCATAGCGATCGCGCACCAGCCGATCGGCCGTGTCGCGCAGCATCGCCTGCGTGTCGGTTGCAACGAAGTCCATGTCGCTCAAAGCCCCAATGATTTTGCGATGATGTTGCGCTGGATTTCGTTCGATCCGCCATAGATCGTTACGACGCGCGTCGAAAGATAGGTCGGCCCCAAAGCGGCCGCCTCATCCGGGCCGATATAGTCCATATTGCCCAGGCCGACGCCGCGGTTCGGATCGAACGGCAGCGCATAGGGACCGACCGCATCGATCAACAACTCGGTCAGGGTCTGCTGGATTTCCGAACCCTTGATCTTGAGCAGATTGGCTTCAACACCGGGCGATCCCTCCTGCGCCAAGACGCGTAGCGCGGTGATTTCCAGCGCCAGCAGCTCCATTTCCAGCTCTGCCACCTTGGTGCGGAAGGCCGGCTTGTCGAGCAAGGACGCGCCGCCCGTGCCCTGGTCGGCGGCAAGCGTTTTCAACATGCGCAATTCGCGCTTCGACTGGCCGATACGGGCAATGCTGGTGCGCTCGTGGCCGAGCAACAGCTTGGCATAGGTCCAGCCCTTGTTGACCTCGCCAATGAGGCTTGAGGCCGGCACGCGGACATTGTCGAAGAAGGTCTCGTTGACCGAATGGCCGCCATCCATGGTGATGATCGGCCGCACGGTGATGCCAGGAAGCGACATCGGGAAGACCATCATGCTGATGCCTTCCTGCTGCTTGGCATCAGGATCGGTCCGCACGAGGCAGAACATCATGTTGGCGAACTGGGCATAGCTGGTCCAGGTCTTCTGGCCGTTGATGACCCATTCGTCTCCGTCACGCACGGCGCGGGTCTTCAGCGAGGCGAGGTCGGAGCCGGCGCCTGGCTCGGAAAAACCCTGGCAGAACCAATATTCGAGGGTGCGGATGCGCGGCAGAAGCTCTTTCTTCTGCGCCTCTGAGCCGACGTGAAACAAAACCGGCGCGATCATGCTCTCGCCGAAGGGCACCGCCGGCGGCGCGCCCTCTTCCGACATCACGTTGTCGAACACATGACGCTGCAACGGCGTGAAACCGGGGCCGCCATATTGCTTCGGCCAGCCGGGACAGGCCCAGCCGCGCTCGCATAATTTGCGCTGCCAATAGATTTGAGCGTCCGGAGACATTTTGGCATGACGGATCACCTTGTCCTTGATCGCCGCCGGCAATTCGGCACGAGCGAACTCCCGTACCTCCTCCGCGAACTTCTGCGCTTCGTCCGGATATTTCAGATCCATCCTCGTCCCCGTTCCCTTGAATATTTTTCAGACAGACGCTGCCGAAAATTTGCCCTCAATGCAAGCCTCCCTGACATATGTTTGGGTGCTTTTTGCACGTCCGGGCTGCATAGCTGATAGACCGCCAAATGCAGCGGCGCGGGGCCTCTCCGATCAACTTGCGCCCTGCGCAACTCTGTAGCACCTTCGCCGCACAATGACCGACCGATCCTACGGTCCGGCAGAGGAAGGAAACGCACAATGCGCATGGCCGCCATCGGCTTGATCGTCTTCGCTTGCACAACCAGCATCGCACAGGCGCAATCGCCGGAAGAATTTTACCGCAACAAAACCATCGACTTCATCGTTCCGACATCGCCGGGCGGCGACTATGATCTGCGTTCGCGTCTGGTGGCCCGTCACTATCCCCGCCTGATGCCGGGCAATCCGCAGGTCGTCGTGCGTAACATGCCGGGTGGCCTTGGCGTCGCGGCCGCCAATTGGATGGCGAAAGTGGCACCGCGCGACGGCACCGTCCTGCACATGATCTTCCAGAACATGCCGACCTTGCAGGCCATCGGCGCCAAGGAAGTGCAATTCGACGTGCGCCAATTCGGCTGGATCGGCAATACGACCAATACGCCCAATGTCATCAACTCCTGGCACACGACCGGCATCACCAAAATCGAAGACGTTTATAACAAGGAGTTAGTGGTCGGCGCGCCGGGTGCCGCTTCAAGCTCCTACGTCTATCCTGCTGCCATGAACGCGCTGCTCGGCACGAAGTTCCGCATCGTCACCGGCTATCCCGGCGGCAATGACGTGAACCTCGCCATGGAGAAAGGTGAAGTGGGCGGACGCGGCTCCAACTCCTGGGCCTCCTGGAAAAGCGGCCATCCGCATTGGCTGGCAGAGAAGAAAATCAACATCCTCGTTCAGATCGGCCTCGAACGCGCGCCCGACCTGCCCAATGTGCCGCTCATCTGGGAATTGGCGAAGAACGACGAGGATCGCGCGGTGCTGAAATTCATCTCGTCGGACATTGGCATGTCGCGTTCGATCGTCACCACGCCCGGCGTTCCGGCCGATCGGCTGGCGGCGCTGCGTGCAACGTTCGACACGATGATGAAGGACGCAGAATTCCTCGCCGAGGCCGCCAAGACGAAGATGGACATCAGCCCTTCTTCGGCAGCGCAGACGCAGGCGGCAGCGGAATCCATGCTCACCGCCTCGCCACAGGTGATCGCCCGCGCCAAGGCCTTGATCGAGGGGCCGGCCGCCAGATAATTTTGGCTTCAAGCCCGTAGCTTTGGATTGCTTCGCCTCGTTCGCAGCGACGAAGCAATCCATCAGCCGTTGGCGAATTTGCTCATCGAGCGATGTTCGGAGCTGATCTTGCGCACCGTGCCGGTGACCGATCGATAGATCACCGTCTCGGTCTCGACGATATCGCCGGACCATTTGACGCCGCGCAGCAGCGCGCCATCGGTCACGCCCGTGGCGCAGACGATGACATTGCCCGCCGCCAGTTCCGTCATGTCGTATTTCTTCTTGGGGTCCTTGACGCCCATTTTGAAGGCACGCTGGCGCTTCTCTTCGCTGTCGAAGACAAGACGTCCCTGCATCTGTCCACCGACGCAGCGCAAGGCGCCCGCCGCCAACACGCCTTCCGGCGCGCCGCCCGTGCCCATATACATGTCAACGCCGGTGCTCTCAGTCTGCGCCGTGAAGATCACGCCGGCCACGTCACCATCGGTGATCATGCGAATGCTGGCACCCGCCTTGCGGCAACCCGCGATAAGCTTGGCATGGCGCGGGCGATCGAGAATGAGCACGGTGATATCGCCCGGCTTCACACCCTTGGCCTTGGCGAGCGCCAGCACGTTTTCTTCCGGCGTTTTGTCGAGATCGACGATGCCCGCGGGATAGCCTGGGCCGATGGCGATCTTGTCCATATAGACGTCGGGCGCGTTGAGCAGCGAGCCCGCGTTGGCGATGGCCATGACGGCAATCGAGCCTGGCATATCCTTGGCACAGAGCGTCGTGCCCTCAAGCGGATCGACAGCGATGTCGATGGCCGGCCCCGTGCCGGCGCCGACCTTCTCGCCGATGAACAGCATGGGCGCTTCGTCGCGCTCGCCCTCTCCGATGACGATGGTGCCGTTGATCGGCAAGCGGTTGAGTTCGCGGCGCATGGCATCGACCGCTGCCTGATCCGCCGCCTTTTCATCGCCCCGGCCACGCCATTCGGCGGCCGCCACGGCGGCACGTTCGGTCACGCGGACGAATTCGAACGCCAGCATGCGATCGATGATGTCCTGTTCCTTGATAACAAGTTCAACCATCGCATGCTCCTGGCCGGTTTGGGCAGCGAGCTACTTGCGCTCGATCCGAATGACCTGCGGACGGCCGACGATGTAGCCGTCACTCAATGCGGCATCCAAGGCGGCCCGGATGTTCGCTTCGCTCGTCGCATAGGTGAGCAACACCACGGTGACCGGATCGCCGCTGGCTGCGCCATGAGCGCCGCCGCGCGGCTTCTGCATGATGCTTTCCAGCGAAATCTTGCGTTCGGCCATGCGCGTAGCAATCGCCGCCGCGGCGCCGGTGAGATCGGCCACCGACAGGCGGATGTAATAGCCGCCTTCGTGGCGCTGCATTTCGCGCCGCGGTGCCTTCTGCAACTGTGCCACCGGCAGACCAAAGGGTGCCGAGCGAATGCCGCGCGCGACGTCAGCGATATCAGCGACGACAGCCGATGCCGTTGCATCGCCGCCGGCGCCCGGACCAACCAGCGTCAATTCCTTCACCGCGTCCGCATCGATGGTCACCGCGTTGGTGACGCCCATCACCTGGGCGATCGACGAGGTCTTCGGCACCATGGTCGGATGCACACGCTGCTCGATGCCTTCGGCCGTGCGCTGCGCCACGCCCAGGAGCTTGATGCGATAGCCGAGATCGTCGGCGGCATTGAGATCTTCGAGCGTGATCTGCTCGATACCCTCGACGTGAATGGCCTGGGAATCGACGGCGACGCCGAAGGCGAGCGACGTGAGAATGGCGAGCTTATGCGCTGTGTCGAACCCACCGATGTCGAAGGTCGGATCGGCTTCGGCATAGCCGAGGCGCTGCGCGTCCTTCAGGCAGGCGTCGAAGGAGAGCTTTTCCAGCTCCATGCGCGAGAGGATGTAATTGCAGGTGCCGTTGAGAATGCCATAGACACGGCTGATCTCATTGCCGGCCAGACCTTCGCGCAAGGTTTTGACGATCGGAATGCCGCCGGCGACGGAGGCTTCGAAAGCGAGCGCCACTTTCTTGGCCTCGGCCAGTTGCGCCAGTTCCATACCGTGCTTGGCGAGCAATGCCTTGTTGGCGGTGACGACAGGCTTGCCGGCATCGAGCGCCGCCGTGACAGCCTGGCGCGCCGGGCCTTCATCGCCACCGATCAGTTCGACGAACAGATCGATCTCCGACGAGGTGGCAAGCGCCACCGGATCGTCGAACCATTTGGCGCCGTTGAGATGAATGCCCCGATCGCGCGACTTGTTGCGGGCAGAGACTGCCACCGGCGTGATCGTACGCCCCGTGCTGGCGGCGAGGGAATTGGCCTGCCGTTCCAACAATCGGACGACGGAGGCGCCCACAGTGCCGAGGCCGGCAATGCCAACACGCAAGGGAGTGCTCATGAAACAATGATCCAGACAAACGGAGGTCAAAACGGCCGAAAGTGGCGATACGGCCAAGCAGCGTTGCGCTTGTGCCCCATTTCCCCCCGCCGATCAAGGAAACCGGATCGGGCCTGCCCGGGATCAGGGCCAGCCCCGATCATGTGCATCTAGCGCCCTGATATCCAGACCGTTTCGGCGGGAAGCCCTGGCGAAAAGCTTGGAACGAAAAGCGCGGGCGTCTCGCCCGCGCTCGAATATCACCCTTACCCGATGAGGCTCGGGGCGATCAGGCCGGTTTGCGCAGCGGCACGACATTGTGCAGCGTCTGGTCGGCGTTGTCGAAGAAGCGGCGGATGCCGCGTGCCGCCTGACGGATGCGTTGCTCGTTCTCGACCACGGCGAGGCGCAGATATTGATCGCCATGCTCGCCGAAGCCGATGCCCGGCGCCACGGCCACATCCGCCTTCTCGATCAGCAGTTTCGAGAATTCCAGTGAGCCCAAATGCGCAAAGCGCTCAGGGATCGGCACCCAGGCGAACATGGACGCGGTCGGCGGCTCGAAATGCCAGCCGGCCTGGCCGAAGCTTTCCACCATCACGTCGCGACGGCGCTTGTAGGTCTGGCGCATCTCCTCGATGCAGTCGTCGGGACCGTTGAGTGCGGCAGCCGCCGCCACCTGGATCGGCGTATAGGCACCGTAATCGAGGTAGGACTTCACCCGGCCCAGCGCTGCCAGCAGGCGTTCGTTGCCAACGGCGAAGCCCATGCGCCAACCGGCCATGGAATAGGTCTTCGACATCGACGTGAACTCGACCGTCACGTCGTTGGCGCCCGGCACCTGCAGCACGGACGGCGGCGGGTTGCCGTCGAAATAGACTTCGGCATAGGCGAGATCGGACAGAATGTAGATTTCGTGCTTCTTCGCGAAGGCGACGAGATCCTTATAAAAGTCGAGGCTCGCAACCATGGCCGTCGGATTGGACGGGTAGCAGACGACCACGGCGATCGGCTTGGGGGTCGAGTGCTGAATCGCCTTTTCGAGCGCCACGAAATAGTCCGGCGTCGGCTCGGCGGGAACCGAGCGGACGACGCCGCCGGCGATCAGAAAGCCGAAGGCGTGAATCGGATAGGACGGGTTCGGGCACAAAACCACGTCGCCCGGGGCGGTGATCGCCTGGGCCATGTTGGCGAAGCCTTCCTTCGAGCCCAAAGTGGCGATGACCTGGGTGTCGGGGTTCAGCTTCACGCCGAAACGGCGCTCGTAGTAACCGGCCTGGGCCCGGCGCAAGCCGGGGATACCCTTGGATGCGGAATACCGGTCGGTACGGGGCTTGCCCGCTGTTTCGACCAGTTTTTCGATGACATGTTTGGGGGCCGGCAGGTCCGGGTTACCCATGCCGAGGTCGATGATATCGGCGCCGGCGGCGCGGGCCTGTGCCTTCAGGCGGTTCACCTGTTCGAAGACATAGGGCGGCAGCCGGCGTACGCGATAAAAATCCTCAGACATCAGAGTATTCCCGATTGGTGTGAATCCGGAGATGGGCAAATCATCGCCAGACCTTCTTAAATATCACTTTCTGGTAGGCGTGCCGAGACCCGTCTCGCAGGTCAGCACGCAAGGCATGGGCTTGGGCTTGACCCGCTTGATCGGCGGGGCCGAGGCCGTCCCGATCTTGCCCTTATAGCCCTTGCGGCCGGCGATCTGGTCGTGCCGGCGGGCGACGGCATCGAGCTCCGCCTCCTTGGCCTTGATCTGATCCTCGGTGAGCACCGTCCGTTGCGGCTGGTTCGGCGGCGGGCCGACGGGCACGAATTCCTGCTCGCGGCCGGTGCGGCGGCGCTGCATCCACTCCGGCGCCTCCAGCGGTGTGGTGGTCAGGCGCGGCCCTTCCATCAACGTGTCAAAAAAGCTGTTGTTTTTCTGTTGGCGGGCGGGCGCCTGTTGGCCCGTAGCTTGCTGCGCATGAGCGCCGACGCTTGCGGCGGCCAAAAGTAGCAGCGCCAAAAGGATCGATTGTGGTCGACGGTGGTTGTTCATGTCGCGAAGCTGTAGCACTTTGTCTGTCCATTGGAGCGTCTATGCGCATTCAACCCTATTGAGAATTGACTAAAGCATTCATTATTTCCGTATTGTGTTGCAATGACGGCTCATACCGTCATCTTTTCCGGTCATGGACATGACGACGCGTTCTAAAAGTAGAAAGTCAGGGAAGAAAGAGAGCGAATCCACCCTTCTGTTGGTGGAGCCGGAAGCGGCAAGCCTGCCCTCTGCCGCCGTCCCCAGCCCGGCCCCGGCTGCTCCGCAAGTGAAGCTTGAGCCTCCTAAAGTCAAGCCTGAGGCAAAGCAAGACGGCCCACAAGCGTCCTCGAAATCTGATTCAAGGAACGATGCCAAGGCCAACAATCCGCAAGATTTTCCGGTTCCGGATTTCGAGGCCCTGTCTCTCAATCTGGCGCGCGCCACCGAGCAGACCGGCAAGGCCCTCGCCGCGTGGCTCAAACCCTTCGAACAGGGCGAGACGGCGCCGGACACATCCGGACAGGTGGCCGATGCCGTGCGTACCTTCGGCGCGGTGGCCGACTATTGGCTGGCCGACCCGCAGCGGGCGATGGAAGCCCAGCAGAAGCTGACCGGCTCGCTGTTCGAATTGTGGGGCGCCACCTGGAAACGCATGTCCGGCGAAGAGGCCGCCCCCGTGGCCGTGCCGGAACCGGGGGACAAGCGTTTCTCCGACCCGTCCTGGCAGGCCATGCCGGCCTTCGATTTCCTGCGGCAGGCCTATCTGATCTCGACGCGGTGGGCGAACGAGATGATCGACCAGGCCGACACGATCGACCCGGCGACCAAGGAAAAGGCCACCTTCTATCTGCGGCAGATCACCGGCGCCCTGTCGCCGTCGAACTTCCTGGCCACCAATCCCGAGCTGATGCGCAAGACGCTGACCGAGAACGGTGCCAATCTCGTGCGCGGCCTGCAGATGTTCGCCGAGGATATCGAGGCCGGCAAAGGCAATCTGCGCATCCGCCAGGCCGATGCATCAAAATTCCTGCTCGGCCGCGACATGGCGACGACCCCTGGCAAGGTGGTCTTTCAGAACGATCTCATCGAGCTGATCCAATATGCGCCGGCGACGCCGACCGTCTACAAGCGGCCGCTGCTGATCGTGCCGCCCTGGATCAACAAATTCTACGTGCTCGATCTCAACCCCGAGAAAAGCTTCGTGCGCTTTTGCGTCGAACAGGGTTTGACGGTGTTCGTCATCTCCTGGGTCAATCCGGACGAACGCCACGCGAGCAAAGGCTTCTCCGCCTATATCCACGAGGGCATATTCGCCGCGCTCGACGCGGTCGAGAAAGCCACCGGCGAACGGCATGTGACGACGATCGGCTATTGCGTCGGTGGCACGTTGCTGGCCATCGCCCTGGCGCTGATGGCGCAACTGCGCGACGACCGCATCGACAGCGCCACGTTCTTCACCACCCAGGTCGACTTCACCGATGCGGGCGATCTGAAATGGTTCGCCGGTGCCGAGAATATCGCTGCCATCGAAAAGAAGATGATGGAGCGCGGCTATCTCGACAGCGCGCAGATGGCGACCGCCTTCAACATGCTGCGGCCGAACGAATTGATCTGGCAGTATGTGGTCAACAACTACATCAAGGGTGTCGATCCGGCGGCTTTCGATCTGCTCGCCTGGAATTCCGATTCCACCCGCATGCCAGCGGCCAATCACTCCTATTATCTGCGCAACTGCTATCTCGAAAACAATCTGACGCGCGGCTTGCTGGAACTCGATGGCCGTCATCTCAGCCTCAAGGACGTAACGATCCCCGTCTACAATCTGGCGGCGAAGGAAGACCATATCGCGCCGGCGCGATCGGTGTTCAACGGCGCCAAATTCTTCGGTGGACCGATGCGCTATGTGATGGCTGGCTCCGGCCACATCGCCGGCGTGGTCAATCCACCCAACAAACCGAAATATCAGTTCTGGACCGGTGGCCCTGTGCAAGGTGCCTTCGAGGATTGGGTCACCAAGGCCACAGAAACCGCCGGCTCATGGTGGCTCGACTGGGTCAATTGGATCACCACCCAGGCGCCTGAAAAGGTCGAGGCCCGCGCACCGGGCGAAGGCGCCCTGCCCGCACTGCGCGATGCGCCGGGCGAATATGTGCGCGTGAAATCCTAGTCAGCTTCGGCAGCGCGATCCGGCGTCTTTATTTTGACGCGTCCGTATGGCGTTTGACGACGTCAAACAGGAAACCGCGAACGAATGAACGAGAAAGACAAAATGCTGGCGGGCGCGCTTTACGATGCGTCCGCTCCAGAAATTCAAGCCGATCAATTGGCGGCGCATGCGTGGCTTGTCCGCTATAATGCCACCACGGCACTCTCTTCGTCCGAACGCCTGCCGCTGCTGCGCGAGCGCTTCGCCTCGGTCGGCGAGCGCGTCGACATCAGGCCGCCTTTTCATTGCGACTACGGATATAACATCACCATCGCCGATGGCGTCTTCATCAACTTCAACTGCATCATTCTTGACGTTGTCGCGGTGAGCATCGGCCCGGCGACGCAGATTGGACCGTCGGTACAGATCCTCACCGCCGATCATCCGCGCGATCCCATTCCCCGCAAGCAAGGGCTCGAATTCGGACGTCCGGTCCATATCGGCGCCAATGTCTGGATCGGTGGCGGCGCGATCATCGTGCCCGGCGTCACCATCGGTGATGATGCCATCATCGGCGCCGGCAGCGTCGTCACCCGGAATGTCCCCGCAGGCGCCACGGTCATGGGCAATCCGGCGCGGATCAAAGGCTGATCAAAACAAAAGAGCCGGGCAATGCCCGGCTCTTCCGTTCGTCAGCCCGTCGCGCTTCGAGCGAAGCGCGACCAAACCAAATCAGTATTTCGCGACGACGGCCGCAGCCGGCGTATCCCAGCGGTACTTCACGCCAACCGAGAGAATATCGACATGGGCGCGGGTGTTCGCGGTGAACAGCAGCGGCGCGATGAAGCTCGGGTTGCCCGGTCCAAGGAAGATGTTGTCGGGCGTGCCGAAGATGTGGGTGTAACCGACATCGAAGCTCAGACGCTCGCTATACTTGTAGCTGAAGCCCAGCGAGGCCCAGATACGGTTGGTATCAGGCAAACGCACCGAGCGGACGGCGGTCGTAACCGGCGACCATTCGTAAGCGACACCGCCACGGAAGGTCCACTGCGGGCTGTAGCGATATTCGATACCGCCCGAAAGGAACCAACCGTCACGCCACATGTAGTTCTGCTTGGCGGCGGGAATGATGGCGCCGTTGAGAGCGAACACATCCGACGTCTTCAGACGCGACCAATTGGTCCATTCGAGACCGAGGTTGGCCGTCCACGGACCGTAGTCCTGCGAGACACCCAACGTAACGATTTCAGGCAAGGTGACCTTGGTGCGGATCGGGATCACGAAGGGGGCGCCCGGTTGCAAGCCGCCTTCGAGCGCATGCGAAATCGCCGAGCGATAGCCGAGGCCGATGCGCGTGCCCTGCCACGGCGTCAGCATGATACCGGCGGTGACACCGGCGCCGATGTTATTGCCGGCGAGAATGTTCGAGCCGCCCGGACCGAAAGCAGCCGTGGAGCCGCGCAGACGCACTTCGAAATACTGGATCTGCGGACCAACCGCGATCGCCAGCCAGTCATTGACCTTCCAGCCGACGACCGGATTGACGTTGAAGCTGAAGACTTTCGACGTCGTGCCGTAAGCCTGGGCGCCCCAGATTTCAGAGGAACGGGTGGAAAGGCCGAACGGCGCGCCTGTGCTCAAGCCGAGATACCAGCGATCGTTGATCTGGTAGTTGGTGTAGCCCGACGCCAGGAAGGCGGCTTCACCGACCTGCGAACCGACGAGCGGCGTGACGTTCGGCAGGGTCGGGTTGATCGAGGCGTAAGGCAGAATGCCGGTCGCCACCCACTCGCTGTTCCAGCCCGGCGTCTGCGTCACGGCAGCCGGGTTCCAGAACATCGACGACAGGCCCCCCGCGCCCGCGCCAACGCCCGCAAAGGACATGCCCTGCCCGGCCGCGCTCTGCTCGCGCAGGGCGAAACCGCCGGCCTGCGCGGCCGAGGCGGCACCCAAAAGCGCGGTTGCAGCAACCGTGATCTGTAGGGCTTTCCGGTAACTCTTGATCATCAACGTCCCTCCAAGGCCCGCAGCCCCCGCTGCTCAACCTGTCCGTCACACATAAGGCAGTAATCACAATTATGTCGTATTTTCCCGGCGGCTCAATGCGATCGGCGCCGGAATGGGCAAACCGCCGCTTAGAATGGCGCTAATTCGATCCGCAGTTGCTTTTCGGCAACATTTCCGTATCCCAAAAGCAGGCGTTCACGCCGCTTATAGCCATGATCATGGCTGAGGAAACCGCCCCGACGAATCACCGCAAGGAGAGGCTATGAAACTCGTTCGCTACGGCCAGCCCGGCCAGGAGAAGCCCGGTCTGATCGATGCCGCCGGCAAAATCCGCGATATCAGCAGCATTGTCCCCGATCTGATTGGCGACCACCTGGCGCCGGCCTCCATCGCCAAGATCGCCGCGGCCAATGTCGATCAATTGCCCCTCGTTTCGGGCAATCCGCGCCTTGGCCCCTGCGTCGGCAAGCCCGGCAATTTCGTCGCCATCGGCCTCAACTATTCCGACCATGCGGCCGAGGCCGGCGCGAAGGTTCCCCCCGAGCCGGTGCTGTTCAACAAGGCGCCGAACTGCATCGTCGGCGCCAACGACGACATCATGTTCCCGCGCGACAGCGTGAAGCTCGACTGGGAAGCGGAGATCGCCTTCGTCATCGGCAAGACGGCCTCCTATGTCAGCGAGGCCGATGCCGGCAAACACATCGCCGGCTATTTCATCTGCAACGACGTGTCGGAGCGCGAATTCCAGATCGAGCGCGCAGGCCAGTGGACCAAGGGCAAGAGCGCGCCGACCTTCGGCCCGATCGGCCCGTGGCTGGTGACGCCGGACGAGATCAAGGATGTCGGCAATCTGGCGATCTGGCTCGACGTCAACGGCCAACGGCAGCAGTCGGGCAACACCAAGAATCTCGTCTTCAACGTCAATTCGATCGTCAGCTGGGTCAGCCGCTACATGACGCTCGATCCCGGCGACATCATCACCACCGGCACGCCGGCCGGCGTCGCGCTCGGCCGCAAGCCGCCGAACTGGCTGAAGGCTGGCGACGTCGTCACCCTCGGCATCGATGGCCTGGGCGAACAGAAGAGCAAAGTGGTGGCGTTCAAGGGCTGATCCACTGCCCAAAACAAGAAGGCCGGGTAATTGCCCGGCCTTTTCATTTCAAAAAGTCGCTGCGGCGCAGGGCTTCACAGCCCCAGCATCAGTTCCATGTTCTGGACGGCGGCGCGCGAGGCGCCCTTGCCGAGATTGTCCAGTTTGGCGACCAGTACCACTTGGCCGTGCTGTTCGTTGGCGATGACGCGCAGTTCCATATCGTTGGTGTCGTTGAGCGCTTCGGCTTCCAGCTTACCGCCCTCCTTGACGACCGCGGCCGCCGGCACCACTTTGACGAAACGCGCGCCCGCATAGTGCTTGGTCAGCGCCGCTTCGAGATCGCCCGATTTCGGCTTGCCCGGCAGCGTATCGAGATGCAGCGGGATCGACACCAGCATGCCCTGGCGGAAATCAGCCACCGACGGCACGAAAATGGCGCGCCGCGACAGCCGGCTATAGGCCTGGATTTCGGGCATGTGCTTGTGCTGCAGGCCGAGGCCATAAAGCTCGAAGTCCGGCGCGGTGCGCGCCTCATAGTCGGCGATCATCGACTTGCCGCCGCCGCTGTAACCGGAGACCGCGTTGATGGTGATCGGGTGATCGGCCGGCAACAATTGCGCATCGACGAGCGGGCGCAGCAGCGCGATGGCGCCGGTGGCATAGCAGCCCGGATTGGCGACGAGCCGGCCGCCGGCGATCGCCGCCGCCTGCCCTTCCGCCAGTTCGGGAAAGCCGTAGACCCAATTGGGCGCCACGCGATGCGCCGTCGAGGCGTCGAGCACTTTCGGGCCGTTGCCGCCAAGCGAGGTGGCAAGCGCCGCGGATTCCTTGGCGGCATCGTCGGGCAGGCAAAGGATCGTCAGGTCGACGCCTTCGAGCAGCTTGCGCTTGGCATCCACGTCCTTGCGCTTGGCCGGATCGATGGAGACGATGTCGACGTCGCGGCGCGCGCCGAGCAGATCCCTGATCAGGAGACCCGTCGTTCCGGCTTCGCCGTCGATGAAAACCTTCGCCGCCATGGCGTCCATTCCTTTGCTGTTCAGCGCGCCTCAGATAGGCGCGGCGCAGCCATCAGCCAAGAGGACCGGCGTGTCAAGAAAAGACACGCCGCCTCAAATGCCTGGCCTCAAATGCCTGGCAACGGCCTACTGGTTGGCCGTCGCCGTCACATTGACCTTCTGCATGAAGGTCGCCGGATCCCGGATCTGCGCCGCTTCCATGAAGCGCACCGGGCCATTCTTACCCTTTAATGTGACAGTCAGACTTTTGGGGTCACGCAGGAAGGTGGTGATCGCTTCGGCCAGTTTCAGCGCCGACGGATCGCCGCCGAGCAGCATCGGCAGCATGCCGGTGGCGGCCACCGACCATTCGCCCTTGATGTCGGCCGGCGGACGGTTCACCGAGGCGGCATAGTAAGCCAGCGCCTTGTCGAACAGACCCTGGTTGACGAAGCGAATGGTGAATTCGCTGACATCGCCCTGCATGAGGCCGCTGAGGCGGGTCATGCGATCGCCAAGCAAAGCATTGCGATCGATGTTGCCGAAGAGGCCGCTCAAGGTGAGCACACCGGCGTTGACACCCGTCAGGGAGTAATCGGTCAGCGTATAGGCCTTCTTCGCCACATCATAGGAGCCGGAAATCGTCATGCCCATGTCGAGCTTGTCGTAACCGAACTTGGTGAGGTTCTGTCCCACCTCGGAATTCTTGGCCGGCTCGAAGGTGAAGTTCTTCGCTTCGGCTTTCATCGTCACCGGCAGATCGCCATCATAGGTGTTGCTGCCGACGAGCGAGGCGAGAGTGAACTTCATTTGACCGCCCGGAGGGGCTTTCGGATCGGGCACGACCAGTTCGAAACCGGTCCAGGAGAACTTGCCGAGTTGGGCCACGCCGTTGGTGAAATCACCGTCCTTCACCGCATTGATGATGCGGCCGAAGTCGCCCTGCTCCAGGATGATCGGCCCTGACTTGATCGTGCCGGCACCCGCCTTGTCGGTGGCCGCGCCATCGATCGACGTAAGAGACACTTTGGCGAAGCGGCCGCGATCGAGATCGTTTACCTCATAGCCGCGCAGGGTGATCAGGCCCGTGCGCTCGCCTTTCGGCTCGATGACGATCTCAGGCACGAAAACGCGCTTGGCCTGCGCCTTGGCGACAAGCGCCGTCTGCACGCCGCGCTCGGCGTCGAGGCTGAACAACTGCTGCGCTTCGGCGCGGGTGAGGTTCGTGTCGACGAATTCGACGCGCTTGAGCAGGATCGACGTCTTGTTGGCCGGCGTTTCGAGCCGCACGTCTTCCAGCACGTAGCTTTCGAGGGCAAAGGCGCTGATGGGCGCGGCCAGCACGATCGCGAAGGATATGGCAACGGGCCGCAGGTTGGATCGGATCACAGTCAGCTCCTTTGAAAATGGCAGCATGTCGATGGCACGGCACTTCGGCCAAAATTGTGGAGACCAAGCCATCGGCCGGAAAATTTGTCAGATTTGAACCATCTGACCTGTGCGATAGCGCACCCTGACCGGCTGCGGAGCGTTAGCATATTCCATGTGACAGGAGCCACACGACAATGGGGACGCGTCGTCTCGTTCTACGAAACGATTCAATCAAGCAGTTGTTTTTATGAATGAATTAGCGAGACGCCGTCAAACGCCGTCTCGCTTCTCGTATTGTGAATCGGGCTGCTAGTCGACGGACTCGACCGCTGTATCCGTTTGCGCCCGTCGCGATTTGCCCAGGTTCGCCAGTTTCGGCGGCGCGTCGATCTCAGCCCGGGCAGCTTCGAAAATGTCCGCCTTGGAGCCGTTGCGCGGCGGATAGATTCGTTCGCAATTGATCCGCTGCTTGACGCGCTTGGCGGTCATGCCTTCGGCCGCAAGCTGGCGGTCCCATCCCCAGGTATAGACGGCGCCCCAAGGACCCAGATCGAGAACCGTCGTGTACCAATCGACCTGCAGCGGCAACATCTCCAATCCCAGGAGGTCGCAGACGACATTGTGACCGGCAAAGCGGCCCATCGGCCGGCCGTGCTGACACGACATCATCGTTTCGTGCCGGCCATCGATCAAAAGGCTCGCGGCATCGCCGGCGGCAAAAACGTCCGCCACGCCTTTGACACGCAGGAAGGAATCGACCGGCAACCGGCCTTGCTTGTCGTGGATGACGGAAAACAGCTCGGTCATCGGATGCGCCCGCATGCCGCCGCACCAGATCACCGTCGAGGCGAAGATGCGTTCGCCCGATGTGAGGATCGCGCCCTGCTCGTCGATCTCGCGCAGAAAGAACGACGGCCGCAGTTCCACCTCGAGAGCCGCCATCGCATGTTCGATGACCGGCTGGGCTTCGCCCATCTCCTGGGCGATGAGCGGCGTTCGATCGGCGAGGATCACCTTCACATCAGCTGCGTCGCCGCCGGCAAGTTTGCGCAGGCGTGCCGGAAGTTCGGCGGCGATCTCGACACCGGTCAGGCCCGCGCCGATCACCAGAGCCGTGTAACGCCCCGGAGCATGGCTCGACGCGAGCCCCGCAAGATGTGCCTCAAGCCGCTTGGCGCCTTGATAGGTGTCGACATCGAAAGCATAACTGCCGAGCCCTTTGATCGGCGGACGGACCAGCTTGCTGCCAAGCGCGAACACCAAGCGGTCATAGGACTGCGATGTGCGACCGGTCGACGTTTCGATGACGACCGCTTTGCCATCGAGGTCGATGTCGGACACATCGCCCTCGATCCAACGCACGCCAATCGGATTGAGCACTTCCGACAAAGGCACGATCGTCTCTTCCAGATGCTCTTCGTAATTGCGCACGCGAATATTGTGGAAGGGGTATTTATTGATGACCACGACCTCCACCTCGTCGCGAGAGACGCGCAGCTCTTCCAGTTTGCGTGCAGCGCCGATGGCGCTCCACAATCCGGCGAAGCCCGCACCCAGAACAACAATTCGTTTCATGGATCTCTCCGTTCCTGGTTCTCGTTAATCGATGGAGTTTTGTCGCGTTTCGCGAATGAAGAGAGCGCCGACGGTGAAGGACACGAGCAGAACGATCACCGGATACCAGAGGCCAGCGTAGATGCTGCCTTGGGCGGCGTTGATGCTGGTCAACACGAAAGGCAGCATGCCGCCGAACCAGCCCGAGCCGATATGAAACGGCAGCGACAGCGACGTGTAACGCAGATGCGCCGGAAACAATTCGACCATGAAGGAGACGATCGGGCCGTAGACCATCGTCAACAGGACGACGAGATACCATAGCAGCAGAACGACGACCGGCTTGTTCACTTGCGACAAGTCGGCCGTCTCCGGCCAGCCGGCCTGCTTCATGGCCGCTTTCAGCGCGCCCGCATCGAAGCCGGTGATCTGCGCTCCGGCCACCTCGACACGCACCGGGCTGCCGACCGGCGTTTCCTTGAACGTGTAGGTGACGCCGACACCATTGAGGAAGTTGCGGGTCTTGTCGCAGGCCGTCACCGCTGGCGAGAACAGCCGGAAGCTGCAATCGCTGCCCTCGACGACAATCGTGTTCTCGCTCTGGAATTTCTCCAAGGCCGGGTTGGCGAAATGGGTCAGCCCCTTGAACACCGGCTGGGTCGTCACCGCAGCAAGCAGACAGGCCGACACCATGATCCACTTGCGGCCGATCTTATCCGACAGCCAACCGAAGAGGACATAAAATGGCGTTGCCAGCACCAGCGCGCAGGACATCAGAATGTTCGATGTCGTCGGCTCGACCTTCAACACGTTGGCGAGAAAATAAGCCGAATAGAAGTGGCCGGTGCCATAGAGAATGCCGACACCGGAGGCGACGCTGAACAGCAGGATGAACATGTTCCTGACGTTGCGGCCGTTGGACAGGCTGGCGGAAATGGGATTTTCGGAAACACGGCCCTTCGATTTCATGCGCGTGAAGACCGGCGATTCCGACAGGCCGCGCCGCAGATAGACCGACACGGCCAGAAGAACGATGGAAAGCACGAAGGGAATGCGCCAGCCCCAGGCGGTGAACGTCGCATTGTCCATGGACAGGCGAACGACCGTCACCACGACGATGGAAAGCAACAGGCCGATCGTCGCCGTCGTCTGCAACCAGCTGGTGGCAAAGCCGCGCCGCCCGGGCGCCGCATTCTCGGTGAGATACGTGGCGGCGCCACCGACCTCGCCACCCAGCGCCAAGCCTTGCGCCAGGCGCAGCGTCACCAGAAGCACGGGCGCCAGCACGCCGATCTGCGCATAGGTCGGCAGCAGGCCGATGCCGATGGTCGCCACGCCCATGAGCCAAATCGTGGCCAGGAAGGTGCGCTTGCGACCGTAGCGATCGCCGAAATAGCCAAACAGCAGCGCCCCGATGGGCCGCAGGATGAAAGCCGCGCCAAAGATGGCGAGGCTCGCGAGCATGGCCGCAACTTCATTGCCGGGCGGGAAGAACAATTCGGCGAAGGTCGCCGTCAGCGCGGCATAGATGTAGAGATCATACCATTCCAGAAGCGCGCCGAACGACGAGGCGACGATCGTTTTCCGCTCATAGGATTTGCTGGGCAGGCTTTTTTCGGCATCCAGTGCGACCGCATCGCCGGTTTCGACCAAGTTTGACATGTCCCCCTCCTTGCCCGGATCAAACATCCGGCTGCTCTCAAGACGGGGAAGTCCGCGGTTCGTGACAGAACGGCGGTGCATTTCGGCGATAAAAATAAAAATGATAGGCTGCTGTCACAAAAGACAGGGCCGGCCGTCTTTAGGAAGATGGGAGAAAACCAAGATGCCGGATCTGGTCGCCATTTTCGAGCAATATCGCAGGCATGTGAGGGGCTTGGCCTATCGCATGCTGGGCACGCTGACAGAAGCCGAGGACGTCGTGCAAGACGTGTTCCTGCGCTGGCTGCAATCCGACGTGGCGGAAATCCGATCCCCGAAAGCCTGGCTCACGTCGGTGACGACACGGATCTGCATCGACCGGCTGCGCCATCTCGAGGTGGAGCGGGCCGCCTACCCCGGCGTCTGGCTGCCGGAGCCGATCGTCGAGCCAGTTGACCGCGACGTCGAGCGTCGCATGGACCTTTCATCGGATTTGTCGGTCGCCTTCATGATCGTGCTAGAGCGGCTGTCGCCCGACGAGCGCACCGTGTTCGTTTTGCGCGATGTCTTCGATGCCAGCTTTTCCGAAATCGCAGCCATCCTCAACAAGAGCGAGGTCGCCTGTCGGCAGATCGCCAGCCGCGCCCGCGCCAAGGTGCGGGAGGGACGGCCGAAGTTTCAGGTGACGGCGCATATGCAGGAAAGCCTGGTGCGCCGCTTCCTCGCCGCCATTGAAGCCGGCGACAAGACGGCCCTGCTCTCCCTGCTCGCCGATGATGCGGTGCTGAAGTCCGACGGTGGCGGCAAAGTGCGGGTTTCGACCTCGGGCATTTTCGGCGCCGAGAAGATCGTGCGGCTGATCCTGTCGCGCGGGCTCATTCCGCGTGGCTCGCTCAAGGAGGACACGCTCGTCGAGCGCAAGCTCGGCTCGATCAACGGCGAGACGGGCATTCTCGCCTTCGTCGACGATGCACTGATCGCCACTCTGTCCTTCGAGACGCGCGGCGAGCGCATCAAAGCGATCTATCAGGTCTACAATCCCGACAAGCTCGCGCATGTGGCGCAGCCAGATCACGACATCCAGATCGCTTGACCCATAAAGAAAAACCCGACCGGCGCGAACCGATCGGGTTGACAGCTTGGGTTGCAGGAAGCGATTAGCGCTTCGAGAACTGGAAGCTCTTACGGGCTTTCTTGTGGCCGTATTTCTTACGTTCGACCGTACGCGAGTCGCGGGTCAGGAAGCCGGCCTTCTTGAGCGCGGGACGCAGTTCCGGCTCGTAATAGGTCAACGCCTTCGACACGCCGTTGCGCACGGCACCCGCCTGGCCCGACAGACCGCCACCCGAGCAGGTGATGACCATGTCGTACTGGTCGACGCGATTGGCGACGCCCATCGGCTGGTTGACGATCATGCGCAGCACGGGACGCGCGAAGTAAACTTCGAACTCGCGGCCGTTGACGGTGATCTTGCCGGAGCCCGGCTTGATCCAGACGCGGGCGACCGCGTCCTTGCGCTTGCCAGTGGCATAGGCGCGGCCATACTTGTCGAGCTTCTGGACATGCACGGGCGCATCGGACGGAACGCCAGTGGCGCCCTTGAGGTCCTGGAGCGATGAAAGGGTCTCGGCCATGATCAGGCGCTCCTTGCGTTCTTGCGGTTCAGGCTGGCGATATCGAGGGTCGCCGGGGTCTGGGCGGCATGCGGATGCTCCTCGCCCTTATAGACACGCAGGTTGCCGAGCTGCTTGCGGCCGAGCGGACCACGCGGCAGCATACGCTCCACGGCCTTCTCGACGATGCGCTCGGGGAAGCGGCCTTCCAGGATGAAGCGCGCCGAGCGCTCCTTGATGCCACCGATGTAACCGGTGTGATGGTAGTACATCTTCTGGTCGCGCTTGCGGCCGGTGAGCACCACCTTGTCGGCGTTGATGACGATGACATTGTCGCCGTCGTCAACATGGGGGGTGAAGGACGGCTTGTGCTTGCCGCGAAGACGCATGGCAATGAGCGACGCAAGGCGGCCGACAACCAGGCCCTTGGCGTCGATCAACACCCATTTCTTCTCGACTTCGGCCACCTTCGTCGTGGTCGTTTTTGCGTACATGTGACTTGATCCGTAAATTGGCGGCGCGCCGGCAAAGCCGATGCGTCTGCGCCGGATGGATGCGGGCTTATAGGTGGGCGGTAACGCTTCGTCAATCGTTAATCGCCGGAAAACCTTATGCAACAATGGTTTTTATTATCTGGTATTATGATACCAGATTACCGCGCATTAACGGATTTTGCGCGCAATTTTCAGGGCCTTCATTTACCGCCGCGCCCACACAGTCCAGCCAGTACGCAACTGGACTTTGAAATGAGCTCCCCTCTTCGCAATCTGGCCGAGGCGCAAACCCGCCTCAGATCCGCCCCCGTGGTCGCCCCGGACCAGATCGTTTCCCAGCCGGCCGTCATTGCCACCGTGCTGGCCCTCGACGCCGCCGCCCTGATCGGCGCCGGCCTTGTCGCGTTTCGGGCGGCTCCGGTCGAAGCCTTCGCCGAGCCGCTGCATCTGGCATTGGTGCTCTGCGCCGTGGCCCTGTTCGCCATCCTTATCCTGCGCCAGCGCTGGGGCTATACGATCCCGGCCCTGTCACGGCCGCTCCGGCAGGTGGTGAACTGCGCCCTGGCGCTGTTTTTGGCGCTCGCCGCCCTCCTGGTGGGCAGCGTCATCGCCGACACGCCGATCGCGCCGGTGCGCGATTTCGCCGGCCATTGGTGGCTGTTCGGCTGGCTTGGCTGCACGGCGGTTCGCGTCGGCGCCGGCCTTGTTCTCTCCACCTGGCGCAAGGCCGGGCGGCTGGCGCGCCGCACTGTCATCGTCGGTGGCGGTGATGCAGCCGAAGAACTCATCGCCCGCCTCGACCGTTCGGCCGGCGACACCATCCAGATCCTTGGCCTGTTCGACGACCGCGACAAGGAGCGCTCGCCGGAGCGGATTGGCGCCTATGTCAAACTCGGCCGCTTCGACGATCTCGTCAATTTCTGCCGCGAGCAGCGGGTGGATCTGCTGATCATCGCCCTGCCCCTGACCGCCGAAACCCGCATTCTGCAACTGCTGAAAATGCTCTGGGTGCTGCCCGTCGACGTGCGCATCAGCGCGCTCTCGAGCAAGCTGAAGCTGCGCGGCCGTGCCTATAACTACATCGGCGACGTGCCGTTCCTGCCGCTGTTCGACAAGCCCATGTCGGATGTGGCGGTGGCGATGAAGGTGATCGAGGACCGGGTGATCTCAGGCCTGGCGCTCGTCGTCCTGTCGCCCCTGCTGGCCCTGATCGCCTTGGCGGTGAAGCTCGACTCGCGCGGGCCGGTGTTCTTCCGCCAGGTGCGCTATGGTTTCAACAACGAGCGCATCGACGTCTACAAATTCCGCTCCATGTATGTCGACATGGCGGATGCCGCCGGCATCAAACAGGCGACGCGCGACGATCCGCGTGTCACCCGCGTCGGCCGTTTCCTGCGTCGCTCGTCACTCGACGAATTGCCGCAACTGTTCAACGTGCTGCTTGGCGACCTCTCGCTTGTCGGCCCGCGCCCACATGCGCTGCAGGCCCAGGCCGAAGGACAGATCTACGATCAGGTGGTCGAGGGTTATTTCGCCCGTCATAAGGTGAAGCCCGGCATCACCGGCTGGGCGCAGATCAGCGGCTGGCGCGGCGAGACGGATACAGTAGAGAAGATCGAACAGCGCGTCGCGCACGATCTGTTCTACATCGAGAATTGGTCGCTGATGTTCGACCTGCGTATCCTGGTGCAGACGCCGCTGTCGCTGATCACGACCCGGAATGCCTACTAAAACGGAAGGGAGCCTGCTTTCATCCGCATCGGGGCGAATGCTAGATTGCGTCATGGGAACAGGTTCCACGCTCCATCGTACCGGCCGACGCTTTGGCCTCGTCGCGGCGCTCACAACGTGGCTCGCTCTGCCAGCTTTCGGACAGACGGCCGCAGACGACACCACCTGCCATAAAGGCGCGGGGCAGCCCGCCATTGAGGCCTGCACGCGCATCATCGACGCGAAGCGTGCCAGCGGCCGCGAGCGCGCAGTTCTGTTCAACGACCGTGGCTTGCTGTTTCACAAAGCGGGCGATGCCGCGCGCGCCATCGCCGATCTCGATGAGGCCATTAAAACCGACGCCACCCTGGCTCCCGCCTGGTTCAATCGCGGCCTTGCCAACACGGGCCTCGGCCACTTCGATCGAGCGATCGCCGATTTCACGCGCGCTGGCATCATCGCGCCACAGCGCGCCATCATCTGGCAAAGCCGTGGCGGCGCTTATAGCCGCAAGGGCGACGATGCCCAAGCCATCGAGGATTACAGCCGCGCGATCGGGCTTGACCCGAAACTCGCCATCGCCTGGGCCAGCCGCGGTCTCGCGCGAGCGCGCAACGACAATCTCGATCAGGCTGTGGCGGATCTTGCCGAGGCCGTCAGGCTCGAGCCCGACAACAAGGCCTATGCTCAATATCTGCAAGAAGCGAAGGCTTTGCGCGACAGGAAGTAACCACAGCGCTTTCAGCGTTTGATGGCTTCATCAAACGCAATGAAGCGGCGTCAAATAAGGGATTTCGCCCTAGGCTTCCTGCTTCTCGTCGTCTTCCGTCCGGCGCTTCTCGATCATTTTCACCGAATAGATCGACAGCTCATAGAGGGCGCAGCCCGGCACGGCCAGCGCCAGCATGCTGAAGACATCCGGCGGCGTCAGGATCGCCGCCATCACGAAAACCAGAAACCAGGCGATGCGGCGCTTGTCGCGCAGGAAATCGGACGTGACGATGCCGATGCGCCCGAGCAAGGTGAGAATCACCGGCATCTGGAAGGTGATGCCGAAGGCGAAGATCAACGTCATGATCAGCGACAAATATTCGCTGACGCGCGGCAGCAGTTCGATCTGCGCGCGGCCCGGTTCCTTGGCTTGCTGCATCGCCAGGAAGAAATGCAGCAGGTTCGGCATGACGAGGAAATAAACGACGAGCGCGCCCAGGAGGAAGAAGACCGGCGTGGCGACGAGATAAGGCGCGAAGGCCGCGCGCTCATGGCGATAAAGCCCCGGTGCGACGAAGGCGTAGATCTGGCCGAAGATCACCGGACAAGCGGCGAAGGCGGCGGCGAACATCGCCACTTTGATCTGGGTGAAGAAAAACTCCTGCGGCGCCGTATAGATCAGCTTCACGCCGTCAGGCCCGGCGGCGTGTTCGAACGGGATGACAAGCAGGTTGTAGATGTCCTTGGCGAAATAGAAGAACACCACGAACATCACGATGAAAGCGATGAGCGCCTTGATGATGCGCGAGCGCAGTTCGATGAGATGCTCCATCAGCGGCGCTTTGGTCGCCTCAATGGCAGCCTCGTCCGGTGTCAGATCCTTCTCGTCGTGGGCGACGACCTGAGTGTTGGTCATGATCCCTGCGCCACCTTCTGCGGCTGTGTTTCAACGGCAGGCTTGTCGCTTGCTTCGGCCGTGTTGATCGCTTTGGCGACATCGGGTGTTTCCGGCGGCGACGGAACCTCGACGTTGAACGTTGGGCTGTCGGGATCGACGGGCACCGGCACGGTGGCATGCGTGTCAGGATGTGTTTCGGCTTGCGCCGTCTCCGGCTTCTTCTCCAGCGCCTCGCGCAATTCGCGCTCGGTCTCGCGGCCGGGATCGAAGGCAATGTCAGTCTTCGCCTGATCGGCGATCTTCTGCATGTCCTTCTTCAATTCCTCCATTTCGGATTCTTTCATCGCCTCCATGAACTGGCCCTGAAACTCAGAGGCCATCCGGCGCATTTTGGCGACGAAACCGCCGACCTGGCGCATGACGCGCGGCAGATCCTTCGGGCCGATGAAAACCAGCGCGGCGATACCGATGATAATTAGTTTAGTGGCGTCGAAATCGAACATGGCGTCCGCCGGGGAGTTGCTGGAGCGGCCTTACGATCAGGCGCAAGCAAAGGCAAGATTGCATACGCAAGATCGCATCAGACGATTGCCGCCCCGGGACACGATCGCCCGGGGTGAGTCCATTCAGCGAATGGCTCAGCCCACCTTCGCGGGCTCGTTATTGGCCGAGGTCGAGCCCGGCTGCGCGGTGGCGGCGGGCTGCGCCGTCGTCGCGTTCGGCGCCGGCTGAGCCGGAGCGTGGTCGATCGTGCGCGGCTGCTCTGTCGCCGGTTTCTCGGCGTCTTCCTCAGCCATGCCCTTCTTGAAGGACTTAATGCCCTTAGCGACATCGCCCATCAGATCGGAAATCTTGCCCTTACCGCCGAACAGCAGCAGCGCGAGAGCACCGACGATAAGCCAATGCCAGAGAGACATGCTTCCCATAATTGCCTCCAGTTGACGACGATCCGTATGGTCCGCCGCCGAATTGGCCGAAGTTAGGCAAGGCGGCCTCCAAATACAAGGATTTAGCCCCACCCTTTTGGAATATGGTGCGTGGAATCGGCGCGGCCAGCAGAATTCCAGGCCGCGATGCGATTAATTTTCCGTCATGTTTTGTCGGAGGACGGATTTTTGCCCTCGGAGGCCGCATCGGGAGCGGTTTCCTCGTCGGAATCGCTGGAATCCGTGTCTTCGCCAGTTTCGTCGCCGCTCTCGTCGTCGGCGTCCTCGACCGCTTCCTCCAGCATCGCCTCGCCGGCCTCTTCGTCGGATTCCTGCTCGGATTCGGGCTCGGAACTCTCCGAAACCGGCTCTTCAAGCTCGGCCTCGGCTGTCTGCTCGGTGATCTCGTCGACCTCGGCCACTTCGACGCTGGTTTCCTCAGCTTCGTCGGCGGGTTCCACCACGGTGGCCTCGACGACATCGCCCGTCTCGACGACCTCAGCGGAAGCCTCGGTCTCGGTCTGTGCTTCGGCTTCCGTCTCCGCTCCGGTTTCTGCCCCAGTTTCCGTCTGGGCCGGCTCGGTGAAGAGATCGCTCTCGCCACCTTCCAACGGATCTTCGTCGTCGGTGAGCGCGCTGTCGTCGCTTGGCTTCGGCACGCCAAAACCTTCCGGCAGGCGACCATCGAACAGGCCCGCCGAACGCAGATCCTCCAGGCCCGGCAGATCGGTAATCTGTTCGAGACCAAACTGCAGCAGGAAGGCTTCCGTCGTGCCGTAGGTAACCGGACGACCAGGCGCCTTGCGGCGGCCGCGCAGACGCACCCAGCCGGTTTCCAGCAGCACGTCGAGCGTGCCCTTGGAAATGGCGACGCCGCGAATGTCTTCCACTTCGGCGCGCGTCACCGGCTGGTGATAAGCGACGATCGCAAGCGTTTCGAGGGCGGCCTTCGAAAGCTTCTTCTGCTCGCTGACGTCGCGCGACAACAGCCAGCCGAGATCGGTGGCGGTGCGAAACAGCCATTTGCGGGCGACGCGCACGAGATTGACGCCGCGCTGCGCATATTCCTCGCGCAATTGCAGCATCACCGCTTCGACGTCGGCGCCTTCCGGCAGGCGGCGGGCGATTTCCGTCTCTTCCATCGGCTCGGTGGCGGCAAACAGCAACGCCTCCGCGATACGCATGGCTTCCCGGTGCGCTTCCGCAGCGGCATTCATGGCATCCTCGCCTTCAAACGGCAGTTGTTCGGCTGCTTGTCCCACGACATCCTCTCGAATGCTTCAACTCGGCTACAAACTCAATGGCAAGATCTCCGTGAGGAGATCAGTTTTCGACCACGCTTAGCTTTGGCGCCAACGGATCATGGTTGCTGGCGCGAACCCAGATCGGGGCAAAAGCGCGTTCCTGGCGCAATTCCAACTTGCCTTCGCGCACCAGTTCCAGCGACGCCGAAAAGGTCGAGGCGCGCACGGTGCGGCGGGTTTCGGGCGTCGTAAAATACTGCCCGAGATAGGAATCCATGGACGTCCAGTCGATTGCGCGGCCGGCCAGCCGTTCCAGCGCCTCGCGCGCTTCGGCGAGCGACCAGACGACCCGTTGTTTCAGAGTCACCCGTGACAGGACGTGTTTCTGCCGCTGGCGTGCATAGGCCGACAGCAGATCGTAGAGATTGGCTTGAAATTCCGAGGTTTTGAGGATCGTCACCCCTTCCGGAGCACCGCGCGTGAAAAGGTCGCGGCCGAGACGAGGACGATTGACCAGCTTTTCGGCGGCATCGCGAATGGCCTCGAGGCGCTTCAGGCGGTAGGCCAGCGCGGCAGCGAGATCGGCAGCCGCTGGTTCCTCGCCCTTCGGCTGTTCGGGCAGCAGCAGGCGCGATTTCAGATAGGCGAGCCAGGCGGCCATAACCAAATAGTCGGCGGCAAGCTCAAGCCTGACTTTACGGGCTTCGTCGATGAATTCGAGATATTGTTCGGCCAAGGCCAGAACGGAAATCTTGGCGAGATCGACCTTCTGACGGCGCGCCAGTTCGAGCAGCAGGTCGAGCGGACCCTCGAACCCGTCCACGTCGACGAGGAACGACGGTTCAGTGTCGCCCTTATCGAGTTGTACGCTGTCTTCGAATGGCAGATCGGCCACCGCGAATCACTCCGTTTCGGCCGCAAAACAACTTGGCCGGCGCGGAATTTGATCGCTCTAGGCAGTCATCGCAAGTCCGGATTGGACCCTCGCCCACGCGTCCACAGGATCAAACGCCGGCGGGGCCTCCGCAATGATCGCCAGAGCCCTTTCCGCCCGTTCCAGACGGATTTCGTCGAGAATCGGGGAGGCCTCGGCCACCGCATAGCCATCGGCGATCTCGCCCTGGCAATGGAGGGCCATATCAAGCCCCGCCGCGAATAACGCCCGGGTCTTTTCCGAAAACGAGCCCTTGAGGGCCTTCATCGACAGATCGTCACTCATGATCAGCCCATCGAAGCCGAGCACCCCGCGTATGATCTGCGACACGACCTTGGCCGAAACGGTGGCCGGCTGATCGGGATCGATGGCCGTGTAGACGACATGGGCCGACATGGCGAGCGGCATATCCGCCAGAGCCTTGAATGGGACAAAGTCCGACTTCTCCAGTTCGGCAAGCGAAGCCTCCACCACCGGCAATTCGAGATGGCTGTCGGCGCGGGCGCGGCCATGGCCGGGCATATGTTTGATGACCGGCAGAACGCCGGCCGTCAGCAGGCCCTCGCAGGCGGCCCGGCCATAGGCGGCGACGGTGGCAGGATCGGCCGCATAGGCGCGATCGCCGATGACGTTGTGGGCGCCCTCGCCCGGCACGTCGACGACCGGCAGGCAATCGACGGTGATACCGACCTCGCGCAAGTCGGCCGCCAAGACGCGCGTACCGGTGCGGATCAAATCGGCCGTCTCGCTCGCATTGTGCCCGGCCGCCGCGAAGGCGCCGGCCGGCGGATATTTACGCCACACGGGCGGTCCCATGCGCTGCACGCGCCCGCCTTCCTGATCGATCAGCACTGGCGCATCGGCACGGCCGACGATTTCGCGGAATTGCTGAGTCAGTCGAGTCAGTTGCGCGCGGTCCTCAACATTGCGCTTGAACAGAATGAGACCCCAGGGCCGCGTCTTGGCAAACAAAGTCCGCTCATCAGCAGACAAATCCGTGCCGGCGCAGCCGCAGATGAAGGCGCGTGCCTCGTTGCTCATTCGATCCTCTTCATTCTGCACTTGAACAAATGGAAAGCGCGCGGACATCGAATCCGCGCGCTTCACACTTTACCTGAAATCCTGACCTGAAATCCTGGCTCGTCAGTTTTTGGCCACGAAGCAGTTGCCACCCTTGGCCTGCAGCTTGGTGCAGAGGCCGGTGGCGTTTTCGTGCGAGAGGCCGGACACCCGCACGCGATAGACCGACTTGTCGCCAACCGTCGCCTTCTTGAAGGTCAGCTTGCGGCCGCTAAGTTCGCTGCCGTAGCGCTGCGTCAAGCGGCTCATGACCTGGCGGGCTTCCGCTTCCGAACCGGGGGCGGCGAGCTGAACCGCGTAGTCGCCACTGGCGGTGGCCGACGCGGTGCGTTCAGCCTGCGGCCGTGGCGCAGCCGCTTCGGCTTGCGGCCGCTCTGCGGCGGGCGCCGGCGCGGCCGGAGCCGCAGCGGTGGCGCGTGCCGTGGTTTTCGGCGCGGCCGGAGCGGCGGCCGGTGCAGCAGGTGCTGCCGGGCGCATGGCGGGAACCGGCGGCGGATTGTTGGCAAGCGACGGCGTTACCGAGGCGATCGGCGCGGCCGCCGGCCGCGCAGCGGCCGGATCGCCCGTGATGACGCTGCCATCGGGGCGAACGGAGACCGTCTTGACCGGACGCGGATCGGGGAAAAGGCCATTGCCGGATGTTGCGCCAGAGGACGGCGCGGCGGGCAGAGCGACAACGCCCGGCGTCGAAGTGCCGTTGGCGCGCGCTTGAGCGCGAATGTCGACGGGCTGTTCCTCACGGGTCACGACGCGGCTCGCCGCCAGACGTTCCGTATTGGCTTTGTCGAGTACCGACACCTGCTGCGCCTGATCGGGCGTGTCCGGCGCGGCTGGCGCGACTTTCACCGGCGCGTTGGACGCCTGAATGGTCGGCGTGCCGCCAGGGCCATGGCTATTGCGGCTGACGACGACAGCGCCAACGCCGCCGATCAACACCACCAGAGCGGCCCCCATCAGCAACAGCGGGCGACGTGACTTTGGCGCCTCTTCGTAGGACTGACGATAGGCAGGCTCGCTCAGCGAGGGATCGTCATATTCAGGCGCGAACGACGGTTCCTGATAATGATCCTGTGGCGCGTGCGCGGCCGGCGGCGGTGCGGCGGCAAAACGCGCGGCGGCATCGGGAAACTGGCTGAGCAGCGCCGAAATATCGGCTGGGTCTTCCAGCGGCGCCTGCGCCTGAGGTGCCGGCGCTTGCGGCGCGGCCGGACGGAACAGACGCTCATCGATATGAGCGACGTCGATACGCGGCGCAGCAGCCGGTTTGGCGGCAGGCGCGGCGGGCGCCTTCGCTTCGGCGGCGAAGATCTGATCGAGCGAGTCCTTCTGGACCCCGATGAGGCGAGACAGCTCCTGTAGCGGGTCGCCGCCCTGCTTCGGGTCGGGGGCCGCGCTCCTGAGCTTGCGCTCAAACTCTTCGAGATCGACAGGGTCGCGAAGTCGGACAGCAGCTTGACTCATAGGCACACCTCACACGTCAACGCGGACGGACGCCTCGACGATTTGACACTCGCCGAAAAGCCCGTCCCGCACGAACGGCGGTGCCTTTCAGCGCATTTCCTGCGGAGCGCTCACGCCGAGAAGAGCGAGCCCCGCGGCGATAACCCTGGTTAACGAAGCAACCAGCGCAACGCGTGCTATGGTTAAATCTCGCGTTTCTTCATTAACAAAGCGTAATTGCGGCTTATCTTTGCCGCTGTTCCAGTGAGAATGGAACGCCGAGGCTAAGTCATGCAGGTAAAAAGCGATCCGGTGCGGCTCATGCGCCGCGGCCGCCGCTTCCACCTGGCGGGGGAACTGGGCGATCAGCCGCATCAGCCCCTGCTCGCCCTCATCCTGCAGCAAAGCTAAAGGCGCCTGCGCCAGGGCCGCGCCCTCGAGCGCCAGATCCGGGAAGGCCGCCTTGGCCTGGCGCAGCACCGACGATCCGCGCGCATGGGCGTACTGGACATAGAAGACCGGATTATCCTTCGACTGCTCCAGCACCTTGGCCAGATCGAATTCGAGCGGTGCATCGTTCTTGCGGAACAGCATCATGAAGCGCACCGCATCGACGCCGACCTCGTCGACCACTTCGCGCAAGGTAACGAACGTCCCTGCCCGCTTCGACATGGTGACGGGCTGGCCATCGCGCATCAGCTTGACGAGCTGGCACAGGCGCACATCGAGTGCGGCCTTGCCTTGCGAGACCGCCTTCACCGCCGCCTGCATGCGCTTGACGTAGCCGCCGTGATCGGCGCCCCACACGTCGATCATGTCGAGGAAGCCGCGATCGACCTTCGACTTGTGATAGGCGATGTCGGCGGCGAAATACGTATAGGCCCCATCCGACTTGACCAACGGACGATCGACATCGTCACCAAACTCGGTGGCGCGGAACAAAGTCTGTTCGCGGTCTTCCCAATCGTCCGGCAGCTGTCCCTTCGGCGGCGGCAAGCGACCTTCATAGATGAGGCCGCGTGCGCGCAGGTCCGCCACTGCCTTGGCGATGGGCGAATCCGCGCCGCCATGCAAGGTACGCTCGGAGAAGAAGACTTCGTGGCTGATGTTCATCGCCGCGAGATCGGTACGGATCATGTCCATCATCGCGTCGATCGCCGCCTGGCGCACCTGCGGCAGCCATTCGCTCTCAGGCTTGCCAAGAAGCGTGTCGCCAAACTGCTGCTTCAACTTCTCGCCGACCGGCTTGAGATAGTCGCCCGGGTAAAGCCCTTCCGGAATCTCGCCGATGGTCTCGCCCAGTGCCTCGCGGTAACGCAGAAAAGCCGAGCGGGCCAAGACGTCGACCTGAACGCCGGCATCGTTGATGTAATATTCGCGGGTGACGTCGCGGCCGGAGAAGGCGATGAGATTGGCGAGCGCATCGCCAAAGACGGCGCCTCGGCCGTGGCCAACATGCATCGGCCCGGTCGGATTGGCCGAGACATATTCGACGTTGACCTTACCGCCGGAAGCCTGACCACGTCCGAAACTCGGATCGGTCAGGACCGCGCGCAGGACGTCGGCAAACATCGCCGGGTCAAGCCGGATGTTGATGAAGCCAGGACCGGCGATCTCGACCGCCGTCACGCCCGGCATGGCGCCGATGGCTTCCGCCAGAGCGGCCGCGAGCGCGCGGGGATTGCCGAAATGTTCCTTGGCTTCGCGGGCGTAGACCATGGCGGCATTGGTCGCCAGATCGCCGTGCGAGGGATCGCGCGGCGGCTCGACCACGAAACGGGTCAGGTCAAGATTCTGCGGCAACCGCCCCTGCCCGACCATCGCCCGCAGCGCATCGGCGACCCGCGCCTGGAAATCAGCAAAAATGTTCATCAATTCAATCCGAATGTCTCTCAGGCGGGCGGCCTATCGCAAATCACCGGCAGGGTCAAAAAAGGCGGCTTTTGAGCCCGCTTGTCCCCTATTCCGGGCTTGGCTCAGGCGGCCCCATGGTCTATCAGGGGACAAAATCACAGGGAGGCTTCGTCCATGCCGCAGTTTGATCTTTATCGTGAAATGACGTTCGTTGGCATCGCCATTGTCGGCACACTGGGCTTTTCGGCGATCTATGCCGTGCTCGAAAACGTCATTCCGTTCCTGCGCGGCGGCCTCGGCCGAGTCTGATCCCTGATCGTCTAATCCCGGACTATTTCTTTTTTCGCGATTGCACCAATTCCTGCCGGCGGCGCATGACATCTTCTGTCGCCGCCGCATAATCGCGCTCGCGCTCCCACCGCAGGGTGCGCTGCTCCAATTCAGCGTTGAGTTCGATGCCGATCAGCACGACCAGCGCTGACAGCCAGAGCCACATCATCAAACCGGCGATGGTGGCGAGCGAGCCGTAGGTCGCGGCGTAATTGGCGAAGTGGCCGAGGTAATAGGCAAACAGGATCGACATGGCGATCCACGTGGCCGCGCCAAACACGCTGCCCCAGATGGCCCAGCGCGCCGCTTCCGCCGAACGGCTCGGTCCATAGCGATTGAGCAAGGTCAGGAAGATCGCCGTCACCAGGAACAGTACCGGCCATCGCAAGATCTGGAAGCTCGCCGAAAACTTATCCTGCAGTTCGACGAAACTGAGGATGAAGGGAACGACCAGCAGAATGGCCATCATAGCAACGAACAGAGCTAGGACGCCGACGGTGAAGAGAAAGGATTGCAGGTTGAGCTGTAGAAAACTGCGCTTTTCATCCTCGCCATAGATCAGGTTCATGGCGTCGAACATCGACTTCATGCCGGCGTTGGCGCTCCAAAAAGCAATCAAGAGTGAGACGATCGCCACGACGCTCAAACTGCGGCTCGACCCGCCAGCGATGGCCTCCGCCTGGCCGCGCACGATGTCGACGGCACCCGGCGGCAGGATGAAGGCCAGTTCGCCCATCTGGTCGATAATAGTCTTGGTGTCGGCGAACAGACCGTAGACCGAGACCAGGGCCGAGATCGCCGGAAAGATCGACAACAAGGCGTAGAAGGCAACGCCGGCCGCTATCAGAAACAGACGGTCACGACCGATGTCGGTATAGATGACCTGAACCACCTCCCACCAGCCACGCCGCGTGAGCTGCTGCGGCCGCTCGGCCACATGTATCCTCTCGGGATCGGGGGCCAGCGGTGCCGGCAGTGGAATGACATCCGGATCGGAGGGCTCGTCGCGGCGCCAGCGGCCAGCGAAAGCCCGGCCGCGCGCCAAGGCCACCACACCAGCCGTGGCCGCCGCCCCCGCTACGCCCGCTAGCGCTTTCTTGAAGCCCAGCGCCAAATCCGCTCTCCGTCGTCGCCCCAACGGCGACTCATCTTACTTTAACGCAATGTCGGCGCATGGCCGAACAGCCGCACATGTTCCGACACTGCGTAGCGATCGGTCATGCCGGCAATATAATCGCAGACCAGCCGTGCCCGGCGCTCTTCGCTGACGCTTTGCGCGGCCTGCGCCCATTCGGGCGGCATGTCAGCCGGAGTTTTGAAGAAGCGCAGGAAGAGTGCCAGCACCACGGACGTCGCCTCGTCCCGCACCTTCATCACCTTGGGGTGGCGATACATATGGGCGAAGAGAAATTTCTTTAGCGCCCGCTCGGTTTCAGCCATGGCGGCGGAGAAGCGCACCAGGGTTCGCCCTTGCCGGCGCACGTCCTCGCTGCTCGCCGCACCGGAGGTTTCAAGCAGGCGCGTGCTTTCGGTAATCACATCCTCGATGAAGCGCGTGATCACCCGACGCACCAGCTCGTGGACGACGCGGGTGTGTTCAAGGTCCGGATAAAGCGCTTTGATCTCCGCCAGCAGTTCGGCGATGAAGGGAACTTGCGACAGCGCCGCCAGATCGAACAGGCCGGCACGCAAGCCGTCGTCGATGTCGTGGGCATTGTAGGCGATATCGTCGGCGACCGCCGCCGCCTGCGCTTCGGCCGAAGCGTAGTGCGACAGGTCGAGTGGGAACTGCTGGTCGAATTCGAGGATCGCCAGCGGCACGCCGCGCTTGGCATAGCGCGGCACCGGCGCGCCCTGCGCATCGAGCAGCGGGCCGTTGTGCTTGACGAGACCTTCCAGCGTTTCCCAGGTGAGGTTGAGTCCGTCATGGGCGGCGTAGCGATGCTCCAACCGGGTGACGATGCGCAATGCCTGGGCGTTGTGATCGAAGCCGCTGTAGTCGGCCATGGCGGCTTCAAGCGCATCCTCGCCCGTATGACCGAAGGGCGTGTGACCCAAATCATGCGCCAGCGCCAGCGCCTCGGCGAGGTCGTCATCGAGGCCCAGCGCGCGCGCCAATGCGCGGGCGATCTGGGCCACCTCGATCGTATGGGTCAGGCGGGTGCGGTAGTGATCGCCTTCGTGCGGGACGAAGACCTGGGTCTTATGGGCGAGGCGCCGGAAGGCCGTCGAATGGACGATCCGGTCCCGGTCGCGCTGGAACTCGCTACGCGTCGGAGACACTTTTTCCGGAAAAAGCCGGCCTCGGCTGTGGCTCGACAGGGCCGCCCAGGGGGCCCGCTCCTGTGCCACATCCACCATCCGGTTCGCAGTCCATTGAATCGCCATCAGTCTGGACCTATATCTTGTGTTCGATCAGGCGCAAGGGGCGGTGTGCCCGCCTAACGTGCTGAAAGCAGGCCTATGTCCGCGATACAGAACGCCGAATCTACCGTAGCCGACACCGCGCTCCCCATTGTGACGGACCGCGCGGCGAAACGCGTCTCGCAAATCCTCAGCAAGGAACCCGACGGCGCGATGCTGCGGGTGGCGGTCAAAGGCGGCGGCTGCTCCGGCTTCCAATATGCGTTCGAAATCGAAACCGCCAAGGCCGATGACGATCTGGTCATCGAAAAAAATGGCGTGCGCGTGCTGGTCGACCCGGTCTCGGTGGACTTCCTCAAGGGCGCGCGGATCGATTTCGTCGACGACCTGATCGGCCAGTCTTTCAAGATCGACAACCCCAACGTCAGCGCCAGCTGCGGCTGCGGCGTCAGCTTCTCGATTTAAGGTCAATCGCGTTTCACGGGAAACGCGATTGTGCCTCAACGCTTCCCCTAACCTACTCTGCGGCGAGCCGGCGCGAACTGGCGATGAGATCGACCGTCGCCTGGGTATCGATCACTTCGGCAAACAGCATCGCCATGTTCGACAAAGTGCCGTTATGAGCCGCGTCGGTCAGCGCCGCATTGGCGTCCGACACGAAGACCAGCTTGTAGTTCATCTGCATGGCGTCGCGCGCCGTCGACTCGCAGCAGCAATTGGTCAGCGTGCCGGTGATGATCAGCGTGTCGATGCCGCGCTTCTGCAAGATTTCGTGCAGATCGGATGCACCGGGCACGAAGGCACCGAAGCGCGTCTTGCTGACCTTGAGATCCTGCGCCGCCACATCGAGCTTGGGCCACAGCTCCCAGAAATGCGCGCCGGGCGCAAACGACTGGCCCATTCCTGATCCGGTCGCCTTGGTATTCAAATAGGCCCAATTGGACCAGGACTGCCGCGATTCCGGCGTCATGGTCATCTGCAGGAACACATTCATGCCCCCGCCCGCTCGCACGGCGCGGCTGATGGCGTTGACATTGTCGATGATCTCGCGCGCGGCTGGCACTTCGACCGGCGCGCCCGGCTCGACGAAACCGTTTTGCAGATCGACGATGATGTGAGCGGTGCGTTGGAGATCGAGGCTATCGAACACCCGTTCGCGCCCGTCCCGCAAATTCCTGCCGTAAGCCAATGCGTCGGCATCGATAGCGATTTTGTGCATCCGACCTGCCCCCTGTTGCTCGGGTTATCCCGCGAGCATGCCGCGAGACGCGGCGGAAGCCAAGAACGCTGTTTGGAAATTTGGCGGACGGGCGACCGCCCATCCGCCACTTAAATGTCACGACGCGGATTTCGTTGCGGCTTCCTGTTTGGCGGCCAGTTCATTATCCGCGGCAGTGGCGCGCTGCACGGCCGGGCGGTTCTTGATCCGATCGATATAGGCCATGACGACGGGGGTTTCAGGCACAAGCTTGAACCCTGTGGTCCATTGCAAGGCCGTGCCCCACAGCAGATCAGCCGCGGTGACCTTCTCGCCCGTCAGATAAGGCCCTTTGTCCAATTGATCGGTCACGGTCTTCATCATCGTGTCGTAGTCGCCATAGGGACACATGGAAGGCCGCGCCGGTTCGCGCTGCATGGCGCGGTCAACGACCGCTGGCTCGAAACACGAACCATAGAAGAACAACCAGCGCAGATAGGGCCCACGCAGCGGATCGCCCATCGGCGGCGCAAGACCGGCTTCGGGATAGAGATCGGCGAGATAGAGAAAGACGGCACCCTGCTCCGTCACCAAAGCACCGTTGTGGGCGATGGCCGGCACCTTACCCATCGGATTGATCGCCAGATAGTCGGCTTGACGCGTCTCGCCCGCCCGGAGGCTCAGGAGATGCATGTCGTAGTCCGCGCCAAGCTCTTCGAGCAAAACGCGTGTGCCGCCCGAACGGGTATGCGGCGAATGATAAAAGATGATTTTCCGGTCCATGCGCGTCACTCCTCCGAGCTTGTAGCGGCGTCGCGCTTCTACCCCATGACAACTGCCAATTTATGGCAGTTGCTGGCGCGGATCAGGCAGGACGCTCACGCAAATAGTCTTGGATCTGCTCCCACTCTGCCGGCTCAAACCACTCCGAGATGCGATCGCCCTTCAGCCGATAGGCCCGCTCCGCATAGGGCATGGCCGCCTTGGGATCGCCCAGTTTGAAATAACATTTGGCTATGGTCAGCGACGGCAGCGGCTGCTTGATATTGGTGCACCACTCCAGCGCCAGTTGCGAAACGGCGATGCTTTTCTGGAAGTCGCCTGTCTCCAACAATGCCGCGCCCAGCCCGCTCTTGATCCAATACCAAATATCGGCACCGTGAAGATGCTGATCGGCATAGTCCGATGCCGCTTGCCAATGCTCAACAGCCTGCGCCGTTTCACCGCGCGCATCGCAAGCGATGCCCTTGTTGGCCAAGGCCAGAGCTTGCGCCGTCAATGGATCGTCGACTTTTTTCTTCGCCATGAAAGCAGCCCACCGGTTCAGCTGGCACGCGCCGACGACGGTCAATATCCCAACAGGACGAGCACGCGCGTCCAGCGCATGAAAGCGACGGCCACCGAGAGAATGAAGCCGTAGAAGCCGCCGAAAACATGGCCGCGCACGAAATAGAATTTGAAGAACTGCCAGGGAATTTCGGTGAAGACGCGCAGAACCAGCAGCGCCTTGTTCTTGGTCTTCTCCCGCTTCTGCAGTTCGTAATAGCCGATTTCCTTGCGGACCAGATGGGCGATGGAGCGGAACGATTGGTGATAGGCCAGCCCCTTGAGCTGAATAACGTCAGCCGTCGGCTCGACCGTGTCATGCACCATGGAAGCGGCGAAACGTGTCTTGGTGCGATCGTAGAGGCGAATGTAATTATGGCTATCGGCCATCAGATGCGGCCGGTCGTGATGTGGATAGACCATGGTCATGCGCATGCGGAAGGACGAAGCCGGCATGCGTTCTTGGCTGAGGATGCCGCGCAGTTCGGCGCGCAAGGCGTCCGACAGCCATTCGTCGGCATCGAGGTTCAAGACGAAATCGTTGCGCGCCTGTTCTTCAGCGAAACGCTTCTGCGGTCCATAACCTTCCCAGTCGCGATGCACGACGCGCGCGCCGAGACGTTCGGCCAATGCCTGCGTGCCGTCGGTCGAACCGGAATCGACGACGATCACTTCATCGACGAGGCCGCGCACGGAGTCGATCGTACGCGCAATACGGTCGGCCTCGTTGAAGGCGATGATGCAGCAGGAAACCCGCGTCCGAATTGATGCATCGGGCGGGGACCAGGGCGCCATGGCTCAGGCCGGCTTGGTGGCGATGTGGATGGCGTCGTCGAAGCCAAGCGACATGCGCATCTCGTCCAAGGGCTCGGGCCGGTAGGTCTCTACCGCGAAGCCGGCGAGACGCAGCTTGTCGGCGAAGTCGCGGCCATAATAGCGCAAATGGTCGATGGCGCCATAAGCGGCGGCGCGTTCGCGGCGGCCAGTAATCGAAGGTTCCTGCACCGTCGTCTCGCGCGCCCAGTTCTGCGGCACCGAGAGAATGGCGCGCCCGCCGGGCTTCAGCACACGGCGGATTTCCGAGAATGCCTTGGCATCGTCGGGCACATGTTCCAGCACGTGATGGGCGATGACGAGATCGAACGTTTCGTCACCGAAGGAGATCGCCTGAATGTCCTCGTTGAGCTTGGCATAGGCCATTTTCGGATCGCTGGTCACATAGCCCGGATCGTCCTTCATGCGTTCGATCATGAAGACTTCCGGCGCGAAATGCAGGACCGAAAGTTTTTGGCCGGGGCCGATGCCGAGTTTCTGATAGAGCAGATGCGCCAGGCGATGGCGCTCGCGGCTATCACAGGACGGGCAGCGGCTGTTCCAGCGAGGCGGCCGCGCGGCGGCGACAAAAATGCCGTGGAAGCCGCAGATCGGGCAATCGCGCTCAAGCTGGCGCGAACCGAACTGGCGGTAGTCGCGCAAGGCCGCGATCGCATAACGCGTCGCGACCTTCATCGACATCGGTTTGGCACTCATGCTTGTTCTCCGCGCTTCGCGCTCAAGCGCCCTTCTCCGGCAGGTTGAGGCGAATGTGCAGTTCGCGCAATTGCTTGCTCGTCGCTTCCGACGGCGCGCCCATAAGAATGTCCTCGGCGCGCTGGTTCATTGGGAACAGTGCCACTTCGCGCAGGTTCTGTTCGCCGGCGAGCAGCATGATGATGCGGTCGACACCGGCGGCCATGCCGCCGTGCGGCGGGGCGCCATATTGGAACGCGCGATACATACCGCCGAAGCGATCGAGCACGGTCTGCTCGCTGTAGCCGGCGATCTCAAACGCCCTCACCATCGCCTCGGGACGATGGTTGCGGATGCCGCCCGAAGCCAGCTCATAACCGTTGCAGGCGATGTCGTACTGGAACGCCTTGATGGTCAGCGGATCCTGGCCCTGAAGCGCCTCGAGGCCGCCCTGCGGCATGGAGAACGGGTTGTGCGAGAAGTCGACCTTCTTCTCGTCCTCATTCCACTCATACATCGGGAAGTCGACAATCCACGCCAGCTCAAAGCGGTTTTCGTCGATGAGGTTGAGGTCCTTGCCGACGCGCGTACGCGCATCGCCGGCAAAGCGCACGAACTTCTGGGGATCGCCAGCCACGAAGAAGGCGGCATCGCCTGCCTTCAGGCCGAGTTGCTGGCGGATCGCTTCCGTGCGCTCGGGGCCGATGTTGTTGGCGATCGGTCCGGCGGCTTCCGTCTTGCCTTCGTTGTCGCGCCAGAAGATGTAGCCCAGCCCCGGCTGGCCTTCACTCTGCGCCCAGGAGTTCATGCGGTCGCAGAAGGTACGCTGGCCGCCGCCCGGTGCGGGAATGGCACGCACTTCGTTCTTCGCGTCTTCGAGCATGCGCGCGAAGACCTTGAAGTTCGAACCGCGGAAATGCTCGCTGACGTTCTGCATGATGATCGGATTGCGCAGGTCCGGCTTGTCGGAGCCGTATTTCTGCATCGCCTCGGCGAAGGGAATGCGCGGGAACTTCGGCGTGACGGGCTTGCCCTCGCCGAATTGCTCGAACACGCCACGGATCACCGGCTCCATCGCCGCGAACACGTCTTCCTGGGTGACGAAGCTCATTTCGATATCGAGCTGGTAGAATTCGCCCGGTAGACGGTCGGCGCGCGGGTCCTCGTCGCGGAAACAGGGCGCGATCTGGAAGTAGCGGTCGAAGCCCGCCATCATCAGCAATTGCTTGTACTGCTGCGGCGCCTGCGGCAGCGCGTAGAACGTACCGGGATGGATGCGCGAGGGCACCAGGAAGTCGCGCGCGCCTTCCGGCGAAGAGGCCGTGAGGATCGGCGTCTGGAATTCGTTGAACCCCTGCCCCTTCATGCGCTGGCGAATGCTGTCGATCACCTGGCCGCGCAGCATGATGTTGCGATGCAGGCGCTCGCGGCGCAGATCGAGGAAGCGGTATTTCAGCCGCGTCTCTTCCGGATAGTCGACATCGCCGAACACGGGCAGCGGCAGTTCCGCCGCCGCGCCGAGCACTTCGGCGTCGGTCACGTAAAGCTCGACGAGGCCCGTCGGCATGTCAGGATTTTCGGTGCCGGCCGGGCGCTTGCGCACCTTGCCGTCGAGCCGCACGACCCATTCGGACCGGAAGGTTTCGACCAGTTTGAACACCGGGGAATCCGGATCGACCACGCATTGGGTGATGCCGTAATGGTCGCGCAGGTCGACGAACAGCACGCCGCCATGGTCGCGGATGCGGTGGCACCAGCCGGAAACGCGGGCTTCGGCACCATCGTCGGTGACACGGAGCTGGCCGCAGGTATGCGTGCGATAACGATGCATTTTCAAGGATCTCGGCACGAAAAGGAGCGCCCGGCGGCTGCCGGGCGGCAAATCAGCCGGCTGTTTAGGGGAAAAAGCCTGCCGGGGAAAGGGCATCGGCCGAAACCGAGGCCCCGCGCCCACAGTTAGGCCGAAGCCGGCACCGTGGCCAGGGTGCGCAGGTGCGGCATGATTTCGGCCTGGAACAGCCCAATGGTCCTCGATATTTCCTCGAAGCTCTGGTCGCCGAAAGCTGGCTGGAGCACGCAATAATTGCTGGCCGTCGCCTGCAGTTCCTCCGCCAGATAGGCCTGCACCGTGGCCGGCGAGCCGGCGATGCCCCGACCCTGCTCGACCAGGCCGTCCCAGGTTGGCGGGCGGGCATGGTTCATGCTGCGGCCGAGCTTGCGGAACAGGAAGGTGAAGCCGTCGTGCCAGCGCAGGTAAGCACGCCTGGCGGTGGCGAGCGCCTGTTCGTCGGTCTCGGCGACGACGACGAAACGGCCGAGCCCCATCAGCGGCAGCGGCTTGCCTGCCTGTTCGCGCGCCCAGACCTCACGGAAGATGCGGTTGCAGGCCTGAACGTCGGCTTTCACATCGAGATTGAGGATGGTCCAGCCGTTGCGGGCGGCGCGTTCGGCGCTGGCTTCCGTATGCACGCCATACCAGACCGGCGGATGCGGCTTTTGCAGCGACAGCACTCTGAGATCGATGTCGCGATATTGTTCGTCGAGTTCGGGCACGTGCATGCGGCCGGAGGCGAGCGCTTCAAGCACACGCGGCAGGTTGCGCCGGTAGATCGCCTCGGTCTCCTGCGCCGGTACGCCGAAATATTCGATCTCGACCGGCGAAGAGCCACGGCCAAAGCCCATGTCGAGACGACCGCCCGACAACTGGTCGAGCATGGCGATCTCTTCGGCTAAGCGTAGCGGGTGATAGAGCGGCAGGGCATAGACCATGGGGCCGAAGCGCAGCCGCTTGGTACGTTGCGAGGCCGCCGCCAGAAACAGATTGGGGGACGGTGCCATGCCGAGCGCGGTGGCATGATGTTCAGCCACGTGCCAGCAATAGAAGCCCGCGCGGTCGTAGAGTTCGAGCAGCCGCAGGCGCTCCTCATAAAAGGCACCGACCGGCAGATGGTCGTTGTCGAGATGGTCGAATATGCCGAACTGCATGCTGGTTCGTTGCCTCCCGTTTTGACACCATCCTGCCACGGTTAGCGGCGACAAAGCGAGCTTCGCAACATTTCGCGGTTTGACCGAAGTCAAACCACGAAAATGGCCTGCTTTCCCCATCCCTCTGGACGCGGTATAATATCGATATGAGCATTCCCGCACATTCGCGTCTGTCCGTCGCACTGGGTTCCGCGGCCGTCCTTTTCGGCATTCTGAGCGCCCCCGCCCATGCGCAGACCTTCACGGGTTTCAATGCCTTGCCCTTTTTCGCCTGGCCAAAATACGAGCCTCTCGACGCCAGCCCCTTCGAAGGCTCCTATGCGCGCATGTCGGCGGGCTATCAGGTGACGTCGTCCAAGGGCTTCGGCACCTTGTCAGGGCCGACGATTGGCCTCGAAGGCGGCAAAATGTGGCGCGAGGGCCGGTTCGTTTATGGGGTGGTCGGCGCGCTCGACTATATGCCGGCCATCGGCGGATATCCGACACCGGGCCTCGGCTCGGCCTATTACTCGCGCGATTTCGCCGGCGGCTTTCAGTTCAAAGCCGGCTTCCTGGCGGCCAACAACGTGCTTGTCTACACCAAGCTCGGCGCGACCGCATTCAACGAGACGCTGCATTTCGGCGCCACCAATTTCACGGCGCCGTTCAATCGCAATGCCTTCACCGTGCGGCCCGACGCGCGCGTCGGCGTCGAATGGGCGGTCAGCGACAAGGTGACCATCGGAATCGAAGCCGGCGTCACCGGTTCCCCGATCCGCTAACAAGACGACGGCGACGCCAGAGTTCACCCTGACGCCGCCTCGACTGGCATCTCAATATTCCGAGATATCCGGATTGGTTTCGAAGAAGCTGCGCTTCATCTTTTCCATCCGCTTCTGCTGCATGGCCCGCTCGACCAGCAGTTCGTAATTGCGCTCCCACTGCAGGCGCAGTTTGGCCTGCAGCGAAAAGCTCTTCATCGCCGCGATGTCGGGATCGAGCGTGCGGCTGCGCTTGGCGTCGATGCGCAGGTCCTGTTCCTTCCAGTCCGGCACGCCGATGTCCATGATCGCATCCCACAGGCTGCGCTGCGGCGCCGAAATGTGGGACGAGGCGATGCCGGTGTAGATGGTGTCGGAATAGGTCGACATGCCGGCTGCCTGCATGGCGGCGGCCTGCATCTTGGCGGCCTCCTCGACGACGGTCTTGGCGGCTTCCTTGGCAGCGAAAGGCGAAGCGGCAGCGGCGGCGAAAAAACCACGCCGGTTCAGATTGATCTTCATGGTCATGAAAACTCCCCACGGTCACGAGCATCCGGCCGCGATGGCGGCGGACGGTTTCGCACCCCGGGGGACGGTTTGCCTCGAAGGCTGTCGATTCCCGCCCCGGAACGACTGGTCCCATATTTAGGAAAGCGCCGCTGAATGGCAAGTGAATGTCTTGTAAGGACGCTTTCCACGCTGGCTTCGGCATGGCACTATTCGGCCTCTAAGAAAAAGACAGGAAACGCTTAGGAGACGCCGTGCCTCTCTCCGTTCGCCCGCTCTCCGCCCATATCGGCGCCGAAATTGGCGGTCTCGACCTCTCCACCCCGCCCTCCCCGGACATGATGGCCGATCTGCGCCGAGCCTGGCTCGATCACATCGTCCTCGTCTATCGGGGCCAGACGCTCGATCCCGACCAGCAGCGCGCCTTCGTCTCGCTGTGGGGCGAGATCGGCGGACGGGCGAACCGCCTGCCGGCCAAGAACCCGCGCCAGCAAAACGGGCCGGACTACAATGCGGCGGCGATGCTCGTCTCCAATATTCGCGAGAACGGCAAGCCGATCGGCGTGCTGCCGGACGGCGAACTGTGGTTTCACCACGACATGTGCTACGCGGCCGAGCCGAACCGGGCGAGCTTCCTCTATGCCATCAAGGTGCCGAGCGAAGGCGGCAATACCAAGTTCGCCAATATGTATCAGGCCTACGACAACCTGCCCCAACGCCTGAAGAATCGGATCGAGGGCCGCACCGTTCTGCAGGCCTTCGACGAAATTCAGGACTCGCGGCTCGATCTCAGTTCAATAGATATCGCCGATATTAAACATTGCCATCAGCCTATCGTTCTGCGCCATCCCGAGACAGGACGGCGCGCGCTCTACGTCAATCGGCTGATGAGCCATCGCGTCGAAGGCCTGAGCGACGCGGAAAGCGACGATTTGCTCGACGAACTCTACACTTTCACCGAGGATCCAGCATTGACCTACGAGCACGTCTGGCAGCCGGGCGATCTTTTGATGTGGGACAATCTGTGTTCGATCCATGCGCGCACGGATTTTCCCAAGGACCAGCATCGCCTGATGCGGCGGATGACCATCGCCGGCAGCACTGTCATTCCAGCTTGGGACAATCAAACTGCGGCCGAATAGCACGCAAAGCGCGCGCTCGGGTTGCAAGCGCAGCGAGCCGCCATATATGCTCAGAGGCAGGCACAGGAACCCTTTGTCCGCCAACGCATTAACCGAATATTCTTGGGACTGAATATTCTTGGGACCGGATATTCTTGGGACCGGATATTCTTGAACCACATGTTTTCGCACAGCGGGGTGAGCGCATGAGTACGAACAGTTTCGTGACCGACATCAAGAGTAACGTTCGCAACCAGATGATCGAGCTGCTCAACGCGCGGCTCGCCGATGCGATTGATCTCAAGCTCGCGGTCAAGCAGGCCCATTGGAACGTCAAGGGCGAGAACTTCATCGCCCTGCATGAATTGTTCGATCAGATCGCGACCCGCGTCGACGATCACGTCGATACGATAGCCGAACGCGCCGTGCAGCTCGGCGGCATGGCGTTGGGCACGACGCAGATCGTCGCCGAAGGCACGACGCTTTCAGCTTATCCGACGAAGGCCACGGCCGCATCCGATCATGTGAAGGCATTGAGCGATCGCCTCTCGGCTTTCGCTGGTTCGGTGCGCAAGGCGATCGACGATGCGGACGAAGCGGGTGATGCCGACACGGCCGATATCTTCACCGGCATCTCACGCGCCATCGACAAGGATTTATGGTTCGTCGCCGCCCACAAGGGATGAGCTGACCACCTTCAATCGCGCTCAATGGCGGCAATTCTGCCGCCATTTTTTATGGCGAACCCTTGCGGGCCTTCGCGAAGATATGGCTCAAGCTGTCACGGAAAATGCGGGCCAGTTCGTTCTCAAATTCGGGATCTTCGAGACGCATCGGGCCGGGATTGCCGACCAGGGCATTGAGGATCGTACCATTGAGCACCTGAAAGCTCATGCTCATCTGAACTGTTTCGGCACGGCTCAGAGACCGACCGAGATAGATCTCGCTCCACTCTCGTAAGCGGCTCAAGACCGTGCGGGCATATTCCTTGGTGGGTGTGCGCTCTTCCGGATTGTTGTACCCACGCAATGCAGCCGCCCGATAGACCGCTCGATATTTGACGTGCCGCTGAATGATGGTACGCGCGAACCGGTCGGCGAAACTCGCATAATCCTTCTTACCCTCGAACAGATCCTGCATGGTCGCGGCCGCTTCTTCGAGCGCCGCTTGCAGCAGCGCGTCGAAGAAGACGTCCCTGTTCTCAAAACGGCGATAGAAAGCACCGATCGAAAAGCCCGCTTCCTGCGTGATGTCGGCGACGGTGATCGTGGTGAGCGACTGCTTTTCCAACAACCTATAGCCCGCCGCGATCAGCTGGTCGCGCGTGCGCTTGCTGCGGGCCTGTTGGGCCGAAAGGCTTTCGACGACGCTATCCGACATTCAAGTTTGACTCCTCATCGGAATATGCGAATATGCATTCGCATATTCACTTGCAACGACAAACTTCGCCGGAATGCCGACTTCGCCCTGGGGAGGGCCAGCATTCTGCGCGCGTCGTTTGGAGGGGAAACACATGGTGAGGGATGTCTTGCGCAGCCTTGGCTGCGCCATGGTGGCGCTTTGCCTTTTTACGCTCTGCCCTTTGACACCTGCCAAAGCGGCGGAAAGCTGGGACAGCGTGGTCGCGGCAGCGAAAACCGAGCGCAATCTCGTCATTTACCACTCGCAATTTGGTGCCGGTTATTTCACCGACGCTGTGAAAAAATTCGAACGAGACACTGGGATCAGAGTGCGCCTGCTGGACGGGCGGGCGACCGAGATTTCCGAACGCATCCGCAGCGAAGGGGCCTCGAACCGGCGCATCGGCGATCTGGTTTTCAGTTCAACGGCGATCCTCCAGACTCTCGAAGACGAGCGGTTGTTGCTCCCCGTCGGCAACATACCCAACCTTTCCAATTTGCGCGAGAGCGCAAGCACAACCCGTGCGCCAGCGTTCCGACAAATCATCGGCATCCTCGTCAACACCGATTTGGTTTCCGAAAAGGATGAACCGCGGCACTGGCAGGATATTCTCGATCCGAAGTGGAAGGGCAAGATTTTGTCGAACGAACCGCGCACCGTTGGAGCCGGTCTCGGCGCCCTGGGGCCGCTTTGGCGAACGTTCGGCGAAACTTACATCGAAGCTCTCAGCAAGCAGGGTGTGACATTCAGCCGGGACGTGCGGCTCGAAGAGCGCCGCATCGCCATGGGCGAGTTCTCGATGCTGATCAGCGAGATGCTGGCCTTCTCGAAAGAGCTGAAGGATCTGCCAGTCAAAATGATCACGCCGGAACCCTCCTCGCCCTATACGCCGATCGATATGTCGGTCATCGGCAATGCGCCGCATCCCAATGCCGCACGACTGTTCATCAACTATTTCCTGAGCGACCCGGTGCAGCTCGCTTATGCGAAGGCCGGCATGCGGCCCGTCGTAAAAGGGGTGATCGAACAGTTGAGCGATGCCGATCGCAAGCTTCTCGACGTAACGCTGATGGGATGGGTGACGCGCGAAGATCGCGAGCCAGGTATCGCGGTGATGAAAAAATATTTCGGCGCCAACTGAAGCGACAGCCACCGCTGAAATTTCCCTCCATCGATGAGGACTGAGCGATGACCTCTGGCAATTTTCCCAAACGGCCACAGGCACCGAAAGGTGCGCCCAACATCCTTCTGGTGATGACCGACGACGTGGGTTTCGGCGCCACCAGCACGTTTGGCGGCCCCATTCCGACGCCGAACTTCGATCGACTGGCCAGGGCCGGCATTCGCTACAATCGCTTTCATACCACCGCGATGTGCTCGCCCACCCGCGCCGCCCTGCTGACCGGGCGCAATCATCACGCGGTCGGCTTCGGCGGTCTCGCCGAAATGGCGATCGCCCAGCCAGGCTATAATTCCGTTATCCCCGAAAAGGCCGCCACCATCGGCCGCATTCTTTCGGCCAATGGTTACGACACCGCCTGGCTCGGCAAGAACCACAACACGCCGCTTTGGGAAACCACCTCGCTTGGCCCGTTCGATCGTTGGCCGAATGGCTACGGCTTCGACTATTACTACGGCTTCTTCGGCGGGGCGGCGAACCAGTTCGTTCCGGCGCTGATCGAGAACCGCAACCTCGTCGAGCCTCCGAACCAGGACGGCTATATCCTCGACCGCGACCTCATCGACCACGGCGTCGATTGGCTGCGCCGCCAGCGCACCTTGCATCCCGATCATCCCTTCCTGCTTTACGTGGCACCGGGCACCGCCCATTCGCCGCATCAGGCACCGCGGGAATGGATCGATCGTTTCAAAGGCCAGTTCGACGGCGGCTGGGATGCGGTGCGCGCCGCGACATTCCACCGGCAGAAGGCCGCCGGCATCATCCCCCAAGACGCTGTGCTGACGCCACGGCCCGATAAGATTCCCGCCTGGGATAGCTGTTCGGCGGATGAGAAGCGTGTCTACTGCCGCATGATGGAAGCCTATGCCGGCATGCTCGCCCATTGGGACCATCAGTTCGGCCGGATTCTCGACGAATTGGAAAGCACCGGACAACTCGACAACACTCTCGTCATCTACATTCAAGGCGACAATGGCGCGAGCGCCGAAGGCGGCCTGACGGGTGCGACGAACGAAATCGCGAAATACAATTCGGTCGAACCGACCATGGAAGAATTGCTCGCCAATATCGATCACATCGGCGGGCCAAACTCCTTCAGCGCCTATCCGGTCGGTTGGGCCTGGGCGATGAACACGCCCTTCCAGTGGTTCAAGCAGATCGCCTCGCATTTCGGCGGCACCCGCAATGGCCTCGTAATCTCCTGGCCACGCCGCATCCGCAAAACCGACGTGATCAGCGACGCCTTTCACCATGTCACCGACATCGTGCCGACCATTCTCGATGTCGTCGGCATCGCGCCACCGACCGAAGTCGGCCATGTCGCGCAAGTGCCGTTCGACGGCACCAGTATGAGATACACCTTTGACGAAGGCAGCACGGCGCCCGCCACGCGCGAACAATATTTCGAACTGATTGGCAACCGCGCCTTCTACAAAGACGGCTGGATTGCCTCCACCCATCCCCCAGCCCTGCCCTTCGAACCCGGCAAACGCCCGCCGCCGGAAGAATGGCGCTGGGAACTCTACAGAATCGCGGACGACTATTCGCAGTCGCGCGATCTCGCCGCTGAGCATCCCGAGCGTCTTGAAGAAATGAAAGCGGCGTTTCATCGGGCCTGCGAGCGCAACAACGTTTATCCGATCCGCGCCGGACAATGGTTCGACCTGGTACAGCCGATGCCCAATCCATTTCAGGGCCGCACGGCCTTTACCTATTATCCAAGCGGACGCCGCCATCCCGGTTCCGAATTCCCCGATCTCAAAAATCGATCGTGGCATGTCGAAGCGATCTGCTCCGTGCCGGCCAAGGGTGCAGGAACGATCATCAGCCAAGGCGGATGGATTGGTGGATGGTCGCTTTACATGATGGATGGCTTCGTCAAGGCGGTCTACCGCACGGCCGATCAGCCCGGTCTCGAAGCGCGGCTCAGCACGTCGGAACGTCTGGCCCCTGGCCCGCACGTGATTGCGCTGCGGTTCGATTATCTCGGGCCTGGTCTCGGCGGTCCCGCCGATCTCAGCCTGCTGATCGACGGCAAACTTCACGTCACCGGTCGCGTTCAGCGAACCATCGGCAAATTGGTCTCGGCGTCCGAAGGTGTCTCGATCGGCTTCGAGCGGGGCACGCCGGTGGCGCAGGAAATCAAGACGCCGTTCGCCTTCTCGGGCCGGATCGAAAGGATCGATGTCACCATTGCCGAGCGCGCACCAGCCGCGCCGATCCTCGTCAAGCAAGACGTCGAGGAAGGCTGACATGTCGGTGACGGCCCTGAACGCGCCCACGGCAAGCACACCTTTGCTGAACAGACGCGCACGCTTTGGTCGCCGATTCTGGACGAGCCTGCTCATCGTGCTGCTCGGCCTGCTCATGGTCTATCCGTTGGGCATGCTGGTCTACGGCAGTTTCTACACCGGCTCTCCCGGTGCGGAGGGCGTCTTCTCCCTGGCCGGATATGAGAAGGCGATCTCGGGCCAAAACGCCTTGATCCTGCTCAACACGGTGGCCCTGTCCCTGGCAAAGGTCATCCCCTCGATCTCGGTCGCAGTGATCCTCGCCTGGATCATCGCGCGCACCGACACGCCGATGAGAGGCGCGTTGGAGGTGATGATCACCCTGCCCTTCTTCGTGCCACCGATCCTCACCGCCATGGCCTGGTCGCTCCTGGGAAATGCCAAGACCGGACCGATCAATGGGCTGTGGCGCTGGCTGAGCGGATCGAGCGAACCGTTGTTCGATATCTATTCCTTCGGCGGTGTCGTCTGGCACATGTCGCAATATTCCATTTCCTTCGCCTTCCTCATCATCGTCGAAGCGTTTCGCCGGATGGACCCGTCGCTTGAGGAAGCCGCGCGCATGTGCGGCGCGTCACAGTTGCGGACATTCCGCAACATCACCTTACGCCTCATGCTGCCGGTAATCGCCAGTTGCAGCGTGTTGAGCTTCATTCGCGGTATGGAATCGCTGGAGTCGCCGCTCTTCTTCGGCACGCCTGCTGGCATCAAGGTCGCGGTCACGGAAATCTACAATTCGATCAACCAGGACTTCGTGCCGAATTATCAATATGCGGCCGCCTTCTCGATCGTCATCACCATGTTGATGTTTCTGGTGATCGTGTTCCAGTGGTGGCTCATCGGCAACAGCCGCAGCTATCAAACCGTCGGTGGTCGCGGCTTCCGCCCAGGCATCATCCGGTTGGGCGCCTGGCGCTGGGTGGCCTTTGCCTTCTGCCTGCTCTTCTTCGCCATCACCGTTGTCTTACCCGTCGGTCAATTGCTGATCGGATCGCTCTCCCGCTACATCGGCTTTTTCAGCCTGAACCGCTTGACGTTCCAGCACTACACGGCGGTGCTCGAAGACCATACGATCTGGGACGCGGTGCGAAACACGTTCATCCTCGGTATCGGCGGCGCGACCGCGGCCATGGCCCTTGGTGCCATCGTCGCCTACATCACGGTGCGGACACGCTGGCGCGGGCGCCGGCTGATCGAAACGATGGCCTGGCTGCCCTGGATCATGCCGGGCATCGTGCTGGGCGTCGGCTATCTTTGGACCTTCGCCTATATACCGGGGCCCATCACCATCTATGGGACGCTCTGGGCCCTGTTTCTGCCTTATGTGGCCATGAGCACGCCCCTTGGCACGAATACGATGGCCTCGGCGTTCTATCAGATTTCGGTCGATCTGGAGGAATGTTCGCGGGTCCATGGCGCAAGCTTTCTCCAAACCATGGTTCAGATCCTGATCGCTCTGGCATGGCCCTCCTTCGCCATCGGCTGGGTGCTCTGCTTCTTCGGTATCATGCGCGAACTGAGTGCTTCGGTCCTGCTCTATTCGGTCGGCACGGAAGTGCTTTCGGTCGAGATGCTCAAACTCTGGTCGGCTGGACAGGCTGAGAAAGTGTGCGTCATCGGCCTGATGATGGTGGTACTCGTCATCATCTTTCGCGGCGTTCAAATCTTGCTCTCGCGCCGCATCAATCCGCTCAAGGCCTAGAGCGATGCGGGCATTCGGCAAGACCTGTTGCACCATCAAGACACCGCCGCGTACCGCCTCGCTGTCGGAAGCTCCGGCATCACCGAGCCCTCGTGGCTGCGCCGGCGAGGTCGTTGTGTTCGAGGCCAGCAGGACATTCGTCGGAACCAACGATCCTGTCGCGCCGCAGGATGGAGAAGGGCCGGAACGGCCAATGACGATCGGCGCCTTCGCACTGGAGACCGAAGCCGTCACGATCGCTAGATTCCGCGATTTCGTGGCCGCGACGGGTTATGTCACCGACTCCGAGCAATGTGGTTGTTCCGGTGTTTTCGCCGGCTTGCTGCGCGGTTCCCCACAAGCAACCGCGGGATTGAGCGAGGCGCCTTGGTGGAAGTCCGTCGACGGCGCCTCATGGCGTCATCCGGAAGGACCCGACAGTTCAATCGAAAATCGTCTCGATCATCCGGTGACGCATATATCCTGGCGCGATGCCTGCGCGTTCGCGGCATGGGTCGGCGGCCGTCTGCCGACCGAAGTTGAATGGGAACATGCGGCCAGAGGTGGCAACCGACGCCGGCGTTATCCTTGGGGCGATGAGGAACCGACCGACGAAGCCATTTTCTGCAATATTTGGCAGGGGCAGTTTCCCGAACACAACACGATGCAGGACGGCTTTTTGGGAACCGCGCCGGTGCGCAGTTTCGCGCCGAGCGAATCCGGCTTTTATAATCTCGCCGGCAATGTCTGGGAGTGGACGAACGATGTTTTTCGCGTCCGGTCGCTCTCCCGCGAAGCAAAGGCGCGCAACGCGCAATCCCGTCATGGCGGCGACAAGGTTTTAAAGGGCGGCTCTTTTCTCTGCCACAAAAGCTATTGCTATCGCTATCGGATCGCGGCGCGCATCGGGCTTTCGCCCGACAGCGCCTCCAGCAACACGGGATTTCGCGTCGCCTATGACGCGTGTTAACGTTGCACGTTGGCGAGCAGAGACGGCAGCGGCGCGTAGGCCGAGAGGCCTGTCGGCAGAATGGGCGCGGCGCCGATGATGACTGCCGGCAGTTCGATCGGCCGCGTATAGGTGCCGAGCGCCACGTGCGTCGGGCGACGCGGCGGCGTCGGGACATCGGCCTGGATGCTGGCCACTTGCACGCCCTGCTGTTCGCTGGTGGTTTCGGGCGCGGCCACATCGGCGGGCGTTTCAGCCGGCAGTTGTAAATCCATCGGGCGACGCGGTGGCAATGGAATCTCGATCGTCGGTTTGAGCGAAGCCACTTCCACCTGCGGCCAAGGCTGGGTCGTCGTCGTGACCGAAGGCTGCTGCTGCGATCCAAAGAGCGAGGCGACACCGCGCACTAGGCCGGACACCGGATCGACACCCTGCCCGGCGGCCGTATTCTGTTGCGGCGCGTTGGTGGCCACCACCGTCGGCTGTTGCGCCTGCGGCTGGGTTCTCGCACGAGCGATCTGCACATCCGTTCCCTTGCGGCAATCGCGCACGCCAAGATCGATCAGCTCTTCGCCGCGCAGATTGCGATAGTTGCGGGTGAGATAGCCGAGGCGCTCGCGCACGGGCTGCGGATAGGAATTGAACAGTTCGGCAGTGATGCCCTGGTCGATTTCCTTGGTGTTCTGGTTATAGGCGGTGTGGAACTTGAGCACGCTCCACGGATAGACGCAGACGTTCGGCAGGCTCAACGCCAGGGTACAGGCGGAACGACATTCGAGCAGCCGCACCTCGCGGCCCTCGGAGCGATAGACAGCCGTCTGCGCGCGATAATCCGACACCAATCCGCCGACGTCCTTGACGACGACGACCGGTGCTGGCGCCGGAGGCGGAGACAAATAACCCAAACGCAAACCCTCGCAGACGATCGAAACCAAATCGCGTTTTTGCCGAAACGCCAAATTGCTGTAGGCGCCGTGAAATACCGCCCGATCATTTCAGCGGCTTATGGTTAATCAACTCATAACGGCATTCGTCACCGGTCGCCTGCAAAAGCGGCAATTTTGCGCCTGACGCGCGCTTTCCGGTCTTCGAGACTTCGTGAAAATGCCCTTGCATGGGGTTGTTCCTCAGAATCGCGCGCCCCCCCCCTGCGATCTCCTCTGATCCATCCGTTCAACGGCCATCCTCCTTTCCTCCTTGCGGCCCGCGCCGCGCTCAAGTCCGGCGCAAAATACGAAGGAAGGGTGGCGAATTTTTGTTCCCTATATGTTCTTTTCACTTGCTTATTCAGAGTTTTTGTTTTGAGGCCTTTTCTTCACACGAACCGGTGTCCGCTTCGTTCGAAAACGCTATAGCCAGCACGGCTCCGTTCTCTCCTGGTTCTTCCGCTCACTGGCCATGGCCACTTTCGCCAATCGCAACATCAATCGCCTCAACCTGCACAGCGGGCTGGTGCAGCTTTCCTTCCAGATCGGCGGCACCTTCACCGGCGCCTTTTTTCTGAAGAACGGGCTCGGCCTGCCGCAGGTCTTCCTGGTGCTCGCCGCCGTGCTGGCCTTGCGCTTCGTGCTGCGGCCGATCCTGCTGGCGATCAGCCCGGCGATCGGGCTGAAGTTCACCCTGATCATCGGCACCGCTCTGGTCGCCCTGCAATATCTGGCGATCCCGCAGGTGCGTGGACTCGATGCGGCGCTGGCGATCTACATTCTGATCTCCGGCATCGGCAACGTCTTCTACTGGACCGCCTATCACGCGGTCTTCGCGTCGCTCGGCGATGCCCATGCGCGCGGACGGCAGGTGGCCTTTCGGCAAATCCTCGGCGCCGTCGCCAGCATCATCGGCCCGGCCGCTGGCGGCTTCATGCTGGCATTCATCGGACCATGGGCCGCCTTCGGCACGGCGGCGCTCGCCGCGATGATGTCCATCCTGCCACTGCTCATGATCCAGAACGATCCGGTGGCGCGGCTCGCACCATCAGGCGCCTATGCGGCCGCGCGCAAAGGCACCGTCATCTTTCTCGTCGACGGCTGGATCATCTCCACCGCCAATACAGCCTGGGCCTTGGTGATCTTTCTGGCCCTCGGCCAGGTCTATGATGTCTTTGGATCGGTGCTGGCCGCAGCCGCTCTCGCCGGCGCGGCCGGCGGCTTCGTCCTCGGCCGGTTCATCGATGCCGGCAATGGCCGCAAGGCGGCCGCCCTGTTTGGCATCGTCACCTGCATCGTGCTTTCGGCGCAGACACTCGCCGGCTTCGATGCGACGCGCGTCGTCATCGTCACGATTTTGAGCGCCGTCTTCGGCGGCCTCTACATTCCCGCGATGATGACCGCGATCTACAACGACGCCAAACAGGCGCCCTGTCCGCTGCGCTATCAGATCGCCGCCGAAGGCGGTTGGGATGTCGGCGGCATTTCCGCCAATCTCACAGCGGCTTTGTTGCTGTGGGCGGGTCTACCACTGCAAGCCGTGTTGTTGATCGCCATTCCCGCCGTCATCGCGCAGGCGCTGTTGTTGCGAGCGCGCTATGCTTGACGATCAAGCCGCGACGCGATCGCTATCGACGACGCCCATCGCCGTTGCGATCACTTCATAGTCTGTCGATGTGATCTGGAAATAACCGCGCCGGAAAGCATAGCCCCAATTGCGCTGACCGCGCGTGAAAGAGAGCCGATCAAGCAGAGGCGCGATCGGTGCGATGCCGCTCGGCAGAAAGCGCGTGTTGCGTCGATACGGCGTGAAGCCGTTACCCATGTCGGCGAGATAAGCAGGTTCAGGCCGCATGTCGCATACCGCTGTGAAGGCTTGCAGCGGTGCGCCGGCATGCATGCTCTGGCGCGGCGAATAGAAGACGATCCGATCGCCCGCCGCGATGCGGCGCAAGGGCGCTTCTTTGCCGTGGCAGAGCTGAATGAAACCGCCGGCACGGCCCACTTCGATATGATCGCGCGATACGACACCGATCCAATATTTCATGTCCGCCTCCTGCTTGATGACAGAAGGCTATCCCCGTCCCTTGTCAGCTTGTGGCAGCAGGCCTGCGATCTCCGCCACCAGTTTGCGCACGATCGCTTCGGCGAACTGGTCATAGTCATTGATGGCGATCATGAAGGCGCCGGGACCGCCGATGACTTCATCGCGGTAATGCAGGTCGAGCATCGGCTCGACCGAGAGAATGGGCAGGCCGTTGATGGTGATGCCCTGGCCCAGCGCCTCGTCCCGGGCCTGGGCCACCGGACGGCCGCTGGTGTTGGCGCCGTCCCCTGAAATATCGATCACCCGCCGGGCGCCTTTATAGGTCCCCTGGCCGAACCGGCCGAGCGCATGGTCGATGGCGCCGCTGATCGAGGTGCCGCCGCCATAGAGCTTGCGCGGCACGCCGGCGATCGCCGTGGCGAGGGCCGCCGCCGAGGTCTCGTCGGAAACCAGCATCCAAGGCGTCACCTCGGCCTGCATATGCGGTCCTGTCCATTGAAACATGGACACGGCAATGCGCGCGGTCACCCCCGAGCGCACGGCCCGGAGCACGCGCGGATCCCGAAAAGCCCGCTCATATCCTTGTTTTTGCAAAATAAACCGCTGTTGACTGACGGAGCCAGAGGCATCCACCGCCAAGACAAGCTCAAGATCGACATCGATGACATCGGCGACAGCTGGACGCCCCAACAGGACCCAAGCCAAGCCGCCGGCCAGCACGCTACGCCGCGTCACGGCCGCAAGCGGCCCGTCTCCTGGCGTCATTCCCCCTCCCCGGCTTCTTATATTTTGCCGTGCGGCCATTGTGCACAGACCGGAAGGTCGGGCACAAGTTGGACCAAAGCCGTAAATTTCCGTCATAATTCCGGCTGACACCCGCTCGCCACTCAACGATGTTTCCGCTATAGCGCGCCCAATGAGCCTTATCACAACCACCAGCGAACTCGCCGAAACTTGTGCCCGCCTTGCCAGGCATCCTTTCGTGACGGTCGATACCGAATTCCTGCGAGAGACGACCTTCTGGCCGAAGGTCTGCGTCATCCAGCTCGCCAGCGACGATGAGGCCGTGGCCGTCGACGCCCTGGCCGAAGGGATCGACCTGACGCCGTTTCTCGAGCTGATGGCCAATCCGGACGTGGTGAAAGTGTTCCACGCCGCGCGGCAAGATCTCGAAATCGTCTGGAATCTCGGCAAGCTGGTGCCGGCACCGCTGTTCGATACGCAAGTGGCGGCGATGGTCTGCGGCTTCGGCGATCAGGTCGCCTATGGCGAACTGGCGCAGACGATCTGCAAGGTGGCGATCGACAAGTCCTCGCGCTTCACCGACTGGTCGCGTCGTCCGCTCACCGAGGCGCAGATCCAATATGCGCTCGCCGACGTGACGCATCTGCGCGACATCTATCGGGCGCTGCGCGAGAAGCTCGAACGTTCCGGCCGCATGGCCTGGCTGGACGATGAAATGCAATCGCTGACCAATCCGGCGACCTATGCGCAAGACCCTGCCAATGCGTGGGAACGCTTCCGCCACCGGGCGCGCAAGCCGCGCGACATCGGCGTACTGATGGAAGTGGCTGCCTGGCGCGAGCGCGAAGCGCAGACGCGCGACGTGCCGCGCTCCCGCGTTCTGAAAGATGACGCCATGGTCGAAGTGGCTTTGGCGGCGCCGCGCACGGCGGAGGCACTTGGCAATCTGCGGGCTTTCCCGCGTGGCATGGAACGCTCGCGCGGCGGCGCCGAACTACTGGCCGCCATCGAGCGCGGCCTGGCGCGCGACCCCAAGACCTTGCCGAAGATCGAACGCGAACGGCGCAGCGGCGGCAATGGCGCGACCGTCGAACTGTTGAAAGTGCTGCTGCGGCAGGTGAGCGAGCGCCATGGCGTGGCGCCCAAGATGATCGCCACGGTGGATGATCTCGAAGCCATATCAGCCGACGACAACGCGCCGGTTGCCGCCCTCACCGGCTGGCGACGGGAGCTTTTCGGCGTCCGCGCGCTCGAACTCAAGCACGGGAAGCTCGCGCTGACCATCGAACGCGGCCGGGTGATCACCCTGGCTTGGCAGGATGCCCCGGCCGACGAGCCGGCGGTTGCCTAATTAACAGTCAAAAGCCCCCAAAGTGACCAAGGTCACTTTGACGAATCGAGCCAAATAAATAAGCTTGGCAAATCGTTTAAGCCTTGGGGGCTCCGATGCAGAAAAAATTAGCAGCAGAATTCTTTGGTACGTTCTGGCTGGTCCTGGGGGGCTGCGGTAGCGCCGTCCTGGCCGCCGCCTTTCCACAACTCGGCATCGCCTTCGCAGGCGTCGCCCTCGCCTTCGGTCTGACAGTTCTGACCATGGCCTACGCGGTCGGTCCGATTTCCGGCGGCCATTTCAATCCGGCTGTTTCCGTCGGTCTCGCGGTCGCGGGTCGCTTCTCCTGGGGCGAACTCATCCCCTACATCATCGCGCAAGTCGTCGGCGCCATCGCCGCCGCCGGCGTGCTCTATCTGATCGCCTCCGGCAAATCCGACTTCTCGCTCGCGGGCGGCTTTGCCGCCAACGGCTATGACGACCATTCGCCGGGCAAGTACACGATGGTGTCGGCGCTGATCTGCGAAGTGGTGATGACCGCGATGTTCCTGCTCGTCATCCTCGGCGCCACCGGCAAGAAAGCCCCTCCGGGTTTCGCGCCGATCGCCATCGGCCTCTGCCTGACCTTGATCCATCTGATCTCGATCCCGGTGACCAACACGTCGGTCAACCCGGCGCGTTCGACCGGTCAGGCGATCTTCGTGGGTGGATGGGCCTTGCAGCAGCTCTGGCTGTTCTGGCTCGCGCCGATCGTTGGCGCTGCCATCGGTGGCATCCTTCACAACGCCTTGCTGTCGCACGACGACTGACAGCTAAGTAGCAACACATCAGACGCCGTCGCTTCCTTGAAGCGGCGGCGTTTTTTATTTGTGCTTCATTCGATGACGATATCGGGCTCGCGGCCGATCAGGCGGCCGAGCTGCCGCAGACGATTGGCTAGGCGTTCGCTCGCCAGCGGCGCGAATTCGCGCGGCAGTTTCAAGACCACCTTGCCGCGCCGACAGACGAGCGGCGTCTTGGGCAGAACATCAGGCATGGCGGCGGAGACCGAATAGCCGACGCGCATGGCGGCGCCGAGAAGCTGCGCGCGATCCAAGAGGCGCGGCGTCGCCAGCATGCGCAATTGCGGGCTGACGTCATGTTCGAAGCCCATGTGGCGATACGAGGTCGCCAAGGCCAGATAGGCGCGACCGCTATGGTCGATGGAGACGAAAGCCGCGTTGGCGATGATGTTGAACGACTGCTCGCCGCGATAATCCGGATGGGCGCGCCAGCCGATATCGGCGAGCAGACAGGCCGCATGGCGCAGGCGCTGTTCGTTCTTGGTCTCGTCGATATGGGTCGAGCGCATGAAGGCGTCGGTCCAGGCGCAGAGATCCCAGCCATGGCGCGGGGCGCGCGAGCGGAGAATGTTGAGATCGCTCGCCGCCTGGATCAGCGGATCGATCTTGCGTTCTTGCGCGTCGAGACGTTCGTAAAGCAGGCCTTCGCGCAAGCCCAAGGCGGAAACGACGATCTGATTTGGCCGGGCGCGACGAATGATCTCTTCCAGCACGACGGCGCCATAGGCGAGCAGTGGACGACGGGCGGCCGCGACGCTTTCGATCGCCACCAAGGCCTCGGCATTGACCCGCTCGACCAGCGAGACGAAATCCTCCGCATCGCGGCGGGGAATGATGTAGCCGTGCATGACATTCAGCGGATAGTTGCGCTGATGCATATGCAAGCGCGCCAAAGCGCGCCACGTCCCGCCGACCGCATAGAAGGTGCGGCCCTTCAACTGGTCGAGGCCTTTGACCTGGGCGATCGCATCGCGCACCAGCTTGCTCGCCTTTTTCGGCGAACGTCCGGTCATGTCCATCAGCGCGAGGCCGCCCAGCGGCAGGGACACGCCCTTGCCCAACCGGCCACCGTGCACTTCGTTCAGTTCCAGCGAACCGCCGCCAAGGTCGCCCACCACGCCGTCGGGCGCATAGAATCCTGACACCACGCCCAAGGCCGCAAGCCGCGATTCCCGTTCGCCTGACAACAGGTCCACGGGCGCGCCCAGGGTCTTTTCAGCCGCGGCAAGAAATTCACGGCCGTTCTTGGCGTCCCGCGCGGCGGCGGTCGCCAGCACGTGGACATCTTTGATCTTAAGCAGGTCGCAGAGCACGCGGAAGCGCGACAATGCCGACAGCGCCCGCTCGACCCCCTCCTCGTTAAGCTTACCCGTCGTGGCAACGCCGCGACCGATGCCGCACAACACTTTGTCGTTGTAAATCGGCGTCAGAGCGCGCGTCAGCCCTTCATAGGCGACCAGCCGAACCGAGTTTGAACCGATATCGACGACCGCGAGGGGCTTGAGCGCTTCGAGTCTGCCGGGAGCCTTGTTACCGGGTGGAACCATTCGACTTGCGCGTGTCCTTGCGTCTTGAAAGCGAACGCGGGCTGGACTCCCTCAACGACTTTCCACGACCCGACAGCGACGGGTTGGTCATGAAATAATTGTGGGCGTTGAACGGTTCCTCGCCAGCGCGCGGGACTATGCGCTCGCTCGATCCGTCGGGCAAGACCCGGTAGCTCTGCTGGTTGTCGATAAGGTTAGCCACCAGAATTTGGTCAAGCACCTGCTCGTGCACCGTCGGATTGGTCATCGGCGTCATCACCTCGACGCGCCGGTCCAGATTGCGCGGCATCAGGTCGGCCGAGGAAATATAGACATGGGCATTCTTGTGCGGCAGGCCGTGGCCGTTGCCGAACGCATAGATGCGGGCGTGCTCAAGGAAGCGGCCGATGATCGACTTGACGCGGATGTTGTCGGACAGGCCTGGGACACCTGGCCGCAGGCAGCAGATGCCGCGCACCACCAGATCGATCGACACGCCCGCCTGGCTCGCCCGGTAGAAGGCATCGATGATGACCGGATCGACCAGCGCGTTGCACTTGGCCCAGATCGCCGCCGGGCGGCCATTCTTGGCGTGTTCGATCTCTTCGTCGATATGGGTCAGCAGCCGCCGCTTGAGACTGATCGGCGACACGGCCATGCGTTCGAGATCGTCCGGCTCGGCATAGCCGGTGATGAAATTGAAGACACGTCCGACATCGCGGCCGATCACCGGATCGGCGGTGAAATAGGACACGTCCGTGTAGATGCGCGCCGTCTGCGGGTGATAGTTGCCGGTGCCGACATGGCAATAGGTGGTGAGCCCCGTACCCTCGCGGCGCACGACCATCGACAGCTTGCCGTGGGTCTTCAATTCGATGAAGCCGAAGACGACCTGGGCGCCGGCGCGCTCCAGATCGCGCGCCCAGCGGATATTGGCTTCTTCGTCGAAGCGTGCCTTCAGTTCGACGAGCGCGGTGACCGACTTGCCGCCCTCGGCAGCTTCGACGAGCGCACGCACGATCGGGCTGTCAGCAGAGGTGCGATAGAGCGTCTGCTTGATGGCAATGACGTTGGGATCGCGCGCTGCTTGCGCGATGAATTGCACCACCACGTCGAAGGATTCATAGGGGTGGTGGACGACGAGATCTTTCTGCTTGATCGCGGCGAAGCAATCACCGCCGTTCTCGCGTACGCGCTCGGGGAAACGCGGATTGTAGGGCGTGAATTTTAGCTCGGGTCGATCAATCGAGACGACCTCGCTGAGTTCGTTCAGCGCCAGCATGCCCGAGTTGATGAAGACCTCGTCGACAGCCGCATCGAGTTCGTCAGCGACGAACTGTTGCAAATCTTCCGGCGTCATCGCATCGAATTCGAGGCGAATGACGCGGCCACGCCGACGGCGCTTCAACGCGGTTTCGAAAAAGCGCACGAGATCCTCGGCCTCTTCCTCGATTTCGATATCGCTGTCACGGATGACGCGGAAGTAGCCGCGCCCGATGATCTTATAGCCGGGGAATAGCCGCGCCGCCTGCGCGGCGATGACGCTTTCGAGCGGCACGAATTTCGTCTCGCTGCCGCCGAGCGCCGCCGGAATGCGGACAAAGCGCTCGACCTTGTTGGGCAGGCGCACCAGCGCGTTGAGGCGATTGCCTTCGCGTACGCCGGACAGTTGCAGGACGACGCTGAAGCCGAAATTGGGAATGAACGGAAACGGATGCGCGGGATCGACGGCCAGCGGCGTCAGCACCGGAAAAATATGCAGGTTGAAATGGTCATCGAGCCATTGCGCTTCGCCGGCCTCGAGATCGGCCGGTTCGACGATGCGGATGCCGACACCGGCCAATTCCTCGCGCAGTTCGATCCAGCGCCTCTGCTGGGCATCGGTGAGCGTCATCACCCGTTCACGCAGCTTCGCCAGTTGCTCGGCCGGCGGCAGGCCGTCATCGGACCTGGTGGTAACGCCGGAGCGCACCTGGCCGCGCAGACCCGCCACGCGGACCATGAAGAATTCATCGAGATTGTTGGCCGAGATCGACAGGAAGCGGAGCTGTTCGAGCAACGGATGGTTGCGGTTCGAAGCTTCCGCCAGAACCCGATTGTTGAATTCGAGCCAGGACAGTTCGCGGTTGATGAAGCGGCTTTCGCCTTCGGCGAGTTCGACCTGCACGGGACCGAGATGCTGGGTGTCCGCAATCTGATCCTGAGCGGCGTTTGTCAGGCTCGCGGCAATTTCACTCGGCACGGGAAAGGCCCTTTCTAGCGTATGGTAAATGCTGGTCCTTCATCAAACAGATGACAGTACGATGACAGAATTGCGTCAATGGTCGGCTTCCAGCCGTTTCAACACTTCGCCGGCCATGGGCCGGGTCACCGCCCTGCCCCGCGCCAGCGCCTCCCGGTCGAGAATGGCGACGACGGACCGGGCGGCGGCCAGCGAGCGCTCGATCCGGGCCGCGAGAAATTCGATCACCGTGGCATCGACCTGCAACTGCCGATCCATGAAGAGTTTGACCAGGACCGCCCGCACCAGGGCGTCATCCGGCTCGCCGATTTCCACGGCGGGCGCCCGGCGCAGGCGCGACAGCAGATCCTTGGTCTTCAATCCCCAGGAATCCGGCCACTGGCGGGCTGTCACGGCCAGGAAAGTACCGCTTTCAGTGGCCAGATTGATCAGGTGAAACAGCTCTTTTTCCACGCCAGCGGCCCGGTCCGCATCCTCGACCAGAACGGCGGGATTTTGCACCAGCGCCTGCAGGTCGGTCGTCGCCAGGGCGGCGGCGGGCAGGATGCGGGCGCCGGCGGTTTCGGCCCAAATGGCGCCGAGATGGCTCTTGCCCGCCCCGGTCGGCCCCAGAAGGAGCAGCACGCGGCCCGGCCAGTTCGGCCACGCGTCGAAGCGGGTCCAGGCCGCCTCGTTGGACGGAGAAACAAGAAAATTCTCGCGGCTGAAGCTGGGTTCCAACGGCAGATCGAAGGCCAGTTGCCCACTCACGGCTCCACCCCGCGATAGAGCGCGCTCTCGCGATAGCGCTCGATACCGAAGCGGATCAGCACGCCGATAGCGGCCGCCACGGGCACCGCGACGATCAGGCCGGTGAAACCGAACAGGGAGCCGAAGGCGAGCAGCGCGAACATCAGCCAGACCGGATGCAGGCCGATCGAGGCGCCGACGAGACGCGGCGTCAGCACATTGCCTTCGAGGAATTGGCCGGTGCCCACCACGACCAAAACCATGATCAGCAGCCAGGGGCTCGGCCAGCCCTGCACGATGGCGAGGATCGCGGAAATCACCAGAACCGTCAGCGAGCCGACATAAGGAATGAAGCTGAGGAGGCCGCCGGTCAGGCCGATGACGAAGCCGAAGTTGAGGCCGATCAACAGCAGGCCGAAGCCATACCAGGCCGCCAGGAACAGACAGACCAGCGACTGGCCGCGCAGAAAACCACCGATGGCGGTGTCGATCTCGCGCGCCAGGCGATGCACGGTCTCGCGATGGGCGACCGGCACCAGGCCATCGAGCGTGCGGATCATCCGCTCCCAGTCGACCAGCATGTAGAAGGCGACGACCGGGGTGATGACCAAGAGCGAGGCGATGCCGATCAACGTCGATCCGCCCGAGATGATCGAACCGAGGAGCCCGGTCAGCCAGCTTACGCCCTTGCCGACGAGATTGCCCACGGGCCCCGACACATCGGCCGGCTTGCCGTCGCCCAAGCCGAGTTTCTGGAAAATATCGACGCCGATCCAGCTGGATAAAAGGTTGCCCTGTTCGCTGGCGAGGGTGCGCGCCAGATCCTGCAGCCGGTTGATGTAGCCCGGCACGTTCTCGGCGAAATGCGACAGTTGCGTCACCACCAGCGGCACGATCGCCACCAGCACGACGACGAAGAAAATGACCGAAACCGCGAGGATGACGATGCAGGCGACGAGGCGATTGATGCCCATGCGCTGCAGGCGGTTGGCCACCGGATTCAGCAGATAGGCGAGCGCCATGCCGGCGACGAAGGGCATCAGCACGCCGCTGAACAGCCACAGCGCCAGCACGGCGACCGCAAGCGCCGCGAGCCAGAAGGCCAATTGCCGTTCGATCCGCATGCCGGGTTCCCGCGCCCTCTACGATTCCATGTGCCGGAGCCATTGCCTGACATAGGCTCCGGCGGAAAGCAGCGTCAGCGCCGCGACGATCCACACCGATCCTTCAAACCACAGACTGAGCGGCAGGTCGAAGGCTTTTGCCGCCAGCACGGCGCTGGCAAAGGCAATTTGGACGGTGGTGTTAATTTTCGACACCCAGAGCGGCTTGATCGGCAGCGGCCGGTCGAGCAGCACGGCGACCAGGACGCCGGCGATGATCATGATGTCGCGGGAAACAACGAGGATGGCGATGAAAGCCGGAATGACGCCGGTGATCGCCAAGGCGATGTAGATCGAGACCAGAAGCGCCTTGTCGGCCAGGGGGTCGAGCCAGGCGCCGAGTTCCGAGCGCAGATCGAGACGCTTGGCGAGCCAGCCGTCGATGGCGTCCGACACCCCGGCGATGACGAACAAAACGAAGGCCAGCCCCCACTTCGGCTGCACGATCATCGTAATGACCACGGGAACGAGCGCCAGGCGCAGCAGGGTAATAAGGTTTGGCAGGTTCGCCAGAAGTGTGTGGGCGCTCATTGCAGGCAGAATAACATGCGGAAACGGGACCCGGACAGGCCGGTTAGGAACAATTCAAGCGGTTTTAGCATGCCCGCCCCCGTCTTTTCGAGACGGAACGACGGTGGCGGGCGCCTTCCACCTGAATCTAGTGATTGCCCCTTGAATCTACTGGGTGCCTTCGAGGCCCAGATGGCGCACCAGTGCCCCCCACTTTTCCCGCTCGCTGCGCATATAGGCGCGCATCCCCGCCTCGTCGGGCGTATCGAAGGGAATCAGGCCCAGGCCGGCGATCCGGCTCTTGACCTCCGGATCGGCCATGATCGTCTTCATGGTGCCATGCAGGCGCGCCGTCACTTCCTTTGGCGTGGCGGCCGGCGCCAGCAGCATGTGCCAGGAAACCGCCTCGAAATCCTTGACGCCGGCCGCCTCGGCGAAGGTCGGCGTGTCGCTGATCGCATCGAGGCGCTGCGCCGATGACACGGCGATGGCGCGCAGCTTGCCGTCCTTGATCAGCGGCACCGAGGCGCCAGCCTCGGCGAAGCCGAGATTCACATGGCCCGAGACGATGTCCATGATCGACTGCGGCGTGTTGCGATAGGGCACGTGCGTGCCAGCCAAGGCAAACCGCTGTTTGACATATTCCATCGCCAGATGCTGCGACGTGCCGATGCCGGGCGACGAATAGTTGAGCGGCCGCTCGCCCGCCTTCATGAAGGCGATCAGTTCCGGCGCGGTCTTGGGCGGCAGCGACGGATCGATGACCAGCACGAACGGCGATTTGGCATAGAGCGCCAGCGGCACGAAATCCTTCTCGGGATCATAGGGCATCTGTTTGAACAGCACCGGATTGACCGCCACCGGCGTCGCCGTCACCACGCCCAGCGTATGCCCGTCAGGCGTGGCGGAGGCGACAGCCTGCGCCGCCAGCATGAAGGAAGCGCCCGGCCGGTTGTCGACGACCACGGGACGGCCCAGCGCCTGCTGCAGCTTTTCGCCATAGAGACGCACAATCGTGTCCATGCCGCTGCCGGCGGCCAGCGGCAGAACGATGGTGATGTTTTTGGAAGGCCAGTTCTGTGCCCAAACCGCCGTGGTCCCCGCCCACAGCAAAGCGCACGCGGCCGCGAATGCCCGTAAAGCTCGCATCGTCCCCTCCCCCGATCAGCTTTCAGCACCGGAAAGTGTAACTTTGGACCTTGGGAATGCAAGCTGGGCCAGGCTTTCCCCAGATCTGCCGGCGATCCGGACCTGGCACCTCGCAAAACCCTCTCATGACCCTCTCTTGGCCTTGCCTCCGGCGGCGGCGGGCGCTAACCCCCCTGTATGAGCCAGCCCCCCAAAACCGGCCTGACCTATGCGCAGGCGGGCGTCGACATCGACGCCGGTAATTCGATGGTAGACAAGATCAAGCCGCTGGTGCGCGCCACGCGCCGGCGCGGCGCTGATGCGGAAATCGGCGGCTTTGGCGGCCTTTTCGACCTGAAAGCGGCAGGCTTTACCGATCCGATCCTGGTTGCCGCCAATGACGGCGTCGGCACCAAGGTGAAAATCGCCATCGACAGCGGCATTCACGACACGGTCGGCATCGACCTTGTCGCCATGTGCGTCAACGATCTCATCGTCCAGGGCGCCGAACCGCTGTTCTTCCTCGACTATTACGCCACCGGCAAACTCGATCCGGAAGCCGGCGCCGCCGTCGTCAAGGGCATCGCCGAAGGCTGTATCGACGCGGGCTGCGCCTTGATCGGCGGCGAGACCGCCGAAATGCCCGGCCTCTATGCCAAGGGCGATTACGATCTCGCCGGTTTTTCCGTCGGCGCGGCCGAACGCGGCGCATTGTTGCCGAAGGCCGGCGTGACCGCCGGTGACGTGCTGTTCGGCCTGCCCTCCTCGGGCGTCCATTCGAACGGCTTTTCGCTGGTGCGCCGCATCGTCGAACATGCCGGTTTGAAATGGACCGACGATGCGCCCTTCAAGCCGGGCACGGCTCTGGCGCAAGCGCTGCTGACGCCGACGCGCATCTATGTGAAGCCGCTGCTGAAAGCCTTGAAGGCGACCGACGGCATCAAGGCGCTGGCGCATATCACCGGCGGCGGCTTTCCCGACAACATTCCCCGCGTGCTGCCCGACGGCACCGGCGTGATGCTCGATCTCGACGCCATTCCGGTTCTGCCCGTCTTCCAATGGCTGGCGAAAGCCGGCGGCGTGGCGGAAGCGGAAATGCTGCGCACGTTCAACTGCGGCATCGGCATGATCGTTGTCGCCGAAGCCGCCAAGGCGGCCGACGTCGAACGCGCTCTGCGCGAGGCCGGCGAAGCGCCGGTGCGCATCGGCGAGATCACCACGCATGCGAGCGGTGAGCGCGTCGCGACACGCGGACGGCTGGCGCTATGAGCATGCGCCGGCGCACGGCGATCTTCATCTCGGGGCGTGGTTCCAACATGACCTCGCTGATCGAAGCCGCGCGCGTGCCGGAATTTCCCGCCGAAATCGCGCTCGTCCTGTCGAACCGTCCGGACGCGCCAGGACTAGCGACGGCGAAAGCGCGCGGCATCGCCAGCGCCGCCGTCGACCACAAAATCTATGCCGGTCGCGAAGCCTTCGAAGCCTCGCTGCAACAGGTGCTCGAAATCAACCGTATCGAGTTCATCTGTCTCGCCGGCTTCATGCGGTTGCTGACACCTGCGTTCACGACCCACTGGGCCGGGCGGATGCTCAACATCCACCCCGCCTTGCTGCCGTCCTACAAAGGTCTGCACACGCACGAGCGGGCCCTGGCCGATGGCGTGAAGATCCACGGCTGCACGGTGCATTTCGTCGTGCCGGAAATGGATGCCGGCCCGATCATCGCCCAGGCTGCGGTGCCGGTGCTCGACACCGATACGCCGGAGACTTTGGGCGCCCGCGTGCTGGCGCAAGAGCATGTGATTTACCCGCGCGCGCTGGAACTGGCGGCCTCCGGCCGGCTGCGGATCGAAAACAATCGCGTTGTCGGCGCCTGCTGGAACGTCAATCACACGGCGCTGGTGGTGCCCGAACGCGAAGACGAAGACGGCTGATCTCTTGGCCTGACTGCGCTATCATGGCGCCATGAGCGCGCCACGGCCCAGCACAGTTCGGCAATATGACGATGGCGTGGATAGCTGGTCCATCGTCGCGGCGCCGGCCGCGAAAGCTCTGGCCGGCCTCGTCAGCAGCTACGCCAGCTACACCGAGAAAACCCAGTCCTTCGGCGCGCGACGGGAACTCGCCTCGACATCAGGCGTGCTGATCTTCGCCCTCGACGAACCGCTGTCGATCGTCGGCGCCGATGGAATAGAGATCGTGGTGAAAGCGGGAGAAGCGTTCATCGGCGGCGCGGCCGATGCCACGTCGATCTCCCGGGCGCTCGGCCCACAGCGCGGCCTGCACGTCTTTCTATCGGCAGCGGGCCTTGCCGCCGTCTGCAATGCGCCCCTGGCCGAGATCGCCAATCGCGTTCTCCCTTTGAGCACGTTTCGTAGCACCGTCGCGCGTGACCTTGGCGCGCGGCTGGTCGAAGCGCGCAATGCCGACGAACAGTTCGACCTTGCCGATCAAGCCTTGATGCATTGGTTCGCCGATGTCCCCGTGTTCGATAAAACGATGCATTGGGCGATGGAGCAATTCCAGGCCGCCGAACCGGCCGCCGTCGCCGACATCGCCAAGGAAATCGGCTGGAGCCGCAAACATCTGACCCAACGCTTCACGACCCTCACCGGACATTCGCCGCAGACCTATCGACGGCTGGCCCGGTTCGGGCGTTTCACGGCGCGCTTGATGGCACGGCCCACCGACAGTCTGGCGGAACTGGCCGCCGAGACGGGCTATTACGACCAGTCGCACCTGACGCGCGACGTGCAGGCGCTGAGCGCTCTCACGCCAGGCGAGTTGCGGGCCAGCCTGCTGCCGGGGCTCGGCGGCTTTCGCGAGGACTAGACGCGCCGAAGCTCCCTACCCTCCAATGATTTCGCTGATCTGCACGATGGGCGTGATGTCCGTATAGTTGGCGACATCAGCGACAATCTCCGCGCGGTGGGGGCCGAACGCCTCCTGGAATATTCCTAGGCTCGGTAAGTAGATGTGGCACGCCGCGACGAACTCCGGCGCGCTTCCAGGTTCGCCACCCGCAAGACCCTTATCGATCTCGTAGCGCAGGCAGGCATCGCCGAGCCGTTCCTGGATCAGTGGCAGGTGGCGGGTGCGGTAGTACTCGTGATCGAACCTCGAGCCGCCATCGGCCGGATAGTAGACACTCATCTTGATCATGGTCCGGCTCCTGCCTGAACGCCTCTGCGAGCGTCCACGGGACATTTCTAGAGCAAATTGCGTTTCGATAGAAAGTCAAACGGCAAAACGCCTTAACGCGGAATCCGGACGGGAGCCGCAGGTTACATCCGTACAAGACGCCAAGCTGAACAAGCGGCACAATCAAGGATGGAAACCAGCAAGGAGCATTCATGGTCCGCCCCGCTCTCATCCCCTGCCTACGCTACAAAGATGCCCCAGCGGCAATCGATTTCCTCTGCCGCGCCTTCGGCTTCAAGGAACATGCGGTCTATCGCGACGACGCCGACCCCAAGATCGTTGTCCACGCGCAACTGACGCTCGACGACAACATGATCATGCTCGGGAGTGATCGCCCGAATGAAACCACCGATCTCTACGGCTGGAAGACGGTGAAAGAGGCCGGCTGCATCACCATGTGCATTTACGCGGTGATCGACGATCCCGATGCCCATGCGGCGCATGCCAAAGCCGCGGGCGCGCACATTCTCAGAGGGCCTTACGACAACCAAGGCTATCCTGGCCGGGCCTATGACGTGGCCGATCCGGAAGGCAATGTGTGGAGTTTCGGCAGTTACGATCCCTTCGCCACACACGGCTGATCTTCACACCTTCAACGTGTGGCCGGTCAGCACCTTCCAACGTTTCAGCAGATCGCCCCGCCGCGCCGGATACTTTTGGCCAATCTCGTAGCGGCTGATGCGATCGGTGCGGAAGGAGCGAAAATCCTGCCGCCATTCGCACCAGGCCAACACGACCCGCACGGAATCGAAATAAGCCAGACCGAAAGGCCAGATGGTGCGGCTGGTCTTGGCGCCGACGGCATCGGCGTAATCGATCGTCACGCGAACGCCTTTGCGGATGGCTTCGCGCACGGGAGCGACGTCGATATTCTCCACGACGATGCGCTCCTCCATCGCCGGCGCGAACAAGGAGGATTCCATCAGGACCGGCTTCAAAGCCTCCGGCAGAATGGTGGCGATCTTGGCTTCGACATCGTCGGCGGCGCGCGCCAGCGAGGCATCGGCGCGAGCCCGCAGCCAGCGCAGGCCGACCAGGATCGCCTCCACCTCATCGGCGGTGAACATCACCGGCGGCAGATCGTAGCCTGGCTCCAGCACATAGCCGACGCCGGCCTCGCCCCGGATCGGCACCCGATTGGCCTGAAGGGTCGCAATATCGCGGTAAACCGTGCGCAGGGAGACCTCTAGCTCCCGCGACACCACCTCGGCGGTTACCGGGCGCCGGTGGCGCCGCAAAAGTTGCACAATGTCGAGAAGACGAGACGATCTGGTCATGAGGGCTAGAATGCAACGCGCTGCTGACAGGCTTTGTCAGGAGCGTGTCAGTAGAGCCCCGATGCTCTTAAAACGCAACGGAGGGGTGTCATGGTTAAATTGCAGGTGTTTGGGCCCGGTTTCGGGCTGGTCGATCCGAGCCCCTTTGTCATGAAGGCTCATATGTTGCTGCGGATCGCCGGCATCCCCTACGAGCCGGTGCGCGGCGACGTGCGCAAGGCGCCAAAGGGCAAGTTTCCGGTGATCGAGGACGACGGCGAGATCATCGCCGACTCGACCTTCATCCGCCTCCATATCGAAAAGAAGTATGGCTTCGACTATGACGCCGGCCTCACGGCCGAACAGCGCGGCAGCGCCTGGGCGGTCGAAAAAATGCTGGAGGACCATGTCTATTGGACGGTGCTGCACGAGCGCTGGCTCGAGCCTGAAAATTTCGCCCGTGGCCCGGCGCATTTCTTCGACGGCATGCCGGCACCGCTGCGCCCGCTCATCCGCCACATGGTGGTGAAAGAGGTCCGCAAGAATGCGCATGGCCACGGCATGGGCCGCCATACGAAAGATCAACGGACTTATCTGGCGAGCCGCGCCATCACGGCGGTGGCGCAGGTGCTTGGCGACAAGCGTTATCTCATGGGCGACAAGCCCTGTGGCGCCGACGCAACGGTCTATGCCTTTCTCACGGCCTCGCTCTGCGAAATTTTCGCCAGCGACATTCGCGGCGAAGTGAAGAAACACGCGAACCTGATGGCCTATGCGCAACGGATGGAAGAACAATATTTTCCCAAGGACGAAAAACGCGCGGCCTAATCAACCATCCGGCTCCGATAATGTCCGCGATCATAGAGCGTTGATCGCGGACCGCGAGAGTGATCCAATGAACATGGGTTTACGGGGTCACCTCGCGGGATATTCTTTTTGAAAACCACCCGGGCATTTTATCGATCGCTGCTCAAACTTTGCATGTTTGTTGCCGCCGTTTTGTCCGCGCTCGCGCCGAGCCTGGCGCAAAACGCGCCCTCCCCTCCTCCCACCCCTTATCAATTTCGAGACGCCAATTTGCACCACATTCCCGATTATGACGTGCTTTCGCTGACCTTTCCGCCCGATCTCTGGCAACTCGCCATCGCGCCGCGTGACGACTACCTCGCCAAGATCAATCAGGATCCCCTGCCCCTGCAAAATCTTCGACTGCTGCTCGGCCTCGGCGAATTCGTGCATGAGACGTCGACGGAAAATCTCAACGCTTATTTCGACAATCCCGCCGCCACCCTGGCGCCCGACGTCTTGAAAGCTCTCACAGCGGCGGAGCTGTCCGACCGGGCGCGTGTGCTGGCCGAGGCAATCACCGTCTTCGGCACGAATTATCCGGTCGACAACAGGAAGCGCGCCGATTTCTTTTCGAAGAGCTTTTTGCGTGTCGGCGAAGGTATTCTGCCCGATCTCTCCAAACCGCCGACGGATACTGAAATCAAACTGCTGGAGCTGGGGAAACAATTCATCGGCAAAATAAAATTTCGCGGCGAAGTGGAGGGCTATGCCGCACGCGATTCTGTTGTCGCAGCGGCCCTCAAACAAGCGCGAGAAAATCTGTCCGACGACAACCGTCTTTCCTATCTGCAAGAACAACTGTTGCCGGGGCCATCCGGCTTCGGCGATGCCGCGACGATCCAAGCGGAGATCGCGCAAATGCCGCCGGCCTATCGCACCGTCTATGTCCTGACGCTGCTGATGGGCGAATTGTTCAACGGCGGCATGCATCAGTTCTTCAGCAATTCCAGCGGCGCTTTTGCACCCCACGCTGCCCAGGCCCTGCGCGATGTCGGCATGGATACTGCCGCCACGACCGTCGATCAGGCCATCGCCATGTTTCCCAAACCCTATCCGATCTCGACGCAGGAACGCCGGCGCGTTTCGTTCGCGCATGACTGGAATGCGTGGGATGACAAGCTCGACGCTTTGACCCATGACGTGGATGGCGAAGACATTCGCAAGGCCCTCACCACCTATGCGCTTAGGCAGGATATTCTGCCACGTTAGAATAAAGATGCTGAGCAAAATTGCGTTTCTGCCGAAACGCAATTTGCTCTAGACTGCGGGCCATGCCGTCGCCCGCTCGCTCTCTGTTCTGGCCCATCGCAATTCCGATGGCGATTGGCGTTCTCTTGCTTTTGGCGGCGGCCGCGAACCTCGCTCCTACACTTGCGTTTCTGGCGCGCGCCAAGGCGACCGAAGGAATATTTATCGGCGCCATCTCCCGCCCCGGCGGCAATCATGCTGGCGTCTTTCTTTACCCGCAGTTCAGTTTCCTGACGGATCCCAATGCACCGGCCCGTGTCGTGACATCGTCCAGCGGCTCGACGTCGCCGCCCTATGCGGACGGCGATACGGCCCGCATCTGGTATGATCCGGCTCATCCCGAGCACGCCGTCATCTCGTCCTTCTGGACGCTCTGGGCCGGACCGACCTTTCTGGCCATTCCCGGCCTGCTTTTCACCCTCATCCCGCTCATCGTTCTGGTGTTCATGCGCAGGCCGAAAAGCGGCAGAGAAACCATTCAATCCTGATCAAGAGGCTGGTGTCCGATGAAACTCGAAGGTGGTTGTTACTGCGGCAAGGTCCGCTATGTCGCCGAAGGCACGCCGCGCTTGCAGGCCGAATGCTATTGCCGCGCCTGCCAGCACGTCAGTGGCGGGGCGCCGCACATGTTCATGCTGCTGCCGCCCGATGGCTTCCGCTACGTTGAGGGACAACCCAAGACCTTCGCGCGCAGCGATTTGGAAAAACCGGTGACCCGCGAATTCTGCGAAGAGTGCGGCACGCATATGGTGACGCGGCGCCAAGACCTGCCCTTCGTCATCTTGAAAATCGGCACGCTGGACGACCCGACAGCCTTCGCGCCGCAAATGGCTATCTACACGGCGGAGAAGCAGGCGTTCCACCACCCTGCGGAAGGTCTGCCAGCTTTCCCCGGCATGCCGCCGCGCTAATTGGTGCGTCTGATCCAAACGTGATTATCGTGGAACGCGGCGCCGCCGAAGGGCGCCGGCGTTTCGGCACGGGTCAAGGTGTTGATGCCCTTGCCATCCTCGAACGCATGGTTCGGCCAGATGCCTTCCGAGACCAGCACGCCGCGCTGCAGGCCGGGAAAAATCCTGGCGTGCAGCCGCACTTCGCCACGTCCATTGCCGAGCACGATCTTGTCGCCGTCGGCGATGGAGAGCGCCGCTGCGTCTTCCGGATGGACGAGCACGGTCGGCCGGCCTTCCCGCGCCAGGGATGACGGCGTTTCGTTGAAGGACGAGTTGAGGAAGGAGCGCGACGGGCTGGTCGCCAGTTTGAATGGATGCGTCGCGTCCGTCTTTTCGTTGACGTCCCAATGGTCGGGCAAGACCGGCATGTGCCGCCAGTCTTCCGACAATTCGCCGCCAAAGGGCACGCGCGACCAATCGGCCTTGAAATGATATTTGCGATCGGACCAGCCAAAGCCGTTGAGGAAATGCGCCGTCTCGAAATCCGTCTGCACGTCGCGCCAGTTGATCCTTTGCAGATCTTCGAACGAGCCCCAGCCCGATGAGCGCAAGCCGGCATCGATATGCTCACGCGGCGTCATGGCGAAGCCTGGATGTACGGCGCCGACACGTGCCGCGATGGCGCAGATCACGTCATGATTGGTGCGGCATTCGCCCGGCGGATCGACGAGCTTCTGCGCCAGTTCGATATATTGATGGCCACCGCCGGTGTAGAGATCGTCATGTTCGAGGAACATGGTCGCCGGCAAAACGATGTCGGCCATCAAAGCCGTTTCGGTCATGAACTGCTCATGTACCACGAGGAACAGGTCCTCGCGCGCAAAACCCTGTTTGACACGGGTTTGATCGGGCGCCACGGACACCGGATTGGTGTTCTGGATCAACATGGCTTTGACCGGCGGGCCGCCCTTCAGCGCATCCGCATCGCCGCAGAGAATGGCACCGACGCGGGACTGATCGAGCCAGCGGGTCGATGGGTCCATCACATCGGCGCCGGTGACCAAAGGCAGTTTCAGCCGGTAGATGCCGCCATTGTTGTGAAAGGCGCCGCCGCCCTCATATTGCCAGGCGCCGGTTACGGCCGCGATGCTCGCCGCCGCATGCATGTTGGACGCGCCATTGCGCTGGCGCGAGAAGCCGTAGCCGAGACGGAAATACGTCTTCTTCGTCGTGCCGACGAGTTTGGCGAAGGCTTCGATCTCTTCCACCGACAGGCCAGTGATATCAGACGCCCACGTTGGATCGCGCGTCGCCAGATGCGCCTCAAGCTCCCCTGGCGCGTCGGTATATTTTTCCAGATAAGCGCGATCCGCCAGGCCGTCGCGAAACAGAATGTGCATGACCGCGCAGGCCAGTGCGCCATCGCTGCCGGGCCGCAGGCAGAGCGCCATGTCGGCCTGTTTCATCGTGTCGTTTTGATAGATATCGATGACGACGATTTTCGCCTTGCGATCCTTGCGGGCGCGCAGGGCGTGGGTCATCACATTGACCTGCGTCGAAACCGCATTGGTGCCCCAGATGACGACGCAGTCGGATTTCGCCATCTCGCGTGGGTCGGGGCCGGCAAGAAAGCCCGTGCCGGCCAAAAATCCCGGCCACGCCAGATTGACGCAGATCGTGCCGTTGTGGCGCGAATATTTCTTGGCATGGGCGAGACGGTTGATGCCGTCCTTCATCACCTTACCCATGGTACCGGCATAATAGTTGAGCCAGATGCTCTCGGCGCCGAACTCTCTTTCCGCCTGGTTGAAATGGCCGCCGATTTCATCGAGCGCCTCGTCCCAGGTGATCCGCTGGAAGCGCCCCTCGCCTTTCGCGCCGATGCGCTTCAGGGGATAGAGCAACCGCTGCGGATGATGAACGCGCTCGGCATAGCGCGCCACCTTGGCGCAGATGACGCCCGCCGTATAACTCTGGTCCTTGGCGCCATGAATACGACCGATCCGCTGGCCGTCGATCACCTCGACGTCAAGCGCACAGGCTGACGGGCAGTCGTGCGGACAGACGGAGGGGCGATGTTCGATCTTTGGTTCGATCTTTGGTTCCATCTTGGCCGATGCGTTCATGGTCATGATTTAAACACCGCCGGCCCAGTTGGCTAGCGCACCAACGCCTCCGGATTGTCAGCCTCGCTGTCGGTTTCGAAGGAGAGAACCCGGTTCATCCGCTCGACGTCGAGCGTGCCCTCCCATTTCGACACGACGATGGTGGCGACACCATTGCCGACCAGGTTGGTCAGCGCCCGGCATTCCGACATGAACTTGTCGATGCCCTGAATGGTGGTGATGCCGACCACGGGGATCGTCGGGATTACCGACAAAGTGGCGACGAGGGTGGTGAAGCCGGCACCGGTGACGCCAGCCGCGCCCTTCGAAGTCAGGATCAGCACCGCCATGATGGCGAGCTGGTCGCCGATTGACAGCGAGGTGTTGGTAGCCTGCGCGACGAAGATCGCCGAGAGCGCCAGATAGAGAGTGGTGCCGTCGAGGTTGAAAGAATAGCCGGTGGGCACGACCAGGCCGACGACCGACTTTTCGCAGCCGAGATTTTCCAGCTTCGCCATCAAACGCGGCAGAGCCGATTCCGACGACGAGGTGCCAAGTACCAGCAGCAGCTCTTCCTTGATGTAGCGCACGAAGGCGATGATGCTGAAACCGGCCCAGCGCGCGATGAGACCGAGGATCACCAGCACGAAGAAGATCGAGGTCACATAGAAGATGATGAGCAGATAGATCGGATACCACAGGCTGCCGATGCCGAATTTGGATACGACATAGGCCATGGCGCCGAACGCGCCGATGGGTGCGGCCCGCATAATGACACCGACGATACCGAACATCACTTTGCCGACACGATCGACCATATCGAGCACAGGCTTGCCCGCTTCCCCCAGGCGGAAGAGCGCGAAGCCGAACAGCACAGCCAGAAACAGCACCGGCAGAATCTCGCCCTTGGCGAAAGCGCCGAAGAAGCTTTCCGGAATGATGTCGAGGAGAAATTGGGTTGTCGTGCTGTGTTCGGCCGCGGCGGTGAAGGTCGCGATCGCATGCGGATCAATGGTCTTTGGATCGATGTTGGCGCCGACGCCCGGATGCAACACATTGATCACCACGAGGCCAACCACCAAGGCCACCGTCGTCATGATCTCGAAATAGATGATGGCGGTGAGGCCGACACGGCCTACCTTCTTCATGCTCTCCATGCCGGCAATGCCGACGACGACGGTGCAGAAGATGATCGGCGCGATGATCATGCGGATCAGCTTGACGAAGCCGTCGCCCAGCGCCTTGACGCCATCCGAACCGGCAATGTCGGGCCGGAAATAACCAAGCGCAACGCCCAGCGCGATGGCGATCAACACCTGCACATACAGATGCGACCACCAGGCTTTATCTGGGGATGTGGGCTCATGGGTTGCTGAAATGGATGAAGATGACATCGCCTGCACCTCTCGCCTGCGAAACAGTTCGTCTTCGCATTGCCGAGGCGGACCGTCACCCGACGGTTATCTGGCCTCGTCATCGGTGAGGCAAATCACGAGATGTTGCTTGCCGGAGCGGCGTTTGACGATGCGCTGCAACAAGACCGAAAGCAAAACAGCCAGGTCACGCGACGGTGACCTGGCTGCCGTAATCTGTGGAACGCTATAAAATCGTCAGCCGACGATTTCGTTGCCGGAGAAGAACTGGGCGATTTCGATCGCCGCTGTCTCGGCAGCGTCGGAACCATGCGCGGTGTTCTCGCCGACCGATTCAGCGAATTCCTTGCGGATCGTGCCCGGCGCGGCGTTGGCCGGATTGGTGGCGCCCATCACTTCGCGATATTTGGCGATGGCGTTCTCGGCTTCCAGCACCTGAACGACGACGGGGCCCGAGGTCATGAACTCGACCAGCTCACCGAAGAACGGGCGTTCCTTGTGGACGGCGTAGAAGGTTTCGGCCTGCGCGCGGGTCATCTGAATGCGCTTCTGAGCGACGATGCGCAGTCCCGCCTTTTCGATCAGCGCATTGACGGCGCCGGTCAGGTTGCGGCGGGTCGCATCGGGCTTGAGGATCGAAAAGGTACGTTCGAGGGCCATCTGGCTGGGCTTTCCTGAAAATCAGTGGAAGGAGCGGCGCTTATAGACGGAGGATTTAACAGGTTCAAGGAACGACCAAGCAGGCGATTTTGCAGGCGATTTCGGCTTGTTTTAAATATTGATATTCCCGATCAAATATCATAGATGCATCGGAAATATCAATTAAAGATCGGTCCATGAATCTCCGCGACCTCCAATACATCATCGCCTTGTCCGAACACGGCCATTTCGGCAAGGCCGCCGCCGCCTGCAATGTCAGCCAGCCGACGCTGAGCGGCCAAATTGCCAAGCTCGAGGAAGAACTCGGCATCGCGGTGTTTCACCGGGTCGGCCGTTCCGTGCGGCCGACCGAGGCCGGCGAGGAAATCATCGAACATGCCCGGCGTGCCGTCTCCGCCTCGCAGGACATCGTCGATATCGCGCGCGCCAATCGCGATCCCCTGTCGGGCCGCCTGCGGCTTGGCGTCATCCCGACGCTCGGGCCCTATCTGATGCCCTATGTGCTGCCGGCGGCCGCCGAGAAACTGCCCAACGCGCCGCTCGTCATCGTCGAGGACTTAACCGGCAATCTGGTGCCTTTGGTAGCGCAAGGCAAACTGGATGCGGCGATCATCGCCACGCCGCCGGAGCCGGCGGAGCTGACGTCGATGGAGTTGTTCGACGAACCATTTTGGGTGGCCACACCCGCCAATCACCCCCTGCTCGCCTTGAAGACCGTCAGCGCCTCCGACATCGATCCAAAATCGCTACTGCTGCTCGCCGATGGCCACTGCCTGCGCGACCAGGTGGTCGATCTCTGCCGCCAGCAGGAGGCGAGCATCGCCGGCCACGCGGATATTCGCGCCACGTCGCTGGAGACGCTCCTGCATCTCACGGGCGCTGGTTTCGGCGTGACGCTCGTGCCGCAGATGGCGATCGAGAGCGGCCGCGCCTCCGGCGTGCAGATGTCGATCCGCCCCCTCGCCGGCGATGATGCAACACGACGCATTCGCCTGATCTATCGACGCAACAGTCCGCGCCTGAAGGCGCTCGTCGAATTGGCGCGACTGATCCGCGCCGCTTTGCCCGAGCCGATGCGCAAACTGCAAAAATAGAGTCACACGATTGGCCGCGTCGATGATCTTCATCGGCACGGCCGATGCGGCGCGGCTTCACCACAACGATGGATGCGGCGCATTGCCTCACCTTCTTACTCCAGTGCGATCAGTCACATTGACAGTCAGTCTCGAATAATTCCAAAAACAATTCCAATCTGGAGCTTGAGGCTGTTTGTGCCGCCAAAAACGCATCCGGAGAGACCGGCAATCGCATTGAGTGAGAGGCAAAAAATGGCTCTTAAGGGCAGCAAAACTGAAGACAACCTGAAGGAAGCATTCTCGGGTGAATCCCAGGCCAACCGTCGCTACCTGTATTTCGCTCAAAAGGCCGACGTCGAAGGCTACAATGATGTCGCCGCCGTGTTCCGCTCGACCGCTGAAGGCGAAACCGGCCACGCCCATGGCCACCTCGAATTTCTGGAAGCTTGCGGCGACCCGGCCACCGGCCTGCCGATCGGCGCCACCAACCTGAACCTCGCCGCCGCCGTCGCTGGCGAAACGCACGAATACACCGACATGTATCCGGGCATGGCGCGCACGGCCCGCGAAGAAGGCCACGAAGAAATCGCCGATTGGTTCGAAACGCTGGCCAAGGCCGAGCGTTCGCACGCTGGCCGCTTCCAGCGCGCCCTCGACGAACTCAAGTAAGCACGCCGCAACGTTGAATTGATCCACAGCTGGGTCAGGTTTCAGCACGCATGTACTATTTGCGGCCGGAGTTCTCGCTCCGGCCGCTTTCGTCTCACGCCCTGAAGGAACAGAGAAAGCCATGAGAGAGGGAAGTCTCGAAGCGCCGACCCGACATCCAATCGACTGGCAGAATCCTGAGTTCTATGACGAGGAGAAGCTCGACGCCGAACTGCGGCGCGTCTTCGACATCTGTCACGGCTGCCGCCGCTGCTTCAATCTGTGCGACTCCTTCCCTCGCCTGTTCGATCTCGTCGACGCAGCGCCCTCTGAAGAGCTAGACACCGTCGCCAGCAGCGATTTCAAATCGGTCGTCGATGCCTGCACGCTCTGCGACCTGTGCTTCATGACGAAGTGCCCCTATGTGCCGCCGCATTCGTTCGATCTCGATTTCCCGCATCTGATGCTGCGCTACCGCGCCGTCGAAGCGAAAAAGGGCGAAGCTCCGTTCATCGACAAGCAGCTCGCCGAAACCGATCGCAACGGCAAGCTCGTTGGCCTGGTCGCGCCGATCGCCAATGCTGTCACCGCGACGAACAACAAGTTCTCGCGCGCCGTTCTGGAGAAGGTCACCGGGCTCGACGCTCGCGCCGAATTGCCGACCTATGTGCGCTCGCCGCTGACCAGCACGGCGCGTGCGACGACGCCGGAAATCAACCGCGAGGCGCCAGGCTTCGGCCGCAAGGCCGTGCTCTATGCCACCTGCTTCAACAACTACAATGATCCGGGCCCCGGCCTCGCCGCGCGCGCCGTTCTCGCCCGCAACGGCGTCGAGACCGAAGTGGTGCATCCGCATTGCTGCGGCATGCCGATGCTCGAACAAGGGCATATCGCCGAAGTGGCGAAATCGGCGGAGATCGTCGCCAAGGCGCTCGGCGAGTGGATCGACAAAGGCTATGACGTGATCGCGCTGGTGCCTTCCTGCGCGCTGATGCTGAAATTCGAATGGCCGCTGATCGTGCCCGATAACGAGGCGGTGAAGAAACTGTCGAAGGCTACTTTCGATCTCAGCGAATATGTCGTCGACATCGCCAAGAAGAACGGCATCGCGCCGGGCATGGAACCGATCGCGGGCGGCGTGTCGCTGCACATCTCCTGCCATTCACGCGCCCAGAACATGGGCCAGAAGGCCAATGAGATGTTGAAGCTGCTGCCGCAGGCCGACGTGCAGGTGATCGAGCGTTGCTCGGGCCACGGCGGCGCCTGGGGCTTCAAGAAGGGCAATTTCGACGTCGCCAAGAAAGTCGGCAGGCCGGTGGCGCGCACGGCGCGCGATGGCGGCAAGGCTTTCGTGACATCGGAATGCCCGCTGGCCGGCGTCCACATCACCCAGGGCATCGATGCGCTGGGTACGGACAAGCCGAAACCGCAACTGGTGAAACATCCGATCCAGTTGCTCGCCCGCGCCTATGGACTCGATTTCTGAAGCCAAGCGACTACAAGCTGGCGGGTACAACCCGCGTTCCAGTTTCATCAATGAGCAGAACCATGGCCGCCAAACACGCACTCACCGCCGCCGACATCCTGCCTTGGGCCGAATATGCCAAGGATCGGATGGACACCCGCCGCCGCATCGGCCAGACGAAGCGCAATCGCCGTGTCGACGTCGGCCCCAACGTCACTTTCTATTTCGAAAATTTCGAAACCATGTGGCTGCAGGTGCAAGAGATGTTGCACATCGAGCGCGGCGGCGAAGAGCAGTTGAAGGACGAACTGGCGGCCTACAATCCTTTGATCCCGCAGGGCCAGGAACTCGTCGCCACCTTCATGATCGAGATCGACGAGCCGGAACGGCGCAAGCGTATTCTCAGCCGCGTCGGCGGCATCGAGGACACCGCCTTCATGATGATCAACGGCGAGAAGATCGCCGGCAGGCCGGAGGAAGACCAGGATCGCACTACCGAAGCCGGCAAGGCCTCCTCGGTGCAGTTCGTCCACTTTGCCTTCAGCCCGGCGCAGATCGAAGCCTTCAAGAAGCCCGGCACGCAAGTGATCGTCGGCCTCGGCCACGAGAACTATAATCACATGGCCGTGCTGACCGAAACGAGCCGCGCCGAATTGGCGAAGGATTTCGATTAAGTCTTCGCAGGCGGACGGATTTTATCCGTACCGGCTGAAGACGAGGGCCGCATTGACGCCGCCGAAGCCGAAGGCGTTGGACAAGACGTGGTCGACCTGAGCCGGCCGCGCACCGTCGGACAGCAGATCGAAGGCCTTCGCTTCGGGCATTGGCGTCTCGATGTTGAGGCTTGGCGGCAGGATTTGGTTCTGAAGGGCCAGAACCGAAAACACCGCCTCGATCGCGCCAGCGGCGCCCAGCATGTGGCCCGTTGCCGATTTGGTCGATCCGACAGGCGTGTTTTTGCCGCTCGATCCGAAAATTTTTTCCAAGGCCGCCAGCTCGGCTGCATCGCCGACGGGCGTCGAGGTGGCGTGCGCATTGACGTAGCTCACGGCTTTCGCCTCAATATTGGCCATGGCCAGCGCCATCTGCATCGCGCGCGCGGCCTCACGACCATCAGCCCATCCCGCCGTCACATGATGGGCATCCGTGGTGGTGCCGTAACCTGACAGAACCGCGAGCGGACGCGCGCCGCGCCGCTCGGCGTGGCTCAGCCGCTCGATGACCAGCATCGCCGCCCCTTCGGAGAGCACGAAGCCATCGTGATCGACATCGAAGGGGCGCGAGGCGCGATGCGGTTCAGCGTTGAAATTGAACGACAGCGCCTTTGCCGCCGTGAAACCACCGATGGCAACGGGATCGACGCAGCCTTCCGTGCCACCGCACAGAGCGATATCGACCTCGCCCGTGCGGATCATGCGCAGCGCATCGCCGATCGCCTGCGCCGAGGCCGCGCAGGCTGTGACCGGCGCACCGGCCGGTCCGTGAAAGCCGAAACGGATGGACACCTGCCCGGCGGCAAGGTTCGGCAAGAACGATGGCACGACGAAGGGCGAGAGGCGGCGCACGCCCAATGTTTTCACCGTCTCGGCCGCCCCCGTGATGGCGGGAACACCGCCAACACCGGTGCCGACAATCGTTGCTGTGCGCGCCCTCTCCTCAAAACTTTCAGGATGCCAGCCGGCTTGATCCAAAGCTTCCTGGGCCGCGGCCATCGCATAATGAATGAACAGATCGGTGCGACGCAGATCTTTCGGATCCATGGCCACTTCCGGATCAAAACCCTCGGGATCTTCCGCACGGGTTGGCACGAGACCGGCGATGGTGCACTTCCACCCTTGCGTATCGAAGCGTGTGTTCTGGCCGATGCCGCTCTGCCCGGCGATCAGCCTCTTCCAATTCGTGGCGACGCCGGCTCCCAAAGGAGACACGGCACCGAGACCCGTAACGACAATAGGTTCCTGCACTGAATGGGATTCCTGCTTCGCTCATTACCGTGTATATACACAGTATATAGCACACGAGGGGCGCCAGGCAAATCCGGAGATATCCTCACTCTTGCGACAGATGCTTGGCGACCTGAAGATAGGTCTTCGCGTCTCGATCCGATACGCGTTGTCTGAGTTCCGTGTTGGACCGCTGCCATTCCGTCAAAAGACGATCGAGCAAGGTGTTACCAGCCTTCGTGAGTTCACACAGTCGGGCATTGCCAGCGGCGCCCGTAACCCGCCGCACGAGCCCTTTGCGTTCAAGAAGATCGAGGTTTCGGGTCAGGCTGGTGCGGTCCAAATACACGCGCTGGGCCAAAGTCGCGACCGGCTCACCAGGAAGAAAACGGATGGCCGCCAGGAGCGAGAATTGCTGCACCGTGACGCCCAGAGGCTTCAGTTGAGCGTCGTATCGCCGCAACAAGGTTCGGGCGGCCGCGACGGTGTTCAGCACGAGGCATTTTGCAAGATCGTCAGGTAAAACCATGGCGAACGCTACCATAAGCGCGGCCCAATCCGTCAATACAGGGGTTGCATCGGCGGCCAAGTCCGCGCATGTGAGCGCCATGTTGCAGATCAACGATCTCACCTACCGCCTCGGACCGCGGGTTCTTTTCGACGATGCCAGCGCCTTCCTGCCGGAACGGGCGCGGATCGGCTTTGTCGGCCGCAACGGCGCGGGCAAGACCACCTTGTTCCGGCTGATCGCCGACGAGATCGCGCCCGAGAGCGGCACCCTGTCCCTGCCCAGCCGCGCACGGCTCGGCCGCGTCGAGCAGGAAGCCCCCGGCGGCCCGCAAAGCCTGATTTCCTTCGTACTCGATGCCGACAAGGAGCGCGCCGCTTTGCTGGCGGAGGCCGAAACCGCCACCGACGCCCATCGCATCGCCGACATCCAGACCCGGCTGGTCGATATCGAGGCCCATGCGGCCCCAGCGCGGGCGGCGGAAATTCTCGCCGGTCTCGGCTTCAACCATGAGGCGCAGCAACGGCCGCTGTCGGAATTTTCCGGCGGCTGGCGCATGCGCGTGGCGCTGGCGGCGGTTCTGTTCTCACGCCCCGATCTGCTGCTGCTCGACGAGCCGACAAACTATCTCGACCTCGAAGGCACGCTCTGGCTGGTCGAATATCTACGCACCTATCCAGCGACCATCCTGGTCATCAGCCATGATCGCGACCTTCTCGATGCGGTGGCCGACCATATCCTGCATCTGGAACGCGCGAAGCTCACCGTCTGGCGCGGCAATTACACGAGCTTCGAGAAGCAGCGCCGCGAACAGCAGGCCATTCAGGCCAAGCACATCAAGAAACAGGACGAGAAGCGCAAGCATCTGCAATCCTTCGTCGACCGCTTCCGCGCCAAGGCGACCAAGGCACGCCAGGCGCAATCGCGCCTGAAGATGCTGGAAAAGATGGAGCCGATGACGGCCATCGTCGACGAGGACGTGCTGCCTTTCAACTTCCCCTCGCCGGAAAAGCCGCTGTCGCCGCCGATCGTCGCCATGGACGCGGTCAACGCCGGCTATGACGAACGGGTGGTGCTGTCGCGGCTGAGCCTGTCGATCTCCAACGACGATCGCATCGGCCTGCTCGGCGCCAACGGCAACGGCAAATCGACCTTCGCCAAACTGGTGGCCGGTCGGCTCGAAGCCATGAAGGGCGAGGTCAAACGCTCGTCGCGGCTCGACGTCGGCTTCTTCGCCCAGCATCAGATCGACGATCTCGAACCCAACGGCACGCCCTACTCCCATATCGCGCGGCTGATGCCGGGTGCCACCCAGGCGCAGATCCGCGCCCGCTGTGCCCGCGCCGGTTTCTCCGGCGGCAAGGCCGATACGCGCGTCACGGAACTGTCGGGCGGCGAGAAGGCGCGTCTGCTGATGGCGCTTGCCACGTTCGGCGGCCCGCATCTCATCATCATGGACGAACCGACCAACCATCTCGACATCGACAGCCGCGCCGCCTTGATCGAGGCGATCAACGAATATGAAGGCGCGATCATTCTGGTCTCGCATGATCGCTATCTGCTCGAAGCCTGCGCCGACCGGCTGTGGCTTGTCGCCGACGGTTCTGTGAAACCGTTCGACGGCGATATGGACGACTATGTCCGTTATGTCCTCGGCAAGGCGGAAGCGCCCAAAAGCGAAGGCAAGCGCGACGCGCCGGCGCCCGAAAAGCGCGAGGCGTCGCTCAGCCGCAAGGATGTGTCGCAATTGCGCAAGCGCATCGATGCGGCCGAGCAGAAGATGCACAAGTTCGAGGATCTGCTGCGCCGTATCGACGCCATGCTCGCCGATCCCGACACTTTTAGCCGCGATCCGGCAAAGGCCGGCGAACTGTCGCGCCAGCGCAGCGAGCTCGAAGGGGCCTTGATGAGTGCGGAAGAGGAATGGCTGTCGCTCTCGGGCGAGCTTGAAGCGGCCCAGAGTTAGTTGGTTGGCTCTGGTACCGCCAAATAAGGCGTCAACAGCGTTCGCAATCGCTCCGGGATCGCCCTGCTCTGGATCTTGCCGCCGGGCTCGAATTCGACCCAGACCCGCACATCCTCGGCTTTAGCCAGGATATTTTCGCCGTGGCTGATCGTATGCGCGAAGGTTAAGGACTTGGTGCCCAAGGACCTCACTTCGATGGCATGAACGACACGCGCATGCAGATAAGCCGGCGCGCTGTATTCGAATGTCGAGCGGACGGCCGGGAGCCCGCCGATCGACGTCCCGGACAGGCCGCCATGCGGATCGAAACCAAGATCGAGCAGAAAAGCATTCAGGCCCTCGACCATCCAGCGCGCATAATTGGGAAAGAAAATGATCCCGGCCGGATCGCATTCGCCCCAGTGGACCAACCGCTCATAAGAATATCGCTTCGACATCGATCCTTAACTCCCTCCTGCGACCAGCGGCCAATTCATGTTGCCTCGCCGATTCATTTTGGCGATATTCGATCGTTCAGCGCGTTGAACGCCGACGGAAGAGCACAAACGACCATGCCAAGGGACAAAGTCGCCGGCGGGCGGCGGGAACAGAACAAGGCGGAGAAGCTGAAGCGCATCAAAGAGGTGGCCTACTCTCTGTTTGCGACCCGAGGCTACGACCAGACCACGACCGCTCAGATCGCGCATGAAGCCGGCATCGGTATTGCCACCCTCTTCTTCTACGCCGACGACAAGCGCGACCTGCTGTTTCTCATCTTCAATGAATGGTTCGACACTGTCCTGAACGAGATGGAGCGGACGGATTTCAGCGAAAGCAAAATGGTCGATGCTCTGATCAAATTGCTGCGCCCGATGTATGTGCATCATCGACGGTCCCCCAAGCTCTCGCGCGCGACCTTGCGGGAGCTCAATTTCTTTTCCAGCGGCAAGCACAGCGATGCTTTCAACGAAAACAACAGGCGCATTCACAACCTGATTGAGAAGATCGTCCACATCTGCATCGATCGCGGCGAGGTCGCGTCCGATATCAATGTCGAACTCGCGGTGGCGATCGTCTTCGCCACCTATCAAGCCGAAATTCGCCGCTTCATGGCGGAGGACACAGGCAGTATCGAGGGCGCTCTCGATCGATTGGCGCGCATGTTCGCCCTTGTCGTGAGTGGGCTTGGCTCGCCGTCGAGCGCGAAGGCCCGCAAGACCAAATAGCCCGCATCACGCGTTCAAGATTGCGACGGCGCGCGTCCAGCCGGCCGAAGCCTTGTGGATTTTCACCGGAAAGCACGACACCGTGAATCCATGGGATGGCAAAGCTTCGAGATTGCTCAGTTTTTCCAGATGGCAATAACCGACTTCCATACTGGCCTTGTGCCCTTCCCAAATGATGGAAGCATCACCGGTTTCCGCGAAGCGTTTCGCCGTGGCGCCAAAGGGCGCATCCCAGCTCCAGCCGTCCGTACCGGTGACGCGAACGCCCTGCCGCGTCAGAAACAAGGTCGCTTCGCGACCCATGCCGCAGCCTTTGTTCAAAAAGTCGTCGTGCCCATAAGCCGTGCCGGCCGCCGTATTGATCAGAACGATATCGAGCGGCTTCAACGTATAAGCGATGCGATCAAGCTCCCGCTTCACGTCATCGGCCGTGCAGACATAGCCATCCGGCTTATCGCGAAAATCCAGCTTCACGCCATCCGACAAGCACCATTCGAGCGGCACTTCATCGATGGTGATCGCGCGTTCGCCATTGTTCATCGTCGGATGAAAATGCCAGGGCGCATCGAGATGCGTGCCATTGTGGGTCGAGATCGTCACAGACTCGACCGCTGCGCCCGCGGCGCCAGGCAATTGCTCCGCGCGCAATCCCGGAAACATTCTAACGAACTCCGCCGCGCCTTCCTGGTGCGCGGAATAGCTGATTTGCGGCAGCATGGAGGGAGGATCGGATGCGATCCCCGCCTTCAGGCCCGCGGAAATGTCGATCAAACGCCTCACGGTTGGTCTCCAGTCGATGTTCAGTTCAGCGGAATTTTCGCCATGCGCACATATTCGCCCCACTGCTGAATGGCGGCGTGGAACATGGCATTGGCTTCTTCAGGCGTGCGGAACAGCGGATCACCGCCGCCGATGGCGAGAAACTTCCGCGCCTCCTCCGTCTTGACGATCTGGGTGAACCAATCGCCGATCTTCTGCGCGATCGGCCGTGGCATACCGGCCGGCACCATCACGCCCCACCAACTGGTGAGATCGATGGGCACGCCGGCTTCCTTCATGGTCGGAATGTCGGGGAGCACCTGCGAGCGCTCGGCCGTGCTGACGGCCAGGATGCGCACGGCGCCTTGACGCATTTGCGCGAGGGCAAAAATCGGATCGAAAAGACCGTAATCGATCCGGCCGCTTTCCATCTCGCCCAATGCGTCGGCGGGATTGCGATAAGGGATTTCTACTGCCTCAAGGCCTGCGGCCTGATTGTAGAGGGCTCCCATGATCGTGCCGACCGTGGTCGATGTGGCGAAGGATGCGCCCGCTCCCTTCTTCTTCATCCCCTGGGTCAATTCCGCCACCGTTTTATAAGGGCTTTTGGCATCGACCACGAGCATGAAGGGCAAGGTATTGATGGTCGCGATGACCTCCAACGCCTTACCGACATCGACGGGCGGATTTTTGTAGAGATGCTGCGAGGCGGCAACCGTGGTCGCCGAGAAAGGATAGATCGTATAGCCGTCCGGCTTCGAACGCGCGACATATTCGGTCGCCACATTGCTGTTCGCGCCCGGCTTGTTTTCGACGACGATGGTTTTGCCGGCGAGAACACGAAGCTTCTCGGCAAAGTAGCGAACGTTGACATCGGCGCCCGTTCCCGGCGGAAAGCCGACAATCAGGCGTATTTCGCGATTGGGATAATCCTGCGCATGCAGGTATGGCGTTGACAGGCCCGTCAACAGCAAGACCGACATGCTCCAGAGCATGGAATGACGCACTAACATTGAGACCCCTCCAAGTCCTATCGTGAGCTTTCTGCCTTCCGTTCACCCTCTGGCCGGAAGCCCAATCATCTCGCGCGCCTCGGCCGGGCTTGCCGGCTCCATGCCCAGCTCTCGAATGATGCGCACCTGACGCTCGACGAGCATTTCGTTGGTGGCGTGGACGCCGCGCGCATACATCAAATTGTCCTCAAGACCGACGCGCACGTGGCCGCCCAGCAGCAACGCCTGCGTTGTCGCGGGAAGTTGCGCATTGCCGATGGCCGAGACGCAAAAGATGGATTGCGGCGGCAGAAGGTTGACCATCGTCGAGAGCACTTCGGTGGAATAAGGCATGCCGCCCTGGAAGCCGCGCTCGGCACCGAGAACGATGTTGACGTAATAAGGCGGCTTGTCGAAACCAGCTTTGATGAGCCTGGTCATATCCTGAAGGATGTGCGCGGGGCTGAAGACTTCCCACTCCGGCTTGATGCCCTTCTCCTGAAGCGCCGTCGCCAGGCGGTTGCATTGCGACGGCGTCGTCGGAACGATGATTTCACGACCATCGAACGTGGCGGCGACCGTGAAACCATCGAAGGTCGCCATCTCGGCATCGGCTTCGATGCCCAGCATGCGGTGCTCGAAATCGGATTCCCAGAGACCGTCCGGCCGCCGAACCACGACATCCCCGTCGATGCCGCCACCCGTCGAGTTGTTGATGATGATGTCGCAGCGCGCTTTGACGAGATCATTGATCTTTTTGTAGATCGCTGGATCGCACGTGGCCTCGTCATCCGGCCGGCGCGCATGGATCGCCGCGATGGAAGCCCCTGCCTTGGTGCAGTTCTTCAACGTCTCGGCAATCTCTTCCGGTTGGGTCGGCAGATGTGGATTCTGCGACTTCTTCGCCATTCCTCCCGTCGGCGCAACGGTGACCATCACTTTTCTGGACATGCTTCTCTCCGGCTCTTCAGTGTCTAATCATCAGGGGATCAGGAGGCCGCACTTCACCGCCCGCTGGCTCATGCGAGCCGCGGTTCAGAAGGCGCACGGCACCTGCTGCACAGCAGCCGGTGTCGGCACCGCTTGACGAGAAAGCGGAACAATCGAGATCAACCGTATCGGTCACGACAAGCGCTGCGCTTATAACGGCCGCGCTTCCAACAGGCCCTTCTCCCTATCCTGATGTACCTTCAAGCCGCTCCCTGCGGCTCACAGTCAAAAAATTATCGACTATACTCGAATTGTCAATACGCCAGTTTCATATGGCCATGGATACGCTTGATACCATCAGCAATGAAATGAAGGCACTTATGGCTGTGATATAGCGACTATTCGCAGAATGACGAATTGCCTGATCCAACGAAGGGAGAGTTGAGCGTCGTCCCATTAATTTTGATTATAGTCTGTTTTATCCGGCGAATACTCAATCGGTCGTTCGCGCCTGACGCAGGACGAAGCCCGCAACCACGATCATCATCGCGACAGCAATCGCCGCGATGATCCATTCGGTCGCGACGTAACCGACGCTGGCGATGAGATGGGCGATCGGCCACGGCGTCGCATAAAGGCCAAAGTAGAACGAAGAGATGTTGACGGACTGCGGGCCAGAACGATCCTGCGGCTCAAGCCCTTCGACCACCCAGGCGGCGACGACCGGCAGCATGATGCTGTTGCCGATGCCATAAGCCAGCGCGCCGACGATCATCAGCAACGGCCCGTTCGCCAAGGCGATCAGGACAAAGCCCGCGGCATAAGCACCGAGGCTTGCGACCACCAGAATTGGCAGTGCCATGGACGCCAGCACGCGCATGGCGACGAAACGCATTGCTACCAGCGCTATGGACGACGGCACATAGAAGGCCGCCAGCGCAATGGCGCGCTGATGCAGATCAGCGGCGAGATAGCTGGTCGAATAGCCATAGAGCATGCCGCCGATCAGGATCGTCGCATAGGGCAACAGCAGCCGCTTCTGCAGACCCGCACCGAGATTGAGGCCACCGCTGTCGCTTGGCCGAGCGGCCGCGCGCAACAGATAGGTGATGGCGATGGCAAAGGCCGAGGGCAGCGCCGCTTCGGCGAAGAGTGCTGCGAAGCCATGATGCTCCAACGTCCAAGCACCGATGGGCGGTGCGATGGCCGCCAGCGGGATGACGGCGGAAAAGACGGTGATGAAATAGACGAAACGTTTGCGGTTGATCCGGCTTTGCGAATAGACCATCGCCGCCGGCAGAAACAGCCCCACCCCTGCGCCCTGCACCAGGCGCGCCAGCAGCGACAGCCAAAAGCTTTCACGCGTGAAAGCGATGCTTCCCATGCCGATCATGGTGAGGAAAATCGCCAGCCGCACGGTCGGCAGGACACCGATGCGCGCGCAGGCCATGCTCGACAGCAGAGCCGCCAGCATGGCGGGAATGGCGAAGAGACTGAGCAACAGACCGGCATCCTGCAGCGAATGGCCAGAGCGCTCGAAGACGATCGCCAATAACGACGAGTAATTGTTGGTGAAGGAGAAGAAGAAGCCGACGAGACAGATGGCGATGAATTCGCTGCGGGCTCGTGCATCGATAAAACCAGCCGCTACCGCCGCCTCGTCGCTTTGCCCTCCCACTCTGTTTCGCTCCGCTTACTTCGTCAGGCTTTCTTGTCCCAGCCGCCTGTTTCGGCCTGCTGCCAATAGGAGACGGCAAGGCCGGCATCCTTCAATCGCTTCCAATTGGCGCGCGCCGCGGCCAGTTGATCGTCGTCATTGCCGTCGAAGAGGATTAGAACACGCTCATAGCTGCTGTCTGCTCCAATAGCCGCGACATCGGCGCCATCGACCATGAACCGCGCCTGCGCGCCATTCGGGTTGGCGGCATCAACGGTGAGAAACACCGGCATCATCTCGGCGTCGCCATCGCGCGCCGTGCCATGGGCCAGGAAACTCGAATCCGCATAAGTCCACAGAAGATCGTCGAGAAAGGCGATCCGTTCCTCGCTGCCTGACTGCACCACGGCCCGCCAGCCCCGCTGCAAGGTCTTTTCCAGCAGCGCCGGCAAGACCCGCTCCAGCGGCTGACGGGTGAGATGGTAGAACCAAACCTCCGTCATGACCCTGGCTAGTCGTAAGCGAGAACGATGAAGGTGCGATCGGTTTTCGTCCACATCGCCGCCAGATCGCCCGCCGCGCCGGCGTGACGCTCGACCTTGCCCGAGATCGAAACATCGCCGCGCTCTTCGGAAGCACGCAGATAGTCGGCCGCCTCGCTGCTCATGCCGATGATGTTCTGTGTGGCGCGGTTGCGCGACCATTTCAGCCCCGCCATGGCCGCCGCGAGCTGCACGCGGAAGAAGGCATCGCGGCCGGCAGGGGTCGAGGGCATCTGCAATTGCACCTCGAAGCGCACGAAGCGCGTGCCGTCGCAGGTCAAGCGACCTTCCACGGACGAATTGGTGGTCAGTTCGCGCGTGTCGCCGCGCGATCCGCGCGAGACCACCACGGAACGACCGAACTGCGGCGACAATTCCGGCACCGCATGGGCGAAAGTGTCCTGAAATTCAGCACAGGTCAGCGCGGCGGCGGCAACAGGCGATGCGGCGGCGAGACTTGCCGCCAACATCGCTAAACCCGCGAACTGCACTTTCAACGTCCCGGACATGGTGTCATGCCTCGTAGTGACTGGCGACGAGATTGTTGAGCAGGCGCACGCCCCAGCCCGAACCCCAGCTCTGGTTGATGTCATTGGCCGGCGAAGACATGCCGGTGCCGGCAATATCAAGATGCGCCCATGGCACTTTGTTGACAAAGCGCTGCAAAAATTGCGCGGCGGTGATGGAACCGGCGAAGCGGCCGCCGACATTCTTCATATCGGCGAATTTCGAATCGATCAGCTTGTCATAAGCCGGGCCCAGCGGCATGCGCCAGACGCGCTCGCCAGTCTCGGTGCCGGATGCGGCGAGCCGCGTGCTCAACTGATCGTTGTTGCTGAACAGGCCGGCATATTCATTGCCGAGCGCCACCAGGATGGCGCCCGTCAAAGTCGCCAGGTTGACCATGAACTGCGGCTTGTATTTGTCCTGGATGTACCAGAGCACGTCAGCCAGCACGAGGCGGCCTTCCGCGTCCGTATTGATGACTTCGATCGTCTGCCCCGACATGGAGGTAACGATGTCGCCGGGGCGTTGGGCATTGCCGTCGGGCATGTTCTCGACGAGGCCGATGGCGCCGATGGCATTGACCTTCGCCTTGCGGGCGGCGAGCGCATGCATCAGGCCGACGACACAAGCCGCGCCCGCCATATCGCCCTTCATGTCCTCCATGCCGCCGGCCGGCTTGATCGAAATGCCGCCGGTGTCGAAGGTCACGCCCTTGCCGATGAAGGCGACGGGCTTGCTCTTAGCGTTGCGCGCGCCGTTCCAGCGCATCACCACCATGCGGCTTTCGCGCACCGAGCCCTGGCCGACACCGAGCAGCGCGCCCATGCCGAGCTTCTTCATCTGCTTCACGTCGAGCACATCGACCTGCACGCCGAGCTTCTTGAGCTGCTGCGCGCGGCGGGCGAATTCTTCCGGATAGAGAATGTTGGCTGGCTCGTTGACGAGATTGCGCGCCACATAGGTACCGTCGGCAATGGCATCGCGCGCGACAGCCTCGCGTTTGGCTTCGGCCACATGGGCGACACCGACGCTGATGTTCAGGCTATCGTCCTTGGCGCCATTCTCAGGCTTCTTGGTCTTATAGGTATCGAACTTATAGGCGCGCAGACGCAGGCCGAGCACGAAGTCCGCCGCCGCGCCGCCATCGGCGCCATTCGGCGGATCGAGCTGAATGTTCACCGCACCTTTGCTGAGCTTGCCCATGGTGAAGCCACCGAGGGTGACGAAATCGAGCTTCGGCGCCTCATCACCCTCGGCTTTGGCGCCATCAGATTTGGCATGATCCGACTTGGCATCCGATTTGGCTTGCGCGGTGCCGATCACCAACAGCCGTTCAGCGTCGAGCCCGACGGGCGCCAGAATTTCCAGCGACGACGACTTGCGTCCGGTGAAACCCGCCGTCTTGGCGGCACGCTTCACCACTTCGCCGGCCGCACCGAGCAATTTCTCGGTGGTCGCCGACAGTTTCAATTCCTCGCCGGCGAAGACGACCAGAGTCTGGGCGCCGCCACGACCCTTGGCGGCCTTTTTGCTGGCAGGCGACAGGGGCGCAAATTCGATGGTCACATTCCGCGGCATGAAATCCTCGCGTTTCGTCGCGCCGGGCGCATTTCACTGATCTGTCGCTTTTGGGCGCAATTCCGGTTGCAAGCAATATAAGTTTTGCAACATGGGCTTGCACACGGCGCGACGCAACCGGCCTCGGGCGCTGCTCTAGCCCAGCAGCGGCGCGAAGAAAAATGCCGTCGGCGAGATAGCGACAGCTTTTGCGCCACACGTTAGAACAGACCTCACTTTGGTTGGAGGTGTGGCCATCAGGCCACGCCGATTTTGAAACGAGGGCGAACGTGTCGAACGCAGGCGAAAATGCAGACGGTTTCTTCCCAGGATTCCGCCTGTTTGATATCAAGACGGCGGGGGCCACCATTCACGGGCGCATTGGCGGTTCCGGCCCGCCCCTGCTGCTGCTGCACGGTTCTCCACAAACCCACGTCATGTGGCACAAGGTGGCGCCGATCCTGGCCGAGCGCTTCACCGTGGTCGTCGCCGATCTGCGCGGCTATGGCGACAGTTCCAAGCCGGAAAGCGCTGCGGATCACGGTCCTTACACCAAGCGAGCCATGGCCCAGGACATGGCCGAAGTGATGAGCGCGCACGGCTTCGATCAGTTCATGGTCGCCGGCCACGACCGGGGCGGCCGGGTGGCGCATCGGCTTGCCCTCGACCATGCGGCACGAGTCCAGAAAATCGCCGTCCTCGACATCGCGCCGACCCGGGAAATGTATGCTGGCACCAACGACGCCTTCGCCCGTGCCTATTGGCACTGGTTTTTCCTGATTCAGCCGGCGCCATTTCCGGAGAAGCTGATTGGCGCGGATCCGGACGCCTATTTCCTGCGCGGTCGCAGCGTCCAGTCGGCATCCACCCCGTTCGATCCCGCGGCGCTGGCCGAATATATGCGCTGTTTCCGTAATCCACAGACAATTCACGCCAACTGCGAGGACTATCGCGCAGCCGCGACCACCGACATCGCCCATGACAACGCGGACGGAGGCAAGCTGGTGGAGGCGCCGTTTCTAGTGATCTGGGGCAAGCAGGGCGTGATGGAGAGCTGTTTCGACACGCTGGCCCTGTGGCGGCAGCGGGTCCGGCATGTGGAGGGCTATGCCCTGCCCGGCGGCCATTATCTTGCCGAACAATTGCCCAAAGAAACGGCCGAGGGGCTAAGCCGATTCTTTTCGACCTGAAAACAGCGCCTCACTGCCGCCTCAGACCAGTTATAGTGGGCGACGGTGGTAGCCTAGTTGATGTTCGGAACTGAACGATCTAGGCCTGCGCTCTGAAATCGCGTTTCGCTCGAAACGCGATTTTGCCTAGGATCTTTGTTTTGATGCGTCTTTGTGACGTTTGGTTCAGCCAAACCGCAAAACGCTCTGAAGCGGGATGCGGAAAGTGGATGCCGGTTTTTCGCGACAATCCCGCGAAGCAAGAGGTTGGCGGCCAAAAGGCGTTTCCGTTGAAGCGCGCTTGGTTCTAGGGGCGGCATGAACATCGTCGAACGGTATATCCTGCGCAATTGCGCACTTGCCTTCCTGGCCTGCCTGGGCCTGCTGACGCTCGTCGTGTGGATTTCCCAGGCTCTGCGCGAAATCGACCTCGTTGCTTCCAAGGGCCAGACGCTGGCGGTGTTCTTTCTGATCACCGGCCTGACCATCCCCTCCCTGGTGGCGATTATCGCACCGCTGGCCCTGTTCGGGGCCGTTCTCTACACGCTCAACAAGCTCAATGCCGACAGCGAGCTGATCGTCATGAGCGCGTCGGGCCTGTCGCAATGGAAGCTGCTGCGGCCCTTCGCCGTCGTCTCGCTGGCCGTGCTGGTTCTGGTCGGCAGCATGTCGATTTGGGCAATGCCTGCCAGTTTTCGCGATATTCGCGACATTTTGAGCAAGGTGCGCGCCGATTTCGTCACCTTCCTGGTGCGCGAGGGCCAATTCGTTCCCCTCACCAACGGCATTGTCTTCCATTATCGGGAACGCGGCCCCGGCGGCACGCTGCTCGGCATATTCATCCAGGACCGCAGCGACCCGGAAATCGTCAACACCTATATTGCCGAGAGCGGCGGTACGGTGGAGGTCGACGGGCGCAATTTCCTCACCCTGAACAAAGCCTTCGTGCAGCGCCAAACCCGCAAGGACGCCGAGCCGGCCCTCGTCTCCTTCGAAAGCTATGCCCTTGATCTGGCTCAGTTCAGCGCCAAGGACGACGGTGTCATCCTGAAGCCGCGCGAACGCTCGACGTGGGATCTCCTGACCTTCGACGTCGGTAAGTCCGACATCTACACCCAGACCTTCTACGGCCGTTACCGGGCCGAGCTGCACGACCGCTTCGCCGGGCCCCTCTATGTGCTCACCTTCGCCATGATCGCCTTCCTGGCGCTCGGCCAAGCCCGCACAACCCGACAAGGACGCGGCACGGCCATCGCCGCCGCGGTGGTGGCCGTTCTGCTGATCCGTCTGGCCGGTTTCGGTGCCTCCGCCCTGTTCCAGCGCTCCGGCTGGGCCATCATCCTGGTCTACGGGATACCGATCGGCGCCTTCCTCGGCGCGACCTGGCTGATGATCCGGCAAACAGGGGCTTGGCGAGGGGGGGCCAAACTGGTGCGTCAACCGGTCATCCGGGGCTATGCCCGATGATCCTGTTATCGACGCTCGGACGCTATCTGTCGCGCCGGTTCATCAAGACCATCACTTTGGTTTTCCTGGCACTTTTCGTCATCATCTACATTGCCGACTTCGTCGAGATGATGCGTCGCGGCAGCGATGCGCCGGGGGTTTCGTCGGCCTTTCTGGCCTTTCTGACCCTGTTGCGGGTGCCTTCGATCGCCGAGCAGATCCTGCCCTTCGCCGTCCTTGGCGGCACGATGATCGCCTTTGTCGCCCTGTCGCGGCGGCTGGAACTAGTGATCATCCGCTCCGCTGGCGTCTCGGTCTGGCAATTCCTGACACCGCCAGCCCTCATCGTCTTCGCCATCGGCGTTCTGTCGGTCATCCTCTACAACCCGTTGGCTGCCGACCTGAAACAGCGTGCCGACCGCATCGAAACCCGGATTTTCGGCAAAACCGCCCAAGATGCCGACACCAGCCTGTGGATTCGCCAACGCAGCATCGACGGCCAATCGATCATCCGCGCCGAACGCTCGAGCGACGGCGGGCGGACGCTGGGCGGCGTGTCGGCCTTCGTCTACGAGCCGGACGGCAGTTTCATGGAGCGGGTCGAGGCGGCCCATGCCACCCTGCTCCCCGGCTTCTGGACGATGACCGACGCCCGGATCACCGCGCCCGGCGAAGAGCCGCAGACGGTCGGCACCTACCTCCTGGCCACGAATCTGACCGCCGAACAGGTCACCCAATCCTTCGTCGCGCCCTCGGCCGTTCCGTTCTGGGATCTGGCCGACGTGAGCGCGCGAACCGAGGCCGCGGGCCTTGATGCCAGCGGCTACAGATTGCGATTCCAATCGCTCCTGGCGCGTCCTCTTTTGCTCGTTGCAATGGTTTTCATAGCGGCTTCCTTTTCCTTAAGATTTTTCAGGTTTGGTGGTGTTTCCCGAATGGTTTCAGGTGGCGTCGCCTCAGGCTTCGTGCTTTATGTGGCGACGAAACTAGCAACGGATTTGGGCGGCGCGGGCGTGCTGAGCGCACCCGTGGCTGCCTGGCTGCCAGCGGTAGTCGGGAGCATGTTGGGTATACTTGTACTTTTGTACCAGGAGGATGGTTAATGGGGCGGCGTAACGGCCCCGAGCAGGCCGAGCCCCGCCGTCCGTCCTCCGGATTGGCGGCGATTGCGTTTGGTCTGGCGACCGTCTTCTCGATTCTGACAATTCCAACTGCCCAGCCCACGCTGGCGCAGACCCTGAACGATCGCCTGACGCAACGCGCTCAGTCTCCGAACGCGGACGGTAAAAAAGACCGCCTGCTCGTCGATGCCAATGAACTGACCTACGACCGCGATAAGGACATCATTGGCGCGCGCGGCAACGTGCAGCTCTACTACCAGGGCCGCGTCCTCCAGGCCGACCGGGTCACCTACAATCGCAAGACGAATCGGGTTTACGCCGAAGGCCGCGCCAAGCTGACCGAGCGGGACGGCACGATTTCCTACGCCGACCGGTTCGAGCTCACCGACGACTTCAAGAACGGCTTCATCGACAGCCTGCGGGCGGACACCGCCGACAACACCCATTTCAGCGCCGCCCGGGCCGAACGGATCGACGGCGAACAGACGCGGTTCGAATCGGGCACCTATACGGCCTGCGAACCGTGCAAAGAGGACCAGAGCAAGCCGCCGTTCTGGCAGATCCGCGCCAAGAAGATCATTCACAACAATTCCGAACAGACGATCTACTACGAAGACGCGACGTTCGAGCTCTATGGCCAGCCGATCGCCTGGCTGCCGTTCTTCTCGACGCCCGATCCGACGGTCGAGCGCAAGAGCGGCATTCTGGCGCCGACCTATGTCTACCGTTCCTACACGGGCGTGGGCGTCGGCATTCCGCTCTACTGGGCGATTTCGCCGACCTATGACCTCACCGTGACGCCGACGTTCCTGACCAAGCAAGGCCTGCTCGGCGAGGCGGTGTGGCGGCAGCAATTCGTCAATGGCTCCTATCAGATCCGTGGCGTCGGCATTTTCCAGAACGATCCGAGCGCCTTCCTGCCGGCGCCCTACGGACCCGGCAAGCGCGACTTCCGCGGCTCGCTGGAGTCGCGTGGCGAGTTCTACATCAACGACAAGTGGAAGTTCGGCTGGGATGCGACGCTGTTGAGCGATCGCTGGTTCCTGCAACACTACGCCATGCCGCAGTCGACATTGGCGGCGAACTACTTCCAGGAAACGGTTTCGACGATCTACCTCAACGGCAAAGGTGATCGCGGCTATTTCGACCTGCGTGGCTATTACTTCCAGGCGCTCGGCCGCTCCGATCTGCAATCGCAGCAGCCGCTCGTCGCGCCGGTTCTCGACTATAACAAGACCATCGACATCGATCCCAAGAAGACGGCCGGCATCGGCGGCCAGCTTGAGATCGACTTCAACTTCACCCGTATCTCGCGCGAACTCGCCTCGTTCGAAGCGATCGGCGGTCAGCGCCTCGACCGGGCTTTCGGCCTCTACAATGTCTGCGAGACGCTGACGGGTGCGCGCACCTATGTCCCCGGCGCCTGTCTTTTGAACGGCATCGGCGGCGACTATACACGCGCCACCTTGAACGTGTCGTGGAAGCGCAAGTTCATCGATCCGCTCGGCCAGGTGTGGCAGCCGTTCGTCTTCGCCCACGTCAATACGGCCTGGGCCAACACCAATCTGACGAGCACCACCGGCTGGTCCAACCCGAGCTGCGCCTCTCCGCCCTGCGTCTCCTACATCACCAACGCCAGCCAGACGGCTTTCCTGGGTGGCGCGCAGCAGCAGAGCGCCGCCAGCGTGACGCCCGGCGTCGGCCTCGAATACCGCTATCCCCTGCTCTACAGCGGCAGCCTCGTCGATCAGGTGTTCGAGCCGATCGCGCAGATCATCGTGCGCCCGAACACCGGCACCAGCAGCCTGCGCATCAACGAAGATTCGCAAAGCCTGGTGTTCGACACGTCGAACCTGTTCGACTGGTCGAAATATTCCGGCTACGACCGCTTCGAGACCGGCACGCGCGCCAACTACGGCTTCCAATACACGGCGAGCTTCCACAAGGGCGGCTACGTCAACTTGATGTTCGGCCAGTCGCGGCAGATCGCCGGCGTCAATTCCTACGCCACGCCGGACGCCGCCAATATCGGCTTGAGCTCGGGCCTCGATCGCCGCGCATCGGACTATGTCGCCAGCGCCACTTTCGCGCCGACAACGATGTTCAACTTCGTCGCCAAGGCGCGTTTCGATGAGCGCAACTTCTCGCTGCGCCGCCTCGACCTGATGGCCAATTTCAACTACGGCCCGCTGGAAGCCAGCCTGCAATATGCGCGCTACAGCGCCCAGCCACTGATCGGCTACAACGTGCCGCGCGAAGGCTTGGCCGCCAACGCCAAATACAAGCTCACCGACAATGTCTTCGCCACCGGCAGCGTGATCTTCGACCTGTCGCGGCACTACTACAACAACACGCCGGCGGGCGCCGGCTATGTCGGCCGTGCGCCGGTCTTCTCCGTCGCCGGCCTGGGCGCGGGCATCGGCTATACGGACGATTGCACCACGCTGATGCTCAATTATACCTCAATCTACCAGGACAATGGCTATCTGACGCCGACCCGCAACCAGACCGTCATGCTGCGGCTGGAACTGCGCACCATCGGCGACACGAGCCTGAGATCGTCCCTGGGCAACGTTCGCGTTCAAGACGGACTGAGCAGCGCGGCACTGCGCTAAAGCAAGAGATCGCGGCGCATTGCGCCCGATCACAGATTGGAGTCTTCATGCTGTCAGCACTTATTCCGGGCCGGAATGCACTTCACCTGAGCTTCGCCGCCATGCTGCTCGCCGCCGGAACAACTGCTCTTCCGTTGCCTGGCCTCGTTCCTGCCGCCCATGCGCAGGCCCTCGTCGCGACCGTCAACGACAGCCCCATCACCAATCAGGACGTCGAACAGCGCATGCGCATTCTGCGCGTCATGCGCAAGCCGGCGACCAAGCCGGCGGCGCTGGAAAGCATTTACGAGAGCCGGCTGAAGCTTGCCGAAACGGGCAAATACAGTCTGAAACCAAGCGAGCAAGACGCGATCAACGAGCTGGCGCGCGTGGCGACGGAAATGAAACAGCAGCCGCAGGCGCTGCTCGCCAGCATTCAGGGCGCGCGCGTCGACAAGCAGGCGATCCAGGAATATTTCGGCGCGATGATGGCTTGGCGCTCGCTCGTCGGTGCCTTGAACAAGAACGTCAGCGTGCCGGAAAGCGAAGTCCGGGCCGAACTGGCCAAGCAAGGCGCCAAGGCAGCGGGCGATTATCGCCTGCGGCAGGTGATCTTCGTCGTCCCCCGGAATGCATCACCCGAATCCATCCAAAGCCGTGCGCAGATGGCGCAGCAGTTGCGCGGCCGCTTCAACGATTGCCAGTCCGGCATCCAGCTTGCTCGCAGCATGAACGAAGTGGTCGTGCGCGAGCAGATGACCCGTGGCGCTGGTGGCTTGTCGCCGGAACTGATGGAAATCCTGGAGAAGACGCCTGTCGGCCAGCTTACGCCACCGCAACGCGGCGCTGACGGCATCGAAATGATCGCCGTCTGCGGCAAGTCGCAAGCGGGCAGCGATTCCGGCGCGGCCGAGAATATTCGCCAGACCCTGTTGTCGAAGCGCCTCGAAGGCGTGGCGGAACGTCTCTACAAGCCGCTGCGCGATCGCGCCATCATCGTCCAGCGGTAACGACGGTGAATCGCCCGCCGCCCTCGCCGCGATCGTCAACCTCGCGTCCGGCGATGGCGATGACGATGGGCGATCCCTCTGGCATCGGCCCCGAGATCGCGCTCAAGGCATGGGCACAAACGCGCGACAGCGAGAGCGCGCCATTCTTCGTCTTGGCCGATCCCGCTCACCTGCAACGGCTCGGCCGCAGCATCGGGCTCGATCTGCCGATCGCACCCGTCGAACCGCAGAATGCCGCGGCCGTCTTCGCCGAGGCTCTGCCCGTTGTGCCGCTCTCCGCTGCCGTCAGCGGCGAACCGGGGCGCCCGGCGCCTGCGGATGCGCGGCTCACCATCGAAGCGATCGAACGGGCGGTGGCTTATGTCCACGCAGGCAGCGCCAGCGCGGTCGTCACCAATCCGATCTCGAAGGACAATCTCTACAAGGCGGGTTTCAAACATCCCGGCCATACGGAATTTCTCGGCGAGCTGGCGGAGCGTCTGTTCGGCCAGCCCGCGCTGCCGGTGATGATGCTGTGGTCGCCGCAGCTCGCGGTCGTGCCTGTCACCATCCATATCGCGCTGGCACGCGTGCTCGAAACTTTGACGAGCGAGTTGATCGTCAAAACCGCGCGGATCACCGCGCATGATCTGAAACAGCATTTCGGCCTCGCACGGCCACGCCTCGCCATTTCCGGCCTCAACCCGCATGCGGGCGAAAACGGCAGCATGGGTCGCGAGGATATCGACATCATCAAGCCGGCCATCGCCACCTTAAGTGCCGAAGGCATCGCGGTGAGCGGACCGCATCCCGCCGACACGTTGTTCCATGCGGAAGCGCGCGCCCGCTATGACGCGGCGATCTGCATGTATCACGACCAGGCTTTGATCCCGATCAAGACATTGGCCTTCGACAGCGCCGTCAACGTCACGCTCGGCCTGCCCTTCATCCGCACGTCGCCAGATCATGGCACGGCCTATGACATCGCCGGCACCGGCAAGGCGAGCGCCGCGAGTCTGATCGCCGCGCTCGATCTGGCCACGCGCATGGCGCGAACGCCCGCAGGTGCCGCCGCGTGAGCACGATCGACGACCTACCGCCATTACGCGACGTGGTGCGCACCCACGATCTCATCGCGCGCAAATCGCTCGGCCAGAACTTTCTGTTCGACCTCAACCTGACCTCGCGCATCGCCCGCGCCGCCGGTGCGCTCGACAACACCACCGTCATCGAAGTTGGTCCTGGTCCAGGCGGCTTGACGCGCGCTCTGCTCGCCCATGGCGCTGCCCAGGTCGTCGCCATCGAACGCGATGAGCGGTGTCTCGCGGCCTTGGCGGAAATCGCGGCACGTTATCCCGGCCGCCTGCACGTGATCGCCGACGATGCTTTGGCCGTCGACTATCGGGCACTGGCGACGCAATATGGCGAAGGCCGCGACGTGCGCGTCGTCGCCAACCTGCCCTACAATATCGCCACGCCGCTGCTCACCGGCTGGATCGAAGGCAAGCAATGGCCGCCGTTCTGGACACGGCTGGTGTTGATGTTCCAGCGCGAGGTGGCCGAGCGGATCGTCGCGACGCCGCAGCAGCGCGCCGATTACGGGCGACTGGGCGTGCTCTGCGGCTGGCGGACGCAAGCCAAAATCCTGTTCGACGTTCCGCCTTCCGCCTTCACGCCGCCGCCCAAGGTGACCTCCTCCATCGTCGAGCTGGTTCCACGGCCAAACCCGGCTGAATGCACCAGCAATGCGCTGGCGGACGTGACGCGCGCCGCTTTCGGCCAACGGCGCAAGATGTTGCGGCAATCGCTGAAACCTCTGGGCGATGCCGAAGCCCTCCTCGACGCTGCCGGCCTCGTGCCGACCGCCCGGGCGGAAGAGGTCGATATTGACGGTTTTGCGGCGCTGGCCAGGGCTTATGAAGCACAGCGACGGCGGCCATCCGCCGCGTGATCGGCCCGTCGCAATCTGGTATAGTCAAGCCATGAACGAAAGCCCCGCCAGTCAACTGACCGCCTCGCCAAGGCTGTTCAAGAACGACCTGCTCGACAAGCTGTCGCGGGTCGATCCGCGCCTGCCGCTGATCGTCTATGGCCCGATCGTCCTGGCTCTCATCGTCTGGGCCGCCTGGCATGGGACGCCGGCCTGGATCATCGCCGGCTGTTTCGTGCTCGGCTATGCGATCTGGACGCTCACCGAATATCTCGGCCACCGCTTCCTGTTCCACACGGTCTTCCCCGGCAAGATCGGCGCGCGCTTCCACTTCCTTTTGCATGGGGTACATCACGATCATCCCAATGATCCGTTGCGCCTCGTCATGCCGCTGCTGATGAGCGGCCCGATCATGGCCATCGCCGTGCTCGTCACCTGGACGATCTTTCCCCAGGTCATGCAGGTTCCGGCGCTGGCGGGCTTCATCGCCGGTTATGTCGCCTACGACACGGTGCACTATCTGCTGCACCACAGCCGCTCGCAGAACGCGACGTTCCTATGGCTGAAGCGGCTGCATATGCTGCATCACTTCACCGATCATTCGCGCTGTTTCGGTGTCGCCGCGCCGTGGTGGGATTATGTGTTCCGCACCGAATGGCGCAAACCGTCGCGTTCGTAAACGCGCGTCTCAACCTTCTTCGGCGAGCAGTTTTCCGACGAAGTTTTCGATATTCTCGTGCTGACGCGCGCGGCGCAGACGTTCGGCCTGCAGAATGGCTTTCACATCGGCCAGCGCTTCCTGAATGTCACGATTGACGATGACATAATCGTACATCGGCCAGCGCTCGATCTCGTGACGGGCGTTTTCGAGACGGTTGGCGATGACGTCGGCAGGATCCTCGGCGCGGCGCTCGAGACGGGCGCGCAATTCCTTCATCGACGGCGGCAGGATGAAGATGGTGACGACATCGCGCGGCGCACTCTTTTGCACCTGTTTGGTGCCCTGCCAATCGATATCGAAGAGCATGTCGCCGCCCGCCGACAGACGTTCCTCCACCGGCCCTCTGGGCGTGCCGTAGAAATTGCCGTGGACTTGCGCCCATTCGAGCAATTCCTTGTCCGCCAGCATTTTTTCGAATTCGGGCTTGCTGACGAAATAATAATGCACGCCTTCGAGTTCGCTGGTGCGGCGCGCGCGAGTCGTGACCGAAATCGACAGTTTGAGATCAAGCGCCGCATCCTGCAGCAGGAGACGCGTCAGCGTGGTCTTGCCGGCACCCGATGGCGACGACAGGATCAGCATCAAGCCGCGCTGCTTAGTTGCGCCCGTCGATCCTGACTTGTCTTTGGCTTGCGCGCGCATAACGTCTCTCATTCGATGTTCTGAACCTGCTCGCGCATTTGCTCGATCTCGACGCGAAGGTCCATCCCGATGGTCGTGAGCGTACTGTCGTTTGACTTGGCGCAGAGCGTATTGGCTTCGCGCGCGAATTCTTGAGCCAGGAAATCGAGCTTGCGGCCGACGGGCTGATCGGAACCCAGCAACGTGCGCGCCGCCGCGACATGGGCCTTGAGACGATCAAGCTCCTCGCGCACGTCGGCCTTCGCGGCCAACAGAATGGCCTCCTGATGCAGGCGCGCCGGGTCGAGCGCGGGCGCGGCATCGGAGAGTTCGGCGATCGATCGCGAAAGGCGTTCGCGCACGGCCTGCGGCGTACGGCCCGGGCATGTCTCGGCCGCCTGCACCAAGTCGGCGATGGTATCGACACGGCGCGTCAACACCTCCTGCAAGGCGGCGCCTTCACGAGCGCGCATATCGACCAGTGCGGTCAGCGCCGTTTGCAACGAGGCCAGAGCCTCGACCTGAATGCGCTTCATCGTCTCTTCGTCATCGCCGGCTTCGACCACATCGACGATGCCGCGCAGTCCCAGCAATCCGTCCAGGGACGCAGGACGCAGAGCCGCGTTGGCCGGCAATTCGGCTAACACCGTCTGCAAAGCGCCGAGCGCGGCACGATTGATGCGAATTTCCGGCTGCGCCGCATCACGCTGCGCCGACAAAGTGGCGTAGCAGGTGCCGCGCGCGAGCTTATCGGCCACGGCGGCGCGCGCCTGCTGTTCGATGGCATCGAAGGCCTGTGGCACGCGCACGCGCACGTCGAGCCCTTTGGCGTTGACCGCTTTGATCTCCCACACGAAGCGCCAGGCACCGCTGGCGCCAGCGGCTCTGGAAAATCCGGTCATGCTCTTGAGCGTCATAAAAATCCGTTCGCGATCCCGAATGCCGGATCAAAGCACCGGCGACGGCGCGACCATACAGATCACGGTGATCTGTCTCAATGCCCTGCCGGGATACCCCAGGAGATTAGGGCATGGTCTTCATGGACGGAACGGTCTTGGCGGAGTTCAGATCCCACGACGTGTTGCGCAGGGGATCGAGCTTGGTGCCTTCCGATGCATCGATGGCACGGGCGCGCAATGGCGCGGCCCGCGGCGGCGGCGCATCCTGCACCGATTCCGGATTATTCACGAGGGTCGGCGCATCGTCAGGATGGCCATAGCGCGCCATCCGCGCTTCCTGATCGGCACGGCGGGCGGCCGACAGGGGAACGACGCTCATGTCGGCAGCACTGACGCCGGCGGGTTCATCGACTGGACCGTCAAGAAGCGGTGCCGGCGGACGATCGTTGACGCCACGGATCACCAGTTGATCGACGGCCTGCCCCATGGCGAAACCAGAGAAAGCGGAAGCGCCATTCGGCAAAGCCGCCGCTTGTTGCGCGGGCTGAGGAGCTGGTTGCGGTGCCGGCTGAGCCGCCGGTTGCTCGCGCACCGCCTGCTGGCGCTGATTGCGCGCCGGCGCAGGCTGTGCATCGGTTTGCGGCAGCAGCGAGACCACCGGGCCTGATTCCATCGACGACTTCGGCGCGGGCGCCGCGGCAACGGAGAGGCCACCGAAAATCGGATCGACTGGTGCATCGCTGCGCCGTGCCGGCGCGGGCTGCGCGGGATCGGGCGCCGCAGGCGTATCGTCGGGATCGACGCGATCGACATCGGCCGGCGGCGTCGCGCCCGGCGCGGCCTTCGCCTTCATCTCGCGCTCGATTTCACGCCAGCGCGCCACGCTGCGATTATGCTGATCGAGCGTTTCCGAGAACGTATGACCGCCGGTGCCATTGGCAACGAAGAACAGATCGCGGGTCTTCGACGGATTGGCCACGGCCTCCATGGCCGCACGGCCTGGATTGGCGATCGGTCCCGGCGGTAGACCGTCAATGACATAGGTGTTGTACGGCGTCGGCCGGGTGATCTCGCCACGCTGAATGGGGCGGCCGAGACTGCCCTTGCCGCCGACGATGCCGTAAACGATCGTCGGATCGGATTGCAGCTTCATGCGACGCTGCAGGCGGTTGTGGAAGACGGAGGCGACGCGGGTGCGCTCATCGGCGCGGCCTGTCTCCTTCTCGACGATGGAGGCCAGCGTCACGAGTTCGTACTTCGAGCGCAGCGCCAGACCGCTGACGCGACGTTCCCAGATCTGATCGAGCAAGCGGTTTTGATCGGCCTGCATCTTGGCGACCAAAGCACTGCGCGCCATGCCGCGCGTCACCCGATAGGTGTCGGGCATCAGCGTGCCTTCGCGCGGAATCTCACGGATGTCGCCGGCGAGAATATCATTTTCGCGCAAGCGCTGAACGATCTGCTCGCTGGTCAGGCCTTCGGGAATGGTGATCGAATGCAGGATCTGCTTGCCCGACACCAGAATGTCGATGACCTGCTGCAGGCTGACGCGCTGCGGGAAAAGATATTCGCCGGCTTTGACGTCACGCCATTTGCGTTCCACCAGCAGCGCGGCCTGCATCAACGTCGGCTCATCGATGACATTGGCCTTTTCAAGCTGATCGATGATCTCGCGCACTTCGCTGCGCGGCGGAATGTAGACGGCGCGGTCGACCTCGAGCGGACCCGGCGTATCCAGGCGTTTGCTGATCGTCGCCATGCCGCCGATGCCGATCAGCGAGGCCAGCAACAAGAACGACAGAAAACCGCTTATGCGCGACAGGATCGGGCGGCGCTGGCTCTGCGGCTTGCCGGGCGGCGGCGGCGGTGGTGCGGCCTCGGGCTGCAGCGCCTCGGTCGGGGTCTGCAAACCACGACGACGCCCGAAAAATCGGGCGCGTTCTCGCTCCGGTTGCCCGTCGGCACCGCCTTCGGTCGGTTGCCCTTCCGACATATTCACTCCGATCCACGCTTACGACCTGCAATCGCGGAAGGATGTCCGCATGATCGCCAGGGCGAGCCTACCTTAGAACCGATTGTGGCGAAATAAGGTATCCACAGGTCAGATGCTCGTTTTTCGTCATGGCCTTAACGGCCATGACGGCCTGTTTAGCTTAATGCACCCGGCGGAAAATCACCGAGGCATTGGTGCCGCCAAAGCCAAACGAATTCGACAGCGCAATGTTGATCTCTCGTTGCCGCGGCTTGTGCGGGACCAGGTCAATCGGCGTCTCGACGGACGGATTATCCAGGTTCAGTGTCGGCGGTGCGACATTGTCGCGGATCGCCAGCACGCTGAAAATGGCCTCGACCGCGCCGGCCGCGCCCAAAAGATGGCCGATCGCCGACTTCGTCGACGACATCGACACCTTGCTCGCCGCATTGCCGACAAGCCGCTGAACCGCACCCAGTTCGATCTCATCGCCCAGAGGCGTCGAGGTGCCGTGGGCGTTGATGTAATCGAGGTCGGAGGCGACGATGCCGGCCCGCTTGATCGCCATCGACATGCAGCGGAAGGCGCCATCGCCATCCTCGGCCGGAGCGGTGATGTGATAGGCGTCGCCCGACAGGCCGTAGCCGATGAGTTCGGCGTAGATTTTGGCGCCGCGCGCCTTGGCATGCTCGTATTCCTCGAGCACGACGCAGCCCGCGCCCTCGCCCATCACGAAGCCGTCGCGATCCTTGTCGTAGGGACGCGATCCCTTCTCGGGCTGGTCGTTAAAACCGGTGGATAACGCACGGCAAGCGGCAAAACCGGCCATGCCGATGCGGCAGACGGCCGATTCGGCGCCGCCGGCCACCATCACGTCGGCATCGCCGAGCGCGATCAGGCGCCCCGCATCGCCAATGGCGTGGGCGCCGGTCGAACAGGCGGTGACGACCGAGTGGTTGGGGCCCTTGAGGCCGTGCTGGATCGAAACATAGCCCGAGACCAGGTTGATCAGGCGGCCAGGAATGAAGAACGGCGAGACGCGGCGCGGGCCGCGCTCCTTGAGCACGAGGGAGGTCTCGTAAATGCCGCTGAGACCGCCGATGCCGGAGCCGATCAACACGCCGGTGGCGATCTGGTCCTCATAGGTCTGCGGCGCCCAATTGGCGTCGGCCAAGGCCTGGGTCGCGGCGGCAATGCCGTACAGGATGTAATCGTCGACCTTGCGCTGCTCCTTGGGCTCCATCCACTGGTCGGGATTGAAGCTGCCATCGGAGCCATCGCCGCGCGGCACTTCGCAAGCGATCTGACACGGCAGATCGGCGACCTCGAATTTCTCAATTCGAGCCGCACCGCTCTTGGACGCCAGAATGCGCTGCCAAGTTTCTTCCGCACCGTTTGCCAACGGCGAAACCATTCCGATGCCGGTTACGACGACGCGCCTCAAGCCTTATCTCCCAAAATATTCAACACGTTTGGCCGGGATATCATGCCCAAACGTGAACAGAGCCAAAACAATACAAAAGGGCCGGAAAGCCCGGCCCTTTCATGTGAATCGCCGAGACGGCAGTCACGTGCCCGATCGCTCGAGCGAAGCGAGACTTAGGCCGACTGGGCCTTATCCAGGAACTTGATGGCGTCGCCGACCGTGACGATCGTCTCAGCGGCATCGTCCGGAATCTCAACGCCGAACTCTTCCTCGAAGGCCATCACGAGTTCGACAGTGTCGAGTGAGTCAGCGCCGAGGTCATCGATGAAATTGGCATTGTCGACCACCTTGTCGGCATCGACGCCCAGATGCTCCACCACAATCTTCTTCACGCGCTCGGCGACATCGCTCATTTTCAAACTTCCCCGTTAATTTCAGAAACAGTCAGGCGATCTGCCCATCATCCGACCCGCGAAACCAAAACGCGCTGTCAGCCAATCCGATCCGCCATTACCCTTACCGGCCTTCAATCTGTCCGCGCGGGACGATCCTTCTAACAAAAGTCACGGCGCCTGTCTTGAGCGGACAATGCACCAGCGACCAAGACCGGCGGAATTGGGCGCTCGTAGCATACTTCGTTTTCCAAGGCGAGAGGCGCCGAAATTTTGCCAAACAGCTCGGCAATATTCGATAATATTCAATTAGATCATAGCCATACCACCATTTACATGGAGGGTCTGGCCGGTCACGTAGGAGGCCTCGCGGCTCGCCAAATAGGCCACAGCGGCCCCAATATCCTCTCCTTCGCCGAGTCGGCCGGCCGGAATATTGGCCATGATCGTCTCTTTCTGCTTGTCGTTCAGTACGTCGGTCATGGGGCTGCGAATGAAGCCGGGGGCGACGCAATTGACCGTCACGGTGCGGCTCGCGACTTCGGCGGCGAGCGATTTGGTCATGCCGATCATGCCGGCCTTGGAGGCCGCGTAATTGCCCTGGCCGGGATTGCCGGTGACGCCGACGATCGAGGTGATGGAAATGATGCGGCCGAAACGACGCTTCATCATGCCGCGCAGCGCGGCACGCGACAGGCGGAAGGCGGACGTCAGATTGACGGCCAGAACCGTGTCCCAGTCCTCGTCCTTCATGCGCATGAACAGACCGTCGCGGGTGATGCCGGCGTTGTTGACCAGGATATCGACCTGCCCCATCGCCTTCTCGGCGGCCGGCACCAGCGCTTCCACCTGATCCTTGTCGCCGAGATTGCACGGCAGAACGTGAGCGCGCTCGCCAAGCTCCTTGGCCAAAGCGTCAAGCGCCTCGGTGCGGGTGCCCGACAGGCCCACTACCGCGCCCTGAGCGTGAAGCGTCTTGGCAATGGCGCCGCCGAGACCGCCGGTGGCGCCGGTCACCAACGCGTTCATGCCGGTCAGGTCGAACATGGAAAACTCCTCGATAGATTGATGATCAGGGACGCGACTTGAAGGTCTCGATATCGACGGGCTGGCCGATGGCAATGCCCGATGCCCCTTCGGCGATACGCTTGACGAGGCCGGACAACACTTTGCCAGCGCCCAGTTCATAGAAGGTGGTGACGCCTTCGCTGGCCATATAGGCCACCGATTCACGCCAGCGGACGGTGCCCGTCACCTGTTCGACGAGCCGATTGCGGATCTCGTCGGGCTCGCTGATCGGCGCGGCCAGGACGTTGGCGACGAGCGGCACTTTCGGCGCACGAACGGTGACGCTGGCAAGCGCCTCGCGCATCGCATCGGCGGCCGGCTGCATCAAGGCGCAATGGAACGGAGCGGAGACAGGGAGCATCAAGGCACGGCGCGCGCCCTTGGCCTTGGCGATTTCGACCGCGCGTTCGACAGCCGCCTTATGACCGGAGGCGACGACCTGACCGCCGCCGTTGTCGTTGGCGATCTGACAGACGTCGTTAGCTCCGGCCGCTTCGGCGGCCACTGCCACACCGGTCTCGTAATCGAGGCCGAGGAGCGCCGCCATGGCGCCCTGCCCGACCGGAACGGCCTTCTGCATGGCTTCGCCGCGCTGGCGCAGCAGGCGCGCCGTATCGGCCAGGGAGAAGCTACCGGCGGCGGCCAGCGCCGAATATTCGCCGAGCGAATGGCCGGCGACGAATTGGGCGTCGCGCGCCAGGTCGAGACCAGCCTCGGCCTCCAGGACGCGCACGACGGCCAGGCTGACGGCCATCAGCGCCGGCTGGGCATTGGCGGTCAGAGTCAGGTCTGCCTCCGGCCCTTCGAACATCAGGACCGACAATTTCTGCGACAGCGCCTCGTCGACCTCGGCGAAAACAGCGGCGGCCTGGGGGAAGGCATCGGCGAGCGCCTTGCCCATGCCGACGGCCTGCGATCCCTGACCGGGAAAAGTAAATGCTATGCTCATGCTTTGCCCCTCAAAAGTTCGCTGCGAGTGGCATCGCAGGCTGGGTCAAGTCAAGGCGGACCGCCGGGGCGGCGTCAATGCCTTGTGATTTGGGCCTGTGATTGGGGCCCGCGATAGGACCATGCCGGCGCGAATAATTTTGCCCTAACTAGTTTACTTTTAAAAATACACTCGCTAGTCTCCGAGCGTCGGCGTGGGGAGGACAAGCCGCCGGCGGAGGGACGCAGCCATGCACTTGAAAGTCGCCAGCATCGCGGATGCGACAGCGCGGATTAAGGCCATAGAACTGGTCGATCCAACGGGGTCAGCCCTGCCCGCCTTCACGGCCGGCGCTCATCTCGACATCGATCTGCCTGCGATCGGCGACGACGAGGCCCGCTCCTATTCATTGCTCAACGATCCACGGGAAACCCATCGCTACGTCATCGCCGTGCAGCGCGAGGAAAACAGCCGCGGCGGTTCGGAATGGATTCACGCCCATCTGAAAGCAGGCGATGTTCTCGAATCATCGGAGCCGCTCAACAATTTCGCGCTCAACGAAGCGGGCGAACATCATCTGCTGATCGCCGGCGGCATCGGCGTGACGCCGATCCTCGCCATGGCGCGGCGGCTTTCGGCGATGCAGACGCCCTTCCATATTCACTATTGCGCCCGCAACCGCGACATGGCCGCTTTCGTCGATCTGTTCGAGAGCGAATTTCCCGATCGCTTCACGCTGCATCTCGATGGCGGCGATCCGGCACGCGGGCTTAACGTCGCGCAATTGCTGCAGGAGCGGCCGTCCGGCGGACATACCTATGTCTGCGGTCCGGCGGGCCTCATTCGTGCGGTGCGCGAGACGACAAGCCATTGGCCCAAGGGCAGCGTGCACTATGAACTGTTCCGGGGCGCCGAAGACGAAACCGCGCCGCGCAACACCGATGCGCCCTTCGACATCTTCCTGCAGCGCAGCGGCAAACAGTTCACGGTGCCCGCCGATAAATCGATCCTCGATGTGCTGAAAGCCGAGGGCTTCCGCATCAAGACCTTATGTCGGGAAGGCGTGTGTGGCACCTGCCGCACCGTCGTCGTCAGCGGCGGCGTCGATCATCGCGACGATGTGCTGACCGACGAGGAACGCGAAACCGAAATGCAGATCTGCGTTTCGCGCGCCCTGCCCGGGCAAACGCTGGTGCTCGACCTGTAGTCTTCGTTCAACCGTATTGATCATTTCGAGGAGGGAACCATGACAGCCGTACAGCAAGTCGCCGACATTTCAGTTGAACCGATCATCCAGCCGACATCCATCGTCTGCGGCACCTTCGTCACCAAGGATCTCACGCGCGCGCGACGCATGTGCGAGAACGTCCTCGGTCTTGAATGCGTGAGCCCTGAGCCCGGCGTCTTCCTGGCCCGCGAACGCGGCCACAAGCCGGGCGAAGCCTTGCACGGCAAACCCTATTGGGTGCTGGAAGCCCGCCAGGCCGAGACGATCGATGTGCCACAAGAGATGCTCAATCATTGGGGCGTGTTCGTCGACAGCCAGGCGGCGGTGGACGAGGCGCATAAGCGGGTCGATGCGGCGAAGGCCGAATATGGCCTGGGCCGGGTGCAGAAGCCGCGCTTCCGCCATGGCTCCTATGCCTTCTATTTCGTCGATGCCGACAGCAATTGGTGGGAGGTCGAATACCGCACGCCCGACCTACTCTACACCACGATCCGCGATCGCGGCGACCAAGTTCACGATGAACAGGCCTGAGGAGACAGACATGACCGCCACACAACCGCTTGTCGCCACCCAATCCTTCTCGCATGGCACGATCGAATGTTCCGACATGGCCAAGACGCGCCGTTTCCTTGGCCAGTTCCTGGGCGTCGACGTGGTGCGCCCACTGCCTGAAGCGCAATATCTGTGGAAGGGCGGGCCGTGGTCCGTCGTCTGCGTCTGCGTGGAAGGCGATGCCAAGATCCAGGGTCAGCAGAACCACTTCAAACTGTCGGTGCGCACGGCCGCCGAAGTAGACGATGCCCATGAGGCGGCTCAGGTCCATCGCGATGACTTCGGCATCCGCGAGATCACGCCAGTGAAGGAGGACGGGCCTTTCCGCGCTTTCCGGCTGCTCGACCAGGATGGCTCCTGGTGGGAGGTCACCACCTTGAACCAAGCCCATTACGATCGACTGTTCGAGCAAGGCGATCATAAGCCGGCTTAAGATTGAGCCGTTATCTATCGTTTTTGGCCCGATATATGCCTTGAATTGCCACGGATGGCATTGCATGGCCTTGCAACAGCACGGCACAATGCCATCTTGTGCGAGAGATTCGCGCATAAGCGCGCCCACGGGCGCAAGGACAATCGGGACTGAACGATGGGCGACATACCGGGAAAAGGCTGCGGCGCCTGCAACCTGTGCTGCAAGATCTTGGTGATTGATCACTTCGAGAAGGATGCCGGCATCCTGTGCAGCAATTGCGTGCTCGGGGTCGGCTGTAAGATTTATGCGAAGCGCCCCGAGGTCTGCCAAGACTTCGAATGCGACTGGAAGATGGAACGCTCGATCGGCGCCAATCTGCGGCCCGATAAGGTCGGCACCATCCTGATGGACGACGACGAAAGCGGCGAATACCAGGCTGTTGTCGATCCCTCGACGCCCTTCGCCTGGCGCAACCCGCAGATGTTCAAGTTCCTGGTCATGAAGGCCAAGGAAGGCCGCACGGTGATCGCCAAGTCCGGCCTAAAATCCTGGCGTATCTATCCGTCCGGTGAGATCGGCGTCTGGGCCGGCTAAGCGCGCCGGCCCCTATCCCAAGGCTCTAGTTGATCTTGAGCGCCTGCCTGATGGCGGGAACCCATTTTTCGTATTCCGACTTCATGAGCTGTGTCACCTGCGCCGGGGACATGAGCTGGATATCGAAGGCATCGCGCTTGAGATGGTCCTCCAGGGGCTTGGTCTGAATAATACGGTTCAGTTCCGTATTCAGCTTCTTGGTGATGTCGTCGGGGAGGCCACGCGGACCGGACAGCGACAGCCAGACCGTGGTGACGACATCGGGATAGCCCTTTTCCTTGAAGGTCGGGATGTTCGGGAAGTCGGAAATCCGCTCGCCCGAAGAGACGGCGATCGGGATGAGGGTGCCTGAGCTGATATGTTCGCGCACGGTCGACCAGGTCAGACTGCCCATCTTGATATGACCGGCAATGAGATCGGCGACGGCGGTGTTGCCGCCTCGATGCGGCACGTGAGCGAGCTTCATGCCAGCCTTGGCGGCAAAGAATTCAGCCACTGACCCGCTGCCGGAGCCGACGCCCGGCGAGACATATTGAACGCCCTCCGGCTGGCCTTTGGCCCAGGTCATGAAGTCTTCGAAGGTCTTCACGCCCGTGGAGGGATGAACGACGAAGGCGCTGGGCGAGCCACCGATATAGGCGATGTGGGTGAAGTCGCCGACCGGATCGAAGCCGATGTCCTTCTGCAAAGCCGGCGCCAGGACGTTGGTCGCCATGCCGGTGATCATCAGCGTGTGCCCGTCAGGCTCGGCGCGCACCACCGACCGCGAGGCGATGATGCCGCCACCGCCACCCTGGTTCTCGACGAAGAATTGCTGCTTGAACGTGTCGCTGAAGGATTGCGCGATGATGCGCGCGACAATATCCGACTGACCGCCGGCGCTGAACGGCACGACGATCTTGACCGGGCGCGAGGGCCAATCCGCCGCCGCCGTGGTGATCGCGACCATCGTGGTGAATGCCGCAACAAGCAGCGCCCTTCCGCCTCTCATCGTTTCCCCTCCGCTTGCCGATCTCCTCATGGGGATGATCGGGACAATGTTGAGCGGGGTGTTCTCGACCCCGCCGCCGTGTCTTTCCGGAAAGGTGGCCGCGAGGCCTATAAATGTAAAATATTCTTTTCATTCCAGTCTGGAATGTCAGAAGTCTCAACTGGCTATACAGCCCATGGTGGCGTGAAGGGCGTGGCATTCCCAACTTGCGCCATGCCGCCGACGGGCAGGATGGCCACGGCCTCAAAGGGCTCGGCGCTTTCATTCGCCAAAGCAAAGTCTGTATCGGGCGGCACGATCACCGCCGCACCAGCGGAAAAATCGAATCGCTCGCCGGCGAGCGTCACCTGCGCCCTGCCCGACAAGGCCACCAGAACTTCTTCGCGCGTCAGCCGATGAACGACCGCCGGCGTGCCGGCGGCAATGCGCACCCGCCAGACGCTGGTTTCGCGGGCGCCACGGCTGGGCGCGGCGAGGCCAGTGAATTCGGCGCCATGCATTTCAAAACGTGGGGCGGCTTCGGCTGAGATGAGACCCATGACATGGCTCCTGAAGGTTTGGGATTTGCCCGCTCGATCGCTTCGGGATAGACAGGACAAATAATCAAGCTCCTTGACCAATTAGGACTCGATACGGAATTAGTCAAGATGGTTGACGAAAAACTCCCTGAATTGATCGATCATCTCGGCTGGCGTCTCTGGCGAGCGGCGCGCCTATGGAAAGCCGAATTCGACGGCCGCATGAACGCGCGCGGCCTTGCCTGGTATACGGAAGGGCGCGCTTCGCTGATCGCCCAGATTGGCGACGCGGGCATCCGTCAAAGCGCCCTCGTGCATCGTTTGGGCCTGACAAAACAGGCGGTTCAGCAGATCATCGATGAATTGGCGGCCGAGGACATCGTCACCCGCCGGCCCGATCCCGCCGACAATCGCGGCCGCATCATCACTCTCACGCCCAAAGGCGTCGCTGCCGCCCATGCCGCCAATGAGGTGAAACGCGAAATCGATGCCGCCCAGCGTGAACGGCTCGGCGCTGCCCGTTTTGAGGCGCTGATGGACACCTTGCGCACCCTGGCGCCAGACGCCGAGACGCCGGAAATTTCGGCTTAATCGGGCTGTTTTGCCCCGTATCCGGCTTGCATCGGTGGCAAATCCGTGTAGAAAGCCGGCTCGCAAAGCTTCCGGCCGGGGGCTGAACGGAAGGCTGCATCCGCAGCAGGGGGATTTCCCTCCGTCTTCCCGTGTCTCCGCCTTCGATTGCGTTCCGTCGGGCCTTTCTCCGGGCTCGAAGGGCTCCGCGCCGGAAATTGCGAGTAGACAAGAGAAAGGCAATCAGATGGCTCTGTACGAGCACATTTTCCTTGCCCGGCAGGACGTGACGGCCCAACAGGTCGAAGGGTTCACCGAGCAATTCAAGTCGATCATCACCACCGCTGGCGGCACCGTCGGCAAGGTCGAATATTGGGGCGTCAAGTCCCTGACCTACCGCATCAAGAAGAACCGCAAGGCGCATTTCACGCTCTTGAACCTCGACGCGCCGGCTTCGGCCATCGCCGAGATGGAGCGTCAGATGACCATCAACGAAGACATCCTGCGCTTCATGACCATTCGCGTCGAAGAGCTCGAGGAAGGTCCGTCGGCGATGATGCGCAAGCGCGAGGACAGCGATCGTGACGATCGCGGCGATCGCCGTGGTCCGCGTCCCGACCGTCCGCCCCGCCGCCCGCGCGACGAAGCCTCTAGCGAAGGAGCCTCTTTCTAATGGCCACCGCACCCCGCCGTCCGTTCTTCCGTCGTCGCAAGACCTGCCCGTTCTCGGGCCCGAACGCGCCGAAGATCGACTACAAGGACACCCGTCTGCTGTCGCGCTACATTTCCGAGCGTGGCAAGATCGTCCCGTCGCGCATCACGGCCGTATCGGCCAAGAAGCAGCGTGAACTGGCCCAGGCCATCAAGCGCGCCCGCTTCCTCGGCCTGCTGCCCTACGTGATCAAGTAAGAAACCCAGCGGCCGCCGGTCACAACCTGCGGCCGCCAGTTGGGCGCGACGGACAACCGATTGCGCCCTAACCGCTCAAAGGACGCGGGACAGCGCAATCAATGATTTCTCGTATTGCCATAGCCATCGGCGCCGGCTTCGCAGCCGCTCTGCTCTTTTACATTCCGGTAAAAGGCACGGCTTTGGCCATGATCCTGGCGATCTTTGCCGCGCTGCCGATCATGATCGCCGGCCTGTCCTTCAGCCCCGCCGTCGCTTTTGGCGCCGCCATTGCCGGTAGCGCCGCGCTGCTCCTGGCGCTGGACGAAATCTTCGCCGCCACGTTCGCTCTCACCTCCGCCCTGCCCGCCTGGTGGCTGACGCGCCTGGCCTGGCTCGCCCGGCCGGCCGCCACGGGTGAAACCGGCGCTGGCCCCGATGGGCTCGTCTGGTATCCGCTCGGCCAGCTCCTGGCCTGGATCACCGCTCTTGCCGCCGCCATGGCGATCGCCGGCATTTTGATGGCCTGGTATCGCTTCGGTTCCTACGACGCCTTTCTCGAGGAAGCGACGCGGCGCATGCGGCCGTTGATCGAAGCGCTGTTCAGCCGCGGCGGCACGACCACCGTTCCCGCCGGGCTCGATGTCGACGGATTGGCGCGCATCTTCGTTCTCGCCATGGCGCCAATCTTCGCGGGCTGGACCGTGGTGACGACGGCACTCAATCTCTGGCTCGCCGGGCGCATTGCCCGTGTCTCGGAACGACTGGGCCGCCCCTGGCTCGACCTGCCGGAACATCTGGTGATGCCGCGCACGACGCTGCTGGCCCTGGTGGCCGGCGCCGTGCTGATCCTGCCGGAAGGCTTTCTGCGCGTGACGGGTTACGTCATCCTGGCGGCGCTTGGCATGGCGCTGGTGCTGCAGGGACTGGCGTCCCTGCATTATGCCTCGCGGCCGTCGCGGGTGCGCACGATGATGCTCACCCTGCTCTACGTTTCGCTTTTCATCCTCTTCCCGCTGCCGCTTCCGCTTCTCGCGGTGGTCGGGCTTGTTGACATGCTCATGAGCATCAGAAACCGAAGCACCATTTCGCCGGCCCCCGGCGCCTGACATCACGAAGGAGTATCGATTATGGAAGTCATTCTGCTGGAACGTATCGCAAAGCTCGGCCAGATGGGCGAGCAGGTTCGCGTCAAGGACGGCTATGCCCGCAACTTCCTGCTGCCGCGCGGCAAGGCCCTGCGCGCCACGGAAGCCAACAAGAAGCGCTTTGAATCGCAGCGCGCTCAGCTCGAGGCCCGTAACCTCGAACAGAAGAGCGAAGCCGAGAAGATCAAGGAAAAGCTCGACGGCAAGACCTTCGTCATCATCCGTCAGGCGGGCGAAACCGGCCAGCTCTACGGCTCGGTCGCCACGCGCGACGTGGCCGAAGTGGTCACCGCCGATGGCATCAGCCTCAACCGCAACCAGGTCGTGCTGACGACCCCGATCAAGGCGATCGGCCTGCATGCCGTGCCGGTTCATCTGCATCCGGAAGTCGAAGCTTCGATCACCTTGAACGTCGCCCGTTCGCCGGAAGAAGCCGAGCGTCAGGCCCGTGGCGAGGAACTCGTCACCCGCGAAGAAACCAGCATGGAATCGCTGGGCCTCGAAGTTGGCGCCGCGTTGGCCGAAGCTGGCGGCGACGACGCCTAATATTCGATTCATTTCAAAGACAACGCCCGCGCTTCGGCGCGGGCGTTTTGCGTTGAGGACCCATCTGAACGAGAGTCAAGGACACGCTCCGCTTATATTTTTCTCCTGTGAGAATCGGGCACTGCAGCCAGACGGCAGGGAATCATTTATGCTTGCTCTCGCGCCCCTGCCGTATTTGTGTCACTCCTAATGCTATCGGCAGAACGGCGCTTTAGATCGTCGCGCCGGTGCGTGGCGTCTCTTTCAAATTGCAGGAATGAATGGCTGCCGTCGGTCAATTGGCGGTCCGCTTCGATGCGTCGACGGACCAAGCAGATACAGGGAACTTCCGCACCGCTCCGCACAACGTGGAGGCCGAGCAGGCCCTTCTGGGTGCCATTCTGGTCAACAACGATGCCTTCGATCGGGTATCGGATTTTCTCCGCGCCGAACATTTTTCCGAAGAGTTGCATCGCCGCGTGTTCGAAGTCTCGGCGCAGCTCATTCGCGCCGGCAAGCTCGCCTCGCCCGTCACGCTGAAAACCTTTCTTGGCGATCACGATCTCGGCGGCCTCACCGTGCCGCAATATCTCGCGCGTCTTGCCGCCGAAGCGACGACCATCATCAATGCCGAGGACTATGGCCGCACGATCTACGATCTGGCGATCCGTCGCAATCTGATCAATATCGGCGAGGACATCGTCAACGTTGCCTATGACTCGCCCGTCGATGCATCGCCGCGCACGCAGATCGAAGAAGCCGAGCGACGTCTCTACGAAATCGCCGAACAAGGCCGCTATGACGGCGGCTTCCAGAAATTTTCCGATGCGCTGACGCAAGCCATCGACGTCGCCGCCAAGGCCTATGAGCGCGACGGCAAATTGTCGGGCATCTCGACCGGCCTCATCGATCTCGATCAGAAGATGGGCGGCTTGCAATCGTCCGACTTGATCGTCCTCGCCGGTCGTCCGGCCATGGGCAAGACCTCGCTTGCCACCAACATCGCCTTCAACGTGGCGAAGGCCTATGAATATGACGTGAAGCCCGACGGCTCGCACGTGCCCCGCAACGGCGGCATCGTCGGCTTCTTCTCTCTCGAAATGTCGTCGGAACAGCTCGCCACCCGTATCATCGCCGAACAATCGGGCGTGGCCTCATACAAGATCCGCCGTGGCGACATTCAAGATCATGAATTCCATCGCATTTCGGAAGCGGCGCGCGAAATGCAGACGGTGCCCTTCTACATCGACCAGACCGGCGGCATCTCCATCGCCCAGCTCACCGCGCGCGCACGTCGCTTGAAGCGTCAAAAGGGTCTCGATCTTCTGATCGTCGACTACCTGCAATTGTTGTCGGGCTCGAAGTCGAGCAGCAGCAACCGCGTGCAGGAACTCACCGAAATCACCACCGGCCTGAAAGCACTAGCCAAGGAACTGGCGGTTCCGATCATCGCGCTGTCGCAGCTCTCACGTCAGGTCGAAAACCGTGACGACAAGCGGCCGCAGCTTTCGGACTTGCGTGAATCCGGCTCCATCGAACAGGACGCCGACGTCGTCATCTTCGTCTATCGCGAGGAATATTATCTCAAGAACCGCGAGCCGCGCGCCGGCACCGAAGAGCACATCAATTGGATGGCCGAGATGGAACGGGCGCATGGCAAAGCCGAAGTGATCATCGGCAAGCAGCGTCACGGCCCCACGGGCACGGTCGAACTCTCCTTCGAGGCCGAGCTGACGCGCTTCGGCAATCTCGCCCGCGACGATTCTCTTCCCACCCAGATGTGATATGGCTGCGGCGATGACCCGCTTGCCTCCATTGACCCAATCGATTCCCGCGCCGCAGGCGCTGGCGACCTTGCATGTCGATCTCGATGCTTTGGTCGCCAATTGGCGCTTGCTCGCGGCCCGCGCCGCCCCGGCCGCCTGCGCCGCCGTCATCAAGGCCGATGCTTACGGCACGGGCATCACACCGGCCGCGCAAGCTCTGGCCGCCGCCGGCTGTCACACCTTCTTCGTTGCCCATCTCAGCGAAGCTCTGCGCGTGCGCGAGGCGGTTGGCGCGGCGCCGGCGATCTATCTCCTCAACGGTCTCATCGATCACGCCGATACGCTGGCGGCGCTCGCCCATGGCGATATCCGGCCCGTCCTTGTCTCGCCGGAACAACTACGGTCGTGGACGAACTATCGCCCGCGGCATGGCGCGCGCCCGAGCTGCGCCGTGCAGATCGACACCGGCATGAACCGCTTCGGCCTTGGCGTGATCCAGGCCGAAACCCTGGCGGAGACCATCCGCGAGGTATCGCCTTCCCTGCTGATGACCCATTTCGTCTCGTCGGAATATCGCGACGATCCGTTGAACGAACGGCAGATCGAACGGTTTGAGCGGGCGACCGCGCGCCTGCCCGGCATCGCCCGCAGCATGGCCAATTCGTCGGGAATCTTTCTGCCGCAACAACCGTTCTTCGATCTGGTGCGACCGGGCTATGCGCTTTACGGCGGCAACCCCTTCTCCGACCAGCCCAATCCGATGCGGCCGGTCGTGCGCCTGACCGCACCAATCCTGCAATTGCGTGAGGTCGAGGCGGGAGAGACCGTCGGCTATAACGCGCAATGGACGGCAAAACGCCGCTCGCGCCTTGCCGTGATCGGCGTTGGCTATGCGGACGGCATTCCGCGCAATGCGATGGCAACGGAAGCGCAACCGGGCGGCGAAGCCATCGTGCTGGGCACGCGCTGTCCCTTTGCCGGTCGCGTCTCGATGGACATCATCGTCATCGATGTCACCGACGTGACCGATGCCGCGCTGGCGCCCGGCGCGGAAGTGGAACTCCTGAACGATGTCATCACGGTCGATGATCTTGCTTCGAGATCAAAGACCATCGGCTATGAAATTCTGACATCGCTCGGGCGACGCTATCATCGCGTTTATGTGAGCCAGGCCTCCAAGCCCGCCTCTTGACGGTCGGCCCCGCCGACCGCCAGACTAACTCGAGAAGACCGGCAGCAGACCGGCCCGTGATTGCTCACACGCGGGAGGATTCGCATGCACGCTTTGCGTTCCCTGATGCTGGCACTTGCCACGATCGCCATGGGTTCGTCCTTTGCCTTAGCCCAGGTAGAAATCGGCCCCACCGACATTGGCGGTACAGTAACAGGACCCAAAGGTCCTGAAGCGGGTGTTTGGGTGATCGCCGAAACGCGCGATCTGCCGATCCGTTTCATACGTATCGTCGTCACCGACAATCAGGGCCGTTATCTCGTGCCCGATCTGCCGCAGGCCAGTTACGATGTTTGGGTGCGCGGCTATGGCCTCGTCGATTCCAATAAAGTTCGGTCGGCACCTGGTCAGACCATAAATCATACCGCGGTGATCGCCCCGACGCCGCAAGCGGCGGCGCAATATTATCCGGCGATCTATTGGTACACGATGATGCGTCTGCCGCCGGCCGACGCGTTCAATGGCAAATCGGAAGATATTCCCGCCGGCGTCTCGATGGGCCAGTGGCTCAATGGCATCAAGAACAACGGCTGCATCGGCTGCCATCAGCTCGGACAATTGTCGACGCGGACGATCCCGACAGAGTTCGGTACGGGCGCCGATGGCTGGATGCGCCGCATTCAATCGGGCCAGGCTGGCGAGTTGATGGTCAACATCATCGCAGGCGAATTGGGCGGCGCACCCTTGAAATATTTCGGCGACTGGACCGACCGTGTCGCGAAGGGTGAATTGCCAGCGACGCAGCCGCCGCGACCGCAAGGCGTCGAGCGCAATATCGTCGTCACCCTGCGCGACTGGATGAACGAGAAACAATATCTGCACGATCTGATCGCCAGCGACCGCCGCAACCCGACCGTCAATGCCTATGGCCCGCTCTACGGCTCGCCGGAATATAGTTCCGACGACATGCCCATCATGGATCCGGTGCGCAATACGGCGACCTCCTTCCGCCTGACGACGGCACCCGGCACGCCGGAAGCCCTTGGACCAGGACACGCGGCGATGAGGGAGCCGCTGCAAGCCTCGCATTATTGGGGCATGGAAAAGATATGGAACACTAAGGCCAACAACCACAACAGCATGTTCGACGAGAAAGGCCGGTTGTGGCTGTCAGCGACGGGACAAGGACCGGACAATCCGGATTTCTGCAAGAAGGGCTCGGATCATCCGTCGGCGAAAATCTTCCCGCTCGAACGCAGCAATCGCCGCGTCACCATGTTCGATCCGAAGACGCAGGAATACAAAGCCATCGCCACCTGCTTCGGCACGCACCACCTGCAATTCGGCTATGACGCCAACAATACGTTGTGGACGTCGGGCGGCGGGCCGGTGGTGGGTTGGATCAACACCAAGATGTTGGATGAGACTGGCGATCAGGTGAAGTCGCAGGGCTGGACGCCGCTCATCCTCGACACCAACGGCAACGGCAAACGCGACGATTATGTCGAGCCGAACCAGCCGGTCGATCCGACCAAGGACAAGCGCATCGTTGCCGGCTTCTATGCGGTGATGCCCAATGTCACCGACGGTTCGGTGTGGGGCACCTATCGCGCCTATCCTGGCGCCATCGTGCGTCTCAATCCGGGTTCCGACCCGAACATGACGCTGGCGGAAATCTACAACGTGCCGGCACCCGGCTTTGGCGCGCGCGGCGGCGACATCGACAAGAAAGGCGTCGTCTGGGTGTCGCTGGCCAGCGGCCATCTCGGCGCCTTCGACCGCAGCAAATGCAAAGCGCCGCTGAACGGCCCCAACGCGACCGGCAATCATTGCCCCGAAGGCTGGACCCTTTATCAATATCCAGGCCCCGGCTTCGAGGGCATTGGCCGCAACAGCGCCGAGTCGAGCTATTATTCCTGGGTCGATCAGCACAACACCTTCGGTCTCGGCGAAGACGTGCCGATGTCGACGGGCAATCTCAACGACGGCATCCTCGCCTTGAAAGACGAGACGTGGATCACGCTGCGCGTGCCCTACCCGCTCGGCTTCTATGCAAAGGGATTCGATGGACGCATCGACGATCCGAAAGCCGGTTGGAAAGGCCGTGGCCTCTGGGCCGCCAATGGCGATCGCACGCCCTGGCTGATCGAAGGCGGCAAGGGCTCACGCCCCCTGGCCGCGCATTTCCAACTCCGCCCCGATCCGCTGGCGCGGTGATCGTCAGGTTGAGGATTTCGCCGCCACGGCGTTCAACTCGATGCGCATGCCGGGCGCGACGAGGCCCGCGACGATGAGGCTGGCGCGCACGGGATAAGGCGGTTTGAAATAGTCGCGATAGACCGCGTCGACCTTCGCCATGTCGGCGACATCGAGCAGATAGATGGTGACCTGCAAGACGTCGGCGAATGTGCAACCGCCGGCCGCGAGCGCGCGACCGAGATTGTCCAAGGTCAAGCGCGTCTGCGCTTCAATCCCCTCTTGCAGGATCTTGCCCGTGGGATCGATCGGGCCATGGGTGGTGAACAGAAACCCGCCCTGCTGCATCGCCCATGAGAAGGGTTGGGGCGGTGTCGGCAATCCCGTTTCCACATGCCGGCTCACGCGTCGCTCTCCATGGTCATCATCAGATTTTTGACGGCGGTCGATGTCGCTTCGAGATGGTCGCGCATCAGGGCGATCGCGCGGTCGGGATCGCGCGCCAGCACGGCCTCCATGATGGCGCGATGCTCGCCGTTGATATCACGCACGGCGGCCTCGCTTTTGGCGTGGCGGAAGAGCCGGATCGAACGATAGCGCTCGGATTGATCGGTCAAAATATTCCAGAAGCGCAGCAGCCATTGCGAGCCGCAGGCGGCGACAAGAGCGAAATGAAAGCGGCGATGGCAGGTCTCCCATTCCACGACGACGTCGCGATCGTGAAGTCCTGTCGGCAGCGGCGCTTTTGAGAGGAGATGCATCGCCGCGATGATCTCGGCCTCCCAGGCCGCGTCGCCGCGTTTGATCGAACGGCGCAGGCACGACGCCTCGACATCCATTCGCACCTCAAGCAGATCGTCCAATTCCTCGACGGAGACACCGGAGACGCGCGATCCGCGGTGGGTTTCCGCCTCGACCAATCCCTCGCCCGACAGACGCGTCAGCGCCTCCCGGATCGGGGTCAGCCCCAGCCCAAACCGCTCCTGCAGGTCAGCGGCCCGAAGCCGATCGCCCGGCTGCAGGTCTCCCCGCAAAATGCCAAGGCGAAGCTGTTTATAGGCATTGTCCGTCTGCGATTCAGGCAATGTGCTCACAGAATCAGCCTTTACATATGAAGATTTTCATATTTTATATAATCCTGTCGATTTCATGACAAGACGTTTTCGGGAGTGGTCAATGATGCAGACACGCAGAACTTTCGCCGCCGGGCTGGCCTCGGCCGCATGCGCCGCTCCCTTCATCACAGCCGCAGTGGCACAGTCCGCGACGACCATCCGCGTTTCGACCGCCGCACCGCCGAGCGACTTCCTCAATCGGGCGCTGGAACGGATGAAGGCCGATCTCGAGGCCGCCAATGTCGGCATTCAGTTCAGCGTCCATCCCGCCTCGACCCTTTTCCGGCAGGGCACGGAAGTTCCGGCGCTCCAGCGCGGCAACCTTGAAATGTGCAGCATGACCACGTTCGAGGTGGCGCAGCAGATCCCCGAACTCGGCTATTTCAATCGCGGCTATCTGTTCAACGATCACGCGCATCTGCGCCGCGCCTTCGACGGACCGATCGGCGAGGACTATCGCAAAGCGGTGTCGAGCCGCATGGGCATCGAAATTCTCGCCACCCATTATCTGGGCACGCGGCAGGTCAGCCTGCGGCAGAAGCGCAACGTCAAGGGGCCGGCCGATCTCGCCGGCACCAAACTGCGCATGCCGGCGGGGCCGGAATGGCTGCTGCTCGGGCGCACCCTGGGCGTGGCGCCGATTCCGCTGGGCATGCCCGAAGTCTATCTCGCCTTGAAGACGGGCACGATCGACGGCCAGGAAAACCCGCTGTCGATCTTCAGCGCCGCCAAGCTCTTCGAGGTCTCCGAACAGGTGGTGCTGACCTCGCACGTGGTTCAGCCGGTGTTCCTGGCGATGGCCAAGCCCGTCTGGGACAAGCTCAACCCCGATCAGAAGAAGGCCGTAGAAACGGCGGCGAAGGCGGCCGCGACCTGGGGCGACACCGCCCGTCTCGACGACGAAAAAACCATCGTCGAGACGATCAAGGGCCGTGGCCTGGCGGTCGAGACACCCGATCTCAAGCTGTTCCGCGAGGCCGCCGATCGCGCCTATACGGGCGCCGATGCGACCAAGGCCTGGGACCTCCAGGGCCTGAAGCGCGTGCAATCCGCCTGAACGCGCTGTGACCCCGTCCGACGCTCCTGCCGTGTTCCCGCTGCCGCCGACCGCAGCCGCGATCCTGTCGTGGCTACGCACGCTCGCCAGCTGGATCGCGAACATCATGTTCGCGCTCGTCTTCCTGATCTTCAACTACAAGATCATCACCCGCTATATCGGCCACGAAGAAGCGGTGTGGGCGGATGAGGTCTCGGTGATCCTGTTCATCTGGATCATCTTCTGGGTGAGCGCTTTCCTCGTCCGCGAGCAGGAACAGATCAATTTCGATTTGCTCTACAGATGGTTCGGCGATCGCGGCAAGCGTGTCGTCGCCATCATCCGGCATCTCTTGGTCGGCGGCCTCGTCATCTGGTCCCTGCCCGGCTCGATCGACTACATCCTGTTCCTGTGGCGCGAACGCACGCCCGTCCTCGATCTGCGGCTCGACTATGTCTACGCCTGTTTCGGCATCTTCCTGATCGCCGTCGCCACCCGCTCGATCACCAGCCTCTTCATCTTGTGCACGCCTTACTGGCGCAGCCGCATCTGATCGTATCCCATGTCGCACGGTCTTTGGATTCTCATTGGCGTCTTCACCGTCGCGGCCGCGCTCGGCGCGCCGCTCGGCCTCTCGATGCTCGTCTCAGGCTTCGCCTATCTGATCGTCACCCATCAGGACGTCGGCCTGGTCGTCGATCAGACGATGAATGGGCTCTACAACAGTTATCTTCTCATCGCCGTGCCGCTGTTCCTGTTCGTCGCCAATGTGATGAATGCCAGCGGCGTGATCGAGCGCCTGTTGCGCTTCGGCGCTGCGATGGTCGGGCACCTGCCCGGCGGCCTCGGCCAGGTCAACGTCATTTCCAACCTGATTTTTTCAGGCATGAGCGGCAGCGCCGTCGCCGATGCGTCGGGACCAGGCCTTGTCATCGCGCGCATGATGTCCAAGAACGGCCGCTATCCTAGAGGCTTCGCGGCAGCCACGTCCGTCGTCTCGGCGACGCTCGGCCCGCTGATGCCGACCTCCATTCCGATGATCTTCTATGCCCTCATCGCCAATGCCTCGGTCGGTGCGATGTTTCTGGGCGGCCTCATCCCCGCCATCCTGCTGGCCGGATCGTTGATGATCGTCATCGCCATCATCGCGCGAATCCGCAATTTTCCGCGCGAGGAACGGGTGAGCTGGTCGGCGATGCCGCGCATCTTCGGCGATGCCGCCGCGCCCCTGGCCCTGCCCGGCATTCTGCTCGGCCTGATCTATTCAGGCGTCACGACACCGACGGAAGCCGCCGCCATCGCCGCCAGCTATGCGTTGATCCTCGCCTTTGTCGTCTATCGCACCCTGCGTCTGCGCCAGCTCTTCACGGTGATCTCCGACACGATCCGCGCGACGTCGATGATCGCACTCATCATGGCCGGCGCCTTCGTGTTCAACTATGCCGTCGCCAACGAGGGCGTGCCGCAGCTCATCCAGTCGACCTTGATGAAGTGGAACTTCTCGCCGACGGTTTTCCTTTTATGCGTCGACGTGCTGTTGTTCATGCTCTGCGTCGTGCTCGACGAAGTGACCATTCTACTGGTGATCGTGCCGCTGCTGGTGCCGATCGCACAGAGCATGGGCATCGACCTCGTTCACTTCGGCATTGTCGTCGTGCTCAACATGATGGTCGGCCTCACCCTGCCGCCGCACGGGCTTCTGCTCTTCGTCATGAGTGGACTGACGGGCACGCCGCTGGCGGAGATTTTCCGCGAGGTACCGCCGTTCATCGTCGCGACGCTCGGCGTCGTGGTGCTCGTGACCCTCTTTCCCGAAATCGCGTTGTGGCTGCCGCGCATGGCTGGCTTGATCCACAATTGAGGACTGTTTTGGATACGATCAAGCTGCATGGCTTTACGCTGGAGCGTCAGCCGGCACCCCCCGTCAAACTGGCCGAATCTTATTCCGATACGGCGCTGCGCCTCTCGGCGCGCCCGATGCCGGGCATCGTCGCCCATCGCGATGTCGCGTGGGGACCGGAGCGATGGCAGCGCTTCGATGTCTTCGCACCGACCGGCGCAAAACGCGCCTTGCCTGTCCTGATCTTCCTACACGGCGGCGGCTGGGTCGTCGGCTGGAAGGAATGGGGTGGCTTCATGGCCCCCGCCGTGGCGGCAGCCGGCGCCATACTCGTATGCCCGACCTATCGCCTGGCCCCAGCCCATCGCTTTCCCACCTTCTTGGAGGATTGCCTCGATGCCGTGGCGGCGGTGAAGCAGCGGATCGGCGAACTCGGCGGCGATGCGCGGCAAATCTATATCGGCGGCCATTCGGCCGGCGGGCATCTCGCGGCCATGGTCGGCTTTCGCCGCGATCTGTGGCGTGGCCGCATCGGCAAGGAATTGCGCGGCATCCTGCCGGTCAGCGGTATCCTCGATCTCGTGCACGAAAACCCCGCGCCGGAAAGCCTGGAGGCCGCGGTCTACAGCACGGTTCTCGCCAGCGCCGGCGATGATGTCGGCGCCAGTCCCGTCACCTATGCGGCGAGCCTGCGCATGAAAATGCTGCTGGCCTGGGGCGAAAACGATTCACAACGCGTCAAAGACTCGAACGACAAGATGGCGGCGGCCTTGACCGAGGCCGGCCGGCCGTTTGAGCAGATGAAACTCGCCGGGCTCGACCATTTCGGCACCCATCTGGCGCTCCAGGATGCCGCCCACCCCTGGTACGATGTCCTCTCGCGCTGGATCGCCGAGAACGCCTGAATTTTTGCGGCAGCCTCATTGAATGTGAATATACGAATCATATATGAACCGTATATTTCCAGCCTTGGGACGAGGATTCAATGGGCATTGTGAAAATTGACGACGAGCTTCATGAGGAAGTTCGCCGAGCGAGCGCGGTCATGTGCCGGTCGATCAATGCCCAGGCCGAGTTCTGGATGAAGATCGGCATGATTGCCGAAGCGCATCCGACGCTGTCCTTCAATGACATCGTGAAGATGCAGTTCCAGACCGCGCAAGTTCAGGTCGCGCAGCTCATGCAAGTCGGCGTGGTCGACTGAGATGGTCAAGACCGCCGACGAGCTGACGCTCATGCGAACGTCCGGCAAATTGCTGGCCTCTGTTTTCGAAATGCTCGACCAGCAGAATCTTGCTGGCATGTCGACGATGCAGGTCAATGACCTGGTCGATCGTTTCATCACGATCGATCTGGCCGCGCGGCCAGCGAGCAAAGGGCAATACGGTTTCAAGTATGTTCTGAACTGTTCGATCAACCATGTCGTATGCCACGGCGTGCCTGACCCCAACGAGATCATCCGAGACGGCGACATCATCAATCTCGACATCACGCTGGAAAAGAACAGCTTCATCGCGGACTCGAGCAAGACCTATCTTGTGGGCAATGCCCCACCGGCGGCGCGGCGGTTGGTGCGGGTCGCGCAAGAGGCCATGTGGCAAGGAATCAAACAGGTGCGCCCTGGCGCGCATCTGGGCGATATAGGTTTCGCGATCGAACGGCATGCCAAGAAAAACGGCTACGCGATCGTGCGAGAGTATTGTGGGCATGGCATCGGCAGGGAGATGCACGAAGCCCCTCAGGTACTCAATTTCGGTCGGCCCAAAACCGGCCTGAAATTAAGAGAGGGCATGGTGTTCACCATCGAGCCCATGGTGAACCAGGGCACCGGCATGGTCTCCACCGAACGGGACGGATGGACGGTTGTCACGAAAGACCGCAAACTCTCCGCGCAATTCGAACATACCGTCGCGGTGACGAGAAACGGCGTCGAGGTGCTTACCTTGCGCAGCGATGGAACCTGATCCGGCCAGAGAATCTAAGCAAAATCACGTTTCTATCGAAACGTGATTTGTTCTAGGGTCCAGATCGCAAAGCGAGAGGGACCATGAAATACGGATCAGGAATTGCCGCCGTCGACCATTATGTGAACCACGACTACGACAGCGTGTTCGGCATGTCGTCGCAGTTCGCGGCGATTATCGCCGCCCATGTGATGAAACGGCAGAGCCAGCTCGGCATCACCGGCCACATGGCGGAGATCGGCACGTTCGAGGGGCGTTTCTTCATCGCGATGGCGCTGGCGCTGCAACCGGGCGAGCGGGGCGTCGGCATCGACACATTCGAATGGCCGAGCCCGAAGGTGCGCGACAAGCTTTTGAGCCATATGCAGCGGCTCGGCGTCCGCACAGCGGACATGACCGTGCTGACCGCCAACAGTGCCGACCTCACCAGCGCGGATATCGCGGGTCCGCTCGGCGGTCCGGTGCGCTTCTTCCACATCGATGGAGACCATACGCCGAAGGCGCTGACCCACGATCTCGATCTTGCCTATGCGATCATGCATCCCAAGGGCGTGATCTGCCTCGACGACATGCTGCATCCAGGCTTTCCGCTGCTCACGGTCGCGGTTTACGAGTGGCTGCAGAAACATCCCGACATGCGGGTGTTCTGCGTCATCGACCGGGAAGATATTGTGGCGGCACCGAAATTCATGCTGTGCCGACATGAAGCCGCCGCTCTTTACGAGCAGGATCTGCTCGATAATTTCCCGGAGTGGCATTTCGAAGCCGCCTCGCAGTGGGAGCAATGGGTGGCGATCGTGCTCACCCCGCATCCACGTTTCGCCGTTGTCGAATAGGCAACGGGAACCGACTGGTCGCCAGTCTGGAATTGCGCTAAAACTGGACAATAAAATCTGAACGGGTGGAACCATGCAGAACACCGCAAAGCTTGAGTCGCAGGACGAAGTTGTCGCCGAGGCGGGCAAGATCGCCACTGCCAAAGCGAAGCCGGGCATGAGCCACGACGATAAGGATGAGTTGCTCGAAAACGCCATGATGGGCGTGCTCGACCGCAATGTCGCCATTCCCTGGTTTGGCAATGTGGAAGAGTTCGCCAAGGGCGGCCCGCCGCCGGCCGGCGGCAAATTCCTGATGCATTACGAGCCGCGGCTGCCGCAGATGCCGGAAAAGCCGACCTTGATGGATTATCTGAAAAAGCGCCTGCTCCTGAGCAAGCGCGGCGGCAACCATCTCCTGCAGAGCGCCAATCTCGCCAGGAAGAACGGCCTGCCCGATAAGCTCGTTCTCGCCTGCCTGCTGCACGACATCGCCGTCGTCGCTCACATCCGCACCGACCACGGCTATTACGGCGCGCAGATGATCGAGCCGTATGTGGACGAAGAGACCTCCTGGGCGATCCGCTATCACCAGGCGCTGCGCTTCTTCCCCGATCCCAGCGTCGGCTATGAATATCCGGAGCTCTACACACGCGTGTTCGGCGAAGACTACGTGCCGCCGAACTATGTGAAACAGGCTTACGACGAAGCACGCAATCACAAGTGGTACATGTCGGCGCGTTTGGTGACAATGAACGACCTCTATTCGTTCGACCCCAACGTCAAGGTCGACGTGGATGACTTCACCGACATCATCGGCCGCACGTTCCGGCAACCGGAAGACGGTCTTGGCTTCGACAACAGCCCGTCGTCGCATATGTGGCGCAGCCTGATCTGGCCGAACAACTTCCTGTAAAGTTCGTTCGGCCTCAACGGTCGCGCACAATACATTCAGGTTCCTCGCAAGCGCGGCATCTTCCGCAGGTGTCGCGCTTTGTCATAAGCATATGGGAAAGCCATCGGGCAAAAACATCGGGCAAAAATACCGGGAGAGAGACATGCAGAACGCAGCACCGATCACCTCACAAGATGACCTTACGACCGAAGCCGGCAAGATTGCCGCCGCCCAAGTCACGCCGGGTATGAGCCATGACGCCAAGGACGAACTGCTCGAACACGCGATGATGGGCGTGCTCGATCGCCATGTCGCCATTCCCTGGTTCGGCAATATCGATGCTTTCTCCAAAGGTGGGTTGCCGCGCTCGCAGGGCCTGCACCTCATGCATGACGAACCGCGCCTGCCGCCGATGCCGGAAAAGCCGACGCTGATGGACTATCTGAAAAAGCGGGTCATGCTGAACAACCCGCACAACAACCATCTGCTGCAGAGCGCCAATCTGGCGCGCAAGAACGGCCTGCCGGAAAAGCTGGTCCTCGCCTGCCTGCTGCATGACATCGCCGTCACCTGCTATATCCGCACCGATCACGGTTATCATGGCGCGCAGATGATCGAACCCTATGTGGACGAGGAGATGTCCTGGGCGATCCGGTATCATCAGGCGCTGCGCTTCTTCCCCGATCCGAGCGTCGGCTACGAATATCCCGAGCTTTACACGCGCACCTTCGGCGAGGACTACGTTCCACCGGATTATGTAAAGCGCGCGGCCGAACACGCCCGCAATCACAAATGGTACATGTCGGCGCGGCTGGTGACGCTGAACGATCTCTATTCGTTCGATCCGAACGCCAAAGTCGATCTCGACGATTTCACCGATATCATCGGCCGCCATTTCCGCCAGCCCAAGGAAGGCCTCGGTTTCGACGACAGCCCGTCCTCGCATATGTGGCGCAGCCTGATCTGGCCGAATAATTTTCTCTAGCCCGGCGGTAGGCGAAACGCACCTTCACCGACGGCTTTGATCACGGCGTCCAGCGTGTCCTGCCGGCTGTGCCCTTGCGCCGGCAAGGCATGCCGCTTCAGCGCACCCAATGCGGAGAACTGATCATACAGCGCGGTGATCGTCTGCGGATCGCTCAGCGTGTCACCGCCCCGCGCGCCGCAACGGGCGATGGCTTCTTCGAGGGCTGGCTGCAGAACGATGTAGTGGAGCGGTACGTTCAGCGCCGGGAACGGCTTCAGGAACCAAGGGCCGATGATGCCATCGACCACGACGAAATAGCCGCCCGCCGCATAGGCCTGAGCCGTCCGGGCCAAGGCGGCGATGACCACCTCGTTCTGCGCATGGGCTTCCGGCAGATACGGCGCCACCGCCCCGTTCTTGATGAAACGCCAGAAGTCGTCTGCATGCAGATGCACTTTCGGCGCGCCCGGCTCGGCCGCCAGGGCCTTGGCCGTCGTCGTCTTTCCCGACCCCGGCGGCCCGGTCAGGATCAGCACTTCGCCCGCACGCATAGCCATCCTCTCCCGTAACGCGCCCAGATCAGTTTTCCAAAGCTCGGAGTAGCCGAATCGATTTTGTTCCTGTATTGTTCTCATCAGTTCAGAGAGCCGTTGAGGACATCCGATGACCCATCCCGAGACCCGCCCCGCCGCCGAGCAGCGTTTCACCCAGCGGCTTGCGCCGGCCGGCTCGTTCGAGGATGCGACCGCCTCCATCCAGGCCGCCCTGGCCCAGTTGGAAAGGGCCGAGAATGCGCTCGAGAGGCAATTGCGCGACCTGCGTATCTATATCGGCAAAGACAGCGCCCGCGCGGCTTCGTAAGAGTTTCCCCGTTCCATGGCCAAGCCCCACAGCACGTTCGTCTGCCAAAACTGCGGCGCGGTCAGCCAACGCTGGCAGGGCCGCTGCGAGGCCTGCGAGGAATGGAACACGATCGTCGAGGAAGCGCCTTCCTCGGGCATCGGTGCCCGGGCCGCCGCCGGCAAGGGCCGCGTCTTCGCGCTCGAAGGCCTCGACGGCCAGAGCAAGGAAGCGCCGCGCATCGTCTCCGGCATCACCGAATTCGACCGGGTGGCGGGCGGTGGCCTGGTGCCGGGCTCGGTGATCCTGATTGGCGGTGAGCCAGGCATCGGCAAATCGACCCTGCTGATTCAGGCCTGCGCCACCTTGGCGATGAAGAAGCATCGGGTCGTCTACATTTCCGGCGAAGAGGCCGTGGCGCAGGTGCGCCTGCGCGCCGCCCGTCTCGGGCTGGCCTCAGCCCCCGTCGAACTCGCGGCCGAGACCAGCGTCGAGGACATTCTCGCGACCCTGAAACAGGGCAAGCAGCCGGCCCTGGTCATCATCGATTCCATTCAGACCATGTGGACGAGCACGGTGGAAGCCGCGCCCGGCACCGTCACGCAAGTTCGCGGTGCGGCGCAGGCGCTTATTCGCTTCGCCAAGACCACGGGCGCCTGCGTCATTCTCGTCGGCCATGTCACCAAGGACGGCCAGATCGCCGGGCCGCGCGTCGTCGAGCATATGGTCGATGCGGTGGTCTCCTTCGAAGGCGACGGCGGCCATCAGTTCCGCATTTTGCGCGCGGTGAAGAACCGCTTCGGGCCGACCGACGAAATCGGCGTTTTCGAAATGACCGGCTCGGGCTTGAGCGAAGTCGCCAATCCGTCCGCCTTGTTCCTGTCGGGCCGCGACACCTCGGCGCCGGGCGCGGCGGTGTTCGCTGGCATGGAGGGCACGCGGCCGGTGCTGGTCGAGGTTCAGGCCCTGGTGGCGCCGACATCGCTCGGCACGCCCCGGCGCGCGGTCGTCGGCTGGGATCCGGCGCGGCTGTCCATGGTGCTGGCGGTGCTGGAGGCCCATGGCGGCCTGCGGCTTGGGCAATATGATGTCTATCTCAATGTCGCCGGCGGCCTGCGGGTGAACGAGCCGGCGGCGGATTTGGCGGCTGCCGCCGCCCTGGTCTCGTCGCTCACCGGCGCGCCTCTGCCGGCGGAAACGGTCTATTTCGGCGAACTGGGCCTGTCCGGGGCGGTGCGGCCGGTGACCCATGCCGGGCAGCGAATCAAGGAGGCGGCGAAGCTTGGCTTCAAGGCCGCCGTTGGCCCAGATCAGAGTGGCGAGGCCGGCCCGCTCAGCCTGCGCGCCTGCGGCCATATCACCGCCTTGGTCGCTGATATTGCTGCTTCTGGCGCCGGCCGGCGCGCCCCGGCGCCGCAGCGGCCAAGAGCTGTGGGCACCGCCTAACCGTTATTAACAAGAGGTGACGCCCCTAAGCTTCTTCGCTATAAGCGAGGCGCGCGGCGGAAACCATTCCTCATTGAGGGAGTGGTGTCATGGCCTGCGCATCATTGGTTCCTTGGCGTGGCGGACGCCAATAGCGAGACGATTTTCGATGCCCTCTTATCTTGATCTTGGCGTTATTGCGGTCGTCCTCCTGTCTGCATTTCTGGCCATGTTGCGCGGCTTCACGCGCGAGGTTCTGGCCATCGCCTCCTGGGCCGCCGCCGCCGTCGCCGCCTATTATTTCTATCCGCTCGGCCTGCCCTATCTAAAACCCTATATCAGCAAGGAAAACATCGCGATCGGCGTCTCCGCCGCGGCGATCTTCTTCGCTTCGCTGGTGATCGTGTCGATCTTCACAGTGAAGATTTCCGACATGATTCTCGATTCCAAGATCGGCGCGCTCGACCGCTCGCTCGGCTTCCTCTACGGCGCCGCGCGCGGCCTGCTGCTCTGCGTCGTCGCCTTCCTGTTCTTCAACTGGCTGGTGCCGGAAAAGACTCAGCCGGAATGGGCCCGCACGGCCCGCACCAAGGCGCTCTTGCAGGCGACCGGCGACCAGCTGATGGCGCTCCTGCCCGCCGACCCCGAAAGCGCCATCCTCAAGAGCCTGAAGCGCCCGGGCAGCGACGAACAGCCGGCCCCGGAAAGCGATCAGCCGCCGGCCGCCAATCCGGCCCCTGCGGCCCCCGGCCAGCGCACCGACGCGGCTCCGTCGCCATCCGACCGGAATCGCATCCAGTCGCTGATTACCCAGGGAAACCCGCAAGTTTCTGGCCAGCGCCCCTGACAAAACGGTTCGATGTGATTATGTAGGCTTCGTGACGACGCCCGCGAGTCGCATTCTGCCGCGGCCGGACCGTTCCAACCGAGCCGAATCGGGGAATTTGCCATGACGCACGCCGCGCAATCCGGGCTGAGCGAGAGCTTGGGCGTTGACGCCGCTGACGAGGATAGTCCTTCGGGAGATCATTCCGCCGGGGACCAGCACGACTTCGATTTCGACGGCGACAGCCTACGCGAGGAATGCGGCGTCTTCGGTATTTTCGGTCATCCGGACGCCGCCGCCATCACGGCGCTCGGCCTGCATGCCCTGCAACACCGCGGCCAGGAAGCCGCCGGTATCGTCACCTTCGACGGCAAGCGCTTCTCCTCCGAGCGTCGCCTCGGTCTCGTCGGCGAGCATTTCTCCAAACAGTCGACCATCGACCGCCTGCCCGGCCATTCCGCCGTCGGCCACGTCCGCTATTCCACCACCGGCGAAACCATTCTGCGCAACGTGCAGCCGCTGTTCGCCGAACTCGATTCCGGCGGTTTCGCTGTCGGCCATAACGGCAATCTGACCAATGCGCTGACCCTGCGGCGCGAACTGATCCGCTCGGGCGCCATCTATCAGTCGACCTCCGACACCGAGGTCATCCTGCATCTGGTCGCCAAGAGCCGGCACCCCCGCATTCTCGAACGCTTCATCGAAGCGATCCGCCAGATCGAAGGCGCCTATTCGCTCGTCGCGCTCACCAACAAGAAGCTGATCGGAGCCCGCGACCCGCTCGGCATTCGCCCCCTCGTGCTGGGCGAACTCGATGGCCGCTATATCCTGGCCTCCGAGACCTGTGCGCTCGATATCATCGGCGCCAAATTCATCCGAGATATCGAGAACGGAGAGATCGTCGTCATTTCCGAACAGGAAGACGGCAAGATCACGCTGGAGAGCCACAAGCCGTTCCCGACGCAGCCCGCCCGCCCCTGTATCTTCGAGTATATCTATTTCTCCCGGCCGGACTCCATTGTGCACGGGCGCTCTGTTTATGACGTGCGTAAGAGCATGGGCGCGCAGCTTGCCATCGAAGCGCCGGTCAATGCCGACGTGGTCGTGCCGGTGCCGGACTCCGGCGTGCCGGCGGCGATCGGTTATGCGCGGCAATCGGGTCTGCCCTTCGAACTCGGCATCATCCGCAACCATTATGTCGGGCGCACCTTCATTCAACCGACACAATCGGTGCGCGAGCTTGGCGTCCGCCTCAAGCACAGCGCCAATCGCGGCGTGGTGAAGGGCAAGAGCATCGTCCTCATCGACGATTCCATCGTGCGCGGCACGACGTCCGTGAAGATCGTGCAGATGATGCGCGATGCCGGCGCGCGCGAAGTGCATATGCGGATTTCGTCGCCGCCGATCACCCATCCCGATTATTACGGCATCGACACGCCGCAGCAGGACAAGCTGCTGGCTGCGCGCATGCGCCATCGCGACGGTTCGATCGATCTCGAAGGCATCTGCAAATATATCGGCGCGGATTCCCTGGCCTTCCTCTCCGTCGACGGCATCTATCGCGCCACCGGCTTCCCCGGCCGCGACAATGCCCGGCCGCAGTTCACCGATCACTGCTTCACCGGCGACTATCCGACCTCGCTCACCGATCTCGGTGCCGAGAAGCAGCGCACGCAATTGTCGCTGCTCGCTGAAGTCGACTAAGCCTGCCATTCATGTTTGGAGTCCTGGCGCATGTCGGCGCTTGAAAATCGTGTTGCCCTCGTCACCGGCGCCTCGCGCGGCATCGGTCGCGCCGTCGCCCTCGAACTCGCCAAGCGCGGCGCCCATATCATCGCGCTGGCCCGCACCCAAGGCGCGCTCGAGGAGCTTGACGACGCCATCCGTACGCAGGGCAGCAGCGCCACCCTCGTGCCCTGCGACCTGAAAGATTTCGACGCGATCGACCGGCTCGGCCTCGCCGTCTTCGAGCGGTGGGGCAAGCTCGACATCCTGGTCGGCAATGCGGGACTGCTGGGCCCGACGACGCCCCTCTCCCACCTCGACCCGCCGCAATGGAACGACGTCATGGCGGTGAACGTGACGGCGAACTACCGCCTCATTCGCTCCTTCGACGCGTTGCTGCGTCAGTCAGATGCCGGCCGCGCCGTGTTCATCTCGTCAGGCGCCGGCAACAAGGCCGACCTCTCGCCCTATCGCGGCCTCTATGCGACATCGAAGGCGGCGCTCGATGCGGTTGCCAGAACGTTCGCGGCGGAAACGCAAAACACCTCGAAGGTCAAAGTGATGCTGGTCAATCCCGGCTATGTGCGCACGAAAATGCGCGCGCAGCTCATGCCCGGCGAAGACCCGATGAGCCTGCCCGCGCCGGAAGAGATCGCGCCCAAGATCGTCGATCTATGCATGCCCGACTGGACCGAGACGGGCGGCATCCTCGACATCCCCAAGGGTGCAGTGCAGCGTTTCCGCGAACCGGTCTGAAGGCGCGCGTCCGCCGCAGCTTTGCCATCTGGGCAACCATCTTGCACGCTCTGCGTTTTTCCGTTCAAATCGGTTGCCGCGACCTTCGGCAGTGATCTGGACGGCCATACCGGACGTTGACTCTGAAGGCGCAGCAGGACGCGAGGGCAGATTTGGCGCTGCTCCCGTGTCCGAGGGCTGACAAACGCCAGAGGAACGCGCTTGGCGCGTCAACGAGGGCATGAGCGAAACGAACTCTGTACCGGCCCGCCGGGATGTGATCGCGGTGACTCCGGCCAACGCCGCCGACTTCGGCAAAAGTTATCCCTTCGCCGTCCGTCAGGCGATCAACCTCTGTTCCCATCTGGTCTATGGCACGCTCGACATCGAGATGCCTGATGGCAAAACCTTCCGTTTCGGCGGTGTCGAAGACGGCCCCTATGCGCGGATGATCGTGCATGACGTCGCGTTCGCCGAAAAGGTGGCGCGCGGCGGCGAGGTCGGCGTGGCCGATGCCTATCTGTCGGGCATGTGGTCGGCCGAGGATCTCGAAAAATTCCTTGAGCTGTTTTGCTACAACCAGCCGGTCATCCAAAAACTTCTCGCCGACAAGCCGATCATCCGTTTCGTGCAGATGATCCGCCACTGGATGAACCGCAACACCAAGTGGGGCTCGAAGCGCAACATCCACGCGCATTACGACCTCGGCAATAAGTTCTATTCGCAGTGGCTCGACCGCACGATGACCTATTCGTCGGCGATCTATGCTGATGGCGACAACGATCTCGCTTCGGCGCAGACGCGCAAATATCGCGAGCTGGCGCGGCAGATGAACATCCAGCGCGAACATCACGTGCTGGAGATCGGCTGCGGCTGGGGCGGCTTCGCCGAATATGTGGCGCGCGAGATCGGCTGCAAGGTCACCGGCCTGACGATTTCGCAGGAACAGTTCGACTTCGCCACCAAGCGCATGGCCGATGCCGGCCTGTCCGACAAAGTCGAAATCAAGTTCCTCGACTATCGCGATGAAAAAGGCCTCTACGATCGGATCGCCTCGATCGAAATGTTCGAAGCGGTCGGCGAGGAATATTGGACGACCTATTTCGGTCAGTTGCGCGACCGCCTGAAGCCGGACGGCATCGCCGGTCTGCAAGTGATCACCATTCAGGAAGCGCTGTATCCAAATTACAGGCGCGAGCTGGATTTCATCCGCCGCTATATCTTCCCCGGCGGCATGCTGCCGACGGCGACGATCATGCGCGAGCTCGGCGACCGCTACGGCCTGAAGCTGGCGACCGACCGAATGTTCGGCATCGACTATGCCCGCACACTGTCGCAGTGGCGCGACACTTTCCTGGAAAAGTGGCCGTCCCTGACGACGCTGGGCTTCGACGAGCGCTTCCGCCGCATGTGGGAATTTTATCTATCCTATTGCGAGGCGGGCTTTCGCGCCGGGACCATCGACGTTCGCCAGATGGTCTACCGCAAGTCGTAACCGCACGGATTGCGCCGCGCGCCAGCAAAGCCTAGACAAGGCTGGCGCGCGATGAGCAAGGCGGGTCCACCCGCCGGAAGCCCCGGCGCGGATAAGGAGCCGTTTCGATGAGTTTTGTTCCGGATGTGATCGGCGCAATCGGAAATACGCCGCTGATCAAGCTGAAACGCGCTTCCGAACTGACCGGCTGCACCATTCTGGGCAAAGCGGAATTCGTCAATCCGGGTGGATCGGTGAAGGACCGGGCCGGCCTCGCGATCATCAAGGACGCGGTGGCCAAGGGCCAGTTGAAGCCGGGCGGCATCATCGTCGAGGGCACGGCCGGCAATACCGGCATCGGCATCGCGCTGGTCGCCAATGCGATGGGCTTCCGCACCGTGATCGTGATCCCTGAGACCCAGTCGCAGGAAAAGAAGGACATGCTGCGGCTGCAGGGCGCCGAGCTGATCGAGGTGCCGGCGGTCCCCTACTCCAATCCCAATAATTACGTGAAAGTCTCGGGCCGCATCGCCGAGAAGCTGGCCAAGGAACATCCGCATGGCGCGATCTGGGCCAATCAGTTCGACAACGTCGCCAACCGGCAAGGCCATATCGACACGACGGGGCCTGAGATCTATGCGCAGACCGATGGCAAGGTCGACGGCTTCACCTGCGCGGTCGGCACGGGCGGCTCGCTCGCCGGCGTCGGCATGGCGCTGAAAGCGCGCAACAAGGACATCAAGATCGCTATCACCGATCCGATGGGCGCGGCGCTCTATTCCTACTATACCACCGGCACGCTGAAGTCTGAGGGATCGTCGATCACCGAAGGCATCGGCCAGGGCCGCATCACCGCCAATCTGGTCGATGCGCCCATCGACATGGCTTTCCAGGTGCCGGACGAGGAAGCGCTGCCGATCGTCTTCGAACTCGCCGAACACGAGGGCCTGCTGCTTGGCGGCTCCTCGGGCATCAATGTCGCCGGCGCCATTCGCATGGCCAAGGAGATGGGTCCGGGCCATACGATCGTGACGCTGCTCGCCGATTCCGGCGTGCGCTATGCATCGAAGCTGTTCAACCCGGCTTTCCTGCGCGAGAAGAAACTGCCGGTGCCCGATTGGATGGAACGCACCAGCACCGTCGACAAGTGCCTGGTGTAAGCCCTCAGCGTCGATAGTCTTCATCGCTGACTCTTTCGAGCCAGCGTGCGGTTTCTCCATTCAGTGCTTCCTGAATGGCGATATGCGTCATGGCTGTGGTCGGTGAGGCACCGTGCCAATGTTTCTCACCCGGCGGAATCCACACGACATCGCCAGGGCGCACTTCTTCAATCGGGCCGCCATCGCGCTGAACCCAGCCGAGGCCGGCGGTGATCAACAAGGTCTGGCCCAGGGGATGCGTGTGCCAATTGGTGCGCGCGCCTGGCTCGAAGGTAACGCTGCTGCCGGTGACACGCGCGGGCTCCGGTGCTTGAAACAATGGATCGACGCGCACCGTTCCAGTAAAATTTTCTGCCGGCGCGCGACGGGACGGTTGCGAACCACTGCGTTTGATATCCATTGACGATGCAGGCTGCGCCGCGAGATATCCGGCGCTGGCGAGAGTGGCGATGCCGCCGGTATTCGCCAATATGTGTCTGCGCGAAATCATCGCTTCTCCTGACGCTTCTCAAAAACATCCTTGGCGACCGGCAGCGCCGAAAAAGCGTTGGGCCAACCGGCGTAGAAGGCCAGATGAGTGATGACCTCGCCTGCTTCTTCCCGCGTCAGGCCATTGTCCATCGCGCGATTGAGGTGTGAGGTGAGCTGCGCCACCTGCCCTCTCGCAATCAAAGCACTCACGGTGACGAGGCTGCGGTCGCGCGGCGCCAGCCCTGGACGCAGCCAGAGATCGCAAAACAGGACGTCGGTCGTGTATTGCACGATACTTGGCGCCACCGCAGCGAACTGATCGCCAACCCATTTTGCCCGCGTCGCTTCCGCCGCCTCGTCGAGAGGCAAGAGGGACGGCGATACGTCAGGCAATTGATCGGGCGTAATCTTGCGCCGCGCAAAGACATCCTTGGTGACGGCGATGGCCGACATGGCATTCGACCAGCCGGAGTAGAAGGCAAGGTGCGTGATGATTTCGGAAACTTCGCTTGGCTTCACGCCGCTGTTGAGCGCCAGATCGAGATAGCGGGCCAATTCGATCGTCTGCCCCGCAGCAATGAGTGCAGCCACCGTCACAATGCTGCGGTCACGCAAGCTGAGCCCCGGTCGTTTCCAAAGATCGCCGAGCAGCGCGCGGTCGCGATATTTCTCTAGCGCCGGTGCGACGGCACTGAGATCATCTTGCGTCTGCGTGGTCTGAGCCTGCGCCGCTCCCGATGTCAGGAGAAAGAGCGTGGCAACCGTCGCGGCAAAGCTTCTCATCGGGTCTCCTGCTTATCCAGCACGTGTAATGCTGTTTCAAATAAGCAGGCGGCCACTCAGCGATTAGGCGGCGAAATCCGCATGAGCTTATGAAGACCGATCAGTAATCGTCCGCCGCGAAAACAGCGATCAGCGCCGCCGCCTCGGCCGCTGCACATTCTCCGCCAGCCAAAGCGCGAAATCCGGGCCGGCCTTGTCAGCGTCGCCGCGTGTCAGCGTGGCGAAGGCCTTGAAGCCCGGCGCCCTCGAAGGAAAGGCGAAGACGATCTTCCATTGGCCACGCGCCCGCAGCCATTGCCGCGCCAGGCTTTCGAGCGGACGCTCCTCGGGGCCGACGAGATCACGACAGCGACCACGCGGCGGCCCGAGCGCCAGGTCCGCCAAGCGAGCGGCGACGGTGCGGATATCGACCGGGCGCAGCACGACGCCACGCGGCACATACATCAGCATCGGCGCCGTGTTCAGCCGGTTCAGAACGGCGTGGACCAAAGTGTGAAACTGCGCCGTGCGCAGGATCGAATACGGCAACCCGCTGGCCGCGATACGCCGCTCTTCTTCAAGCTTGACGGCGTAGTAGGGAAAATCGGCGGAGGTTTCGATGCCGGCGATGCCAATGTAAACGAAATGGCCGACACCGGCCGTCTTGCAAGCTTCGATGAGATTGCTGGTGCCCGCGATACTGTTCTCAGGCGTCGAGGAATCGTGGGCGCAGTGGATGACGGTCGTCACGCCATCCAGAGCTTTCGCAATCTCCTCCTTCGACAGAAGATCGGCTTCGATGCCGATGTGATCTTGAAGCGGCGCCCGTTGGCCGCGGCTGAGAGAACGAACATCGGCGCCCGCTTGTTCCAGCGCGTCGACGACGCGCCGACCGAGAGTGCCGGTTCCACCTGTAACGAGAATGATCATGGAGGGAGGTATTGGACATTCGCGCGCCGCGCGCAATGCCTGTGGTCCCACCGAATGCTAGTCGGCCACGCCGTCTCGCCCCTCGATCGCCATCAATGTCGCGGTCAGTAGAGCTACCAGCCGTTCTTTCCCCTGCATTTCGGCGAAGACCTCGGCTTGCGCCAAGGTCAACGTCCGCCCGGACTTGATGACACGTCCGCGCGCGACGATGCGCTCGCCGGCGGCAGGCGCCACGAGATTGATCTTGAATTCGGTGGTGAGCACGCCGACACCGGGTGGCATGAGGCTCAACGCCGCATAGCCGGCGGCGGAATCGGCGATCGAGGACACGGCGCCGGCATGCACAAAACCATGCTGCTGCGAAATGGCGGGATTTGGCGAGAGCGCGATGTCGACGGCGCCTGGCGCGATATCGAGGATCGAGGCCCCCAGGGTGCGCATCAGCCCCTGCTTGTCGAAACTCGTTTGGACGCGGGTGCGGAAGGACGGGTCTTTCGGAACTGGAGCGTTCACCCGATGGCCTCCCCAAACGACTGTTCAGTCGGGATAGGCAAACTTTTCAGGACAGGCAAGTTGGACGTTCAGCCGACGACGGCGATGAACCAGATGAAAGCGCCGGCCCACAGGCCGAAGGCCACCAAACCACCGATGTTGCTCTGACTGTGTGTGCGCCCCATAACGACCTCCTCAAGTCCGATGAGGTCACCTTAGCTGGCCGGCCGAGGACCGATGTGCGAGGGTGCACATGGCAAACGTTTCGTTAAAATCCGACGAGGACCGTTCATGAATGATTCAGCATCGCAGGCCGGCGCCCCCATCGTTTCGACCGCCTGGCTGGCGGATCGGCTGGGGACGACGGGCCTGAGCGTGGTCGATGCCTCCTGGTATCTGCCGGCCGCCAATCGCGACGGAAAAGCCGAATTTCTCGACGGCCATATCCCGGGCGCGGTGTTTTTCGACATCGACGCAGTTTCCGACCATTCGAGCGACCTGCCGCACATGCTGCCGGACCCGACCGGCTTCGCGGATGCCGCCGCCGGCCTCGGCGTCAATACGCAGGACGACATCGTCGTCTACGACGGCGGCGGTCTGTTTTCGGCGCCGCGCGTCTGGTGGATGTTCCGTCTGTTCGGCGCCCGCAAGGTGCATGTGCTCGACGGCGGCCTGCCGCGCTGGAAGGCGGAAGGACGGCCGCTCGAACAAGGCACGGCGCAGCGGACAGCCGGGCAATTCACCGCCCAATTCAACAAGGACGGCGTCGCCTCGATGGCCGATGTGGCCGCGGCGCTTCAGGACAAATCGGCGCAGGTGCTCGACGTGCGCGCCGCCGGCCGGTTCAGCGGCGAAGCGGCCGAGCCGCGCCCCAACCTGCCCTCCGGACATATGCCCGGCGCCCGCAATCTGCCGACTACTGAACTCGTCGCCAATGGCGCGCTAAAATCGAAGGACGAGCTGCTGAAAGCCTTCAAAGACGCGGGAATCGACCCGGATCAGGCTCTCATCACCAGTTGCGGCTCGGGCGTTTCGGCCGCCATCGCCAATCTGGCGCTGGCCGTTGCCGGCAAGCCGCAACCAAAACTCTATGACGGATCGTGGACCGAATGGGCTTCGCGCGGCCAGCCGGTCGTCAAAGGCAAAGCTTGACGGCCTACGACTGATCAATTCTGCGGCACACATCTGATCAATAATTAGGCAATATCTGCGCAAGCTTTAAGCAGGACTTGCGCAGAACCATGGAAGCCGAATAAATCCAGCCATAAACCCGTTATTTGCCGGGGGTGGCTGGATAGAATCTTGGCACAGCAGGTGCTAATAGCCCGTCGGAATGCGGTCATTGGGCCGACCCACGGACCATCACCGGGAGCAGCGGGAGCGCATGAAAAAGATCGAGGCGATTATCAAGCCCTTCAAACTGGACGAGGTGAAGGAAGCCCTCCAGGAAGCCGGCTTGCAGGGCATTACCGTCACCGAAGCCAAGGGTTTCGGCCGTCAAAAGGGCCACACTGAGCTCTATCGGGGTGCCGAATATGTCGTCGACTTCCTGCCGAAAGTGAAAATCGAGATCGTCCTGGCCGACGAAATGCTCGACCGCGCCGTCGAAGCCATCCGCAAGGCCGCCCAGACCGGCCGGATCGGCGATGGCAAGATTTTTGTATCCAATATCGAGGGGGCTGTCCGCATCCGAACCGGTGAAACCGGCACGGATGCGATTTGACATCTTCCTAGATCCCTCCAGCACCCTACCAGAACGACCCTAGCAAGCGTAGAAAGGCCCTGACATGAAGACCGCCAAGGACGTCCTCAAGGCGATCAAAGACAACGACGTAAAATTCGTCGATCTTCGTTTTACCGACCCGCGTGGCAAGTGGCAGCACGTCACTTTCGATCCGAGTCTCGTCGATGAGGAAATGTTCTCGGAAGGCACGATGTTCGACGGTTCGTCGATCGCCGGCTGGAAGGCGATCAATGAGTCCGACATGACTCTGATGCCGGATCCGACCTCCGCGACGATGGACCCCTTCTTCGCTGCCCCGACCATGGTCATCACCTGCGACGTTCTCGAACCGTCGACCGGCGAGCCCTACAACCGCGACCCGCGCGGCATTGCCAAGAAGGCGATGGCCCACATGAAGTCGCAGGGCGTGGGTGACACCTGCTTCTTCGGCCCGGAAGCCGAATTCTTCGTGTTCGACGACGTGCGCTTTGCGTCGGAGCCCTACAACACGGGCTTCAAGCTCGACTCGTCGGAACTGCCGTCCAACGGCGACACCGACTATGAAGGCGGCAACCTCGGCCACCGCATCCGCACCAAGGGCGGCTACTTCCCCGTCCCGCCGCAAGACTCGGCGCAGGACATGCGCGGCGAAATGCTCTCCGCCATGGCCCAGATGGGCGTCAAGGTTGAGAAGCACCACCACGAAGTGGCTTCGGCTCAGCACGAACTCGGCATGAAGTTCGACACGCTGATCACCATGGCCGATCACATGCAGATCTATAAGTACTGCATCCATCAAGTGGCGCAGAGCTACGGCAAGACGGCGACGTTCATGCCGAAGCCGATCTTCGGCGACAACGGCTCGGGCATGCACGTGCATCAGTCGATCTGGAAGGCCGGCAAGCCGGTGTTCGCGGGCGACAAGTATGCCGGCCTGTCGCAGGAATGCCTCTACTACATCGGCGGCATCATCAAGCACGCCAAGGCGCTGAACGCCTTCACCAACCCGTCGACCAACTCCTACAAGCGTCTGGTCCCGGGCTATGAAGCGCCGGTGTTGCTCGCCTATTCGGCGCGTAACCGCTCGGCTTCGTGCCGTATTCCGTGGACGACCAACCCGAAGGCCAAGCGCGTCGAAGTGCGCTTCCCCGATCCGATGGCCAACCCCTACCTCGCTTTCGCGGCGATGCTGATGGCGGGCCTCGACGGCATCGCCAACAAGATCGATCCGGGCGCGGCCATGGACAAGGATCTCTACGATCTGCCGCCGAAGGAATTGAAGAAGATCCCGACCGTTTGCGGCTCGCTGCGCGAAGCGCTCGAGAACCTCAACAAGGATCGCAGCTTCCTCAAGACCGGCAATGTCTTCAATGACGACTTCATCGACAGCTACATCGAGCTGAAGATGCAGGACGTGATGCGCTTCGAAATGACGCCGCATCCGGTCGAGTTCGACATGTACTATTCGTACTGATCGTTTCGATCAGACGACAAGTTTGGGGCCGGTTCGCAAGAACCGGCCCCTTTCTTTTCGTCGATGTTTTCAGATCAAGCGACGAACAGCGAGGCCGCGATGACGCCGGTGATGATGACGCCCGCGGCGATCACCAAGCCGCGCTGCCACAACGGCCGCTCGGCGCGCCATTCGGGCAGTTGGAAATCCGGTCCACAGACAAGCGCGTAGCCGGCGGCTATTTCCGCTCTCTGCATGGCAATGGAAGAGGCGCGCTTTTTCATGAGGATCATTCTCGCGCGCACCCCTTAACGCTGGCTGAACGATCGAGAACGGGGCGTCTTCGGCGACGAAACCTCCCTCCAACCGGGAGCTTGAGAATGGCGTTGATCGAACCTGTCCGGCCCCGATTCATTCATCCCGCTGTCACAAGCGAAAACTAGAAGCGCTCCAAAGTGTCAAAATATTCTCTGCCATGGAGTGCTGAATGTCCCAGTCGAAGTCCCTCCTCTCGTCGACCGCCCGCCTGCGGGAGAGCGAGGACATCGGGTCCAACGCGTCCGAAAACCCGACCATCGGCGACATGATCGCGGCTCGTCTCAACCGTCGCGATCTGATGCGCGGCGCGCTCGCCGTCGGTGCCGTCAGCGCCACCCTGCGGATCCCGGCTTTCGCCCAGGCGCCCGCCCCAACCGCCAAAAGCGCCTTCAACTTCGTCGAGATCGAAGCCGGCTCCGACGAAAAGCATCATGTCGCCCAAGGCTATGATGCCGACATCCTGATCCGCTGGGGCGATCCGGTGCTACCAGGCGCGCCGGCCTTCGACCCGACCAAGCAGACCGCCGCCGGCCAGAAACTGCAGTTCGGCTACAACAACGATTACGTCGGCTTTCTGCCGATGCCCGGGGCCGCCGATCCCTCGTCCCACGGCCTGCTTGTGGTGAACCACGAATATACCAATGAAGAGCTGATGTTCCCCGGCATCGGCGGCCGCCAAGAACTCAAGCAAGCCAATTTCGCCAATATGACGAAGGATCTCGTCGACATCGAAATGGCCGCCCATGGCGGTTCGGTGCTGGAGATCAAGCGTGAGAACGGCAAGTGGCAGATCGTGCCCGGCTCGAAATATGCGCGCCGCATTACCGCCGAAACGCCGATCGCCCTCTCCGGTCCGGCCGCTGGTGACGCGCGCCTGAAAACCTCCGCCGATCCGGATGGCAAGACCGTGCATGGCATGGTCAACAATTGCTCGGGCGGCGTGACGCCGTGGGGCACGTGGCTGACCTGCGAGGAAAACTTCAACGGCTATTTCTGGGGCGCGGCCGATGGCCACCCGGATGAGAAAGTGCTGAAGCGCTACGGCGCGCCGGCCAATCAATATGCTTGGGGCAAATATTACGATCGTTTCGACATCGCCAAGGAGCGCAACGAGATCAACCGTTTCGGTTGGATCGTCGAAATCGATCCGTTCGATCCGACCTCGACGCCCAAGAAGCGCACGGCGCTTGGCCGCGTCAAACACGAAGCCGCCGCCGGCATCACGGCGCGCGATGGCCGCTATGTCGTCTATACCGGCGACGACGAGCGCTTCGACTATGTCTACAAATTCGTCACCGAAGGCCGCGTCGATTCCCAGAACCGCGCCGCCAACATGGACCTGCTCGACCGCGGCACGCTCTATGTCGCCAAATATAATGCGGATGGCAGCGGTGAATGGCTGCCGCTCGTCCACGGCCAGGGCAAGCTGACGGCCGAGAACGGTTTCGCCAGCCAGGCCGACGTGCTCATCCATCTGCGCCTCGCTGGTGATGCGGTGGGGGCCACCAAGATGGACCGGCCGGAAGACGTGGAAGCCAATCCCAAGACCGGCAAGGTCTATGTAATGCTGACCAACAACACCCGGCGCACCGACGCCCAGATCGATGCCGCCAATCCGCGCGCCAACAACCGCTTCGGACATATCGTCGAAATGACGCCCGCCGACGGCGACCATGCCGCCACCGCCTTCCGTTGGGACATTCTGGTGAAGGCCGGCGATCACACCGTCGCCACGACCAATGCGAGCTTCAACCCAGCGACCACCAAGAACGGCTGGTTCGGCATGCCCGACAATCTCGCCGTTGATAACCAGGGCCGCGTCTGGATTGCCACCGACGGCAATTCGCCGGCCAAGACCGGCCGCGCCGACGGCCTGTGGGCGATCGAAACCGAAGGGCCGCTGCGCGGCACGTCGAAACACTTCTTCCGCGTGCCGGCGGGTGCCGAAATGTGCGGCCCCTTCTTCACGCCGAACGACGAGACCTTGTTCTTGGCTGTTCAGCACCCTGGCGAAGCCGACGAAGACGATCCGAAGGCGCCGCCCGCCACCTTCGAACAGCCGGCCACCCGCTGGCCCGATTTCAAGGATGGCGTGCCGCCGCGCCCCTCCCTGGTGGTGGTGACGAAGACCGGTGGTGGCAAAATCGCCGTCTGATCCCTAAATTTTAGAAGATGATAGCGGATGGCTGCCCCCGGGCGGCCATTTGTTTTTGTTTTGTTCACTCGCAATGCCCCGCGGTGGCTTATATTGACGGCAATCGAATCGGACATTGCGAAGCTCAGGTACAGCACATGGCAGGCGGCGATCTGTTCGGAAACGCGGCACGTAAGATTAAGGCAGAAAAACCCGTGGCGAAGACGCCGAAGGCACCCCCACCCGAAAAATCCCGCACCAACGGCACGCCCGGCGAAGCGGACTACAACGCCTCCTCGATCGAGGTTCTCGAAGGGCTTGAGCCGGTTCGGCGCCGGCCTGGCATGTATATCGGCGGCACCGATGAAACCGCCCTGCACCATCTGTTCGCCGAGGTGATCGACAATTCCATGGACGAGGCCGTCGCCGGCCACGCCACCTGGATCGATGTCACCGTGGAAGAGGACGACTGGATCACCGTGACCGACAACGGCCGCGGCATTCCCGTCGATCCGCATCCGAAGTTCCCGAAGAAGTCGGCGCTTGAGGTCATCATGACCACCCTGCATGCCGGCGGTAAGTTCGACAGCGGCGCCTACCAGACGTCGGGCGGCCTGCACGGCGTCGGCGTCTCGGTGGTCAACGCGCTCTCCGAGCGGCTCGACGTCGAGGTGGCGAAGAACAAGCAGCTCTACACCCAATCGTTCGAGCGCGGCCATGCGGTGACAAAGCTGCAAAATGTCGGGCCGACCAACAATCGGCGCGGCACGAGAATTCGATTCAAGCCCGACCCGCAGATCTTTGGAAAGGCCGCACATTTCCGTCCCGCGCGCCTCTTCCGGATGACCCGCTCGAAGGCTTATCTGTTCGGCGGCGTGGAAATCCGCTGGCACTGCGCGCCGTCACTGTTGAAGGACGACTCGACCGTTCCAGCCGAGGCGACGTTCCACTTCCCCGGCGGTCTACGCGACTATCTCGCCTCCGACATCGAGGGCAAGGAACTCGTTTCCGACCAGGTCTTCACCGGCAAGGTGGAAAAGCCCGGTGGCCATGGCTCGGTCGAATGGGCGGTGGCCTGGATGGCGGCCGAGGACGGCTTCGTCCATTCCTATTGCAACACCATCCCGACGCCCGATGGTGGCACGCACGAAGCCGGCCTGCGTACCGCTTTGCTGCGGGCGCTGAAAGATCATGCCGAGCGCATCGGCCAGTCGAAGCGCGCTTCGAACGTCACCGCCGACGACGTGATGAACACGGCAGCCGCGCTGATCTCGGTGTTCATCCGCGAGCCGGAATTCCAAGGCCAGAACAAGAGCCGCCTGATGACGACCGAGGCCTCGCGCCTCGTCGAAGGCGTGGTGCGCGACGCGTTCGACCATTGGCTGGCAGCCGCGCCGACCCAAGCGCTCAAGCTGCTCGATTGGGCGGTGGAGCGTTCCGAGGATCGCTTGCGCCGACGCGCCGAAAAGGACGTCGCCCGCAAAACCGCCGTGCGCAAACTGCGCCTGCCGGGCAAATTAGCCGACTGTTCCAACACATCGCTCGACAATACCGAACTCTTCATCGTGGAGGGTGACTCGGCCGGTGGTTCCGCCAAACAGGCGCGCGATCGCGCCAGCCAAGCAATCCTGCCCCTGCGCGGCAAGATCCTCAACGTCGCCTCGGCGACGAAGGACAAGCTGTCGCAAAACCAGCAGCTCGCCGATCTCGTGCAGGCGCTGGGCTGTGGCACCGGCACCCACTACAAGCACACCGATCTGCGCTACGGCAAAGTGATCGTGATGACCGACGCCGACGTCGACGGCGCGCACATCGCCTCGCTGCTGATCACCTTCTTCTGGCGGCAGATGCCGAAGCTGATCGAGAGCGGCCACCTCTTCTTGGCGGTGCCGCCCCTCTACAAGCTGACGCAAGGCGCCAAGACCACCTATGCCCGTAACGACAAGCACCGCGAGGAGCTGACCAAGAGCTTCTTCACCGGCAAGGGCAAGATCGAGGTCAGCCGCTTCAAAGGTCTCGGAGAAATGCTGCCAGCGCAGCTCAAGGAAACCACCATGGACCCGAAGAAGCGCATGCTGCTGAAGGTGATGGTGCAGCCGGAAGAAAAGGACGAGACCTCGCAGTCGGTCGAGCGCCTGATGGGCAACAAGCCGGAAGCGCGCTTCACCTTCATCACGGAAAGGGCCGAGTTCGCTTCCACGGATGCGCTCGACATTTAAAGCCACTCGCGTTCGTCAGAAACGCGGTTTTGCTGAGAGAATGATTCAAGCGCTTGAGAATTTGATTCCGCTTGTCAGTCGAAGTGGCTGACGCGGAATCGAATTTTGGAAATTGGCTGAGACCTTGGTGTCATCCCGGACACCTGCACAGCAGGTGATCCGGGAGCCAAGGGCAACAAGCGCAACGCTTGCCGTGTCTTGTTGGCAAGACAGCTGTTACGTCGCTTTACCACGCGCCCCTGGTTCCCGGGTCGCCTGCGGCGCCCGGGATGACACAGAGCCCGACTAAAACTGCCCAGCGACGGTCAGGCGCACCGCCAGCGGTTCGACCGGATGGAAATGCCGGTCGCCAATGCCCGCAGCAGGTTCGCCCGGCAGACGCGACGTATAATAGTAGTCGATCTGGCTCGCCTTGGCGTTGAACAGATTGAAGGCATCAAGCTGCACGGAAATGCCGTTGTCGAAGCGATAGCCGACACGGGCATTGACCAGAGTCGTCGGGCGCGACGCCACCGTATTGTCCTCGATCAGCGGGCGCGGGCCGAAATAGCGCAGACGCAAACCGCCGAACCAGCCCTTCTCCTCGCCGAAGTTCACGCCTGCCGCCGCGATGATGCCCGGCGCGCCAGGGATGTAGGGACCAACCGGATCATAGTTGCGGAACCGCGCATGCGACCAGGTGAAATCGAAATCAAACGACAGCCAGGAACTGTACTTGTAGCGGTTGGTGAACTCGACGCCGTAGCGCCGGCTCGGCCGGCTCGCCTCCGTGGTGCCGGCATCGCCGACGAAAAGAATTTCCGAGGCATAGTCGAGACCGAACAGGCTGACGGAGGAGTCGAGCCCCTCGATCAGCCGGGTGCGCAGCCCGATCTCCACCCCGTTGGCGCGCACCAAAAGCGGCGTGCGCGCCACCGGCGTCACCTTGTCTGCGGGGTCGACGGTGATGGTGGAACCGCGCGCGTCATTGCTGTGGAAGCCGCGCCCGGCGTTGAAGAAGAATTCCGTCCTCGCCCAAGGACCGAGCACGAGGCCAAACTTCGGGCTGACGATGCCGTCGCGAACATGGCCGGAATTGACCAGCGTATCCGAGCGGACGCTGGCGTCGTAAAGGTCGCCGCGCAGACCTATGGAGGTGCGCAGCCAGTCGGTCCAGCGGACGCGGTTCTCGCCATAGAAGGCGATGTTGCCCTCGCGCACCGTGTCATGGCGAACGACATTGGTGGTGATGCGCTGGATGGTGTTTTCAAGCCCGACGTTGATCTGATCGAGCCGGCCCTGGATGCCGAATTCGTTCTCCATCGGCAGGCCGGCGATAGTCGATTTGAACGTATGGCTGGCGTTGAAGCCGGTCACCGTACGACGGTCGAACTGGCGGAATTGATCGCCGTTTACAGGGTCATCGAGGAAGTAAGTGAAGTTATTGTAGAGATTCAGATTTGAGCGAATGACATAGGCGTTGACGCGGGTGTCGCTGTAGGCATCCGAACGGCTCCAACGCCCCGACAGCGACAGGCGGCTGGCATTGCCGCCGTCGGTCGGATCAAGCGTGCCGAAGCGGCCGATCAAGCCTTGCGCCACCGCCCGCTCGGGGATCTGATCGGTAGAATTCCAGCGGTTGGAATAGGCCATGCCGGTGACGGAAAAGCCGTTGCTCTCGTCGCCCTGGCTGTAGCGAATGACGCCATTGAACTTGCGCACCCGGTCGGGCACCACCCAGGGGCCGTTGTAGATATTGGCATCGGCGGCGACGAGCAGATTGCCCTGCCCGACTTTGGTTGAGGTGATCCCCAACGCCCTGAAGTACCCAAAACTTCCGATCGTTTTCTGGATCAGTGTTTTGTCGACCTTGTCGATATAGGTGAGATGGACGGCACCGGCGGAGGAGAAGTCCCCTTCTTGGGCGAAGAACGGTCCCTTGCGCACCTGCATTAGCCCGACCAGTTCGGGAATGATGAAATTGGTGTCGGCATAGCCCTGGCCATGACCGTGAGTGCGCATATTGGCGGGCATGCCATCGACGGTGATGGCCACATCCGTGCCATGGTCGAGATTGAAGCCACGCAGGAAATATTGGTTGGCTTTGCCTTCGCCCGAATGCTGGGTGACGATCAGCCCCGGGGCCGCTTCGAGAATTTCGCCCGGTCGGGAAATGGGTCGCGCCTGCAAGGTTTCCGCGGTGAAGGTGCGCTCGCTCGAAGCCGTCGGTTGTTCGAAGGCGCCGCCACCCGCTACGCCGGCTCCCGCGCGTCCGCCCGCCTGTTCGGCGATGACTTCGATGGTGGGGAGAGGAATCTCGGCCCCTTGTTGGGCCTGCGCGGTCACGGTGGAAACGGTGGCCCCCGCCACCAAACAAACAATACGCAGCCCCGGCACGTAAATTCCTCCTGGTATTATGTATAGTTAGATTGTTCATACCGGCGATGAGTATGAAGTCAACTCCATAACTTCATACATACCTTGAGGGCGGGGATTTGTCGGCGCAAAATGCCGCGCGAACACGCCATCAACTAAGCAAGTGGGATGTTCTGAATGCAGGACTGGTTCAGAAGGCTCGTCGGACGCGCCGCTGTCGACCCAGCGACACTGCGCGAACAACAGAACGACTGGATCAAGCAGAAATTCAAAGACTGGCAGGTGGACTGGCATGATGCGTTTGATGGGGATCCGTCGCTCGCTAAATTTGAACGCCCAGATCCGCTCCCTGACGAGATCCAATCCGATCACAGGCTGATTTTTGGATTGTCGCGGGCCAAAGCGGAAACTTGGCGGAGGTGCTTTGCGCTGTTTCCGAACGGCTCGGAAATGCAGCGTCGTTTCGAGACTTATCTGACCAGCGCCACCCCCTCGCTGTCGGAATCGGAAGCGCGCGATTTGGTGGCGGAAATCGCAAGGCACATCGACAGAGCCAATCCCAACGAACAGGTTAATTGGGCCAGAATCAACGTCGTTGACAGAAATGCTCCGGACGCGCGGCAGGCGCTGGCCAGGGCCGACCGTGTATCCATTCTCTTCGACCGGAATTTGCTGCAGCCCGTTCCCGCAAAGGAACTGCCGGCCGTTGCCGCCCAGCTATTCCTGACAGAACCGCTTTATGCTTCGGCTGGCAATTATTACGAACTGCGCGATTGGGTCACCGCCGCCATGTTCGATGCGGATCGCGACAAGGTCTATGAACTCGTCTATCGGCTCTGGCGCGCCGGATGGCAGCCCCTGGTGGCAGAAGATGGCGTCGTTCTGGCCCACGATCGCAGAAGGTAACGGGGCCGATTGCATTCTACCTGCTCTCGAGCGGTCCTCCACGGTCTCATCGTGAACGCGACGTTTACCTTAACGGGTCACAAGGGGGGAGTTGTCTTGAGCCCGGATTCGTCATGGCAGAGGAAGCGCGTCTTACATCGTTCCGCCGCACGCTGATGGTCTCGGCGGCCGCCGTCGCGGTCGTTGCCACGGGCACGACCCTTTATCTGGATCACGCGACGCAGCATTTCGCCGAAATCGGCTCGGGCGGCGCCATGGCCGTTCCCGCGACGCCATCTCCCCGGATCGCGACGAACGAAAGAACAAACGAAGGAACCTGGGCCTCACCACGGGCAATGCGAATCGACATGACCCCCACGGGGTCGATCTCGCGGTCGGATGAGCAGCCGCGCTTTAAGAATGTGGTCACCGATCCGTCGGCTGGAATGCCGCAATAACTGGCAAGTCAAGCGCTTGCCTAAATTGCGCATTGACATCCCAGTAAAATTCCCTATGTGAGGGGCGAGCGTAGAGAAGCCCGCGCGTGCCCTCCGCCGGTTCCGCCGCAACGAGTGCGGCGAAATAAATCCTATCAGAACGCGCTCTATGCCGGCCTCCGGGATCGAATCGCGCCATAATGCGCCCGATCCCCATATGGACACAGCCCGTCTGATGGACATTGCACGTGACCTTGACAGTTTCGGCCGACAAGCACCAATAGGCCCTTATTACCAATGACATTCAAAGATACCGGACTTACCGAAAAGGTCCTCGCGGCGGTTGAAGCCGCCGGTTACACAGAGCCCACGCCGATCCAGGCCAAAGCCATCCCGCAAGCCCTCGCCGGCCGTGACATTCTGGGCATCGCCCAGACCGGCACCGGCAAGACCGCCGCCTTTACGCTGCCGATGCTGAGCCGGTTGGAATCGGGACGAGCCCGGGCGCGCATGCCGCGCACGCTCATCCTCGAACCGACCCGCGAATTGGCGGCCCAGGTCGAAGAAAGCTTCGTCAAGTACGGCGCCAACCACAAATTGAACGTCGCCCTGCTCATCGGCGGCGTTTCCTTCGGCGACCAAGAAACCAAGATCATGCGCGGCGCCGATGTGTTGATCGCGACGCCGGGCCGGCTCCTCGATTTCCATGAACGCGGCAAGCTGCTGCTGACCGGCATCGAAATCCTCGTCATCGACGAAGCCGACCGCATGCTCGACATGGGCTTCATCCCGGACATCGAGAAGATCTGCAAGCTCGTGCCCTTCACGCGGCAGACGCTGTTCTTCTCCGCCACCATGCCGCCGGAAATCACCCGGCTCACCGAACAATTCCTGCAAAACCCGGTGCGCATCGAAGTGGCGCGGGTCGGCACCACTGCCGCGACGATCACCCAAGGGCTCGTCGCCTCCCATGGCGGCGGTGCCAAGCGCGAAACGCTGCGGCAGTTGCTGCGCGGCGCTGAGAACTTCAAGAACGCGATCATCTTCGCCAACCGCAAACGCGACGTGGCGATCCTGCACAAATCCCTCACCAAGCATGGCTTCTCAGCAGGCGCCCTGCATGGCGACATGGATCAGCCGGCGCGTATGGCTTCTCTGGATGCGTTCAAGCGCGGCGACGTCAGCCTGCTCGTCTGTTCGGACGTGGCGGCGCGCGGTCTCGACATTCCCGATGTCAGCCATGTGTTCAACTTCGACGTGCCGATGCATCCCGACGATTACGTTCATCGCATCGGCCGTACTGGCCGCGCCGGCAAGTCCGGCACGGCGATCTCGATCGTCACCAACTCCGACGACAAATATGTCGACGATATCCGCAAGCTCATCAAAATAGACCTGAACTGGATCGGTCCGAAGCTTGATGAACTTGGCGAGGCTCCTGCCGATGACGAGCGTCCGCGTCGCGGCCGTGAACGTGGCCGCGGCCGTGGCGAAGGTCGCGGAGAAGGTCGTGAGCGCAGCCGCAGCCGTGGCGAACGCAGCGAGCGCCCTGCCCGTCGCGAAGCCCACGCCGAAGACACCGAGCAGGTCGAGACTGTTCAGACAGAACAAGCGAGCGAAGCGGCACCGCGCCGCCAGCGCGACGACGGACGCCGCAACGGTCGTGGCGAACGTGGGCCGCGTCGTGAACAGCAGGCGCGCACCGAACGTCGTGATGAACGCCCCGCCGAACGTTCGGCCCAACCGCATGAAAAGCGCAATCACGAACGCACCGAGCGGCGCCCGCGTCGCGACGACGATCTCGGCCCGTCCTTCGTCGGCCTTGGCGATCACGTGCCGTCGTTCCTGCTGCGCCCGGTGCGACGCCCTGCCCGACCGCAATCCCCGGCCGCGACCGCGGCCGCGGCGGTCGAAGAATAAGCAGAGACATCATAGAATGAACGAAGGGGCCCATTTATTGGGCCCCTTTTTGTCGACTGTGACACTTCGCACAGATTGGCCCATCCGGGCGTGCGTTGATGACGTGCGCCAAAAGCCTAGTCGATTAGGTACGGCCAACTGAACGGAGTTGAACGATGAAGCTCTTGTCCACTGTTGTGTTCGTAACCGCCCTCGCACAGCTTGCACCCGCCTTTGCCCAGGCGCCGAAGAAAGCCGTCGCCTCCCCCGCCTTGCAGCAGGAGTTCAACGGCTTCATCGCGAAATTCCGCGTGGCGCTGAAAGCCAATGACTCCGCCGCCGTCGCCGGCATGACGCGGCTGCCCTTCGAGGACAGCCGCGACGTCGCGCACTTCCGCGCCAAGGCCTATCCGGCGACATTCACGAGCAAGAACCGCACCTGCCTGCAGCGCGGCAAAGCCGTCTACGATCGCGACCAGCTCAACAACGACAACTACTTCATCTTCTGCGGCGAACAGATCTTCGTCTTCACGAAAACGCCGTCGGGCTTCCTGTTCACGGAAGTCGGCATGAACGACTGATCGGGCTGCCGCGCCTGCCGGCAACCCGTCGTCACGTCAGAAGTTCGCGGTCAGGAAAGCGCGCACGCTGCGTCCCGGCATCATGACTTCGTCCTTGCGGAAGGATACGTGATTGCGCATCTGCGCATTCAAGAGATTGCTGCCGACGAGGCCTAGCGTGATCTCGCGCAGCCATGTCGATTGCGGCTTGTAGCGATAGGTCAGTTCGGCATTCAAGAGATTGTAGCCAGGCGTCGGCGTTTCATTGGCGGCGATGGCGTTTTGCGCGAAGGCGCGAATGAAATTCGTCCGCGCGAACCAGGTCTCCGAGCGCCAGAAAATGCCACCACCAAGCCGTTGCGGCGGAATGCGCGGCACCGCCGCGCCATTGGCGAAGCGCGCGCGCAGCACATCGTACTGGCCTTCCACGCCCCACAGCCCCGAGCCAAGCTCGCCGACGTCATATTGCGCCTTCACTTCGAAGCCACGGAAGGTCGCATCCTGCTGACCATAAGCGATCTGCTTCAAGTCGCCTGGAATGATGCCCGGTACGCAGGTCGAGAAGGTGTCGACACAGCTATTGCCGGTGAGCCGCTTGTAGATAAAGCCCTTGAAGGAGGTCTGATAGAACGACGCATCGAAGCGCAGCGGCCCGACGGCGCGGCGCAACCCGACCTCGATCGTCTGCCCGATTTCCTTGGTCAAATTCGGATTGCCGATGTCGAATGTGCCTGGCGCAGCATGAGCGCCCTTGGACGCCAATTCATTGATGCGCGGCGCACGCTGTGCGTAGGTCGCGGTGGCCGACGCGACGAAATCCCATGGCAGATCCTGCAAAATGCCAAAGCTCACACTCAGAGGCGTGAACTGTTTGGCGATCCCATGTTCGCTGGGCGCTCCGGAAGCCCCCAGATAGTCTCCTGGAAATGTGGCGGCGGTGCCCCGGACGGATGCGTGCTCCACACGGCCGGCAAGCTGCAGGCGCGTCGATGAGGTAACCGTCAACGTGCCAAAGGCATAAGCCGCGATTGATTTGGTCGTGGACGGTGCCAGAAGAGCTGCATCACCCGTCGCGGCGACTTCCTGCATGCCCGCTTGAACGCCCGTGGCGATCGACAGCTCACCGAATGCCGTCGGCAACGGCTGAAACAAAATCTCGGTGCGGGTTTCGAATTCGCGATTGCGGAAGGTAAGATCGGTACCGAAGCCGCCAAACGGCTGTAAGCTGTTTTCGTCATGACTGTAGAGCGATCCGCCAGCCCAGAAGCGAATGGCTTCGATCACCGACGCTTCAGGCCGCACTTCGCCGCGCAGCGAGAATTTCGTCTGCTCCATGTCGATGCGCGCGCGATCGGCATAGGACGACAACCCGGGAATGCCGTAGAGGCTTTTGGTGCGGCTGACATTGGCGCCGATGAAGCCATTGTCGAAGAAATAGGAACCACCGAGCGAAAAGCCATGCGTGTTGGTGAAGCTGTTGAACTGGGAGCCAATCGGCGTCTGGTAATCCTGCGTGCGCCGCGCATAGCCGTCATAATGCACGGCATATTGGCCCTGCCGCATGGTAATGCTCTGACCGGCCTCCACGCCGCGATCGACCGACGTGACGCCAAGCCGGGTCTGGCCGGAAACGCCTTCAGGCGTCGACGGTGAGGGAATGCGATTGTTGACGGCACTAACGACACCGCCGATCGCACCCGAACCAAAGCGCAGCGAGGCGGGACCGCGAATGACCTCGATCTGCTGGGCGGCCATCGGGTCAATGGGAACGGCATGGTCTTCGCCAAGATCCGAGGCGTCCTGCACGCCGACGCCATTTTCCTGAATGCGCACGCGATAGGTGTCCAAACCGCGAATGATCGGGCGCGAAGCGCTGCCCGGCGCAAAGCCCGATGTGGTGATGCCCGGTTGATATTGCAGTTGGTCGCCCAAGGTGCGCCCGGCATTGCGCTCGAGTTCATCCTGGCTGACCACAGTCACCGGCACGAAGGCCCGATCGATGACAGTCTGCCGCCCCTGCCCGTTGCCGTCAGAGGCATCGCGGGATGAAAGGCGCCCGGCTTCGATGACGATTTCGGGCAGCAGCATTTCCTGGGCCGCGCTCTCCGGCACCATCACCGGGCTCATCAAAGTGGAAATCAGCAGGGCCTTTTGCGGCCTGAAACTGCGATGAAAACGCGAAAAACCCTTCGTACGAACACGATCCAGCGCCACGCCCCTCACACACTTCTCCTTTAGCTCGCCTCCCGACTTGTAGCCTTAGCTACATTTAAGTGTCAATGCATCAAATTACAGTTTTTACACTATTTTGGAGTAGATGGATCGAGTGGCTGAAAACACAAAAAAAGGGCCCGACAGGCCCCTTTTCGATTTGAACCGAGATATCGCTTCTCAGCGCAACGCGGCTTTGGCTTTCTCGACGTCTTCTTTAGGCGTCGCGTAAATGTCCTCGACCAGTTTCTGCACGCGTTCGCCCGAGACCGCATCGATATCGAGCTGAAGCTTTTTGGCTTCAGCCAGAAACTCCTGATCCTGAATGGTTGCATCGAATGCGGCGCGATAAGCGGCGATGAGATCGGCTGGGACGCCCGGCGGCAACACATAGGGACGACCGAACTCCAACTGGCTGAAGATAACCGAGAGCACGCGCCGGTCGACATCGTTCTTCACGAAGGTCCACATGTTGGGCACGCCGCGACGATTCAACTCCGGATCGCCATCAGGCGATGACAACTGCGCCAGGATGCGAACCTGATTTTTCTCCAGCCATTGCGGATAGTTGGTGATGAAGCTCGACCACTGGATGCCGCAGAGCCCCTGCGTCTCGCCGCGTTCCATCGCCAGCGCCGCATCCTGCGAGCCGGGATAGCCGGTGATGAGTTTGAACTTGGTGCCCAGCACATTGTTGAGCACAGTCGGATATTGGCGGATCGACGAGGTGATGCCCGACGTGCCGATGATCAGCTCCTTGCTGAACATATCCTCGAACGTCTTCACGTCGGCTGTGTGCCAGGCAACGCAGATGCTCGTCTCCTTATTGGCGCTGCCGATGAAGCTGAACTTGCGCGGATCGAAACGCGCTTGCGCCTCTTCGCCGATCAGCGGATCCATAACCGCGCCCATGAACAGCGCGCCGAATGTGGAGCCATCCTTCGGCGCCTTCGTGTAAAGATAATTGGCGGCGATCAGACTGCCGGCGCCATCCATATTGCGTGCCACCACGTTGGGCTTGCCCGGCAGATGTTTGCCGAAATGGCGGCTGAGCAGGCTGGCGTAAATCGCATAACCACCGCCGGCGCGCGAACCGACGATGAAATCGAGCTGGCGGCCGGTAAAGAACTTCTCCGCCGCCGATTGCGCCGAAGCAGGCTGTGCGGCGATGGCACTGGCAGCGACACCAGCGAACAGAGCAACGGCGCCGAATAGTCTTCGGTTCTCAAACATGTGCGTTCTCCCCTGGCGCGCTATTGCACGCTTGTCTCGTTGGTCATCTGCGCCAAGGCGCGCTGGTAGTAGCTTTCGTCGACATAGGCGCCGGTCTTGGCGAGCCGCGCGTCGCGCCCTTCCGTTGCGGAGCGCACATCGAGCATGGCGCGAAAGCCGGCCCAATTGAGCTGCGCTTGCGGGGCGAAGCCGAATGCCGGATCGATCAGCTGCCGATAGGTGGCCTCGGCGACATCGTCGGCGATGGCGAGCCGTTCGCGCAGCAAACGCTGGGCTATCGGCGCATTGTCGGACTGTCTCAGCCAGTCGAGCGCCGCGACATAGCCTTGAATGTAACGTTCAATCAGCGAACCCGATTTTTGCGCGAAAGCACGCAGCGCGAAAGCGCCGCCCGCTTGATATGGCCCGACGAGTTCATCCAGACGGCCGAGACTGTGCAAACCGGCCAGGATGGCTTCCGCCGAGAACGGCGGATTCAAGATCGCGCCGGCAAGCCGCGGATCGGCAGCCAAGGCACGCAAGCGTTTGGCGCCATTGCCAACAGCTCGAAGCTGATAGTCCTTGTCCTTCTGCAGGCCATGGGCGGTCAGCACTTTGCGCAGCAACAGAGCGTAGGCCGTATCAGGTGAATCGACGGCCAGAATGCGTCCCTTCAGATCACGCGGCGAACGGATATCCTTGCGGACGATGAAATCGTTCATGCCGCCTTCGCCGCCCATCAGAATGATGACGTCGTGACCGGCCTTGATCATCGCCAGCGCATTGTCGAGCGCTGCTTGCACGACATCGATCTCGCCTTTGGCCAGAAGCTCGCGCTGTTCGCGGGAGCTGCCGGTTTCATGCACGACGAGATCGAGCCCCTTGGCCGTGAATATCCCCTGCTCCACGCCGGCCCAGAGCGGCAGGGCCTTGGCATTCGGAAATGTGCTGACGACCAAACGATCCAAGGCCATTCTCCTCACCGCTGCCGGGGATCGACCAGCTTCGGGCCAGTCTTGATGTTGAGGCGCTTGGCTTCAGTTTCCGAAAAATCTTCATCCGACTTCAGGCCGGTGGCGCGGATGCCGGCAATGGCGCAGATGTCGTCGACTTCATTGACATCGCCGGTAACGCCGATGGCGCCGATGACTTCGCCGAACTCATCGCGGATCAACTGGCCGCCGGCTTCCAGAAAGATCGGCCCATCGGCGAGATCGCGCAGCGTGTCCATGAACGGCGGCTTTTCGCGCGACTTCTGCAACACCATGCGCGACGAGCGATTGAGCGCCAGAGCGCCGAAGGCTTTGCCCCGCGCGATCTCGAAACGCATCAGCGACGCGCCATCCTGTTTCAGGAAAGCCTTCACCCGCCCGCCCGCGTCGAGCACGATCGCGGCCAGCGCATAGGCTTCCATCTCTTCGGCTTTCTTGAAGGTGTTCAAAATGATGGACAGCGACTGGTCCATGGTGATGCCGCGCATCAGGCCTCCCGCAATAGTCTGGTTGGATTGAAAATCGGGGGCACAATCGGTGTCGGAACGACATGAATCAAATGGTTTATTTTAAGCAGTGAATGAATTACTTTCATGCTTGAGAGCATCTTGGAAATGCTCCGGGAACGCCCATGAAAATCGATCTTCTCGGCCTGGAAGCCTTTGTCGGCGTGGCGGAACTCGCCTCCTTCACGCGCGCGGCCGAACATCTCAACCTGTCGCAGACGGCAATCAGCCATCGGGTGAAGAAACTCGAAGGCAGCCTGGGCGTGCAGCTCTTTCGGCGCTCGCATCGCGATGTCGTGCTGACCGACGACGGCGCGACGCTGCTGCCCAAGATCAAGAGCATGCTCGCCGGCATGGACGCGGAGCTGGAACGCGTGCGGACGCAGGCCGTCGCCAAGCGGCAGAAACTGACCTTGGCCTGCCTACCGACGATCGCCATGGATCTGCTGCCGCAAGCTCTGCGGATTTTCGATGCCGAACATGCCGACGTCACGGTCAGCGTCGTCGACACCTCAGCCAGCGAGATCGGCGCCCTGGTCGCCAGCGGCAGCGTCGAGTTTGGCCTGACCATCGTCGCCGCCGGCAATCATGACCTGGTGACCGAGGCTCTGTTCAGCGAGGATTATGTGGCGGTCTGTCCGGCCGATCATGCCTTGGCCAAGCGCAAGCAGATCACCTGGGGCGATCTCGTCAAGGAGAAGCTCATTCGGGTCAATCCGCAGACGGCCAACCGCTTCATCGTCGATCAGGCGCTCGGCAACCGCAGCGAGACGCCAAACTGGGCCTATGAGGTACAACACACCCTCACCGCCTTCCGGCTGGTGCGCGAAGGATTGGGCCTGACGATCATGCCCCGCAGCGCCGTCGACGCTCTCAACGATCGCGCCGTCGCGATCTTGCCGCTGAGCCGTCCGCGCATATCAAGGACGATCGGCATCCTGTCCCGCCGCAATGTCGCGCTCTCGCCGCTCGCGCGCGATCTCTGCGCCGCTTTCAAGCGCAAACGCTAGCAATCGCTACCCGTCATTGCGAGAAGCGCAGCGACGAAGCAATCTAGGGGCGTGCGGTACAGTCCAAGGATAGCCCTGTGGCGCAGCCTGTTTGCGTCCATGGCTTTACACCTTGACCCCTGGATTGCTTCGCTGCGCTCGCAAAGACGGCAGGTATTCGAGTAGCCGTTGCTAGCGCTTTTTCGGCGGTGCTTTCTTTGCCGGGACCTTCTTGGCCGGGACCTTCTTGGCCGAGGCCTTCTTGGCGGGTGCCTTTTTAGCAACCGCCGTTTTGGGCCTTGCCTTCCCAGCCTTAGCGCCGGCGGCGCGATAGGCGGCTTCCAGCGCGAGCCTGGCCCAATGTTTCAGCACGTCGTCATCGTCATAGGCCGCAGCTGGCAGCAGATGATAAGACATCGAGTGCTTCTGACCGTGCTTGGTTTCGTAAACGAAGGGCGGCAGATTCTCCGCCTCGAAGCGCGGCAGGCTTTCAGCATCGACCTTGAGGTAGACTTCGCCGCTGGCTTCCAAAGCGAACATCAGGCCGTCGGCATAGATGCCGTGACCGCCGAACATGCGCTTGATCGCCACCGGACCGAAAGGACGGAACAGGTCTTCGAGTTCCGTCCGGTCAGGCATCAATCTTCGAGTTTGGCGGGGGTCAAGGCAACGCTCTCGCCGCAACCGCAGGCGGAGGTCTGATTGGGATTGTTGAAGACGAAGCCGGAAGACAGCTTGTCGATCTTGAAGTCCATTTCGGTGCCGAGCAGAAACAGCACCGCCTTGGGATCGACGATGACCTTGACGCCTTTCATCTCGACCACTTCGTCGAAGCGGCCGATGTCATTGGTCCAGTCCATCGTGTAGGACATGCCGGCACAGCCGCCGTTCTTGACCCCGACGCGCAAGGCAGCCATCGGCGTTTCAGCCTGGGTCATGATCTCCCGAACGCGCTCGGCAGCGGCGTCCGTCAATGTCATCACCTTGGGGCGCGGCCGCGGGGCCGCCGTCACATTTGCCATCTCATCCTCCGACCGGGTTCAAGGCCCGGGGAAAGAATCTCCCTCAACAATATAGGGAGCCATTGGGACGATGTCAGGGCCTATGATTTTGACCTTTCATCGTTCCAAACTGTTGTTTCACCACATATCCAGGGCGACTTTCGCCTCGTCCGACATGCGGCTCTGGTCCCAAGCCGGGTCGAAAACCATGTTGACGTTGACGCCGGACACGCCGTTGACGGTCGCAACCGCGTCCTCGACCCATTTCGGCATCTCACCCGCCACCGGGCAGCCAGGCGCCGTCAGGGTCATTTCGATCTCAACCGAGCGGTTCTCGCCGACGGCCACCTTGTAAATGAGGCCGAGTTCATAGATGTCGACCGGGATTTCCGGGTCGAACACGGTTTTCAGCGCCGCGACGATATCCTCGGTGAGCCGTTCCAGCTCCTCGGGCGGAATGCCGGGATCGAGCGTCAGATCCGGCCGGTTCGGCTGCTCTTCGCCGTCCTGCTTCTGGGCGGGCAAGGTATTGCTCATCGGACTACCTTCTACAAAAACAGACCTGCTACGAAAACAGGGACTGCGCCTTCAACAGCGCTTCAGCCAAAGCGTCGACTTCGTCCATGGTGTTGTACAGGCCAAATGAGGCACGGCAAGTGGAGGTGACGCCATAGCGGCTCAGCAGCGGCATGGCGCAATGGGTGCCGGCGCGCACCGCAACCCCTGCCCGGTCGATCACCGTGGCGACGTCGTGGGCATGGGCACCCTTCATCTCGAAGGAAATAATGGCGCCCCGATCCCGGGCCTTGCCGAAAATACGCAGCGAATTGATGCGCGACAGGCGCTCCAACGCATAGTCGCGCAAAGCGTCCTCATGGGCACGGATGGCATCGCGGCCGAGCGTGTCCATATAGTCGAGCGCAGCGCCGAGCCCGATCGCCTGGACGATCGGCGGCGTACCGGCCTCGAAGCGATGCGGCGGCGCATTATAGGTGACGGTGTCCATGGTCACCGTCTCGATCATCTCGCCGCCGCCTTCGAACGGCGGCAGAGTTTCGAGCCACTTGCGCTTGCCATAGAGCGCGCCGATGCCGGTCGGGCCATAGAGCTTGTGGCCGGTGACGATGTAGAAATCGACATCGAGATCGCGCACGTCGACATTGAGGTGAACGGCGCCCTGCGACCCATCGACCAGCACGGGAATGCCGCGCGCATGGGCGATCTCGACCACCTTCTTGATCGGCACGATGGTGCCGAGCACGTTCGACATATGGGTGAGCGCCACGATCTTGGTACGCGGCGTCAGCGCCTTCTCGAATTCGTCGAGCGGAAAATTGCCGTCGTCGTCGATCCCTACCCATTTCAGCACGGCGCCGTTGCGCTCGCGATGGAAATGCCAGGGCACGATGTTGGAGTGGTGCTCCATGATCGACAGAACGATCTCGTCGCCGGGACCGATATGGGCTTGACCGAAGGAACTGGCGACCAGGTTCAGCGCCTCGGTAGCGCCGCGCGCGAAGATGATTTCCTCGGTCGAGCCGGCATTGAGGAAGGCGCGGACGCGCTCGCGCGCCGTCTCATAGGCTTCCGTTGCCGCATTCGCGAGGTAATGCAGGCCGCGATGCACATTGGCATATTCATGCTCATAGGCATGCGTCATGCGGTCGAGCACCTGACGCGGCTTCTGGGCCGAGGCGCCATTGTCGAGATAGACAAGCGGCTTGCCATAGGGCTTTTCGTTCAGGATCGGAAAATCCTGCCGCACCTTCATGACATCGTAAGGCTGAACCCGCGTATTCATGATTTCACGCGCTGCGCGAGCCAGTCGCGCACCTTATCCATGAGCTGTTCGCGAATCTGTTCATCACCGACGCGGTCAATGGCCTCGCCCGCGAAAGCTTCGAGCAGTAGCGCCTCGGCCTCGACCGGCGGAATGCCGCGCGCATGGGCGTAGAAGAGCTGGTTCTCGTTCAGCGATCCGCAGGTTGCGCCATGGCCGCAGACCACGTCGTCGGCGAAGATTTCCAGTTCCGGCTTGTTGTTCATCGCCGCCGTATCGGACAGCAGGATGGTCTGCGATTTCATGCCGCCGTCGGTCTTCTGAGCATTGGGCGCGACGACGATCTTGCCCTGGAAGACGCCGGTCGCCATGTCATCGACGATGTAGCGATAGAATTCGCGGCTCTCGCAGCGCGGCGCAGTGTGATCGACCACGAGCGTCGTGTCGGCATGCTGGCGACCGCGTGCCAAGGTGGCGCCAGCCAGGCCGATCTTGGCATGTTCGCCCAGGCTGCGCAGGAAAATCTGATGGCGCGCCACATTGGCGCCCGACGACAGCGAGAACGACTGGAAGGCCGCGCGCGCCGCAAGATCGACACCAAGCGTCGACAGGCTCAGCGCCTTGTTGCCCGCTTCATTGACGCGCACATGCTCGACCTTCGCCGACGATGCGACGTGGAATTCGATCAACGCATGAGTCTGATAGCTGACGTCGTTGGGGCCACGATGGGTTTCGAGGACAAGCACATCGGCGCCCTCCACCACTTCGATCACCAGATGCGGAAAGGTCGAGAAAGCATCGGTGCCCAGTTCGCGGAAATCGAGATGAACGATACTGCGATGGGACGGCGGCACGCGCAGCGTCGTGGTGCGGCCGGCAAAAGCACGATGCAAAGCCACCGCGCCGTCATCGCCATAGGCATCGCCAGCAGCGGCGGCCTGATCGCCCGTGTCGGCATCAACCACTTCCAGCGCACCGGCATGGCGCACGAAGCGACCGTTGACGAACAGAACATGCGCCGCGTCCTTCAGCGACAAAGCCGCCGACTGGCTCATCGCCTCGGCGACGAGATCGTCTGTGAAGGCTTCGAACGGCGGCGGCGCATCGCGCATCAAGGTGCGCAGATCGGTATAGTGCCAGGCTTCGACCCGACGGTTCGGCAGACCATTGGCGCGCAACCGCGCGACCGCCTTCTCGCGGGTCTGTGTGTGGCGACGACCGCCTTCGGCGAGGCGCGCCAGAATGGCTTCCTCGGCCGGCGTCCTTACTGTCTGAAGCTGTACAGCCATGACAACCTCACGCCGCGTCGGCGACGAAGTCGCGGTAGCCGTTCTTCTCCAATTCGAGCGCCAGTTCCGGCCCGCCCGTCTTGATGATGCGGCCTTGCGCCATGATATGCACCGTGTCCGGCTTGATGTGATCGAGCAGGCGCTGATAGTGGGTGATGACGAGGAAGCCGCGATCGGGCGCGCGCAAATCGTTGACGCCGTCGGAGACGACGCGCAACGCATCGATGTCGAGACCGGAGTCGGTTTCATCGAGAATGCCGAACTTCGGCGCGAGCAAAGTCATCTGCAGGATTTCGAGGCGCTTCTTTTCGCCGCCCGAAAAGCCGACGTTGAGCGGACGGCGCAGCATTTCCTGGGTCACCGACAGTTTGTCGGCGGCGGCGCGCATCAGCTTCATGAATTCTGCCGTCTTCAACTCGGCTTCACCGCGTGCCTTGCGCTGCGCATTCAAAGCCGTGCGCAGGAACACGTGCGTGGTGACGCCGGGAATTTCGACCGGATACTGGAACGCCAGGAACAGGCCGCGGGCCGCGCGCTCATGCGGCGGCAGTTCGAGAATGTTCTCGCCGTTGAGGAACACTTCACCGGCGGTCACCGTATAGTCGCTGCGGCCAGCAACGACGTAAGACAAGGTCGATTTGCCGGAACCGTTCGGCCCCATGATCGCTGCCACTTCGCCGTCCTTCACGGTCAGCGTCAGGCCGTTCAATATCTTCTTGCCGTCGATTTCGGCGTGGAGGTTTCTGATCTCAAGCATCATCCAATTCCATTCGATCGTGCCGTTAAAGGCCGGGGCGATCAGCCCACGCTGCCTTCAAGACTGACGGCGATGAGTTTTTGCGCTTCGACGGCGAATTCCATCGGCAATTGCTGCAGCACGTCGCGGACGAAGCCGTTGACGATCAGGGCCGTCGCCTCTTCGGCGCTCAACCCGCGCTGCATGCAGTAGAACAGTTGATCCTCGGAAATCTTCGAGGTGGTGGCTTCATGTTCGAAGACGGCGCCGGAGTTGCGCGACTCGATATAAGGCACGGTGTGGGCGCCGCAGGCATTGCCGATCAGAAGCGAGTCGCAATTGGTGAAGTTGCGCGCGCCGTCGGCCTTGCGATGAGCGAAGACCTGGCCGCGATAGGTATTGCTGGAACGGCCGGCGGAAATGCCCTTCGAGATGATACGGCTCGTCGTGTTGCGGCCGAGGTGCAGCATCTTGGTACCGCTATCGACCTGCTGGCGACCGTTGGAAATGGCGATCGAATAGAACTCGCCACGGGAATGGTCACCGCGCAGGATGCAAGATGGATATTTCCAGGTGATGGCCGAGCCGGTCTCCACCTGCGTCCAGGAAATCTTCGAGCGATCGCCCCGGCAGTCGCCACGCTTGGTGACGAAATTGTAGATGCCGCCCCGGCCCTGGCTGTCGCCCGGATACCAGTTCTGCACCGTCGAATATTTGATCTCGGCATCTTCGAGGGCGATGAGTTCGACCACGGCCGCATGGAGCTGGTTCTCGTCGCGCTTGGGCGCCGTGCAGCCTTCGAGATAGCTGACGTAAGAACCCTTATCGGCGATGATCAGCGTGCGCTCGAACTGGCCGGTGTTCTGCTCATTGATGCGGAAATAGGTCGACAGCTCCATCGGGCAGCGCACACCCGGCGGAATGTAGACAAACGAGCCGTCGGAGAAGACGGCGCTGTTGAGCGTGGCGAAATAGTTGTCGGTCACCGGAACGACGGAGCCGAGATATTTCTGCACCAGCTCCGGATGGCTGTGCACCGCTTCGGAGATCGGACAGAAAACCACGCCCGCCTTGGACAATTCCTCGCGGAAGGTCGTGGCGACGGAGACGCTGTCGAAAACCGCGTCGACCGCCACCTTGGCACCCTGCACGCCCGCCAGGATTTCACGCTCGCGCAGCGGGATGCCGAGCTTCTCATAGGTCTTGAGCAGCTCGGGATCGACCTCGTCCAATGACTTCGGGCCGGCATGGGTCTTCGGCGCCGAATAATAATAGAGGTCTTGATAATCGATCTTGGGATAATCGACGCGCGCCCATTTCGGCTCGGTCATGGTGAGCCAACGGCGATAGGCATCAAGCCGCCACTCGGTCAGCCAAGCGGGCTCGTTCTTCTTCGCTGAAATGAAGCGGACGATATCTTCGTTCAGGCCCTTGGGGGCCTTGTCGGATTCGATGTCGGTGACGAAGCCATACTTGTAGGCATCAACATCGACAGACTTCACCGTTTCGAGAGTCTCGAGGACGGCTGCCATTTCACTTCTCCACCGTGGGCGGTTTCAAGGACCGCTGGTAGGACACGTCATCACCGGTCGCCCGGTGCACTTATGCCGCCCGCTTGCGACGGGCGCGTATTCCGTTGGCGACTTTGCCGAATGCCGCAACGAAGCGGTCGACATCGTCGATCGTATTGCCCGGCCCGAGGCTGACGCGCAGCGCGCCTTTGGCCAGATCCTCCGTGACACCCATCGCCGCGAGCACGTGCGAGGGCTGCACCTTGCCCGACGAACAGGCCGAGCCCGACGAAACCGCGAAACCTTCCAGATCCAAGGCGATCAGGAGAGTTTCGGCCGGCGCATCCGCCAAAGCGAATGCACTGGTGTTACCGAGGCGCGACGCGGCGGCGCCGAACACCACAAGGTCCGGAAACATCGCTGTCAGCCCGGATTCGAGCCGATCGCGCCATTGGCCAAAGCTCGCCATCTGCGCATCGCGATCCGCCAGGGCTGATACAACAGCAGCACCGAAGCCGGCAATCGCGGCGATATTTTCCGTGCCGGCACGAAGACCGCGCTCCTGACCGCCGCCTCGCACCAATGCAGGGCTGATATGGGTGGAAGCGGCGGCAAAGGCAAGCATTCCGACGCCTTTTGGGCCGCCAAGCTTGTGTGCCGAGGCAAATATAATGTCCGCGCCCAAGGCAGCGGCTGAAATATCGATACGGCCGGCCGCCTGAACGGCGTCGCAGACCAAAATACCATTATGAGCTTGCATCATTTGCGCGGCTTCGCGCACCGGTTGCAGGACGCCCGTTTCATTATTGGCCGCTTGCAACGCCAGCATGACGCGGGCTGCACCGAGACTGTCGAGCTCGCGCTCCAAAGCGGCAAGATCGAGCACCCCGTCGGCGGTCAGTGGCACGAAGCGCACGCGATCGGCCGGGAAACGATGGCCCTGCAAAACACAAAGGTGTTCGCCGGCCGCCACCAACAACCAATCGAAGGGGCGCGAATCGCCGCGCACCGAGACATAGGGCGTCAGCACCGTATTGGCGGCTTCCGTGCCGCCGGCGGTAAAAGTCACTTGAGCGGGTGGAACACCGACCAGGGCCGCGACCTCGCCCCGCGCCTTCTCGATGAGCGCACGGACGGCCCGGCCCTCGCTATGCACGGAGGAGGCATTGCCCGGCAGATCGAGCGCCGCGAGCATGGCCTGCCGCGCCGGCGCGCTCAGCGGCGCGGTGGCGTTGTAGTCCATATAGCTACGCGACAAGGACATGCGGTTCGGGCCCTAAATAGGTGATCGCCGGCTTCTCTACGCCGTCCGCCACCCTATATCTCGTATTAATACTTGCATTCCGAACCACCGGGCATGCTAGAAGCGCCCAGGTTAAACCGGAGGTTCAACCTGACTTGCGCCACCGACGCCTCGCCTAATACGTGTATCTCACGGATTAGGTTGTAGTTTAGAACTTTTCTAACACTATTTTGATGCGTTGCGGCGTCCAAGTCAAGGAAACGGCCCGGTTTCGCAGGATTTTCAGCCGGACAGGCGGAGCGGCCCCCGCGACCGGCGCAGAGTTGGAGCGACGATGCCTGAAGTCATTTTCACCGGTCCGGCTGGACGGCTTGAGGGGCGGTTCCACCCGTCCAAGCAACGCGGCGCCCCCATCGCGGTGATTCTGCATCCGCACCCGCAGTTCGGCGGGACGATGAACAATCAGATCGTCTACAACCTCTATTATACGTTCGCCGAGCGCGGCTTCTCGGTGCTGCGATTCAACTTCCGCGGCGTCGGCCGCAGCCAAGGTAATTTCGACCATGGCCAGGGCGAGTTGTCGGATGCGGCGGCGGCGCTCGATTGGGCGCAATCGATCAATCCGGAAGCGCGCGCCTGCTGGATCGCCGGCGTCTCCTTCGGCTCGTGGATCGGCATGCAGCTCCTGATGCGTCGTCCGGAGATCGAAGGCTTCATTTCGATCGCGCCGCCCGCCAATCGCTTCGACTATTCCTTCCTCGCTCCCTGCCCGTCGTCAGGCCTGTTCGTCCATGGCGATCAGGACCGCGTGGCACCGCTGAAGGAAGTGATGGCGCTGATCGAGAAGCTGAAGACCCAGAAGGGCATTCTCATCGAACATGCCGTCATTCCGGGTGCCAACCACTTCTTCGAAAATTGCGTCGACCCGCTGATCGCCGAAGTCGGCACCTATCTCGACAAGCGTCTCGACAATCCGACCAAGCGCCCGACACCGACACGGGCGCTAAAGGGCCCGGCGCCGAGCGCGTAAGAAATCAAACCCGGTTCGGATCGAACCGGGTTTCTTTTTAAGCAGGACGCGACAGCACGCCGCCCGTCAATGGCGTTGCGACACCCGTCGTGCCAGGGAAGGTCAGCGGCAGGCCATTGAGCGAACGCACCGCCAGATAAGCAAAGGCCTGCGCCTCCATCGCATCGGCGCTCCAGCCCATGTCGTCGGCCGTCGCGACCTCGCAGCCGCAACGTGCCTTCAACATGTCGAGCAACACCGGATTGCGCGCGCCGCCACCGCTAACGATAAGGCGGCGCGGACGCTGCGGCAGCAAAACGAAGGCATCCGCCACCGTCTGCGCGGTGAAAGCCACCAAGGTCGCGGCCGCATCCGGCGTCGACAGATCGGCGACGGCGGCACGCGAGAAATCGTTGCGATCCACCGACTTCGGCGGCGGCGCCATAAAATAAGGATTGTCGAGGAGGTGCGCCAGCGCCTGAGCATTGACCTTGCCAGTCCGCGCCGTCTCGCCATCGCGATCCATCGCCTGCCCCGTGCGTTCCAGCATCAGATCGTCGAGGAGCGCATTGCCCGGACCGGTATCGAAGGCGATGGGATCGCCTTCGCCCGGCAGGAAGGTGATGTTGGCGACGCCGCCGACATTCAGCACGGCAACGGGAAACTCGAGATGCGCCGCGCCGGCGAGCGCGCGATGATAGGCCGGCACCAGCGGTGCGCCCTGCCCGCCGGCGGCCACGTCAGCCGCCCGCATGTCCCACACCACCGGAATGCCGAGCGAAGCGGCGAGCGCCGCGCCATCGCCGATCTGCACGGTGAGATGACGCTCAGGGCGATGCAGCACCGTCTGGCCATGAAAGCCGACGACATCGACATGGCCTTTGTCGAGACCATTGGCCTTGAGAAAGTCGACCACGGCGGAACGATGGCGATCGGTGACGATGGCATGGGCCTGCGCCAACACGCCGGGACGTGCTGTGCGATCGGTGAGCCGCACCGCTTCATCGAGCGCGGCGCGCAAGGTGCGCCGTTCATCGTCACTATAGGAGAAAGATGCACGCGGCCCCTGGCGCACGTCGCCCTTGCCGTCGGTTTCGATGAAGGCGACGTCGACACCATCCATCGATGTGCCCGACATCAAGCCGATTGCTCTGAACCAGGTCATGGAATCCTCCACCAACAGGATGCGGAGTATCTGGCAGGCTGTTTAATAAATTGGTCGCGAACGGGACCGCCGGGACATCAGACGTCCCGCCTCGCCTTGCGTCAAGGCGGCAAAAAGAAAGCGGGTGACAAGCTTGGCCTGTCACCCGTTTCCCGTCTTGCGCTTCCCGTCTGCTATGCCGCCCGGCCCTCTTCCAGGCCGGCGGCCTGGAGTTCGAACAGGCCGCGATAGATGCCATCGGGCTGGCGCAGCAAGGTGGCGTGATCGCCCTCCTCGATGATCCGTCCCCGTTCGAAGACGAGGATGCGGTCCATCGCCTTCACGGTGGAGAGACGGTGGGCGATGATGATGGTCGTGCGACCGGCCATCAACCGCTCCATGGCCTCCTGGATCAGATGCTCGGATTCGGAATCGAGGCTGGCCGTCGCCTCGTCCAGAATCAAGATCGGCGCATCGGCCAGGAAGGCCCGTGCCAATGCCACACGCTGACGCTCGCCACCCGACAGCTTGATGCCGCGCTCACCCACCAAAGTGGCATAGCCTTTCGGCAGGGCCATGATGAAGTCGTGCGCATTGGCGAGCTTCGCCGCGTGCTCGATTTCAGCCTGGCTTGCCTGCGGGCGACCGTAGCCGATGTTCTCGGCGAGAGAACGGTGAAACAGGATCGGCTCCTGCTGCACGATGGCAATGCTGGCGCGCAGGCTCGTCTGCGTCACCGCAGCGATATCCTGCCCGTCGATCGTGATCTGTCCTCCATTGAGATCGTAAAGCCGTTGGATGAGCTTGACGAACGTCGTCTTGCCCGAGCCGGAATGACCGACAAGGCCAACCCGTTCACCAGCTTTGATCGCCATGGAGAAATCGCGATAGAGCGGCGTCACATGACCACCGTAGTGGAAGGTGACGTGTTCGAACGCGATGGCTCCGTCGGAGATCACGATGTCGCGCGCGCCAGGCCTGTCCTCGACACCGGGGGCTTCGTCATAGAAGGCGACGAGTTCCTCCATGTCGTTGACGGACCGTTGCAGGTTGTGGATGTGCTGGCCGATATCACGCAGATAGCCATGCACGATCGTGTAGCTCGTCAGCACCAAGGCGACATCGCCGGCGCTGGCTTCGCCACGCAGCCACAACAACAACACGCCACCGAGCACCGCCGCGCGCAGCCCCAGCAGAAAGATCTGCTGCGCCGTGCCCGACCAGGTCCCGCGCAACCATGCCCGGGTGGTGCGCTTGCGCCATTTCCACAAGACACCGCCGAGCCTGCTGTCTTCGCGTGCTTCCGCACCGAAGGCTTTGACGACACCGTTGCAGGTGATGGCATCGGCCAATGCGCCGCCCATGCGCGTGTCCCAGCGATTGGCCAGGCGCGCGGCGGGCGCCGCATAATAGACCGAGAGCACCACCGTCATCGCGACGAAACCGATCGAGCCGACCAAGACGACGAGGCCGAGTACCGGCCATTGATGCGCCAGGATGATCGTCGTGCCGATCAACACGAAGATCGACGGCAGGATCGCCACCAACAACGTGTCGAACAACAGATCGAGCGCCCACATGCCGCGCGTGATCTTACGCACGGTGGAGCCAGCGAAGTTGTTGGCGTGCCAATCGGTCGAGAAGCGTTGCAGCCGCGCAAAGGCATCCTGCGCCACCCGGCTCATGATCGCGGTCGTGAGATAGGTAATGCCGGTGAAGAACAGCTGACGACAGACAACACCGAACGCGGCGAGAACGAGCATTACCGCCAGCGCCCGCCAAGCCAGATTGGCTTGCTCGGGCCCAGCCGTGATGGCGTCGATCATCTGACCGGCGAAAATCGGAATGGCGATTTCAGCCAGCGTCGCAACGCCGACGCCGAAAGCGATCGCGGCGACCAGCAAACGATGGCTCGCCCAATGGCGAAATGTGAAGGCAAGAACCGCAGCAATAGGGTTCCGGCCCGCTTGACGGGCTTGACGAGTCATGACGGCAACCCGGCGCGCGAAGCGCCGTCTCCATGGCAATACCGACGCAAAGATGCGCGGCGTAAGATCGGGAATTTAGGAAAGAGGCCCGAAGGCCGAACGGCTAGAAGCGGGACCTAGTTGGTCGAGACGACCATGGTCGACTGCATCCCAGCGAGGAGATTCAGAAAATTTGTCATTCAATCTCTCCTCTAGGCGCATGTGCGCGGTTGCCGATGCGCTGCAAAATAAAAGAGCAACGTTGAAAAGGCAACCCTGAATCGTCGCGTGCGCGATGCGATCTTCGAGAAGAGTGATGATTGAGAGATCAGTTGTCGCCGCGAAAGCCCGTCGCCAGAACGTAAAGCTCAGCGGAATCAGCACGGCTTGCTTTCGGCTTGACGTGGCGCACGGTGGTGAAATCGCGTTTGAGCACCGAAAGCAAATTGCCTTCCGTGCCGCCTTGCAACACTTTCGCCACAAAGAAGCCACCGGGCTTCAACACTTCGCGCGCGAACTCAACGGCCAGTTCGGCCAAGTGAACAATGCGCAAGTGATCGGTCTGGCGATGGCCGGTGGCGTTGGCCGCCATGTCCGACAACACGCCATCGACGCGGCCATCGCTGCCATCGGCGGCCATCATGGCACGCAGGCGCTCGGGCGCGTCTTCTTCGAGGAAATCCATGACCGCGAATTCAACACCGGCCAATGGCTCGATCTCCAACAGATCGATGCCGATGACCTGACCACGCGCCGCGCCCTTGCCTTCCAGCACGCCCACCTGCTTGGCCGCATATTGCGCCCAGCCGCCGGGGGCCGCGCCGAGATCGACGATCTTCTGACCCGGCTTCAACAGCTTATAGCGTTCGTCGATCTCGATGAGCTTGTAAGCGGCACGCGTGCGCCAGCCCTCGGCACGGGCGCGGGCGACGTAGGGATCATTGAGCTGGCGTTCGAGCCAGAGCGTCGACGAGTGCGAGCGCTTATGCGCCGTCTTCACATGCACTTTGAGCGAGCTGTCGCGGCCGGCAGTCTTGCCGCCTGACCGGCCCGGCACTTTCGGGCCGCCCGATCCCTTTTTCGGCGTGGTCATTCACTCTTTCCGTTTTGGCTGCCGTTTTGGCTGCCATTCTGGCCGCCGCGCCACACGCCGTCGAAACTCATCATCTGCATCAACAGCCCCTCGCGCAGGCCGCGATCGGCGATGCGGATGCCGCAGCTTGGGAAGGCCTGCCGAATGGCATCAAAAATAGCGCAGCCGGCCAATACCAGATCGGCGCGCTCGGCGCCAATACAACCGTTGGCGGCGCGCGCGTCATAAGACATGCCGCGCAGATCGGTGATGGCTGTATCGACCTCGGTGTTGCGCATCCATAGACCATCGACGCGGCGACGGTCGTAGCGTTGCAAGCCGAGATGCACGCCGGCCACGGTCGTCACCGTGCCCGATGTGCCGAGCAGATGAAAATGCTCGCAGCAGAGTTCCGAGCGTGCCTCCTCGGCGAAATCGGCCAGTTCGGCGGCGACATGATCGACCATGGCCTGATAGGTTTCAGGCGTCACCTCATGACCACCATATTGCTCGGCCAGGGAGACGACCCCCAGCGGCAGCGAGGTCCAAAGGCGGACACGGTCATGCAGTTTCTTGCGACCGGTTTCAGGACAGCAATCGGCGAGCCAGACGATTTCCGTCGAGCCGCCACCGATGTCGAAGAGTAGAATGGCGCGGGCTCTGGGATCGGCGAGCGAGGCGCAGCCGGCAGCGGCGAGAAAGGCCTCGGTCTCGCGATCGACCACTTCGAGCTGCAGGCCGAGCCGCTCATGAACCTGCGACAGGAAGGCCAAACCATTCTCGGCCGAGCGGCAGGCTTCGGTTGCGATCAGCCGTGTACGGGCGACGCCGCGCGCCTCCATCTTCTCACGGCAGACGGCGAGCGCCGCCAAGGTGCGGGCAATGGCCGGCTCGCCGAGGCGGCCGGTGTGGCTCAGCCCCTCACCCAGGCGCACGATGCGCGAGAAGGCATCGAGTATCTTGAAACCATCCGGCGACGGGCGGGCGATCAGCAGACGGCAATTGTTGGTGCCGAGGTCGAGCGCCGCGTAAACGGGGGCTGGCGGACGCCCCGCGGGCGCGAGCCCGGCGGGTCCGGCATAAGCAGTGTCGCGCCCGGCATCATCGGATCGCGGCAACGGGAGGCCTTCGTTCGTCAAAACCCTGCTCCAACACGCTTCCAAAGAAGCGGAGCGATTCAAACTAATGTAAAGCGCGTCGGATCAAACGCCAAGGCGCCTGACGACAGGCGCCCTGACGTCCTTCTGCCGATCCTCAGAACCAATCCGGCGTATAGGGACAGGTCACATTCGGCACCCAGACCAGCCGGCCGCCCCGCAACACCTGTTCCCGGCCGCCATAACAGCCATTTACCGCCTGAAAGGCATCGGGCCGACCACGGGGCACGTTGCGATAGTTGCCGGGATCGCCGCCATAGCCGCGGGGCGCCCGCGCATAGGTATTGGGGCCATAACCGCCCCCCACTCGCACGGAATGGGGGATGTGCGGCCGGTACATCTGGCCGTGATAGGCCGGTTGCCGGTGGTTCTTCCGCTTCGTTTTGGCCTCGGCCGGCAGAGCCAGCGCCACCACGGCGGCCAGGGCCGACGCGATTGCAATCACGCGAAATAGCGACATGGAAGCCTCCTCTCGACGAACGCCCGCAGCCACGATTGTCCTGCACCGTCCGTAAGATAGGAATGCTCGCCGATAACGTCGATATGGGCGCCCCGCCTCGGACGGGGAGCGACGGCCGAGAGCGGATTTAAGTGTCTGTTTTACCAGAAAATACATCAAAGAGGGATGGCGAGCGCCTGACTACCCTCTTTTGAGCGGCGCGCTCACTTGCTTTTGAGCGGCGCGCTTACTTGGCGGTGAACCCGCATCAATTCCGGCAGCGTTTCCGGCTTTCGCCGTCCACAGCCGCATTCGGTCGCGACACCGAAGGGCGCGGCGTATTTTCGGGCGGCTGCGATGCGCTTCTGGGTTCCGTCCACACCATCGGTCGTGTGGACCAAGCCGAGGTAGAGTTCCGTCTTCGGCTGAAGGCGCAGGCCCGCCAACGCCTCATAATATTTCTCGTCGGCCCGCTCCTTCGGCACTGGCAGATGCAGCCAGTCGAGCTGGCGCGTCAGGCCGCGCACGATGCCATTGGCGACGGAGACGAGTTTCGAGGTGTCTTCCGGTTCCTTGAAATGGCGGCCGCCGCTGTCGCCATAGCAAAGGTGAAAGCCGAGTTCGACGCCGCTGGGCACATGATTGCCGAGGCGCACCAGCCGCGACACCATGTCGGCCTCCGGCTTTTCGAAGGCGTGGGGCAACACGCCTTCGAGAATGGCGAATTCGATCGCCGTGTCCCATTGGATGGCCAGATCGGCGGCGGGAATGGCGGCGACGATCGCGTCGAGTTCGGCCAACATCGCCGCCTCATACAGCGGCTCCAGTTTGATCTGATCTTCCGGGAAGACGAAAATGGTCGTCGGTGCGATCGGCGTCGGCAGACAGACTTGGAATTTCATACCGGGCGCGATCTCGCCGGCTTTCTTGAGTGCCTTGAACGCACCATAGGAAGCCTCGGCCGCAGCGGCATAGCCGAGCGGCGGAAATTTCACGTCATCGACCGTCGCACCGGCTTTCAATCGAAACTTCGGACGCTTGATATAGCCCGCGTCGAAGATTTCGGAGGCCAGTGCCGGAACGGCGCTGAACACGCTCTGTTGCCATTGCGTCCAATTGATCCGCGCGCCGGTTTCGCCGTCAGGCATGCGTTTGAGATGGCCGCCGAGCTGTTCGCTCGCAAATCGAAAAACCGCTTCGGCGTCGGCCAGCGGCATACTGCCCACCAGCAGCGCGCCAACAACGTTGTCTTCCACGTTATCTTGGGCGTGGCCCGCCGTCCTTGCATCCGCCACGGCGACCTCCCCTGTCCGCTCCGCGCCGCCACAAGTCTCCGTCAAGTCGCAGCGCACAAGCCAGTCCTAAATGGGAATGGAAAGAATTCCCTATTGGAATGTGAGTTCCTTAGTCCTTGGAGCCGAACAAGGTGCGCAGCGTCCCGCGAAACCAGCGATGTCCGGCGTCCTGTTGCACGCGCTCGTGCCAGAACTGGCAGATTTCGATGCGCGGCAACGGCAACGGCGTTGCAAACGGCGTGAGCTTGAGATCGTCAGCCAAATATTGGGCCAAGCGCGCCGGCAGTGTGCCGACCGCGTCGGTCTTGCTCGCCACCATGGCGCTCGTCACGAAGCTGGGCACGCGCACATGCACGCGATCGGGATCAAGCTTGGTCGCGAAGATACGCTCCAGCGCTTGATGCACGCCATGCCCCGTGGGAGACGACGTGACGACCACATGCCGCTCGCGCAGGAAGGCCTCGGGCTTCGTCAGTTTTCCGGCGCGGGGATGAGATTTGCGCACCACGCTCATATAGGTGTCGGTATAGAGCCTTTGGCGGCGCATGTTGGCGGAGACGCTGGGAAATACGCCCAAGACAACATCCGCCTCTCCCGCTTGCAGGCGCGCTTCGATCGGCCGCGAGTCGAGCGGCATGGCCTTGAGGCGCAGACCCGGCCCCTGCTTTTCCAGATGGGCGATGACCGGCGGCACCAATTGCGCCATGCCAACCTCCGTCACGATGATCGCAAACTCGCGTGCCGATGATCTGGGATCGAAGGCCACGCTGGACGATCGCATCACATCCGAGGTGGTCAAGAGATCCTTCAACGGCTGCGCGAGATCGAGCGCGCGCGGCGTCGGATGCATCGCCAGGCCAACGCGTACGAAGAGAGGGTCGCCGAAATGGGCACGCAGTTTCGTCAGCGCCTTGCTGATCGTCGGCTGCGTCGTATCCAGGATTTGCGCCGCGCGCGTCAGGCTGCGCACTTCGAGCAACAAGCCAAGAATGCGCAAATGCCGCAAGCTGACATTGCTTTCATCCATGATCCGCCCCTCCCCGGTTCCGATCTGGAATGAGGACTATTCCAGATCGCCGCTACGCAGTCGAGACGATCCAGGTGACGCTTGTGACGCTTGCCACACGGTATGCCTGTCTGGAGGGAGACATGATCGTACTCAAAAGCCACTTGCGCCGATTGAGCGTCGCTATTCTCGTCGCGTTGCCGTTCGTTTTGCCCCACGGCGCAAAAGCACAGGGCGCGGCCTACCCGGCTGAGAATCTTCATTTCATCTGCGGTTTCGCCGCCGGCAGCGGCGCCGACATCATCGTCCGCTTCTTCGCCAACAAGATGCAGCCGATCCTCGGCAAGACCGTGATCGTCGAAAACAAGCCGGGCGCCATCGGCAATATCGCGACCGAATATGTCGCGCGCGCCAAGCCGGACGGCTACACGATCTATGTGACCAGCGGCGATGCGCTCGCGACCAATATGCATATTTTCAAGAAACCGTCGGTCGATGTGATCAAGCAGTTGCAAATGGTCACGACCATCAATCGCATGCCGATGATGATCGCCGTCAGCGCGTCCTCGCCGCACAAAACCATCGACGAGCTGACCAAAGCGATGAAGGAGAAGGGCGACAAAGGCAGCTATTCGACCACCAATCCGCCGGCCCGCGTCGTCGGCGCCATGTATAAGGAGGCCGCCGGCCTCTCCACCCTCGAGGTTCAGTACAGGACCACCGCCGATACCATCAACGATGTGGCCAGCGGCGTCGTCGACTATGCGATCTACGATCCGGTGTTCGCCACAATCCAGGCCAGGCAGGGCAAAATCCGCATTCTCGCCGTGGCGACGGGCGAGCGCCTGAAATCCGCGCCCGAATATCCGACCATGACCGAACTTGGCTACAAGATGAACCTCGTGAGCTGGTGGGGCGCCATGGTGCCGATGGGAACGCCTCGGCCGATCGTCGAAAAGCTACGCGAAGCGTTTGCGCAGGTGATCGCCAGCGAAGACGGCAAAGCCTTTCTCGCCTCGATCGCGAGCGATCCGTGGATGATCGGTCCCGACGATGCCCAGCAATATTGGCGCAAGGAAGTGGATGATTGGCGTGATTATGCCCGTCTCGCCAAGATCGAACCGCAATGACCGGAGGCCTGATACCCGACGGATCGAGAGCAGTCCCAGATCCCTGTCAGAATGGATGAGCGGCTCGGAAACACCCCCTTACGAATAGATCGAATGCCGATCAAAAATCCATCAAAAACAGTCTGATAGACGACATTTTTGTAACAATTCCGCCACATCTGCGGAGAAAAGGCGGTCGCCAGCCGGCGGGAAACCATTCGGCTGTGGCGGCCTGTCACGATTCCGATACATTCGCCTTATCCGTAGAATCACGGGTGTGAAAACACATGGCGGTTCGAGGAGCGGGTGCCGACGGGCTGGGGGCCAACATGGACAGGTCTGGCGCTTCAGGCGGTTCCGGCAGTTTCGGAGGGTTAACGAAATGAAGTTTAGCAAGAATATCCTGCTCGGCTCCGCGGCGGCTTTGCTCGCAGCGGCCAGCGCGCAGGCCGCGGATTTGCCGTCGCGCAAGTCCGCACCTGTTGAATATGTACGGGTCTGCGACGCCTACGGCGCGGGCTTCTACTGGATTCCGGGCACCGACACCTGCTTGAAGGTTGGTGGCCGTATCCGCGTCGATATGTGGTACACGCCGGCCAAGAACGCGGTTTCCGGTCGCTCGACCGGTGGCGGCACCGGCACGTTCATCAGCTCCAACGGGATCGATCAGAACGGCTGGCTGGCCCGTGGCGTCGTCAACATGGATGCGCGCACCCAGTCCGCCTGGGGCACGGTGCAGACCGTGTTCTCGCTGCGTCTGATGGCGGCCTCCGGCCTCGCCAACACCCCGCCGGGCTATTCGGCCGGCGTGTTCGCGGCGGGTAACGCCAATACGGCGACGATCGAAGCGGCCTACATCCGTTTCGCCGGCTTCACCGTCGGTCAGGCCGCGTCGAACTTCACGTTCCTGCCGCCCTATCAATATCAGTCGCTCTATAATGCGGGCTTCCCGAACGGCGTCCGCCAATTGGCTTACACGGTGACTTTTGGGAGCGGTTTCTCCGCCACCCTGGCGCTTGAAAACAAGGGCGACCTGATCGTGGCGTCGGCCGTCAACACGCTCGGTGCCAATCCATTCTCCGCCACCGCGGCAACGGCTGGACCGGTCGCGCAACGTCTGCCGTCGCTCGTCGGCAATCTGCGCGTTGACCAGGCGTGGGGTTCGCTGATGGTGTCAGCGATGGTGATGCAGAACACCGGCACCTTCGCCAATCCGGCGCTTGCCGTGGTTGGCAATGCCGGTCCGCAGATCAATCGCACCGGCTGGGCTGTCGGCGGCGGCGGTCGCATCAATCTGCCGATGCTCGCACCGGGCGATCACTTCCAGTTCTGGGCCAACTATGGCGTCGGCGCCCTCGACTACCTCTATGGCTTGGGCCTGAACGGCAACTTCGCCGTGCAGACCAACTTCCTCGGCGGCTTCCTGCGCGTCGATCGCAACCTGACCTTGTACTGTCTGAACGCGGCCTGCACGGCCGGCGGTGCGGAGCAGACCAAGGCCTTCAGCGCCACGGCGATCTTCACCCACTACTGGACACCGTCGTTGCGTTCGAACCTGATCGGCACCTATGTGCAGATCACGCCGGGCAGCGTGAGCCAGAACACGGCTTGGGCGCAGGGCGGTCTGTCGAAGGCGCATCTGTGGAACGTCGCGGGTGACCTGATCTGGTCGCCGGTGCGCAACTTCGACATCGGTGTCGAACTCTCCTACGCCAAACTGAACCAGAGCCTGCCGCTCTCGGTGCCGGCTGGCCTGGGCGTTCTCGCCAATGTCAATCCGAGCAACTGGACCGGTCGCGTGCGCGTCGAGCGCACCTTCTAAAAGCGGAGAATTTCGCTAATCCAGCAGACTTTCCGGTCGGGGTCCGCAATACCCCGACCGGACCAGCCGCACCTCGTGGCACCCGGGCATCCGGTGAGATTGAAATCGGCCTCCGTTTCAATCCGCTCCCTCTGAGCAACAGATCCGGGACAATGGGGATTGGGCGGACCTTTCGCCCCGACGTCGAGCAGCGTCGGGGCTTTTTCTTGAGCATTTTTCTCAGGCAAACCGCGCCCAACGCGTCACGATACCGGCCGCGTTTTCGCCATCCTTCGGCCGCCTCTCTCCGCCATCCTGTTGGGTGAGATCGGCTTGGGTCGCGAGGGGGATCTATTCCTAGTGAATCAATGTTTTGAAACAGCATATCGCCCAACAAGCGAGCGTATGCCGATATATTCGTTGCTGCAGTGCCACACCCGCCCAGCAAACAGGCAAGCTCAAGTGTTCGTGAACACTGGCCAGGCTAGATTGCGGTATTTTCCGGTCGAGCTGGATCGCGAGGACATATTTACGGCAAGTTCGTGGGAATTATGCCCGCCTATTGGCGAGATCCAGACTTTTCCCACGTCGATAAGAGTTCAGAGTTTTTCTGACGGAGCATAATAATGAGGTTCACCAAGAGTCTTCTGCTTGGTTCTTCGGCGGCTTTGCTCGCCGTGGCTGGGGCGCAGGCGGCTGATCTGCCGTCGCGCAAGGCGGCACCCGTGGAATATGTCCGCGTGTGCGATGCCTATGGCGAAGGTTTTTACTGGATTCCCGGGACGGACACCTGCCTGCGTGTTGGCGGTCGTGTTCGTGTCGATGGCTGGTACACGCCCTCAAAGAATGCGGTTTCCGGTCGTTCGACTGGTGGCGGCACCGGCACGTTCATCTCGTCGAACGCTGTTGATTCAACCGGCTGGTATGCGCGCGGCATCGTCAATATGGACGCGCGCACGCAATCGGCCTGGGGCACGGTGCAGACCGTGTTCTCGCTGCGCCTGCAAGCGGCCAGCGGCCTCGGCGTCGCCTCGCCGGGTTACACCGGCGGTGTCTTCTCCGGCGGCAATGCCAATACGGCGACGATCGAAGCGGCTTACATCCGCTTCGCCGGCTTCACCGTCGGTCAGGCGACCTCGAACTTCACGTTCCTGCCGAACCTGCCCTACGGCTCGATGCTGAACGCGGCCTTCCCGAGCGGCATCCGCCAGCTCGCTTATACCGCGACCTTCGGCGGCGGCTTCTCCGCCACCTTGGCGATCGAAAACCGCGGCGACCTGCCGATGTCGATGACCGCCAATACGCTGGGCGCCAATCCGTTCACCGCCACCGGCGCGCTTGCCGGTCCGGTGGCGCAGCGCCTGCCCGCCCTCGTCGCCAACCTGCGCATCGATCAGGGCTGGGGTTCGGCGATGGTGTCGGGCGCCGTGCTTGAAAACTCGGCGACCTTCGGCAATGCCAATCTCGCGGTGGTCGGCAATGCCGGTCCGGCGATCCGTCGCACGGGCTGGGCGGTTGCCGGCGGCCTGAAGGTCAACCTGCCGATGCTCGCCCAAGGCGACAATGTGCAGGTGTGGGCGGCTTACGGTGTCGGCGCGCTCGACTACGTGGCCTCGAACGGCGCCAGCGCCAACACGCTGCTCACCAGCAACTACCTCGGCGGCTATCTGCGCGCCGATCGTAACCTCACCTTGTTCTGCGTGAACGCCGCCTGTTCGGCCGGCGGTTCGGAACAGACCAAGGCGTTCAGCGTCACCGGTACTCTGACCCACTACTGGACCCCGTCCCTGCGGTCGAACCTCATCGGTTCTTACCTGCGGATCGATCCGGGTAGCGTGACCCAGAATACCGCCTGGTCGCAGGGCGGTCTGTCGCGCGCCAATGTGTGGACCGCGGTGGGTCAGCTCATCTGGTCGCCGGTGCGTAACTTCGATATCGGCGTCGAACTGTCTTATGCGCGTCTCAATCAGAACCTGCCGCTGTCGGTTCCGGCCAACCTTGGCGTTCTCGCCAACGTCAACCCGAACAACTGGACCGGCCGCATGCGCGTTGAGCGCCAGTTCTGATTTGACAAACGATTTCGGCCGGGGGGCGCAATACCCCGGCCGGAACGACCGCACCTCGTTCATCCAGGCACAAGCGAGATTGGGATCAACCTCCGTTTCAATCCGCTCCCTCTGAGCAGCAACAGATCTGGAATAGCGAGGATTGGGCGGACCTCCAGCCCCGACGTCAAGCAGCGTCGGGGCTTTCTCATGCGCGGTGATCGGCTGTGGCAAAAGACAGCGGAAAACAACATCGTGCCAGCCGAACCAGCGGTTGACAGAGGGCGATGGAACGCCATATGAACCGCGAACTGGCAAACTGCTTCGGTTTGACAGCCCCGATTTTGCAGCTTGAACTTCAAGATATTGAAATCGCCGCGAAATCTGGTGGGGAATAGTTCAATGGTAGAACGACGGACTCTGACTCCGTTAATCTTGGTTCGAATCCAGGTTCCCCAGCCACTTCTCTCCTAACAACACTCCCGATTGAGCCAAGCCGGCGAACATTCGTCCGCTGATCGTCAGCTGGACGATTGATCCCGCAGCCGGCATAAGGCGAAGCAACAAAGACAATATCGGGAGTGAAACATGGCGCCCTCGTCCATTGAGGACACCGACGTGCTTGTCATCGGCGCGGGCATGGCGGGTTTGAGTGCCGCCATCGCGGCGCGCGACATCGGCGCATCGGTCATCGTGCTGGAGAAGGCGCCGGAAGCGGAGCGCGGCGGCAATACGCGCTTTTCCAATGGCGCCATTCGCGCCGTCTATCATGGCGTCGAGGATATCGATGCGCTCGTCGGCGGCTTGAGCGCAGCGGAGCGTGAGCGCTCAGAATTCGGCTCCTATTCGCGCGAGCAATATTACGACGATCTTGCCCGCGTCACCCAATATCGCAGCCATCCCGACATGGCTGACATGCTGGTCGAGAACAGCCGCGACACCTTGTTCTGGTTGCAGCAGCAGGGCCTGCGCTTTCTGCCGCTCTACGAATGGCAGTTCAAACTGCCCGATGGCCGCATCCGTTTTTCCGGCGGCTCGGCGCTGGAAGTTTATGGCGCCGGCGAAGGCGCGTCGGAAGCTCTCTTCCGCACCGCCGAGCGGCGCGGCGCGCGCGTGTTCTATCAAACCAAGGCGCTCTCGCTGATCGATGAAGCCGGCCGCATCGCCGGCGTCATCGCGCGTTGCGACGGCGAGGACATCGCCATCCGCGCGCGGCGCGTGATCCTGGCTTGTGGTGGCTTCGAAGCCAACACGGAATGGCGCACGCGCTATCTCGGCCCTTCGTGGGATCTCGCCAAGGTGCGCGGCTCGCGCTTCAACACGGGCGACGGCCTGCGCATGGCGCTTGAACGCGGCGCCCTGCCCTTCGGCAATTGGTCGGGCTGCCATTCGGCCAGTTGGGATCTCAACGCGCCCGACGTCAACGAGCTCGAATATGGCACCGTCTTCAAGCGCGACGATTATCTCGAAGGCATAGTCGTCAATGCCGATGGCGAGCGCTTCTTCGACGAAGGCGCCGACATTCGTGCCCTCACCTATGCCAAACTCGGACGCGCCATTCTGGCTCAGCCGGGCCAGGTCGCCTGGCAGATTTTCGACAAACATGGCGCGGCGCGCCTGCATGGCGAATATCGCGTCAAGCAATCGGCACGCTTCAAGGCCGAGACGCTGGAAGCGCTGATCGATCAGTTCGACGGCATCAAGCGCGACGCCTGCCTTGCCACCGTCAAAAATTTCAATGCCGCCGTGCGCACGGACATTCCCTATGATCCCGGCAAGAAAGACGGCCGCCGCACGGAAGGCCTTGCGATCCCCAAATCCAATTGGGCGCTCGCGATAGCCGAACCGCCGTTCGAAGCCTATGCGGTGACGTGCGGCATCACCTTCACGTTTGGTGGGCTGCGCGTCGATGGCGACTGCTGCGTGCTCGACGAAGGTGGGCAGCGTGTCACAGGCCTGCATGCGGCGGGCGAAATGGTGGGCGGCCTGTTTTACTTCAACTATCCCGGCGGCTCTGGCCTCATGTCAGCCGCCGTCTTCGGGCGGATCGCTGGCCGTGCGGCGGCGCAAGCGGCGTTGGCCAACACGGTTGAAAGCCACGGCGCAAACTGATTTTCTATCGCCAACCGCAGACTTTGCGTTCGGCTCCATTGGAGTTCGGACTGGACGACCACAAAAGCGGTATCGAGGGAGGATGTAATGAGAAAAAGCGTATTGGCGCTGACGGCATTCGTGGCTTTGGCAGGCGCAGCGCAAGCGCAAGATGATTTCTATCGCGGCAAGCAGATCAGAATCGTCGTCGGCAGCGAGGTCGGTGGCGGTTTCAGCAGCTACGCGCAATTGCTGTCCTCCCATTTCGGCAAGTACGTGCCTGGCAATCCGGCGGTCGTCATCGAACATCGGCCGGGTTCGGGGGGCGTTAATGCCATCGACTATGTGGCCAATGCCGGGCCCAAGGATGGGACCATCATTGCCGTGGCGATGCCGAATTTCTTCGTCACGCCTTTCGTCGAGCCGAAGGCAGCGAAATTCGATCCGGCGAAATTCCATTTCATCGGCCGCATGAGCGATTTCGGACGCGCCTTGGTCGCCTGGCACACGAGCGGCATGAAGACGTTGGACGATCTGAAGACCAAGGAAACTGTTCTGGCGACATCGGCCCGCCGTTCCACGACGACGATCCAGCCGGTTCTGATCAACGAAATTTTCGGCACGAAGATGAAAATCGTGACCGGCTTCATGGGCTCAGGCCCCACCGCCGTGGCGCTGGAACAGGGCGAGGTGCAGGTCAGCACCATCGCCTATTCGACTTTGCTCAGCCTGCATCCCGACTGGCTGCGCGACAAAAAGATCAACATCATTGCTGGACTCGATTTTACCGACATTCCCGGCGTCACGAAAATCCGCGACTTGATCGACGACCCGCAAAAGAAAGCGATGTGGGATTTTGTCGCCCTGCCATCCGAATTCGGCACGGCCTATGTGACGGCACCGGGCGTGCCCGAGGATCGGTTGCGCATCCTGCGTCAGGCTTTCGATGCCACCATGAAAAGCGACGAGATGATTGCCGACGCGAAGCGGCGCAATCTCGATCTCAATCCGAAATCGGGTGAAGACCTCGATCAGTTGTTCGCCAAGGCTGGCACACCGACGCCCGAGATCATCAAACATGTCGGCGGCATCATGGGCGTCAACTGACGATCCGTTGCAGCCACGGCTGGCGCGTGGCTGCTTCTTTTTCCCAAGCTTCGATCCGCGATCGATGTCGCATCGTCATGGCGACATCATCAAGGCCTTCGAGCAAGGCGGTGCGCTCGCCTGGGTCGATCGCGAAGGAAAAGACCTTGCCGTCGGGACAGACGATCGCATTGCGCACCAGATCGACCTCGAACGGTTGGCGACCATCGACGTCAACGACGCGCTGCTCAAACTCTGCCCCTGACGGCGCATCGAGCACGATCGGCAACATGCCGTTCTTGATGAGGCTCTCGCGATAGACGTCCGAGAAGCTGCGCGCGACGATGCAGCGCACGCCATGGGCCGCCAGCGCCCATACGGCCACTTCCCGCGCGCTGCCGCAGCCAAAATTACGTCCCGTGACGAGAATAGGGGCGCGATGGAACCGCGGCCGGTCGAGCACGAAAGGCGTGTCGGGATCGGCGCGCCAACGGGCGAAGAGCCCCGCCTGATAATCGGGCTCAAGCGCGCGCATGAATTGCACGGGCGTGATCTGATCGGTGTTAATGTTGTCGATCAGCAGTGGGGCGGCCGCGCCGCGAACGCTGGTGAACGTCTCCATAGCGGTCAACCTTTCGCCAGCAAGGCGCGCGGATCGCAGATCTGCCCCATGACGGCCGCAGCGGCGGCACTCGCCGGGCTGGCCAGATGGGTGCGCACGCCGGGGCCCTGACGGTTCTCGAAATTGCGATTGGTCGTCGAGACGATCCGCTCGCCGGGCGCGACTTTCTCGCCGCCACCTCCGGCACACATGGAACAGCCGGGTTCGCCCCAGAGGAAACCGGCGCGCATGAAGAGATCGCGCAAGCCCCGCTCCTGCGCCAAACGCGCCACGGTGCGCGAGCCCGGCACGACCACCGCCGTGACATGATCGGCCACTTTGCGACCCGCCAGAACCTGCGCCGCGCTTTCAAGATCGCTCAAACGCGCATTGGTGCAGGAGCCGATGAAGACGCGATCGATCTTCGTTCCGGCAAGCGCCGCGCCGGGCGCCAGATCGATATAGGTGACGGCGCGCTGCCAGCTCGTCTCGTCCAGCCCCGCCTCCTTGGCTGTTGGCACATGGCCGGAAATCGCGGCGACCTGCGCCGGCGACGTGCCCCAGGTGATTTGCGGCGCAAGAGCGGTGCAATCGATCGTCAGATCGGCCTCGAACCGCGCATCCAGATCGGATCGCATGCCCTGCCAATCGCCTTGCGCCCGGTTCCAGAGATCGCCCTGAGGTGCGAGGCGGTGCTGCGCCAGCCAGGCGAATGTCGTCTCATCCGGCGCGATGACGCAGGAGCGCGCACCCAGCTCCACCGCCATGTTGCAGAGCGTGAAGCGTGCTTCGACCGGCATCGCCGCCACGACGCGACCGGCAAATTCCAAGGCCATGCCACGCGCCGCCTCCAACCCGAGCTGGCCGATCACGTGCAAAATGACATCCTTGGCACAAACACCAACGCCAAGCGCTCCATCCAGATTGATCCGCATCTGGCGCGGCTTGCGGATCCACATGGCTTGCGTGGCGAGCACATGCTCCAGCTCGGAACTGCCGCAGGCCAGACCCAAAGCGCCGAGACCGCCCACGGTCGGCGCATGGCTGTCGACGCAGAGATAGGTCGAGCCCGGCAGGACGAAGCCGGTCTCCGGTGCCGCTACATGGGAAATCCCCTGCTCCGCATCGCCGACATCGAGCAACCGCAAATCATGCTGGCGCGCGGCCGCGCGCGCCGCATCGATGAAGGCACTGCTGCCGGCGGACAATTTTGGAAAGGATGGCACCGAATGATCCATCACCACCACGGCAAGATCTGGCCGGCGGATGCTGAGCCCGCGCCGGTCCAGATTTTTCAAAACCTGCGACGCGCGCACGTCATCGACGACAACACGATCGATATAGAGCAGCGTCTTGCCGCCCTCTTCGGCCAGGCTATGCCGCGCCCAAATCTTGTCGAACAGGCTCTCGCCCATCGCATTCATCCTCCCGCCGGTCCGATGTGATTATTTTAAGCGCGACCGTGCGAGGTAGGTTCTACAGGCGATCGACGGTCTCGCCAATGTCGGCCTTGCCATCAGGCCGACAGGCTACGCATCACCGCCAATCCCGCGGCGATCATGCCGATCGAGAGCACCAGGCTGAGTCCAAGATAGAGCGCCAAAGCCCCGTACTGCTGCCGCTCCCACAACAGGATCGTGTCGAGCGAGAAGGCCGAGAAAGTCGTGAAGCCGCCGAGAATGCCCGTGGTGAGAAACAGCCGCCAGTGTTGGGAGGCATCGCCGCGAAAGGCGAAATAGCCGGCGATGAGGCCCATGGCGAGCGAGCCGATGACATTGACCAGCAAAGTGCCGGACGGAAAGCCGATGCCGAGAAAACGCGCGGCGGCGAGATTGACCCCATGCCGCAGCGCCGAGCCGATGCCCCCGCCAATGAAAACGATCAGATAAGTCATACGATTGCCCTCGATTCATTTGGGGCAATAAAAAACCCGCCATCGGCGGGTCATCATCGAATCCCACCACGGCGGAGCCTTTACGGCCCAGGTCGCAGTAGGAGTCATCAGCCTTCGCGGCGGGTATCGGGGAACTCCATCCCCATCGCTACGCAAGATAGGAATGCGGTGGCGGCGTGTAAAGACGGCCACGCAAAAACCCCGCTGCCTTGCGGGGCAACGGGGCCATAGTCCGTTGGCGATTACATTAGGGACTGCTTTCGCCACTGCTCAAGCTAGGCCGTCGGCCTGACATGAAACTGACAAGCTCGCTCTACGAGGCGAACAAAAGCCCCGCTGTCTTGGGGAGACAACGGGGCTCGTGTGCAGTGTGCGGCGAACCACAATTGGGGACTGCTTATCGCCAGGAGCGAGGCTAGGAAAGCCGGCTGACAGGAAGCTGACTTTCGCGAAAGATTTTTGCCTCCCTGCTATCGTTCAAGCTTTTGTTTTAGAAGTCTTTTAAGCTGGCAGTCGGGTGATCAACTTGTCCAACGTCACCGGATAATCGCGCACGCGCACGCCGGTGGCATTGTGGACCGCGTTGGCGATCGCCGCGCTGACGCCGCACAGGCCCAGCTCGCCGACGCCCTTGGCCTTCATCGGCGAGGACATGGGATCGACCTCATCGAGAAAGATCACCTCCTGGTTGTGGATGTCGGCATGCACCGGCACTTCATAGCCGGCGAGATCGTGATTGACGAAAAAGCCCTGGCGCTTGTCGACGGCCAGTTCCTCCATCAGCGCCGCACCGACGCCCATGGTCATCGCGCCAATCATTTGGCTGCGCGCCGATTTGGGATTGAGAATGCGGCCGGCGGCCGCAACCGCCAGCATGCGGCGGATGCGCACTTCGCCCGTGGCGGCATCGACACCCACTTCGACGAAATGCGCGGCGAAGGTCGATTGCTGATAGCGCCGGCTGAGATCACCGAACTCGATCGTATCTTCCGCCGACAGGCCAGCTTCCCCCGCCGCCTCGCCCAGGGAGACGCGGCGATTGCCTTGCTGCACATAGCCGTCGCGGAAAGCCGCATCGTTGGAATTGAAGCCCAGCTTCTGCGCCACCGCCTCGCGCAGTTTGACGCAGGCGGCGTAGACACCCGAGGTCGACATATTGGCGCCCCACTGGCCGCCGGAGCCGGCGGAGGCGGGAAACCTGGAATCGCCCAGGCGCACCACCACCTTCTCGATGTCGACGCCCATCATCTCGGCCGCCGTCTGCGCGATGATCGTGTAGCTGCCAGTACCGATGTCGGTCATGTCGGTTTCCACCGTCACGATACCGCGTGCATCGAGGCGTACGCGCGCGCCGGACGCAGTCACCAGATTGTTGCGGAAGCCAGCGGCGACGCCCATGCCGACAAGCCAGCGGCCATCACGCACCTGCGCTGGTTGCGCCTTGCGCCCGGCCCAGCCGAACCGCTCGACGCCGATGCGCAGGCATTCGACCAGTTGCCGCTGGCTGAAACGCCGCTCGGGATGTTCCGGATCGACCTGCGTGTCGTTGAGGATGCGGAACTCAACCGGATCCATGTTGAGCTGTTCCGCCATCTCATCCATGGCGATCTCCAGCGCCATGAGGCCCGGCGCTTCGCCCGGCGCACGCATGGCATTGCCTTCCGGCAGATCGAGCACGGCGAGCCGGACCGCCGTCAATCGGTTGGCACCGGCATAGAGCAGCCGCGTCTGCTGGATGGCATTTTCCGGCGAACCGCCGCGCAGATTGCCGGACCAGCTCTCATGGCCGATCGCCGTGATCTTGCCGTCCGCTGTGGTACCGATGCGGATACGCTGGATGGTGGCTGGACGATGGGTGGTGTTGTTGGCGATCAACGGCCGCGTCAGCGCCACTTTCACCGGACGCTTGGCGATGCGCGCGCCAAGCGAGGCCAGCAGCAAATCACTGCGCGGGAACAATTTGCCGCCGAAGCCGCCACCGATATAGGGCGAAACCAGCCGCACGTTTTCGCGTGGAACCCCCAAAGTGATGGCGAGATCGCGCACGCCCCAGGCAATCATCTGGTTCGATGTCCAGACCGTCAGCTTGTCCCCCTCCCAGGCGGCGATCGAAGCATGCGGCTCCATCATCGCATGAGATTGATCGGGCGTCGTATAGGTCGCGTCCTGCTGCACCGGCGCGGCCGCGAAGGCGCCGGCGAAATCGCCAATCGACGTATGGTCATTCTCGTCTTGCAGCGGCGCCGTGTCGCGCGCGGCGGCGAGATCGAAGGCGCCGTCTTCACGTGCATAAGTGACCCGCACCAGGTTTGCGGCGGCGCGCGCCTGCTCGAACGTCTCGGCGACGACCAAAGCAATCGCCTGATGGTAGTGCTGAATCCGCGGCCCGCCCAGCAACACGGCGGTGTTCAGACTGCCTTTGCTGAGCTTGCCGGCATTCTCAGCCGTGACGATCGCCACGACACCCGGCGCCGCCTCGGCGGCCGCCAGATCCATCGAAACGATGCGCCCCTTGGCGATCGCCGCACCGACGACGAAGCCATAGGCTTGATTGGCTACGACATCGTGCTGCTCGTAAGCGTAGCGCGCCGTGCCCGTGGTCTTGAACGGCCCGTCGATCCGGTCAATCGGTTGGCCGATAACCTTCAGCTGATCGATGGGATTGGTGGTGGAAGGGCTGTCAAAGCGCATGTCACGACCTCGCTTGCATCAACACCGCCTGGAGCGTGCGCTCGACCAGCGGTAGTTTGAATTCGTTCTCATGGGTTGGCTTGGCGCCGGCGAGCAATTGCTCGGCCACCGCCTTGGCACCGCGCGGCAAGGCGCGCTCCGCCACTTCCATTCGCCAGGGCTTGTGCGCGACGCCGCCCAATGCCACCCGGCCGCTGCCGTCGGACTGGACGATGGCGCCGACCGAGACCAGCGCGAAGGCATAGGAGGCGCGATCGCGCACCTTGCGGTAAACGTGCACGCCGCCGATGGGCTTCGGCAGAACGACGGCGGTGATCAGTTCGCCCGGCATCAAAGCGGTTTCAAGATGTGGCGTGTTACCCGGCGCGCGATAGAAATCGGCGATCGGGATGCGCCGCACCGTGCCATCTGCCCGCACCGTTTCGATCACCGCGTCGAGCGCGCGCATGGCCACCGCCATGTCGCTGGGATGGGTGGCGATACAGGCCTCGCTAGCGCCAATCACCGCGTGCTGCCGGCTGAAACCGGCGAGCGCGCCGCAGCCGCTGCCGGGCTGCCGCTTGTTGCAGGGCTGGTTGGTGTCATAGAAGTAAGGACAACGCGTGCGTTGCAGCAGATTGCCCGCCGTCGTCGCCTTGTTGCGCAACTGCCCTGAAGCGCCGGCGAGCAAGGCGCGCGACAGCACGCCATAGTCACGCCGCACGCGTGCGTCGGCGGCAAGATCGGTGTTGCGTACCAGGGCGCCGATGCGCAGACCGCCCTCCGCCGTCGGCTCGATCTTGTCGAGCGTCAGGCCATTGACATCGATGAGGTGAACCGGCGTTTCGATCTCAAGCTTCATCAGATCGAGAAGATTGGTGCCTCCGGCGATGAATTTCGCGCCTTGAACCCGCTCGACCGCAGCTGCAGCTTCGCGCGGCGATTGCGCGCGCTCGTAAGTGAAGGACTTCATGCCTTTTTCCCCGCAACTTCGGTGATGGCGTCGACGATGTTCTGATAAGCGCCGCAGCGGCAGATGTTGCCGCTCATGCGCTCGCGCAGCTCTTCCGGCGTGAGCTGGGGCGTGGCGATCAGATCGGCCGTCACGTGGCTGGGGACGCCGGCCTCGATCTCGTTCAGCACGCCGATGGCCGAACAGATCTGGCCGGGGGTACAGTAGCCACATTGATAGCCGTCGTGTTTGACGAAGGCGGCCTGCATGGCATGCAGATTGTCCGGTTGGCCCAGGCCTTCGATCGTCGTGATCGTATCGGCCTCGTGCATGACCGCCAGCGACAGGCAGGCGTTGATGCGCCGGCCGTCGACCAGCACCGTGCAGGCGCCGCACTGGCCATGATCGCAGCCCTTCTTCGTGCCGGTGAAATGCAGATGCTCGCGCAGGGCATCGAGCAAGGTCGTGCGCGTGTCGAGCTCTAGCTCTTCGCGCTTGCCGTTGACGGTGAAAGCGACCTTCGTCAATGCGGTGCCGGCCACAGCGGCCGCCGCCACGCGACCACGACTGGCGCCGCCGGCCTGAGCATTGGCCGTGACCGGTGCGGCCGTGACGACAACCGATGCGGCACCGGCCTGCAAAACCTGCCGTCGGGTTGCTTCGAAATCGCAACGAGGATGCATGTCGAACTCCATTTCAGGGGCTAATTCGGGATTTTCTTGGGAGTTGTCTTTGGAATGATGGGATAACTTCGCAGTGGCCGCCGCCGCGCCGCGCTACACGAAATCGTGAACGCTTCGCGGCGGCACCAAATGGCAGCCGTTATCGCAACGCCTGAACAGGCGATGCCGACAGTTTCAGCATTGAATTCTCCGCTTTGGCCGGCCTGCCTGACCGCTGTGAACGGTCAAGAGAAACTGATCCACGAACCTGTGGGCACGCGGTTGGGGATCACGGGCGGCTAGCTGAAGGAAAATAATGCGCGATCACGCCCTCCATTAGGGGCTTAAATCCGCATGCGCTTATGCGCGCTATTCATGAATGGTGGGGAACCATTTAGCGCGGTTCCCCTATCTGGTTATCAGGCGAGATAGGCCGGGAGAGGCGAACGGTCCTGCAATTGGATCAGGCGTCGCGCCAATTCTTCGAAAAGTTCGGCCTTGCGCGCCAAAGTCGTCGGGCTGTTCCAGAGATTGGCGACCTCCTGGGGGTCGTTTTCGAGATCGTAAAGCTCGCCCCAATCCTCGCCATCGCGCACGCTCATGCGCCACTTTCTCGTCACCAAAGTGCGCACGCGCTGCGGCCTGTCAAAGCCCGTCATCGGCCGCTGGCTGTCCTCTTCGATCACCAGGGAGCTCGGTTCCGCCTCCTCAAGGAGATTGCGTCCTTGGATGCCGTTGTAGGGCTGGATGCCGGCACGCCGCAGAATGGTCGGCGCGATATCGATCGACTGGGCGAGATCGGGACGTATGTCGGCGTTGCGACCCGGTTCGCTCCAGATGAAGGGCACGCGGATCAAGCCCCGATAGTGCAACAGCAGTTTCAGCATGATGCCATGGTCGCCCATGAAGTCGCCATGGTCGGACGTGAAAATGACAATCGTGTCCTGATCCAGTTCCAGCTCGGCCAGTTTGGCCCGCACCCGCGCGATGGCATCGTCGATCATCGAGATCGAACCATAGGTCAAGGCGATGATGTCGCGGGTTTCGCTGGCCGTCACGGCGAACGGGCTTTGCTTGTTGCGCGGATCGCTGCCTTTCGCCAGAGCCTCGCGCATCCGCACAATCGGCGGCAGATCGCCATTGTCGAATGAGGCCGGCAGAGGAATGTCGGCGGGATCGTACATGTCCCAATATTTGCCGGGCGGCGTGAATGGATGATGCGGATCGGGGAACGACATCTGGATGAAGAAGGGTTTGGATGGCTCAAGCGCGCACTGCTCAAGCGCCGCGACGGTGCGTTCTTCGATGAAGCGGGTCGAATAAAGCTCTTCCGGCACGGCGGTGCGCCAAGCTTGCGGCGCCTTGATGCGCTGATCCGGTAGAGCATTGCCAGGTCCGACCAGTTTGTCGAAATTGGGCTCGCGCGCCAGCGCCCAGAGGCGATAGTCGCCGCAGGCACGATCGCCATGGTCGGCGACGAGTTCGAAATGATCGAAGCCGTAGAAACTATCCTCCTTATGCCGCGATTGCGCGGTGACCGGCCACTGCATGATGTTTTCATATTCATAGGCCGCGCCGGTACGGTGATCCTTGTGCGCGTCGCGGAGCGGCTCGGGCGGCGTTGCCAGGCCGGGCTCGGCCTTGAAGCGATTGACGGCCGGCTCGCCGGTGAAGGATTGCAGATGCGATTTGCCGATCAATGCGGTGGCATAACCACTATCGCGCAGCAGTTCGACGAAATTGGCGTGATTGCGGGATAAAGCAATGCCGTTATGGCGCACGCCGGTGAGCGACGGCATCCGCCCCGTCATGATCGACGCCCGGTTCGGCATGCAGATCGGATTGGCGACAAAGAAATTGTCAAACCTGAGGCCCTGCCGGCTCAAGCCATCAATCGCCGGCGTGCGGACAATCGGATTGCCATAGCAGCCCAAATGATCGGCCCGGTGCTGATCGGTCATGATCAGCAGGAAATTCGGCCGACGCTTCGCTCCCATCATTTTACTCCGATAGCTTGATGCCGGCACCGGCGATCACTTCGCCCCAGCGCGCCGTTTCATCGCGGATCAGTTGGACAAATTCGCCCGAAGGCAGAAAATGCACGCGCAAGCCCTGCGCGGTCAGACTGTCGCCAAAGCCCGGCTGGTCGATGACATGCCGGATCGATGCGGCGAGCCTGTTGGCGATCTCGGGCGGCATGTTCGCGGGCCCAATGACGCCGGCCCAGAAATCCATTTCGAGGCCTTTGAAGCCAGCTTCCGCCGTCGTCGGCACATCGGGCAGCGCGGGGCTGCGCACCTTATCCATGGTGGCAAGAACGCGCAGGCTCCCTTCCCTATGATAGACCGCCGTCACATTGGGCATTTCAAAGGTCGCATCGATGCGGCCCGCAAGCATATCCACCATCGAGGCCGCGCCGCCCCGATAAGGCACGTGGCGCAGTTTTGTGCCCGTCGCCCGTTGAAACAGTTCGGCCGCCATGTGCGGCAGCGATCCGACACCGACAGAGCCGTAAGAGATTTCATCCGGGCGCGCCTTCGCCAGAGCGACGAATTCGCCCAACGTTTTCGCAGGCACGGATTTGTTGACGGTGACGGTCAGCGTGCCTGACGTCACCAGGCCAATATGGGTGAAGGATTTAATCGGATCATAGGGCGCCGTGTGCACCAACTGCGGCCCGATGGCGAGGGAGGCCACGACACCGATACCGATCGTATAGCCATCGGGCTCGGCTTTCGCGACCGCGGCTGTGCCGACCCGCCCACCAGCCCCGGCGATATTCTCGACGACCACCGTGCCGTTCAGATCGCCACTCATGCCATTGGCAAGCAAACGACCAAGGACATCGAGGGGGCCACCGGCGACATAGGGCACGATCAATCGGATTGGCCGCGTGGGATAATCCAGCGCGTATGCCGCCGAGACGGAGGCCGCGCCTCCCCAGGACAGAGCGACGGTTAAGACGAAGGCATGAAAGCGCAGCCGCATGATACCCCCTGCCAATCTATTCCTCTTTGAAGGACATCTTTACAGACCGGCAGAGGGTCGAAAAAATCAGATGATTAGAATCAATCATCAGGAAAAGTGATGATTCTCGATCCACGCCATCTGGTTCAGTTGGCGACCATTGTAGAGCTGGGCACCTTCCAGGCGGCGGCCGATGCGCTGGGCGTCACCCAGCCAGCGCTGACGCGCACGATCCAGATCCTCGAGAAGCGGGTCGGCAGCGCTTTGTTCGATCGGACAACCCGCCGGGCCGTTCCCACCACAGTCGGCTTGGAGCTGGCGGCGATCGGCCAATCCATCCGCTCCGCCACCCTGCGGGCACGCGACATTTCGCAAAGTTTCAGCCGTGGCCAGGCCGGACGGCTGCGCATCGGCGCGACGCCGCTCGTCGCCGGCGTCTTCCTGGCCCCCATCATCCGTGACTTTCTTACGACCAATGAAAGCGTCTCCATCGCGCTGTCGATGGGGCTCGTTGGCGAGCTGAACGACACACTGCGCAAAGGCGACATCGATCTGATTGTCGGGCCGATCGGACTGTTCGAGCGCAGCGACGATCTGATCTACGAAACGCTGTTCGACGATGAAATCGGCTTCTTTTGCCGCGCCGGTCATCCCCTTCTTAAACGCAAAACGATCGGCGCGGCCGAGCTGAACAAGATGCGCTGGATCATGCCGCCACGCGGCAATCTCTTCCGCTTTCAAACCGACAGTGCGCTGGAGGAAATGGGTGTGGAACAGGTGCGCGTCGCGCTGGAAACGCTCTCGACGGAAGCCTCGATCGAAATCGCCCGAATGACCGATTTCCTCACGCCCCTTTCCGCTCTGACGATTTCGTCAAACGCGATCTCTGGATTGGCACGCTTGCCCATCCATTCGGATCGCCTGCGCCGACCGCTTGGCGCGATCAGCCGCAAGTCGGCGCTGCAACCCTTGGTGCGCGTGTTCATCAACGCGATCGTTGAAGCAAGAGGCAAGAGCAAGCGTTAGGAATTCAAATTCTCTGAATGCCCGCTTTGTCGACGACGCCCTTCCAGCGCGTGATTTCCGACGCAATGAAGCTGCGCATGGCCTCCGGCGTCGTGGCTTCCGGCTGGACACCGAGAAAGCCCAACTGCTCACGGACCTTTGGAACCTGCAAAGCTTTGGCGATCGCACCATTGAGGCGCGCCACCACATCGGGCGGTGTGCCGGCCGGCGCGGCGATGCCGTTCCACGAGCGCACTTCAAATCCCGGTAGCGTCGCGGCGATCGGCGTGACCTGCGTCAATCCCGGCCATGGCTCGCGGCTGGTGACGCCCAATCCGCGGATGGTTCCCGAGCGGATGGCTTCGCCGGTGACCGTGATGCTATCGACCATCAGATCGATGCGGCCGCCCATCAGATCGGACAACGGCTCCATGCCGCCGCGATACGGCACATGGGTGAGTTTGATCCCAGCCATTTCGGCGAACAATTCGCCGGTCAGGTGCTGCGTCGAGCCGACACCGACCGAGGAAAAGGTGAATTTGCCCGGTTCCTTCTTGGCTGCCGCGATGAGATCGCCGATGGATTTGATCGGGCTCTGCAAATAGGTGGCGATGACGAAGGGAAAGGTCGCGACGAGGGAGACGAACGCAAAATCGTCGACTGGGTTGAAGCGCAGGTTTTTGTAGAGCGCCGCCGAGACCGCATGGCCGCCAGTCAACATGATGATGCGGTAGCCGTCCGGCTCCGAACGCGCGACGTTCTCCGAGGCGATATTGCCGCCAGCACCGGCCTTGGCTTCGACGACCACCTGCTGGCCAAGCGCGGTTGACAGTTCGCCCGCCATCACGCGGGCGATGGAATCGGCGTTGCCGCCGGCGCCAAATCCATGCACCAGCACGATCGGCTTGCGCGGCCAGTCCTGCGCCCAAAGCGGTTGGCTGCATGTGGCGGACGCGAGGAGACCCGCGACGACGGAACGGCGCGTAGGCATGGAAAACTCCCTCCCAATTTCCAGATTCAAAGATGCCGGCCGCTGTCGACGACGATCGAGCTGCCCGTGGTCAGGCGCAGATGCGTCACGGCGGATATGATCGCCAAAGCGACGTCATCCGGCTCGGCGACTTGTTTGAGCGGTGTCGAAGCAGCCTGCTTTTCGACGCCTTCGCGCCCGCGCCCCGGCACGAAATCGGTGGCGACCGCCGCGGGCGCGATCGTGATCACGCGCACTTCCGGCGCCAGAACACGCGCCAGGGACAGACCCATCGTGTCGAGCGCCGCCTTCGAAGCGCAATAAGCGATCGAACTGCCGAGGCCGGTGAAGCCGGAAATCGACGAGATGTTGATGACGATGCCATCGCCGCTGCCGCGCAGCAGCGACGCGAAAGCCCGGATGGTGGCGAACGGTCCGCGCACATTGGTCATCAGGATACGATCGAAGGTCGCGTCGTCGAGCCCGTCGAGATCGGCATGTGGCACCGCGCGGGTGACGCCGGCGGAATTCACCAGCACGTGTACCTTGCCGAAAGTCTGTTGCACCGTCGCCGCGGCGGCCACGATTGCGGCGCTGTCCTCCATGGGAATGCGAAGCGCGATGTGTTGGCCGCCCCCGAGACCCGCGATGATCTCCTCAGCGCGTTCGCGGCCGGAATTATAGCCGACGACAACGGTCGCACCGGCGCGGGCCAAACGGCGAACCGTCGAGGCGCCAATGCCATTGCTGCCCCCGGTTACCACCGCGATGCGGCCGCGAAGATCATATTCTCCCCGCCCCGCTGCACGACTCTCTGTCACTCGATATTCCTTCCATCTGCCTTCATGAAGCATGAACAGACGGTAACAGGATCGGAAAAGGGGCTCTGTCACACGATCTGGTGACAGAGCCTCATGACATGAGGCGCCGCATCAGCTCGTTCTGCGAACTGATCCCCAAACGGGCATAGGCACGTTTGCGATAGGTCAGGACCGTGTTGAGCCCGATGTTGAGACGCAGGCTGATGCCTTCGGACGTCAGGCCAAGGGCGACCAGGGCGCAAACCTGTCGCTCGCGCGCCGTCAAAGCCGGCGCCAAGGCGGCCAACCGTTCGCTGAACTGCCATTCAAGGTCTTGGACGGGCTTTGGGCGGCTCTCATAGTCGTGGCGCCAGACGAGCGCCAACAGCAGGTCGGCCATCTCCGCCAGGCAATCGATATCCTCGTCGCGGAAGTCATGGCCGCAGCGACGATAGAAATTCAATCGCATCACATGGTCGTCGCGGGTCTCGACGATTGATAGGCGATGGTTGAGATTGACGGCGCCATAGCATTCGTTGCGATAGGCTCGATCGTCGACGTCCCTGGCATTGATATCGACGATGAGGTTCGTCGAGACGGATCGCCGCTCCCGTGGCGCTTCGGCAAGCAATCGCATCACCGGATCGCTCATCCAATGGGTCCGTACATAGCGTTCGGCCACCGCGCGCGCGACCGGGCGCGGTCCTTTGTTCTCGGCCACCACGGTGCGGATGATGCCTTCCGGCGCCGCGCAGAAGGCGGTCACATGATCCACCGCCAGCAGGTCATGGGACAGGCTGAACAAGGCGCCGCCAAAGTCCGGCTGACCAATTTGGGCGACCATGGCGGCCATGGCCCGCAGACCGTGACGGCCGGCGCCAGAATGTCCAAGGTCATGCACCCGCATCAATCCCCTCCCTCGGGTTCTTCCCCACCCAGAAACCAAACGGTCCCGCCTGTCCAGGCACAGGCGGCCGGCCGACGATCAATTCTACGCCAATTGGGCTGCGGGCTCTACGCCGTGCGATCCTTATAGGACCCGGTATCGAACCAGGCTTGGAAGGTGGGGGCGATGGCAGGCCCGGTGACGAGCCCGGCCTGCCAGTCCGCGTGGGCGGGCCGGACGATCAGCATCCAGCCCTCGCCATAGGCGTCCTGGTTCAAAAGTTCCGGCTTTTTCTCAAGCCGTTCGTTGTGGGCGATGACGGCCCCCTCGAAGGCAGCCCGGGCCGAGCCGACCCATTTGCCGCCCTCGACCACGGCGAAAGACTTGTCCCTCTCGAAATCCCGGCCGATGCGCTTGGGCGTAAAGACCAGCACATCACCCATGAGATTGGCCGCCCAGCGGGTGAAGCCAGTGCGCACAGTTCCGTCAGCCAGCGGCTCGTACCAGATCTGGTTTTCGACGTCGTAGTGGAGATGTTCGGGAAAATCGCAGTCCTGGATGATGACCATCGCCCGCCTCAATAGGTGAGAACGCGGCAGGAGCCGTCCATCACATCCTGGATCATGGCAGCGGCGCCCATCAAGCCGCTGCATTCGGGAATGAGGTCGCTCTCGTCAATGTCGAAGAGATCGAGATTGGCCGGGCAAGCCCAAAGCTTGGCGCCGTGGTCATGCGCCTCCTTGATCCAGTCATAGACGGTTTTAGGATGACCGGGCTTGATGTGAATCTTTTCGGCAACGCCCTTGATCATCAGCTTGCCGGCAGCCGCCGTGCAGACGATATCGACCTGGTAGTCCATCGCTGCCGCGACCGCCGCATGATAGAAGGGCGCGCCCAACTCCTCGGCATTGCGCGGATCGGTGTTGAGAAGAACGACCAGCAGCCGCGTGCTCATGGCAGGACATGTCCGATCACTGCGTTACCTCGTCGATGCGCATGCGGCGGCCCCATTTGTCGAAGAAATGGCCTTCGTTCAGCACCAGACGATCGTCATCGACACGGGCCTCAAGTTCACGCAGCCTGACGCGCGCGGTTGGATTGTCCAGTGGGCCGCCCTGGCTTGCGGTGGTGGGAAAGAAAGCCGCGCCATCCCAATCAGCACCAGAGCCGGCGAACATGACGACGATCTCGCCCCATGTGATCTCATCGCCGATGACGTTGAAATAGGTCGAGCACAGCGGCGTCACTTTCGCCGTGCCCGTGTCGACGAGGATGACCAGCGCCGTGAACTCGCCGGTCGCAGCAAATTCACTGGCGATCCAGGCTTCGAAGTCGCTGACGGGAGTCTCAGAAGTCGACAACGGGCGTCTCCGGAATATAGTGCTCGAACAATATCCAGAAAGCCGAGCCATGCTTGTCATGATACCAGCTTTCGAACCGATCGAGGGCGGCGATCACGTCCGCTTCCGGCTCCCCCGCCGGATCGCGGCAGGCGAAAATGGCTTGCGCGACGGGCGCGAAATTCTCGCAAATCGCCTGCCGCACCTCACTGTCGCTTGACCAGCCGAGCTTGGTGCGCAGAACGCCGACGGCACGGGCCAAGGCGATTTCCTCGCTGTCGGCGCTTTGCATGCCCTCGGCAACCGCACGCATGAAGTTGAACCGACGATAAGCGAATTTGCGGTCTTCCTCGATTTTTCTCAGGCGCGCCGACATTTCCTGGCGCAAGGCCGCCTCGGCCTCGTCGCTACGGTGGGTGGCGCGTTGGAGATGATCGAGAAAGGACGGCGTCGCAACGGTCACAGCGCGCTCCTGGATGATGGCGGAAGAGAGAGGGAGTCGAACCCACCAAGGACCGTCTCGCGGCCCCTCCCGGATTTGAAGTCCGGACGCCCCACCGGGAACGCTTCTCTTCCATCTGTTGGCCTGTCGTTCGATGAACGAAACAGGTCGACCCGATGACGGTTCATACGGCGTAGATCGCCACGCCGCAATGTCACGCCATGGCGATCGAAAAATTCAAGAATCTGGATCGCCACCTTGCGACCGTTGTCGAGCCGGTCGCGCAATTGCGCGGCTGAGAATTCACCTTTCGGCGCCTGGCTCGCCACGTCGACAGCAATATCGACCATTTCGGCGACGGTGCCGCGCAGAAAGAAATGATCGTGCGCCACCTCGTCGACCAAGCCCATGCGTCCCAGCAATTTGAACAGGCGGCGGATATCGTTTTCATGCAGGCCGATAATGCCGGCGATATCGCGAACGCGCGGCGGGCGAAAGCGCTCGGCATCGGCGATCATCGGCCGAATTTTGCTCCATACCTGTTCGTCCGCCGACGTCAGGCGCACCTCATGGCCTGGCAAGCGCACCCAGGCGCCCTGCAAGCCGACTTCGCCACCCTTCGCCAATCCTTGCAAGAAAGACAGAAAGGTTGGCGCTGGCAGGCGCGGCAGAAGCTGCAGCCGCAGCCGCTCGAGACCGATGCCCGGCAGATCGGGATTGTCGGTATGGAAGCTTTCGAGCGTCGCCAACAGATCGCGCTTGAGTTTCAGCCACGTCGCGGGCGAGAGGCCGAGTTCAGCGTTTTGCGCGCGAATGCGCAACACACCTTGTCGGTCGATCAGCGCATCCATCGCCGGGGCGTTAAGCGCGTGATCGCGGGCGAAGGCTGTTAGATCGACCGAGAATGGCGATCGTGCCAACAAAGCCGCCAATACGCCCGCAGGCTCACCAAGCGCCAGGGCTTCGATCTGCCCAAGGCGTTCCGGCGTGCGGCGTTTGCGCGCCGGGGCGCGCAGATCAAGGAGCGTGCCGCCACCAATGGTGCGCTGGCCAGTGGTGTCACGCAGAACGAACCGATCGCCGACAGCCGCGGCGATCGGATGTTCCAGAACCAATTGCACGAAGGCCTCGGTGCCCGGCTGCACCGGTTCATCGTCGAGCAGAACGATGCGCGCGCCCACTTCGACGGCGGCATGATGCAGGCGCACCGGCATCCACTGCGCCAAAGGCTTGCTTTCGCCGGCCAGCAGCCGAACCTTCGCATCGATGCGATCGGTCGGCGCATGCAAATGTGGATCAAGCACCACGTCGCCACGCCGGATGGCATCCTTGGCTACGCCTTCACCCGCCAGATTGAGCGCGCACCGCTCGCCGGCCAGTCCGCGCTCGCGTGGCTGGTTCTGGGCGTGAATGGACCGCACGCGGGCTGAGAGGCCGGAGGGACTGATCGTGACGTGGTCGCCGACCGCCACCTGGCCAGACAGGACCGTGCCCGTCACCACCGTGCCGGCGCCCTGCAACACGAAGCAGCGATCAACAGCAAGCCGAAAGCGGCCGTCGTCGGCCTGCCGTTTCAACCGCGTCTGCCAATCGAACAGGCGTGTCCGCAGTTCGTCGACGCCTTCGCCGCTGACCACTGAAACCGGTATGATCTCGGCTTGCGCCAAAGCGGTTCCGCTTAAAGCCTGATGGATCTCGGCGATCACACGGCCCCGATCCTCGGGCGCCAGCAGGTCGGCCTTCGTGAGGGCAACAATGCCGTGCCTGATGCCAAGGAGATCGACGATCATCAGATGTTCACGCGTCTGGGGCATCACGCCGTCGTCGGCCGCGACAACCAGCAAGGCGAGATCGATACCGGTGGCCCCGGCTAGCATGTTGCGCACGAAAGCTTCATGCCCTGGCACGTCGATGAAGCCGACGATGGAGCCATCGGGCGCCGGCAAATAAGCGAAGCCAAGATCGATGGAAATGCCGCGCTTCTTTTCTTCCTTCAACCGATCCGTGTCGACGCCAGTCAACGCTTGAACCAGCGAGGTCTTGCCGTGATCGATATGACCGGCGGTTCCGACGATCATGCGACGGCCTCCACATCCGGCTTGGCGGCCCGCTGCTCGGCTTCGGCGATCTCGGTACTGTTCAAAAATAGCCGGGCGGCCGGAAGAAACGGATCCGCCAACGCGCTGCCGTTGGCTTTGGCGCGCAATAGCAAGGCGAGTGCCTGCACCGGATCGCGCGGCACGCCGGCGCCAAGGTGATGCGCCGCGCCCAGCATGGCCTGACCATCGGCATCGCCAGCGGCCGCGGCCTTGCGCCACCAGGCAGCGGCTTCCGCCGGATCGCGCTCCACGCCCAGCGCGTTGTGATAGATCATGCCAAGCCGGGTCATCGACGCGGCAACGCCCTGCTCTGCCGCCGCTAAAGCCCAGCGCCGCGCCTCGGCCGGATCAAGCGTGATGGTCTCGCCTTCGAGCAGCATCCAGCTCAGCATGTCCTGCGCCGGGCCATCGCCAGCCTCTGCCGCGAGCCGATAGAGTTCGGCGGCACGGTCGAAATCGGCTTCGATGCCTTGGCCAAGCGAGTCCTGTCCCTTGAAATAGAGCGCCGCCAGATTGCGTCGGCCGACGGGGTCGCCCGCATCGGCGGACAGCGTCAGCCATTTCAGGGCCAGAGCGTCATCACGCTCGACGCCAAGCCCTTCAGCGAAACAGGCGCCGATATTGTTTTGCGCACGCGGAACACCGGCATGCGCCAATGGTGCCCAAAGATCGAGAGCCTTGGCATAGTCGCCCCGGCTCGAGGCCTGATAGGCGGCCGCCATGGTGGCGGCAACATCCACATCCTCGGCCTTCGATTTGCCGAACAGGCGTTCAAGCCACTGCATCGGCTCCGCCCTTGAGATCGAGCTTCGACAGATTGGCGATAAAGCCGGCTTCATCGTCGAGGCAGCGTAGATCAAGCACCAGACTTTGGTCGGCGATATGGCCGATCACCGGAATGGGCAGGCTGCGCAAAGCGGCGGAAAGCTGATTCAAGGCACGGCCGCTGCCATCGACCGGGCGCAGGGCGAGACCAGCGCTGGCAATGGCTTCGAGCGGCAAGGCACCGGAGCCGATCTGGCTCGCACAGGCGACGATGTCGACGGCAAACTTCTGTCCGATGGCTTTGGTCAGAACGGGCACGAGCCGTTTCGCCTGCGCTTCGATATCAGCGCGGGGCCGCGCCAGCAGGCGCATGGTCGGCAGGCGCTCAGCCAAGCGATCGGGATCGCGATAGAGTTTGAGTGTCGCCTCCAGCATCGCCAGCCGGACCTTGTCGACCCGCAGCGCGCGCTTCATCGGATTGCGGTTCACCTGTGCCAGTAGTTCCTTGCGCCCGACGATGAAGCCGGCCTGCGGGCCACCAAGCAGTTTGTCGCCGGAGAAGGTGACGAGATCGGCGCCGTCGGCGACGGCCTCCGCTACGGTCGGCTCATGTTTCAGGCCGAAACGACGCAGATCGACCAGAGTGCCGGAGCCAAGATCGTGCACGACGGGCACTTTGCGCTCGCGCGCGATCTCGACCAGTTCACGCGCTTCGACTTCGGCGGTGAAACCTTCGATGCGATAGTTGGACGTGTGAACTTTCAGCACCAGACCGGTGTCAGACCCAATGGCGCCGACATAATCCTTGCGATGGGTGCGGTTCGTGGTGCCGATCTCAACCAGGCGCGCGCCGGCGCGAGCCATGATATCGGGCATGCGGAAAGCACCGCCGATCTCGATCAGCTCACCGCGCGAGACGATGGCATCGCGGCCTTGGCCCAGGGTGTTGAGCGCCAGCAGAACAGCGGAGGCATTGTTGTTGACGACCGTCGCGTCTTCCGCGCCGGTGAGTTCGCAGAGCAGCGCACGTACATGATCGTCGCGCTCGCCGCGCTTGCCGTCGTCGACATCGAATTCGAGCGAGACCGCATTGCGCATCGCCTGTACGGCCGCCTCGATCGCCACGTCGGCGATCAAAGCGCGGCCGAGATTCGTGTGCAGGACGGTGCCGGTGAGATTGAACACGGGACGCAGGCTGGAGCGATCCTGCGCCTCCAGCCGCTGCGCGGCGAGGCCTGCTATTTCCGCACTGGTGCCCGGCCTCTTGTCGGCCCGCAAAGCTGCCAGCGTATCGCGCACCGCCTCAACAGCAGCCGGACGGCCGAACCGCGCGATGGCTGCCACAGCTACGTCGGTTTTCAGAACTTCATCGACTGACGGGAGGCGGCGCGGATTGTGGATTTCAGCCTGCGACATCGCCCCCTCCTCAATAACCAAGCAGGTAGGGATTGAAAGCACCGCGTCGATAGCCGGCTTCGCGCACCAGTAGATCGAGCCCCAGGGTTGCCACATCGTCGGCAACCGGCTCGAGCGAAGGCTCCTTATGCTGATGCAGGATTTTCACATAGCTGCGGCATTCCTCGCAGGTCTCGGCCTGGACGTTCGAGGCCACGCCATCGATCTCCTTGTAGCCCATGCCCTTGGTGGTGCCGCAAACGGTGCAACGAATGCGGACATAGTGCCACCAGGTCTCGCAGAGCGCGCAAACGCAAAAGCGCGTATTGGCGGCATTCTGCCAACCGACGACAACGGACGAAACGGGCGGACCGCCACAGACCGGGCATAAGGCATCGCCCACGGGCACCAGTCGTTCCGCATCAAGCCGTGCCGCAACGCGGGCGAAATGCACCTGCATGGCGGCCGCGACGAAGACATGGCTCGCCAGGCTCTCCATCGGAATGGCATTGGCGAGAACTGCCCGCACCATATCGTCTCGCGTCGAGGGGCTGGCACGCCTGACGGCATCGAGCGCGCCACGTGCGGTGTCCGGCATGTCGATGGTGACGGCCTGGTCGAACAGCCGGTCGAGCGTGGTTTCGAGCGTCGGCTCGGTGACGAAACGGGCGCGGTCAATGGGCGGCATGTCGAATTGCCGGGCACGCTCGCGCGCCTCCAGCGGCGGCACGTCCGGCTCCGGCAGACCATCCTGAATGCGATGCTGGGTCTCAGCGAGATCGGCCAAAAAAGTCAGGTAAGGCCCGAGCTGATGTGCGGACGCCAACACGCGCAAACGTTCGGCGCGGGTCGCGAACAAATTGGTCGGATCGGGGAGTCGGGCGAAGGGCGGCTTGGCCACCGCCCCGATGGGAACAGGATCATGGCGCGGTGCGCCGGCATTACTCATCTCTCAACCTCACGAACCCTCCGGGCCACGTGCAGTGTGGCGCCCCGCCGGCCGGACAGCCGGCGGCGCGTCTACCTCAATGCTTCGCCACCAAATTGCGCAACCATTTGCGATGATGCCGCCAAGCCCAACCGCCGGTCACCTGGCCGCTGGTCATGGCGCCGATGGTGCCGCGCACCCAGATCGCCGCATAGACGTGGACGATCCAGACGCTGATCGCGATCACCGCCGTGACGGCGTGAACGAGAACGGCGACGCGCTTCTGCGTGATCGTGAAATAAGGACCGAAATATTGATCCCAGATCACGATGCCGCTGGTGATCAGCACCAGGATCAGGAGCGACATCGACCAGAACACCAGCTTCTGGCCGGCGTTATATTTGCCGACCTCCGGCAGTTTCTCCTCGTGGCCGGCGACGACGTCACGCACACGCGCCAACCACGTGCCGTCCTCGCGCTTCCACAGATTGAGCTTCCAGAAGCGGAAGAACAGACCGAGGAAGCTCACGAACAGAACCACGCCGAGCCAAGGATGGATGGTGCGGGTCCATTCGCCACCACCGAAGAAGACCGTCAGGAAGAACAGGCTTGGGTGGAAGAGAGCCAGGCCAGACAGAGCGAGCAGCACGAGGCTGATCGCCGTGATCCAATGGTTGACCCGCGCGGCCGCCGTGTAACGGTCGACGGTGACAGGATTGCCAGGATGGACTGCGTCTCCGGGGTCGATTTCTGAATTGCTCATTGTCCCCTCTCAGCCAACCGTTTCGCCGCTTCTTCATCCTCGGGAGAGACCCGGTTGGGGCCCGCCACGATATGATGCAGCAAGCCGACCGCGGCGACAGCACCCATCACCGCCAGACCCGCGTATTTGGTCATGCCCTTCCAGATTTCGACGATCGGGCTGATCGTCGGATCCTTCGGGAGGTTCGCATAGAGCTGGGGCTGATCGGCGTGATGCAGCACGTACATGACATGCGTGCCGCCAACACCCGGCGGATCGTAAAGCCCGGCGTTCTTGAAGCCGCGCGATTGCAGATCCTTGATGCGCTCATCGGCATGTTTCTTCATGTCCTCCTTGGGACCGAAGACGATCGCCTGGGTCGGACAGGCTTTGGCGCAAGCCGGCCCCTGCCCGACGGCCACACGATCTGAGCACAGCGTACACTTATACGCCTTGCCCTCGGTCTTGGAGATGCGCGGAATGTTGAAGGGACAGCCCTTCACGCAATAACCGCAGCCGATGCAATTTTCCTTCACGAAATCGACGATACCGTTGGAATATTGCACGATGGCGCCCGGCGACGGACAGGCCTTGAGGCAGCCGGGGTCGGCGCAATGCATGCAGCCGTCCTTGCGGATCAGCCATTCAAGGTTCTGCGTCTGCGGATTCACCCACTCGGTGAAACGCATCAAGGTCCAAGTCGCCGTGGTCAGGTCATGCGGATTGTCGTAGGTGCCGGTGTTGACACCCACCTCCTCGCGCAAATTGTTCCACTCAAGACAGGCCGTCTGGCAGGCTTTGCAGCCGATGCATTTCGACACGTCGATGAGCTTGGCGACCTGAGTCATCGGCTCGGCCGCCGGTACGCTCGAAGCGGACCGGCGAACGAGATTCTTATCGCTCAACTTGGGCGCGGATGGGGTGACCGTGGGATTTGGGAGAGGAGGATACATGTTCTTCGTCTCCCTTATGCCACCGGCCCGGCGATGGGCTCGATATCGACCAGAAACGCCTTGTATTCGGGCGTTTCGATGTTGGCGTCGCCGACATAGGGCGTCAGGCTGTTAGGCCCGAACCCTTTCTTGGCGACACCGGTGAAGCCCCAGTGCAGCGGCACGCCGACGACATGGACGGTCTTGCCGTCACAGGTCAGCGGCGTGATGCGTTTGGTCACCACGGCCTTGGCCTTCACCGAGCCGCGCTTCGACCAGACGCGGACCCAGCCACCGGAGGTGATGCCCTTCTCCTTCGCCAGTTGCTCCGAAATCTCGACAAAGAATTCGGGCTGGACGACGGCGTTGGGCCGCACGTGTTTGGTCCAGAAGTGGAAATGCTCAGTCAAGCGATAGGAGGTCGCCGCATAGGGGAACTCCTTGGCCTCGCCGAACTGTTCCATGTCGCCACGGAAGACGCGCGCCACCGGATTGCCGCGCACCTTTGGCGCCACGACGTTTTGAACCGGCGACTCGAACGGCTCGTAATGGACCGGGAACGGTCCGTCGCGCATCAGTCCGCGTGCGAACAGGCGCGCCGTGCCTTCCTGGTTCATGATGAACGGGCCGACTTCGCTCGGCTTGGCGTTCACCGCGATGTCGGGCACATCATAGCCCGCCCATTTCGTGCCGTCCCACTCGATAAGCTTGCGCGTCGGATCCCAGGCCTTGCCTTCAAGGTCGGCGGAGGCCCGGTTGTAGAGGATGCGGCGGTTGGCCGGCCAGGAGAACGCCCAGTTGGAATAGGCGCCCGTCTCGTCCGGATCCTTGTTGTCGCGCCGGGCCATGTTATTGCCCGCCTCAGTGAAGCAGCCGGAATAGATCCAGCAGCCGCAAGCCGTCGTGCCGTCGTCACGCAAGACGCCAAAAGCGGCCACCTGCTTGCCCTTCTCGAGCAAAACCTTGGTCGGGTCGCTCGGATCGGTCACCGTCTCCACGACATAGCCGTTCAGTTCCCTGGCAAGCTCCTCGGCGAGAGGATCGTTCGGGTCCTTATAGGGCCAGTAAAGTTTGGTGATCGGATCGGAGAAGGCGCCGCCTTCCTTTTCGTACAGCGCTTTCACGCGCAGAAAGATCTGCGCCATGATCCACGTGTCCGTCTTGGCCTCGCCCGGTGGTGTCGCGCCGGGCCAATGCCATTGCAGCCACCGGCCGGAGTTGACCAGCGCGCCTTCGTCCTCGGCAAAGCAAGTCGAAGGCAACTGGATCACTTCGGTCTGGATCTTCGACGGATCGACGTCGTTATAGTCGCCGTGGTTTTCCCAGAACCGTGCCGTCTCCGTCTCCAGCGGGTCCATGGTGACCAGGAACTTGAGCTTGGAGAGCGCCGCCGTGATCTTCTTCCGGTTCGGGAAGGAGAGCAGCGGATTGAAGCCCTGGCAGAAGTAACCGTTCATCTTGCCCTGATGCATCAGATCGAAGGCACGCAGAACGTCATAGGCTGGCACGTCGAGCTTCGGCAGATAGTCATAGGCCCAGTTGTTGTCGGCGGTGGCCGCCGCGCCCCACATGGACTTCTGAAAACTGACGAAGAACTTCTTGTAGTTTTGCCAGAAGCTCATCTGGTTCGGCCGCTGAGGCTTGAAGCCGCGCGTCGACATATAGGTGTCGATCGTGGTTTCCCGCTCCGTCGGTATTGTCAGATAACCGGGGATGAGGTTCGACATGAGGCCGATGTCGGTCAGACCTTGAATGTTGGAATGACCGCGCAAGGCATTCATGCCGCCGCCGCGCACGCCGATATTGCCCAGAATGAGCTGCAGCATCGCCATGGTGCGGATGTTCTGCGACCCCTTGGAGTGTTGCGTCCAACCGAGCGCATACATCGACGTCATGGTTTTGTTCTTCGCCGACGTCTCGGCGATCATCTCGCACACCTTGACGAACTTGTCCTTCGGCGTGCCGCAGATGCGCGAGACCATGTCCGGCGTGTACTGGGCGACATGCGCTTTGAGCATGTTCCAGACGCAACGCGGATTCTGCAACGTGTCGTCGACGACCACATAGCCGTCGGGACCGATCTCCAGATCCCAGGTCGAACGGTTATAGTCGCGTCGGCTCTCGTCGTAGCCGGTGAACAGGCCGTCCTGATACTGGAAACCTTCCTTGACCAAGTAGGTCGCATTGGTGAAGGCCTTGACGTAATCCCACTGCACCTTGTCGTTGGTCATGCAGTAGTTGATGACGCCGAGCAGGAAGGCGATGTCGGTGCCCTGGCGGATCGGCGAATAGTAATCCGCTACCGAGGCCGAGCGCGTGAAACGCGGATCGACGACGATGAGCTTCGCACCGCGATTGGCCTTCGCTTCCGTCACCCATTTGAAACCGCACGGGTGCGCCTCAGCGGCGTTGCCACCCATGATCACAACCAGATCCGTGTTGCGGATATCCGTCCACGAATTCGTCATCGCACCGCGACCAAACGTTGGGCCCAAACTGGACACCGTGGGGCCGTGTCAGACCCGCGCTTGATTGTCGAATACGAGCATGCCGGCGCTGCGCACCACCTTGTAGGTCGCGAAAGCCGTTTCATTGGTGGTCGCCGAGGCCGCGAGGAAGCCGGTGGTGACCCACCGATTCACCGTCGTGCCATCGTTGTTCTTGGCGACGAAATTCTGATCGCGATCGTCCTTCCACAGACGAGCGATCCGATCGAGCGCCTGATCCCAGCTCACACGTTCGAACTTGTCCGAACCGGGCTTGCGGATCATCGGATATTGCAGGCGCGTGTCCGAATGAACGAAATCGAGCAGCGCCGACCCCTTCGGGCAGAGCGTGCCCCGATTGGTCGGATGGTCGGCATCGCCTTCGATATGGACGATGTCGGCCTTTTCGCCTTTCTTCAAATCGCCCTTCGAATACATGATGATGCCGCATGCCACCGAGCAATACGGACAGGTGTTTCGCGTCTCTGTCAGGTTGGCGAGTTTGAAGGGACGAATAGCAGCCGCGTATGCGGTTTCAACATCCCCAAATCCAAATGCGCCGATTGTCGTACCTGCGAGACCCGCACCGGCGCCTTGTAGAAAGCGGCGCCGCGAGAGCTCCATGTTCATCGCGGGGTCCTCCTTCGCCTGTCCGGGGGGACAGGTGACCAATTCAGTTGTGCGGCCCCTCGGCAGCGACACTGAATTCGTTCTGATAACGAGCCTATGAGCGAAGCATTTAGCTGTCAAACAGCTTAGAAAGAGAACAAACAAACTTTCGTCGTAGGCGCGGCGCCTGAATCGTCTTTCTTACCGTAGACTTACGGTGAGTTTGTTGACCGTTAAGCGACACCTCGACCATGCCTGCAAGTCCTTGCAAGCAGGCTGTCGCAACGGTCGCCTTTTGTCGCACCGCACACGACTCAGTCGGCCCTTACATTTCCATTGACCCGCACGCGCATTGGCCGGCACATTGTTGTCGTGGCGCAAGCAACAGCTCCCGAGGTTCGGGGCGCACACGTTTGGACGCAACGGGCCTTGCCGATCGCTGCGGCAGTGGCGCTGAACATTCTTGGCGTCAGTGCTTTCGCGCAGAGCGAAGGGCCGCCCCGCCTCATCCCCGCCCCGCAAGAGCCCAAACCCACCTTCACGCTGGAAGACAGCGAACGGGTTTCAACGGTCCTGAACGATCTGCATGGCCGTCCTGTCCTCGTTCACTTTTTCGCGACTTGGTGCGAGCCCTGCCGTGTCGAACTGCCGGCGTTGCAACGGCTGACCGAACGCGCCGGCACGCTCCGTGTCCTGACGATTTCCGTCGCCGAGCCGGAAGCGCGCGTCCGCACCTTCCTCGACAAGATGCCACTCACCTTCCCGGTCCTGCTCGATCGCGATCGCAGCGTCGCCCGATCGTGGAAGGTTTCGGCTTTGCCGACGACCTACATTCTCGACGTCAACCTGCAGCCACGCCTGTTCGTCGAAAGCGACTATTCCTGGGATCAGGTCGATGTCCCAGCACTTGAGAATTCACTGTCAAATGGAGGGGAGCAACATGCAGTACCATCGCCGTGATCTGTTGAAAGCCGGTGGCGCGTTGACGGCCATCGCCGCCATGCCAGGCTTTGCGCGCGCGCAGAGCTTCGCGCCCAAACCGGGCACATGGCGGAAATTCGAGATCGTCACCAAGCTCGAGATCGCCAAACCGGACGGCAAGGTGCAAGCCTGGATTCCGGTGCCATCCGTCAACGAGGCCGACTGGTTCAAATCCGGCGACAGCAAGTGGACGACCAATGGCACCGCGTCCTTGCAGCATGATGCGAAATACAAGGCTGGCTTCGTTCATGTCGCCTGGGATGCCGGCCAATCGCCCGTTATCGAGGTCGTCAGCACGGCCACCACGCAAGATCGCGCGATCGATCTGAGCAAACCCGGCCTGGCGGCTGCCCTCTCCGAGAGCGATCGCAAGCTCTACACCGGGCCGACGACCCTCATCCCGACCGATGGCATCGTCAAGCAGACGTCCGACAAGATCGTCGGCGATGCGACACGGGACCTCGACAAGGCGCGCCGCATTTTCGAATGGGTGGTCGAAAACACCGCGCGCAACGCCTCGACACGCGGCTGCGGTATCGGCGATGTTGCCGCCATGTTGACCAGCGGCAACCTCACCGGCAAATGCGCCGATCTTAACGCGCTCTATGTCGGCCTGGCGCGGGCCGCCGGCCTGCCGGCGCGGGATGTCTACGGCATTCGCGCGGCGCCCTCGCAGTTTGGCTACAAGAGCCTCGGCGCCGGTTCGGCCAATATCACCAAGGCTCAGCATTGCCGCGCCGAGGTCTATCTCGAGGGTCTTGGCTGGGTGCCGGTCGATCCTGCCGACGTGCGCAAGGTCGCCCTGGAAGAACCGCCGGCCAATCTGCCGCTCAACGATCCCAAGGTCGCCGCCGCGCGTGCCGCCCTCTTCGGTGCCTGGGAAGGCAATTGGCTCGCCTATAACTTCGGACATGACATCGCTCTGCCCGGTGCCCAGGGGCCGGCGGTGGAATTCCTGATGTATCCGCAGGCCGAGACCGTGGCAGGACGGCTCGATTGCCTCGATCCCGACACGTTCCGCTATTCGATCACGGCGCGGGAAGTGAGCGTTTGACAAGAGGCGGCGGGTATCTCCTGATACCCGCCGTTTGGCTTTCGTGATCCTGATGGACGATCAAGGCGACATGATACTCGATCTGCGCGGCGTGCGTTGCCCGCAGCCAGTGCTGCGCGCCAAGAAAGCGTTGCGCAACGTGCCCGTCGGCGGCGCCCTGGTGCTCGAATGCACCGATCCGCTGACGGTCATCGACATCCCGCATTTCGTCAATCAGACCGGCCATCATCTGTCGGACCAAAGCCAGCGCGAGCAGCTTTATATTTTTCGCATCGTCAAACAGCGTTGAGAGCATGCGATGAAAGCGGTCTATCTCGATTATAACGCCACCACACCTGTCGATCCCGATGTGCTGGAAGCCATGCTTCCCTATCTGCGTGGTGACTATGGCAACCCGTCCTCCTCCTACGCGCTTGGGCAACGCGCCCGCACCGCCATCGAAACGGCACGGGCGCATGTGGCCAGCCTGATCGGCGCCGAGCCCGACGAAATCATCTTTACCAGCGGTGGCACGGAGGCGAGCAATATCGCGCTTCGCTCCGGCGCGCGCTCAAATGAAGCGCGGCATGCCATCGTCACGACCAATATCGAACATCCGGCCACCGATGCCTGCTGTACATTATTGGCGCAGGACGGCTACGACATCCGCCGCGTCGATGCCGATGCGGATGGCCTGGTCGATCCCCAGCAGTTCGCTTCCATGGTCGATAGCCACACCGCACTGGTGAGCGTCATCCACGCCCAGAACGAAATCGGCACGATCCAACCCATCGCCGAGATCGCTGATATCGCCAAGGCACACGGCGCGCTGATGCATGCGGATGCGGCGCAATCGGTCGGCAAGCTCAACGTGGACGTGAATGCCATGGGCGTCGACCTTCTGTCGATCGCCGGGCACAAGCTTTATGCGCCCAAAGGTATCGGCGTTCTCTATGTCCGGCGCGGCATCGATGTGCCCTCGGTCCTCGTCGGCGCCGGACAGGAACACGGCCGGCGGCCAGGGACTGAGAATGTCGCGTTCATCGTTGCCCTTGGCGAAGCCTGTCGCCTGGCCAGAACCAAGCTTTCGGCGACGACGCTTCACATGACGCAGATGCGAGACCGATTGCTGGCGCAATTGCACGCCGACATCCCCGATCTTCTCCTCGCCGGGCATCCGACGGAACGCTTGCCCAATACGTTGAACGTGTTGTTTCCCGATGTCTCCGGCCGCCTGCTGCTCGAAGCCTGTCCGCAGGTTTTCGCGTCCACCGGATCGGCCTGTCATGCCGACCGCGAGGATCCGTCCGCCATCCTGCTCGCCTTAGGCATTGCGCCTGAACAGGCGCTCGGCGCCGTCAGACTGTCCGTCGGCCGCCTGACCACCATCAACGATATCGACACCGCCGCGGCGCATCTGACCAGCGCCTGGCAGCAGGTGCGCCAAGCCGCGCCTGCCCGCCTCACATCCGTTCCATAGGAGTCAATGATGAATGTTCCCCAGGTTCGACTGACCAGCCTGGCCCATGGCGGCGGATGCGGTTGCAAGCTCGCGCCCTCGGTATTGCAGCAATTGCTCTCGTCGGCACCCAAGCACAATCCCTATCAGCAGCTTCTCGTCGGCATCGAGACCGGCGACGATGCCGCCGTCTGGCAGGTGGACGACAATACCTGCATCATCGCCACCACGGACTTCTTCATGCCGATGGTCGACGACCCGCATGATTTCGGCCGTATCGCCGCCACCAATGCGATTTCCGATGTCTATGCCATGGGCGGTACGCCGGTGATGGCGCTGGCTATTCTCGGCATGCCGGTCGACAAGATCGCGCCGGAGATCGTGCGCAAGATTCTCGAAGGCGGTTCAGCAGTGTGCGCTTCCGCCGGCATTCCGGTGGCGGGCGGCCATTCGATTGATTGCCCGGAGCCGGTTTATGGCCTGGCCGTGATCGGCACCTGCCGGCCGGAGCATGTGCGTCGCAATGCCGATGCCAAGGCCGGCGATGCGATCATCCTCACCAAACCGCTCGGCGTCGGCATTTACTCGGCGGCGATCAAGAAGGATCGGCTGCCGCACGGCGGCTATACCGACATGATCGCGACGACCACCCTGCTCAACCGCATCGGCAGCGAACTGGCACGCCACCCCGCCGTCCACGCCCTTACCGATGTCACCGGCTTTGGCCTGCTCGGCCATGGGTTGGAAATGGCGCGCGGCTCGAACCTGAGCCTGACGATCCGCGCCAGCGACCTGCCTTTCCTGACCGCAGCACCGGCCCTGGCGCAGGAAGGCTGCATCACCGGCGCGTCGCATCGGAACTGGGCAAGCTATGGTCACGAGGTCAATCTGCCCATCGGCTATGCCGATTGGCAGCGGCATCTGCTGACGGACCCGCAAACATCAGGCGGTCTTCTCGTTGCCTGCGCGCCGGACGCCGCCACAGATGTGCTGCAACAGATCCAGGCAGCAGGCTATCCCTTCGCCAAGATCATCGGCCGGGCAGAAGCAGGAGCACCGTCGATCACCATTCAAACGTAACGGCGCCCATCCAAGCCGGTCTCCGCATTAGTGCTTGTGACCGCAGGCGCCGGTGGCGCAATCGCGATCCAGCTTCTCGCGCAGCGCCTTCATATGTTCGAAGTAGGGAATCGGATCGCGGCCGCCCTGGTGGCCGCTAAAATCATCATAAAGCGTCTGCACATTGACCATGAGCCGCTCGGCATCGCCCCAATGGGCATAGTCGCCAAGGGCGATATCGAAAGCCGCTTCGATCACGCTCATGCCCTTGTCATAGCGCTTGCGCGTTTCGTCGGTCACGAAGGTCAAATACCCTCGCATGTCGCGCACGGCGCCCTTGTCGGCGATGCCGCCATGACCTGGAACGACGATATCGACATCGAGTTCGAGAATCTTGTCGAGCGCCTTCACCCAATTCGACATCGGGCCGGCCCAGGAAATCGGCGTGCCGCCGTGGAAGAGAATGTCACCGGTGTAGAGGATTTTCTCTGACGGAACATAGACTAGCGTATCGCCCTTGGTGTGGGCGGGGCCGACTTCGATCAGCCGAACTTTCTTTGAACCGACCGTCACTTCCATCTCGCCCGAGAAGGTCTCATCCGGGGGCGTCAGCGTGATGCCGGAAAAATCGAAGGGACGGAAACATTCGAGCACGAATTCGCCGGCTTTTCCGAATTGATGGACATTGTCCATGATCGTCTTGAACGCCGCCGGCGTGACGTGGCTGAATTCATCGTTGGTGCCGTTGGAGGCGATGATCTTGGCGCCCTTCACCAGTTCGTTGCCGAAGGTGTGATCGCCATTGGCATGGGTGTTGACCAAGGTGCCGATGTGCTTGGCCTGCGGCACCGCATCGCGCATCGTCTTGAGCATGTCGGCGGTCAGCTTGAGATCGAACAAAGTGTCGACCAGCAGGCTCGCCTCACCGTCGGTGATCAGACCGGCATTGCTCCAGCCCCAACCGCCATCGGGTTGCAGGTAAGCGAAACAGCCATGGCCGATGTCGTGAAGTCCCTTGCTGTACTGCCATTTGGCCATCGGTTCCTCCCTGCGATGCCGCGCGTTGTTGCGCTCCACCCCTTGATTAGAGGAGGCTAGCAGATTTGAACAAGTTGACAAGATTTTTGATATCTAGTTCAATTTCCGGAAATCACAGGAATGGCCGCCCTCATGAGCCCGCGTGCGCGAACCGCCCGAACCAAAGAAGATCAAGGACATGAGGCCGCAGGCCAGGCGCCGCGCGCGGGAGATCTGACGCGCACGAAAATTCTGCACAGTGCCGAAGACCTGTTTGGCGAACATGGGTTCGACGGCGTCTCCGTGCGCCAGATCGCGCTCGCCGCCGGCGTGCCCGTCGCGCTCGTCAACTATCATTTCGGCGGCAAGGAAGGGCTTTATCGCGCCATCTTCGAAATGCGCTCGCCTGCGATCGTCGATGATCGTCTCGCCGGCCTGCGGCTGGCGGAGCTTGAGCCCAATCCGGACCGCAAACTGGAATTGATCATCCGTGCACTCATCGTGCCGATGATCCATCTGCGCAATACGGAAAAGAATTCCAGCTATGCCCGCATTCTGGCGCGCGAGACGTCCAGTCCCAGCCGGCACAGCAAGGAAATCATCGGCGAATTCTTCGATCCGGTGGCGCGCAAAGTGACCGAAGCCATGATGCAGGCTTTGCCTGATCGACGGCCGGAAGAGATTCACTGGGCCTATCACACGATGATCGGGGCGATGGTTTTCATCATGGCCGACACCGGCCGCATCAATCGTTTGAGCGACGGCACATGCGATCCCGATGACGAAATGTCGACGGCGACCCATCTGGTCGCCCTGCTCCACGCAGCGCTGAAACATGGCCGCGTGCCTGAGCCGCCGAGGAAAGGCAATTTGTAAAGGGTTATCTGTAGCCGAACATTTGCCGATGGGGAGGAACCTATGAAGCTTGTCACCTATGAGAGGAAGGGAAAGCAGCGCGCCGGCGCCTTGATCGACGGCGACAGGAAAATCATCGATCTCGCCGATGCACATCACGAAACCTTCGACGATAAATACAAGGCTTTCGCTTCAGTTCTGAGCATGATCGAAGCCGGCGACGATGCGCTCGACCGCGCCTACGAGACCTTGAAGAAGGTGAAAAAGAAGGGCGCCGTCGATCGCAAGTCGGTGAAGCTCCTGGCGCCACTCCAGCCGCCGCCACAAATCCGCGACTGCTTGTGTTTCGAACAACATCTGAAACAGGCCTTCGCCGCCGCGCGGCAGGTGCGCGCCAACGCCATGCCTGACCCGAAGAAGGCGCTGGCCGAATTCGAACGCAATGGCACCTTGCAAGTGCCAAAGACCTTTTATGAAATGCCGATCTACTACAAGGCCAACCGCTTCTCGGTGATCGGCACGGACCAGGATGTGCTTTGGCCCGCCTATTCCAAGCTGATGGATTTCGAACTCGAATTCGGTTTCTACATCCGCAAGAAGGGCGTCGACATCAGCCGCGACAAAGCGCGCGACTATATCTACGGCTATACGATCTTCAACGATTTCTCGGCGCGCGATGCACAGACAGCCGAAATGGGCGGTCAGCTCGGACCGTCGAAGGGCAAGGATTTCGACAATGGCAATGCCATGGGACCCTGCCTCGTCACCGCCGACGAACTGAAAGACCCCTATAAGCTCACGATGATCTGCCGGGTGAATGGCGAAGAATGGGGCCGTGGCAGCTCATCCACCATGCATTGGAAATTCGAAGACCTGATCGCCCATGTCTCGCGCTCCGAGACGCTCTACCCCGGCGAGTTCTTCGGCTCGGGTACGGTCGGCAATGGCTGCGGCCTGGAGCAGATGCGTTTCCTCAAACATGGCGATGTCGTCGAATTGGAGGTCGAAGGCATCGGCATTCTGCGCAACCGGGTGCTTACGCATAAGTAGGAGGGAGAGGGAAATGATTCAAAAGATCAAACGATATGTCACCGGACACGACCAGGACGGCACGGCCATCGTCACCTATGACGATCATGCGCCGAACGCGGTGCCCCTGAAAGGCTGGCCGGGCGCCGGCGTCACCGAGATCTGGGTGACGGGCGAAATGCCGGTCGACAATATGGGCGCAAGCGATCAATCGCTGCGGCCTCTGCAACATGACCCGGTACCGTCAGGCACGATCTTCCGCGTGGTCGAAATACCGCCGGAAGGCAAATCCAAGATCGACACGGCCGCGACCTTCTCCCAACTCGGGTCCGGCAATCAGCCGACGGAAAAGGACCAGTCGAAACATCCGACGATGCACAAGACCAATTCGGTCGATTATCTCGTGGTCATCTCAGGCGAGATGTGGATGGTGATGGAAAAGGGCGAGGTTTTACTGAAAGCCGGCGATTGCATTGTCCAGCGCGGCACCAACCATGCCTGGAAGAATGTCAGCGACAAGCCCTGCGTGATCGCTGCTGTTCTCGTCGACGCTCACCCTGCACCTTAAATCTTTCGATCCTATTTGAACGGCCGCGGGAAAACCCGCGGCCGTCTTTTGTTAGGCGTTTCCCCAAACTTTGTTGGCTGTTTCCATGAGCGACTCGAACTTGCGCCACTGCACGTCTTCGGGAAGCTGGATCAGCTCGATATCGCTGCTGAAGCCGCATTGCGGGCTGATGGCCATTTGATCCACGGGCAAATATTTCGCCGCTTCATCCAGCCGCCTTCTCAAAAAATCGGGCTGTTCGATATCCGTCGATTTCGTCGTCACAAGCCCCAGAACGGCGGTCGTGCCGGCCGGAACATAGCGCAACGGCGAGAAATCCCCTGCCCGCGGGCTATCATATTCCAGCAGTAGGCGCTGATGCTTGACGCTGGAGAAGAGCTGTTCGGCGATCGAATCGTAGTGGCCTTCGCGATGCCATTGCGCCACCATTTGCCCGGTCTTCGGATCGATGGAGCGCGTGTTGCCACGGCACAGATGCAGCCCGAAGGTGACGCCGTCGAAGCCGGCGATGACATCATTCTCGGCCTTGATCGCCCGTTCCAGATTTTTCTGCGGATCTTCACCGCGCGCGCGCATGCGCTCCAGCGACACCTGATCCATATAGGCCGTGAAACCAGGCGCATCCATGTGGATATAGCGGCAGCCCGCCGCCACCAGCTCGGTGATCATCTGGCGTTCGATGGCGACGACATCGGCGATGAAATCATCGAGCCCCTTGTAGACCGCTTGCGATTGTTCCCAGGCGAAGCGCTGCGAAATGCGATCGGGACCAAGTAGCGCGACTTTCACCGGCGCTTTCGTCGCCAGAGGTGCGACCTGCCGATATTCGTCGAGAACGACATTGCGTTTCAACGCCAGTCGCGACATGGCCGGCCGGCGCGTGCGAATGGCTGGGCCAGCCAGTTCGAATTTCTGCTCGGTGCGGCCATGTGGATTGACCGCTTCGCGCCAATCGGTGCGCGCCTCGGCGTTCTCAGGCACGTCATAGCCTGACACAGCGGCGGCAAAACTGTCCTGGAAATTGCTGCGCCGGAACTCACCGTCGGTCAGAATGGGCAGGCCAATATCTTCCTGCCGGCGAATGCTCTCGGCCACCGCTTTGTCCTGCACCGCATGCAGTTGCTCGGCGCTGATTTCGCCCATGACGAATTTGCGATGCGCCTGTTTCAACGCATCCGGCGGCACCAGGCTTCCGACCTGATCGACCCGCAACTTGTCGAGCGTGGCGGCACGGTTTTCTAAAATCGTATCATTCATGGCTCTGTCCTATTGGCTCTCTCTTTTGGTTTTCCACCCTCTGGCCTCGTTTATTGTTTGGTTAGCCCGGCTTGTTTCGATGCCTTCTCATATTTATCGATGTCGTTGATGATGAAAGTCCGATAGGCGGCGGCACCTTGTTCCGGCGCAAACGACATGCCGAGTGAATCGAGACGGGCGACCATGTCCGGCTCGCGCAAGGCGGACGCTATCGCTTTCTCGAGCTTGCCGACGATGGCGGGCGGAATGCCTGCCGGTCCGACCAAGCCCATCATGGTGGCGATGTCGAATTGGCCAAGCCCTTCTTCCGCCAAGGTCGGAACATTCGGCAATGCCGGCTGGCGTCCGGCCGTGCTGACGGCCAGCGGCTGCAATTTGCCGAGACGGATCGGCTCCATCACATTGGGAATGCCTGACCATGCGGCTTGCACCTCGCGGCGCAGCAGCGCATCGACCATCGGCGTGCCGCCGCGATAGGCGATATGTTCGAGCTTGATATTGGTCTGCGCCAGAAACACCGCCATGGTGATGTGGTGAACCGAGCCGATGCCCGGCGAACCATAGTTGACCTTGTTGGGCGATTCGCGCATCGCGGCGATGAAGGATTTCAGATCCTTGAAGCCGAGTTCCGGATTGACGACGAGCACAGTCGGCACGCTCGCCAGAGCGGTGATTGGCGTGAAATCCTTGCGTGGGTCATAGGCAAGGCCGGCAGTGGTCGACAGAGCGATGGCGAGGCTGCCGGAATCGGCAACAAAAAGCGTATAGCCGTCCGGCGGCGATTTGACGGTGGACTGCGCCGCGACGACGCCACCTGCGCCGGGCGCATTCTCCACGACGAAAGGCGCATTGAGCGCGACCGTCAGCTTCTGCGCCAAAGCGCGCGCCATGATGTCGGGATTGCCGCCGGGCGCCGCCGGCACGAGCATTTTCACGGCGCGTGTCGGATAAGCGACATCCTGGCCGAAAACGGTCGAGGCGCAGGCGAAAGCCGCCCCCAGCCCCAAAGCCCCTCGTCTTGAAATGTGGAGAACCGGCACCTGTCCCTCCCCGTTGCCTGTTTCCTCACCTCGATCTTTCGATTGACGGACCGCGAAGGGAAGCCACAATATTGCAATTGTCTTTTTCACTTTTTGCAAAAATGAGCCATGGACCGTTTCCTTGCCATGCAGACCTTCGTGCGGGCCGCGCGCAGCCGCAGCTTTACCCGGACGGCCGCACAACTCGGCATTTCGCGTTCGCTGGTGACGCGGCATATCGCGGCGCTCGAGCAAAGCCTCGGCGTCACGCTGTTCAACCGTTCGACACGCAGCGTCTTGCTCACGGAGGATGGCGCGTCCTATCTGCAATCCTGCGAACGCATTCTGCTCGATGTCGAAAGCGCCGAGCGCGCGCTGACGCAAGGGCGTGGAAAACCGACGGGCACGTTAAGCATCACGGCACCCAAATCCTTCGGCACCTTGCATCTTGCCGACGCCATCATCGATTTCGCCAAGGCGCAGCCTGACATCCGTGTGTCGCTGACCTTGGGCGACTTCACCTTCCGCGCTCAGGATTTCGTCAGCAGCGGCCATGACGTCGCCATCCGCACGGTCGACATTCGCGATTCCTCGATCATCGCCCGGCGGATCGGCACGTTTCAATTCGTGCTCTGCGCCACGCCGCTCTATATCGCGGAGATGGGGCAGCCCAAGGATCTCGACGATCTCGCCGCGCACCGCTGCCTCGTTCACTCCAATTCCGCCGAATACGACCGACGTTGGAATTTCACCGGGCCACAGGGCGCCACCACCGTGAAGATCAGCGGCGACTATCTCTCCAATTCGAGCCTCGCCCTGCGCAAGGCCACTCTTGCCCATCTCGGCATTGGGCTCCTGCCACGCTATTGTGTCGCCGACGATCTGGTATCGGGGGCGCTCGTCGAAGTGCTGCCGGCCTATCGACCGCAGGTTCATCCAATCCTCGTTGCCTATCCACATGGCGTGGCACCACCTGCGAAAGTGCGGGTATTCGTTGCTTTTCTGGCAAAATGGTTCGCGCAACGGCCAGAATGGGCGCAGCCGAAGGTGCGCATCAGGGACAATCGCCGTAAACGATAGGCCTGCGCCCTCGCTTTGTGGGCTTGTCACAGTTATGGTCGCGGCTCAATTCGTGAATAATCATGGGGATGGAAATGGACGACGCACGGCAGCCGCCAGCACCGGTACAGGCGCTTTCCGCCAAACAGGCGGAAGAGCGGCTCGCGCTGTTGCGTCAATATCCCACCGCCTTCGATCTGCGCGCCCGCGCCCGCAAGCGCATGCCGAACTTTGCCTTCGAATATATGGATGGCGGGGCTGGCGAAGACACCAACATCAAGCGCAACTGGGCGGCGATGGATGCGGTGGAACTGGCGCCGCGCTATGGCCGCGTGATCTCGCCACCGCCCGCCGATACGAAACTGTTCGGCCGCTCCTACGCGGCGCCGATCGGCATCGCACCCATCGGCGGCCCCGGCACGGCCTTCCCCGGCGCCGAAGCTCATCTTGCCCGCGCGGCGCAAGCGGCGCGCATTCCTTATACGCTCGGTGTCTTGTCCGGCATTGAAGTGGAGAAGGCCGCCGAACTCGCGCCTGACGTGCTGTGGTATCAGCTCTACCGCTTCTCCAACAACGATCACAAAATCGGGCTCGATCTGGTGCGCCGCGCGCAGGTCGTGGGCGTGCAGGCCTTGGTGCTGACCATCGATACGCCCGTGCGCACGATCCGTCCGCGCGAAGTGCGCAGCGGCATCGTCAATCCGTTCAAGCTGACCATGCGCTTGCGGCTCGACGCGATGACGTCGCCGTCATGGCTTTACGCGCTGTCGCAAGCCGGCATTCCGCGCTTCGTCTCCCTTAGACAGTATATGCCCGCCAATATCTCGCTGGCGGATGCAGCCGCTTTCATTCGCCGCGAACAAGGCGGCGCCTTCACCTGGGAAGAGATCGCCAAATATCGCGATCACTGGAAAGGCCCGCTGGTGCTCAAGGGCGTGTTGCATCCCGCCGATGCGGAACGCGCCGTGGCGATGGGTATCGATGGCCTCTTCGTCACCAATCACGGCGGCCGCCAGATTGAAGCCCTGCCGACGAGCATCGATGCCTTGCCCGCCATTCGCGCGGCCGTCGGCAAGAAAGCGACGCTGATCTTCGATAGCGGCATCCGCTCGGGCATCGACGTGGCCCGCGCCATCGCCTGCGGCGCCGATGCGGCCTTTGCCGGCAAGTCCTTCCTGTGGAGCCTTGGCGCGCTGGGCGCCAAGGGACCGGGCCATCTGATCAACGTGTATTCGGATGACCTGCGCGCCACATTGGGGCAGCTCGGCTGCGCCAATGTCGACGATCTCGCCAACATCACCACGCGCCATCCCGGCGCGTGGAAACGCGAGGATTTCGGCGCTTAGCTACTTGTTGGTGTCCTCGCTCGCCACCTTTTCGAGGACGGGACGCCAGGTCTCCTGTTCCTTCTTCACGAACTCGCCGGCATCGGCGAGAGCGGTCTTGTTGGTATAGAGACCGAGCTTGGAAAAGCGGGCGAGAAGATCGGGCGACTCAAGCGCCTTGTTCAGATCGGCACTGACCTTCTTCAGGATCTCGTCGGGCGTACCAACTGGCGCGATCAAGATCGTCCAGCCGCTGGCGAAGAAACCCGGCAGTGTCTCGGCGATGGCCGGCAGATTGGGGAACTCCTTCAAGCGTTCGCTCGAACCGACACCGAGCCCCTTGATGAGATCGCCCTCAATGGCACCGCCGATGCCCGGATAGCCATCGACGATGATGCCAACACGCCCCGAGGTGACGTCGTTCATCGCGGCCGCAGGACCACCGGTATAGGGCACGAAGGTGAGCTTCACGCCGGCGCGAATCTGAAACAGTTCCATCGTCAGATGGGTGAAACGGCCGCGACCGGTCGCCGCGAAAGCGATCTCGCCCGGCTTCTGCTTTGCCAGCGCGACCAGTTCGGCGACGCTGCTGACATTGAGCTTCGGCGACACGCCGATCAGCATCGGCTGCACCGAAATGAAGCCGACGGGCAGAAAGTCGCGCGGCATTTCGATCGGCAGATTGGGCGCCACACCGGCGGCGCCCTTCAACTGCAGAAACGTAGAGTTCGACGGCGTGTAGAACGTGTAGCCATCAGGCGCGGCACGCGAGGCGGCGCGGGCGGAAATGCTGCCGCCACCGCCCGGCTGGTTGAGAACAACCACCTGCTGCTTCCAGATCGTGCTCAACTGCTCAGCGACGATACGGGTCGCCACGTCGCTGGAGAGCCCCGGTGGCGCATCGGAGATGAACGTGACCGGCCGATCCGGATAAGTGCTTTGCGCCGGCGCCGCCGTGGCGGCCAGCGTCAGTCCGATGGCGGCAAGCAACGGGGCGCCACGCCCTTTCAAAAACAATCTCACGATTTGCCCTTTCCGGAACAATATCCCTACTAAATCGGTAGCCTATATCGGATTTAGATCGACCGATTCAAGCCCCTGACATGCCTGCATTTCCCGCGCCAATTGACGCGGGAAATGCTACGGTAAATGTCAAGGCAGAGCTTACTTGCCGTCTTCCTTGGCGACCTTTTCGAGGATCGGCCGCCAGACTTCTTGTTCGCGCTTCACGAAGGCGCCGACTTCCTCGGACGACATTTTGCGCGGATAGGTGCCGAGCTTCTCGAACTTCTGGATGACATCGGGATTATCGAGGATCTTGTTCACGTCCTCGCCAACCTTTTTCACGATATCAGCCGGTGTCCCCAAGGGCGCGACGATGATGTTCCAGCCACCGGCAAAGAAACCGGGAAGGACTTCGGAGACAGTCGGCAAATTGGGGAATTGCGGCAGCCGCTCGGGCGCGGCAACGCCGATGCTCTTGATCATGTTGCCGTCAATGGCGCCGGCGAGGCTGGAATAACCGTCCAGCACGATACCGACGCGCCCGGTCGCCACGTCGTTCATCGCGGCGGCCGGGCCGCCCGCGTAAGGCACGAAAGTCAGTTTGACCCCCGCCCGCTCCTGAAAGAGCTCCATCGTCAGATGGGTGATGCGGCCTTTGCCTGTCGCCGCGAAGGAAATCTCGCCCGGTTTTTGCTTCGCCAGAGCAATCAACTCGGAAAAGGAGCTGACGTTGAGCTTCGGCGAGACAGCGATGAAGATCGGCTGCAACGAGACGAAGGCCACCGGGATGAAATCGCGCGGCAGTTCGACCGGCAGATTAGGGGCCGTTCCCGGCGCGCCCTTTAGCGCCAGAAAAACCGAAGCTGCCGGCATGTAGAAATTATAGCCGTCTGGCGTGGCCTGAGAGGCCGTGCGCGCCGAGATGCCGCCACCGGCACCCGGATAGTTCATGACGACAACCTGCTGCCGCCACAGATTGCTCAACTGCTCGGCGACGATGCGAACGGACACGTCGTTCGAGCTTCCCGGCGCCGAATCGGAAATCAGATTGACCGGCCGGTTCGGAAAATTGCTCTGCGCCGATACGGCGGTGGCGGCCGCAAACGTAAGCCCCATCGCTGCGGCCAGCGAGACGCCACGATATTTGAAATCAACTCTCAACATATTCCCCCCTGTTCATTCGAATGCCAGCGTTATCGCAACCGTTACTCCGCACACAAGGTCCAATTACTGCCGTATTGGGCAGACAAGAACCCCTAAGGCCTCGCATAATCTCCGTCGGCTCGCTGTCGGCGACAGCATCCGCCGTTCGTCCTTGAAGCAGGCACCGGCGAATTTTCATATCAGAGGCTGACGTGACCCAATCGATTGCTGCATCCAAAGCCGGCCGGCGTGAATGGCTGGGCCTCGCCGTCCTGGCATTGCCCTGCTTAGTTTACTCCATGGACCTGACGGTTCTCAACCTGGCTTTGCCGCATTTGACCGCCGATCTGCGTCCCTCGCCAACGCAGCTATTGTGGATCGTCGACATCTACGGCTTCCTGTTAGCAGGAGCCCTGATCACCATGGGTACGCTCGGCGACCGCATCGGCCGGCGCCGCCTGCTGCTCATCGGCGCCACCGCTTTCGGCTTGGCCTCCCTGCTCGCCGCCTTCTCCAACAGCGCCGAAATGCTGGTCTTCTCGCGCGCGGTGCTGGGGCTCGCGGCGGCGACACTGGCGCCCTCCACGCTCTCGCTCATTCACAACATGTTTCGCGATCCGCGCGAACGCACCTTCGCCATCAGCGTCTGGATCGCCAGCTTTTCCGCCGGCGGCGCCATCGGCCCGGTGGTCGGCGGTTTCATGCTGGCCTATTTCTGGTGGGGATCGGTGTTTTTGATCGCGCTGCCCGTGATGGCCCTGCTGCTGATCGCCGGCCCTTTTCTGCTGCCGGAATTTCGCGATCCTCATGCAGGCCGGCTCGACATTGTCAGCGCCGCGCTGTCGTTGTGCGCCATCCTGCCGGTCATCTATGGCGTCAAGGTGCTGGCCGACAGCGGCATCGCCCTCCTGCCATTCGCGGCCATTCTGTTGGGCATCGCCTTTGGCGTGCTCTTCTGCCTGCGGCAGTTGAAGCTCGATGAACCGCTCGTCGACCTGTCGCTCTTTGGCAACCGCGCTTTTAGCACGGCGCTGGCAATCAACATCATCGGCTTCTCGACAAGCTTCGCTTCCTTCCTGTTCATCGCGCAATATTTCCAGCTCGTGCTGGGATTGTCGACGGTGGAAGCCGGCATCTGGTCCGCGCCATCCGGCCTTGGCTTCGTTGTCTCCTCGCTGATCACGGCCCGATTGACGAGGATCGCCGGCATTCCCGTGGTCATGGCGCTCGGCTTGTTCGTCGGCGGGTTGAGCTTTCTGCTGCTCGGCTATGCGGGCGCCGAGCGCAGTTTAGCGCTGATGGTGATCTCGGGTCTCCTGCTTGCCTTAGGCTATGGACCTGCGGTCACCTTGACCACCGACATCATCATCGGTTCGGTGCCGCCCGAACGGGCCGGTGTGGCCTCCGGCATGGCCGAGACCAGCACCGAACTTGGCGGCGCGCTCGGCATTGCCACCGTCGGCAGCCTGATCAATTTCCTCTACCGTCGCGCAATGGACGCTGGCACCCTCGCCGACGGCTCGACGATCCCGCTCTTGGCGCGCGAAACTCTGGCGGGCGCGCAAACGATCGCCAACGGCCTCACCAAAGCCGATGGTACTCTGTTACTGGAAACGGCGCGGACGGCATTTTCCGGTGGTTTTGTCGTCGCGGCCCTGATTTCAGCCGTGGGCGCAGGCTGCGCGGCGCTCGTGGCATTACGTCTGCCCCGCCCAAAGCCGCAAATGACGCCCACAGCCTCAACCCATTGAATGCAACCATTTGATGGTTTTGATCGTTGATCCCCAGCAACATAGGGGGCAACGATGGCAACGCAGACGATTGAAGCGATCGGCAAGCATGGGGCCAAGACTCTCCCTTCGGTGATCGTCGACAGCTACAATGCCGAAATCAAGGACGAGGACGGCTTTGTCGGCGATCGCGCCAGCCGTCGCGCCTTTCACGAGCTTTTGGACAAATGGCGCAAGCCGTTGCGCAAACTGGACGCCGATCCGTTCGGCGAGGATGCGAGCGAGGACATCAGCCGCAAGAAGCTCGACGAGATTCTTGCGAGCGGAGACCTTGAAGCCAGCGGCGTCGTGCAAAGCGCCATCGAGGAATTCGCCCAGGAATTCGCCGGCGTGGCGCAGAGATTTCTCAAGCTGAAAGCCTGGAGCGACACGGAGCGCATCGTGATCGGCGGTGGTTTTCGCCAAAGCCGCATCGGCGAACTGGCGATTGCGCGGGCCGGCCTCATCCTAAAGGCTGAGAAGTTCAACGTCGATCTCGTACCGATCCGCAACCACCCCGATGAAGCGGCCTTGATCGGCTGCGCGCATTTGGCACCGGCCTGGATTTTCGAGGGCCACGACGCCATTTTGACCGTCGACATCGGCGGAACGAACATGCGCGCCGGCGTGGTCGAGCCCAACGTCAAAAAGGCCAAAGACCTCTCCAAGGCGCGCGTGTGGAAGTCGAAACTCTGGCGGCACGCCGACGACGACCCCAAGCGTGATGAGGCGGTCGGCGAACTAGTCGGCATGCTGCAAGATCTTGCGGCGCGCGCGACCAAGGAAGGCTACAAGCTGGCGCCATTCATCGGCATCGCCTGCCCCGGGAAGATCGAAGAAGACGGGTCGATCGCCAAGGGCGCGCAAAACCTGCCGGGCAATTGGGAGAGCAGCCGATTCAATCTGTCGCAGGCGGTCATCGAAGCGATTCCGACGATCGCCGACCACGACACCATGGTGATCATGCATAATGACGCCGTTGTGCAGGGCCTCAGCGAAGTGCCTTTCATGCAGGATGTGGAGCATTGGGGCGCTTTCACTATTGGCACGGGCCTGGGCAATGCCCATTTCACCAATCGTTCCGCCGGAGAAAAGAACGGCAAATGAAGCGGCCTGGCCCGTATAAATACAGGCCTTGATTAAATTGGTCGTACCCCCCATATTCATGGTTCGAGCTTTCGGCCGAACGACTTGGCCTTGCCGCTTCCGCGGACCTGTCTGACGACATTCTTACCTAAATCTCGAATACACCGGTTGCAGGCCTCTAATTTGCGACCATCTGCACTTGTAAACTACGGAATGATACCTATGTCACAGGGAACCGTGAAATGGTTCAACGATCAAAAGGGCTACGGATTTATCCAGCCCGATGATGGCGGCAAGGACGTGTTCGTTCACATCAGCGCCGTCGAACGCGCTGGGTTGCGCGGCCTGAACGAAGGACAGAAGATTTCCTACGAAATCGTCGTCGACAAGCGTTCGGGCAAGTCCTCTGCGGACAACCTGAAGACTGCCTGATCAACAGACTTCTAAAAATCTAACGCCTTGACCACGGATGTACTGGCAAGGCTCGCGATTTTTTGGCCCCGCTGCGGCTCAGCCGCGCGGGGCCTTTCGCGTTTATGACCTGCCCGCAGAGCCGCCATGCCCTATGGAACTTTGGTTCCCGCACTGCATTAAGTCTTTGGCGCCACGAAACCTTTGACCTCGGACAGGCGCCGCCACCGTGGCCCGCGTTCTTTATGTTCCGCGTTATCCTTGATCCCGGCAGGCGATGGCGACAGTCTCGTCCGTCTTCCTCCGCCCTTCCGATCGACCCCATTGAGGAGACCTGACCGATGCATTCTCTCGACCTTGCTGTGATCGGGAATTGTTCGATCGCAACAATGATCGATAAGCGCGCCCGCATGGTTTGGTCGTGCTTTCCCCGGCTCGATGGAGATCCGGTCTTCTGCAATCTGCTGATGGGGAATGATGCCGATCAGCAAGGCGGCATGTTCGAGATTGAACTCGTCGGCGGTGTCTCCTGCACTCAATCCTATATCGAGAACACCGCGGTCCTTGTGACGGTGCTGTCCGATGCCGTCGGCAACTCCCTTGAGATCACCGATTACGCGCCTCGCTTCATGCAGTTCGACCGCATCTACCGGCCGCCGATGGTGGTGCGCCGCGTGCGGCCCTTGAAGGGGCGGCCGCGCATCCGCGTGCGCGCCACACCGAAATTCAACTGGGGCGCCGACGAACCGGAAGTGACACGCGGCAACAGCCACATTCGTTTCGTGGGTTCGACCATGAGCCTACGCCTGACCACCGACGCGCCGGTGGCTTATCTCCTCGACACGACGCCCTTCGTCGTCGACCGGCCCCTCGCCTTCTTCTTCGGCGCCGACGAACCGTTGCGCGCCGGCATCGACGTGATGGGCCGCGAGTTTCTCGAAAAAACCATCGCCCATTGGCAGGACTGGGTGCGTTCGCTGTCGATCCCCTTCGACTGGCAGGAAGCGGTGATCCGCTCGGCCATCACCCTCAAGATGTGCAATTTCGAGGAGACCGGCGCCATCGTTGCGGCGCTGACCACCTCCATTCCCGAAGCGCCCTCCACCGGCCGCAACTGGGACTATCGCTATTGCTGGGTGCGTGATGCTTATTTCGTCATCCAGGCGCTGAACCGGCTCGGCACGACGCGCACGATGGAAACCTATATCGGCTATATCACCGACATCGTCGACGACGAGAATTCGCGCGGCGCCAAGGATATCGGCCCGCTGTTCAGCGTCTCGCGCCTTTCTGACCGCGAGGAGCGCATCGCCGAGAAGCTTGCCGGCTATCGCGGCATGGGGCCCGTGCGCACAGGCAACGGCGCCTATACGCAGGTGCAAAACGACGTCTACGGCAGCATCGTACTCGCTTCCATGCACGCCTTCTTCGACCACCGGCTGGTGCGCGAGGGCAATGAAATTTTGTTCGAGCGGCTCGAAGGTCTGGGCCATCGCGCCACGGAAGTGTTCAATCAGCCCGATGCCGGCCCCTGGGAACTGCGCACGATCGCTTCGATCCACACGTTTTCCAGCGTCATGTGCTGGGCGGCCTGCGATCGGCTGGCGCGCATCGCCAAACGGATCGGCCGCGACGACCGCAGCAAATTCTGGCGTCAACGCGCCGAAACCATTCATGCGGAAATCGATCGGCGCGCTTTCAGCAGCAAGCTTGGAACATTCGTCTCGACCTTCGATGGCGAGGATCTCGATGCCACTTTGCTGCTGCTTGCCGAACTCGGTTTTGTCAAAGCCAAGGATCCGCGTTTCATCGCCACGGTCGAGGCCGTCGGCAAATCGTTGCGCCGTGGCGATCTCTTGTTGCGCTACGCCACTCATGACGACTTCGGCCATATGAGCAACGGCTTTCTCATCTGCGGCTTCTGGTATGTCGATGCGCTGGCCGCCATCGGCCGACGCGAGGAGGCCGTGGCGCAATTCGAGCGGCTGCTGGGCCTTCGCAATTCCTTCGGTCTGCTCTCGGAAGACGCCGATCATATCACCGGCGAACTCTGGGGTAATTTTCCGCAAACCTATTCGATGGTCGGACTGATCAATTCAGCCGTCCGTCTCAGTCGGCCTTGGGAGTAAAGAGGGACAACGCCAGTTGTCCCGTTGTTGAGGAGCACAAGGTTTGAATTCGTATTATCGCTACGGAGCGCTCATCATTGGCGTGATCGTCGTCCTCGTGATCGGCTTTCTGCCTCTCACCTCCGTTGTCGTCGACCAGTGGTCGCGGCGCGATGTCGAATTGCGCTCCCGCCTCGTCTTCAACTCGATTCAAGATCAGATTCAATCCGACATCCTTCGCAAAGACGACAGCGCCGTATCGAAACTGTTCGACCGCCTGGCCGACGATGAGCGGCTGGTCGGGATCATGTATTGCGACGACAACGACAATCTGCTTATCGAAACCAAAAGCCTGGGCAAAGATGTCGCCTGCAAGGCCTTGGCGCGCAGCGACAGGCCGAATTTCTCGACCATCAATCACTCCGGCCGCAGGCTCTATATCGCGACCTTTCCGATTTCGGCTGGCGACACCAAAGGCCATGTCGCCATTCTGCATGATCTGAGCTTCATCGAAGCCCGCGCTGCCGAAGTGCGCTTCTATTGGGTGATCGGCATCGTCGGCGTTGGTCTCGCCATCAGCCTGCTCGCCGCTGCCTTGATGTTCTTTCTGCTGCGGCAGTGGCTGGCCTCGGCGCGCCAGACCATTCTCGATGCACGCAAAGGCGGCACGCTGCGCGACAACAACGGCACGCCTACCATTCTCGGGGCTGAAATCCAAAAGCTCGTGCGCGATCTGAAATCCGACGCCACCACGGGCGAAACGCCCATTCAAGTCGATTGGTCGCCCGAAACCCTGCGCAAACTCATCGAAGAGGAACTGCCGGATGTGCAGGTGATCGCGGTCTCCAATCGCGAACCCTATATCCACAACAAGAACGGCGACACGATCACGGTGCAGACACCGGCCAGCGGCCTAGTGACAGCGCTGGAGCCGGTCATGCGCGCTTGCGGCGGCACGTGGGTGGCGCATGGTAGCGGCACGGCCGATCGCGAAACCGTCGATCGGCATGATCGCGTGCAGGTACCGCCCGATGATCCCGCTTATCTTTTGCGCCGCATCTGGCTGTCTGACGACGAGCAGGACGGCTATTATTATGGCATGGCCAACGAAGGCCTATGGCCGCTCTGCCACATCTCCTTCGTGCGCCCATCCTTCCGCGAATCCAACTGGGTCACCTATCAGGAAGTCAACGAACGGTTCGCCGATGCGGTCGAGCAGGAAGCCCGCGTGCCCGATCCGATCGTTTTGGTGCAGGACTATCATTTCGCCACTCTGCCGGCGATGATCCGCAAGCGTCTGCCGCGCGCCACCATCATCACCTTCTGGCATATTCCCTGGCCGAACTCCGAGACCTTCGGCATTTGCCCGTGGCGCGAGGAGATCATTCGCGGCCTGCTCGGCAGCTCCATTCTTGGCTTCCATACGCGCTTTCACTGCAACAACTTCCTCGAGACCGTGGATCGTTTCATCGAAAGCCGTATCGACCGCGAGAATGCCTCGGTGACGCTGGAAGAGCATGAATGCCTGATCCGGCCCTATCCGATCTCGATCGACTGGCCGCCGGCCGCCATGAAGGCGCAAAAGCCGGTGCCCGAATGCCGGCGCATCGTGCGCGAGCGGCTTGGCATCGATCAGGACGCCTATCTCGCCATCGGCGTCGAGCGTTTCGACTATACCAAAGGTGTCGTCGACCGCATGCATGCGGTGGACGACTTCCTGACGCGCCATCCGGAGTGGATCGGCCGCTTCGTCCTCGTGCAGGTGGCGGCACCGACGCGCACCAAACTCGATTCCTACCGCAAACTGCAGGATGAAGCCGTGCTTCTGGCCGAAGCCATCAACGAGAAACACGGCACCGATACCTACAAGCCGATCATTCTCGTCATCCGCCATCATGAGCCGGCGGAAGTGTTCGAACTGTTCCGCGCGGCCGATGTCTGCGTCGTCTCCAGTCTGCACGACGGCATGAATCTGGTGGCCAAGGAATTTGTCGCCGCGCGCGACGACGATCAGGGCGTGCTAATCCTCTCGCAATTCGCAGGCGCTTCGCGCGAATTGCAGGCGGCCCTGCTGATCAATCCCTATGATGCCTATGGCACGGCCGAGGCTTTCCAGCAGGCGCTGACCATGCCGGAAGATCAGCAGCGCGAGCGCATGCAGCTCATGCGCACGCTGGTGCGCGAACGCAATGTCTATCGCTGGGCGGCGCAGATGCTGGTAGAAGCTTCGCGCCTGCGCAACCGTCAACGCATTCTCGAGCCGATGCAGGAAGCGCGGCCAGGGAGCAGCGCATGACGACGCAGACCTGGTCCCTTTTCCTCGATTTCGACGGCACGCTGGTCGACATCGCTTCACGGCCCGACAATGTGGTGATCGACACCACATTGATCCCCACCCTGCAGGAACTGCAGCTCCTTCTCGATGGCCGCTTCGCCATTGTCAGCGGCCGCTCCTTGCACGTGCTCGACGGCTTTCTGCGGCCGCTCATGTTCGACGCGGCCGGTCTGCATGGCTTGGAAACGCGCGCCGGTGACGTCACCACACGCTGCGACATCACCGGGCGACCGGAGCTGACGCTGGCGCTGGAGAAAGTGAAACGTGCGATGGAGCCCATCCAAGGCGTCATCGTCGAGGACAAGGGCTGTTCATTCTCCATCCATTGGCGCAAGGCGGTGGAGGCGGAAAAGCTCTGCCGCCATGCCCTCAGCGATGCCTTGAAGGAGTTAGGTTCGGACTATCGCTTGCAGCTTGGCAAATGTGTCGGCGAAATCCTGCCGACCGAGGCCAGTAAGGGCCATGCCATCGCCGACTTCCTCAAACATCCGCACTATCGCAACAGCCGCCCGATCTTCATCGGCGACGACCTGACCGACGAAGATGGCTTTCGCGTCGTCAACGACAATGACGGCGTGTCGATCCATGTCGGCAATCTCGATACGGTCGCCCAACATCGACTGGCTTCACCTGCGGCGGTGCTCGACACCCTCAAATATTGGGGCCAGACGGGCCAGTTCGGTTCGCTTTTCAAACTACAGACGAGCTAGTTCGCCGCCGGTCATTTCCCATCACAAATAAAGATTCCAGGCAAAATCGCCTTTCTGTTGAAACGCGATTTCGCCTAGGGCATCGTCACTCCCAAGGGAGACGCCAGTTCCAGGAGACGGTGCACGATGGATTTCGGAATAAAGGGGAAGACGGCCTTGGTTTTGGGCGCTAGCAGCGGCCTGGGCCGGGCGATTGCCGTGTCGCTCGCCGGCGAAGGCGCGCATGTGGCTGTCGCCGGGCGCCGGGCCGACAAGCTGGACGAAACCGTGGCCCTGATCAACGCAGCCGGCGGCAAAGGTTTCGCCCTCCCCTGGGATTTGGGCGACCTGTCGGTGATCGACGCCAATGTCGCCCGCGTCGAACAGGCTTTGGGGCCGATCGACATCCTAGTCAACAACACCGGCGGACCGCCCCCGACCACCGCGGCCGGTCAGAAGCCGGAGCTTTGGGCGCAGCAGTTCCAAAACCTCGTGCTGAGTGTCATCGCCATCACCGATCGGGTGCTGCCGGGCATGCGCCAGCGCAAATGGGGCCGCATTATCACCAGCGCCACCTCGGGCGTCGTCTCGCCGATCCCCAATCTTGGCATTTCCAACACGCTGCGTGCGTCCCTCGTCACCTTCTCAAAGACGCTGTCGCAAGAAGTCGCGCGCGACGGCGTGACGGTGAACGTGGTCTTGCCTGGCCGCATCATGACCGATCGCATCACACAGATCGACGGCAATACGGCGCAGAAACAAGGCCGCAGCATCGAAGAGGTGACGCGCGACAGCGCCAATGCCATCCCCATGGGTCGCCTCGGCGATGCCAAGGAATATGGCGATGCCGTCGCCTTCCTCGCCAGTGCGCGGGCCTCTTACATCACAGGCACAATCCTGCGCGTTGACGGCGGCGCCATCGCGAGCATTTGACGAGGGCCTAGATGTCCAGCACCGACGTCATCATCAGCGAATGCGGCCCGCGCGACGGGCTGCAAAGCATCTCGCAGGTGATGGCGACGGCGGACAAATTGCGCTGGATCGATGCGCTCTACGCGGCGGGCCTGCGCGAGATCGAAGTCACCTCTTTCGTGCCGGCCAAACTGCTGCCGCAGATGGCCGATGCGACGAAGGTGGTGCGCCACGCGCGCACCCTGCCTGGCCTGAAAGTGCTGGGCCTGGTGCCCAATCTGCGTGGCGCGGAAGCGGCCATTGCTGCCGGCGTTCACGTCCTCACCATCCCGGTTTCCGCCAGCGAAGCCCATTCGCTGGCCAATGTCCGCAAGAGCCGCGCCGAAATGGTCGAGGAGGTGAAGCGCATCGTCGCGCTGCGCGATGCGCAGGCACCCGAGATCGCTATCGAGGCGAATATTTCGACCGCCTTCGGCTGCACCCTGCAAGGCGTCGTGCCGGAAGACGAGGTGATCCGCCTCGCCGGACAATTGGCGGAAGCCGGCGCCGACGAAACAGGCCTGTCCGATACGGTGGGCTATGCCAATCCGGCGCAGGTGACGCGGTTGTTCACACGCGCCTTCGCCGAGATTGGCAGCAAGACCGGCGCCGCCCATATGCACAACACCCGGGGTCTGGGCATCGCCAATTGTCTTGCCGCCTATGAAGCGGGCGTGCGCACCTTCGACAGTTCGCTCTGCGGCCTTGGCGGCTGTCCCTATGCGCCGGGCGCCTCGGGCAATGTGGTGACGGAAGACCTGGTCTTCATGTTCGAAGCCATGGGGTTTTCCACCGGCATCGATCTCAACAGACTGATCGCAGCGCGCGAGGCGGTCATCGCCGGCCTGCCCGGTGTCGAGGTCTATGGTATGACGGCGGAAGCCGGCCTGCCGAAAGGGTTCGAGCAGGCGCATCATGGCTGAGGCTCCGCGTCCTCTGCCCCTGGCCGGCGTCCGCGTCGTCGAATTCACCCATATGGTCATGGGTCCAACCTGTGGCCTGATCCTCGCCGATCTCGGCGCCGAGGTGATCAAAATCGAGCCCGTCACGGGCGACAACACGCGAAAACTCATCGGCTCCGGCGCCGGCTTCTTTCCGACCTTCAATCGCAACAAGCAAAGCCTCGCCATCGACACGAAAGATCCCTTGGGGCGTGAGATCGTGTTGAAGCTGGTCGCGGCGGCTGACGTGTTCAGCGAGAATTTCAAGGCCGGCGCCATGGCCCGGCTCGGCTTCGATGCCGACACCTTGCGCAAGCTCAACCCACGTCTGATCTACGTCTCGCACAAAGGGTTTCTACCCGGCCCCTACGAACAGCGCACGGCGCTCGACGAAGTGGTGCAGATGATGGGTGGCCTCGCTTATATGACCGGGCCGGAGGGGCGGCCGCTGCGTGCCGGCACCAGCGTCAACGACATCATGGGCGGCATGTTCGGCGCCATCGGGGCGTTGGCCGCCCTCCTGCAACGCGATCGCGCCGGCACGGGTACGGGCCAAGGCACGGAGGTGCAGAGCGCGCTATTCGAAAACAACGTCTTCCTCGTCGCGCAGCACATGATGCAATATGCGGTGACGGGCCAGAAGCCAGCGCCGATGCCAAGCCGCATTTCCGCCTGGGCCGTCTATGACGTGTTCACGGTCGCCGGCGACGAGCAGATTTTCCTTGCCGTCGTCTCCGACACGCAATGGGCCCTGTTCTGCAAGGCCTTCGGCTATGACGATCTCATCGCCGACGCGCGGCTGACCAGCAACAATGATCGGGTGCGCGCCCGCGATTGGATGATGCCGCTGTTGCGCGAACGCTTGGCCCCGCTCGATGCCGGCATCATCGCGCAAACCTTCGAGGCGAACGGCCTGCCCTATGCGCCGATCACCAAGCCGCAGGATCTGTTCGACGACGACCATCTGACGGCAACCGGCGGCCTCGCCCCTGTCACCATTTCCGCCGATTGCAGCGGCGCCGAACGGGCGGTGGCGACCCAGACGCCGCTCCTGCCGCTCACCTTCGACGGCGACCGGCTGCCGCTGCGCAGCCCGCCCCCAGCGCTCGGGCAGGATAACGCCCGCATTCTTGGCGAACTCGGCTATAGCGCCGCCGCCATCGCCAGCTTGGCAAGCCAGGGAATCATTCGCGGAACCGGCTGACGGCTCGGTTTCGGCCTGCTAGGCTCCGCCCGTCTCGTTTCCCATAAGGAGGACGTTATGGCCGGCAAGTTCGTGCTGAAGAAATCTTCGAACGATAAATTTTATTTCAGTCTTTTAGCCGGCAACGGCGAAAACATTCTCAAAAGCGAGATGTACGAAGCCCATGCTTCGGCCATCAAGGGCATCGAATCCGTCAAGGCCAATGCGGCCAAGGACGAACGCTATGAGCGCAAGACCGCCAAGAACGGTCAGGAAATGTTCAACCTGAAAGCCACGAACGGCCAGGTCGTCGGTACCAGCGAAACCTATTCCTCGGGTTCGGCGCGCGATAACGGCATCGAGTCCGTGAAGAAAAACGCACCGGATGCGGCGATCGACGATCAAACAAAGTAAAAGCGCACATGCCGCGCCGTCTGCGCATGACAACGGCGCGGCTTTTTCAAAACAAAATCATTTCAGTGTTGTCGCCCGATAGCGGCATCGTTGTGCCCCTCACGCGCTAACCATAAATGCCATCGTGACGGCTTTTCGGCCTGCTGCTTATTTCGAGACAGGCCGAAAGGCGGCCTTGACGCGCCACCTCAAACTATCAAGCTTAAGGATGTGCAGCACGTCATTCCATGACGTGATCAAGTTGAATTTTTCAATTCGACACCGAGAGGATCGTCATGACCAACGGGACTCCGACCATCCGCGCCAACGGCCAGCCCTTTAAAGTCGAAGCAGATACCACTGCCGCCTATTGGCACAACAGCGCCGACAATACCCTGCCGCCGCCCGACATGATGGGCGCATATATGCGCAACCGGCCCGTTCCGTCCGGAGCGGTCGAAGGGCGCAAGGCCTGGATCATTGGCAGCGGCATTGCTGGCCTTGCCGCTGCCTTTTACCTGATCCGCGATGGCGGCCTGGCAGGCAAAGACATCACCATCCTCGATACGGTGCATATCGAGGGCGGTTCGCTCGACGGCGCGGGCAATCCGGAGGATGGCTACATCATCCGCGGCGGCCGCGAGATGAATTGGAACTATGACAATCTGTGGGACATGTTCCAGGACGTGCAGGCGCTCGAACTGCCGGATGGTTTCAGTGTCCTGGACGAATATCGACTGGTCAACGACAACGATTCAAACTTCTCCAAAGCGCGGCTCATGCACAAGCGTGGTCAGATCCGCGATTTTTCGACCCTCGGTCTGTCCAAGCCGCAGCAATGGGAACTCATCCGCCTTTTGCTGAAGCGCAAGGAGGATCTCGACGACATCACCATTGAGCAATATTTTACTCCGGGCTTCCTCGAAACAAACTTCTGGTATCTGTGGCGTTCCATGTTCGCTTTCGAGAATTGGCAGAGCCTTCTCGAAATGAAGCTCTACATGCATCGCTTCCTCGACGCGCTTGACGGGCTGACAGATATGTCGGCGCTGATCTTCCCAAAATACAATCAATACGACAGTTTCGTTCGGCCCCTGGTGGAGCACCTGCGTAAGCAAGGCGTGAAGGTGCAATTCGACACGCGCGCCTATGATCTCGACATGGCCATGGAGGGTGAGACACGTCGTGTAACCGCGATCAAGGCCAAGGTGGGCGGCGCCGACACGACGATTACGGTCGGCCCCAAGGACGTCGTCTTCGCGCTGACCGGCTCCATGACCGAGGGCACCGCTTACGGCGACATGGATCATGCGCCCATGCTCGAACGAGGCAAGAATGATCCCGGCGATGCCAGCGATTGGGCGCTCTGGAAAAATCTTGCCAAGAAGTCGCCCATCTTCGGCAAGCCGGAAAAATTCTATGGCAATGTCGATCGCTCGATGTGGGAATCGGTGACATTAACCTGCAAGCCCTCTCCCTTTATCGACAAACTGAAAGAGCTTTCGGTCAACGATCCCTATTCCGGCAAGACGGTGACGGGTGGCATCATCACCTTCACCGACTCCAATTGGGTGATGAGCTTTACATGCAATCGTCAGCCGCATTTCCCGACCCAGCCGAAGGACGTCCTGGTGATCTGGGTCTATGCCCTGCTGATGGACAAGGAAGGCAACTACGTCAAAAAGCCGATGCCGGCCTGCACCGGGCGCGAGATCATCGCGGAGCTTTGTTATCATCTGGGCATCGAGGACAAGCTGGACGAGGTCGTCGCCAACACCAAGGCCCGCCTTGCGCTCATGCCCTATATCACCGCGATGTTCATGCCACGCGCTGCGGGTGATCGCCCGCATGTGGTGCCGGCGGGTTGCAGCAATCTCGGCCTGATGGGCCAGTTCGTCGAAACCTCGAACGACATCATCTTCACGATGGACAGTTCGATCCGCACGGCACGCGTCGGTGTCTATACGCTTTTGAACCTGAACAAGCAGGTGCCGGATATCAGCCCGACACAATATGACATTCGCTCCATCCTGAAAGCCGCGCGGGCCCTGAATAACGGCGAACCCTTTCCCGGTGAGCGCCTACTGCATCGGCTCTTGGACAAAACCTATTTCGCGCACATCTTGCCACCTTTGCCGGAACCCGATTCCTCAAGGCGCGAAGCGATCGAAAGCGAGTTGGCGGGACTTCTTGGCAAGGGCAGCCAGGCCCTTGGCACGGTCTCGGCTTGGCTCGAACAGGTTCGACAAAACCTGACCAGTCGCAAGAACTAAAATTGCAGGAGGGCGCCGGCGAGGCCAAGCAGAACGACGACAACCCACGGTGGCGCCTTCCACACCGTCAGCAGCAGAAAGCCCGCCAGCGCCACCGCAAAGTCGCGCGGTGTCAGCACCGCACTTGTCCAGACCGGGCTATAAAACGCCGCCCCTAAAATGCCGACAACGGCGGCGTTGGTGCCTCGCATGGCCGCTTGCGCTGTGGGGCGAAGCCGCAGTGCGTCCCAGAACGGCAACGTACCGTAGACGAGCAGAAGCCCCGGCAGGAAGACAGCGACGAGTGCGATGATGGCGCCTGGTAACCCATTTGGTGCCGGCCCAACAGCCGCGCCGAGATAAGCGGCGAAAGTGAAAAGTGGCCCGGGAACCGCCTGCGCCAGACCATAGCCGGCAAGGAAAGTTTCGTTGCCGAGCCAGCCTGATGTCACCACCTCGGCCTGCAGCAAAGGCAGCACCACATGGCCGCCGCCGAACACGAGCGCGCCGGAGCGGTAAAAGGCATCGAACAATGCGATGGCCTGCTGCCCGGTCGTCGCGACCATCAGCGGCGGCAGCACCAGGAAAACAGCAAACAGCACGAGCGCGATCGCCCCCGCCGTTTTCGAAACGGGGAAATGCAAATGTCCAGCGGCGACGGGATCGGTGCCCGTGCCGCGACATAGCCAAAGGCCGATCAGCGCACCGAAGGCGATGGTGATGATTTGACCGAAGGAGCCGCCGATAAAAGTCACGAGCGCGACCGCGATCAGCGCGATCGCCGCGCGCTCCTTGTCCGGCGTCAGGCTTTTCGCCATGCCCCAGATTGCCTGCGCGACCACGGCGACCGCCACCAGTTTCAATCCATGCAGAATGCCTTCCGCCACCGGACCCGTGAACGACGCGGCACCGAGCGAGAAGGCAAAGAGGATGATCGCCGACGGCATGGTGAAGGCCAACCAAGCGGCGAGGCCGCCCAGCAGCCCGTTGCCGCGCAGGATACCGAGGGAAAAACCGACCTGGCTCGAAGCGGGTCCCGGCAGGAATTGGCAAAGCGCGACCAGATCGGCATAGGCAGCCTCGTCGATCCAGCGGCGCCGCACGACGATCTCGTCGCGAAAATAACCAAGATGAGCGATGGGGCCGCCAAACGACGTCAGCCCGAGTTTCAGGAACGTGAGAAAAACCTCGCCGACCGAGCCCGGCGCCGCCGATGCCGCCTTCGTCGAATCACCTCCGTCAGCCATCAAAGAATCTCCGTTCGCCGTCGACGGCTATAAGCCCGGGCGGAACCTTCTGCATGGGGATTTTATTGCCACTGTGACACTCTTTGAAAACATCGGGATACGATTGCCCCACCGCCACTTCATGATAAACCTTTTGCTGAATCCATTGCCAGAAAGACGGGCCAATCGCCGTCCGTCCTCAGTCGATATTTGATGTGTTGAAATCACGAACCGCGAAAGCGGACGGAACTTTTGCTCCCGGAGTTTTCGCAGATGACGCAACCTCAATGGTTATCGGTGGGTCTCATCATCGTGATGATGGGCGCGTTTCTGTGGGGCCGGCTGCGTTATGACGTCGTGGCTCTGCTGGCTTTGTTGGCAGGCCTCGCCCTCGGCATTGTTCCCCTTAAGGAGGCCTTCACCGGCTTTTCCGACGATATCGTCATTATTGTCGGCAGCGCTTTGATCTTGAGTGGCGCGGTCGCGCGCTCGCGTTTGATCGAACGGGCCATGTCGGGGCTTTCGCCCGCGCAAGGTTCGACGCAGGTGCAGGTTTTCGTGCTGGTGATCAGCGTCGCCGTGCTCTCCGCCTTCATCAAGAACATCGGTGCTTTGGCGATGATGCTGCCGATCGCCTATCAGCTCGCGCGCAAGGGCGGAAAGTCGCCATCGGTTTTCCTGATGCCGATGGCTTTCGGTTCGTTGCTCGGCGGCATCGTGACCCTAGTGGGCACGTCGCCGAACGTCATCGTCTCCCGCGTTCGCGGCGAATTGACGGGCACGCCATTCAGCATGTTCGATTTCACGCCCGTCGGTCTCGTCATCGCGATCGCCGGATGCGCCTTCCTGGCGGTGGGCTATCGCCTGCTGCCGCGTGATCGTCGCGGCGCGCCGTCCCTGGAAGCAGCGCTCGACATCGAGGACTATGTCACCGAGGCGCGCGTTACCGACGGCTCCAAACTGAAAGACAAGACCGTCGCCGATCTGCGCCACATCGGCGGCGGCGAGGTGGAAATCGTCACGATCCTGCGCGCCAAGCGCCAGATCGCCGCGCCCCTACCCGATGCGCGGCTGAAGGTCGACGATATCCTGCTGCTGCGCGGCGAAGGCGACGCACTCGAGAAAGTCGTCGCGGAGGGCGGGCTCGATCTGGTCGGGCGGGATCACAAGGAGCGCGTGCCCAGCAATGGCGAAACGCCGGTCGAACGAGTCAGCGAAGCGGTGATCGCGCCGGGCTCGCTGCTTATCGATCAGACGGCAGCGGAGCTCGATCTCTATACGCATCATGGCGTCAATCTGCTCGCCATCAGCCGCGCCGGCGAACGCCTCTCGGAGCGGCTGCGCGACGTGCGGCTGCGTTCGGGCGATGTGGTGCTGGTCCAGGGCGGCGAAGAGGTGCTGCCCGAGCGCATGCTGGAACTTGGACTGCTGCCCCTGGCCGATCGGCCTGTGGCGCTGGGCAGCACGCGCCGTGCTCTGGTGACGGGTGGTGTGCTGGCCGTCACCATCGCGGCGCTGGCTTTCAGCCTGGCGCCGGTGCCGGTGGTGTTTTTTGCCGCGGCGGTTCTGCTCGTCGCGTTCAAGGCGCTGCCGCTGCGCGAGGCCTATAGCAATGTCGATGCGCCCATTTTGTTGATGCTCGCCGCCCTCATCCCCGTCAGCGACTCCTTGCGCTCGACCGGCGCGACCGAAGTTTTCGCCACATGGCTGGCCTCCGTCGGCAGCGGCCTTCCCGGCTGGGCCTCCCTCGGCCTCATCCTCGTTGCCGCCATGGCCGTGACGCCCTTCCTCAATAACGCGGCCACGGTTCTGGTGATGGCGCCGATCGGCGCGGGCTTTGCCACGCAATTGGGTTATAAGCCGGATGCCTTCCTGATGGCGGTGGCGATTGGCGCAGCCTGCGATTTCCTCACGCCCATCGGCCATCAGTGCAACACGTTGGTGATGGGCCCCGGCGGCTACAAGTTCACTGACTATGCCCGCCTCGGCGCACCGCTTTCCCTGCTGGTCATCGTGATCGGCGTGCCGGCGATCCTGATTTTCTGGCCGCTGCGCTGAGGGTTCAGCCCCTCCCAACCACCCCTTGCGGAACACATCGCGAACGATTATCGTTTGTTCATGGTTTGTTTATCGATTCGCCACAGGGTGGTGCGCCCGACAAAGGGCGAATCGGCAGAGCGCCGTAGTTGGCGGTGCGGGCCCAGCGTGCGTGGGCGGAGAGGAACATTATGCTGACGAAGAAGCAGAGCGAACTCCTGCGCTTCATCAACGAACGGCTCAAGGAAGCCGGCGTACCCCCGTCCTTCGATGAGATGAAGGATGCGCTCGACTTGCGTTCCAAGTCGGGCATCCATCGTCTCATCATGGCGCTGGAGGAGCGTGGCTTCATCCGCCGCCTGCCCAATCGCGCCCGCGCGCTTGAAGTGCTGAAACTGCCGGAAGCTTCCGTGCCGGCCGGCCCGCGTGGCGGTCGCTTCTCGCCGGCGGTGATCGAAGGCAATCTCGGCAAGGTCCGGGCACCCGTTACACCCGTTTCCGATGATTTCGTGCCGCCGATTTCGATCCCCGTCATGGGCCGCATTGCCGCCGGCACGCCGATCTCTGCGATCCAGTCGCGCAGCCACACCATTTCCGTACCGCCGGATTTCCTCGCCTCGGGCGATCACTTCGCTCTGGAAGTGCGCGGCGACTCGATGATCGAGGCCGGCATTCTCGACACCGATACGGTGATCATCCGCAAGCAGGACACGGCCGATTCCGGCGACATCGTCGTGGCTTTGATCGACGACGAGGAAGCGACGTTGAAGCGGCTGCGCCGGCGCGGCGCTTCGATCGCGCTCGAAGCGGCCAATCCGGCCTATGAAACCCGGATTTTCGGACCCGACCGCGTCCGCATCCAAGGCAAGCTCGTCAGCCTGCTCCGCCGCTACTGAACCACCGGTTCATTGCGGCTCATAGGTCTCCTCTTGAGGGGATGAGGAAGCCGCGACAGGCGGATCGTTCTGCACGAGAATGCGCGGCGCAGGCGACCATGGCCGGTCGAGCTGTGGTGCGCGGGCACTGCGCAAGGATGCGGTGCCCGTGGCGGAAAAACGGAATTCGCTGGCGCCATATTTCAACAGATGTTCGCCATCGACGATGAGCGATGGCCCTTTGCAGGTGCCGTTGAGCCACAAGCGCGTGACGACGATATCGGCACGCGAGCAATCCTCGGCGACATTGCGGGGATCGAGGATGAGGGCAATGACGCGCCCATCCCGCAACGTGCCCGTGCAACCGCCGACATCGCACAGACCATTGCCCTGCAAAGCGGGATCGCGCGCCGGGCGCGCATCGGCATCGGCCGTCAGCCATTGCGAAACGCCGAAGAAATTGCCGCGCGCATTGAGCACCGCGAGACGGCCATCGGCGGCGCGATAAGCCAGGGTGCCACCCTGCCGATCGATCATCAGATCAGGCCGTGCGCTCGTCAGCGCCAAAGCCGCGCCGGCCACGGCAAAAGGCACGCCCAACCAGCGCAGCGGCGTCTGCCACAGGGTGATCCACAACAGACCCAGCGTCATCAGCAGCAAAGCGCCCGCGCCAAAAGCCGGGATCATGCGCGTCGAGCCCGCCAGGCCCGCGACCCATTCGGCGACGATCATCATGCCGCTCACGCCCAGCCCCATGACCCACCAGCAGGGACCGTCGAGCCCAAAAGCCGAGGCGAGCAACCCCAGCGCCCCGAACGGCATGACGACAAATTCGACCAAGGGGATCGCCAAAACGTTGCCGACGAGCCCGTAGCTGGAAATCCTGTGGAAGTGAAAAGTTGCATAAGGGTCGGTAGCAAGAGAGGCGATCAAGGTCGTCACGACAGCGGCCCACACCATGAATCCTGCGCGGTTCAACAATCCCGGCGGCCCGTCGTGTTTCATGCCGAAGAAGCCGGCGGCGCCGCGCTTCTCGAATGCGGCGATCATTGCCGCCACCGCCGCAAACGACATCTGGAAGGACGGACCAAGCACGGTGACGGGCTCGCGCAGCATGACCACCAATGCCGCGATGGCAAGATTGCGCATGGAGAATGCCGGCCGGCCGAAGAGTACGGCACCGAGCATGATCAGCACCATGACCAGTGCCCGCTCTGTCGCCACTTCCGAGCCTGAGAAGACATCGTAGGCGACCGCGCCGACCATGGCGAAGCCTGCCGCCCACCGCTTGATCGGCTGGGTCAGCGCCATCGTCGGCGACAACGCCAGCAGCGCGCGCAAAATCCACAACATCAGCCCGGCCGCCAGCACCATGTGCAAGCCGGAGATCGAGACGACGTGATAGATGCCCGCCGCCCGCAGTGCCTCGTTGGTGGCCTCCGGGATCAATCCTCGTTTGCCGGTGACGAGAGCCGCGGCGACGGCGCCATTGGCGCCGCCGATGGCCGTAGCGATCCGCTCGGTGAGCGCATTGCGGCCGCGATCCACCCAAGCGTTGAAGCTCGCCATCCACGGCACGTCGAGCGCCGCCACCGGCACTGGCCGTGATACCCCGTTGCCGACCGCGCCGATCCGCTGGAACCAGGCGTCGCGGGCAAAGTCGTAGCCGCCCGGCTCGGAAGCCCGGGGCGGCGGCAGGAGCCGCGCGGTCAGGCCGATGGAGGCGCCGGAGGTAAAATCCGGCCGGCCGCGTACAATGACGCGCACCCGCTGCGGCCGTGCCGCCTCGGCCAGGCCTTCGGCGCTCGCCAGGCGCAGCACCAGCCGCGCCGAGCCCTCGCGCAGATCCATGGTTTCGACGAAGCCCGTGACTTTGCCGTTCCAGGGCCGTTCGATCACCGGAGCCGCCACCCAGAGCGTGCGCAGCGCCGCGACCGAGAAGCCGGCGAAGAGAAAGGCCAGAGCCACGGCGGCCCGATAAGCCGCCAGACGCTCCCGCCGCAGCGCCAATGCCGCAAGGCCCATGCAAACCAAGGTGGCGAAAAGCGGCGCCGGCAGCCAAGGTTCCCGCTCGGCGGCGAAATAGAGCACGACGCCGGCTCCGAAAGCCACGGCGGCCCACGGAAACAGCCGCCGCCCAGCCACTTCCTCGGCGAACCAGGCAGCGAGCCGTGTCGACAGCCAAGCTGGGCGCGACGCGATGCGACCGGCGCGCGCGCCGGTCGTCTCCGCAATGGCGATGGCGCCAGCCCTCGGCATCTCGTCTCAGCCCCTGTCCCCAATGCCTTTCCCCGGACCATTGCACAGTTTAAACGCCCCGCCGTCTACCTCCTGCCGCAAGTTGTGTGATAGATGCCCGGCATTTAGCGGCGGACGAGATGTCCGCAGCGTCCGATCAGAAGCATACGAGTACAGCCATGTCCGATCCCGTCGTCACCCGGTTCGCCCCCTCCCCGACCGGCTTCCTCCATATCGGCGGAGCGCGTACGGCTTTGTTCAATTGGCTCTATGCGCGCCATTTCGGCGGCAAGATGCTGCTGCGGATCGAGGACACGGATCGCGAACGTTCGACCGAGGCCGCCATCACGGCGATTATCGATGGCCTGTCCTGGCTCGGCCTCTCCTGGGACGGCGACGTGATCTATCAGTTCGCCCGCGCCAACCGCCACGCCGAAGTGGCGCACCAGCTCCTGCGCGAGGGCAAAGCCTACAAATGCTTCGCCACCCAGCAAGAACTCGAGGAGATGCGCGAGAAGGCGCGCGCCGAGAAGCGCCAGACCCGCTACGATGGCCGCTGGCGCGATCGTGCGGCTGGTGATGTCGCGGCCATGGAAGCGGCCGGCGTCAAGCCGGTGATCCGCCTGAAGGCGCCGACCGAGGGCGATACCGTCATCGACGACAAAGTGCAGGGCAAGGTGGTCTTCCCCAACAAGGATCTCGACGATCTGGTGTTGCTGCGCTCCGACGGCACGCCGACCTATATGCTGGCTGTCGTTGTCGATGATCACGATGCGGGCGTAACCCACGTGATCCGCGGCGACGATCATCTCACCAATGCGGCGCGGCAGGCGCATATCTATCAGGCCATGGGCTGGCAGACGCCGATCTTCGCGCACATCCCGCTGATCCATGGGCCGGACGGCGCCAAATTGTCGAAGCGGCACGGTGCGCTTGGCGTCGATGCCTATCGTGCCATGGGTTATCTGCCGACGGCGCTGCGCAATTATCTCGTGCGCCTCGGCTGGAGCCATGGCGACCAGGAAATTTTCTCGACCGACGAAATGATCCAGACTTTCGACCTGCCGCAGATCGGTCGATCGCCGGCCCGTTTCGACTATGCTAAGCTGGAAAATCTCAACGGCCACTATCTGCGTGCCATGCCCGATGCGGAATTGCTCGACACGCTGATCACCACTCTGCCTTTCCTCAAGGACGGTCCGGCGCTGGCCGCGCGTCTCGATGCGCCGCTGCGCGCCCGCTTGCTGGCCGCCATGCCCGGCCTGAAGGAGCGCGCCAAGACGCTCAACGATCTGATCGACGGCGGCGGCTTCCTGTTCGCGCAGCGCCCGCTGGCGACTGATGAGAAAGCGACCGTCGCCCTGGAGAATGGCGGACGCGCGCATCTTGCCGCACTGACGCCGCGCCTTGCACAAGCCAGCGAATGGACGGCACAGGCGACAGAAGCGATCGTGCGCGCCTATGCGGAAGAAACCGGCGCGAAGCTCGGCCAGATCGCGCAACCCCTGCGCGCGGCGCTCACCGGACGGCTGACATCGCCCGGCATTTTCGAGGTTCTGGTGGTGCTGGGACGCGAGGAAGCGCTCGGCCGCCTCGATGATCAGGCACGTCTGGCAGCGCTCAACTAGAGCAAATTGCGTTTCGACCGAAACGCAATTTTGTCCAGGATCTTGGTTCTGCCGGGTCTTTGTCGCGTTTGACCAAAGTCAAACCGCGAAACGCGATATGGCACGATCGCCTCAAAATAAGGCAGTGCTTCGCGCCGGCTAAACCGTCCGGTGCAAAGCGGGCCATTCACATTGGCGATAACAGCCATTCGGCAGCCTAGGTCGAGCCGTTTTAAACTGTAATATATCGCTGCTTTTATTGAATTTTCTGACTGTGCGGCGCCATCTTTTGGTCAGACTTGAATGCTGCCCGCCGATGCGTTAGCACACGCCCGGTTGTGGAAAACCTTCCCTCACGCTGGCGCCCTATTCCGGGCCTCCGGCACACATCATGAAGGCCGTAAATATGAGCAAGACCGCGACGATCACAATCGGCAATAATACCTATGATATGCCCATGCGCGGCGGCACTGAGGGACCGGAAGTCGTCGACATCGCCAAGCTCTACGGACAGGCTAACGTCTTCACGTACGATCCGGGTTTCATGTCGACCGCGAGCTGCGAGTCGAAGATCACCTATATCGATGGCGACGCCGGCATTCTGCGGTATCGTGGCTATCCGATCGAACAGCTTGCCGAACATGGCGACTTCCTCGAGACCTGCTACCTGCTGCTGTACGGGGAACTGCCGACCGCGGCGCAGAAATCCGATTTCGACTATCGCGTGACGCGCCACACGATGGTGCATGAACAGATGTCGCGTTTCTTCTCCGGCTTCCGCCGCGATGCGCATCCGATGGCCGTCATGGTCGGCACCGTCGGTGCGATGGCCGCCTTCTATCCGGACTCCGCTGACATCACCGATCCGCATCAGCGCATGATCGCTTCGATGCGTCTGGTCGCCAAGATCCCGACGATCGCGGCTATGGCCTATAAATATTCGATCGGCCAGCCGTTTGTGTTCCCGAAGAACGACCTCGATTACACGTCGAACTTCCTGCACATGTGCTACGCCGTTCCATGCGAGGACTACAAGGTCAACCCGATCATCGCGCGCGCCCTAGACCGCATCTTCATCCTGCATGCGGACCACGAGCAGAACGCTTCGACCTCGACGGTGCGTCTCGCCGGCTCTTCGGGCGCCAATCCGTTCGCCTGTATCGCCGCCGGCATCGCCTGCCTGTGGGGCCCGGCGCACGGTGGCGCCAACGAAGCGGCGCTGGCCATGCTCGCCGAAATCGGCACGGTCGATAAGATCCCCGAATTCGTGCAGCGCGTGAAGGACAAGAAGGACCACACCCGCCTGATGGGCTTCGGTCATCGCGTCTACAAGAACTACGATCCGCGCGCCAAGATCATGCAGAAGACCTGCCATGAAGTGCTGCGCGAACTCGGCATTAAGGACGACCCGCTGCTCGACGTCGCTATGGAACTCGAGCGCATCGCGCTCAGCGACGAATATTTCATCGAGCGCAAGCTCTATCCGAACGTCGACTTCTATTCGGGCATCACCCTGAAGGCGATGGGCTTCCCGGTGTCGATGTTCACCGTGCTCTTCGCCGTCGCCCGTACGGTGGGCTGGGTCGCCCAGTGGAAGGAAATGATCGAGGATCCGAGCTCCAAGATCGGCCGTCCGCGCCAGCTCTACACCGGCGCCGCCAAGCGCGACTACACGCCGATCGGCAAGCGCTGATCGCAGCCATCCCAACGGATCAGGGCCGCCCCCAAGGCGGCCCTTTTCTTTTGCGCCTGATACGACGATGCTGCCGGCAACGAGAGGAACGCACGAGGACATCATGCCGACGGATCATGCCGGGCAGCTCATCGATTTTGCCTTGCACTTCGCCTTGCAACAGGCCAGCGATAGCGCTCGCGATCGCGCCCGTCTGCTCGTCCTCGACACCTGCGGCGCCATGCTCGCAGCCGTGCCGCACCCGATCGGCCGGATCGCACATGACCAGGCATTGCGCACGCGAGCGCTCAACGAATCCAGTCTCGCTGGCGGCGACGTTCGTGTCGGCATGCTGGAAGCCGCGCAGGCCAATGGCATTCTCGCCAATGCGGTGGATTTCGACGAAGGCAGCCATGTGGCGACAGTGGCATTGCCGGCAGCCCTTGCCATGGCCGAGAAAATGTCGCTCTCCGGCGCGGATTTCCTGGCTGCTTTCATCGTCGCTTTCGAGATCGCATCGCGCTTGCGCGAAGCGATCGCTCCGGCTCTTGGCCAACGCGGCCTCTGGCATATTGGCCATGTCGGGCCGCTGGCGGCCGCGCTTTGCGGTGCGCGCCTGCTCGCACTCGACGCAGGCAGAGCCCGCATGGCGCTCAGCATCGCTACGGCTTCAAGCAGCGGTTATCGCCGCCATCTCGGCACGATGACGAAGGCACTCCACTCCGGCCACGCGGCGCGCTCCGGCCTCGAAGCGGCGCTTCTGGCGCGTGACGGCTTTACCGCCGATGCCGACATGTTCGACGCTGAAGACGGCTGGCTTGCATCCCTAACGACGGCACCGGCGCATGGTGCCCTTCAAGATTTGCTGAAAAGCCCGCTCATTCTCGACCAGCCGACGAAGATCAAGGTGATGCCGGTGTGCACGCCGATCGCGCCGGCGCTTGATGCCATCACGAGCTGCCTGCGCCGACACGACATCGCGGCTGCGGATATCGTGCGGCTGGCGACCGACTTGAAGCGCGGCTCGCTCGTCCGCGATCGGCCTGATGATCTCGACGCGGCGCCTTTCTCCGCCCGCTTTCTGATCGCGCTCGCCATCACGCACGGCGTCGCGCTCCACACGATCAGCGAAGAAGCACTGATCGATCCGGTGATCGTCGATCTCATGGGACGCATTGACGATGTACCCGGCATGAAATCGGTCCGCCTCACGCTGGCGAACGGACGAGAGCTGGAAGAGCCGCTTGGCCCTGTCCGTCGCTTGACGACGCGCGACGAGATCACCGCGAAATTCCGCGTTTGCGCCGGCGCCGTCTGGTCGGAACCGCACATCGCGGCATTCATCGACAAAGCCTTGGCGATGGACACGCTGGCCGACATCAACCAGCTGTTCGCATCTTAAACGCTCGGCTTGCTCACGACATCGAGAATGGTCTGCGCGGCCGCTTCGCTCGGCCGCTGATGCCCCGGCAGTTGCATGGCCGCGGCCAAACGCTCCAATCCATCCAATTGCCGCTGACGTGACGGACCATCCTGCATGATGTCGGCAACGTCCATGGCGAGCGCCGTCGCGGTGGCGGCACTCTGGATCAGTTCCGGCATCAGGCGTTCGCCGAGAATGATGTTCGGCAGCGCGATATGATCGGTGGTGACGAGCTGGCGCGCGATCACTTCCTCGATCTTCGACACTTTGTAGGCGACAACCGTTGGAACTTGCGCCAGCGCCAGTTCCAAAGTGACGGTGCCAGAGGCCGCCAGCGCCGCGCGCGCACTGCGGAAGGCGGCGAATTTCTCCGCTTCGTCCATGACGACGCGCGGCGCGATCGGCCAGTTCGCCACCCCTGCCCGCACCATGGCCTCGACATGCGCCACCGTCGGCAGGACGATCTGCAGATCGGGCTTGTCGCGCGCGAGGAGATCGACGGTCTCGCCAAACAGTTTAAGCAGATTGCCGATTTCAGATCGCCGCGACCCCGGCAGAACGACCAGCACAGCCGGCGGTGCGGCCCTGCGGCGCACGTCATCGGCGGTCGGCAACAGATCATCCAGGCGCTCGATCAGCGGATGGCCGACGTAGGTGCAAGCCGGGCCGCCGAGGCGTTCATGCGCCTGCGGTTCGAACGGCAACAAAGCCAGCACATGATCGACATAGGCGCGCATCGCAGGCGCCCGCCCCGGCCGCCAGGCCCAGACGGTGGGGCTGACATAATCGACAATGGGCAAATGCGGCAGTGCCTTGCGCACGCGCCGTGCCACGCGATGGGTAAAGTCCGGGCTGTCGATGATGACGAGCACATCCGGCCGCGCCGCGATGACCGCCTTCGCCGTTTCATCGATGCGCCGCAGCAGCGTCGGCAGATGCGCGATCACGGGCAAAAAGCCCATCACGGCGATGTCGGCCATCGGAAAGAGGCTCGGCAAGCCGGCCTTGCTCATGGCAAAGCCACCGACACCTTGAAAGGTCGTGCCTGGATTGAGGCGCGCCAGCGCGCGGATGAGCTCGGCGCCGAGCATATCGCCGGACTGCTCGCCGGCGATCATGAACACATCGAGCGGCCGCGCCGCCAAGCTCTAAGCCTCGCCGTTGGTCGACAGGCGCGGCATGCAGATCGAGCGGTCGCCACCGTCGCGAATGAAATCGAGGATTTCGTGCACCTGCGGATGGCTGGCGAATTCCGCCGCCACATCCTCGACCCGCTCCTTCAACGTGCCTTCGGCCGCGAACAGCAGGCGATAGGCGCGCCTCAGATCGTGAATTTCCTCGCGCGAGAAACCGCGCCGCCGCAGGCCGACCAGATTGAGGCCAGCGAGATAAGCGCGATTGCCCATGGCCAGGCCATAAGGAATGAGATCGTTCTCGACGCCGGACAGACCGCCGACGAACGCATGCGAGCCGATGCGCGAGAACTGAATGATCGCCGCGCCACCGCCGCAGATCACGAAATCGCCCATGCGTACGTGGCCGGCCAGCATGACGTTGTTCGACAGGACGATCGAACTGCCGAGCCGGCAGTCATGGCCCACATGCGAATTGGCGAGGAACGCGCATTTGTCGCCGATAACCGTTTCCATCCCGCCGCCCTTGGTGCCGGGATTCATCGTTACGCCTTCGCGGATCAGGCAATCGCTGCCGATGGTCAGCGTCGAGGGCTCGCCTTCGTATTTGAGATCCTGCGGCTGATGGCCGATGGAAGCAAAGGGGAACAGGCGCGTGCGTGCGCCGATCTTGGTACGGCCGTGGACGACCACGTGGGAGACGAGTTCGACACCATCGCCCAGTTCGACATTCGGCCCGACGTGGCAGAAGGGGCCGACGCGCACGTCCGCGCCAAGCTTTGCACCATCTTCAACGACGGCGCTCGGATGAATTTTCATTCGTCGTCGTCCTGCCCATCAGCAACCATCATGGCGCCGAGTTCGGCCTCACAGACGACCTGACCATCGACCTTTGCTTCGCCGCGATACCACCACATGTTGCGGCGGCGATTGAGCTTCTTCATGTGGAATTCGACGCGGTCGCCCGGAACGACCGGCTTGCGGAACTTCACCTTGTCGATCGTCATGAAATAGACGATGCGCGGGCGCTTCGACTTCGACGCCTGCACGCACAAGGCACCGGCCGTCTGCGCCATGCCTTCGACCAGCAACACGCCAGGCATGATCGGCTTGCCGGGGAAATGGCCCTGGAACTGCGGCTCGTTGATCGTGATGTTCTTGATGCCGATGCAGGATTCATCGGCATTGCAGTCGATGATGCGGTCAACCAGCAGGAATGGATAACGGTGCGGCAGAAAATCCAGCAGTTTCTGGATATCAACTGTCGTTAGTTCGGTCATGACCGGCTGATCCATCTTTCCTTGTCCTGGCTGTTCGTTCACGTTGTCCGGACTTCTTTCGAATTGGCTTTATGCGTGATCTCGGAATTGTCTCTTTAGGAATTGTCCTGGCCAGCGCCCGCCCGTTCGCGCGACTGGGCCACGAGGCGGTCCAGCTCCAAGCGGGCGCGCCATGTCTCCCTGATCGGCCGCGCCGGCGAACCGCCCCACTTCTGCCCCGCTGGCACGTCGTTGGCAACGCCGGATTGCGCCGCGATCTGCGCGCCCATCCCGATTTTCAGATGTCCTGTGACGCCGGCTTGCCCTCCGAGCGCAACGAAGTCGCCAAGCTCGGTGGAGCCGGAGATGCCCACCTGTGAAACGATGATGCAATGGCGGCCGACCACCACGTTGTGGGCGATCTGCACCAGGTTATCGATCTTGGTGCCCTCGCCGATGATCGTATCGCGGTTGGCGCCGCGATCGATCGTCGTATTGGCGCCGATCTCCACGTCATTTTGAATGATCACCCGGCCGATCTGCGGCACCTTCTGGTGCCCCCGGGGGCCCATGGCAAAGCCAAAGCCGTCCTGGCCGATCCGCACGCCGCCATGCACCAGCACCCGATCGCCGATCAACGCATAAAGGACGCTGGCGCCAGGGCCAATGGAGCAATCGCGGCCGATGCAGACATCCGGCCCGATCACCGCATTGGCGGCGATATGGGTGCCGGCTCCGATCTGGCAGCGAGGCCCCACCACTGCGCCAGGATCGACGGTGACGCCATTCTCAAGCCTGGCCTCAGCATGGACATGGGCGGCCGGCGATACGCCCGTGCCGCCAAAGAGAGCCAACGGCCGGTTCGCGCTCGGATAAAGCTTGGAGACCACCGCGGCAAAGGCGCGATAGGGATCGGCCGTCACCAGGGCCACCGTGCCCGCCGGGACGCCCGCCGCATATTTGGCCCCGATCAAACAGGCCGCGGCGCGGGTGGCGGCAAGCTGGTCGGCATATTTGGGGTTATCGAGAAAAACGAGCGCACCGGGGCGGCCCTGGTCCAGCGGAGCGACACTGGTGATGGCGACCGAAAGGTCGCTGCCGTCAGCCGCCCGCGCCCCGGTCCATTCCACGATCTCGCCAAGCGTCGGCGCGGCGGCGCGGGGAAAAAACACTGGATCGCTCATCGAAAAACCCGAAATCCTCGAATCCGGCAGGCTGAGCCGCCAAATTCAAAACAGGCAGCGGCATCGCATGCCACCGCCTGTCCTGCAAGTGCAAGTGGGAGGGGGCCGAACAGCTTGTCCGTTCGGCCGCTCTATAGCGCCTTGCGGTTTGATGGTCTCATCAAACGCCAGAAAGACGCGTCAAAACAAAGCCCCTGGGGGAAAATCGCGTTTCTAGCGAAACGCGATTTACTTCAGAGCCTTAGAAGGTGCCGCCGCCGGAGAAGCGGAAGTACTGGGTAACGTCGCCGCCGCGATAGACGCCGCCGATGTACTCGCTCTTCACGCGTGCAAACGGAATGGCGTAGTCGAAGCGGATCGGACCGAGCGGCGATTGCCAGATCAAGCTGGCGCCGACCGATGCGCGGATCTTACGATCGTCGCGAATGTTCATGCAGTTCGACTGGGTGTAGGCAACGCCCGTGGTCGTGAACAACGTCGGCTGGCACGGCGTGTTGGCCGGCAGGCCGAGCGCCGAGTTGAAGACCGTCTTGCCCTCGTAGCCAAACAGCGTACCGGCGTCGGCGAACAAGGCGCCGCGCATGCCCACTTCCTTCGGCAGGCCCCAGATCGGGAACTGCACTTCGGCGGTGGCGCCGAAATAGGTGGTGCCGCCGAGGCCGGCCGAACGGTTGTCGATACCCGGCGAGGAGTCACGCGGACCGATACCACCCGGGGCGAAGCCACGGACCAAGCTCGGGCCGAGGTTGAAGTTGTCGAGCAGATTGACCTTCTGGCCACCGATGCCGGCGATGTTACCTGCCTGCAACTTCACGAAGCCGACGACGTCGTCGTAGATCGGATAGTAGTAGCGCAGTTCGCCGGTGGTGCGCAGGAAGCGCGCGTTACCGCCGAGGCCCGCGACGTCCTGCTTGAATTCAGCATAGAGGCCGGCGGTCGGGTTCTTGACGTTGTCGAGCGAGTTATAGATCAGCGAATAACCCGGCATCGAGATCAGGCGGCTCTTCAGAGCGGCATCCTTCATCGCCACCGACGCTTCACCGTTGGACACGCAGGTCAGATAGGTGCCCGGCGGCGGGATGTTGTTGGTGCCGTTGAAACCAGACACGCCGTTCCAGCCCGGCGTATAGCCCGGGATCGGGAACTGACAGTCGTTGTAAGGACGCTGCAGCGTGTTCGGGATGCTGATGCTGGTGGTGTACAGCGAGTAACGCAGACCAACCGAGAACTCGTCGGTGATCGGCAGACCCAGGCGCAGCGCGCCACCGGTCGTGCGGCTCTCGTAGACCGAGTAAATCGAGTTCAGCGTCTGCTTATGATAGAGGTCGAAGCCCGCCGACATCCGGTAGCCCATGAAATAGGGCTCGGTGAAGGAGAAGTCGATGCCACGGGTACGCTGGCCGAGGGTCAGCGCGACGCGGACGAACTGGCCGCGACCCTGGAAGTTGGATTCCGACACCGACACTTCGCCGATGATACCGTCAGTGGTCGAGTAACCACCCGAGATACCGAACGAGCCGGTGGGCTGATCTTCAACATCGACGACGACGATCACGCGGTCAGGCGAAGAGCCCGGCTCGTTGGTGATGCGCACCTTCTTGAAGAAGCCAAGATTGTTGAGGCGACGCTCGGCGCGTTCGACGAGCACGCGGTTATAGGCATCGCCTTCACCGATATCGAACTCGCGGCGAATCACGTAGTCGCGCGTGCGGGTATTGCCGCGCACGACGATGCGCTCGATGTAGACGCGCGGGCCTTCCTCGATGACGAAGTTCAGCGCGATGGTCTGGGCAGCCGGATTGCGGTCACCCTGCGGACGCGCCGACGAGAAAGCGTAGCCCTTGCGCGAAACTTCGCGCGTCAGATTCTCAACCGACTTCTCAACCAGATCGCCATTGTAGACGTCGCCCGGCGACAGCCGCACCTGACGGCGCAGCGCATCCGGATCGACATCGGCGATGCGCGAGTCAACGTTCACTGAGCTGACGCGATATTGCGCGCCTTCGTCGACGGTGACGGTGATGACCCAGCCTTCGCGGGCTTCATCATAGCGGGCGTCGTTGCCGACGATGCGGAAATCGGCATAGCCGTTCTTCAAATAGAAGCGGCGAATGACTTCGAGATCCGACGAAATCTTATCCGGATCATAGACGTCGGTGTTCTTGAAGAACGACAGCCAGTTCATTTCCGTCGTCTGCATCAGGTTACGCAGACGGTAGCCGGAATAGGCCTGGTTGCCGACGAAAACGATGTCGCGAACGCCGGTCTTGCCACCCTCGTTGATGGTGAAGACAACGTCGATGCGGCCGTTCGGCAGGGCGACAGTGCGCGACGAAACCTGGGCGGCGCCACGACCGGCGCGACGATAGAGGTCCTTGATGCGCTCGATGTCAGCCTGGACGGTGGCGGGGTTATAGGCGCCACGGGATTTGGTCTGAATTTCGGGGAGGAGCTGCTCGCTCTTGACCTTGCTGTTTCCTTCGAAGGCAACGCGATTGATGACGTTGTTTTCGACCACGGAAACGACGAGACGGCCACCCTCGTGGCGGACCTTCACGTCGGAGAACAGGCCGGTAGCGTAAAGGTCCTTCACGCCCTGATTGATGCGGCCCTGGTCGGTGCCACCAAAATAGGAACGAATGGTCTCGGCATCGACACGCTGGCTGCCTTGAACCACGATCTGCTGGGCTTGGGCCGGAACGCTGACGGAGACAGCAACCGGAACCCCTACCGCGAGAGCAAAGGCCAACCGGTAGAGATAAGCTCTAATGAACCGCATCTTTGAATAGTTCCCCGTCAAAACCCATACGCCTTAAGGCGCTCTGCAATCCGGCTTGCCCCACCGGTATGGTAAACGCCCTGTTAATACGCTTACGCTACAGTATGCCCATCACGGCCATAGGTTCTACAAGGTTTACACTTTCGTGCAAATGCGAAATTCCTGATTTTTGCGGTTTTCAGAGACATAGTGGCACTCACGACACGATTTACGGTAAGCAATCACTTAACCGCCGCCACTGCCCAGCCAACTGGCTAGTTTTGGGCCTACGTGCAGCAGATCGTTCATGGTCGCAAACAACATCAGCGCCATGACAAGACCAAGACCGACACGGAATCCCCACTCCTGTTTCTGCTCGCTCATCGGGCGGCCCTTCACCGCTTCGATGGCGTAATAGAGCAGATGACCGCCGTCGAGCATCGGAATCGGCATCAAATTCAGCAAACCGATGGAGATCGACAGAATCGCGGCCAGATTGAGCAGCGCACCAAAGCTGACTTTGGCAACGACGCCAGAGATTTCAGCGATGCGAATGGGGCCGGAAATCTGTTCCGTCGATTCGCGCCCGACGAATACGCCGCCGATGAACGAAACCGTGCGCTCGATGATGAAGCCCGTTTCGTGGACCGACATGACGGTGGCCTGCGGCAAGCTGAACTGCTGCACACGCCAGTTTTCGGACTTGGTCACCGCCTCGACACCGATGGATCCAACCCGATTCTTGCCGAACGGCGTCGAAAGGTCCCGTAGGCGCGGCGTAACTGTCAAGTTGACGTCTTTATTTCCACGCTGGACGACGAAGGCGAGTGGAACGTCCGGAGAAATTTGGACGATTCGCTGCATCTCGCCCCAATACTCAATCGGCTGACCGTTGACGGACACGATCAGATCGCCGGGCTGGATGCCCGCCGCCTCGGCGGCTTGGCCCGGCTGAACCCGGTTGATCTGGGCTAGAAAATCGCCCCGTCCCTGCAGCCAGAAGCTGCCGGTGAAAATCACCAAGCCGAGTAGAAAACTGGCGGCCGGTCCGGCAAAGACAATGGCCGCACGCTTCCACACCGGCTGGGCGAAAAAGCTGATCTTTCGCTCCTCCGGCGGCATGGTCGCCTGGAGTTCGTTCGACCCCATGCTGGCGCCGTTGGGATCGCCATGGAATTTCACATAGCCGCCAAGGGGAATCCACGAGAAGCGCCAGCGGGTGCCCTTCTTGTCGGTGAAGGCGACGATCTCGCGGCCAAAGCCGATGGAGAAGACATCCGCCTTCACGCCGCACCAGCGACCGACCAGAAAATGGCCAAGCTCATGGAAAAAGACGACGATGGTGAGGACGAACAAGAACGGAACGAGATAACTCGCCATACCCCACAGATACTGCACTAACGCCATGCCGGTTCGCCTCCAGCCGGAGCCGCCATGCTTCAGGGGCGGTCGGCCGCGTGGTTAATAAATCCTTACTATGGCGGCACTTTGCCGAACTGCGGTCACGGCGCCAAGAGGATCCGGCATCTTTCTCTGGAAATATGGTCAACGGCGAGGGCCTCATCGATCGTCGAAGGCTCGCGCGCCTCGCCCGCCGCGACCGCTTGATCGCAGATTTTCGCAACGATTCGAGCAATTTCCTGGAAACCGATGCGCCGCCCCAGGAACAGATCCACCGCCACTTCATTGGCGGCATTGAGCACCGTCGGCAGCCCCTGCCCGTGGCGCAAGGCATCGATGGCGACGGCCAAGGCCGGAAATTTCTCGAGATCGGGACGCTCGAAGGTCAGGCTGCCGATTTCGGCCAGATCGAGCCTGCGGGTCCGCGTCGTCATGCGGGCCGGAAAGCCCAGGCAGTGCGCGATCGGCACAGCCATGTCCGGCTGGCCGAGACCCGCCGTGACCGCGCCATCGGCGAAGGCAACGAGACCATGGACGATCGATTGCGGGTGGACGAGCACGTCCAGGCGCTCGGCCTCAACACCGAACAGATAATGCGCCTCGATCAGTTCGAGACCCTTATTCATCAAGCCGGCAGAATCGATCGTCACTTTCGGGCCCATCGCCCAATTGGGATGGGCGAGTGCCTGTTCAGGCGTTGCCGCCGCGATTTGCTCGCGCGACCAATTGCGGAACGGCCCGCCGGACGCCGTCAGAATCATTTTCTCGATGGTCGCGGGATCGGCACCACCCAGAGCCTGGAAGATCGCGTTGTGCTCGCTGTCCATCGGCAACACGTCGCCATTGGCGCGCTGCACCGTGCGCATGAAGGGCGCGCCGGCACAGACGAGACATTCCTTGTTGGCCAGCGCGATGGTGCGACCGGCCAAAGCCGCCGCATGGGTGGGACGCACGCCGGCGGTGCCAGCGATGCCGGCGACAACGAGATCGGACGGCAAGGCCGCCGCCTCGCACATAGCATCGACGCCCGCCGAGACACTGATCCCCGTGCCCGACAGGGCATCACGTAAAGCCTCATAGCGATCGGCACGCGCGATGACGGCGCGCTGCGCTTTCAGCGCGACCGCCATTTCAGCGAGTGCCGCCACATCCTGACCGCCGACAACAGCTTCGACGACGAACTGATCAGGGGCTTCCAAGATCACATCGCGCGTCGTGCGGCCGATCGAACCGGTGGCGCCGAGAATAACAAGCCGCCGTGGCGCCGTTTGCGCCGTTGCCGCGGGAGTTGAGAAAGCGTTCGCAGATCGCATCACAGACCGCTCACCACCAGACCAGCAAGCCACGCGCCGGCGCATAGAAACCATTGCGGGCAAGACCGATGATCGCCGCCAGAGTGACAGCCACGATGAAACCGTCAAGCCGATCCATCGCGCCGCCATGACCAGGAATGAGCTGGCTCGAATCCTTGACGCCGAAATGCCGCTTCATGCCGGATTCAAACAGGTCGCCGCCCTGCGCCGCGAGCCCCGCCAGAATGCCGACCAGAAACACCGGCAGTAGATTGATCTCGCCCGCCGTGCGCCAATATTGCACGACGCTGACACCGAGGCCCGCGCCGCAGATCACGCCGCAGATCAGGCCCGACCATGTCTTGCCTGGCGAAATGCGCGGCCACAGTTTCGGGCCACCGATCAGACGGCCGCCGAAATAGGCCATCACATCGGTGCCCCACACCACGGCAAAGGCCCACAAGATCGATGTCAGTCCTTCAAAGAAAGACGAACGCAACACGCACACCGAAATGACGAGGGCGCCGGCATAAATGAGGCCAGGCCCGGCCCACAGCGCTTTCTCGCGTCCGGCCAGAAGAGCAACGACGACGGCGCCGACGATGATGACGAGAACGGCGACGTCGGCCCGCAACGTGAGCGAGAGCTGTGCGGCGACCGCCAGCGCCAGCCCGCCAACGATGAGCCGATAGCGCTCCTGCGCACCGCCGACCATGCGCTGCCATTCCCAGAAGACGGCGAAACCGGCGATCATCCAGAACAGCGCGAACAGATGTCCGCCGAGCCAAGCGCTGCCAAGCGCCAAAGCGACCATAACGATGGCCGACAAAAGGCGCGGTCCAAGATCGCGCAATGCACCCGTCTTTTGCGGTTCCGTCGGCGACACGTCTGATTGACCATCCGACACGATTACGCACCACTCAGGGCGATGCGGCCAGGCTCGTCGACGGCGGTCACGCCACCGAAGCGCCGCTCGCGGCCGGAATATTCACGCAGCGCCATTTCCAACGCCGCCTTGTCGAAATCCGGCCAATGCAGTGGCAGGAAAACGAATTCCGCGTAAGCGGCCTGCCACAGCAAAAAGTTCGACAGACGCTGTTCGCCCGACGTGCGGATGATGAGATCGGGATCGGGAATGCCCGATGTGTCGAGTTCGGCATCGAGCGCATTGGCATCGATGGACGACACATCGATCTCGCCACGCAAAGCGCGCTGGGCGAGACGTTGCGCCGCCGCCGCGATCTCCTGACGGCTGCCATAGTTGAAGGCCACCACCAGCGTCATGTTGGTATTGTTCTTGGTCAGCTCTTCGGCTTCGAGCAGCAAAGCCCGGATGTCGCCGGCCAATTTGTCGCGCGAACCGATGACGCGGACGCGCACGCCGCTGCGATGCAGTTCGGCCAGATCGTTGCGGATGAAGCGTTTGAGAAGTCCCATCAGATCGGCCACTTCTTGCTGCGGCCGCGACCAATTCTCCGATGAGAAGGAATAGATGGTCACATAGGAAATTCCGAGATCGCCGGCGGCGCGGATCGTGCGGCGCAGCGCTTCGACACCACGACGATGGCCTTCGAAGCGCGGCAAGCCGCGCGAAGCAGCCCAGCGTCCATTGCCGTCCATGATGATGCCGATATGGCGCGGAATCCGAAGCACGTTGGCGGCCTTGCCGCCATCGCCCACTCCGGCTGTTTCGTTCCGCATTGCCTGCTCCGCGCTCATGGCGCCCCGACCGCCAGGGCTAAACCTGCATGATTTCCTTTTCCTTGGCCGCGAGAACCTGATCGACTTCGCCGACAGCCTTGTCGGTCGCCTTCTGCACTTCATTGGTGAAGCGCTTTTCGTCGTCCTCGCTGATCGCCTTGTCCTTCAACATTTTCTTGAGCTGATCGATACCATCGCGGCGGATGTGGCGCACGGCGATGCGCGCCTCTTCCGCATATTTATGGGCGATCTTGGCGAGCTCCTTGCGGCGCTGCTCGTTGAGCTCGGGAATGCGAATGCGCAACGTCTGTCCTTCGGTCGTCGGATTGAGACCGAGATTGGCATCGCGGACCGCTTTGTCGACGGCACCGACCATGCCCTTGTCCCAGACCTGCACGGCCAGCAAACGCGGCTCCGGCACCGACACGGTGGCTACCTGATTGAGCGGCATGCTTTGGCCATAGGCCACCACCTGCACCGGGTCGAGCAGGGCCGCCGAAGCGCGGCCGGTGCGCAGACCAGAATATTCGTGTTTCAGCGACTGGATTGAACTCTGCATCCGCCGCTGAAGATCAGCGATATCATATGCCATGATCTATTTCCGTCATCCCTTCGGGCCAGGGGCCCGCCACTACGCCTGTCCGCCGGAGCGGGTCTTTACGGCGCCACGAGCGTAAACTTGCCCTCACCGCGCAGGGCTTTGCTGATCGCCTCGGGTTCGGCGATCGAGAATACGATTATCGGAATTAGGTTCTCGCGGGCAAGCGCAAAGGCCGCCGTGTCCATGATGGCCAGATTCTTTGAAATGGCCTCATCCTGGCTCAATTTTTCGTAGCGGGTGGCGGTCTTGTCCTTCTTCGGGTCGGCCGAGTAGACCCCGTCGACCTGTGTCGCCTTCATGACCGCGTCGGCCGACAGCTCAGCGGCCCGGAGCACGGCGCCGGTATCGGTGGTGAAGAACGGGTTGCCGGTGCCGCCAGCCAAAACCGTCACCCGGCCCTTGCCGAGATGGTTCAGCGCCGCCTGGCGCGAATAGGGCTGGCAAACATAGGGCATTGGTACGGCCGACAGGGCACGGGCCGCATGTCCGGCCTTTTCGATGGCATGTTCGAGGGCCAGCGCGTTCATCACCGTCGCCAGCATGCCAATGGAATCAGCGCGGGCCCGGTCGATCCCCTTGTCGGCCCCCTGAATGCCCCGGAAGAAATTGCCGCCGCCCACGACGACGGCGATCTCGATGCCGGCATCGGCGGATTTGGCGAGGTCGCTGGCGATCCGCTCCAGGGTGAGCTGATCCAAGCCATGGCTGCTCGAGCCCATCAGGGCCTCGCCCGACAATTTCACCACGACACGTTTCAACGACCCCATTTTTACACCTCAACGCCAGCCAAATTTCGGCCAAACACTGTTCGCTAGCGCGATTCGAGGGTTGTATGCCAGTAGCCCGCGCCTATGTTCACTGGGAAATGGCCAAGCAGCCGGCCGATATCCGGACAAATGGATGTCGGCGATTGTCGGAACCTTCGAATTTTCAGAAAGGTTCTAAACTGGCCGGAAAGTTGCATCGGGTCTCTTTGTTTTTTGATTCAGATCAAATTCTGATGACAGAAACCTCGTCATAATACATAAGTGAACGTGCAAATTTTCGGGCCCGCCCAAAATGCTACAAAAGGAACTGGGAAAAGTGGCGTCTGTTAGCTCTCGTCCGACCCCTGGAGGGATTGGTTGTGTTCCGCGCATGGTCAGCGAAAAGCTGCGCAAGGCGGGACTTCGTCCGACTCGGCAACGCCTGGCCCTCGGCTGGCTGTTGTTCGGCAAGGGTGACCGTCACCTGACCGCCGAGCAGCTGTACGAGGAAGCCCGGGGCGCGCGCGTGAACATGTCGCTGGCGACCGTCTACAATACCCTGCGCCAGTTCACCGAAAGCGGCCTGCTGCGCGAAGTGGCCCTGTTCGGTTCCAAGGTTTGGTACGATACCAACACCGGCCCGCACTATCACTACTATGTCGAGGAGCAGGACGAACTGTTCGACATCCCCGACATGATGGTGCCCCAGCTCGCCGTTCCCGGCGCGCCGGAAGGCATGATCATCGCTGGCGTCGACGTGATCGTCCGCCTGAAGAAGGCCCCGACGGCCGCTTCCTGATCAAATCCAAGTTTCCTGAACGACAAACGGCCCCTTTCGGGGCCGTTTTCTTTTGCGTCTTGTATTGCGCCCTGCCCGTTATCGGCGTTCAAGGTTCGGCAGGAACCAGGCGACCACTCCGATCAGAGGCAGGAAGGCGCAAATCTGGAACACGAAGTTCAGGCTGGTGACGTCAGCCAGATGCCCCAGTGCCGCCGCGGCGATCCCCGACATGCCGAAGGAGAAGCCCAGGAACAGGCCCGACAGCATGCCCGTGCGACCGGGCACCAGTTCCAACGCATAGACGACGATCTGCGACATGGACGAAGCGGTGATGAAACCGATTAGCACCGTCAGCACCGCCGACCAGAAGAGGTTGGCGTAGGGCAGCATCAGGGTGAACGGCAGCGCGCCAAGGATCGAGAACCAGATGATGTATTTGCGTCCGAACCGATCCCCCAGCGGGCCACCGAGATAAACGCCCGACGCGGTCGCCGCCATGAACAGGAACAGATAGAGCTGCGAATCCCGCAAGCTGATCTGGAACTTGTCCATCAGGTAGAAGGTGTAGAACGTGTTGAGGCTCGAACTATAGAAGGCCTTCGAGAACATCAGCAGCAGAAGCAGCGTGATGATGGTGAAAACCTTGCTGCTGGTGAAGCCATGGACCGAACCACCGCCGGAACGGCGCTTCAACCCACCCTCGCGTTTGATGGCGGCCGCATACCAACGACCGACCCAGGCCAGAACCGCCATTGCCACGAGAGCCACGGCCGCGAACCAGACGATGCCACGCTGTCCAAGGGGAACGACGACGAAGGCCGCCAGCAGCGGGCCGGCCGCCTGGCCGAAATTGCCGCCGACCTGAAACGTCGCCTGAGCCGTGCCCATGCGGCCGCCAGCGGCCATGCGCACGACGCGCGAGCCTTCCGGATGGAAGATCGAGGAACCGATGCCCACCGTCGCCGCCGCGATCAACAAGGTCCAATAGGTGCCGGCGAAGGCCAACATGAGTAGACCGGCGAGGGTCGCGCCCATGCCCACCGCCAGCCCCCAGGGCGTCGGCCGCTTGTCGGTGTACATGCCGATAAACGGCTGCAGGATCGACGCCGTGATCTGAAACGCCAGAGCGATATAGCCGATCTGGGAGAAGTCGAGGCTGTAGGTGTCCTTCAGCATCGGAAAGACAGCGGACAGAAGCGATTGCAGGAGGTCGTTGAGGAAATGCGCGAAGCACATGATCCAGAGGACCGCGTGCACAGGCCCCACCGCATCAAGAGCGCCCGATGGCGCGGCCCCAACCTTGACTTCGGCATTGGCGCTCATGGCGGCATAGTCCTTGCTGATCTGTCTGAATGACCCTGAAAAGGCAAAAGGTGGCGTCGGGGACAACCCGTACGCCACCCTCCAACGGTGCCGGCAAAATAATTCAAGCGGCGGTTTACGGCAATCGCGAAGCCCGCGCCCCAGTCATGCACAAGAGGCATGCACCGGGGCAATGGACCTGGATCAACCCTTGCTCATGCTCGCGACTTCGGCCGCGAAATCGAGCTCTTCGCCCTTCTCGATGCCTTCGCCCAGCGCATAGCGCACGAAGCCCTTCAGGGCGACCGGCGCACCAGCGGCCTTGGCCGCTTCGTTGACGATCTGCGAGACGGTCTTGGCCGGATCATGGATGAAGGCCTGATCGACCAGCGTCACTTCCTTGTAATAGGTCTTGAGGCCGGACTCGACGATCTTCTCGAGCACATTGGCGGGCTTGCTGGCGTTCTTCTCGCGCAGCAGGTTCTTCTCACGCTCGACGGTTGCCGGATCGAGACCGCTTGCGTCCAGCGCCAGCGGCGAAGCGGCGGCGATGTGCATGGCGATCTTGCGGCCGAGGTCGGCGAGCGCCGCGGCATTGCCGGTCGATTCGAGGCCGACGATGACGCCGATCTTGCCCTGGCCTTCGCCAATCGCGTTGTGCACGTAATGGCCGATGACGCCCTGGGCAACCGAAACCTGGTCGGCGCGGCGCAGCGTCATGTTCTCGCCGATGGTGGCGATAGCGTTCGACAGCGCGTCGGCGACGGTGCCGCCACCCGGATAATGCTGATCGCGCAGCTTCTCCACCTCGACAATGCCCTTCTCCAGCGAGACGAGCGCGATCGTGCGGGCCAGCGCCTGGAACTCTTCGTTACGGGCAACGAAGTCGGTTTCGGAGTTCACTTCGACGACAACGCCCTGATGGCCATTGACGGCAACCGTGACGAGACCTTCAGCGGCGACGCGGCCAGACTTCTTGGCGGCCTTCGACAGACCCTTCTTGCGCAGCCAATCGATGGCGGCCTCGATGTCGCCGTTGGTTTCGTTGAGCGCCGTCTTGCAGTCCATCATGCCCGCGCCAGTCTTTTCGCGCAGGTCTTTCACCATCGCAGCGGTAATGTTCGCCATGAGCAATTTCCTTGCTGATTTCCTTCGGATCGGAACGTCTTCGCCTCAGCGTTCGGCTGAGGCGAAGGATTGAGCAACAATCGCGACGATTGAATGTCGCTCTTTGAAGTCAGTGCGAGCTGGCGCTCAGCCGGCAGCCAGCGTGCGGGCCTGCTCGACCCACTTATCGCGGGTGATGCGGCCGTTCAGCTTGAGATCGGCATCGACCTTGGTGACATCGGCGTCGGTCATCGCACCGATCTGCCAGTAGTGGAAAATGCCGCCGTCATTGAGCTTCTTGACCATCTGCGGGCCAACGCCCTGCAGCTTGGCAAGATCGTCCGGCGCGCCACGCGGCGCGGCGAGCAGTTCGAACGTCTCGGCCGGCAGTTCTTCCGCCTCGGCGGCCGGCGCCGGGATGTCCTGATCGACCGGGGCTTCCGAAGCACCGAGATCGACACCCGACGAGCCCTGGCTGCGCGAAATGCCGTCGATGGCGGCGCGGGCGATCAGATCGCAATAGAGCGCGATGGCGCGGCCCGCATCGTCATTGGCCGGTACCGGGAAGGCGATGCCATCGGGATCGCAATTGGTGTCCAGGATCGCGGCCACCGGAATGCCCAGGCGGTTGGCTTCCTTGATCGCCAGCTGTTCCTTGTTGGTGTCGATGACGAAGATCAAATCGGGCGTGCCGCCCATGTCCTTGATGCCACCCAGGGCCTTCTCAAGCTTGTCGCGCTCGCGCGACAGCATCAGGCGCTCTTTCTTGGTCAGGCCAACGGCGCCGGAGTTCAGCTCTTCGTCGACCTTGCGCAGGCGCTGGATCGAGCCGGAAATGGTCTTCCAGTTGGTCAGCATGCCGCCGAGCCAGCGGGAGTTGACGTAATACTGGGCCGAACGCTTGGCGGCATCGGCAATGGCATCGGACGCCTGGCGCTTGGTGCCGACGAGCAGAACGCGACCACCCTTGGAGACGGTGTCGGACACGGCCTTCAGAGCCTGGTGCAGCAGCGGCACGGTCTGGGCCAGATCGATGATGTGGATGTTGTTGCGGGCACCGAAAATGTAAGGACCCATTTTCGGGTTCCAGCGGTGCGACTGATGGCCGAAGTGGGCGCCGGCTTCGAGGAGCTGACGCATGGAAAAATCGGGCAATGACATAACTGTACTTCTCCGGTTGAACCTCAGCGGACAGCGGGCCGGAATTTCCGACCACCGGAGCGGCCCTTGGATCAGGGTCGCGATAGATCCGCCTGTGGAATGGCGCGCTGTTACCCGACCAGCGGCAAAAACGCAAGCCGAAAGCGCCCACCCCGTAAAATGTTCCTGTCCTCAAAGGGATAGGAACATCGGGTAACTTAATACCTGTTAGTTGATCAGGCGCAGGCTGCCGCTGCCAATTCCCGCTGAAATCTGCTGGAAGGCGCTGACCAGTCCGGTCGAGGAATTGGTGAAGAAGGCGCGTTTGGCATCGCCCGCACAATCGGTCAGCAATTGCTTGCCGGCCTCATCGATAGGGTCGGATTTGCCGGAGAACCCGACCGTATAGATCGTGATCCCTTGCGCCCGGGCATTGGCACAAGCTTCGCGTGTCAACTGGTCCATGGCCGCGCGCGCGGCGGTTTCCGAGGTGACGTTCTGATTGGCCGCCGACAGGCGCGTGTTGGCATTCTTATAATAGCCATAGGCCGAATAGCTCGACTTGTTGACCACGTTGGACGCCGAATTCCAGGTGTTCTCGCCGTCGGTCATCAGCACGATCACCTTCATATTATTGGAGGTAGCATAGGCTTTGCCGTCAGCGAAAGGCGTGTTCGGCGAGATCGTGTGCCAGCCCCACATGAAGCCCTGATGGATATTGGTCTGGCCGTTGGCTGCGAGTGCCGAGATCTTGGTCTGCAAGTTCGTCTTGCCGGTCTGCATACGCACCAGGGATGCGGAATTGCAATAACGGTTCGGCCCCTTACTTGACGAGTTGGAAACACTCGAAGAGCCGTTCGAATATTTGCACAAGCGCGACTGCTTCGTCGTTTCATCGGAGAGCGTCTCACCGCTCGGGCTCGACGTACACGCGCCACCATTGTCGTTGAGATAGCTGTTGTCGTAGCTGTTCGAATTGTTGATCGAACCGGTCGTCGTCGTCGTAACGTAACGCCCCTTCGACCAGTCGTAATAGGTCTGCGTGATGGTGCCGGTATATTGAGCATCCGGTTCATCGGGCGCCAACAAGGGCACGAAATAGCTGTCGGGCGTTCCCAGGACCGGTGCGGCGTCCGTGACATTATAGGGATAAGTCCGCGCTTCGACGCAGCCCGTCCAATCCCAGGACGAGCGGATCGCTTTCAACTTGGTGAACAAGCCGAACCGGCTGGAAGCGACAGATGAATCGCGCGCGAAAGCCGGACTGCGAAAGGATTCATCCGAGGCACCAGTCAGATCGAACCAGGCAGCGCCGGAATAGTCCGTCCCAATATTGACCGTGGGCGCGAAAGGCACCACCGACATCTTCATACCCGTCTTGAGCGGGCTCGTGTCGAACATATAGTCGACGAAGGAATTGGCCGCGGTTTGCATGGCGGAAAGTTTGGTCACGCCATCGCTGGTTTTATTGGTCATCGACCCAGTCGTGTCGAGCACGAGAGCGACTTCCACGGTGCCGACCCCATTGACGGTGCTGCAGGCGGAAGCGCGGATCATCACCGTATCGACATTCGCGATGCGCATCAGCGTGGTCGGCAGGGCCTTGCTTGCCTTGACGCAGATGGCATTGCCGGCCGCATTGAGCGCGGGATATCCGGCGTCGAGCGAAACGGAAGCATCATGGGTGAGCGCCGCCAAGTAGGTGGCTGCGCTTGTGGAGAGCGCGGGATCGCGCACGCCATTGGAATAATCCTGCATGGCTTTCAGGGCGACCGCGTCGACGGCGGTTTGCAGCACCGTGTTCGTCGTGATGGCGCGACCATAGTCGACCGCCACTGCCACGGTGAGCACGGCGACGGACGCACTCAAAGCGAAGGTGAGCGAAACCGAGCCACGCCGATGCGCCACGAAGCGGATCGCGCGACGAACGATAGACCGCTTCAGCCAAGCGGAGGAAAGGAAGTCCATACGGGTGAGCCCCAGCACAAACCCGAACGCGATACGCCGTTTCAGGTGGTCGGATTCATGGCTGATCAACCATCAAGCGAACCTGAAAATCGCCATTCAAGTTTGAATGAAAAGGCCGCATATCCCTGAAAACAGCTGAGGTTCAGCCGTTACTCTTATCCACGTACGACGTAATTACCGGGATACGGTTGGCGAAAAATCGCGACTTCCGCCCATTTTCGGAGGGGATTGGCCTGCCCACAGGGTCTGTATGGCTATTTTAATGATGAATGCGAATTCGTGGGAACTTTCCATGCGTTACTGGGGAAAAGCCGAAAATAGGCTGAAGAAATTCTCTTGGCGTCCATGATCCCTTAAGATGTCGGCGTGAACGACAACAAAGGGGGGAACGCCATGAGAAGCACGCGCTGGCGCGCGGCTGCAGCCGCCATTATTGCATTCGCCGCGATCGCAACCACCGCCCAGGCCCAGGACTATCCGACGCGCCCCATCAAGGCCGTCGTCTCCTATACGGCCGGCAGCGGCGCCGACATTCTCGCCCGCTATTTTACCGAGGAATTGGCGAGGCTGATCGGCCAGCCGGTGGTCGTCGAGAACCGGCCCGGCGCGGGCGGCAATATCGGTGGGAATGCCGTCGCCAAGTCATCGCCGGATGGCTACACCTTGTTTGTCACGCCCTCGGCGCCGGTCACCGGCAATTTCGTACTCTATAAGGAAATGCCCTACCGGTTCGAGGATTTCGCGCCGGTCACTACCCTGGTCAACGTGCCCTTCACCATCGTCGTCAAGGGCGACAGCCCGGTGAAGACCATGGCCGATCTGACCGCACTGATCCGTGCGAAACACGGCAAGGCCACTTATGGCGCACCGACCACCTCATCGATTGCCATCACCGGCATGTATCTCGACGAGATCCAAGCGACGGCGACACAGGTGCCCTACAAAGCAGCGCAAGAGGCGCTGCGCGATATCGAAACCGGCAATGTCGATTTCCTGATCCTCGACCTCACCGGCGCGCTTGGCGCATTAAACCGCGGCAGTGTGCGCGCGATCGCCATGCTTGGCGACGAGCGTTTCCCAAGCTTCCCGGACGTGCCGACCGCGCGCGAACAGGGATCGAAAAACGTGCATTGGATCGCCGAGTTCTATGCGCTGATGCCTGCCGGTACGCCGCCAGCCTACGTGGCGAAAGTCGAAGGCCTGCTCAACGAAATCCTCAAGCGCGACGAAACGCGGGCCTTTCTCCTGAAGGCTGGCGGCATGCCCTACCCCGGCACGAGCCAGCTTCTGCATGAACGCATGCTGGCGACGATCGAGAAATGGAAACGCGCGGCGACGATCGGAAAAATTCCGCAGCTCTAGTTTCATCAGCGCCACCGTATTTCCACGAGGGAGCGTCGCGGCTCCGACGCGCTCCGCGAATGTGGCGAGAGTTTTGCTTTAGCTATGCAACCTAATCGAAGGAGACAGGCCCGATGCTCAATCGCCGTTCATTCGCCAAATTGCTTGGCGCAACCTCTCTCGCTGGCTGCGCCTGCACGTTGCCCAGCGGCTTCGTCGCCGAGGCCGTGGCGCAGACGCCGGCAGCGCCAGCCAGCCGGGGCGCCTACCTCATCAAGAATGGCGCGGTAATCACCGTCGATCCGAAACTCGGCGTGCTGCCGCGGGCCGACGTGCTCGTCCGCAACGGCCTCATTGAAGCCGTTGGCGAGAATCTAAACGGCACGGGCGTCGAGACGATCGACGCCGAAGACATGATCGTCATGCCGGGCTTCATCGACACCCACTATCACATGTGGAGCGCGCTTGGTCGCAATTACCTCGCCGACGGCGGCTTCGAATATTTTCCAGCGAAGAACGCCACATCGGCGCTCTATACGCCAGACGATTTCTACAACAGCATCATGCTGGCGATGGCCGAACTCGCCAACAACGGCGTCACCACCGTTCACAATTGGGCGCATAACGTACGCTCCCCCGCCCACGCCGATGCGGAACTGCGCGCGCACAAGGACTCGCTACTGCGCGCCCGCTATGCCTATGGCCATATCGACATGCTGGCGCGCGACAAGCCGCTCGACTTCACCGACATCGAACGCGTCCGAAAAGACTATTTCTCCGCCGGAACCGCCTTCGACGGGTTGGTGCATTTCGGCGTCAATCTGCGCGGCATCGGCCAGGCGACGGAAGCCGTGTTCCACGAGGACGTCGGCCAGGCACTGTCCCGCAAGCTGGCAATCGCTGTTCACGCAGGCCAGGCGCCGCCCAATAATTTCGATGCGGTCGATTACGAGAAGCGCGGCTATCTCGGGCCGAACTTCCTCGTCTGCCACTACCTGCCCGGGTCGGATGAAGATTATGCCGCGATGGTGCGGGCCGGATCGCCGCTGAGCTTCGCCACTCATTCCGAACATCGTCTGGGGCTTGCCGGCGATGCCCGAGAAGCCTTCATGCGCATGCGCAAGGCTGGCCTGTCGATCTCGCTGTCCTGCGATGCCAGCTCGATCACGCCGCCGAACATGCTCGAGATCATGCGGTTCACGTGGAATATGGCGATCCCCTGGCGCGGCACGAAATCGGAGAAGGATCCCTTTCTCGGCTTCAAGGAGGTCATCGAAATGGGCACGATCAACGGCGCCAAGGCGCTCGGCCTCGGCGACGTCACCGGTTCGCTAACACCGGGCAAGCGCGCCGACATCATCCTGATCAACGCCAATGACGTGAACACGGCGCCCTTGGCCAATATCGAGGCGACGGTGGTGATGTCGGCAACACCCGCCAATGTCGACACGGTCATCATCGACGGCAAGATCGTCAAGCGCGGCGGCAAGCTCGTCGCTTACGACGTGCCACGCATCGTACGCGCGGCGAAGGAATCCTCGCTGCGCATCCGCAAGAGCGCCGGTGGGCGGCTGGCGCCGCCAGCCTGCTGCGGCGGTTAACAATCACGGCGGGCGTTTTACAGCCGCCTGCTTTTTTGCTTTGCTCGACGGTGCCGGCGATCAGGGGAGTTCCCGCGTGGTCAGCACCGTCGTCTTGCGAAGATATTATGCCAATCTGGTCGCGGGCGGCCTCGGTGAGCGCCTCACCGAAGCCTTTGCGAAGGTGGCACGCGAACGTTTCGTCGGTCCAGGACCATGGCACGTTTCCACGGGCACGGGTTACGTCGAGACGCCGTCCGACGATCTGTGCTTTCTTTATACCAATGCGGTGGTCGCCTTGCGCACCGATCGCGCCATCAACAATGGCGAGCCGCGCCTGCATGCCCGCTGCCTGGCGGCTTTGGAGATCGCAACCGGCGAACGTATCGCGCATGTCGGTGCTGGAACGGGCTATTATACCGCCATACTCGCCGAGCTAACGGGACCGACGGGGTCGATCGCGGCCTTCGAGATCGACCCGAAACTCGCAAGCCGCGCCGCCATCAATCTTGCCGGCTCTTCCCATGTCACAATTTATGCTCAATCCGGCACCGAACCGTTGGGCGCCCAATTCGACGTCATTTATGTCAATGCCGGCGCGACGCGGCCACTGAACGCGTGGCTCGATGCCTTGGACATCGGCGGACGGCTTCTCTTTCCGCTCACGCCCGACAGGGCGATCACGGGCATGATGTTGCTCGTGACGCGACGCGCCGATGAAACGTTCGATGCGCGCTTCGCGGTGGGGCCAGTCGCTTTCATCGGCTGCGATGGTGCGCGCACGGAGGAAGAAGCCGAGCAGCTGCGCCATGCCTTCGCGCGCGGCGACGGGCATCGCATCCGCTCGCTTCACCGCTACGGCACACCCGACGATACGAGCTGGTGCGTTGGTGACGGCTGGTGGTTGTCCACCCGCGCCAACTGATCTTTAGATATGTTCCACCGCGACGATGCCGGGGATCGCCTTGATGGCGCCGGCAATCTGCGGCGAAACATGGAAGCGGCCCGGCAGCCGGATTTCCACCTCGCTGCGCTCGCGCTCCAGCATCAGCACGAAGGAGACTTCGCCCTCGCCCTTGGTGCCGAGGCGCTGCGCGACAGAAGCCAGCGGCTCGCCGTCGCGCATGAAAATACGCAGGCCTTTTTGCACCTTGCTCGCGGCACGATCGAGCGGCTCCACCGTGGCGATGCGGGCGCGCACATCTTCGCCCTCAAGCGACGCCTGCACGGCCACCATGACGACCGAGCCCTTTTCGAGAAAGTCGCGATATTGATTGAGACCTTCCTGGAACAGGATCGCCTCATATTGCCCGGAGGGATCGGACAGCGTGACGATGCCCATTTTCGAGCCGGACTTGGTGCGCCGCTCCTGACGATCGAGCACGGTGGCGGCGAGGCGGCCAGCGGAAGCGCCGCGCTTCACGGCGCGCGCGAAATCGGCCCACCGTTGCACCTGCAAACGCCCCAACACCTGCTGATAGTCATCGAGCGGATGGCCCGAGAGGAAGAAGCCGATGGCGTCGAACTCCCGCCGCAGCCGCTCGGACGGCGGCCAGGGCTGCGCTTTCGGAATGATGAAGGACGCGGCGCTATCGCCAAAGAGCGCTGACTGGCCGGCAAGAGCCTCTGCCTGGGTGCGGTTGGCTTGCGCCAGCACGGTGTCGATGGCGGCAATGGCGCGGGCACGTTCTTTCTCGAACACGTCGAAAGCACCGGCGGCGCCAAGATTTTCCAGAACCTTGCGGTTGATGGCGCGTGGATCGATGCGGTTGGCGAAATCACCGAAATCGCGGAATGGCGTTTCGCCGCGCGCATCGACAATCGCCTGGGCCTGGCCTTCGCCGACGCCCTTCACCGCCGAAAGCGCGTAACGGATGTAGAGTTCGCCATTGGTATCGCGGCGCACGGCAAAATCGGATTCCGATTCATTGATCGAGGGCGGTTCGACCTTGATGCCAAGGCGTTGCGCTTCGTTGCGGAATTCGGCCAGTTTGTCGGTATTGGCCTTATCCAAGGTCATCGACGCAGCCAGGAATTCAACCGGATAGTTGGCTTTGAACCAGCCGGTTTGATAGGCGATCAAAGCGTAGGCGGCGGCATGGCTCTTGTTGAAGCCGTAGTCGGCGAACTTGGCTAGAAGGTCGAAGATTTCGTTCGCCTTCGGCTTGGGAATCTCGCGCTCAACGGCGCCGCGCACGAAACGATCGCGCTGCGCGTCCATTTCCGCCTTGATCTTCTTACCCATGGCGCGGCGCAGCATATCGGCTTCGCCGAGCGAATAGCCCGACAGAATCTGCGCGATCTGCATCACCTGCTCTTGGTAGATGATGACGCCGAACGTCTCCTTCAAGATCGGCTCGATCTTGGGATGGATATAATCGGCTTCCTGTTCGCCGAGCTTCACGGCGCAATAGGTCGGGATGTTGGCCATCGGGCCTGGGCGATAAAGCGCGACCAGCGCGATGATGTCTTCCAGCCGGTCGGCATGCATTTCCGTCAAGGCTTTGCGCATGCCAGCGCTTTCCACCTGGAACACGCCGACCGTTTCGCCGCGTCCCAGCATTTCGTAGGTCTTCTTGTCGTCGAGCGGCAATTTTGCGATATCGACCTCGACGCCGCGTTTGCGCAGCAATTCGACGGTGATCGCCAAGGTCGTCAGCGTCTTGAGGCCGAGGAAGTCGAATTTGACCAGGCCCGCCGGCTCGACCCATTTCATGTTGAACTGGGTCGCCGGCATATCCGATTTCGGATCGCGATAAAGCGGCACGAGTTCGACCAACGGCCGGTCGCCGATGACGATACCGGCGGCGTGGGTGGAGGCGTTGGAATAAAGACCCTCGAGCTTCTGGGCGATGTCGAGCATGGTGGCGACGCGCTCGTCTTGCTCCATGGCTTCGAGCAAGCGCGGCTCGGACTCGATCGCCTGTTTCAAGCTGACGGGCGCGGCGGGATTCTGCGGCACCAGTTTGGCAAGCTTATCCACCTGCCCCAGCGGCATTTCGAGAACGCGGCCGACGTTGCGCATCACGCCGCGCGCCAGGAACGAACCGAAGGTGATGATCTGCGCGACACGATCGACGCCATAGCGCTCGCGCACATAGCGGATCACTTCGTCGCGGCGATACTGGCAGAAGTCGATGTCGAAGTCGGGCATCGACACGCGTTCGGGATTGAGGAAGCGCTCGAACAGCAGGCCGAACCGCATCGGATCGAGATCGGTGATGGTGAGCGACCAGGCGACCAGGGAGCCGGCGCCCGAACCACGGCCCGGGCCGACCGGAATGTCATGCGCCTTGGCCCATTTGATGAAGTCGGCGACGATGAGGAAGTAGCCGGGGAACTTCATCTTGATGATGACGCTGAGCTCGAATTCGAGCCGCTCCTGATAGTCGCTTTCGCCGAAGCCGTCGGCCATGCCGTGAACGGCGAGCCGGGCCGCCAGACCTTCGCGCGCCTGGCGCTGCAATTCCTCGACTTCGTCGCGCTGCTCGCCCGCCTCGGTGGTGAAGCGCGGCAAGATCGGCCCGCGCGTCGTCGGGCGATAATTACAGCGTAGCGCTATCTCGACGGAATGATTGAGCGCTTCCGGCAGATCGGAAAACAAACCGCGCATTTCAGCGCGCGTCTTGAAACGATGATCAGCGGTGAGTTGGCGCCGACCCGCCTGGCTGGTCGTCGAACCATCGGCGATGCACAGCAGCGCATCGTGCGCCTCGTGATCGGACAGAGCGGCGAAATAAGGTTCGTTGGTGGCAACGAGCGGCAACGAGCGGCGAAAAGCGAAATCGAGCAGGACCGGCTCGACGCGCTTTTCCATCGGCGTGCCGTGGCGCTGCAATTCGACGTAGAAACGACCGTCGAAAATCCGTTCGAGCTCTGCAATGCGTTGGCCGGCATGTTCCGCGCGGCCGTCGCCGATGAGACCGTCGATGGCGCCCGTCGGGCCACCGCTCAAAGCGATGAGCCCTTGCGCCTGCGCCGCGAGCTTTTCCAGCTGCACATGCGGCAGATCCCCGGCGGAGGGATCGATCCACGCCGCCGAGACGATGCGCATCAGATTGGCATAGCCCTCGGCATCGCGCGCCAGCACGACGATGGAGCCGCGCCCGGCACGCGGATCGTCGGCACGCCCACCAAGATTGCGGGCATCGCCGAAATCGACGGTGAGGTGGCAGCCGATGATCGGCTGGATGCCCTCCTTGTAAAGCTTCTCGGAAAATTCCAGCGCGCCAAAGAGATTGTTGGTGTCGGTGATCGCCAGCGCCGGCATGGCATCGGCCTTGGCGAAATCGATCAGTTTAGGGATCGTCAGCGCGCCTTCGCGCAGAGAAAAGGAGGTGTGCACATGCAGGTGCACGAAACCCACCTTCTCGATGATCTTCTGCATATTCTCGGGCTGCATATTCGACGACGATCCAGATGCTTGGCGACTCACTTGGCTCCCTGCGGGAGGCCTCGCCCATGATCGGGGAAGGCGGCGGCCGCGTCGAGCAGGAAGGGCATATCCCTCCCGCCATCAACAGCGGCATTTGCCCTTACACGAGAGGTGCCGCCGCGCGTGTCAGCAGTAGGATAAGGGCGACAAAGGTGCCAAGGGCGGCGAGTTCGAAAGTGTCGGCCAGAAATGTACGCATGACCATGTCCTTTCTTGTTTCGATCACTGTAAGTTCATTATTTGTTCTCATCTCCGTAAATGCAACCCGCGAAATTCCCGCAGGCCGGTTCAGCGAAATTTATGGTTAATCAATGCTTAAGGGCGTTTGCCCTGCTCACTCGAGTTCGACGAGCAGTCCGTCCCGCAAAGTGACACGCCGGTCCATGCGGCTTGCCAGTTCCATGTTGTGGGTGGCGACCAGAGCCGCGAGGCCGGAGGCACGGACGATCTCCGACAGCGCGCCGAACACCAGATCGGCGGTGCGCGGATCGAGATTGCCGGTCGGTTCATCAGCCAGCAGCACGCGCGGCGTATTGGCGACGGCGCGCGCAATGGCCACGCGCTGCTGTTCACCGCCCGACAAGGCCCCGGGCCGATGGTCGAGGCGCTTGCCGAGCCCCAGGAATGTCAGCAGTTCGGTGGAGCGGCTGCGCGCCTCATTGCGATCGAGGCCGCGGATCATCTGCGGCAACATGACGTTCTCGACCGCCGAGAATTCCGGCAACAGATGGTGGAACTGATAGACGAAGCCGATTTCGACGCGACGCAGTGCCGTGCGCTCGGCATCGTCCATATGGGCCGTGGGCAGATTGCCGACATAGATCTCGCCCGCGTCCGGATGTTCCAGAAGGCCCGCGAGATGCAGCAATGTCGATTTGCCGGCGCCCGACGGGGCGATCAGCGCCACCGACTGGCCCGGCCACAGGCCAAGATCGGCACCGCGCAGAATGTCGAGCGTCGCCTCCCCCTGGGCGTAGCGACGTTCAACTTTGTGCAGTTGCATGGCGGGCGTGGTGGTCACGGCGTCACTCGTAGCGCAAGGCTTCGACAGGGTCCGTCTTGGCAGCGCTCCAGGACGGCAGGATCGTCGCCAGCAAAGACAGGCTCAGCGACAGCGTGACGATGGTGATCACATCAGACGGCACCACGACAGAGGGCAACCGGCTCAGGAAATAATAGGTTGGGTCGAAGATGTTGAGATTGAACATGGCGTTCAATCCCAAGCGGATCGCCTCGAGATTATGCGCGACCAGAAGACCGAGCAGGAAGCCGGCCAAGGTGCCGACGATCCCGATTGCCGAGCCGGTGATGAGGAAGACCCGGAGAATGGCGCCACGCGTCGCGCCCATGGTGCGCAGGATGGCGATGGCCCTGCCCTTGTCCTTCACCAGCATGGTGAGGCCGGAGATGATGTTGAGCGCCGCGACGATGACGATGAGCGTGAGAATGAAGAACATCACCGTGCGCTCGACCTTCAGCGCCTCGAAGAAGGAGCGGTTGCGCTGGCGCCAGTCGGTCATGATCATCGGACGGCCGACCGCGGCATCGAGCTTCTTGCGCATATTGTCCATATCGTCGGGATTGTCGACGAAGGCCTCGATCACCGTCGCCTCATCCTCGCGATTGAAAAACTCCTGCGCTTCGGCGAGCGGCATATAGACGAAAATGCCATCGAACTCCGAGACGCCGATCTGGAAAATGGCGACGACCGGATAGGATTTGATGCGCGGCGCGACGCCGAACGGCGTCTGCGCGCCACGGGCCGTGAGAATGGAGACCTTGTCGCCGACGCGGACGCTGAGGTTTTCGGCGAGCTTCTGGCCGATGGCGACACCTTCGCTGGTGTCGAAATTGTCCAAGGTGCCGAGCTTCACATTGCCGGCGATACCCGGCAGTTGCTTGATATCCTTCTCGCGAATGCCGCGCACCAGCGCGCCCGATTGCTGATAGGGCGAGGAAACGCCAGCCGCGCTTTCCACCATCGGCAGCGCGACCTTGACGCCAGGCACTTTCGAGACCCGCTCGATCACTTCGTCATAATCGGTGAGCGGTGTATCGGCGCCCTGCATGAAAACGTGGCCGTTGATGCCGATGATCTTGCTCATCAGCTCGATATGGAAGCCATTCATCACCGACATGACGACGATGAGCGTGGCGACACCGAGCATGATGCCGAGAAAGGAAAAGCCGGCAATGACCGAAACGAAACCGTTGGCCCGGCGCGAGCGCAAGTAGCGCAGCGCCAGCATCCATTCGAACGCGGCGAAGGCCCGCGTTCCCGATGCCGGCACCTGATTGCTATCGGCCTGAGCTACAACGGGTGCGTTCATGCAGAAAACCGTGCGGTGAGCTTGTTGAAGGCTTCGTCAGGCGACAGGGTCTCGCGCGCGCCGCTGCGCCGATCCTTCACCTCCACCTTGCCCTCCGCCAGACCCTTGGGGCCGACGATGAGCTGCTGCGGCAGACCGATCAGATCGAAGGTGGCGAATTTCGCGCCGGGACGTTCGTCGCGATCGTCATACAGCGTATCGACACCAGCCTTGGTGAGACGATCGTAGAGGTCGGCGCAGGCCGCACCGACCGCCTTGTCGCCCACCTTCAGATTGGCGAGACCGACATGGAATGGCGCCACGGAATCAGGCCAGATCATGCCGGCGTCGTCGTGGCTGGCTTCGATGATGGCGGCAGCGAGGCGCGACGGACCGATGCCATAGGAGCCGCCGTGCACGGCCACTTCCTTGCCATCGGGACCGTTCACCACAGCGCGCATGGGCTGCGAATATTTGGTGCCGAAATAGAAGATGTGACCGACTTCGATGCCACGGGCCGAAACCTTCGCCGCCTCGGGCAGTGCGTCAAAAGCCTTGGCATCGTGCATCTCTGAGGTAGCCGCATAGAGCGAGCGCCACTTGTCGACCACCGCCTGAATGCCGCCCTTGTCATCGAAATCGATATCGGCCGGCGGCGGCACGAAGGACAGATAGTCCTTATGGCAGAACACTTCGCTCTCGCCGGTGGAGGCCAGAATGATGAACTCGTGGCTGAGATCGCCGCCGATGGGACCCGTGTCGGCGACCATCGGAATGGCGGTCAAGCCCATGCGCGCAAAGGTGCGCAGATAAGCGACGAACATCTTGTTATAGGAATGGCGGGCGCTCTCGGCGTCGATGTCGAAGGAATAAGCATCCTTCATCAGGAATTCGCGCGAGCGCATGACGCCGAAGCGCGGCCGCACTTCGTCGCGGAATTTCCACTGGATATGGTAGAGGTTGAGCGGCAGGTCCTTGTAGGAGCGGACATAGGCGCGGAAGATCTCGGTGATCATTTCCTCGTTGGTCGGCCCGAACAGCATTTCGCGCTCGTGCCGGTCCTTGATGCGCAGCATCTCCTTGCCGTAGTCGTCATAGCGGCTGGACTCTCGCCACAGCTCCGCCGGCTGGATCGTCGGCATTAGCAGCTCGACGGCGCCTGCGCGGTTCTGTTCCTCGCGAATGATCGCCTGGATCTTATTGAGAACGCGCAGACCGATCGGCAACCAGGCATAAATGCCCGCCTGTTCCTGCCGGATCATGCCGGCACGCAGCATCAGGCGATGCGAAACGATTTCCGCTTCCTTGGGTGTTTCGCGCAGGATCGGCAGAAAATATCGGGACAGGCGCATTCGGCATTCCAGTTGTGGCGTTTCGAGGCCCTGAAGCGCAGCAACGAATCGAGCGGAAATCCGCTGTCAGTTCAGGTTTTGCTACCAATCGCACTGCGGAAAAAATTACAAGCACGGCAGCTCTTTTCCAGGCAATCCGACGGGCAGCGACAGGTGGTGCGCACGGTAACGGCAGCAGAGCGGTGCGACGCAGGCGAATTGTTGGCGCACTCCCAAAAAATTTTCTCGATTTAATGTTGGGCCGTGTTCCACGTCAAACCGGGCTAAAATATATACCTCATTTATATCAGTCGCTTATTATTATTCTTGGGACCATTGGGCGGCTTGAAAAAATCGATAGGTAACTACTGAATTCACGTGACACGTGGTCGCAGTTTGGTTAGCTTCGCCCCGCCAATCCAAAAGGAGGCCGCTGCCGGAAAAACCGGTAGTCGCAATTACCGAGTCTCGGGAGGGAGCCTGCTGCAAAGCCCGCGCTGGTAAAAGGCGCTGCGACCTCCTCCGGGGCCGTACGATGGATTAGGCAGGTCCAAAACGGAACTGAACAGCAAGGTCTCGCAGGCTGGCCCCTGTGAACCTTGCTTTTGTTTTTAGGGAACTGGGTAACGTTACCTCTGCGGCGTTTGAATCAAACGCCACGACAGCGCGTCCAGGCAAAATTGCGTTTCTATCGAAACGCAATTTGCCCTAGGTGTCCGTACCCCGTGTCCATCCCTCGCGCACGCCGTCGCAATAATCGGCCAGATTGCCTATGGCTATCGCCTCGCGCATGCCTGCCATCAATTGCTGATAATAGGCGAGGTTGTTCCAGGTCAGCAGCATCATGGCGAGGATTTCCTCGGACTTCACCAGATGGTGCAGATAGGCGCGGGTGTAATCGCGTCCGGCGGAACTGGGCGAGTTTTCATCGAGCGGCCGCTGGTCGGTGGCGTATTTGGCGTTGCGCAGATTGAGCTTGCCGAAGCTCGTGAACGCCTGGCCATGACGCCCGGCGCGGGTCGGCATCACGCAGTCGAACATATCGACGCCGCGCGCCACGCTCTTCATCAGATCATCAGGCGTACCAACGCCCATCAGATAGCGCGGCTTGCCCCCCGGCAGATGCGGCTCGACCGTTTCGATCATGTCCAGCATCACATCCTGCGGCTCGCCGACCGCCAGACCGCCGATGGCCAGGCCATGGAAATCCATGTCCGCCAGCGCCCGCGCGCTCTCAATGCGCAGCGCTTTGTTGGCGCCGCCCTGCACGATGCCGAAGGCGGCATGGCCGACGCCGCCGCGAAAGGCTTTCCGCGAGCGTTCGGCCCAGCGCAGCGACAGGCGCATGGCGCGCTCCGTCTCCTCGTCAGAGGCCGGCAGCTTCACGCATTCGTCGAATTGCATCTGGATGTTGGAGCCCAGCAGGTGCTGGATTTCCATCGACCGCTCCGGCGTCAGCAGATGCCGCGAGCCGTCGATATGGGATTGGAAGGTGACGCCGTTCTCATCGAGCTTGCGCAGCTTGGCGAGCGACATCACCTGGAAGCCGCCGGAATCGGTGAGGATCGGATAGGGCCAGTTCATGAAGCGATGCAGGCCACCGAATTCGGCGACGCGCTCGGCGCCCGGCCGCAACATCAGGTGATAGACATTGCCGAGAACGATATCGGCACCCAACTCGCGTACCTGCTGCGGATACATTGCCTTGACGGTGGCGGCTGTGCCGACCGGCATGAAGGCAGGCGTGCGGATCTCGCCGCGCGGCATGACGATGCGACCGGTGCGGGCCGCGCCTTGCGTCTTGGCGATGACGAAAGAAAAACCGTTGCTCATGAGAGCATGGTCTTGGTCGGATCGGCCGCGCGCGTCAACAGGCAGCAATCGCCATAGCTGTAGAAGCGATAGCCGGTCGCGATGGCATGGGCATAGGCCGCCTTCATCGCCGCCAAACCGCCGAAGGCCGAAACCAGCATGAACAGGGTCGAGCGTGGCAGGTGGAAATTGGTGAGAAGCATGTCGATGGCGCGGAAGCGATAGCCCGGCGTGATGAAGATCGACGTATCCTTGCCGATCGGATGGATGACGCCCTGCTCGTCCACCGCCGTTTCGAGAATGCGCAGGCTGGTGGTGCCGATCGCCAGCAGGCGACCGCCCGCGCGGCGGGCCCTGTTGAGGGCCTCAGCCACCGCAGGGGTGATGACGCCATATTCGGCATGCATGCGATGTTCGGCCGTATCGTCGGCCTTCACCGGCAGGAAGGTGCCTGCCCCCACATGCAAGGTCACTTTGTGAATCGTCACGCCGCGCGCTTCAAGCGCTGCGACAAGCTCCGGCGTGAAATGCAGGCCAGCGGTCGGAGCCGCCACGGCGCCGCTCTCGCGCGCGAACAAGGTTTGATAGTCGCTGGCATCGTGCGCGTCTTCACCGCGTTTGGACGCGATATAGGGCGGCAGCGGCATGGTGCCGAGATTGACGATCGCATCGTCGAGCGCCGCGCCCGTGAGCGCGAATTCCAACAGCGCCTCGCCACCCTCGCCTTTCTCGATCACTTCGGCATCGAGACTGGCCATCAGACAGGCCATGCTTTCGGAACTGTCGCCGAAGCGAATGCGCTCGCCGACATTGAGCTTCTTGGCGGGGCGGACGAAAGCGCGCCAGCGGTTGTCGCCTTCGCGCTTATGCAAGGTCGCCTCGATGCGCGCCACCGCTTCACCGCGCACGCGGATGCCGCTCAGCCGTGCCGGGATCACCTTCGTGTCATTGACGACGACGACGTCACCTGGTCGCAGAAATGTCGGCAACTCGCGGACGATATGATCGCTCAGCGGCGCGTCGGGTTCGACGACCAGCATCCGCGCGCTGTCGCGCGGCTCGGCCGGGCGCAAAGCGATGCGATCTTCCGGGAGATCGAAGTCGAACAGATCGACACGCAAGAGACGCTTCCTTAAACGGATCACGGCCGGATGCGGACATCCGGCCGATCAGACTAATCCAAAAGTTCGGACTAAACTCAGCTCATCTTGGCCGAGATGATCTTGTCAGGATCGCGCACGGGCTCGCCGCGCTTGATCTTGTCGACATTCTCCATGCCGGAGGTGACCTCGCCCCACACCGTATATTGACGGTCGAGGAAGCGGGCATCGTCGAACACGATGAAGAACTGCGAATTGGCCGAATCCGGATTCTGCGCACGGGCCATCGAGCAGATGCCGCGCACATGCGGCTCGCTGTTGAACTCGGCTTTCAGGTTCGGATATTTCGAACCGCCAGTGCCGGTGCCATGCGGGCAGCCGGTCTGCGCCATGAAGCCATCGATGACGCGATGGAAGACGATGCCGTCGTAGAAGCCTTCACCGACAAGCTTCTTGATGTGTTCGACATGGTTGGGCGCGAGATCGGGACGCATGCGGATGACGACCGGGCCTTTGGTCGTTTCAAGCGTCAGGGTATTTCCTTCGTCAGACATACTGTCTCCTCGGTGGGCTTAAATGGAATTCACAGGCTTCTTGGCGGCCGGCGCAATGAAGCGAATGGCAAAACTGCGCCCCGCAATAGCCTTTCCAAAGGCGGGGGTAAACCTCAGCGGCGTGCAGGCGCGCACCGCCGACAGGATGGACGAGCGTACCGCATCGCGCAAAATCTCGTCCCTGCCCGCCTTCACATAAGTAATACGGGGTTCGCCAATAATCGAGCCGCTGCGCGAAAAGCTCATGCGGACAGTCACTTCCAGGTCGGCGAGCGGGTTAGCGGGCGGCGTCCAGCAGGACAGGATGCGGTCGGGAATTTCGCGCGCCGTATGCAGCCCATCCTGGTCGTCGGGCGTGGCTGGTGCAGCGTTCTGCGGCTTTTGCGCCTGCATAACGAAACCACCACCAACAGGCGGGATGACCGTCGAAGCCGGCGGGGTGAGATAGCCCTGTGGTCCGCGCAGCTTGCCAAGCCATTTCTGTTTCGGGCGGATTTCGCCCAGATGTTTGGTGGGCGAAGGAATCTGGCCGTAGTGGCGCTGATAGTAATATTGGGCCGACAGCTCTTGCGTCGGCACCATGGCGAGCGCCGCAATAGCTCCTGTAAAGGCCATGCGACGCCACACCATCATACTCTCCTAATCGAACTCTTTTGTCGTAATCGGACTACTTGGCGTCCGAAGCCATGCGCATGCGCACGATCTTGTCCGGGCTCGTCACTTGACCGTTCTGCGACGAAGATCCCTTCTTGATCTTGTCGACGAATTCCATGCCCGACACCACTTCGCCGAACACAGTATATTGGTTGTTCAAGAACGAGGCGTCGCCAAAGCAGATGAAGAACTGCGAATTGGCCGAATCCGGCAGTTGCGAGCGCGCCATGCCGAGCGTGCCACGCTTGAACGGCGTCGCGGTGAATTCAGCGGGAATATTGGGCAGGCTGGACTTGCCGGTGCCGGTACCCGTGGGATCGCCGGTCTGCGCCATGAAGCCATCGATCACGCGGTGAAAAACGATGCCGTCGTAGAAGCCTTGCTTCACCAGGGTTTTGATCTGCGCCACATGCTTGGGCGCAAGATCGGGCCGCAGGCGAATGACGACGCGCCCGTCCTTCAAATCCAGGAACACCGTGTTGTCAGGATCGCTCGCTTGCGCCGAAGCTGCTTGCGCAAAAGCCGAGGAAGCCGTGGCCGTGGCCAGCGTGGCGAGCGTGAATTGACGACGATCGATCTTCATGAATGTTCCCTTGTGAACGAAACGGGGCGGCCGGGCGATCAGCGCGCGGCGAACTTGGCTTTCAGCGCTTTGGCGACCGCGGGCGGCGTGAAAGCTGAGATATCACCACCCATGGAAGCGATCTGACGCACCAATGTCGCGGTAATATGGCGGACTGCGGGCGAAGCCGGCAGGAATACGGTCTGAACGTCGGGGGCCATTTGGGCATTCATGCCCGCCATCTGCATTTCATAATCCAGATCGGTGCCGTCACGCAGGCCGCGCAGCAGAATGGTCGCGCCCTTGTCCCGCGCCGCCGTCACGGCCAGGCCGGTGAACGTGGCGGTTTCAATCTGGCAGCCGGTTTTGGCGGCGATATCACGGGTCGTCTCGATAATCAGCGCGGCCTTTTCCTCGACCGGGAAAAGCGGCGTTTTGCCGGGATTGACGCCGATGGCGACAATGATCTTGTCGCAGCAGACAGCGCCCCCGCGCAGCACGTCGAGATGGCCATTCGTGATAGGATCAAAAGATCCGGTGTAGAGCGCTATGCGAGTCATGGCCGGCAGACTACCTTGCTGCCCAGAGGGCGCAAGGGTGGATGCGACGCTTTATGGCGCGATTTTTGGGGGATTCATGCGGATTTGGCTGCTCGTCGTCGCTGGCCTGCTCGGTGGGGCGGCCCAGGCCCAGATCGCGCCCAGTGAGCAGGAATTGCTCGGCTATCGCGGGCTGATGGCCGCCGCTGCTCAGGGCGACACCGGCAGCATCAGCCAACTGGCCGGCAATGCGGAGCAGCGGGAACAACGCGACGGCAACGGCCGCACGGCCCTGATTGTCGCGACGTTCCGGAAACAGCACGGCGCCATCAAAGCCCTCCTGGCAGCGGGCGCGAGCACAGCGGCGCTGGACCAGCAAAAATATGATGCCGTGACCGTCGCAGCCGTCGCCGACGATCCGCAGACCTTGAAAATCCTGCTTGATGGCGGCGCTTCGGCAAAACTGATCACCAGTGTCTACGACGGCACAGCGTTGATCGCCGCCGCTCACCTTGGCCACGAAGAGGTCGTGCGCCTGCTGATCGCTGCTGGCGCACCGCTCGATCACGCCAACAATCTCGGTTGGACCGCCCTGATGGAATCGATCGTGCTCGGCAACGGCGGTCCGCGCCATCAAGCGACGCTGCGCTATCTGATGCAGGCCGGCGCCAACCCCGACATCGCCGATCGACAGGGCGTCTCACCGCTCGCCCATGCGCGGCAGCGCGGCTACGCTGCCATGGTCGACATTCTGACGAAGGCCGGGGCGCGTTAAGCGAGGAAAGATTTCAGCGCCACGGCATTCGCCGCGATCCGCCGCGCACCCGCCTGTTCCAGCGAAGCCTTGATCGCCGGCGAGGAATGCCCTCCGCCCATGAAGCCGATCACCTCCATGCCAGCCCGCCGCCCGGCGGTGACGCCGGCAACGGAATCCTCGACCACGATGCAGCGCGAGGGATCGGCGCCCATTTGCGAGGCGGCATAAAGAAACACGTCCGGCGCCGGCTTACCGCGCTTGACCTGGGTGACCGAGAACACGCCGGGCGCGAAAAAATCGATCAGGCCGGTCTTGGTCAGGTTCTTCTGCAGCAGCGGCAAACGGGTCGACGAGGCGACGCAGCGCGGATGGGCGCTTTCGCGCAACACATCGACCATGCCGTCGATCGTAGCCAGCTCAATATCAAAACGGCGGCGGATTTCCGTGTCGACCCTGTCGCGAAAACCATCCGGCAGCGGCTTGCCGCTATCGGCTTCGACGCGGCGCCAGGCTTCCGCCACCGGCATGCCAGCGTAACGGCTGGCATAGTCATAGGGCGTCATGATCAGGCCGAGTTCGGCTACCGCCTCGGCGCAGACCTGGCTGGCGATCTCTTCCGAATTGATCAGCACGCCATCGCAGTCGAAGATGACGAGATCGAATTCAGCTTCCGCGACAGCCATTATTCCGAACCGGCGTCCGCGTCGGCAGCGCCCGCTTCGCCCTCATCCTCGCCGTCTTCGCCGATACGCTCGACCGAGACGACTTTCTCGCTCTCGTCGGTGCGGAAGACGATGACGCCCTGGGTGGCGCGGCCGGCGATGCGAATGCCTTCGACCGGACAGCGAATGAGCTGGCCCCCGTCGGTGACGAGCATGATCTGATCGCTTTCGGCAACGCTGAGCGAAGCGACGAGGTCGCCGTTACGGGCATTGACCGCCATCGCGGCGATACCCTTACCGCCGCGTCCCGCCGTGCGATATTCATAGGACGAAGTGCGCTTGCCGTAGCCACGCGACGAAACGGTCAGAATGACCTCTTCGAGCGCCGACAGTTCCACATAGCGTTCCTGCGACAGGGTGAGCGCACCGGTTGTTTCCTCGGCCTCGCCATTTTCCGCCGGTTCGACCGCTTCCACAGCCTCCTCGGTTTCGCCGGCAACGGCGCGACGCATGCGCAGGAAAGCGGCGCGCTCGTCGGCGCTGACATCGACATGGCGCAGAATTTCCAGCGAGATGACGACATCGCCATCGGCCAGATTGATGCCGCGCACGCCCATGGAGTCGCGGCCTTTGAAGACGCGCACGTCACCCACCTGGAAGCGGATGCACTGGCCCTTGGCGGTGGTCAGCAGGACGTCGTCGTCCTCGGAGCAGATTTTCACGTCGACGATGGCCTCGCCTTCGTCGATCTTCATCGCGATCTTGCCGGCGCGATTGACCTGGGCGAAGTCGCTGAGCTTGTTACGGCGCACGGTGCCACGGGTGGTGGCGAACATGACGTCGTATTTATCCCAGCTGTCCTCGTCCTCGGGCAGCGGCATGATGGTGGTGATGCGTTCGCCCTGATCGAGCGGCAGGATGTTGACCAGCGCCTTGCCGCGCGCCTGCGGCGCCGATAGCGGCAGACGCCACACTTTTTCCTTGTAGGCCTGACCGAGCGAGGAGAAGAACAGCACCGGCTGATGCGTCGAGGAGACGAACATGCGGTGCACGAAATCTTCCTCGCGCGTCTGCATGCCGGAACGGCCCTTGCCGCCGCGCCGCTGCGCCCGATAGGCCGACAGCGGCACGCGCTTGACATAGCCGGCGTGGGAAACAGTGACGACCATCTCCTCGCGCTGGATGAGGTCTTCATCCTCCATGTCCGCATCGGTTTCGAGGATATTGGTGCGGCGCGGCGTGGCGAAGTTCTTGCGAACTTCCTCAAGCTCTTCGCGGATGATGGTCATCACACGGCCGCGCGAACGCAGGATGTCGAGATAGTCGGCGATCTCCACCGCCAACTTGTTCAAGGCCTCGGCGATTTCGTCACGACCGAGCGCGGTCAGACGTTGCAGGCGCAATTCGAGAATGGCACGCGCTTGCGTTTCCGACAGGCGATAAGTGCCGTCGGCATTCATCGCATGGTTGGGATCGGCGATCAGCTCGATCAACGGCGCCATGTCTTTCGCTGGCCAATCGCGGCCCATCAAAGCTTCACGCGCCGTCGCCGCATCGGGCGAGGTGCGGATAAGGCGGATGACCTCGTCGATATTGGCGACCGCGATGGCGAGACCGACCTGCACATGGGCGCTGTCGCGCGCCTTGCCGAGCAGGAATTTCGTGCGACGGGTGACGACCTCCTCGCGGAAGTCGAGGAAGGCGCGCAGGAAATCGGAGAGGTTCAGCGTCTCCGGACGACCGCCATTCAAGGCGATCATGTTGGCGCCGAAAGTCGACTGCAACTGCGTGTAGCGCCAGAGCTGGTTCAGCACCACCTCGGCCACCGCATCACGCTTGATCTCGATGACGACGCGCATGCCGTCGCGGTCGGATTCGTCGCGCAGATCGGAAATGCCTTCGATGCGCTTCTCGCGCACCAATTCGGCGATCTTCTCGATCAGCGCCGCCTTGTTCACCTGATAGGGAATCTCGGTGAAGATGATGGCTTCGCGTTCGCGGCGCAGTTCCTCGACGTGATATTTGCCGCGCACCAGGATCGAGCCACGGCCGAGGTGATAGGCCGAGCGGATGCCGCCACGGCCTAGAATCGAACCGCCGGTCGGGAAATCGGGACCGGGAATGATTTCGATCAGCTCGTCGATCGTGATCTGCGGTTTTTCCATCATCGCCAGCACGCCGTCGATGACTTCACCGAGATTGTGCGGCGGAATGTTCGTCGCCATGCCGACGGCGATACCGCCGGCGCCATTGACGAGCAGATTGGGATATTTGGCCGGCAGGACCACCGGCTCTTCGAATTCGCCCGAATAGTTCAGAGTGAAATCGACCGTATCCTTGTCGAGATCGTCGAGCAGCGGCAGCGCCGACTTGTCGAGGCGCGCTTCCGTGTAACGTTCAGCCGCCGCCTTGTCGCCGTCGACGGAACCGAAATTGCCCTGCCCGTCGATCAAAGGCAGACGCATAGAGAACGGCTGCGCCAGGCGCACCAAGGCGTCGTAGATCGCCAGGTTGCCGTGCGGATGGTATTTACCCATCGTGTCGCCGGTGACGCGCGCCGATTTCTTGTGCGGCTTGTCGGGCGTAAAACCGTTCTCATACATCGTGTAGAGGATGCGGCGATGCACGGGCTTCAAGCCGTCGCGCACGTCAGGCAGCGCACGGCTGACGATCACGCTCATGGCGTAATCGAGATAGCTGCGCTGCATCTCGTCGACGATGGAAACGGGACGAATGTCGGAACCGGGCTGGTCGGCGCCGGTCGGATCTTGCGGGTCGGTAGGATCGGCCAAAGCGGTGTTGGTCCAAGGACTGAGAATCGAATAGCGCAATCTATCCGAAACAGCCGCGAAAAGCCAATTTCAAGCGCCGCTTTCGGTTCGATTTATATCAATTAATTCAATACGTTACAGGCGGCAAAAATGAGTACGAAAAAGCCGCAGCAGGAAGCCTCTAACGGGCGAGGAATTCCGCGATTTTAGGACCCAGTTTGCCGAGCCCCAGAACGCCGTTGAGATGCCCAAAATCACCCTCGATCTGCGCCGTTTCGACGGATGTGCCGTTGGCCGCGATGGTCTTCGCCGTGCGTTCGACCCATTCGCCGGCGAAGACCTGATCGGCGGGCGCATAAAGCACCAAAGCGCGCGCCTTGATGCGCTTAAGCCCGTCGGCAGCGCTCGTGGCGCCCGCGCCACGGCCCGGAATGAAGCCCTGATTGGCTTTGACGAGATAGAGGAAGTGGTTGGCGTCGGAGACGGCGGCGCGGCCGGCGGCGGCTTCCTCCAGCACTTCTTCGATGCGATAGCGGTTGTCGAGGGCGGCCAGCGGATCACGCCCTTCCTGCGCCCAGCGTGGGCCGATGTATTTCTCAGCCCAGTGCCAGTGGTTGGCATGCAGGGTGACGATCTTCAGCGCCTGCGTCAGGCCCAGGAGCGGCGGCTGACGGCCGTAATAGTCGCCGCCGTTCCAGTTCGGATCGACACGGATCGGCGAGGCCCAGACATCGAGCCAGGCGGTCAGCCAGGGGCCGGAATCGGCAGCCGCGATCACCGGGATGATGCGGTCCATCATGTCCGGGAAGCTCGCCGCCCATTCGTAGGTCTGCAGACCGCCCATGGACGGCCCCATCACCGCATGCAGATGGGCGATGCCGAGATGGTCGAGCAGCGCTTTCTGCACCCGCACGAAATCGGCGATGGTGACGAAGGGAAACGACAGGCCATAGGGCTTGCCGGTGGCCGGATCAGTGCTCGCCGGCCCCGTGGTCGTCACCGCCGGGGCGTAGGCGCTGAGATTGACCAAAGTGTCGCTGGAAACGACGAAATAGCGATCGGTGTCGATCGCCTTGCCGGGACCGATCAGATAATCCCAATAGCCGGGCAGAACATCGCTTTCGCGGTAGCGCCCGGCGGCATGGCTGGTGCCGGAGAAATAATGGCAGACGAGGATCGCATTGGAGCGATCGGCGTTCAGCGTGCCATAGGTCTCATAGCCCACCCGCACGTCGCGGATCGTGGCGCCACCGACCGTTTCGAGGCGCGGCAGTTCGAAGACGCGTTTCTCGACGATCATGGGGGCGCGGCGCCGCGATCGAATAAGCGACTAGAACGGAATATCGTCGTCGATCGGCGCCGGGGCGCGGTTGCCGCCACCACCACCGCCGCCCGAGGAGACGCGGCGCTGCTGTTCCATCGGAGCGGAGCGGCCAAATTCGGAGCCACCACCACCGCCATAGGAACCGCCGCCTTCGCTGTCGCGGCGGCTGTCGAGCAAGGTCAGCTCACCGCGGAAACGCTGCAGGACGACTTCCGTCGACTTGCGCTGATTGCCGTCCTTGTCGGTGTATTCGCGGGTCTGCAATTGGCCCTCGAGATAAACCTTCGTGCCCTTCTTGCAATATTGCTCGGCGATCTTGCCCAGGGCCTCATTGAAAATGACGATGTTGTGCCATTCGGTCCGGTCCTTGCGCTCGCCGGTGGCCTTGTCGCGCCAGGATTCCGTCGTAGCGATGGAAAAATTGACGACCGGATCTCCATTGCCGGTGCGCCGCACTTCCGGATCACGGCCCAGATTGCCGATCAGAATGACCTTGTTGACGCTGCCCGCCATAACGCTCTCCATTGCCTCATCACGACGATTTGGATCGCGGCGATCCAAAGTCATGAAACTCATCTGCTCGTATCATCGGAACGGGGCTTCAATTGGCTCAAGCCTTCGCATCCCGCTCCCGGCGGCCGTCGAACGGCCCGCCCTCATACCTCTGTCGTAAACTGTCCGGTGGCCGGCCGTGAGCGCCGCCTGGGAGCCAGAGCCCGTTGTCCACAGCGCTCGACAGTTCCAGATCAATGTTCTATATTTGTTCTAGTCTATTCGTATCCGCGTTGCAAGCACTGACAGAAACGAGCACCTATATAGGGAAGCTTGTGAATATCTGGGCCTCGACTTTGGGTACGACATAGCATTGCCCAAGCTGCAGCCTACATTCACGGAACCCTATCCGCCGGACCGCCCCATGAAAGACGCTAAGCCGCGCGCCAAGACCGCGCGCAGCCAGAAATCCCAATCGGCCGCCCCTGCTGCCAAAACACCGTCCCTGCCCGGCCTCGGCCGAACAGCGGCCGCTCCCGTCGACATGCGCTCGATCACCGTGCGTGGCGCACGCGAGCACAATCTCAAGAATGTCGATCTGACCATTCCACGCGACAAGCTGGTGGTGTTCACCGGCCTGTCGGGTTCGGGCAAATCGTCGCTCGCCTTCGACACGATCTATGCCGAGGGCCAGCGCCGCTATGTGGAATCATTGTCGGCCTATGCCCGGCAGTTCCTGGAGATGATGCAGAAGCCGGACGTCGACCAGATCGACGGCCTGTCGCCCGCCATTTCCATCGAACAGAAGACCACGTCGAAGAACCCGCGCTCCACCGTCGGCACGGTGACCGAGATTCACGACTATATGCGCCTCCTCTGGGCGCGCGTCGGCATTCCCTATTCGCCGGCGACGGGCCTGCCGATCGAAAGCCAGACGGTGAGCCAGATGGTCGACCGGGTGCTGGCGCTGCCGGAGAAATCGCGGCTCTATCTGCTGGCGCCGGTGGTGCGGGGACGCAAGGGCGAATTCCGCAAGGAAATCGCCGAATATATGAAGCGCGGCTTCCAGCGCCTCAAGGTCAACGGCACCTATCACGAGATCGCCGACGCGCCAACGCTCGACAAAAAATTCAAGCATGAGATCGACGTGGTGGTGGATCGCATCGTCGTGCGGGCTGATATCGCCGCGCGCCTGGCCGAATCCATCGAAACGGCGCTGGAACTGGCCGACGGCATCGCCGTGGTCGAGTTCGCCGACGAGAAGGATGCCAAGGGCGAGCCGAAGCGCATCCTGTTCTCATCGAAATTCGCCTGCCCGGTCTCCGGCTTCACCATCCCTGAGATCGAACCGCGGCTTTTCTCGTTCAACAATCCATTCGGGGCCTGCCCGGTCTGTTCCGGCCTCGGCTTCGAACAGAAGATCGATTCCGATCTGGTGGTGCCTGATGGCAAGGTGACCTTGCGCAAAGGCGCCATCGCGCCTTGGGCCAAGTCGTCCTCGCCCTATTACCTGCAGACCCTCGAAGCGCTGAGCAAGCACTACAAGTTCCGCCTCGACGAGCCGTGGGACAATCTGCCGAAGAAGGCGCGCGACGTCATCCTGTTCGGCTCCGGCGAGGACGAGGTCAAATTCGCCTATGACGACGGGCTGCGTTCCTATCAGGTGAAGAAGCCGTTCGAAGGCGTGGTGCGCAATCTGGAGCGCCGCTATCTCGAAACCGAAAGCGAATGGGCGCGCGAGGAAATCGGCCGCTTCATGGCCGATACGCCCTGCGCCGCCTGCGAAGGCCATCGTCTGAAACCGGAAGCCCTCGCCGTGAAGATCGACGGCAAGCACATCGGCGAGATCGCCCAGCTCTCGGTGCGCCAGGCGGCGCAATGGGCCACGGACCTGCCGCAGCATCTCGACAAGAAGCGCAACGAGATCGCCGGACGCATCCTCAAGGAAATCCGCGAACGCCTGATCTTCCTGGTCGATGTCGGTCTCGACTATCTGACCCTGGCGCGCAACTCCGGCTCGCTGTCGGGCGGCGAAAGCCAGCGCATTCGCTTGGCCTCGCAGATCGGCTCGGGCCTGACGGGCGTGCTCTATGTGCTCGACGAACCTTCAATCGGGCTGCATCAGCGCGACAATGCGCGGTTGCTCGACACCCTGCGGCGGCTGCGCGATCTCGGCAACACCGTGATCGTCGTCGAACATGACGAGGACGCCATTCTCACCGCCGACCACGTGGTCGACGTCGGCCCAGGTGCCGGCATCCATGGCGGCCACATCGTCTCAGAAGGCACGCCGCAGCACATCCTCAACGACCCGAAATCGCTGACCGGCGATTATCTCACCGGACGCAAATCAGTGATGGTGCCACGCGCGCGACGCAAGCCACAGCCGGGGCGCAAGCTGAAAGTGGTCGGCGCGCGCGGTAACAACTTGAAGAATGTCGATGCGGAAATCCCGCTGGGCACATTCACCTGCATCACCGGCGTGTCCGGTGGCGGCAAGTCGACTTTGATCATCGATACGCTCTACAAGGCCGTGGCGCGCAAACTCAACGGTGCGTTGGAACATCCGGCGCCACACGACAAGATCGAAGGCATCGAACATCTCGACAAGGTGATCGATATCGATCAGTCGCCGATCGGGCGCACGCCGCGCTCCAATCCGGCGACCTATACCGGCGCCTTCACGCCGATCCGCGAATGGTTCGCCGGCCTGCCGGAAGCCAAGGCGCGCGGCTATCAGCCGGGACGCTTCTCGTTCAACGTCAAGGGCGGACGCTGCGAGGCCTGCCAGGGCGACGGCGTCATCAAGATCGAAATGCACTTCCTGCCCGACGTCTACGTCACCTGCGACGTGTGCAAGGGCAAGCGTTACGATCGCGAGACCTTGGAAGTGAAATATCGCGAGCGCAGCATCGCCGATGTGCTCGACATGACCGTCGAGGAAGCCCGCCAGGTGTTCAAGGCGGTGCCGACGATCCGCGAGAAGATGGAGACCTTGGCGCGCGTCGGCCTCGACTATATCAAGGTCGGCCAGCAGGCGACGACGCTGTCCGGCGGTGAGGCGCAGCGCGTCAAGCTGTCGAAGGAATTGTCGCGCCGCTCGACCGGCCGCACGCTCTACATTCTCGACGAGCCGACCACGGGCCTGCATTTCCACGACGTCAAGAAATTGCTGGAAGTGCTGCACGAACTGGTCGACCAGGGCAATACGGTTGTTGTCATCGAGCACAATCTCGAAGTGATCAAGACAGCCGACTGGGTGATCGACCTTGGTCCCGAGGGCGGCGACGGCGGCGGCGAGATCGTCGCCACCGGCACGCCCGAAGACATCGTCAAGAACCCGCGTTCGCACACCGGCCGCTTCCTCAAGGAAGTGTTGGCGCGCCGGCCCATCGCGGCGGCGGAGAAGACTGAGAAGGTCAGCAAGGCGGCGGCGGAGTAAGCGCCGCCTGCCGTTCTCGTGGGCTAGGCCCAACATTGAAATGTCGCGTGAAACAGCGCAGTTTCCGACTCAAAATAACGCGCCTTCGGTCGCGTCACGAAGAGTTGGGAGGACAGCATGTTTGCCGGCACGTTCAAATCGAGCCTGATCGGTCTTGTCGCAACCTTTGCCGCGCCCTTGGGTGCCAACGTCGCGTTGGCGCAGAGCAATCCGATCTATTATCCCCTCGGCCCGGCCAAGGGCGTCTATTACAAGCCTGACCAGGGGACGGCGCGGATCGGCATCCTGGTGATGCACCGCACCGTCAATTTCCTTTCGCACCCTGCCTGCACCGAATTCTCCAAACGCGGCTTTGCCGTGCTTTGTATGAATTCGCGCTTCGACAACAACGAGGTGCGTGTCGTCTGGGAACAGACCGCCCTGGACGTGAAGGCCGGCGTCGAATTCCTCAAGCGCCAACCGGGCATCGAGAAGGTGCTCTTGTTCGGCCACAGCGGCGGGGCGCCGACGATGGCCTTCTATCAGGCTGTGGCCGAGAACGGGGTTTCCTTCTGCAAGGATCCTCAGCGGCTGACCCGATGCGGCGACGAACTCACCGGCCTGCCGCCAGCCGACGGCATCGTCTTCGCCGACGCCCATCCCGGCTATCCGATGACGACATTGCGCGGCTTCAACGGCTCGGTCATCAACGAAGAGACCGGCGAGATCGACCCCTCGCTCGACCCGTTCGATCCGAAGAACGGCTACAATCCGCAAGGCCGCTCGGTCTATTCGGAGGATTTCCAGAAGCGCTATTTTGCCGCCCAGTCGGCGCGCATGAACAAGCTCATCGACAAGGCGCTGGCCATCAAGGCGCGCATGACGGAGGGCAAATACCTCACCCGCGACAATGATATTTTCGTCGTGCTCATGGCCGGCAATCCGGTAGGCGGACCAGGCGGCACGGGCTCGCTGCATGTACTCGATCCGCACATCGCCAGCATCATGAGCACGGTGCGGCCGGAGAAACTGCTGCGCAACGACGGGACGATCGAAACCAGGGTGATCGCCTCGGTCGCCGCACCCGATCCGCGCTCGCGCGAAACCAACCGTGCTTTCGACACCGGCACGAAGGTCTACAGCGTCAATTCCTTCCTGAGCGCCAATGCCATCCGCTCGACCAATTCGTTCGATGGCATAGATCAGTGTTCGAGCAACAATTCGACGGTCTGCGCGGTGCGGGTGATCCAGGTGCCGCAGATGTATGCGGCCATGGGTGGTGCCAATTTCGTACGCGACAACGAGATGACCTTCGACGAGGCCAAAACAAAGGACAAGGATTATGTGGTCATCGAGGGCGCAACGCACGGGTTCACGCCCTGCACGGCCTGCGAGACCACCAAGGGCCAGTATTCGAATACGATGAAGAACCTGTTCGACTATGCGGCGAAGTGGATCAATGCGCGCTTCTAGCGGACGTAGTCGGGATCGCCAGGCTGCACATAGGCGCTCGAACCGAAAAAAGCGACCGGCCCGTAGTGGGCATGCGCCGGCTTCGGCCGCGACGGACGTGGTGTATCGCGGCTGACGATATATTGGCCTTGCACACCCTGGCCCTGGGCCGTCGCACGGGAGGTGGGATGCATGGCAAAAGCGGTCGACGTGCCGACCAGGCACAGGACCGCTGCCGTGACGAGAGCATTCATGTCAGATGCCTTCAAACATTTGGAACAACAAGCGGCTGAGCTGTCGCCTGACTGTCAAAAATCTGACATGCAATCGTAGCTAAAAGATGGAAGCCAGCCCCCAACCGGCGGAATCTGCTATCGCAGCCCCGCGTTGATCTTGTCCAGTGCCGCGCTGCCCGGCACCAGATCGGCATCGTTCAGGCGGTTGAGCGGCCTCAGCACGGTATTGAGATTGGCGTGCAGATCGTCCGGCTCGTCGTCGAGAAAGATGAGTCCCGTGGCGATTTCGCCGCGTGACTGCACCCGGTGCAGCGCATTGATCGCGGCGCCTCGGTCGCGCACGTCATGGTCGGCGGCGAGCTTGTGCAGCTTAATCGTCGAACCATCGTGCAGCTTCACCTCTTCCACCGTGCCCGGCGCATAATCGGCGGTGATCGGGGCTTGACCAGTAATGAAGTCGAGCGTGTTGAGGGCCGCGTTATGGGCACGCACGTAGTCGAAACTCTTGGTCGAGCCGTCGTGATTGTTGAAGGCGACACAGGGCGAGATGCAATCGATAAAGGCCGCGCCCTTGTGTTCGATGGCCGCCTTGATCAGCGGCACAAGCTGACCCTTGTCGCCCGAGAAAGAACGCGCCACGAAAGTGGCACCAAGCTGCAGCGCCATGGCGACCAGATCGATCGGCGAATCCGTATTGGCGACGCCCTTCTTGCTCTTCGAGCCCTTGTCGGAGGTGGCCGAAAACTGGCCTTTGGTGAGACCGTAAACGCCATTGTTCTCGACGATATAGACCATGTTGACGCCGCGCCTGATGGCATGAGCGAACTGACCAAAGCCGATGGACGCGCTGTCGCCGTCACCCGACACGCCAAGATAGAGCAATTCGCGGTTCGCCATGTTGGCGCCGGTGAGCACCGAGGGCATGCGTCCGTGCACGGTATTGAAGCCATGCGACTGGCCGAGAAAATAGGTCGGTGTCTTCGACGAACAGCCGATGCCTGAGAGCTTGGCGACCCGATGCGGCTCGATGGCGAGTTCAAAACAGGCCTTGATGATCGCGCCCGAGATCGAGTCATGGCCGCAGCCGGCGCAGAGCGTCGAGATCGGCCCTTCATAGTCGCGATGGCTGAAGCCAAGCGAATTGGTTTCGATATCGGGATGATGGAATTTCGGCTTGGGCAGATAGGTCACGGGATCGCCCTCTCCTTGATCTGATTGACGGCCTCGCCGATGGCCCGATCGATGAAACGGGCGGTGATGGGATTACCGTCGTAGTGCACGATGGGCATGAGTTGCGCCGGGTCGATGCCGCATTCGACCATCAGCAAGGTGCGCAATTGCCCATCCTTATTCTGCTCGACCACGAACACGCGCTCATGGGCAGCGATGAAATCGGTCACTTCGCGCGAGAACGGGAAGCCGCGCACGCGCAAGAGATCGAGGTGGATGCCGCGCCCCGCTAGCATGGCGGCCGCTTCGCTCATCGCCGGTGAGGTTGAGCCGTAATAGATGACGCCGAGATCGGTCTGGCGGCTGGCCGGCCGCGCAACCGGCCCCGGCACCAAGCCTTTCGCCGTGTCGAATTTTTTGGCCAGGCGTTCCATATTGTCGACGTAGTCAGGCCCCTCCTCCGAATAGCGCGCGTAGCGATCCTTGGTGGTGCCGCGGGTGAAGTAGGCGCCGCGCTTCGCATGCGTGCCCGGCAAAGTGCGATAGGGAATGCCGTCGCCATCGACATCGAGATAACGGCCGAATTCCTTGCCGGCTTCCAGCTCCTGCGCGGTCATCACCTTGCCGCGATCGAGTTGACGGGTGTCGTCCCACTTGAACGGCGCGCACAGGCGGTGGTTTGAGCCGATGTCGAGATCGAGCATGACGAAGATCGGTGTCTGCAACCGATCCGCCAGATCGAAAGCCAGAGCGCCGAACTCAAAGGCTTCGTAAGGGTCTTCGGGGAACAGCAACACGTGCTTGGTGTCGCCGTGCGAGGCATAGGCGCAGGTTAAGACATCCGATTGCTGCGTGCGTGTCGGAATGCCGGTCGAAGGCCCGCCGCGCTGCACGTCGAAGAGAACCACGGGAATTTCAGCGAAATAGGCCAGCCCCAAAAATTCCTGCATCAGCGAAATGCCAGGACCGGAGGTGGCGGTGAAAGCACGCGCGCCGTTCCAGCCCGCGCCCACCACCATCCCGATGGAGGCGAGCTCGTCCTCGGCTTGCACGATGGCGAATTTGTTCTGCCCCGTCTCCTTGTCGACGCGCAGGCGCTTGCAATAGGCCATGAAAGCTTCGGCCAGCGATGTCGAAGGCGTAATCGGATACCAGGCGCAGACGCTGGCACCACCATACACAGCGCCCAGACCGGCGGCCTGATTGCCTTCGATGAAAATGCGATCGCCGACATTGTCGGCCCGGCGCACGCGCAAACCGATCGGACATGCGAAATTGGCCCGCGCGTAGTCACGGCCCATGTGCAGGGCCTCGTGATTGGGCGCGATCAGCTTTTCCTTACCCTTGAACTGTTCGTCGATTAGCTTTTCGACCTCGGCGAAATCGATGTCGAGCAAAGCCGCCAGCGCGCCGACGTAGACAATGTTCTTGAACAATTGCCGCTGACGCGCGTCGGTGTAGCGCTTGTTGCAGATTTCCGTCAGCGGTACGCCGATGATGGTGAGATCGTCGCGGAACTGCGATTTCGGGATCGGCCGCGAGGAGTCATAGAAAATATAGCCGCCCGGTTCGATGCCGGCGATGTCGTCGGCCCAGGTCTGCGGATTCATCGCGACGAGCAGATCAGTGCCGCCGCGCGCACCGAGATTGCCGGCTTCGCTTACCCGCACCTCATACCAGGTCGGTAACCCCTGGATGTTGGACGGAAAGATGTTGCGCGGCGTGACCGGCACACCCATGCGGATGATGGAACGGGCGAAGAGCTGGTTGGCGCTTGCCGATCCCGAACCGTTGACGTTGGCAAAACGGACGACGAAATCGTTTACGCTCTGGATCGGCATGATGGCCCTGCATGAGTCATTTCAAGATAGAATTTCTGCATGTCCCACGCGCCGGTGGGGCAGCGCTCGGCGCACAGGCCGCAGTGCAAGCAGACGTCTTCGTCCTTCACCATGACACGGTGCGTTTTGAGTGGACCGGAGACGTAGAGATCCTGCGATGTATTCGGCGCCGGCGCGTTGAGCCTGTGGCGCAATTCACCCTCCTCACCATTGGTGGTGAAAGTGATGCAGTCCATCGGGCAGATGTCGACGCAGGCATCGCATTCGATGCAGAGCTTGTCGGTGAATACGGTCTGCGCATCGCAATTGAGGCAACGCTGCGCTTCGGCAAACCCGAGTTTTAGATCGAAGCCAAGTTCGACCTCGGTTCGAATGTCCTTCAGGGCAATCTCGGCATCTTTCAACGGCACTTTGTAGCGCAGGTCGTTGGCAACCGCGTTGTCATAGCTCCACTCGTGAATGCCCATCTTCTGGCTGACCAGATTGGTCAGTGGCGATGGCCGCTGCTCGATGTCCTCGTCACGAAGCATTTTGTCGATCGAGACCGCCGCCTCATGGCCATGGGCCACGGCGGTGATGATGTTCTTTGGCCCGAAAGCCGCGTCGCCGCCGAAAAAAAGGCCTTTCACGGTCGATTGATAGGTGACGGGATCGACCACCGGCATGCCCCAGTGATCGAACGCGATGCCGATGTCCTTTTCGATCCAGGGGAAAGCATTCTCCTGGCCGACAGCCATCAACACATCGTCGCACGCGATCACCACGTCCGGTTCGCCGGTCGCCACCAGATCGCGGCGGCCCTTTGCATCGCGCACCGCCTTCACCTTTTCGAAGACGACGCCGGTCAGCCGGCCATCCGCATGGTTGAAGGCTTTCGGCACCAGATAGTTCATGATGGGGATGCCTTCGTGCATGGCATCCTCCTTCTCCCAGGGCGAGGCTTTCATTTCCTCGAAGCCCGAGCGCACGACAACCTTCACCTCCTCGCCGCCGAGACGGCGCGACGAGCGGCAGCAGTCCATCGCTGTATTGCCGCCGCCGAGCACGACGACCCGCTTGCCGATCTTGTCGATATGACCGAAGGAGACGCTCGACAGCCAATCGATGCCGATATGGATATTGGCGGCCGCCTCCTGGCGGCCGGGCACGTCGAGATCGCGCCCACGCGGCGCGCCGGTGCCGACGAAAACCGCATCGTAGCCTTCGTCCAGGATCGCCTTGAGGCTGTCGATGCGCTTGTGGCGGAAGGTGACACCGAGATCGAGCACATAGCCGACCTCCTCGTCGATCACCGTTTCCGGCAGGCGGAATTTCGGGATCTGCGTGCGCATGAAGCCGCCGGCCTTCGGGTCCTGATCGAAGACCGTCACCTCATAGCCGAGCGGGGCAAGATCGCGCGCCACCGTCAGCGACGCCGGGCCGGCGCCGATACAGGCGATGCGCTTACCGTTCTTCTTACCCGGCTGGGGCATCAGCCCGCGCACATCGCTCTTATAATCGGCGGCGACGCGCTTGAGCCGGCAGATGGCAACCGGCTCTTCCTCGACACGGCCGCGGCGGCAGGCCGGTTCACAGGGCCGGTCGCAGGTACGTCCTAAAATGCCGGGGAAGACGTTCGACTTCCAGTTGATCATGTAGGCGTCGGAGTAACGGCCTGCGGCAATCAACCGAATATATTCGGGGACTGGCGTGTGGGCCGGACAAGCCCATTGGCAATCGACGACCTTGTGAAAGTAGGCGGGATCCGTGATTTCGGTAGGCTTCACGCTTCACCTTCTTATCGCCGTCCCCAGCCGCTTTTGTTTAGTTGTTTAAATTGTCATCAAAACGGTCACGGCGCAGTTTTTGTTTGAGAATCTTTCCCGCCGAACAGGTGCGCGACGGGTTGTCGCAGGGTGTTCCAAGCCCTGGGCACAGTCAAGGCAAGGGGTTGGACAAGGCCCACCGGGAGGCGCCCTCCACGATCACATTTGCTTCAAGAGTCTCGATTGTTCGTGATGTTGCGATGCGGGATGAGACGCGATTGAGGGGCGCCCGGCCCTGATAGCGCTTCACAGCTCGACTTCGTCGAGCGCTTTGAAGACGCGTCCAAATCAGAGGATCTCAGCAAAATCACGTTTCTACCGAAACGCGATTTGCTCTAGTAATCATCGCAGCAGGCGGAAGAACCGCCGCACCAAAACGAGGGAGGAAACATGTCACCCGCGCGCCTGACAAAACGCGTCTTTGCCTTTGCCGCCAGCCTGGCCAGCCTTGCCGCCATGGGCTTCATGCCGGCTGCTGCCCAACCGGCCGCCTGGCCGCAGCGCGCGGTCAAATTCATCGTTCCCTTCGGCGGTGGTGCCGGCGCTGACATCAGTGCCCGATTGGTGGCCGAGCGGCTGCAACAGCGTTGGGGCAAGCCGGTCATTATCGAGAACCGGCCCGGCGGCGATGGCCTTGTGGCGATCAGCGCTTTCATGAGTGCCAATGACGATCACGTGCTGATGTATGCTTCCACCGGTTCGTTCACGGTGCATCCGTTCCAGTACGACAAACTGCCCTACGACTTCAAAGCCGACATGCTGCCCATTGCTCAGGTCACCAATACGATCCTGGCCATCGGCGTGCCGGCGGAGTCGAAAATCACCAGCCTGAAAGAGATGGTCGCCCGGATGAAAGCGGCGCCCGGCAAGTTCAACGTGGCGCTGGTCCCAGGCATCACCGAGCTGGTCTTCGACGGCTTCGTCAAGAAGGAAGACGTGTCGGTGACGAAAGTGCCTTATCGAAACATCGTCGAAGGCGTCAACGATCTGTCCGTCGGTCGCCTGCAAATGATGATGGCCGCCTATGCCATCCTGCAGCCGGGCATCGAAGGCAAGACCGTGCGTCCGCTGGCGGTAGCCGGCCGCGATCGCTTCTCCGGCGCGCCCGATCTGCCGACAGCGCGGGAATCCGGCGTGCCCTCGCTGGAAATGGAAGGCCTGGTCGGCCTCTTGGGGCCGAAGATGATGCCTCTCGAGCTGCGCGAGCGGATCGGCAATGAAGTGGTGGATGTGATCAAGGATCCGGCCATCGCGGCAAAATTGGTAGCGACTGGCCAGGCCGTCAATCCGGGCGGCGCCCGGGCCTTCGCTGCTTCCATCCAGCAGCAGATCGATCAGGTGACGGAGATCGCCAATCTGGTCGGCATGAAGCGCAGATAATCGCGCTTATTCGGCATCGTCCTCGCCGGCCGTGGCGCTCTTCCGCCGCGGTTTCGGCTTGGACGGCTCCGCCGGCTGCTCAGAGAGAACGGTCAGGGCCTTGATGAACCCTACCCTGAGGTCAACAGGCAGAAGCTGCATGACCCGGCGATGCACGTTGTAAGCGCCGGGGATCGCGCGACGCACAGTGGCCGTTCCTTTCGGCGTAATAAACAAGGCATCGACGCGCTGGTCGTGCTGCGCCCGCTCACGGGTGAGCATGCCGCGCTTGACCAGACGATCGACCATGGCACTCAAGGTGCTGCGGTCGATCCCGACCTTCTGCACGAAATCGATCTGCGCGCGGCCGGGTTCCTGCAAAATCGCCAGCAGAAGCGAGAACTGTGGCGAGGACATTTCGCGGCCGATTTCTTCCACATAGATCGCCGCCGTCCGCTGTTGGGCGCGACGCAGCAGATGGCCGACATTGTTCGACAGGTCGATCTCTTCGTCCTCGATGGACGTTTCATGGGCCCGTCGTTTCATGCGCCGCTCCAATCAATCCCAGAGGCTGGTATCGCCGGCGGCAATGAAATCGCCGTTGGCGAATTTGGCGTCCCGCTTGCCATACAGAAAAGGTGCGCCATCGGGCTGGCGCACGTCGCCGCCAGCGGCGCGTAGGATCGCATGTCCCGCCGCCGTATCCCATTCCATCGTGCGCCCGGCGCGCACATAGACATCGGCCAGGCCTTCGGCGATCTGGCAGAACTTGATCGAAGATCCGACCGGCCGGCGCTCGGCGATCGGCAAAGCGCTCAGCAGCCGCTCCGTCTCCGCGTTCATGTGCGAACGGCTGGCCATGGCCACCAGCCCTTCGGCAGGTTGCTGGCGCGCCTTGATGTCGCGACGATGGCGCGCTTGCGTCAGCTTTGCCCCGGCTAGCACATCCGCTGCGACCGCCTTATTGGCGCCCAGCCATATCTTCCCGAGCGCTGGCGCAAAGATCACGCCCAGAACCGGCTCGCGCGCCTCGACCAGCGCTATATTGACCGTGAACTGGCCATTGCGAGCGATGAAATCCTTCGTGCCGTCGAGCGGGTCGACCAGGAGAAACGCCCCATCCACCTGCGGCAGACGGCCGGCGGAACAGGCTTCCTCGGCGGCAATCGGCACGCCCGGCAGCAAGGCCGCCAGCGCCTTTTCGATCAGCGCTTCCGCCTCGACGTCGGCTTGCGTCACCGGGCTGCCGTCGTCCTTCTGCGCAGTGTCGGGTTTTTCGTAATGTTTGAGAATGCAGATTCCGGCCTGCAGCGCGATGTCGGCCATCGCCTCCAGCAGCGCCCAATCCCCCTCTCTTCCCCCAACGCTTGCCACCGTCTTGACCCTGTCTTCGGCGCTTCGATTCGCCGATTATGACAGAACCTCAGAGCGGCAACACCGGCTCATTGGTCGCAATCAATGACAATTGTTCGGCGTCGAAACGGACGATCTTGCCGCACAATCCCGCCGTGAGGCAGCCGAACCAGACGGCCTCGTTGAGGCCGGTGTCGCTGCGGCGAATATCGAGCGCACCGTCGAATTCGACAAAGCGATAGCTGCCGCGCACCGGATGCACGGTGACGTTGGGAGCACGCCGCGCCGCCGCGACGAGCGGCGCGAATTCCGGCACGTCGAGAACGAAGAAACCGGTCATGCCGGATGCAACTCCTGATGGGCGATGACATGTTCGGCCTTGGCGCGCCAAAGCTGCTCGATATTGCTCCAGCGACCCGTATCCTCGAGCCGCATCGCGGTTTCGAGTGTCAGGCCGGCATCGACGGCATCGGGCGTTTCGACATCGCGCAGAGTACGCGCGATTTCCAGCGGGTAGAAATTCGGATCGCGGAAGTAAATCGACTCGATGACCTCGTGGGTCACCGACTGGCTGACGCGTACGCCCTGGTCTTCCAGCCGCTTCTGCCAGGCCAGAAGCTCCGTTTCGCTTTCGACGCGCCAGGCGGTGTGATTGGCCATGGCCATATAGCCGCGCGGCACGACCAGTTCCGGCGGCTGCTGCGTGCCGATGTAGTAGAAAAAGGCGATGGTGCTTTCGTTGCCGCTGTCGAAAAAGAAATGCAGGAAGTCGGCGTGCTCTTCCTTCTCGCGGCCCCAGCCCTTGGCGGTGATGGCGTGTACCAGGGGCAAGCCCAGGATGTCGCGATAGAAATGCACGGTCTCGCGCAATTTCCATGTCGGACGGGCGGTGTGATCGACACCATGCAGGCGCGGCGCCGATTGCAGGGACAGGGTCATGCGGACCTCCTTGAATGGTGGCTTCACATCCTTCTTTACATCATCGAAGATTATTTTACAATAGCGTCAAATCGTTCCCCTGGACCAACACAGGATGATCGCCGTGCCCCGCAATGCCCAACCTGCCGCTCCTGCTCCGGTTCCCGCCAGCAAAGCCTTGCTGCGGCAAGCCATTCTGACCGCCGCCTCGCGGCTGTTCGCGGCCAATGGGTTTGCCGGCACGAGCCTGCAGAACATCGCCGATGAGATCGGCGTCACCCGGCCGGCACTTTATTATTATTTCCGCAGCAAGGACGAGATTCTGGCCTCGCTGGTCGAGGATATCACCATCGGCGCCTTGAAACGCTCGGCGCAGATCGAGGCGCGTTCCAGCAATTCGCCGACAGCCAGCTTGCGGCAAATGGTGACGGCGCAAGCGCGCTGGATCATGCAGCATCCGCTCGAGTTCCGCGTGCTGCTGCGTACGGAAAACTATCTCTCCGACAAGGCCAAAGCGGTTCAGGATACGGCCAAGCGCGGCATTCTCACGGCCTTCGCCCGCATCATCGAGGCCGGTATCGCCAAAGGCGAATTCCTCCCGGTCGATCCGCATATGGCGGCGCTGGCCATGCTCGGCATGTGCAACTGGTCGGCCTTCTGGTTTTCGAACGATGGCCGCAAGAGCGCCGATGAGATAGCCGAGACCATGGCGGAAATGGCAGTGAACTCCATCCGACCCGCGCGCGAGAGCGGGAAGGATGCCGGCAATCTCTCAGCCCTCCTCGCGCAATGGCGCGAAGACATCGACATTTTCGAGAAGGTTGCGGCCAAGCCGTAAGGCACAGGCCGCAACGCAGCAGAGGAACTCCCATGTCAGAACAAGAAACCGCGGGCTTCCGCAACGCCGGTTGGACGATGCCGCACCTGCCGCCCAGCGCCAGCGTCAGCGTCCACCCCCTCGCCACCGCCGACGGCGCCGCCGTCAACGGATTTCTGTTTCGCGCCGGCCAGTCGGACGTGGTGTTCTGCATCATGCATCCACGCGAATTCCTGGCCACCCACTATCTGGTGCCGGAACTGCTGGAAGGCGGCTACAACGTCTGGACGCAGACCTCGCGCTCGGTTGGCAACGACCTGCGGCTCGAACATGAAGTGGCACTGATCGATGTCGCCGCCGGACTGAATTTTCTGCGCGAAAGCGGCTTCAAGAAAATCATCCTGATCGGCAATTCCGGCGGCTCCAGCCTCTATGCCTTCTACAATCAGCAATCGCTGCTGGTGCCAGAACAGCGCTTAGCGAAGACCCCTGGCGGACGGCCGGTCAAGCTCGCCAATCTATCCATGCCCGTGGCCGATGGCATCATTCTCGTCTCGCCGCATCCGGGCCAGGGCATGTTATTGATGAGCGCCATCGATCCGGCCGTCGTCGACGAACGCGATCCGTTGCGCAGCGATCCGGCGCTGGATTTCCTCAATCCGGAGAATGGCTATCGCGACGGCCCGCAAGGCTCCCGCTATGCGCCCGATTTCGTTACCCGCTATCGGGCTGCCCAACGCACCCGTGTGCAGCGGCTGGATGAAACAGCCAAGGGCCTGATCGAGGAGCGGCTCGCGGCGCGCAAACGTGCCAAGGATGGCGGCACGACCGCCGACCGGGTGCGCGGTGCCCATTCGGAAGTCATGACCATCTGGCGCACCGATGCGGATCTGCGCTGCTGGGATGTTTCTCTCGATCCCTCCGAGCGCGTCGTCGGATCACTGTGGGGCAAGGATCCCTTCGCGTCCAACTATGGCGCGATGGGTTTCGCGCGCTTCTGTACGCCGGAAGCCTGGCTCTCGACCTGGTCGGGCCTGTCGTCGCGCGCCAATGTCTATGAGACGGCGAAAGCCATCGAACAGCCCTGCCTGCAAATCGAATATACCGCCGACAATGCGCTGTTCCCAGCCGATGGCGATGCGATCTTCAACGCCATTCCATCAAGTACCAAGCAGAAGCTGCGTTTCCACGGCGATCATCACGGCCGCGCGCTCAAGGACAGCGAAACGCCCGGCCGCAAGCTGGCCGGGCGCACCATTCGCGATTGGACGGCCGATCATTTCGGCCGATAGAAAGACTCTAGGCGTTATACCAAGCGGCGAAGCCAAGGCCGATGCCGGTGCCAGCCGGCGTCCGCCGAGCCGGCACATATTCCGACCATTGATGCTTGAGACCACGGAAGGCGCCGCCGGCCGCGATCCAACAGCGGATTTCCGACGAACCGCTCTTAAGAGCGTTGACGGGGATGTTGCGCAGCACCTCCTCGTCGTGGCTTTCCAGCGCGGTGAGAATCTGCCGGTCGAGTTCTTCCTCGACGATGAAATGCGACAGGCCGCCGGAGCCGATGACTGCGACGCGCAGATCCATCGGAATGGCTTCCAGGCTCTCCTTCAGCGCCATGCCGAAATTGTAGCAGCGGCGCGGCGTCGGCGCGTTGGGCGGGAAGTAGGTGTTGAGCATGACCGGCACGATCGGTACTTCACGACCGCGGAAGATACGCTCGGCGACAAAGCCATAGGCATGACCGAAGCCTAATGTCTTGGGATCATCAACGCGCGCCGACGAACCAATATCGAAATCGCGATCGATCAATTGCTCGATCAGCTTTTCGCCCAGCTCCGGATGGGCCGGATAGGAATGCACTTCATCCATCGCATACATGGCGGCGACCGTGTTGCGCCAATGGCCTTCGTCATGCTTGTCGGCTTCGTGGGTGAGGATTTCCTTGCCGTGATAGATGGCGATCGCCGGCATGTTGGCCGGTGAGAAAAGTTCGTAGTGATCATCACCGACGACGATTGCCACGTCGGGCTTGATGCGGGCGAAATCATCGGCCAGCCGATCGAGCGCATCTTGCGCCTCCTTGTCCTGCCGAACAAAGGTTTCAGTGACGGCGACATCGGCGTAGCGGTCTTTCACCGTCGCATTGACGGTGGCGTAGTCGACAAAGCGGCCATCGATCGTGTTGAGGCCCTTGTTGGCGCGATCGTCGTTGCCGCGCTCGACCCAGCGCTCGCCCGGCAGAGCCAGCAGCGGGCTGTGCGACATGCCGATCCCCAGAACAACTCTTGCCATCGTGACGTCTCCCTAGATTGTCCGCCATGCGGACCTATCCTTGACCGCAAGACTAACTTTGGCGCAGCCCTGGTTCAAGCCGCGCTTTGTGCTTTGGAATCCTTCAAATCGCTGGCAAATCATCGTCCGTCCGGATCGAAACCATCGCGCGTTACGATTGAAAGGCGGCCAGGGCCTCGCTCACGGTAGCGATCTGAGCCACCGGCCTCAGAGCCTCGATCGACACATCATGCACCTGCGGTGAAAACGCCGCGCAGCCATCCGCCAGCACAGTGACGGGAATGTCGCGGACGTGTGCATCGCGCACGGTCGAGGCAACGCCGCCATTAGTGACGATGCCGCCGACGATGAGATGTTCGATGCCGATCTTGCGCAGCACCCATTCGAGCCGCGTCATGTAAAAGGCCGAATAGGCGACTTTCTCGATCAAGACATCGATGGGTTGCAGTTCGTCGACGACCGCCTGCCCCCAACCGCCGGGCTGGAAATCGCCCTTGGCGAGGAAAGGCCGGATCGCTTTGAGATGCGGCGAGATGATCGGCTCGCCACCACGCCCCGGTACCAAGGTAAACTGGGTAGCGGCGATGACGCCGCCTTTCTTCCGCAATGCGGCCGTGAGCGGCGCGAGGCGATCCGGCAAAGCGGCAATTTCGGGCGACGATTGCCCGCCACGGCCATAGGCCCCCTTGGGATGCAGGAAATCGTTTTGCAAATCGACGATCAGAAGAGCCGTGTTGGCCGGGTCCGCGAATGCTGTTGCCATGGAATATCCGCCTTGGAGTACCTAAATTAACAGTTCGAGTCGTTGACAGCTTAGCGCGAAGCGCGTTTCCGCGTCCTCCATGTCGTGCTAAGGGAGCCCCCATGAAGAGCCGCGCGCCCCGCACCATTATCGACAAAATCTGGGATGCCCACACCATCGTCCAGCGCGACGACGGCGACTGCCTGCTCTGGGTCGATCGCCACTTCGTCCACGAGGGTTCCCATCACGGTTTCGCCTATACGAAAGCGCGCGGCGCGCAGGTGGCCCGGCCGGACCTGACATTTGGCATGGCCGACCATTACGTGCCGACGCGCACCGGCGCCGTGCAGCCTGACGATACGCGGCGGATGATCCGGCAGCTGCAGGAGAATGCAGCGCAACACGGCATCACCTGCTTCGGCGAGGGCCATGCCCGGCAAGGCATCGCTCATGTGGTGGCGCCGGAGCTCGGCATCACCCTGCCCGGCCTGCTGATCGTTTGCGGCGACAGCCACACCTCCACCCACGGGGCGCTTGGCGCTTACGCCTTTGGCATCGGCGCGTCGGAAGTGGCGCATGTGCTGATGACCCAGACGATCTGGCAATCGCGCCCGAAACGCATGCGGTTGCGGATCGACGGCACGCTGGCACCGGGTCTTTCGGCGAAGGACATGGCGCTGTCGATCATCTCGCGCATCGGTACCGGCTATGCGCAGGGTTGTGCCATCGAATATGCCGGTAGCGCCGTGCGCGGCTTGTCGGTCGAAGGCCGGCTGACCCTGTGCAACATGTCGATTGAATCCGGCTCGCGCCTGGGTCTGATCGCGCCTGATGAGACCACCTTCGCGTGGCTGCGCGGCCGCTCCTATGCGCCGCAAGGGGATGCTTTTGATGCAGCCGTCGCCGACTGGCGTCAGCTTGCCAGCGACGACGAAGCGGTCTTCGATCGCGAGATCGTGCTCGATGCAAAAGACATCGCACCGACAGCCACCTGGGGCACGAGCCCGGAACATGCCGCCGCAATCACAGCGCACATTCCCGATCCGGCTTCGGAAGCCGATCCGACCAAAGCAGAAGCGCTGCGCGACGCTCTTGCCTATATGGATCTGAAACCTGGCATGGCATTGACGGACATTCCGATCGATCGGGTTTTCATCGGCTCCTGCACCAACAGCCGGATCGAGGATTTGCGCGCCGCTGCCGCTGTTCTCGCCGGTCGTCATGCCATCGTGCCTGGTCTCGTCTCGCCGGGTTCGGGCACGGTCAAGCGGCAGGCCGAGGAAGAAGGGCTCGATCGCATTTTCACCGCCGCCGGTCTCGAATGGGCTGGCCCCGGCTGTTCCATGTGCGTTGGCATGAACGGCGACGTGGTGCCGGCGGGCGAGCGCTGCGCTTCCACCACCAACCGCAATTTCAAAGGCCGCCAGGGCAAGGGCAGCCGCACCCACCTGATGTCGCCCGCCATGGTGGCGGCGGCCGCCGTGACTGGCCATCTCACCGATCCAAGACTGCTGACGGAGGGGCGCCAGCCATGAAGCCGTTCACGACGCTCGACGCCACGGCCTGTCCGCTCGGCCTCACCAACGTCGATACGGATCAATTGATCCCGGCGCGCTTCATGCAGACGCCGCGCTCAAAGGGCTACGGCCAGTTTCTGTTTCATGATTTGCGCCGCGATGGCGACGGCCAGCTGCGGGACGACTTCCCACTCAACGACCCGCGCTACGCCACCTGCGGCATTGTCGTTGCGCGCAAAAATTTCGGCTGCGGTTCCTCGCGCGAGGCCGGCGTTTATGTGCTGGTGGATCAGGGCATCACTTGCGTCATCGCGCCAAGCTTCGGCGACATCTTCGCCGCTAATTCGATCAAGAACGGTCTGCTGCCAGCCGTGTTGAGCGAAGCCGACATCGAGATGCTGTTGAACGAGCCGAGCGTGGTCGAAGGACGCGGCATCCGCGTCGATCTCGAACGCCAGCAGATCGTCGCCGGCAATCGCGTCTTCGATTTCGCCATCCGCGCCGACTGGAAGAAGCAATTGCTCAACGGCTGGGACGATGTCGACATGACCCGTTCCTATGCGGCACAGATCAAGGCATTCAATGCCGCCGACAGCCAAACACGACCGTGGGCGCAGCCGGCGAAGCAGGATTAGATCGCCGGCGCGTTCATCCGTTCGCGCCACCATGTGCCGTTCAGCCACTTGAGCAAATCGTCGCCGGACGGCTTGCGGCCATCGAGCGCGACCATATTGGCCCAGATCAGCGCGAACATGCAGGAGAGCACCGGCGTGCGGCCGAGAAACGGCGTGCGCGCGATGGGGCCCAGCGTCGGCATGCCGGTGCCCAGCATGACGATGGCGTCGAGCTTTTCATCGGCAATGGCATCAAGTGCCTGTTGTGCCGCGCCCGACGGCAGGCTGTAGATCGGATGGAAGTTCTCGCCCGCGGCGGCCTGGGACGCTTTGGTTTTGGCGGCCACCGTATAGCCACGCGATTCCCAATAGGGCGTCGACGCCGCATCGAGATTGCCATCATAAGGCGAGATCAGACCGATGCGCTTGGCGCCCAAGGCATCGAGCGCCATGCAGACGGAAGTCGCCGCGGTCATCACCGGAATGCCGAGTTTCGCCGACATCTCGCCGAGCTTCTTATCCTCCGCTTCCTTGCCGACCAGATAGGACATGCCGGTCGTGGCAACGGCCAGCGCGCCGATCGGCGCATTGGCGAATTGGTTCGTATAATTCTGCACGGTGTTGAAATAGTCGACGAGCCGTTCCTCGATCGTCTTTTGCGGGCTCAGCAGACGAGCATTGAGAAAGGCATAGCCCGGCGGGGTCAGGATCGCATATTCCGGCTCCACCGTGGTGTTGGCCTGCGGCGTCAGCACGCCAACGACGCCCTTGGGACCATATTCAACGCTCATGCCTCGCTCCGGATATTCAATTGATGGCCGCTGATTGGCGCAGGCTATCGATCATCGACGACTTAAGAAGATAATCGAGGAGCTGTTCGCGATCGGCGACGATCTTCTGCAGGCCGTGCAGCATTTCGAGACGCCGATCCTGATCCTTCTCGCGCATGCGGGCGCGGTTGCGATCGGCCTGAGCCAGAATCTGATCTCGGGCGATCGGCCGACGGCGACGATCGTAGAGATCGAGCCGATCGAGTGGCGCACCTTTGTGGAGCATATCCTTCAAGGCCTGCACCAGTTCGAACGCATCGTGCAGGCCACCGTTCAAGCCCATGCCGCCCGACGGAGAATTGAGATGGGCCGCATCGCCAGCAAGCGCCAACCGGCCGCCGAAATAGCGCGGCACGATGCGCTGATGGACGCGATAATCGCGTTTCTCGCCCAATTCCCAGGCATCGCCACGCGGCAGAATGTCATCCATGCTTTGGCGCAGGAGTCTGTCGCCGAGCTGTTCCTCGATCGGCAGATCTTCACGCGGATAGATGGAAACGCGCCAACGGCCGGGCACTTTCAGCAGACTGAAATTGCCATCCTTCTTCCAGCAATAGCTGACGTTGGACAGGCCTTCGAGATGATCCTCGAACGGAAACTGGGTCGTCACGAGTAGAGTAATCTCGGGATAGGTTTCACCCTCGAAACTCAAGCCCAAAGTTCGGCGGACAAGGCTGCGTGAGCCGTCGGCACCAATCGCGAAGCGAGCGCGGAAATCTTCGCTGCCCTTGTCCGTGATCACCTGCACCGCGACATGATCGCCGTTATCAACGACATTTTCGACACGCGCGCCGAATTCAATTTTCGCCTTCGGCTCCGCCAGCAGCTTTGCCAGCAATATCTGCGACAGTTTCCACTGCTCAACTTGCAGGCGATAAGGATGGCCCGTGTAAGGCGCCAGAACCGACAGATCGAAGACCGCCCGTTCGCCTGTCGGATGCAGGCGGATCTGCCAATCAGGACAAATCAAGCCCTGCGCAAGAAGCTCTTTCGAGACGTCGAGCTGTTCGAGCATATCCAAGGTTGGCGGATGAAACGTCGAAGCCCGCAGATCTTGATTGATCTGCCCTTCTGCCTCGAAAACCCGCACGGTGATGCCGGAACGGGCAAGCAGCAGCGCCGTACACAATCCGACCGGTCCGCCTCCCACGACAATGACTTCGCAATCAACTTCCACGACTTGAACCGGCTCCTGGCGATTGACCTTGTCCTATGATTAGGACAACTTGCCCCGGGACGTCAAAGCGCCATTGCCGGCGAATTCACACCGGAGATCAGATGACCAATCGTCGCCAATTGATCCAGGCTTCCGCTGCGCTCGCGGCCACCGCCGTGACCGGTTTTCCGGCCATAGTGCGCGGTCAAGCACGTGAATCTCTCACCATCATGACGCCGTTCGGTTTCATTCCCGATTTCATCGAGCTGATGAATGGGGTTTCGGGCGGTCATTTCGCCGCACAAGGCCTCGACGCCAAATTGCTCGGCGGACAGGGCACGGCGCAACCGATCCAGCAGCTCATCACCCGACAGGTCGACTTCATCCGTGCTTCCGGCATCGATGTCATGCGCGCCATCGCGACCACGAAAGTGCCGCTGGTCTCGATCGCTACCATGTATCAGGGTTCGACCTTCCACATGATCAGCCTCAAATCAAAGCCGATCGAAAAGGCCGAGGATTTGAAGGGCAAGACCGTCGGCATCGTCTCTGTCTCCGGTACGACCGACGTGTTTCTCGATCTCATCCTGGCGAAGGCCGGTTTGAAGAAGGATGACGTCAAGCGCGAGGTCTCGGGCAACAGCCCGGGCGCCCTGCAGCTCATCAAGCAGGGCCGTATCGACTGCTTCATCGCCTCGATCCAGGTGGTCGTGGCGCTGGAGCGGATGAAGGAAGACGTGCTGGCCTGGTCGACGGACCGCTACGCGCCGATGCCGGGCCAGTGCTACATCAGCACCCGCCAGATCGTCGAGGCGCGGCCCGACGTCCTCAAACGGGCGATGACCGCCATGCGCGCCTCGGTGGACGAGATCATGACCCAGCCATTGCGGCCGATCTTCGAACGGGCGGCCAAGGATTTCGAAATTCCCGGCATCCGCGACGTCGACGCCCTGGTGGCGGTGGAAAAGGTAACGGCGGACCGGCTCTGGCTCTCGGAGGGCCGGGAGAACCTGCTGCGCAACGTGCCGAAGCTCTGGAAGAGCGGCGTCGATGCCCTGCGGACCAATAATATCGGCGATCCGGGCGAGCCGGAGACGCTCTATACGAACCAGTTCGTCTCCTAATTATATCGTCAAACGATACAGTTAGTGCCACTGAGTCGGCCCGCAGGCGGCCGTGAACCGTCGAGGTTCACGGATCCCAACCGGATTATAGAAAAGTTGAGACGCATCAGCCGGACGCGGTTTCGTGTCCGGATATTGGTGGCGCAAACGTATCGTCATAGCAGCCCACTGCCCGAAAGAAGATCCGTCACTCTTGAATAATTTATTATTTATCAATAAGATGGACCAATAATCTGATTATATCGATTGACTTGGACTTGCATCCGCTTTTGAGGCTCATCCTGACCTTTGGCACGACATCCCCGGAAGCATGCGTCGAGACAATTTCAACCGTGGAAGTTGTCCGGTAGACGACATACGGGAGTTACGTTTAAGTCGATCAGCGTTTTGAGAATTAGCCGCATTTCGGTTCGCTTTCGTTTCTATGCGTGCTGATCCTGCCTCGAACTAGAGACCCCTATATGGATTCGGTAAGTTCCGACCTGGAAGAATATGCCCGCCGTCGCATGAAACTGGCCGGATTTTCGGTCATCGGATACGACCATCCCTATTTCGCCCCTCTGGACCGGCTGCGGTCGGACTTCCGCTCGCGTGGCGACGAGCTGACCACTTTCGCCAATTACGACTATCTCGGCCTGTCCGAGGATGAGCGTATTCGCAAGGCGGCAACCCAGGCGATCAACGAATTCGGCGTTGGCGTCGGCGGTTCGCGTCTGGTCGGCGGCGAGCGCACCTGCCATCGGGCACTTGAATATGATCTGGCGGCCTTCATCGGTGTCGACGACACCATCGCCATGGTCAGCGGCTACGGCACCAATATTTCGCTCGTCGGTCATCTTCTGACCAAGGGCGATCTTATCCTGGTCGACGACCTGGCCCATAACAGCCTGGTCATGGGCACGCGCCTGTCGCGCGCCACCATCGTCGAATTCCCGCACAACGACATGGAGCGGCTTGAGGAAATCCTCAAGGAGAAGCGCAGCCACTTCCGCCGCGTCCTGATCCTGATCGAGGGCCTCTACAGCATGGACGGCGACGTGCCGGACCTGCCGAAATTCCTTGAACTGCGCAACCGCTACAACACCTGGTTGATGATCGACGAGGCGCACTCGATCGGCGTGCTCGGCAAGACCGGCCGCGGCATCACCGAACATTTCGGCCTCGACATGAGCGACGTCGATATCGTCGTCGGCACCATGTCCAAGGCTTTCGTGAGCTGCGGCGGCTTCATCGGCGGCAAGCAGATCGTCATCGACTGGCTGCGCTTCACCCTGCCCGGCTTCGTCTACAGCGTCGGTCTGACGCCGTCGGTCGCCGCCGCCGTGCGCGAGGCCCTCGACATCATCTCGCGGGAACCCTGGCGTATCGACAAGCTGCGCGAGAACAGCCGCTATTTTGCCGAACGCGCCCGTTCGCTTGGCCTCAACATCGGCGACGCGATCGCCGAAGGCGTCATCCCGATCATCTTCGATACGTCGGAAAAGACGATGATCGCCGGTCGGGCCCTCCTGCGCGCCGGCTATTACGTGCCGCCGATCGTCCAGATTGGCGTGCCGAAGAACAAGCCGCGGCTGCGCTTCTTCCTCAATGCCTCGCACACTAAAGCGCAGATCGACGGCGTTCTGGAAGCTCTCGTGGCGGCGATGGATCCGTCCCGCCAACGGGCGCAGTTCTCGTCCAAGCACGGCCCGGCTACGACACCGAAGAATGTGGTGCGTCTGGTCGACACCGAAACGGAAACAAGCACGGGCACGGCCCGCGCTCGTTGATCGCCGGGTAGCCACCCCATCAAGCCCTCGCCTAGCGGCGAGGGCTTTTTTATTGGGCGATCTCTTCCAACCGCCGTCCGCGTGTTTCGATCATGCCGAGCGCTGCGACGGCGCCGATGGCCGCAACGATCGCAAACATGGCGAACACCCAGCGCACACCGCCTTGCGCCATGATCATGCCAACCAAGGTCGGTGCGACGGCGGAGGCGATGCGGAGCCATGAGGTCGCAAGCCCCGTGCCGATGGCGCGCAAGCGCGTCGGATAGATTTCGGGTGTGTAGAGATAGAGCACGGCATTGTTGGAGGCGACCGCACCATAAGCCAAAGTCGCCATCACGATCACCACCGCGACGCTCGTGGCGCCGCTGAAGGCCAGAGCGACCAAAAGCACGGTGCTGAGGATGAAAAAACCCGTCGTCCAATTGCGCCGGCCGATCCGATCGATACAGAAGGCGCAGACCAGCAGCACCGCGACCTGCGCGACATTGGTGAGAGAGGCAGCGCGCAACGCATCTCTCAGCGGCAGACTGTAGACGGTGTGATAAAGCGTCGGCATCCAGTTGTTGAGACCATTGGCAACGAAGAAAGCCGACGCCCAAAGCAACCAGGCGATGAGCGTGCGCGCGCGATAGACCGGCGAGAGCAGCTCACGCCAGCGCGTTTCGGCCATGTCTCCCGTGGGCGCCATAGCCGAAGCTGGGACCGCAGCTCCTTTCAACGGCTCGAAAGTGGGGAAGCGGCGCGCGGCGCTGGCTTCCGCCTGTTCGATGATTGTGCGCGCCTCGTCGAGGCGACCACGATTGATTAGCCAACGGGGCGATTCCGGCAGACGCCACAGCGCCACCGTCACGATCAGCCCGGGTACGGCCCCAACCAGGAAAAGCGTCTCCCAACCGAAAGCCGGCACCAGCAGGGTCGCGATCTGTCCCGTGGCCATGAGACCGATCGGAAACAGTAACTCGTAGAGGATGAAAAAGCGTCCGCGGCCATGCGCCCGCGACAGCTCGCTGATATAGGCAGCGGCCACCGGCATTTCGCCACCGACGCCAATGCCCTGCACCAGACGGCACACGAATAGCCATTGAAGGCTGCCGGCAAAAATGCAGACGATGCCCATCACCGACATGATCGCGGTAGCAATCCCCGCGCTTGGAATGCGGCCGCGACTTTCCGCCAACCGGCTGAAGAAGAGCGCGCCGACGAGTTGGCCGATGTAACTCGCGCCGATCAGCCAACCGACGTTGACGGGCGTGAGATGCCAAAGCCCGACCAGGATCGGCATGGCAAAGGCCAGCGACAGCGCATCGAAAGCATCGAGAAAGGTTGCCGAGCCCATGACAATACGCGCACGCCGGTGCCATGCGGAGAATGGAATATGCTCAAACCGCGCGATCAGCCGCGCCGCTTCCGGCGATCGATCGAGACTTGCCGTCTGATCACCGCCGATTGCCGTCGCTGCGCTCTCCGACGCCATGGCTTGAGCCGGCATTGTTTCACTCCCGTCTGATGAGATCGAGAGAGACGCTTCCATGGATTCTCACGTTCCGTTTGCTGGAAGCGCCTCCCGTCCTGCGGGGCGGCTCAGTTCGCCATTGTCAATTGATCGGCGGGCACCAATGGCACCGTCCAGGCATCATAGCCATAGAGCCAGGACGGATCGTCATTGCCTTCCGACATCCAGGTGTTGGCGCTGGAAATCGCCTGAATGCGCGAGGTGCGTGGCTTGCGATTGGCCTCATAGAGGCGGAATGCGCCTTCGATGTCGTCATTATTGGTTTCGGCGAAGCAGCGCGCCAGAACCGCTGCGTCTTCGATCGAGGTCGCCGCGCCCTGCGCCATGTAAGGCGTCATCGGATGGCAGGCATCGCCCATCAAGGCGATGCGGCCGACGCTCCAATGGGGCAGCGGTTCGCGTTCGAGGATCGCCCATTTGTGGCAATCGGGACAGGCTTCGAGCACCATGCGCACTTCCGGATGGAAGCCCTCATAGGCGGCCCGCAGTTCATGCACGTCGCCTTTGGTCGACCAGCTTTCTTGGGTCATCCATTCAGTCGGTTCCGGCACGCTGGTGACGAAGTAAAGCTGGCTGCGATCGGCAGCAGTGTAATAGATCACGATATGGCGGTCCGGCCCCCACCATTTGGTGCGCGAGCGCGCGATCTCGCCGCTCATCAAGTTGCTATCGAAGACAGCGCGATAAGCAATGCGGCCTTTATGGAGTGGCGCATCCGGCCCGACGATCAGGCTGCGCACCAGGGAATGGACGCCATCGGCGCCGATCACCGCATCGGCCTGCGCCTTGGTGCCATCGGTGAAAGCCAATGTAACGCCCTTATCCGACTGATCGAGACCGACGAGCTTCTTATTGAGATGGATGATGTCCGACGGCAGGACAGAGACCAGCGCCTCATGCAGATCGGCGCGATGCATGCAGAGGAAAGGCGCGCCATAAAGACTCTCCGGCATCGGCAGTTCACGTTTGATCTCGCCCGTGTCCCAGACCCGGTTGAGATGCGAATAGGGTTCGAACGCGATCTTGCGCAGGCGCTCCTCGATGCCGATGCCGCGCAAAATACGCGAAGCATTGGGCAGCATCTGAATGCCCGCGCCAACGCGCAGGAATTGGTGTGCCTGTTCGTAAACCTGAACCTCTATGCCGACCTGCCGCAGCGTCGTCGCTGCGGCCAGGCCGCCCATGCCGGCACCGACGATGGCGATGGTGGGACGGCTGCGTGCCATTGGGGGGAGCTCCTCTCTAGACTTGATGTCGGCGAAGATGCTCTGGCGTTTCTGAAATGTAAAATATATATATTATTCCACTCTGAAACTTAAAACATATTATAGGGCAGGTTATGGATCTTCGTCATTTGCGCTATTTCGTTGCTGTCGCCGAGGAAGGCAGTATGACACGCGCGGCCGAACGGCTCGGCATTCAGCAGCCGCCACTTGGCCAGCAAATCCGCAATCTAGAGGACGAACTCGGCGTCCAATTGTTCGAGCGCCGGCCACGGCAAATCGCGCTCAGCCCAACCGGCACATTTTTCGTCGAGGAAGCGCGCGCCGTGCTGCGCCATGCGGCCGAAGCGGCGCAACGGGTGCGCCGTTTCGATCGTGGCGAGATCGGCCATCTCAATATCGGCCTGACAAGCTCGGCCTCCTTGCATCCACTGACGCCGAAAATTTTGCGTGGCTTTCACGAGGCCTATCCGCTCGCTGAAGTCTCGGTGCGCGAAAGCGAAACCTATGAATTGATCCTCGCCTTGCGCGAAGGACGGATCGATGCCGCCTTTCTCCATATCTCAACGGATCGCTATCCGGACCTGCAAAGTCACGTGCTCACCCGTGAGAAGATGATGGCCGTCGTGCCGATTGATCACCCGCTGACGCGAACCAAAAAGCCGCTCGACTGGCCACGCCTGCTTGAAGAGGATTTCGTGATCTATCGGCGCACCGATGGCCCCGGCATTTTCGATGGCATTCTGGAAGCCGTCGCGGCTTTCGGCGGACGCTTGAAGATCGTCGGGGAAGTGAGCCGTTTGATTGGCGCCATCAATCTCGTCGCGGCCGGACGCGGCATTTCCATCGTGCCTGCGACCATGCGCGCCCTACATCCGGAAACGGTGGCTTATCTTCCGCTCGCGGCTGGTGCGTTGCAACCGCTGCCCTTCTATATGGCTCACAAGAAACAGCTCGACCTGGCGATCGTTGCCAATTTCGTGGCGCAGACGCAGGCTATCTCGGCGCAAGCTGGCTGATCGATCTACGCGAGTGCCTTGCCGTAGATACGGTAGGTTTTGGCGGGCTTGCCGGCCGCGAGTTCAGCCAGAGCTTTCATCGGCCTGTTGACATCAAGCACCCAGGAAAACTCGATCCAATCCATCGGATGCTCCCGCTCTTCCTGAAGAAAATCCGATGTCATCAGCGCCAGCATGCTGGAGGCCAATGGCGTGCCCTGCACTTCGCGCCGCAGGCCCATCAGGGGAATGCGCGCCGTCCGCCCCTTTTCCCGCCACAGCCACCAGAGCAGTTTCGCCCAGTTGAACGGCAGCAAGCGGCCGTTAAAGGAGGCTGCGACTTCATTGATGTTGGGCAAAGCGATGATCACACCCACCGGCTTGCCATGGTACATGACCATGCGACCGTATTTGGAGCGGAAGAACAGCTTCATTTCGCCGATCATCGCATCGATCTCGGCATCGCTGAACGGCACGAAGCCCCAGTTGTCGTGCCAGGCGTCATTGAAAATATCGATCAAGGTCAGCACTTCCTGACGGAAGTTCTTGGTGTCGATGGGACGCACGGTGACCTCGGGCGATTTCTTCGCCATCGCCGCCAGGCGCAACAGGCGGTCCGGCATTTTCGCCGGCTCGAAACGATAGGCATGCGTGTCCATCGCCTTGGTCATGCCGGCCTTTTCCAGCAGGCCCGGCATCCAAGCGGTGGCATGGGTCATCATGATGGCGGGCGGCGAGTCAAAGCCCGCGATTAGCAGTCCGCATTCCTGATTGATGGAGAAGTTAAACGGACCTTCCATGCGCTGCATGCCGCGCGCCTTGAGCCATTCGGCGGCCGCTGCAACGAGCGCATCGGCTGCTTCCTGATCGTCGAGGCAATCGAAGAAGCCAAAATGGCCTGTGCTATTGGGATGGCTTTCGAGATAGCGGCGATTGACCTGTGCCGTGATGCGCCCCACGGGCTTGGCGCCGCGATAGGCCACGAAAAGCTGCACGTCGGCAAAACCGAAGAAGGGATTGGTCTTGGGGGTGATGCGTTGCTTCTCGATAAAATGTATCGGTGCCACCCAGGCCGGATCGTTGCGATAGATCGTGTGCGGTAACATCAGCCAATCGTTGCGTTGCGCGGGCGTGGTAACCGGAACCACTCGCACCGGATCGGCTGTCGTCATGATCAAAGTCCTTTGGAATACGCGTTCCTGAAGCTGCTCTACCAAACATCCTTGGCGCGGAAACGCATGAGAATGAGGTCCACCATCCGCGTCGGCAGGATCCGGGCCAAGCGAATGGCGAACCGGAATTGCCAGGGAAAAATCAACTCGCCGCGTCCCTTGGCGATGGCCACCTGAATGACGCGCGCGGCCTTTTCGGCACTCCACAGAAACGGCCGATGGAACGGCAAGGATGCGCTCATGGCCGTTTCGACATAGCCAGGGCTGACCACCGTCACGTGGATGCCGCGCGGCTTCAGCAATCGCCGCAGCGCCTCGCCATAGGTGGTCGTCGCCGCCTTCGAAGCCGAATAGGAGGGTGAATCCGGCAGGCCGAGAAAACCGGCGACCGAACTGATGATGGCGATCGAACCCGCCCCGCGCGCTATGAGACGCGGCAGCAGCGGCGTCAGCGTATTGACGACACCAATCGTATTGACCTCGATCACCTGCCGCGCCACGGCGCCCGGCTCCGCCTGATCTTTGGTCAGCGTGCCGGCACCGCCGATGCCGGCATTGGCGATCAGCAGATCCACGGGACGTTCGTCGTCGATCGTTTCCAACCAGCGCTGCAGCACGTCGGCTTCCGTCACATCACAGATGCCGATCGCAACCTCGGCGCCGGCCGCCCGGCAAGCCTCAGCTATCATGTCCAATCGGGCCGAATTACGGCCGCACAGGCTGAGACGTACGCCGGATTGGGCATAGGCCTGGGCCAATGCCGCACCGATGCCGCTCCCGGCTCCGGTGATGACCACATGGCGGAAGGACATGAGCGATCAGGCCCTAGCCTTGCGCGCGGGCAAAGGCGAGGGAGACATTGAGGCCGCCGAAAGCGAAGGAATTGGACAAAGCCATCTCAATTTCGCGTTGGCGAGGCTCGTTAGGAGTCGCATCGACGTCGCATTCCGGGTCGGCCGAGGTGAAATTGACCGTCGGCGGGATCACTCCGGTCTGCAAGGCGGCGATCGTCGCCATGGCCTCCAGCGCGCCAGACGCCCCCATCGCATGGCCGATGATCGATTTGGTGGAGGACACCGAAATGCGCTCGCGATTGCCGCCGAAAATCTCGTTGATGGCGCTCGACTCGGACCGGTCGTTGGCGACCGTGCCGGTGCCATGGGCGTTGACGTAGGCAATCTGATCGGGTGCAACGCCGGCATCCGCCACGGCGGCACGCATGGCCATCGCCATACCGCTGCTGTCGGGCGCGATCAGATCGCCGGCATCGCTCGACATGCCGCCTCCGGCGAGATGTGCCACCGGCTTGACGCCACGCGCTGCGGCCTGCCCGGCCCGCTCCAGCACCAGAACACCCGCCCCCTCGCCAATGATCAAGCCCTTTCGGCCGGTCGAGAACGGCCGGCAGGTTTCCGGCGAAACGGCGCGCAGAACATCCCAAACCTTGAAATAGGAGGCATAGCCGCAGGAATCCGTACCGCCGACGATGGCAACGTCGACCAGGCCGGAGCGGATCATCATCAGCCCCATCATGACGGCGTGATTGGTCGAGGCACAGGCGCTCGACACGCCGAAAACCGGGCCCCGCGCGCCAATTTCCTTGGCGATGCGGCTCGCCGGCGCGTTCGACATCGACATGGGAATGGTCAGGGGGCGCGGCTTGCGCTGCTCTTCGTAAATCCGCTGATAGCCCTCTTCGAGAATATCGCCGCCGCCGTTCGCCGTGCCGATGATCACGGCGATACGGGCTGGATCGATGCCCGCATCGGCCAGCTTCGCTTCGGCCACCGCCTGCCGGCCGGCAACAGCGGCAAACTGCGAGAAGCGATCCAAATTGCCGAGCGTGCGCTCGTCGAAATGGGCATTGGCGTCGAAATTGCGGATCACCGCCCCGTTGGTGAACCGCACATCATTGCAGATGTCGGTGATGTCACCGATCATCGTGCGTCCGGACATGATGGTCGAAGTAAAATCCGCAATCGAGAAACCGGCGCTGCTAATCACGCCCCGGCCGGTCACATCGACCCAATGAGGGTTCATGCGTCGACCTTCTTGTCGGCTGGAATGAAATCAATCAAAGCATTCACAAATTCACCAACGGTCGCAAATTTAGAATCCGGCGCCATGTCCACGGTTGCGCCATATTCTTCCTCGACCTTGAAAATGACGTGGATCACGTCGATCGAGTCGATCTTGACCCCTTCGAGCGGTGTGTCCATCGAGAATTCTATGGACTTGTCCTGCATTTCGGAGCGCATGAAGCCCATAATGCGCTCTGCTATTTCTGCACGAGTTTCGGGCAAGTCTAACCTCCTGATTCCGCCGCTGCAGACCAGCTGGGGTGCGTCCGACGGACGCATCCCGTCTGTTCTATAACCCTTATCAAATCAAATCTCCAAGGGCTCAACCCCACATCCGCCTGGGCAGGGGCAGATCGCGAATTTTCAACGGAATCTCCTCCTAAAATACGGAAACGGATCGCATTCCGCGTCTACGAACACGCTAGACGGGATACCTTCAAGATCGGGAACCAGCCCTCGGCTCGTGGGAATCAGATCCCGTCTGCCGCCATCACGAACGATGCAGGGTGCAGCCAGCTTGAGGGGCATGCAGAATGGCGCCGCTTCGCCGATAGCTTGACCGAGGCAGCGGGCATATATCTCGTATAACGAAAAACATATACCGCGCGCTGGCGGCGCCGCCTGCCTGTGCAACTGCACAAAATTCACACGGTGACTGCGCTCGATTTGCGAGGATTGGTCACGGAGGATGCGGCCCGCTTGCCCTCGCCGGCCCAGCCGTTTGTTTCTGCTCAACCTTTGCTGTTGGCACGCGACATGCTCCCGCATGATGGCGGCACGCACGCCGCATGACAGCGAGGTGTGGATTGAGCCAGCCGAAGCTCACGATCGATAATGTCTCCATGGTGTTCAACACCAACGGCCAGGAATTCGTGGCCCTCGCACCGGTCAATCTCGACGTACCGGCCGGTCGTTTCATCTCTCTCATCGGCCCTTCGGGCTGCGGCAAGAGTACGCTCTTCAACGTCATCGCCGGCTTGCAGGCGCCCACCGAAGGGCGCGTGCTGATCGACGGCCAGGATGCGACCGGCCTCATCGGTCAGGTCGGCTACATGCTGCAAAAGGATTTGCTGCTGCCGTGGCGGACGGTTCTCGACAACGTCATCCTCGGCATGGAAATCCGTGGCGTACCGACCAAGGAAGCGCGTGACCGTGCCATGCCGATGCTGCAGCGCTATGGCCTGGCCGGTTTCGAGCATGCCTTTCCGTCTTCTCTCTCGGGCGGCATGCGCCAGCGCGCCGCGCTGCTGCGCACCCTGCTGATCGACATGGATGTCATTCTGCTCGACGAACCTTTCGGCGCGCTCGATGCGCAGACGAAAGCCAAGATGCAGGAATGGCTGCTCACGCTGTTCAGCGATTTCGGACGCACCGTGATCTTCGTCACCCATGACGTCGAGGAAGCGATCTTCTTGTCGGACGACGTCTATGTGATGGCGAGCCGACCAGGACGGGTCATCGACAAAATGCCCGTCGATCTGCCGCGTCCGCGCGATCGCGCCATCGTCAGCACTCCCCGTTTCGTCGCCATGAAGAAATATTGCCTCGACCTTCTGCACGGTGCCGCCGTGCCGGAAGCCGCTTGATAAACAGAAAGGGATCTCGATGACGACGAGGACGACGACGCTTCCCGGCCTGAACGTCGGGCAAGCGGCCACCGGCTCGACGAAGCCGATGCGCCGCGTCAAACGACGGCTGCCCGTGCAGCGGCTCTGGCCCACTTGGGCCATCGTCGCCACGCAATTCGGCATTCTCGCGGTTTTCGTCGCGTTGTGGGAAATGGGCGCAGACGTCGGGATCGTCGACCCCTTCTTCTGGTCGCGCCCCAGCCTGATCTGGACAACGATGATCGAGTTCTTCTCGCAGGGGAACGCCTTCGTCGACATCGCCTACACGTTCCGCTCGACGATCCTCGGTTTCATCATCGGTACCAGCGCCGGCGCCCTGCTCGGCCTTTCATTCTGGTGGTCGCGAAATTACGCGCTGATCATGCAGCCCTACATCATCTGCCTGGAGTCGATCCCCAAACTGGCTTTGGCGCCGCTCATCATTCTCGTCTTCGGCATGGGCCTCGCTTCCAAGGTCGCGATCGCCACGGCGCTGACCCTGATCGTCTCGACACTCACGGCTTATTCCGGCGTGCAGTCCGTCGATAAGGACCAGGAGAAACTGTTCTATTCGCTGGGCGCCAGCCGCTGGCAGATCTTCACCAAACTGGTCGTCCCCTCCTGCATTCCCTGGATCATCTCGATCCTACGGGTGAACATCGGTCTGGCACTCACCGGCTCCATCGTCGGCGAATTCGTCGCGTCGCAGCACGGTCTCGGCCGCACCATTCTCTATGCCGGCTCGACGTACGAAATCTCGCTGGTCTGGGTGGCCGTCCTCGTGCTCTCGGCCCTGTCGGTCGTCATGTACGCCGGCGTGACCTGGCTCGAAAGAATCCTGCGCAAGGGCGTCGTGCGCTGAGTACGACGCCGTCGATATGAACAATAACAAGGAGAATAAAATGTCGCTCGCGTTCAGAACTGTCGTCCTGGCTTCCATGGTCGCGCTTGGCGCGAGCGGTGCGATGGCACAGGAAAAGAAAACGCTTATCGTAGCCGAACCGCTGCACAGCACCGGCTATCTGCCGCTCTATGTCGCCATTCAGAAAGGCTTTTTGGCGGAAGAGAATCTCGACGTCAAAATCCTCACGGTGGAAAGCGGCGCCGGCCATACCAATGCAACTTTGAGCGGCCAGGCCTTCGCCTTCATCGGTGGGCCGGAACACAATGCCTTCGCCAAGATCAAGGGCGGCGAGCTGCGCGGCATCGTCAATGTGGTCAATCGCGGCAATGTCTACTACGTCGCCAAGAAGGGCATGGAGCCGAAGCCGGGCGAAGATCTGGCGAGCTATTTCAAGGGCAAATCTGTCGCCTTGAACTTCTATGGCGGCACGCCCTATTCCATCACGCTTTACATGCTGAACAAATGGAAGCTCAATCCGAAAAGCGACGTGACGCTGAAGGAAATGGCGACCGGCGCGATCATTGCGACAGTGAAGGCCGGTGCTGCTCAAATCGCTGTCACCACCGAGCCTGTGCTGACACGCGGGGTGAATGAAGGCATTTGGAGCGAGCCGATCCTCAACGTGCCGCAGGATCTCGGCCCCTATGCCTATTCGACGCTGAATGTGCGTCTCGCTTCGATCAAGGAAGACCCAAAAACGGTGGCGGCATTCGTACGCGGCATCATCAAGGGCCTGAAATTCACCGACACGCACCACGAAGAAACCCTGGCCATCGCCAAGAAGGAATTTCCGACGATGTCGCTTGAAGATCTCAAGGCGACGATCGACCGCTCCTTCGCCGACTCCATCTGGAGCAAGGATGGCATGATTTCTCCGGAATCCTGGAAGACCGGCGAAGCCGTCGTGCTCGAAGCCGGCATTTTGAAAAAGCCTGTCGCCTATGACGACATCATCGACATGCAGTTCGTCAAATCGACCCAGGCTTCGATCGCTCAATAACCTCGCACAAGGAGAAAACTCATGTCCGACGAACCGATTTGGAATCAGTTTCTGACCGAACGTGACAAGGCGGTGTTCGCCGCCTCCGGCTATGGCGCGCGCGGCGGCTTCGGCAAGCGACCGGCTCTGCTGGTGATCGACGTGAACTATGCTTTCTGCGGCGACAAGCCCGAGCCGATCCTGGAATCGATCAAACGCTGGCGCAATTCCTGCGGCGAGGAAAGCTGGCCAGCGGTCGCCGCCATCAAATCCCTCTGCGACAAAGCGCATGAGAAAGGCGTTCCGGTCATTTACACGACCGGCATTCGCCGCGCCGACAATTGGGACAGCGGTTCGTGGAGCTGGAAGAACAGCCGCGGGGGCGAGCATCCGGTGGTGCCGGTCAGCAATATCGACGGCAACGAAATCGTCGAAGAGATCGCGCCAGCGGCGCAGGACATCGTCATCTACAAGCAGAAGCCTTCTGGCTTCTTCGGCACCAATATGGCGAGCTATCTGACCCTGCTTGGCTGCGACAGCGTCATCGTTACCGGCACGACGACATCGGGCTGCGTGCGCGCCACCGTGCTCGACGCCTTCAGCCTCAACTATCGCGTCGCTTTGGCCGAAGAAGGCTGTTTCGATCGCTCGCAGGCGAGCCACGCCATCAATCTCTGCGACATGAACGCCAAATATGCCGATGTGGTGAAGACCGCCGAGGTCCTCTCCTTCTTCGACACCTTGCCCGCGGACCTTTTCGACCTGCCGAAGGGCGAAACTCCCAAAATGGCGAAAGCCGCCAACTTTTAGGAGGTCGGCATGAACGATGGCAAAACGACGGAAAGGATTTGGGACAAATTCCTTACCGATCGCGACAAGGCGGTGTTCAAGGCTTCCGGCTTCGGCGCCAAGGGCGGCTATGGCAAACGCCCCGCTCTGCTCGTCATCGATGTGAGTTGGGCTTTCGCCGGCGACAAGCCGGAACCCATTCTCGACTCGATCAAGCGCTGGAGCACGTCCTGCGGCGCGGAAAGCTGGGATGCGATCGCCAAGATCAAAGTTCTGGCCGAGACGTTCCGCGCCCGTAAACTGCCGGTGATTTACACCACCGGCGTGGCGCGCGACGACGGCTGGGACATGGGAAGCTGGAGCTGGAAGAACCCACGCATGAGCGAGGCGTTCGACCGCCCGCAGGTGCTCGACGGCAATGAGATCGTCAGCGAGATCGCGCCACAGGCTCAAGACCTCATGGTCCTGAAGCAGAAGCCCTCCGGCTTCTTCGGCACCAATCTCGCCGCCTATCTGACGTTGCTTGGCGCCGATAGCGTCATCGTCACTGGTACGACGACATCAGGCTGCGTGCGCGCGACAGTGATCGATGCGTTCAGCCTCAACTATCGCGTCGCGGTGGCTGAGGACGCTTGCTTCGATCGCGCCCAGGCGAGCCATGCGATCAATCTCTGCGACATGCACGCGAAATATGCCGACGTGCTGCCGACGGCCGACATCATCGCTCATATCAAAACACTGCCGGACGATCTGTTTCCGAATTTGCCGAAAGGGGTTCCTGCGCATGCCCCTGTGTCCGGTACGCCAGACCTCCGACTGGTGTCTTCGGCGTAGTCGTCCGGTTACGGGCGATCAATCCCTCAGGCAAATCCTCGGCGCGCACTCAGTGCGCGCCGTGTGCGCTTTTTGTTTTTACGCATTTTCTTCACGCGAACCGGGGTCCACTTCGCTCGAAAATGCTTTTACCGTGTCAGCCGCAATTGCTGGTCGAGCAGCGCGCCGCCGTTGAGGTCGTCGAGCAGATTGAAATGATGTCTGCCTTCAACGACCAGCGCAGGCCCTGCATTCCACAATTCAGCGATTTCCGCTGACTGGCGCTTGAACTCGTTGCTTTCGCCGCCACCCACCGCCACGGCGATGCGCGTGCCCGGACGCGGTTTGCGCCGGTTCGGCGACAGCCGCTCGGCGATCTCGCGGCTGGTGATGCCGAGCACAGGCCCCATCGCGATCGGCCGCAGCGATTCCAGATCGAAAATGCCGGAAAGCAGATGGGCGCTGCGGATCGGCGGCATGCCCTCGTCGCAGGCGCACATCGCCGACAGATAGCCGCCGGCCGAGTGTCCCGCAACGTGGATATTGCCCGCATCGATGTCGAGACGATCGGCTTCGCGCACCAGGAAATGCAAAGCTTCGCGAATCTGGCCGACGATGGCTTCGAGCGGCGTTTCCGGCGCCAGGCCATATTCGATATTGGCACCGGCAAAACCGGCCTTCAGCATGCCATCGAAAAACTGCGCGTGCTGATCCTTCGTCGAAGCCTGCCAATAGCCGCCGTGAATGAACACGAAGAGCGGCGGACGCACGGCCCCTTCCGGCCGATAGAGATCGAGCCGCTGATCGGGATGGGGGCCATAAGCCAGATCGAGCGCCGTGTGCTTGGCGCGCGCCGCCGTGCCGTCCTTGGTCCACATGCGAAACATCGCACCCATGTCGGGCACCTGATTGCGCGGGCTCATCTCGCGGGCGAGATCGACGACACCATAGTCACGGAAAACGGGCGTTGACGGCGGCAGCGATGTCGGGATGCGGGCGGTGGCACGCACGTGGATCTGGCCATCGGTCGAGCGCGCAATGGTCGGCTGAGGCCGGAAGCCGGCGAAGACCATGCGCCACTGCTGGTCGATGACCCGACGGGACGGATGGATCGAGGCAGGATCAGGCGCCGACCAATGCAAAGCGGTGAGATGCGGCGGGCCGCCGCCTGCCTTCACCAAAGCCGCGAGCGCTGCTTCGAGCGCTTGCGTCAGACCGGTTTCGGGCGAAGTCGCCGGAGCCGCGCCTTCGACTTCGACAATACGGGCTTCAGAGTCCGACATAGGTGTGCACCTTTTCCAGATCGCGATCGAGCGCGGCACCATCGCCGGACCAGACCGTGCGGCCCTTTTCGATGACCACATGACGATCCGCGAGACGGCGCAGCACCGAGACATTCTTATCGACGACGAGAATCGACTGGCCTTCCGCCTTCAAGGTTTCCAGGCATTTCCAGATTTCGGCGCGAATGACCGGCGCCAGCCCTTCGGTCGCCTCATCGAGGATCATGAGGCGCGGATTGGTCAGCAGCGCGCGCCCGATGGCAAGCATCTGCTGCTCGCCGCCCGAGAGCGTGCGCGCCCATTGCTGCTGGCGCTCATGCAGGCGAGGAAACAGATCGAACACCCGCTGCAGGGTCCAGGGCTTGGCACTGTTGCGGCGATCGGCACTGGTGGCGACGAGATTTTCGCGCACCGTCAGCGTCGAGAAGATCTGCCGGCCTTCCGGCACAAGGCCAATGCCACGGCGGGCGATGGCTTCCGGCGCCAGGCCGGTGATGGGCTGGCCAAGAAAGGCGATACCGCCCGCCTTGGCTTCAAGCAGACCCATGACAGTGCGAATGGTGGTCGTCTTGCCCATGCCGTTGCGGCCCATGAGCGACACGCATTCGCCCTCGCCGACCTGCAGCGAAATATCGAACAACACCTGGCTGGCGCCATAAGCGGCCTGAAGGCCTTGAACATCGAGCATCATGCGTCGCCCTCGCCGAGATAAGCGGCACGCACCTGCGGATCGGCCTGGATCTCCTGCGCCGTGCCGGTGGCGATCACTTTGCCGTAAACGAGCACCGAAATGCGATCGGCCAGTGCGAAGACGGCATCCATATCGTGTTCGACCAAAAGAATGGCGATACGTCCCTTCAAAGTCTTCAGCGCGTCGATCATCTGCCGGCTTTCGGAGACGCCGAGGCCCGCCATCGGTTCATCCAGCAGCAACAGGCGCGGTTCGCTGGCCAGCGCCATGGCCAGTTCGAGCTGCTTGTGCTCGCCGTGGGACATATCGCGCACCTGAACATTACGGCGCGCGGCGAGGCCGGCATCGGCAAGCAGCCGCCGCGCTGGTTCGTTCAGGCTCGGATCGGTGGCTGCATTCTTCCAGAAGCGGAAGGAATGGCCCTGATGGGCTTGGATGGTGAGGGCGACATTGGCCTGCGCGGTCTCCTCATCCAACGTCTGCGTGATCTGGAAGGTCCGGGCGATGCCAAGGCGCACGCGTGCCGCGGTGTCGAGCCCTTCGAGCGGCTGGCCAGCAAAGCGCACCGAACCCGCATCGGGCGTGAGTTCGCCCATGAGCTGCGTGATGAACGTGGTCTTGCCGGCACCATTGGGGCCAATCAGCGCGTGGACCTCGCCCGCGCGCACGTCAAGCGTCAGATTGTCGGTCGCGGCGACGCCGCCGAAACGTTTGCGCAGGCCTTCGACCTGGAGCAGCACGTCAGTCATCGCGCCCTCCCCGCACCAAACGCACGAGGCCAGACAGGCCGCCACGGGTGAATAGGATCGCCAGCACCAGGATCGGACCCAGGATCACCTGCCAGTGTTCGGTCCACGCCGCCAATACGGTTTCAAGACCGATCAGCACCGCCGCGCCGAAGGCCGGGCCAAGCAACGTGCCGGCACCGCCAAGAATGACCATGAACATAAATTCGCCGGACTGGGTCCAATGTAGCATGTCGGGGCTGACAAAACGCATGTGGTTGGCCATCAGCGCGCCGGCCAGGCCCCCGCCCATGCCGGCGATGACGAAGGCGACGAGCTTATAGGGATAGGTGCGCACGCCCATCGCGGCCATGCGCCGCTCGCTCTGACGCACGCCAACGAGAATGCGGCCGAAACGCGAAGCGACGATCCGCGAGAGCAAAGCATACCAGAGGATCGCCACTCCGAGACATATCCAGTACCAGACCATGGCGTCGCGGGTATCGAGCCCGGGCAAGGCATTACGGCGGCGGATGATCAAGCCGTCGTCACCGCCATAGGCTTTCAGCGCGACGAAGAAGAAGAAAATCATCTGCGCGAAAGCCAGGGTGATCATGATGAACTGCACGCCGGACGTGCGCAGCGACAGGGAACCGAAGATCGCAGCAAAAAGACCGGCGATCAGGATCGCGGCCGGCACGGTGATCAGCATCTGATCGCTACCGATCGGCAGACCGAACAGCGGATCGCCGGTCACCGAATGGCGATAGAGAATACCCACCACATAACCGCCGAGCCCATACCAGGCGGCATGGCCAAAGCTGGCCAGGCCCGCATAGCCCATGATCAGATTGAGGCTGGCCGCGGCGATGGCAAGGATGATGATGCGGGTCGCCAACGAAACCAACGCTGGCTGGCCGAACAGATTGGCAAGATAGGGCAGAACGGCCAGGAGCACGATGAGTTGCGCGATCAGCAGATGCGAACGCACATTCTTCGGTTTGGCAGGAGCCACCTTATGCACGGTGTTTTGAATGTCAGCCATGGGCAGGCAACAGACCCTTGGGCTTGATGAGGAGGACGATAGCCATCAGCAGATAAACGCCCATGGCGGAGATACCACCAGCGAGCGCATCGGCTTCCGAGCCGCTGGCCATCAGATGGCGCATCAAGGCCGGCAGGAAGGCCCGCATCATGGTGTCGACGACACCGACGATGAGCGCGCCAGCGAAAGCTCCTTTGATGGAGCCGACGCCGCCGATAATGATGACGACGAAGGTGAGGATCAGAACGTGCTCGCCCATGCCGACCTGAACCGCGCTGATTGGTCCAGTCATGATACCGGCGAGACCGGCCAGCATGGCGCCGAGGCCGAAGACGATCGTATAGAGCAGTTTGATGTCGACACCGAGCGCCCGCACCATATCGCGATTGGTGGCGCCGGCGCGGATGAGCATGCCAATGCGCGTACGCGCGATCAGGAAATAGAGGCCGACCGCTGTCAGCAAGCCCACCAGGATAATGACGAAGCGGTAGAGCGGATACTGCACGCCCGCGACGATGGGGATCGAGCCCTCAAGCCAGGACGGGATTTCAACGAACAACGGCTGCCGTCCGAAGAGAATGATGGTCATTTGGTTGAAGAACAGGATCAAGCCGAATGTGGCGAGCACCTGGTCGAGATGGTCGCGCGCATAGAGACGACGCACGACGAGGAATTCGATCACCATGCCAGCGATGGCGGCGCAGACGAGCCCGACCGGAAACGCAATCAGGAACGAGCCGGTCTTGGCCGCGGTCAAGGCCGCCGCGTAAGCACCGATCATGAAAAGAGAGCCATGAGCGAGATTGATCACGCCCATGATGCCGAAGATGAGGGTAAGGCCTGCGGCCAGCAGGAACAGCGTGAAGCCAAGCTGCACGCCATTCAAGGCTTGTTCGATTAGAAGCGCCATGACACTCGCCAAGACGCTTCTGCGTCGTTTCGGGAGTTACAAACAAAACGCAGACGCGACATCTCAGTTTGACTGTTCAGTCGCGCCCGCACGAAACCTGCCTCAGAGCTTGCAGTCTTTGGCATAGAAGTCAGCGTGATTGGTCAACACCTTGCCCTTGGTGACGAGCACGACGTTACCGCTGGCGTCCTTCTCGACCTTCAAAGCATACCAATCCTGGATCGGATGCTGGTTGTTGTTGAACTTGAAGGCACCGCGAACGGAAGCGAAATCGGCCTTCAACATAGCCGTGCGGAACGCCTTGAGGTCGTCGACCTTACCGCCGGCATTCTTCAGAGCAGCGCCAATGGCGAGCGCCGCATCATATGCCTGAGCGCCGTAAGCCGACGGCAGACGGTTGTACTTCTTCTGGAAAGCAGCGACGAATTCTTTGTTCGCCGCATTGTCGAGGTCCGAGTTCCAGTGCGAGGACACGTTGACGCCGACCGAGGCTTCACCCAGCGCCTTCATGATGCCGAGATCCATCGACGGCGCGGCAACGACCATCGGAATGGTGCTGAGCAGACCGGCCTGCTGATACTGACGGGCGAAGGCGATGCCGAGACCGCCGGGATGGAACTGGAACACGGCATCCGGCTTGGCAGCGCGGATCTGCGCCATTTCGGCGGCGAAGTCGGTCTGGTCGAGGCGGGTGTAGATTTCGCCGGCGATTTCACCCTTGAAATAACGCTTGAAGCCGGCGATCGCGTCCTTGCCCGCCTGATAGTTCGGCGCCAGCACGAAAACTTTCTTGAAGCCGAGATTGGTGGCGTACTGGCCGGCGCTCTCGTGCAGCGTGTCGTTCTGCCAGGACAAAACGAAATAGTTCGGGTGGCATTCCTTGCCGGCGAAGTTCGACGGCGCGGCATTGGAGCTGACATAAACACCGTCGCCATCCAACACTTCTGGCGCCACGGCGGCCAGCACGTTGGAGAAGATGATGCCGGTGAACAGCTTCACCTTTTCATTCTTCATCAGGCGTTCGGCGATTTCCTTGCCCTGGCCGGGCTTCAGGGCGTCGTCCTCGACCATCACCTGAACCGGCACACCGCCGAGCTTGCCACCGCCCATTTCAACGGCGAGCTGGAAGGCGTCGCGGGAGTCCTCACCCAGATAGCCACCAGGACCGGACAAAGTGGTGATCAGACCGATCTTAACCGGCGCTTGCGCCAGCGCCGGAACAGCAAGACAGGTGGCGACAAGCGCCGCCGCAAACGACTTCACCAAACGCATATGGGACCCCTCCAGAAGGTTTTTATGGGTATTGCAGTATCATAGGCGTAGATGCACGCAAAATGGAACTTAGATTTTTACCCAGCCCTCCGGCGGCGTGCGGCCGGGATGGAGGGTGCCGCATTTCGGGCAGGTGCGTACTTTTTCATCGGCCCAAAATGCTTCGAAAAGCGGCGGCAGATCGCGCACGATGCTGGTGAGCAGCACCTCAACCCGATGCACCTTCTCACCGCAGTTGAAGCAGAACCATTCAAAGGCGTCTTTCTCGCCGGACGGCCGCTTGTTCTCGACGACGAGGCCGACCGAGTCCTCCTGCGGGCGCTGCGGCGAATGGCGGACGTGCGGCGGCAACATGAAGATTTCGCCCTGACGGATCGGCACGTCGTAAAACTTGCCCTCGTCGAACACCTTCAAAACCATGTCGCCCTTGAGCTGGTAGAAGAACTCTTCCACCGGATCGTCATGATAGTCCGTGCGACGGTTGGGCCCGCCGACAACGGTGACCATCATATCGGCGTCTTCCCAGATCTGTCGGTTGCCGACCGGCGGCTTCAACAGATGCTGATGCTCGTCGATCCACTTCTGAAAATTGAATGCGCGCAGGCGACCCTCGGGCATCACCCTCTCCTCTTTTCTCTATTCGGCGGCGGATTTGGAAGCCGACAGCTGCAAGCCGCAGGAGGCGAAAGCTTCGCGCGCGGCCTGCTTCTCAGCCTCGGTCAATTCCAGCATCGGCCGACGCACACGTCCCTCGCCACCCTGCTGGCCCAGAAGCTGTTGCCAATATTTGCCATGGGCCGGCGGCTTTTCTTTCGGCTGCGTACCGCGCAGCGCCTTGCGCACCGGATCGAGGCTGTTGCGCACGGCGCGCGCCTTCTCGACTTCGCCGGCAAAGGCGAGGTCGGTATATTCGCGCATGCGGCGATCATACTTCGTCTGCAGCAGATAAGGCGGCGACGAGCAGAGATAGAGCCGCCATCCAAGCTCGACGATATTGTCGAACCATTCTTCCTCGGACGCTGTCGACACAATCAGCTTGTCGCCGACCATACGCGTCAGCTTGGCGTACATCTCGCGCGGCACGCTGTATTTGATGGCGACGATGTTAGGCAGTTCTGCGATACGCGCGCACAGTTCCGGGCTCATCAGATAGCCGGAATCGGGATGGCTCCACATGGCGATGCCGATGTTCACCTGCTCGCTGATGTATTTGTAATATTCGTAAAGCGTCTCGTCCTGCGCCTTCAGGAAGCTCAATACCGGCGCATGAACGACGACGCTGGTCGCGCCGATGCTCTCGGCATATTTCGCCAGTTCGATCACCGTATCGATGTTCTGGTCCGAGCAGGACATGATCGTGCCGGATTTCTTGCCGGCCTCCTCGACCGAGATCGCCATGAGACGCTTGCGCTCTTCCAGCGACAGGGACCAGAACTCGCCCTGTTTGCCGGCCATGAACACGCCGTCTATACCCAGATCGTCGAACCAATGGCGCAGATTGGCGCGCAGCGCCTTCTCATCAATCGACAGATCGGGAGCGAAAGGGGTGAGCGCCGCTGCCCAGATGCCGCGCATGTTTTCGCGGGCGAAAGCCTTGGCGTCCTTGCGAGAATAAGCCATCGTCAATCTCCATCAGATGACGGCATTGCTGCGCCCGATTTCCCGCTCCGTCAATGGCCTAGGCCAATGCGGCCGGACCATAAAAATGCCTTCGCGAGACCAAGCAACGCCTACGAGCATGCTGCGGCGCCCAACGCAGAAATCCTTGGGATGCAAAGATAATTGACACGTACGCGATGTATCTACCCTCCGATCGATGCTCCTGCACGGCGCTGGAAACCGCGCGAACCAAGCTCTGGATGGAACCCGTTATAAATCTATAAGGAATGCGGCTATTGACCGCGCGGGGTCAGGTCAACGACCTTGGCAACTTGCCGGCGCTCCAACCCGTCACGACCGCCGATCGTCGAGGCCACTTGCCTTTCGAGAGCGGCCCGACGGCTGGCGATGAGGCGGTTGAACAGGGTGATCCATGGCGTCGGATCGGGTGCGTCCGCTCCAGAGCCGGACCGCTTGCCGGTGTCCATCAGGGTGGTAACGACAAGAGCATCAAACTCCCGCTGCACCTCGTCCACATCATCAAGCGAACTCGCCGCCGCCAGTTTCTCGGTCAATTGCGGCAGCAGCGCCTGAAACGACACCTCATCCTCGCGGCGGCGGCCAGAGGCCCAGCCCATGAAACCGGTGACCGAAGATCCGAGCAAACTGAGCCCGAAGAGCGACAGCCAGATGGCATCGCTATATTTCTCCAAGAATGTTTCGGCATCGTCATTGACCAGTGCCGCTGTGCCGTCGTGCGGCAGGAAGCGGCGCGGTTCGTCGACCGGCGGCGTCTCAATGCCGAAGGAAATTTCCTGATCACGGCGCAGGCGCGTGCGCAATTCGAGCAGGCTCTTGGTCAGCGCCGTCGCCGTCGTGTCGGACATGCGCTCCGTCGAGATCAGTTCGTAGCTGATCGCCACCGTATTGATAGCCGCCTCGGGGCGCGGCGGCGTGCCGCCGAAAACACCAGCGGGAATATCCGTCGTGATCAGGTCACGAAAGCGGAAGGCCAGAGCCTCCGACGCCGGCATGCCCATGAAGATCAGCGGGATTTTCAGCTTCTCGGTAATCTCGGCCAAAACGCGACGCGGCATGCGGGCGTTAGGATCGATTACCAGAATGAAAGCGTCCAGTTGGCCATCGGCCATGGCATTTGCCACGTCAGCCGGCCGCATTTCTTTGAGCTTCACCTCATCGGGCTGAATCTCGTAATGGGCGAAAATACGCTCGATGAGCGGCAGATTGGAATCGGATTCGCCTAAGAGAGCGACATTGCGTCCGCGCAGATCCGTGACGCTTTCAATGCCACTGTCCTTCCGCCCGACGACGATGATCGACCGCTTCTGCAGAACGGCGACAGAACGCCCCTCGTTCGAAGTCGGATCGTCGCTACGCGCCACGGCAAGATCGACGGTTTTCTTGTCGAGGAGCTTGCTGGCCTCGGCGGAATTCAGGACGGGGCGGATGTCGAGGCGAAAAGGTTGGCGCGTATCGATCATCGCGCGCTGCACGGCATGGACGAAGCGCGCCTGTTCGGTGCCCTCCGGCCCGACGGCGATGCGCAAGGTGGTCGGCATCGACAGGTAAAGACCAATCGCAATGCCCAGCGCCAGAATCGTGAAGATCGCGGCCAGCAATCGTAGGAGGACTCGCTTCTCCATCACCTCTTCCAGGCCGCGGTCCGTCTTGTCCCTGAATCGAAGCGGCACGGTCGATTCGGGTCACATCCTCGCCATCCTTAGACGGTCAGGGCCTTGCAATTCGGATTCCATCAGACCCGGCCTGGGCTTTGCGCTGTCGCTCACGCGACCAGAATCCGCTTGATTCAAAAGCTCCAACAGGCTGCCAAGCGATTCAAGTTAAAAAAAGGCAATACCGTGCCCTCTCGCTCGATTGTGAGCAGTTGTTTCGAACCGCGAAAATCTGTCTGATCCGAAATGCTAGGCGAGCGCACGCCGAAGCGTCTTGCCCTCGGGATCGGCCAAAGCCGCCGCAATGGCCTGGCGCAATTTCGGCGCCACGACCTCTAGTTGCCCACTAGACAGGGCCGGCATGACGATGCCGTCCCAGATCGCCGCGTAATTGGCGCGACCGCGCAGATGGGTGTCGCCATAGCCTTTGAGCAAGCGTGGCAATTCCGCCAGCGCTCCGGCAAAAGCGGGCGAACCCTGGAGGGCCTGGCGCATGGCGGCGAGCCAGCGTTCGATCGCCGCCGTCTCCTCGGCAAAACGCAGGGACGAGCGACGGATTCGGCCGAAGCCCGCCAGCGCCCGCATCGTCCAATAGCCGGTGACGCCGGTGGTCGAAATGTTGACGCCGCGACCGAATGGCCAAGTTTCCTTGCCCGAGGCGGCGCGGCGCATGAGCACATTGCCGAGCTTAGGCGGCAGCATGGCCGCGATCTCCTCGATCCCCGGCTTAAGATATTCGACGACATGCAGGATCTGGTCGTCGCGCATTTCGGCATCGCGACGAATGCGGGTGAAGCGTTCCTTGCGGGTTTTCAGATCGGCAACGCGTGGAATGTCTTCATAGGCCATCCAGAGAGCCAGGCGGCGCACGCCCTCTTCCAGCGCATGTTCCTGACGCGGGTCTTCCGTCGATCCGGCCGCGTCACGCAAAAGGCGCACGCGATCGAGAAACAGTTCGGCGTAGGCCTCGTCCTGATACTCGGCGCAGCGCCCCTGCCCGAGCGCCACAACCTTTTTCAAGGCGTCGGATGGCGGCGCGGGCTCCTGCGTCGGCGCGGGAGCGTCTGCTGATTGATCGAGCGCCACACGGGTCGCGGTGAAAGCGGCGGCAAAGCCCTTCAGGCTCGCCTCGGCGCCACGCCCGCCCGCGCGGATCGCTGCCTCGCAGACCTCGCGCGAAAATGGAAATGCCCCTGCTGCCGCCAGGGCTCCGAACATCGGCGCGCTGACCACCGTGCCATTGTCCAGCGCCAAGCGCTCCAGATCGAGCGCGATATAGGCGTGCGACAGATCGTGGCACAGCCGGTCCAAGCGTTCGGGATCGAAACGGCCGTCGCCCATCTGCATCTTTTCGGCAGTGGTATAGACGCGGCTGGTTGAAGAAATCAGCACCGTTCGCTCGGGCGAAGCAAAGCCGCGTTCGAGCAGGCGGGCGGTTTCGAGATGCTCGCTCGAAATCATGTAATCGATACGGCCTGGCACGGGCACGAGCGCGAGAACGGGGGTAAGCCCTTCCGGCGCCGGCTCATCCATCATCTCGATGTAGTAACTGGTGGCGCCAGTGCGCTGAGCGACGCCCGGCACCGAGGTCGCCTGTACCGGCAGTTTCGCCTGCAATGCCGCCGACACAATCCATTCGGCGAGAACGCCACCACCTTCGCCGCCCAGCGCGGCAATCAGCAAAGTCCGCGGACGCAGGCTCATCACGCGGCTCCCGCCGTCAGAGCCCGGCGAAGGCCGGCCTTGGCGCGATCGATCCAATTGGGATTGGAGACGATTTCGGCGCGGAAGAAGGACGGGCAGAGCGTCGCCGCGTGAGCATTGGCACCGCACAGACCACAACCGACACAGCCATTGGTGACATGCGCGACAGGATCGGTCTTCAGCGGGTCGCTCGACGGTTTCACCGTCAAGGTCGGGCAGCCGGACAGACGAATGCAGGAATGGTCGCCTGTGCAGGTGTCCTCATCGACACCGAAACGCTCGCGCACGACGCGCTTGCCCTCGCCCAACAGCTTTGCCCGGATCGGCCGCAAGCGGCGCTGCCGCTCCAACTGGCACTCGCCTTCGGCGATGATCACCTTGAGCCCGTCGAAGGGCGTGCGCATCGCTTCCACAATGGTCTTGCGCATATCGCCGACGCGATAGTTGTTGACGGTACGCAACCATTTCACGCCCATACCCTTGAGCGTGTTCTCGATCGTAAGATCGCTGTCGACCGTGGAGGCACCAGCCGCCTTCTCGCGCGCTTCCGCCTGCGGTGTCGAGATCACATCCTGCGTTCCCGTCGCCGACGTATAGCCGTTCTTCATGATGACCAGAATCTGATCGCCATGATTGAGCAGGGACGAGGTGACGCCGGAGAGCAGGCCGTTATGCCAGAACCCACCGTCGCCCATGATGGCGATCGGACGCTTCTGGGAAAAGCCCTGTACGCCGGCGCTCGATGCGAGGCTCATGCCATAACCGAGAATGGAATTGCCGAAAGAGAACGGCTCGAAGGTCGCCAGCGCATGGCAGCCGATATCGGCCGACACATGCACCTTCCCGACCTCACGTTCGGCGAGCTTCAAGGCCGCAAATACCGGCCGTTCGGGACAGCCGATACAAAAGCCTGGGGGGCGTGCCGGCAGAGGGCCAGCCAGGATCGCCTGTGCCTTGCCGCGTAGCACCGACAATTCGCGCGCGAACCCTGCGCCATGAGACGTGTCGATGGATGGCAAATGCTGAGCCAGAAGTTTGACGAGGCCGTTGACCAGCACTTCCGTGGTGTATTCGCCCGCTTGCAGGAACATGTCCTTGCCATGCAGGACGGTGTTGAGATCGGCGCGGCGCAGAATGGCGCCAATTTCATGCTCGATATATTCGGGCTGGCCTTCCTCGATCACCGCGATGGCTTTGCGGCCAGCGGCAAAGGCCGTGATCTCTTCGGGCACCAAAGGATAGACGACATTCAGCGCCAGGATGGGAATGTCGGTGCGGCCATAGGCATCGGCGAGACCGATCTCCTGCAAAGCACGGATGAGGCCATTATAGAGCCCGCCCTGCACAATCAGACCGACGTCGTTGTGGGTGCCGTCAAAAATTTCATTGAGCTTGTGATCGCGAATGAATTGGCGCGCCGCCGGCATGCGCACCTCGAATTTCAGCTTCTCGTGCTTGTAGGTGACGGGCGGATGAGCCAGCCGATCGTAGAGAAATTCCGCCGGCATCTTCTGCAATTCACGAGCGGAGATTTTCGGCGCGATATTATCGCTTGCCGTGAAGGAACCGCGCACATGGCAGGCGCGAATGCGCAATTCCATGATCACCGGCGCATTGGAGGCCTCCGACAGCTCGAAGCTTTTTTCGACCATGCGCACGATGGTCGGCAAATTGGGCCTGGGATCCATCAGCCACATAGTCGACTTCATGGCGAAGGCATGGGTGCGCTCCTGAATGACGCTGGCGCCTTCGCCATAGTCTTCGCCAACGACGATCAGCGCCCCGCCCATGACGCCGGGCGACGACAGGTTGGACAGCGCATCGGCGGCCACATTGGTGCCGACGATGGATTTCCATGTCACGGCGCCGCGCACCGGATACATGATCGAGGCGCCCAGCATGGCGGCGGCGGACGCCTCATTGGTGCAGGCCTGAACGTGGACGCCAAGTTCGCCCATCAAATCCTTTGCTTCGACCATGACATCGAGCAGATGCGAGACGGGCGCGCCCTGATAGCCGCCGACATAGGTGACGCCCGATTGCAGCAGCGCCTTGGTGACAGCGAGGATACCCTCGCCATGAAAAGTTTCTCCCTGCCCCAGTTTCAGCAGCTTGATTTCCTTGCTGAATGAAACCTCGGCCATGGCACCCCTCTTTTGCTCTCGCCCCTCGACCAAGGCATTTCACGGCAGTTGAGAATTATTTCAAGCGGAATGGCCGTTGCGCACAGCTTTGCCAGCACGAACCCCATCTCCATAACCATCTGATTAGCATGGGCTTTATCCAAGCCACGCGATCGCATGCGTCGGCCGTTCCCCTTGCTAATTCGACAACGCCAAACCTGCCGCCAGGCCACGCGCGGCACCCCTGACCGCCCGTAAGGGTTTGAAGGGATTTCACGATTGGCCTTAGAGCCTCAGACAAGCTTCAGCTCGAAACGCTACGGTATCGTCAAATTACAAAACTAGACAATTATTAGCTATTTAGGCTAGAACCCGCGCCAATCCGCGCCGTGCTGGGGTGCATGAGCGGGCTCAAACAAGTTTGTCAGTTTTTACGGGAGGTTCCCCATGTCGAAGGCCGTTGCCACCGCATTTGCGTGCGTGGCGTTTCTGGCATCGCCGGCCTTGGCGCAGAAAGCGCAGGATACGTTGCGGGTCGCCTATAAGGCGCCGATTGCCACCACGGACATCTATATCGACCCACAGCCGGAAACGACGCTGACCTCAGTGGCGGTCTACGACACGCTGATCGTCTTCGACGCCCAGAGCAAAACCTTCCGCCCGTCGCTGGCTGAGAGCTGGAAGCAAGTTTCGCCGACCCAATTGGACATGAAGCTGCGCGAAGGCATCAAGTTCCACGACGGCTCGGCTTTCACCGCCGACGACGTGGTCTACACGCTGATGTATATCTCGGACCCGAAATCGGGCCTGCGTTTCAGCGCCAACTGGGGCTTCATCGATAAGGTCGAGAAGGTCGACGACTACAACATCCGCATCATCACCAAGAGCCCGACGCCCTATGCGTTGGCGCGCCTGGCCACCACCACGCCGATCTATCCCAAGTCTGTCCATTCGAAGCTCGAAACCAAGGCCGATTTCGGTCGTCGTTCCCCGGTCGGCACAGGCCCCTACAAAGTGGTCTCCATCGACGCCTCGAACGGCATCAAGCTGGTGCGCAACGAGGACTACAAGCCCGCCGGCCCGTGGAACTCGAAGGCGAAGATCAAAAACGTACAGTTGATGCCGATCCCCGATCCGCAGACGCAGATCGCGCAACTGCTGACCGGTGGCCTCGACATTATCCTCGAGTCGCCAAAGGACCAGTCGGAACAGCTCACCTCGATGCCGAACATCACGTCGACGGCGATCGAGAATACGGTCTACACCTATCTGAACTTCGACGCAGCCGGCCGCTCCGGCCTTGAACCCCTGACTAAGCCCGACGTGCGCCGCGCCCTCTCCATGGCGATCGATCGCCCCACCCTCGCCAAGGCCATCATGGCCGGCGGCGATATGGTGAAAGTGATCGACGCGCCATGCAACGCGGCCACGCAGGTCGGCTGCGTCGTCGACCCAATGAACCTCAAATACGATCCGAAAGCGGCGCGCGACCTGCTCACCAAAGCCGGATACCCCAACGGTTTCGACGTCGAGATCACGACGATCCCCGGCGTCGAGAAAATGGGCGAGGCCATCGCCGGCCAGCTCCGTGCCATCGGCGTGCGTGCAAAGCTCGAGAATACGACCTTCGTCGCTTTCCGCACCAAGCAGACATCCGGCAAACTGCAATTGCTGGTCGCGCACTACAGCTCGGGCGGCCTGTCCGACGTCAATTCAGCGGTCGAATACTATGTCGGTTCCGAACCGCGCGACTATTGGCGCGAAAAGGACATCACGCAGATGGCCAATGCGGCGTCGGCTGAAATGGATCCGGCCAAGCGCAACGAATTGCTGCGCAAGGTCTTCAATGCGGTCAACGACAAGTCGCTGCTGCTTTCGCTGACCACTTTCCCGGCCGTCGTCGTGCACACGACCGATCTCGTGCTGCCCAAGGTCTCGACGATCTTCACGGCGCCGGAGCTCAATAATATCGGCTGGAAATAATTCAGCCGAATTGCGGACGCTGTTTCGCAGCGTGGCCAGGCGCTACGGGACAGCTTCCGAACTCGTAAGGGGACATTCGTTATGAATGTCCCCTTTTTCGTTTATGGAACCGTCTTCTACTGCTGCGGTGCGCTCATGCCGTCCGATGAATCCGGCTCCGAACTTTGCGGCTTGCGACTATGTTTCGCGTGTGCCTTTTTATGCTTCACGAGCTTCGCGTGCTGCTGGCGTTTTTGGCGATGCACGCCAGTTCCACTTGCATCGGCTGGCGCCTGCGCGCTGGGCGTCGTTGCATCTGACGGCGGCATGCCGCCTGAAGCCGGAGCCTGAGCGAAAGCCGGCAGACTCATCACGGCCACACATGCGGCAGTCATCACCATTTTCTTGATCATTGCGATCTCTCCTTGCAAACCCCGGGGGGTCAATCCGCTTTGCCGATGATCGTTCCGCTGCCGGTACTGCACTCTTTCCGTTCTCACGAAAAAGTGCGGCCGGTGGCCATGCCGTGACGTTCTGGCTGCGACTTTTTGCGGGTTGGGCATCGGCCAATAAAATGGCACCATCCGACATATCTTGCCGACATATCTTGATCGTGAAGCGACTCTTGGTGATGCGATGAAGGGACGATCCGCGCCGACGCGCGCTATGACCATCGATGGCCGGCTCATTCCCGATGCCCTCGACGAAGCGATGATCCACGCCGTCGTGCATGGTTTCTACGACAAGATCCGTGCGGACGATCTGCTAGGGCCGATCTTCAATGGCGCCATCGCGCCGGAAGCGTGGCCGCAACATCTCGCCAAAATGTGTGACTTCTGGTCGTCGACGCTGTTGCGCACCGGCCGCTACGAAGGACATCCGCTGCGCCCGCATCTTCTTCTGCCCGGCCTTGGCGAGGAGCACTTCCGGCGTTGGTTAACCCTGTTTCGCGCGACCGTGCAAAGCCTGTGTCCGCCTGACGTCGCGGCCCTCTTTCTCGACCGCGCCCTGCGCATCGGCCATTCCTTCCGCCTCGCCATTGCCTTCCATCGCGGCGAGAATGCAACGCAGCTACAACCTATCCTTGAAGAGAGCCTGTAACGGCGCCCGACCGTTCAAATCGCGCCGCCGCCGTTAGGCTTTCATTGACCTCGTTGCGACGCCTCGCAGCCGACATGGGAACGCACCCTCGCCTCCACCATTGACGGGATCATATGGGATTCCGCGTGGAGGTCCGGGCCATGGCTATCGATCTTCCTGCCGACGAGCGCCTGCTCCAGGCTGCCATCATGGCGGCCGCCCTTGTCGCGGACCCGACGACGGCTGCCAATATCGCTAAACTTATAGAGATCGAGCATCTCTCGGCCCATCCGGACTGGGAGATCGTTCCCGATGATGGTTCGGGCACACAGAACGAAGCCGCCCCTCCCCCACCACCGGAAACGCCTATAACGGAAGTGGCGAATCCTGCCGATCAAGCCGCACATGGCCCAGACGTGGAGGCGCTGCCGCCGCCTCTCAGCGACGCAGGCTTCGGCCACCATGAAGCATCGTTCAGCACCCAACCCGACGCCATAGCCGAAACATCGGCGACGCCGGATCAAGCCACAGCCAACGACTCCGCTTCCGTCAGCCTCGCCGCGAACGGCGGCGGCATAGCCGTGCCGCCAGCCATCGTCTCGATGCATGAACCTGAAACGTCTCAGCCATCGAACGCGGAACAGCCAACGCCAGATACCACGCCGCATGCCGATCTGGTGCGTCTGCCGCACACCGATGATCTCATTCCCCAACCAACCGATCACTCGGGCACACTGATCCCGGATATCGCAGACAGTTTGAATCTAAAACTGGTCGATCACATCCTGGACGCCGCAACCGGTCTGGTGGGTGGGATCGTTCACGACGTCGCCATCGACACGCAACATCTGGTCGGCTCGGCGCTGAACGCGGTTGGCGACCTTGTTGACCTCTTGCCGCTGCCGATCCTGCATAATGACGGCTCCATTGAAACTCCCTCATTGCAGGGCGCATTGCACGATACTTTGGACGGGCTCGCCGCCGCTGTCGAAGGCTCGCCAATACCTCATCTGATCTCCGACATTCTGCCGCCGGCAAATCATGACCACGACCCAGGCGGCGTGCCGCTGATCGTCGATCATGTTCTAGATAGCCTGACGCACCATCTGAATCTTCTTTGACCACTCCATCGTCCTGACGATTGAACGGGAGACATATGAAGGGCTGGGCCAAATTCTCTTCCCAATGGGAATCTGACGAACTCCTCGGCGTCATGAAGAAATTCAGGCGGCCGCTCATCGGCGTGGCCGGCATCAGCGCCCTGATTAATCTTCTGATGTTGGCCGCGCCGATCTTCATGCTTCAGGTCTACGATCGGGTGCTGCCAAGCCGCAGCGTGCCGACATTGATCAGCCTGTTTCTGTTGGTCGTGGCGTTATTTGTCTTTCAGGGCTATTTCGACCGCCAACGCGGCCGGATCATGCTGCATCTCGGCCGCCGCGTCGAGGATGAGATCGGCCCCAGGGCTTTCGACATTCTGTTGCGCGCACACGAGCGCGGCACCGACGGTCAGGATGGCCTGCAGGCCCAGCGCGACGTCGACACCTTACGCGAATTCATCGCCAGCCCGGCGCTCGTAGCGCTTTTCGATCTGCCCTGGGTGATCCTGTATGTCGGCATCTGCTTCGCGATGCACCCCCTTATCGGCGCAACGGTTCTCGTTGCAGTGATCGTGTTTGTAGGATTGACAGCGACCGGCGAAATTCTGCTCCGCCGCAAAACGCAGGAAGCGACACTCGCGCATGCGGACAGGCGTCGTTTCTCCGAGGTCATGCGGCGCAATGCCGGCATCGTTCAAGCCCTCGGCCTGCAATCGGCTATGACGCGCCGTTGGAACGAGGAAAACGACCGAGCCCTCGATCGCCAGGAAATCGGTGTCGAGATCACCGGCAATTTCGCCGCCTTGCAGAGAGCCCTGCGGACGACCCTGCAATCGGGCCTTTTGGCGCTAGGCGCCTGGCTCGTCATCCATCAAGAGGCGACGGCCGGTGTCATGCTGGCGTCGACTATCCTCGCTGCGCGGGCTTTGGCTCCCGTCGACATGCTGATTGCCCATTGGAAATCGTTCATCGCGGCGCGGCAAAGCTGGATGCGGCTTTCGCGCATTTTCAACGACACGCCTGTTCGTCATGAGCGCACGGCCATCGGTACGCCCAAACAGAACCTGCGTGTCACAGGTCTGGGTCTTGCGACACCGGCCACCGGCCGGGCGGTTCTCCATGATGTGAGCTTCCAGGTCGAAGCCGGTAGCGCCTTGGCGATCATTGGGCCGAGTGGTTCGGGCAAGTCGTCTCTCGCGCGCGCTGTCGTCGGCATCTGGAAAGCCCGGCATGGCGCGATCCGCCTCGATGGCGCGCGCATCGATGATTGGCCGCAGGATGCGCTGAGCGCACACATCGGCTATATGCCACAGGACGTAGAGCTGTTTCCCGGTACCGTCGCGCAGAACATCGCGCGATTTCAAACGCGCGTCGATCACGAAGCTCTGATGTCAGCCGCCAAGGCAGCCGGCGTCCATGACCTCATTCTTCGCCTGCCCCTCGCCTATGAAACTCTTGTCGGGGAAGGCGGCGAACAATTGTCTGGTGGTCAGCGCCAGCGCATTGGCCTGGCCCGCGCGCTCTACGGCAATCCGTTCCTGGTCGTTCTCGACGAACCGAACTCCAATCTCGATTCCCATGGCGAGGCGGCGTTGACCGCGGCCATCCGGAATGTGCGTCAACGGCAAGGGATCGCCATCGTCATTGCCCATCGCTCCAGCGCGCTCGCATCGGTCGACAAAGTTCTGGTTCTCAACGAAGGACGTAAGCAGGCTTTTGGCGACCGCGACAAACTTTTCCCGCAACTGGTGCAGGCAGCCCCCGCCGCGCGCACGAATGCGCCGGCCTCGCGGTCGAAAGCCAAACCACCTAAGGAGGGCGCAGCATGAGCAAGCGACCATCCCAAATCTCGTTGGAACGTCATTTGCGCAACAGCTCCATCGCCGCGATCTTTCTCGTCGGCGGCATGGGCTATGTCGGTGCAACGAGCGAACTTTCGGGGGCGGTCGTTGCCATCGGTTCGCTTGTCGTCGAAACCAACATCAAGAAAATCCAACATCCCACCGGCGGCATCGTCGCAGAACTTCACGTGCGTGAAGGCGACCGGGTGGAAGCCAACCAAATCCTGATCAAGCTCGATGAAACCGTTGCTCGCGCCAGTTTGGCCACAGTGGAAAAAGATCTGCGCGAACTGCGGGCGCGTCAGGCCCGCCTGGAAACCGAACGGGACCAGCGCCCAGACATTCTCTTTCCGGCCGATATGGATACGTCGCCCGAGACGGAAACCGGCCGGATCATCGAGGGCGAGGTCAAATTGTTCAATTTCCGCCGCGATGCATCGGACGGCCAGAAGCGACAGTTGCGCGAGCGCATCACCCAGTTGAACGAGAAGATCACCGGGCTGAAAGTCCAATACGATGCTAAGCTGGCAGAGGCGCGGCTCATCCGCAAAGAGCTGGAAGGTGTGCAGGACCTTTGGGACAAGAAGCTCGTGCCCCTCACCCGCCTTGTCGCCCTTGAGCGCAATCAGGCGCGGCTGGATGGCGAGAGCGGACAGTTGACCGCGTCGATCGCGGAGTCCCGAGGTCGCATCGCCGAAACCGAACTGCAGATCATCCAGGTTGACCAGGACATGCGCAGCGACGTGGCCCGCCAGCTCGCCGACATCCGTGCCAAAATCGCAGAACTCAATGAGCGTTACGTCACCGCGCAAGATCAATTGAAGCGGATCGATATCCGTTCGCCACAATCAGGCATCGTCCATCAGCTCACCGTCCATACCCAAGGGGGCGTGATTGCAGCGGGCGAGCCGATCATGCTGATCGTTCCCGATGCCGACAATCTCGCTGTCGAAGTGAAGGTGCCGCCCTCCAATGTCGATCAGGTTCACGTCGGCCAGGACGCAGTCCTGCGCTTTTCCAGCTTCAACCAGCGGTCGACACCGGAGATCGGCGGCAAGGTGACCTTGGTTTCCGCAAGTACGAGCAAGGACGATAAGGCCGAGACGAGCTTTTATACGGTTCGCATCGCCATGGACGCCAAATCCATTCCAGCCTTGGGCGATGTCCGGTTGATCCCCGGCATGCCTGTAGATGCCTATCTGCGCACCAGCGAACGCACCATCCTCTCCTATCTGGTCAAACCGCTGAGCGACCAGATGTACCGGGCCTTCCGAGAGCGATAAAAAAGCTGCCGCTGAAAACAGCGGCAGCTCTTGCTTCTGGCTCCCAGCCTATGACAGCAGGAAATGGCCGTTGCTATGATCGAGAATATCGGGCAGCAATTGCGTGATACCGCCGATGTCCGGCAAAGCGCCACCACCGACATCACCGATGTCGAGCACCTGCGCCAACGGTCCGTTTTGCACCAGACCGCTGAGCGCATCCGCATGTAGCCCATCGACCAAAGGTACTTGGATCGATCCGCCGTCGAGCACATTCAGCTCGCCCAGTGAAAGCCCCGTGCCAAGATCGCCGACATTCACATCCAGGAGATGGCTGTGGCCATCATCGGCACCATGGGGATTGGTGTTGATGATGTTTTCCAGCAATCCGCCTTCGCCGGGGCCGCCGACGCCATCCAATAGGCCATTGACGAGACCGGCGACGCCGAGAATGCCGTTTGGCGACGAAAGGTCATCGCCAACGCCGTTCAGCAGGTTTCCCGTGGCTTCGACGGTATTGCCGACGTCGTGGACCAGATCGGTAAGCAAGGTTCCCGTGTTGCCGCTTAGAATGGCGGACGGCGCATCAAGGACATCGGTCAGCAGATTATCGCCGCCGAGATCACCCAAACCGATGGTCTCGCCCAGATGCGTGATCCCATGAACCGTTCCGCCGAGCCCCAAATCATGGCTCGCGGTTTCGATCGATGCATGGAAATCATGAATGACGCCGTTGAGGAGATTGGCAAGGCCGCCCGAAAGCAAACCTCCACCCGTGCCTCCATCGCCGCCGCCATCCCCTCCGCCATTCGCCGGCGGGGTGTTCGGATCACCGCCCGCATTGTTCGGTGGCGGTTGTTGGGGATTGCCGGTTCCACCGCCATCCTGAGGTGGGGCTGTCCCTAGAGGCGGAGGTGCCGATCCTTGGCCTGTGTCTTGTCCAGGCGCAGGACCCGTGGACTGAGGCGGCCACGTCATCGTGGTCGCACCACTATCGGAAGTTCCGTAATAGTATTGAACCATCGCGAATCTCCTTCTTCTCGCCTTAAGCGAACGAGAAGAACGGATGCTGGTTCAACGGATCAGGAACCTTCCGGCATTCATGGTAGAGAATGAGTACTCATTTCGGCGCGCATTTTTCTCAATTGCGCTCGATCCAATCGGTGACACGTGAAAGATGTAACGCCGGGCAGAAGCATAGCCATGCTTCATACCCGGCGCCTGTTTTTGCTTCCTCCCTAAGCTCTCGACTAGCCCTTGAAAGCCAGAGCCGCCTTTTCGACGATCTCCGGAGGCGTCTTGACGATGGCATCCGAATATCCCTGCACGACGGTGCCTGGCGTTGGCTCAAGCTCGAGACCACGCTTCGCCGCCATTTCCTTCATCGCGGGGTCGGCGACCATTTTGTCGAACAGCGCGCGCAGATAGGCGATCCGCTCTTCGGGAATGCGCGGCGGCGCAACAAGCGCACGACCGATCATGGCGCCGGCAGAGGCGAATTCGATGACCTTCTTGGCGGTGGGATCGTCGACGAGCTCCTGCATGAGCGGCACGTCCGGCAGTTCGTGATTGCGCTTGAGCCCCGTCTGAATCACGGCGACAAGATCGCCTTCCTTAAGCTGCTTGGCGTGGGTGACGCGCCAGGAATTCCAAGCTGAGGAGACGAGATCGATTTCGCCACGTTCCAGCGCGATGGAATATTCACCGGCTCCCGGATAGCCGCAGATCATCTTGAACTTGAAACCGCCAAGCACTTTCAGCAGCGCCGGATATTGAAAGGATTGCGCCGTGGTGCCCGTACAACCGACGATGGTCTCCTGTTTTTTCATATCCGCGGGCGTCTTGGACGGTGAATTCTTGCGGCGCACGAAAGCGGTGTTCACCGGCGAGAAGGAGCCGATGTAGTTCATCTCCTGAACTTTCCACTTACCGATTTCAGGCTCGAGCACCTGGGTATTGGCTATGGTCTCGGGCAGAACGGCCAGCACAGTGCCGTCGCGTGGCGCCTGATTGTAGAGATAGCTTGTTGCAATCAACCCGCCGCCACCGGGCTTATTCTCGACGATCACGGCGGCTGCCTGTGGCAGATTGGCTTTCAGCATGTCGGCGGCGAGGCGCGCGTAGAAATCATAGGAACCACCCGGCGGATGGCCGACCATGACGCGCACGGTCTGACCCTTCAGGAAATCGCCTGACGGTTGCGCTTGCGCAGCGCAGACGGCGCCGATGAGAAAGAGAGGAGAGATCGTCCGTAGCCAATTGGCATTCACAGAAAACATGGCGGTTTCTCCGATGGGCTGGCGAACTTACGCCAGCCGGATTGAACACAAGTCAAGCGAGGTCGCCGAGAACGGCGCGGCTTTCGGCAAACAATTCATCGACACTGAAGCGGCGCGGAATGATCTGTTGCTCATAGGCGAGTTGGATCGCCAGTTCGAGCGACGGCGTCACCTTGTCATAGCCGATCGGTCGCATATCGATCGCGCCTGGCGCGACAGTGACAGTTTCCTTTGCCTGTTTGAACGTCTTGTAGACGTCGCGCACCAGATCCGGCCGGAAGCGCAGGAGATCGCGCTTGACGACCAGCATATGGTTGATCGGGATCAAACCCGTCTTGTCGTGCCAGGCGCGACCAGCATTCGCGGCATCGGGAATGACCGGCTTGATCTTCGGATCATTCGGCAAATCGTTGCCGAGAATGCCGGCATCGATTTCACCCGCCATCAACATAGGCAGGAGTTTGACACCTGGCGCCGCGCGTTTGACGAAAGATGGCTCCGTATATTCGGCGAGATGGGACCCTTCAAAGATGATCCACTCGACGGATTCGAAATCGAGCGCGTGTTCCTGCGATAGAATGTTGCGTACCCAGGCACCGGTGGTCTGGGTATAGGCCCGCACGCCGATCTTCTTACCGGGCAGCATGTCCGGCGTCAGTTCCTTGTTGTAGTCGGTATTGTAGACGATGCAGCCATGCTGGAAGCGAGACGCCAACACCATGGGCAGAAGCACGATCGGCTTGTTGTAGGCATAGGCTTGCAGGAAGGTGAAGATCGCCAGTTCGGACACATCATACCGTTGTTCCCGCGCCATCGGCTTGAACACGTCATGAATGGGTTCGACTTCGTGAAAATCAAAATGGAAAGCCGGCAATGTCAGCTTGCCGGAAAGCAAGGCTTCCGTCGTCGGATAGCGTTTCAGCGCGGTGGCAAGCGTGGGGATTGAGTTCGTCATCGGCATTCTCACTGCAGAACGGGATAAAGGCGCTGGGCCGTGCCGCTCAAAATATTGGCGCGATCGGCTTCCAAGACAGGCGCCAGCACATGCAGCGTTTCCTTGACGATGTTCGGCAGCGTGTCGTCGTGGGCGGGGAAGTTGGATCCCCACAGCAGGCGCTCGGAACCAAAGGTCGAAACGAGTTTCGGCATGAAGGTTTCCGGCGTCGCCTTGCCGGCCTGACAATGTTCGACCGTGCGGCTGGTGATTTTCAGATAGATGTTCTTGTAGTCCGCTAGCCCCCACAGGCTCTCGGCGGCGGCATAGGGCGGGCCATCGTTGATGACGGGACGCGCCAGATGATCGAGCAGGAAATTCGTGTTCGGGAAGGCCTTGACGATCTTCAGCAGAAGCGGAATGCCCTGCGCCGTCATCTGCATGGCGACAGGCAGATTGAGTTTGCCCGCCTTTTCCCACACCGGATAAGCACGCTCGTCATCAAGCCAAGTCTGCTGGCCGGGCATGGTCGAACCAGTGGTGAAGACGCGCATGCCCGTCATGCCCTGACCGTGCCAAAGATCGATCTGTTCGAGCGCTTTCGGATCCAAGGGATCAATGGAAAAGACGCCGGTGAAGCGCGCCGGGAAACGCTTGATCGAATCCGCCAGATAGGACGAGTCATGTCCGTAGGCGGTCGAGGCCTGCACCACGGCCGCCTGAGCGACGCCGGCGGCATCCATCGCCGCGATGAGCTGTTCTGGTGTGGTCGGGCGTTCCGATGACCAGTCCGACTGTTTGCCGCCGAGCGGTGCCAATGGATATTTCACGCGATCTGGCGAGACCACGTGGCAATGTACGTCAATGATCATCTGGCTGTTTGCGGCCGCCATGGGTCCTCCGTCTTGGCTTTTTCTTGAAACGCGGCTCGTCGCGTCGTTCTTGGTGTGTTTTGGCCTTATAGGCGGCCGCATTGCCGCACCCCCTATTCAATCGGCCCCGGGGGGTCTAAATTTTTCCTAATTTCGATTTTCGAGGATGCATGCGCGATCGCAATACCGTTCCGAGCCTGCGGCGCCTGCGCGCCTTTGATGCGGCGGCGCAGACGAACTCCCTGTCGCGCGCGGCACAAATGCTGCGTCTGACCCAACCAGCCTTGACGCATTCCATTGCCCAGCTTGAGACCGAGCTTGGCACGCGGCTGTTCGCGCGGGGACCGGAAGGCGCTTTCCTGAGCGAGGCCGGGCAGATTTTTCAACGGCGCTCTCTTCGCTTCTTCGAACAGATCCGCAAGGCGCTGAACGGCGTCGCCGGTCGCAAGGCCGATGGCGCCATCATCGAACAACAGGTGTCGAAGCTCGCCAGCGCGCAGGTGCGCAGCCTGCTGGCGATCTGGCGGACTGGCTCCTTTCGAGCCGCTGCGCGTGACCTCGGTATCGCCGAGCCAAGCCTGCAACGCCCGGCGCGCGATCTCGAACAGATCGTCGGCGCATCGCTTTACCGACGCTCGGCGACGGGTCTGACGGTCAACGAAACAGGCGCCGAACTCGCCCGGCGGCTGGCGCTGGCGATCGGCGAAATCCGTTCCGGCGCCGAGGAAATCGGCACGGCGTCAGATGCGCGCGCCAGCCTGCGCATCGGCGTGCTGGCCCTCGCGCCCCGCCTGCTGCTGGCCAAGGCCTCCACCGCCGTGCTCACTGAAGACGAGAGCCATCGCATCGAAGTGATCGAAGCGCCTTATGTTCAGATTTCCAGAGAGCTGAACGATGGCGCGCTCGATCTCGTGTTCGGCGCCTTGCGCGCGCCGCCGCCCTTCACCGATCTCATCGAGGAGCCTTTTTTCGAGGACCCCTATGCCATCGTCTGCCGGCGCGGCCATCCCCTCGCGGGCGTGAAGAAAGTGACGCCGTCGGCGCTTGCCCAATTCGACTGGCTGCATCCAACTCCCGGCCTGCCCCGCCGCGACGTGCTCGATCAGCTCGCGATCGATTGGCGTCTGCCGATGAAAGTGCAATTCGAGACCAATTGCCTCACGACCATCACCGCGCTGCTGGCCTCAAGCGACCGCCTGTCGATCCTGTCGCGCTGGCACATCGAGCTCGATGATCGGCTGGTCTCCATCGACCATCCGCCGATCCCTCATGCACCGCGCCAGGTCGGCCTCACTCTGCGGCGTAACTGGTTGCCAACGCCGTTCCAGGCGCGGTTTCTGGAGTGCCTGCGGCATGAGGCGAAGGCGCGGGCGTTGCCGCGTTCGGGCCGAAGCGCATCAGGAGTTCGCCCAACAAAGCTGCCGGGCGTGCCGGGCTGAACAGAAAACCCTGCACTTCGGTACAGCCCTCCATCCGCAACCGGTCGAGCTGTTCCGTGGTCTCGACGCCCTCGGCCGTCGTCGCGATACTGAGGCTTTGCGCCATGCCTGAGATGGCCCGCACGATGGCGACGCAGTCCGCCCGATCAGGCAAATCACGAATGAACGACCGGTCAATCTTGATCTTGTCGAACGGAAAGCTGCGCAGATAGCTCAGGCTCGAATAGCCGGTCCCGAAATCGTCCATAGAGATGCGCACGCCCAGGCCACGGAGCTGATGCAATGTCTGTAAATTAGCATCGGTCTCCGCCAGCAGCACGGATTCGGTGATTTCGATCTCAAGCCGATCGGCCGACAGGCCGGAATGGCCCAACGCCGTCATCACCGCGGGCACCAGATTGCGGCTCTTGAATTGCGCCGGCGACAGATTGACCGCCACCTTGATATCGGCAGGCCACGTCGCGGCATCGCTGCAGGCGGTGCGCAACACCCATTCGCCGATCGGCACGATCAGACCTATGTCTTCTGCGACCGGAATGAATTCCTCAGGCGACACTATGCCCCGCTCTGGATGATGCCAGCGCAACAGAGCCTCGAACGAGGTGATGCGGACCGCCGCCAGATTGACCAATGGCTGATAGTGCAGCTCGAACTCGCCGCAGATCATGGCACGTCGCAGATCCGCCTCGAGCGCGCGTCGTGCCTGAGCCTGCCGATCCATCTCCATCTCGAAGAAACGATGTGCCCCGCCCCCATCGGCCTTTGCCCGGTAAAGAGCCATGTCGGCATTGCGCAGCAACATCTCGGACGTATCGCCGTCAAGCGGTGCGATGGCGATACCGACGCTCGCGCCGATCGTCAGCTCGCGTCCATCGATATCGTAAGGAACGCTCAAGGCACCGATCAACCGCGCGGCCCGATCACCCGCCTCGGCCGGCCCCGTGACCGGGTCGAGCACCAGCGCGAATTCGTCGCCGCCGAAACGGGCCGCGAGATCGTTGATGCCGAGCGAAGCCCTGAGCCGCTGCGCCACCTGTTGCAACAAACGATCTCCCACCGGATGACCGAAGGAATCGTTGACGTTCTTGAACATGTCGAGATCAACGCACAGCACCGCCGCTTTGCGATCGAGCCGGGCGCATTGCTCCAGCGTCTGTTTCAGGCGCTGCTGCAGCATGACGCGGTTCGGCAGGTCCGTCAGCGCATCATGGTGCGCCATGTAGGAAATCTTCGCCTCCGCCTTGCGGCGTTCGGTGACATCGATGATGGAAACGAGGCACGCACGGCGTTCACGGAAACCCACCGAGCGACCGAAGGTCAAAACCTCGATATCGCTGCCGTCGGCCTTGATATGTCGCCAGCTTCGCCGCGACTGATAGCTCTGCACGTCCTGCAGCGCCCTGGAATAGCCGTCGCGTTCGTCATTCGGCCAGATGTCGCCGATCTTCATGCTCAAAAACTGCTCGCGGCTATAGCCATAGTGCGCGATCGCCGCGTCGTTGATGTTGAGGAATTCGAACGTCTCCTCGTCGAACACCCACATCGGCATGGGATTGTTTTCAAACAGCAACCGGAACGATTGCTCGCGCCGCTTCAGATCGGTGACGTCAGTCAGCGTCGCCGACAGCAAATCGCCGATCGCAGCGACGCTAATCCGGATATGGGTGCCATTCGACGACACCACTTCAAACCGATCCGGCGCACCGCTCTCGATCACCGCACTGAAGCGCCTCAGCACGTCCGGCGAGGCCAAGTCATGGCTTCCCTCGCTCAGTTTGCGCCAGCACAGCGCCTGCGTCGAACAGCGCAACAGATGCGACGCACCCTGGTTCAAATCGACGATTTGAAAATCGACGGTGGCATGGTTGGCGTCGCGGCAGGCGGCCAGTGCCAGAAAGCCGTCTTCGGTGGCGCGAAAGATACTCTCCACCAGGCTGTAGCCTTCGCCGCGCCTGTTCACATAAGCGGAAACGAGCGGCGCGCCCCAGCGACAGGCGATCGGCATGGCATAGATATCGAAGGTGCGGACGATGCCGTTCACCACGTGATAGGTCGACGTGGAGTAAGGCCGGCCACTTGCCAGCGCATTGGCTGAAACCTCCGACAATACCCCCGCATATTCCGGCGCAAGCTGGCTGACCCGGGTGTCCCATGCATCCTGACCGAGCCATTGCCGCAACGCCCGTCCGGTCCGCAGGATCGTCAAGGTCTCTCCTTTGCCCTGAAGCAGCACCATGTGGTTGGCGAGCCGCCCCATGCTGCCAAGCACGACCTCCTCATAGGCCGGGAGCTGCTCGCCGGGCCGCAATGCGGCAAACCATTTACGTCGCAGAGTGGCAACATCGCCCAATGTGTCGGGGAAGATTTCTTCCTCGACCGTCTTTTCGATAGCGCCCACGGTTGCTCCTTGCACTCTGCGCGCGAAACCTAATGGGCGATAATGCAGACGTGATTGACGAACGGTAAAAACTCTTTGTCTTCAATATATTATGACGCTTTTAAGACAAACAATGGTTAGCGCGTAGAAATCGTTGCGCGGATTCCACGGCCGCGGCCTGAGATAGCGTCTCCCCGCGATCGCCTCACTGATTATCGCGATCTGGTCTGCCGATCGGCGAAGGCAATCAATCCCGCGAGCGTCACGAACGTCGCCACCGCGCCAAACAGATAGAACTGCTCGATCACCGTCCAAGCCATTGTCTTTCTCCATTCTCGATGATGGAGATTTTCAATGGCCCGTCGTTGACGGCATTGATGTGGATCAAGCTGGCGCGGTGTCTGCGCCGGGGTTTATTCGAACTTATCCAGGCCCTTGCGATGCAGCCATTTGGACAGTTCGTCGGCGACGGCTTCGTTGTTGAGATCGGCGAAGGCGATGTGAGTGTTGCCGCGCAGCCCCACGTCGGGCAACAGCAAGACCTCGCAATCTCCCCCGTGGCGATTGACGATATCGCAGAAGGTTCGGGCCATCTTGACGGAGTCAGCCCAAAGCGGTCGCGTGTCGGTGTAATCACCGAATACCATCTGGATCGGGAATTTCGTCAGCTTCATGAACTCGGCGAGCGGCACGGCATTGGGACCATAGGGCGCATCGGGTTTGGGCTGAGGTCCCTCCCCCTGCGGGAAGACAAAGCCTGGGGTTTCGTAGGCGACGATACCTTTCATATGGTCGCTCTTCGCCTTGAGCGCCGAAAGCAGCGCGCGCCACCCGCCGGCAGAATTGGTGAGCGCGACCACCGGCCCAATCTTATCGATCGCCTGGCCACCGGCTTCGGCCTGCAGCAACGCGTTTTGCAGCGTATCGAATTCATCGTAACGCGCCCGTGTCGCCTGGTTCCAGGCCTCTTTATCGGCCGTGGGAAACTGCAATCCCGGATGCCAGTTGGGATAAGTCACGCCGAAACGCCAGGCGGCAAAGTTACGCTGATCGAAATAATCCGGCGAATACGTGATCGACTCGCAGCTCCAATTTGCCCGACCGACACGTGGGCCATCCCATAGATAAACCGGATAGCCCTTGCGCAGAAAGATGCTCTTATAGCCTTCCCCGCCATCCCAGCGGTTTTCCCAGACCTTCGTGCTGGAACTGTGCCACATGATCAGGCCGGTGCTGCGCCGTTTCGCCGGGATGAAATATTCAACGTAGCCGTGATCGCAGGAGAGCGTCTGACCGGGATCCCCCGGCTTGGAGATGATTTTGCCGCCCACTTCATAGGCGCCGGTGGAGTCCAGCACGATCGGTGGTTTCGATGGACCGCGGTTCTCCTCGGCGAGCGCCGTCGTGCTGAGTCCGATTAGCAACGCTGTCACGGCCAATGGCTTCAGCTGCTTCCAACGTTTGGAACGATTTGCACCGTTGTTCATGGCCGGTCTCCTCCTCTTGGCCACGTGCCGGGCCAGCTGAGCAGGTTACTGGCAGCCACCTCGCGTTCAGCACCCTTTGCAGGCATTCCGCCTGATGGAACAAAAGTATCTGGCTCAACTGCCGAAACGGGCGACGAGGCGAACGACGCCATCATCGCAAACAGAGTTTTTAACGAATTATCAGCCCTATACTGGCAGAAGTTCCGCCAACCAGCGATTGCTGGTTATGATGACGTCAATCGTCCAGCCGAACCCTCGCCCGGCCAATGCTCCTCGATCAATATTCCATTCTGGTTGCCATCGGCTTCTCGGGAGCATCCCTGGGGCTCACCCTTTTTATGATGTGGGCGGTCGCCAGATCCCATGCCCACCTGCTCATCTGGTCCATTGGCCTCATCTTCATCGTTGCAGGCGTCATCTTTTTTGGCTGGATCATCGAACGTTACAGCGACGCCTATCTGTTCTGGTCCTTCATATTTCTGACGATCGGCTTCGGACTGCTTTATTCGGGCTCGGCGAAATTCTGCTCGGGCCGCGCGAATCTGACTTTAGCTCTCCTGATTTGCGCGGCGGGATCGATCGCTTTGTCGGTCAGTTTCGGCTTTGGCTATTCCGGCGTCGGAACGATCATCGGCAACGTGATCATCGGCGTGTTGCTCGCGCTGACGGGCTATCAATATTGGGCGGCCCGGATCGAGTCTCCGATCCTCATGAACGTGAATGCCGCGCTCTTCCTCCTGGCGGCCGTGTCGTTCTTTGCCTGTGCTTATGTCTTGATCGCGCAAGGCCAGTATATTCTGCATGCGCGCCCTTCAAATTGGGCGGAAGATCTCAATTCCATTGTCGTCATCGTGGGGCTCACCGGCATCGGGACATTGTCGCTCACGCTGCATCAAGCCCGCATCGCGAACCGGCACAAAGTCAATGCGATGACGGATGCCCTGACCGGCCTGATGAATCGGCGTGTGCTCTTCGAGGTCTGGCCCGATGTCGTGCCGCCAAGCACTGCCGTCGTGCTTCTGGATCTGGATCACTTCAAGACGATCAACGATCGCTTTGGCCATGATGCCGGCGATCAAGTGTTGAGACGCTTCAGCCAGCTCATTCTCGACAACGTCCGCTCGACAGATATCGTCGTTCGCCTGGGCGGGGAAGAGTTTTGCATCGTCCTCTCGAATGCATCTTTGGAATTGGCGACAGCTGTCGCCAATCGCATCCGCCTGCAGATGGAAACGACGGTGATGCGCATCGGTTCAAGAAGCGTTCACGTGACCGTCAGCGTCGGACTTGCCTATTCCGAAGAATCCGAGGTCGTTCAAACACTCATGAGTCGTGCCGATGCCGCGCTCTATGAGGCGAAAAGCTCCGGACGAAACCGTGTCAAAATCGACCACCTCAGTTTCGTCGCCTAGACGGCAAAATTATTGAGCCAATGCCGCGCGCCGACCATTATCCGTCAGCGAGTAGATGACCTGTCCGTCCGCCGGCTGCCCCGCCCGGATGAAATGCGCTTTCTCCAAATCGACGACGAATTCGGCGGGCACTTCGATCTGGCGCGCGAAAAGTCCCGTCGACGTCGATCGTCCGCTCGCTTCTTCACGTGCCAGTGAGAAAACATCCTGCTGCTGGTCATCACAGGATTGAGACAGATGTCGCCGGATCACGACATCGTTCTTGGCCATCAGTTGCAGAAGTTGCGTAGTGGAGATGTTGCTGCCGAGATGCATGACATTCCCTCGAATCAAAGCCACGTTGGGAAAATTTAAAGCATTCAATGTGGCGGAAGATTGAGACGATCGAATCTAAAATGAGCCTCTAGCTTCAAGAGATAAGCGTGCGACGGAGGCATAGTCTGACAGCCGATGTAAAACCGGCTGCCCATTTTCCGTATTAACCGAGCGGCCCTCAAGCCGCTTTCTTGTCGGTGTCAAAAGGAATTTCGATGTCCACCGCCAGCGTTGAGACTTTGGCGCCCCGTTCCATGCGGACACTGACCTTTTCATCATCGATCTGCATGTGTTTCGCGATGGCGCGCAGAATTTCATCGCGTAATTTCGTGACAAGATCGGAATCGCCGACAGCGGCACGCTCATGAGCCAACAGAACCTGCAGCCTTTCGCGTGCTGCCGGAGCTGATTGCGAGCGGGAGAAAAGACGGAGCAGGTTCATGCCACTTTCCTTCCGAAGAACTTACCGAAGAAGCCACGTTTCTCGCCGGGAATGGCAATCGGTAGGGCTTCGCCCTTGAGCCGACGCGCCGCATCGAAATAAGCAACGGCCGGCGCGCTGCGCTCGTCCGCCAACGTGACCGGCGATCCGACATTGGAGGCACGCAGCACGTCCATGCTTTCAGGAACAATGCCGAGCAACGGGATCGACAGAATCTCGAGAACGTCGTCGACCTTCAGCATGTCGCCGCGCTGCGCCCGGACTGGATCATATCGGGTAAGAAGCAGATGCTTTTCCATCCGATCGCCGGCTTCGGCTTTGAGCGTCTTGGAATCGAGCAGGCCGATGATACGATCGGAATCGCGCACCGATGAGACTTCCGGATTGGTGACGACGATGGCAATGTCCGCATGGCGCATCGCCAGCGTGGCGCCACGCTCGATGCCGGCGGGGCTGTCGCAGATGACCCAGTCGAAAGCCTGTTTCAGCGCGCCGATGACCGTCTCCACACCTTCAGCCGTCAGATTGTCCTTGTCGCGCGTCTGCGAGGCCGGGAGCAGATAAAGCGTCTCGAGCCGCTTGTCGCGGATCAGTGCCTGGGTCAGTTTAGCCTCGCCCTGGATGACATTGACGAGATCGTAGACCACGCGCCTCTCGGCGCCCATGACGAGATCGAGATTGCGCAAGCCGACATCGAAATCGACGACCACGACTTTTTCACCATCGCGGGCAAGGGCCGCGCCCAATGCCGCTGAGGAGGTCGTCTTGCCGACGCCGCCTTTGCCCGATGTGACCACGATGACCTTGCCCATTGAACTCTCCTGTATGTGTAGACGCGCCGTCGAGTCAGGCGAGTGATCCAACTTTGAATGTGTCGCCTTCCAGCCAGAACTGGACGGCCTTTCCGCGCAGCTCGGGTTTGATATCCTCAGCCGTCTGGTAGTAGCCATCGATGGCGATCAGCTCGGCTTCGAGCTTGCTGCAAAAGATGCGCGCCGACGCATGACCCATCGTTCCGGCCATCACCCGCCCTCGCAACGCGCCATAGACGTGAACGGAACCGCCAGCGATGATTTCTGCGCCCGAGGCGACCGAGCCAACGACCGTGACATCGCCTTCAGGGAAGATCAGCGACTGACCCGAGCGGACCGGCTGCGTCACCAGCATGGACGGAGAAGCCTTGGACGGTAGCGGCACGGCGGAAACGGTCGCTTCCGGCGCTTTCTCCTCAACGCTCGGATCGTCGCTCGGCACTTCGATGTCGGACGCCGGCCGGCCATCCGCCATCGCCGGCGGCAGATCCGCAGCGAGCAAGGATGGGCGCGCGCCTTCGATGCCCATGATCCGCACATTGCGTTCGGCGAGCTTGTCGATCAGTTCGCGCAGCTGCGATCGGTCGATGTCGAGCCCATTGATGTCGAGAACCACCGGACGCCGCCGGAAGAAACCGGTGGACCGCGAGGCCAGATGGTCGAGCCGCGTCAGCCAATCCTCGAAAGGCTGTTCGGGGGTGAGAGCGAGAGCAAGAAAACTGCGCCCCTTGAGGCGGATAGGCCGAGCTTGGGTTAACACGTTGGTCATCTTGGTAAATATTCGGTTGCTTCGGTCTACCTATCGAATGGTTAATCGTTGGTAAATTTCGACAGGGAACCCACGCTCATCTGCGCACTGTGGGTAAAGCGTCGGCGCGAGGCTCGCGCGAAAGGCTATCGGCGCCCTGAAGCGACGATCGTGCGCAACTGGCGGTTGGATATGGCGGCACAGCCGGCATCATTGCGCGCAAGAAACGTGCGCGCACATCAGCTTCTGCGACCCTCTTCGAGGGAATCAGCACTCATACGATGCCAGCGATTCGGCCAGCTCGTTTTATGCGGCGCTTTTCGCGGGCATCATGGCATCGACACCGTCATGAAAAGATCCAACGATCTCCGCGAATGTCTCCGGCTGCTCCCGAAAGGCAAAACTGCCGGCGCGATTGATGATGTGAAAATAGGTTGCATATTGCTTCTCCGCCAGAATGTGGAACAGCATGTTGCCACCATCTCGCGCCGCCAGTGGGTCATTGTCGCTCCAAACCAGCTGGGTCGGCACGCCAATGCCTTTGTCCCGCAGAATGGCCCACATCTTTCCCTTCATGGCTGGGATGCCGAAATTTCGCATACGGATCGCCTCGTCGCGCATGGCAGCGACCGCGGCGCGATGCGGCGCACCGTTGCCGGCGGCGACGCAAGCATCGAGCAATCCGTCGTCGATATGAGCGTGGAAATAAGACAGCCGATCGAACGCCCAGAACTGCGATTCGCGGCTCCAAAGCGGCGCCGGTACCGATTGGAACACGATATCGTCCAATCCATCCCCCATGGGTGGCGCCATGGCGCTCGCGACAATGGAAAGGGACGCGATCTTCCGCGGCGACGACAAAGTGAGCCATAAGCCAGCCAGGCCACCGATGTCATGGCCGACCACATGAACCTTTTCGAATCCGAGCGCTGCGATCACCTGATCGAGATGTTCGCGCAAGCCATCGATCGTGAGTTGGTTCGGCGAAACAAGATCGCTGCCGCCGGCCCCCGGCAAATCGAGCGCCACGACAGGACGATCGGCGCCCAGAAGCTGCAGGGCCTTTCCCCAGAGGTGGCTGCCGTAAGCAATCGGAGACTGGCCGGTGCGGCCGCCGTGGAGAAGCAGGGCCGGCGTTGCGCCGGTCGGCCCGGCTTGCAGCATGGACACTTGCGCGCCGTTGACAGTGATCGAGCGGGTTGTCGGTTTCATCGTGTCGGCCTCAAGCGCTGGCGTTACGGACGAAATGGGCAAGCAGGGCGTTGAACCGCTCCGGCTGCTCACGATACGAAAAATGTCCGGCATGGTTGAATAGGTTGAACGACGTGCGTCGATTGTGCGCGGCGATCATGTCGAAGACATCGAAGCCGCCCTCGACTTGCACGGTCGGATCGTTCTGCCCCCAGACGACCTGAGTGGGCCGCTGCAAGCGCCCTTCGCGCAGCCAATTCAATGTCTCGCGCTTCTGCTTTGCCAGTTCCGGCAGGAAATATCGCGCGCCGGCTCCCTCCTCGACCATTTTCTGGACGCTGACTTTATATTTCGGCTGCTCGAAGACTTCCATCACCGCATCGATCCATTCATCGGTGACCTTCTTTGGATCGTAGGAATAACCCTCGTAGATCCAACGGGCGCTTTCGCGGCTGTAAGGCGCATAGGGTGAGTTCGAAAGGATGACTTCGTTTGGGCTGACACGCGGGCTGAGCGTCCCGCTGCTGACGATGGTGACCGAGCGGACGAGATGCGGATATTCAAGCGCGATGCGCGTAACGCCGAAACCACCACGGGAATGGCCGACCAGATGAACCGGAGGCAGTTTCAGAGCTTCGATGAACGCCGCCGCATGGCGTATGACCGAGGCCATCGTATAGTCCTCGTTGCGAACAGGATTGTCGGTGAACCCCTGCCCGATCTTGTCAAAGGCAATGACCTTGAAGCCGTCGGAGAGCGGCAGGAAATTGAGGCTCCATACAGGCGCGCTGGAAGCCGAATCCGACGAGCCGAAATTGCCGCCATACATGAAGACGATCGGCTCGCCTTGGCCCGCCTCATAGTAGCGGGTCTTCAGACCCTGCACATCGATATGTTTCGGCGCCGGCAGTTTCAGACCCTGGACCGGAGCAAAATTTATCTGGGGCACGGCATTTTCCTCTCTTTTATATTCTCTGCCTGACGCTGGATCCCTAGCCGCGCCCAGCAGTCGGTGTCGCCAGCATTTCCGGGCTTTGACGCCCCTTCTTGGCGCGTGTCCGTTCCGTTTTTGGCTGGAACAAATGCGTCAGCGGACGCAGGATCAAGGCATCGCCGATCGCCACGAAGAAAACGATGGCAAGACAAATGGCGATAATGCTGTCGACGCTGCCGAAATCGCGCGCCCATTGCATCATGTAGCCAAGACCGGAACGGCCGCCGAACAGTTCGGCGATCAGGCTGATCTTCCAGCAGACGCCGTAGGAGATGCGCGCCCCTGAAATGATGAATGGAGCCAGCAGAGGCAGTTCGATGCGCCAGAAAATCGACCACGGGCGGCGACCAAAGCTGCGCCCCATTTCGATTTCCTCGCGACCAATCTCCTTGCCGCCCTCCGTGACGTTCACCAGGCAGAAGGGAAAGATAATCAACACTTGGACGATGAGAATCGCGGTGCCCGTCAGACCGAACCAGACCGTACCGAGAATGGCCCAGACGATAGCCGGGAATGACGTGAAGAACGGCACCAGCACGTCATCGACAATGCCGCCAATCCACGGAAAATAGCGCGGCAGGATACCAAGCGCGCTGCCGAAAACCGTCGCCAGAATGACAGCCAGCACGACACGAAGACCCGTCGCCGCCGCATGGCCCCAGAACTCGGCATCGGTGCCGAGGCGCACAAGTTCCCAGAAAACTTGAATGGGGCTGGGAAAGACATTCGGCGGAAACTGCGCCGAGGACAGCCACCAGACAGCGATGGCCGCGATCACGAAAGTTTCGGCGACGAGGCGCTGGCCGATCCCGTTAGGAGAGCTCATAACGCCTCCGCAAACGTTTCTGGATCGCAGCGAAGATGACGCGGTCGGTGAGATAGACCACCAGCAGGATCAGGGCGGCCACCGCGAAGACCATATCGGTCCAATAGCGTTGACGGGCCAGATTAATGAGCATGCCAAGCCCGGACGAGCCGCACAACAGCTCCGCGGTCAGCACCACCTGCCAGCCAATGCCGAAACACAAACGAATGGTGGCAAAGAGATAGGGAAACATCATCGGCAGAATGATCCAGAACGTCTGCCTCAACGCGCCGCGCCCGAAACTGCGGCCCATCTCCACCACTTCGCGATCAAGCTCTCGCAAGCCGGTGCCAGCATTGATGATGGCAAACGGCAGCAGCACGATTGTGGTGGCGAAAATCACCGAGCCTTCATTGACGCCGAACCAGATCATCGCCAGGAAGGCCCAGCCGATGCTGGAGAAAGAATTCAGGAACGGGGTCAACCTGCCGTAGATCGCCAGGTCAAGAACGTTGAAATAATAGCCCAGAAGCGCGATGGCGACGCCCAGAACGAAGGCAAGCACCACCGACACTGTCACATGTATCAAAGAAGATATCGCATAAGCGAGGTTTCTCGGATCGGTCCATAATTCGACGAACCGCTCCCAGACACGCGCCGGGCTCGGGATGAGCACCGGCGGCATGTGCGCCGAATACAATTGCCAGGCAACGAACACCAAAAGCACGAAGGCAATCGTGATCAGGCGCCGCGACGTCAGAAACGTCGTCGGCAATCGTCGATCAGGGGGAAGCGATGGACTCGATATCGACATCAGATGGCAATTCGTCGCGATTTATGAGGATATGAAAGATGATCGCTACTGCAGGATCGCTTTCGGCCAGATCAGCTCATCGGCACTCGCGGGAACCTTTTTCAGCATTCCCATTTTCGCGCCCGATTGCCAGGCCTTCATCATCACCTGTTTATCGGTGGGTCCAAGCGACAACGGCATCTGGGCGTAGGTCAGGAACCAGGTCTGCAGGTCATCCTTGGAAATCTTGTACTTCGGCGCGACGGCCGCGAACACTTCGTCCGGATTCTTCAGGACATATTCAGCCGAAGCCTTGAGGAGCTTACCCGCCGCCACATAGGCATCCGGACGCTTGTTCATGTCGCCATCGTAACCGAAGAGAAAGAGCGACGGCATCGGACCGCCATACATCTTCTCGAGTTCCTTGGAGCCATGGAGAACCGAGCGGTACTTACCGTCTTTCGTCGCGGCATAGGATGGCACGTTGCTGAACGATACCGCGTCGACGCGACCCGCCTGAAGCGCGGCTTCGAATTGCGCCTGCGGCATCTCCACCCAACGGAAATCACCGCCCACGAGATCGGCATTCATGCCGAAATGCTCGCTGATCACCCAGCGCACGGAGATCACGTTCTGGGCCTCTCCGGAGACCACCGCGATGGTCTTCCCTTTCAGGTCCTGAATCGTTTTGTAGGGCGAATTCGGCATCACCCAGACATCGGCACTATGGCCCTCGGGATGGTAGCGCAGCAGCGTGCTGAGCACTTTGATCGGTAGGCCGCTCTCGCGCATCTGCGGCAGCGACAGAACGCCGTTCGGCATCAAGTTGAACTGCTGGGTCATCGCCGCCTGCATCAACGCGGGGATCGATGACACGCGCTCTACTTTGATCGTGACATTCGGATCGCTGACCTTGCCATTCTCGATCGCCCAGACCACCGCGTCATAACCGGGGTCCGGCAAGGAGCCATAGGTGATGGTTTCCGCGGCAAGCGCCGCGTTCAATCCGAAAGCGAAAGCCAAGCCGGTTATGGCACTTCTGATGATCGGCATGTTCATAGCAAAGCCCTTCCTATCGTGTTTCTCTTTTTCCGTATGAACCAGTCGCCTATTGCATGATCGCCTTCGACCACATCAGCTCGTCGGCGCTATCGGGCATTTTCTTCAACATCCCCGTCTTGAGGCCGATCTGCCAGGCTTTCATCATGACGCTCTTGTCGGTCGGCCCAACCGACATCGGCATCTGCGCATAGGTCAGGAACCAGGTCTGCAGATCGTCCTTGGACATTTTGTATTTCGGCGCCACGGCGGCGAAGACTTCGTCGGGATGTTTCAGCACATATTCGGCTGAAGCTTTCAGCAGCTTTCCAACCGCCACATAGGCCTCGGGCCGCTTGTTCATGTCGTCCTCATAGCCAAAGAGCAAATTCGACGGCATCGGACCGCCGAACATTTTATCGAGCTCTTTCGACCCCTGGAGCACGGAACGATATTTGCCATCCTTGGTTGCGGAATAGGACGGCACGAGATTGAACTGAGCCGCGTCGACGCGGCCAGATTGCAACGCTGCCTCGAACTGCGCCTGCGGCATCTCCACCCAGCGGAAATCGCCGCCAACCAGATCGGCATTCATGCCGAACCGCTCACTGATCGCCCAGCGGACGGAGATAACGACTTGCGATTCACCCGAAACGACCGCGATCGTCTTGCCTTTAAGATCCTGGATCGTCTTGTACGGCGAGTTGGGCATAACCCAGATATCGGCACTGTGGCCTTCCGGGTGATAACGGAGCAGCGTGCTCAGAACTTTGACCTTCAACCCGCTCTCACGCATTTGCGGCAGCGACAGCACGCCATTAGGCATCAGGTTGAACTGCTGCGTCATCGCCGCCTGCATCAACGCGGGAATGGAGGAAACGCGCTCGATTTTCAGCGTAACGTTTGGGTCGCTGACTTTGCCATTCTCAATGGCCCAGACCACGGCGTCATAGCCAGGATCGGGCAGAGAACCATATGTAATGGTCTCCGCCGCCGTGGCAGCATTCAGGCCGCACATGAGCGCGAAAGCCGTCACTAGTCTTCGTATGATCGGCATCTTCATAATTCGTCCCTTCCTGTCGCGGTTTCCGCCGTTTTTATTCTTCCGCCTGTTCCGGAACACCGAGCAGGTGCGTCAGGCGCATGCGCGCGGAGTTCATTTCCGGCGACGCGAGATTGCGCGGGCGCGGCATCGACAGGCTTACCGTCTCCAGAACGCGCGTCGGCTTAACCGACAGGACGACAACCCGATCCGCCAGCTCAAGAGCTTCATCGACTTCATGCGTGACGAAGACAATCGTCTTGCCAGTCTTCTTCCAGATTTCAATGATCTCCGAGCGCATGCGTCGGCGCGTCGTTACGTCAAGGGCCGAGAACGGCTCGTCCATGAGAACGATGCGTGGATCGACGGCAAGCGCACGCGCGATCGACACGCGTTGGCGCTCGCCACCCGACATCATGGCCGGATATTTATGGGTGTCCCGACCAAGGCCGACGAGGTCAAGGAGCGCCCGCGCCTTCTGACGCATCTCGTCGGCGCCACGTTCGCGGCCAAAGCGCAGTTGTTGGCCGAGGATGACATTGGCTTCCGCATCGCGCCAGGGCAGCAGCCGGGGCGATTGGAAAACGTAAGCAATCTCCTGCCAGCCTTGCGCGGCCGGCGCGCCGGCAACCGTCACGCTGCCCGTATCGACACCGAGCAAATCGCCGATTACCCGTAGCAGAGTGGATTTTCCGCAGCCACTGGGGCCAAGAATACAGAGGAACTCGCCATCGTTCACCGAGAACGACAATTGGTCATAGATCACCTCTTTCTGGAAGGCGATGCTGACACGATCAAGCTCGATGATTGCCGTCATCGCATTCCTCGCCTTTTGGCCTCAAACCTGCTCGTGCTCGCCATGGTTGCAGTTCCGAATGAAAATCTTCGTCAAGTCGATCATGCGGTGTGTTTGGCAACAACAGAAAAGAAGTCGGCACAGCCTCAACCAGCCGTTAAACGCCCTGCCTCTTTTTCACGCTGCAATGCCCACTCGGCGATATCGCGGCTGCGCGTATAGTAGACACCGTCGTGCTGGCGTACATAATCGAGACAACGCCGAATGGTATTCGCCATGGTGGGCCGGCCGGCCATGTGGCTGTGCAATGTGATGCTCAGCCATTTTGGCGCGCCCTCCTGTCCTTCCCGATAGAGCTGATCGAAGGTTTCTTTGAAGTTTTCCAAGAAGACCGACGTGGGGTTACTCGGGAAAATCCACGCGGCAATGTCGTTGGTGAAGATGTTGGTGCGCGGCAGCGTGACGAATGGACCCGCCTTGGTCTGTTGCACGAACGGCAGATCATCGCTGGCGTCGTCCCCGACCCAGATATACCCCTGCTCCGCCAGAAGCTCATTGGTGACATCCGAGCCGCTGGAACCGGGACTGGTCCAGCCCACCGGGCGAATGCCGCCCGTGGTTTCGGTGAGAATGGCCGTGCAGCGCGCAATCTCCGCCCGCTCCTGCTCGGGCGTCGCATCCTTGGCATAGACGTCATTGGCCCAACCGTGTCCCAGCACCTCGTGGCCATCCTGTGCGAAGGTGCGGATGACGTCGGGATGCCGCTCGGCCGCAAGACCATTGGCGGAGATCGAAGACTTCAAGCCGAATTCGTCGAGAATGTTCATGATGCGCCAGATGCCGGCTTTCCAGCCGTAGTCGCCATAAGACAGAGAGAAGCGGTCGAGCTGCCCCCGGCTGGCGACGAAATTGACCTGACTTTGCTTTTCGAAGGCCTCGAACGGAACGCCAATGGAGAAGGCAATCTTCTCCTGGCCGGGCCAGCTCCATGCGCGGGGAAATCGGGGACGCTTTGCCATGAATGCTCCTGAAATTAGAATGTCGGTGGCGTGCAGGCGCTGATCACCTCGCACGATTCGGAGCCAATGCAGCGAAACCGGTGCGGCCGGCGGCTTTCGAAAGAATAGGCATCGCCAGGGCCGAGCACACAGCGCTCGCCATCGACGGTCACTTCGAGTTGTCCGCGAATGACAACCCCGCCCTCTTCGCCGTCATGCTGCAAAGGCACCGACCCGGTGTCGGCACCGGGCTGATAGGTCTCCTTCAAAATTTGCAGCATGTTGCCGTTCGAGTAGGAACCGACCTGACGATAGGAAATGTCGCCTTTGCCGATTTCAACCAGTTCACTGGCGCGATAGAAAGCCTGGTGTTCGTCGGCGGGGGCCGTCACCGAGAAAAACTCTGCGAGCCCCATGGGAATACCGTCGAGCACCCGCTTCAGCGCGCCGACCGAGGGATTGACCTCATTGGATTCAATCATCGCAATGGTCGAACTCGTCACCCCCGCCCGCTTCGCCAGAAGGCGTTGCGACATCTTCTTTTGGGTGCGGACGAAGCGCAGGCGCTCGCCGACATCGACTGTCATTGTTTCGCTCCCCTGCGCCCTCAACCTTCTCGCTTCAGCGTCCATTCCGCGATGTCGCGCTTGCGGGCAAACCAGACGTTTTCATGCTGCTTGGCATAAGCGATACATTTGCGGATGGTCGGGATCAGCGTCGGCCGCCCGGCCATGTGGGCGTGTAATACGATCTCGATCCATTTCGGATGGCCGCGTTGGCCTTCCGCGTAAAGCTCGTCGAACGTATCCTTGAACTGTTCCCAGATCACCGAGGGTGGGTTCTTGCCAGCGATCCAGATGCTCAGATCATTGGTCGGCGTATTGACGCGCGGCAGCAGCACCATCGGTCCGCCTGTGGTGGTCTTCACATAGGGCAGATCGTCATCTGCCTCATCGCCATTCCACAGATAGCCCTCGGCGGCGAGGAAGTTGAGCGTATTGCTGGAGCCGGCACTGCCAGGACTTGTCCAGCCGACGGGGCGCACGCCAGCGGCATCGGTGATCGCTTTCGTCACGCGACGGATTTCTTCCAGCTCCTGTTCGGGATCGCTGTCATTGGTGAGCATATCGTTTTCCCAGCCGTGGCCGACGGGCTCATGGCCGGCGTCGGCGACAGCTCGGATCTGATCGGGGTAAAGCTCGGCCGCCTTGCCGTTGATCGACATGCTCGCCTTCAAGCCCGTCTCATCCAGAAGATCGAGAATGCGATAGACGCCCGCCTTGGCGCCGTAGCGCGCATAGGACAGAGAAAAATGATCGATCTGCCCTGGCCGGCCTTCCTGCGTGTATTGGCTTTTGAAGCGAAAAGCCTCAAGCGCCAGGTTGATGCTCATCGCAATCCTTGCCTGGTTCGGCCATTCCCACTTCCGGGGATAACGCATGGGATTGGACGACATCGATATTCCTCTCACGTTCATAGAGTGAAGACAGGCGCCTGCTTGAGGTAGTGCGGTTCCATCTCCGGCCGGAACTTCTCCATCAAGGGGCGATTGAGATCGGCCGGAGCGCGCTGCCCAGCAGGAAGCAATGGCGCATAGACGGTGTCGCCGATTTCCTGCTGGAAGCTGCGCTTGGTCTGGGCGACGAGATCGCGATCCTGCAGATAGTCGATCACTGCGCCCGACAAGGCTTTCGCGCCGGCAAGTCCACCCTTATGGGCGATGGAGGTGGCCAAGGCTGCACCGGCGCTCCAATGATGAAACGGCAGATGTGGCACGTTGCCTGGAAACCAGATGCGTCCCATCGGCACTTTCCAGGAGACATCGCCGCAATCATTGGATGCTGCGATCTGAACCGCCGGTCCTTTGAACGGTGTCACCGCGGGGCGTAAGCCAATCTCCGCGACTTTCGCCTGACGCTGCAAGGTACGGGCAAAATCATGCTCGGTCTGCGTCCAGACAGGCATGCCGACAGATTCGACATTGCGTTGAATGACTTCGGCAATCGTCTGATTGAGCCGGACCGGCCAGACGGCAGCACGAACATCGATGCTCAACTCGCAATTGGCCATGAGCGCGGCGCCCTGCGCGATCTGCTGGGCGCGCTCGAAGAGCCGTCGAGCGCCGTCGGCCGTCGGATCGCGGAAATACCACCAGCAAGCGGCGACGGCGGGAATGACATTGGGTTGTTCTCCGCCCTTGGTGATGACGCGATGGGCCGTCATCGTCGGCTTCATATGTTCGCGGTGTTGCGCCAGCCCCATATCCATCAAAACGACGGCATCAAGGGCATCGCGCCCCTTCCAGGGCGAAACCGCGGCATGGGCTGACTCGCCACGGAAAGTGAATTCGGCGGAGACGGCGGCGCTCTGCATCATGCCGTAGTCCGTGCCGAACTCATCGAGAATATGATCGTGAAAAGCCAGATCGACATCGTCGAAAAGGCCATCGCGGACAAAATAGGGCCGGCTCAGCAATTGTTCTTCGGCTGATGCTCCGAAGATTTTCAAAGTGCCCAGCAGGCCGAATTTTTCCATGGAATAGCGGATCGCCAAAGCGGAGGCGATCATGACGGCAGCGTTGGTATTGTGCCCTTCGCAATGTCCAGGTGCGCCTGCGACGATCTCCGCCCGTTCCGTTACGCCGGACTTCTGGCTGTTCGATGGATTGGCGTCATATTCCGTGTGGACGGCGATGACCGGCTCGCCCTTGCCATAGGTGGCCAGAAACGAGGTCGCGAAGCCGGATATGCCCTTCTCAACATGGAAACCATGCTGTTCGAGCAACGACGTCATCAGCCCGGCCGTGCGAGTTTCCTGCACGCCAAGCTCGCCAAAGTAAAAGATGGAATCGTTCAATGTGATGAAGGCGCGCTCGTTACGAGCCACGAAATCAATTGCGAATTCTTTTGCCGATCCGGATGTCGCAACAGGCACCACGCCGCCCTCTTGAACCATTGCCCTGGTTCAATCACGGCACCTCCAGCGCAACAATGGAAAAGAAGTTTCGAGCGGCCTAACCAAATGTCATGCAAGGCCGCCCGCGACCGCAAAGGGATTAGGCGGATTCGCTGACCGCGGTCTTGCGTTGGCGACCACGACGGGTCGTGGCCGGCGCGGTATGTGCCTGCCGGCGCACGCCTTGCACCGCCTCGAAACGCCAGGCTTCGCCGCGCAACGGCTTCAGCAAGCCTTCTTCCTCCGCCTGGCGCTGCAATTCGTCGGCCCGCAGCAGTTCCAAGGCCATATCGCGGAAGCGCCGCGCGGCCGGCGGCATCGCGGTGTTCGCGCGCCACATCAAGCAGACGGAATCGGGCGCGCCGATCGGCGGCGTGTTGAGAACCCGGGCGATACCGCGAATTTCAAGCTGCGCCGCCACGCCTTCCGGCAGGATTGTCAGAAAGTCGCCCGACTGAAAAAGGCTCATCGTCAGCAACAGACATTGCGTCTCAATCAGATTGGTTGGGAAGGGAAGCTGATGACGCGACAATTCAGCCGCCAAATGCTCGCGGCCGTAACGGCCGACAAATCCTTCGGGAATCAGCACCCAAGCCTGTTTCGCCAGATCACCCCACGACGGTTTGCGTACATTGGTCAAAGGATGGTTGGGGCTGGCGACGATCAGCATGCGATCGCTCAACACCTGATGCGCTTCAAAACCCGCGCCTGCGGCCGTGGCATCGAAACGCCCGTAAAGCAGCGAGATCGTGCCTTTCGACAAACGATCCATCAAGGTTTCGAGGTCGGTATCGACCAGTTGCACGGTGACGTTGGGATGCGCTTTCTTGAAAGCGGCGGTGACGCGCGACAGAAACGGCTGACCGGAAATGGTGCGCGTGCCGAGGGTCAACACGCCCCCCATGCCGGACTTCATCAGCGCGAATTCCTCGCTGAGGCATTCAAGTTCGGCCACGATACGGCGGGCCGATTGCAGCACGCATTGGCCAACTTCGGTCACTTCCAAGCGGTGGCCGTGCCATTCGAATAGCGGCGTTCCAATGCCCTTTTCGATTTCACTGCGGGTCTTGGAAACAGCCGCCTGGCTGATGCACAGCCGATCGGCCGTGCGGGTGATGCTGCGCTCCTCGTCCAGCGCCAGGATCAGCCGCAAATGACGCAGGCTGACGCGCTGACGCAGGAACTTCATCGCCATCGGGGGGACTTCGGCCATCTGGACCACCTTCTTATGACGGGGCGAAATGTTAACCCGTTGTAGGTTCCAGTCCAGCCCGATTTTACTTTTGGTCATGCCCGGATTTGATGCATCTGCCCGTAAAGCAGCCAAGCCCGAGCTGATCTGCCGCCGAATTAGCGACCGCCATCAACGAGAAGGACTTGCCCGGTCAGCCAGGAGGCGTGATCGGAGGCGAGAAAAAGGGTCGTACTGGCGATGTCATCAGGCCGGCCGATACGCCGCATGAACGTGTTCTCGACATGGGCTTTTTGCGCTTCGGGACTGTAGCGCTCCCAATCGGCCTTGGTGAAAGCGTTGGAGAGAACGAACCCTGGAGCGACGCTGTTGACCGTGATCCCGAACGGCCCCAGCTCCATCGCCATCTGGCGCGTCAGGCCGACGATCGCGTGTTTGGCGGCCGTGTAAGGATGCAACTTGGTGCGCGAAGCCGCCACCCCGGCGCCCGAACTCATATTGATGATACGCCCATAGCCTGCGCGCTTCATCGCCGGGACCGTAGCGCGGCTGACCGCGAAGGCGATGCGCGGATTACGGGCCATCACCGCATCCCATTCGCTGTCGGACACCTCCTCCAGCGGGCGCGGCACGGCATGGGCGAAGCCGCCGGCATTGTTGACCAGGATATCGATAGCGCGTCCGGTCTCCTGTTCGATGTCGCCGATCCAGGCCCGCAACGCTTTATCGTCGGTCAGATCCACCGTGCGGATGTGGGCGCCCTTCGCGGCAATGCTTTCCAATCCATCTGGATCGATATCGCAGCAATAGAGATTTGCGCCGCTTTCAATGAACCGTTCGGAGATACAACGTCCAAGCCCATCGCGGGCGCCCGTCACAACCACCGTCTTGTTATCGAACCGAATTTCCATTGGCATTCCTTCAACCGATCTACGGCAGCCATCACTATGCACGCCGGCGCGTCGAAGTGATTTGAATTTTGGTCGCGAGGGCCGCAACCAAAGATCAAATCACTTTCCATCGCATCTCCGGCATAAGGGCGACGGTACGAACGACTGGAGACCGCCGATGCGCGTGATGCCGAACGATCTTGACGCCTACTGGATGCCGTTCACGGCCAACCGCCAGTTCAAACAAGCACCGCGCATGCTCGTCTCGGCCAAGGGCATGTATTACCGCTCGGATGACGATCGGCCGATTCTCGACGGCACATCGGGATTGTGGTGCGTCAACGCCGGCCACGGCCGCGTCGAGATCGCCGAAGCCGTGCAGACGCAATTGGCGCTTCTTGACTATGCGCCATCGTTTCAAATGGGCCATCCGATTGCGTTCGAAGCCGCCGCAAAGCTGCGGCAAATCCTACCGGAAGGACTGAGCCACATTTTCTTCGCCAATTCCGGATCCGAGTCCGTCGACAGTGCGTTGAAGATCGCGCTCGCCTATCACCAGCTCCGCGGCGAGGGGCGCCGGACCCGCCTCATCGGGCGCGAACGCGGCTATCATGGCGTCGGCTTCGGTGGCATTTCCGTAGGCGGCCTTGCCGGCAACCGCCGGCAGTTCGCGCTTTTGCCAAATGTCGACCACCTGCCCCACACCCATGATCTGGAGAAAAATGCCTTCAGCCGCGGCCTGCCCGAACGGGGCGCCGATCTGGCCGACGATCTCGAACGGCTCGTCGCCTTGCATGATCCCTCGACCATCGCCGCGGTGATCGTCGAGCCCATGGCGGGCTCGGCCGGCGTTTTGCTGCCACCCAAGGGCTATCTGGAACGGTTGCGGGCAATCTGCTCGAAATACGGCATTCTTCTCATCTTCGATGAAGTGATCAGTGGTTTTGGCCGTCTGGGCGGCCATGCGTTTGCCGCCGAAAAATTCGGCGTCACCCCCGATATGATCACCATGGCTAAGGGTTTGACCAACGGCACAATCCCCATGGGCGCGGTCGCCACGAGCGACGACATCTACCGCACGTTCATGGATCAGAAGGACAACCCTGCCGCCATCGAATTGGCGCACGGCTATACTTATTCTGGCCATCCGGTCGCCTGCGCCGCGGCCATCGCAACGATCGAGACCTATCAACGCGAGCAGCTTTTCGAGCGGGCGGAATCCATGGCTCCAGCTTTCGAGAAGGCGGCCCATGCTTTGCGTGACGCACCGCATGTCATCGACATCCGCAATATGGGCCTTGTCACCGGCATCGAACTGGCACCCCGTCCAGGGCAGCCCGGCGCGCGCGCTTATGAAACCTTCGTACACTGTTTCGAGAATGGCACGCTGATCCGCGTCACCGGCGATATCATCGCTTTGTCTCCGCCGCTGATCATTTCTGAAAGCCAGATCGACGATCTCTTCAAGGCCGTACGCACGGCATTGAATACCGTCGCCTGACCCGCGCCGAACCACCTTTGGTTAAACGAGCATAACTAACGGCAAATAGGCGTGCGCACCGGCCTCTTGTATTTTTTGGACATTCGAGACTGAGGGTGAGGCTTCGTATGGAGTGGACCGCGCGATCTGCCACGGCAGGACAACGAAAGCAGCGACGCCGCGATGGCACGCTGAGAATCGGCGCCTTCTGGCCCTATTCCAGAACACTTCTGCCTTCGCTGGAAATCGCGCGGCAAAATCCTGATATCCTGGAGCTGGACAGCCATATTCTCTTTGCCCAAGCCATCGAAAATATCGGTCTGGATTTCGCTCTGATCGCCGACGGTTACGCTCCGGCATCGGAAGCCGTGTCACGGACCGGCTTTCAGGATCCCTCGACCAATGCGACGATCATCTCCGTACCGCTGTTTCTCGCCACCCAGCATCTTGGCATCATTTCGACGATGCACACCACGTTCCTGCATCCCGTGGTGATTGCCCGGCTTGGCTCTCATCTGGATTGGATCAGCGGCGGCCGCTGGGGCTGGAACATCGTCAACGGCTTTCGCGATCATGAAGCCCGCCTGTTCGGCTTCGAGAAGAAGGTGGACGGCTATGCCCTGGCGCAAGAGGCCGTCGATATCGCCAGCGCTTTGTGGCAGCGCACGCCTGAAGCCGTTACCTACGAGGGCCAATATTTCAAGGTTGACGGCAAGATGCGTCGACCTGTTCCGCAGATGCTGCCGCTGCTGGTCAGCGCCGCCGCGTCTGCTCAGGGGCTCGCTTTCGCCGCCGCCAATTGCGATTATCTGTTCACTTCGGCGTTGACCAAACCCGTCGTGCAGGAAACCGCGGTGACGCTGCGCACGAATGCGGAACGATCGGGCAAGGAGCCACCGCGTATCCTCATTCTTTGCGACCTGCTTATTCGCGATACACCGGGCACAGCACAGCAGACCTTCGCCGATCTACTCGGCTCGACCGATCCGGAAGCGCAGAAAACCTGGGCCTCGCATCTCTCGAAGATCGGCGATACGCGCCCTAACGCGGCCGAAATCATGTCGCTCGTTGGAACGCCAAACGAAATCGTCGAGCAGATCATCGAACTGCATCGCGACTGCGATCTGATGGGCGGCTTTGCGTTTCGCATGCTGCTGTGGGGCCCGGAAGAGGCCAAACGCCTTGCGCCCGTGCTCTCGCAATTGCAGAAGGCGGGCATCTGGACGCCGCCCGCCAGCCGCGATCATTCGTGGTAGCCGCGTAGCTAGTTTGCGCGGATGTTGAGTGGTTTCACCAATGCGCCCCAGCGCTCATATTCCGACCGATAATATCGCACGAAATCATCGCCAAATTTATCGCCGACGATGAGCGCCAACGGCTCGTAACGTTTCTTCACGTTCGGGCTTTGGATTGCGACCTTGAGATCGCTGACCAACCTCTTGACGATTGGCTCTGGCGTATTGGAGCGGACGAAGAAGCCGTACCAGAGCGAAACTTCAATATTATAGCCCGCTTCCTTGAAGGTCGGGACATTCGGCAGCATGTCGAGCCGCTTCGCCGTCGTGACCGCCAGAGCGCGCAGCTTGCCGCTTTCGATTTGCGACCGCACGAGGCCGACGTCGGGAACCATCACCGTCAACTCTCCAGCTTGCACATCACTCACGGCCGGTGCAGTTCCCTTATAGGGGACGTGAGTGAACTGCACGCCGGCCTCGTTGCCGAGAAGAAACATCGTGATCGCATAAGACGAACCGATACCGGCTGAACCAAACGTCACCTTTCCTGGATGGCTTTTGGCATAGGCGATCAATTCCGCCAGGTCCTTGACGGGGGTCTTCTCGGGATTGACCACCAGGACGAGCGGCATCGAGCCCGCCTCGGCGATCGGTGTCCAGGCTTTCAAGGAGTCAAACGGCATATCGTCCATGACGAAAGGATTGATCGTCGTCGTGCCCATCGTCCCGAACCATAGAGTATGGCCATCAGCCGGCTGGCCCAGCGCCGAATTGGCCGATACCAATCCGCTGCCACCCGATCGATTCTCGACCACCACGGGTTTTCCCAGGCGCGGCGTGAGTTCGTCGGCGATGACGCGTGGCATCAGATCGGACGTACTCCCTGGCGTGCCGGGGGTGATGATCGTTACCTGCTTGGTTGGATAGTCCTGGGCCTGTCCGTAGCCCGTCGCCATCAAAGCTAGGAGCCCTGCATAAACAAGTGCCTTCATCGTTTCTTCCTCCCCAAGATAACGATGTCGCTATGCCTTCACACCTCGGGCATCACCCGTGGAGAAGGCGTAGCGCATCGAGATGCTGTTGACGGATCGCTGGCAATTGCGAAGGATTGAGGCGGCCGAACCCGCAATAGGCAGCGACGCCGAAATCAGGCACCAACTTCCTCACAATCGCGAGGCGCGCCGGATAGCTCTCCATACTGTGCACCATGCCAAGAAAAACACGCGCGCCGTTCGGTTCGAGCCCACGCAGGGGCTCATAGAAGGCCTCGTCCATGCGCGCCAAGAGCGGGATATGCATCCAGCCGACCGGACGACCGGCTGCGCGGACGAAGGCATTCGCCATCAAAACGGCACCGGAAATGTCCTCCGGCTCGAAGCGCGGCCAGCCTCCGAGGGTGCCAAAGCACATATGGAAGCCCACCAAGACGTCATGCGGTATCCAAGACAGTAACGCTTGGATTTGCGGTGTATTGCGATCAATGGCAGTTGCAGCTGGCTGCCCGGCAATAGCGCCATAGGCATCCTGCACTTCGCTCGCGCAGTCGAGCTGGATGGCAAGATCGCGCGCTGGAATGTGGCGGACGATGGTCTCCAATTCAGCTTTCAACGCTTCGACATAGCCGCGACGAACTTTCTCGACGTCATCCTGATCGGGAAATATCCGGTAAGGCACGGCGCTGTTGACCGAAGGCACCGACACCTGAAAGCGCATTCCAGCCGGATATAAGCCCTCAGCACGCAAGGCTTTGAAGATGAAATAGGAGTTGATCGCATCGCGGGCATAACCCAGACGCCATCCCTTGTCGCCGAAAGCGACCGTCTCGATCCCGTCGCGCACTCTGAATTGCCAACTGTCGCCGGCATCACGTGGATGAAGACGTTCGACACCGCCTTCTTTCGCAGGCTGTCGCAGCGTTTCAAGGTCAGGATGGTTGGCAAACACCGCATAATGAACGCGGCTGATCCAATGGCTACGTGGACCGACCTCACCATCCGGCATCGCCACCAGAGACGATGCCAATGCCGGCCCGAATTCCCGGAACACTTCTTCATTCGTGTCATAGGGAATGCTTCCGACCAGCAATATCTCCGCAGCCATGAACGTCCTCCACTTGAATAGGATTTTCACCTATAGTAAAATTTATTTATCTAATGGTGAAATAAAACGGATAGGATGTCAAACCGCATGGCGAACGACGAGGCGCGAGGGATCGGGTCGCTGGAGAACGGTCTCGCCATTCTGCGTCTACTGCGGGATGAGCCCGGTCCGATTGCGCTCGGCGATCTGTCCGACAAATGCGGGATGGCGCCCAGCAAATTGCATCGCTACTGCATCAGCCTGGTGCGCGCAGGCTTTGCCGTGCAGGAAGGCCGCGGGTCCTATCGCTATGCAGATGGATCGAGCGCGCAGGCCTCGGCCAAAGCGATCGCGCTCGACATCATTCGCGAGCGTCTCCCCCAGTTCGTGAAAGAGGTTGGCCACACGACCTTCATTTCCGAATGGCAGGATGCCGGGCCGAAGATTCTGCATGTGGAAGAATCGGATGAACCGATCTCCGTCAGGCCGAAGCAGGCTGGGCATCTCGCTGCCTTCAGCTCCTCAACCGGCAAGATGTTCCTGTCACGCCTGCCAGAAGAAAAAATGCTGGCCTTCATCGCGAAGGAGCAGAAGCGCTTGCGCGCCTTGGGCCATGCGCCCCGCGCACTTGCAACCCTGCGAACAAACTTCCTCAATCGACTCGATAGTCTTCAACGTTCGCCGCTTGCCTTCACCGATGGCGATCACATCAAGGGCATCAGCTCGATGACGGGAATGGTCGACAGCGGCGGTCAGGCCCCGCCTCTTGCGGTGACGGTATTCGGGATATCGGAAACCTTCACGACGCAGCCCGAGAGCAAGGGCGCGAAAGCCTTGCTTCGCTTTGTTCATGACAATGCTCAGAGGATTCGAGCCAGGATAAAATAAGGTCCCTATCCTAGGCTGCTGATCTGAAACCAGCACTTTAAGTGGTGAGAGCGCTGGGGCTCGAACCCAAAGCCTTTCTCACGTCCGAAGGTGCTCGAAGAGCGTTTTCGCTCGGAAAGCGACAAATATTCTTGTCCGCGCAACCGGTTGCGCTTTTCGATTGGACGCAGGATCGCGTGAACCGGCTGAAAATATTCCCCGGAGCGCGGCGCCGCGGCGCGATAGTGGTGCGTTTATAGGGCAGCGTTCCACTTGCGAGGACGGTCGGCATGAGCGGACCCAATCTGAAGCGGCCCCCCGTACTGTTGGGATCGGCATCCTCGGGGGGAACGATCGCGGCCATGCGCCACCTCGCCCGTTTCGGCGTCGGCGTCAACGTGATCGTCGACCACCCTTTTTGCGTGGCTGGTTGGTCGCGCTTCGCCGGGCGCCGTTACGCCGGGCCGGTCGAAAGCGACAATATACGCTATCTTGATGGGCTGCTCGCGATCGGAAAGCGCGATCCCGGGCAGCTGCTGCTGCCGACTTCAGATGAATTGGTCTGGCTTTATACCTTCAACGCACCGCTCCTCGATCGCTATTTCCGCCTGTATCAACCTCCGGTCGAGACGATCAAACGCATCCTCGACAAGGCGCTGCTTGAAAAGGCTGCAACAATCGCCGGCGTCGCGGTCCTGCCGAGCTGGGATCCGCAGAACACCGACGAACTTGCCGAATTGGCGCCGCATCTGCCTTATCCGGTGCTGATCAAGCCCCGCACCCATGTCCATCGTCTGCGAAACGACAAGGGCATGGTCGTGCATTCTCCGGACGAACTCGCTGCGGAATATCCACGCTTCCTGGCTCGCGAGCGGCACGGTTTTGACGACACGGCGCGCGCGCCCAGCGCGGTGCGTCCGGTGATTCAGAAATTTGTCGATGTCGGGCGCGAAGGCGTGGTTTCCATCTCCGGCTTCATCGGACGGAGCGCCGATGTGTTCGTGACGCGACGTTCGACCAAAATCCTTCAGCGGTCGCGACCGGTAGGGGTGGGCGTCTGCTACGAGTCGTGCGCGGCCGATCCCGCACTGTCGCAGGCCGTCTACCGCCTGTGTCGAGAACTCGGCTATTTTGGATTGTTCGAGGTCGAGTTCATCCTGCATGACGGCGCCTGGACGGTCATCGATTTCAACCCGCGCCTGTTCAACCAGATTGGCCTCGACCTGCGCCGTGGGCTGCCACTGCCGATGCTGGCTTACTTGGACGCCCTCGGCGAGACCGACGCGGTGCGAGCGCTTGCGGCCGAGGCGCAGCACGAAGACCCAACCGAAAAAACCGCTTTCTGTGACAATTTCACCCTTCATGCGATCCTGCTCGCGCAGACGCTCTGCATGCGGATACGTCTCGAGGATCTGGCACATTGGCGACGCTGGGCGCGGCAGAACCGCGCGCACATGGTCCATTTCGCTTCCAATCGCCAAGATCCGATGCCGGGCATCGTCCATATCCTCTCCGAGCTCTATCTCGGATTTCGGGCAGCGCCGCGCTTCGTGCGGACCATGCTCCCATCCGCTCCCCCGATCGCGCGTGGGCTGTGACCATGAGCAAGCCATGCGTCGCGATCATCGGCGGCGGCCCTTACGGGCTGTCGCTCGCGAGCCATCTCGCAGCTCGCAATGTCGCGCACCGGATTTTCGGCCGGCCCATGGCCTTCTGGAGTCAGATCGCCCGTGCCGGGTCGCGACGCTATCTCAAGTCCTACTGCTTCGGCACGAACATCTCGTCGCCGCACCCGGGCTCGACATTCGCTGACTACAACGGACCGCGTGGCCTGGAGACATTCGAGCCATGTTCCATCGAAAATTTTGCATCATACGGCCTTTGGTTTCAGGAGCACAACGTCGATTGGACCGAGCCCGTGGACGTCGCGAACGTGTCCTGGCGTCGTCAGAGCTTCGTCCTGACGCTCGACAATGGTGAGGAGGTCGAAGCGTCGGATGTCATCGTCGCCACGGGACTCGCAAACTTCGCGAGGATGCCGCAGGCCTTGCAGGCGCTGCCTGGAACAGCCGCCATGCACAGCGCCTGGATCGAGAGTTTCGCTGCCTTTCAAGGCCTCGAAGTTGCAGTCATCGGTTCCGGCCAGTCCGCGCTCGAAGCGGCTGCCTTGCTCCGTGAAGCCGGTGCTGCGCCGCGATTGCTGATCCGCAAACCGTCGACCCTATGGATGATCCAGGGCAGCCGCACGCGGACGCCCTGGCAGCGGATCCGTTGGCCAATTTCCGCGCTGGGCGGCAGTCCGAAGGCATGGGCGCTGTCGCAGTTGCCCGGTGCGTTTCACCGGCTGCCACCCTGCTTGCGCGCGCGCTTCATTGAAAACCTGCTGCCACCAGAAGGGGCATGGTGGCTTCGTGAGCGGGTCGAGACACTCGTACCGGTCGAACATGATACAACCGTCGTCGAGGCCCGGGAGAACGGCCATCGCGTATCGCTGCGCTTGCGGCGGGGCGGAAACAAGAGCGATCGCGAGTTGCTCGTGGATCGTGTGATCGCCGGCACGGGCTACGAGGTGAACGTCGAGCGCATCCCGTTTCTGGAGCCCGATCTGCGTCATGCCATTGCCCGGCAAGGCACCGCGCCACGGCTCGATGCGTCCTTCCAGTCCTCCGTCCCGGGCCTGCGCTTCGTCGGCCCCGCATCGTCGATGAGCTTCGGCCCGGTGTTCCGGTTCGTCGCCGGCGCCGAGTACACCGCTCGCACGATCGCCACGGCGTTGTCCCGCACCAGCGCGGCCTACACATGAACGCCGTGCGCCCGCCGATCATCGTCCTGCCGGGCGCGAGCGGTCACGCGCCTGATAGAGCATTATTCTCTGCCGACGCGGCGGACCGGGATCGTGTCGTCGCGCTTCGCTATCCACCTTGGCAGAACCATGTCGACGCCGGACTCTCCGGAGAAGCACTGGTCGGAACTCTCACGGCGGAGATCCTGCGCCGCGCTCCTCAGATGCCGGTCGTGCTGGTCGGTGTTTCGATCGGCGGCCATTTCGCCCATGCGGCCGCTCTTCGTCTCGAAAGCCTAGGCCACCGTGTCGCGGGCTTGTGCATCATCGACGCCGGAACCATTACAGCAGCGCGATCAGCACAGTGGAAGGCGCGGCTGACCTCCCACGCGCTAGACCTCCTGCGGCGCGGACGTCCCGGCGCACTTGCACTCCACGCTCGGCATCTCGCCTGGCGCGGTTTGTTTCGCCTTGCCGGAGATGGATTGCCCGCGCTGGCGCGGGGTCACGCCGCGCCGTTTCATCGGATTGGCATGATCGATCCGACCTTTGCGGAAGAATTGAGCATGCGGCTGCGAATCCGCATGGCAGCCACGTGGATGGGAAGCCTCGATGATCACCCCGCCGTTCTGCGAGCACCGACCGTTCTGTTGCGCACGCGCGTGACTACGTCGGCCGACAGCCTTTGGCGTAGACGCTGCCCCGACCTTCGCATCATCGATATTCCGGGCAATCACGAGACGCTGTTCGAGCCCGAGAATGCCGCTGCGTTGCGCACGGCCTTTCTTGCGGCAAGCGTGAATTGGACGCGATGACGCACGGCGGAACTCGCAGCGCGATCCAGCCTCCACGCGCCCGAAGCGTCTCGTCGATTTCTATAATAAAATCACCACCCTAAGTGGTGAGCGCGCTGGGACTCGAACCCAGGACCTCCTGATTAAAAGTCAGATGCTCTACCGGCTGAGCTACGCGCTCCCGTGGCCAAAGGCCGATGCGGGGCCTCGAATAAACGAGGCGGGGCCTGAGTATCCGCCGGGGCCCCTGGGGTCAATAGCTGGAGGTGCTAATCCCCTACCAGACCTGCTGATTAAGAGTCAGCGGCTCCCTTTAGAGGCGGTTCCGCCGCCTCTTGGGCTGGCTCAGGCGAATTCGACATAAGCCAGAAAGCCGCAAAAAATGACCGCCGAAATGACGGTGGTCCAGAGTGCTTTGATCAGCAGGCGGGGCGCTACAGGGGCGCCTGGGTCGGTGCCGGCGACCATATCGCCCTGTTCGTGCTGGGAACGCACGCCAAAAGGCAGAACGGCAAACAAAACCGTCCACCAGATGGTGATGAAGAGGGCAATTGCGAGCGGTATCGACATAACGGGCTTTCGCGTCCTTCTTTCTTGACCTTAACTGTTTAGTGCTGTGGACGAGGCGTGGCGGCGCCGGCTGGTCCGGCCTTGCCACCGGAATAGCGCGACAGATTGCTTTCCAGCCGGCGCACCATCAGGCGGACCAGATAAAGGCCGAATTGCGGATTCTGGAAATAATGCTGCTCGAAATCGCGATAGGCCATACGGTAGGCCCGTACCGGGCCCATGGCCCGGGCACCGGACAGGCGGCGGTTGCCCACAGAGAACAGGCCCATTTCGCCGATCAAGGCCCCCGGACCGATAATAATGCCCAGTTCCGGCAGGTTGAGCTGGCCTTCGGCCAGCACATAGACCGCGTCGGCCTCGTCATCCTTGTTGAACAGGGTTTCGCCGGCCTCGAATGAGACCGCCTGCATATACGGCGTAAGCCAGTCGAAATTCAGGTCCTCACGATTGGCCTTTTCCGCGTCGGCGATCAGTTTGCGCATTTCCTGCAGCCGCCACAGGTTGAGAAACAAGATCAGCACATTAGCGCCAAGAGGCAGCCAGCTCCGCTCCCAGGCGAAATAGATGATCGCGAACAGGCTGGCGGCCACCATCAGCCAGCGCAACGGCATGATCGTCTTTGGCCAGAACGCCGCGACGGCAAGCGCCGTGCCGGCCCAACCGCATGCCACAGCCACACTATCCATGTCCGCCCCTCGCTGACTTCTCGCCAAGAGGTCGCACGGGCCGGCCAGCACATCAAGGCGGCGGGATGTCTCGTAAGGCCGCTAAACCTGTTCGATCTCGACCAGGGTGCCGCAGAAATCCTTGGGATGCAGGAAAAGCACCGGCTTGCCGTGGGCGCCGATCTTCGGCTCGCCATCGCCCAGCACGCGGGCGCCTGCCGCTTTCAGACGGTCGCGCGCAGCCAGAATGTCATCGACCTCGTAGCAGACATGATGCATGCCGCCGGACGGATTGTTCTCGAGAAACTTGGCGATGGGCGACGAGGTGCCCAGCGGCTCGAGCAGTTCGATCTTGGTGTTCGGCAATTCGACGAAGACGACCATGACGCCATGCTCCGGCAGCGCCTGCGGCTCCGATACCTTGGCGCCGAGCGTGTCGCGATAGGTCCGCGCGGCGGCGGTCAGATCGGGCACAGCGATGGCGACATGGTTGAGCCGTCCGATCACCTAGACCTCCATCACCAGCACGTGCACCGTCGGGCGTTTGCCCCACACAGCGCGGACGGCGCTGCGCACGGCTCGTTCCACCGCCGATTCTACTGCATCGGGATCGCGGCGGCGGGCGCGTGGCAAGCCTTCCAACACCTCAAACACCGCTTTGTCGATGATCGCATCCATGGCGCGACCGTCGCGCGTGCGTTGGGGAATACCCGAGATCACCACATCGGGATCGCCAGCAAGATCGCCCTTGGCCGTCATCGCAACGCCAACCGAAATAATGCCGGCAAAGGAGAGACCACGACGTTCGCGCAGCGCCTCGTCATCGGAGGGAACAATCAGATCACCATCGGTATAGAGACGGCCATGATCGACCTGATCGATGATGCCGGCAACGCCCGGTGCCAGATGAACGAGATCGCCATTGTTGACGACGAGCGTCTCGGCGACGCCTTGTTCGCGGGCAAAGCGGGCGTGTTCGCTCAGATGCAGCGCCTCGCCGTGAGCGGGAATGGCGATACGTGGACGGATCCACTCATAAAGGTGTTTCACTTCGCTGCGGCGCGGATGGCCGGAGACATGAACGAGGTTGGTGCGGTCGGTGATGACCTCGATGCCCTGGCGCACCAGACCATTGACGATGTCGTTGATGGCCCGCTCGTTGCCAGGGATCGGCCGCGACGAGAAGATGACGCGATCGCCGGACGCGAGGCGCACCTGCGGATGATCGTCGTTGGCGATGCGGGCCATGGCCGCCCTGCCCTCGCCCTGGCTGCCGGTCGCCATGATGACGATCTTGCTGCGCGGCAGATTGGCAAAGCTTTCCGCCGGCAGGAAATCCGGCACGCCGTCGAGATAGCCGCATTCGCGCGCCACGTTCGAAACCCGGTCCATGGCACGGCCAGCGATGACGACGTGGCGTCCGGCACGTGCCGCCGCCAAGGCTACAGCACGCATACGGGCAACATTCGACGCGAAGGTTGTCACCAACACACGGTTCGGCGCTTCGGCGATGAGATTTTCCAGATTGGCGGCCACGTCGGCTTCGGACGGGCTTTCGCCATCGCGCAGGATGTTGGTGGAATCGCTGATCAGCGCCAACACGCCTTCATCGCCGATGGCGCGCAGCCGCGCCTCGTCGGTCGCCCACCCGGCGACGGGCGTCGGATCGATCTTCCAATCGCCCGAATGCAGCACCGTGCCAAGCGGCGTGCGGATGGCAAGCGCGGTGCTCTCGGGGATCGAATGGGCGACAGGTACCATCTCCACCTCGAAAGGCGAAAGATCGATGCGCTCGCCGGGGCGAACGATATGGATCGGCACTTTCGGCGCACCATCCTCGCCCAAACGCCGCACTTCGAGCAGACCGGCGGCGAAACGCGTCGCATAAAGTGGGCAGCCGATGCGCGGCCACAGCCGCGCCACCGCACCAATATGATCTTCATGGGCATGGGTGATAACGAGGCCGACGAGATCCTTGCGATTGCGTTCGATGAAGGCAAGATCGGGCAGAACGAGATCGATGCCCGGCAGTTCCGGCCCGGCGAAGGCGACGCCGAGATCGACCATCAGCCATTTGCGCCGCCCCTTCGGACCAAAGCCGTAGAGCGCCGCATTCATGCCGATCTCGCCAAGGCCACCCAGCGGGGCAAAAACCAGATCGGTGTTGCTATCGGTCATCTGCCGGGCGCTCCTTGTCCATTTTCGTTTGGCGGCCGATTGACCGGTCCCAGAAATACATCCCCCGCGTCGATTGTCACGCGCCCATCCGGCTTATCGAGAATGAGACGGCCGGCGGCATCCATATCGGCGAAACGGCCCTCGTGCATCTGCCCGCCAAGATTGACCCGCACTGGCCCACCCAGACCGGCGGCCCGTTCGAGCCAAGCGGCGCGGATGAAGGCAAAGCCCTCCCCCGCCGCCCACACATCGAGCCAGCGCGTGAAGGTGATGGCAAGCGCCTGGAGAAGCATGGAGGGCGCCACTTCAAGGCCCAGCGCCTTCAGATCGGTCGCGGCATAAGCGAGACCATCAGGATGGTTGGCACAATTGATGCCGCAGCCGAGCACGCAGGCAAATCGCTGGTCCGGCAAGGACGAGCCTTCGAGGAGAATGCCCGCGAGCTTCGCCTGGCCAACAAGAATGTCGTTGGGCCATTTCAGAGCGAATTTGATATCGGGCGCGAAATCGCGCAGCGCATCGACGAGTGCAACACCGGCGACGAAGCCAAGCTGCGGCGCCTTGGCTGGAACCGAGGGATCGATCAGCAGCAGGCTGGCGTAGAGATTGCCCGACGGCGAAGTCCAGGGCCGATTGTGGCGCCCGCGGCCTGATGTCTGCACATCGGCCGAGAGCCAGAGGTGGCCGGCGTCACCGCTGCGTGCCCGCGCCATCGCCGCATCATTCGTCGAAGCGATTTCGGAGAAATGTTCGAAACGGAATGCGGCGATGGACAATGAGGAGCTTTGGGTCAGAACAGGACTTGGGATCAGAACAAGGATTTGGCGGCGAGGCTCGCGGCGTTTACCAGCGGCGCCGGATAAACCCAGAACAGGACAACGAACAGGCCGCCGAGCGCGACGATCGCACTGACTTCCCAATTGGCCTTTTCGAAGGGCCGCGCCGGCTCGTCGAGATACATGATCTTGATGACGCGCAGATAGTAGAAGGCCGAAACCACGCTGGCGAGCATGCCGATGACGGCCAGCCAGTAAAGGTTCGCCTTGATAGCCGCCAGGAAGACATACCATTTGGCGAAGAAACCCGCGAGCGGCGGAATGCCAGCCAGCGAGAACATCATCATCGCCATCACGAAAGCCATGAACTTGTGATTGCGCGACAGGCCGGCGAGGTCACCGATGTTCTCGACATAGGTGTTGCCTACCCGCATCGACAGGATGACGGCGAAGGTGCCGAGCGTCATGGCGAGATAGATCGCCATATAGACCAATACGCCGAACACGCCCTGCTCCGTGCCGGCGGCGAGGCCGACCAGCGCGAAGCCCATGTGACCGATCGACGAATAGGCCATCAGCCGCTTGATGTTGGTCTGGCCGATGGCGCCGAAGGCACCGATGGCCATGGACAGGATCGAGATGAAGACGACGATCTGCTGCCATTGCAGCTTCATGCCCGGGAAAGCGGTCATGACGATGCGCACGGTGATGGCGACGGCTGCCATTTTCGCTGCCGAGGCGAAGAAGGTCGTCACCGGAGTCGGTGCGCCTTCATAAACGTCCGGCGTCCACATGTGGAATGGCACGACCGACATTTTGAAAGCGAGACCGGCCATGACGAAGACCAGGCCGAAGACGACGCCAATCGACGGGCCGCCCTTGAGAGCTTCGCCAATGCCGGTGAAGGACACGGTGCCGGCGAAGCCATAGAGCAGCGAAGCGCCATAGAGCAGCATGCCCGACGACAGCGCGCCGAGGACGAAATATTTCAGGCCGGCTTCCGACGCACGCAGATTGGTGCGGTGGAAAGCGGCGATGACATAGAGCGCCAGGCTCATCAGCTCGAGGCCGAGATAGAGCGCGATCAAGCTCTGGGCCGAGATCAGCATCAGCATGCCGAGCGTGGCGAGCAAGACCAAAATCGGGAACTCGAAGAAGTCGATTTGCTCGCGCGCCATGAATTCACGTGACAAGATCAGCGACACCATGGCGCCACCGAGCGCCAGGAACTTCATGAACCGGGCGAAGGCGTCGTCGATGAAGGCACCGTCCCAGATGATGGCGGTGGGGCCGACCTGAAACAACATGCTGAGCGCGGCAAGACCGAGCAGCGCGATAGCGCATTCGCTGATGATCCAATCGCCCTTCGGACGGCGCAGAGCGCCCATCATCAAGAGGACGAGCGCGCCGATCGCCAGAACGATCTCCGGAAGCGAATGGGCCAGCGCGAAGGAAAGCGGGGTCATGTCCATATCCTCAGTGCAGCGCCAGCGTGGCGGCCTTGGTCAGGCCGAGCGCCGTCTGATAGTTCTTGATGAGTAGATCGACTGAGGCCGCGCAGGCGCTCAGGATCGGGCCCGGCTGGACGCCATAATAGATGACCAGCAAAGCGAGCGGAGCTAGACAGGCGATCTCACGGGCGTTCAAATCCTGCATCTTCATCAGCGACGGCTTGTCGAGCACGCCGAAGATCACGCGGCGATAGAGATAAAGCGCGTAAGCGGCCGAGAGGATGACGCCAGTGGTGGCGATGAGGCCCACCCAAGCATTGGCGAAGAAGGTACCAATCAGGGTCAGGAATTCACCGACGAAGCCCGAGGTGCCCGGCAGGCCGACATTGGCCATGGTGAAGATCATGAAGGCCACCGCATAGAGCGGCATGTTGCGCACCAGACCGCCGTAGGCGGCGATCTCGCGGGTGTGCAGGCGATCGTAAACGACACCGACGCAAAGGAAGAGCGCGCCCGAGACTAGGCCATGGCTGATCATCTGATAGATGGCACCCTGCACGCCCTGCTGGTTCATGGCGAACAGGCCCATGGTGACGAAGCCCATATGCGCCACGGACGAATAGGCGATGAGCTTCTTCATGTCCTCCTGCACCAGCGCCACCAGCGACGTGTAGACGATGGCGATGACCGACAGGGTCCACACGAACGGCGCGAAATATTGCGACGCTTCCGGGAACATCGGCAGCGAGAAACGGATGAAACCGTACCCGCCCATCTTCAGGAGAATGCCGGCCAGAATGACCGAACCGGCCGTCGGCGCCTCGACGTGCGCATCGGGCAACCAGGTGTGGACCGGCCACATCGGCATCTTCACCGCGAAAGAAGCGAAGAAGGCAAGCCACAGCCACTTCTGCATTGACGACGGGAAAGTCGTCTTCAGGAGAACGGTGATGTCGGTGGTGCCGGCGACGCCATACATCGCCATGATGGCGAGCAGCATCAGGAGCGAACCGAGCAACGTGTAGAGGAAGAACTTGAAACTCGCATAGATGCGGCGCTTGCCGCCCCAGATGCCGATGATGAGGAACATCGGGATCAGGCCGCCTTCGAAGAACAGATAGAACAGCACCAGATCGAGAGCGCAGAAGACGCCGATCATCAGCGTCTCGAGCACCAGGAAGGCGATCATATATTCCTTGACGCGGAAAGTAATCGATTCCCACGACGCCAGGATGCAGAACGGCATCAGGAAGGTGGTCAGCAGGACGAAGGGCATGGACATGCCATCGACGCCGAGCTTGTAGATCAGGCCGCTGCCGAGCCAGCTCTTCTCCTCGACGAGCTGAAAGGCTGAGGAATTCGTATCGAACAGGCTCCAGGCATAGAGCGACAGAAGGAAGGTGACGACCGTCGTCAGCAGCGCCGCCCAACGGACGTTGCTGAGCGTCGCTTCACTCTCGCCACGCAGCAGCAGAATGAAGGCCGCGCCGACGAGCGGCAGGAAAATCAGGCCGGAGAGAAGACCGAAGCCGAACATCAGTTGTGCACTCCGCCCAGCAGATACCAGGTGATGAACGCGGCGACGCCGATGAGCATGGCGAAGGCGTAGTGATAGACATAACCGGTCTGCAATTTGACGACCCGGCCGGCCACGTCGATGACGCGCGCCGAAATTCCGTCAGGTCCGAGACCGTCGATGATCCGTCCATCGCCTTCCTTCCAGAAGAGGCGGCCGAGCCAGAAGGCCGGGCGGACGAAGATGCGGTCATAGAGCTCGTCGAAGTACCACTTGTTCAGCAGGAACCGGTAGAGCATGCCATGGCGCTCTGCCAGCTTGCGCGGCGCATCGGTGTAGAAGACATACATGAGCGTCGCGACGATGAAGCCGCCGAGCATCATATAGGTCGCCACATGCGCGACGAATTCCGGCACATTGTGCATGTCGTGCAGGATGTGGTTGTCCGGCCCGAAGAACAGCGCCTTCTTCCAGAAACCTTCGAGGCCCTCGCCGATGAAGGCATCGCGGAACAGAAGCCCCGCGAACAGCGCGCCTGCGGCGAGCACGTAGAGCGGGATCAGCATGATCTGCGGCGATTCATGCGGCTGCAGCGGGCCATGGCCGTGGTCGTCGTGCGCATGATCGTCATGGCCATGAGCGGCGGGCGCCGCGTGGCCGTGATCGTGCGCATGATCGTCGTGCGCGTCGGCAGCCCAGCGTTCCTTGCCGAAGAAGGTCAGGAACACCAGACGCCAGGAGTAGAAGGACGTCAGGCCAGCGGCGATGACCACTAACAGGAACGCGTAGAGAGCGCCTGGCCGCTGCGACGCGAAGGCCGCCTCGATGATCGCATCCTTCGAGAAGAAGCCGGCGGTCAGCGGTAGACCGGTCAGCGCGAAGGTGCCGATGGTCATCATCCAGAAGGTGACGGGGATGTGCTTGGCAAGGCCGCCCATCTTCCGCATGTCCTGCTCATGGTGCATCGCGTGGATGACCGAGCCCGCGCCCAAGAACAGCAGCGCCTTGAAGAAGGCGTGGGTGAACAGGTGGAAGATTGCCAGATTATAGGCGCCGACGCCGAGCGCCACGAACATATAGCCGAGCTGCGAACAGGTCGAATAGGCGATGACGCGCTTGATGTCGTTTTGAACGAGGCCAACCGTGGCAGCGAAGAACGCCGTGGTCGCGCCGATAACGGTGACGACCGACAGAGCCACCGGCGCATATTCGAACAGCGGCGACATGCGGGCGATCATGAAGACGCCGGCCGTGACCATGGTGGCGGCATGGATGAGCGCCGACACCGGCGTCGGGCCTTCCATCGCGTCCGGCAACCAGGTGTGCAGCAGGAATTGGGCCGACTTGCCGCAAGCGCCGACGAACAGGAGCAGGCAAACCAGCGTCATTGGATCGACGTTGAGGCCGAAGATGTGCAGCGTCTTGCCGGCGAGGCCCGGCGCGGCGGCGAAAACCTGGTCAAGTGCGACGGAGCCGGTCAGCGCGAACAGGAGGAAAATGCCGAGCGAGAAGCCAAAGTCACCGACGCGGTTGACGACGAAGGCCTTGATGGCCGCCGCATTGGCTGACGGACGCTCATACCAGAAGCCGATCAGCAGATAGGAGGCGAGACCGACGCCTTCCCAGCCAAAGAACATCTGCACCAGGTTGTTGGAGGTCACCAGCATCAGCATGGCGAAGGTGAACAGCGACAGATAGGCGAAGAACCGCGGCCGATGCGGATCTTCGTGCATGTAGCCCATGGAATAGAGATGGACGAGCGCCGACACGGTGTTGACGACGACCAGCATGACGACAGTGAGCGTGTCGATGCGCAGCGCCCAGTCAATCTTCAGGCCGCCGGAGGTGATCCAGTTGCCGAGCACCGGCACGCTGCTGCCGGCATTGCCGAGACCGACGTTGATGAAAGCGATCCACGACAGGATGGCCGCCACGACCAGGAGGATCGTGGTGACAAGCTCAGAGGGGCGCGGGCCGAGTTGCCGGCCGAATATGCCAGCAATCAGGAACCCGACGAGGGGCAGAAAGACGATCGCGGTATACATGCGCCCTCAGCCCTTCATCATATTGATGTCTTCAACCGCGATGGAGCCGCGGTTGCGGAAATAGGTGACGAGAATGGCCAGACCGATCGCTGCCTCGGCAGCGGCAACCGTCAGAATGAACAGGGAGAAGACCTGGCCGGTCAGATCGCCCAGGAAGGTCGAGAAGGCGACCAAGTTGATGTTCACCGACAGCAGGATCAATTCCACCGACATCAGGATGATGATGATGTTCTTGCGGTTGAGGATGATGCCGGCGATCCCGATGGTGAACAGGATCGCAGCGACGATCAGATAGTGGGTGAGACCGATTTCCATGCGATCCTCTGTCAGACGCCGGTCCGCGAGGGAACCTTGCGGACCTCGACGGCTTCCTCGCGCGTGCGCGCATTCTGTTGTGAAATGTCCTGGCGCTTGACGCCGGGCTTGTGATGCAGGGTCAGTACGATCGCGCCGATCATGGCGGTCAGCAGGACGAGACCGGCGGCCTGGAAGAAATAGACGTGGCGCGTGTAGAGCACGAGGCCGAGGGCCTCGGTGTTGCTCAACGCGGTGATCTGCGGCGCATTGGTCGCCTTGATACCAGGCGCAGCTGTCCAGCCGCCCAGCACCATGATGAGTTCAATCGCGACGACAATGCCGATGAGCGCGCCCAGCGGCAGATATTGCAAGAAGCCCTGCTTCAATTCGGCGAAGTCGACGTCGAGCATCATAACGACGAAGAGGAAGAGCACCGCCACCGCGCCGACATAGACGACCACAAGGATCATCGCCAGGAATTCGGCGCCGGCCAGAATGAACAGACCGGCCGCGTTGACGAAGACCAGGATGAGAAACAGCACCGAGTGAACGGGATTGCGCGCCGCGATCACCATGAACGCGGAGGCGAGCATGATAATCGAGAACAGATAAAAGAAGGCGGCAGCCACGGTCATCGTTTCGTCCTCATCAATCTCTCCGCAAGCGGAAAGAGCAATTACCTGTAGGGTGCGTCCATCGCGATGTTGCGCGCGATCTCGCGTTCCCAGCGCGCGCCGTTATCGAGCAGGCGCTGCTTGTCGTAGTAGAGCTCTTCGCGGGTTTCGACCGCGAATTCGGCGTTCGGTCCCTCGACGATGGCGTCCACCGGACAGGCTTCCTGACAGAAGCCGCAGTAGATGCACTTCACCATGTCGATGTCGTAACGGGTGGTGCGGCGGGTGCCATCATTGCCGCGCGGGCCGGCCTCGATGGTGATGGCCTGCGCCGGGCAGATGGCTTCGCAGAGCTTGCAGGCGATGCAGCGCTCTTCGCCATTGGGATAGCGGCGCAGCGCGTGCTCACCGCGATAACGCGGCGACTGCGGATTGCGCTCGTGCGGATAGTTCAGCGTCGCCTTCGGCTTGAAGAAATAGCGCATCGACAGCACGAAGGCTCCGACGAACTCGGAGAGGAACAGGGCTTTTGCGGCGCGGTCGAGTTTCATGGCTTAACTCATCTGCTTTGCGTGGCGTAGGGCGCGCCAACGATATAGCCGGCCAAGGGATAGATGATGAGCGCGGCGACCAACAGGGCGTAGCGAATCGGCTTCATCAAGCGTTCGACATGGGCGATGGCTTCGGGTGCCGGCTGTTCCTGCTTCGCCTCGTTCGTCAGCATGCGCCTGATGACGCGCTGGATCAGCGAGAACTGAAACAGACCAAAAGCGAGGCCGAGCAGCGCGCCGACCAGGCCGGCATTGGAAAGATCGACGTTCATACGCGCCCTCCCCATCCGGTGAACTGCAGGACGGCCGCGACCAGAACCACCATGAACAGCGAGATCGGCAGGAACACTTTCCAGCCCAAACGCATCAGCTGGTCGTAGCGGTAGCGCGGCACGAAAGCCTTCACCATGGCGAACATGAAGAAGACCAAGGTAGCCTTGAGGATGAACCAGATGATGCCCGGCACCCAGGTGAAGGGCGCGAACGGCAGCGGTGACAGCCAGCCGCCGAGGAACAGCACCGTCGTCATCGCGCACATGCCGACGATGGCGACATATTCACCGAGCATGAACAGCAGATACGGCGTCGACGAATATTCGACCATGAAGCCGGCGACGAGCTCGGATTCCGCTTCCACCAGATCGAACGGCGGACGATTGGTTTCCGCCAGGGCCGAAATGAAGAAGATGATGAACATCGGGAACAGCGGCAGCCAATACCAGCCGAGCAGACCGTAGGACGTGTCCTGCGCCTTGACGATGTCGTTGAGATTGAGCGAGCCCGCGCAGAGCAGCACGGTGATGATGACGAAACCGATCGAGACTTCGTAGCTCACCATTTGCGCGGCCGAGCGCAGCGCCGAGAGAAACGGATATTTCGAGTTCGACGCCCAGCCGCCCATGATGATGCCGTAGACACCGAGCGACGAAATCGCGAAGACGTAGAGAATGCCGACGTTCAGGTCAGCAATCGCCCAGCCATCGGCCAGCGGAATGACCGCCCAGGTCGACAGGGCCAGCAGGCCGGTGACGAAAGGCGCCAGCAGGAACACGCCCTTGTTGGCGCCGGCCGGAATCACCGGCTCCTTGAAGACGAACTTCAGCAAGTCGGCGAAGGATTGCAGCAAACCCCACGGACCCACGACATTGGGGCCGCGACGAAGCTGCACGGCCGCCCATACCTTGCGATCGCCGTAGAGAATGAAGGCGACGTAGATCAGCAGCGCGACAGCCAGCAGCAGGCTTTTGCCGATGATGATGAGAAGAGGCAGAACCCAATCCATATCCCTACTCCGCCGCCTGCTGCATGCGCCCACGCGCCAGGGCCGAACATTCAGCCATGACCGAGGACGCGCGCGCGATCGGGTTCGTCATGTAAAAATCCGTGATGGTGGAGGCGAAAGCCTCCTTGCCGGCATTGCCCGTCGCGGTGACGTTCAACGTCGCGCCCGGCGCGATCTGCTCGATGCGGGCAAAGTGCGGATATTCTCCGTAGAGCGCCTTGCGAAGCGCGGCGAATGAATCGAACGGCAGACGCTGGCCGAGTACATCCGACAGCGCCCGCAGGATCGCCCAGTCCTCCCGGGCATCGCCCGGCGGGAATGCGGCGCGCGCGCCCATCTGCACACGGCCTTCCGTGTTCACATAGGTGCCGAACTTTTCAGTGTAGGCCGCGCCCGGCAGGATGACGTCGGCGCGATGCGCACCGCGATCGCCATGCGATCCCTGGTAGATCACGAAAGCACCCGGCTTGATGTCGATTTCATCGGCACCGAGATTGAACAGCACGTCGACGCCGCCATTGGCCATGGCCGCCGCATCGAGGCCGCCTTCGCCCGGCACGAAGCCAAGATCGAGGCCGCCGACACGGGCCGCCGCCGTATGCAGCACGCAGAAGCCATTCCAGCCGTCCTTCACCGCGCCAACGGCCTGCGCATATTTCGCCGCCATCGCGAGGATGGCCGCGCCATCGGGACGGGCCAGCGCGCCCTGCCCGACGATGATCATCGGCTTCTCGCCGGCCTGCGGCGGATATTCGACCAGATTGGCCAGGGATTCCGGACCGGCTCCTTGATAGTCGTAAACATAAGTCAGATCGGCGCGCTCGCCGATGACGCTGATCTTGAGGCCGCCACGCAACCAACGCTTGCGGATGCGCGCGTTGAGCACCGGCGCTTCCTTGCGCGGATTGGCGCCAACGATAAGGATCGAATCGGCTTCCTCGATGCCGGCAATCGTCGCGTTGAACAGATACGAGCCACGGCCGAACTTCGGATCGAGCTTGGCGCCGTCCTGGCGGCAGTCGACATTGCTCGTGCCGAGCTTCTGCATCAGCGTCTTGAGCGCATAGATTTCTTCGACGGCGGCGAGATCGCCGACAATGGCGCCGATTTTCGCAGGGCTCGTGGCTTTCACTTTCGCGGCGATCGCGGCGAAGGCTTCCTGCCAACTGGCCGGACGCAGCTTGCCGTTTTCACGCAGATAGGGACGGTCGAGACGCTGAGTGCGCAGACCGTCGACGATCTGGCGCGTCTTGTCGGAAATCCATTCCTCGTTCACCGCGTCGTTGACGCGCGGTAGAATGCGCATGACCTCACGGCCGCGCGTGTCGACGCGGATCGCCGAACCCAGCGCGTCCATCACGTCGACCGATTCCGTCTTCTGCATTTCCCACGGCCGCGCCTTGAAATTCTGCGGCTTGGGCAGCAGCGCGCCGACCGGGCACAGATCAGCGACGTTGCCCTGCAATTCGGAGGTCATCGCCGTTTCGAGATAGGTGGTGATCTCCATGTCCTCGCCGCGGCCGATGGCACCCATGTCGCCGGTGCCGGCCACTTCCGCCGTGAAGCGGACGCAGCGCGTGCAATGGATGCAGCGGTTCATCGAGGTCTTGACGAGCGGACCAATGTATTTGTCCTCGACGGCGCGCTTGTTCTCGGCATAGCGCGAAGAGTCGAGGCCAAAGCCCATGGCCTGGTCCTGCAAATCGCATTCGCCGCCCTGATCGCAGATCGGGCAGTCGAGCGGATGATTGATGAGCAGGAATTCCATCACGCCTTCGCGCGCCTTCTTCACCATCGGAGTGTTGGTGAAGACTTGCGGTGCCTCGCCGTTGGGACCCGGGCGCAGATCGCGCACAGCCATGGCGCAAGAGGCGGCCGGCTTCGGCGGACCACCCTTCACCTCGACCAAGCACATGCGGCAGTTGCCGGCGATCGACAGACGTTCGTGGAAGCAAAAACGCGGCACTTCCGCGCCCGCGGCTTCGCACGCCTGCAGGAGTGTGTACTCCGCCGGGACATCGACTTCCGAACCGTCAACGATGATCTTGGTCATCGTGTCTTCCTGTCTCTTTCTTGTTTCACGCCGCGGTCATCCACTGCGCAAATGCCAAAACCCGTTTCTTATTCCGCCGCCATGCGCACAGGATCGCTGTGCGGATTGGCGGAATAATCGTCGATGCGCTTTTCGATCTCATGCCGGAAATGGGTGATGAGACCCTGGATCGGCCAAGCCGCCGCGTCGCCGAGCGCGCAGATGGTGTGACCTTCGATCTGCTTCGACACGTCGAGCAGCATGTCGATTTCGCGCTTCTGGGCGCGGCCTTCGGCCATGCGGTTGACGACGCGCCACATCCAGCCGGTGCCTTCACGGCACGGCGTGCACTGGCCGCAGCTCTCGTGCTTGTAGAAATAGGAGATGCGGGCGATGGCGCGGACGATGTCGGTCGACTTGTCCATCACGATCACAGCCGCCGTGCCGAGGCCGGAGCGCAGTTTCGACAGGCTGTCGAAATCCATCGGGCAATCGATGATCTGATCGGCCGGCACGCAGCGCACCGACGAGCCACCGGGGATCACCGCCAGCAGGTTGTCCCAGCCGCCACGGATGCCGCCGCAATGTTTGTCGATGAGTTCGCGGAACGGAATGCTCATCGCCTCTTCGACATTGCACGGCTTGTTGACGTGGCCGGAAATGCAGAACAGCTTGGTGCCGGCATTGTTCTTCTGGCCGAAGCCGAGGAACCAGTTGGCGCCACGGCGCAGAATGGTCGGCGCGACCGCGATCGATTCCACGTTGTTCACCGTCGTCGGGCAGCCATAGAGGCCCATGTTCGCCGGGAACGGCGGCTTCATGCGCGGCATGCCCTTCTTGCCTTCAAGGCTTTCGAGCAGCGCGGTCTCTTCGCCGCAGATATAAGCGCCGGCGCCGTGGTGAACGTAGAGGTCGAACGGCCAGCCGTGAACGTTGTTGGGGCCAATCAGATTGGCCTCATAGGCCTCATCGACGGCGCGCTGCAGCGCTTCGCGCTCGGCGATATATTCGCCGCGAATGTAGATGTAGCAGGCGTGCGCACCCATGGCGAAGGACGCGATCAGGCAGCCCTCGATCAGCAGATGCGGATCGTTGCGCATGATCTCGCGATCCTTGCAGGTGCCCGGCTCGGACTCGTCGGCATTGACGACGAGATAGGACGGCCGCATCGGATCGGGCTTGGGCATGAACGACCATTTCAGGCCGGTCGGGAAGCCGGCGCCACCGCGCCCGCGCAGGCCCGAGGCTTTCATCTCGTTGATGACCCAGCCAGCACCCTGATCGATGAGTGTCTTGGTGCCATCCCATGCGCCGCGCATCCGCGCCTCTTTCAGAGAGGGCGAATGGAAGCCGTAAAGATTGGTGAAGATGCGATCCTTGTCAGCGAGCATGGTTCACCTTCAACTCTTATTGGCCGCTTCGGCGGCGGCTTTCTCGGCCGCAGCTTTTTCGGCAGCAAGCTTCTCGGCCACGCGCGCTTCGTCGAAACGCGTCTTCCAACTGCCGACGACCGAGCCGTCGTACAAAGTCGCGTCTGTCAGGGTGTCGCTCTTGCCGGGTTCCGGCTCGGAGCCGATACGGCCGATCTGTGATCCGGTCTTCACCGGGCGACCGGCGGCAAGATCGTCGAGCAGCTTTTCCATCAGTTCCGGCGTCAGATCCTCAAAGTAGTCGTCGTTGATCTGCACCATCGGCGCGTTGCAGCAGGCGCCCAGGCATTCGACTTCCAGCCAGGCGAACTTGCCGTCGGCGGAGACATGACGTTGCTCGCCGATGCGCTTTTCGAGCACGGCCTTGATGTCGTTGGCGCCGCGCAAAGCGCAAGGCGTCGTGCCGCAGAGCTGAACGAAATGACGGCCAACCGGTTCGAGATTGAACATTGAATAGAAGGTGGCGATTTCGAGCACGCGGATATAGGGCATGGCCAGCATGTCGGCGACCTTTTCGATCGCTTTCTGCGGCAGCCAGTAATTGTTCTGCGCCTGCGCCTTCCACAAAAGCGGAATGACGGCCGAAGCCTGGCGACCAAGCGGATATTTGGAAATCTGAGCATCGCACCACGCGCGGTTTTCCGGCGTGAATTCGAAGCTGTCGGGTTGCTGTTCTGCGAGACGGCGGACTGTCATGGTTTTCCTGGACCGATCAGCGGTCCACCTCCCCGAACACGATGTCGAGAGATCCAAGGATAGCGCTGACGTCGGCCAGCATGTGCTTGCGGCACATGAAGTCCATCGCCTGCAGGTGAGCAAAACCCGGCGCGCGGATCTTGCAGCGGTAAGGCTTGTTGGTGCCGTCGGCGACGAGATAGACGCCGAATTCGCCCTTCGGCGCTTCGACGGCGGCATAGACTTCGCCGGCCGGCACGTGGAAGCCTTCGGTGAAGAGCTTGAAGTGATGGATCAGCGATTCCATCGAGCGCTTCATCTCGGGGCGTGTCGGCGCGACGATCTTGTGATCGACGGCAGCGATCGGCCCCTGCCCCTGCGGGCTCATCAGCCGCTCGACACATTGCCTCATGATACGGACCGACTGGCGCATCTCTTCCATGCGGATGACCTGGCGATCGTAGTTGTCGCCATTGCGTCCGATGGGAATGTCGAATTCCATTTCTTCGTAGCACTCGTAGGGCTGCGACTTACGCAGATCCCAGGGTGCGCCCGAGCCGCGCACCATCACGCCGGAGAAGCCCCACTTCCAGCACTCTTCCAGAGTGACGACGCCGATGTCGACGTTACGCTGCTTGAAGATGCGGTTGTCGAGGAATAGTGTCGTCAGGTCGTCGCAGACCTTGAGGAACGGATCGCAGAACTTGCCGATGTCTTCGATCAGCTCCGGCGGACAGTCACGGGCGACGCCGCCCGGACGGAAATAGTTGGCGTGCATGCGCGCGCCTGACGCGCGCTCATAGAACACCATCAGCTTCTCGCGCTCCTCGAAGCCCCACAGCGGCGGGGTGAGCGCGCCGACGTCCATCGCTTGGGTCGTCAGGTTGAGCAAGTGCGAGAGCAGACGGCCGATTTCGCTGAACAAGACGCGAATGAGCTGCGCGCGATATGGCACTTCGATGCCGAGCAGCTTCTCGATCGCAAGACAGAAGGCGTGCTCCTGATTCATCGGCGCGACATAGTCGAGCCGATCGAAGTAAGGCACGTTCTGCAAGTAGGTGCGCGCTTCCATCAGCTTTTCGGTGCCGCGATGCAGCAGGCCGATATGCGGATCGACGCGCTCGACGATTTCGCCGTCGAGTTCCAGCACGAGACGCAACACGCCGTGGGCGGCGGGATGCTGCGGGCCGAAGTTGATGGAGAAATTGCGGACGGCGGGGTCGTTCGCCGTAACCTGATCGTTCATTGTCTGATCGCTCATGGCGCCGCTCACCCCTTCGCCTTTTCGTCACCGGGCAGCACATAGTCCGGCTGGCCTTCCCAGGGCGACAGGAAGTCAAACTGGCGGAATTCCTGAGTCAGTTTGACCGGCTCGTTGACCACGCGCTTCTGCGCGTCGTCGTAGCGAACCTCGACATAGCCGGTCATCGGAAAATCCTTACGCAGCGGATGACCGTCGAAACCATAGTCGGTCAACAGGCGGCGCAGATCCGGATGATCGGCGAAGAGAATGCCGAACATGTCGTAGGCTTCGCGCTCGAACCAGTTGGCTGACGGCCAGACCGGAATGGCGGAAGCGATCGTTTCGTCCTCGCCAACGGCGGCCTTGACGCGAATGCGCTTGTTATGGCGCGGCGACAGCGCGTGATAGACGACATCGAAACGCTTCTCGCGCTGCGGATAGTCGACGCCGGTGATGTCGATCAGATTGATGAACAGGCAGTCGGGCGCGTCGCGCAGATATTTCAAGACATCGAGAATTTGCGCCGCATTGGCGACCACGTTCAACTCACCGAAATCGACCGAGACACGCTCGACGGCGCCCGGCAGCGCGGCGGCGATACTGTCGCCGAGGGATTTCAAACCATCGTCCATAACCAGCTCCGGTTTACGCCCGCGGGGGCAGGCGCAGCCTCAGCGTTCAATCGTTCCGACGCGCCGAATCTTCTTTTGCAGAAGCAGCACGCCGTAGAGCAGTGCCTCGGCCGAGGGCGGGCAGCCGGGAACATAGATGTCCACCGGCACCACACGGTCGCAGCCGCGCACAACTGAATAAGAATAATGATAATAGCCGCCGCCGTTTGCGCACGATCCCATGGAGATAACGTAACGCGGCTCCGGCATCTGGTCGTAGACCTTGCGCAGCGCGGGGGCCATTTTGTTGGTCAGCGTGCCGGCCACGATCATCACGTCGGATTGGCGCGGGCTGGCGCGGGGCGCGAAGCCGAAGCGCTCGACGTCGTAACGCGGCATGGACACTTGCATCATCTCGACGGCGCAGCAGGCCAAGCCAAAGGTCATCCACATCAGCGAGCCGGTGCGGGCCCATTGAATGAGGTCGTCGCTCGCCGTGACGATGAAGCCCTTATCGGCGAGCTGATCGTTGATTTCAGTGAAGAACGGATCGCGCGAGCCGACCGGCTTGCCGGTCGCGGGGTCGATAATGCCCTTAGGGCTCTGTGCAACGAGGGTTTGGTTGGCCATTAATCCCACTCCAACGCGCCCTTGGTCCATTCATAGATGAAGCCGATCGTCAGGACGCCCAAGAAGATCATCATCGACCAGAAGCCGAACACGCCGACTTCCTTAAAGGCGACCGCCCAGGGAAACAGGAAGGCGACTTCGAGATCGAAGACGATGAACAGCAGCGAGACGAGATAGAAGCGGACGTCGAACTTCATGCGGGCGTCGTCGAAGGCGTTGAACCCGCATTCGTAAGCCGACAGCTTTTCCGGATCCGGCGACTTATAGGCGACCAGGAAGGGCGCGATCAGCAGCGCGCCCGCGATCACGGCCGCGACGGCGATGAAAACGACCAAGGGTAGGTAGGCGTTGATCAGCTCAGACATTGATCAATTCAGACATGGGTCTGTCCAGGGGCGCCAGGGGCCGGCGCGACGCTTGCCGCATCGCCCGACGTGCGGCCCCACGCACGCCTCACCGGTAATACGGGCGGAGGACTATCCCAGCCTTCGTTGCGGCGCAAGATGAACCTCGCATCCAAACAGCGGCAAATCGGTGCGCAACCCGCTGGATTTCCATCAGACAATGGACATGACTCCCAGGCGATGAGCGGCGATTCCGGCCAGGGCGCCGCCAGCGATGACCCACAAGGGATTGCGCTTCAGGAAAAACATGAACATGGCCGCTGCGGCGGTGATCAAAATACCCACCCAATCATTGTCCGCCACCTGGGCCGTGATGAGACCTGAAGCCAGTGTCAAACCGACGACACAGGGCGCCAGCGCCCGTTTGACGGCGCCCAGCCAATGGGTCTCGCGCAGCCGCTCGGCCATCCGACCGACGAACAGGGCCAGGACGCTGGGAGGCCCGACGATGGCCACCGTCGAGGCCAAAAGCCCACTGATTCCAGCGATTTTCAGCCCCAAAAGGCTGACGACCAGCATATTCGGCCCAGGCGCAATCTGCGCCAAAGTGACCACATGGGCGAAATCGGCGTTGCTGAGCCAGCCGTGCACCTCGACGATCTGGCGATGAAACTCGGGAATCAGGGTGCTGCCGCCGCCGATCGACAAAAAAGCGACGCTGACGAAGGTGAAAGCGACCTGCCAGACGAGGCCCACGGTCATGGCCGCCTCCCCGACTGGTTCCGGCGCAGCATATAAAGCGCGGTCGCGACCGATAGCGGCACGATAGTAAGCACCACGCTTGCCAGTGGCAGGCGGAAAATGCCGATGGCCAGGAACGTCGCCAGGCCGAAGATCGCGGCTGCCACGGTGCGATCGACGGAACGCGCCATTTTCAGGCCCGTGCCGATGATCAGGCCCGCCACCGCCGAGGCGCCGCCGGCGATCCCCGCCTGCACGTCAGGCAGGTAGGAGAAATGGTCGTAAGTGATTGCGATTATGAGAAGAATGATCAGTGGCATCAGCAGCAGCGAGAACAGGCACACCGCCGAGCCGAGAATGCCATGGTGACGGTCGCCAACCATCACCGAGGCGTTGAGAATGTTGCCACCGGGAAGAACCGAGGAAATGCCGAACAATTCGACGAATTCTTTCTGCGTCATCCAGCGGTTACGCTCGACGATCACATAATTGGCGCTTGCGGCGATGCCACCGAACCCCAAGAGACCGATGAGCATGAATCCGACGAACAATTCCCCCAGGGGAATGATGCGTTCGGACGAGGGCTGATCGGGCTGCACGGGAGGAATCCAGTTCGGCGGGTGCGCTTCCTCTAGCCCAGATTCGCCGGAAGTCGAATCCCTGCCCCGCCTTCCGGTTAACGGCCGTTCGCGTCAGACGGACGCGGCATTCCGGTAGTAGCTTTCGTCGATAAACTTGCCGTGATCGCTGATCTGCTTCGGCGGCATGGCGAATTTACTGCGCAATCTCAGCACCATATCCATGCCTTGCGGATCGAGCTTGGCGCTGCGTTCAAAGCCGCCATCATCAGCCAATAGCTTGCCGCAGGTCGCAGCGACGATGGCTGGAGGCATTTGCGGCAAGCGTGATTGTAACAAGCCATGCGCACCCTGCATGCCACCTTCGCCAAACAACCAGTCCAAAGCCTCGCGATAACCCGCGATGAACCGCTCAAGCTCGGAGCGATGCGCACTCGCCCAAGCCCGGCCGGCGCAGCCGACCACGCCCTGATAGTGGGGAATCAGCGAAGCGGCGCTTTGCAGGACGCGGCAGCCGGCGGCTTGCGCCATCAGATCGAAGGGCGTCAGCACCAGAGTGGCGGCGAAGCGGCCTTCCTTGAGCCCCTGGAAGCGCTCCACCACACCGCCGGCCCGCTCGAAGGTGACATCGGAGGCGGCAATGCCGTTGCGCTCGAGCATTTCGCGCAGGACGAAAGCAAAGCCCGTGGTCATCGCGTCGACGGCGATCTTGCGGCCTTTGAGATCGGCATAAGAGGCGATGTCGTTCGTCGCCACCAGACTGAGGAATGCATTATCGCCTCCCATGAAGGCGAAGAGATCGGGCGTCCGATCGAGCTTCGCTTCCCCCTGCCCTTCCTGATAGGCGACGACATTGTCGAAGCCGGTGAGGCCGATCTGGCATTTGCCGCTGACCAGAGCCGTCACCTGTTCCACCGAACTGGCGGTGTAGTGCAGACGCACATCGAGATCGCGTCTGGCGAAACTGCCGTTGTCGATCGCCGCCCAGATCGGCAGGTTGAACCCGCCCGGAAAGGCGATGACATCAATCACATCGACCATGACGGTTCCCTTATGCGCCGAGGTAGAGCCGGCGGATCAATTCGCTGTTGTTGAGTTCGTCACGGCTGCGCCCGGTGAAGGCGATCTGACCGTGAACGATGACATAGCCGGTATCGGCGACGCGGATTGCCTGATTGAAGTTTTGTTCCGCCATCAAGACAGTGAGATTCTTCACGCGTTTGAGCTGATCGATAACGTCGATGGTGCGCGCGACGAAGATCGGCGCCAATCCCACCGAGGGTTCATCGACGATAAGGATCTTCGGCTCCAGCATCAGAGCGCGGCCGAGCGCCACCATCTGTTGCTCGCCACCGCTCATCAGCGCCACCGGCTGACGGCGCCGCTCCGCCAGGCGCGGAAAAGTCTCGAAGACGAAGTCGAGATTGGCAAGGCGTTTAACCCGCGCGGCCGGGCGATAGGCGCCCAGCAGCAGATTTTCCTCGACGGTCAGTTTCGGAAACAGCCGGCGGCCTTCCGGCACGAGACCGATGCCAAGATCGACGATCTCTTCCGTCGTCAACTTCAACAGGTCATGCGGCTGGCCGTCGATATGGGCTTCAATCGCCCCGGCGCTCGGCTTGCACATGCCCATGATGCATTTGATGAGCGTGCTCTTGCCATTGCCATTGACACCAAGCAGCACCGCCGTCTGCCCGGAGGCAACGTCGAGTGATACGTCCTCGAGGACACGGACCGCGCCGTATCCCGCCGACAGATTTCGAATGGCGATCCTATTGTCCAAGGTAAGCACTCTCTACAATCGGATCTTTCACCACCACCTGCGGATCGCCATCGGCCACTTTCTTGCCCGAGACGAGGACCACAAGGCGATTGGAAAAACTCATCACCGCCGACATGATGTGTTCGATCATGATGATCGTCACGCCATCGTCACTGAGCTGAAGCAGGAAGGCGACGATTTCGGTGACCTCGGAGCCGGACAGGCCCGCCATGGCTTCATCAGCCAGCAAGAGTTCGGGCTCCGTCGCCACGGCGCGAATGAGTTCGAGCTTGCGCAGTTCGACCTGCGTGAGCGCCGCCGGCAGCCAATCGGCTTTATCGTGCAACGCGACGCGCGTGAGGAGATCATGACATTGTTCGTCGATTGCCTTGGATCGGCCACGCCCCGCATAGAGCAGCGGCACGCGAACATTTTCGGCTACGGTGAGCGAACGGAACGGCTTTGGCAGTTGGAAGCTACGGGCGATGCCAAGTCGCGTGCGTTCGAAGGCCCGCAGCCCCCGCAGATCTTGATCACGAAAACGAATCGCCCCGAGTTCCGGTGAAAAGACACCGCTCAGGCAATTGACCACCGTGCTCTTGCCCGAGCCATTGGGGCCGATCAGGCCGACGCGCTCGCCACGACCCACCGAAATGGTGATGTTGTCGAGCGCCGTGAAGCCGCCGAATTTCTTGGTGATGGCGTCGATTTCGAGAAAGGCTGTCATCAGTGCCCTCCCCCAGTGGCCACCATGCCCTTGCGCTTCGGCCGCAAGCGATCGAACCAACCGAGCATGCCACGCGGCGCCAACACGACGAACGCAACAAGGATCACACCGATCAACAGCAGGCTTGCTTCCGACGAGATGGTCACCGAAGCGATCTGCTGCAGCGAGCCGAGCGTCAGGCTGCCAAGCAGCGGACCCAGCCAGCCGGCCGTGCCGCCCACCATCGGCATGGCGATGGCATTGACCGCATAGATGAGGCTGAAGGTCGAGGCCGGTTCGACATAGCCGACATAGTAGGGGAATGGCGCGCCGGCCATGCCCATCAAGGCACCGCTGATTGCCGTGCAAGCCAGTTTGAGGCGCAAGGTCGGCACGCCGGCGGCTTCCGCCGCGAGTTCATCGTCGCGAATGCTCGCCAGCCCATAGCCGAAGGTCGAGCGTTCGATGCCGCGCGCGATGATGATGCTGATCGCCGCCAAGAGTAGCATGAGCGCGAAGAGATAGTGAATATAGTCCATGCCGAAGAGGCTGGTCGTCGGCGGTCGCAGAATGGTGGCGCCGCGCGAGCCGCCGACATAGTCCCAATTGACCACCAGGGTCTGCAACACCACCGCCAGCGCCAAAGTGGCGATGGCGAAGAAAACGCCGCGCAGACGCAAGGTCAGATAGCCCATCAGCAGGCCGATGATACCCGACAGCAAGCCACCGATGAGGATCAACACGGGAATGGGCAGCGGAAAAATCACCGCGATCACTTCCGCGACGGCGGGTGGGAAATTGTTCTCGCTGTAGTTCTGCAATTTATGCAGCGCCACGGTCGCGTAAGCACCGACGGCAAAAAAGGCGCCCGTGCCGAAATTCACATAGCCGCAATAACCGCCCAAAATGTTCCAGGCTGTGGCGATGACCACATATTGCACGACGACATAACCGGCGAAGAACAGATATTCGTTGCCAATCGCCAGAAAGGCGGCGAACAGCGCAGCGGCGACGACAAGCGCCAGAAGCGAGAAGATCGGCATCCGCATGTCAGCGCCCCAACAGGCCGCGCGGGCGCAGCGTTAGCGTCGCCAGCAGGAAAGTGAACGAGACTGCCGGCGCCCAGGCAGGACCGTAATAGGAGGACGTCAGGCTTTCGATGACGCCAAGCAGCAAAGCCGCGATCAACGTGCCCGGCAGGCTGCCCATGCCGCCCAGCACGCAGATGGCGAAAACCCGGCCGATATATTCGCGCCCAATCGACGGCTCGACCGGCTGGATCATGATGAGCAACGCACCGGCCAGCCCGGCGCTCGCGACCGACAGACCGAAGGCCAGCCGTTTGATCCGGCGCGGCCGGATGCTGAGCAGCGACAACGCGCTTGGATCCTGCGAGACGGCTATGATGGCGCGGCCCTGAAACGTCGTCGACAGGAAGAGCTGTAGCGCGACGAAGAGCAGAACGGCGACGAGACTTGGGATCAGGAGCCGCAGCGGCAGATCAAGAAAGCCCAGGCGCCATGTCGAATTGAGATAGCCGGCTTCGACATAACGGAAGTCGACGCCGAAGATCATGATCAGCACCACCTCGATGATGAACATCAGACCGAAGAAGAAGGCGAGGCCGCTCAAGCCTTCGCGTCCATGCTGTTCGAAGGCGTGGAAATAGATGTCGTAGAACAGGCAGCCGAGCAGGAAGAATGGGATCGTCAGCAACAGGCCGCTGAGCAGCGGATCAATGCCCACCCCTTGGTTCAGCAGGTAAGCGGCATAGGATCCGGCGATGACGAAGGCCGGATGCGAAATATTGGCGATGTCGAGAAAGCCGAAGGAGATCGAGATCCCAATCGTGACTGCCGCGTAAAAACAACCGATCAGCAGGCCCGCAGCCAGGGCATTGATCAGGAATTCGACGCTCATGTGCCGATCGCCCTCCCCGCGCCGGATCATCGCGGAAATCCGCGACGCCTCCCTCCGGAATCGTTAAGCTTTGGAATTAATCTTTTAATTTCCAAAATCTGGATTTAAGATATTTGAATTCGGGCAGGCGTCAAGCGCCGTTCGTTGAAGGACCGGGGAACATGAAACGCGCGCTGGGCACGGAGGCGATTGGCGATTATCGACGCCCGACACCGCGCACGGTGGCCGAACAGGCTTATTGGATGATCCGCGACGACATTCAGTGGGGCCGCCTGCCACCGGATCTGCCGCTGCGGTTCGACGAATTGCGCAAGCGCTACGACATTGGCATCAGTCCGCTGCGCGAGGCGCTGACGCGCCTGGCAAGCGAGCGTCTCGTCACCTCGGTCGGTCAAAAGGGTTTCCGGGTCGCCAGCCTCACCAATGCAGATGTTCGCGACACCGCCGCGACGCGGCTGGTGATCGAGCGCGAGGCGCTGCGGCAATCGATCGAGAAAGGCGACGTCCATTGGGAGATGGCGGTCGTGGCTGCTTTCCACGGGCTGGCGCGCCATTCCCTGCCCTCCCCCGTCGACAACGGCGCAAGCTGGCAATATTTCCATCGCGAATTTCACATGACGCTGATTTCAGCTTGCGGCTCGCGCTGGCAGCTCGAATTCGCCGGCCTGCTGTTCGATCAGGCCGAGCGCCATCGCATCGTACGCACCAGCATTACGCCAGAAGAAACCTTGGTGCGCGACATTCAGGCCGAGCATCAGACGATTTTCGATGCGGTGATGGCCCGCGATGCCGATCGCGCCGTCGCCGCCCTGACCGAACATTACGAGAAGACGGCTCAAGCCGTGGACGCCGCGCTCTCGCATGGCTTCCGCTTCGCCGAGCCAACCGGGAGCAGTCCAACGAAGAGCTGAACGGATCAGTGTCCGACGAGGCACTGCATAGAGGAGGGAGAGGACATGATAGTGCAAGGCATTGCATATGCCCGACGCCTGGCCAAAACACTGGTCGCAGCCGCTGCTTTCGCAGCCGTCGCGACGACAGCCATGGCCGCCGACCCGATCAAAGTCGGCTTCAGCATCGCCCTGACCGGCGCCAACGGTCCCAACGGCAAACAACTCCTGGTGGCGCTGGAAATCTGGCGCGACGACATCAACGCCAAGGGGGGCTTGCTCGGACGTCCGGTGGAGCTGGTCTATTACGACGATCAAACCTCGCCGCCGAACGAGGCGCCGATCTACACCAAGCTGATCAACGTCGATAAGGTCGATCTGCTGCTTGGTCCTTATGGCACCAATCAGATCACCGCCGCCTTGCCCGTCCTGGCGCAGCGCAATCTGACCACCATCGGCATTCTCGGCACCGCCGCCAATCACGAGGTTCAATACAAAAACTATTTCTCGATGATTTCGCTCGGCGAGAATCCGATCCGCGAATTCTCGCGCGGCTTCTTCGAAGTGGCGATGGCGCAAAATCCCAAGCCGCAGACCATCGCCATCGTCGGCGCCGATGCTGAATTCGGCAAGAATTCCACCGACGGCGCCCGCGCCAACGCCAAGGCGGCGGGTCTCAAGATCGTCTACGACCAGCGCTATCCGCCGACCACCGCGGACCTCACGCCCGTCGTGCGCGCCATCAAGGCGCTCAATCCGGACATCGTCTATGTCGCCTCCTACCCGACCGACACAGTGCTGTTCGTGCGCGCGGCGGCCGAAGCCGGGCTGTCGGCGAAAATGATGGGCGGTGCGATGATCGGCCTGTTGGCGACACCGCTTAAAATGCAGATGGGGCCGCTGATGAACGGCTACGTCAACAATGCCGAAATGTTCATACCGGCACCGAGCTTCAACTTCCCCGGCGTCGATGCGCTGTTGAAGGAATATCAGAAGCGCGCCAAGGGCCAGGGCATCGACCCGTTCGGCTATGGCTTCGTGCCCTTCGGCTATGCCGCCGGCCAGGTGCTGGCCCAGGCGGTCGAAGGCACGAAATCGCTGGATCACCCGAAGATCGCCGATTATATGCGCAATAACAGCTTTTCGACCGTCGTCGGCGAGTTCCGTTTCGGCAAGAACGGCGAATGGGCAAAACCGCGCTCCATCATGACGCAATGGCGCAATCTCACCGGCAATTCGCTCGACCAGCTCAACAATCTCGCCAATTGGACGATCGTCTGGCCGCCGGAGCATAAATCTGCTGATATCATCTATCCGTATCAGAAGCAGTAATGGTCGAGCGACGCGGGCTCCGGCCCGCGTCGCCTAGGGAGCGAGCCATCCGCCATGAAACACACGGTTACATTGCAGCCGAGCGGCCATACGTTCGAAGTCGAGCCTGGCGAATCGATCCTGCGCGCTGGTCAGGCGGCGGGGTTCGCCATTCCTTTTAGCTGCCGCCAGGGCGTGTGCAGCACCTGTCGCGGCAAGATCGTCGAAGGCCAGGTCGATCTCGGCGAAGTTCATCCGGCTTATTTAAACGAGGCCGATCGCGCGGCCGGCTTTGCACATCTGTGTCAAGCCAGCGCCCTGTCGAATGTCACGATCGAAATCCGCGAACTCGAAGGGCTTGCCGGCGTCAAGGTGCGCAAGGTGCCCTGCCGCATTTCGCGGATCGAGCAGCCGGCTCCCGATGTCGCCATCGTGCATCTGCGATTGCCGATGAACGAAAACATGATGTTCGTCGCCGGGCAGCATATTGAACTCATTCTGCCGGGTGACGTTCGTCGCTGTTATTCCATCGCCACCAAACCGAATGTTGACGGTGTCACCGCGCTCGAACTGCACATTCGTCGCATGCAAGGCGGGCTTTTCACCGACGGCATGCTGCCGAAGATGAAAGAGCGCGAATTGATGCGCTTCGAAGGGCCGTTGGGAACGTTCGCGTTGCGCGAAGATTCAACCAAGCCGATCGTCTTCCTGGCCAGCGGCACCGGCTTTTCCGCCATCAAGGCCATGGCCGAACATGCATTCGGTCGCAACATCCACAACAAACGGCCGATCCATCTGTATTGGGGCGGACGCACGCGCCAGGATCTCTATCGCGCCGATCTGGCCGAAAGCTGGACCAAGGAATTCCCGGGCTTCCATTTCATCCCGGTGCTCTCGGAAGCGACACCGGCCTGCGCCTGGAGCGGCCGCACCGGCTTCGTGCATCTCGCCGTGCTGCAAGATTTCCCGTCGATGCAGGAGATCGAAGTCTATGCTTGCGGCGCCCCGGTGATGGTCGAGGCGGCGCGCCGCGATTTCATCAAGGATGGTGGATTGGCGGAAGACAGTTTCTTCGCCGATGCCTTCCTCAGCCAGGCCGACCTCAACAATCCTCAGGCCAACGCCGCAACCGCCTGACTCACTTCGCACTCCCGCCATAAGGGCCGGCTGATGCCGGCCCTTATTCATTGCGCTTGGCAAAAACCAAAGCAAATATAGGCGAAAGTCATAGTTGCGACGCGATTGGGCCGATAGTGTCAGCTATCTTGCCTGAATCCTTCAATCCTGGAGTCGTTCTCGATGCAAATAGGCGTCGTCGGTCTGGGCCGCATGGGCCTCAATATCACGCGCCGGCTGATGAAGGCCGGCCATCAATGTCTTGCTTTCGACGTGAATGCCAGCGCGGTGACGACCGCGCGCGGCGAAGGCGCCATGGGCGCTGCTTCGCTCGCAGATCTGGTCAAAGCCTTCGATCAGTCGCCACGCGTAATCTGGCTCATGTTGCCAGCAGGACGCATCACCGATGAGGCGATCACGACATTGGCCGAACTGCTCTCTCCCGGCGACATCCTCATCGATGGCGGCAATACCCATTTCAAGGATGACATTCGCCGCGCCAACGCACTGGCGCCCAGACAGATCCGCTATGTCGACTGCGGTACGTCCGGCGGCATCTGGGGCGCCGAACGCGGTTATTGCCTGATGATCGGCGGACCGAAGGACGCTGTCAGCCATCTCGATCCGATCTTCCGCGCGCTGGCACCCGGACTTGGCGATATTCCACGCACCCCTGGCCGCGAGGGCGAACCGAGCCAGGCCGAGCAAGGCTACATTCATGCCGGGCCGACCGGCGCCGGCCATTTCGTCAAGATGATTCACAACGGCATCGAATATGGCCTGATGCAGGCCTATGCTGAGGGGTTCGACATTCTGCGCGGCCGCGCCTCATCGGACCTTCCGGAAGGCGAGCGCTATGACCTCAATCTGCCCGACATTGCCGAAGTGTGGCGTCGTGGCAGCGTCGTCACCTCCTGGTTGCTCGATCTGAGTGCGACCGCGCTGATCCGCGATCCGGACCTCAAGAGCTTCAGCGGTGAGGTGGCCGATTCCGGCGAAGGACGATGGACCATAGAGACCGCCATCGAACAGGCCACGCCCGCCAATGTGCTATCCGCTTCGCTGTTCGCGCGCTTCCGCTCGCGCCAAAAGTCCTATGCCGACAAACTGCTCTCCGCCATGCGTCTTGGCTTCGGCGGACATGTGGAGACGAAGCCAGCCGACAAGAAGGAAGGCTGAAGGCATGAACATTTCGCAACAGCCCGTGCAGATTATCGAGGCACCGCCGCGTCGCCGTCCCATCCAGCCCGCGCCATGCACCATGGTGATTTTCGGGGCACGTGGCGACCTCACCCATCGCCTCGTCGTGCCGGCGCTCTACAATCTCTTCCGCGAGAAAATGCTGCCGGAGGATTTCCGCCTGATCGGCATCGACCATGGTGAAAACACGACGGATGGCTGGCGTGCTTCCCTGTTCGACAAGATCAAGAGCATGGCTAGCGATAAAGCAGCCGCCTTTGAAGCGCACAGGATCAACGAAAGCGCCTGGTCCTTTCTCAGCGAGCGCATGTCCTATCTGCGCGGCGATTTCAACGATCCAGCTCTCTACCAGCAGCTCGCTTCGCAGTTGAAATCCTGCGAGCACGATGGCCAGACGCAGGGCAATGCGATCTTCTATCTTGCTGTTGCCGACCGCTTCTTCGGCCCCATCATCGACCGCCTCGGAGCGGCAGGCCTCGTCAAGCAGACACGGACTGACGAAGGCGCGCCCAAGTGCTGGCGGCGCGTGGTGATCGAAAAGCCCTTCGGCCACGACCTCAAATCGGCGCGCGACCTGAATGAGCGGATTTTGACGTCGCTCAACGAGGATCAAATCTTTCGCATCGATCATTTCCTCGGCAAGGACACGGTGCAAGCGATCACGGCTTTTCGCTTCGCCAACGGCCTGTTCGAGCCGATCTGGAATCGCGATCGGATCGACCATGTGCAGATCACCGTTGCCGAGACGATCGGCGTCGAGGGACGTGGCCGTTTCTATGAACAGACGGGCGCGTTGCGCGACATGGTGCCCAACCATGTCTTCTCGCTGCTCTCCATGGTCGCGATGGAAGCGCCGACGGGCTTCGATGCGACATCGATCCGCAACAAGAAGGCCGACGTCTTCGCGGCCATGCCGCCGCTCGATCCGGCCTGGGCCGTGCGCGGCCAGTATGATGCCGGCAGTGTGCTGGGCAAAGAAGTCGTTGCCTATCGGAACGAACCGAATGTCGATCCAGCCTCGAATGTCGAAACCTTCGCCGCCGTGAAACTGGAGATCGACAATTGGCGTTGGGCGGGCGTGCCGTTCTATTGCCGTACGGGTAAACGCCTGTCGCGCCGCAATACGGAAATCGCCATCCAATTCAAACAAGCTCCCTATCTCGCCTTTCAGGATACGCCGGTGGAGGCGCTGCGACCTAATTGGTTGGTGCTGTCGATTGCCCCGGAGGAAGGCATTTCTCTGCAATTCGAGGTCAAGCGCCCTGGCCCCGTGGTCGATCTGTCGGCGGTGCGAATGGAATTCAAATATGCCGATTGGTTCGCCAAGGAGCCGCATGTCGGCTACGAGACCCTGCTCTATGACGTGATGATCGGCGATCCGACATTGTTCATGCGCGCAGACATGATCGAACATGCCTGGCGCATCGTGCAGCCTGTCCTCGATGGCTGGGAGCGTGCGCCGTCGGACTTCCCCAATTATAAAGCCGGCAGCGACGGCCCAGCCGCCTCGGATGAATTGATCGCCCGTGACGGCGGACGCCAATGGCGGCCGGTCGAGCCTCTGAAATCGCCGAAAGGCTAGCATGCCGACATCGACAAGGGCGCCAGCCCTCATTGTCGTCATGGGCGTGTCCGGCGCCGGCAAGACGACGACTGGTCAGCTCCTCGCCGCTCATCTGCACTGTTCGTTCGCTGATGCCGACGACCTGCACGTGCCGGCCAGTATCGAGAAGATGCGACGCGGCCTGCCGTTGAGCGATGAGGATCGACAGCCGTGGCTCGCACGCGTGGCGCAAACGATCGAGGACTGGCGAGCCCAGGGGCACGGCGGCGTCATCGCTTGTTCGGCGCTGAAACGGCATTATCGCGACGTCATTCGAGGTGGACGCGATGACGTCACCTTCGTGTATCTTCATGGCACAAAGGCCGCCATCGCCGATCGGCTGGCGGTGCGATCCGGTCATTTCATGCCGGGCCAATTGCTGGCGAGCCAATTCGAGATTTTGGAAGAACCGACGCCGAACGAGCATGCAATTTGGGTGCCCATCTCAGGGGCGCCGCACGAGGCCGTCGCGGCTGTTCTCACGGGCTTGGAGGAGAGAGGCATGGCGCAGGCACTATCCACGACAATCACCGATGATCCACGGGCTTTGGCCGAAGCCTTGGCCGATTGGTTCGTGGAGATCTTGCAGGCAAAAAGTGGGCGGATTGTTGTGGCCGTGGCCGGTGGTTCAACGCCGAAAGCTTTCTACCAATGTCTGGCGACACCGCCTTGTGAGGCCCGCCTGCCTTGGGAACGCATCCACTGGTTCTTCGGCGACGAGCGGTTTGTGCCGCCAACGAGCCCAGCCAGCAATTATCGAATGTTCGCGGAAGCGATCGAGGCGGCCCGTTTCATCCCACCCGAGAACCTCCATCCGGTGCCGACGAAGGAAGCCAGCGCTGCCCAGGCCGCCGGACGTTACGAAGAGGAATTACAGGCCTTTTACGGCTCCGATCGCCTCGATCCGAGCCGACCATTTTTCGACGTGACATTGCTGGGCCTGGGCACCGATGGACATACGGCGTCGCTTTTTCCCGGCAGTCCCGCCCTCGACGAGCGGCAGGCCTGGGTGCGGCCAAGCATGGCTCCTGATGGATCCGACCGCATCACCTTGACCTATCCCCTGCTCGAAAGCAGCCGGGAGACAGTCTTCCTGGTGGCTGGCGCCGATAAACGCACCATCCTCGCCCGCCTGCTTGGCGACGACCAAGCTTTACCCGCGGCGCGGCTCAAGCCGAACGGCGTCGTGCGCCTGTTCGCGGATCGGGCGGCCTTTGATGATGCGTCCGGCTGAACGAAGTGGTCTTGGACAAAATTCCTATCGTCCGCGGCCGAAATTGACCGGCCCGGCGCTTGTGGCGGCCGGCGGCAACTTTCAGCTATGCCATTGAAAAAATGGCGAGAGTGACGGGACTCGAACCCGCGACCTTCGGCGTGACAGGCCGACGCTCTAACCAACTGAGCTACACCCCCGCAAACCGTCAGGCGCTAGGCGCCGCTGCGGAGAGCGTCCGGATAGGACACGGCCACATCTAAGTCAAGGACATCTCGCCACTTCTCAAAACTTCTCCGAAGCCAAATGCCAACGGCGGATTTCCGAGGGCGTCAAAAGCCGGAAAGTCTCCGACGGCGTTTGTTCCGCCGTGTAGACCAGCTCGCGGCTCACCCCCATCATTCCCGCGTAATCGCCCAGTTTATTGATCATTTCGTTCTGGGCGAAGGTTTTCGTCAGCTTAGTGGTGCCGTCGAACTGGCCCACCCGCTCATAGAGAAACATGCGGTGGATGCCCACCCGGCTCTGGGGCGGGACGACCCGCTTTTTGGCGCCCATCAAGGCGTAGACACAGGCGGAATAGCAGCGCCCGGCCGCGAATCGCATTTCGCCACCGGCCTCGACCGGCTTGGCGACGATGACGGCCGCACCGGCTCGGCGCAGCAGCCGGCCGAATTCCATCGAAGCGACCACGCGGCCGCCGGGGGAGTTGATCAGAACGACGGCATAGACATTTTTGCCGAGCTTCGAGGCGCGTAGAAAGTCAATAAAATCCCGGGGGGTATTTTCGACGATTTCACCTTCCGCCACGATAATTTGCGGGCATTTGGCGCCGCAAGTCTGCGGATCGCCCGCCTGGGCGAAACGAAACGACATCGCGGCAGAAGCCGCGCCTGCTGTCATGAAAAAAGCGCTGGCCACAGCACCGGCCAGGGCGACGACACGCAATACCGCTCGACCTACCATCTGCTTCTCCACTCCCACTCTGGATGCTCCGATCCATTTCGACACAAAGGCTACACATTTCCAACCGGCTTGGCGACGGCTATCGCGGCCGGTCGTTAAGGAATGCAAACAGCCTGCCAGCCTCCTCGACAGGGGGGAACAACCCTCTTAAAACGCCCACCTGAAACCATCCTGACTATCCGGCAAGCAATTGCCAATAAGAGATCGGCCGAGGCATCCATGACCAGTCTGTTCCTGAATCCGCTCCTCATCGACAAGGTCGTGCGTGCCGCCCTGGAGGAAGATAGCGGCCGCGCCGGGGACATCACCTCCAACGCCTGTATCCCCGAGGGCACTCAGGCCCGCGCCGTCCTCGCGCCGCGTAAGCCCGGCACGATCTCCGGCCTGTCGGTGGCGGAAGCGGCTTTCAAGCTCACCGATCCGACGATCAAGTATGAATATCTGGCCAAGGACGGCGACGAGATCACCGTGCCGCGCACGCCGGTGGCGCGCATCACCGGCGATGCCCGCGCCATTCTCACCGCCGAACGGACGGCCCTGAATTTCATCTGCCACATGTCCGGCATCGCCACGATGACCGCCAAACTTGTCGCGTTGACCAAGCACACTAAGGCGAAGGTGATCTGCACGCGCAAGACGACGCCGAACCTGCGCGCCTTCGAAAAATATGCCATCCGCTGCGGCGGCGGCATGAACCATCGCTTCGGTCTCGACGATGCCGTACTGATCAAGGACAACCACATCGCCGTCTGCGGCGGTATCAAGCCAGCATTGCGCGCCGCCAAGGCCTCGGTCGGTCATCTGGTGAAGATCGAAATCGAAGTCGATGGCCTCGATCAGCTCAAGGAAGTGATCGAGGAAGGTGCTGACGTGGTGCTGTTCGACAACATGTCGCTGGCTGAAATGGCCGAAGGCGTGAAGATGGTCGCCGGCCGGATGAAGATCGAAGCCTCCGGTGGCATTTCGGGCGAGACGGCGAAAGCGGTCGCCGAAACCGGCGTTGACATGCTGTCGTCGGGCGCCCTCACCCATTCCGCGCCGATCCTCGATCTCGGGCTCGATATCGAGATCGGTTGATAGGCAGGCGCCGTCAGTCGTCTCGTTGCGTCGTTTCGCTTTCTTCGCGCGCCATGTTCTCGATGATCGCCAGGAGAACCTTGCGGGCCGTCGCCACTTCGGCTCCGGTCACACCGCGAACTGCGACGAGATTGATATGTTCGGCTATGGGCACGAGCTTTTCCTTCAGCGCCCGTCCTTCCGGCGTGAGGAACACGTAAACGTTCTTGCGGCTGTGCGGCAGCTTACGACGCTCGATATAGCCAAACTTCTCCATCGCGGTCAGCGCCGAGAAAGTGGTCGGCTCCATCAGCCCCGCTTCTTCGCTCAGCTCGCGCTGGGTCAGCCCTTCGCGCTCCCACAGGATGCGCAGAAACACCCAATGGCCGAAGGAGACGTTATGGCGCGCCAGGCTGATCTGCATCATGCGGGTGAGGCCGCGCGCTGCATCACGAACCAGATGGGCCAGGCGATCGTTGGGCACCGCATCGCGCCAGCGGCGCAGGATGGCTTGGTTCTCGGATGCTCCCTGCCGGTTCGACATCATGCACCCCGCGACAGGGCCGGCGTCGGCACTTGATGGCGCAACGTCACTTCCCGGCCTTCCCGGGCGGATTGCAGAATCGCAAAGCACACTTCCATCGTCGCCAGGCCCCACACTCCATCGTGAACCGACGGCACGCCATCGACGACGGCGGCATACAGTTCGTCGATCACCTCCATGCGCGGCACGGCACGTACCGGCACGTCCTCAAGACGACGTTCGTCGTCGGCGTAGATCATCACGCCTTTTGAGGTCGGGCGCAAATCGGCATGGCTGCACGAGGCAACGAGGAGGCCGAAATTCTGGTGCCAACGTGTTTGCGGCTTGGTCGACAGCCGGGCATCCCCCTGCCCGTACCGCGCGCCGCCGTAGTTGGATTGGGCCTTGATGGCCAATTCGTCGGCCTCGCTGGCGCCCTTAAGTGCCCGGCGGGCGGCACCATAATTATCCGGATTTTTGGGCAGTCCGCCCTCATTGATCCAATCGACCAATTCATCCGAATCAAAATGGGCATAGCCGCTATAGGTCATGGTCGCGACCACGCCGCTGTCGAAGGTCAGAAAGGCGGTATAAGCGCCCTCAGTCCGGCGTGCCGGATCGATGACCGCCGTCGCCGCGCGCACGGACTTGACCATGCCGCCGCCGATGAAGCGCAGATTGTCGACCTGATGCGGCGCCTGATTAAAGATGACCCCGCCACCCTTTGACGTATCAAGCTCTTCCGGCCGGCGCGGCCTGTAGATGAAGTCGGTGTAGTTGAGCGCGCTCATCATATGCAGCGGGCCGAAAGCGCCGCTCTCGATGAGTTCGCGTGTCCGGCGCACCGGTGCATCGAAAGAATGACTGTGGCCGACGACGAGCGCCACGCCGGCTTCGCGCGCCGCCGTGATCATCGCCAGACTGTCCTCCACCGACAGGGCCATCGGCTTTTCGCACAGGATATGACGGCCAGCCTTCGCCGCCGCCAGAACATTGTCGCGATGATATTGATGCGGCGTCGAGACATAGACCGCCTCGACCGCCGGATCGGCGCACATCTGCTCGACGCTTTCGTAAGCGCGTCCGGCAAAATCCTGCGCGAAACGTTCACGCGCTTCGGCACGTGGATCGGCGCCCGCGACAATTTCGATCCGCTCGTCCTGCACCAAAGTCGGCAACATCAGACTGAAGGCCCGGCCAAGGCCGGCAATTCCAAGGCGCAGCTTACGAACGGTCATTGAGCACTCACAGATCGATCACCACTTCCCCGCCCCGCCCACGCGAGACGCACACCATGATGTTGGTCGTATATTCGTCGGGTGTCAGCACGAAATCGCGATGGTCCACATCGCCGGAAACAAGTTTGGTACGGCAGGAGCCGCAAGAGCCGCTTTGGCAGGAGAACGGCACCTCATGGCCGGCTTGGCGAAGGGCTTCGAGAATACTCGTACCAACCGGCACGTCGAGCACTTCATTCGTGTCCACGATACGGACAGTGAAGGGCTCATCATTGGGCTGTGGCTGCGAGCCATCGACGAAGGCTTCGAAATGCACGGCGCTCGACGACCAATGGCCGGTCATATCGCGCACAGCGTCCATGAGCCCACGCGGGCCGCAGCAATAGACGTGCCCTTTAGGCTTTTCGAGCACCGGCCAAAGATCATAACCCTTGTCCGGATCGCCACCATCATGATGGATGATCACCTTGCCGGTGAATTCGGGCGCCTTGAGATCTTCGAGGAAAGCGGTCGAGCCGGCATCGCGCGTCAGATAGTAGAGGCGGAAATTGCCCCTACCCTCGCTCAACAGATGGCGCGCCATGGACAGAACCGGCGTGATGCCGATGCCCCCGGCGATTAACACGTAACCGGCCGAGGATGGCACGAGCGGAAAGTCGTTGTGCGGTTCCGAAACCGAGATCGTATCGCCTTCGCGCAATTGATCGGCCATGCTGATCGAGCCACCGCGACCGTTGGCTTCGCGTTTGACGGCGATGACATAACGATCGTGTTCGGCGGGATCGTTGCTCAGCGAATATTTGCGCTCCTCGCCGCCAGGCGTGCGCACGATGACATGGCTGCCGCTGGTGAAGGGCGGCAGCTCCCCGCCGTCGGGGGCCCGCAGCTCGAACCCGAATATGCCTTCGGCAATCTGCCCGGCGCTGGTGACGCGCAAATCCATCGTAAAGTTCCTTGGCCTTTCCCCGGGGCGGCGGCTCCGCCAAAATACTTAGACACCTAATTATCTGATTTCAACCCGGTCCGATAGCATCTCGCCTCTCCCTACCTGTTCGAAAACTTTTGGTCGATTTAGAATCCCTCCACCTCTCGACAAGCGGGACGGAACGGTGTAAATTCTTAGAGACCTAATTAATTGGGAACTGGCCCCCGGAGCCGGTTGGAGGAGAAGGCGCCATGCTGACACCGGAAGAAAACGATCTCTTGTGCCGCGTCGAGGGCGAGGCACCGATGGGCCACATCATGCGCCAGCATTGGCTGCCCGCCTGCATGATCGAGGAAGTGGCCGAGCCTGATTGCGATCCTTTGAAGGTGCGCCTATGTGGCGAAAACTATGTGGTGTTCCGCGACACCAATGGCCAAGTCGGCATGCTCGACGAGCTGTGCCCGCATCGCCGTGCATCGCTGGCCTATGGCCGCAATGAAGATTGCGGCCTGCGCTGTCTTTATCACGGCTGGAAATTCGACGTGAACGGCAATGCCATGGAGATGAACTCCGAGCCTGTCGAGACCGGCCTTCTCAAGAAAATGAAGACGCGTTCTTATCCGGTGCGCGAAGCTGGCGGTTTCGTGTGGTGCTATCTCGGCCCCGTTGAAACCATGCCGGAATTCGAACCGCCAATATTTCAACTCACGCCGGACACGCGCATCTCCATCGCCAAATACAAAGTGCCGGTGAATTGGGCGCAGATTCTCGAAGGCGCGATCGACTCATCGCATTCTTCCACCCTGCATTCATCCGACATGGTGCCGGCCCGCGTCGCGGGCGCGCAAGCCAATGAGCAGGTCTGGCTGCGGCCTTCGACCGATAAATCACCACGGCTTTATTCGCAGCGTACACCGTTCGGCTTCCGCTATGCCGCCGTGCGTCGGCCAATCCAGAACGCGCAAAGCCACGACTACATCCGCACGACTTTGTTCATCGCGCCTTATTCGGTGCTGATCCCACCGAATAACAACTACAAAGTCGTCATCATGCATGTGCCGATCGATGACGAGAATACCGACTTCTATTTCTTGGCCTTCGGCGACAATGCGACGACGCCGGGCACGGAAGAATGGCGCAAGTTCCTGCATGCCCAGGTCGGCATCGACGTCGATGATAATTATCGCAGCTACCGGACCTTCGAGAACAATTTCAAGCAGGACCGGCAAGCAATGAAGCTCGGCAACTTCACCGGCATTCCTGGCATTCCCAATCAGGATTATGTGATGTGGCTCACCATGGGCAAGATCACCGACCGGACGAAGGAAGTTCTCGGCCAGAGCGATCTTGCCATCGTCGAGTTCCGCCGGCAAATGGTCGAAGCCGCACGCACTTATCAAGCCGACGGAACGGTGATCGGACGGACCGCACCGCATATCCCGCTCAACAAGCTGCGCTCCTTCGAAGGCGTCGCGCCGAAGACAACCGATTGGCGCATTGCCGGCCTGACCCAGGAAGAGCTCGATCTGCGCGGCCTGTCGGCGCCAACCACCACGGCCGCCGAATAACGCATCAACCCGCTGCGATCCAACGATTGCTTGGCCACCATCTCACGATGGTGGCCAATTCTTTTGGCGGACCTTCAGGATTTGATCGCGCTCACGGGCGCCGAAGCGCCGAGGTTATGCGAAATCTGTTGCGCGACCTGCAATACGACCTCGGCGTTGCGTCCTTTGAGGCTGTCATCGAAGGCACGCGTATTCGCCATCACCGTCAAGGCGGCCACCGCGGCGCCTTCCGAATTCAAGATCGGCGAGGCAATGCTTGGAAAGCCCGGCACGACCGCGCCGCTACGCGGGCTCAAGCCCGTACGGCGGATTTCCTTCAGAACATCGAGGATCTGGTCGAGCGAAGAGCCATACCAGGGATCTTCCGGCAGCGAGGCCTGTAGCGCACGCTCGATGATTTCCTTCTGCAAAGGTGCGGGAAAGTAAGCGAGAATGGCACGGCCTGCCGCGCTCAAGGGCGGCAACACGGCGCCGACCTGAAGTGCCCAATAGCTCGTTCGCAACCCCGGCAAATGCAGCACGATGATCGGCCCCTTGTCGGACCAGACCGACAGGCAGACCGGCGCGCCCAATTCGTCCCGCAGATATTGCATCGGTTCGCGCGCGGCCTGCACGACATCGATATTCGCCAGAGCGGCAAGCCCAAGATGAATAGCGGTGGGGCCAAGCGCGAACGTGTTGCCGGTTTCGTTGCGGACCAGAAGGCCGACGCGCACCAGGCTCACGAGATAGAAATGCAGGCTGGTCGGGCTCATGCCCGACTTCTCGGCCAAATAGCGCAAGGTGAAAGGGCCCGAAGAGGCAAGAAACGGCTCGATCACCCGAAATGCCGTTTCGACGGATTGGATCCCTCGCGCCTCGGCAGGCTTTTTTCTTTGCTTATCAGCCATCTACCCCATCCTGACAGGTTGCGACGTTAGCTGAAACACGGGGCGGCCTCAACGCCAGGGCCTTACTGTAGTTTTGCATATGTCAATTTACATTGACTAATGCAAATCTTCGCGCCTATGCTCCTGATCATCAAGATCTAGGGAGGGCCGCGATGTTCCTGAAAGACGTTTGGCAGGTGGCGGCTTTCGCCAAGGAAGTCGGCCGCGAAATCCTGCCCCGCACCTTGGCCGGCGAAGCGGTGATTTTGTATCGCACCAGCGCAGGCGCGCCGGTCGTCATGCTCGATGCCTGCCCGCATCGTTTCCTGCCCCTGTCCATGGGCAAGCTCTCAGGCGATGTCGTTCAGTGCGGCTATCACGGGCTGTGCTTCGACCATCGCGGCGATTGCGTGAAGATCCCAGGCCAGGATCGCATTCCCTCAACGGCGAAGGTCACCGTCTTTCCGGTGGTCGAGCGTTACGGCTTCATCTGGGTCTGGCTTGGCGATGCCACCAAGGCCGACGAGAGCAAGGTGCCCGACTTCCACTGGATGACCAATCCGGAATGGGCGGTGAGCGAGGGCTATCACCACATCGACGCGCATTATCAACTGATCAATGACAATCTGCTCGATCTCTCCCACGAGACCTTCGTCCATCCGCATACGATCGGCAATCACGCCGTGGCGGAATCGCCGCTCACCGTCTCCGAAGGCGAAGGCACGGTGATCGCCCATCGCGATATCCTGAACTGCGAACCGCCGCCGTTCTACGTGCAGGCTGCTGGGTTTTCGACACGGATCGATCGCTGGCACACGACCATCTTCACACCGCCCGGCTTCCTCGTCATCAAGAATGGCTCGGTTCCCGCAGGGATGCCGAAGGAAGAAGCGCGCGCGAAAGGCATTGCGCGCGAGCGACGTGTTCTCAATCTCATCACGCCCGAAACCGAAACATCCTCCCATTATTTCTGGGGTATCGCGCGCGGTTACGACATCGAGAATGTAGGTCTGACGGACTATATCCGCAGCGAAGTGGCGCGCACGTTCGACGAAGACAAACTGGTGCTGGAAGCGCAGCAACGCAAGCTCGGCGACCATAAGATCACGCACTTCCCTATCACCTTGCGCGCCGATGCGGGTGCCGTCCGGGGAAGACGTCTGATTGAATCCATGCTGCGCGGCGTCTCCGCGACCGCGGCTGAATAGAAAACATCAAGCGGATGCGCTCGATGAGGGGTTGAGCGCTTCCGTCACATTTTTCGATACAGGGAGGGATATGTGTCTGTTCAATCTTGGACATCAAAATGGCTTGGGAGCAGGCCTCGCATCAGTGCCGCGTTAATCGGCGCGGCCTTTCTTTTGAGCTACATCGGGCTCTCCGCGCCCGCGCATGCCCAATCGACTTATCCAAGCCAGCCTATTCGTTTCATCGTCACCAATCCGGCGGGTGGCCTGCCCGACACGGTGGCGCGCATCTATGGCCGACATCTGGAACAGCGCCTTGGCCAACCAATCATCATCGAGAACCGTGGCGGCGGCAACGGTACCATCGGGATCAACAGCATGCTGTCCTATCCGCCGGATGGATATGCCTTCGTGGTCACCGATGGCGCCGTTTATTCGGTCAACCCACTTATTCAGGCCAATATTTCCTACAAGGAAAGCGACATCAAACCCGCTGGATTGCTTGCCATCTCGCCATTGTTTCTGGCGGCACATCCGAAAGTCGGCGTAAAAACTCTGCCGGAACTGATCGCCTATGCACGGGAACATCAAGGACAATTGAATTACGGCTCGTCCGGCGTCGGCAGCGCGCATCATCTTTCCATGGTCGCTTTCTTGACGGCCCTCAAACTGAACATGACGCATGTGCCGTTCAAGGGAACCGGCGAATCCGTTCCCGCACTGCTGGGCGGACATGTCGATCTTCTTTTCTCCGCCTACCCTTCCCTGTCCGGCGCCGCCGAAGCCAAGCAAGTCAATCTCCTCGCAACGGCGAGCGGCACGCGCTCAAGCCTGGAACCCAACCTTCCCTCGATCAGTGAAGTCATTCCGGACTACGACTACAAGGCGATCATCGGCTTGTTCAGCCATGCGCAAACACCGCAGGCCGTCCTCGACAAGATCGCGACGGAAATCGCGGCGATCGCCAAGGATCCCGACGTCGTCCAGCGCCTGAAAGTGGTGGGCGCCGAAGCCGCCGGCTATGACGGAAAAGGCCATCTGGTGGAGCTTCAGAAGGAACGCAAACGCTACGAACCGCTGCTCGATACAGTGGGCCTCAAGCTCAGCGCACGCTGATCGCAGCCCACATATTCCGTCGAAAGTGGGCAGCCTTTTCGCTTTTGTCTTTCAGTCCAAATAACCTAGCATCCTCCCTCATCGGCTGTGGCTGAAAGGGAGGATGTCATGGTGGCAAGCGCGTCGCGAGGCCCGTTCAAGGCGGATGTGGTCGGCAGTCTTCTCAGGCCGGCAAAAATCCACGAAGCGCGTTCCAAACTTGCCGCAGGCTCCGCTACCCGCGACGATGTCTGGAAGGTCGAAACTGACAGTGTCGACGAAGCCGTGGGTTTGCAGAAAGAGGTTGGCCTCCAGGTCTGCACCGATGGCGAATATCATCGTCGTCATTGGTTCGTGGATTTCGTCGAGCGAATCGATGGCGTCGGTTTCGCGGGCGGCTTGCCGACACGCTTTCAGACCGAGGCGGGTTTCATCGAATTCTCGCCGCCGAAAGTCATCACCACCGGCAAGCTGCGGCGCACGCAATCTCTGGCCGTCGACGATTTCAAGGACCTCAAACCATTAGCCGACAAGGCCGGGCTGATGCCCAAGCAACCGATCCCTTCGCCGACCTTGGTGCATTTCCGCAGCGGCGATCCCGGGGTCGATAAGAAAGCCTATCCCGACATTACCGAATATTATCACGACCTCGCGCAGGTCTATCGCGACGAGATCAAGGCGCTCTATGACGCCGGCTGCCGCTACATCCAGATCGACGAAACGAATTTTCCTTTTCTCTGCGATCCCAACATGCACGACCATGTGCGCAGCATCGGCGAGGATCCGATCAAACTGCAAGTGAAGTACAAAAACCTCATCAATGCGGTCACCAAGGACCGCCCGGCCGACCTCACCATCGCCATGCATATGTGCCGGGGCAATCATGAAAGCGCGTGGGCGGCATCGGGCGCCTATGACTTCGTCGCGGAAGTGGCTTTCGGCGAACTCGACATCGATGCCTTCTTCCTCGAATACGATACCGAACGCGCCGGTACGTTCGAGCCGCTAAAACATATGTCGAAGAACAAGACAGCCGTTCTCGGCCTCGTTACGTCGAAGAAGCCGGAGCTCGAGAGCAAGGATCTGCTGAAACGGCGGATCGACGAAGCCTGCAAATATGTGCCGCTCGAACGTCTCGCTTTGTCGCCGCAATGCGGCTTTGCTTCGACGATCGGCGGCAACAAACTGACCGTCGATCAAGAGAAGGCGAAGCTGCGGCTGGTGGTCGATACTGCGAGAGAAGTATGGGGCTAATACGATGAGACGTCGTACCACTCGCCCCTGGATCCCGGGTCGCTGCGCGCCCGGGATGACACTGCGGCCTCAACAGTGGGCGACGCGACAGACCTCGTGATAACGTCATCGACACAGACGATTGCTTGATGGAGTGTTCATGACGATCGAATTGCATGCCTGGGACACGCCGAACGGCCGCAAGATCAGCATTGCCTTGGAAGAGATGGGCCTGCCCTATGTGGTGAAGCCGATCGATATCAGCAACAAAGGCCAGTTCGAGCCGGGCTTCCTGAAGATCAGCCCCAACAACCGCATTCCCGCCATCGTCGATCCCGATGGGCCGGACGGCAAGCCGGTGAGCGTCTTCGAATCCGGCGCGATCCTGATTTATCTCGGCGAGAAGACCGGCCAGTTCCTGCCGAAAGCCGGCGCCGCGCGGATCGCGACGCTCGAATGGCTGATGTTTCAGATGGGCGGTTTCGGACCGATGCCCGGACAGGTGCATCACTTTCTCGCCGTCACCAATGAAGCGGATCGGCGCTACGGCCTCGAACGCTACAGCAAGGAAACGGTACGGCTCTATGGCGTGATGGACCGACGGCTGGCGCAGGTGTCTTATTTTGCCGGCGATGCGGTCTCGATCGCCGACTTCGCCATTCTCGGCTGGGCCTGGCGGCACGAGCGCCACAAGGTGGACCTTGCCACCTTCCCGCATGTCAAACGCTGGTATGAGACGATGATGGCGCGACCGGGCGTGCAGCGGGGTTTTGCGGTCAGTCTGACAGGGAAATGAAATGGTGGGCGGTGACGGGCTCGAACCGCCGACATCCTGCGTGTAAAGCAGGCGCTCTACCAACTGAGCTAACCGCCCCAAGGCCTCAAGGCGCCCCCTATCTACGGACCCGCGTGCTGAGACGCAAGGGCGCGCCCCTGGAAGCCGGCGAGGTTCCCCCAACCCTCTGGAAAACAGCAGATAAAAAAGAAACGGGCCGCCCGAAGGCGGCCCGAACCGTTCAGCGAAGGTCCGATCAGTGGGCGACCAGGCCGGGCGAATCCTCGCCCTTGGCACCCCGGGCAGCGGCTGCTGCCTTTTCCTCGTCCCATTCGATCGGCGTCGGCTGACGCACGAGCGCATGTTTGAGGACTTCGTCCATCCGCGACACTGGCACGATCTCCAGCGCGTTCTTCACGTTGTCCGGAATATCCGCCAAATCCTTAGCGTTCTCTTCCGGGATCAGCACCTTGGTGAGGCCGCCGCGCAGAGCCGCGAGCAGCTTCTCCTTCAGGCCACCGATCGGCAGCACGCGGCCGCGCAAGGTCACTTCGCCGGTCATGGCGATGTTGGCGCGCACCGGAATGCCGGTGAGGATCGAGACGATGGCCGTCGCCATGGCGATACCGGCGGACGGACCGTCCTTCGGTGTCGCACCTTCGGGCACATGGACGTGGATGTCCTTACGCTCGAAGGTCGGCGGCTCGATGCCGAAATCGACAGCGCGCGAGCGGACGTAGGACGCCGCCGCAGAGATCGATTCCTTCATCACGTCCTTCAGGTTGCCGGTGACGGTCATGCGGCCCTTGCCGGGCATCATGACGCCTTCGATGGTCAGCAGCTCGCCGCCCACCTCGGTCCAGGCCAAGCCTGTGACGGCACCAACCTGATCTTCCGTCTCGGCCTGACCGAAGCGATATTTCGGCACGCCCAGGTAATCGGAGACCGTTGCGTCGGTGACGACAACCTTCTTCTTCTTGGTCTTGAGGATTTCCTTCACCGCCTTGCGGACGAGGTTGGAAATCTCGCGTTCAAGATTACGGACGCCAGCCTCGCGGGTGTATCGCCGCACGAGGGTCAGCAGAGCCGCGTCATCGATCGACCATTCCTTATCCGTCAGGCCGTGCTTCTTGACGGCCGCCGGGATCAGGTGCTTGCGCGCGATCTCGACCTTCTCATCTTCGGTGTAACCGGCGATACGGATGATCTCCATACGGTCCATCAGCGGACCGGGGATGTTCAGCGTATTGGCGGTCGTCACGAACATCACGTTCGAGAGATCGTAATCGACCTCAAGATAGTGATCGTTGAAGGACGAGTTCTGTTCGGGGTCGAGCACCTCGAGCAGAGCCGACGACGGATCGCCGCGGAAGTCCTGGCCCATCTTGTCGATCTCATCGAGCAGGAAGAGCGGATTGGACGTCTTGGCTTTGCGCATCGACTGGATGATCTTGCCGGGCATCGAGCCGATATAAGTGCGCCGATGACCGCGGATCTCGGCCTCGTCACGCACGCCGCCCAGCGACATACGCACGAAGTCACGACCCGTCGCCTTGGCGATCGAACGGCCGAGCGAGGTCTTGCCGACGCCCGGAGGGCCGACGAGGCACAGGATCGGACCGGTCAGCTTATTGGCACGCTGCTGCACGGCGAGATATTCGACGATGCGTTCCTTGACCTTGTCGAGGCCAAAGTGATCGGCGTCGAGAATGTCCTCGGCGAGCTTCAGATCCTTCTTGACCTTGGACGGCTTCTTCCACGGGATCGACAGCAACCAATCGAGATAGTTGCGAACGACCGTGGCTTCCGCCGACATCGGCGACATCTGACGCAGCTTCTTCAGCTCCGCCATCGCCTTGTCACGGGCTTCCTTGGTCAGCTTGGTCTTCTTGATGCGCTCTTCCAGTTCGGCGGCTTCGTCACGGCCGTCTTCGCCGTCACCAAGCTCCTTCTGGATCGCCTTCATCTGCTCGTTGAGATAGTACTCGCGCTGGGTCTTCTCCATCTGGCGCTTGACGCGCGAGCGGATGCGCTTCTCGACCTGAAGAACCGAGACTTCGCTTTCCATCAACCCCAGGCACTTCTCCAGCCGCTTGGCGACCGAGGCCATCTCAAGGATTTCCTGCTTGTCGCTGATCTTCACCGCGAGATGCGAGGCGATCGTATCGGCGAGCTTGGAGAAATCCTCGATCTGCGTCACGGCAGCGACGACTTCCGAAGAGACCTTTTTGTTGAGCTTGACGTAGCCTTCGAACTCCGAGACGGCGGAGCGCGCGAGGGCTTCGACCTCGACCTTGCTGGAGATGTCATCCGCCAGCGCTTCGGCCTCGGCCTCGTAATAATCTTGGGTGTGGGAGTAGGACTTCACGCGCGCGCGTGTCAGCCCCTCGACCAGAACCTTGACGGTACCGTCAGGCAGTTTCAGCAACTGCAGCACGGTCGCCAGAGTACCCGTCGTGAAGATGGAATCGGTCGCCGGATCGTCATCGGCGGCGTTCTTTTGCGTCGCCAGCAGAATGAACCGCTCGTTCTTCATCACTTCTTCGAGAGCGCGAATGGATTTTTCGCGGCCCACGAAAAGCGGAACGATCATGTGCGGAAAGACGACGATGTCACGGAGAGGCAACACCGGATAGGTATGCACTTCGCCGGGCTTCGCGGGGGTACGCTTTTCTGAGCTCATTTCATCATTCCTTTCCTCGCACAGACCACGCCTAACGGCCGCGGCCTCTGCAGGACCCTCTCCCGGTGAGAAGCAAATTCGTTGCCGACTGCTTCATCGGGACTTGGTCCCCGCCTGGAGCCCTTCATTGGCGCTCCGGCTGTTCTTGCATCGGGAGGAAGGATGATTCGAAAATCGCCCTCCTCCGTTGTGGTAAGAGATGGCGCTTGTGGCGGCGACTTTCAAGCCGCCGCCGGGATCACGCCACAGCTCAATTGGCACACGCCAAAACGCCGGACGCAGATACGAAACCACCGCGAAATCAGGCAGTGGCGCCCTTTTCCGCTCGGTCGGAATAGATGTAGAGCGGCCGCGCGCGACCATCCACAACCTCCGGTCCGATGACGACCTGCTCGACGCCTTCGAGGCCGGGCAATTCGTACATCGTGTCGAGCAAGATACCTTCCATGATCGAGCGCAGACCGCGCGCGCCAGTCTTGCGCTCGATGGCCTTGCGGGCGATCACGTTCAACGCTTCGTCCTGGAACGTCAGATCGACATTCTCCATTTCGAACAGGCGCTGATACTGCTTGACCAGCGCATTGCGCGGCTCGGACAGGATCTTCTTCAGCGCTTCTTCGTCGAGGTCTTCGAGCGTCGCGATGACGGGCAGACGACCAACGAATTCCGGAATGAGACCGAAGCGCAGCAGATCTTCCGGCTCGACCTTGCGGAACACTTCGCCCGTACGCCGCTCGTCCGGCCCTTCGACACGCGCCGCGAAGCCGATCGAGGTGTTCTTGCCACGCTGCGAGATGATCTTTTCCAGGCCGGCAAAGGCGCCACCACAGATGAACAGGATGTTCGTGGTGTCGACCTGCAGGAATTCCTGCTGTGGATGCTTGCGGCCGCCTTGCGGGGGAACGCTGGCAACCGTGCCTTCCATGATCTTCAGAAGCGCCTGCTGCACGCCTTCGCCCGACACGTCGCGGGTGATCGACGGATTGTCGGACTTGCGCGAAATCTTGTCGATTTCGTCGATGTAGACGATGCCGCGCTGCGCCCGTTCGACATTGTAGTCGGAGGCCTGCAGCAGCTTCAGGATGATGTTCTCGACGTCCTCGCCGACATAGCCAGCTTCGGTCAGCGTCGTCGCGTCGGCCATAGTGAACGGCACATCGAGGATGCGCGCCAGGGTCTGCGCCAACAGCGTCTTGCCGGAGCCGGTCGGGCCGATCAGCAGGATGTTCGACTTCGCCAACTCGACGTCGTTGTGCTTCGAGGAGTGGTTCAGCCGCTTGTAATGGTTGTGGACGGCCACCGACAGAACGCGCTTGGCCTGCACCTGGCCGATGACATAGTCATCGAGCACCTTGCAGATTTCGCGCGGCGTCGGAATGCCCTCGCGGCTCTTCACCAGGGAGGATTTCGACTCCTCGCGGATGATGTCCATGCACAGTTCGACGCATTCATCACAGATGAAGACGGTCGGGCCGGCGATCAGCTTGCGGACCTCGTGCTGGCTCTTACCGCAGAAAGAGCAGTAGAGCGTATTCTTCGAGTCGCTGCCGCTGACTTTGCTCATTTCGTTCTCCGTTAGGCCAGCGCCCGTTTCCGCGCGACTCGGCCAGTGTCAACGATATCTGCGCCGGTCCTAACAAAGCGTAGCCAGCAACTGGCTGAAACCGAGCACACTTCTTCATATATGACCGAAAATCCGGTCGAAAAGTCCACAAAATGCAGACCCAAAGCAGAAAACGTCGATTGCTGCGATGCAATCATGCGATCGCCCACCGATCAAGCGATGAAGCCACGATCACTACCGGAACAAGGGGGGTGTCGCATGATTGCAACAATTTTCGCTCATTCTGGCTAATCTGGGGCCGATCCTGGCGCGATTGCAGGAATAACCGCGCCAGGGGCAATTATTTGGCGTCGATCTCGTCCGGACGCTTGTCGAAGACCTGATCGATCAGACCGAAATTCTTGGCCTCTTCCGCCGACATGAAATTGTCACGGTCAAGCGCGCGCTCGATCGCATCATAATCCTGGCCGGTGTGCTTGACGTAGATTTCGTTCAGGCGACGCTTGACCTTGAGTATGTCCTCGGCGTGGCGCTGGATGTCCGAAGCCTGGCCTTGGAAACCGCCGGACGGCTGATGCACCATGATGCGGGAATTCGGCAGGCTGAAACGCATGCCTGGCTCACCGGCCGACAACAGCAGCGAGCCCATGGAGGCCGCCTGGCCGATGCACAGGGTCGAAACCTTCGGCTTGATGAACTGCATGGTGTCGTAGATCGACAGGCCCGCCGTCACCACCCCGCCGGGGGAATTGATGTAGAAGGAAATGTCCTTCTTGGGATTGTCAGCTTCCAGATAGAGGAGCTGCGCCACCACCAGGGTGGCCACCTGATCCTCGACCGGACCGGCGAGGAAAATAATCCGCTCCTTCAGCAGGCGCGAAAAGATGTCGTAGCGATACGAGCCGCGCGAGGTGACTTCCTCCACGCTCGGAATGACAAACGAATTATAGACGTCGACGGGATCGCGCAGCATGTGGCTCTCTGTCTGGGGGAATCAACTCGGTTTCCCAACATAGTCATCGAAACCGCTGGTGCAATGGGAAGGCCGGGGCCCGCGTTCGCAGGTCCCCGGCCTTTCTGATTCAGCGTGAATTTCCGGTTGCGGCCGAAGCGTCAGGCCTTAGCGGCGTCGTCCTCGACCGGCTTAAGCAGCTCTTCCTTGGACACGGTCTTGTCGGTGACCTTGGCCTTGGAAACGACCACGTCGATGACCTTTTCCTCGAACAGCGGCGCGCGAATCTGGGCGGCCACGGCGTCCGGGTTCTTCTGATAGTAGTCCCAGATCGCCTTTTCCTGGCCGCGGTACTGGCGGGCGCGCTCGATGATCGCCTGCGACAGTTCCTCGTTGGAAACCTCGACCTTGGCCTGCTCGCCGACTTCCGCCAGCACCAGACCCAGGCGAACACGGCGTTCGGCGATCCGCTGATAGTCGGCCTTGGCGGCTTCTTCGGTCGTGCCTTCGTCCTCAAAGGTCTTCTTGGCGCGTTCCTGTTCGGCCTTCACCTGGCCCCAAATGCCGTTGAATTCCTGTTCGACCAGGCCCGGCGGCAGTTCGAAGCTGTACTTCTTGTCGAGGGCGTCGAGCAGTTCGCGCTTCAGCTTCTCGCGGGAAATCTGGTCGAATTCGCGCTTGATGTTGTCGCGGATGGCTTCCTTGAGTTTGTCGAGGCTCTCAAGGCCCAGGGTCTTGGCGAATTCGTCGTCGAGCTTCAGCTCGCCCGGCGCTTCGACACCTTTCACGGTGACATCGAACACGGCTTCCTTGCCGGCGAGATGCGGCGCCTGATATTCGGCCGGGAACGTCACCTTGACGGCGCGCTCGTCGCCCTTGGCAGCGCCTTCGAGCTGATCCTCGAAGCCGGGGATGAACTGGCCAGAACCCAGCGTCAGCGGCGTGTCGGTGCCAGCGCCGCCTTCGAACGGCACATCGTCGATCTTGCCGACGAAATCGATAGTGACCTTGTCGCCCTTGGCGGCGGCGCCTTCCTTGGCGACGAACGGACGGCTCTGTTCGGCCATGCGGTTAAGAGCGTCGTTGACCTCGTCATCGCCCGGCTCGACCACCAGACGCTCGACGGCCACGTCGTCGAACGAGCCGACTTCGAACTTCGGCAGCACTTCGAGATTGACGGTGAAAGCCAGGTCGCCCTGGACTTCGATGGCCTTCTTCACGCCCTCGTCGCCGCCCTCAATGTCGATCTTGGGTTCGCCGGCGAGGCGAATCTTGTGGTCCTCGACGATCTTGCGGTTCACCTCGTTGACGGCGTCCTGCAGCACGTCGGCCATGACCTGGCGGCCGTACATCTTCTTGAGATGATCCACCGGCACCTTGCCCGGACGGAACCCATTGATGCGGACCTTGTCCTTCATCTCGACGAGCTGGCTGTCGAGCCGGCGGGCGAGGTCGTCGACCGGAAGGACCACCTTATAGGCGCGCTTCAGGCCTTCGGAGAGGGTTTCTGTCACTTGCATGTTCAAATACCTTCTTAACACTTCAACCTGGCCGGGATTCGCATCCCACGGTCGACGGAATTCTCTTGAAACGGCGACCAATCGGCGTGGTGCGGGCGGAGGGACTCGAACCCCCACGCCTTGCGGCGGTGGAACCTAAATCCACTGCGTCTACCAGTTCCGCCACGCCCGCCCCGGACGCGGCTGCGCCCTCACGGCCCGAAAGTTTCGCCGTTCGGGTCGCGGCTCTATAGCAATGGGTCCGCCCGGACGCGAGGGAAAAATCGCGGCCGATCAGCGCTCAAAACCGCAAGCTAAAACCTCATGGCCTGCCCTTCGATGGTCAAACGGCGCATCAGACGGGGCTCCTCGCGGGGAAAATCCTTACGGGCGTGGATCGAGCACCAATTATCCCAGATCACTAGGTCGCCCAGCCGCCATTTATGCTCGTAAATGATTGAGGGATCCTCGGAAATGTCGAAAAGCGTGGCCAAAGCCTCCTCGCTCTCCTCCCGACTCAGTCCCTCGATCCGCGCCGACATCAGCCGGGAGACATAGAGCGCTTTGCGTCCGGTGGCGGGATGGGTGATGAAAATCGGCTGTTCCATATGCCTGACCTTGGCAATATCGATGGCCTCGAGGTCGAGCCGCTCCCGCCGCTTGTAATCGTGAATTTGCAGGACCTTACGCCCCTCCAGCCGGTCACGCAGGGGTTGTGGGACCATCTCATAGGCTCGGTAGAGGTTGGAAAAGCTGGTCTCGCCGCCCCAGGAGGTGAGCTTGAGGGCATAAAGCAGCGTCGCCCGGTGCGGCTCGGGATAATAGCTGGTGTCGTGATGGAACCACATTTCGCCATCGCCGAAGGCGCCGATCGCCTTGCCGTCCTCGACAATATTGGTGACCAGCATGAAAGGGGTGTCGAAACTCCCTCCCGGCCCGTCGCCGCTGATCGGCCGACGGCGCATCGCGACCTTGCCGAAAAGCCCAGCGGCGGCGAGCTGGGCCTGTTCGTCGAGCTGCTGGTCGCGGAAGACCAGAACCACGTGATCCTCGAAGGCGCGGCGAATCGCTGCGGCGGTTTCGCCATCCACAGGCTTCGACAGATCGACGCCCTGCACTTCCGCGCCGATTATTGGATGAAGTTTCTTGACCGAGATCGCCATGGTGTTTCCTCTCCTCATTTCTGTTTTGATTTCTTTTTCTGTTTTGCGTTTTCATACTCCCGGATCAGGCCAACACAAAGACCGATTGCAACGGGCTCGCCGCGTCGCACTCGTTCTTCTATAGAGAACACATGACTCTCACCCGGCGACACGTTCTCCTCGGCGCCACGTCAAGCGCTCTGCTGCCTGCGTATGCGCACGCGCAAGATGAATTTCGTAATGTCGAAGCGCGTGCCGGCAAGCTGCGCCTCACCGAGACAGCCGAAACGGACATTCTTGGTGGCGATGGACAATCGCCTGGTCCGCTGCTGCGTCTCAAACGTGGCGATGAATTGCGCCTGCGCCTCATCAACAAATTGAACGCGCCGACCTCGCTGCATTTTCGTGGTATGCGCGGACCCAATGCCTTCGATGGCGTGGCGCCGCTCACACAGAAAGCCATCGCGCCAGGCGCATCGTTCGACTATCGTTTCACGCCGCCCGATGCTGGCGTCTTTCTCTATCATGCGCATGCCGATGCGAGTTTCGCTGAGCAGACGGCGCGTGGCCTGCACGGCCTGTTGATCGTCGACGAACCGGATACGCCCGAACACGATCACGAAGTGATCGCCGTCATCGCCGATTGGAAACTCGATAACACGGCGCAATTGTCAGCCTGTTCGACGACGAAAGGGCGCGAAGCCTTCACCTCGGTCGAGGAAGCCGGTGGCGCGGGACGCATCGGCGCACTCATCACCATCAACGGCAAGCCGGCGCCGCAAGCGCATAGCTTCGCGCCGGGAGAGCGCGTCTGGCTGCGCCTTGCAGCGGCGACCACGGCGCGCCTGATGGCACTGACCTTCGAAGGTGCGCAGCCTTTCATCACCGCCATCGATGGGCAGAACTGCGACGAATTCGAGCCGGTTCAACGCAGCATTCCAGTCGGCCCCGGCGCGCGTTTCGACATCATGTTCGACATGCCGGCTGAAGGTCAGGAGATGAAAGTCATCCTGCGCGGCGGCGCTTTGGGCCTTGCCGGCGAGACCGACAGAGCCATCATCACCTTCACGTCGAAGGGCGAAAAAGCAAAGTCGCGGCCGCCAATCAAATCGGCGCCGGTCAATCCGCTGGTGCGCCCAGTGATCCCGTTGCAAAACGCCAAACGGCTCGATCTCTTCATCGAACGGGTTCCTGCGCCACGCAACGCCCAATGCCTGACACCGGATATGGCGCTATGGAGGCTCAATGGCAAAATCATGCGGGCCAACGATCCGCCGCTCTTTTCCGTCAAACGTGGCATGCCGGTGACGTTGGGCTTTCTCAACCAGTCCAATGTCGCCCATGTGATGCGCCTCTATGGCCACGTGATGCGTCAATTGCATCTGCTCGACGATGGTTGGGAGCCATATTGGCGCGACAGCGTCATCGTCGCGCCGGGACGCACGGTGCGGATCGCGTTCGTCGCCGACAATCCAGGCCGCTGGCGGCTCGGCAGCGGCATTCTCGATCATGCGGTAGCTGGCCTTGGCGGCTGGTTCGAAGTGACCTGAAGTCTTTCACCGTTTCACTGAAACGGCGAAAGACTTCAGACTCTTGTTTTACGCGTTTTCTTCACGCGAACCGGAAACCACTTCGCTCGAAAACGCTTTAGCCACCGCATTCAACGACTTTAGGGAGGACACATGCTCATCGTGAGACTTGCTTACAATGCGCCCGGCAAGGACCAGGAACGCGCGCAAAACCTTGCCGCCCATTCGGCGCACTTGCGCTCTGGCAAAGCACAACTGCTGCAATCAGGGCCGATCTATGCGGCGGACGGCGAGCGTGTCGGCGCATTGATCGTTTTCGATGCCAAAGACTTCGCGGAAGTGGAAGCTTTCAGCGCGGCCGATCCTTTTGTCATGAGCGGCGTCTACAATGATGTTCGCCTGATGCGCTGGGAAAAGACCATCGGTTAAAGACTGGCGAGCGCCTTCCACACGGCAGGCATGGCCTCGGGCAGATCTTCTGCGATGAGGCCCTGACCTATCGTGCGCGCTGCAGCGCCATGCAACCACACGGCCGCGCATGTCGCGTCGAATGGCGCCATCTCTTGCGCCAATAATCCACAGATCAAGCCAGCCAGAACATCGCCTGAGCCGGCGGTGGCGAGCGTCGGTGGCAGATCGCAGGCAATGGCAGCGCGCCCGTCGGGATGCGCGACGACCGTATCGGCGCCTTTCAGCAGCACGATGGCACTGCTTTGGCGCGCGGCCAACCGCGCGCGTTCCAGCTTGCTGCCCGCAACCGCAAACAGACGAGCAAACTCGCCTTCATGCGGCGTCAGCACGACCGGACCATCGTGATCGGCGATCGCTTTGAACAGAATGTTCGGTTCGCTTGCGAACACCGTGAGTGCATCCGCATCAAGAACGATGGCGCGCCGGCCAGCGGTGGCGAGCACGGCCAACACGAGATCACGTGTCAGCGGCGTGACGCCCATCGCCGGGCCAAGCACCAAAGCATTGATGCGAGGATCCGCCAGAATTTCGCGACACTCATGCACATTGTCGCAAGGGGTCAGCATCACCGCCGTGAGATGAGCGGCATTCACCGCCAATGAGGCACGCGGCGACAGCAAAGTGACCAGCCCCGCGCCGGCCCGCAGAGCTGCCCGCGCTGACAAACGCGCCGCCCCTGTACGATGAGGCGCACCCGAAAAAGCAACAGCGTGGCCGCGTGTGTATTTATGGCCTGTCGCCAGCAAGGACGGTAGAGCCGCATGCCACAAAGCGGGCTGATTGACATAAGCGGTTGGCCGCACCGCCGCCAAAACCTGCGGCGCGATGCCGATCTGCGCCAACACGATTTTACCGCACAGCGTCCGCCCTGGCAGCAACAGATGGCCTGGCTTCAAGCGAAAGAACGTCACCGACGCATCAGCTTCGACGGCGACGCCGCGCACCGCGCCTGTGGCGCCATCGATGCCGGAAGGCATGTCGACGGCGATCACCTTGCGACCATGCGCGCCGCGCCAGGCGTTCAATCGTTCAACGATGGACCGCGCGCGACCATCGAGATCTCGCGACAGTCCCGCGCCGAATAAAGCGTCGACGACGAGGTCAGTCTCGTCGAGTTTTACCAATGCGGCCGACGTCAAACGCCCGGTCCACGCCTCGGCGGCCAAGCGCGCATCACCCGACAGCTTCGCGCGATCGCCGAGCAAACCGACGGTGACATCGAGCCCCGCTTCGCGCAGCAAACGGGCAGCGACGAAACCGTCGCCCCCGTTATTGCCAGGCCCACAGAGAATGACGACGCGGCGTTCGCCTGCCGACAACATGTGCTGCACTTGATCGGCCACCGCCTGGCCGGCCGCTTCCATCAGAACGATGCCAGCCGTGCCCGCTTCGATCGTCAGGCGGTCAGCCTGGGCCATTTCCTCCGGCGTCAACAGTTCGAGTTGATCAGCCGCCGGCGGAAACATGTCAGACGGCCCGCGCTGGTTTGGCAGCCGCGATCAAAATCACAGTGCCAAGAATGCCGGAAGCGATGGAACCGACAAGCACGCCGATTTTGACCGCCGCTTCAAGATCGTTTGCACCGGGGAAGGCCAGCAAGCCGATGAACAGGCTCATGGTGAAGCCGATGCCGCACAGAATGCTCACACCATAAACCTGCATCGCCGTGGCATTCTGCGGCGGTTCAGCGAGTTTGAGCCAAACTGCGAGCTTGGTCGCGGCGAACACACCCACTTGCTTGCCGACGAACAGACCTGCCGCAATGCCGATCGTAACCGGATGAAACAATTGATCGAAACCAATGCCGCTCAGCGACACGCCAGCATTGGCAAAACCGAATAAAGGCACGATGAAAAACGCCACCGGCACATGGAGACGATGTTCGAGCTCCTGCAACGGTGTGTGCTCCTCGCCTGCTTCACCGCCGCCAGGAATGGTCAGCGCCAACAGCACGCCCGCCAAGGTCGCATGCACACCCGATTCATGCATGAACACCCAGAGGATGACGCCGAGCAGCAGATAGGCCCACAATTGCTTGAAGCCGAAATAATTCAGCGCCGCCAGCACGATCATCGTCACGGCCACGCCAGCCAGAGCCCAGAGCGCCAATTGCGACGTATAGAACAGCGCGATGATGACCACCGCGCCGAGATCGTCGAGAATGGCGAGGGCGGCGAGAAAAATTTTCAGGGATGGCGGCGCGCGCGTGCCGAGCAATGCCAACACGCCCAGCGCAAAGGCAATATCAGTGGCGGCGGGAATGGCCCAACCGCGCAACGTCGCTGGCGTTTGCCAGTTCAGCGCCACATAGATCAGCGCCGGCACGATCATGCCACCGGCAGCAGCGACGCCCGGCAGGGCACGTCGCGGCCAAGTGGCCAATTCTCCGCCGGCGAATTCGCGTTTGATCTCAAGGCCGACGAGCAGGAAGAACACGGCCATCAACGCATCGTTGATCCAATGCAAAACCGAGAGACCGCCAAGCTTGCGCGCCAGCGTATCAAAATAGGTGGCCGATAACGCCGAATTGGCGACGATCATCGCGAGTACGGCCGCGATCATCAAAATGACGCCGCCAGCCGCTTCGCTTCGCAGAAACTGACGCAAGGCTTCGGCGCGTCTCGGACGCGATGACGGCACGTTTTCCTTGGTCAAAGCTTCACCCGCTGCTTGTCTGACTCCTTCACGAGCCGGACAATCTAAACGAGTTTAGTGACGCGGCAACCGCAGAACCACCTCAGCCGTCTTCCTGTTCGCTCGGATCAGGCAGTTTGGCCGCGAGAATCTTGTCGACGCGGCGGCCATCAAGATCGACCACTTCGAATCGCCAGCCATGTGCTTCGACGAATTCACCCGTCGTCGGCAGGCGTTGCAAAGCGCTGATGATGAGGCCTGCCACGGTCTCATATTCGCGCCGCTCCGGCAGGCCGATGTGCAGAAGCTCCGCCGCCTCGTCGGCGGGCATCCAGCCGGCGAGCAACCACGAACCATCCTCGCGCAGCACCGCCTCGGGATCGTTCGAACCCTCGTCGGAACGAAACGCGCCGGCAATCGCATCCAGAATATCGGCCGGCGTCACGATGCCGTCGAAGTGACCATGTTCGTCATGCACCAGTGCCATCGGCACTTCCGCTTGACGCAAGGCCTGCAAGGCATCGAGCGCATCGAGCACGTCGGGAAATTCCGGCGCCTTGCGCACGTGGGCACGTGGATCAAACCGGCCGCCCGTCAGCATCGGCGCCAACAGTTCGCGCACCTGCAATACACCGATCATGCGGTCGGGCGAGCCTTCGCCCACCGGCAGACGCGAATGTTTGGTATTGGCGAGCACGGTGCGGATTTCGTCGTCATCGAGTTCAAGGTCGAGCCATTCGACATCGGTGCGCGGCGTCATCACCGCGCTGACATGACGATCGCCGAGGCGCAGCACGCCGGTGATCATCCGCTGTTCGTCGCTTTCGATGACGCCGGCGTCAGCCGCTTCCTCGACAAGCGTCTTGATCTCTTCTTCCGTCGGCGCGGTCTCCTGCAATTCGGTCACACCGAACACTTTGAAGATGGTGCGCGTCGAGAGGTCGAGCAGATAAACCAGCGGCGCCGCCAATTTCGACAGGCCGTACATGACGGGCGCCATGGTGCAGGCAATGCCCTCGGCATTACGCAGAGCGATCTGCTTGGGCACCAGTTCGCCGACGACCACTGATAAATAAGTGATGACGCCAATCACCAGGCCGTAGCCGAGCGGATCGACCGCTCCTTCCCAGACGCCATGCTGGCGCAGCCAGCTTGAGGCTTCCGCGCCCAGCGCGGCGCCAGAAAAAGCGCCGGCCAGAATACCGACCAGCGTAATGCCGATTTGGACCGTCGATAGGAAACGGCCGGGATTCTCGGCCAATTCCAGTGCCAGAGCGGCGCCAGAACGGCCGATATCCGCCAAAGTCCTCAGCCGCGTCTTCCGCGCCGAGACAATAGCGAATTCCGATAAGGAAAACAGTGCGTTAAGGGCTATCAACCCAACCGCTATGATGAGTTCGAACACGAATTAGTTTGGCCGGCGGCCTGTCGCGCCCGCACCCCTTCTGTGAACTTCGTCAATCCACCATGCGCTAACGGCGGGGCTGGGTCAATGATCGCCTGTGGGATCACGGTCGCATTCCCCCGCCACATTAAGGTGAACGGATTTCGCCAGAATTTCACATTATTGACAGGTTATCCGGCCGCGCGTACCCAGGCGCCCAGTCGAGAAGGACAAATGGCCACCCGCTACGCAAAATTTGGAATCGGCGACGTGGTCCGCCACCGGAAATATGCTTTCCGGGGGGTGGTATTCGATATCGATCCCGTCTTCGCCAATACGGACGAATGGTGGATGTCGATCCCGGAAGAGGTCCGGCCCAGCAAGGACCAGCCTTTTTACCACCTTTATGCGGAAAACGACGAAACCGAGTATGTCGCTTACGTCAGCGAACAGAATCTGCTGCCCGATACAACGGGCGAACCCGCGCGCCATCCGCAGGTGGCGGAAATGTTCGTGCGCCGCGACGATGGCCACTACCAGATGAAAACCATCCGCTCGAACTGAGCCGGCCGCATCGGCCTAGCCAGCTTTTTAAACTCAGGGACCACAAACAAAAACGCGGAGCCGAGGCTCCGCGTTTTGCTTATCGTGTCCGCTTGTCTTAGCGCGGGGCGGCGGGGGCAGCCGGCGCCGGAGCCGCCGGCGCGGTCGCGCCACCGGTGCCTTCCAGACGCTTGCGCTCTTCCTCGGCGCGCTTCTGCAATTCGTCCTGGAGCTGCTTCTGCTGCTCTTCCAGAACCTTCGGATCGATCGCCGCGCCGTCGAAAGCCTTGCCGAAATCGGTCATGGGCACGACGAACACGACTTCATTGTTCATCTGGTTCTTAACGACGATGTTGAGGGTCGTGGCCTTCTTCATCGTGTCGAGCTGCGCCTTGCCGATGCGCGATTCAGCAAAACAGCCGTTCGGGAAGCAAATTTCATAGGTGCCTTCCAGCATCGCGCCCTTGTCGAGCGAGAAGCGGAAACCCGGCTTCAACAGCAGGCCGACGGGCAGAAGCAGACGAACTATGCGCTGCTCGTCGCCCTTTACGTCGTAAACGGCCACCGCCAGCACCGGCTGCTGATCGGCTTCCTGGCCGAAATCGCGGGTGGTGTAGCAGATTTCCTTGCCGGCGGCCTGATCCTTACCGCACACCTTGGTCCACTCCGGCTGGGTCGCCTTGAGTTCGACCCGGTTGCTGGCCGGCTGCTGGCCCTGCTGCGCCTGGGCAGGCTGCTGTTGCTGCTGCGCGGGAGCCGGCTGGGCGGGACGCTGCGCCGGGCGCTGCTGCGGCTGACTTTGCGCCAGCGCTTGAGCGCCGGCGAACATCACGCAGACTGCCATCGCCGCCACACCGATGCGGCTGTTAAACATTGCCATAGAGGGTCCTTTCGCTAAACAGTCGCGCGTTCGGCCGGGCGTGCCGCTGTCGCGGCCTGATACCAACCGAATGCGAACCCGCGTCCCGGTCGGCTCTTCGCCCGCGAATGCGGCGAGATGGTGACTGCGCCTCATAGCCGTTTCCGATTGCCAAGGCCAGCGGCGAAATCCGCCAGACAGGGGATGGCCAAGAAAGGCCGCAATGCGGCCCAGAATGACGGCGAACGCTTGATTCAATAGATTGTTCCCATGAAACGGCAAACGATTCGGCCATCGGGCGCGCAATTGCGGCGCAGGGACGTTCTCGCCCTCGCGGCGGCGGCCGGATTTGCTCCTGTTTTGGGCAGGTATTCTGCCCTCGCCGGTGCCAGCGGCCCGCAGCATGGCATCGCCATGCATGGCGCGCCCGCCCTGCCGCCCGATTTCCCCAACCTGCCCTATGCCAATACCGCCGCGCCAAAAGGCGGCCGCCTGGCGATGGGCTTCCAGGGCACATTTGACAGTCTCAATCCGTTCAATTTGAAGGCCGGCTCGACCGCCCAGGGTCTCAACACCAACATCTTCCAGACCCTGATGACCCGCTCGACCGACGAGCCCTTCACGCTCTATGGCCTGATCGCCGAGACGATCGAGACGGATGCGGACCGCTCCTTCGCCATCTTCCGGCTCAATCCGCTGGCGCGCTTTTCCGACGGCCAGCCGATCACCTCGGCCGACATCGCCTTTTCCTTCGACCTGCTGAAACGCAAAGGCCGGCCACAGCATCGTGCTGCCTTTTCGCTGGTCAAATCCGTCGACGTGCCGGACGAACGCACGATCCGCTACGATCTGACCGGCATCGGCGATCGCGAACTGCCGCTAACCCTCGCCCTGATGCCGGTGCTCGCCAAGCATCGGACCGACGCGGATAAATTCGACGATGCCAGTCTCGAAATTCCCACCGGCTCCGGCCCCTATCGTATCGATCAATTGCGGCCGGGCGAACTGCTGCTGTTGAAGCGCAATCCCGATTATTGGGCGAAGGATCTGCCCATTCATCGCGGCCTGTACAATTTCGACGAAATCCGCATCGAGTATTTCCGCGACGGCACCAGTTTCTATGAGGCCGTGAAAGCGGGCGTGCTCGACTATCGCGAGGAAACCAATCCGACGCGCTGGATCAGCGGCTATGATTTTCCGGCCATTCACAGCGGCCAGATCAAGAAGGCCAGTCTGCCGCTGGGCGGCGCCAAGGGGATGATCGGCTTTGCCTTCAATACGCGGCGCGAGATTTTCGGCGACGTGCGCGTGCGCGAAGCGCTTGGCTATATGTTCGATTTCGAATGGATCAACGCCAATCTTTTCGGCGATCTCTATCGTCGCACCAAAAGCTTTTTCGACGAAAGCGAATTGAGCAGCAGCGGCGTGCCGGCCAGCGCCGAAGAGCGCACGTTGTTGGCGCAATGGCCGGGCAGCGTGCGCGACGACATTCTCGAAGGCCGCTGGACACCGCCGCGCAGCGACGGTTCGGGCCGCGACCGTGCCAATGCCCGCAAGGCGCTCGATCTGTTCGCGCTGGCCGGATGGCGCATTCAAGATGGCGCGCTGAAACGCGCCGGGCGTCCATTCGTCTTCGAAATCATGGTCACCGACCGCAATCAGGAGCGGCTGTCGCTGAATTTCGCACAGTCGCTGCAACGCATCGGCGTCGAGGCGCGGGTGCGCCAGGTCGATGAAGTGCAATATCAGCGGCGGCGGCAAAAATTCGACTTCGACATGATGATCGGCACGTGGACGGCATCGAATTCGCCCGGCAACGAACAGCGCAACCGCTGGTCCTCGGCCAGCGCCAAGATGGAATCGTCCTTCAATCTGGCGGGTGCATCGCAACCGGCGCTCGACGGACTAATCGGCAAAATCCTCGCTGCCAAAGGCAAGACTGATTTCGTCGCCGCCGTACGTGCTTTCGACCGCGTGCTGCTGTCGGGTTTCTACATCATCCCGCTCTATCACGCGCCCGATCAATGGGTCGTCTATTCGCGGGACCTTGTTTATTCCGAACGTCTGCCGAAATTCGCTTCGCCGCTCTTCGGTGCCACCCTCGATACCTGGTGGAGGCCGGGCGCGTGACTTCAGACCTTTCACAGGCAAGGCCCGTCGCCGATGCGCTGGCCGGTTTCGACTTCGCTAAACTCATCGCCAGCGCAGCCAAATTGCGTCCGGATCGTCCGGCGTTGGGTGACAGTACTCTGCCGGGCGGGCTGAACCTAACCTTCGCGCAGATGGAAAGCGCGGTCGCCCATTGCGCTACGCTCTGGCGCGATCTTGCCATGCCGGAAGACGCACGTGTGCTGATCATTGCCGGCGCGCGCGTGGCGCCGGTGATCGCGACCTTGGGCGCCTTGCGGGCGGGTTACGACGTCGTGCTGGCCCCCAGCCATCTCGTGGCTGCTGAACTGGCGGCCATCGCCGAGACGACTGGGGCGATCGCACTGTGCGGCGAAGTCGCAGATGGCGGCATCGAGACCGCCGAGATCATTTTTTCCGCCGCCATGTCCTCAGCAAAAATTCGCTATGTGGCGATGCTGACCGACGCGCCGGTCGACGGCGCCTTGACGATCGACGTCAAGGCATTGGCCAATCAACAGACAGACGCTTCCATGCCCACGGTCGCGCGCAAGGGCGCGATCCTCACGCTTACGCCCGATGGCGACGTCAACAGCCATTCGCAACATGCTCTGATGGCCGCCACCGTGGATTTCATCGCCGAAGCCCGTATTGGCATGCGCCAGCCTGTGGTCTCGACGCTTTCCATCGCCTCCCTGGCTGGCTTCGTCGCCGGGCCGCTGGCGGGTTTCATGTCGGGGGCGCAGGCCTTTCTGCACGGACCGTTCGAGAGCGACGCGTTCCGCGAACTTCTGTCCGCCACGCGCCAGGCCAATGTCGTCGTTCCGGTCGCGGTCGCCCAAGCCCTGATCGATGCCGGGTATACCGACGGCCCGGAGATTGGCGCCCTCATCGCGCTGACACGCTGCGAAGAAGGCGAACGAAGAGAAAGTGTGAGCGGTCTGCCTTTGCAATCTTCGAGCAAGAGCATCCTTTCACTCATCGATATATTCGCCTTTGGCGAGCAAACCCTCGTTACCAAGCGGCGTCCCGGCGAGGCCTCGCCTCTGATCATGCCGTCCACCGAACGGTCATCGATCAAGCCGATTTCTTTTGCGACCCTTGATTCAAGGCGCAGCGGCGCCATTTGAGGCTTTTGCCAAGCGGCAACGCTTGCCATATCCTCCCCGCTTCTTGCCAATGCCCCACGGGCGCGATCATCGTTGAAAGGCCTATCATGACGTCAGCAAACGGTACGGACGGCGACCGCAAGACCGTCACCATCGACGTTGTGGCCGATGTCGTCTGCCCTTGGTGTTTCGTCGGCCGCAAACGGTTGGAAGAAGCCCTGGCACAGGCGACCGATATCGACGCCGAAATCCGCTGGCGGCCGTTTCAACTCGACGCGACCATTCCAAAAGGCGGCATCAGCCGGAAGGACTATATGGAACGCAAGTTCGGGCCCGATCGCGCCGAGAGCATGCATCAGCGGCTTGAGGAGGTGGGCTACGAAGTCGGCATTCCTTTCGCGTTCGACAAAATCGAACGTTCGCCCAACACGCTCGACGCCCATCGTTTGCTGCATTGGGCACAGACCGTCGGCACCCAGGACGCCGTCGACGAAGAATTGTTTCGCGGTTATTTCGTTGAGGGTAAGGACATCGGCGACCCGGATGTTCTCGCCGATATCGCGTCGCGGCATGGGCTCGACCGCGAGGTGGTGAAACGCCTGCTCGCCGGCAATGCCGATGAAGCGGAGGTGCAAAGCGAAATCGAAGCGGCGCAGCGGATCGGCGTCACCGGCGTGCCCTTCTTCATCTTCAATGGCCGCCTTGCCGTCTCCGGTGCACAGCCTGCCGAAGTGTTGGTCTCAGCCATGCGCCAGGCAACGCAGGAGCCCGAGGCGCAGGAATAGTCTTGCTCTCCTGTGATGCGTTTGGGGGAGCAGCCCAACACCGCAACTTGATTGATGCAACTGTGGGAAGCAGACTTCCCACCATTTGCGCTATTCACAATATCGCAGCCCTTGAAATAGGATGCCGCCACACATCGCATTGTGAGGCGGCATTCTGTTGACGGACTGACCGCGATTGAAAATGAGGGACATCAATGCACATAACTCGACGAACGGTGCTGGCCAGCAGCGCGGCGGCTTTGGTCGCACGTCCAACCTTTGCGCAGGACGTGATCAAGGTCGGCGTCATTTCTTCGCAGACCGGTCCGTTCGCGGCGGTCGGCCGCCAGATGACGGCCGGCATTCGTCTCTATATGCAGGAACACGGCGACGTCGTCGCCGGCAAGAAGATCGAGATCGTTCTGCGCGACGATGCCGGTGTTGCCGATCAAGCGCGGCGACAGGCGCAAGAACTGGTCGCGAGCGGCCAGGTGCAATTCCTCGCCGGCTTCACCCTCACGCCGGCCGCCTTGGCCGCCGCCCCCATCGCCACGCAGGCCAAGACGCCGATGGTGGTCATGGTCGGAGCGACCTCGATCATTCCCGACCGTTCACCGTTTATCGTGCGCTCGCATCTCTCCGTGCCCCAGTTCGCTGTGCCCTATGGGCGCTGGATCGCCGAGCAGCAGGTCAAGACCTTGATCACGCTGGTGGCCGATTATGGGCCAGGACAAGACTATGAAGGGTTCCTGTCGCAAGGTTTTCAAGAGCGCGGTGGCAAGGTGATCGCCAATTTGCGCGTGCCGCTGGCGAGCCCCGATTTCGCACCGTTCCTGCAACGCGTCGCCAATGAAAAGCCGGACGGCCTGTTCATCTTCGTGCCCGCCGGCGGTGTCGCCAACGTTCTGATGAAACAGATCAAGGAGCGAGGCCTCGTCGAGAATGGCGTAAAACTGTTCGCGGAAACCAATATCGTCGATGACGAGCTTGTCGACAGCATGGGCGACGTCGCCATTGGTGCAGTGACGATCGGCGCCTATTCGTCGTCGCATGACAGCGACAAGAACAGAAAGTTCGTCGAGGCTTTCCGCAAGCAGAACAATGTCCGTCCCAACATCGTCGGCGTCGCCGGCTATGACGGCATGCACTTCATCTACGAAGCCTTGCGCAAAACCAACGGCTCCACGGACGGCACGAAAAACCTGCAAGCGATGATGGATCTCGAATGGGAGAGCCCACGCGGTCCCGTGAAGCTCGACCCGGCGACACGCGATCTCATCCAAAACGCCTATGTGCGCCGCACCGAGCGCGCCGCGAATGGCGAATTGCAGAATATCGAGTTCGCGACCATTCCCATGGTGAAGGACCCGACGCGCCCGGCAAAGCCGTGAGGATCTAATCCGGTCATTGCGGGCAAACGATCGTTTCGCCCGCAGTGATCAATTGTTTTACGCGGCTTTTTTGCCCTTCTCGGCAATGGCCACCAGGGTGCGCATGATGAGCCGCGTGCCTTCAAGCCGCTCGCTGGCATTGTCGAAGTCGCGCATGAAAACGATGCGCATGTCAGGCCGCACCTTCGCATCCGAGCCCTGCTCCGCCACATAGCGCACCAGCCCCTGCGGATTGGCGAAGGAATTGTCGCGGAAGGCGATGATGACGCCCTTCGGGCCCGCATCCACTTTCTCGACATGGGCGCGCCGGCACAGGGTCTTGATCGAAATGAGCTTCATGAGCTGTTCGACTTCTTCCGGCAGCGGGCCGAAACGGTCGATCATTTCGGCGGCGAAGGTCTCGATCTCCTCCTCGGTTTCGAGCCCGGTCAGGCGGCGATAGATGCCCAGGCGCAAGGTGAGATCGGCGATATAGTGCTCGGGAATGGTGACCGGCGTGCCGATGCTGATGGTCGGCGACCAGGCCTCCTCCACCGGGGCTTCGATGCCAGCCTTGAGCGCGACGACCGCCTCTTCCAACATCTGCTGATAGAGTTCGTAACCGACTTCCTTGATATGACCGGACTGTTCGTCGCCAAGTAGATTACCGGCGCCGCGAATGTCGAGGTCGTGGCTGGCGAGCTGGAAGCCCGCGCCGAGCGTATCGAGCGATTGCAACACCTTGAGCCGCCGTTCCGCCTGCACCGTCATGGTGCGACGGGCTGGCACGGTGAACAGCGCATAGGCCCGGGTTTTGGATCGACCGACACGGCCGCGAAGCTGATAGAGCTGCGCCAAACCGAACATATCGGCACGGTGGACGATGAGCGTATTGGCGGTTGGAATGTCGAGACCGGATTCGACGATCGCCGTCGACACCAGGATATCGTATTTGCCGTCGTAAAAGGCCGACATGCGCTCTTCGAGGTCGGTGGCCGCCATCTGGCCGTGGGCGATAATGAACTTCGCTTCCGGCACATGTTGGCGCAGGAAAGCCGCCGCCTCGTCGAGATCCTCGATGCGCGGGCAGACATAGAAAGACTGGCCGCCTCGATAGCGTTCGCGCAGCAAGGCTTCGCGCACGATCAGTTCGTCGAACGGCGTGACGAAGGTGCGCACCGCCAGGCGATCGACGGGCGGCGAGGCGATGATCGAAAGTTCGCGCACGCCCGTCAGCGCAAGCTGCAAGGTGCGCGGGATCGGTGTCGCCGACAAGGTCAGCACATGCACTTCGGCGCGCAGCGATTTCAGCCGCTCCTTGTGGTTGACGCCGAAATGCTGCTCCTCGTCGATGATGACGAGACCCAGGTCCTTGAAGGAGACCGTCTTGCCGAGCACCGCATGGGTGCCGACGACGATTTCCACCGTTCCATCGGCCAACCCTTGTTTGGCGGTGCGTTGATCGGCGGCCGGCACCATGCGCGACAGTTGTGCCACTTTGACTGGCAGGCCGGCGAAGCGTTGGCTGAAGTTGCGGTAGTGCTGGCGTGCCAGCAGCGTGGTCGGGACGACCACCGCCACTTGCTTGCCGTTGATCGCCGAAGCAAAGGCGGCGCGCAGTGCCACTTCAGTCTTACCGAAACCGACGTCGCCGCAGACCAGCCGATCCATCGGCCGGCCGCGCGCCAAATCTTCCAGCACCGCATCAATGGCGTTTTGCTGATCCTCGGTCTCGTCATAGGGGAAGCGCGCGCAGAATTCGTCGTAGACGCCTTCGGGCGGTGCCAGTTTCGGTGCTTCCTGCATCGTCCGTGCCGCCGCGATGCGGATCAGCTCGTGGGCGATCTCGCGGATGCGTTTCTTCATCCGCGCCTTGCGCGTCTGCCAGCCGACGCCGCCGAGCTTATCAAGCTGAACGTCGGTGCCTTCCGAGCCGTAGCGCGACAGCAGCTCGAGATTTTCGACCGGCAGGAACAGTTTGTCGCCGCCGGCGTAATGCAGTTCGAGACAATCGTGCGGCGCGCCGGCCGCTTCGATCACCTGCAGGCCATGAAAGCGCGCGATACCGTGATCGACGTGAACGACCAGATCGCCGGGCGTCAAGGCGGCGACTTCCGTGAGAAAGTCCTGCGCCCGCTTGGTGCGGCGACGATTGCGCACCAAGCGATCGCCAAGAATATCCTGTTCGCCGACGACGGCGATATCACCGGCCTCGAAGCCGGCTTCGAGACCGATCACCGCCAGCGCCACGCGTTCGCGCGGCAAAGCCATGGCCTGGCCCAGGCTGGCGACGACATCGGTCGCCTTCAGTCCATGTTCGGCGAGAACGCCGGACAGGCGCTCGCGCGTCCCGTCCGACCAAGCCGCGACGATGACGCGGCGCCCCTGCCCTTGCAGTTCGCGAATGTGCGAGACCGCCACCTCGAAGACGTTAATGGCATCATTGGTGCGCTCAGGCGCGAAATTGCGACCAACGCGGCCGAAACAATCGATGTTGTTCGTCGCGGCGCCTTCCGGACTGGCGAAGGGCGAAACATGGGCCACGGCCGATTTGTTCAAACGGCCGCGCCATTCCTCCGGCGTCATGTAGAGCGCATCTGGCGGCAGCGGCTTATAAAGCGATTCCTGCGGATTGAGATCGTGCTGCGCCTTGCGCGCGTCGTAATAATCCCTGATCTCGCCCAGCCGCTCGCCGGCCGCATCCTCGATCAGCGAATCGAGCATCAGCGGCGCATCCGGCACATAGTCGAGCAATGTGCTCGTTTCGCCGTAGAAGAGCGGCATCCAATGCTCGAGGCCCGGATGGCGCCGGCCCTCGCTCACCGCTTCATAAAGTGTATCGCCGCGTGTCGCCGCGCCGAACGCCGCCACATAGGCCTGGCGGAAGGCGCGCATCGTATCGGAGGTGAGTTGCACTTCGCTCATCGGCACCAGATCGAGGGCGCGCAACTGGCCCGTGGTGCGCTGGCTTTCCGCATCGAAGGCGCGGATCGATTCCAGCGTGTCACCAAAGAAATCGAGGCGCACCGGCAGCGGCTGGCCCGGCGGCCACATATCGAGAATGCCGCCGCGCACCGCATATTCGCCGGTGTCGCGCACCGTGGACGAGCGGACGAAACCGTTGATCTCGAGCCAATCGACCAGCGAATCCATGCGCACCGCATTGCCCGGCGCGGCCGAAAAGCTTTGCTTCTCGAGCCAGCGCCGCGGCGGCACCCGCTGCAACAGCGCGTTGATCGTCGTGCACAGCACGCGCGGCTGTTCGGCCGACGAGCGGCTGCGGGTGAGGCGCGAAAGAACCGTCATACGCCGCGCGGCGGTGGCCGCATTGGGCGAAACGCGGTCATAGGGCTGACAATCCCAGGCCGGGAATTCCAGCACTTCGATCTGCGGCGCGGCGAAGGCCAGAGCCTCCATGAACGCCCTGGATCGCTGGCCATCGCGCGCCACATGCACCAGCACGGCTGGTGTCTCGCCGGCCGTCGCCGCCAAGGCGCGCGCCAGATCGGCAGCGACAAAAGCGTCGAAACCGTCGGGGACGCTGGTGAGGGTAACGGATCTACCGCCGGCAAGCGCTGAAACGGCGCGGTTCAGACCAGCGATCGTGGGGGCAACAGACATATCAGTTCCAGCAAACGGCGAGCAGACCAACGATCACGAATGGATCGGCCGGTCGTGGGTGTGAAAGATTTTCATCTTCCGGAAGAGAGCAGTGTCGAGATTGGCCGGCACAGGGCGCTCGTCGACAAACCAGGCGAAAATATCCCGATCGGGCAATTCCATCAGGGCTTCGAGATCGTCGAGTTCGGTCTCGTCCAAATCGGCGATATGGGCATCGGCGAAACTGCCCATGATAATGTCGACCTCTCGCATGCCCCGATGCCAGCACCGGAAGAGCACCCGGCGACGGCGCGGGTCGAGATCGGCGCTGCTACGTTGCGTCTCCGGCATGATCACTCCTTAAATGGCTTGCAAAACAAGCGGTTCGGCAAACGCAAGCACCCGCCGGTTCCAAAACGGACCGCGGGTCGGCTGCCGTCATATAAAGCCTCGAGGCGTCGATGTCAGTCCTAATCGCCTGGGGAAGCCAACACTCCTGCCAACTTGTCGACGCTTGAGGGCGCAGCTACACCCGGAGGATGCGCCCCGCTTTACTCAATCCACTGTTCGTGCCGGTCCGCTCCCTGAGCGGCATCGGGCCGAAAACGGGCAAATTATTCGACCGCCTCCTGGCCGACGACCAGGGCGAGGCGCGCGTCGCCGATCTCCTGTTTCATTTGCCTCACAGTACGATTGATCGCCGGGCGCGGCCGAAGATCCGCGAGGCGGAACCCGGCAGCATCGTCACCCTCGAAGTGCGCGTGGCCGAGCATCGGGCGCCCGGCGGACGCCATTCGAAGGCGCCCTATCGCGTCATCGTCGAGGACGACACAGGGGACGTGGAACTCGTCTTCTTCCTCGCCAATCACCAATGGATCGAGCGTATGCTGCCACTCGGCGAAACGCGCTGGGTGTCGGGCAAGCTCGAACTCTGGGAGGGTCACCTCCAGATGGTCCACCCTGACCGGGTGCTCGATGCAGCGGGGCTCGCCAAATTGCCGCCGGTCGAGCCGGTTTATGGCCTCACTGAAGGCTTGTTCCAGCGCAACGTGCAAAAGGCCGTCGAAGGCGCCTTGAACCTTTTGCCGACGTTGCCCGAGTGGAACGATCCGGAATGGATGAAGGCGCGCAAGTTTCCCGGTTTCGATACGGCGCTGCGCAGCGTCCATCATCCGCAAAATCCGCAGGCCATAGAACCGACATCGCCGGCGCGCATGCGGCTTGCGTATGACGAACTGTTGGCGAGCCAGGTGGCGCTCGGCCTGGTGCGTTCGCGCATGCGCGAGACGCGCGGCCGCGCCAGTGTCGGCAATGGGCGGCTTGCCGAGCGCATTATCGCGGCCCTGCCGTTTTCGCTGACGCCGTCGCAACAGCGCAGCATCGAGGAAATCAAGGCCGATCTGTCATCGGACAAAGGCATGTTGCGGCTGCTGCAAGGCGATGTCGGCGCCGGCAAGACCCTGGTCGCTTTGCTCTCCATGGCCCATGTGGTCGAGGCCGGCCGGCAGGCGGCGATGATGGCGCCGACAGAAATCCTTGCCCGTCAGCATTACGAACGCCTGACGCCGCTGGCGGAAGCCGCCGGTCTGCGGCTTGGTGTGCTCACCGGCCGAGACAAAGCCTCCGAGCGCAACCGCACGTTGAAGGCGCTGGAAGCTGGTGAGATCGATATCGCCATCGGCACCCATGCCTTGTTCAGCGAGAATGTGGTGTTTCGCGATCTGGCCCTCGTGGTCATCGACGAGCAGCATCGTTTCGGCGTGCATCAACGCCTAGCGATCGGCCGCAAGGGCGAGGCCGTCGATATGCTGGTGATGACGGCGACGCCGATCCCGCGCACGCTCGTCCTCACCTATTTTGGCGACATGGATACATCGACCCTGCGTGAGAAGCCGGCGGGTCGCTCCCCGATCGATACGCGGGCCTTACCGCTCGATCGCATCGATGATGTAGTGAACGGCCTGCACCGGGCACTGGCGAACGGCCAGCGCATCTACTGGATCTGTCCCCTGGTCGAGGAGAGCGAGCAGCTCGACGTGGCGGCGGCGCAGGATCGTTTCGAGACCCTGCAACAGATTTTCGGCGATCGCGTTGGCCTCATCCACGGCAAAATGAAGCCGCGCGAGAAAGACGAATCCATGGCCCGCTTCCAGCGTGGCGAAACGCAGATCTTGGTATCAACCACGGTCGTGGAAGTGGGCGTCGATGTGCCCGAGGCCAGCATCATGGTGATCGAACATGCTGAACGCTTCGGCCTGGCGCAACTGCATCAATTGCGCGGCCGTGTCGGGCGCGGCAGCGCCAAATCCTCCTGCCTGCTGCTTTACAAGACGCCGCTCGGCGAAACCGCCAAGGCGCGCATCGAGATCATGCGCCAGACCGAGGACGGTTTCCTGATCGCCGAAGAAGATTTGCGGTTGCGTGGCGAAGGCGAGGTGCTTGGCACACGCCAATCGGGCATGCCAGGGTTTCGCCTGGCGCAACCGGAGGTTCACGGCGAGTTGCTGCAGGCCGCGCGCGACGATGCACGGCTGATCATTTCACGCGATCCAGAACTGAGCTCACCGCGCGGTGAGGCCTTGCGTGTCTTGCTTTATCTGTTTGGTCGTGACGAGGCCATTGGCCTGATGAAGGCAGGTTGACGCATTGCTGCGCTGGCATGGCGAATGCTAGAGATTGGGTCAAGCCATAGCGCCGTAAAAAGGTTGAAGCCCATGCATCAGGTGTCCATCCGTCAGGAAATCGTCGACCGGGTTGTCGCACGGCGCGGCCGGCTGCGCTGGTTCGACACGCTCGATGCGAAGCGCACCGCGCTCATCGTCATCGATATGCAGGACACGTTTTGCGCCCCGGGCAGCCCGGCGGAAGTCGCCGCCTCGCGTGATATCGTGGCGCCGATCAACGTCGTGGCGAAAGGCCTGCGTGACCGGGGCGGCAAGGTGGTCTTCGTCCTCCATGCCAATTCGCAATTCGGCGAACGCAGCGATTGGGAGCTGTTCTTCAATCACGTGGTTGACGGCTCTGTGCGCCAGAAAACAATTGAGAGCCTGTCGCCCGGCCATCAGCAGGTGTGGCGCGGTCTCGACCGCTCCAACGACGATGTCACCGTGTTCAAGAACCGCTATAGCGCGCTGATCTCCAACGCCTCCAACCTGGAGCGGATCTTGCGCAATCTCGACATCGACACGGTGCTGATCGCCGGCACAAAGACAAATGTCTGCTGCGAGTCGACGGCGCGCGATGCGATGATGCTCGATTTCAAGGTGGTCATGCTGTCGGACTGCTGCGCCGCCCTCTCAGACGACGAGCATCGCGCCACGCTGGAGACGATCATCCAGCAGTTCGGCGACGTGATGACCGGCCCGGAATCGCTGGAGGCGATGGACAGAGGAAGCGCCGCTTAGCCCGGCAGCGATTCCAGCGTCTTTCCCTCGACAGCCAGCGCCGCCAGTTTGGCCTGGCCTTCGGGCTGAATGAGACCTGCGGACATGATCAGCTTCGCCGCCTCATCGGGCGTCATCGGCACTTCGATCACTTCGCTCACCGGCAGATAGAAGTAGAAGCCGGTGGTCGGGTTGGGCGTACACGGCAGAAACACCGAAATATATTCCGTCTCCGGCGTCAGCTTATCGGCGACCGAATGCGACGGCGGCGTGGAGATGAACACCACCGACCACATGCCCTTGGCCGGGAACTGCACCAGGCCCACTTTGCGGAACCCGGTTCCCGATTGCGAGAACACGGTTTCGAAAATCTGCTTCACGCTTTTATAGATGCTACGCACGACCGGCATGCGGTCGAGAATGTGTTCGCCCATGCGCAGCAAGGTGCGGCCGGCGAGGTTGGCGGTGAGAAAACCGAGCAGCGTCAGGCCGACGAAAGCCATGATAACGCCAACGCCGGGAACTTCGACCGGCATATAGGTGTCGGGCCAGAAGGCCTGGGGAACCAGGGGCTTCACCCAGCCATCGATGGTGCGGACGAACCACCAGACGATCCATGCGGTGACGGCAAGGGGGCCGGCGATAATAAGGCCGGTGAGGAACCAGTTGCGAACCCGGGCGCCGAAGCCGGTGCGCACGATCGGTTGCGGCAAAGGCGGCGGAAAAACGCTGGAATCAGGCGAAATAGGCGTCGGCGAGGCTTCTTCGGTCATCCGCATCACAATTTGGTTCCGGACCATCGGGTCTACGCGCCGGACCGCGGCGCGACCATGCCCCGGCGCCGATCAACGTTCAAGCTGCAAACATGGGCAAGATGTCGTGATCGGTCCGGGGTTTGCCGAACCCGCCGCTGACAGTGTATGGATCACTGTCATAGGGGGGCCCGGAACGGGACGGCGCATGCAACGGATTTTACAACAGGTTTGATGGATGTCCGATCCCGCCCAAGCAGGACAGTCCAACCCCAATCCCGGATTTGACCGGGCCACTGCTCTCCGCTTCACCCGTTTCTCCGGCGGCTTCTGGCGTGGCGCCACGGCCCGCACCGCCTGGACCTGGACGATCGCGCTAGGGCTTTGCCTCGTGCTCAAGCTTGGCGTGGACATCACCACCAATCGCTGGCACCGCTGGTTCTTCGATGCGCTGGAACGTCGCGACGGCACCTCGGCCCTGCTGGCCGTGATGGCCTTTGTCGGTCTGATCGCCTGCGTTGCCGCTGTCGGTGTTGGCATCGTCATTACCCGCGAGACCTTGCAGGTGCGCTGGCGCGAATGGTGCACCAAGCGCCTGCTCGATCGCTGGATGCGCCGGCAGCGCTTCTATCGACTGGCGACGGGCACGCGCATGCCCAATCCGGAATACCGCATTTCCGACGACGTGCGCATGGCGACCGAGCCGTTGACCGATTTCGCCATCGGCCTGTTCACGGCCGTTCTCGCCGCCGCCGCCTTCTTCAGCATTCTTTGGTCGGTCGGCGGCTCGCTCGACGTGACTGTCGCCGGCGAAAGCTATCGCATCCCCGCCTTCATGGTGCTCGGCGCCCTGCTCTATGGCATCACCGTTTCGACCCTTATTCCGATCGTCGGGCGCAAGCTCGCCGGCGTCGCCGCGGCTAAGAACGAGGCGGAAGCGCGTTTTCGCTTCGAAATGATCCGGCTGCGTGAAAATGCCGAAGGCGTGATCATGGCCGGTGGCGAGAAGGCCGCACGGGCTCGGCTCGACACCACTTATGGCGGGCTGGTGCGGCAGTGGCTGCAGCTCGTGCGCCAGCACGGCAATGTCACCTGGGTGATGAACGCCAATAGCGCCCTCATTCCCGTGGTGCCACTGCTGCTGGCCGCGCCGAAATATCTGGCGGGCCAACTGAGCCTTGGCGAGGTAATGCAGCTTGCCTCGGCGTTCGCGCAGGTGCAGATCGCCATCGCCTGGCTGGTCGACAATTACCGCGCTATCGCCGAGTGGTTTGCCTCCGCCCGGCGCGTGATGGAGCTGGGCGATGCCTTCGACGATCAGGATCTAGTTACCGCTAACGGTATGCCGCTGGTCTCGCGCGGCGTCGGCGCCGACGGCGCTTTGCATCTCGCCGGCGTGCGGCTGACCGATCGCAACGGCCGCGTCGTCATCGAACAAGCGGAAACGGTCCTTCCGGCCGGCTCCAGAATCCTGCTGTCTGGCGAAGCGGGATCAGGAAAGAGCGTTCTGCTGCGCGCCATCGCCGGCCTTTGGCCCTGGGGTGCCGGCGCCATTCTCCTGCCGGAAAACGCCCGCGTGCAATTCCTGCCGGCCACACCATTTCTGCCTACCGGTCCGCTCCGCGAGGCCATCGCTTTTCCAGCAACGGCCAGCGACATCAGCGCCGAAGCACTCGATGCGGCGCTGGCGAGCTGCGGCATCGAATATCTGCGTCTGCGGCTTGACGAGAGCGCGCGCTGGGATCAGGCGCTTTCGGCCAGCGAACGCCAACGCATCGCCTTCACCCGCATCATTCTGCAGCAGCCCGACATCATCATTCTGGACGATACATTGTCGGTGTTCGATGAGGCCGGCCAGGTCGAAATCATCGATACTTTGATCGCATGCTGCCCTCGTACGACCATCATCAACACCGGCGGCCATGGCGGCGTCGCCCGCCGTTTCGAGCGGCATTTGTTCATCGGCAATTCAGGCGCCGGCATGATGCTACGCGAGACGACAGCCGAAACGGCCGTGCTATCCGTGGTCAGCAGCGGTGCGAGACAAATCTAAACCCGAAAAGCCAAAGGGAGTTTTGAATGGCGGGTGAAGCGAAACTGCATATATGGGACGCCTATTGGGATCTGCGCGTGGACGAATGCCCGTGCGACGTCCAATTCTGCGATTGGCTGGAGAAGGAAAAGATCACCAATGCGGCGATCTTCCATTTCGGCACCGGCGGCCACCATATCGTCGGCATCCGTACGGCCGAGAACGGCAGCAACAATGCCGTGATGGGCATCACCGCCTCGCCGCAGGAATATGAGACCTTCGTGCAGCTTGCCATCGAGCGCCCGGATGTCGAAAAGACCTATAAGACTTTCTTCGGCGATATCTACCAGCTCGATGCGCGGCTGCTGCCCCAGTTCGAGGTCGTGACTCTGTTCCACCTCTGCGAGTTCCGCACCGAAAAGAACGACGCCTATGGCGCGCTGACAGATCGTCAGGTCCTCGACATGTTCACGCAGAAGACAAAGTCCGGCGGCTATCTCCTGTTCTACAGCGGCTCTTTCGCCTACGACGCGGCGCTGCGCATCGTTGCCGACTGGGAAAAGGAAAGCCCGGTCGAAAAGGTCGGCATGTATGAGACCCTGCTCGTCTACCGCAAGAAATAACGGCAGAAGCACCAACGACGTTCGCGTCGTTGGTGCAAACAGCTATTCGACGGTGACGCTCTTGGCCAAATTGCGGGGCTGGTCGACGTCTTTGCCCATGAAGACTGCCGTGTGATAGGCGAGCATCTGCACGGGCACCGCATAGACGATGGGTGCGAATTCACTCGGCATGGCCTGCATCGGCACCACCGCCTCAAAGGCGATGGCTGCCTCTTCGGCGGCGCGCTGATCAGCGATGAGCACGATACGGCCGCCGCGCGCGGCGACCTCCTGCATGTTGGAAACGGTCTTCTCATAGACCGTGTCGTGCGGCGCAATGACGATGACCGGCATGTCCTCGTCGATCAAAGCGATCGGGCCGTGCTTCAACTCGCCGGCCGCATAGCCCTCCGCATGAATATAGGAAATTTCCTTGAGTTTGAGCGCGCCTTCGAGCGCCAGCGGGAAGCTGGTGCCGCGGCCGAGGTAGAGAACGTCCTTGGCCTTCGACAACGAACCGGCGAGCTGTTCCAGCTTGACCTCGCGCTTGATTGCTTCCGCCATCAAGCCCGGCACGTTGATGAGATCGGCGACCAGCCGTTGCTCAAGCCCTTCGGGCAGAGTGCCGCGCGCCCGGCCGAAGGCCAGCGCCAGACAGGCGAGTACGGACAGTTGGCAGGTGAACGCCTTGGTGGAGGCGACGCCAATTTCCGGACCGGCCAGAGTCAGCGCCGCGACATCGCTCTCGCGCGCGATGGTCGACGTCGGGACATTGACCACCGAGAGAACATGCTGTCCGTTGGCGCGGGCATAGCGCAGTGACGCCAGCGTATCCGCTGTCTCTCCCGACTGCGAGACGACGATCATCAGACCGCCTTCCTGCATCGGCGCATCGCGATAGCGGAATTCCGACGCGACATCGATCTCGACGGGAATACGGGCGAATTTCTCGAACCAGTATTTCGCGGTAAGCCCGGCATAATAGGCCGTGCCGCAAGCGGTGATGGTGATGCGCGACAGGTTCGCCGGATCGAACGGCAGATCGAACGGCAGGCGCACGCGGCCAGCCGACATGTCGAGATAATGGGCGAGCGTCCGGCCGACCACTTCCGGCTGTTCGTGAATTTCCTTCGCCATGAAGTGGCGGTGATTGCCCTTGTCGATCAGAAAGGCCGAAGCTTGGCTCTTCTGTCGGGCCCGTTGCACCGGATGATTGTCGGCATCGAAGAATTCCGCACCCGAGCGGGTCAGCACCGCCCAGTCGCCGTCTTCCAAATAAGTGATCGTGTCGGTGAATGGCGCCAGCGCCAGCGCGTCGGAGCCCAGGAAAGTCTCGCCGTCGCCGAAGCCGACGGCCAGTGGCGCGCCTTGGCGGGCGCCAATGAGAATGTCGTTTTCGCCATTGAAGAGAAAGGCCAGGGCGAAGGCGCCGCGCAGGCGCGGCAAAGCGGCCGCCACCGCCTCGCGCGGCGACTTGCCCTTGTTCATTTCGTCGGTGACGAGATGGGCCACCACTTCGGTGTCGGTCTCGGTGGCGAAGACGTGGCCGCGGGCCACCAACTCGTCGCGCAGTTCGCGGAAGTTTTCGATGATGCCGTTGTGCACCACCGCCACCTTGGCTGTCGCATGGGGATGGGCGTTGTTTTCGGTGGGGCGGCCATGGGTGGCCCAACGGGTGTGACCGATACCGATCACGCCCTTGAGCGGCTGCTCGCCCAGGCGCGTTTCCAGATTGCGCAATTTACCTTCGGCACGCCGGCGCTCGAGCTGGCCGCCTTCCAGGGTGGCGATACCAGCGGAATCGTAGCCGCGATATTCGAGACGCTTCAGCGCCTCGACAATCTGCCCAGCGACGGGAGTTGTGCCAATAATACCCACAATGCCGCACATCGAGACTGATCCTCTCAAGCTCGCGCCTGAATAAGCAGGGAACGGGCCGCGCCGAAGTCACATTACGTGACCATTTATTGCCTGTGCCGAAGGAATGCCGTTGGCATTAACGCTTTTTCGGCCGCCCGGCCCGTGCCGCCCGGAACTTCGCAGCCCAGCCCGGCTTCACCGCCTGCCGGCCACGGGCCACGGCCAAGGCGTTGGGCTCGACCTCGTCGGTGATTACGGAACCTGACCCGACATAGGCGCCGTCGCCAATCTTAACGGGCGCGACTAGGGCCGAATTCGAGCCGATGAAGGCGCCGGCGCCGATCTCCGTGATCGCCTTGTCGAAGCCATCGTAATTGCAGGTGATGGTGCCCGCGCCGATGTTGGCTTCCGCGCCGATCTTGGCATCGCCGATATAGCTGAGGTGACTGATCTTGGCGCCCGGGCCGACATCGGCCGCCTTTACCTCGACGAAATTGCCGACCTTGGCATCGGCCCCCAATTTCGTGCCCGGCCGTAGGCGCGCGAACGGACCGACGTGAACACCGCTTGCGACCTGCGCGCCCTCCAGATGGGAGAAGGCACGAATGACCACGCCATCGGCGACGGAAACGCCGGGGCCAAACCAGACATTCGGTTCGACCAACACATCCTTGCCCAGGCGCGTATCGCTGGAAAAGAAAACAGTCTGCGGCGCGATCAAAGTGGCGCCGGCGCGCATGGCCGCTTCACGCAGCCGATCCTGCATCACGGCTTCGGCGGCCGCGAGTTGAACGCGATCGTTGACGCCCATCACTTCATCGGCCGTCGCCATCACCACGGCGCAGCGCAGGCCTTGCGCGCGCGCCACGGCCACGGCATCGGTCAGGTAATATTCGTTCTGCGCGTTGTTGCAGCCGATGGCGTCGAGAAGCCCCAGAGCCTTGCGGCCATCCAGCGCCATGATGCCGCCATTGGCCAGGCGGACCGCGCGCTCCGCTTCGCTTGCGTCCTTCTGTTCGCGAATGGCGACCAGTTCGCCCTTGTCGACGATCAGCCGGCCATAGCCGGTCGGATCCTGCGCTTCGAAGCCCATGACGGCGACGGCCGCGCCCTCGGCAAGCGCCTTCCGCATCCGGTCTATGGTCTCGGCTCGCACCAACGGCGTGTCGGCGAACATGACAATCAGATCGTCGAAGCCACGTTCCAGGGCCGGGCGCGCGGCCAAAACCGCATGGGCGGTGCCGCGCCGCTCGCTCTGGGTGAAGCTCTCCGCGCCCTCGCCGAAGCGGCGCACTTCGGCGGCGACGTCGTCACGGCCGGGCCCGATCACCACCGCCAGGGCATTGCCTGGCTCGACGCGATGAACGGCTGAGATCGCGTGTCCCAGCATGGACCGCCCGGCAAGCCGATGTAGGACCTTCGGCAGGTCCGACTTCATCCGGGTTCCCTCACCCGCCGCCAGAACGACGGACAGGCAGGTTCGTTGGGCGCTGGCGGTTGCCATCGGCGGCACGTCTCCACACATTCTCGACAGATTCTGGGCAGATTTACCGCGGGAACCGCGTCCAGCCCAGCGGGAACCCTAATTCGGGGGCTCGCCGGTCAAAAGTCGTCGCATTGACGTAGCGATTTGATATATGGAGATCAAGGCGTGCAGGATCGCCGGACGACTAGGATAGAAGTGCATTCATGTATCGGCGTAGGGATTTTCTGAAACTGGCCGCCGGGGCCGCCCTCCCCGCCCCTGCGCTTCTCTCCACTTCCGCCACCGCCCAGACCCAGAACGGGGTTGAAGCCGCCGCCGCACTGCTTGCCACCGGCCCTTTCGATCCCTCCAAGGTGATCGACCTGGCGCGGGCGATGTCGAAACAGCCGATGCGGCGCACGCCGATCGAACTGCCGGAAAACCTGCAGAACCTCACCTACGAACAATATGCCCAGATCCGGCGGCTGCCCGATTCCAACATCTGGGCCAATGCGCAGACTGGCTATGCCATCGAGCCACTGCACCGCGGCTTCATTTTCACCGCGCCGATGCAGATCTTCGTCGTCGAAAACGGCAATTCGGTCCGCGTCAATTACGATCCGTCGGACTTCACCTTCGGCAAGAATACGGCACCGACGGAGAAGCGCGATCTCGGCTTCGCCGGTTTCCGCATTCTCCAGACCGGTAGCGACGGCACGCGTGAAGCCGCCATTTTCTACAGCGCCGGCTTCTACCAGACGATCGCCCGTGGCCAGATTCCCGGCGTCGCGGCGCGCGGCCTGTCGATCCGCACCTCCGAAACCAAGGCCGAGGAGTTTCCGAATTTCGTCGCGACCTGGATCGAGCGGCCGGTGCTGGCCGCCAATCTGATCACCGTTCACGCCATTCTCGATTCCGAAAGCATCGTCGGCGCCTACCGCTTCACGATCCGGCCGGGCGAGATGACCATCATCGATACGGAATGCACGATCTTTCCTCGCGTCGCGGTCGATCATTACGGCTTGGCGACGATGCAGGGAACCTATCTTTACGGGCCGATCGACCGGCGGCGTGGCGACGACGTGCGTCCGGGCGTCTACGATATTTCCGGCCTGTCGATGCTCTCAGGCAAAGGCGAATGGATCTGGCGGCCGGCCTCCAACCGGCAGACCTTGCAGGTCTCGGCCTTCGTCGACGAGAATCCACGCGGGTTTGGCCTGTTGCAGCGCGACCGCGATTTCGACGCCTTCATGGATGACGACCAGCATTGGGAGCGGCGCCCCTCGCTTTGGATCGAACCGATCGGCGACTGGGGGCCGGGGTTCGTCACCCTGCTGGAAATTCCGGCGGAAGCGCAGACCAATCAGAACATTGTCGCCTATTGGCGCTCCCGCAACAGCCTGGCGCCCGGTGCCGAACCCTCGTTCGCCTACCGCCAATATTGGTGCTGGACACCGCCCGAACGGCCCCCCTTCGCCATTGCGGTGCGTTCCCGTTCCGGCCGCTCGCCGGGAACTCCGGCCAATGCGCGCCGGCGGCGGTTCCAAATCGAATTCACTGGCGATATTCTTGGTGATGAGAAAGCCTCGCCGAACGTGACACCGCAGGCCACCGCCGCCACCGGCTCCATCGTCGCCGTTCGCCAAGTTCTTGCCCGCGACGAAAAAGCGTCGCGTGTCACCCTCGACGTGGACGCCGGCAACGAACAGGCGTGCGAACTGCGGCTGCTGCTTGAGTCGAACGGCAAGCCTGTCAGCGAAACCTGGTTATTCAGATGGACGCCGTGACCGATTCTCTTTCCACGACCACGGATCAAGTCAGCAGCGTGCAAGATCCCCGTTTGCAACCGGCCATGCCGGCCGAAGCTCCTCTCGCCATGCCGCAACAATCACTGGCGACCTTCGACCAGACCACGGCGCACAAGCCGGCTCGACAAGGCGAGGACTGGAGCACGTGGGCGGCGCGTTTGTTGGTGTTCGGCGGCGGCCTGGCGCTCACCGCCTATGGCGCCAACGAAATGTACGGCGTCGTCAACGTCGGTTCGATCACTGCGCTGAAATGGGCGTTGCTGGTGTTGTTCACCATCAACTTCTCCTGGATCTCACTCTCGTTCATGAGCGCGGTGGGCGGTTTCATCTGGCTGTTCCTGCATAGCCGCAACAAGCCGGGCGTCGCGCCCACGCTGTCGACCCGCACCGCCGTGGTCATGCCGATCTACAACGAAGCGCCGGAGCGTGTTTTCGGTGCCTTGCAGGCCATGATCGAGGACGTGCTGCGCACCGGCCGCGGCGATCATTTCGACTGGTTCTTCCTGTCCGATACGACCCACCCCGACGTGTGGATCGCCGAGGAGCGGGCCTTCGAGGCGCTGCGCGCGCGCATCGGCACGACCGCCAACGTTTATTACCGGCACCGCCAGAACAATACGGCGCGCAAGGCCGGCAATATCGCCGACTTCGTGACCCGCTGGGGCGGCCATTACGAACACATGGTCGTGCTCGATGCCGACAGCCTGATGTCCGGTTCGACGATCGTCGCTCTGGCGGCAGCCATGGAAGCCGATCCCGATGCCGGTATCATCCAGACGCTGCCGTTGATCATGAACCGCAACACGTTCCTGGCGCGGTTGCAGCAGTTCGCCGCCCGCATCTATGGACCGATCATCGCCGCGGGTCTCGCGCTATGGTCCGGCCGCAAGGGCAATTATTGGGGCCACAACGCCATCATCCGCACCAAGGCCTTCGCCGCCAGTTGCGGCCTGCCTAATCTGCGTGGCAAACCGCCGTTCGGCGGCCATATCCTGAGCCATGATTTCGTCGAGGCGGCTCTGCTAGTGCGCGCCGGTTATGCCGTCTACATGTTGCCGGCGCTCGGCGGCAGCTATGAAGAAAGCCCGCCGTCGCTCATCGATATCGCCGCGCGTGACCGGCGCTGGGCGCAGGGCAACCTGCAGCACAGCCGCCTGTTGTTGACCAAGAAGCTGAAGCTCTCCAGCCGGCAGCACTTCGCCACCGGCATCATGGGCTATCTGTCCTCGCCGGTCTGGATGGCGCAACTGCTCGTCGGTATCGCGCTCGTTCTGCAAGCGAGCTTCATCCGCCCCGAATATTTCACCCATGAATTCGCCATGTTCCCGGATTGGCCGGTGTTCGACTACGAACGCGCCTTGAAGCTGTTCGGCGTGACCATGGCGGTGCTGTTGGCGCCGAAGTTCATGGGCCTGCTCTACGCGCTCTTCCGTGCGCCAACGCGACGCGTGACGGGTGGCGTGATCGGCCTCACCGCCTCTTTCTTCATCGAGCTGATTTTCTCGGCGCTGATCGCGCCGATCATGATGGTCATCCAGACCGGCGCGGTCCTGCAGATCGTGTCAGGCCGCGACACCGGCTGGCAGCCGCAGCGTCGTGACGATGGCTCGATCCCGTTTCTGCATATCGTGCGGCGGCACCGCTCCCATGTGGCGCTCGGTTTTCTGACCTTGATCGCCGGCTATCTGATTTCGCCCTCGCTCGTCGCCTGGATGTCGCCGACGATCGCCGGCTTGATCCTGGCGATCTTCATCTCCTGGGCCAGCGGCCAGCTCTGGATCGGCCTGGCCTTGCGCCGCCTCGGCATTCTGGTGACGCCGGAGGAAACGACGCCACCCCGGGTCGCCACGCGCGCCGGCGAACTGGCGGCGGAACTGACGCCCGATGAAACCGTCGAAGTCGATTCCATCAAAGCCGTGCATGGCGACAGCAAGTTCCGCGCTTTGCATGAATCGATGCTTCCGAGCCTGGACCGCCATAAACGCGGCGTGATCGATCCACATCGCGCTGTCGCCGAAGCCAAGCTCAACGATGCGGAGACGATCACGGAAGCGGCGGATTGGCTGAAGCCGCGCGAGCGCATGATCGTGCTGCACGATCGCTCGCTGTTGAACCTGCTGAGCCGGCTACGGCCTGATGAAACCGCTCCGGCGCAAACTGGCAGCTAGACTTCAATAGCCTTCGGCGTCGATCTCGCCATTGGTGGTGGTGACCACCCACTGGCCGTTACGCCGCAGGATCGCCTGTACGCGTCCTGCTCCGGGCAAAAACGTGCCTGGCGCAACATCGACAGGACCACGATGGCCGTGAACCACCGCCCCACCCTCGCGGACTTCTCCCAGCACATAGCCGCCCGGCGGTGGGCCTGGCCGTGAGCGGGGCGCCGGAGCCGGCGGGCTGGCCTTGGCGGTCACCGATCGCTGCGGCGCGCCCGGTGCCTGAGCCTGGGGCGTCGCATGCGGGATGGAGCCGGTCGTGATCTGGGCGGCCTCGAGCTTGTCGAGCCGCTCGGTGAGCTGGGTCAGCTTCAGACTGGTTTCATCGCGCTGGGCCTGGACGAGGCGCTGGCCGTTCCGCAAGGCCTCCATGTCCTTGCCGACACCCTCGATCAGTTTGCGCACCGCTGCTAGGTCCGCCGCGTGCTGCTGGCGCAGGGTCGCCTCGCGCTCGCGCGCCTCGCGTTCGACCGCGGCCAGACGGGAACCCAATTGGGACATATCGGCCTCGGTGGCAACATGGGCGGGAACCTGGACGCGGCCGCCGGCGGAATACCAGCCAGCGGCAGCCGCCACCGCGATCGTCGCGACTTGCAAGGACAACCACAACCACGGCCGTGACACGGCCGGCTGAGCGAAGGAATAAGGTGGGGCTTCTGTGCCTGGCGCGCCGTCCATCCGCAGAAGCTTAGCCTTAAATGGACCTTTTTGGCCCCGTGCGGCGCCCTCCGAGGCGAAAATCCGCATCAAATCGTCGTCCAATACACCGCTCATGAAAGCCTACTCGTGATCACCGTTCACAGGCGATCATCATTCGTTAGGCTTAATGAAGGCTAAACCGCCATTTTTCCCTGTAGATTCAGGGCAAATCATGCCAATTTAACAGGCAGCGGCAAAGTGTCGGTTTGCGTTTCCCATAGCGAGGGAAAGCATTTAGAAAGCCGCGTAACCCAGGGTGCGATAGGCGACCGGGACAAGGCTCGATTCTTTATGACTGACAAAACCGGCCCCGCCTCACGGAGCTATAATCGAATTCACGATAGCGCCGTGGGTCGCTGGGAAAAGCCTCTGCTGCAGGCGATGGCCGCGCGAACGCCCGCCTGGATCATGCCCGATCACCTGACGGCGCTCGGTGTCGCTGGCGCGGCCTTTACCGGTGCTTGTTACGCCGCCACTGTCTTTTCGCCGCTGTTTCTGATCGGTGCCAGCCTCGGCCTGTTCATCAACTGGGTTGGTGACTCTCTCGACGGCAATCTGGCGCGCTACCGCGGAATCGAACGGCCGCGCTACGGTTTCTTCGTCGACCATACGTCAGATATCTTCTCGCAGATGGTCGTTTCTTTCGGCCTGGGCCTGTCGATCTATATGCGCTTCGACGTCGCCTGCCTGGTGCTGATCGCCTATCTGATGGTTTCGGTCTACACCTACATCCGCATGCAGGCGACGCGGGTGATGCAGATTTCCTATGCCGGCTTTGGCCCAACGGAACTGCGCATCCTGATGCTCGGCATGCACGTGGTGGCCTATACGGTCGGCCCGAAACAATATCAGGTGCCGGTGATCGGCCCCCTGTCGATTTTCGACATGGGAGCTTTACTTCTTTTTGTTATTGGCGTGGTGTCGGTCTTCGTGGGCGCCATCAGCACGGCCAAGCAGATCGCCAACGAGGACCAACCACCGGTGCCTGCACCGGGAGAGTAGCGTTCACCCCACAACACTGGCCTGAGCGGCCATTGTCCAAGGTTGCACCATGAAGGCTGTTTCGCCCGTCGCCAAACCGCAGGCGCCTGTTTCCTGGAGTGACGATCTCTCCCAATTGCGTCGCGAGGCCACTGTCTCGCATGCCAATGGCAAATGGGCTGCGGCCAAGAAATCGTTCGAACAGCTCGTCCAGAAGGACGGCGACAACTTCAAAAACTGGCTCGGCCTCGGCGAATGCTGGCTCAATCTGGACGAGCCCGTGCGCGCGCAGGAGATGCTGCGCAAGGCCGTGGCCTTGCGTCCCAGCGATGCCCGCGCCCGCCTGCAGTTGGGACGCGCGCTCGATCGCGATGGACGCCGACTCGGTGCGCTCTATCAATGGCGTACGGCCCGGACGCTGAAACCGCGGATCGAACTCAGTACGGACGAACGCCTCCGCGTTGCCCACAGTATCGACAGCCTGCGCGCAGCGCTGAGCGACAATGGCGACCACACGATCTTCCTCGACATCTCCGATGTGCTGCGGTTCTTGCGTCGCAATCTCAACCTGACGGGCATTCAGCGGGTTCAGGTCGGGGTTATCGTCTCGGTGTTGCAGTCGCATATGGCCGAAGGCGTCCAGATGGGCTTTTGCGGCCGCAAGATCGGCTCGGCTCATGCGGTGCCGCTCGATCTGCTTTCCGACCTCATTGATGAGATCAACCACCCGAAGATTTCCCGCAGCAAGCTCAACGAGCTTCTGCATGCGATTACTGAAAAATCGCCCGAGACCAGCCTGAAGCCCGGCGACGTTTTCTTGACCCTCGGCGTGTTCTGGATCTTCACCTCCTACGCCAAGACGATCGCCGAATTGAAGGCACAGGGCATCAAGGTCGGCGTGTTCGTTCACGACGTCATCCCCCTGACTCATCCCGACTATTTCGTCTTCGTTCACTCCATCGCCTATCGCGTGCAGTTCCATCGCGTCATGTCGATCATCGACTTCGCCTGCGCGACCTCCGGCTATGTGGCGAGCGAATTGAAAAAGGCGATGTCGAGCAAATTGAACCGCTCGGTCCCAGTCGTTCCCGTGCCTTTGGCCCAGGAACTGCCGCACGCGGTGGCTGATGCGGATGCGGAATTCATCGCCAAGCTGCCGAAGGAATATGTGCTCAGCGTCGGCACCCTGGAGATTCGCAAGAATCACATGCTGCTGCTCGATGTTTGGACGGCCCTGAACCGCAAATACAACGGCAAGGTTCCAACCCTCGTCCTCGTCGGCAAATGGGGCTGGAAGATCAAACCGTTTCGCCGGGCGCTGGAAAGTTCGGGCTTTGTCGGCGGCAAGATCGTCGTCATGGGCGGCATTTCGGAAGCCCGCCTCGCCCATCTCTATCGCAATTGCCTGTTCACCGTATTCCCGAGCTTCGTCGAAGGGTGGGGACTGCCGGTGAGCGAAAGCCTGGCCTATGGCAAGCCTTGCATCACCTCGAAACAGAGTTCGATGCCGGAAGTCGGCGGCACGCTGGCGCGCTACATCGACCCGTTCGACACCAAATCGGCCCAGACCACCATCGAGCGCGCCATCATGGATCGGGCCGACTTGGCGGAGTGGACCAAAATGGTCCGCCGCAATTTCAAGGTGCGGAGCTGGGCGATGGTCACTGACGATCTGCTGGCTGGTGTGACACGCGTGGCTGACAATCTGCGCCACAAAGGCAAGGCGCCCGGCAAACTCCCCAGCAAGACGCCAGACGTGCGTTCACGCGCCTTCAGCTAGCTGCACCAATCTATGGGCAAATAAAAACGGCCGGCTTTCGCCGGCCGTTTTTTCATTGGAACAGGCAACCGGCTGAGCCGGTCGCCATAGCGCTTATCGGCGCGTGATGTTGTAGACCGCCGCGCCACTCGAGGCGACCGAGGCGATGTTCGCCACCGGCGTCAGAGCCGCGTTGATCATATCAAGCGTCTTGCGGGTGTCGTAGTTCGGCGAGTTCGAGATGTACAACACGTCGCGGTGGAACATGCGGAAGCGCTGCGCCAGGAAGATGTTGTTGGCGTCGCTCATGTCGATTCGATAGACGATCGGCACCGCGCCCTGCCCCAGCAGCGGACTGCCAGGACGGATGAGACGGGCGATGGCATCCGGCTCGTAGCGGAAGACGAACACGCCCTTCGGATCGGCGCGGAAGTCCTGAATGCCGCCGACCTTGGCGATCGCCTGCGACAGGGTCACGCCGCCGGCTTCGAACGGAACCTGCGCATTGGCGCCAGTCGCGCCGACCGCCATGAAGTATTGCGGTTCACGCAGCACAGCCAGCACGTCGTCGGGACGCAGATAAATGTTCTCGCGCGGATCGTTCATGACGCGCGTGAACGGCACGCGGGCCGTGCGATTGCCACGGGTCAACTGCACGAAGGTCTCGTAGGACGGTCCACGGAGACCGCCAGCGGTGGCGATCACGTCGAGAATCTTGTCGCCGCGGACGCTCAGCGGCACGCGGGCGCCACCGGCGACCTCGCCAGTGATCGTCACGGAGCTGCTGACCGGCCGGGTAATGTTGACGATGACCTGCGGCTGGATCGCTTTGCCTTCAAGCGCCCGCTCGACCGTCTTCTCGACGTTGCGGGGGTATTGGCCGGCGACACGGATGCGGCCGGCATAGGGGACGGTGATCGAGCCGTCGCGGCCGACCGGCTGGTCCGGCATGGTTGCGCTCTTCGAGCCGGCATTGACCGGGCCCAGAACCGCGGGGCCGGAGAACAGGCCGCCAGGGGCCGCTTCCCATATGGTCACGGAAATATAGTCGCCGACGCCGATCGTCGGCTCGGCCGAGGGGCGGTAATCGCCAAAACTGCTGCGCAGGCTGTCGGGACCCCGGCGCGCCAGACTGGCGAGCACCGGGTCACTGACGTCGACGAGCTCATAGCGCGTCACTGGCCCAGAGACCTGCCCTTCGGCGGTCAACACGGGGGCCGTGGACTGAGCCATGACCTCCTCCGCGCTCGGGCCAGCGGTTGGATTCGAAGAAGAGCAGCCCGCCAGTGCGACGGCTACAACAAGCAGACCAAATACTCTCATGAGTCCCTTCAAACTAACCGCGCCTGCATTAACACTGACACTCGTCACGCGCCAGACGGGATTCGACAGTCCAGCGTCATTTCACTGTCGGATATTGCGGAAGAAATCTAGTTAATTTCGATACTTACCGAAATCCTAACTTGGACACACCGGATTAAAGGTAGCAAGTGTGGTTAATTTATCGCGCCACTTCCGGGTGGTTTTGTTAACCTTTGGCCGAGCCTGCGCCGGAAGGTCGCAGCTTTCCTGCGAAAGACGGCCGCCACGCCCGTCCGCGACCATTTTAACCCCCGGTTAAGATTGCCAGATCTTAACGCCTCGCCCGAGGTCGACCCAACCGTCGCTTAGGTGGCCCCGTGCCAGGATGCCTCTGTCAGCGGGAACAACCCCGTCCCCAATACCGCTGGCATAACACCGCCAAGGGGCCGCGTGGTTCACCCGCCAACCAACGAACCCGCGGCCCCGCTTTGGGACCGCCTTCCCCTCAGTTCCCGCGCCGACCGATTCGCCGCAACGGATTGCCCGCCACGATCGTGTAGGCCTCGACCTCACCACGCACCAGCGAGCCAGCGCCGATCACGGCGCCGCGCCGAATCACCGTTCCGTCGAGCAGGACGCAATTGGCGCCGATCCAGACGTCATCTTCGATGACGATGCCGCCCCGCGACGGCAGGAAGCCTTGCCGGTTAAACGGGATGTCGCGGCTGATATAGTTGTGATTGGTCGGCGCGAAGGTGCAATTGGCGGCCACCGCGCAGTCAGCACCGATGGTGATGCCGTTGCCCGTGTAGAGCACGCAGCCGGAATTGATCACCGTGCGCGGTCCGATGAGGAGATCGCCCGCCCCACCAGCAGGCTTCACCTTCACAAAAGAATCGATGATGGCATGATCGCCGACCACGATGCGCGTGCCGCGCACCGAATCCTCGATATCGGCAAGCGGCGAAACACGGGCGGTGTCGGCGATCTCAATCATGGGCCTGTCCGGCTTTACTTGCGGCGCAGAAAACCGTCCGGCGCCGAGGTGAGCAGAACCTTATCCTCGATCGACTTGTCGATCTCGAATTCCGAATGGGTTTTCAGATAGGCGTGGATCGCCGTCTTCGGATTGTCGCCCTTGCTCCACGGCCGATCGGTCCAGACGAAATCGTCGGGCATGTCCTCGATGAACGTATCGAAGACGACGCAATAGCTGCCGCTGGTGACGAGCGGCGCGTAAAGCTCCAGCTCCTTCAACACGTGATCGTGGGTGTGGTTGGAATCGAGGCAGACCAGCACGGTCTTCTTGCCGGCCACTCGCTCTTTCACCTTGGCGGCGGTCGCCGCGTCGGTGGACGAACCTTCGATCAAGGTGACGCGCTTGGCCATCGGGTGGCTTTCGATTGCCTGGCGGTTATGGGCGCGGATTTCCACGTCGACGCCAACCACCTCTCCCTTGCCGAGCATTTCCAGGAGCGAGGCATACATCAGCACGGCGCCGCCATGGGCAATGCCGCATTCAACGATGATATCGGGCTGAACCGCGAGCACGATCTCCTGCATGGCAACCATGTCGCCGGGAAGCTGGATCAACGGACGCGACCACCAGGAGAAGTTGTTCATATATTTGCGATCGAGCGCCATGGCCCGCCATTGGTTCGACAGGCGGCGGAACTCTTCGTCCTTGGCGAGAGCGCCAATGCGCTGGCGCTTTTCCTCGCGATAGTCGGCGTGGGCGCCCGGCGTGGTTTCGAAATAGGTCATTGTTGATCCTTCCGGGACTGCAACGTCCGTTTGATATGATCCGAAAAATAAGCGGTGAAGGGAGCCGGCACAAATCCGAACTCGGTGGTGATCCGCGATACGTCGATCGGCGGGAAATCAGTATGGGGCGCGCCGGCGTCGACGCTGATCGGCCAACCTGCCTGGCGGCTGATCACATCCAACACCTGACGGTGGCTCGTCTGCACACCGCTGGCGACATTATAAATGGCGTGGCGGCCGCGCTCGGAAATGGCGGCGATCAAGCCCAGCGCATCGTCGAGGGCGATATAGTCCTTGGCCGAATCCGGATGGCTGCGCAAGGCGATGGCGCCGTTCCCCTGGCCCTCGCGCAGCAGTTGATCGAGGAACGAATCCTGCTTGCCATCGCCACCGATCACATTGGACAGGCGAACGATCCGCACCGCCGGATGGCCGCTATTGAGGCAGACGCTTTCGCCAGCGATCTTACTAATATTGTAGAGGGCGCTCGGCGATGCCGGACTCACCGAGATCGCGGCGTCTTCATTGGTATGCTGATTGCCTTCGTAAACGCGTGTCGACGACAGATAGGTTAGCGATGCGAACGTGCCTTGGCGCAGGAGTTTGAGGACCTGCGCCACATGGGCTTCCATCGTGTCGAAGGGGCGCGTGCGGAAATCGGCGGTGACCCCGATGGCATAGATGACATGGCCAAGCGGCTCATCGAGCGGCAGCCCATCGCCATGGTCATGGCGTTTAACCGCCCGCACGCCATAGCCCTGCTCCTGGAGATAGCGCACCAAGGCGCCGCCGATGAAGCCTGAAGCGCCAAGAACGGTAAAACCGGCGGCGCTCATTGCGAAACCAGCCCGCCCTTTTCGGCAATCCCAAGCACGTCGCGTTTGAAGCGGCGGCGGATCACCTTGCGGAACTTGTAGACGCGCTTGCCGGTGTAGGCCCACAACATCCAGCGATAGAACAGGCCAGACACACCGCCGATTTTGCGTTGGGCCAGATCATCGCTGAGCACCGCGAGAAAGCGACGGCGCAAATCTTCCATCAAAGCCAGTTCGGCTTCGACACGTGGACGACGCTTTGCTCCACCCGGGCGCACGCGCCGCAGAACCTGATTGAAGGTCACGGTGTCGACGCCCAGCGCCGTATTGTCGAAGAGATAGGGAAACAAAGTGAGATGATCGGCCGCCCATTGATGGCGATAGCGCGTCACCACCGTGCGCATCCGTTCCACCAGAGGCTCACGACGAAACAGGCAATAGATCCAGCTTGGATGCGAATGGAACAGCAGTTTCCAGCGCGTCAGCGGCCCCGTGCCCAGTCCGACTTGCGGCACGGGAAAAGTGCGCGGATGGGCGCCATCGAGATCGCAGGAGACGACGCGCGCGCCCGCCATCAGCTTGTCGGGATTGGCTTCGAGTGCCGCATAGAGTTTGCCGACGAAATCGGGTTCCACCTGATCGTCGCAGGCGCGCCACAGGAAATAGGACGAGGTGGCGGCGTTAAGGACATCGTTGAAATTCAGCAACGCGCCGCGATTCTCGCTCTGACGGAAATAGCGGAAGCGCGAATCGCTGTTGACGAAGCGCTGGGCGATCTCCGGCGTCGCGTCGGTGGAGGCGTTGTCATAAATGAGGATTTCAACGTCAGTGAACGGCTGAGTGCGCAGCGCTTCCAGCGCCCGCTCCAGCAGAACTTCCTCATTATAAACGGGAACGCCTATGGTGATTGCAGCCATGATCCATCAATCCGGCGGCGTTGCCTGCGGCAGCGCCGGTGCGGACGGTTCCTTACTCAACCCGCCCGCCGGTGGCAAACTGGCGAGAATTGGCCTGATTTCGGCCTGAAGATGCGCCGGATCGACGGAAAAGGCCTGCCAATAGTCGCCTTTTCCGCCGAAAACGGCGGAATATTCGAGCCCTAAGCGACGTGACAACCAGAAATAAGGGCTCTTAATAAAATTCTCGGGGAAGATTTCGACCACCCGGGTGCCCGGACGGCAGAACAAGAGATTGGTGAGCGCGGCGCCGTGAACGGCGACGATGACATCGGCATCCCGAAACGCCTCGATCTGACCGCGCTGGTCGTTGGCATCAGGCGCGAAACTTTCAAACCCCTCGCCCGCCAACATGGCGGCAATCTCGTCCTCGTTGATCAACCGCCGCAGCTTGCTGCCGCGCCGCCCGACGAAAAGCCGCTTGATGGCCGGTGCGATCGCACGCACCGGATAATGCGCCAGGAGAATGTCGCGCCAGCGGTCTGCCTGCGCCCGATCGATCGGCAACCATTCATGGGTCGCGGCGATGCGGATAAGCCAAAGCACCGAACCGCCGGTGAGCTTTTCATCGCGGTCCATCTCGACAAGGCGCACATCGGGATAAGCGGTGGCCAAAGCGCGCAATCCCTCGCGCTTGAAGGACGCTTCGCCGCTGGAATGAACAACGTTGAGGGTCTCGCCCTTGGGATGCCAATGGTCGAGATAATGCAGCAGCGGCAGCACATCATTGGCGATGAAATGGAAGTAGTGGCTGCCGCTCTCGCAGACCGTGTAGAGGCCGGGCGGAACATAGCGCTCGCGCAGACGCATGGGCTTGGCCAGATTCCAATCGGGCGTGCCATCGCGAAAATGCATCAAAGCGGTATCGGATCGGCGCAGGATCGTGTTGGTGTGGCCGGCGATATCGCAGTCTTCGAGAACCGCCGCCTGCGAGAACAGGGTCGAGCGGCCTTCGGGATAGGCGGAGGTGTCGCCAAGATCGTTGGCCATGGCCGGCCGCAGGATGGCCTCGACCTCGACAGGGGTGGCCGAAAGACCGAAGGGCTCGGCGACATTCTCGATCACGCGCGCGGCATTATCCACGGCAGCACGGGAGACGAGCGGGAAGGACAGAGCCTGGCCCAAGGGCGGCACGATATGCACGAGCGCCCGTGTGCCAGCCCAGCGGAGCCAGCGCGCATTCAGGGTGCGACGTAATATCGACTTTTTTCCGGCCATGAATTCAGACAGTTAGCTTAAGCTCTCGCGGCTGGCTGACGCCCTGCCCGGTTTGTAATGGCATGGGCAAGCCGCTATAGACAAACTCGAATTTCAAATGAGTTTTCGCGCAAATGAAGGCAGTCATACTCGCAGGCGGCATGGGCACCCGGATTTCCGAGGAATCCCACCTGCGCCCCAAGCCCATGATCGAGATCGGCGGACGGCCGATCTTGTGGCACATCATGAAGATCTATTCGCACCATGGCATCAATGATTTCATCATCTGCCTTGGCTACCGCGGCTATATGATCAAGGAATATTTCGCCAATTACGTGCTGCATAATTCCGACATCACCATCGACGCCCGGGCCAATACGATCACCCATCACTCGACCACGGCCGAGCCGTGGACCGTGACCCTGGTCGATACCGGCGAGCAAACGATGACCGGCGGCCGGCTGAAACGCGTCGCGCATTTCCTCGATCCCAACGAACCGTTCTGCTTCACCTATGGTGATGGCGTCGGCAATGTCGACATCACCAAGACGGTGGCTTTCCATCGCCAACACGGCAAGCGCGCCACGCTGACCGCCGTGATACCGCCCGGTCGTTATGGCGCGCTGCGTTTCAACGGCGATCAAGTGACCGAATTCGTCGAAAAGCCGCCGGGCGACAATGCCTTCATCAATGGCGGCTTCTTCGTGCTCAATCCTGATGTCGTCGATCTCGTCACCGAGGATTCCATGGCCTGGGAAGGCAAGCCATTGGAGGCCTTGGCCGCGACCAATGAATTGATGGCCTGGCGTCATCACGGTTTCTGGCAACCGATGGATACGCTGCGCGACAAGACGCAGCTCGAAACGTTGTGGTCGAGCGGCAAGCCGCCGTGGAAAGTGTGGGCGTGATGGCGGCCGATCGATCCGTGCTGCCTGATCCTGCCTTCTGGCGCAACAAACGCGTTCTGCTGACCGGCCACACCGGCTTCAAGGGAAGCTGGGCGGCGCTGTGGCTGACGAAGCTCGGCGCCAAGGTTACCGGCTTCGCGCTGCCGCCCGACACCGATCCATCCTTGTTCGACCTCGCCAAGGTCGGCGATGAAATCACCTCGATCATTGGCGATCTGCGTGATCGTTCGATGGTGGAAAGTGTCGTCGCTCGGGCGCAGCCGCAGATCGTTTTGCATCTGGCAGCGCAGCCGATCGTCCGGCGCGCGATCGCCGAGCCCGTCGATACGATCTCCACCAACGTTCTGGGCACCGCGATGGTGCTTGACGCCCTGCGAGCGGTCGAAGGGCTTGAAGCCGTTCTCGTCGTCACCTCCGACAAGGTCTATGCCAACGACGATCAAGGCCTGGCCTTCGGCGAGCAGGACGCGCTCGGCGGCAAGGATCCTTACTCCGCCTCGAAGGCGGCGGCAGAGCTGATCACGCGGGCTTTCGCCAAAAGCTATTTCGAGAAGAATGGCGTCAAGGTTGCCACCGCACGCGGCGGCAATGTGATCGGCGGCGGCGACTATGCGATGGACCGTATCGTGCCCGATATCGTGCGCGCGGCGACGCGCGGCGAGAAACTGGTTTTGCGCATGCCGCAGGCGACGCGGCCCTGGCAACACGTGCTCGACTGCCTGTGCGGCTATTTCGTCTACGCGCAACAATTGGTCGAGGGACACGACACCCTGCCGCGCGCGCTCAACTTCGGACCGAAAGCGGCACAGCACCTCACCGTCGGCACGATTGCCGAGACGATGTTGCGTTCGCTCACCGGCGAAGCGCGCTGGGAGCATGTGCCGCTCGACGGCAATATCGAAATGACGACGCTCGCTGTCGATTCCAGCAAGGCCCGCCAGATGCTGGGCTGGTCCGACCGTCTGACCGGCGACCGGCTACTCGAATGGACGACATCCTGGTATCGCGGCATCGGCCAAGACGCCGATGCGCGCGACATCACCCTGCAACAAATCGACCGCTATACGGATCTTTGATTTCTCATGTCTGCCATTTCCTCCACCGTGCCGAACTGCCGCTTCTGCGCGACGCCCCTCACCCACACGTTCGTTGACCTGGGGCCGACGCCGCTCGCCAATTCCTATGTGACCCAGGCCGACGTCGATGCCGGCAAGGACCGCAAGTTCTCGCTGCATGCGCGCGTTTGCCCCTCCTGCTTTCTGGTGCAGGTCGATGATTCCGTGCCGCCGGACGCGATCTTCTCCGACTATGCCTATTTCTCATCCTATTCGGATTCCTGGGTCGAGCATGCCAAGCGTTATGCGCAGGCGATGACTGAGCGCTTCGGTCTCGGCAAGAATTCGCTGGTGGTCGAAGTCGCCTCCAACGACGGCTATCTGCTGAAACATTTCGTCGCCGAAGGCATTCCGGTGCTGGGTGTCGAGCCCGCCGCCAACGTCGCCAAGGCCGCGGTCGCCATCGGCGTGCCGACGGAAGTCGCCTTCTTCGGCGAAGCCTGCGCGCAGGATCTCGTGCATCGTGGCCACAGCGCCGACCTGACGGCCGCCAATAACGTGCTCGCACACGTGCCCGACATTCTCGATTTCGCCAAGGGCTTCGCGACGATCCTGAAGCCGCAGGGTGTCTCGACCTTCGAATTCCCGCACGTGCTGAACCTGATCCGCGAGATCCAGTTCGACACGATCTATCACGAACATTTCTCTTATCTCTCGCTCGTGGCGGTCGAGAAGGTCTTCGCCAAGGCGGGCCTGCGCGTCTTCGACGTGGAGAAGCTGCCGACCCATGGCGGCTCGCTACGCCTATTCGCCTGCCGCGCCGATGCGCAGCTTCGGGAAACACAGCGCCTGCGCGATCTCAGAGGCGAGGAAAAGGCAGCCCATCTCGATAGCCTCGCCGGCTATGAAGGCTTCGCGCCTAAGGTCGCCGAAGTGAAGCGCGGCTTCCTGGCTTTCCTCGCCAAGGCGAAAGCCGAAGGCAAGAAGGTCGCCGCCTATGGCGCCGCCGCCAAGGGCAATACGTTCCTCAATCATTGCGGCGTCACCAACGCCGACATCGTCTGCGTCTATGATCGCAGCCGCGAGAAGCAGAATCATCTGCTGCCGGGCAGCCATATTCCGATCCTGGCGCCCGAGCGCATCGGCGAGACGCGGCCGGATTATCTGGTGATCCTGCCGTGGAATCTGGCGACGGAAATTTCCGGGCAGATGGCGAAGATCAGGGGATGGGGCGGCCAGTTCGTCACCGCCATTCCGCAGATCAGGATTTTCTGATGCGTTTTGCCGCGACGAAAATCGCCGGGGTCACTTTGATCACGCTCGAACCGCACGAGGACGAGCGCGGCTTTTTCGCCCGCATTTATTGCCCGGAAGAATTTTCCGCCGCCGGCATCGATTTCACGTCAACGCAAATCAATCTGTCGCACAATGCCTCCCGCCACACATTGCGCGGGTTGCACTATCAAGACGCGCCCTACGCGGAAGCGAAAGTGGTGCGGCCGATGACGGGCACGATCTATGACGTGGCCGTCGATCTGCGCCGCGACAGCGCCACCTATGGTCAATGGGTGGCGGCCGAACTGTCGGCGGAACGCGGCGATGCCCTGTTCATCGACGAAGGGCTCGCGCATGGCTTCCTGACGCTGGAGCCCAGCACGAACGTTCTTTACCAGATGGGCCGTCCCTATGTGCCCGGCCAAGCGCGTGGGCTACGCTACGATGATCCCACGCTTGCCATCGACTGGCCGGCGAAGCCGGCCGTGATCGGCGCGCAAGATCTGAACTGGCCCGCGTTCGTTCGCTGATCAGGGGCCGGTTACGGCTTCCGTAATCGACGTGAGGCGCGGGAATTCGAGCAACCGCTCGGCCCAGCGCTTGGCCTGCGAAGGCTCTCCAACGCAGGTCATGAATTTCTCCAGCACTGTCTCCTGGCTCATCGGCCGGGTCGGATGACCGATAATTGCCTCGATCTCCTCGCTGAAGGTCTGCCCCGCCGCCACGACCGTGAGCCGCGAAGCCGTTTGTTTTGGCCACACCTGGCTGAAATCCGGCGACGCGCTCACCGTGACCTTCTGGGCCAGAGCCCGCACATTGGGATCATGCAGGGTTCGCTCGATGCTGCCGGGCCGATATTCGCCCGTCACGAGGACATGGGCTGTGAGGAATGGAAGGCTGTGATCGGCGGTCTCGACGTTTTGCGGCGCCCATTTGTCCGGCGCGTCGGCGGCATAGCGCAAAGCGAACTCATAGATATCGAGATGGGTGCTTTCGATTGCCGGTAACGTCCCGCCCAACGCTTCGATCATGCGCCGATGAATCTTCATCGCCGCTTCGATGGGGCCTTGGGCGTGATAGACGGCGGGATAAAGTTTGAGATGGCTATCGCCGGTCCGATCCCGCTGCGGATCAAGTTCCAGATCGAGATCGCCCGAGATGTGACGCGTGAAACCGTAAGGCCCTTCGAAAACAGGATCGGGCGCCGTCATACCGTTCTTGGCCAGCAGGCCATAGAACAGGCTGTTGCGCACGGCGGCGGCGGACGACAGGGCTTTCCAGGACGACACTTTGCCGGTGCGACCCATCAGGATGTTGCCAGAGACCACCGTCATGGAAATCGCCTGAGCGAACTGTGCTTCGCTCAGATCAAACAAGACACCGCCAGCCACCGCCGAGGCAATGCCAAGGTAGGTCGAGGGGTCCCAGCCTCGCGCCAAAAGGTCGCCTGTGTCGCACAAATCGAGCATGACATGCTGACCGATGGCCATGGCCCGCAACACTGCGGCGCCGGATTTTCCCGCATGTTCGCCGGCCGCCAGCACGCCGCCGATCAGATCGGAGGGATGACCGCCGTTGCGACCAATGTAAGTGTCGTTCCAATCCTGCTGGCGAATGAGAAAGCTGTTCAAGAATGCGGCATGTTCGAGCGAAGCCTGCCCGCCACCGATGATGTGGCACGGCTGCCCGGCATCGGAAAAAGCGGCTTTCAGGCGCATGAACTCCGCGCCGCGCGTGGCGATCGCGGCGCAGGCCACGGCATCGATGAGACGCGTAACCATGGCCTCGGTTGCCTGTTTGCTCAGCGGTCGGTGGCGGCAAGCCTCGCCGAAAGCAGCGAGACGGCGCAATAGGTTATCGGAAAGGTGAGACACCGCGCGCGCATCCATCATTGCGACTTGAAGATCGTGGCAAGGCGATCGGCGACGGGCTTCGGCGTCGCGACGAGGTCTTCGACGATCTTCTGCAGTTCTTCGCCCGACACAGGATTGATATCGAGCTTTTCGCGCGCCGCTTCCTCGTTGAAAGTCTTATCCTGCACCATCGCCGTGAAAGCTTTGCGCAACGTTGCGACGACGGGCGTCGGCACGCCAGGTGCGGTGAAGACCGGGCGCCCGATGGTCGAAGGCGCCGAGACGAGCTTGACGACGGCGCGGTCACCGTCATTGCCGGTGAGATCGGTCAGCAAGGGAACATCCGGCAAATCCGGCGCCCGGGTCAGGCCGATCTGCGCGATGACGACAATCTTGCCGTCCCGCACCCAATCGGGGCGTGTCGCTTTCCATGTTGCCCAGGGCGCGCTGGCGCGGCCGCCGACCTCGCCGTTTTCCATGGCGAGATTGATGTCATTGCCGCCGGGATAGCCGGTAACGATCTTGAATTTGGTGCCGAGCAGCGCGTTTGTGAGCTGCGCCATCTGCGAGGAGGTGTTCGGGCCCGTCGCGCCAATGACGACCTCGCGCCGACGCGCATCTTCGAAGGTCTTCACCCCCGTGCCGTGCCATACCGCGATGGTGTTGTTGTCGGCAGCCGGATTGCCGATCCAATTGAGCTTTGTCGTGTCGAAGAGAATGGTCGGATCGCCGATGGCTTGCTGTAAAACCAGCGACTGATCGGCCATGGCGAGCGCGGAGCCGTCGCGCGGCGCCGCGTTATAGATGAAGCCGGCCAGGACCCGTCCGCCGCCGCCGGGCATGTTCTTCGGAATGAGTTTCGGCTTGCCGGGCAGGAAATCACCGAGGAAGCGTGCGACCAGCCGGCCATAGGCATCGTAGCCGCCACCGGCCGCATAGCCGATGTACATGTCGAGCGGGCGCCCCGCTGGCATATCCTGCGCGGCAACCGGCGATGCCAAGAATGAAACGACGACGGTTGGCCACCAGCGAGACTTCGCCCATGCTGTCGCTGCGCCCATGCGCTTCTCTCCCGTTTATATCGTTGTTGGTGGCCTGCATGTGTCACGCGGGCCGTCACGCGCGCAAGCCCCAATCAGCCAGCCTTATTCCCTTAAGATTCAACAATGATTTCATCATTCTTGGGTGAGCGGATGATAGAGTAGCCGCCGCTTCAGCAACGGAAGTTCGGTTAAAAACAATGACAAACGGCGTGTATGGCCGCAAAAATCCATTGCTTGAGGAATAAAAACATGACTTTTCTCACCTGGATAAAATAACTTTAAGGGATAGGCGGCGGTGTTTGGTCGCCCGTCATCTCGACGTCGCGGACGCGGCGCTATTGGATTTGAGTTCGGAGGCGGTATGGCGGTGAGAAAAGAGGCTCAGGGCGAGGCGTTGAACGGCGGCGTCGCTGCACCTACTCCCACGACGATCGACCAGGTTCGTGAACTGCTGTTTGGCGAGAGCAACCGCGGCATCGACCAACGGCTCACTCAGCTCGACGGCAAGTTGGAAGCCAAAGTCGATGCGCTACACGCCGAAATTCTGGTGCGCTTGCAGCAGATCGAGACACGGCTCGACGAATTGCAACGCGACACGGAAGAGCGTCGCCTGACCACGATCGACGATATTGGCAGGGCGATCACCGACTTGGGCGCTACCGTCAGGAACCTCAGTGCCTCAAGAAAGTCCAGCTAACGCAGGCGCGGACGGACACCCCGAAACGGGTGATTTGGCACGCCTGAAAGCCTTACTGCTGGAGCCGGAGACCAACCGGCTCGACCGGCTGGAGCAAGGCTACGAGCGTATCGATCGCCGAGTTGGCTCGCCTGAGCGGCTCGAACAAGCAACAGCGGACGTGCTGGTGGAAGCGCTTCGACGCGCCGAAGTGGCGCGTCACCGCGAATTGGCGCAAGCGATCGCGCCCGTCGTCGTCGCCGCGATCCAATCGGAAATCCGCAATTCGCGCGACATGATGGTCGAGGCGCTTTATCCGATCACCGGCCGGCTGGTTTCGGCGGCGGTAGCGAACGCCTTCCGCGAACTCGTCGCTTCGATCAATCAACGCATCGACACGATGCTGTCCGCCCGCCAGTGGCGCTGGCGGCTCAAGTCCTGGACGAGCGGGCGGCCGATCAGTGAAATCGCTCTGGCTGAAACGGCGCGCCCCGTGCTGCGCCGCCTGCTGCTGCTGGAGCGCAAAAGCGGCGTCCTACTAGGAAGCTGGGCGCGCGATCCCGTCCAGATGCAGAACGCCGACCTGGTCAGCGGCCTCATCGCCGCGATTACCGAATTCGCTTCCAGCGTCTTTGAAGCCCAGCATGGCGAGCTGCGCACGCTTGATCTGGGCGTCAGCCAGATCATCATGCGGGCATCGCCGAACTTCATCATCGCCGGCGAAGTCACCGGCGTCATGAGCCCTGCCGACGAACGCGAAGCCGATGCCGCCTTCGTGCGCTACCTCAATGAGTTGCGGCTGGGCGAGCCTGCCTCGGGCCGTCAGGTCGAACAGGTTGCGTTGAGCATTCTCCGCGACGATCCATCAACACCCCGCAAAGGCGGCTTCGGCTTCTGGTTTCTGGCGGCGGCGATCGGTGCGTTGCTGCTGTTTTTTGGCGTGCGCTCGATGATGCATTGGAATATCGAACGCGGCGCGCGAACGGCTTTCGAAGACAATGTCGCCCGCACGCCGCAATTAAGTGCCTTCCCGATCGACCTCAGTTTCGATCATGCATCGGGCACCATGTCTCTGCGGGGCCTCTCCAATGATTCCCAAGCGACGAAGACACTGGCTGAAGCCGTCCAAGCCGCCGCGCCGAGTTACAAACTGACGACCAATATGCAGACCGTCACCACACTCTCGCAGTCTGAACAGCGTCAGAATACGATCGAGCAATTGCGGGCCGAAGGCGTGAAAGCGGACGAACGCATCGCCGCTTTGCAGAAGCAGTTGGCGGATGTGCAAGCGAATTTTCAGGAAGCCAACCGCAACGCCAGCCAGACCAGCCAGTCGATTTCGCAACGGTTGAGCGCCACTACGGCGGCGACCGACAAGGAACTGGCGGCAATCAAAGCGCAGCTCGATACGCCGCGCGCCAGACTGTTCGCGACCATCGCCGGCCGAGCAATTTTCTTCCGTACGGGCGAAGCCACGACGGACGATCCGAACGCCGCCAACGTCATTGCGGCGATCGCACCGATCCTGCGTGAAACGGGACTTGGCCTTCGCGTCGTCGGTTATGCCGATCAGACGGGAACGGTTGCGATCAACCGACGCATCGCGCGGGAGCGGGCCGAGTTTGTCGCGAAACTCTTCCAACAAGCGGGCATTCCCGCGCGTCAGTTGATCCTAGCGTCGCGCGCCTATAGCCCGATCGCCGCCGACAAAGCGCAGGATCAGGACCGGCGCGTTTCCTTCGAAATGCTGAACGCCAGCGACGAAGCCAGGTGAGCGCCGCGTGATTACCGCTAAAATCATGATGCTTGGAGATATCGGCGTCGGCAAATCGTCCGTGGCGCGGCGAATGGTGTTCGGTCGTTTCGAGGCCGACTACAAGACGACGATCGGCGTCGACATCATGACCTACGAATTCGCGCTTTCGCCGGAGTGCGACAATTGCCCGGTGAAATTGATCATCTGGGATACGGATGGCGAATTCGGCCAGCGCATTTTCGACACCGCCTATATCGGCGGCGCATCGGGCGCCATTGTCGTCAGCGACGCGACGCGCCCGACCACCGTCACGAAAATGAACGGCCTCGTTACGTCCTTTAGCGAACGGTTTCCGGGCCGCCCTGTCCGCGCCATCGTCAACAAGATCGATCTTGCGCCGGGGATCGACGACGCAACCGCACCGGGCTTTTCGGACGGATCGGTGCTCGCGACCAGCGCCAAGACCGGTGTCGGCGTTGCCGAACTCTTTCAAAGCCTCGGCATCGATCTATGGCGACGCGCGCAACGCTAATTGCGCACAGCGAATCCCGCTCGCGCCGCATACCCCCTGACGATGGCTTCCCTGTCCTTAAAGCTCAGGACAGTATCGATATCGCCAAAACCGCTCGGCGCGAGTTCCTCGACGACATCGATCACACCCTCAGGGCCACCACGACGGTTGGAGGCCACGATGTCAGCCGTCATGGGCACGCGCTGCGTCTCATAGGCAGCCAGCGCCTGCCGTGGATGTTCCGCCCGCACCAGAGCATCGGCCAGAGCCCGTGCATCGAGGATCGCCTGCGAAGCCCCGTTGGAACCGACCGGATACATGGGATGCGCCGCATCGCCGAGCAGCGTCACGCGGCCACTTGACCAATAAGGTAAAGGATCGCGATCGCAACAGGGATATTCCCAAAATTCTGGCGTGGCATCGATCAAGGCCGCGAAGTCCACCTGCGGGATCGCGAACCCGTCGATGAATGGCTGCAGCTCCTCGCGCAGGCCAACGCGCGACCAGTCCTCGCGGCGTGGCGGCGGTTTCGATCCATCGCCGATCCGCGCCATGATCGCCCAATTGGTGAGTTGCTGCCCGGAACTACCTTTCGCGATCGGATAAATGACGGCCTTGGCATTCAAGCCGCCGGCGATGATCATCGAGCGTCCGGTGAGAAACGCTGGCCAATCATGAGCACCACGCCAAAGCATCAAGCCGTTCCAGCACGGCGGCCCTTCCTCGGGGAACAAGGTTTGACGGACTTTCGAATGGATACCATCGGCGCCAATGAGAATATCGCCGCGCGCAGTTGCCACATGCGCACCGGAACGGTTGAAGAAATAGGCCGTCACGCCGCCTTCATCTTGATGGTAAGCCCCCAGCCGACAGCCGGTGTGGACGGCGGCAGCGCCCAATCGCTCGATCACCGCGTCATGAATGACACCTTGCAACCGACCACGATGGATTGAAAACTGCGGGACGTCATGACCCGCGCTCAAGCCCCGCTTCTCGTGCCAGACCTGCTGCCCGTGACGCGTCAGATAAAATAATTCCTCGGTGCGAATGGCGACCGCATCAAGCCGCTCCAGCAGATCAAGACCGGCGAGTTCCTTGATCGCGTGCGGCAACGTATTGATGCCGACACCAAGCTCCTGGATTTTTTCGGATTGCTCATAGATTTCGCAGGCGATTCCACGCGCATGCAGCATCAATGCGGTGGTCAGACCGCCGACCCCGCCGCCAACGATGATGGCCTTCATCGGCTCTCTCCTGGCTCGCTTTCATCGCCACCATCACCCCTGACGGCTCGGAAGGCAACCATCCTGGTCATCATGCGGTGATCCTCGGTTGACAAACTTTCGCGGCTGATGTGGCTTTGCGAGCTGAGCCGCGTTCATTTCGGTTTTCGATCCGCCGACAGGAGATCAGGCCATGACGTTTCCGCTTGAAACCGCTGACATCACCCGCGCCAACGATGGTCTGCAGGATATTCGCTGGCATATTCTCGGCCAGACCTATGTGCCGAAATCCTACACGCAGGATTCCTTCTCCTGGCATGCAACCTTTCCGGACGGCACATTCGTGCCGCCGCATGTTCACCCCGATCAAGATGAATATCTCTACATCCTGGAAGGACGGCTCGATTTCATGCTCGACGGCCGGGATGCCTTCGCGACGCCTGGCGACACGGTGCGCCTGCCCCGCGGCAAACCGCATGGCATTTTCAACAAATCGGGACAGACGGTAAAAACGTTGTTCTGGGTTGCGCCGTCACAGCGGCTTTACGATCTATTCTGGGCCATTCACAACATGAAGGAACAGAAGCCCGACGAGGTGATCGCCTTGGCGGCGCAATACAACATCCACTTCCTGCCGCCGCCGGGCTGATCGACGCTACTGACGTGTCGGCCGACGGAGCGAACGGGCAACCAGCTCCGTGCGGCTGCGCGCATCATGTTTGGAGAGAATGCGGCTGACGTAATTCTTGATTGTCCCTTCCGCCAAGGACAATTCGTCGGCGATTTCGCGATTGCTCTTGCCGGCGACGAGCAGAGCAAGAATGCCAGCCTCCCGATCGGTCAGATCGTTGCCATCGGCGACGACCGGCTCATCTGGATCGGGTGCGTTCATCGTTTTGAAGGCTGTCAGAAGTTTATGGGCAATGCGCGGCGACAGAGCCGACGCGCCCTTCGCTGCCACGCGGATCGCTTCGATGATTTCGGCTTCGCGCGAATCCTTCAAAAGATAGCCAGCGGCGCCGGCATTGATCGCGTTGAAAATCTGCTCGTCGTCCTCGAAAGTCGTCAACACGATCACATGCGTCTCGGGCAGATCGGCAATGATCCGGCGCGTCGCCGCGATGCCATCGAGACGCGGCATCTGCAGATCCATTAGGATGACATCGGGACGATGGGCGCGCGCCATGCGGATGGCTTCTTCGCCATCGGCCGCTTCCGCCGCTATTTCGATGTCCTCTTCCAGCGACAGCAGTTTCGCGAAGGCGCGCCGCAACAGCGTCTGGTCCTCGACCAACATGACGCGAATGCGCGAGGTTTGGGCATTCATCTCAGCGTTCCACCTTGCTGTCGACTGGAATGGACAGGGTCAGACGCACGCCCTGCCCCGGTTTGCTCCAGATGTCGAACTCTCCGCCGCGCAGGGCGACCTGTTCCTTCATGCCTATGATACCGAAGTGCCGTGTCGGCACCAACGCCGGATCGAAGCCGATCCCATCATCGACGATCTCGACGTGGATCCGTTCGGCTGTCTCCACCCCGCCATTCTCGCGCCGTACCGCGATCCGAAGATTTCGCGCACAGGCATGAATTTCCACGTTGCGCGCCGCTTCCTCCGCGATCCGGAAAATGGCTTCCGCGGAAGGACCCGCCAGATGCGCGCAATCCGGGTCGACCGCCAAAGCGAAGTCGAGGCCAGAGCGCCGCGCCACCCGCTCGCTCAGGCGTTGCAGGGCGCCGCCCAGACGCTCCTCGTCGACGAGTTGCAGACGGACCTGGGTGAGGGCATTGCGCGCCTCGTTCAACCCCTTTTCCACGCCAGCCTCGGCTGTGGCCAGTTCCTCCGGCAGATCGTCCGGACGGCTGGTCACGAGCCGGCGGGCGAGACGAAGCTGCGCCAGCACCGTCACCATCGATTGAACCAGCGTGTCGTGCAGATCACGGGCGATGCGCAGCCGCTCGCGAACGATCGCCACCGACCGCGCCTCCTCGTGGGCCTTTTGCACATGGGCGCGCAACTGGCGCAGCAGCGTCACGTCGCGGCCAATCGCCTGGAATTCACCAGGGGCTCCCTCCCCCGGCAGCCAGTTGACGCTCCACCAGATCCAGACGGATGCCGCTGCCGAGGAATGCGCTTCCGCTTCGAAGGACACGGCCTCGTCGCGCGGACGCTCCGCTTCCAGGAGACGCAACCAGCCCTGTTCCTGTGCCCCGCCGAGCAGATGATCGATGGACTGGCCCAGCAAAGCGCCCTCATCGCGTCCGAGGAATTCGCGCAAACGCTGATTGGCGAAGGTAACGGCCAGGGTGTCGTCGAGGCGGACGACAAAGTCGGTGCTCGTTTCGACGATGTCGCGATAACGCGCCTCGCCGCGGCGGGCCGCCTGACGCTCGGCGGCCATCTGCTCTTCGGCGACCTGTTTGCTGCGCCGCTCTCCTTCGAGCAATTGCTCGATCTGGCCGGCGCCACGATCGGGGAAAGTCAGCACAGAGTAAGCGCTGGCGTTGGCATCCCAGAGGATCGAAATCGCGACCGGGTTTTCGGTGCTCACTTCGTCGAGATGCAATGTCGGCAGAGACAGGATCGATCCCGTGCGCTGCATGTCGAGCAATTCGTCCTTGAGACCGAAGAGCGGCATGCTTTGCAGACACGGGCCGCTTAAGGGCAGCCATGCGCTGAGACGACCGCGACGGGAGACGACATCGAGATCAGCCGAGAGTGTGGCAAGACCGATGAGATCTTCGCGCAGCAGACTATCGATGGCGAGTGCGGTGGTGGCTTCGCTCATGCCTGCATTCACCTATCAAAGATGCGGCAAAGAACAACTGCAAATCATTGCATTTGCAAATCATTGCACCTCAGATGACTTTGGTCATGCGTGTATGTGACTTTTCGCACACGACGACATCCGTTTCTCCCTGTATTTCAACCACATTTCCGAGCACCAGTTCTGTATTGGGAGCCATATTAGCGATCAATGCCCCGGCGCTCAGCCGGGGCATTTTTTATTCTCTCCACTCTTCCAAAGACTTCATCGCCGTGCGACCTTTGATACCGGGAGACTGGTATCCAGGGAGGGACATATGGTTCGCGCGCTGACGTTCAGCATCGGCATTGCAATGTGTGCATTCGCTGCAGCACCTGCTGCGGCTCAGGGAGGCGGCGCCTTCCCCAATCAACCGGTACGAATCGTCGTGCCGTTTAGCGCCGGCAGCAACACCGATCTTCTTGCACGCGCGTTCGGCGCACAGCTGGAAGGTATGTGGAAGCAAGCCGTCGTCATCGAAAACCGTCCAGGCCTGCCTGGCACCGCCAGCGTCGCCAAGGCGGCACCCGATGGCTACACGATCATGCTGACCTCGAATGGTCACTCGATCATCGGCAGTCTTAATCAATCGCTCAACTTCGATCCGATCAAGGATTTTGCCGGCATCACGCAAGTGGCTTCTCAACCGGTTGTGATGCTCGCCCCGGTGGAAGGCCCGAAGACGGTAAAAGACCTTGTCGACCTCGCCAAATCCAAACCTGGTCAACTCAACTATGCCTCGGCTGGCGTCGGCAGTGCCGGCAATATCGCCTCGGAACTGTTCAAACAGGTCGCCGGCGTCAATCTGGTGCACGTGCCCTATCGCGGCACGCCGGAAGCCAATATCAGCATCATGCGTGGCGATACGGCGATCTTTATGAGCTTCTACAATGCATCCGGCGACCTGGTGCAATCGGGTAAGATGCGCGCACTCGCTGTCACCAGCCCGAAGCGCATGCCGGTTATGCCTGACGTGCCGACGATGAAAGAAGCCGGTTATGGGGACGTCGACTTCGACGGCTGGTTCGGCGTGTTCGCACCGGTTCAGACGCCCAAGCCCCTTGTCGCCAAACTGAACAAGGATCTCGCGACTGTCATCGCCGACCCGGAGCAGAAGAAGCGCTTCACGACGCTTGGCGTTGACCTTGTCGGCAGCACGCCGGAAGCCCTTGACAAGCTGCTTGCGAGCGATGCGGCCCGCTACGGGAAGTTCTTCACGCCGGCCGCGACGGCAACGAAATAGGCCGTCGCTCACGCCACCGCGCGGGTATCGCGGGCAAGCTCTCGTAGCACGCCAGGCAGATTTTCCGCGCGGATCGGCGGACAGAAGAAATAGCCCTGCGCCTCGGCGCAGCCACCTGCCCGCACACGATCCAATTGTTCCTGGGTCTCTATCCCCTCGGCTGTCACGATCATGCCAAGGCTGGCCGCGACGCTCGTTGCGGCCCGCACGATGGCGATCGCATCTTCGTGACTGGCGACATCGCGGACGAACGACCTGTCGATCTTGATCCGATCGAAGGGGAAGCGCCGCAGATAGTTGAACGATGAATAGCCGACGCCAAAATCGTCCATCGAAATGCGTACGCCCAACGCAAGCAGCTTGCGCAAAAGAGTCAGCGTCTGATCGGTATCGGCCAGCAAAGCCGATTCGGTGATTTCGAGATCGAGCCGACTGGCGGACAAGCCGCTCATCGCCAATGCGTCGCTGACGTCGTGCAGAAAGTCGCGGCCGGCAAATTGCAGCGGCGACACGTTGACCGAAAGCTTGATGTCGCGCGGCCAATTCACGGCGGCCTGGCAGGCGCGGCGCAGAACCATGGCGCCGACTTCGCCGATCGCACCGATCTCTTCCGCCACCGGGATGAAGTCGAGCGGGGAGATCAGCCCGAGCGAGGGATGATGGATGCGCAGCAGAGCCTCACAACCGGCGACGCCGCCCTGGCGGATGTTCATATAAGGCTGATAGTAGACTTCGAATAGATCCATCGTGATCGCTTCGCGGATCGCGATTTCCATCTGCCGGCGCTTGTCGGCCGTCGTCGCCATCTGCGGCTCGAAAATCCGCAACGTGCTCCGCCCCTCATCCTTGGCGTGGCTGAGCGCTAGTTCGGCCATTTTGAAAAGGTCATCGGCCTCCACGGGGTCAGCACTAGCATGGGCGATCTTGAGATGGGCAAGGCCGCAAGACGCAGTCATGCGCAGCACCGTATCGTCCAGCTCCAGTGGCGCCGCGATGCGCTCGGTCAATGTTTTGGCGACCGTCGAGATGCCCAACGGTTGCTCCACGCCCGCTTGCAGCACGCCAAAAACGTCGGGTGCAACGCGCGCGGCCGTGCAGTTGTCGGGCAGAGCCGCCTTGATGCGCCCGGCCAACATGCACAACAACGCGTCGCCCGCCAGATGCCCTTGCACCTCGTTGATCGACTTGAAGCCATTGAGATCCATGAACAGAACGGCGATCTCCAGCGATCCCGTTACAGAACCCGACAAAGCGGTTTCGATCTTGTCGCGAAAAGCACGCCGGTTCAGCAAACCCGTCAGCATGTCGTGAGAGGCCAGGAAACCGACGCGCAGATCGGCGAAGCGGCGCTCGGTGATGTCGTGAAACGTCACGATCGCCCCGCCGCCTTCGGTCGGGCGATGGGTGATTGACAGGACACGGCCATCGTCGCGGGTCTCGTAGGCGTAATCGACATCCCCCGCCAGCATTCGCTCCCGCGTCCGGCGCAGAATGCCGAGCATGTTGAAATCGTCGGAGAGCCGCCGCTCCAACTCATGGTAGGGCACGGCCGGTTGGTGGTGGCCATGGCGAAGGTCGAAAAATTCGGCAAACTCCCGATTGGACACTGTGAGATTGCCGCCGGCATCGAACAGGCCCAGAGCTTGGGGCATATCGTTGAACGCCGCGTCCAAGGGCTGCTCCTTGGCGGCCCGGCTCATCCACCACACGGCCAACAGAAGCACGCAGCCCATCGAGATATGAGCGACGACCGGTATAGAAAGCTGCGCTTCAGTGAAAAGGAGATAGAACGCGCCAAGCACGTAAAGTCCGATGACCGGAAAGAAGATGCCCCTGGCAACTCTTGTCACGTCGCGCTCCCTGGCCGGAGACAATCACGCTGTAAACGCCACTCGTTCTTCTTGTTCCCTCCGCCGTCAGCCAACCGGTATCCCGTGCAGACGAGGCCGCTGTCGTCGAAGGAGAATGGAACGATAAAACCCGGGATTAAACGCTAGAACCGATTCACTACCGGACGGTTACCGCACGGAAATTCGCTCTTACTGGCAACGGTTTGCTTGCTATCCCCTTGAGAAGCTCAAGCCGTTCGGAGGGGCATTGATCACACTGTATGATCAGGTGCTTATTGCTCAACATACGGACGGCTCCTGTCAAGCCGTCTTAAGCGCCAGAAACAACTCTAAATACTGCGGTATCCTGTAAATAACCACGTTTGCTGGATGCACCATCGACCTGCCAAAGCTTATCGGCTGAAACAAAGGAAACCAATTGCACAAAACGATGAGAATCACGGCCGCCGAACTCGAGACCATGACCGCGGCGATCTTTGAGGCCGCCGGCCTGCCGGCGGACTGGGCGCGAATGGAAGCCGAAGTTCTGGTCTGGGCTGATCTGCGCGGCCTGGGCTCGCACGGCGTTTTGCGCGTTCCCGGCTATGTCGCCGGCATGCGCCATGGGCTGCGCCGCCCTGACGCCGACATCCGGGTTCTTTTTCAGAAAGGCGCTTTGGCTGTGGTCGAGGGAGATCGCGGACCGGGCCTCTACGCCATGCGCAAGACGATGGAAGAAGCCATCGCCCTGGCCCGCAACCATGCCATCGGCTGGGTGACATTGCGCAACGGCACCCACACCGGACCGCTCGGCTTCTATGTGCGACAAGCCACCGAGGCCGGTTTGATCGGTATCGCCTTCTCGTCGTCGCGTCCCCTGATGGCCTATCACGGCACCCGCGCGGCAACCGTCGGCACCGCGCCGTTGGCGATCGGCGTCCCCCGCCTTGGCAACAGCACCCTCGTTCTCGACAGGGCCCATGCCGCCGTCACCATCGGCAATCTGGCGCAGGCACGTCTCTCCGGAACGCCCTTGGCCGACGGCGTCGCGCTTGATGCCGTGGGCCATATCACCACCGATCCGATGCGCGCCGTCACGCCCCTGCCCGTTGGTGGCCCGAAAGGCGCTGGCATGGCACTAATGATCGAATGCCTCGCGAGCCTCATGGCCGGCGCACCACTGCTGAGCACAGCCTTCGAGGATCCGGCACTCCGGCATGAGCACGTGCAGAACGGAGTCTGTATCGCGCTTGATCCGGAACTGTTTCTGGCCCCCGGTGCTTTCGCTGGGGAAGTCGACCGGCTGGTGAACGGCGTAAAGGATCAGCCGATCGCCGCCGGGTTTGACGAGATTTTGATGCCAGGCGAGCGCGGCGATCGCGAAGCCGCGCAACGACAGCGAGACGGCATTCCGCTGGCGGCGCCGCTTTGGGACGAATTGGCAGCACTTGCCCGTCGCCTCGGCGTCGCCGTGCCCAAACCGCTCAATGACGGCTAGACTTGTTTGCGATCGGCGCCCCGGCATGCTGGCGTAAAATGTCGATGAAGCGCTGCGCCAGAGGCGTCAATGAGCGGTCGGCGGCATAGGCGAGCCCCAGTGCACGCACGGTGCCGGCTTCCTTAAGGCCATTGCGCTGGAGAGCGCCTGCTTTGATCTCCAATTGCACGAGTTGTTGCGGCATGATGGCGATGCAATCGCTGTGCATGACGATTGTCTTGATGACGACCATGGAATCCGTCAACACGGCGCGCACGGGCCAAGGCACGCCGCCCACGATGAACAAAGCTTCCAATTGATGGCGATAGGCACTCTGATCGCTCGGCAGAACCCACTGCGCGTCCGCCAATGAGCGCAGAGACTGGCTGCGCTTCTGAAAGATATCGTTGCCGGCACGAGCGATCAGACAGAACGTGTCGCTCGATAATCTCTCCTCGATCACGCCTTTCCATGACGGATAAACGCCGATCGGGCCGAGGCTGATGTCGAACGTACCCTGCAAAAGTCCTTGCATCGCATCGGCGAAGACCGTTTCGCGAATATGGATCGCGGCGTCAGGCAACTCGGCTTTCACGGCAGCAATGGCACGCGGCAAGACATGGGCGGCGGCGACAGGCGTCACGGCCAGATTAAGCGGGCCTTGCGCGTGGGCCCGGCTGTGCACGGCCTCTTCGACGGCGCGTTGCATCTGCATGTCGATGATTTCGGCATGACGCACCATCGCCGCGCCAAGGGTGGTTGTAACGGCGCCGTTGCGCCCACGTTCGAGGAGCTTGCCGCCGATCTTCGCTTCAAGCTGCGCGATGCTGGTCGACAGAGCCGGCTGTGAAATCCGCAACTCCCGCGCTGCCAGGCTGAAAGAGCCGCTGCGGACGATAGCCAGGAGATGACGTAACTGTCGGTGTTCGATTTTCATAGATTTCAATTATGGAATTGGTGATTTTTCATATTTGACTTGGATAGATGAACTTCGTCAACCTCCGCCCGTTCGATCCATGGCCGCTCAAGGGGAAAGCCGGCCTGACCGTTTGTCACTTGGGAGGGGGACAACATGCATTTTCGTTTCGCGCTGGCCTTGTTGCTCGCGCTGACAGGCACAGCCGCGGCACAGACTTGGCCTGACCGTCCGGTGAGGATCATTGTTTCGCAAAGCGCCGGTGGCACACCGGATATCGTGGCGCGGCTCGTCGCTGATCGGCTGAGCACGAATTTGAAGCAGCAATTCATTATCGAGAATCGCGCTGGAGCCGCGAACATTCTCGGCACTCAGGCAGGCGCACGCTCAGCGCCTGACGGCTACACATTCCTGTTCGCCACTGCCGCCGCGCTGGCCAGCAATCCCCACACGTTCGCCACCCTGCCTTACGATCCGGTGAAGGATTTCGCGCCCGTCGCGATGATCGCGAAAGGACCCTTCTTCCTTCTCGTCAATTCGTCGGTGCCCGCAAAGACGCTTCCGGAACTTATCGCCCTGCAAAAAGCCTCTCCAGGTACATTGTCGATTGCCACCGATGGTCCGCGCAATTTCACCGGCATTCTCATTGCTTGGCTGGACAAACTGGCCGGGGCGCAAAGCGTGCAAGTGCCTTACCAGGTGGTCACACAAGGAATTCAGGACACCATCGAAGGGCGCGTTCAGATGATCGCTCTGCCCATCACTTCGGCGGTTCCCTTTATCGAATCGAAACAGCTGCGCCCCCTGGCGGTCAGTTCGATCAAGCCAATGCCGAAGTTCGAAACCATCCCGCCGATCGCGCAAACGCTGCCCGGCGTCGACATGATCGGTTGGTTCGCCCTGGTCGCGCCCACCGGAACACCAGACACGATCATACAAAGCCTGAACAAAGAGGTAGCGCGGATCCTCGACGCCCAAGACATGAAGGATCGACTGATCGAACTCGGCTTCTTCACCGAAGGCGCGGGCACGCCTACGACGACTGGCGACTATATCGCCGCTCAACGGGAAACATGGGGGCGCGTCGTCAAAGCAATCGAACTGCCGCCCCTGGCGCAGCAATAAAGCGGAGCAAGACGATGTACATGTATAACAGCTGGTATGTGGCCGCATGGTCGCGCGATATCGCCAAATCGCTCAGCGCGCATACCCTCCTCGGACAATCCATTCTGCTTTATCGCAAATCGAATGGCGAAGTTGCCGCGCTTGAGAACCGCTGCGCCCATCGGCATGTGCCGTTGTCGGCCGGGTTCATCTCCGGCGATGACGTAGAGTGCGCCTATCACGGCCTGCGCTACAACAGCGATGGCGTCTGCACGCGCGTGCCCTCGCAGGAGCGGGTGCCTGCCAAGGCGCGCGTGCGTTCTTATCCGATCGTCGAGCGCTACGGCTGGGTTTGGATCTGGATGGGCGCAGCGGAAGAGGCCGATGCCACTAAAGTTCCGGATTTCTCTCGCCTCTCCGATAAAGGCTTCGCATCGACCGGCGGCACCAAGCTCGTGCGCGCCAATTACGAGTTGATCACCGACAATCTCATGGACCTTTCCCATGTCGGTTTCGTGCACCGTGAGACCATCGGCACGACCGAAATGGGCGAGAAAGGCGTGATCAAGGTGGATCGGTCCGAACAGGGCGTGCGCGTCACCCGATGGGTGATCGACGTGCCGGCACCGCCGACCCATGCGAAGACCGGCCTCGTGCCCACGGATAAAGGCGTCGACCGCTGGCAGATCATCGATTTCGAGCCGCCCTGCTACGTCAATATCTATGTCGGCAGCGTCGAGACGGGTACGGGCGCACCGCAGGGCAACCGGCAAGGCGGCGTGGGCCTCTGGATCATGAATGCAATGACGCCGATCGACGAAGAGACAACGCATTATTTCTGGGGCGTCGGCCGCGACTTCAACGTCAACAGCGACCAAGCGACGGCCTTCATCCATGACGAGATTTCACGCACCTTCGACGAAGATCTCGCGATTCTCGAACTGCAGCAGAAAGCCATCGTGCAGTTCAATCACCCCGCCAGCGTCGACATTCTCGCCGATGCCGGTGGCCTGCAGGCCCGGCGCCTGCTGCGCGGATTGATCGACGGCGAACATCCCGCTGAGAGCGGCAACCGCGTTCAGCAACGAGAGCTGGCAAGCTGAAGAGGTCAGGTCTTCATGGGCGGACGGGAGCGAACCGGATTCGAACCGTCCCAGCCCACGGAAGCCTGCTGCATCTGGGTGAACATACGCTCGGTGACAGAAGTCATTTCGATGACTTCCACCATGCCACCGATCAACGACACCGTGTCGAAATAGCCGACGCGGGCACCACTCGGGACCGTGGCTTCATAGGCAAGATCAAAACCCTCCGCCCGATATTTCGCCACGCCTGCCTCATAGTCCGGCGACGATATGCCGAAGTGATGAAAGCCATAGCCGCGTGCCGCGATGACCTCGGTATAAACCGATGGCGCGTCGTTCAACTGCTGCATCAGCTCGTATTGCATGGAGCCGGAATAGCCCATGGCGATGGCAAGTTCGACATCGGTCGGCTGACCGCGATAGGTCTGAACCGGAAACTTGCCGCCTTCGCGCAAAAACCAGGGACCGGCGCCCGTCAGCCGAGTGAATTCCCGCATGGCGGCGTGAATATCCTCGACGACAAAGGCCATCTGAATAATGCCGTCCACCGGCTGACCAAAATTCAACAGCATGATTTCCTCCGCTTCAGATGCTTTTTGCGGGCATCATTTGCAGCGAAGGTAGGCGAGCGCCACTGCTGTAGGCAAGCCGCTAGTCGCTTTGCGCAGCGCGCGTGCGGCCCCAGGCGCGGATCAGCGCTCGCTCCTCATCCGTCATGCCGGTGAGATTGTTGGGCGGCATGGCACGGGTCATCCCAGCGAATATCCGGATTTCCTCGCGATAGCGCTCGACGAATTCAGGATGATCGAGACGGATGCCCTTGGGCGCGATGGAAATGCCGGGCCAGACCGGCTGCTGGGCATGGCACATGGCACAGCGCGAACTGACGATATCGGCGACCTTCTCCGGCGCCTTGGGCAAGCCCGCGACCGATGTATCGGGCTTCATCTCGGAGAGGCCCAACGTCTCGCGACCGGCCGAGGTCTGCGGCATGCTGATCCAGATCGCCGTCCACATGGCGAGCGCGGCCACGAGCCAGGCCCACCAGGGATTGCCGCGGCCAGCGTGACGCTCGTTGTAGAAATGGCGCACAACAGCCCCAGCCACGAGCACGAGGCCGATCACCACATAGGCATGCGGGCTCGAGTAAGACAGCGGGTAATGTCCTGAGATCATCAGGAACAGCACCGGCAAGGTCAGATAATTGTTGTGGGTGGAGCGCTGCTTGCCCGTCTTGCCGAGAGCCGGATCGGGCTTCTCGCCTTTGATCAGCGAGTCGATCACCTTGTACTGATTGGGGATGATCACCAGAGCAACATTGCCGGTCATCATCGTCGCCATCAAAGCACCGGTGTGAATGAAGGCGCCGCGCGCCGAAAACACCTGCTGATAGAGAAAGGCCATCAGGATGATGAAGGCGAAGCCGACGGCGGCCAGCGCCAGATCGCTCTTGGCGATGCGCGAACGGCACAGCTGATCGTAGACGATCCAGCCCAGCACCAGACCGCCCATGCCGTAGGCCGCGGCGAGCCAGGGTGAGATCTGCCGCACGGCGGGATCGATCAGATAGACATCGGCCGAGACGTAATAGACCCAGACCAGCAGGAAGAAGCCGGAGACCCAGGTCGAATAGGATTCCCACTTATGCCAGATCAGCTCGTCCGGCAGTTTCTCGGGCGCCACGAGATATTTGCGCACATGATAGAAGCCGCCGCCGTGCACTTCCCAGGCCTCACCGCCCTTTTCCTTTGGGATTTCGGGCGTGGCGCGCAATGCTGCGTCGATGTGCATGAAATAGAAGGATGAGCCGATCCAGGCGATGCCGGTGATGATGTGCACCCAACGGAGCAGCATCCCGCCCCATTCCATGATGATCCCGTCCATACGCCCCAGATCTCCCCGAACAGCCAGCCTGCGCCAAATTCGGCGAGGCAAATCCGGCTTGCAAGTCTAGCAAGAAACCTGCCTTGCGATAGGATGAGAAAATTGCAATGATTTTCAAATCAGATTTGCAAGACTGACCTTTAGAGACCTCTAGTCCCTTGGCGACACTCGAAAACATCTCGGTGTTCATCCGGTCGGTGGAAGCGGGCTCGTTTTCCGCCGCCGGGCGTAGTCTCGGGCTGTCAGCGGCGGTGGTCAGCCACCGCATCAAGACCCTGGAACGCCACCTCGGCTGCCGCCTCTTCCACCGCACCACCCGGCAGATGCGGCTAACCGAACAGGGCCGCGTCTTCTACGAGCGCTGCATCGAAATCCGCGAGGCGGTGCAGCGGGCGGAGAGCAGCGTCGCCGAAATGGGCGCGGCCCCCCGCGGCTCGCTGAAAATCACCGCGCCGCTCGGGCTCGGCCGCGAGGTGATCACTCCGGCGATCGTCAATTTCCGCTCGGCCTACCCGTTGATCGACGTGCGGCTGCGCCTCTCCGACTATCTGATCGATCTGTTGATGGAATCGGTCGATATCGCCGTGCGCATGGCCGTGATGGAGGATTCCTCCCTCACCATGCGCAAGATCGCCGATGTCGATCGGGTGCTGGTCGCTTCGCCTGCCTATCTCGCCCGGCGGGGCAAGCCGCAGCAGATTGAAGATCTGTTCAACCACGAATGTCTGCTGCTGCGCTTTCCCGGCAGCCAGCAGGTGCGCTGGTCGCTGCTGGAGAACGGCACCGCGCGGCAGGTGCCGGTGTCTGGGTCGACCGATGCGGACGACGGCGATGTCCTCACCCAATGGGCGCTCGGTGGCCTGGGCATCGCCCTGAAACCGGCCTTTGAGGTGGCGGAACATCTGCGCTCAGGCGCGCTTGAGACGGTTTTGGACGAGACGCCACCGACGCCCGTGATCTTGAGTTTGCTCTATCCTTATCCGCGCGCCATGCCGAGCAAGGTGCGGGCGTTCGCCGACATGGTGATCCCGATGATCCGGGCGCATTTGGCCGAGCGGGCCCTGCCCAAGGCGGTTCGCCCGGCCCCGATCTTGCCTCGCACCGCCTGATCGCCATTGCCCACGCCGTGTGCGATCACTTTCAAATTCTTTTTTCAAATCTGACGATTTCTCTGCGCTAGCATAGAGTTGTGGAGCTGACGGATGGCCGGTCTTTCAACGCATATTCTCGACACCCATTCGGGCATCCCAGCCCAAGGGGTGAAAATCGAACTCTTCGCCATAGGGCCTGACGGCAGCGCCGTCAGCCAGGGCAGCTTCACCACCAATGCGGATGGGCGCACCGACGGGCTGCTTCTCAGCACCGAGGTGATCCGGCCTGGCACGTTCGAGCTGCGCTTCCACATGGGCGCCTATTTCCGTGGCCGCGGCATTACTCTGCCCGAGCCGTTGTTTCTCGACGTGATCCCCTTGCGCTTCGGCATCTCCGACCCGGCCAAGCACTATCACGTGCCATTGCTCGCCTCGCCCTGGTCCTATTCCACCTATCGGGGGTCGTGATGAGTGATTATCCCCGCGATATGATCGGCTACGGCCGCGCCGTGCCCAACGCGCGTTGGCCGGGCCAGGCGCGCATCGCCGTGCAATTCGTCATCAACTACGAGGAAGGCGGCGAGAACTGCATCCTGCATGGCGATGCGGCTTCGGAAGCTTTTCTCTCTGAAATCGTCGGCGCCGCGCCCTGGCCGGGCCAGCGGCACATGAACATGGAATCGATCTACGAATATGGATCGCGGTCCGGCTTCTGGCGGCTGCATCGGATGTTCACCGAGCGCAACATGCCGGTCACCGTCTTCGCCATCGCCACCGCCATGGCACGCAATCCGGAAGCCGTCGCCGGCATGAAGGACGCCGGCTGGGAAATCGCCAGCCACGGCCTGAAATGGATCGACTATCGCGATGTCGATGCCGAGATCGAGCGCCGTCATATCCGCGAGGCTGTCGAGCTTCACACGCAAGTGACCGGCACGCCGCCGCACGGCTTCTACCAGGGGCGCAGCTCGGAACAGACGATCCCGCTCGCCACGGCCGAAGGCAGCTTCCTTTATTTCGCCGATTCCTATGCCGACGAACTGCCCTATTGGATCGAAGCGCATGGCCGCCACGAACTGGTGGTGCCCTATACGCTCGATGCCAACGACATGCGTTTCGCCACGCCGCAGGGTTTCAACAGCGGCGATCAGTTTTTCGCCTATCTGAAAGATTCCTTCGACACGCTCTATGCCGAAGGGGCCGACAGCCCGAAAATGATGTCGATCGGCCTGCATTGCCGGCTCGTCGGACGGCCGGGCCGCGCGGCAGCGCTCGCGCGCTTCCTCGATTATGTGCAATCGCATGAACGCGTCTGGGTGGCGCGGCGCATCGACATCGCGCGACATTGGATCAAGACGCATCCGCCAGAAGGTGGCCATAAGCCGAGCCGCATGGCGCTGCCACTGTTCCTCGAACTCTATGGCGATATTTTCGAGCATACGCCTCAAATCGCCGAACGCGCTTTCCGCGCTGGCCTGACGAGCGGCGAAGACACTGCCGGCGGCCTGCATGCTGCCTTAGTGAAAGCCATGCGTGCCATGGACAAGGGCGAGAAGCTGAAGCTGATCCGCGCTCATCCCGATCTTGCCGGCCGTCTCGCTGTGGCGAAACAGCTCACGGCGGATTCGACCAAGGAGCAAAGCTCGGCCGGGCTCGACAAACTGACCCCGGGCGAGTTGAAGCGCTTCACCGAGATCAACGATGCCTATCGCAGCAAATTCAGCTTTCCCTTCATCATGGCGGTGAAGGGCGCGACAAAGGAGCAGATCCTCGCCGGATTCGAACAGCGCATTGGCAATACGGTGGAGGCCGAAACAGAAACGGCGCTCAGCCAGATCGAACGCATCGCCGCGCTGCGGCTCGCCGACCGGTTGCCGCAATGAGTACCATCGCGCGCCTCGTCCAGACCACGGGCCAGGCCTTGGTGGCGCGCATCGAGGCGCTGGCGCAGTTCAGCGCCGATCCCGACATGCTGACGCGCCTGACGTTGACGCAAGCGCATCGCAATGCCGCCGACATGGTGACGGCCTGGATGATCCAGGCCGGCATGAAGGTGCATGTCGATGCGCTTGGCACCGTGGTCGGCCGCATCGAGGCCAACCGCATCGCCGGCAAGGCCGCCAAGACACTGCTGCTCGGTTCGCATATCGATACGGTGCGCAATGCCGGCAAATATGACGGCAATTTCGGCGTCATCGCCGCCATCGCCGCCGTCGATCGATTGAAGAGCGAGGGGGCCGTTCTCCCCTTTGCCATCGAAGTGCTGGCCTTCGGCGACGAAGAAGGCGTGCGCTATCCCTCAACCCTGACCGGATCGCGCGCGGTTGCCGGCACATTCGACCCTGCCGCTCTCGATCATGAAGATGCTGATGGCATCAGCCGCCGCGAAGCTTTGATCCGCTTCGGCGCCGATCCGGGCTATGCGATGAAACAGGCGCGCGACCCGGCCAAGACCATCGGCTATGTGGAAGTGCATATCGAACAAGGGCCTGTGCTCGAATCCGAAGGCCTGCCGATCGGTATCGTCACCGCGATCAATGGCGCCACGCGCGGCACCATTTCCATCACCGGTCAAAGCGGCCATTCCGGCACTCTGCCGATGAGCCTGCGGCACGATGCGTTGACGGCAGCTGCCGAAATGATCCTCGCGATCGAAACCATCGGCCGTAGCCAACGCGGGCTGGTGGCGACCGTCGGTCGGATCGAGACGCCCTATGGCGCGGTCAATATCGTGCCGGGTGCGGTGACCATGTCGCTTGATGTGCGCGGTCCGTCCGATGCCGAGCGCAAGGCCGCCGTGGCGCGCATCGCCGAAGAGATCAACCGCATCGCGCAGCGGCGCGGCGTTGAAGCGGTGTTCACGCCGACCTACGACATGCCGGCGGCGCCGTGCGATCCGGCCTTGATGGCGACCCTCGGCCATAGCTTCGAACATTTGGGCCATGCGGCCTACAGGCTCGCTAGCGGCGCCGGCCACGATGCGATGTCGTTCAACGGCCGCATCCCCATCGCCATGATTTTCGCGCGCTGCCGCGGCGGTATCAGCCACAACCCGGCGGAATTCACCTCGCCGGGTGACATGGAGGCGGCCACGGTCGCTCTCTACGCATTCCTCAAAACGCTTTCTACTGAATTTGGAGCCGGATCATGAATGTCGTCATCGACGGGCACTCGCTCACCGCCGCTGATGTGGTGGCGGTCAGCCGGCGCGATGCGTCTGGTGCCTTTGCCAAGGTCAGCCTGTCACCGGAAGCGCGCGCCAAGCTCGCGGCCACGCGCGACTGGCTCGACCAGAACTTCATGAATGACGAAGCGCCGCTGATGTATTCTTTCAACACCGGCGTTGGCCTGTTCAAGGATCAGCGTGTGCTGATGAAGGACATGGTCGAATATCAGCGCAAGTCGGTCTATGCACATGCGACAGGCGTTGGCGAGCCGTTCGACGAAGATGTCGTGCGCGCCACCATGCTGCTGCGCGCCAATGCCTTTGCCTCCAACTATTCCGGCCCGCGCGTCGAACTTGTGGAACGCCTGCTCGACTGCCTGAATGCTGGCCTCGTCCCCTATATTCCGCAGAAAGGTTCTGTCGGCGCCTCAGGTGATCTGGCGCCGCTGGCGCATATGTCGGGCGCAGTCTGCGGCTTTACCGAGGCGCAGATGTTCTGGCAGGGCCAGCTGATGAGCGCGCAGGATGCGCTGGCCGCTGCCGGCCTATCGAAGACATTCGATCTGTCGGCCAAGGATGCCTCCTGCCTGATCAACGGGTCCACCGTTTCGTTGGCGCTGGCGGCGCTGGTGATTGAGGATGGCAAGCGCATTCTCAAACATGCGGATATTTCGCTGTCGTTGTCGCTCGAATGTCTGCGCGGCGAACTGGCGGCTTTCCAGGCGCGCATCCACGCGGCGCGGCCGCATCCGGGTCAGGCGGCGACAGCGCGCAACGTCATGAAACTCGTTGGCGACTCGCAGCGCTGTTCGGAGGCGGCCCGCCACACCGTCTATCCGGACGAAGGCCGCGATCCTGCAAAGCCCCCCGCACCGCGCGTGCAGGACGTCTATTCGCTGCGTTGCGGGCCGCAGGTGCATGGGCCGGTGCGCGAGGCGCTCGCCTATGCCGATCGCATCATCGCCACCGAAATCAATTCCGCCACTGACAATCCGCTGGTCTTCGACAACGGCAAGGGTGGCTATGAGATCATTTCCGGCGGCCATTTCCATGGACAATATGTGGCGCAGGCCATGGACATCGTCGCCATGGTGCTGACCGATCTCGGCTCGATCTGCGAGCGCCGGCTGGCGCGCCTCGTCGATCCGACCATGAGCTATGGCCTGCCGCGCAATCTGCTCGCCGGCACACGTGGCCTCAACACCGGCTATGCGACGGTGCAGTGCTCGATGTCGGCCTTGGTGATGGAGAACCGCACTCTGTCCACGCCGGGCTCGGTCGATTCCATTCCCGGCAAGTCGAATGCCGAAGACCATGTCTCGAATTCCACCTGGTGCGGCCGCAAAGCGCGCACCATCGCCGAGAACGTCGAACAGATCGTCGCCGGTGAAATTCTGCTGGCGACGCAGGCGCTGTCGCTGATCGACCAAGTCGCGGCACAACATCCCATCGGCAGCGGTACGAAAGCCGCGCTCGGCGCTGTGCGCGCAGTCATCGCGCCGGCGCTCGACGGCGACCGCTGGTATGGCATCGAAATGGTGCAGGCGCGCGATCTGGTTCAATCGAATGCCATCGTCACCGCGGTGGAGACGGCGGTCGGCGGGTTGGAATAGATCGCGGTCGCTACCGCTTTGACATGAAACCGGCGCGCCTCGCTGGAGGGCTTGGATGGCGCACCGGTTAAGGAGGCTTTTGGCGCGCATCGAAGCGCGCCAACTGAAGGGGGATGTCATGAGCGATTCAAGTATAAATAAGGTCGATCAAAAACTGCCATTTGGCGTTTTGACGGCGCTTGGCCTGCAACATGTTCTGGTGATGTATGCCGGCGCGGTGGCAGTTCCCCTCATCATCGGCCGCGCGCTCAAACTGCCGCCGGAAGATGTCGCCTTTCTGATCAGCGCCGATCTCTTCGCCTGCGGCATCGCCACTTTGGTGCAGAGTTATGGCATCTGGGGCACGGGCATTCGCCTGCCGGTGATGATGGGTGTCACCTTCGCTTCTGTCGGCCCGATGCTGACCATGGCGAACATGCCAGAGATCGGCATTCTCGGCATTTTCGGCTCGGTCATCGCCGCCGGCATATTCGGCACGCTGGTGGCACCGTTCATCTCACGGTTGTTGCCGCTGTTTCCGCCCGTGGTCACCGGCACGATCATCATGATCATCGGCATTTCGTTGATGCGCGTGGGCATCAATTGGGCCGGCGGCGGCATTCCCACCCTCACCCGCGTCGTCGATGGCGTGGCCGGCCAGTTTCCCAATCCGGCTTATGGACAGGTGCAGGGGCTGGGGCTGGCCCTCTTCGTCCTCCTGGTGATTCTTGCCATCATCAGATGGACCGACGGCTTTCTACGTAATATCTCGGTTCTGCTTGGCATCGTCATCGGCTGCATCGTCGCTTCCCTGATGGGCGTGATGCATTTCGAGAAAGTGCTTGCCGCGCCGTGGTTCGACATCGTCACGCCGTTTCATTTCGGCATGCCGAAATTCCATCTCGTGCCCGTGCTCACCATGTGCATCGTCATGATCGTTGTGATGATCGAGTCGCTTGGCATGTTCCTGGCGCTGGGGGAGATGACTGGCGTCAAGGTCAAGCAGAACGATCTGACACGCGGCCTGCGCGCTGACGGCGTCGGCACGCTCATCGGCGGCATCTTCAACACGTTTCCCTATACGTCGTTCTCGCAGAACGTCGGCCTTGTCGGGGTGACAGGCGTGCGCTCACGCTGGGTGACGATCACCGGTGGTGTCATCCTGCTGTTGCTGGGCCTGTTGCCGAAAATGGCGGCATTGGTCGAAGCGGTGCCGACCGTCGTGCTCGGCGGCGCTGGCCTCGTCATGTTCGGTATGGTGGCGGCGACCGGCGCCCGCATTCTCACCAGCGTCGACTTCAAGAGCAACGCCAACAATATGTTCATCGTGGCGATTTCGATCGGCTTCGGCATGATCCCGCTCGCCGCGCCGAACTTCTTCAAGAACCTGCCGCACGATCTGCATCCGCTGCTCGAATCCGGCATTCTGCTGTGCGCTATCTCCGCTGTCGCTCTGAATGCCTTCTTCAACGGCATCAAGAGCATGGACGAAGCGCAGGCCGAAGCTTCGACCTCGGCCGCCAAGATCGAACACGCCTGACGTTTGGACGAAAAAAGGGGCCGCCGGAAACATCCGGCGGCCCCTTTTCTTTTGCCTTGCGATCAGCCGCGCAGCTTGAGCAGCTTGATGGCGTTTTCCTTGAGGATCAACGGCCGCACCTCCGGCTTGATGTCAATCGCTTCGAAATCTTTCAGCCAACGATCCGGCGTCAGCGCGGGGAAGTCGGAGCCGAACAGCACTTTATGCTTCAGAAGCGAATTGGCGTATTGCACGAGGATCGGCGGAAAATATTTCGGCGACCAGCCCGAGAGGTCGATATAGACGTTGGGCTTGTGCAGAGCGACAGCGCAGGCTTCTTCCTGCCAAGGGAAGGACGGATGCGCCATGATGATCGGCATATCCGGGAAGTCCGCCGCCACTGCATCGAGATACATCGGATTGGAATATTCGAGCTTGATGCCGTAGCCACCGCGCATGCCTGAGCCGACACCGGTCTGGCCGGTGTGGAACAAAGCTGGCTTGCCGGTTTCCGCGATCGCCTCGTAGAGCGGGTAGCACATGCGGTCGCTGGGGTGAAAACCCTGGGTCGAGGGATGGAACTTGAATCCCTGCACGCCGAAATCGCGCACCAGCCGCTTCGCCTCGCGCGCGCCGAGTTTGCCCTTGTGCGGGTCGATGGAGGCGAAGGGAATCATGATGTCGGAGTTTTCATTGGCCAAGGTCGCCACTTCCTCGTTGGGATAGCGGCGGTGGCCGAGATTGTGCTCGTGATCGACGGTGAAGATAACGACCGCGATTTTGCGCTTACGATAGTATTCGGCGATCTCCGGAATGGTCGGCTGTTCGAATTCCTTCTTGAAATATTTCTTCATCCCCTCCTGCATTTCGCGGGAGTCTTCCCACGACGGGCAGCCACATGGCCCCTCCGCATGGGTGTGAACATCGATCGCCACCAAATTATCAAGATCAAGCATCGTATCGCCTTGCCAAACCGCGCCCCTCGCGCGCCCGCATACTAACTATCATGGACCCTGATATGCAACCTTGCTGGATTGCAGAACAACCCTGATCAGGCGGCCAAGGTCGGCGTGGTGTTGGGCGCGATCGTCTCGTCCGGCTCGCCCACGGTCGAAACCGGCAATTGCTCGACATTGAGGATCGGCAGCACTTCGCCGAACCAAAGCGCGTTGACCAAATGGTCTTGGCGCGGGTGGCGTGTGTCGGGGTGGACAAGAATGGTGAGACCCGCCCGGTTGATCATCAGCCAGGGCACGAAAGCGGCAAATTGATGGACCTCGAACGCCACCTGATACATTGGCCGGGCGTGCGGGCCGACGAGCCGATCATGCCAGCGACCGAGCTGGACGCGAAAGCGCTCGCCGATTTGCGCCCGCAGCGTCTCGGCCACAGTACGCTCGGCCGCGTCCTTGAAATAGATATGGGCGTGATAGCCGATGATGGTGTCGAGCGTTTTGGGGGGCTTCATCGTTCAGTTCCGCTGCGAATTGAAAGCTGAGCGATCCGCGCATATCTCCGCCGCAATCGCAAGCGATTGACAGACGGCTTATTCAATTATACCTATTAAACAGGTGATATTAATATTTGTACATTAGAATAAAGATAAATAGCAACTTGACAAGCGAACCCCTCCCTGTCGTCTGCGGGACCCTTCTTCAGCTTAGCTGTAGGGTCGCGCCGGCCAAACCCGAAATCAACGAGCCAGTATGTCAGCCTTCAACAAGGAACAAGTCCTCTCGGTCCGCCATTGGACCGACACGCTGTTCAGCTTCACCACGACCCGCGATCCCGGCTTCCGCTTTTTGAACGGCCAGTTCACGATGATGGGCCTCGAAGTCGAGGGCCGGCCGTTGTTGCGCGCCTACAGCATGGCGAGCGCCAATTACGAAGAGAACCTTGAGTTCTTCTCGATCAAAGTGCCCGATGGTCCGCTGACCTCGCGCCTGCAAAAGATCAAGGAAGGCGACATCATTCTCGTTGGCCGCAAGGCAACGGGCACGCTTGTCACCGACAATCTGCATCCCGGCAAGCGCCTGCTGCTGCTGTCGACCGGCACGGGTCTCGCGCCCTTCGCCAGCCTGATCAAGGATCCGGAGATCTATGATCAGTACGAAAAGGTCGTGCTCGTGCATGGCTGCCGCCTCGTCTCTGAACTGACCTATGGCGAGCAGCTCGTGCAGCGCGCCCGCGAAGACGAAGTGCTGTCCGAATTCGTCAACGACAAACTGATCTATTATCCGACCGTGACCCGCGAACCGTTCCAGAATCGTGGCCGTGTCACCGATCTTATCGAATCCGGCAAACTGTTCGACGATATTGGCCTGCCGCATCTCGACCGCGAGACCGATCGCGTGATGTTGTGCGGCAATCCGAGCATGCTGGAAGATCTGCGGCGCCTCTTCGAGGAGCGCGGCTTCGACGAAGGCAATCACAGCGAACCCGGCCATTTCGTCATCGAAAAGGCGTTCGTGGAACGCTGATGCTTATGCGGGGAGGCCAGCAATGCCCTCCCCGCCTTTCAAGCTCACATATGGCCAGGTTGCGCTTGCGATAAGCTTGCCGCGTCCGCTTCATGGGTCACGGGTTTGCGCCGCGAGCAGAAGCCGATCAGCAGCGGCAGGTAAATCAGGATCAGGATCGGCGCCAGTAAAATGCCGCCGACGACCACCAAGGCCAAGGGCTTCTGAACCTGCGAGCCGATGCCGGTGGAAATCGCCGCCGGGAACAGGCCGACGCAGGCCGCGACACAGGTCATCATCACCGGCCGCATGCGGATCGTCGCCGCCTCATAGATCGCTTCCGCCCGTTCGACACCTTCATCGATCAACGCATTGAACGTCGTCAGCAGAATGACGCCCTCCATCACCGATATGCCAAAGAGCGCGATGAAACCCATGGCCGCCGATACGCTGAAGGCCGTGCCAGTCAGGAACAGTGTGACGACACCGCCCACCAATGCCATTGGGATGACGGACATCGCCAAAAACGTATCGATGAGCGATGAGAAGTTGAGATAGAGCAGCAGAGCGATCAGCAACAAGGTCAGCGGAACGACCACCTGGAGACGGGCAATCGCATCCTTCAGATTGCTGAACTCGCCAACCCATTCAAGCCGCATGCCCGGCGGCAACTTGACCTCCTCGGCGATGCGCCGCTGCGCCTCCTCAATAGCGCCGCCAAGATCGCGATCACGGACACTGAACTTGATCGGCAGGTAGCGCTCCTGTTGTTCGCGATAGATATAGGAGGCGCCGGTGACGAGCTGAACGGTGGCGACATCGCTAAGCGGGATCTGCGAAATCGATCCGTTGGCACCTTGAACGCCGATCGTCAGATTGCGAATGGCCTCGGCACTCTGACGAAATTCCGGCGCCAACCGCACGATGATCGGGAAATGACGATCGCTGCCATTCTCATAGAGATCGCCGGCGGACTGACCGCCAATCGCCGCATGGATGGCCGTGTTGATATCGCCAGGCGCCAGGCCATAGCGGGAGGCTCGTTCGCGATCGACATCGATCTGGATCGTCGGCTGGCCGAGCGAAGTAAAGACCGACAGATCCTTGATGCCGGGCACCGTGGCCAGAACCGCCTTGATCTTATTGGCCGTGTCGGTCAGCACCGCCAAATCATTGCCGAACAGTTTGATCGAGTTTTCGCCTTTCACGCCTGAGACTGCCTCGGCGACATTGTCCTGCAGATATTGCGAGAAGTTGAACTCGATGCCCGGAAAGCGGCCTTGCAGCCGTTCGAGAATTTCGGCGGTCAGTTTGTCCTTGTCCATGCCCGGCCGCCAGCTCCCCGCCGGCACAAGCGGTGCGAAGAATTCGGCGTTGAAGAAGCCGGTCGCATCGGTGCCGTCGTCGGGGCGCCCGTGTTGCGACACGACCGATTGAACCTCTGGTACGGCTTCGATGACGGCGCGGATCTGGTTCACATAGCCATTGCCTTCGGTGAGCGAGATGGTCGCCGGCATGGTGGCGCGAATCCACAAATTGCCTTCCTCAAGCTTCGGCAAGAATTCAAGGCCGAGGCCGCGACCTGCGGCGAGAGCGCAGCCGAATAGAACGACCGCGGTGGCCGCCGTGCGGCGCGGATTGTCCAGCGCGTTGCGCAGCAACGGCCGATAGATTCTGTCGAGCGTGCGCACCAGCCATGTCTCGGTCTCGCGCACGCGCTCCGGCAAGAGAAGGGCCGACAGTGCCGGTGAAATGAGGAACGTGCCGAACAGGCCGCCGGCCAACGCATAGGCATAGGTCTTGGCCATCGGACCGAAGATATGCGCCTCGACGCCACTCAACGTGAACAGCGGCAGGAAAGCAGCGATGATGATGGCGCCAGAGAACAAAATCGCCCGGCTCATGCTCACGGCCGAGCCGTAGATGATGTTGAGCTTGCCGTTGCGACCGAAAGGTCCGGCCGGATCGACACTTCCCGGCGCCGAGCGATGAGCCAGATGCCGGAAGATGTTTTCCACCATGATGACCGTGGCATCGACGATCAATCCGAAGTCGATGGCCCCAACCGAGAGCAAATTAGCGGATTCGCCGCGCATCACCATGATCCCGATGGCGATACATAGTGAGAAGGGAATCGTCGTGGCGACGATGATGGCGCTGCGGAGATCGCCAAGAAACAGCCATTGGATCAAGAAAACGAGGAGAATGCCGACGATCATATTATGCAGAACGGTGTGGGTCGTCAGATCGATCAGTTCCTTGCGATCGTAGATCCGCTCGATCTTGACGCCCGGCGGCAGGACACCGGACGTGTTGATCTGCTCGACGGCCGCATGCACGTTGAGAATCGTCGGCATGCTCTTTTCACCGCGCCGCATCAGAACGATGCCCTGCACGATGTCGTTGTCGTCGTCTTTCCCTGCGATGCCGAGACGGGGCTGATTGCTGATGATGACGTCGGCGATGTCCTTCACCAAAACGGCGCTGCCACCCGTCTGGGTCAACATGGTGTTGCGCACATCGTCGACGGTGCGGATGGAGCCGACACCGCGAATGACGGCCGACTGCGAGCCGATGTCGACCGTATTGCCGCCGACATTGATATTGGCGTTGTTGATGGCCTGGATGACCTGCGGCAGTGTCAGCCCGTAAGCCACCAGTTTGTCGAACTTGATCTGGACTTCGTAAGTTTTCGTCTTACCGCCCCACCCCGTCACGTCGATCACGCCCGGTATGGCGCGAAACCGGCGCTGCAGCACCCAATCCTGCAAGGTCTTGAGGTCCAGAACGCTATAGCCCGGCGGCCCCGTGAGCTTGTAACGATAGATTTCGCCGATCGGCGAAACAGGCGAGATCGTCGGCTGCGCGCCATTGGGGAGGTTAGGCAATTGTGAGAGACGATTGAGAATCTGCTGCTGAGCCTGCTCATAGCTATAGTCAAACGTGAACTGAACCTTCACGTCCGACAGGCCATAGAGCGAAATGGTCCGCATGACGCGCGAATTCGGCAAACCCGAAACCTGGGTTTCGATCGGAATAGTGATATAGCGCTCGACCTCTTCAGCCGACATGCCGTCACTCTGGGTGACGATATCGACCATCGGCGGCACGGGATCGGGATAAGCCTCGATATTGAGGTTCTGAAAAGCGACGAACCCGCCCGCCAATACGGTGCCAAGCAGCAGGATCACCAGGACGCGCTGGCGCAGCGCGAATTCAATCAGCTTATGCACTGACTTATCCTCGAATAGAATTTAAAGCGCTCAACATGGAACCAGAACCGAATTCGATGTTTTGCTTTGACGCATTTTCTTCACGCGAACCGGCAACCGCTTCGCTCGAAAATGCTCTAGCCGGCGCTGGCGACGCTGGCACGATCGATAAACAGGCCGCCGCGCGTCACCACCGTTTCACCTGGACGCAGGCCGCTTTTGATTTCCACGAAGTCACCGTTGACCAGGCCGGTCGTCACGTTGCGCGGCGTGATCTCGCCATTGCGGTAGACCCAAAGGCGAATGTTATCGCCCTCATAGATCAAGGCATGGCGTGGAATGCCGACGGAAGAGGTTTCGCTGGCCACATCGATCGTCGCGCTGGCGAACATTTCGGGCCGCAACTTGCGATCCGGATTGGCGATGGTGCCGCGCACCTGCAGGCGGCGTGACGAAGGGTCGACCGACGAGGCGATGTAATCGACGGTCGCTTGAAAACGCTGCCCGGAATAAGCCAACAGGGACACGTTGATCGGCTGGCCGATGCGGATCGCGCTGGCATCGCTTTCACGGACATTGGCCACGACCCAGACGGATGAGAGATCGCCGATAACGAAAGCCGGATCGCTGCCGCCGCCCGAGATAAACTGGCCCGGACCGATCTTCCGCTGCACCACCGTGCCGCTAAGCGGCGCATAGACAGGCGTTTCGGCGCTGATGCGTCCTTCATTCTGGAAGCGCTCGATCTCCGGATCCGTGCGACCAAGCAAACGCAGACGATTGCTCGCGGCCTCGACCGCAACCCTGCCCGACCGCACGTCATTCTGCGCAGCGGTCAGATCGGCCTGCGCCTGCTGCCAATCCTTCTGCGCCAGCGCATGAACGAGATAGAGATCGTGCGAGCGCTTCTCGGCTATTTTGGTGAGATTTTCCTGTGAGAGCGCCTTGTTGAGCGTCGCGACGGCGGCAATGAAATCGGATTGCGCCTGAACCATATCGGCCGCTTCGATCGTAAACAGCACCTGTCCACGGACGACCTGATCGCCGGGCTTGGCAAGGATACGAATGACCCGCCCCGAATAGGCCGGATAGATCGGCGTTGCCTCATCTTCGTTGACCGCGATTTTGCCATCGGTCGTCAAGGTCGACCGAAAGCGCATTTCGATAGCCGGTTCGAGCGTGACGGAAGCGATTTGCGCTTCGGACAATTTGAAGGAAGAGACCGCCGGCGCGGACATTTTGCGGCCGCCCTCCGAGGTTTCGGGTTTCGGCGCGGTCTGCGACGGCAGCGCCCAGGCCAAAACCCCACCGATGGCGACGACGCCAGCGACATAAGGCAACGCGCGCCAGACCGGTTTCCGGCTGCTGGAATTGTCAATCACGACGGCGCCCCGAAAATAGTGTTGCGACTTGTTTTTGCGATAGGCGCGCTGACTGACAAAAGCCTGACCGCGAACTGACGCGAAGCTGACCGCAAGATTTTCGGAGCCAATCGACGATCAATTCGCCGCGATCCACGCGCCCTTTTTAGCGGAACGATCGTCCAGCGAATTGATTGACCTCTTGTAAAGCAAAAGGAGAGGCCAATGATGAAGATAGCAACCGCTGCCGGTCTGGCAGCGATGCTGGCGGTGCCTGCCTTCGCTCAAGCACCAGCGCCCAGCAACACCAGACCAACCGACAATACGACGGATTCCGGTACGAGACCGGGCGCGCGAGCGCCGTCAGGTGCTCCGGGTGTCGGTGTCGATCGGCAGGATCGACGCGAACAACGGACCGACGATGCCAAACAAAGCACGACAGGACAGGGCTCCACGGGCGCTGCGGGTATGGCGCCTCCGGGCGTTCCCGGCGCAACAACACCTCAGGATAGACGCGAACAGAGAAGCAATGATCTCAAACAGCAGAACAGCGATCCAGGCACGTCGGGCGGCAGACCGACACGTTAGCCCTTCGTGTTGGCAAATTTTCTGATGTTGGGAACAAATAAATTATCGCGGCATTGAATGAACAGAGAACCGCCCCATCGGCCGCCAGCCACGGTTCTCACCCCAACTTCCTCATCCGCCGGTGCTTCACCGGCGGATTTTTTATCGCCACTGGGAAGACGTGACGCAATCACACTAAAGGGACAGGTATCGCTGCATTAGCGACAAAGGCAGTCGCGCGATTTTCGTTTATGGGGCTTTGGACAACTCAATGCGAAATCGGATTCTGAGGGCGCGAGCTCTTAAAGGAAGCTGTCGAGAAACTTCGCCGTCGATGCGGTAACGCCAACGATCTTATCGGTGGCCTGACGGTAGAGCTTGAAATTGATTTCGGTCTGCGGCGCGCCATCGTCCCAGGTGCAGAACGTCCTCACGTCGGCTCGGCCCAGCGACGCTTTGACTTTCGCCGATCGCCTGATCTGCACGCTGACGCGCGGGGTCTGGCGTTCGAGACGAGGATTGCGCGCAACCGCTGTGACAGCTTCAACGACGCCGCGCGCGAAGAGCCCCTTGCCACCTGCGTTCTCGCTCGCGATGAGAAATATCCGATCGCCCACGGCAATCAGCTTTCCGCCATACATCGTCTTTTGCGCCGTAAAGACGAATGTCGCTGCACCGAGATCCTCGACCTCGGCTTTGATCACATAAGCGGTCTCAGCCTTCGGCATGTCCGGCGCCTCTCCACCAATGAGCGAGATAGGCCGATATCATACAGCGGGAATGCAAGGGCCGGCCGCAGTGCTGCTCGCTTCGTGCAGGGGCACCGTTTGACTGGGCGAAACCAGATCGGAAAGACTAAGTGCTTGATTTCATGGTGCCGGGGGCGGAATCGCATCCTGCTTTTAAATATTGATTTTAATGAAGAAATACAAAGGTCGTGACCGAAAAGAAGCCAACACTTCGGCCAACATAGGTGCTCACTGAGCCGGTTCGGTTCCTGGGTCTAGTAGACGGGCTGCGGGTAACCGGATCCTTGTCGTTCAACCCTCAAGGTGTCACCAATCCATGCTGTGATGCCGGGCCAATCTCGACACGATGTTCGATTTCCTCAAACCGGTACAGGCGCGGTATCCGCCGATCGGTTTCGACGGCTTGCTAAAACTCGGATCCATTGAGGCTGACGGTCAAGCACGGTTTCATCCCAATGAGCCTCAATCTCAATCCGCAAGCCGCGTAGAAGCGGCTGGAGGCGCCCAGAAGGGGAGATTGGCATCATTCTTGTGGCGAACGAAGACCCGATCCAATGGAAGCGGAGTTTTTTCGATTGCCCCATCGCCCAATTTGGACATTATAGCCCAAACAGGGGCCTCAAAGTCAGATGAAAACCATGTCAGCAGCCGAAGCCAAAAACGGTTTCGGGCAGATGATTGACATCGCGCGCCACGAGCCGGTGAAAATCGAAAAGCATGGCCGGGTCGTGGTCGTTGTAATCAGTATCGAGGATTACGAGCGTCTAATATCCGATGAAATGCGTCCCCATGAACGGCAACGAGTGGGCAATCAGGGGAACGAGTAAATTGACCAAGGAGAGCGCAAAAGTTCAAAATCTTAGTGCATTTGTATGGTCGATCGCCGAAACCCTTCGCGGTGACTTCAAGCAATCGGAATATGGCAAGGTTATCTTGCCGTTTGTTGTTCTTCGCCGCCTCGATTGCATCCTCGAACCCACTAAAGATGCCGTTCTGAAAGCCCATGCCGGGTTGCCGCCGTGCATAGATGAGCAGACCCGCGACATGATGCTGTATGGCGCCATCGGCAGCGGCATCCGCGTTTACAACATCAGCACGCTGACATTCGCCAAAATCAGGGCACAAAACCCGAGTGACGTTCACAAGAATCTCATCGCCTACATCACGGCCTTCTCGGACTCGGTTCGGGATGTCTTTCTCGACAAGTTCCTTTTCACGGACCAACTGAAGCGGCTCGCCGACGCCACCATCCTATGGAAGGTGTTCGAGCAGTTCGCAGCGCTTGACCTTCGGCCGGAAGCCGTCTCGACGCTTGCGATGGGCTATCTGTTTGAAGACTTGATCCGCCGCTTCTCGGAAATTTCCAACGAAACCGCCGGCGAGCACTTCACGCCGCGCGAGGTGATCCGGCTGATCGTGGACCTCATCATCGTCAACGACGATGAAAAGCTCCGGGGTCAGGGGATCATCCGGCAGATTTACGACCCGGCGTGTGGCACCGGCGGGATGCTCGCGCTCGCCGAGGAAGCCCTGAAGGAGTTCAACCCCGATATCCGCGTCGAGCTTTTCGGCCAGGAGTTGAACGGTGAGTCCTTCGGCATCTGCAAGTCCGACATGCTAGTGACGGGCCACGACCCTGAAAATATCGCCTTCGGTAACACGCTGACTCAAGACGCCCACAAGGACCGGCGTTTCCACTACATGCTGTCTAACCCGCCCTATGGCGTGGATTGGAAAAAGTATCAGGAGCCGATCCGGGAGGAAGCGGCGACCCAAGGCAAAGACGGGCGATTCGGCGCGGGCCTGCCGCGCATCTCGGATGGCCAGCTTCTCTTTCTCCAACACATGATCTCCAAGATGCGAACCGACGAGGTCGGTTCGCGCATCGGCATAGTCATGAACGGCTCACCGCTCTTCACCGGCGGGGCCGGGTCGGGCGAAAGCGAAATCCGCCGCTGGATGCTGGAAAACGACTGGATCGAGGCCATCGTCGCGCTGCCGACCGATCTCTTCTACAACACCGGTATCCAAACCTATGTCTGGCTGCTGACCAACCGCAAGGAGCGGAAGCGGCGGGGCAAGGTCCAGCTCATCGACGCATCGGGCGAACGGTTCTGGGCGCCGATGCGTAAAAACCTCGGCTCTAAGCGCCGGGAGATCCGCGACGATGGACGCGAAACCATCACACATATCTTCCATGAGATGGCGAACGGCGGCGGGCCGTGGAGCACGGTGTCAAAGATTTTCGACGCCAGCGATTTCGGCTATCGCGAGATCAGGGTGGAGCGCCCGCTTCGGCTGAATTTCCAATCCACCCCCGAACGCATCGCGCGGCTAAAGCTCGCCAAGCCGTTCCTGAAGCTGGACCCCGCCGAGCAGGATGACGTGTTGAACGTGGTCGCCGATCACTTGCCGACCACCTTGTTCAAGGACCGCCCCGCCTTCGAAGCCACCTTGACCAAGGCGCTCAAGGGCGCGGGCGTAAAGATCGGCGCGCCGGTCAGGAAAGCCATCCTTTCCGCGCTGTCGGAGCGGGACGAGTCCGCCGCCATCTGCCTCGATGGCGACGGCAGGCCGGAGCCGGACCCGGAACTGCGCGACCATGAGCTTGTGCCGCTCAATGAGGATTGGAAGGATTATGTCGCCCGCGAGGTGACGCCATTCGTGCCGGACGCATGGGTGGACGCGACCTATCGGGATGACACCGACAAGGGCGTCGGCCGCGTTGGCTACGAGATCAATTTCAACCGCTACTTCTACCGCTATGTTGCGCCGCGCCCGCTGGTCGAGATCGATGCCGAGTTGAAGACGCTGGAAGCGGACATCGCCAACCTCCTGAAGGCGGTGGCGGGATGAGCTTCTGGTCAGCGAAAGAGACAACGGAACTGAGGTCGCTCAAATACCTGGCGCGGTTCAATCCTGAAGTGTTGTCCGAGGATACAAACCCGGATTTCGAGTTCGACTATATCGACATTGGAGGCGTTACGCTCGAAGACGGTGTGCGCCACAAGGAGGCAATGCGCTTTGAAACTGCGCCGAGCAGGGCGCGAAAGCCAGTCCGCTCGGGCGATGTGATCGTTTCCACCGTCCGAACATACCTCAAAGCCGTCGCCAGGATCGACGAAACCTATAACGGTGCAATCGTCTCCACCGGCTTCGCCGTGCTTCGACCGAACGCCGATGTTGATGCGGGTTACCTCTATCGGCTTTGCCAAGCAAACGCCTTTGTCTCAGACGTAGAGGCCCGATCAACGGGCGTGAGCTATCCAGCTATCAACCCTTCGGCTCTTGCAGCGATCAAGGTTCCCTTTCCCGACCTCGCCACCCAAAAGGCCATCGCAGCCTTCCTCGACCGCGAAACCACCCGGATTGACAAACTGATCGCAAAGAAGGAGCGACAGGTCGAACTGCTGCACAGGCGGGCCAAGCAGGCCGTCGCCGAGCTTGTGACGGGCGCAACCGTGGAGGGCCTGGCCACCGTGGAAACGGGGCTCGACCATATTCCATGCATTCCGGCCCATTGGTCACTCCTGCGAGCAGGACATCTTTTCCGAGAGGTGGCGGAGCCCAATACCGATGACCTTCCGGTGCTCTCAGTCTCAATCCATACGGGGATATCGGACAGGCAGCTCGACGACGAGGAACGCGACCGCAAGATAAACCTCATCGAAGACCGTTCGAGCTACAAGTGCGTCAGGCCCGGATATCTGGCCTACAATATGATGAGGGCATGGCAGGGAGCGGTCGGTGCCTCGACTGTCGATGGCGCAGTAAGCCCCGCATACGTGGTCGCGAAACCGACACGCGACCTCCATAGCTTATATTATCAGTTTCTTCTTCGTACCCCACCCTTCATCGAGCAGATGCGCCAGGGGTCGAAAGGGATCACCGATTTCCGCTTGAGGCTTTATTGGGAGCAGTTCCGCCTCATCATGTTGCCCGTGCCTCCACTGGAGGAACAGCGCCGTATTGCTGCCGAGGCCGAGCGGGAGCTTGCTCATGCTGACGAGGTGGCGGCTAAGATTGTTCGCTCCGTAGCACTCCTTCGCGAACACCGCGCCGCCCTCATCACCGCGGCCGTCGCGGGCCAGATCGACATCTGCGAATATCCGACGGCCGGCATATCGACGTCAGACCGAGATAGATTCCGTTTCGTCGTCGGAGCGGAGATTATCCACCAGCATCGGAGCAATCCGAGGTTCGGACGGGTGAAACTGCAAAAAGAACTCTACCTGGCAGAAACTCATGCCGGGATCAGCGAGCTCGATGGAAACTATCTGCGTGAAGCGGCTGGTCCACTGGACCGCGCCCAGGTTGAGGAGACCGAAAGGGCATTGGAGGCGAAAGGGTTTTATCGCAAGCACCAGCCCGGTGGAGCTGGTACGCTCGTCACCTACGCGCCGCTACCAAAAGCTGGACAACATACCGACGACCTGAAGGCGCTTCTAGGTCCCAGAGCCGACACACTTCGCAGCCTCATCAATCTTCTGCGCGACCTCGACAAGGAGGCTGTTGAGGCCGTTACCACGCTCTACGCTGTCTGGAACGATGCCCTGATTGATGGCCATCAGCCCGACGACACCATGATTATCAACGGCGTTTTGGCCGAGTGGCACGTCGAAAAGGGCAAGAAATTCAAAACCGAGGACCTTTCCCGTTGGCTCGGTTGGATGAAGCGGCAGGACCTCACACCACGTGGCCAAGGGACGAAAACAACAACAGGACGACTGTTTGTCTGACATGCCGGGGGGCACCATGAAGCAATTTCACGGAACCGTTGAAGAACTGAAGGCCGCTGTCGCAGCCTGCGGCCTTGCCGGTGACTGGACTGAACGCGCGGAAAACGGCGGGCTCCATTCGTTCCGCGCAAAAACCGGCGAGATGCTCAACTGGTGGCCGCCCAAAGGCACGGTCAATTTTCAGGGCAAGAACCAAGACATATTTCGTGACAAACTAGCGGCCACGCTCGGCGCGCCGGTGCCGGTGAAGCCAGCAGAAGCGCCGGCAGCGGCAAAAATCTTTGTCGTCCACGGTCATGATCGCGATGCGCGCGACCAATTAGAACTCGTTCTTCGACGGCTTGGGCTTGAGCCGTTTATCCTTCAAAACGCTGATGGCGGCGGAAAGACGATCATAGAAGCCCTTGAACTTAACATATACAAGGAAGCGGCTTTCGGTGTGGTCCTGCTTACCCCCGATGACTACGGTTATTCTAAGGTCGAGAGTGAAGCGGATCGTAAGCCCCGCGCCCGCCAGAATGTGATCCTCGAAATGGGGATGATCATGGCATCGCTCGGGCGCGAACGCATGGCCATCCTACAGAAAGGAGCGCTGGAACGGCCATCTGACACCGATGGCATCCTGCGCATCGAGTTCAACGAGCACGTTCGGGAGATCGTACCGAAGCTGGTGCAGCGCCTTCAGGCCGCCGGGTTTCAGATTGACCCGCAGGCCATTGCAGCGGCATCAGCATGACGCACACCGATGTCTTCACCGAAGGGACCATGACCCGGCCCCTCTTCGAGGAACTTACCGGCGAACATGCGCGCGAGGACGAATGGTCCGGGCCCCACGGCTTCGCCCTTGGTGGGATGATGCAGGCCAATGCCGCATCCCTTGCAGAGGAATATTTCGCCGCCGCCAACGAGTTGGTGGACGCGATCAAGGATAAGCGCATCGCCGACTACCGGATCGGCAACGCGGCGCTGTTTCTCTATCGCCATTCCTGTGAACTCATTCTCAAGGCCGCGATGCCCGACGCGAAGCGGGTTCATGACCTGATCGCTCTCACTGACAGATTCGTGGTGATGGTGAAGGAGCGATACGAGCAGGATGTACCCACCTGGATCGTGCAGCGCATGAAGGAGCTTGCCGCGATCGACCCAGGCTCAACCGCGTTCCGATATGGCGCTTATGGGACACCGATCGACGCGGCCGACCAGCCAATCGAGTTCGAAGCTTATGTCAGCCTGCCGCACCTGCAAGCGGCGATGCTGGCGCTCAACACAGCACTGGCTTCGGTGGTCGACGAAATCAGGATGGCACGAGGGGATCGGCCATGAATTACGAACAGCCATCGACCTCGCACCCCTACGCCAAGGGCTTTTCCGAAGATACCGTCCACCGGGAGGAGGTGCTGGAGGTCCATCTGTGCAAGGCACTGGTGGAACACCAAGGTTATCGTTCCCGCCATCCCGAGGACTATGATCGCGTCTCCGCGCTCGACAAAACACTGGTGATCGGGTTCATCAAGGCGACGCAACCCGACGAATGGGCGAAGCTGGAAGGTCATTACGGTCCTTCCGCCGAAGCCGAGTTCTTCAAGCAGCTTGAGCAGGGATTGAAGCAGCGCGGCACGCTGGATATGCTACGCAACGGGCTCAAACTGGTCCCGAACCTCAAGTTCTTTCTCGCGGCCTTCAAACCGGCGTCCGGCGTTAACCCGGCTTTGGTGACGCTATTTGAAAGCAATATCCTCAGCGTCATCAATCAGCTTCGCTACAGCGCGAAGAACGAGAACGCTATCGACGTAGGGCTGTTCGTCAACGGTCTACCCGTGGCAACGCTGGAACTGAAGAATACCCTGACGGGGCAGAATTTCCGTCATGCCGAACGCCAGTATCGCCATGACCGGGCGCCCGCCAATGAGCCGCTGCTGACATTCAAGCGAGGGGCCTTGGTTCATTTCGCGGTGGATCAGGACAACGTATCCATGACCACCCGCCTCCAGAACGGGAAGACCCGCTTCCTCCCCTTCAATCGCGGCCATCACGGCGGCGCGGGCAACCCGGATATCGGCGAGGAGTTCCGCGTTGCCTATCTCTGGGCCGACCAGCCCGAAGGGCGGGCGATTTTCTCCCGCGATATCCTTCTCGACGTCATCGGGCGGTTTCTCCACCTCGATGGCACGAACGGCAAGGAAGCGCTGATCTTTCCGCGTTTCCATCAGATCGACGCGGTTCTGAAGATGCTAGCCCATGCTCGCGCCAACGGCAGCGGCAACAACTATCTGATCCAGCATTCGGCGGGATCGGGAAAATCCAACACGATCGCCTGGGCGGCGCATCGGCTGGTGACGCTGCACGATCCGTCCGACCAGCCGATTTTCGACACCGCTATCGTGGTGACGGATCGCGTCGTTCTCGACCGCCAGCTTCAGAACACCATTGCACAGTTCGAGCAGACGCCCGGCGTCGTCCGCAAGATCGACGGAACCTCACGGCAGTTGAAGGCTGCGATCGAGAGGCAAGCGAGGATCATCATCACCACAATCCAGAAGTTTTCGACCGAGCATCTTCGAGTCATCAGTGGACAGGGAACGCGGCGATTCGCCGTACTGATCGACGAGGCGCACGGTTCTCAATCCGGCAAAAGCTCCCAGGCGTTGAGCGACGCCCTCAGCCGCGACGAAGAGGCGGGGACGCCTGACGAGATTGAAGACCTGATCGCGGAATACCAACGCCAGCGCGGCCCGCAGGCAAATATCAGCTATTTCGCCTTCACGGCGACGCCCCGCAACGTCACGCTTGAGCGTTTCGGCTCGACAGGTGCCGATGGTCTCCCACATCCGTTTCACCTCTACTCCATGCGGCAAGCGATCGAGGAGGGCTTCATTCTCGACGTGCTTCAGAATTACATGACCTACAAGGCGTATTACGCCCTGGAAAAGACGATCGACGACGACCCGGAACTGGATACGCGGCGCGCGCAACGGAAAGTCGCGCGGTTCGCGGCCCTGCACCCGACCGCCCTGAGCCAGAAGGTCGAGGTGATGGTCGAGCATTTCCAGCGCCATGTCAGGCCGGAATTGGACGGCCAGGCCAAGGCCATGATCGTGACCTCAAGCCGGGAAAGCGCCCTTCGTTATTATTTCGCGCTCAAGACCTATATCGAGGACAAGGGATATCGTGACCTCAAGGCGCTCGTCGCCTTCTCCGGCGAGTTGCGCGTCGATGGCAATGCCTACACCGAGGCCGAGTTGAACGGGTTCGGCGAAAGCGAGTTGCCCAAGCGCTTTGATACCCCAGACTATCAAATCCTCATCGTCGCGGAAAAATATCAGACCGGCTTTGACCAGCCGAAATTGTCCGGGATGTACATCGACAAGAAGCTGGCGGGGTTGCAGGCCGTTCAGACCCTTTCCCGGCTGAACAGGATTTACCAGGGCAAGGAACGAACCTTCATCCTCGACTTCCAGAACACGATGGATGACATCAAGGAAGCGTTCCGCCCCTTCTATGAGGTGTCCAGTCTCGAAGCCGTTTCCGACAAGAACCAGATCTACCAATTGGAAACTCGCATCCGCACATTCGGCTATCTCGACAGCAGCGAGATTGAGCGGTTTGCCACGACCTTCTTTAAGGGAACGCTATCCACTCAAGATCGCGTAACGCTGGAATCCCTGGTTCGTAACGCCGTGGCACGGTTTGAAGCCGAGGATGACGAGGGCCGACAGGAAGAGTTCCGACAGCTTTTGAGAAGCTACAAGCGGTTCTACAGCTTCGTCGCGCAAATCGTCCGGCTGGGAGATACCAGCTTGGAAAAGCTCTATGCCTACACCGACTGGCTAGACCGGATGTTGCCGAACCGCGAACAGCCGCCGGAAGTCGAGATCACGGATGAAATGCTACGTCTGCGCGCCTTTCGCGTTCAGCAGAAGGAAGCGGGCTCCGCGTCGCTTGCAGCGGGCGATACCGTTCCGCTCACCGCGATTAGCGAATTTGGGGCCAAGCCCTATACTGAAGACGAGGCGAAGGCGCTTTCAGAGATTGTCCGTTCCTTCAATGACCGGCACGGGACGCAGTTCACGGAAGAGGACTTCATTCGCCTCGAACAGGTGAAGCGCAAAGCACTCGATGAAGAAATGGCAGCGGTATTACGGAACAATCCGCCGGATGTCTCCCGCCCGACCTTCGTGCGCCGGCTCCTTGAGGAGACGATCAAGCAATATCAGCGCGACAGCAGCCTTCAAAGCATCATCATGACCAACGCAGAAGATCGCGATCGTATCTTCAACCACCTCTTCAGCCGGGCCTTGCGCGAGGTGCGTGGAGCACAAGATTTGTAACCGCCATGCCGTCTTTACGAATTTGATGATACAGCTTAAGTTCTTCGTGCATCTTCATCCCAGCAGAAAGGAAAAGGGCGCCCAATTCCCACGCGAGTTGGATAGATTTCGTCATTTGCGCGTAATTCGCTGGACGATGAAGCTCAAGACTGACCACTGAAGGGGAAGTAACTGCCCTCGTTGCAGTTTCTGTGATCTTCAAATTGGGTAGTGCTTTAATACCTTCCTAGGCATCATTGCAGGCAAAGCTCGTGGGATCATCGCCGCAAAGCTCTGTCTCTCCCAACGCCGTTTCTAGAATGCTTGTATCTTTTTGGGCGAAGGCTCCTCTGCGAGGCGGCGCCAAGCCACGGCGTTGATCGTGGTGGGGGCTGGCTGCGGTCCGGGTATGGCGTCGGCAGTTTGATCCCTCTGTATCTCTTCAGCTCGTTCAGGCATCCTTTTGGCAATTTCGGGTCGCTTGTTTGGAGATCGTCTCGGCACGGTCAAACAACTTATTGGCGAGGAATTTCCCAGTTTATGTCCGCAACGACGGCAAACCTATTCTAAATCTTCTTTCGAACTTCTCTGCTTGTGCCAGCTACTCCCGATCGAAACATTCGAGAACGGAGCCTTCGAGGGAGCGCCATTTTTATTTTTCCCGCATATACAAAAACGAGAGGCTCCGCCGGTCCGTAGCTCTGACGATGCATCTCTTAAGAACGAGGGGCATCCCCATAAAGGGGATGAGCCCCCTCCCCCTTTTGGTCGGCTAGCTTTGATTAGCATCCTCCCCCTTGTGTTTTGGTGGACGATTGCGGGGCATCAAGTTGGCCAACGGCATGGAAATAGTAGCGGGGTGGACAAGTCGGCGATGATTCGGGATTCTTCCGCAACAGAAGGAGCCTCGCCGTGGCAAAATTGGATCTGTCGAAGAGGTATGAAGACCCAACTATTGCAGAAGTAGCCGCTATTGAAGCCAACCGGCTTTGGGCGGAGATTGAGCGAGGCCTGGTGAATGGTGGGGCGTTTCATCACACGCGGGAAGCCGTTTTGGCGAAGAACGCCAAGCGAATCTCGAAAGCCTACGGCAATCAGGTCTGGAGTCGTATTGTGCGCGGCATCGAAAGCCGCTCGCCAACTTCAGTTGGACAGCAGGTCGAGGATGCGCAAACCGATTATCTCCGGCGCTGCGCTATTGAACGACACGGGAGGCTGAGATTGCGGGACCGGATCAGCTTCAAACTGTTTGGGCTGCCGTGGAGCTATTGACCATGGGATGGTCGATTTTTTTGTTTTCCCCAACCCTGTCATTTCTTTCCAAGTAGTCAGGGACTTCAAATCTGCAAAGAGAACTGAGTTCACTCAATCTAACTTCGTTCTCTTCTTTTTTGCATCATTCGGCCATCCTGTCGGATGGTGGGGAGGGTGGTGAGGGCATAGCTTTCCCGTTGAGGGAAAGCTATGCCCGAGACGCCTGTCCGACGGAGCCGGTGTATGGAGCCAAGACACAGGCGGATCGACGAAACCTTGTGAAAGGGAGGCCGGGGTCATCCTGTCGGCCTTTACTCGCGCTTTAAATGACGGGGCGGATATGCCTCCTGCCGATCCGCCAGCAAAGAGGCCCGCTGAAGGTCGGCGCTAACCGGAGCCTTCTCCTGCAGCTGTTGCAAGCTGCTTTATCACCGGTGCCCTCCGGCTTGTTCCACGTCGGTCATGTTCCCGACGATCGGCCCATTAAAGCGGGCTGGCTATGTGAAGCCAGCAGGATCAGTTTATGTGAGCAAGAGATTCGAGTCGAAGCTCTCGGCCTTTCGCGCACGCCGATCCTGCAGTGCAGAAGTCAACGCATTTTCAGCGCGCAGCCCGATCGGCAATCGCCGAGGTGCGGAGGGATGTTATATGTTCGAGATGTGGCTGGATCGTTCCGGACTGAGATATCAAGCTCGCTTCGGAAGATCCGCCCGAGGCAGGCTTTTCTTTTGAGGGGACGATGAAAGGCATACTTTCGAGGAAGCGCCGAAAGTCACTCGTCATGATATAGGTGCGGCGCCCATTTTTATGGGCAGGAAGCTCCCCGCTGTTGATTAGTTCATATAAACGGGTTCGCTCGAAAGGGCCGGCATTGATAGCGTCCTCAATTGAAAGCGCGAGTTTTTCCACGTCCTCTTCTCCTCTTTATTCGCGATTGAGCGCGAGAGGAAAATGTGAGGATTTGTAGATTGGAGATAGCCGGGTTCAGTCTCCGATCTTTCAGACTGAATCCTCCGGCTCGAAATAGTCAAAAATGCGACCGGCGATCTTAGCCCGTTCGTTAACGCGAAAACTGGGGTGAAGCGCGCCTTCCAGCAACTCAACCAGCCGAACGAACGGGCCATCGTAGGTTTTTCCGGCTGATCTATAACAGCCCTTCGGATCTGTCTTGCTGTTCGGCATCATCGTCCAAATGGTGGCGCAGGAATCTATGAAGTATTGGTATCCAAAATGTGTCTTGGCTGCCCCCGACATCAGCTTTTGGGATGATGCAAGTAGCCTGGTCGCGTCAGTCTCAAGGGATGCCAAAGCGCCATCTAGCACTGGGATAGACAGTCCTCGATCGACTGACCCAGCGAAAGAGGGACGGCCAGCGTGTTCTGCAAGCTCCCAGGCGATATTCCGTCGGAACAGAGAATGTTTTCGCGCCGATGTGGTAGGTTTGAGTTCCGATGAATCTTCGGCGTAGGCGAGCAATTGCTTCAGATGCGTTCGGAGGCGTTTGACGCTCGACACAACATCTGACACGGCTCGCCAATTTCCATCAGAGACCGGAACCGTGATGCGCCCATTGACATGCATATGGAGGTTCAAGCGCTCGATATAACTGATCACGCCTTCGTCGGCCCGCATGTTAAATTCTGCTTCGAGCTCGGCAACTACCTTATCGAGATCAACGCCGTCGTATAGATCTTTTGTCACGATGCTACCTCGACGGCTTTCGACAATTGTAGAGTGTTGAGATTATCCGCCCACCAGGTCATCATGCGCACGCGCTCATCCCAAAACTCACCACGTGCGTAAGCTTTCCTGATGGAATTGCCGTCAATATGAGCAAGCTGACGCTCGATCGCGTCCGCATTCCAGAGGCCGCTTTCGTTTAGCATCGAGGAAGCCGAGGCTCTGAAGCCGTGCGAGGTCATATCGTCTTGGCCGTACCCCAAGCGGCGGAGAGCGGCGTTGAAGGTATTTTCGCTGAGCGGTCTCGCACGCGAACGGATCGACGGAAATAAGAGCCTGCCGTCGCCCGTGATTTTATGAAGTTCTTTCAGCAGTTCGACGGCGCGAGGCGCCAGGGGCACGCGATGCGGCCGGCGCATCTTGGTTCGTGCGGCCGGGATGGTCCATTCTGCCGCGGCGAGATCGAATTCTGGTATCCATTCCGCCAGGCGCAACTCGCCAGGCCTGACGAAGGTCAAGGCCAGCAGCTCAAGGCCGATCCGTGTCTCCGGCGCGCCATCATATCCGGCAATGGAGCGGAGCAGAGCGCCGAAGGCCTTGGGCTCGATGACGGCCGCTCTGTGCTTGACCTTGGGCGTCGTGAGAGCACCCTTCAGCGCGCCCGTAGGATCGCCCTGGGCACGCTGCGTCGCGACGGCGAACCGGAATACCTCCCCAATGACTGCCCGGAGCCGGCGGGCCGTTTCCAGGCGTCCTCGGGCTTCGACCTTGCGGAGTGTCGATAGGACCTCGGAGGCGGTAATCTGGGCGACGGGGCGATCACCAAGGTCGGCCTTCACAAGAGAGAAGAGCCATTCGACTTTGATAATCGTCTGCTCAGCTCGGCCCTCGCGGCGCTTCTTTTGGACCAGCTCTTCAGCGACGAGAGCGAAGGTGTTTCTCCGTTGCAGCTCATCCACTTGCCGGCGGAGCTGTTTTACCTCGCCCGGATCCTGGCCTTCTAGAAGCGTGCGCTTGGCATCGTCTCGCTTCTCACGAGCCTCCCGGAGGCTGATGAGGGGGTAAGGGCCGAACGAGAGTTTCTTCTGCTTTCCGTGCTTGCCTCCGATTCGATAGGCCAAATACCAGCGCTTCGAGCCAGAAGAGGTAATCCAGAGCTGCAGCCCGCCACCGTCTGAAAGCTTAATTGTCCGGGTTGAATCCGGCTTGGAGTTCTTAATTTTGATGTCGGTCAAGCCCATTGGACGATCCGCGGTGTTGGCCTCAATTTTCGAGGTGTTGGCCCTTTTCACTTCCCCAGGCCAACACTTTTGGCGGCTGTGGGCGAACGCAGGCAAACACCGGAAAACGATACTTGGTCAACTTCGCTGCAAAATCAATGCGTAGCGAACTTCAGCGGACGTTGGCGAATGATCTGGAAAGGGGCAATGGTGCCCGGGGGCGGAATCGAACCACCGACACTGCGATTTTCAGTCGCATGCTCTACCAACTGAGCTACCCGGGCGTTTCGCGCTGAAAGCGGAAAGTGGGGCGCTTATAGGAAGCGCCTGAGGGCTTGTAAAGTCCGCAGGAGCATCACGGGACAGATTGTCCTCATCCCTGTGCAAACAGATGTTTGGCAAAGCGAATCCGGCCCTTTGCAACCGCCTGATGACCCGCCGGCCACTCATAAATTCCGCCGGGCAGCCGCGATCGCCTCCGCTTCGCTGGCGGCCAAGGCCATGGGGTAAGGCGAGGCCTTGGCGCGGCCGGGTAGCGCCCGCTCCATTTCGGCGCGCTCGGTGGCGTCGACGACCACATAAATGGTCTGTTTCACCAAGCGACCGAGATCGGCCTTGTGCGCCTTCATCCAAAGGATCATCGGCTTGCCCGCCGGCGGCTGCGGCCGGTCCTCGGCGTGGGCGATGACGACCATCGGTCGATCGCGGGCCAGCAGGCGGTCATATTCGGCGACCCAATCTTGCCCATCCTGCTCGGTGATCAGTTGGCCGGTGGCGACGAAAATGTCCGGCTCGGCTTCACGGAAGAATTTCATGACGTGCTCCTCATGTTGTCGGATGGGCGGGTCTTCAACAGCAAGGCGAGCGGCACCAGCAGACCGAACAAGCCGGCGCAGATGGCGGCGCTGGAGAAGCCTTGGGCAAAGGCACTGGCGAGCATGGGCTTGAAGAGGTCTGGTGCGAGCGCGAGACCGGCGGGCATTTCATGGCGCCGCACCGCCAGGCCCGCGAGGGTCGCAGCGTCGGCCACACGGGCTTCCGACAAGGCACCGCTCATGGCCGAGATGGCGCGCGAACCCATGACCGTGCCCAAGAGCGCAATGCCGATCGTCATGCCGCTTTGGCGCAGGGCATTCAATGTCGCCGAAGCCGAGCCGCTGACGGCACGAGGTACTGCCGCCATGGCCGCAGCGCCTGTGGCCGGCACGGCAAGCCCGAGACCGACGCCGAGCACTGTAAAGAAACAGGCCACAACCACATAGGGCGTCTGCGGTGTGAACGAGGCCAGCGCCAGCATCGACGCGCCAAGCCCGACATAGCCGTAGATCATCAGGCGGCGCATGCCATAACGCTGCGCCAGAGGGCCAAATCGCGAGGCCGTGGCCGCCATGGCCAGGAACACCGGCACCATGCGCCAGCCGGCCTGCGTTGCCGACCATCCTTGCGCCTGTTGCAGAAAGATCGAGAACAGGAACAGGCTGCTGTAGCCGGAAAAGCCCAGCACGAACGAAGCGAAACTGACGCTGGCGTAGGTGCGATCACGAAACAGGCGCAACGGCAGAAGCGGCCGCGCCACACGGTTCTCGACGATGACAAAGAGCAGCAATGCCGCGACAGCGACGACCAAAGCCAACAGCGTTGAAAATGCCATCCATCCCACTTGCCCGGCGCCAATCAGCGCATAGGCCAATGCGCCGAGGCAGAGCACGCTCAATATCTGACCGATCGGATCGAACGAGGCCTGATCCGGATCGGCGCTTTCCTGCAATCCGCCAAAGCCGATCGCCAAGGTCAAAGCGCCCAAAGGCAGGTTGATGAGGAAGATGCTGCGCCAACTGACATGGTCGACCAACAGCCCGCCGAGGATCGGATCGACGATGAGCGCGATGCCGCTGAAGGACGACCAGCCGCCGATGACGTGGGCGCGCTCGTGCGGATCCGGAAAGGCCTGGGTGAGGATCGACAGCGAGCCGGGGATGACCACCGCTCCGGCCACGCCCTGAAGGGCCGAGCCGGCGATGAGGACAGGAAGCGATGGTGCGGCGGCACAGACCGCCGAGCCCAAGATGAACAGCGCCACACCGACGAGCCACACGCGCTTGCGGCCATAGCGATCGCTGAGCGGACCCGCCGACAGCATGAAAGCCGAGAGGCACAGAGCATAGGCGCCGACCACCCATTGCAGACCCGAGAAATCGACCTTGAGGGCGGTCTGAATGGCCGGCAGCGCCACGGTGACGATGCTAATCGCCAACGAGGCCATGAGCGTGCCGAGATAGACGGCGGCGAGAACCAGCTTCTTGCGCGAGGGCGACATGACGGCCTTCCCATTTGCCTGCGATCCATCCTCCATAGGCATAGACCGACCGTCGGTCAATTATATTATCTATTTGAAAATAATTCTAAATATCGACTATTGACTATCAGTCGGAAGGGAAAATAGGTTTGCCCGATGGTGATGAAAACAGAATCAGCGACCCGGCAGCCCCGCAAGCGGCGTGTCCTGCCCGCGGAAGTGCGGATGGACGATCTGCTGACTGCCGCCGCTGATCTCTTCGTCGGCAAGGGCATCGAAGCGACGACCGTGGACGATATCGTCGGCCGCGCAGGCGTCGCCAAGGGCACGTTCTACCATTACTTCCCCACCAAGACCGACGTCATCCTGGCGCTGCGGGAGCGCTTCTCGCGCGGCTTCGTCGATCGGGTGGCGACGGCGATCACAGCTTGTCCGCCCGACGATCATCCGGCGCGGATCACCGCCTGGCTTCGCGGCGCTGTCGCGACCTATCTGGCCAATTACGAACTGCATGACGTGGTCTTCCACGATTTCACGCACAGCCGCCGCCAATCACAGGAGAAGGACACGGTGCTTGCACAGCTCGTCGCCGTGCTCGAAGCGGGCGAAAAAGCTGGCGCTTGGACCCTGCCCGACACCCGTATGACCGCCCTGATCTTTTTTGACGGCATGCATGGCGCCGTGGATGACGCCATCGCGGCAGGTGGACGCGATCCGGAGGCGATCGCGCGCCCCTTGTCCGCCTTGTTCGCCCGGCTCTTGCGGGCCTGATCGGCGAGCGCTCGCAACTGAGGCTGGATCAGGGCGCCAAATTTCACAACAATGTCAGGATTAGCTGCCCTATGGCGGCACTCCCTTTTCGAAAGCTGCGCCTTTGGCCACTGCCACCTTCATTCTTCTGCTTCTCGTGCTGGTCGCTTTGTCGGGCGTGATCGTCCGCTTCCTGCCGATCCCTTTGCCGATCATCCAGATCGTGCTGGGCGTGCTGCTCGCCTGGCCGACTGACGGTTTGCAGGTGCAGATGAATCCTGAAATCTTCATGCTGGTGTTTGTGCCGCCGCTGTTGTTCATCGACGGCGTTCTGGCTCCCAAGCGGGAATTCGATGAACTCAAGGGGCCGATCCTCGGCCTCGCCTTCGGCTTGGTGTTTCTCACCATCCTGGTCTTCGGCTTTGCGTTGAACTGGCTGATCCCGGCCGTTCCCCTGCCCGTCGCCTTCGCGCTCGCCTCGGTTTTAGCACCCACCGATGCGGTCGCCGTCGGTTCGATCATTAACAAGAACCTGGTGCCTAGCTATGTCATGCACGTGCTGGAGGGCGAGTCGTTGCTCAACGATGCGACGGGCCTGGTCATCTTCCGCTTCGCGGTCGCCGCCGCGCTGACCGGGCAGTTCTCGGCCGCGGATACCGCGCTCTCCTTCATTGCCGTGGTGATCGGCGGCGTGTTGTGCGGCGGCGTGATGCTGGTGGTGACGGCGAAACTGCTGCGGCTGGTCGCCAAACTCGGCGACGTCCGTTCCGAAGTCGAAGTGCTGATCCTGATCCTGCTGCCCTTCGCTGCTTATCTTCTGGCCGAACATTTCCATGCTTCGGGTATTTTGGCTGCCGTGATCGCCGGGCTCTACATCAGTGCGTCGGGCCTGTTCGGCTCTCTCAGCGTCCCGGCCCGCCTTCAGAACATGTCACTGATCGAGGTGATTTCCTTCGTCTTCAACGGCGGGGTGTTCCTGCTGCTTGGTTTGCAGCTCCCCGAAATTCTCCGCAAAACGCCGGCGGAACTCTCGCTCTATGGTTCGGTCGCCGAACCGATGGTGGCGGTCTTCCTTCTCACCCTCATCCTGCTGGCCATCCGCTTCGCCTGGATCAACTGGGGTTCGCTGATGCGCAGCCTGGTCGCGCGGTTGCGTGGCAAAACGCGCCGGCGGGCAAGCATGCGCATCAAGATCGTCATGTCGCTGGCGGGTGTGCGCGGTGCGATCACTTTGGCCGGTATTCTGTCGCTGCCGCTGGCCCTGCCCAACGGCTCGCCTTTCCCGGCGCGCGATCTCGTCATCTTCATCGCCGCCGGCGTCATCATCTGCTCCATCCTGATCGCCAGTGCCACCCTGCCCTTCGTGGCCCGTGGCATTCCATTGGACAGGGAGGATGTCGTCGCCAATGAAGAGCGGCTGGCGCGCGTCACGGCGGCGGAAGCCGCCATCGCACGCATCGAACAGATGGTCGACGAGAGCCAGGGCGACAGCGAGAAAGCCGCCATCCGGCAAGCCGTCGCCAATCAGTTGATCAATATCTATCGGCAATATGTCATCGCCGGCGAGGCCGATGAACAACCCTCGCACCACCTCATTCCGGTCATCACCGAAATGCGCGAAGCCGCGCTTGAAGCCGAAACCGCCGCACTGGCGCAATTGATGCGCGACAAGAAGATCAACGACAACACCATGCGCGCCATCATGACCGAGATTACCATGCAACAAGCGCTGACCGTGCAGCGCAAGGCGAGATGAACGCTCTTGGCATTGCGCCTATGCGATGAGCGAAAGGTGACGACGAGGCCAAGCTCCGCTATTTATTTCTGTTCCGCCTCGCCAGACTTCGTTTCATCCCTCATTGGAGGTCCGCCGATGCACCTTGGCCAGATCCTCGACTCGCTCGCGCAAGCGCCCGTGGGACCCGGCGCGCTGACGCAGTGGGAATTCGTCCTGCGGCTGTTCATCGCCGCCATCCTCGGCAGTCTCATCGGCATCGAACGGGAACGGCTCGCCTGGGCCGCGGGCCTGCGCACCCATATGCTGGTTTCGGTCGGCTCGTGCCTGGTGATGATCGTCTCGGCCTTTGGCTTCGCCGACATCTTGGGCGGCCAGAACATCGTTCTCGATCCATCGCGGATTGCTGCGCAGGTCGTCTCCGGCATCGGCTTCGTCGGCGCCGGCTGCATCTTGCTGCGTGGCGAGATCGTTCGCGGGCTGACCACAGCGGCCAGCCTATGGACCGTGGCCGCCATCGGCCTTGCGGTTGGTGGTGGGCTCTATATCGGTGCAACGGCCGCGACACTCATCGTGCTGATCATCCTGGCTGGCGTCAAACCGCTGGAAGAATGGCTGCAGCATCGCAATGAAGTACATCAATTGGATATTTTCGCCGCTCCTCGCGCCCTCTCCTACGATTTGGTGCGCGATACCCTGGGCTATCGATCGACACGAATGGTGAGCTTCGTTTCCGTGCCGAGCGAAGATGGCGCCAGTGACCAGATCCAGATCCGATTGCATCGGATGCCGGCGGCGGACCTGCGTGAAGTCGTCCGCCTGCTCGCGGCTGTGCCAGACGTGCGCAGTGTCACGTCGGTGTGATGCCAGGTTCAATTGTAGAGGGAATATTTTTTCCAGTCGTCCCGCTCGACCTTCTCGCCGATCTCATAGGTGAGGGTCTTGACCTCGACACGGGTTGGAGTCGTCCGGCACTGATAGGACAGATGATACCAATCGCCTCGGCTGCGGAACGAAGCACCAGGCGCGTTGATGGAATCGCCTTTGTAGGACGGATCAGAGAAGGTGTAGGCAATCACCTTATCAACGCGGAACTGATTATGCTCCTTGTTGATCTGCGACATCAGCTGAGTATCGCAAGCTTGCTCCAGACGCGCGGTCGGCTCGAGACGCAAAAGCTCCTTCTTGATCCGCTCGTCAAAGGAATAGGCAGGGCTGCTCACCAGCACCACCGCCGTCAGCATCCATAGGCTCTGTTTTGCAGTCCACACGATATGTCGCACCTTCATCTTTCTTTCCAGACCGTGTTACCCCGAACAAGGCAAAAATGCGACCGAAATTCAGCTCTTTAGGGCTGCCTGATCCACAAGCGGACGCACCTGCGCATTTTCCCACGCCATCACCACAAATTGATGGAGTGGCTGCGCCATCTTTGAGCGCAGCACACAGGCTGGCCGCACTCATTGAAACGTCAGATTGGCCGCCTTCACGATCTGACTGAAGCCAGCAATATCGGTATCGATAATCTTGCGAAACTCTTCCGGAGAGATGGCACCCGGTTCGGCGCCAAGCAGGCGTAGCTTGCTGCTCACCTCCTTGTCCCGCACCGCTTGCTGAAACACCGTGACCAGTTTCTTGACGATCGCGGGCGGCGTGCCGGCCGGTGCCAATACGCCCGACCACAGCATGGTGTTGACGCGCGGCACACCCGCCTCCGCCGTCGTTGGAACATCAGGCAGCTCCGGAGAGCGTTGCGGACCGGTGACGGCCAGAGCGCGGACGCGGCCATCCTTCACTTGCGGCACAGCCGGCGGCGGATCGGTGATCGCCAACAGGCAGAACTCCTGGTTCACGCATTGCACCATTTCCGCGCTGCTCTTCAGCGGCAGCGGCACACCGGGCATGCCAGTTTCGAGCTTGAGTAGTTCCGTGGTGATCGTGAAAGCCGGCGACGTCGTTCCGTAGGTCGACTTGTTCGGATTGGCCTTGGCATAAGCAACGAGGTCGGCGATCGATTTGATCGGCGAGGTGGTGGGGACGATCAGCACCATCGGAAAGCTGGCGATCGTCGTCAGCGGTTCGAAATTTTTCGTCGGATGATAAGCGAGATTGGGATAGACGGCTGCGGCAATCGACATGTTGCCGCTGGCACCGACGAACAGCGTATAGCCATCCGCCGGCTGCGTGGCGACATATTCGGCGGCCATGCGACCACCGGCGGCAGGCCGGTTCTCGATGATCAATTGCTGGTTCATGATCTCGGAGGCTTTCGCGCCGACGAGACGCGCGAAAATATCATTGCCGCCACCCGCCGCGAACGGCACGATCACCCGGATCGGCTTGTTGGGATAGGCGGCGGCATCTGACTGCGCTCGAACCGACGTCGTGCCCATCACGACGGAGGCCAGTAAAACGCCTCCGCTCAATCGTTTTACCATGCTCGTGCAAAAGCCCACGAGCCTACCCTGCCCTGTCGCGGCCATGCGGACGTCCCTCCCTCTTTTTTGCATGGGAAGCCTAGTCCGTTTCCCACCAGGAAGCGAGGCCGGCTTTCGCGCGTTCTGGACAAATCGAACAACAGGAGCCATGACACATCATTCGGCTCCCATGGTTTTGGCATGAAACAACCCGCTCCGAGACAACGACGCACGCAGGCTGAACGACGCAGCGAAACACAGGCCGCCATTCTGGCTGCCGCCATGCAAATCCTCGCGGAAGACGGTTATGCTAATTTCAGCGCCAGCCGGGTCGCTGCCGTAGCCGGCGTCTCACGCGGCGCGCAGGAACATTATTTTCCCCGTAAGGCCGATCTCATGGCCGCAGCCGTCAAACACGCCATGGCCGAAGCCGTCGATCATGCGGAACGGCTGTCGCGCACGGTCAATCACACCAGCGATCCGATCGAGAAGTTCCTTCTGGATTCCGAGCATTTCTTCTTCAGCCCGATCTTCTTGGCGCTGATGGAGATCATGATCGCCTGTCGTTCCGACCGCGAATTGGCCGCCGTCGTCAATCCGGTGGTGAAGAAGGCGCGCGTCACGCTTAACCGCATCTGGACGGAAACATTGAGCGCCGCCGGTTATCCAACCGACAATGCGCGGCAATTCGTCGAGATCAGCCATTATGCCATGCGCGGCTTCTTTGTGGTCAGCACGTGGCTGCCCTACACCGTTGATCGCAAAGCTATGATCGCGGCCCTGCGCGATCTGGCACCGACCGCCTTACAGCTTGGAATACAACCGCGCCCAACCACGAGGAAAGCGCCCACGCGTCGCGCCCTTAAAGGTTGAGCTGAAGCGAGTTCCCGTCCCAACTCAACGGGCAATCAAAATCAAAAACAAGGAGCACTCCTTGTAAGTTGATTTCCATCGGCGTTTATGCCTATCGTTGCATATGTCGCCGGCGGTGAGGGCATGCTCCGGCTGATCAGAACTTCTGGGAGGAACGCAGATGGCGCTGCAGCAAAATACCGATCGCATTCAAACCACCCATATCGGCAGCCTGCCGCGCCCCCATGACCTGCTCGATCTCATGCGGCAGAAATTCGCCGGCAAGCCTTATGACGAGAAGGCCCTCGACGCGTTGATTGCCAAATCGGTGGCTGATTCCGTGCGCAAGCAGGTGGATTGCGGCATCGACATCGTCACCGATGGCGAGTTCTCCAAGCCCGGCTTCTTCACCTATATCCGCGAGCGGTTAGAAGGCTTCGAGGCGCGACCCAATCAGAAACTGCTGATCTTCCAAAAGGAAGTAGCAGCCTTTCCGGCTTATTATGAGCAATACTTCAAGGAAGCGATGATGGGCGGCACGATCGTGCCGATCGTTCCTGTCGTTTGCACCGGGCCGGTGAAATATCGCGGCGAAGCTGCCGTGCAGCGCGACATCAAGAACATCAAGGCGGCCGCAAAAGCCGCCGGCATTCCCGACGAGCACGTCTTTCTGCCCGCCACGGCGCCGTCCGGCGTCGGCATCAATGAATATTACAAGACCGAAGAAGAATATTTCCACGCGCTCGCAGCCGAACTGAACAAGGAATATAAGCTCATCATCGACTCCGGCGTTCTGCTGCAGGTCGACGATCCGTTCCTGCCCGATATTTTCGTCGAGCCCGATCTCGACGAAAAGCAGATGAAGCGACGCGCGGAAATCTACATCGAAGCGGCCAATGCGGCGTTGAAGGGCATTCCGGCCGAGCGGGTTCGCTATCACACCTGTTATGGCGTGAACGAAGGCCCGCGTCTCTACGAGGCGGCTCTGTCGGAAATCATCGGCTATGTGTTGAAGGTCAAGGCGGGTTCCGTCAGCTTCGAGGCGGCAAACCCGCGCCACGAACATGAGTATCACCTGTTCGAAACGATCAAAGTGCCCGATGGCATGGTGCTGTGCCCGGGTGTCATCACCCATGCCAGCAATATCGTCGAACATCCGGAACTGATTGCCGAACGCCTTATCCGCTTCGCCAAACTGGTCGGACGCGAGAATGTGATGGCGGGCGCCGACTGCGGCTTCTCCTCGCAGGCACTCTACAAGACCGAGGTGCATGACACGGTGATCTGGGAGAAGTTCAAGGCGATGCGCGAGGGAGCGGATATCGCGACGAAAAAGCTCTGGTCCTGAGGCTTTCGGTTCCGACCTCGTCGGAACCGTGCCCAGGTTTTTCAACGCTACGTTTTTCGGGAGGGGAAAATGGATAAGCGTATTTTGCTGCTGGCCGCGGCCGGTCTTTTGGCTGTCCCGGCTCACGCCGCCGATAAAATCACCTTGGGCTTCATGTCGACGCTCTCGGGACCCAATGCGATCATTGGCACTGAGATCCGTGATGGCATGCAGCTCGCCGTGGAACAGCTCGGCGGCAAGATCGGTGGCCTGCCGGCTCGTGTCATCGTCGAGGATGACCAACAAAAGGCCGATGTGGCGCGGCAACTGGCGGAAAAATTCGTTCAATCCGACAAAGTGGACGCGGCGATCGGCTTCAGCTTTTCCAATCTGATGCTGGCGGTCTACAAGCCGCTGGTCGATGCCAAGACCGTCACCATCAGCTCCAATCCCGGGCCATCGCAGCTCGCCGGCAAGGATTGCTCGCCCTATTTCTTCTCGACCTCATGGCAGGGTGACAACTGGGCCGAAGGCATGGGCGCCTATCTGCAGAAAAAAGGCCTGCAGAACATCTATCTGATCGCGCCGAACTACGCGGCGGGCAAGGACGTCATCGCCGGCCTGAAGCGCTTCTATAAGGGCTCGGTCGCGGCGGAAGTCTATACGCCGCTGACGCAGCTCGATTTCTCCGCCGAGCTGTCGCAAATCAAATCGAGCAATGCCAGCGCCGTCTTCGCCTTCTATCCCGGCGGTCTCGGCGTGCAGTTCGTCAAGCAATATGCGCAGGCCGGGCTAAAAGACAAATTTCCGCTCTACAGCGCCTATACGGTGGATGAGTCCACTCTGCCGGCGATCGGCGACGATGCGCTTGGCCTGATCGTCGCAACCTCCTGGGCGCCCGATCTCGACAATGCGACGAACAAGAAATTCGTCAGCGGCTTTGAGAAAAAATATGGTCGCGTGCCGGCGCCCTATGCGGTGCATGCCTATGACACGATCATGCTGCTCGACACTGCCGTGAAGGCGGTCAATGGCAAGATCGAGGATAAGCCGGCTTTCCTGGCCGCTCTCCGCAAAGCGCAGTTCGAATCGCCGCGGGGCGCTTTCAAGCTCAATACCAATCAGTTCCCGATCCAGACCTTCTATCAAGGCGAGGTCAAAAAGGGCGCCGACGGTAAGCCGCGCATCGTGATCCAGGACAAGGCGCTGGAGAATTATGGCGATGCCTATGCGCAAACCTGTTCGATGAAATAGGATCGCGATACCAGACCAGGACCCGTCATGAGCGCGACCCTGCTGCTCGAACAATGCCTCAACGGCATGCAGCTCGGCATTATGCTGTTCTTGATGTCGGCCGGGCTGACGCTCGTGTTCGGCATCATGAACCTGGTCAATCTGGCGCACGGCTCGTTCTATATGGCCGGTGCCTATCTCGGTGCCTTCGTCTATGCCTCCAGCCAATCCTTCCTGCTCGGTGTCGTCGCCGGGCTGGGCGGCGCGTTGCTCATCGGGCTGATCGCCGAATTCCTGATCTTTCGGCGCATCTATAAGGGCGATCACCTCGACCATGTATTGGTGACCTTCGGCCTCACTTTGATCTTCAACGATCTCGCACGCCTGATCTGGGGGCCGGCGGCGCTGTTTGCCCGCGTGCCACCGTTCCTGTCCGGTCAGGTCAATATTTTCGGCCTGATCTCCTATCCCGCTTATCGCCTGGCGATCATTGTCGTCGGTCTTGCGGTCGCCGCCCTGCTCTACGTGCTCTTGCGCCACACCCGGCTTGGCATGCTGATCCGGGCCAGTGCCTCCAACCGCACCATGGCCAGCGCGCTGGGCGTCAACGTGGTCGTTCTCTATGCCCTGGTCTTCGCACTGGGCGCTGGGCTTGCCGGTCTTGCCGGCCTCATGGCTGGACCGATCTTCACGGTCATTCCGGGCATGGGCGACAATGTTTTGATCCTCGCCTTCGTCGTCATCGTCGTCGGCGGACTGGGCTCGGTTGAAGGCGCCTTCTGTGCCGCGCTCGTCATCGGCCTTATCGATACGCTGGGCCGCTCCTTCATGAAACCACTGTTCGGCCTGTTTCTCGAACGTGCCGCCGCCGATAACAGCGCGCCGGCCATCGCTTCCATGCTGATCTACATTTTGATGGCGATCATCCTGTTCTTCCGGCCGCAGGGCCTGTTTCCTCCCAAGAGCCGCTGAGGCCCGCCCGCGACATGACCAAAGAACGCATTGCTCTGGCCATGGTCGTCGTTTTGGCGCTGCTGCCGCTGCTCTTCGCCGCCATGGGCGAAAGCTATTATCTGACCGTGGCGACACGCATGATGATATTCGGCATCGCCGCCTTAAGCCTCGATCTCATCTTGGGGTTCGGCGGGCTGATCAGCCTGGGGCATGCGGTTTATCTCGGCATCGGCGGCTATGCGGTCGGCATTCTCGATTTCTACGGCATCAGCAACGGCTTCGTGCAATTGGGCGTAGCAACTTTGGCCTCGGCCGGTGCGGCACTGTTCATCGGCGCGGTGTCGCTGCGCACCAGCGGCGTCTTCTTCCTGATGATCACGCTGGCCTTCAGCCAGATGGTCTATTTCCTGGCCATCAGCATCAACAGTTTCGGCGGCGACGATGGATTGACCTTGAACGCCCACAGCGATCTCGGCCTCAATTTCGGCAATACGCAGGTCTTTTATTATTTCGTCCTCGCCTGCCTCGCCTTCTTTCTGTGGCTGAGTTTCCGCATCGTGCGGTCGCGCTTCGGCATGCTGTTGCGCGGCATGAAATTCAACGAGAGCCGCATGATCGCCATCGGCTTTCCGACCTTTCGCTACAAGCTGACAGCCTTCGTTATTTCTGGCGCCATCTGCGGCTTCGCCGGCGCATTGCTCGCCAATCAGACACTCTTCGTCTCGCCCTCGATCATGCAATGGTCGCGCTCCGGCGACCTGCTCGTCATGGTGATCGCCGGCGGCATGGGCACGATCGTTGGTCCCGTCATCGGTGCCATTATGTTCCTCCTGCTCGAAAAGGTCTTGGCCTCGTTCACGACTTATTGGGGCGCGCTGCTCGGCATGGTTCTCATCGCCCTGGTGTTGATGGGCAAGACCGGGCTGCTCGGCGGCATGGCAAAAGGCGGGCGTCCCCATGGCTGAGCCGATGAGCGACGTGCTGCTCGAAACCCGGCAGATCCGCAAACGCTATGGCGGCATCGTCGCCAGCGACGGCATTGACCTCGACGTCCAACGCGGCTCCCTGCATGCCATCATCGGCCCCAATGGCGCCGGCAAGACGACCTTGATCGCGCAGCTCGCCGGACAGTTGCGGCCCGACAGCGGGACCATTCTGTTCGATGGTCAGCCCGTCGATCGCCTGCCCGCTTATCAACGGGCGCGTGGCGGCTTCGCCCGCTCCTTCCAGATCACCAATGTGATTTTGGAACTGACAGTGCTCGACAATCTGGCGCTCGCCGTGCAAGCGCGCGAGCCGCATAGTTTTCGCTTCTGGACTGACGCCAGCCGCGATCCCAGCCTGCGCGAACCGGCCCGTCATGTCCTCGACACCATTGGCCTTAGTACGCGGGCCGATGTGCCCGCCGGCCAATTGTCCCATGGCGAAAAGCGCGCGCTTGAAATCGGCATCGCGCTGGCGACCGAGCCGAAACTGCTGCTGCTCGACGAACCGCTTGCCGGCACCGGACCGGAGGAGGCGGCGCGTGTAGTCAAACTTCTGGCTTCCATCAAAGGCCAATTGACCATTCTGATGATCGAACACGACATGGATGCGGTGTTTGCTTTGGCCGATGTCATTTCGGTTCTGGTTTCGGGTCGCATCATTGCCAGCGGCCTGCCGACGGCGATCCGCGCCAATCCGGATGTGCGCCGCGCCTATCTTGGCGATGAAGGTGCCGCATGACCGGCACCACACCCCTCCTCGCGGTGAACGGCCTGGAAGCCGGCTATGGCGAAAGCCGCGTGCTGTTCGGCCTATCGCTCGATGTTCGCGAGGGCGAGGTCGTCACCCTGCTCGGCCGCAACGGCATGGGCAAGACCACCACCATCCATTCGATCATGGGCATCGTCACGCCCACCGCTGGCGACATCCGCTTTGCCGGCGCGGCGGTGCAGCGATTGCCGGCCTATGCGATCGCCCGGCGCGGCATTGGGCTCGTACCGGAAGGACGGCAAATCTTTCCCAACCTGTCGGTGCGCGAGAATCTTATCGCCACGGCGACGCGAAACACATCGAATGGCTGGGATGTGGAGCGGGTGCTGAAACTGTTCCCGCCGTTGCGCGAACGCCTATCGAGCTGGGGCAATCTGCTGTCCGGCGGTGAACAGCAAATGCTTGCCATCGGCCGTGCGCTCCTCACCAATCCGCGCCTGCTGATCCTGGATGAGGCAACCGAGGGACTGGCGCCGCTGGTGCGCGCCCATATCTGGAGCGTCATCGAAGAGATCAAGGCGACGGGCATGTCGATCCTGATCGTCGACAAGAATGTCGACGCCCTCACCCGCATTGCCGATCGCCACTATGTGCTGGAACGAGGCCGCGTGGTGTGGAGCGGCACGTCGGCGGCGCTTGTCGCCGATGGCGAGATCAAGACCCGCTATCTCGGCGTGTAATCCGCCTCAAAACTTTCTGGCCGATCGCTTCGCCGCGGGCTTTTCAATCGCATTGTTCATCAGCAATTGCGCGAAATGTTCGGCAGCCGGCGTCAACGGCATGGCAGCGCGGCGGATCAAAACCAGGCGCGGTGCCGACAGACGCTCGCGAATGGGGATCATCTGCAAGGTCTCGCCCATCAGCTCAAACCGCTCCCACTGCCTGGGCACCATCGCCAGAAGGTCGGAAGAGGCCAGCGCGACCAACAGACTGAGCGCCGATTGCGTGCGCATCGCCAGTCGCGGCTTGCCCAGGCCATGCTCGGCGAACAAAGCGCTGAGTTCATCGTCCGCCGGTTGGGTGATCGTATTATTGGCCCATTCGGTATCGCCCAACTCCTTCAGCGAACGGGCGCTCGCCAGAGGGTGGTTTTTGCGACCGATGACGATGCGTTCATTGGGAGAGAGCACAATCTGTTGCAAGCCGGGCGCGAAGGTCGGATCGGCCTCGGGGCCAATATAGAAATCCATCGTGCCTTCCAGCAGTGCTTTCTCCACGGTCGGATAGAAGCCTTCGATGATGTTGAGATCGACGCCCGGATAGCGCTGTCGGAAAATCCTGAGCGCATTCGGCAGAAGTTGCATATGCGCGGCGATCGACAGGCCAGCGACAATCTGGCCGGCGCCGCCGCCACGCATCTGCTCGGCCTCCTCGCGAATGCGGCGCACGTCTTCAAGTACGGTGCGGGCGCGGCGCACGAAGGCTTCGCCGAGCGGCGTCAGCACCATGCCGCGCGCCTGGCGCTCGAACAGCGGCCCGCCGATCTCATGCTCCAGTTCCTGGAGACTGCGGGTGAGGGCCGGCTGGGCGAATTGCAGGCTGCGCGCCGCCGCCCGCAGGCTGCCCCGTTCGGCGATCTCCAGCACATTGCGGAACTGATTGAGCTTCATCGTGGCCTTTGATACTATTTTGCTATCAGAAGAACACTTTTGGCATCTTCCTGCAATCAGTAGGATGGCGATAATGCTGACAAAGCTGCAATCCGCGACACTGGGAAGGAAACATGGACCGCCAGCCCCCCTCCGACACCGAAGTTCTGATCATTGGAGCGGGTCCCGTCGGCCTGGCACTCGCCATCGAATTGGGCACGCGCGGCATCTCCTGCCTCGTCGTCGAGCGCAACGATCGGGTTGGCTACAACCCGCGCGCCAAGACCACCAATGCCCGCACGCGCGAACACCTACGCCGCTGGGGCATCGCCGACAAACTGCGGGCGGCCTCGCCCGTGCCGGTCGATTATCCCGCCAATGTCGTTTTCGCCACGCGCCTCAACGGCCCCGAAATCTGCCGCTTCGAGAATGCACTGCAAGCTTCGCCCGACAAGAACAATCTCTATTCCGAAGGCGCGCAATGGGTGCCGCAATATGTGCTGGAACAGGTATTGCGCGATCATGCGGTGTCGCTGCCGGGCGTGACCGTGCGTTTCGAAACCGAATTCGAAGCGGCGCGCGATTTCGACGATCATATCGAAGTCACCTTGCGCGACTTGCCGCAGAAGCGTTCCGACACGATCTCCTGCCGTTATCTCATCGGCGCCGACGGCGCGCGCAGTGCGGTGCGCGAGCATATCGGCGCCAAGATGCATGGCCCGGGCGGCGCCCTGCGCAACATCAATCTGGTGATGCGCGCGCCTGGCCTCGATCGCATGCATCCGCATGGTCGCGCCATCCATTACTGGCTGCTTAACGAGGAAATACCAAGCCTCATGGGTCCGCTCGATGGTAGCGACCTCTGGTATTACATCGTCACCAAATTCGACGGCGATGGCGTGCCTGACGCCGAAACCTGCAAGGACATGATCCGTCGTTCCACCGCGATCGACTTCGATCCCGAGATCGTCGGCATCGATCCCTGGGTGGCGCGCAGCCTCGTTGCCGACCGCTATGCCAAGGGTCGCGTCTTTCTCGCCGGTGACGCCTGCCATCTTCATCCGCCCTTCGGGGGGTTCGGCATGAACATGGGTATCGGCGATGCGGTCGATCTCGGCTGGAAGCTTGCCGCGACGATCCAGGGTTGGGGCGGCCCTACCCTGCTCGACTCCTATGCGATCGAGCGCCGCCCCGTGCATGAGCGCGTCATCGAAGAAGCGACCATCAACTATTCTGCCACCGGCAATCAGCTCATCCAGCCTGGGTTGGAATATCCCGGCGAGATCGGCGAAGCCGTCCGTCGCGAAGTGGCCGAAACGATCCTAGCGACCAAGGTACGTGAGTTCAAAACACTCGGCGTGGTACTCGGCTCGCATTATGCGCATTCGCCGATCGTTGCCGAGGAGAACGGCGAACCGCCGCCGCAATCCGTCGGGCTTTACACGCCCTCCGCTTACCCGGGATGTCTGGCGCCCCATCAATGGCTAAAGGACGGGCGCTCACTCTACGATCTCTTCGGTCAAGGCTATACGCTGCTGGTCTTGTCCGACGAGGCTGAAGGCGCCGAACGCTTTCAGGCGGCGGCGGATCAATTGAATATTCCGCTTACCGTCGTGCGACCGGGAGATGTCCGGCTGCCGCGCCGTTACGAAGCCCGGCTGGCGCTCATCCGGCCGGATCAGCATGTCGCGTGGCGCGGCGATCAGGCGCCCAGCGATGCCGCCGCTCTCTTCGCCAGGATTACCGGCCATGCGATGGCGGAAACGCATTAGCTACAATCTTCTTTGAAGGAGGGAACCATGACCGTTATTCGCCCCGCGTTGCATCACGTGACGTTCAAGACCAGCCGCCTGCAGGAGATGATCGACTGGTACGGCACGGTCGTAGGCGCGAAGGTGCAATTCCAGGATGCCAATGCCGCCTGGATGACCAATGACGCGGCCAACCATCGCGTCGCCTTTCTCTCGGTACCCAAACTCGAGGATGACCCTGAGAAAGTCACGCACAACGGCATGCATCACAGCGCCTTCGAATATGACAGTTTCGACGATCTGATCGCGTCTTACGAGCGCCTGCGCGATGCTGGCATCCGTCCGACCTTCTGCCTCGACCACGGGCTGACGATCTCGATCTACTATCGCGATCCGGAGGGCAATTTCGTCGAATTGCAGAGCGACAATTTCGGCGACTGGGCGCAGTCGGCCGAATGGATGCGCACGTCCGCCGATTTCAAGGCCAATCCGATCGGCACCTTCTTCGATCCCGACAAGGTGGCCGCCGCTTTCGCCAGCGGCCGGCCGTTCAAGGAATTGCAGAAAGCCATTCGCGGCGGCGACTATCTGCCGGCGGAAATCCCGAGCATCGGACTACCGGTCTGATCGCTCTCCTCACGCCTTGGTGAGATAGCGGAAGTCCGGTTCGCGGCACGGCCAGAATTGGTAGCCGCCAATCGACTTCTGCATCGCCACGTCATGCAAGGGCTGCGCGATCGGAATAACTGGCGCGTCCTTGGCCGCGAGCGCGACGAAGGCTTGGATGCTGCTCTTATAAGCGGCCGCATCCTGCGTGAAACGCGCGGCATCGATCAATTTGTCCATCTCGGCGCTTTGATAGCTGGAGATATTGAAGATCGAATTGTTGCCGTGGAAGTTCCAGAAGAAATAATAATCGGGGAAGTCGAGCCAGCCGCCGAAGCGGTTGATCGCCATCGGGTGGACCTTCTTGTTCAACTCGCCGCGGAAATTGGCGCCGGGAATCTTGCTCAGCTCCACATCGATGCCGATCGGCGCCAGGGCCTCCTTGATAAGCACGGCCATGGGTTCGGCAATGGTGGCGGAACCCGTGTCGAAGATCAAAGAGGTCTTCACGCCACCGGGCGCCGCTTCCGAGACGAGCGCTTTCGCCTTCTCGATATTGGTATTGTACGGGTAAGGCTGCGGCCAAAGTGTTGACGGCTTTTCAGGCCCGCCCCACATGGCCACGCCACGTCCGAACATCGAGGCTTGCAGGATTTTCTCGTAAGGCATGGCCCAGGCAACGGCCTGGCGCAGGCGCCTATCGACGAACGGGCCGGTCGCGGCGTTCAGCGCCAGATACCACAGCGCGTTCGGCACAGGCACGCCAACCACTTTGACCTTGCCTGCATCGGCGAGATCCTTGAAGTCCTTCGGTGGCAGGCCATAGGAGATGTCAGCGTCACCACGTTCGATCAGCGCGCGTCGTGTCGAAGGCGAAGGAATATCGCGCGCGATGATGCGGCGCAGCGCTGGCAGCTTGCCGCCTTTCCAGTCCTCGTTGCGCACATAGATCGTCTCGGTGCCTGGCTTCCAGCTCTCCACCTTGAACGCGCCGGAGCCCGCGACATTGTTCTTCAGCCACTCCTTCGCCCAAGGATCGTCACCGCCGTTCTTGATCGCCAGTTCGCTGTCGATGACGAAAGGAATGGTGACGGCGAGATTGGGCAATGTGAGCTTGTCGCGGCGTACGAAATCGACGCGAAACGTCTTGTCGTCCAGCGCAACGAATTGCTCCGGACTTTCGAGCGAGCCCGCCGCCATCTGAGTCTTGGCAAAACCGCCGATCGCCACAGCGCGATCGAGCGACCATTTCACGTCTTTGGCCGTGACCTGGCGGCCGGAATGAAAAGTCGCGTCCTTCAGTTTGAAGGTGACGCTCATGCCGTCTGATGCGACCTGCCAGCTCTCCGCCAGCTCGGGCTCGAAGTCGGTCATGTTGAACGTGCCGCCTCCGCCGTCGGACAGCGGCACCGGCTTGAAGCGGATCAGACGGTCATAGCAATTCAGCGCCACGCCGTTGACCGGCTGCGACGAGCCGATGCCCTGCATATCCATGCTGTTGGGGCCGTATTCCTGCACCAGCAGCAGGGTTTCGCTGCGGCTCGGAGCCTGGGCCGCGGCCTTGGCAACGAAAGGCGCCGAGACAAGCGCGCCAACCACCTTGCGACGACTGATCATGAAATCCCCTCTCCGTGCCGCGCCCAACGCGCGAAAAGAACGAAGCAGGACTCGTGCCAGGCCGAGCTTCCTGTCCCGGCTTGTCTGCCCTCCCCGGCGCTGCCATAGCTTCGACATGACCGGGATATCTCCATGCTGATCGCCATTGCCGGATGCGGCATCGCGGGGCTGGCCAGCGCGCTGCTCTTGGCGCGCGATGGCCATCGCATCGTCATGTTCGAGCGGTTCGAGACGCCGCGGCCGCTGGGCTCGGGGCTGATCATCCAGCCGACGGGACTGGCTGTGCTGCGGCAGATGGGGCTTGATCACGCCACCGTCGCGGCGGGCAGCCGCATCGACCGGCTGTTCGGCAAGGCGATCCCGTCAGGCAAGACCGTGCTCGATGTCCGCTATGCGGCGCTCAAGGGCGATGAGCATGGCATCGGCATTCACCGCGCCACGCTGTTTGGCCTGCTCTATGACGCGGCGCGTGCCGCCGGCATCACCATCGAAACCGGACGCACGGTGATCGATGCGCCATTGCAGGATGGCGGACGGCGGTTCGCCTTCAACGATGGCCGCAGCGACGGACCGTTCGATCTCGTCATCGATACGCTGGGCACCTCCAGCCCTTTGGCGCCGCCGACAGGACGCGAATTGGCCTATGGCGCCTTATGGGCGAGCTTGCCCTGGCCCAAGGGCTTTGACGGCCATGCCCTGGAACAGCGCTATGTGCGCGCCAGCAGAATGGCTGGCGTTCTGCCGATCGGCACGCCACCCGGTGCCAACGAGCCGCAGGCGGCCTTCTTCTGGTCGCTACGCGCCGACCGTCTGCAAACGTGGCGCGATACCGGATTGGAGCATTGGAAGGGCGACGTGCGCGGCCTTTGGCCGGAAACTTCGGGTCTGCTCGAGACGATCACCACGCCCGCTCAACTCACCTTCGCCCGCTATGCCCATCGCACCTTGATGCAGCCCGTGGCCGACCGCCTGATCCACATCGGCGACTCCTGGCATTCCACCAGTCCGCAGCTCGGCCAAGGCGCCAATATGGCCCTGCTCGATGCCTATGCGCTGGCAACAGCACTGCAACAGCATAAGAACGTGAACGAAGCGACGGCAGCCGCGATCTCGCTGCGCCATCGCCATGTGCAAATCTATCAAGCGATGAGCCTGTTGTTCACGCCGGTCTATCAATCCGACAGCGCGATCCTGCCGTTCCTGCGCGACTGGGTGGCGGGCCCATTGTCGCGGCTGTGGCCAGCGCCTGCACTGCTGGCCGCCATCGTCAGCGGCTTCATTGGCTCACCGCTGCGCGCGCTTGATCTTCAGGCGTCGCGATCGACATCCTCGCCGTCTTCATCATCGTCATCTTCGCGGCCGACCGGAATGGCATAGGAGCCACGCAGCCAGCGGCCGAGATCGACATCGGCGCAGCGACGGGTGCAGAACGGGCGATATTCCGGCGTGGCCGGACGGCCGCAGATGGCGCAGGGACCGAGATCGGTCGTGGCGGCATCATCGGCCATGAATTTGGCGACGAGATCGCTGGATCCCGATTTCTTGCCAGACATTGGCAAACTCCGAAATCAGATGCGGTTCAGCCAGAACATATGGGCAGGATAGCCCTCGCCTGCCAGCAGGGCCATGGTTTCGGCGAGTGGCAGGCCGACGACCGCCGAATAAGAGCCGACGATTTTGACCGGAAACACACCGGCCAAGCCCTGAATGGCATAGCCGCCCGCCTTGCCGCGCCATTCGCCGGAGGCGAGATAGGCCTCCATCTCCTGGGCCGACAACCGCTTGAAGCGAACGCGGGTTTCGACCAGCCGCCGTCGTTCCGCGCCTCTGGGCGTGATCAAACTGATGCTCGTCCACACCCGGTGGGTGCGCCCCGACAGCAACCGCAGGCAGGAGCCGGCCTCCTCGGCGAGCTCGCATTTCGGCAGAATGCGCCGCCCCACCGCCACCACCGTATCGGCAGCCAGCACGAAGCAATCGGCAAACCCGTCGCGGGTACCGGCGATCTTCGAGGCAGCCTGCGCCTTTTCGCTGGCGAGCCGGGTCGCCAGGGTGCGAGGCAATTCGCTGCGTTTCGGCGTCTCGTCGAGATCGGCGGGAATGAGCGCGTCAGGCTCGATGCCGATCTGCTGCAGCAACGCCAGACGACGTGGCGAGCTGGAGGCGAGCACCAGTTTCGGCCGCCAACCGGCCGTATCGTGCCCGGTCATCCGCGGGCCTCCCTGCGGGCGGCGCCCCTCATCGGGCTTATTTGAACCGGTAGGTGATACGGCCCTTGGTCAGATCATAGGGCGTCATTTCGACCAGAACCTTGTCGCCCGTCAGCACGCGGATGCGGTTCTTGCGCATCTTGCCCGCCGTGTGAGCGATGATCTCGTGGTCGTTCTCAAGCTTCACGCGAAACGTCGCGTTCGGCAGGAGTTCGGTCACGAACCCCGGAAATTCAAGTAGTTCTTCTTTCGCCATAAACCTCGTCCAATCTCGGCCGGACGGCCGACCGCAACCGACGGCTGCGGAAAATTGCGCGGAAATTACTGCAACGCTGCCGTTTTGTGAACAGCAGCGGCACGGTCATGCATGAAATTGTGACAAAATCCCGTTTTCGTGGGGGATCAGGGGGTGTTCTCCACCGCCGCAGCCTCTATATCGGCCCGTTGCAAGGCCCTATATCGCCGGTAAGCGAAGGGAATATGGGCCAGATAGAGGATGCTGAGCCCCGCCAGAACCTCCATCGGGAAGCTGTAGAGGAACAGAATGGCGACCACGACGCCAAACAGCACCACGATGAAATATTCGCGCGGCACCCGGCCCATTTCCTTGCCGGACAGATGCGGAATGCGGCTGACCATCAGGAAGGCGATCAGCAGGGTATAGATGATGAGGGCGACCACCATGGCCTTGCCGCTGGCAAAGCCAAATAGGGAGTGCGTGAGGTAAACCGGCAGCAGCACGACGATGGCGCCCGCCGGCGAGGGCATGCCGACGAAGAAACGGGCCGCCCATTTCGGCTTGTTGGGGTCGTCGATCGCCACGTTGAAGCGGGCCAGACGCAGGGCGCAGGCCACCGCATAGACCATGGCGGCGAACCAGCCGGCGGATTTGATGTCGTTAAGCGCCCACATGTAGAGAATCATCGCCGGCGCGACACCGAAGTCGATGAAGTCGGCCAGCGAATCAAGTTCCGCGCCGAAGCGCGAGGTCGAATTCAGTGCCCGCGCCAGACGACCGTCGAGGCCGTCGAGCACCGCCGCGCCGGCGATGGCATAGACGGCGAGATCGAAGCGCGCCTCGATGGCGAAGCGAATCGCCGTCAGGCCGAGACAGAGGCCAAGCAAAGTCACCAGATTGGGCAGCACATAGCGCAGCGGAATGCGCGAGAAGCGCCGCCGCTGACTTGTTTGCGCTTGTTCCGGTGTGGCCAATGGATCGTCCATTACGGCAACCTCAAGCGGAACGGAAGACGCGGCGGGGCGTGCGCGCCGCAAGATCCGCGATCACGGTTTCGCCGGCCACCGTCTTGGAGCCGATATCGACCGTCGGGGTCGCGGTGTCGGGCATATAGACATCGACGCGCGAACCGAAGCGAATGAGGCCGATGCGTTCGCCCGGCTGCACACTATCACCTTCCTTGCTGAAGCTGACGATGCGGCGCGCGATCAGGCCGGCGATCTGCACCACGCCGAAAATCCCGGCCGGCGTTTCGATGACGAAGCCGTTGCGCTCGTTGTCTTCGCTCGCCTTGTCGAGATCGGCATTGACGAACAGGCCGGGTTTATAGGCGATGCGCTGAATGCGGCCGGAAACCGGCGAACGGTTCACGTGACAATCGAACACCGACATGAAGACCGAAACGCGCTTCATCGGCCGCTCGCCGAGGCCCAATTCCGGTGGCGGCACGAAGGAACCAACCGAACAGACGACACCGTCGGCGGGCGAAATCACCAGCGTCTCGTCGATCGGCGTGACCCGCACCGGATCGCGAAAGAAATAGATGCACCAGAGCGTCAGCACCAAGCCGATCCAGCCCAGCGGCGACCAGAGCCAGTAGAGAATCAGGGACGCGATCGCGAAGCCGGCGATGAACAGATAGCCCTCCGGGTGAATGGGGGTGACCTGCCGGCGTACACTGTCCAAAATGCTCATGAATCTGCCTTTGTCCTATCTTGCCCCCGCGCGGGCGAGTGGAGCCGGTCTTTTGCCACCGAAACGGGTTAAAGTCACGGCCAAGGAGGGATTCAGGGGTAAATCCCCGGTTTTGACCTGAATCAAGACCCTGGGCCTCGCGCCGCTGGACGCCATTGGGCGCGCAAACCTACAGTCGACCCACCGTCGCTATCGGCAATGGCGGCATGCAAGACGGCCAGCAACAAGGCGGCCGGCGTAGGGGCCGGTTGGGAGGAAGTGATCCATGACCGCGCTCGAGCGAACCTATGACGGCATCATCATCGGAGCCGGCCACCATGGGCTGGTGCTCGGCAGCTATCTGGCGAAAGCCGGGCTCGACATTCTCCTTGTCGACCGCCGGCTCGACTATGGCGGCGGTCTGTGCACCAAGGAAGCGACCCTGCCCGGCTTCTATCACAATCTGCATTCGATCAATCATTTCCACATCAGCGAGACGCCCTGGTTCAAGGATCTCGGCCTCGCCGAGCGCGTCACCTACATCACGCCGCGCTATGAATTCGGCCAGCCGCATCTCGATGGATCGGCCTTGGTCTTCGGCCGCGATCTCGAAGAAACGCTCGCCAACGTCGCCCGCTTTTCTGAGAAGGATGCGCGCACCTTCCGCGAGTGGAACCGCAAAGCCGAACAGATTACCCGCGATATCTTCCTGCCGGAACGCTATAGCGAGCCGCTGCCGCAGGCCGAGCGCGAGCGACTGCTGGCGCGCACGGCCGGAGGACGCGACTTCCTGGCGATGACGCAGCGCCAGCCGCTCGACGTGGTCAACGAATTGTTCGAGAACGACCACGTCAAACTGCTTTTCCTGTTCAAGGTCTCGCTGTTCGGCACCTGGCTCGTCGATACCATGTCCAAGACGAGCCCGATGGGCTCGATCATTCGGGCTTTCGACCTGCAAAGCGGCTATCAGCTCTGCCAAGGCGGTTCTTTCAACCTGGCGCGCGGCCTGATGGAAACATTCATCGCCGCCGGCGGGCGCTTTCAGCCGCAGGTTGCCATCGACCGGATCGTCATCGAAGGCGGGCGCGCCACCGGTATCGCGCTGACCGACGGACGCACGGTGCGGGCGCGCCAGTTCGTCTCCTCGACCATCGACGTGCACCAGACCTTCGAGAAACTGATCGGGCGCACGCAATTGCCACAGGCGTTCGCGCGCAAGCTCGATGACTTCCAATATACCGGCTGGACGATCTTCGGCGTCCATCTGGCGCTGGAGGAATCGCCGAATTTCACCGCCGCGCAGTTCGACCCCAACGTCAATCGCGCGCTTAAATGGAGCCTGGGTGCGGAAACGATGGAGGATTTGTTCTCCGCCTTCGCCGACGTGCGCGCCAACAAGCCGCCCAAGATCATCCAGTTCGGTTCAGGGCCGATGAGCCTGCTCGATCCGACGCAGGCACCACCGGGCAAGCACACCACCTATGCCTGGCAGGTCATGCCGTTTGAGCCCGATATCGGCACGCAGAGCTGGGACGATTTCAAGGAAGAGTTTTCCGAGAAGATGATCGAAACCTTCGCCCGTTATGCACCCAATGTCAGCGGCAAGAAGATCCTCGGCAAATATGTCTATACCGCCAAGGAATATGCGCAGGAGATGATCAACATGCGCGGCGGCGACATTTTCATGGGCGCCTTCAACGCCGAACAGGTGATGTTCAACCATTTCGGCTATCGCACGCCTATTCCCAATCTCTATATGAGTGGATCGGCCGCCCATCCAGGTGGTGCCATCTCGGGCGGCGCCGGCTATATCAGCGCCGGCCTCATCGCCCGCGACATCGGCGCTAAATTGTGGTGGAAGCCTTGGGACGCGCATGAGGCGCTTGGCGCGATGCAGGAGGCGTAAGCTTCAAATCCGCTGGACGTTCCAGCGCCGCGTTCTATAGTCGCCTTCAACAAAGCGGCCGTCAGATGTCGCTGGGCTGGAGGAATGCACCACTCGCGATCGTTCGCGCATACTCCTTCACGCTATGCAAAAGCTTTCAGGAAGGAAACATATGCGCCGGTTCATTCTCTCTGCCCTCATCGCCTCGACGCTGGCCTGGAATGCCCAGGCGGCGGACAAGATCGTCGTCGGCACCGTGCCCAACACCAGCGACGGACCGATCATCTGCGCCATCGAGAAAGGCTATTTCAAGGAGCAGAACATCGAAGTGGAGCTGACCTCGTTCCGCACCGCGTCGGACATGACGCCGATGGTGGTGCGTGGTGATATTCCCATCATGGGCGGTGGCGTCAGCGTCTCCTATTTCAACGCGCTCGCCCAGGGCATGCCGCTGCGCTATTTCCTAAGCCGGGCGCAAATCCGCTCGCATCACAAGATCATCCTGCGCAAGGGCCTGGACGCAAAGGTCAAGACCGTCGCCGATCTGAAAGGCCTGCGCATCGCCACCACGGCGGCGGGCGGCTTTTCCGAATATGAACTGGGCAAAGCCTTGGAGACGGCGGGGCTGACGCTCGATGATGTCGAAACCAAGCCGCTCGCCATGCCGCAGACACTGACGGCCATGGTCAATGGCGCCATCGATGCCGCCGTGCTCATCCCGCCCTTCGACGGTGGTGCCATGCGCGATGGCGCCACCATGCTGGTGCGCCTCGATCACATCGTCAAACCGGAGATGGAAGTGGCGGGCCTCATCTATAACACCGACTGGGCCGCCAAGAACCGCGATCTGCTCGACCGCTTCACCGCCGCCTATATCAAGGGCGCGCGCTACTTTCAGAAAGCCGTCGAGAACGGTCCCAACCGCGACGAGATCATCGACTACTTTCTAAAATATGCGCCGATCAAGAACCGCGCCATTTTCGCCGATACGTCCTGGTCGGACGTCAATCCGAACGGCAAGGTCGTCGTCGCCTCCTTGCTCGACCAGCAGGATTTTTACATCCGCCGCGGCTATCTCAAGGCGAAAATCCCGGTCGAGAAACTGGTCGACGAAGAGACCGCCGTGCGGGCGTTGAAACTGCTGCAGGCCAAAGGCGAATGAACGTGCTTATTTAGCGCTCTCATTCGCCGCGCTGCGCCGCACCGCCTTTTCGTCATCGCTCAACTCGTCGCTATTCACGACGGCCGCGGTCTCCTGGATGAGTTCGGTGAAATCGCCGCTGATCGCCACATGGTTTGACTTGCCCTCGGCGGCTTCGGCGCGACGCAGGGTTTCCTGCGCCTCGTCGACCTCGCGCTGACGATTCCACATGGCGCTATAGACACCGCCCAGGGCCAGCAGATCCTCGTGCCGGCCGCGTTCCACGATCTCGCCCTGATCGAGCACGAGGATTTCGTCGGCATTGACGATAGTCGACAGGCGGTGGGCGATCACCAAAGTGGTGCGATCCTTCACCACCCGTTCCAGTGCCCCTTGGATTTCCCGCTCGGTGAAGGAATCGAGCGCCGAAGTCGCCTCGTCCAGCATCAGAATCGGCGGCGCCTTAAGGATGGTGCGGGCAATGGCGACGCGCTGCTTCTCGCCGCCTGAAAGCTTCAACCCGCGCTCGCCGACCTGAGCCTTATAGCCACCGGGAACGGTGCGAATAAACTCATCGATCTGCGCCAGCTTGGCCGCCGCCTCGACCTCGTCCTGGGTCGCGTCCCAGCGGCCATAGCGGATGTTGTAGGCGATGGTTTCGTTGAACAGCACCGTATCCTGCGGCACCATGCCGATCTTCTCGCGCAGCGACTCCTGGGTGATGTCGGCGATGTTCTGACCGTCGATCAGGATGCGGCCGCTCTGCGGCTCGTAGAAACGAAACAGCAGCCGTGACAGCGTCGATTTGCCCGCGCCCGACGGCCCGACGACCGCGACGGTCTTGCCCGCTGGCACTTCGAACGAAATGCCTTTCAGGATCGGCCGCGCCGGATCATAGGCGAACTGGACTTTATCGAATGTCACCGTGCCCTGAGCTATCTTGAGCGGCTGCGCGTCCGGCTTGTCCGTAACCTCGGGCTTCTGCCCCAGCACGTCGAACATCTGCTCGATGTCGATGGTCGCCTGTTTGATCTCGCGATAGACCATGCCCATGAAGTTGAGCGGCTGGTAGAGCTGGATCATCAGCCCGTTCAGAAGAACGAAATCGCCAATCGTATTGGTGCCGTTGCGGATGCCGATGACGCACAGGATCATCACGATCGACAGCGCGGCGGCAAAGATGATGCCCTGGCCGGAGTTCAGCACGGCGAGCGAAACGTAGCTCGAAATGCTGTTCTTCTCGTAACGCGCCATGGACTTGTCGTAGCGCGCGGCCTCGCGCTTCTCGGCACTGAAATATTTCACCGTCTCATAATTGAGCAGCGAGTCGATCGCCTTCACATTGGCGTCGGTATCGCTCTCGTTCATGTCGCGACGGATCGAAATGCGCCAGTCGGTGGCGACCTGAGTGAACCAGAGATAGACGACGATCATGACGCCGATCGTCAGCATGTAGCGCCAATCGAAGGCGAAGTAGAACACGCCAAGAATAAGCGCGAATTCGACGACGGTCGGCACGCCCGTCAGCATGCTCATACGCACGATCTGCTGGATCGCCTCGCGACCGCGCTCGAGAATGCGCGTCAGGCCGCCGGTCTTGCGTTCGAGATGGAAGCGCAGCGACAGGTCATGTAGATGAACGAAGACCTCGTTGGCCAGACGGCGCACCGCGTGCATCGCCACGGCAGCGAACAAGGCATCGCGCGCCTGGGTGAAGAGCTGCATGAAAATGCGCAGCAGGCCATAGATGATGCAGATGACGATCGGCCCGGCGAGAATGGCCGGCAGAGGTACGTTGGCGCTCCCTGGATGTGCCAAAGCATCCGTCGCCCATTTGAACGAATAGGGCACGAGAATCGTGACCACTTTCGCCGCCAGCAGCAGGACCATCGCGCCAAGGACGCGCATTTTCAGATCGAGCCGGTCCTTCGGCCAGACATAGGGCCACAGATGCCGGACGGTTTCAGCAAGCGTTGCCTCGCGGCGCGCATCTTTGCGCGGCGACGGATGGGCTGGAGGGGTCATCGGTTCAGTCTGTACAGCCGGCGGCCAAAGGCGGCGGGCAAGGTCACGGTTTGATTGTTATGATTCTCATATAGGCGTTTCCCCGGCAAAAGGCACGAGTGTCAGCGGCCTTTTCCTGGAAGCGGCCTCCAATCAGGGCGTTGGATTGGGCACGACCAGAACCTGGCCGGGATAAATCAGGTCCGGATCGCGGATTTGGTCGGTATTGGCGTCGTAAATCTGGGTGTAACGCACGCCATGGCCGAGCATGGTCCGGCTGATCCGCCACAGACTGTCGCCCCGCTCGACGCGAGCGGTGCGCAGTTCCGCCACGACGGTGGACTGAGGCGCGGCCGCGGCGGCATCGGAGCGTTTTTCGGGGCCGGCGGCCGTCGTTGCCGGCGTGGCCGCCTCGGCTTGCCGTTGCGCGGTGGATTCGGAGGCTGGAGATGCGGCGTCCCGCTTGCCCGACGTGGCGGCCATCGTCCCGGCGGCGGGATAGTCGAACGGCACTTCCGCGCGCGCCACGACGCCGCCGTCCTGGCCCAGAACATCGGCGCGAACCGCATATTTGCCCGACGACATGCCCTTCTCGACCCGCACCGACCAACGGCCATCGGGACCGGCCTGGGCGGAGGCGATGAGGGCGCCATTTAGATAAAGCCGGACCTGGGCGCCGGCCGTCGCGAGACCAGAGAGGAAGAAGCCGCCGCCTTCTTGCGCCTCAACGGCGCGAATGGCGACGGGCGGACTGGCCGACGCGGCATTTTGCGGGGCAGCATTTGCGGGCGCCGCCGAGGACGCTGCTGGCGCGGCTTCTGCTTTGGCAGCGGCGGGCTTGGCGTCGGAGAGAATGCGCGTCGGTTTGTCCGGCTCCGCCAAGGCGACGACCACGTCGCGGCTGCCCGGCTTGGGTACGGCGATGGCGACCGTCTGATCGGAGGTCACCGCATCGGCCTGAAGCGACAGGAGATGATCGCCCGGCGGCAGCGCGGGCGGCAGGATCACGAATTGCCCTTCGCCATTGGCCGTCACTTCGCCGACCGGCTTGCCGGCGGAAAAGAGTGTGATCTTGGCATTGGGCGCGGCGCGGCCGGCAACCACCGTCTCCCCCGAGGGTTCGACACGCACTACGTCGAACTGCGGTTTCGGGCCGTTTGCTGCCGGCTTGCCGGCTGGCGTCTCGGGCTTGGCGGCATCTAGCTTCGCAGCATCAGGCTTGGCTTGGAGTTGCGTTTGAGATTGGGCCTGGGCCGTGGCTTCGGTCGGCACAGCGGCTGATGACGTCGGCGCCGGCGCGGACCACGTGCGCCACAGATTCCAGCCGATGAAGATAGCCGCGATCAGGGCCACCAGCACGGCGATCCCGTAAACAACCCGATTCGACAAACCCAACATCACCTGTACCGCCTGGCTGACGCCGCCTGATTATTCAGGTGATTTAACCATTATGACAGCGAAAGGCCAATGCGGGCGATTTCGCGCGGCCAAGCTTGCTGGAACCGTGCCTTGACCCTGCCACAAGCGCACGTCAAAGCTGTGCCATGACTGAAATTCGCAATGTTTGTGTTTACTGTGGTTCCTCTCCTGGAACCGATCCGATTTTCGCAGATGCAGCCCGCCAGCTCGCCACCGAACTGGTGAATGCTGGCATGGGTCTCGTGTATGGCGGCGGCAGCCATGGCCTGATGGGCATTCTCGCCCGCTCGGTCTATGAAGCCGGCGGCCATGTCACGGGCATCATTCCCGACTTCCTCGACGTGCGCGAACGGCGCTTCAAGGAAGCGCAGGAACTCGTCGTCGTCGCCGACATGCATACGCGCAAGCGCATGATGTTCGAGAAGGCCGATGCCTTCGTCGCTCTGCCTGGTGGCATCGGCACGCTTGAGGAACTCGTCGAACAGCTCACCTGGGTGCAGCTCGATCGTCATAACAAGCCTGTCGTGCTCGCCGACATCGGTGGCTTCTGGCGGCCGTTGCTCGATCTGTTCGCGCATATGCGCTACAAAGGCTTCATCCGCAGCGATCTCGAAGTGCGCTATCAGGTCGCCGAAAAAATCGAGGACGTGGTGCCGATCCTTCGTGCAGCGAAGGAACAAGGCAAGCGTGCCGGCATGGAGTCGGCGGATTTGACGTCACGCCTCTAGTTGGCGATGCTGCGTTAAAATTCAGAGTATATCTTAGGAGAGGAGCAGCCATCATGACGTTGATCCGTCACACCCTCACGCGTTCCATGGTCGTGGCTGCGGCCGCGGTGACTTTGTCGCTGACAGCGACGTCGGGCTTCGCGCAATCGAAGCGTGGTCCATCGAGCCCAGGCCGCATCACCGTGGAGAACAAGCGCGACGCCGCGCTGGTGGAACTGAAACTCGTCGGCAAGGAAGGCGCTGCGGCAACCGAACGCGTGGTGGCGAAGAACCTAGCGCCGGGCAAGCGCGCCACCTTCACCCTGCCGCCGCGCTCGGGCTGCACCTTCGATCTCGCTGGTACGTTCGAGGACGACAGCGTGATGGAAGCGGAAGACCGCAACCTGTGCCGGGACAAGGTGCTGCGCCTCGTCGAGTGAGGCGTAGGCCGTGAATTCGAGGGCGTGAAATGCGAGGAAAGCGCCCTTGCATGGGGTTGTTCCTCAGAATCGCGTGACACCCCCCTCCCCGATCTAAGAGCCCCTTCTTTTGCCGCGCCCGTCGCGGCGAAACCGGGCTCAAAGATACGAAGGGAGGGCGGCGGAATTATGCTCACCCCAGAGCGATAGCGATCAGCAGCAACACGGCTGCTTGCTATTGGATGGCGAAGTGCAGGCAGATGCTTGCTTCTGCTCTTCCAGCCAACGGTCACGCGGCTTGCAGCTCGCGGCGCGTGGCGACAGAGCGACCGACAACACGCCCTGGGACAGGACCGGTGAAGCAGCACAGTAAAGCTGCATCGGTGCAACGCCATCACTGACCTCGAAGGTCAGCCGCGCGTTAGCACCTAGCGCAAAATGCGTGGACACCTTGCGAATGATGGCAGCGAATTTCCCTGCCGTCATATGGGTGCGATCACCATCAATCACATCCCAAAGCTGGACAAAGATTTCCGACCACGCTTCGGGATTTCCGCCGCAATCCAGCGCGGCGAACTGACCTGTCTTCACTTCGGTGACATGATAGCCGCGCTGAATCGCGCGACCGTCGGTGGAAAACACGAGGGGCGTTGCGGGGTTCGCGTCGCAGGCGGCGAGCAAATCGCCCAGCGCAATATCATCGATGATGGCGGCGGACGGCAGGGACAGGTCCATCTTGTCAATCTCGATCATCTTTGCTATCCATATTTCAATTATCATTGAATTATAGGATTATTGAAATATGGAAGAACGTCAAGCCCTCATGGCCTTCGCGGCTCTTTCTCAGGAAACCCGCCTTCGCATTGTGCGATTGCTCGTGACCGCTGGGCCTGACGGCATGGCGGCCGGCGCCATTGCCGAGGCAACGGGTGTCTCGGCCTCGAATGTGTCGTTTCACTTGAAAGAACTGACCCAAGCCGGACTGGCGGCGGCAAAGCGGGAAGCGCGCTCGATCTACTACACGGCCGACTATTCCGCGCTGTCGGGACTGATCGCCTTCCTCATGCGCGATTGCTGCGCCGGACATCCCGAAATCTGCATACCGGCGGCCACGCAATCGTGCTGCGGCCTAGAAGCCAAGGAGCTCCCCCGTGCTTGATCGCGTCTACAACGTGCTGTTTCTCTGCACCGGCAATTCCGCCCGTTCGATCCTCGCGGAAGCGATCCTGCGCAAGGATGGCGCGGGGCGCTTCAACGCTTTTTCGGCCGGCAGCCAGCCGAAGGGCGAGGTCAATCCGATTGCGTTAGCCACACTGCGCAACTGGGATTATCCGGCGGAAGGGTTCAGCTCGAAAAGCTGGGACGTGTTTGCTGAGCCGAACGCGCCAGTCATGGATTTCGTCTTCACGGTCTGCGATAGCGCAGCCGGAGAAACCTGCCCGTTTTGGCCGGGCCAGCCGATGACGGCGCATTGGGGCATCGAAGACCCAGCAGCCATCGAAGGAACCGACATCGAAAAGCAACGCGCGTTCAACGACGCGTTCCGCTTCATGAAGAACCGGATTTCCGCTTTCATGGCTTTGCCGCTCAAAAGCCTCGACGCGATGGCCCTCGGCACGAAGTTGCGCGAGATCGGCCAGTTGGAAGGATCGACAAACAAGCGGGACGATGTGGCGTGAGTGAAGCGGTCGCAACGACCCCATCCCCCAAAACCTCATCCATGAGCCTCTTCGAGCGCTATCTGACGCTTTGGGTGGCACTCTGCATTGTCGTCGGCATCGTTCTCGGCCGGATGATGCCGGACGTTTTCCACGTCATCGGTGCAACGGAAATCGCGCAGGTCAATCTGCCGGTGGCCGTGCTGGTCTGGCTCATGGTCATTCCCATGCTGCTGAAAATCGACCTCGCCGCACTGGGCCAAGTCGGAACGCATTGGCGCGGCATAGCTACGACAGTCGGCATCAACTGGCTGATCAAACCCTTCTCGATGGCGCTCCTGGCATGGATCTTCATCGCGAACGCCTTCCGCCCCTACCTTCCCGCCGATCAGCTCGAAAGCTATACCGCAGGACTGATCCTGCTTGCCGCTGCGCCCTGCACGGCCATGGTCTTCGTGTGGTCGAATCTGGTGGACGGCGAACCCCATTTCACGCTTGGGCAAGTGGCCCTCAACGACACCATCATGGTGGTAGCCTTCGCGCCGATCGTCGGCCTTTTGCTCGGTCTCTCGTCCATCGTCGTGCCGTGGGGAACGCTACTGCTCTCGGTGCTGCTCTACATCGTCGTGCCGGTGGTCGTGGCGCAGCTCTGGCGCCGACGTTTGCTCAGCGGCGGCGGGCAAGCCGCCTTGGAGCAGACACTCAAAGCTTTGTCGCCGTTGTCTCTTGGCGCGCTGCTGCTGACACTCGTTCTGCTGTTTGGTCTGCAAGGCGAACAGATCACGCGCCAACCAGCCATTATCGCCATGTTGGCGGTGCCCATTCTCATTCAGGTCTATTTCAACGCCGGGCTGGCCTACTGGCTCAACCGCCGTCTTGGCGTCGAATGGTGCGTGGCCGGGCCGTCCGCGCTTATCGGTGCGAGCAATTTCTTCGAACTAGCCGTGGCAACAGCCATTGCGTTGTTCGGCTTCCAGTCGGGAGCCGCGCTCGCAACTGTCGTCGGCGTCCTGATCGAAGTGCCCGTCATGCTGTCGGTCGTTGGGATCGTGAAGGCGTCGCGAGGTTGGTACGAACGCGGGACAGCGGCATGACTGCCGCTGCCTCAGGCCTCCGCCTTCATCAGCTTGTAGTTGATCGAATCCAAGAGCGCCTGGAACGAGGCATCAATGATGTTGGCTGACACGCCGACCGTCGACCAGGTATTGCCCTGGCTGTCGCCAAATTCGATCAGCACGCGCGTCACCGCATCGGTGCCGCCCTGGAAGACGCGCACGCGATAGTCGCGCAGTTCCAGGTCCTCGATATAGGGCTGGTATTTGCCGAGGTCCTTGCGCAAAGCGAGATCGAGCGCGTTCACGGGCCCCGCGCCTTCGGCGGCGGAGATAAACGTCTCGCCATCGACACGCACCTTGACGATGGCTTCCGATACGGTGACCAGTTCACCGACCGCATTATGCCGGCGCTCGACATTGACGCTGAAACGCTCGACGTCGAAATAATCCGGCGCCTGGCCGAGAACACGACGCGCCAGCAATTCGAAAGAGGCATCGGCGCCTTCATAGGCATAGCCCTGCGCTTCTTTCTCCTTCACCTCCTCCAACACGCGCATGACGCGCGGATCGTCCTTGGCGACGGTGATGCCGAGGCGTTCGAGTTCCGCCAGCACGTTCGACTTGCCGGCCTGATCGGACACCAGAACCTTTCGCACATTGCCGACCGCATCCGGCTCGACATGTTCATAGGTCTTGGGGTCCTTCAACACGGCGGAGGCATGGATGCCGGCCTTGGTGGCGAAGGCGGAGGCGCCGACATAGGGCGCATGGCGGTTCGGCGCACGATTGATCAGTTCGTCGAAGGCGTGGCTGAGCTTGGTCAGGCCGCGCAACTTCTCATGCGTCACGCCGATCTCGAAACGATCGGCGAATTCGCGCTTCAACAGAAGCGTCGGGATGATCGAAACGAGATTGGCATTGCCGCAGCGCTCGCCCAGGCCATTCAACGTGCCCTGGATCTGCCGTGCGCCGGCGCGGATAGCGGCGAAGGAATTGGCCACCGCATTTTCGGTGTCGTTATGGGTGTGGATGCCCAAATGGCTGCCGGGGATGTGGCGTGCCACTTCGCCGACGATGCGCTCGACTTCATCCGGCAAGGTGCCGCCATTGGTGTCGCACAGCACGACCCAACGGGCGCCGGCTTCATAAGCGGCGCGCGCGCATTGCAGCGCATAGTCGGGATTGTTTTTGTAGCCATCGAAGAAGTGCTCGCAATCGAGCATGGCCTCGCGACCGTTCTTGCTGGCATAGGCGATGGAATCGCCGATGCCTTCGAGATTTTCCTCAAGCGTGATGCCGAGCGCGACGTGCACCTGAAAATCCCAGCTCTTGGCGACATAAACGATCGCATCGGCCTCGGCTTCCATGAGGCCGGCAATGCCTGGATCGTTGGAAGCGGAGCGCCCCGGCCGCTTGGTCATGCCGAAAGCCGCGAAGCGCGCCTTCTTCACCGCCTTCTTGCGAAAGAATTCGGTGTCGAGCGGATTGGCGCCGGGATAACCGCCTTCGACATAATCGAGGCCAAGATCGTCGAGCAGCGCGGCGATGCGGCGCTTGTCGTCGATGGAGAAATCGACACCCGTGGTCTGCGCGCCATCGCGCAAGGTCGTGTCGAAAAGATAGAGGCGTTCGCGGGTCATTGGGTGGTTTCCATCACCAGCGGCTTGGCCATCGTCGTATTGGCGAGCCAGACACCGGCCCGCTCGACGCTGTTGCGCTGGCGCGGCTCGTAGCCGCGTTGTTTAAAGAAGGGCTGCGCCGTGTCGCTGGCGTCGGTGGTCAATTCCTTGACGCCACGCGCCGCCGCCAGCCGCTCGAGCCCATCGCAAAGGGCGCTGGCGACACCCTGGCGGGCGAAACCCGAATGGACATAGAGCATTTCGACAACGGCGCCGCGCAAAGTGGCGAAGCCGGCGACCTCGCCGTCCACTTCAGCCAAAATGGTGAGACCGTTGGCAAGGTTGTCGCCGAACTTCTGCTCGTTTTCGACGCTGGCGATCCATGCGGTGCGCTGCTCTTCGTCGTAATCGTCCTGCGTCAATTCCTCGATGCTGTCGACGAAGACATCAATGAGCGCTGGCAGGTCGGCTGGCAGCAGAATGGGGCGAAGGCTCGGTGCGCTCATCGCTTGATCTCCCGAGTCGTGACTTGCCAAGTGGTGACCATTTCGCCTGTCGCGGGATCCTTGCCGTCCATGAGCTGCAAGCCCATGGCGACAAGCTCGTCGCGGATTTCATCCGAGCGCTTCCATTCCTTGTTCTTGCGCGCCTCGATGCGCTCTCGAATGCGCACGGCGATCAACTCTTCGTCGAGTTCTGCCGCCAGATGCTGCGTGCGCGGCTGATAGGCCTCAAGGTCGATGCCAAGCAACGGCAGACTGGCCGCCAGCGTGTTTGCCTCGCCGGCGCGCGCCAGACGATGCAGCTCGGTCAGCGCCAACGAGGTGTTGAGATCGTCAGCCAGCGCCTCGATGAACGCTTCCGACGGCGTTCCCGGCTTCACGCCCTTCGCCAGCGCGGCCCAATCGTCGAGCGTCGCTTCCGCTTCGTTCAAGCTGCGCACGGTCCAGTCGATCGGCTGGCGATAATGGGTTCGTAGCATCGACAGGCGCAACACCTGCCCCGGCCATTTGCGGCCGCCGAAATTTTCGGTCTCGAGCAATTCGTTGATGGTGACGAAATTGCCGAGGCTCTTCGACATTTTCTCGCCTTCGACCTGCAGGAAGCCGTTGTGCATCCAGACATTGGCCATGACCGGATGATTGAAGGCGCAGCGCGACTGGGCGATCTCGTTTTCATGGTGGGGAAACACCAGATCGATGCCGCCGCCGTGAATGTCGAACATTTCGCCGAGATGTTTCCACGACATGGCCGAGCATTCGATATGCCAGCCGGGCCGGCCGCGGCCCCAGGGCGATTCCCAGCCCGGCTCTTCGTCCTTCGACGGTTTCCAGAGCACGAAATCCATGTCGCCCTTCTTATAGGGCGCGACATCGACACGGGCGCCGGCAATCATTTCGTCGAGCGGGCGGCGCGACAGGCGGCCGTAGTCGGCCATGGAGGGCACCGAGAACAGCACATGGCCGTCGGCCGCATAGGCGTGGCCGCTGGCGATCAGCTTCTCGATGATGGTGACCATCTCGGCGATATGTTCGGTGGCGCGCGGCTGCACGTCGGGCGGCAAGGCACCCAGCGCGGTGACATCGCTTTGGAAGATGGCGTTGGTCTGTTCGGTTAATTGGCGAATGGAAATGCCGCGCTCGGCAGCGCGTTCGTTGATCTTGTCGTCGACGTCGGTGATGTTGCGGACATATTTGACGTGGCCGACACCATACACATGGCGCAGCAGACGGTAGAGCACGTCGAAGACGATGATCGGCCGCGCATTGCCGATATGGGCATAGTCATAGACCGTGGGGCCGCAGACATACATGCGCACCTGGGCCGGATCGATCGGGCGGAAATCCGCTTTCGTCCGGGTCAGCGTATTGTAAAGGCGCAAGGTCGGCACAGTGGACATAGGTTTCCCTCTCCGGCCAGCTGGCGGGGGGCGATGTCGTTTTCAATGCGCGAAAAGACGGCTCCAGCCAGCGGGCGGGCTAGCTAATAATAATCCGGCAGAGGCACGGGCGGAGCGACATGGCCGGCACCATGATGGAGAGCGGTCTCTCCGTCAAGCGCATTACCCGGCTATTTATAACCGCGGTTAAACGAATTTTCACAGGATGGCGCCATCTTTCGGTCACCAAGACGACCGCGCCGGTGCTTCCATGCGTAAGCTGTTCCCGTTTGAAATCCCCGTTCCGCCGATGATCCTCCCGCTGGCCGCCGCTTTTCTGGCGCTGGCCACCGCCCTCGGCCAGGTCCGGGCGGCCGAGCCCGTCCGTTCCTTCGTCATCGCGGCGGAGGATGGCTACGGCATCAGCGAATGCGTCGCCAGCCGGCAGGCCTGCGGGCGTGTGGTGGCAGATGCCTGGTGCGAAGGCCACGGCTTCGGCAAGGCCTCGGCCTATGGTTCAGCCGACGATGTCACCGGCTCCGTCGCGGTCGCCCAGATGTCCGCGCCGCCGCGCGGCTCGGTGATCATCACCTGCGGCGACTAACCTGCTTTGTCATTTAGACGCGTCTTCATGGCGTTTGGCTGAGCCAAACTTTGAAACGCTATGCCTAAATCCCGAACTTCATCAGCAGCGCCCGCCATGGCGTGATGGCGAAGATGCGCGTGTTGTGGAAGGCGGCGAACCGCCAGCCCGTCCCTTCGCGCACCGCCACCAGGGTCTGGATCGAGCGGCGTGAGGGATGGAAGGTCTTCTGTCCGGCCAGCCGGCTGTTGCCGATGCTGTGAACGAGCATGGTCGCGGCATCGAGCGGCTTCACATCGACGGTCTCGAAGGTGATCCGCGAGCCTTTGAGATGCGTGTCGAACAAAGCCTGATGGCTCTCCGCCACAGCTTGCCGCCCGCGCAGCCGATCGCCGTTGAAGGTGACGTAGTCGCAGGTTTCGGTGAAGCCGGCGCCATAGGCCGTGCCGTCGCCGGCATTCCAGGCCCGCGTCAATTGCGTGATCAGACCGCCGATGGCGGCGGCATCACCAGCCGGCAAGCTATCGCTGGCCTGGGTTTGCTTTCCCGTGTCGGTCACGTTAGCCTCACTCACGATGTATAATTCTTAGTATCTAAGATATATTTCTTGTAAGATAAAGCAGAGGCGATGTCAACGAAACCGCGTGGAATGGACGGCGTGAATGGCTGGCGCGAATTGAGCGCGCGCACGATTTTCCTGCATCAGGCGATCGCCGATCATCTCGGCCTCAACATCACCGACCATAAATGCCTGGATATCGTGCTGACCCATGGTCCAATGACCGCCGGCCGGCTGGCCGAGGACAGTGCCCTGACCACCGGCGCCATCACCGGTGTCGTCGACCGGCTGGAAAAAAAGGGGTTCGTGCGCCGCGTCGCCGATCCGCACGACCGGCGCAAAACCATGATCGAGGCGGTCCCCGAAAGTCTGGCCGAGATCGAGCAGATTTTCGCCAGGTTGGCGCAGAAGACCGCCGAAATCACCGCCCGCTACAGCGAGGTCGAGCGCGCGGCGATCGACGACTTCGCCCACCGAGGCGCCACCATGATCGACGCCTTCGTGCGGGAGCTGCGGAGCAAAAGCTCTTAATCCTTCAGGAAATCAGCGCATTTTGGGATGTCGCCGCTCGCGCCCCACGGCATGATTGGCACGCTGGAGGTTGAGTTTTTCGGGCTGCCGTCGATCAGCTTGTCCGAATAGACCATGTAGACCAGCACGTTGCGCTTGGGGTCGCAGCCGCGCACGATCTGCATCTTCTTGAAGATCAGCGAGCGGCGCTCGGAAAACACCACGTCGCCCTGTTCGAATTTGGCCTTGAAACTGATCGGGCCGTATTGCCGGCAGGCCAGCGAAATGTCCGACACTTCTTCTGCGACACCGAACATGCCTTTGAAGCCGCCCTTTTCCGGCACGGTGTAATGGCAGGCCACCCCGTCAACGACCGTATCGTCGATCGCATAGGTCGCCAGCTTGTCGTTGGGCGTCAGCCATTTGAAGACTGTGGATTTGCGGAAGATCAATTCTGGTTCACCAGCCGCCTGAGCGGCGCTGCCGGCGGCCACGGCCATGACGGCCAAAGCCCCGCAAAATCTGGCAAATCCCTTCAAATGTGACATGTACGGCCTCCGAAACGACGCTTCTCATATGGGGTGTGCGCTTGGCGCTACAACGATTGCCATCAAGGGAACAAGAAGTTAACGAAAGTTCGCCGCGCGCCGCTCCCAGAATGGGTCGGCTCCCGAATCAATGGCCAGAGCTGATGAATCTGGGCCGACGAGTTTCAAACGCTTGATGCCAGACTCACTGACCAGCCCTTTGCCGACCAAGGCTCCGATGCCGGGCCTGCGTACCGCACGACGGATCGCCGGCATGGCCTCCATCTGTCTTCTCTCCTGGCTGACGCCCGCCCTAACACCCGCCCTGGCGCAGGTCGATTGCAGCGCCTTGCAGGCGCAGATCGCCCGCACGGGCCAAGGCGGCAGCGCCGGGCGCTATCTCACCGCGCTGAACCGGCAGCGTGGCGAACTCGCCCGCACCCAGGCCTATGCTCAATCGCTCGGCTGCGATCGCCGGCAATTCCTGTTCTTCGGCTCGCCGCCGCCGGCGCAATGCGGGCCGCTGGAACAGCGCATCGGAGCCATGCAGGCCAATCTCGCCAATCTGCAGGCGCAGGTGCAGATGGCGAGCGGTGGCCGCACCCAGCTCATCGCGCAGTACAATACCTATTGTCGCAACAATCAGGTCGCCGTGCAGCAGCCGCGCTCCTTCTTCGAGCAATTGTTCGGCGGCGGGCCGCAATACGAGCAACTGCCGGTCAATCCCCTGCCCGACGACGATCTCGGCGGTGACGACCAGCGTCCGCGCGGCGGCGGTTCGACGGCGATCTGCGTGCGCACCTGCGACGGCGGCTTCTTCCCGGTCAGCTACAGCGCCGGTAGCCGCGATCTCGACAGTTTCGCCGATCTCTGCAAGGCGCTCTGCCCGAATGCCGAAACGGAAGTCTATCGGTTCACCAATGGCGGCAATATCGAAGATGCCATCAACAACGCCGGCATGAGCTACACAAGCCTGCCCAATGCCGGCAAGTTCAAGAAGACTTACGATCCGACCTGCTCCTGCAAGCCGCCCGGCAAATCCTGGGCGGAAGTGCTCGACGGCGCCGAGAAACTGCTCGGCTCGCGCCGCAACGATTTGATCGTCACACCTGAGAAAGCCGAAGAACTGTCGCGGCCCCGTGCGCCACGCGGCACGCAAGCCGCAGCCAATGCGCGTAACGCGCCACAACCGCAGACGCAGCCGCCGGCCTCCACCCTGTCGGCCATTCAAGAGACGGAAAAGCAGGACGCGGCGAGCGGCGAAAACGTGCCCACCGCAAGCTCCGCCAGCGCCGGCATCGAAGGCGGGCGCGCCACGCGCGGCAGCGTCTACGGCGTCACCGACGGGCGGCGTCAGGAGAGCAAGGACGCCGAGGGCCGCAACCGCCGGGTGCGGGTGATCGGCCCGTCGCAGTAAACCTCAGTTCGACAGACGCAGTTGCGACAACGACGCGCCGATGGACTCGAACGTCGTGATGATCTGATCGGCCGTCGTGAGCATCACGAATTTCGCGGGATCACTGGCACAATATTTCAAAGCCTCGGCAGTGGGATCATTGTTAGTATTGACCTGCACGCTATAGATAACAACGCCAGTCTTCTTGATGGCGTCGCACAGGGGTTTCTGCCGGGCATCAACCTCTGGGGAATAATCGCGACCGTTGCCGTCCCAACGGTCCCGGGTGTTGAGACCGTCGCTGAGAATGATGATGACATCCGTATATTTGTAGGCCTCGTCTTTTGCCGGCGCATTCAGCGGCGCGCCCGTGGTTAGCGACTGCCACGCCCAAGCAATACCGATGGTTTGATTGGTGGCGCCATTGGGCTTCATCGAATCAACCTTGGTTTTCAGCTTGGCCCAATCATAGCTCAGACCCATCAGGCTGACCGGCGAATCCGAGGCCTGCGTAGCCGGGAAAAGCGTTGAACTGCTGGTTGGCGCTATATTGCTGAGGTTGGAATTTTTATCGCGGTCCATCACCGAGCCGTCCCAGTTGTCTCGGCTGCAGGTGGACCCGCACCACCTCAGAGCGTCATTGGGAAGCCAATAGTTCCATGTGATCCATGATGCCGCGACATTATCCTTGCCGACATTGACGACGCGGGCGAAGGGGACGATCGACACATAGACATCGCCATCCTTGCCAGCAGCGTTTTTCAAAGAGGTAAGCAGATTATTGGTGGCCGTTCTCAGCGCTTCGATTTTTTTGGGGTCGCCCTTTTTTTTGGGCGGATCGTCCATCGAGCCCGTATTATCGAGCGCCAGTGCAACCCGCAGCCTGGTGCTGCCCCAGGTCGACGTGGAGGTTGCCGCCACATCGTTCGTCTTGACGCCGACCAGGTTCATGAATGTGGTCGGGACCGAAACCCGCGCCGTCACTTGGATGGTCGCATTCTTGTTTCCGACCGGTGTATAGACCATCGTCGTGGTCGGATCGCTCACACCGGTAACACCGAAGCTGGCGGCCACGGATTTTTGCGCGATCGCCAACATCTGCTCGCTCGTCAGACCGGGCGACTGGCGGGCTGTGTTGAGTGCCGCGGCATCGACAGCCGCCTGCAAAGCCGTCTGCACGCGCAGGTCGCGGCTGTAATCGACGGCCGCACCGATCATGATCAACATCGGCAGGAGCGCGAAAGCGACCATCACCGCGACATTGCCATCAGTGGCTCGCAACAAATTTCTGAAATGTTTAGTCGCCATAGTAGAGATCAGCCCCAATGGATCGCGGCCGTTCTTGTAGCGACATTCTGTTACACAACTGTTTTAACGCATCGGCCGCGGAGCTTTTTTCGATTTACCGATCGTTAAGGATAAGCGCGCGTCAAGCGCTGGCGCGTTTGGAAATCGCGACCAGTGTGAGGCCGAGCGCGATCGCAGCGGTGATCGCCAACAGGGCCGCCACGGCAACGACGGCGCCGGCACCCGGCCAGCCAAAGGCCTCGAAAGCGCCGCTGACGAGAACGGGGCCGATCACCTGACCGAAATTGACGCCCGAATTCATCAGGCCCACGACCACCGGCGCGAGAACCGCCGACGGCGCAAGGATTGGCACGGTCGAAAACAACGTTGCCGGGATCAAGCCACCGACGGCCGCGAAGAGCACGCACAGGAGAAACGTCACCGTATCGGGGAACACCGGCAGGAAGACGCCAAGCCCGGCGATGCCCATCGTGGCGGCCGCGACGACGATCAGTTTGGCGCGTCCCACGCCACGCGCCAGAAGATGACCGGCGGCAAGATTGCCGACGATATTGGCGCCGGTGGCAAGCGCGCTCAGAGGACCGGCCCAGCCGTGAGCCACCTGCATGCGCTGGTTCAGCAGCACCGGCAGGAAATTGAACAGCGCCAGAAACATCAAACTGTAGAGCGCGAAACACACCGCCATCAAAACCGGGCCACGGCTGCGCATCGTCAACCATGTGTTGGCGACGAGCGACCGCCAGGACGATGAAAGAACGGGTGCGGCGGAAGCAATGCGGGTCGGAACCATGAGAAAGACCGCATAAGCTGCCACGGCCGCCAAGACCGCGCAGCCCCACCAGAGCATGTGCCAATCGACAAAGAGCGGCCCGATCAACATCGCCAGCGCCATGCCGATGGGCATGAAACAGCTCCACAGCCCGAAGGCGACGTCGCGCCGGCTCGGATCGACCACCCGTTGCAGAATCGCCGGGCCGGCGACGGCTATCAGCAGAATGCCGAGCCCCTCAATGGCGCGCGCCAGCAGCAAGACGGCGAAGGTCGGCGCGAGCGCGCCGAGCGCCGATCCCAGTGCGATGACGGCAAGACCAAGAAGGAAGATGCGGCGATCGCCCATCCGGGAGACGGCGGCGCCGGCGGGAATGCCGCCCAGAAATCCGAAGACGGCGAACAGGCCGGTCAACCATCCCAGTGCCGTGAGGCTGACATTGAAATCGGCCTGCAACAGCGGCGCGGCGACGACCGCCTTGCCGATCTGCAGCGACGACACGACGCCCGATCCCACCAGAAGGCTCACGATGGTCCATTGCCGGGAGGCCGGCATCGCCTGAGATCGGTCCAGCAAAGCCACGCTCGTCATGTCCACTCCGTTTCGCTCCACCGGGTGGAAATGGTGACTTTCCCTGATCTATAGAAGTGAGATAATTTAGATCAAACTGATCTAAAGGATAGATCATGCTTGAAACCGTCAGTCTCGACCAGATCCGCACCTTCGTGACCGTCGCCGATGCCGGCAGCTTTCGGGCCGGCGCCAAGCGCCTGTCGCGGGTGCAATCGGCGGTCAGCCATGCCATCGCCAATCTGGAAGCCGACCTCAGCGTGCAATTGTTCGATCGCTCCGGCCATCGCCCGGTGCTGACGCCGGAAGGGCAGGCCTTGCTGGTCAACGCCCGGGACATTCTGCTGCGCGTCGATACCTTGCGCGCCCGCGCCCGTGGTCTTGGTGAAGGGGTCGAACTGGAGCTGTCGCTAACCGTCGACACGCTCTTCCCCCTCACCAAGGTGGGCGCGGCCTTGCGGGAGATGCATGCGGCCTATCCGTCAGTGGCGATCCGTCTGGCCGTCGCGCCCTTGGGCGGGCCGGTCGCGGCACTGCTCGAACAACGCAGCACCCTGGCGATCCGCGTCGGGGAAGACTTCCGCGATCCGCGCATCGCGCTCGAAGCGCTGTCGTCGATCGAGATGGTGGCGGTGATCGCCTCTCATCATGCGCTTGCGCAGGCCACGGCTGAAACCATCGGCCTGCCGGAACTGGCCGACCATTTGCAGATCGTCCAATCGGACCCGACCTCGCTGTCGGAGGGACGCAGCTTTGGCGTCCTCTCCCCGCAAATCGTTCGCGTCACCACGCAAGACACCAAACATGCGTTGATCGTCGCCGGCCTCGGCTGGGGCCGATTGCCGTTTTGGCAGGTCGAGCGCGATCTCAAGGAAGGCCGCCTTACGCGTCTCAACACGACGGCGCTTGGCCGCAATGCGCAAGTCGTTTCTGAGGCCTATCTCGCCCATCGCGTCGATCAGCCGCTTGGCCCCGCAGCCCGCGCGTTCAGCGTGGCGCTACGACGCCTCGCCACCGCTACGGCCGATTGACCAGAGGATTGTTCCTGAGGCGCTGCGCCGCCAGCTCGACAAAGGCACGGACTTTCGCGGTGACCTTGCGGCCTTCCGGATGCACCACATGAATGGGCAAAGGCTCTTCCTCGTCATCGGTGAGGACGGCGATAAGTTTGCCTTCGGCGATCAACGGCGCGACCTGATAGGACATCACCCGCGTCAGTCCCCAGCCCTGGACCGCCGCTTCGATCGCCGCATCATTGGTGCTGCAAAGCAGCCGCGGCGTGATGCGCACGCTGGTCTTCTGCCCCTGCCCTAAATGCCATTCCGACAACGACCAAGTGCTGGTCGCGCCGACGATCCTATGCGCCGACAAATCCGCCGGGACGCGCGGCGTGCCATGGCGGCGAAAATAATCGGGCGAACCGCAGACCACGCGCCGCACCGTTCCCACGCGCGTGGCCATGAGATTGGACACGGGCAACGGACCGATACGAACCGCGACATCGATCCCCTCTTCCAGCAGGTTCGTCACGCGGTCGACGAGGAAGGCACGCGCCGTCACGCCCGGATGGCGATCGAGATAGTCCATGACGATGGGCAGGACATAGATGCGGCCGAACAGAGCCGGCGCGGAGACCGTCAACGTGCCCGTCGGCGTCGCGAACGAGCCGGCGGCGGCGGCCTCCGCCTCCTGCACCTCGGCAAGGATGCGCCGGCAATCGTCGAGATAGCGGGTGCCAGCCTCGGTCAGGGTGACCGTGCGCGTGGTGCGCACGAAGAGCCGTGTCCCGATCAAATCTTCCAGCGCGGCGACAGCGCGGGTTACCGCAGGTGGGCTCGAGCGAAGGGCCTTGGCGGCCTGGGCAAAACTTCCGGTCTCCGCCACCTTGGCGAAGACTCGCATGGCTTGAAAGCGATCCATCGCAGCCTTCTATTCCGAATAATGGAATAATTATTTTCAAATTACGATTATTAAGGCATCATCTGTAATAGTCTAGAGATTGCCGCCTGTTCAGGAAAGGCAGCCTCATGAAGCTCTATCACCATCCCCTGTCTGGCCATTCGCATCGCGTGCGGCTGTTTTGCGCGCTGGCGGGGCTTCCGCTCGATCTCGTCGAACTCGACGTTTTGAAGGGCGCGCATAAGTCGGCCGACTACCTCAAGCTCAATCGTTTCGGTCAGGTGCCCCTGCTCGACGACGACGGGGTGCTGGTGCCGGATTCCAACGCCATCATGATCTATCTCGCCAAGAAGCACGGTCGCGGCGAATGGCTGCCGGAAGATCCGATCGGTGCGGCCCACGTGCAGCGCTGGCTGTCCGTCGCCGCCGGGCAGATTGCTTTCGGACCGGCGGCAGCGCGTCTCGTCACCATCTTCGGCGCCAAGTTCAATCCCGACGAAGTCATCCAACGGGCGCATGCGATCTTGCGTTTGCTGGATGCCGAACTTCAGGAACGCGACTGGCTCGCCGCCGCCCAGCCGACCATCGCCGACGTCGCGCTTTACAGCTATGTCGCCCGCGCGCCGGAAGGCAACGTCGATCTTTCCGCCTATGGCAACGTCAACGAATGGCTGAAACGCATCGAAAGCCTGCCGGGCTTCGTGCCGTTTCAAGAAACCGCCGGCGTCGCCGCCGCGCGCTGAGAACATTCACATGCTGGATCATGAGACTATAGCTCATCCGCCGGAGGCCTCGCCGTTTCATTGGGGTGAGAAGGCATTGCAGCAGCGCATGGGCATCGCCGAGCGCATGGCGGCGCTTGGTGGCAAAGTCGTGCGTCCCTTCATGCCCGACCAGCATCGCGCATTCTTCGCGCAACTGCCGTTCGTGCTTGTGGGGGCCGTGGATGCCATGGGCGATGCCTGGGCTGGCCTGGTGGCAGGTCAACCGGGCTTCATAACCTCGCCAACGCCAGCGTCGCTCGCCATTCACGCCCAACGCAATGGCGCCGATCCTGTCACGGCCGGGATGGGGGATGGCGCCAGCGTCGGTCTGCTCGGCATCGAACTGCACACACGGCGGCGCAATCGGATGAACGGCTGGTTGCATCGCCATGATGATCATGGCCTCACCGTCGATGTCGAACACAGTTTCGGCAATTGCCCGAAGTACATTCAATTGCGCGACTGCGAAATCGTACCCACTGATGGCGGATCGGCGCCGCTCTGGATGTCCGAACTGGACGACCGTGCGCGCCGGATGATCGCGACCGCGGATACGTTCTTCGTCGGGACCTATGCCGATCGCGACGACGGGCGGCGGCAGGTGGACGTCTCGCATCGCGGCGGCAAGCCGGGATTCGTGCGCCTCTCGGACAATCGGCTGACCATTCCGGACTTTCTCGGCAATCACTATTTCAACACGCTCGGCAATATTCTGGCCAACGGCAAAGCCGGCCTGCTGTTCATCGATTTTGCGACCGGCGATCTGCTGCAACTGACGGGCGATGCGAAGGTTGATCTCGACACGAATGCCGAGGCGACCTTTCACGGCAGCGAACATATCTGGACGTTCACGCCACGCCGCGCGGTTTATCGTGAACGTGCCGCCGGCTTGCGGTGGCAACTGCGGCCTGATGGCCAATCGCCGTTCAATGCCGCGACTGGGGCGTGGTGAGATAGATGGCGCGCGAACATACCATCGTCATTGCGAGCGCAGCGAAGCAATCCAAGAGTCAAAGTGTAGAAGCGCAAAACCATATCTGCGCCACAGACACTTCCTCACGCACTACCGCTTGCCCCTGGATTGCTTCGCTGCGCTCGCAATGACGGCACGGCGTTCAGCGATTCCGTTGAATCGTGAAACGCCCTAAATCCAAATCTGCGCCGCGTCGGCGCCAGAGCGATAGGTGCCGGCGGTCTGCGACGTGTTGCGATTGATCAGAGGGCGGCCGAACATCGGATGCGTCATGCTGCGCACTTCATGATCGATGGTGAAGAGCGTGCGGCCACTTTCGAGATCGACGATGTTCTCGAAGCGATATTGCTGGCGATTGCTCTCTTCCGAGATCAGATCGCGCTCCCATAAATTTTCATAGGGGCCGGAAAAATCCGCCACGTAAATCTGGATGTGATGCGGCTGACAGATCACGGGCTCAGCCCCGGTTTCGCGGAAGACCAGCGCCTGGCCAGGGCCGCAGGCGACGCGCAGGAACGGGCCCTGTCCGTCCGCATCCATGCTCTGACGCGCGCCAATCATCTCCTCATAGAAGCGGCCGATCCCTGCCAGCGATCCGCGCGGCACTTCGAATTCCACATAGGCCATGCCAAGCGACATCTGGCCGAAGCGTTGTGGGTCTGGCGTGTGGCAGCGGGCGCGATTGCCCCAAGGGCAGGTCAGCTCGATGGCATCGTTGGTGGCCGCCCAGGAAAAGCGCGTGCCAGCGAGATCGATGGCGACTTTCTGCAAGCGGGCGACGAGCGCGGCGCGATCCGGCACGACGAGCCCGGCCACCGTGCGCGGCGCATAGGCGGCCTCGCCGGTCGGCAGATGAAACTGGCTCTGGCCGACATTGACCCACATATTGTCGACGCCGGTCATCAGAAACGGATCGCGCGTCAGGCCGAGGCCCGTGACATAATAAAGCGTCGCCAGCCGCTGGTCCGGCACACGCAGATTGATATGGCCGACATCGACAATATTGCCGAGATCCTCGCCGGCCCGATCGAGCATTTTCCTGGCCATGTTTCGCTCCCTTAAAGCAAATCACGTTTCGAAAGGTGATTTGCTTTAAGTCTCCTGTTTTGACGCGTCTTCTTTGCTTTTGATGATTCCATCAAAAGCAGAAACGCTATAGGTCGCCAAGCTAGACCCGCCGCGCAAAGCCGGCAATGCCCTCCCTTGCTGCAAATCTCTCAGCGCCGCGCGCCGCCCGACCGCGACGGCCGAACCCCGATGATCATCGAAACGAGATAGCCGTCGCTGTCTTCCTTCACGCTCGCCAGGGAAGCCTGCCCGGCGGAGCGGGCGATGAAATCCCGCGTATTCGACGTATCGCGCGCCAGCTTGCGACCGGCATAGGGCGATTTGGTCTTGTAGATGGCATCGCTGATCGTATCGGGAAAGAAGATCTGCCCCGTCAGTACGCTTCGGGAATCGATGAAGGCCTTGAAGTGAACATGCGGCGTTCGCCCCGGATACCAGCCGGGATAGATGGACTTGAAATCGACGACGCCGCGCTCGTCCGCCAACTGCGTGCCCCGCAGATAGGTCGTGCCTTTGGTGTTGACTGGATGGGCCCTGTCATCGCCCTGCCCGGCATAATTCGAATAGAGGCCGAGGGCATCGCAATGCCAGATGTCCATGCGGGCGCCCGGCATCGGCTTGCAGGCCTGGTCGACCAGTTGCAGACGCACGGTCATGGGCAAGCCCGGCCGGCCTTCGGTGATGTCCGAACGCACGAGCTTGGGATCAAAATAATAAGGCCCTTCGGTCGACGCCGGTGTCATCACGCAGACGTCCGCGTGGGGCAGAAGCGGCGTTCCTGGCGCGGCTTGCGCGAAAGCACTGCGCGGCATGAGCAGGCCGCCGGCGACGGTGACGGCGAGGTTCTGAAGCACTTGCCTGCGATGAACGCTCATGGGGGCTAACACGCCTTCTCGAAGCCCTGGAAGACCGTACCTTCCGGGTTCCTTTACCATAGGGCGCCCTGGCGGCGCGTCATCTGAAAAAACCGTAATGTCAGAGCACCGGAGGGCCGAAGCCTGCCGCAATCGATCCAGCGGCCTCCATCAAGAATCTTTCATTTTCGCCCGGGCTTTCAGCACGATTGCAGGAAAGACCGGCAATCTGGCGTTTATTCGCGCAGGCCGTGCATTCAGTTTTTAAGGATTTCGAGTACACTGAGTGAGTCGTTAACAACCGAAAGGAGGTGATCCAGTGTCTCATTGTCAGTTATCGCAGTTGTCGGTTGCTGAGACCTGGACTCTCGCTCATGCGGAGTTCTGCCCCGCGTGAGCGGCGCCAGTGTCATGTCAGTTTAATGTGACGTGGGTCCAACCGGCCGCGGTCGCGACAATGGAAGGGCCATCGCAAGATGGCCCTTCTTGTTTCAAAAGCTTATGATTTCATGCAACCGATGCTTGCGAGACAAATGGTTGCGCCAGAAGCGCTTTGTCGCCGGCAACCGTGGTGCGATGCAGAAGACGCCGCTCGTTCTGCATGTCATATTCCATCGCCCGGTGCATGGTGCAGCGGTTATCCCACATGACGAGATCGCCCAGGCGCCATTGATGGCGATAGGTGAATTGCGGCTGGATCGCGAATGCCGTCAGCTCGGCAATGAGCGCCTTGCTTTTCTCAAGATCCATGCCTTCCACATAAGCGATGTGCGAGCCCAGCAGCAGCGCCTTGCGGCCATTCTCCAGCCGACGCACCAGCGGCTGGCGCACCGGCGGCGTGGCCTTGCGGACCGCCTCCGGCCGCGACGGCAGATTGTTGCGCCGACGCGTCTCCTCGAAATCATGGATGACGACGATGTCGTCGATCTCGGCTTTCTTTGCAGGCGGCAAGGCATCATAGGCCTTGCCGGTGTGGGCGAACATCGTGTCGCCACCGGCCTTGGGAATTTCGCGCGAGAACAGCAGGGAGGCTTTGCTCAGCACCGGCCGATAGGATGAATCCGTGTGCCAGTCGCTGGTGCCGAGCCAAAAGGATTTGTGGCCGGCATCGTCGATCGGCTTGATGCGGTCGGTGTGCTTCTCGACATTGGAGACACGCAGCACGGTCTTGAAGCCATGGGCCTGATCCTTCGGATCGGGAAAATCCTCCAGCGGGCCGAACCATCGGCTGAACGCAACCTGCTGTTCGTCGGTGCATGTCTGCCCACGCAGAACGACGACGCCATGTTCCTCGAAGGCCTCGTTCCAGAGGCCGAACGTCTTTTCATTCAAGGGCTGCGTTAGATCGAGACCGACAATCTCGGCACCAAAGCCCATGGAAAACGGGCGCACCTGTGCTTGTACTTGCGACATCGTTCGTTCCTCCCGTCCCGCCTTTTAGCATGAAATCCAGGATGATTGCAGCGGCGAATGGCGTAGGCGGCTTGCTGCATAAGCGCCTGAGGTTGAAGCGCCTCACGCAGCGGGCTGGCCTGACGCAGAAGCTGGCAGCGTGGCGCTTCCCCCTCGAATCACTTTAGAACGGCGAAAGATTTGCAACGGGCCTCATTTTTAGACGGCCAATTTTTTATACAGCCACCCCGGAACCTGCATGGACGGCTGGCGTTTGCGGCAGAGCGCCTCGAACCAGCTTCGCCACGCGCATTGCTCCTGATGTGTTGCTCCTGATTTGGAGAAGGACGTTCACGATGAATTTTGAGATCTTGCACCGGCGCGCATTGGAGGCATTGCAGACCACACTGCAATGGCTGGTCAGTCCGCAATTCTATGCGCAGATCGGCGCCATCATCGTCGCGGTCGCGATCGCCTATTTCGTCGCGCAGAAAGTCCGCTCCCGTTCCGGCCTGTTCTCGGCACAACCCGATGACGGGCCGATGCTGCGGTTGCGGCAGTGGCTCTACACTTGCCGCGATCTGCTCTTTCCCGTCTTCACCGTTCTGGCTCTCGCCGTTGCCGCCGAACTGGTGCAGTCGGCGGTGGGCGCGGCTTGGCTCGTGCGCATCTTTCAGAGCCTTGCCGTCATCGGCGTCCTCTACACGGCGATCAATCGGTTCATCACCCATCCGATCATCAACTCGGTGGCGCGATGGGTCGGCATTCCGATCGCCACGCTCTATGTGTTCGGCGTTCTTGGCGCCGTCGTCGGCTATCTCGATTCCATTTCCCTTGAAGTCGGCAACATCCGCTTGTCGGTCTACACCCTCGTCAAAGCCTTGCTCGCGGCGGCGATCCTGTTCTGGCTCGGCCGCGCCTCCAACGATGCCGGTCAAAAGGTCATCCGCAAGCAGGAAGCCTTCGACATTCCCACGCGCGAACTGCTGGCGAAAGCCTTCCAGATCGCGTTGTTCCTGTTGATCTTCGTGCTGCTACTCCAGGTTCTCGGCCTTGATCTGACAGCGCTCACCGTGTTCGGCGGCGCACTTGGCGTCGGCCTCGGCTTCGGCATGCAGCAGATTTCGTCGAACTTCGTGTCCGGCATTATCCTGTTGATCGAACGGTCGATGAAGGTCGGCGATTATGTCGATCTCGGCGGCGACCGGGCCGGCGTCTTGCAGGAGATGAACATGCGCTCCAGCACGCTGCGCACCGACGACGGCCGCGACATCCTGGTGCCGAACGAAAAGTTCATCACCTCGGAATTCATCAACTGGACGAAGAGCGACCTGCATCATCGCTGCGAGATCAAATTCGCCGTCGGCTATGACGTCGACATCCATCAGGTGCCGGCCATCGTCGAAGCGGCCGTCAAACAATATCCGCTGGTGCTGGACACGCCCACGCCGCCGGCCTGCCGCCTGGTCAACTTCGGCGGCAACGTCAATTTCGCCGTCACCTATTGGGTGGCTGGCGTCGACACCCACAGCTCGCCGATTCAATTCCTGATCTGGGATGCGCTGAAAGCGGCCGAGATCAAGATCGAGGCGTCGTAGGCGCGGAACAAGTCCCGCGCTTATTCCTCGAAGCGTTCCGATACGCCCACCGGCTTGCGCGGCGCGATGGATGCATCGTGCGCGCGCTGCGGCGCGCCGGAATCGCGGAAGCGGTTGACGATCGGATAGCGGCGGTCGCGGCCGAAATTCTTTTTCGTCACCTTCACGCCCGGCGCCGACTGGCGGCGCTTGTATTCGGCGATATAAAGCAGGCGCTCGACTTTCTTCACCGTTTCGAGATCGTGGCCACGCGCGACGATGTCGGATACGCGCATTTCCTTCTCGATCAGGCATTCGAGGACATCGTCGAGCACCTCGTATTCCGGCAGCGAGTCCTGATCCTTCTGGTTCTCGCGCAGTTCGGCGGTCGGCGGCTTGACGATGATGTTGTTGGGGATGACCTCGCCGTCCGGCCCCAAGGCACCGTCCGGCTTCCAGCGGTTGCGCAGGTGACACAGGCGGAAGACCTGCATCTTGTAGAGGTCCTTGATCGGATTGAAGCCGCCGTTCATGTCGCCATAGATGGTGGCATAGCCAACCGACATTTCCGACTTGTTGCCGGTCGTCACCAGCATCGGACCGAACTTGTTCGAGACCGACATCAGCAAGGTGCCACGGGCCCGCGACTGCAGATTTTCCTCGGTGGTATCGCGCGGCTTACCTTGGAAAAGCGGCTTCAGCACGCTTTCCAAGCCTTCGACGGCCGGCGCGATCGGCAGGATGTCGTAGCGCACGCCAAGCGCACTGGCACAGCCCTGCGCATCCGACAGCGATTCGTTGGAGGTGAAGCGATAGGGCAGCATGATGCAGTGAACGCGCTCAGCACCCAGCGCATCGACGGCGAGTGCGGCGCAGAGCGCCGAGTCGATGCCGCCCGACAGGCCCATGACGACGCCGGGGAAACGGTTCTTGTTCACATAGTCGCGCAAACCGACCATGCAGGCGGTGTAGTCGGCTTCATCGCCTTCCGGCACGATCACCTTTTCACCCGGCAGGCAATGCCAGCCCTTGGGGCCGCGCTCCCATACCGACACCACCAGATCCTCGCGGAAGGCCGGCATCTGGAAGGCGAGCGAACGATCGGCGTTGAGCGCGAAGGAGCCGCCATCGAACACCAGTTCGTCCTGGCCGCCGACCTGATTGAGATAGAGCAGCGGCAGGCCCGACTCGGTGACGCGCGCCACCACAACGCCCATGCGCTCTTCATACTTGCCGTGCCAATAAGGAGAGCCATTGGGCGAGAGCAGGATTTCCGCGCCGGTCTCCACCAGGCATTCGACGATATCGGTGCCCCAGATGTCTTCGCAGATCGGCACGCCCAGGCGCACGCCGCGAAACACGATCGGCCCCGGCATCGGCCCCTGGGTAAAGACGCGCTTCTCATCGAACACGCCATAGTTCGGCAGGTCGACCTTGAAGCGCACCGCTTCGATGCGGCCGCCGTCGAGCAGCGCGTAAGCGTTGTAGAGCCCGCCATTCTCGGCCCAAGGCAGACCGATCAACACGGCCGGCCCACCGTCGGCGGTCTCGCGCGCCAGATCCTCCAAAGTGGCGCGGCAGGCCTCCTGAAAGGCCGGCTTCAGCACCAGATCCTCCGGGGTGTAGCCGGCGAGATAGAGTTCCGAGAACAGCACGAGGTCGGCGCCCTGGGCGTGGGCCTTGGCGCGGGCTTCGCGCACCCGGTCGGCATTGCCGGCGACGTCGCCGACGATACAATCGAGCTGCGCCAGGGCGATCGACAGGCGATCGGCGGGGCGGGAGGAAACTTTCGCGTTCATATCCGGCATGTAGCCCGGCGCGTCGGCAGCGGCAATGCGAGGAGTGCATTTCACCTAACCGGTAGTGCCGGGTTCGTTTTTCGCCACCGATCACGATATAGGGCGTTATCCTGGCCTTGTCCGAGCCGCTTGAGGAGCAATCCCGTGTCTTTCGCCACCCGACAGCCCAGCCCGCCCCTCATCGCCGCGCCACCGGCGCAGGCGGTCGTGGTCGGCGGCGCCGTGGTGTTGGCGGCGGCGCTGGGGCTGCATCTGGCGCTTGGCCAGGGCGCCCGCATGGCCCTGCTCTATCTCACCGGCATCCTGCTGGGCCTGGCGCTCTATTATGCCTCCTTCGGTTTCACCGCCGCCTTCCGGGTGATGATCTCCGACCGCCGCAGCGCCGGCATCCGGGCGCAGATGATCATGTTCGCCCTCGCCTGCCTGCTGTTCTTCCCGGCGCTCGCGGCAGGTTCCGCTTTCGGCCAGCCGGTCGGCGGCTTCGTCTTTGGCATCGGCCCGGGCGTCGTGCTGGGCTCCTTCATGTTCGGCGTCGGCATGCAGCTTGGCGGCGGCTGCGGCTCAGGCACATTGTTCGCCACTGGCGGCGGCAATGCCCGCATGCTGTTGACTTTGATTTTCTTCATTGTCGGCTCGATGGCGGGCTTCGCCCATCTGCCGTGGTGGGAAAGCCAGCCGGGTCTGCCGGCCTTGTCGCTGGTCAATCTGTTCGGCTGGCTGCCGGCGCTGATCCTCAATCTGGCGGTTTTTGCCGCCCTCTATTTTGCCACGCGTACGCTCGAACAGCGCCGGCACGGGAAAGTGGCGCCGATCACCGGCTGGCGCGGCGCGGAAACGCAGCGTCCGTTCCTGGCCCGCCACTGGCCGATGGTCGCCGGCGCGCTGGCCTTGGCGGTGCTGAACTTCGCCACCCTGCTGCTCGCCGGCCGGCCATGGGGCATCACCGCCGCCTTCCCGCTGTGGGGCGCGAGCGCTTTGCAGGCCATCGGCGTCGACGTGGCGCAATGGCCGTCCTGGTCCGACCCGTTCTATCGCGACTGGCTCGCCGCCGGAGTGCTGGGCGATGTCACCTCGGTCATGGACATCGGCCTGATGCTCGGCGCCGCGGCTGCCGCCGGCCTCTCCGGCGAATTTCGCCCCAGCCTGCGTATCCCCCTTCGGCAAATCGCCACCAGCATCATCGGCGGCCTCTTGATGGGTTATGGCGCGCGCATCGCCTATGGCTGCAATATCGGCGCCTATTTCGGCGGTATCGCCTCAGGCAGCCTGCATGGCTGGGCCTGGATCGTCTTCGCGCTCGCCGGCAACTGGCTCGGCACATGGCTGCGCCCGAGCTTCGGCATGGCGGTCGAACGCACGCCGCCCACCGCCTCCTGCTGAAATCCATCCCGTCACGACAGGTGTGACTCAGGCACCACGCGGGGGTCACCGCGTTTCCCGTCAAGCACATGTGAACGGAAAATTTGTTGCACTGTTGCCAAGGTTGGCGAGAATGGGGCGTGATTACGGCGATTGATTCACAATTGGACCGTAGCCTCTGGGAGAGCCTTGGGAGAGTTCCCGAGGGCCGCCACTCGGCGGAACGCCGACTGGTGCCGATGCGACCATATTGATGCGACTTGCACCGAGGAATGTCTAAATGACGAGAATTTTTTCCGCTGTCGCTGCCGCAATTCTGGGTGTAGCGATTTTTGCTCCCGGCGCCGTCCAGGCCCAGGAAACACACGCCTCCTTCTTCTCACAGATTTTCAGCGCCGACCCGGCTGGCGGCCGGCCACAGGTCAGCGCCATCCCGCGCGAAGTCGTATCCTTCACCGGCGGTTATGCCCCCGGCACCATTCTGATTTCGACCAAGGAACGCCGGCTCTATTACGTGATGCCGAACGGTCAGGCGATGCGCTACGGCGTCGGCGTCGGCCGTCCGGGCTTCGAATGGGGCGGCACCAAGATCGTCTCGCAGAAGCGCGAGTGGCCGGATTGGACGCCCCCGGCGCAAATGCTGAAGCGCCGCCCCGATCTGCCACGCCACATGAAGGGCGGCATCGACAATCCGCTCGGCGCGCGCGCCATGTATCTGGGCTCCTCGCTCTACCGCATCCACGGTTCCAACGAGCCCAACACGATCGGCCAGGCGGTGTCCTCCGGCTGCATCCGCATGACCAACGAAGACGTGATGGACCTCTACGAGCGCGTCCGCGTCGGTACGCGGGTCGTCGTCGTGCGCTGAACCGCGATTTCACCGCGAAATCCACTGAAAAGCCGGGGTAACCCGGCTTTTTTGCTGCCGAAAGGTCTTTATCCCGACACGACCATTGTCGCCCTTTCGAAACCGGCAAACGCTCTATATATGAGGGGCATGGCGCTGGATGCAGAAATCGCCAAGTTACAGCCGGCGGCCCGCCCGATGGGAACGGCCCCTGCCTTGATCGATCCGTTCGGGAGAGCGGTGACCTATATACGCGTGTCCGTGACGGACCGCTGCGATTTCCGCTGCGTCTATTGCATGTCGGAAGACATGACCTTCCTGCCCAAGCGCGACCTGCTGACGCTCGAGGAACTCGACCGGCTATGCACGGCTTTTGTCGACAAGGGCACGCGCAAGATTCGCATCACCGGCGGCGAGCCCCTGGTGCGGCGGGGCATCATGACCTTGTTCCAATCCCTGTCGCGTCATCTCGACAGCGGCGCCTTGGACGAGATCACCGTCACCACCAACGGCTCGCAGCTCGCCCGCTACGCGAAGGACCTCGCGGCCTGCGGCGTGCGACGCATCAACGTCTCGCTCGACACGCTCGATGCCGACAAATTCCGCCGCATCACCCGCTGGGGCGATCTCAAGAAAGTGCTCGAGGGCATCGACGCCGCTCAGGCCGCCGGCTTGCATGTGAAGCTCAATGCGGTGGCGCTGGCTGGCGTCAACGAAGACGAATTCGTGCCGATGATCCGCTGGGCGCATGGCCGCGGCATCGACATCACCTTCATCGAGGTCATGCCATTAGGCGAGATCGAGGGGCAGCGCGCCGATCAATATCTGCCGCTGAGCCAGGTGCGCGCCAATTTGACGGATCATTTCACCCTGCGCGACAGCAGCTATCAGACCGGCGGCCCGGCGCGTTACGTGACGGCTGAAGAAACCGGCGGACGCATCGGCTTCATCACGCCGCTCACCCATAATTTCTGCGAAAGCTGCAATCGCGTGCGCCTGACCTGCACCGGCACGCTCTATATGTGTCTTGGCCAGGAAGACGCGGCCGATCTGCGCGCGCCGCTGCGTGCCTCCGAATCCAACGATCTTCTCAACGCGGCCATTGAGCGTGCCATTTTGCACAAGCCCAAGGGCCATGACTTCATCATCGATCGCACCACCCGGCAGCCGGCCGTCGGCCGGCATATGAGCGTCACGGGCGGCTGACGTTTTTCTTTATTTTGGGTGTTTTCTTCAAGCGAACTGCTATGCACTTCGCTTGAAAACGCTATGGTTGTTTTGATTTTTCACGCGAGGTATCCGCTTCGCTCGAAAACGCTGTGAAAGCCCGGGGGGATATGGGCGAGGGCTATCGTAAGGGCATTGCCGCGATGTGCGCGGCCGTCGCCTGTTTCGCGACCACCGACGGCTTGATGAAACTGGCAACGGAAACCCTACCCGTTTCACAGGTCATTACGACGCGCGGCCTGATCGCGCTCACCATCATGTGCGTCGTCGCCATGGGTGCCAAACTATGGCGCCACATTGCCGACCTGTTCCATCCGCTGGTCCTGCTGCGCACCGTCTTCGAAATGTCGATGATCGTCACTTACGTGACTGCGCTGAGCCGCCTGCCGCTCGCCAATGTATTTAGCGTGCTGCAAGCGGCGCCCATCGTGATGACCGCCTTTGCGGCTTTCGTTTGGGGTGAACAAGTTCGTCTCGGCCGCTGGATCGCCATTCTCGTCGGCTTTGTCGGCGTCGCGCTGATCACCAAGCCGACACCGAGCACTTTTGAGCCAGCCATGGCGCTCGCCATCATCGCCAGCCTGTGCGTCGCCGGGCGCGACCTCACCACATCGCGCATTCCGCGCACCCTGCCCTCTCTTCTGATTACCTTTTCGGCCACCTTGGCCAGCACCCTGGCCGGCGGTCTGCTCTCGAGCGTCGAGCCCTGGCATCCGGTCGGGCTGCGGGAAGCCCTGCTGCTGGGCGGGGCGGCGCTGGCCCTGGCGATCGGCAATTACGTGATCATCGTCGCCTATCGCAACGCGCCTGTCTCGGTCGTCTCGCCATTCCGCTACATGGGCGTGGCTTTCGCCATCGTCTTCGGCTTCGCGGTCTGGGGAACCGTTCCCGATACGGTCGCCCTGGCCGGCATCGTCATCGTCGTTCTGGCCGGCCTCTACACCATGCGGCGGTGAGCCGGCGCCATCCACATACGACAAAAGACCAATGGTCAAATGCCCGGAACGGCGCCTTTGGTGGCGGATTGCAAAACGCGGTGCTATCAAGGTTTCAAAGCATTGAGGCCGTGGAGGCGGCAGGGGGCTTTATGCAGTTCTTGTTACGACTGAGTCGCGGCATTGACGCACTCAACCAGCGGGTCGGTTACCTCTGCGACTACCTTATTCTGATCGTCTGTTTCATCAGCGCCGGCAATGCGCTCATGCGCTATATTTTCAGCTACAGCTCGAACGGCTTCCTCGAAATCCAATGGTACCTGTTCGGCGCCGTGGTCTTGCTGGGCGCCTCCTATACGCTGAAGCGCAATGAGCATGTGCGCGTCGACGTTCTCTACGCCAATCTGTCGGAACGTGGCCGCCTGATGATCGACGCCGTCGGGCTGCTCTGCTTCATGCTGCCGGTGATGATCTTTCTGATCTATCTCAGCCTGCCGGTCTTCCTGCAGTCCTATGCCAGTGGCGAGCGGTCAGCCAATACGGGCGGACTGGTGCTCTGGCCAGCCAAGCTGCTTTTGCCCCTCGGCTTCTTCCTTTTGAGCCTGCAAGGCTTCTCCGAATTCATCAAGCGGTGCGCCGCCCTCATGGGCCTCATCGAACTCGAAACAAAATACGAAAAGCCGCTGCAATAAAGCGGCTGACGACGGTCTGAGGGGCTGAAATCATGTTCTCGCACGGCATCATGCCGCCACTGATGTTCGCCGGAATGATCTGTTTCATGGTCATCGGCTTCCCGGTTGCCTTTTCGCTTGGCGCCGTCGGTCTGTTCTTCGGATTGATCGGCATTCTCACCGGCCATTTCGACGCCCTCTTCCTGCAAGCCCTGCCGCTGCGCATCTACGGCATCATCAGCAACGATCTGCTGCTGGCGATCCCCTTCTTCACCTTCATGGGCGCCTTGCTCGAACGTTGTGGCCTGGCCGAAGACTTGCTCGAAGGCACGGGGCAATTGTTCGGGCCGATCCCCGGCGGCCTCGCCGTCGCCGTCATTCTGGTCGGCGCGGTGCTGGGCGCGATCACCGGAACGGTCGCCGCCTCCGTCATCGCCATGGGCGTGATCTCGCTGCCGGTGATGATGCGCTATGGCTACGACATGAAGCTGACCACCGGCGTCATCGCCGCGTCAGGCACGATCACCCAGCTCATACCACCATCGCTCGTATTGGTGGTGCTCGCCGACCAGCTCGGCAAATCGGTCGGCGACATGTATCTCGGCGCGATCGGCCCCTCGATCCTGCAACTCATCATCTTCCTCGCTTATGTGGCGGTGCTCGCGATCCTGCGACCCAATTCCATGCCGCCGATTCCGCGCGAAGCACGCCAGCCCTTCGGCTGGCCGCTGCTGCGCCGCGTGCTGTGGGGTATGATCCCCTCGATCGTCCTGATCTTCCTGGTGCTCGGCACGATCTTCTTCGGCCTGGCGACGCCGACGGAAGCCGGCGCGCTCGGCGCCGTTGGTGCCATCGGCCTCGCGGCCCTGCATCGCCGCCTGACTTGGAACCTGGTGCGTCAGGCCATGAGTTCGACCATGACACTGACTTCGATGGTCGTGTTCATTCTGATCGGCTCGACCGTCTTCAGCCTGGTGTTCCAAGGCATGGATGGCGGCCGCTGGATCGAACATATGTTGTCGGGCCTGCCCGGCGGTCAGGTTGGCTTCCTGATCTTCGTCAACATTTTCATCTTCTTCTTGGCGTTCTTCCTCGACTTCTTCGAGATCGCCTTCATCGTTATTCCGCTGCTGGCGCCGGTGGCCGCCAAGCTCGGCATCGACCTGATCTGGTTCGGCGTGCTGCTGTGCGTGAACATGCAGACGTCGTTCATGCATCCGCCGTTCGGCTTCGCGCTGTTCTACCTGCGCGGCATCGCGCCACCGCAGGTGAAAAGCTCGGACATCTATTGGGGCGCTCTGCCCTGGGTGGTGATGCAGCTCATCCTGGTCATCATCGTGATCGCCTGGCCGGGATCGGTCACCTATTGGCTCGACCATGGGCCGAAGGTCGATCCGAACTCGATCAAGATTGAAATTCCGATGGGGAGCGACGCCCCGCCGCCGCTCAAGTTCTGAAGCATTGGCTCAACCCCGTCATTGCGAGCGCAGCGAAGCAATCCAGGAGCTAAGGTGTAAAAGCGTAAATAAGCGCTTCTTTACGCTCGACCACACGCCCCTGGATTGCTTCGTCGCTACGCTCCTCGCAATGACGATACCGCACATAAAAAAATCCCCGGCCGAAGCCGGGGATTTCTTTTGCGATGCGGCTCCGATCAGCCGCGCGTGCGGGCGCGGATCATGAAGTTGTCGAAGTTATATTCGGCAACCTGCCACCACAGATATTCATCGTTGCGGAACGCCATATAGGCGTCGTGCATCTTCTTGAACTTCGGATTTTTCGCCGACAGTTCCGCATAGAGTTCGTTGGCGGCCTTGTAACAGGCTTCCATCATGTCTTGCGGGAACGGCGTCAGCTTGGTGCCGGCCGCCACCAGACGCTTGATCGCGCCGGGGTTCACCGCATCGTACTTGGCCTGGCAATCCTTATTGGCGGCTTGAGCGGCCGTCCTGACGATGGACTGATAGGTCTTCGGCAGTTCCGCCATCTTCTTTTCGTTGATGAGGAAGTGCAGCGCGGCGCCACCTTCCCACCAGCCGGGGAAGTGATAGTAGGGCGCCACTTTGGCGAAGCCGAGCTTTTCATCGTCGTAGGGGCCAACCCATTCGGCCGCGTCGATGGTGCCCTTTTCCAGCGCCGGATAAATATCGGGACCGGGGATGCCCTGTGAGACGACGCCGAACTTGGCGAGCACGGCGCCGCCAATGCCACCCGTGCGCATCTTCAAGCCATCGAGATCCTTGACCGACTTGATCTCCTTGCGGAACCAACCGCCCATCTGCGTGCCGGTGTTCCCGCCGGGCAGACCGATGACGCTATAGTCCTTGAGGAACTCATCGATGAGCTGATTGCCGCCGCCATAGTAGAACCACGCATCGAGCTGACGCGAGTTGAGGCCGAAAGGCACCGCCGTACCGAAGGCGAAGGTCGGATCCTTGCCCCAATAATAATACATGCAGGTGTGGCACATTTCGACGGTGTTGTTCTGCACCGCGTCGAGCGCCTGCAACGCCGGCACCACTTCGCCAGCGGCAAAGCATTGGATCTGAAACTTATTGTCGGTGGCTTCGGCAACCGACTTGGCGAAGGTCTCGGCCGCGCCATAGATGGTGTCGAGCGACTTGGGGAAGCTCGATGTCAGTCGCCATTTGATTTCCGGCGCGCTCTGCGCGATCGCCGGAGCGGCAACGGCCGCGCCCGCGGCGCCAAGGCCAGCGGCCTTGATGAACTGACGACGTTTCATGCTCATGCACTTCTCCCTTCACGACAATCCATGCCGCCGGATCGCAATTGCCTCCGCCCCGGTCGGCCATAAGGTGGGACTATATTTCAAGGACGCGGGCCCGTCACCAATGCGTACCGGCACTGGTTGATTCAGGCCTGTGAATGCTGGATTTCCGCTCGTTTGCTACCCTTGGCCGTTCCCGCGCTTGTTCAATCCGGTTGCTTCGATTATCCGGTTTTACCGTGCCAATCCCGGTTCGTCTGCATTAGACTTTCGAATAAGATTTTCATAAGTGCAAATGCCGGTGGATGGCGGCGCCCCTGCCCGACCATCGGGCGAGCAATCAGGAGACGACGTATGCAAGCGCGTTTGAATGTGGCTTTCCTTGGTCTGGGCGTCATGGGCTACCCAATGGCCGGTCATCTCAAGCGCAAGGGCAACCACACCGTCACCGTCTATAATCGCACCGCCCCCAAGGCGCTGAAATGGGCGAGCGAATTCGACGGCAAGGCCGAGCCGACCCCGGCCGAAGCGGCACGCGGCCAGGACATCGTCTTCGCCTGCGTCGGCAACGACGACGATCTGCGCTCCGTCACGCTGGGGCCGCAGGGCGCCTTCGCCAGCATGAAGAAGGGCGCCATTTTCGTCGACCACACCACGGCCTCCGCCGATGTCGCACGCGAACTGCATGCCAAGGCCCAGGCACTCGGCATCGGCTTCATCGACGCGCCGGTCTCAGGCGGACAGGCCGGTGCGGAGAATGGCGTGCTCACCGTGATGTGCGGTGGCGATGAAGCGGATTACGAACGAGCCGAGCCGCATATCATGGCCTTTGCCCGCGCTTGCCGGCGCATGGGCGGCCCCGGCGCCGGCCAGCTCACCAAGATGGTCAACCAGATCTGCATCGCCGGCCTCGTCCAGGGACTGGCCGAAGGCATCGCCTTCGCGCAAAAAGCCGGGCTCGATGCCGCCGCCGTGGTCGACGTAATTTCGAAAGGCGCGGCGCAATCCTGGCAGATGGAGAACCGCTACAAGACGATGATCGACGACAAGTTCGACTTCGGCTTCGCGGTCGACTGGATGCGCAAGGATCTGTCGATCTGCTTGAACGAAGCGCGCAACAATGGCGCGCATCTGCCGGTCACCGCCCTTGTCGACCAGTTCTATTCGGACGTGCAGGCCATGGGCGGCAGCCGTTGGGACACGTCGAGCCTGATCGCGCGTCTCAACAAGAAGTGAGACGCGCGAGCTTTCGGTTTACTCAGCCGTCGCTTCGACCATCAGCACGTCGAGCATGAAGGAGCCATTGGCTTCGATGCCGAAATGCGCGCGCGTTTCAGCGGAAGCGGCTTCCTGCAAGATGTGAATGGCGCGGATGTTATCGGGCGGCGTGCGCATGCGCGCCGTCCAGGTCGGGAAATCCATCCGCAGACGCCAGGTGCGGCTCGACTGCACGGCGAAGCCAGCACGACCGAGACCGGAGAACCATTGCGCCGCCGTATAGTCGCGCACATGCGAGGTATCGCGCAGCAGTTCGATCGCTTGCAGATGGGTGTCGAACAAGGCCTGTCCGGGCGCATAGGCATCGACGAAGATGGCCGGCGCCTGACGCTTCAAGACGCGACGCGCCTCGCGCAGGCCGCCTTCGAAATCGCGCCAGTGATGGGCCGAATAGCGGCAGCCGAGAAAATCGAACGTCGCATCCTTGAACGGCAGATGCTCGGCCGGCGCTTCGACCGTTTCGATATTGGTGAGCTTACGATCGCGCGCCGTGGCCGCCACCGCCGCCAGCATGTCGCGCGACAGATCGGAGGCCGTGACCGAACCGGCGTGGCGGGCCATCGCATAGGAGACATGACCGCCGCCGCAGCCCAGATCGAGCGCGCGTTCCGGACGATGCGCCCGGGCGCTCGCTTCGATCGCCGCCAGATCCTCGCCCTTGGCATGGACGGCGCTGTCGACATAGGCTTTGGCGCGCGGGCCGAACTGGGCCTCGACGACTTTCTCGTGCGCTTTGGTTGCGGTGTTCATTGCTCTGCTCCTTCAAGCTTGAAGGCAGAATGGCTTGGATTTAAACTGTTACAAGCTAGATAGTTATCCTATTATAATTGCTCCCATGCTCGACGCGGACCAACGCCGGCTTCTCGGCGCCTTCATTCGAACCCACCGCGAGCGGCTGCGCCCCAATCTGCCGGGGCGCCGGCGCACCCCTGGCCTGCGCCGTGAGGAACTGGCGGCGGAAGCGGGCCTCAGCGCCACCTGGTGCGCCTGGCTCGAACAAGGCCGGCCCGTGCAGGCCTCTCCCGACGCACTCGGCCGGCTCGCCAAGGCGCTCGCCCTCACGCAGGCCGAGCGCGCCTATCTGTTCGAACTCGCCGGCCGGCTCGATCCGCAGGCGCCGAGCGAGCCGGAAGCCGATGCGCCGGCCTCCCTGGTCGCCATCGTGCAAGACCTGGCGCATCCCGCCTATGGCCTCGACCGGTTATGGAACGCCTGCTGCTGGAATCCGGCGGCCGCGCGATTGTTCCTTGGCTGGCTCGATGGCGATCATCAACGCAATCTGCTGCGCTACATTTTTCTGGAAGAAACTGCGCGCCGATTGATCCCCGAATGGGAAGATCGCGCACGTCGATTGCTGGCGGAATTCCGCGCCGACTACGGCCACACGTTTCGCGATGCGCGCGTCAAACAATTGGTCGATACGCTGCGCCAGGACAGCCCGCTGTTCGCGCAGGCCTGGGCGGAACAGGACGTGCAGCATCGCGCCGGCGGCCTGCGCGATTTCGATCATCCGCAAGACGGTGCGATTTGCTACGCGCAACACACGTTCACGCCGGCCGAGCGGCCGGACTACAAACTCGTGGTGCTGGTTCCTGTCGCCGAGGAAGAAAGCCAACGCGGCAAGACACAAACAAAGAAGCCGCGCATCCTAAAAGAGCGCGGCAGCCTTTAAGACCGCCGCGCTCGAAAAGCTCAGCCAGAGCGCCCTAGCGGCACATCATGTTCACGGCTCCCTGCGGGGCCGCTGCGGCTGTTGCGGACCCCGCGGCGGCTGGTGTTGCTGTTGCTGCATCTGCCTTTGCTGCTGCATCTGCTGCTGTTGGCGCTGTTGCATCATCTGCTGCTGTTGCTGGCGTTGCTGCTGTTGTTGTTGCATCTGCTGCTGACGTTGCTGCATCATCTGCTGTTGTTGCTGCTGGCGCTGCTGCTGCATCTGTTGCTGCTGACGCTGCTGCATCATTTGCTGCTGTTGCTGGCGCTGCTGCTGTTGTTGTTGCATCTGCTGCTGCTGACGTTGCCGCTGCTGATCAGCCTGTTGGCGTTGCTGTTGCAACTGCTGCTGGCGAGCCTGATCGGCCTGCTGGCGCTGCTGTTGCAACTGTTGCTGGCGGGCTTGGTCGGCCTGCTGGCGCTGTTGCTGCAACTGCTGCTGGCGTTGCTGCTGTTGCAGAAGCTGCTGCTGCGCCGGGTTCGGCCCGCCCGCATTAGGCGGCGTGACCGGCGGACGCGGCGGCTGCGCATTGGGCAGAGCTGGACGGTTCGGCTGCGGCGCAGGCGCCGTTGCTGCCGGTGCGCCCGGCGGATGGGCCGCCTGGTTCGGCGCCTGTCCTGGCTGCGCTCCCGGCGGACGGCCCGGCTGCTGCACGTTCGGCAGGGCTTGGCCACCCGGCACTGGGCCACCGGGACGGCCCGGCTGCGCGCCCGGAACGGGTGCCGTTGTGGTCGGCGCTCCCGGCGGATGCGCGGCTTGACCCGGCGCCTGCCCCGGTTGCGGTTGCGCTCCCGCCGGACGACCAGGCTGCTGCACGTTCGGCAGAGCCTGACCACCCGGCACTGGGCCACCGGGACGGCCCGGCTGCGCGCCCGGAACGGGTGCCGTTGTGGTCGGCGCTCCCGGCGGATGCGCGGCTTGACCCGGCGCCTGCCCCGGTTGCGGTTGCGCTCCCGCCGGACGACCGGGCTGCTGCACGTTCGGCAGAGCCTGACCACCCGGCACGGGGCCACCCGGACGACCCGGCTGTGCGCCCGGAACGGGTGCCGTCGTCGCCGGAGCCCCCGGTGGATGCGCGGCCTGACCCGGCGCCTGTCCCGGCTGCAAGCCCGGCAAGGGCTGGCGACCGGGCTGGGCACCTGGCACCGGCGCAGTCACCGGCGGCTGGGCGGTTTGTCCCGGCGCACCCGGTTGACCGGGCGGGCGGCCCGGCTGCGGTGCTCCGGGGACGGGCGCGGTCGTGACCGGCGTTCCCGGCTGGCCCGGGCGAGCGCCAAGGCCCGGTGTATTGAGCAATTGCTGCGGATTGCCCTTCACCACCACGGGCGCGGGCTGCACCGGCGCGCCGGTGCCCGGCCGCAGATTGATCAACTGCGTCGTACCCGGCTTGACGGCGCTCGGCGGCGCCGCGACCGGCGGCAGGAACGGGCGCTGACCGCCGCCCAACGGCATGGTGGTCGGACCACCGGGTCCGCCAGGAGGCATATTGGGCGGCGGCGCGCCGACGATTGGCGGACGGCCCTGGCGATTGGCGATGATGCGGCCAGCGACAATGCCGACGGCGAGCGCCGCGGGGATCGCCACATAAGGCGCGATCGAAGCCCCGGCGGGACGATCCTCTTCATAGACGATCGGCGGCGGTGGTGCTGCGACATAGGCCGGCGGATAGACCCATGCGGGCGGCGGCACGACGGCAGGTTCGGCGAGGAAATATTCCGAACCGGCACTCCACACCGGCGGCGGCGGCGGCGTCCACCAGGGCGGCGGCGGTGCCATGAAGACGGCCGGCGGCGGCGGTGGTGCTGCGACGTAATAGACCGGCGCGCCCCCGCCCTCGAAGAACACGGCTTCGGTCGGCGGCGGCGGCGGCACGTCATAGGTGATTTCAGTGAAGCTCGGCGGCGGTTCCAACGCGGCCGACAAGCGGCCCAGGCGGCCGCGCGCTTCCAGCGAATGCGGCCCGCGCGGATAACGACGCAGATAGCTCCAATAGCCGTCCGGCGAATTGACGATCAGCGTGCGGCGCCAGATGAAAGCTTCGCGCCGCGCCGCCAACATGCCGCGCACATTGCGCGAATAAGGGCTTGACGGGAAGGCAGCGACGAAATCCTCGTAGCCGCGAATGGTATCGAGTTCGAGAGCTGTCGCATAAGCTTCATCGGCCGACAGTTCGCGCAGCGGCCGGCGGCGGCGTTCGATCATCGCTTCCGGCGAGACCTGCATCGCCGGTGCACCGGCACCGCGATCGAGCAGAGCCAGCGGCGGATCGATCTTCGACACATGCCAGGGCACTTGCGCACCGGCCGTCAATTCGGCGGTGCGGGCGCGCACGCGCACCATGATCTCGTTCATGTCGAGACCGGGTTGCCGCAGCATTTCGGCGAGCGCCTGCGCATAAGGTCCATAGGGTGGCTTCGGCATCGGCGCGACTTCGCCCGGACCGGCGTTGAAGCCGACGAGACTGCCGCGATCGGGATCGGTCAGCGTCAGGCCCGGCGGCGTTGCCGCTTCCTTGGCGAAGGGGCTTGGGTAAGCCAGATCGAACAGCACGATCTTGGCGCGATTCTGCAAGCCAGCGAGCGGACGCGTCAGATCGGAAAGACGAATGGCGGCCAGCGCCAGATCGACTTCGCGCGTGATGCGCGCGCCGGTTGGAACGAAATAGTTCTCACCGTCGCTCTGTACGCCATAGCCCGAGAGATAAATGGCCGCGACGGCACCAGGACCGGCGGCCTGCACCTTCTCGACGAATTCTCGATAAGCGGCGCGGAATGTATCGACATCGAGATTGCGCGCGCCCGTCACATCGAAACCGGCGGACTTCAGAGCATCGGCGACGAGAGCCGCGTCATTGGCGGCGGTCGGCAAAGAGGCATTGCCATAATCATCATTGCCGATGACGAAACCGAATCGCGCTTCGGTCGGTTGGCCGGGTGGCTGCTGCGCGATACTTCGTGTTTGAAAGGAGGCGGCGAGCAATGCCGAGACGACCAAGGTTAAGATCAAGCGCATGTTTTACCTCGCCGTTTTCACCCAGTCCGCACTGCGCGAACAGAGCTAGCCCCACCAGCCTGAACGGTGTCTGAACGAAGACAGAACGTCAACGCACTGTCCTGGTTCCGTTTATTCCATCCAGAATTGTTGTGCTTCTTGTGGCAGAGATGAGAGCACACGTTCCATCGCCTTACGATCGACATGACGGCGCAATGCAGCCGCAACATCGGCGATCGCCGTTTCCGTCGATACGTTGTGATGCCGACGTTGCGCCATCACTTCCGCCTGCAACGCAACACGATCTGGAAACGGTGTCGGTGGTGCCGGTGTCCACTCTTCAACGAAGATCGCACGCACCACCGCCGGCAGGATGTCAGCAAAGCGTAAGGCATCGGCCACTTCGAGATGGGCGCGGAACACATGCAATACGGCACGCAGCATGTGGTAGCACTGGTTATGCGTGGCCAAGAGCGAGATCGCTTTCAAGTCCGCCATGAAAGCTTCGAACTGACGAGAGGCTTGCGTGTATTCCTGCGGAACGGTCATCGACACCTCGTTCGCTCATTCAGACGCCGGCGCAACCCCGACATAACGCGCACGCGGGCGGATGAGACGGCCGCTCTGGAATTGCTCGAGCGCATGGGCGATCCACCCGGTGCAACGCGCCGTCGCGAAGAGCAGGAACGGCGCGTCATCGATCAGCTTAAGCGAGGATGCGAGTGCGGCCAGCGCGAAGTCGATGTTCGGCGCTTCGCCCGTCACCGTTTCTGCCACCTGCCGGACGTTCTCGAACTCCTGCGGCATATCAAAAGCCGACAGCAAGGCGCGCGCTCGCGGATCGCCTTCCGGATAAAGCGGATGACCGAACCCCGGCACCACCGTTCCCTGATGAAGCCGCGATTGCACCGCGCCCTCGATGCCGACGCGTCGCGTTTCCTCAAGGAAAGCCAGCACGCGCCGCGCCATGCCGCCATGCAGCGGCCCCGAGAGCGCGGCAAGCCCGGCCATGACACAGGCAGCGAGAGAGGCGCGCGTCGACGCGGTGACACGCACGGCGAACGTCGAGGCGTTCAATTCATGATCGGCGAGCAGGACGAGCGCGCGACGAATGAGATCGGCACCTTGCGCGTCACATCCCCAAGCGCGCGCCAGGCGATCGTGGATCGGCCCCTCGCCCGGCCCGCCCGCCACCGCATCGACCAATGCATCGAGCACGGCGGCCGCTTCGAAATAAAGCGCCTTCGGCGTGCGCCCGGCAATGGCGGGATCACTCGCGGCGCGCGCCGCGATGGTGGCGAACATGCGCTGCGATGGCGTGCCAGGACCGATGCAATTGGACTGCGGGGGGAAGCGCGCGTTGCCACAGGCCCAGAGCATGCGTGCGACATCTTCCAACCGCGCCGTTTGCGCAAGCGCTTCCACGTCCTGTCCGCGATACCACAGACGTCCCTGCGCCACCGTGGTGATCGCGGAGGCCAGCACCGGCTCGCCCCAGGCGATGGCATCCTCGGCGATAACGGCATTCCGGCGTCCGCGCGTCTTGCGATAGCTCAGCCGATCGACATCGGCGGCGCGATACAGCCGGCGGCGTGGATCCTCGTCATCGGCTTTCGCTTCGATGCGGCCACGGCTGACATAGGCATAGAGCGTCTGCGGCCGCAGTTTCAGCCGTGTCATCACTTCTTGCGCGGTCAGCCAGTCAGTCATGGGTTTGCACGTGGATATATTGATTATATTTATCAATATTGATTCTATGCCGGTTGAGGCCAATCCTCAAGTCATCATTCGATTGCTTGATGGAGTTCAGCCATGTCCGACCTCATTCCTATCTCCGATGGCCTGCCTATCTCCGATGGCCTGGAAAATGTCGTCGCCGCCCAAACCGTTCTTTCCGAGGTTGATGGCGCCGCCGGCCGGCTGATCCTGCGCGGCCATGCGCTCGAAGACATCGCGGGCCATACTGACTTCGCCCAGGCCGTGCGCCTGATGTTCGACGGTTTCTTCCCCGACCTGCCTTCAAATGCAGGTCTGACGGCCGCGCTCGGTCAAGCGCGTGTCGAAGTGTTCGGCGAGGTCGCCGCGCTCGACAAAACACTGATCAGCCGTTCTCCCACCGAAGCGCTACGCGCGCTGATGGCGCGGCTAGCGGATGGCGACGATCTCCCGACAGCCCTGCGGCTACTAGCGGCGCCCGCCGTGTTCACGCCGGCGATCGCACGCGCGCAACGCGGTCTTGCACCTGTGGCGCCCGATGCCTCCCTGCCCCATGCCCAGGACATTTTGCGGATGATGACCGGCGAAACGGCAAGCGCGACACAGGCCGCAGCCCTCGATGCCTATCTCGTTACCGTGTGCGACCATGGTCTCAATGCATCGACCTTCGCCGCACGCGTCGTTGCCTCGACGCGCGCCGGTCTCACATCGGCGGTTCTCGCCGGCTTGAGCGCCTTGAAAGGCCCCCTGCATGGCGGCGCGCCGGGCCCGGTCATCGACATGCTGGATGAAATCGGCGACGCCGCCCATGCGAAAGCCTGGCTCGAAGCGGCGCTCGAGCGTGGCGATCGGCTGATGGGCTTCGGCCATCGCATCTATCGCGTGCGCGATCCGCGCGCCGATGCGCTGAAGCGTGCCATCCGCAAACTCGACGCGACGGCCGGCCGCCTCGCCTATGCGGAAGCGGTGGAAGCCGCGGCACTGGCCATCCTGCGCGAGCGCAAACCGAACCGTTCGCTGCAAACCAATGTGGAATTCTACACGGCGCTGCTGCTGGAAGCCCTGGCCTTTCCGCCCGATACGTTTACCTGCGTATTCGCCATGGGACGCACGATCGGCTGGCTCGCCCATGCACGCGAACAGATCGCCGGCGGCAAGCTTGTGCGGCCGCAGTCAGTCTATGTCGGCCCGATGCCGAAACAGGCGGCGTGAGGAAGCCTCTATCTTTGCGGAACTTGCTGCCTGTTGTCATGATCTGGCAGTAGGTTCTGCTTCCTGTTGCATCCTATAGTCATGTCGGTGTCATCATCGCCATGGGCCAGGGATGCAACATGAACGATCAGAGTGAACTTTTCGAACGCCTTTGGTCTGGCGCGGCGACGCTGGAAGACTGGACCGCAAGCGTTGCCGACGGTGTCGCGCACGGCATCGCCGACGATGTCGTTGCCATCCACACCAGCTATTTCTTCGGCAATACGACGGCCGTGCGCACCGCAGAAGGACTCGTTCTCATCGACAGCGGCAGCCGCGAAACCGCCGCCCAAACCCTCGCCGCCTTGCGTCGTTGGGATGAGGCGCCCGTCCATACGATCATCTATACTCACGGCCATATCGACCACACGTGGGGCGCCCGGCTCTATGATCAGGAAGCAGACGCCAAAGGATTTGGCCGGCCGCGCGTGATCGCTCATCGCAACGTGCTGAACCGTTTCAGGCGTTATGATGTGACGCACGACCTCAATTCTCTGGTGATGGGCCGGCAGTTCAACCAGCCCGGCTATACGTTCCCCGATCATCACCGCCGCCCGGACGAGGTCTATGACGACAGCCTGCGCCTCGATATCGGTGGCGTGACCTTCGAACTGATGCACGGACGCGGTGAAACGGACGATGCGACATTCGTCTGGCTGCCGCAGAAGCGGATTCTGGCGAGCGGCGATTTCGTCGTCTGGGTGTTTCCCAATGCCGGCAATCCGCGCAAGGTGCAGCGCTATGCGCCGGATTGGGCGCGGGCGCTGCGCCAGATGCAAGCCTTGTCACCGGCCGTTCTCGTGCCTGGCCACGGCCCGGTGGTGCATGACGCGCCCCGCGTTAGCGAATTGCTCGGCAGTGGCGCCGAAGCTTTGGAAAGCCTCGTCACGCAGACCGTGGCGCTGATGAACACCGGCTCTTCTCTCGACGCCATTCTGCATCACGTACGGCTGTCGCCGGAGTTGTGCGCGAAACCGTGGCTTCAGCCGAAGTACGACGATCCGGAATTCGTCGTGCGCAACATCTGGCATCTTTACGCCGGCTGGTTCGACGGCAATCCAGCGCATCTCAAGCCGGCGCCGGATGCGGAACTGGCCGCCGAGATCAGTGCACTCGCAGGCGGCGCCGAACGGCTCGCGCGCCGCGCGACCGAATTGGCCACGAGCGGTCGCACGCGGCTGGCAGCGCATCTGATCGAATTCGCCAGCGATGCCATGCCGCAATCTCCCGAAATTCAAGCGACGCGAGTGGAGGTCTACGAGCACTGCATGGAAGCGGAAACATCCCTGATCGGCAAAGCGATCTTTGCCGTCTATCAGCGCGATGCGAAGGCACGGTCTGGCGGTTGAGTTTTTGAGGGGTTTGCACGGCCCGCGGAAGTCGTTACATCAGGCGCCTCTTTCCTGCCGAGCTTTCCCATGAATCTGACCATCAGAAACGCACTGCCCGACGACGAAACAGTGATCGTGGCACTCTGGCGTGCCTGCGATCTGGTGGTCAGCTATAACGATCCGGGCGCCGACTTCCGTTTCGCGCGCGGCGGCGCATCCTCCGATGTTCTGGTCGGCATCGATGCAAACGGCCGTATCGTCGGCACGGTGATGGTCGGTCATGACGGCCATCGCGGCTGGCTTTATTATGTCGCCGCCGATCCGATGGCACAGGGCAGCGGCATCGGTCGCCAGATGGTGACGGCCGGCGAAGACTGGCTGCGCCAGCGCGGCATCGCCAAAGTGCAATTGATGGTGCGCGAGACCAACACCAAGGTGATCGGCTTCTACGATCACCTGGGCTATGAAGAGACGCCCCGCGTCATCATGGCGAAATGGCTGGATCGGTGACGTCGGCAACGGTCAGTTGGTCCAGCCCTCGTCCTTGGATTGCGTGCCATTTTTGATGTTGCGATATTCACGCGGCGTGGCGCCGACAATCTGCTTGAAGCGGGCCGCGAAATGACTTTGCCCGCTGAAGCCAACCTCCAGTCCGATATCGACGATCGATTGTCGCGTCGCGACCAGGAGTTCGCAGGCGCGATGGATCCGCTTGTTTGTCACATACTGATGCGGCGACATATTTGTTCGCGCCTTAAGGCGACGTGAAAACTGCAGAGGGCCGAGGTTCAGCACTCCCGCCAACCGCGAAACATCGATGTCCTCGCCGAGGCAGGTGTGAATATACTCATCAATGATCGCCATCTGCTTGCTCGTCAACGGCGACACGGACAAGGATGGCATGCTTTTGGTATCGGTGAATTGCTTCAGCAAACGGACGGCCAGAAGATTGGCGACCGATTCCGCATAAAGCGCCGATGCCAGCGGATTAGCCTCGGTATCGCGATACAACATGAACGCCAGATGCCAGATCGTGTCGTCGCGGCCGCTCGGGGTGCCGTGCAGGTTGATATCGTCACGCATGCCCAGTTCACCGGCGATCCGTTTGACGACCCCGCAATTCAATTCGAGCATGATCCGCTCCAAGGAGCCCGTCCAATCGATGGAATGGCTCTCTTCGGCGGGATTGACGACGATGTTTCTATGTCCGGCGAGCACCTTCCGAAAGCCGGCGTCTTCGTTCCACCAGGCCAGATTGGCACCGCCTCTCAGACATACGCCAATCTGATGAAACTCATGTCGATGACGCAGATGCGCCGGCCTGAACGCTCGTTCATGCTTCACCTCCAGCCACAAGGACTGTGAAGCATCGGCAAGCGGCTGAGTTCCCAAAGACATCCGGCTACACCTGCGCTTTAAGGGACAGACATTGTTTTACCAGCTACGCTGGCCACCAGCAATCGCCCGCGTCCTGCGCCGCGGTGTGCCATGCGGGTGGGAAACTCAAAAATGACGGGAATCCGACAATTCGTCTCTTCGTGATAGACGCGCATTTCACCGCAACTTACAGCCCGGAGAGATAAATCAGACCGCGAGGGAGGCGGATATGGCTCGGCGCGAAATGGGTGGGCGCGAAATGGCAGGCTGCAAGATCGTGTCCTGTTGCATCGCGGTATTGGCGATTCACATGTCGCTTGCTCCAGCTAAAGCCGCCTCCGACAAGACCGATCTGGCGCAAAACTTTCCCAGCCAGACGGTCAAAATCGTGACGCCGATCGGAGCCGGCAGTGCCGTCGACGGGCTGGCGCGCGTGATCGCCTACAAGCTGCAAGAGATTTGGAAGCAGTCCGTCATTATCGAGAACCGGCCGGGCATGCCGGGAACCGCGAGTGTCGCGAAAAGCGCTCCAGACGGATACACGCTCATGATGATGTCGAATGGCCATGTCGTTGGCGGGCTCATCAATAAAAACCTGTCTTTCGATCCGATCGCGGATTTCCAAGGCGTCATCAAGCTCGCGTCCGTGCCCCTTGTACTGGTGACGACGCCGACGCTTCCGCCAAACACGCTACAGGACCTGATCGCTCTCGCGCACTCAAAACCCGGCCAATTGAACTATGGCTCCGCCGGTCTCGCCAGCACCTCCTTTCTCTCCGCGGAGCTGTTCAAGAAAATAACCAAAACGAACTTCGTTCAAATTCCCTACACGGGCGGCACCGATGCGCTGATGGGCGTTCAGCGCGGCGATTCTCATATTTATTTCCTGGCGCTCAATCTGACGACCGAACAGGTCAGAAGCGGCATGCTCAAAGCGATCGCGATCGCGACCTCCGAACGAAGCTCCGCCCTCCCCGATGTGCCGACTTTCGCCGAAGCCGGCCTACCGGACTATCAATACGATGCCTGGTTTGGCGCCATGGCGCCAGCCAATACGCCTGTGCCCGTGTTGAACAAAATCAACGCCGACATCAGGCGCGTCTTGCGGATGCCAGATGTCATCGAACGGCTAAAAGCCCAAGGGTTTGAACTCACCAGCAGCACGCCGGATGAATTCAACGAACTGATGAAGTCCGACGAAAAGCTTTATCGCGATCTTCTCAAGGACACGAAGGTCGGCACGCCCTGAGCGGCGGGAACCATTCATCCCCAACATTCCCACTCTCGATGGAGTAACCAATGGCCGGCCAGACGTTGCAAGCGACGCGCACGAACTCTTGGCAGGATATACGCGATCGTTTGGACCAATCGATCCCTTTCACCAATATGCGCGATACGCCCTATTATCGCGATGCGGTTTACGAGCAGTTTTCGGCGAAGGAGTATGCGCGGCGCTACGAAGCTTTGCGCGCGAAAATGCGCGAGCATCGGCTTGATTGCATGATCGTGCCGGGTGGGCCGAGCCATTGGAGTTTTGGTGCCGGTATGGCCTGGCTCACCGGCCATTGGGAATGGCATGCGCTGTGCTGCTATATTCTCGTGCCGCTGCATGGCGAGCCGACCATGATCTATTCGATGGGCGGCACGCATGCGGAAGCCGTCCGCAGGCTGGTCGAGGTCGCCGTGACGGACGTTCGGCACAGCCGTGGTGGCCGCTATGCCGACGTGATGGTGGAACGGTTGCGCGAACTCAAGCTCGAACGCGGACGCATTGGCCTGATGGAGATTGATCCGCGCCACGGCGACTATATGCCCATCAATCAATACGAAGTCCTGCGTCGCGGCCTGCCCGATGCGGAACTCGTCTTCACGAAAGATTTCCTGCACGAATTGCTCGTCATCCACAGCGAGGAAGAACTTGCCTGCGTTCGCAAGGCAGGGGTACTGACGCAGCGCGCCATGGAGGCCCTCATCGCCCGCGCCAAGCCGGGCGCGAAGGAATATGAATTGCGGGCGGCCGCCGCCAATGCGATCCTCGAAGGCGGTGGCGATATCGACTTTCTCATCATCGGCTCGACGCCGATGGCGAATCCGGCGATGATTTTCGGCAATCCCCGTCCTTCCAACCGCATCCTGCAGAAGGGCGACATCATCAACATGGAGCTTGCCGCGGCCTATCGCGGCTACACGGCGCAAATCGGCTCACCCGTGTGCATCGGCGAGCCGACGGATATGGTGCGCACATTCTGGGAGGACATTACCCTTCCCGGCTACAAGAAAATCGTCGCCGAAATGCTGCCCGGCAAGCCGATCGCCAATATGTGGGAGGCCTCGAAATTCTTTCGCGAGAAAGGGGTGCAATCGCGGCCGATCCATTGCCATGGCATCGATCTCGTCACCGACGAGCCCCATGTCACGACGGAATATGACAAGCAGCATCATGCCGACACGGTGCTGAAACCGGGCATGGTGATCATGGCCGAACCGAATCCGATCACCATGGACGGGCTTTTCGGCATTTTCCTTGGCCACACTTTCATTCTCAACGAACGAGGACACGAGGTCGTCGACAACTTCCCCCTAGAATTGGCGATCGCGGGCGCTTGAGCCAAATCTGAAGGCTATCGATGGGCGCGTGACTGTCCACGCGTCCGTCATTCGCCTTCAGCCTGCGCCTCCAGATTGCTGCGTAGCACCTTGAGAACGTTGCGGGCCGTTTCGATATCTTTCAGCGTCAGGCCATCGGCCACGCTTTCAGCCCAAGGCCCCTGCAGCTTCAGCGCCCGGTCGTAAACGGTCCTGCCACGCTCGCTGAGATCGACCAGTTGAGCGCGGCGATGATGGGGGTTCGGCTGAAAGGCGACGAGCCCCTCCTGCTCCAAATCGTTGACGATGCGTTGGACATTCTGCCGGTTCGCGCCCATGTCGCGCGCCAGCCAGGCGACAGGCTGCGGCCGCTCGGCAGCCACGATGGCGCCCAAGACCTGCCAGCGGGCGCTCGTCAACCGGAGCTCGGCGACAAGCCGGTCGCCCGCCGTCAGCATGCGGTTATTGACCTGAAACAGATCGAGAATGAGGTCGGTCACCGCCGTTCCCGCTGTGGCTTTCTTGGGCTTCACCATATGCACCATACATCCCAATTGACATTATGATGTCAAGATGCGATCTATAACGACACCATGATGTCAATATAGCTCAATTGAGGAGTGTGTCATGCCCGTTCGGCGTTCGATGGACCCCGCCTTTCCAATCGAGAAACAGATTGCCGTGGAGGCTTCACCCGTCGTTCTGGTGAACGTCTTCACGCTCGATCCCGCCGACGAAGAGACTTTCCTCGCCGCATGGCGACACGATGCCGATTTCATGACGCAACAATCGGGATGCATCTCGACACAGCTTCATCGCGCCATCGGCGACAGCCCGACCTATCTCAATTACGCCGTCTGGGAATCGACAGCGGCTTTCCGAGCCGCCTTTACCCATCCCGAGTTTCGTGCCCGGCTGACGGCCTATCCGGCCAGCGCCGTCGCCTCACCGCACCTGTTCCAGAAGATTGCGGTGCCTGGCATCTGCGTCGCGTAGGAGGAGACCATGGCCCGTTTGTTCTTCAACATAGTGGCGATATCGGGCTCGGCCGCGTTCGCCGGCGTCATGCTGGCCATCGGCATCATTCTCGGCGCCTACTGGAAAAGTTTAAGCCCGCAAGCCTTTCTCGACTGGTTCGCTCAGAACAATCATTTCGTGGCGCAGGCCATCCCCTTCGTCGTCGTTCCCGCTCTCATCGGGCTTGCCGGCTCACTCTACCTCGGTTGGAACGATGCGGGGCGCACACTCTGGCTGGCGGCCTCCGCCTGTCTCATCGCGGTTCTGATCGTGACATTCGCCTATCATCTGCCGAGCAATGCGCAATTCGCTGCCAAAACCGTGCCTCTCGATCAGGTTTCCGGCAAACTCGACACTTGGCTTTGGTTGCACAGCCTTCGCATTATCCTGGCGTTCGCCGCCGCGATCCTCGGCATCGTCGCGATCGCGCGCTGAGCCTTACGATTTCGGCAACAGTGCCGCGATTTCACCGGCCGCGATCCCCTTGGCCGCCGAAGCGATATCGCCCGCTTTCAGCGCCTGCGCCGCATCGACGAGATCGGCCATCACCCGGCGATAGAGCGCGCCGCCGAGGCTGACACGCTTGACGCCTGCCTCCGCCAGCACGTTGAGCGGCACCGGGCCGCTGCGCGGGCCGACCACCACATTGACGGGCCTGGGCGCCACGGCGCGCACGACTTTCTTGATCGCCTCGAGATCCGGCAGGCCCGGCGCATAGAGCACGTCGGCACCGCATTCGGCGAAGGCGACAAGGCGGCGGATCGTATCGTCGAGATCGAGGCGGCCGTGCAGGAAATTATCGGTGCGCGCTGTGAGCACGATGCGGCCGCGCGCCGCCTGCACGGCGCCTTTGATGCGCGCCACCGCCGCATCGAAATCATGGATCGGGTTTTGCGGATCGGCGGTCGTATCCTCAATGCCGAGGCCGGCGAGGCCAGCATCGATCGCCGCGCGCACGGTGAGCGCGCAATCCTGTGCTGTCGGCCCAAACCCATCTTCGAGATCGCCGTTGACCGGCAAATCGGTCAACCGGGCCAGCATGATGGCATTGTCCAACGCCAGCTCGCGGCTCACCGCATGGGCGCCATCGTTGCGTCCCATCGCAAAAGCGATGGCCAACGAAGTGGAGCCCAAAGCCTCGAAGCCGGCGCGTTTCAGCAAAACGGCCGAGGCGCCGTCCCAGGCATTCGGCATGATGAATGTGCGCTGATGCAGCGCCAGGAAACGCTCGTAGGCTTGCGGCTGCGACATGAGTTTCCTCGCTAAGGTTCTTCGCCCGGCTTGGTGGTGAACGCATCCGACCATTCGGGATGTTTTGCATATTGCGCACGCACGTAAGGGCAGCGTGGAATAATCTTGAAACCCGATTGGCGTGCGTCGTTGATCATATATTCCACCAAGGCGCCCGCCGCGCCCGTGCCGCGCATCGCTGGCGGCGCACCGGTATGATTGGCGCTGATGAAGCCTGGGCCAGGAACGGTAAAGGTAATTTCCGCCTCGGCATCGATGCCGGCGATGCGCGCCACATAGCGGCCATTGCCGGCGTCCTGCATTTCCTTGTTGACGGTGATCGCACTCATGGATTCGTTCACCTCGATCTGACAATTTGGTTTTGCTGTCGCTTGATAGCACGAAAAGCAAACCAAAGGGACTCGCCAATCGGAGCTGCCAATCGAACTTGCCAATGGGATAAGACGATAGGGCTGGCTCCTGGAAAAGCCTCGCGCTACCATCGCGGCACCGGCGCCTTTCGGCGCCATCCGATGCAAGCGAGGTTGCAATGAACATTGCCAACGGACGGCGTGCGGCTGCGATTGTCGCTCTTCTTCTCGCCACGTTGACCCATGCCACGCTTGCGGTCGCCAAACCACGCACGCTGAGCGGCACCGTGATCTATCGCGAACGCATGGCGCTACCGCCTTCGGCCGTTGTCGAAGTGCAATTGATCGACGTCTCGCTGGCCGACGCGCCGGCTCGGGTTTTGGCGCGCACGACGCTGTGGCCACGCCGCCAGGTGCCGCTGCGCTATCGGCTACGTTATGATGATGCGCAGATCAGGCCCAATTTCAGCTACGCCCTGCAAGCCCGCATCACGCTCAATGGCCGGCTTCTCTTCATCAATACAACGCGCCATAGCCTGTCAGCGGAAGGGCTGGCCGGCGGACGAGGCGGCTTTGGCAATACCGACATTCTGGTCGAACGGGTCAGCGACGGACCACGCACGGAGACACCCGCTACCCCCGCCCGCCCCAATGGGCGCTGGCTTGCCGAAGACATTGGCGGTGGTGGCGTCATCGATCGCCTGCAGACAGTGCTTGACATCGCGCCCGACGGCGCGGTGAGCGGTAGCGGCGGGTGCAACCGCATGGCCGGCCGCGCGACCATTAGCGGCGATCGGATCAATTTTGGCCGCATCGCCAGTACCAAAATGGCCTGTGTGCCCGCGGCGATGAACCAGGAAGCCGAATTCTTCGCCGCCCTCGCCGACGTTCGCGCCTGGCGCGTCGATCCGCAGCGCGGCAAGCTGATGCTGCTCGATGCCCAAGGCCGGGCCATCGTAACGCTGGCGAGCATGTGAGCGTGCCAAGTCTTGTTTTGACGCGTTTTCTTCACGCAAACCGGCGTCCACTTCGCTCGAAAACGCTCACCCATCCTTCTGATAGATCAGCCGCGCCTGGCTGAAATCGCGCGCGCGCAAATGGCGGCGCTGGATCCAGATATAATAGAGGCCGTTAAAATCGTTGATGTCGTTGTCATAGGCGCCGATCTGCAGCAGCATCACCCAATCCTGGGCGGCTTCTCCTAGCAATTTGAAGATCTCGCGATATTTCAACGATGCAATGTTGATGCGCGCATCCTCGGCCGAAAGTGCGATCGTCATCTCGCGTCTGATATTTTCAGGCCAACCGCCTAAGCGATTGGAAGCATCGAGATGGGTCGGTTGGCTGTCGCTCCAGTTTTCGTGCGGATAGGGCCGGTTGAGATAGCTCGGCGTGATCGGCGCGGCGCGCTGATCGGGCAAGGTATACGTGAAAATCGGTTTGAACTGCGCCGACGGCAGGCAATTGCGATAGGCTTCCAGGCCGCCAAATAAAGGAAAACCAAGATCGGGCGAAGCCTGCCGCGTTAGATCGCCTTCCACATGAATCAATTGGAACAGACGATTGCCATCCGCTTCTCGGCCTCTTTCCGGATTGAAGACGAGATCGTAGAACAGCAGAAAGTGACCCGTACGCGGCATATCCGCATCGCATGGCCCAGCCGTCGCGCAAGCGGCCAGATCGATCTGTGCCATGAACGCCAGAGGTGCGACACGCTTGGCCAATTGTTCTTTCAGGGCGATCTGGCTCTTAAGGTCTTCCTCCGCGCTGTCAGCCGCATAACCTCGCAAAATTTCGACGACCGATAAGCCAAAAGTCGTGGGCTGCCGCACTGGCCAGACAAAGTCGCGTGGCACATCAGGCGAACCACCGATCTTGCTGGCACCAAGCGCGATCATCGTGTCATCGGCGGCCGTGGATTGCAGAGCAATGGCAGGTTTTGCCAATGGCAAAAGAATCTTCGCCTCATCGGCGGAAACGCCCGACGCGAGGAGCGAGGCCGACAATTCTTCGAGCGTGCGATAAGGGCCTGGCCGAAAGCTGGTAGCCGTCTGGGCCAGGAGCTGGCGCGGCAAGGCCTGGGCACAGAAGGCGGATGCCCCCATCGCCTGCAGAACCTGCCGGCGCGGAAACCGCGCAAGATTATGACGCGTGACCCCCCTCATCGCGGAAGCATCCATACATTCCGAAAGATGGTGCGATGATAGGCGGGCGCATCACCCGGAGCAACAGCTCCGCACACGTATGCATCGTGTATTCGGATTTTCGCAACAATGGGACGCTTCTTGCACGAGAAACATCAATTCAGCGCGCGCAGCTTGTCACGCAGCTTCTGTCGCAGCCCTTCCGGCATGTCGTCATCCGGCAAAACGTTGAACTGATTTTTGTCAAAGAAAATCATCCAATAGCCGGGCCGCTGCCAGACTTCGGTGAGCTGCGACCACGGCACCTGGGCGCTGCCGAGATCGGACGTGAAGGACAAAGTCGTTGCATCAAAGGCGATCTCCGCCACCGGCACTTTCATGCGTGAGAAGCGGCCCACCGTATTGGCGTTATGGGCGCGCCAGCCGAGGATCACCAGCAAGACCGGCAATATGGCCGCCGCGCCAACGATGCCGGTGAGCCAATCCCGCTGGCCGCTCCACAGCAGCCAGATGAAAAACACCGCCATGGCCCCGGCGGCGATCCACAATCCCTTTTGTTCGGCGAACAACCGGCGGCGCACATAAGTTTTCACCGCGTCGCGTACCATTTCCGGCGTGTAATGCGCGCGATAGGAAATAGGCGAAGTTGGGAAGGAATCCATCATTGCGGGCCATTTCTAGGCCCGCAATGAAGATTTGTCACGACGATCCGATCGCGAACGGTGCGCAAGGAAACGATGTCGATGATCGCGGCCGTGCGGATTTAGCGGGCAAGCCGCTGGGCCGTGCTCTGGGATATGCCGGTCTGCCCCGTCGTATAAGCCTGGGTCAGCAGGCTGCGAATGTAGTCGCCGGCAATGACTGGGTCATAGGCAGCGCGTGCGGGCTCGCAACTTGGCAGAGTCGCGATCGTGGCGCGCGGATTGGGATAGGCAAAGAAAGAAATCGACAACCGTGGGCGCGGACTCAAGTTGCGCACCCGGTGCAAGGTCGAGACATAGAGATTGTTGGTCCAGCGCGACAGGAGATCTCCGACGTTGATGACGAAAGTGCCAGCCTTCGGCGGCACGTCGATCCAATCGCCATCCGCGTTCTGGGCCTGCAGACCGCCGACATCGTCCTGCTGGAGGACGGTGAAGGTGCCGTAGTCGGTGTGGGGCGAAAAGCCCCACAGACGATCAGCGACATCCGGGTCAACCGCAGGATAATAATTGAACGAGTTGATACATCCGAGCCGATCGTGGAAATCTTCCAGATAGGTCTCCGGCAGGTCGACACTCAGCGAAAAGGCACGCGCCAACTGGCGCGCCAGCCTTACCTTATTGGCGATGGCTGTCTCGATCGCGTCTCTGAAACCCGGGAGGACGCTCTCAGGGAGCCATTGCGACCGGCCTGCGGGGGACGTCTCGTCGATCAGTTCGCCGGGATAGAGCGCCCGTGAGGAATAAAGCCGCTCTTTGCGATCTGCCTTCGCCAGCTTTTCCGCATCGGGATCGAGGCCGCCGGTCTGAATGAAGCCGAGATTGGCCTCGTTATGGCGCGCAAGAATCAATTCCTTTTGCGCGATCGGCAAGGCAAAAAATTGCCGCCCGAGCGTCACCGTCGACTCCATTTCGGCAGCCGAAATGCCGTGGCCGGTGATGTAGAAGAAGCCGATATCGATACAGGCACGACGGATCTGCCGCGCCGTCTCCTGCCGCTGCGAAAAAGATCCGCCGGCCGTGAACGGCGACAGATCGATGACCGGCACAGCCGACAAACTGCTTCTCGTTTCGCTTGAACCCATCACACCCTCACTCATGATGATTTTCTGATCCGCCGGCCCTCTCCTGACCGGCGCGATTTGGCGCCCTCGACCGTTTCCGCTTCAAGATCGACCTCGGCCAGCGCGTGATTGACGCTCTTGAGCAATGCGACGAGGTCCGCCAGATCGACGTGGCGCAGCCGTGGCCAGACCGCCTTGCGATAATCCACTCCCGCCTCCGTCAGCGCATCGAGCGTTTCCTGCCCGCGCGGCGTGAGCACGAGATGCGGCGAGGCCTTGTGATCCTGATTGAGCACCAGCTGCACCAGCCGATCGGCAACCAGCTCGTCGGTGATGCGCTGCACATTCTGGCGGGTAACGCCAAGACGGCGCGCAATCTGCGGCACAGACAGCAATTCCATGGAAGCCGCCCGCAAGACCTGCCAGCGCGGCTGCGTCTGCCCGGCTCTGGCTGCCAGCACGGTGCCATGGCGGCGGAACGTGGCGGAAAGCGCATAAGCCTCGATGGCCAATTGATCGATGATTTCAATATCCGTTTTCTGCATCATATTTTCATATTGACAATAAATTGTCTGTTTGTCAATTTGTATCCACTGTTGAAGAGATGTGGGAGACAAGCGTGAGACTGCAAGGCAAAACGGCAATCGTGACTGGGGGCGGCCGCGGCATCGGCGCGGAATATTGCAAAGCGCTGGCCATTGCCGGCGCGGCGGTTCTGGTCGCTGATCTCGACATGGATGGGGCGAAGCAAGTCTCTGACGACATCACCAAAGCCGGCGGTCGCGCCCATGCTTTTCGGCTCGACGTCTCCTCGCCGCAAGACACGCAGGCCATGGCCGAAGCGGCTCAAGAGCAATTCGGCGGCATCGACATCCTCGTCAACAATGCCGCCATGTATGCCAATCTGACGCGCAAGCGTTACGACGAGATCACGCCCGACGAGTTCGATCGCGTCATGGCCGTCAATGTCAAAGGCGTCTGGCTCTGCACCATGGCGGTCGTCCCCGCAATGACCCGGCGCGGCGGCGGCCATATCATCAACATCGGCTCAGGAAGTGTCTTTGTCGGCGGCAATGGCCTCGTCCACTATGTCGCCTCCAAAATGGGCGTCATGGGCCTGAGCCGGGCACTGGCGCGCGAACTCGGCCAGCACAACATCTGCGTCAATACGCTGATCCCGGGGCTGACCGACAGCAGTTCGAACCGCGCCAATACGACGTCCGAATATCTCGAAAGCGAAGCCAAGCAGCGCTCGATCCAGCGCGTGCAGACGCCGCACGATCTGATCGGCCCCCTGCTCTTCCTGGCTTCCGACGACAGCCATTTCGTCTCCGGCCAAAATCTTAACTGCGATGGCGGCCGTCTGTTCATTTGACAGGAGCATTCATGAACCAGCCTTCCGACCGCATGCGCGAGCAACTTGAGCAGCTCGCGCTCGCCTGCCGCGTCCTGGAAATGGAAGGACACGGCGATCTGGCGCAGGGGCATCTGTCCCTGCGCGACGACAGCGGTTCCTTCTTCTGGATGAAGCGCAACGATATCGGGCTTGGCGAAGTCATGGGACCGGAGGACTTCGTGAGCCTGTCATTTGAAGGACAGAAGCTGTCGGGCAGCGGCCGCCCCCACTCCGAATGGCCTATCCATTCGGAAATCTTCAAAGCGCGCGCCGACGTGCGCATTATTGCCCATAGTCATCCGCAATTCGCCTGCCTGCTCACGGCGGCCGACCCGATCTTCCACCCCTATACGATCGAAGCCGACAAGCTGACCCGCATCGGCTTCTTCAGTGGCACATCTGCTTTGATCAACGACATCGAGGCAGGCGCCGAAGTGGCCAAGGCGCTTGGTGAAGCGGATCTTCTGTTTCTTGCCAATCATGGTGTCGTTTTCTGCGGCGCCACCATCGCCGAAACCGTCTGTCGTGGCATTTTTCTGGAACGGGCGGCGCGCGTCGAAGTGATGGCGGCCAATACAAGTTTGAAATGGCGCCGCTTCCCCGACGCGGATGAACGGGCGCTTCGTCATCAGCAGATGATCAGCCCCGGTCATATCGATCAGACCTGGGCCTATTTTCAGCGCAAGCTCGCCGCTCTGCATACGGGAAGCGATGGAACAGCCAGGGCTGTTTTTGGCACCCGGATCTAAGCGACATCTTCATCAAATTCGGTGTGCGAGTTCTGCGTGAAAAGTTCAGAGGGCAAAGTTCAGTGTGAAGGAGAGTTGGCATGAAGGGTTTCCGCATCAGCATGTTGATTGCCGCTCTGGCAATGGGCGCTTCATCCTCCGGCCAGGCGTTGGAGAAAATCAATTTCCTGTTGGCGGCGCCGGCGACCCTGCCAGCCTTCTCCCCTCTGATCATGGCCAAGGAGAACGGCTACTACAAAGACGCGGGCTATGAGGTCGAATTCCATACCGCGCGCGGCGGCCTCGACATTGCCAAACAGGTGGGTGTCGGCAACGCCGAGTTCGGCCTGTCGCTTGGCGATGCGCCCATCGTCGTGCGCGGCAATGGCATCCCGATCAAGATCGTCGGCTTGCTCGGCGGCGGCGCTCTCGGCGTTCTGGTCGCCCGCAAGGATCGCGGGATCGCAAAGATCGAAGATCTGCGCGGCAAGAATATTTCGGTCATGTCTTTCCAGGAGGCGAATTTTTACGCCACGCTGGGCGCCCTTGCGCGACATGGCATCCGCCGGGACGATGCGAATATTCAGGCTGTAGGCCCCACCGGCGTGATCGGTCTCGTTATCGCCGGAGCCGTCGATGCCTGCATCTGCACGCCCGACTGGGAAGTGAGCGTGCAAGACGGCGTCGGCGAAACCCTGTCGATGCCGCTCAAGGATTACATCCCGACGACGGCCCAGGCGATCGTCGCCTCCGATACGATGATAGCCAAACGGCCGGAGATGGTCCGTGCCATCGTCCAGGCCACCTTGAAGGGCATGAAGTTCGTCATGGACGATCCCCAGGCGGCGACGAAAATCTACATTCGGGCCGTCCCGACCTTTGAAGGCAAGGAAGATGTCGTTCTGCGCATGTTCAAGAACTACATCGAACGCACCTACAAAGGTCAGAAGATTCTCGGCGAAACCGATCCCGACATTTTAGCGCAGATCCAGAAGCTCTATATGGAGCTCGGTGTGATCGAAAAACCATCACCGGTCGAGAGTTTCTACACCAACGCTTTCGTCCAGCCGAAGTGACGCCTTCTATCGGCTCTCGCCGGTTTTTCGCAAGGCGCTGAGGATGAAGACGCCCAAGGCCACGATCAGTGCGCCCGTCCAATAGGGCGCGCCAGAGCCGAGATTGAGCGCCAGGGCGGCGGCGAGCAGCGGTCCAAAGATGCGCGCGATGGCCTGCTGCCCCTGATAAGCGCCTTGGACACGACCCTGCATCTCGTCGGGCGCCACATTGGCGACGATGCCGTTCATCGCCGGCATGAACAAGCCATCGCCGAGGGTGAAGACGACGATGGCGGCGATCAGCAGCCAGACCGATGGCAGCCAAACGATGGCGCCGATGAGCAGGAAGCCTGCGGCGTTGATCATCAACCCGACACGCGCCAATCGGTATTCGCCGAAGCGCGGCAGCAAGCGGTGCGTCAGAACCCCTTGCGCCAGAATGTCCATGACGCCGACAACGAACAACGTCATGCCGATGCCGAGCGAGCCGAAGCGCAGCACTTCGATCAACAGAACGGAGATATTGCTCTGCATCATCGTGGCCGCGAAATAGAACAGAAAGGATGCCGCGAAGGCGATACGCAGCGTGCGATCGCTGAAGATGCCGGAGAACTGCGAGATGACATTGAGCTGATGCCAGCGCAGATCTTTGGCGCGGCGCTCGGGCGGCAAAGTTTCGCCGAGTGCCAATTGCACCCAAACCATATTGAGCAACGACAAGACGGCGGCGGCAAACAACGGCGCGCTCGGCGAAAATTCGCCGAGAAGACCGCCAACGACCGGACCGAACATGAATCCAACGCCGCCGGCGGCGCCCAGCAGACCATATACGCGGCCACGCTCGGCAGGCGCCGTCATATCGGCAACACTCGCATAGATCGCACTCAGATTGCCTGCGGTCAGACCGTCGATGATACGTCCGGCAAAGAGCACCCACAGGGCGCCACCGATGCCGAAGACGACATAGCCGACGGCCGAACCGAAAAGGGACAGCAACAACACCGGCCGGCGACCATAGCGGTCGCTCAATGCGCCCAGCAGCGGTGCCGCCAGGAAGGCGCAAGCGGCATAGACCGAAACAATCACGCCAACGGTAAGCGCGAGCTGGGATTCCGGCACATAGCTGCCGACCAGCAGCGGAACGACCGGATTGATGATGGTGAAACCGCTGACATTGAGAAAGACGGTCACGGCCAGAATGGCGGTACGGTCGGTCAGCAGGTTTGCGATTGGGGCAGCGAGGCTTTGACGATGCATAGACTGGTCTCTCGTAGGGGGTCCAGCCGATGCGGGTCAGAAAACAAACACCCAGCCGAACCTGCGCGCCGAAGCGCTTGGATCGCCGTGGTGCCTCAGGTCCCGCAAGCGGGACCGGACAGTGCTTCCCTCACGGGAAGGGCCTGGACCTACCATACCAGACCTGCCTTTTTCGACGCCGCCAATATAGGGACGCCGCGCGAATTGCGCTAGCCCATGTTTCGACGCCAGATGGGCTAAAGCCTCACGGCCCGACAAGCCGTGCCACTTCCCGACGCAAACGCGGCAGAACATCCCGTTCGAACCACGGGTTTTTCTTCAGCCAGGCATTGTTGCGCCAAGAGGGATGCGGCAAGGCGATGACCTTCGGCGTTGTGGCGAAAGCCGTGCGCCAATCGCGCACCAGATCTGTCATGCCGCCCGAGGCCGGCACATGCAGGCCCAGACGCTGGCGGTGCCAGGCCTGCGCATAGATGCCGATGGCGAGAATGGTTTCGATCTGCGGCATGGCCTGCATCAGCTCTTCATGCCAGTGGCGCGCGCATTCGCGGCGCGGTGGCAGATCGCCCTTCTTGGCGTCGTGCCCGGGAAAGCAAAATCCCATGGGCACGATGGCGATGCGCGATGCGTCGTAGAATGTTTCCTTATCGATCCCCATCCACTGCCGCAGGCGATCGCCCGAAGGGTCGGTGAACGGCATGCCGGAGGCGTGGACGCGCACGCCCGGCGCCTGCCCGGCGATCAGCAGACGAGCCGTAGACGATGCCCGTACGACGGGATTCGGCTCATGTGGCAGCGGTGCTCTGTCAGGCGTGTCGATGCAGATGCGGCAGGCTTCTATCTTGCGGGTGAGAATGCCGAGTTTCCGCACGGAGCCCGGAGATGTCTCCGTGCTCTTTTTCTGCGCTGCCAAAGCCGATGCCTTCACCATGATTGACTCGTGCCAGGCGCCCAGCGCCTGTTCAAGAGAAATGCATTCACAAAAAATAAATCAAGGAACGACGACCGCATTTGAAAACCCGCACATACGTCAGGCCACAACCGGTCTCGGCGCTGGCCGACTACGCCACAAACCGAGGCCGCATCGGATCGAGAGAAGGCGCGTCCTCAGACATGTTTCTTTCCCTCCGCCGGCACCCTGCCCTTCGCTTCACTTTTTGTCATCGGGATCGATCGTCTCGGCGATCGTGTCCTTGGTGCGCTGCGGCAGGATCGTCATCATGAAAATGAAAGCCGAGATCAGCAGGTTGAAACCATTGCTGGCGACCAGAGGCCAGGCGCCTAGCGAAAGGCCGTAGGCGGTCCATAGCGCGAAGGCGAGAACCGTGAGGAAATAAGTCCCCGGCGATATCCCTTCCGTGTCCCGCGTCCGAATGATCCGCCAAGCCTGCGGCACGAAACTGGCCATGGAACAGATCGCGGCCGCAGTTCCCAAAATGATGATGATCATCGCAGATTTCGAACGCCGCCTCCTTTGAATGGTTCCAAGGATTTAGCGAGATATTTCCGTTGCTTGCGACGAAACAAAAAAATCTGCCGCGAGTCATTTTGACGCGGGAACCTTGGGCGTCTGGAGCCGTTACTGGAGCGTCGAGTGGAATATGCGCGTCGAACTGAAGAAGCACCTTCAACTGCTCCCTTATCGGTTCTAGCTCCTGGAAATACCCCCGTGGGAATTCATCTGAAAACCAAGCTCCCCCTATCGCGACGCCCAACCGGGCCACGCTGGCGGTAACGCCCACACTTTATCCAGACGGGAGCATGCCCCCGCCCTGCGACTCGCGGTTCATCACCGTGGGCCTTCCATCGAAAACGACCTTTGGCGCGGCCGGGCAAAGCTGACGCGCCAATCCGCATCGCCCGCGACTTGCGGCCCCAGACTTGTGGCTGTGTCCGTTCCATTAAGGAAAAATCCATGACCGTTGTCACACGGCTTTACGATGACTTCGCTCACGCGCAAGAGGCCGTGGCCCTGCTGGAGCGCAGCGGTGTGCCAAGCGCCGACATATCCGTCGTCGCCAATACAGCCGACAGATGGCGCGCCTATCATGACCGGACTCATCGAAATGATGTTCATGGCCTGACCGTCGGGAATACGGCGGCGGGCGAAGGCAATGGAGCCGGCCTGCTTCCTGAGCTCAGTGTCGTCGTCATTCTGGGCCTTGGCCCTGTGGTCGCGGCTGGCTGGCTCATGATGGGTGGCCCGGCCGGCAGCATGATGGGCTCGCTCATGGAAAACGGCGTCAGCGAAGCCGAAGCCCATGCCTATTCGGAAGCCGTGCGGCGCGGTGGCACTTTGCTGGCGGTGCGCACCAATGTCGCGACGCATGACAAGATCGAAATCCTGCTCGACGCCATGACGGACCATTGGTCGGAACAAACCAATGCATTAGGGGCCAATGTTTGGCCGAAGGCGGGACGCGCCCGCTTTGGTGCGGCAGCCAGCCACTGATTTTCGATCAGCCGCCGGTTTCGCTTCCTGCGGAACCGGAGCTTTTGTTCGTCAAAGATCGAACGTGGCCCCATCCTCGGCCACCAGCACGCCGGCGTCGATGATGTCCTGACGCAGAGCATAGGCGCTGGCGTTCATATGGGTCGCCATGATGCGACGCGCCTTGAGACGCGGCAGGTTGGCTTTCAAGGTCGGCCAGTCGATGTGGTAAGGCACGGCCTCCTGGCCCGAATAACATTCGATCATGAACAGATCGGCGCCATCGCTGATCTCGATCAAATTGTCGACCCAACAGGTATCGCCGGAGAAAGCGAACGTCTTTCCGCCGTTTTCGATGCGCAAGGCGCGCGACATGGCGCCGGAGGGATGATCGACGGGCAGCACCGAAATCTTGCAACCCACCACCTCCGTCACATGGCCCGGCCGGTTTTCGATCAAGGTGAGCGGATAGCTCCAGCGGTTCGACCAACTGTCGGGGAACAGCGCTTCGCAGGTGGCGCGCAAGCGCGCTTCGAGCCCTTCGGGGCCGACGATGGTCAAAGGCTTCTTGCGGCGGCTGACAAACTGGCCTTCCAGCAGCAGCGACGGCAGGCCGCCGAAATGATCGCCATGCAGGTGGCTGAGAACCACCGCATCGATTTCGTTGCTGTCAAAGCCGAGCTTGTGCCAGGCCACCAGGGCCGACGAGCCGAAATCGACGACGAGCGTCTGGCCGCGCCCCTCCTCCCCTGAACAGTCGAGCCTCAGACACGTGTTGGAACGGCCGCCGCTGCCGAAAGCATCGCCGCTACCCACGATGGTCAGGTGCATCCGCTGATCCTTATGTGCCTGATTTTCGGCTTCTCCCGCTCTTGAGTTGACGGGTGCCAGGGGGTGGGATGGAGACGTAGAAAACATAAAAAATCCTATACAATAGATAGCCTTCCGCCAAAACGGCGCGCGGGAAAATCGTGCAAGAAACCATCGCATTTCATCTTAATTTGCGGTGATCAATGTGCGCTAGCGCACATCCAGGGGCACGAATCCTCTCGTACTGCCGGCATCCTGGGCCCGATGCGTCTTAACTCGACATTAACCCAAGTAACTTTGGAACCCGTCAGCCGATCGTTAAGCTTTTTGGCGGAATATGGCCGCGCCGCCGATCGCGGGCATTTTCCAGTCCAGTCGCGTTTTTGAGTCCGGGTCAATTGTGTCCATGCGTGAGGTCACCGCCGAAATGATCGAGCGGGGTCGCGGCCCCGATCCGAGAACGGCTCAGCAGCGCCGTGACATGGCTTCGCAGATCCGTGCCACGCGCGAACGCATCACCTCCTCCGGCACCGGCCATCGCGCTTTTGATCTCGAACTGATCCGCCAATTCGCCGAAGCGCGGAAGTCCGCAGCCCCCGTGGTCATGGCGCTGGCGTTCATCGTCGCCGGCAGCACGATCATCTGGACCACACCTTTCCGAGCTTTGATCTGGCTGACCTTGATGACGAGTGCCAATGCTCTCGTCTATGGCTTCGCCAGCCGCTTTCTGCAGGACGACGAACCGGAGCGACGGCTGCGCGCCTGGCATCGCAAATTCATTTTCGCCGAAATCCTCCAAGGCTGCGCCTGGGCCAGTCTCGTCGCCATTCTCTTGCCGGTGGCCGACGAAAGCGCGCGGCTCTTCGTTTTGTTCGTTCTGCTCACCGTGGCGGCGATGAATGCGGTGCTCTCCGCCCCTATTCCACTGGCGGTCTATTGCAGCCTGCTGCCGGTGACACTGGCCATCGTCGTCTTCACCCAGGGCAATCACATGGCCACCGCGGCGGCTCTGCCGCTGACGATCATGGCCGCCGCGACACCGATCTATTTCGCGGTTCTCGCCAAACGGCTCTACGCTTCAACGCTCGACTCGCTGTCGCTGCGTATGGAGAAGGATGAGCTGATCGCCGAGCTCGAGGCCCAGAAGATGAATTCGGACGAGGCTCGGCGGCGCGCCGAAGAGGCCAATCTTGCCAAGTCAAGATTCCTGGCCACGATGAGCCACGAGCTGCGCACGCCGCTCAATGCCATTCTCGGCTTCTCCGAAGTGATGAAGAACGAATTGTTCGGGCAGCATGCGGTGCCGACCTATCGCGAATATGCCAGCGACATTCATTCCAGCGGCGAACATCTGCTGAAACTGATCAACGAAATTCTCGACTTGTCGCGTGTCGAAGCCGGACGCGTCGAACTGCGCGAAGAATCGATTTCGATCGCTCATATCGTCGAAGACTGCCAGCATCTGTTGACCATGCGGGCGCAAAAGCGCGGCATCAACGTCGTCAATACGATCGAACCCGATCTGCCGCGTCTGTGGGCCGACGAGCGTGCCATCCGCCAGGTGACGCTGAACCTTTTGACCAATGCCATCAAGTTCACGCCGCAGGGTGGCACGGTGACCATCAAGGTTGGTTGGACGGCGGCGGGCGGACAGTACATTTCCATCCGCGACACCGGCCCCGGCATACCGCCGGAAGAAATCCCCGTAGTGCTGTCCTCCTTCGGTCGCGGCTCGATGGCGCAGAAGAATGCGGACGAAGGTTCAGGCCTTGGCCTGCCGATCGTTAAAGGCCTCGTCGAATTGCACGGCGGCACATTCACGTTGAAATCGGAAGTGCGCGTCGGCACCGAAGTGATCGTCATCTTCCCGCCTGAGCGGGTGATGGACGCGCTGCCGCATATGGATGTGGTGGCGGAAGAAAAACGCACGCCGCGTCGCTTCGTGCGCCGTTCCGCCGCCTAAAGCGTTTTCGAGCGAAGTGGATTCCGGTTCGCATAAAGAAAACGCGTCAAAACAAGAACCTGAAGTCTTTCACCGTTTCGGTGAAAGACTTCAGCAGGCTGCTGATTTTAGTTCAGCCTTCTGTTTTGGCCCGCGCTTTTTCCTGTTCTTGCAGCCAGCCGGCGTAAGTGGGGCGGTCGATGCTGAACAGATCTGACGTGCGCGCATACCAGCCACCCCCGTGCATGCGGCCGATGAGCCGCAATGCCGGCGTGTCGATATGTCCCCGCACACCATTGATGATGAATTCATCGGCGACGTGAGCGGCGACGATGCGGCCGATGACGATGGTCTGCTGCGGCCCAGTCACCACCGCCGACAGGCTGCGGCATTCAAGCGAGACCGGCGCGGCTTTGATGCGCGGCGGCGCGACCAGCGTGCTGGGCGCAGCTTCGAGCCCGGCGCACTCAAGCTCGCTTATCTCGCGCGGCGCGTCCATGCAGGTGATATTCATGGCCGAGGCGAGATTTTCCGAAACCAGGTTCACGACGAATTCGCCGGTCGCGAGAATATTCTCAGCGGTATCCTTGAAGCCCTTCACGGGATCGCGCAGCAGGCCAAGCACCAATGTCGGCGGCTCATGGCCCATCACGTTGAAGAAACTATAGGGCGCCGCATTGACGATGCCCGCCGAAGACTTGGTCGTCACCCAGGCGATCGGCCGTGGCGTCACCGTCGCGGTCAGCACTTTGTAGCGGATGTCGGCAGCGGTGGCATCCATCTCGTAATACATGGCGCTACCGCTGCTCGGCGAGAGAGGCGAGATTGGAAACCGGATGTTTCGGCCGGTCGTCGACGACTAATTGGAAAATATCGGGCCGCGCATAATGTCCGCTGACGTCGAAATCGAACTTGCCGCGCGGCACGTCGTCGAGATCGAGATCGGCATAGAGAATGGTCTCGCCTTCGAAATTCGGGCCGGCGAGGACGCGACCCAGCGGATCGATGATGGCGCTGCCGCCGCGCATCATCACCGTTTCAGGTTCATCACCGAGCGCGGACTCGTGGACCTTGCTGTAAGCGCCACGGGTGATGTGCTGGCAGGCGGTGAGCACGAAGCAGCGGCCCTCAAGCGCAATGTGGCGCATCGTCGGGATCCAGGTCTCGCGATCGTCCGCCGTCGGCGCGCAATAGATGGAGATGCCCTGTGCATACATATGCATGCGCAGCATCGGCATATAGTTTTCCCAGCAGATCACCGCGCCGACCGTGCCGAGCGGGGTTTCGAACACCGGCATGGTCGAACCATCGCCAAAGCCCCAGATCAGTCGTTCGCCGGCGGTCGGCATCAGTTTGCGATGCTTGCCGATCAGGCCCTTGGCGCCGTCGAAGAACAGCACCGTGCAATAGAGCGTGCCCTTGTCGCGCTCGATACAGCCGATCACCGCGAACATGCCGGTGTCGGCCGTCGTCGCGGCAATCGTCGCGACTTCTTCGCCATCGAGAGCGATCGCAGCAGCATGATAGGCGCGGAAGGCTTCGCGGCCTTCCGGCTTACGCATGCCAATGGGCGCCCCGAAAGAGGCACCCTTGGGATAGCCGCCGATGAAGGCCTCCGGGAAGACGATCAGGCGGGCGCCGTTCTGCGAGGCTTCACGGATCATCGTCGCCGCCTTCTCGGCGGAAGCACGCGGGTCTTCGGGAAAGGAAGCGGCTTGGGCGACCGCGGCTTTATATGTCGTCATGGCTGTCCTGTTCCCTTGCTTTCCCGCCGGATCTTAGACCGCAACCACCGGATGGCGGATCTGGCCGATCTTCTCCACATAGGCTTCGACCACGTCGCCGGGCCACAGCCATTCCTGCGGATTGCGGCCGGCGCCGACGCCTTCCGGCGTGCCGGTGGCGATGATGTCGCCGGGCTCGAGCGTGATACCGGCGGAAATGTCGGAGATCAGCGTCTTCACATCAAACAGCATATGTTTGGTATTCGACTTCTGCTTGATCACGCCGTTGACCGTCAGCCACAGATCGAGCGCCTGCGGATCGGGAATTTCATCGGCAGTGACGATGCAGGGGCCGAAGGGGCCATAGGTGTCCATGCCCTTGGAATAGATCCACTGGCCGGCACGGCGGTTGTCGCGGGCGCTGACGTCGATCATAACGCTGTAGCCGAACACGTAATCGAGCGCCTTGTCCTTTTCGACGCGCTTGGCGGTGCGGCCGATGATGGCCGCCAGTTCCACTTCCCAGTCGAGCTGCTGGGTGATCGCCTTATTATGTTCGATGGCATCGCCCGGGCCGATCACCGTGGTCGGTGGCTTGGAGAAGATCACCGGCTGTTTCGGCAGGTCCTTCGACGTGTCGAGTGTGCGGCTCGACTCCGCGACATGTTCGACATAGTTGAGGCCGATGCCGAAGATGTTCTTGCGCGGACGCGGGATGGGCGCGAGCAATTTGACATTGACGAGCGGCAGCGCCGCGCCAATCGGCCAGGACGGCCGCGTCTGATCGACGACGTCCTGCAATTGCGTCACCGCCAGCGGACCCAGGTCGATGAGGTCGAGCATGGTATCGGGCAGATCAAGCCCGAGGGAATCGCCCAGCATGGCGACGTCGACGACATAGTCGCCATCGATGAAGCCCAAACGCGCGGGCGCCTCGACCGAGGCGCGATAAGTCACAAGACGCATGGATGTTCTTTCGTTGGTTAGGTTAGTTCACCGACGGCTGGTAGCCGCGGTTGTCGAGGAAGGCTTCCTCGCGATAGAGACCCAGCGCCTGCATGACCGGCAGATCATGGAAAGCGAAGAGGCAGGCATCGTCCTTGTCCGAGCCATTGGCATGTTCGTGCCAGGCCCAGGACGGCACGCAGAAGATATCGCGCTCCTGCCAGTCGAAGCGGCGGCCGCCGATGATCGAGAAACCGCTGCCCTTGGCCACCTGATAGATGAAACTGCCGGTGTGGCGATGAGCCTTGGTGCGCTCGCCGGGACGCAGCATCTGCATGCTGGCACCAATGGTCTGCATGACCGGGCCGCCAGTGACCGGATTGACGTAATTCATCATCACGCCATCGAAGGGCGAGCCCTCGGTGGTCTGGGCAAAGCGCGTCAACGCTTCATAGGTCGGCGCCCATTCGTATTTGAGCAGCGGCGAATAACCCTTCGACCAATCACCGGTCGACGGACGCAAACCCGGATTGCCCCAGGTCTTGCTCATATCATCAACCGCATATCCCACAGCTTGCTGCAGATCGGGATGGACGACGTAGAAATTGGCTTCCAGCACATTGACGAGCGGAATGTCGAGACCATCCTGCCAGATGCAGGGCGAACCGCTGGCTTCGACGCCGTGTTCATGCCAGGTGCCATTGGGCGTGAGCACGAAATCATTGGCGCCGAGCGTCATCTTGTGACCGTCGACGATCGTATAAGCGCCCGTGCCTTCCATGATGAAGCGCAGCGCCGAAGCGGAATGCGCGTGGGCGGAAGCGACTTCGCCCGGATGCATGACCTGCAAGCCGGAATAGAGCCAGCCGACGGCGGCGGCATCATCCTTGCGTCCGGGATTGTTGAGATAGATGACGCGACGGCCAGCTTTTTCCGGCGAGACCAGTTCGACCGAACGCAAGACGTGTTCGCGTAGGTCACGATAGCGCCACAACACCGGCACGGAGGCCGACTTCGGCTCCCAAGGCTCAATCTTATTGGCGACGGTCCACAACGCCGCCGTCTCGAGCCGTTCGAGATCCTTGTAATAGGCGATCAGCTCGGGCGTATCTTCGACATTGGCGCGACCGGCGACTTCCTCGCGATACTGGTCGTGCCGTCCTTGCTCTTGGTTTTTTTCGGCGCTCATGGCCTGATCCTCGCTCAATCCCTGATCTGTTCAAAGGCTAGAAGGATTTTCGAAAGAATCAATCTTTTTCGTGACGATTGACGATTTTAGGTGATTTTTTCCGCAGACCGCCTATTCTAGCACCAGACCAGGAGGAAAATGTGCCGCCTAGACGCCTCACCGCCACGGCCGTCGAAAATGACCGGACGGGATCGGAAACCTTGACCTTGGTGGACACCGCCTATCGTGATCTGCGCCGCGACATCATCGGCGGTGTATTCGCGCCAGGTCAACCGTTGCGGCTGGAGGTGCTGCGCGCCCGCTACGGCCTCTCGTTTTCACCGCTGCGCGAGGCACTCAACCGGCTGCAAAGCGAGCGGCTGGTGCAATCGGCGCCGTTGCGCGGCTTCTCCGTCGCGCCCTTCTCGGCCGCGCAGATGTGGGACGCTGTGGAGACCCGCGTGCTCGTCGAATGCGAAGCGCTACGCCGCGCCATCGCCGCCGGCGATGATGCCTGGGAAGCCCGGATCGTCGCCGCCTTTCACGCCCTCAATCTCAAGACCAAGCGTTTAGCGACACGCACGACGCCGCCCACGGCCGAAGAAGCGCAGGAAATCGAGACCAGCCATTACGAATTTCACCGCGCGCTCATCGACGTCTGCGGCTCGCCGCGCCTGCTCGATCTCGCCGACAAACTCTATGCGGAAACCGAACGCTATCGCCAGCCGACTTTGACCGGCCGCACGCCGAAGGGAACGCCGCGCGACGTGGCGCTCGAACATCGCGAAATCATGGATGCGACGCTGGCGCGCGAGGAAGCACGCGCCATCGAACTGCTGGCGGCGCATTATCGGCGCACGGCGACTTTGGTCGAGGCCAGCCTCGACGCGAAATGAACACAATGAAACGCGTGCTCATTACTGGCATGTCGGGCGCTGGAAAGTCCTCCGTCATTCAGGAATTGGTCGAGCGCGGATATCGTTCCTTCGATCTCGATACGCCAGAATGGTCCGAATGGGTCGACGCCAACCCGGGCGACGATCTCACGCCAGCAGATGGAAAAGATTGGGTCTGGCGCGAAGATCACGTGCGGACGTTGCTATCTCAGCCAGACGCCGATCTCCTCTTTGTCGGTGGTTGCGCAACGAACATGGATCGTTTGCGCCCCTTTATCGATCTGACCATCCTTCTCTCCGCACCGCTCGCCACGGTCATGACACGGCTTGAAGCGCGATCATCGAACGGTTATGGGCGAACCCTGGACGAGCGCAACAAGGTCGTCGAATTGATTTCGACCGTTGAGCCATTGCTCAGGAACAATGCGGATCATGAAATCGTCACGGACCGACCGGTTCGCGCAACGGTCGACGAAATTCTTCGGCTGAGTTCTTCTTGATACGAAGCTGATCTTATGCTTGTTCGGCCCAGCGCCACGCTCGCCAGGCCAGAACCACGGCACAGATTTGCACACCAGCGCCCGTGAGCATGGCGGCGCGCAGACCGATCGTCCCGACCCCTGCCATCGCATGGATCGCGCCGAGCAGCGCTACGCCCATGCTGGCGCCGATCATGCGCGCGACATTGAGCAGCGCACTCGCCGTTCCTGAGCGCGCCGCCGGCACGGCCCCAACCGCCGCGCCTGTAAGTGGTCCCGTCGCGAAACCCATGCCAAGCCCCGTCAGCGCGAGGCCAATCTCGGCCCCCAGAATGGAAGATGCATCGGCGGACAGGGCAATCAGGGCAAGGCCCGATGCGATGATGCCGACGCCGCCCGTCGCCAGCGGCCGGTTGCCGAAGCGCGTCGCCAGCCCGCCGGAGAACGGCGATGTTGCAACGAACACCAGCGCCATCGGCATCAGCGCCAAACCCGCGCCAGTCGCATCGAAACGGCCGGTCGCCTGCCAAGTCATCGGCATCAGGAACAGGGCACCATACATGCCGAAGGTCATCGCCGCGGTCGCGGTCAGCGCGCTCGCGAAGATTCTTGAGCGAAACAGATCGAGCGGCACCAGCGCCGTGGCGCCACGCCGGCTTTCGACCTTGAGGAACAAGACAAGAGCAATCAGCGCCACGGCGAAAGCTGCGCCGCCCATCAGTGGTGCTTCATGAAATTCGATCGCGGCAAAGGCGAGACCGGCAATCGCCAGCGCGCCAAGGATCTGTGCCGTCACGTCGAAATCGCGCCCCTGTGGATCGGAGGTCTCGCGGATCGAGAGCGGCGCCAATACCATGGCGATGAGACCAAGCGGAATGACGACGAGAAAAATGCTGCGCCAGCCGAAATGATGGATGAGCACTCCGCCGAGCGTGGCACCGATGGCCATCGCCAGGCCATTGCATGCGGCCCAGATGCCGAGCGTGCGGCCGCGTCGTGCCGGATCGGTCCAGGTGACGCGGATGATCGCCAATGACGCTGGAATCATCAATGCCGCGCCCAGGCCCGTCACCGCACGCCCAGCAATCAGGACCGTCACCGAAGGTGCGAAAGCGCAGACCAAAGAGGCCAAGGTGAAAATGCCGACGCCGATCATGAACATGCGGCGGCGCCCCCAGAGATCGGCGAGCAGGCCACCGGTCAGTAATAGCACCGCATAGACCAGATTATAGCTGTCGATCACCCATTGCAGCGCGCCGGCGCGGGCCTGAAAGGCACTGCCGATCGGCACGACGGCGAGATTGGCGACGGCGGTATCCACTTGCGCCACCAGAACCGCCAAACAGAGCGTGATCAGCGCCAGCCTTTCACGCGGCGGTTGTGTCGCAAGCCGCAAATTATAAGAGGTTTCTTGCAAATTTTGCATGCGATGACGGTCGTCGGGCATAGTCTTCGGTCTCCAAACGGAGCATGAACGTTAGACCTCACCGTGCTGACATGTTTCGACAGCAACCGAAGCATGATGACTGCGTTGCCCTTACAGTCTCCCCACCGTCACTCGGGAGCAGGATCATGACATTTGCTGCCGGCTTTTCCACCGCCGCGGCGCTCATCGCCGATCCGGCGCGGGCGCGGCGCCGTCCCGTTGCTGTGGACCAGGGATCATCTGCTGTTGCGGCTGGTCGACGCCTTCAAGACCCTACGCCGGATGCCGTCTGAACGCGGGCCGAAGGAATTCGGCAATGCTTGGCCGGTCTATGAGCACGATCTGGCCGACTTCAACGGCCGGCTTGATCAGACAAATGAGCCCGCCTTGGTCAAGCGTATCGGCTCGCCTAGGTTTCAGGTCTCGGTCTTCGCTGCGCGCCGCCGCGCCACAGCTCAACAGGTCAGCGAAGCGGAGCGCATGATGGACGCGCTCCATCAATATGCGCAGATCAGCCAGGGCGTGAATGTCGTCCAGGCCGAGGGCAGAGCGGCCGGCCAGGAGTCGTCAGATGACCTTGCCAAGCGCCTCGGCATGTCCAAGGCGTCGCTCTTCCGGGTTAGGAATCGCGTCGCGGCCAACATGGCCTCTTGGATGAACCGCTGTGGCAGAGATACGTTCTGAGCGCCCGCGGAAATGTCATTGCTGTAGATTTCCCGCCTTGATCACTGACGACCATTTATCCATTTCGCCTTGCCAGAACGTTGTCGCCTGCGATGCGTTCATCAGCATAGGATCGAGCCCTTGTTCGCTGATCGCCTTCTTAAATGTGGGCTTAGCCACGATTGACTGAAGCGTTGTGTCCAATAGGGAAACAACTTCTGCCGGAGTGCCTTTCGGGGCCATCAATCCGAACCACGATAGCACCTCAACGCCGTCAACCCCGCTTTCGGCGAGCGTTGGAACGTCCGGCAGCGGCTCGTATCGCTTAGGACCAGCGATCGCAAAGGCCCGAATTTTTCCTTCTTTCACATTCCCAACATGTATCGACGCAGTGTCAAACATGAAGTCTGTTTCACCTGACAGAAGCGCATTCATCGCCTCGGGCTGGCCTCTGTAGGCGATGTGCGTGTATTGAACGCCTGTGCGCTGCTTGAACAGTTCGGCCGTGAGATGAATTGTGGTTCCGAGCCCGTTTGAGCCGACGTTATATTTTCCTGGGTTAGCCTTCGCATCTGCGAACAATTCTGCAAAGGACTGCGCTTTCACCTTCGGGCTGACGATGAGCATGTTCGGCGTTCCGCCGAAGACCGCGATCGGGATCAAGTCCCGGGGATTGTAGGATGGGGCTTTCTGTAGCGTCGCCGTGATCGTCGAGAAGGCACCCAAGATAGCCAGGGTGTAGCCGTCTGGCGGCGCCTTAGATAGCTGCTCGGTGCCAAGGTATCCGCCACCGCCACCACGATTTTCGACGATGAAGTTTTGTTTCAAGGCATCTTGAAGCTGCGGCGCCACGATGCGCGCGACGATATCGACCATGCCACCGGGCGGAGCCGGCGCAATGACGCGAATGAGCTTGCTGGGATAGGACTGAGCTTCGGCTATTCCATGCGCTCCGAAGGAGCCAAGCGCGACGGTGGCTGACCCGAGCAGCATTTTCCGACGATCTAACATCAGTCCTCCCATGTCATTTTCTATGGGAGCTAAAATGTTGGATTGAGACATCCTCGTCAATTCTTTCGAATGACAGGCGCACTTCCATCTCGGGTCGTAGATGTTGGGCAAGGCTGGGCAGATTCTAGCAGGAGAGAGGGGCGCTCGAAGGCGCCCACATCGTTTTCACCGAGGTTTCAGGCGTCACGCCGCAAACGACGAGTTCGCATCTGGGACAACTGCTGACAGGCGGACTCGTTGCCTGCGAAGCGCAGGGGCGCCATCGCTACTATCGTCTTGCCGGACCGCAGGTGGCGCAGGCGCTGGAACATCTGGCAACACTCACCGCGCATCAGCCCGTGAAGCGCCCGGCTTTAAGCGCCGAGGGCCGTGAGCTGCGGTTCTGCCGCTCCTGCTACGATCATCTTGCCGGCCAGATTGGTGTTGCGGTGACGCAAGCCCTGCAAAACCGCCGCTGCATCGCCATGGCGGATGATCAGCAGTTCCGCCTGACACCGGACGGTGTCCGTTGGTTCGAAGCCATTGGCATCGACGCGCAGGCCCTCAAGCCGACACGACGCGGGATCGCCCGCCCTTGCCTCGATTGGACAGAGCGTACCTATCATCTGGCCGGACCGCTCGGGCGGCATCTGCTGGCCAATTTCATCACGCGGGGCTGGCTGCGCCGGGCCAAGGAGTCCCGCCGTCTGCTGGTCACCCCCAAGGGCCAGCTGGAATTGAAGCAGCGGCTCGACATCGACAGCGATCTGCTCGCCCGCTCGCCACAGCAAAAACCGGGGCCGGCGGCCCACGCCATAAATCCAGCACAATCCTGAAATCTAGATTGTCTTGATTTTTGAGATTGACTCAAAATCAAGCTATAATTTATAAATAGCCATGGCGACCTGCTCGATGGCCGGCGAACGCCATCCCATCGTCAATCTGTTCGAGAGGAACTTGTGGTGTCGCCCCCGGTTAAAGTCGAATTGCAGCCGCATGATCCCGCCTGGGCGCAGGACGCGGCGCGGGAAAGCGCGACATTGACGGAGGCGCTCGGTCCGGTGCTCATCGGCGTTCATCACATCGGCTCGACGTCGATCCCCGGCATTCATGCCAAACCGATCATCGACTTGATCCCGGTGGCGACCGATCTCACGGCGCTTGATGCCTGTCGCGAGCCCCTGGAGGCGCTGGGCTATGAGTGGTGGGGCGAATATGGCCTGCCGGGACGCCGCTATTGCCGCAGGAGCGATCCCATCACCGGACGACGGCTCGTTCATCTGCATTGCTATGCGCAAGGCTCGCCGGAAATCACCCGCCATCTGGCTTTCCGCGACTATCTGACCGCCCGCCCCGCTCTCGCCCAGGCTTATGATGAAGAAAAAGCCCGCTGTCGCGATCTTCACCCGGACGATATGAACACGTACAGCGATTGTAAGGATGCCTGGATCAAACGGGTCGAGGCGGAGGCATTAGCCTGGGTCCGTGAGCGGACCGGGGAGAAACAGTGATGCGGCTGGTGGCCCTTGTCCTGACCTTATTGGCCGGGTTCTTTGTTCTGACGCCGGGTGAAGCCCAGACGATCCGGGTCGGCGGACAGCCTGTGCAGATCGATGCGCAAACCGTCGACCTGTCGGAACTGACCGTGCTCACCGATATTTCGGCACTGGCGAAGCTAACGGCGGTGAAGAAACTGCTGATCAATGGCACAGGCATCACCGATCTGTCCGCTCTGGCCGCCCTGCAGACGCTGGAAGAACTCGATATCTCCGACACCTCTGTCGAGGATCTCTCGCCGCTGCGAAAACTGGCGAACCTGCGCGCCGTCTTCGCGGCCCGCAGCCGCGTCTACGATCTCGCGCCGCTCGCCGGCCTGCCCCGCCTGAACCAGCTCGATCTGCGCCAGACCCGCCTGGGCGATCTCGAGAGTTTGCGGCCGTTGACCAATCTCGAAACCCTGTGGCTCTCCGATCTACCGCTGAAGGACATTGCCGCGCTGGCGGAGATGAAGAAACTGGTCTCGCTCGACCTGTCGCACACGAAGATCGTCGACCTTTCTCCCATCGCCGATACCGATACCTTGGCCACCCTGCTTTTGCAGAGCGCACCGGTCAGCGACCTGACGCCGCTCGCCAAACTGAGCAAGCTGACCCGGCTCGACGTGGGCTATACGCAAATCACTTCGCTCGAACCGCTGGCCGGCTTGCGTGCTCTCGAAGATCTGCGCGCCGACGCCACCAATGTGAGCGATCTTGCACCGCTTAAAGATGCCACAAGCCTGATGGTCTTGTCGGTCGCCTTCACGCCGGTCAGCGACGTGACGCCGATCGCCGGGCTCGTACATCTGAAGAATCTCGTCCTGGCGCGAACCGACGTGCAAGATATCGGACCGCTGAAGCAACTAACGCAACTATGGTCGCTCGATATCCAGGGCACGCCGATCAGAGATTTCTCGCCTTTGACAGGCTTGACCTCACTGCGTCGGCTGGCGGTCGGCGAGCCCTTGCCGCGAGAAAGATATAACGCGCGCACGCCGATCGACGTCTATGCGTTAAATCTCAACTGGCAGACGTTCGATGGGCAGAAGCAGATCCAGGACTTTCTCGCCGGCCCGGGCAGACCTCGGCCGCGATGATCCCGCTCAACGCTTCAGCACCGATACATAGGATGCCACTTCCGGTGCATTGAAAATGGCCTTGGCTTGCGCGGCGGCAGCGACATAAGCCGACATATCCCCTTCCTTTGGCAACGCCAGTTTGCCGTCGCAATAGACGTAGATGTCCTTGACTTCGCGGATCACCCGCGCGCCCGGAACGGCATAAGACGGCGCGGAAAAGGTCGCCTGGGTGCGCGTGATCGCATAGTGCGACGGTGTGACGATCAGCAAACGCGTCTCGACCCAGCCACCCTCCGCGCCATCACGACGGACGACCTGACGCAGCAGACGTTTGCCGCGACCGGCATAGATTTTCCAGGTCGCCCCTTCCGTCGATTGCATCTGCGAGGCATCGAACTGCGCGCTGGCCCGGTTCGGCAAAGGCTGACGCAGCAACCGTTCAAGGCGCGCATCGTCACAGGCGATGGCCGCCGTGGCGAAAAGGCAAAGACAGGCGGCCAAAACGGAAATTTTCATGGGACTCATTCTCCGAACATGGAACCGTCGTGGATCGAAGCGTATTCTATACGCAACGTGAGCCAAAGGCATTGATTGACGATGCGACAAGATTCATTGTGAAATTCGGTAAAGCCTGCGGATCGAGAATGCCAGATGACCCACCAGCGCAAGATTTTCATCGCCTCGTTGAGCCTTGCCTTCATAGGAAGTGCCAGCACGCAGGCTCAGGAGACGAGCTATTGCTCCGCCTCGTTTGCTTCGCGCCAGCCGACGTCAACCTTTGCGCTGCGCACGGTCAAAGATGACGTGAAACGCCTCCACTTCATCGACGGCATCAACAAGCCAGGCTGTCCCTCACTCGACGAAAGCTGTCAGTTGCCGGCTTTCGTCGTCGGCGGCGATAAGCTTCTCGTCACCAGCGTCAGTGACAAGAGAATCGCCTGTGTCCATTATTTCTCCAAAGCCGGCAAACTCAGCAGCGGCTTTGTCGATCTCGGCAGCCTCGGTCTTCCCTCCTTCCCCGAGGACAAGCTCAACAGCCGAGCCGGTTATGGCGCGTGGAGCAACGGCTACACGGGATTGATCGAGATCAAGCCGGGATCGGACGACTATGTGGTTATCTCCGGAGACATCAATCGCGGACCGCCTTCATATAACAGCGGCACGCTCAATGGACCGGCCTTTCTTTCACCGAATGGCAACGATAGAACCGCTGGCTATGTCGACGACCACTACAACGGCGACAAAGCCCCGACCGAAAAGCCGGACGCTGGAGCCGCGATGGATACATGCCGCGCCCGGTTGCGCCTGATGGGAGACTTTCTCATCGTCGACGACAATGATCGCTGCGGCGGCAACGGCGTCATGTTCACGGGGCTCTATAAGAAGAAGCCGTGAAGCGATCTTTGACCAAAACGGAGATGGAATGGACTTCAAGACGCGATTGAGCGGCGCCTGGTCGCTGCTGACGGGACAAGGCAATAACGCGGCCGTCTGCTCGTTCTGCGGACAGAATCGTTTTCATGTCGAACAGATCATTGCCGGCCCTGGCGCAACCGCCATCTGCAACCGCTGCGTCTTCCTCTGCAATCAGGTGTTGCTCGAACATGCGGGGCCGCCTGGTTTCCGGCGTCAGGCCGACGGGCCGCATGTCCAGACCATCAGCATATCGCTGGCGCATAGCGAACCGCTTCTGGGCGCGGCCGAACGTGTCGCCTTGGAGGAGTTGCTGCGCGTTCTCGTCACCGCTTTGCCGGACAGCCAATTGATGGGCTGGAGCTATCTGCACGGCAAGGATCGCTTCGATCTGCTGACAGTCGAAATCCAGACCACGTCGGGGCGATCAGCTGAGGAGATGCGGGCGCTCGCCACTTCCCATTGGCAAAGCCTGCGCGATGCCAATCTCGCCGCGCGGAAAGTTCCCGCCAATGAGGAGACACCGCCCTTGATCGCCATTGGGGAGGCCGCGACACGCGCGGCGCAAAACTTCGCCGTTGCCGTGGCCCAGGCTGCGACGGCCGAGGACCAGAATTCCGCGCCGGCTTAACCCTATCGTCCTGAACACGCGATTTTGACCGCCATAATCAGCGCACAGAAATTGCGCAGGATCGCCGCCTATGATGCGATGATGCTCTCCGGGAAACGGCAGGAACATGACCTTGCAGAAATCACTTCGGCAGAATCCCCCCCACCGCGCCTCCATTGTCTTCGCTCTATTCGCGACAGTCGCCACCAGCCTGCTTGCGACACCAGCGGTTCATGCGCAGCCGGCCGAGAGCAACGTGCGCGAAAGGCCAGCCGGCAATCGCGGCGGGCGGCCGGCGGAACAGGCTCAGCCAGCGAATGAGGTGCGCTCCGAGGTCCGCCCGCTCCCCGCCGACCGCACGACGACGCATCGCGTCGACATCAACGGCAAGACCACCGAATTCACCGCCACGGCCGGAACGATCCGTCTCAACGATCTCGAAAGCGGCCGTCCGATCGCCGACATCAGCTATATCGCCTTTCAGCTCGCCGGCGCCGACAAGCGCACGCGGCCCGTCACCTTCGCCTTCAACGGCGGCCCCGGCTATGCCTCGGGTTGGCTCAATCTCGGCGCACTCGGCCCCTGGCGATTGCGTATGGATGCGGACGCCGCCTTTCCGACCGCCGATCCGGCGCCGCTCGACAACAATGAGAGTTGGCTTGAATTCACCGATCTCGTTTTCATAGACCCCGCCGGCACTGGTTATAGCCGCGTCATCGGCGGCGAGGATGTGCGCCGGCGCCTCTGGAGTGTCGATGGTGACATCTCTTCGCTCGCCACCACCATCCGGCGCTGGACCGAGGCCAACGGCCGCAGCTTCTCGCCCAAATATATCGCGGGCGAAAGCTATGGCGGCTTTCGTGCGCCCAAGATCGCCCATCAGCTCACCACCGATCAGGGCGTCAGCGTCAACGGGCTCGTGCTGATCTCGCCCGTGCTCGACTTCCGCCGCTTCAATGCGCGCAACAGTCCTCTGAGCCTGGCCGCCGGCCTGCCGTCGATGGCGGCAACGGCACTTGAGCGCAAAGGCACGATCGAACGCAGCAGCCTCAAGGCGGTCGAGGATTATGCGCGCGGATCTTTCGTCACCGATCTGATGCGCGGCTTGAAGGATGCCGATGCGCTGGCGCGATTGACCCGCAATGTCTCGGAGTTCACCGGCCTTGACGTCGATTTGGTGGCACGGCGCAATGGCCGCATCACCACCTCGACATTCGCCGCCGAAACGGCGCGTGCCAATGGCAAGATCGCATCGCTTTACGATGGCGCGGTGCTTGGGCTCGATCCCTTCCCGGGTTCGCCCCGTCCCGAAGCCGACGATCAGATGCGGCTTGGCCTGCATGCGCCGATCACCCAGGCCATGGTGGACATGTTCCACAATCGCCTGGGCTGGAACGTCGAGAACGGCCGCTATTTCTTCATCAACGATCAAGCTTCACGGTCGTGGAATTGGGGCAACAGGCAACAAGAGGCGGTGAACGATCTGTCGCAATCCCTGGCACTTGATCCGCGCCTGCGCGTGCTCATCGCTCACGGCCTGACGGATCTCGTGACGCCTTATTTCGAAACGCAGATGGTACTCGACCAGATGGCGCAGATTGGCCCGTCCGAACGGCTACGCTTCGAGGTCTATCCGGGCGGCCACATGTTTTATGCGCGCGATGAATCACGTCGGCGGTTTCGCGACGCGGCACGCGCAATGATGGCGGCGCCATAAGCTTCGCAGCATCACATCATATAAGTCGCAAGAATTTTATCGCGACGGGTATCCCGTTCCATGATCGGCTTCCCTATCTTATAACCCTTCTGATCTTGTTCGCTGCGCTGAACGCGCGAGGGAAACGTAAGGGTTGATGGGATGAATCCGTCGCGACGCGATCTGACGTTGCTACTGACTGCCGCGCCGTGGCTTTTCGCTAGCCATGCCTCATCGGCGTTAGCACAGAGCCGTCGTACGAGCGAAGCGAGACAGCCGCAAAAGCCTGACGGTAAGGGACGCGCGCTAACCGGCGTGACGCAAATCGTCGAATTCCTCGCCTCGCCTTTTCCCTACAACGGTCGCGCGCCCGGGCGTGAGACACCGTTCCTCGACGCAACGAAGGATGGGCGACGTGGCCGCCTCGCGCCGCGTGGCGGCTTCACACCCGACAGTGCTTATACCGACAAACGCGTGTTGCTGCATCTCGGCGCCGGTTTCGATGCCCATCGACCTGCCGCCCTCGTCGTCTTTCTGCACGGCCAACGCAGCCAGCTCACGCGCGATCTCCGCAATCGCCAGCATCTCCCCGCGCAATTCGACGCTTCCGGTTTAAACGGTGCGCTCGTCGCGCCGCAACTGGCCTTCGATGCGATCGATAGCGCGGCCGGACGCTTCTGGGAGCCGGGCTTTTTCAACGATTTTCTCAACGAGGCCGCCTCGCGGCTCGGTGAATTGTCGAAAGCAGGCGGCGCCGTGTTCCGCTCGATGCCGATCATCCTCGTCGCTTATGGTAGTGGCGCGGAAGCAGCCGCCTATGCCCTGCAGCTTGGCGGGGCGACTGCCCGTATCCAGGGCGTCATTTTGCTCGATGCCTGGCTCGACGAGCGCGCCCGTTTCGTCAACTGGCTGGCGACCAAACGCAACGACGCTTTCCTGCTCAGCGCTTATGGAGCGGCCGCGCGCGCTGATAATGCCGCCTTCAAGAAAGAGCTCGTCGCCCACGGTCTCACAGGTCGCGATGGCCGCCCGTCGGTTTTGTCGCCCAACAGTCTCTGGTTCATCGACGCGGGCAATGTGGATCATCGCGACTTCATGACCAAGGCGTGGACCGCCGATCCTCTGAAAGTGCTGCTTTCGCAAATTCCGGAATTTCGACGGCAGACGCTCAGCACGTCATCGCGCGGGGATCGATAGAGTCACCCGCAGTCCGCCGAGCGGCGAACGGTCAAGCATCAGCGTACCACCGTAGGATTCGACCAGATCGCGCGTGATGGCGAGACCGAAGCCCGTTCCCGGTGTCGTCTCGTCCCAGCGGCGACCGCGCTCAATCTGCGCCGCGTGTTCGGCCTCAAGCCCCGGACCATCGTCCTCCACCGTGAAGACGGTAGCGCCGCCGATCATCGTAGCCGTAAAGCGAATGCGCCCACGCGCCCATTTGCGGGCATTGTCCAGCACATTGCCGAGCATTTCCATGAAGTCCGCTTCATCGCCGGCGAACACCGCGCCCGATGCCACCGTCACATCCCAGTCCAGCGGCCGTTCGGACGGCAGGCGACGCAAAGCGCCGGCCAGCTTTTCAACCAAGGGTGCCGCCGGCACGGTCGCGCGGCCCAAAGCAGTCACAAAGCCGGCGCGGGCGCGAGCCAGGGCGCGATTGACCTGCTTCTGCATCAAACTCGTTTGTTCGTTGATGGCTCCCGACAGTTCGGTGCGGCCTTCGCCATGCGCCTGACGCGACAACGCATCGAGAACGGCGAGCGGCGTCTTCAAACCATGGGCGAGATCGCTGGCCCGCGCGCGGGCCTTTTCCGCCGCCGCATCCTGGAAGGCGATCAGGCGATTGAGATCATCCACCACCGGCTGCACTTCGCTGGGAAAGGCGCCTGGCAGGGCGCGCGCTTTGCCAAGATGGATCTGCCGCAATCCCCTCGCCAGCCCTTGCAGCGGACGCAGCGCCAAGCGCAGAAACAACCACATGGCCCCGGATAAGCAGATGCCCAAAGCCACCAGCGATGGCACGAGTAGATTGCGGAATGACCGCTGCGCCGAGGCCAGGTCGCTCCGATCGAGCGCCGCCGTGACTTGCACCGGGGTTTCAGCTTCGCCGTCTCGATCGCCTTTCGACACGGCGATCGTCTGCGTGACGGCAATCAACCGGCTGCCATTCGGCCCGGTGAGATCGATAGTCCGCCTTTCGCCCGGCGATGCGTCCGGGAGCACCGGCAATTCGAAATCCCACAACGAGCGGGAGCGTAGATGGCTCCCCGTCGCGGGCGCCACTTGCCAATAAAGACCGCTATAGGGCTCCGAGAAACGCGGATCGGGCAAAGCCAGATTGCCGATCGGCGCACCGTTTTGATCGAGCGTAATTTGCCCTGCCAGAATCCTGACGATCTGCGACAGTTCGCTTTCAGCCCGCCGATCGAGTTCGCGATCGAAAATCGTTGCAAGTCCCAGCCCGGCCAAAGTCAGCGCCAAAACGATCAAAGCCGCCGCGAGAGCCGCCAGGCGGACAACAAGCGAACGGCTCTTCATGGCCCATCCGGGGCGATGCAGTAACCGTAGCCACGCCGCGTCTCGATGACCGGCGCGCCGAGCTTGCGGCGCAGCCGCGCCACGAGCGCTTCCACCGCATTGGTATCGCGGTCGCTGTCGCCGGAATGAATGTGATCGAGCAGTTCGGTCTGCGACACGGCGCGGCCGCGATGCAGAACCAGATAGGACAACAATCGGTATTCCAGCGCCGACAAAGCCACGGCCTTGCCGTCGACGCTGACGCTTTGGGCGCGCGTGTCGATCTCAAGCGGGCCGATGCTGACGAGCGACGAGGCATGACCGGCTGCGCGACGCGTGATGGCACGCAGGCGCGCGAGCAATTCCTCGATGCGAAAGGGTTTGGTCAGATAATCGTCGGCGCCGGCATCGATGCCTTCGACCTTTTCGCGCCAGCCATCCCGCGCGGTCAAGATCAGCACCGGTGTCGTCACCGCCGCCGCCCGCAATCGCTTCAAGACCGACAGGCCATCGAGACGCGGCAGGCCGAGATCGAGAACGATCGCATCGTAATTTTCGGTTTCGCCACGAAACCAGGCGTCCTCACCGTCGCGCGCGATTTCGGCGACATATCCGGCAGCCGCCAGGCCGTCGCCGATATCCTTGGCAATGCGCGGCTCGTCTTCCACCACCAATATGCGCACGATCAGTCGCTCTTGTCGCTTTTGATAACTTCGAGCGTCTGCGCATTGATCTCGATCTCGCGCCGGCGCCCCTTCGGGGTCAGGATCTTGATCTCATAGACCCACACGCCGTCTTCCCGATCAAGCTCGATCTTGATCACCTCGCCCGGCAAGCGTTGCCGCGCCACCGCCAGCACTTCCGAAAGCGGGCGGATTTCGCCCTGTTTGCGGGCATCGAGCGCGCAATTCTGCCCACCGTCGCAGTCCGAGCCCTGCACGTGCTGCACGGCGAAAAGACTTGCTGCGACAATCAGACCTGCCGTCAGAAACTTAAGACCCATCAGGGGACCCGCTTCGAAACCAGAATTGCATCATGATCCCATCATGCGCTTTTTCCCGGCGCATGGAAGATCGGCTTATGGGCCGCAAACTGCGACGATATGGCCGTCCCGACAGGAACGCTCATCCGCTGGGATTTGACCTCAATCGTATAAGCCGGCGGCGCGCGGTCGCCAAACGCGCCAGCCCTGCCCTTCTCTTCGCTCGCCTCGCCGTCCTCGTCCTGCGAGGTCGAAAGACCGGCGACCAGGGCCGCCAACAACAGGAAGGCAACAAAACCTTCCAGGCTGAGGGACAGACCGGCGAGAATGGGCGCGGCCAGGAAGAGGATGACGATCGCCGCTTGCATGAAATGACTCCGTGGTCGAAAACAACTGGACGCCATCAACCATATCGTGCCTGACAGTTTGCTGACGGTCGCTGTCAGCCTTCCCGTGGGTGGGATGTGCGAAATTCCTCCCGCAACACGAAAGGAATATTCATATGCGCTCTATCGCCTTGATAATTTTGCCGGTTGTTCTCGCGAGCCAGGGAGCGCTTGCCGACAGCCCATCTTGCGCGCCTGCCGCAAGCGGCAAGATGACGACGCTCGAGGCCGCGACACAGCAGGCCGAGACGCTCGGTTATGCGGTGAACAAGGCCAAACGCAGCAAGGGCTGTTGGAAGATCGAAGGCTTCGACCGTAACGGCGCCGAAATCGAGATTACGTTCGATCCGGGCTCCGGCGATGTCGTCAAGCCAAGGGACTGGCACGCACCGGCGCGATGAGAATCGATTGACGATCTTCGGATGCCCGACGTCTCAGCGTCGGGCTTTCCTTTCGTAACGGTTCAATGACAAAGCGACCATCGCCTTGTTATATCTCGTCGCGACAGACATTGGTTTGATCATTCCATTTTAGAAGACTTCTCAGATCGCACTGCACAATCCTGGTGCGTTAAACTTCTGAACAACAAGACGGCTTTGCCGTCTTGAACACCTGCATCAATATCTCCATATGGGGGTCGCACTTCCGCCGCACGAACCGTGTGGAAGGGGCTCGGGAGGTTCTGGCATATCGCGAACGCGCGACGCCAACCGCCGCCAGATTGATGTGTCAGAAGGTGCAGGGAAGCCATGGAAATCAGACTGGCCCAAGTCGAGGACGCGGCCGCCATCCTCGCCCTGCAGAAACTCGCCTATCAGGGCACGGCCCGGCTCTACGATGGGCCGGTCATTTCGCCGATGACCCAGACGCTGGAGAACCTGGCCGCCGATTTCGAGCGTACCATTTTTCTTAAAATGCAAACGCCGCAACAGCAGATCGTCGGCTCTGTCCGGGGCTTCCAAGTTGGATCGACGGTTTTCGTCGAACGTCTCATCGTCGATCCCAATTATCAGCGCCGCGGCATTGCCAGTGCGCTGGTTCAGCAATTCGAAGCACGTTTCACCGATGCACAACGCTTCGAGCTTTATGCGGGCGAGAAGAATGAACAGGCCGTGCGCCTCTGCCAGAAGCTCGGTTATCGCGAGTTGAAACGCGAACGCATGAACAACCGCCGCACGCTCATCTTCATGGAGAAGCTGGTAGGTGCTTTCGCTTACCCCCCGGCTGAGCCGGCCAGCCTGCGTTCTCTCTAAGGACGTTGGTCGGCGTGGTCAGATGATGCCGCTACGCGAACGCAATTCCAGGATTTCCACCGCTTTCGGCAATTCGACAAGATAGTCCTTGTCGCGTGGTAGGTGATGAATATCGGTGGGATTATCCCCGGCGAAGGCCTTCATCATCTCCAGACTCTCCCAGAACGAGATCGTCATGAACTCGGTCTCCGTCTCGCCGTCGTGGCGAAACGTCTGTACGGCGGCCGCCTTTTCGATCAGCGGCCGAATGCCGGCCTCATAGTTGTAACGTTCATACTCATCGGCGACGGCCCGCGAGGTTCGACCGCGCCAAATGCGAGCTATGGCCAGAGCTTTCAGCCCGGTTTCAGGTGCATCAGCCATGCTATGCCTCCGCTTGAGTTCAATCCTCAGCAGCTTGGGCCAAGGACACGCGATCCTGGCATATAGGCAATGTCAAAATTTGGCCGGAGCCTGATGCGGCCATACCAATCGGTGACTTTTGGCAGATCGCTCCACATGGAGGAAAGACCCAGATCCTCCATGCGCACGATAGTTGGTGTGATGCTGACGTCCGCCAGCGTATAGTCATCGCCATTGAGCCAGGGGCCGAGCGACAACGCGCGCTCCATGCGTTCCAGCGTCTGGCGCAATTTCTCCAAAGCCTCGGCGATGTCCTGCTCGCTGAAGCCGGTGCGGCCCATCTTCTTGTAAAAATGCTTCCGCAGCGGCAAGCGATCGGCATAGGCCTCGAACTGCTCGTCGGTCATCTTGGCCCAGATCGGCACGAAATAGGCATTGAACGACGGCGGCCGGATCGCGGGGGTCGGCACTTCGTCGATATATTGTCGCCAGGCCCGCATGCGCGCGCAGGCTTTCGCATCCTTCGGCCGAACGGAGATTTCCGGATAAACGTCTTCCAGATATTCGTTGATGACGGAACTGTCGATGATGGGATCACCGCCGTCGATCAACGTCGGCACCACCCCATTGGGATTGAGCTTGAGATAATCGCGCTTCACATGGTCGCCGTTGGCGAAGACGATCGTGTGCCCCTTCCACGGCAGGTTCTTTTCCGCCAACACCAGCCGCACCTTCTGGCTGCAGGTGGAAATAGGCGCATGATAAAGTTCGAGCACCGCGACACCTCCCCTATTGATCGGCATAGTGAGGCGGCCGCGAGCGGCTTTGTCAATCCGTTGAGATTTGCGCTGCGGCGAAACCTCTAGTTCGGCTTCGATGCCACTTTCGCCTGATCGAACGTCGCCATGTCGTTGTGGCAGGCGAGTGCCGCCTTGACGACGGCCACGGCCAGCGCCGCGCCGCTGCCTTCACCCAAGCGCATGCCGAGATCGAGCAGCGGTTTCTTGCCGAGCCGGCGCAGCACTTGCGCATGGGCGCCTTCGGCCGACACATGCCCGGCGATGCAATGATCGATGGAGGAAGGATCGAGCGCATGCAGGATGGCGGCGGCGGCCGTCACAACATAGCCATCGAGGATCACGGGAATGCGCTCCATGCGCGCGGCGATGATGGCGCCAGCCAGAGCGCAGATTTCGCGACCGCCCAAGCGACGCATCACTTCCAGCGGATCGCTCAGATGCGCCTTATGCAGCGCCACGGCGCGCTCAACGGCGCTGACCTTGCGGGCGAAGCCGGCATCGTCGACGCCGGTGCCACGGCCGACCCAATCCTGCGCGCTGCCGCCATAAAGCGCATGATAGATCGCCGCCGCGATGGTCGTATTGGCGATGCCCATTTCGCCGAGGCACAACAGATCAGTGCCACCGGCGATCGCTTCCATGCCGAAAGCGAAGGTGGCCGCGGCCGCCTTTTCATCAAGCGCCGCTTCTTGCGTGATGTCGGCCGTCGGCAGATCGAGCGCGAGATCGAAAACCTTGAGACCGATGTCGAACGTCGCGCAGATCTGGTTGATCGCGGCGCCGCCGGCGGCGAACGTATCGAGCATCTGGCGCGTCACCGCCTGCGGATAGGCCGAGACGCCCTGGGCCGCGACACCGTGATTGCCGGCAAAGACCGCCACCAGCGGCCGCAGGACGGCGGGCTGCGAACGGCCCTGCCAGGCGGCCAGCCATTCGACGATCTCTTCCATGCGGCCCAGCGCACCGGCCGGCTTCACCAGTTCCCGGTCCCGCGCCCGCACCAGATCGACGTATTCCTCGGCGGCCGGGGGCAATTGCGCCATCAGCGCGCGGAGATCATCGAACGGCAAAGCGGTGGGGCTGAAGGTCATGGGAATACGCAGGTTGGAGACAAAACGTGCCGCACGGTGTAGCGGGCGCGCCGGCAATTGCAAAGAGGCCGGCCAATTCTGCTATAAATTCAGACTCAACAGGCAAAAGTTCCCCGAAAAGGCTTCTCCATGTCCCGCAATATCACGCTGTCCTTTCCCCATGGCATGACCGCCCCGGAGGCCCAGCAAAAGGCCGATGCCGGCATCCGCAAGGTTTTCACGCAGTATCAGGACAAGCTCTCCAGCCACGACATCCGCTGGACCGGCTCGCACGCGGATATTTCGGTCGGTGCGCTGGGGCAAAGCCTCAGCGGCACGCTCGACATCGACGCGACCAATGCGGTGGTTACCGTGGCGCTGCCGTGGCTGCTCGCTCCGCTGGCCGATAAGATCGAAGGCTTCCTGAAAAATCAGGGGCAGATTTTGTTGGAGAAGAAATAGCGCGCATGGCGGCTTTCCTTTCCGACCTGCTCTCCTGTCTGCGGTTTTATTCGCGCCTGCCGGTGCCGGTACTGGCTTTTGAAACATCGCCCCATGCGATGCCAGACGTCTCGCGCATGGCACGCGTGTTGCCACTGGCGGGGCTCATCATCGCGCTGCCCGCCGCCGTGGTGCTGATCATAACCCGTGGCCTTGGCCTGCCGGCGATGATCGTCGCGGGTCTCGCGCTGGTGGCCTTGGTGATGACGACCGGCGCGTTCCATGAAGACGGGCTTGCCGATACGGCCGATGGTTTTGGCGGTAGCGCGGACCGCGCGCGCAAACTCGAGATCATGAAAGACAGCCGCATTGGCACCTATGGTGGCGTGGCCTTGATCCTGTCGCTGGGCCTGCGCTGGGCCGCCTTGGCGATCCTCATCGAGCGTAGCAGTTTTGGCGCCGCCGGCTTGTTGATCGCCGCTGCTGCCTTGTCGCGGCCTCTCGGCCTGATGCCGCTGTTCGCGCTGCCGCCGGCGCGAACGGATGGCGCGGCCAGCGCCGCCGGCCGGCCAACGACCCACGCCTTCGTCACCGCACTTGGCGGTGGCGCGGCAGTGGCGCTGCTCTTTGGCGTTCCGCAAGCCGGCCTGCATGTGGTGATGGTGGCCTGTATCGTGGCCGCGGCCGGCGCGCTCGCCGTCACCGCACTGTCGCGGGCGCAGATCGGCGGCCAGACCGGCGATGTCGCGGGAGCGGCCCAGCAATTGGCCGAAATTGGATTTCTGTTGGCATTTCTGACACAAAATCCTGTCTGAAACCGATTATTCTCGCCGTTTTCATCGCTAAACATTTGGTTCGATATGAAATTCGTACTTGTGGTCATCGCCGTCGCCATCGCTTTCGCCGTAGGCGGCACCATGATCGATGCAAAAATCTTTGGCCTTTCGCCCGGCGCCTTCGCGGCCGTGCTGGCCTTCAGCCTCGTCGCCCTCGCCAATGTCGGCTGGTACATCAGCGAGCATCGCGGCCAGCTCTCCACCACGTTGCTGCAGGCACTAGCCTGGGTGGTGATTTTCGGCGTTGTTGTCACCGGCTATGCGTTTCGGCAGGAATTCGCCGGCGTCTCCTCGCGGGTGATGGATGGATTGGTGCCAGGACGCACGCCGAAAGCCGGAGCGGATGAAGCCATCGCAGTGCGTCGCCGCGACGGCCATTTCGGCTTCGAGGCCATCGCCGATGGCACCAAGGTGACGATGATGTTCGACACCGGTGCGTCCAGCGTGGTGCTGACATCGGAAGACGCTCAGCGCATGGGCGTCGATCTGTCAGGGCTGAATTACACGGTGCGGGTATCGACCGCCAATGGCACCGCGATGGCCGCGCCCTATTATCTCGAAGCCCTGACGGTGGGAAACATCACGGTGCGGCGCGTGCGCGCGCTCGTCGCGCGGCCCGGCGCCTTGAATGAAAGCCTGCTCGGCCAATCCTTCCTCGACCGGCTAGCGGGCTTCAATGTCGAAAAAGACAGGCTGGTGCTGCGAGGCATATGAGCCATGACACTCTGGCGGCCGCCATCGGCTATTCGTGTCAAGGTGCTCGGCCTAGTATGGCGGGACAAACGGCTGCTGGCCGCGGAGGTGGAAACCGATACCGGGCTCATCAAAGGTGTGCGCCCGCTCGGCGGCTCCGTTGAATATGGCGAAAGCCGCGAACAGGCCTTGCATCGCGAATTCAGGGAAGAACTCGGCACGGCCATCGCCATCCATGGCCCCTGGCATGTGTTCGAGAACATTTTCACGCACGAAGGCGCGCTTGGACACGAAATTGTCTTCGCCGCCGATGTCGAGCTGGCCGACCGGACGCTTTACCAGCGGGACGAGATCACCTTCGCTGAAGATAATGGCCTGATTTCGAAAGCGAGATGGATTGATCTTGACGAACTCAAGAGATCTGGAGTGGCGCTTTATCCGGAAGGTTTAGCCGATTATCTTGCCGCTTTGCCGCGACAGAATTGAGGACAAGGATTTTGGCCGATCATCAGGATCAAGCCGCAAAGACCTTCATTGTTAGCGCCGAACCGCAAGTGTTCGTCGCCGATATCAAAGCCTCTTGCGATTTTTTCGTCGCCAAACTCGGCTTCGCGGTAGCCTTCACCTACGGCACGCCGCCCTTCTATGCGCAGGTCAAGCGCGATGGAGCAGCGGTGAACCTGCGTCACGTCGACGAGCCGGTGATGGACGCGGCGCTGCGCCAGCGCGAACAACTGCTTTCCGTGTCCTTCACCGTTGCGGCGGCAGCGGATATCGAAGCGCTGTTCGCTGAATTTCAATCCAACGGCACGGCTTTCTTTCAGCCCTTAAAAATGCAGCCCTGGGGCACGCGTGATTTCATCGTCCAGGATCCAGATGGCAATCTGCTGCTTTTCGCCGGCCCCCTGTCCTCAACAGCGAGTTCCCCATGACCAATCGTTTTCTCGATGAAGCCATCGCCCTCGCCCGCGAGAACATCCGCCAAGGCGGACGTCCCTTCGGTGCCGTGGTGGTGAAGGATGGCGAGATCGTCGCGCGCGCCGTCAATCGCCTGCTCGCCGACAACGATCCGACCGCCCATGCGGAGCTTCTGGCGCTGCGCGCCGCCGGCAAAGCGCTGGGCTCGCCGCGCCTCGAAGGCTGCTCGGTCTATGCCAGCGGCCAGCCCTGTCCGATGTGCCTTGCCGCCATGCGCATGTCGGGCATTCGCGACATCACCTTTGCCTATTCCAACGCTCAGGCGGAGCCCTTCGGCCTGTCGACGGCGGCGATCGCCGCCGAACTGATGAAGCCGCTTGATCAACAGAGTGGACTGTCGATCAAGCACAGCCCGCCGGAGGTCGCCGAAGAAGATCATCTCTATCGGCTCTGGCAGAAGCAATCCGGCTGATCACTTCCTATCGCGCGAACTTTCTCGCACCCGCCACGCAGGCGACCACGGCGATGGTGACCAGCAGCATCCACGGGCTCACCGCCTCATGCAGCAAGGTCGCGGCCAGCGCCAGGCCGAAGAAGGGTTGCAGCAGCTGCAACTGGCCGACGGCGGCGATGCCGCCAAGCGCCAGACCGCGATACCAGAAGATGAAGCCGATGAGCATGCTGAACAGCGAGACATAAGCCAGGCCCAGCCACGCCGGTTCGCTCACATGGGTGAAGGAGCCCGGCCAAGTGAATGCCGCGAGCGCCACCATGATCGGCAACGACAGAACCAGCGCCCAGGAGATCACCTGCCAGCCGCCGAGCTTGCGCGACAGGCGTCCTCCCTCCGCATAACCGAGGCCGCAGACGATGATGGCGGCCAGCATCAACACATCGCCCAGGGGTGACGCGCTCACCCCTTGCGAGAGCGCGAAGCCCGCGACGAAAGCACTGCCGAGACCCGAGAACAGCCAGAAGGCGAGACGCGGACGTTCGCCACCTCGCCACACACCGAAAATAGCTGTCGCCAACGGCAACAGGCCGACGAAGACGATAGAATGAGCCGAGGTGACATGACGCAGCGCCAAAGCCGTGAGCAGCGGAAAGCCGACGACGACGCCAAGAGAGACGATCAACAGCGAGACCAGATCTTCCCGCGCGGGCCGCTTCTCACGGAAGATCAGCAGGAGGCCCAGCGCCAGCACGCCGGCCAAAGCAGCACGGGCGACAGTGAGGAAGACCGGATCGAAATCAGCCACGGCCACCCGCGTTGCCGGCAGGGAGCCGCTGAAAATCAGCACACCGAGAAAACCGTTGATCCAGGCCGTCGCCGTCTTGTCCATTTCACACCTCGTCGAGCCTCTATCGGCGGGACGGGCTGGCACAACCAGGGACAATACAGTACAATCTTCCGAAACTGTTATGGCCTTGAGTGCAGTACAGATGGACATCCCGGTCGATATCACGGGCCAAAGCGCCAGCACGCGGATCTCAGCCGTGATGCAGGCGATCTCGCAGCGGATCGCCGTGCGCAGCCTGACGCCGGGTGCGCGCCTGCCCTCGGTGCGTGCTTTCGCCAAGACCATGGGCGTGTCGACATCGACGGTGGTCGAGGCTTACGAACGCCTGGCGGCGGAAGGCGCCATCCGCTCGCGGCCGGGGTCCGGTTTCTATGTCGCGGCGCCCCTGGCGCCGCTGTCGCTTGCCGAACTTAGCCCCAAACTCGACCGGGAAATCGACCCGCTCTGGATTTCGCGCCAATCGCTCGATGCGGATGACGACATTCTCAAGCCCGGCTGCGGATGGTTGCCGCCCGCGTGGATGCCGGAAGAGGCGATCCGGAGGGCGCTGCGCAGCCTGTCACGCGCACCGCAATCCGCGCTGACCGACTATGGCGTGCCGCTTGGCCTGCCGCCGCTGCGTCAACTTCTCGCGCGCCGCATGAGTGAGCACGGCATCGTCGTCTCGCCCGATCAGATCATGCTCGCCGATTCCGGCACGCAGGCGATCGATCTTCTGTGTCGTTTTCTGATCGAGCCCGGCGATACGGTGTTGATCGACGATCCCTGCTACTTCAATTTTCATGCGCTGCTGCGGGCGCATCGCGCCAAGATCGTCAGCGTGCCCTATCGCCCCGATGGCCCCGACATCGATCTGTTCGCGCAAGCCCTGACGACCCATCGCCCGCGCCTCTACATCACCAATTCGGCCGTTCATAACCCGACCGGCGCGACACTCTCACCCGTGATCGCGCACCGGCTGTTGACCTTGGCCGACCAGGCAGGCGTGACCATTATCGAAGATGATATTTTCGCCGATTTCGAGCAGACACCGGCGCCCAGGCTCGCGGCTTTCGATGGCTTGAACAAGGTCATCCATATCGGCAGTTTCTCGAAGACGCTGTCGGCCTCGGTGCGCTGCGGCTTCATCGCCGCGCGGCCCGATTGGATCGAAGGCCTGACGGATTTGAAGATCGCCACCAGTTTCGGTGCTGGGCGGCTCGCCTCCGAACTGGTGCTGGCTTTGCTGACCGATGGCAGCTATCGCAAGCATGTGGATGGTCTGCGCGCACGCCTGGCCGAGGCCCGTGCGGAAACGACGGCGCGGCTCAAACCGCTCGGCATCGTGCCGTGGTTGCAGCCACAGGCTGGCATGTTTCTGTGGTGTACGGTGCCGGACGGGATCGATACCGCCGACGTGGCCCGCGCCTGCTTGCGCGACAATATCGTGCTGGCGCCGGGCAATGCATTCAGCCTGTCGCAAACCGCGCATCGCTTTTTGCGCTTCAACGTGGCGCAATCCAGCGATCCGCGCCTCTATCGTTCACTCGCCACCGCTTTGAGGCAAAAGGCATGAAGACGACCAATTACATCAATACCTTCATCGTGGTTTCGCCCGACAGCACGGCAAAGCATGGCATCGTGCCCGAGAAAACCGGCACCATCGCCGCGATCCAGCATCGCCTGATCTACGACAAGCCCTACTGCCATACCAGCGACGACGTGCTGTTCCTCACCCACGCCGAGCGGGCGCAAATTCCCCGCTCGGAATGGAAACAGGCGCGCGCCGAATTCTTCTCGAAGCCAAAAGCCTGTCTGCGCTGCTCACCGCTGGTCAAGCAATTCGGCTGGGGCCTGCACCACGACGACAAGGGCCGCGTCGCGCTCCATGGCGTGGAAACGCCGGCCTATCGGCAGTTCGCCAAGAAGCCGGACGTAAAGATCGTCAATGGCATGCGCAGCAGCCGGAACTAAAGGGCATCAACGACGTTGGTCAGCGTTGAGCTGACGAGACACCCATGGACAGAAAAAGCTATTTCGGCGGGCTGATTGCCCTGGCAGGCATCGTCACGATGTTGTTTGTAGTTTTTGGTCGGGGCTCGGCCATCGGCGGCACCTATCAAGCCGTCATCGTCTATCACGTCGGCCTCGCGCTTCTCGTAAGAGCACTTTTAAACGACATCGGCCTGCCATCGCAGGTGGTGGCTCTCATCATCCTGGCCTGCGGCGTGTTGTGGCTCAGCCTGATCCATATCTTGCACACGACGCTTTTCGGCGCGAACTATCCAATCCTGCTGAGCATCCTCGGCACGATCAGCCTCGTTCCGCCCATCCTCATCGCCGTCGCGGCTTTGTTTCCGCGCCGCGACTGGTGGACCGACCGTCAACGGCCGGTCCAAAACGCCAATTCTAGCCCGTCACCATACTGACGACGAAACGCGCCGACACGGTCAGCAGAAACAGACCGAAGGCAACTTCGAGCGTGCGCTTCGACATGGCATGCGCCAGCTTCACGCCGAGCGGCGCCGTCAAGACGCTGATGGGCGCGAGCAGAAGGATGCCGAGAAACGAGACATAACCGATCGAGAACGGCGGCAGGCCTGTCTTGTCGTAACCGGCGATGGCATAGCCGATGGCGCCCGGTATGGCGATCAGCACACCCATGCCGGCCGATGTGGAGATCGCCTGATGGATGGGGCGGTTGTAGAGCGTCATGAACATCGAGGAGATCTGGCCGCCGCCGATGCCCATCAGCGCCGACAGCACGCCAGTGACGAAGCCATAGACGCGCATCAGGATGCCCTTGGGGAAGTCACTGCCGAGGCGGAAGGGAAAGCCGCTGAGCAGACGAATGGCCGAAAGGCCCGCGACGACGATGAACACGATCTTGAAGACGTTTGACGGCACCCAGCGCGCAGCGAGCGCACCGAGGATCGTGCCGATCACCACCGGCACGGCCCAGACGCGCAGCACCGACATGTCCACCTGCCCACGCGCCTTGTGACTGCGGAACGAGGCAATGGATGTCGGCACGATGATGGCGAGCGACGTGCCAATGGTCAGCGGCATGCGTACGTCATCGCTGACGCCGAGAACGCGGAAAATTTCATATAGTACCGGCACGATGACGGCCCCACCGCCGACGCCGAACACACCTGCCAGAAGCCCCGTAATCGCGCCCGCAGCAATCATCCCCGCCGCCATCAAAGCAAAATCCTGCAGCGGCATTCCCAAAATCGTCATTCCTGGACCTCGGTTTTATTTTTGCGCTTGTTTTCCGGCCCGCTTGCCAGTCGACGGGTCAATGGCGCGACCTTTGCGGCATTGCGGCAAGGGACGCAAGGCCAAGCTCGCTGTGTGATGCACATTTATCGAACGAACGTCAGGCGGCGTCTTGCGCCGGATCCGCGCGGCTCACATGCGCGACGGCCGCTCGCAGCACATCGAGGCCAGCGCCACGCTTGACCGCTTCGGTCGCCAGATGACGACGGAAGGCGCGTGCCCCCGGCATGCCGGCGAAGAGACCGAGCATGTGACGGGTGATATCGGAGAGACGAGCGCCCTTGGCCAGTTCGCCGGCGATATAGGGCTCCATCAAAGCCACCGCTTCGAACGCATCGGCGATGGGCGCGGCTTCGCCGAAGAGTTCTGGGTCGACTTCGAGCAAGAGCCCGGGGTTCTGATAGGCTTCGCGGCCGACCATCGCGCCATCGACGTCTTCGAGCTGCGCCTTGATGACATCCATGCTGCGCAGGCCGCCATTGATGGCGATCGGCATCTCTGGGAAGTCGCGCTTCAAGGCGTGCACGAGGGGATAGTCGAGCGGCGGGACGTCGCGATTTTCCTTCGGCGAAAGGCCTTTCAGCCAAGCCTTGCGCGCATGAACGATCAGTGCATCGACGCCAGCAGCCCGCAGCTTCTCGGCCATCGTCCACAAAGCCTCGCGCGGCTCCTGATCATCGACGCCGATGCGGCATTTGACGGTGACGGGAATCTTCACCGTCGCTTTCATCGCCGCCACGGAAGCTGCAACGAGATCGGGCTCGCGCATCAGGCAAGCGCCAAAGGCACCGTTCTGCACGCGATCGGACGGGCAGCCGCAATTAAGATTGATCTCGTCATAGCCAAACTCTTCGCCGATGCGCGCGCATTGCGCCAAAGCCTCAGGCTCGCTGCCGCCGAGTTGCAAGGCGACCGGATGTTCGGCCTGATCATAGGCAAGCAAACGCTCGCGCGGCCCGAACAGGATCGCGCCGGTGGTCACCATTTCCGTATAGAGAAGCGCGCGGCGCGACAGCAGACGGTGCAGGAACCGGCAATGCCGGTCCGACCAGTCCATCATCGGCGCGACGGAAAATTTCCACCTATTATCAATCACATATGCCTCATCAGGCTCTACAGCTCGAAAATTCGCCCTTCCGGGCCCTGCCCTCTCTCGACCAAACAGCGCTCCGGGCAAAAAGGCAACAGCTCGACCGGCCGCCAAGCTCGCCTCAGATTATGCCGTGCTGCTTCAAAAGCGCCTGCTCGTCACCAGACACCCAGCCAAAAATCTTGAGGTCGCCCTCCCGCTCTTGGACGAGATAGTGAACGTCGAAGTTGATCGTGACGTCTGCCTTGTCCGCTCGTCTGTAGGTCGCCGTCCAGGCCACATGCGCCAGGCAATGACGCTCGTCGATCGGGGAGCAATGAACATTTCGTATGCGCATGCCCTTTGTCCCGATCGCCCGATAGTGCGCGTAGCCTTGCTCCATAACGTGCTTGAATTGAGCGTCGTTCTTCCCCGTCATGACGCCGGCCGGCGAGGCCGCTATGAATTCGGAAGCATATAGCGATGCCACCTCATCCATATTCATGTCGCCGCCAAGGGAGCGATTGAAAAAGCGCTCATATCGGTCGAAGAGCTTCTTGATGCTGGTTTCCATCATTTCCCTCCGCGTGCAGTCGGGCAATATGAGAGCAGAAGCAGGAGGTTTTATGGTCGCGCGTGCGACGTCCCTTAACCTGCTTATTTCAATGGCGTATCCCAAGGCTCCACTGCCGCTTAAATCGGCAGTGCCCCGCGCACTTTCTCATATGCCAGAGCAATTAATCTAGCATCCCAGCCTATAAGTCTTCCCTCCGTTCGCGTTGCACGAGCGATCCTGAAAATGCGATGTATTGAGCAAAGAGGAGACGCTGGGAACAATGCAGCAGGTGGATTTCGACCACATCAATCATGTCGGCATGGCAGTGCGCGATCTGGCTTTGGCCACCGCCACTTTTGAGGCGATGGGCTTCCAACTGACACCTTATTCACCGCAGTCGGCGGCCTGGAAGCCGGGCGACACGGTGAAGCCCTTGGCCTCCGGCAATCGCTGCATCATGTTTGCTGACAATTATCTCGAAGTTTTGGGCAGCGAAAATCCGCAACAGCAGGCGCCGCGCATCGCCAACTTCCTGGCGCGCCATCAGGGCGCGCATATCATCTGTTTCAACTCGGAAAACCCGCATGCCGTCGATCAGCGGCTGAACGCCAACCAGATCGAGACATCCGGGGTCATCCCGCTACAGCGAGACATCGACACGCCCAACGGCGTCAAAACCGCGAAGTTCGAGCGCGTGCAATTCGCGCCGAACGACTCGCCGGAAGGTTATATTCAGTCCGCGCGCCATCTGACGCCGGAGTATATCTATCAGCCGCGCTATATCGTTCATCCCAACGGTTGCACGAAACTCGTCGACACCATCGTCGTCGTCGACGATCTCGATCGCTTCAGCGATCGCTATGCCCGCTATATTGGCGCACCGCTCGTGCGCGAGGGCCATGTCGCCCGCTTCGACTTCGCGCTCGGTTCGCGCCTGACCCTGGTCCACTGGCGCGACGCCGCCGCACTCCTGCCCGGCACGCTCTTTGCTCCCGTCCCCTGTATCGCCGCCGTCAGCTTCCGCGCATCCGATCTTCGTTCCGTGCGCGAGCGGCTGCTGGCGAAAGGTTTCACGCCCGCTGAAGTTGGCGAACGTCTTGTCGTGCCCGCCGAGCAGGCGAGCGGCGTTGCCGTCGTTTTTGAGGTTTGATCATGATGCTGTCTCGTCGTTCCCTCTTGCCGCTGGCCGCTCTCCTTCTGTCGCCGACGCTGACCATGGCGCAGGACTTTCCCAAGCAGATGGTCCGCATGATCGTGCCGTATCCGGCGGGCGGCGGCGTCGATGGTCTTGCGCGCGCCGTTGCCGACAGCCTTGGCCGGAAATGGGGACAGTCGGTCATCATCGACAATCGGCCCGGCGCCAGCACGATGATCGGCGGCGAATATGTGGCACGTGCGCCCGCCGACGGCACGACGCTGCTGTTCACCAGCGATTCCTCGATCACCAGCAATCCCTTCCTGTTCCGCAAGATGTCGTTTGATCCGATCAAGGATCTGGCGCCGATCACGCAATTGGCTGACCTGCACCAGATGGTGCTGGTGCATCCGTCCGTTCAGGCCAATACGTTGCAGGAGCTGGTCGCGCTCGCCAAAGCGAAGCCCGGCGCGCTGAACTATGCCTCCTATGGCAATGGCAGCCAGCCGCATCTGCTGTTCGAGGCGCTGAAGAAACAGGCTGACATTCAGATCGTCCAGGTGCCGTTCCGTGGCATCGCGCCCGCCTTGCAGGCGGTCATCGCCGGCGACGTGCAGATGACGCTTGGCGGCCCGGCAGCCCTTGGCATGCTCGAAGCCAAGCAGCTCAAGGCGCTGGCGATCGGGCGCAAGCAGCGTCTGCCGGCTCTCCCCGATGTGCCGACGCTGGCGGAAGCCGGTTATCCGGAAGTCGATCCGCTGTCGTGGTTCGGCCTGTTCGCGCCGGCCACGACGCCACCTGCGATCATCGACAGAATTCAGAAGGACGTTGCCGCCACCATGGCCGATCCGGACTTCAACAAACGTTTCGTCGCGGGATTGGGCTTTACGGGCGTTGCCAGCACGCCGCAGGCTTTCGCCCAGTTCATCAAGGATGACTTGGCGATCAAAGAGCGATTGATCGCGACGTCGGGAGCGACTGTCGAATGAGCTTTCTTCGCAGCTCTTGCGAAGTCGCATCCAATCTGTGAGCTTCGAACCATTCACATACAGGAATCGATCATGGATCGTCGTCATTTCAATCTGATGTTGGGAGCCACGCTCGTTATGTCCACGCAGGCCTCGGCCGCCGGTGTTTTTCTCAATTACACCCAGCAAGAACTCGATGACGCCTATGATCAGGCGAAATGGGCGCCGAATTCGAAAGAAGTGATCGCGCGCTACGCCACCGATAGCGCTGCTGTGCGTCAAAAATACCCGCCGAAGACCGAAAAATTCGGACCGACCGAGGCGGAAACGCTGGATATTTTCGCGCCGCAGGGCGCGAAAGATCTGCCGGTGATGGTGTTCATTCACGGCGGCGCCTGGCGGGCTTTGACTAAGGATGACGCCTCGGCGCCGGCCCCCACCTTCGTCGAGAACGGCTGCATCTATGTGGCGCTGAACTTCGCCGTCATTCCGGCCGTGCGCCTGCCCGACATGGCGCAGCAGTGCCGCGCCGCGATGGTGTGGGTTCACAAGAACATTGCTCGCTTCGGCGGCGATCCCAATCGCATCTTTGTTTCCGGCCATTCATCCGGCGGACATCTCTGCGGCGTAATCGCCACCACCGACTGGACGAAGTTTGGCGGGCCTGCCGATCTGTTGAAGGGCGCGGTGCCGATGAGCGGCATGTATGATCTATATCCGGTGATGCTGTCGCAGCGCAGTTCCTATGTGAAACTGTCACCGGAGGAAGTGGTGGCCTTAAGCCCGATGCGCCATCTGGAACAGATCACGTTCCCGGTTCTTGTCGTTCACGGCGACAAGGAAACCCCGGAATTCCAACGCCACTCCAGAGAGTTCGCGACGGCGCTCGCCGGCATGGGCAAACTTGCCGGCAGCATCGTGCTGTCAGGCAAGAACCACTTCGAAGTGCCGGAAGAGTTGAACAGGGCCGACACCGAAGTGTCGAAAGCCGTGTTGAAACTGATGAAAGGCTGATTACGCTAATCGCGTCGCGTAAGGCGCCACCACCGGCAGACGGTAGAAGCCGGGTGCGGCATCGCAAACGTCCGGAATGGCTCTAATCATCAGTGCCGCCGTCGCGTCCATGGTCGGGCGCGAGAGCGGCGCGGCCGGATCGGGGTCGGTGAGCGCCAGCGACAGGCGCACATTGGGGCGGCCGTCGATTTCGACGCGCCAATGGGCTTCGTCGGTCTCGCCATGCAGAGCCGGCGATGACGTCCACAGAATTGAATGGGTCATCTTCACGCCGTTGGCGAACCTGGCTTGCCAGCGCCAAGTGGTGGCGGCCACCGTGCCGCGCGGCAAGGTACCGACTTTCACCTGAATATCCTGCGGCGCGAGCGTCACTTCGTGATCCGGCGTCATGGTTGCGAGCGTGGTGCCCAGGGCCTCGGCCACATAAGTCAGCGTCTCGGCGAAATAGATGTCATAGAGCTTGGCGATCGGCCCCTTGGTCACATCGACCTTCGTCGGATCGGAGCCAAAGCCCATCACGTCGAAGACGAGGCCTGGCGATGGCGCAGGTGAAGCATCGACCACTTCGAAACATCTAATCGCATCGAGCTTGGCGACGATGCCCGTTACCATCACGGCCAACCGCTCGGCGATGAAGCCGGGATTGAAGCCGATACCCGCGAGCGTTGCTTTGCCGGCAAGTGCCGCGTCGCGCAACGGGCCGGCATAGGCCTCGCCTTGAACCTTGGGCAGAAAGAAACCATTCGGCGAGATGACATTCTTGCCGCTCGCTAAAAGTTTGGCGATCCGCTCATTCTGCTTCTCATAGGGAATGCTGATTAGTGAGGCGTCGATCACCACATCGGCATCTAAAGCCAGAATATCCTCGAACTTGTCGGTGGCGAGAATACCGGTCTTTGGCCGCTTGGCGATGTCGCCCGCATCGAGGCCGGCTTTCTTGGGGTCGTGCACCAGGAGGCCGACGAGCTGCAGATCGGGATGATCGATGATACGGCGCAAAGCCGTTCTGCCAACCGATCCCGTGGCCCATTGCACGACCTTGCGCATCCGCCTCTCCCTGAGTTGAGAATTAGCCTTCTTTGGTCCTGGCCGGGCGCAACGCGATGTGAGCGGCGCCGAGAACGATGAGATTGCCTTTTGGATCGGTGACCTTGGCGTCGCAGATCGCCTTGCGGCCGTCGTGATAGGTCACGACCGCGTTGGCGGTCAGCTCTTCAACAGCGAGCGGCGCCGGGTTGAGATAGCGGATCGACAGGTCGACGGTGAGAATGGTTTCGCCTGGCCCGATCAAAGTCATTGCGGCCGTGCCCGCCGCCATGTCGACCAGAGCCGCGGCAACACCGCCATGCACCAGGCCGACGAAATTGGAATGCCGACTTTCGATGGCGCAGGTAAAACGCGCCGCGCCACGCTCCGCCCACACCGGTTTCACACGCAGCGCGCCGCTGAAGCCAGACACATAGCCTCGCGCGATCCAGTCTTGCGCGACCTCAAGGCCGCTCTTCGTTCGATCGAAGTGAAAAGCCGGCAGACGCGTGTGATCGTCCATCAAGCGGGCTCATAGGCTTGGGCGCGGAAACGATTGATGGCCGCGGCATATTCGTGATCGAGACGATCGACGATCTCATCCACGGGCTCGATGGCGCGCACTTTCGCCAAGCCTTGGCCTGCCGCCCAGGTGTCACGCCAGCGCTTAAGAGAACTTTCGCCGGTGGTATAGCTGCGCGGCGGCGCACCGGCCGGCGCATTCGGATCGATGCCGCAGGCGACGAGGCTCGGCTTCAGCCAGGAGGCCGGCGTGCCGCTGACGGCCGACGAGATGACGAGATCGTCAGGTCCGCAATCGACTACCATCTGCTTATAGGCATCGACCGCCATGCTCTCGCGTGCCGCAAGAAATCGGGTGCCTAGATAAGCGAAGTCGGCCCCCGCGGCGATCGCGCCTGCCAGGCCCGCGCCATCGGTGATGCCACCGCCGACCACGACGAAGCCATCGAAGAATTCGCGCACCGCCGAGACAAAGGAGAAAGGCGAGAGATGGCCCGTGTGGCCCCCAGCCCCGGCGCAGATGCAGGCAAGACCATCAACACCTGCCTGCACGGCCTTGCGCGCCAGGCGAATGTCGACGACATCGCCGATGACGATGCCACCATAGCTTTTGACCACGTCCATCACCGGCAGCGGTGAGCCCAGCGCGGTGATGACGATCGGCGGCTTGTGACGGGCGACCAGTTCCAGCTCGTCCTTCAACCGGGCATTGGTGGAATGGGTGATGAGATTGAGCGCCCAGGGCGCGGCCGTGCGCGTGCCCTTCGTGGCCCCCAACTGCTCGCGAATCTCCGATATCCATTGATCAAGCTGTTCCACCGTGCGGCAGTTGGAACTGGGGAAGGAACCGATCACGCCGGCCCGGCAGGATGCGACCACGAGATCGACGCCCGACACCAGAAACATCGGAGCCGCGAAAACCGGCAATCTCAGTTGAAAGGGAAAGGGCTTGCTCATGCGGCTTTCTCGCTGGCCAATTGCGCGCGCAGTTCGCGCTTGAGGAGCTTGCCGACAGGATTGCGCGGCAGAGCTGGGAAAATCTTCAGGTGCTCGATCTGCTTGTAGATCGCCACCTGCTTGTCATTGAGCAGAAAGCGGTTGACCTCTTCGAGCGTCAAGGCTTCGTTGCCGCGTGGCGCGATGCACGCGCAAATACGCTCGCCCATGATCTGATCGGGAATGCCGACAATCGCCACTTCGGCCACCTTGGGATGGCCGGCGAGATGGCCTTCCAGCTCCTCGGCCGAAATATTCATGCCGCCGCGGATGATGATATCCTTCAGGCGGCCCATGAAGCGGAAGAACTGACCGCGCTCGCCGGCCAGTTCGAAGAGATCGCCCGTGCGATACCAGCCTTGGGCATCGAAGGCGCGGGCATTCTGCTCTGCCGAGCGCCAATAGCCGGAGAAGATCGGCGCACCCTTGACGCGCAGTTCACCGAGACCGCCGATCTCCGTGATCTCTTCCTCGGTCGCCGGATCAACGAGCCGCGTCGCGACCTGATCGGCATAGGCGAAATCCCACTTGAATTGGGGCGCGAAGCGCGGAAAGAACACGGCTCGCTCGGCGGGATCGGGGATATCAGCCAGAGTGCCGGCGAAAGAAGCGCCTTCGTTGGAGCCAAAATAATTGATCACTTCAACGCCATAGCGTTCATGCCACGTCCGCACCATCCATTCGGAGAGCGGTGCGGAGCCAGAGCCCAGACGCGACAGGATCTTGAAGTCGATGCCGGCCAGAAGCTGCTCATTGTGCAACAGGCGGTTAAGAATAGCCGGCGGCGCCACCGTATATGCGATCTTCTCGTCGCGGATCTGTTGCAGGAAGACGTCGAGATCGAAAGGCTGATGCTGGACCATGGTCGCACCGAGCACCAGCCACGCCGAAAAGCCGGTGGAAATGCCAGCCATATTGATCATTGGAAACGGATTGAGCAGACGTGCGCCAGGACGCAAATAGGCTGCGGCAATAACCATTTCGCCGACGACGAACCATTCGTTATGGCTGCGCGGCACGCCTTTCGGCGCGGCCTCGGTGCCCGACGTCCAGCAGATGGTGACGATGTCGTCGGCGCTGATGGTCGCGGCCTTCGCCGCCGTGCGGGCTTGCGCGCAGGAAGTCGCGTCGATCGCGGCAAGCAGGGTTCTCAGATTCTGCGTGCCGTCTGTGGCCCCGCCATATGTGAAAATCGTTTCGAGCTTCGGCAGTTTCGCCGCCAAACGTGCGAGCATGTCGCCATGCGCGTGCTTGCCGATGCGCACCGATGTGATCACCGCCTTGGCGTCTGTTATTTCCGCCACGTAGGTGAGTTCATGCTCACGATATTGGATCGCCACTGGCGTCGCGATCACGCCCAGTTTCATGCAGGCAAGATAGACAACGAACAATTCGATCGTATTGGCAAGCTGCACCAAAACGACATCGTCCTTGCCGATGCCCCTGCCCCGCATAACCGCCATAAGACGCGTTACTTGATCATCGAGCGCGGCCCAAGTCAGACGCTGTGGCGTCTCGCCGGTGATAACGGCGACGTTGGGCGGATCGACGCAGGCTTCTGCTTCCGGGCGCATGCGCACATGTTCGTCAAACAGATCGAACAGGCGCCGCTCGCCCCACCAGCCTTTGGACTTAAAATCCTTGGCTCTTTCCTCCGACACGAGAATCATTTTTGGCCATCCATCCCGTTAGCCCGTGTTGTCATCGGCCGCCGCCGCTGTACGATCCGGAAGCGCCCGGCGACGAAGGCCAGATCGGCCAGGCAGGCATTGCCCGCCGGGTTCAAGCCCGTCACGTGATAGTCGCTGTAGGCGGCGGCGAAATTGATCCACATGGCGCCATGCAGATTGATCGACAGATTGGCGCCCGCCCTCTCATAGGCGCCGACGGAGCGATCGATGAAGTCTTCATCCGTCGCGTAGATATAGGAGGAAATGGCACCGCGCTCCCGCGCGAGGCCCGTGGCCTCCGCGATGGCCGCATCGCCATCTTTTGCCGTAACGAGAAACAGAACCGGCCCGAAATGCTCTTCCGCATAAAGCGCCTGATGCGAGGGACTGACCACAACAACCAGTGGCGTCAGCGTGCGCGCCTTGGGAAAGTCGGGATGGACATAGGGCTGGGCGGCGCGCAAGACGCGAGCGCCCGGCGTGGCATGGAGGTTTTCCTCCAGCTTTTTGATGAGATCGACGCTCGCCTGCGCCTGAACCGCGCCCATGATGCCCGCGGCCATGGCGGGATCGTTGGCGATCTCATCGATCGCCGAAATCAGAGCCTGCGCGACATCATCGAAGGACGCATGAGCACCATCGGCGACGATACCGTTCTCAGGGATGTAAACCGTCTGCGGGCTCGTGCACATCTGCGCCGAGAACAAGCTGGCGGCACGGGCAATCGCGCGGGCGGTCTCAGCCAAACTGTGAGTCGAATGCAAGACGACCGAATTGACGCCGGCCGTTTCCGTGAACAGCTGCTTGCCCGTGACCGTGCGTTCGAGATGGCTGCCGTAGCGTGGGCTACCGGTGAAATCGATGATCTGTACCGCCGGGTGATCGATGAAGCTCTGCGCCACCGGCGCATCCAGCGTATCCGTTGCCAAAGTCACCAGATTGGGATCGAGGCCATAGTCGGCGAGCACCTGGCGGCACGTCTGGACAACGATAGCCATGGGCAGGATGGCGATCGGATGCGGCTTGACGATCACCGCATTGCCAGTGGCCAGACTTGCGAACATCGCCGGATAGGCATTCCATGTGGGAAACGAGGCACAGCAGATGACGAGGCCGATGCCACGCGGCACCAGCCGATAGGTTTTCTCCAGCGCCACGTCCTCGCGCCCGAAGGTTCGGTGCCACGTGGCACTTTCGGGCACATCGGCCATGGCCTTCGCCGCATAAGCCAAAGCCTCGATGCCGCGATCGAGCGCATTGGGTCCGCTGCCGCTGAAAGCCTGGGTATAGCTCTGGCCGGTGACATGCATGATGCCATGGGCCATTTCAAAATTGCGTTCATAGAGCCGTTGGCTCATCTCGCAGCACAAGGCGATGCGCAGCCGTGGCGCCACCTCGCGCCAGTCCTCCATCGCCGCTTGTGCGGCGGCGATCAGCGCCTCGGGCGCGCTTTGCGGATAGTCGATCCGCAGGGCTTCACCCGTATAGGGCGAGATTTCACCGCCGGTGCGCCCGATCACCCCAGGCTGCTCAAGCCGAAACGGCTTTCCGCGTTGCGCCTCGAACGCCTTGCGGCCGGCTTCCGGCTTTTCAGTTCCATGAATTTTGGAGCTCGGCGAATCCTTATACGGGCTCCAATTGCGGCGTGTTTGCACCGCCTCGATCGCCGCCGCCATCAGCGGTGCGTGGCGTTCCATCAGGGCATCGAAAGCGGCCTTATGGGTTTGCACGTCCACGATGGCGCCTTCCGGTTTCAAACCAAACGTTCAACGACCATGGCGGAGCCGACGCCGGACGCGCCGGTGGTGACTACGAGACCGTAACGTCCCTTCGCTGCATCGAGCGCGTCGAGCAGCGACGACAGCAAGATCGCACCGCTGGCGCCGAGCGGGTGGCCGCGCGACATATGTCCGCCGGCGACATTCACCTTCTCGGGATCGACATCATAATCGCGCAGGAATTTGACGACGGTAACGCCGAACGCCTCCATGAATTCGATGCGATCCATGTCTTTAAGTGACAGATTGGCACGCACCAGAGCTTTTTCCATCGCGGCGAAGCCAGCAAGCAAGGAGGCCTGCGGATCACCGCCCGCATCCGCATAGGCGACGATGCGCGCGCGCGGCGTCACATCGAAAGCATCGCGGCCGGCAACCACCGCCAAGGCAGCCGCGTCGCACATCGGCGGCGCATGGGCGATGGTGTGGCGATGATCGAGCACTTCGCCTTCCAGCGCTGCGCGATAGGCATCGGCAACGGGACCGAAGGCCGGCTGTAGGCCGGCTAAGCTTTCTGATGTCTGCGCCCGCACACATTCATCGCGCGCCAACACTGGCGCGCCCTGCGCATCCTTGATGGCGATGCGCGATTTCATCAGCACGGGATCGGCCTCCGCCGACCCAGCCCGCTGATTGGAGCGCAAAGCCGCCGCGTCGAGATCGGCGCGGGAAATATTCTCCACTGTCGCCAGCCGATCGGCAGCGAGCGCCACCGGCACGTAACGGGTGCGCAGCGGAAAATTCATGTCGGTGTAATAGTCGGCCTTATCAGCCATGAAGGTGACGCGCGACATGCATTCGACACCCCCGGCCATGGCGACGGGCGTCGTGCCAGCGGACACAAATGCCGCCGCCTGGCCGATCGCGCTCAGGCCGGACACACAGTAATTGTTGATCACCTGCGCGCTGACACCATCCGGCAGACCGGCATGCAACTTGGAGATCAAGGCGATATTGCCGCCTTGCGCACCGATCTGGCCAACGCAGCCGAGAACAAGGGCCTCGGTGCTTTGCCGCGCACCGGGAATCCGCTCTTCAAGACCGTCGACCAATTGCTTGACGAGTTCGTGCGGCGGAATGGCGGCGAGGCCGCCATCGGGCCGCGCCTTGCCGCGCGGCGTGCGCAGCGCATCGTAGATATAGGCGTCCATGAGCCTCAAGCCGCGATCTGATCGCCACGCGCCCAGGTCGCGTGGAAACCATTGGGCACGCGCACCGGCAGAATCACGCGAGCGACTGGCCCATCCTCGAAATTCTTGGCGTCGATGATCTGCACTTCCGAATGGCTGCGATCGGCCGCCTGAACGAATGTCACGACGTAGCCATCGTCCTCGTCCTTGGCGCCGATGCGCGGCGCGAAGGCGGCCTCGGAGCCGAACCAGCCCGGCTCGAATTTATAACCCTGCCGCGCGCCGGTCTCGAGATTGTATTTATAGAGACCATCAAACAGCAGCAGTTCGCTCGGCGCCATCGACACGTGATAGGACCATTTCGACTTGCGGCCGGAATAATCCTGGTTGATCGCCGGGAATTCGCCAAAGGCATCGTCGAGCTGGCGGAATTTGACGGCGCCAGTGCGCATGTTCATGCGCCATTCCACAGGCACGGCATGCAGCTTCAGCACCGCGACCATGGCGGCATAATCGCCATAGGCCGCATTCGGGCCATAGCCATGGGGCACCATTTTGCAGGCGTGCATGACGACATCGTCGCCATCCTCCCAGCTATTGGTGACGTGATAGATGTAACAAGGATCGGTCTCGAACCAGCGAATGTCGCTGCCGCGACCATTGCGCGGCACCACGCCGAAGCGGGCCGGCTGATTGCGCTGCTGAATGCGCCAGAGGTTCTGCCGCAGGCCTTGTTCTGTAAAGACAATCGGCAGGTCGTGCAGAATGATATAGTTCTCGGTCAGACCCATATCATGCGGCAGGCGCGGGCCCGGCAGTTCGACGCGGTCGAAATTGGTCAGCACATTGTCCTTGCTGACGACGCCGAAGCTCATCCAGGGCTCGTAGAGCGAATAGTCGAAGAAGGCGAATTCGCCAGTGACATTGTCAACCTTGGAGTGAGCCGACACGTGGCGCGGCAGCTTGCCGCCAAAGCTTTCGTCGCCGATGGTCTCCAGCGTACGCGGATGAACGCGTACGGGCGTGCCGGAAATGTACCACAGGCCCATCAGTTGGCCGTTGTGGACGACGACATCGGTGTTGGCCGTGTCTTTATAGACCTTCTCGCCGCGTTCGCGATGCGCCGGCAGCAGCACGCCGCCCGCGCCGCAGCCACCGTTCAGATCGGCGAGATGATCTTGCGAGCGGATGTAGCGGTTGCGATATTCCGCCTTGCCATTCTCGAAATAGACGGCATGCAACATGCCGTCGCCGTCGAACCAATGATGCAGATCCGTCGGCATATGGGTGGGGTTGGGTCCATTGCGCACATAAGCGCCATGCAGATCACGCGGGATTTCGCCGATGACTTTCGGCGACAGCACCGTGACCTCGTCGCTGACCGGCGCGAAGAAGCCTTGCAGATAGGGATTGCGCGCGTTGACGTTATCCGAGTTGTGGCCGAGTTCCGCCATCTCATCCCTCCTCCGCTATCGAGCCCCATCCCGGCTCTTGTTTCAGCTAAGCACTTTTGGTCTGTTAACGCAAGTTATAACCGACACGCTTTCGCCAACTATTTTGCGGCAGGCCGAGGCCAGGGGAAGAAGCGCGGCGTGCGCGCGACATAGTTCGCCCAGGCGTCCGGGCGTGTGCGGCTCATGTGCATTTCCTTGAACCGCCCCGCCGAGCCATAGCCCATGAACCAGGTGACGTAAGCCGGGCAGACGATGGTGAGGAAGCCATAGGGATTGGCGAGGGCGAAGACGAAATAGCCCCACCACATCACGGCTTCGCCAAAATAATTCGGCTGGCGCATGACGCTCCACACGCCGGTTTGCAGCAAACCACCGCGATTGGCCGGGTTCTCCTTGAAACGGCGGAGCTGAAGATCGGCGAAGGATTGAAAGAGAAAGCCGACCAGCCAAACGAGAAAGCCCAGAACAGCCGGCCAAACCATTTGCGGGCTCGGCGTGCCGAATGCAAAGGCGAAAGGCGCGCTCCAGATCCAGATCAGGACGCCTTGCAACAAATGGATTTGGAAGAAACTCCACCACAGCCAGGAGTTGCCGCCCCGCTTGCGCCACGTCGCATAGGGCTGACGCTCTTCACCAATATTGTCGTGATACGTCTGAAAGGCGAGCCGCAGCGACCATGCCGCCGCCATAGCCAGAAGCAGGCCCGACCACCAACTGAAATTGGCGCGAAAAAGATACGCCATGAAACATGCGGCGCCGAACGGCAGCAATGGATAGGCGACATCCATGATGCCGTGATTGCGCAAAGCCGTGCCGATGGCCCATGTCACGCCCAAACCCAGCAAAATGAAAATGCCGGCGGTCGCCCAAACGGTCAGCACGCCGCGCAACAGTCCATCGCCCAAGCTGTAGGCAACGAGCAGGACAACCAGTGGCACCGCCGCATGAACATAGTGCCAAGCTTTGCCGCGCGTATCCTTCGGCATGACGAGCAGCCATATCGCGGCGATCACACACCAGCCGATCAGCATTTGCAGAATCAGGTTCACGGCCAATCCTCCCCACTCGGATCGCTCTCTCCTGCAGGCCACACGCAGCTTCAGCGCGAGACTCTTGCAAGAGTTGTGGAAGGGAGACTTGCAAAATTAGTCCATTAATGCAAGCTATGCATACGCACTCCTGGGAGGGATGGTTTTGCGTAAGGATCAGACGGATCAGTCAGCGACGCGCGGCAGCGCGCATGTCCTCGCGTTCCCAGCGAATGCGCTTGGCATCGGCCGGCAAACCCGTCGCGACATTGCAAACGACCGGCGTGATGCGCTCGCCCGTTTCGCGATCGATCAGTTTCATCGGCGGATTGTCGAAATCGCACAACCAGCGCTCGCTCCAACCAAACAGCGCCAAGATCACCGGATAGAGACCAAGCCCCGCTGGCGTCAGCCGATATTCGAAACGGATCGGTCCATCCTGATAGGGATGTTTCTCGAATATGCCGTTGGCAACGAACCGGTTGAGGCGCTCCGTGAGAATGTTCGAGGAAATGTTCAGCACCTGCGTGAACTGATCGAACCGGCGCAGGCGAAAAAAGGCTGCCGAGAGAATGGCGGCGCTCCAATAATCACCGATGATCTCAACCGACCGCTCAAGCGGCAGCTCGCCACGGCCCGTCTCCAACCGACGCCGCCTGGAACTCACCGGCAGGCGCCGCTCTTCAATGCCTGGACCACGTGTATAGGTGATGCGGCGCGGATCGACCGGCTTGCCATGCGGCCGATCGAGCACGGCGAAACGCACGCGCTTGCCCGTCTCGCGATCGAAAAAGGCCAGGGCATAACGGTTGCGCAGCGGCTCGGGCGCATAGAGCCGATCCCATTGACCTTGCATCACCGACACACCGAAAAGATCGAGCCCCATCGCGGTGAGGCCATATTCGGTGCGCACGCCACCCTCGCGCGTGCGCAATTCGAGAAGGCCAGAGGCGACGAGACGCGTCAAACGGTCGGACAGAACGCTGCGCGGCAGGCCGAGACTTTCGCGCCAATCGGAGAAGCGATGCACACCGAAAAAGGCGTCGCGCAGAATCAGCTGTGTCCAGGTGTCGCCCATGATGGCGAAAGCACGCGCGACCGGATTTCCCAAAATCGCATCTATCAATTTCTGATCCACGATTTCGGTTCCGCTCCGTGGGTTCGAGTGCAACGCAAGCGACGCGATGGTGGTCATGGACGCGCAAATCAACGACGTCTCTTCAATCAAATGCACAGAAACGATGAGAACAACAAGAGCCTTTTGCAACGCGGTTTGGTGCGTTCGGACGACGCGGCAAGATTGACAACCCGCAGGGGCGCCGATACCCTGCTTCACTAATTGAAGTAATAAGCGGAGGGGACGACACGATGACGGACCTTTCAGGTCGTGTCGCGATTGTGACGGGAGCCGGCAAGAGCCTTGGCCGCGCTTATGCGCTGGGCCTGGCGGAACGCGGCGCCGCCGTCGTCGTCAACAACCGCCGTCACCAAGGCGAAAGCGACGAACAAACCTCGGCCGCGCAAGTCGTCGCCGCCATTCGCGCGCGCGGTGGCCGTGCTGTCGCCAATTACGACGAAGTGGAGCAGGCGCAGGCCGGCGAGAACATGGTCAAGGCCGCCCTCGCCGCCTTCGGACGGCTCGACATCGTCGTCGCCAACGCGGCCGTGCCGCAGGCCGCCGCCTTTCACAAAACATCGGTCGAAGACTTCCGCACCATTTTCGATGTCGGCTTCTACGGCACGCTGCATCTCTTGCAGGCGGCGTGGCCGATCCTGCGCGAGAACGGCTATGGCCGCATCGTCACCACCACATCGAGCGCCGGCCGCTTTGGCAATCATGGCCTGACGGCTTATGGCGCCGCCAAGGGCGCCATCGAAAGCCTCACCCGCAGCCTCGCCGCCGAAGGCGCGGCGCGCGGCATCAAAGCCAACGCCATTTCCCCCTATGCATTATCGCAAATGACCTCGGCCTATCTTTCCGGCGAGATCGCCGAACGGTTCAGCCCGGAACAAGTGGTGCCGATGGTGCTCTGGCTCGCCAGCGAAAATTGCACAGCCAATGGCGAAGTGATCATCGCCGGCGGCGGTCACTTCCGCCGTGGCTTTCCGGTCGAAACGCAAAGCGCCGACGGGGTGGGCCGCAATATGGCGGCCGTATTCGACGAAATCCGCGACAAGGCAGGCGTCGCCTATACCTCGTCGAATGCGGCCTTCGACGGTTTGCTCAAGGATATGCATCTGGACGCGGCCAGCGCCCGCAAGAAACCGAACTAGGGGAACCGCCGATGGATGCCCAGGTCGTGCAGATCCTTCAGTTGACCCTCAACGGGATCTCCATCGGCTCGATCTACGCCTTGGTCGCTCTCGGTATCGTGCTTACCTATAAGGCGACCGAAGTTTTGAATTTCGCCTATGGCGACATTCTGATGATGTCGGCTTTCATCGGCTGGGGATTGATCGTCGTCGCCGGTATCCCCTTCTGGCCGGCCGCTCTCATCACCATCCTCATCGCCGCCATGCTCGGTTATTTCCTGGATCGACACGTGATGCGGACGATCGTCGGACAGCCGCAGTTCGCGGGCGTGATGCTCACCATCGCGCTCGCCTTCATGTTGCGCGGCCTGGTCAGCATGGGCTTTGGGCCGACATCGCGCAGCTATCCGACGCCGTGGACCGGTCATATCACCCACATCGGACCCATCGTGGTGACCGATCTCAATCTCGTCATTCTCGCGGCGGCACTGATCGTTACAGCGCTGCTGTTTCTCTTTCTGCGTTACACTCAGCTTGGCGTCGCCATTCAAGCGTCTTCGCAGAACCAGCTCGCCGCCTATCTCTGCGGCATTCGCGTGAAGCGGCTGAACTCGTTTGTCTGGGCGCTCACCGCCGCCATGGCCGCCGTTGCCGGCCTGCTGCTGGCGCCCATTGCCCTCGTCGATATCAGTCTTTGGTTCGTCGTGCTCAAGGGGCTTGCCGCCCTCGTGCTCGGAGGCTTCGGCAGCATTCCCGGCGCCATCCTCGGCGGCCTGTTGATCGGCCTGATCGAACAGTTCGCCGGTGTCTATCTGCCGGACGGCGCCAAGGAAATGTCGGCGCAACTGGTCTTGATCGGCGTGCTGATTTTCTGGCCGCGCGGCCTGCTCGGCGAAGCGCACGGACGGCGGGTGTAACATGCGGTTTGCCTACGACACCTCCTACAGCGACGCCCAGCAATTGTTGCGCTATCGCTCGCAATGGATTTGCTATGGCGCGCTGGCGATCGCGCTCATCGTCGCGCCCTGGCTGCTGCCGGCCTATTATGTCGGCGAACTGAGCTATCTGTTCATCGTTTCCATCGCCAGTCTCGCGCTGATGGTGCTGACCGGCTTCACCGGCCAGGTCTCGCTCGGTCATGCGGCTTTCATGGCGATCGGCGCCTATACCCACACCTTGCTGCTCGATCAGGGCATCGGCTTCATCCCATCCATTCTGGGTGCCGCGACGCTCACCGGCTTCGTCGGCTTCATTATCGGCCTGCCGGCCATCCGCGTCTCGGGCCTCTATCTCGCCATGGTGACGCTGGCCTATGCCATGCTGACCGAACAGATCATCGGCCGCTGGAAAGACGTAACCGGCGGGTTCACCGGCATTCCTGTGTCGCCACCCTCGCTGTTTGGTTATGATCTGAGTTCGCTCAAGGGCTTTTACTTTCTCTGCCTCGTTATCCTGGTCGCGGTTCTGCTGGGCCTGATCAATCTGATGCGCGGGCGCACCGGCCGAGCCTTCATTGGCGTACGCGATTCCGAAGCCGCCGCCGCGACGCTCGGCATCTGGGTCGGCGGTTACAAGGTTCTGGCTTTCGTCATTTCGGCTTTCGTCACCGGCATCGCCGGCGCCCTGCTCGCCCATCATCTGCAATTCCTGACACCTGACGGTTTCAGCGTCATGCTGTCGATGGAACTGGTGCTCATGGTGGTGATCGGCGGGCTTGGTTCGTTGCGCGGCGCGATCTTCGGGGCAATTCTGATCGGCATGCTGCCGACGCTCATCTCCAAGATCAAGCCGCTGCTACCGACCAGCATCTCCTCGCAATTCGGCCTCGAGACCTTTGTCTTCGGCCTGATCCTCGCGCTGTTCGTCATGTTCGAGCCTAATGGACTCAACGGCCGCTGGCTCAAACTGAAGATTCTCTTCGAGAATTTCCCGCTCTACCGCCGCAATACGTTCCGGCGCGGCAAGACCTATATGCATTCGGAGCGCTATCGATGAGCTATTTCTCCGTCGACAGCGTTTCCCTCTCCTTCGGCGGCGTCCGCGCTATTCGCGATCTCTCTTTCGATGTCGCGCAGGGCGAGGTGTTTGCCATCATCGGCCCGAACGGTGCCGGAAAAACTTCCGTGTTCAACGTGATCACGCGGGTATTCAATGCCAGTTCGGGACGGATCAGTTTCGATGGTAAGGACATCACTCATGTTCCGCGCCATCGCATCGTCGATTACGGCATCGCACGCACATTCCAGAATATCGAACTGTTCGAAGGCGCAGCCGTCATCGACAATCTGCTGCTCGGCCGCCACCGTTTTCCCTATGGCAATCTGATTTCGGAAATCTGTTGGCTACCCAACATCCGCCGGGCGGAGGCGGAATCGCGGGCCCGTGTCGAGGATATCATCGACTTCCTGGAACTGGCGCCCTATCGCAACAGCCTCGTTTCCGCCCTGCCCTATGGCGTGCGTAAAGTGGTCGAACTTGCCCGGGCGCTCGCCACCCAACCGAAACTGCTGTTGCTCGACGAACCGGCTTCCGGACTCAATCCGGAAGAAGCGCGCGACCTCGCCTTCTGGATCGACGACATCCGCAGCGATCTCGGCGTGACAGTGATCATGATCGAACATGACATGTCGCTCGTCTCGCAAGCGGCCGATCGCGTCATGTGCATGAATGCCGGACAGGTTCTCGCCATCGGCGCGGTCGACGAAGTACAGTCCAATCCGACCGTCATCTCCGCTTATCTCGGGACGTGATCGACATGAACGAGCCCAAGAGCGGACCACTGATGAGCATCCGCAACATCGAGACCTGGTACGGTCCGATCAATGCCATTCGCGGCGTCAGCCTCGATGTCCATGAAGGACGCATTGTCGCGGTCCTGGGCGCCAACGGCGCCGGCAAATCGACCTTGCTGCGCACCATTGCCGGCGTGATCGATCCGTTCAAAGGATCAGTGGTGTTCGATGGCCAGGTGATCCAGGGGCTCGACCCTGACGAAATCGCCCGGCGCGGCGTCGTGCTCGTGCCCGAAGGGCGGCAAGTGTTTCCCTTCCTCACGGTGCGCGAAAATCTGATGATGGGTGCAATGGCGCGGCGCGACAAGGCCGGGCTCAGTGACGATCTGGAACAGATTTTCGATTGGTTCCCGCGCCTGCGCGAACGCACCAGCCAGAATGGCGGCCTGCTCTCCGGTGGCGAACAGCAAATGCTCGCCATCGGCCGGGCGCTGATGTCGCGGCCCCGCGTGCTCCTGCTCGACGAACCCTCGCTCGGCCTGTCGCCACTCATCACCAAGGATATTTTTTCCATCATCGGCCGCGTCAATGCCGAGACCAAGACGACCATCCTGGTGGTCGAACAGAACGCCGCTATTGCGCTGAAGAATGCGCAGGATGCCTATATCATGGAGCTCGGGAGGATCGTCGCCGCCGGCCTCAGCGAAGAGCTGATGCAGAAGCAGGACGTCAAAGAGTTTTACCTCGGGACAGGCGCGACGACGGGAGCGGACGGACGCATGCAGCGGTGGAAGAGGCGCAAAACATGGCGGTAGCAACAGCTCTGCGCATCGAAACGGCACCAGCACCGCAGAACCTCATCACGGTTGCCGGCGAGGACACGCCGACGCGGCTGTTTCGCGCCCGCTGCCGCGACTGGAAAGACCGGCCCGCCTTGCGGCAAAAGCGCAAGGGCATCTGGCACTCGCAGACCTGGGGCGACTATTATGCCGATGCGCGGGCCGTCGGCCTCGCTCTGCTGGACACCGGCTGTCGTCGTGGCGATGTCATCGCCGTCCTCGCCGAGAACCGTCCCGAATGGCTCCTCGCCGACATGGGCGCGCAATGCGTCGGCGTCATCGGCACCGGCATTTATCCGACATCTTCGCCCGATCAGATCGAATATATCCTCAGCAATTCCGGCGCCCGCGCGGTCTTCGTCGAAAACGAGGAGCAGCTCGACAAGACCTTGGCGATCCGGGCGAAATGTCCCGATCTTCTCTCCATCATAGTGATGGATTGGGACGGCCTGCGCGATTTTTCAGACCCACAAGTGATGTCTTTCTCAACCTTCCTGGCGCGCGGCGGTGAACTAGCGAAAACGCAGGGCGCCCTATTCGAGCAAGCGATCGACGCCGCCGACCAAGCCGATACCGCCTTTCTGGTCTATACGTCGGGAACAACGGGTGCGCCGAAGGGCGCGATGATTTCCAATCGCAATGTGATGTTTCAACTGGAGGCGATCGCGCGGCATCTGCCCGTCGCCGAGTTGGATCATTCCATTTCCTTCCTGCCGCTCTGCCATATCGCCGAGCGCATGGGCACGGTGTTCAATCAGCTCCGCCTCGGCGTCATCGTGCACTTCCCGGAGAATTCCGGCACCGTGTTCAACGACATGCGCGAAGTGGTGCCGCATATGCTGTTCGCGCCGCCACGCTTTTGGGAAAAGATGCATTCCCAGATCGAACTGTTTCTGCGCGACGCCATGCCCTTGGCACGCAAAGTCTATACGCTGGCCGTCGCCGATGGCGCTGCCATCGCCGAGGCGACCATGGACAAACGTCCGGTCTCGCCTTTGCGACGCTGGCGTTTTGCGGCTTTGCAATTCGTGGCTTTGCTAAACGTGCGCAAATTCCTCGGCCTGCAAAATATCAAGGTCGCAACGACAGGCGCCGCGCCGGTGCCGCCGGAACTGATCAAATGGTACATGGCTATGGGCATCAATCTGCTTGAGGCCTATGGCATGACGGAAACGACCGGCTATGCCACCGCCATGCCGGCCGATGGTATCCGTGTTGGCACCGCTGGTCTCGCTGTCGACAATACCGAACTCAAGATCGGCGCCGAGGAAGAAATCCTCGTGCGCGGCGCGCATGTCTTCCAAGGCTATTGGCACATGCAGCAGAAGACCGCCGAGGCGATCGATGATGACGGCTGGCTGCATACGGGCGACTGCGGCGAGATCGATGCGGACGGCTATCTCAGGGTGAAAGATCGTCTCAAGGACATCATCATTACGTCAGGCGGCAAGAACATCACGCCGAGCCAGATCGAGAACGATCTGAAGTTCAGCCCTTATATCGTCGATGCGATGCTTGTCGGCGATGGCCGCAAATATCTCACCTGCCTGGTCATGATCGACCAAGACAATGTCGCCAAGTTCGCGCAGGACAAGCAGGTGCCCTACACGGATTTCAAGAGCTTGACGCAAACAGCCGAAGTGCAGACGCTGGTGCGCGCCGAGATCGAAGGCGTCAACGGCAAGCTCGCACGGGTCGAGCAGATCAAAGACTTTCGCGTCATTGAGGATCTGCTGACGGCAGAAGACGAAGAGCTGACGCCGACCATGAAATTGAAGCGTCGCGCGGTCGCCAAGAAATATGCCGCTTTGATCGAGACCATGTACCAGAATTGAGGGTTGAACATCGCAACGGAGGGGATGATGCGCTTGAAAACAGCAATACTTGCGGGCGCCCTGGCAGGCGCCATGTTGACGGGACTGGGAGGCTTCGCACGCGCTGCCGGCGTGACCGATACCGAGATCGTGCTGGGCACCCATCTCGATCTATCAGGACCGGTGGCGGCAGCCATGCCGCAATTGCGCAACGGCATGCAGATGCGCTTCGACGAGGCCAATGAGGCCGGCGGCATCAACGGCCGAAAGGTCCGTCTCATCGTCGAGGACAACGGCAGCCAGCCGCAGCTCGCGGTGCGCGCCGTCGACAAGCTGATCCGCAGCGACGGCGTTTTCGCCATCGTCAATGCCTTCGGCTCCGGCACCAATGCCGCCGTGGTCAAACGCGCCGTCGATGCCGGCGTCGTCTATTTCTCGCCATGGGCGGCGGCTGCCGTATTGCAGAAGATTTCCGGCCGCAGCCCGCTGCTCTTCACGACGACGGCCGATTATGACACCACCGCGAAAGCCGGCCTCGGCTGGATGATCGACGAAAACAAAGCCAAGAAGGTCGGCTTCATCTTTCAGGAAGGCCCGCTGGGCGAACTGACCAAGATCGGCGTTGTCGCCGCTTTGGAAGCGCGCGGCATGAAGCTCGCTGCTGAGGCCTCCTACAAAGTCGGCGATATCGACTTTTCATCGCAAGTGGCGCGCATGAAAGCTGCCGATGTCGACGTTATCCTGGCTGCGACCCTAACGCGCGAGACCGTCGGCGTCATGTCGGAGGTGAAGAAACTCGGCTGGGACAGCGTCAAGGTCGTCACCACCATTCCGGGGCGGACGATCGTCGTTGCCGAAATCGGCAAAGGTGCGGTGGAGAGCCTTTATGGCATTGGCACCTGGTATATCTGGCCACCGGGCAGCGAACCGGCCGATGTCAAAGTCTGGCAGGAAAAATATCGCAAGCTGTTCAAGATCGAACCGGACGAGAACGCCTTCCTGGCCTATGCCTATACGGACTGGTTCGTGAAATTCGGCCTGCAGCCCGCCGGCCGCGATCTCACCGCCGACAAAGTGGTCAAGGGCCTGCAAGAGTCGACATACAGCGGCAGCCCGATCTTCTATGGACCGAAGCGGTTCAAGAATAACCACATCGATCCGGAAACCGTACAGGTCAGCCAGGTCAAGAACGGTGTCTGGATGCCGGTCAGTGGCATGATCGACCCGAAATAAGCAGCACGTTGATGTCGGCGCCGCGTTCTCTCGCGGCGCCGTTTTCTTGTCTATGTGGAGCCCCGAAAAGCATGAGCGAGTTGCCCGCGATCGATTTCTCCCGTCTTGGCCCAGCCGCCGGCGCCCGCGTCGCCGTCGTCGGTGGTTGCGGTGGGATGGGGCGTGCGCTCGTCCGTGCGCTGCTCGATACGGGCGTTGAGGTTGCGGTGCTCGATTTGCCGACCTCGATCGAACAGCACGCGCCATCGGCCGGCGTTGTCGTCAGCGCCATCGACGGCAGCAAGGAAGAAAGTGTTATCAGCGCCTTCGCCGATCTCGAACGGCAATGGGGCCACCTTGACGGTTTCGTCAATCTCGCCGGCTTCATGAAGGGCTTCCATCCCATCGCGGAACTGCCAGTCGCGATCTTTGACGAGGTTCTGGCCGGCAATCTGCGCAATCAATTCCTCTGCGCCCGAGCGGCTTTACCTCTCCTGCGCAAGGGCAAACAGGCGGCGATGGTCAATGTCACCTCCACGCTCGGCTTGGATGTTTATGGCGGCTATGTCCACTATTCGGCCGCCAAGGCCGGCATTGTCGCGCTGACCAAGGGCTTGGCCCGTGAAAACGCGCCGCGGGTGCGCGTCAACGCGCTGGCGCCCGGACTGACGGACACGGCCTTTCTCGTCGGCGGCACGGGCCGCGAAAAAGTCTTCGACGATATGGATCCAAGCCTTTACGCCAAGCGCGTGCCGCTGAAGCGCGTCGCCGTGGCCGATGACATGGTCGGGCCGATCCTGTTCATGCTGGGTGCTGCCTCGCGCTATATGACCGGCGAGACGATGATCGTCGACGGCGGTACTTATGTGCAGTGATCAAAGCCGGCGACGTAAAAAGTCGAGAACGATGCCGTTGAAGGCTTCAGGCTGCTCGGCCCAGCCGAAGTGACCGACGCCTTTCATGCAGACATATTCGGCACCAGCGATCTTGGTCGCCATCTTCTCCATGACGGCGGCGGGCGCCGTGCGATCCCCTTCGCCCGCGATGCACAGGGTCGGCACGTTGATTTTAGGCAGTATATCGCGACCATCGTAATGGACGATGGCCGAGACGGCGGCGCGGAAGGTCTCCTCGCGCATCGTACCCACGGTGCCAATCACCAGATCGACAGCCGGCCCATGCGCATTCGCCCCCATCATCTGGCGCAGCATGCCGGGCGTGTATTCGGCGATGCTCTGCCCCGCATCAAGCGGCGCGACGCGATCGCGAACGAATTGCTGCTGCCACTCGCCATCGGGCCGGCCGAAAGCAGCGCTTGTCGCGGAGAGAATGAGACCGGCGACTTTATCCGGAAACAGACCAAAGGCACGCTGCGCGATCATGCCGCCCATGGAATGACCGACGAGCACATTGCGCTGACCACCGGCGACATGGAGCAAACGGCCGAGCGCCTCGGCGGCGACCTCGACCGAGAAGGGCTGTGGCAATGGGCTCAAACCATAGCCCGGCGCATCCCAGGCCAGCACGCGATAGCCGGCGGCGACCAAAGCTTGGATTTGCGCCCGCCAATAGTCCTTGGCGCCAAACGCGCCGTGCAGGAGCACGATGGTGATATCGCCCGCGCCAGTGACGCTGTAATCGGGGATTCGCGGCTTGGTCATGCTGTACTCCAAGGGATTTCGCCTAAAACTTCATTTATTGAAGTGATAATTGCAAGCCCCTTGTCGGCAGATAATTGAACTCCTCAATTCTCGCGCGGATAACGCGGCTTCATTCCCCGGCGGGACTCAGTTAAGAACCCAAAGAGGTTTTCGGATCGCATGTGGTGAGCAAAGACAAGTCCGCACAATTGGTGACCCCGGCCCGCCTGGCCCAGGCGGTCACTGGCGATGCCTGGACATTGCATATTCTGCGGCACGCCTTTCGCGGTGCGCGGCGCTATAGCCAATGGCGCGAGCTTTTCACCAGCGAGGGCATGCCCATTCCCGAGCCGGTTCTCAGCGATCGTCTGAGCCGGCTCGTCTCCTATCAGATTCTCGAACGACAGCCGGCCACGCCTCAGGGCGTGCATCGCGAATACCGGCTGACCGATCGCGGCCTCGAACTCTGGACGCTGTTGATCTCGATCAGGGATTGGGAAGCCCGTTATGCCAAGGGGCGACGCGGCAAGACCACGTCGATGATCCTGCACACGAGCTGTGGCCATGCGACGCATCCCGTCCTGATCTGCAGCCATTGCGGCGAGAGGGTCACGGCCCGTGACACACGGCTCGAAATGGTTGCCGCACGGTCCAGCGCTTTGGCCGCCAAACTGGTGAACGTGCCGAACACGCGCCGCTCCAATGCCGTGGGCCGTGGAGGGCGCAGCAAATTCCTGCAAAGTCAGACCTTGCAGATCATCGGTGACCGCTGGAGCAATATGCTCCTGGGCGCGCTGTTTCTCGGCAAGCACGGCTTCGACGAGCTGCGGTTGTTTTTGGCCATTCCGCCGGCCATCCTGTCGAACCGGCTGGCGAAATTCGTCACGCTCGGCATTTTACGCAAAGAGAGCCACGACGAGACGCCACGCCGCAAATTCTACCGCCTGACCGAAAAAGGCCTGGAGCTGTTCCCCATCGTGATTTTCACGGTCGATTGGGGCAACCGCTGGCTGACCGCCCATCCGGAAAATTTCCGCATCCTGCACACCACCTGCGGCGCGACGCTGCGTCCGAGCCTCAATTGCAGCCACTGCCAAGAGCACCTGCAGCGCCAGACGGTGCAACTGATCCCCTGATATCCCGGTACAGTCCTTATTTCTCGGCACGCCATCGCCTGACTTGTTTACTTCAATAAATGAAGTTACATTATCGGCGGAGGATGTCTCATGGATGCCTATCTCGTTGATGCGGTGCGCAGCCCGCGCGGTGTCGCCAAGCCCACGGGTGCCTTGGCCGGGGTGAAACCGGTTTACCTTCTGGCGCAGACGCTGACCGCTTTGCAGGAACGGGCAGGTTTCGAGCCGGAACGGCTCGACGATCTCATTGTCGGTTGTGTGACCCAAAGTGGCGATCAGGGTGCCAATGTCGGCAAGACGGCGGCGCTCTATGCCGGCTGGAGCCCCAATCTCTCAGGCATGACCCTCAATCGCTTCTGCGCATCCGGCCTCTCGGCGGTCAATCTGGCGGCCGCGCAAGCCGCCGCCAATGACGGCGCGGTCGTTGCGGGCGGCGTCGAAATGATGTCGCGTGTACCTATGTTTGGTGACAACGGTGCTTTGTTTACCGACAAGGACGTCGCCAAGCGCACCAATTTCGTTCATATCGGCCTCAGCGCCGATCTCGTCGCCACCCAACACGGGTTTAGCCGCGAGCAATGCGACGATTACGCCTTTCTCTCCCACAGCCGCGCAGCGGCAGCCAAGGCCGACGGCCGGTTCAGCCGCGCGCTGACACCGATCAAGAACGCGGAAGGCGCGATCGTTCTCGAAGCCGACGAGACCGTGCGCAGCGATGTCACCCGCGAAAAACTGGCAGCGCGCGATGCGGCTTTTATCGAGGTTGGCGCAAAAGGCGGTGACGACCGCCTGCGCGCCCTCTTTCCTCAACTTGGTGAAATCAGCCACGTGCATCATGTCGGCAATTCGCCGCAGATGGCCGATGGCGCGGCCGCCGCACTCGTCGCCTCAGAGAAAGCACTGAAAAGCCTGGGCCTCAAGCCGCGCGCCCGCATTCTGGGCTGGAGCGAGGCCTGTACCGCGATCACCCAGACCGGCGCAGTGGAAGCGACGCGCAAATGCCTGGATCGTACGGGTCTTCGGATCGAAGATATCGATCTTTTCGAGGTGCGCGATTCCTTCGCCGCCGTCACGCTGCACTACATCCATACGCTTGGCATTCCGCTGGAGCGGTTCAACGTCAACGGCTCGTCCATCGCGCTTGGCCATCCCATGGGCGCAACCGGCGTCATGCTGGTGAGCACCTTACTCGATGAACTCGAACGCCGCCGCGGTCGCTATGGCCTAGTGGGCATCGCCGGCGCGGCCGGCGTCGCCGCCGTCATGCTCGTTGAAAATCTCGCCGTCTGACGTTTGGAGCTTGGAGTTCCGTCATGAAAACCTCGACCCTGTTTCCCAGCACCATCGTCTACCCGAATGAAAACCCCTATCTCAACGAAGCCTGGAAGCCCTGCGACACCGAATGGACGGTGACGACACCCGATCTGGAAATCGTCGGCGAAATTCCGCGCGATCTTCACGGCGTTTATCTGCGCAACGGCCACAACCAGGTGCATGAACCGATCGGCCGCTTTCATCCTTTCGATGGCGACGGCATGGTGCATGCCTTGCATTTCGAAAACGGCAAGGCGGCCTATCGCAACCGCTATACACGCACCGTCGGCTTTCTCGCCGAGCAAGGCGCCGGCAAATCGCTCTGGCCCGGCATTATCGAGCCACGCAAAGGTACGCGGCGCGGCTGGGGCAGTATCGGCAAGATGAAGGACAATGCCGGGACGGACATCATCGTCCATGGTGGCAAGGTTATCGTCGCCATGTCCCAATGCAGCGAACCCTATCGGCTCGATCCGATCACCTTGGACACGTTCGGCCCGGACGAGAATTGGGCGCTGGACGTGCAGCCCTATGGCATCTGTTCGCATTTCAAACACGATCAGGCCACCGGCCATATGATGTTCTTCAACTATGGCGAACGTCACCCCTACATGAACTATGGCGTCGTCGACCGGGACAACAAGCTGGTCCATTACGTGCCGATCGAACTGCCCGGCCCGCGCTGGCCGCACGATCTTGGCTTCACAAGCCATTATTCGATCCTGCACGACCTGCCGATGTTCTTCGACGAGAAATATCTGGCCAAAGGCGCGCATCGTCTCGCTTTCCATCGCGATGTGCCGGCGCGCTTCGGCATCATTCCGCGCTTCGGCACCAATGACGACATCAAGTGGTTCGAGGCCAAACCCTGCTACATCCTGCACCTCGCCAATTGCTATGAAGAGGGCGACGACGTGGTCATGGAGGGCTGTATCCAGACCAATCCGGTGCCGGACCTCGCGCCATTCCCGAAAGAGGGCTACGCCCGCATGATGGCGATGCTCGACATGCATCTGCAGGAAACCCATATGCACCGCTGGCGCTTCAACATGAAGACCGGCCAGACGAAGGAAGAATATCTCGACGATCAGGTCACCGAATTTCCGATGACCAATGCGGACCTTGGCGGCCGCCCCTATCGCTACAGCTACAATGCCGTGCCGGCGAAAGGCTTCTGGCTGCTCGAAGGTCTGAAGAAGTATGATTTTCAAACCGGACAGACCCAGACCTACATGATGCCGAAGGGTTGCTATATCAGCGAAGCGCCATTCGCGCCGCGCCCGCATGGCAAGAGCGAAGACGATGGCTATCTCCTGACCTTCGTCACCAATCTCAACAGCGGCAAAGGCGAGTGCGCCATCTTCGACGCGCAGGACATTACGCAGGGGCCGATCACACGCATCCTCCTGCCCCATCAAGTGCCGACCGGCGCCCACGCCTTCTGGGCGCCGGCCGAACTCCTCACCGCGTAAAAGATGCAGGACGCCTCATGACCAACCGGCCATTGCCCGCCCCCCTCACCGATGGGCTGCAACTGCCCTTGATCGTCGCGCCGATGTTTCTCGTCTCGGGCGTCGATCTCGTCGCGGCTGCGTGCCTGAACGGGGCCATCGGCGCCGTGCCCTCGCTCAATGCGCGTTCGCCCGATATTCTGGAATCCTGGCTTGCCGATCTGACGACGCGCCTTGACGGCGCGCGCGGCGCCGGCCGACCGGCGGCGCCCTGGGCCGTCAATCTCGTGGTTCATTCCACCAACAAGCGGCTGGCGCCGGACCTCGATCTCTGCGTCAAATATCGTGCGCCGTTGATCATCACGGCGCTTGGCGGACCGAAGGCCGTCGTCGATACGGTGCATAGCTACGGCGGCCTGGTTTTCGCCGACGTCAACACGCCGGCTTATGCCCGCAAGGCCGCCGAAAGCGGCGTTGACGGACTGGTGCTGGTCTGCTCGGGCGCCGGTGGCCATACAGGGCAGATGACGGCGCCAGCTTTCGTGGCAAGCGTCCGGTCTTTCTTCGATGGCATCATCGTCGTTGCCGGTGGCCTCACCTCCGGCCAGCATTTGCGCGCCGTTCAGGCCATGGGTGCCGATCTCGGCTATATGGGCACGCGCTTCATCGCCACCGACGAAAGCCTGGCCCAGCCGGACTACAAGCAGATGGTGGTCGACAGCCAGTTCTCCGACATCATCTGCACCAATGCCATCACCGGCGCCTATGCGAATAAACTGCGCCCAAGCCTGGTAGCAGCGGGTCTCGATCCGGACAATCTCAAGGCACGCAGTAAATTCGACATGACGACGGCGGCGGAGGATCAGAAAGCCTGGCGCGACCTGTGGTCGGCCGGGCACAGCGTCGAACAGGTGAAAGCCATCCGCAGCACGGCCGAGGCGATCGCCGACATCGGCCGTGATTACGACGCCGTTCTCGCCGCCGAAATGAACGACCCTTGGCGACGCGTGCGCCAGGCGACGGGACAGGTCCTGAAAAAGGCCACGGCATGAAAATTTGCGATGCCGCGACCGCCCAACGCTTTCGCGACGCTGGCTGGTGGCCGGATACGACCCTCGACGCGCATCTCTTCCGCCATATGCGGGAGCGGCCGGATCAAGAGGCGATTGTCGATCCGCCGAATCGCCAGGAGATCGACGGCCTGGTTCCGGCACGGCTGACCTGGGCTGAATTTGGCGCCGCCATTGATCGGCTCGCGAGTGCGCTGGCGCGCAACGGCATTGGTGTGGATGACGTCATCGTCGCCCAGATGGCCAATACCTGGGAAATCATCGCGCTTTATTTCGCCGCCGCGCGCCTTGGCGCCATCGTCTCGCCAGTCCCGACCCAATATCGCGAACGTGACGTCAGCTATGTGGTGAACCACGTACGGGCCCGCGCGCTCGTCATCACGCCACGGATCGGCAAGCACGATTTCGGTACGATGGCCTCGGCGATTGTGCGGGATGCTTCGATCAAACTGTTCAGCATCGGCCCGTGTGCAAACGCAATCGATCTCACGGTCGAGATGGACAAGGCGTCCGCGCCGATCACAAGCGTCGCGCAGGCCGACGATATCGTCTGCCTGTGCTGGACATCGGGCAGCGAAGGCCGGCCCAAGGGCGTGGCGCGCAGTCATTCGCAATGGCTCGCCATTGCCCCAATGATCGTCGAAACCGCCAATTTGCAGCCGAGCTGTCGCATTCTCAATGGGCGCCCTGTCGTCACGATCGGCGCGATGACGGCGACCTTGTCGCCCTGGCTGCAAATGGGCGGCACGCTCGTCAATCATCATCCGTTTTCATTGGATGTCTTCGTCGATCAGATTTTCAGCGAGGCCATCGATTTCACCGGCTGCGCTCCGGCCATGCTGGTAAAAATGGCGGAACATCCGGCGATCCAAACCCGCCGCGATCTCGGCCGGCTGCGCACCATCAGCTCGGGCTCGGCGCAATTGCCCGCCCATCTGATCACGCTTTATCGCGACCGCTTCGGTGTCGATCTCCTCAATGTTTTCGGCTCGACCGAAGGCACGCTGCTCGCCAGCACACCACAGGATATGCCCAAGGCCGAAGACCGCGCCGCTTACTTCCCGCGTTATGGGAACGGGCGCCAATGGTGCCTGTCGATCACCCGCGGCATCGAAAGCAAGCTGAAGGATCCGGAAACCGGGGCCGTCATCGAAACATCGGGCCAACCCGGCGAGCTGCACCATCGCGGCCCGTTCACATTTCTCGGCTATTTCAATGCGCCCGACCTGACAGCCGCCGCTTTCGACGCGGAGGGTTTCGCACGCACGGGCGATCTGTTCGAAATCGCTGGCAACGAACGACAATATTATCGTTTCGTCGGGCGCCTGAAGGATATCGTCGTGCGCGGCGGCATGAACATTTCGACGGCTGAAGTCGAAAGCCTTGCCGTCGCCCATCCGGCGGTGATGGAGGCCGCGGCGGTCGGCGTTCCCGATGCGACACTCGGCGAGAAAGTCGCCTTGGCTTTGGCGCTGCGCGATGGCACCTCCCTCTCGCTTGCCGAACTCAACGCTTTCTTGCGCGAAACCTGCGGCATCGCTTTGTTCAAACAGCCCGAACATCTTATCATTCTCGATGCCTTGCCGCGCACGGCCGTCGGCAAGATCGACAAGACGGTTTTGCGCCAATTGATGGCCGAGAGGATCGGGGCGGAAACATGAGCCGGCAGACCCTGGTTCTCATTCCTGGCATGCTCAACAATGCCACGGTGTGGAACGCCGTTACCCCTGCCCTCACCGATCTGGCGGACGTCCATATTCCGCTCTTTCCCGACGAGGACAGTATCGGCGCGATGGCCGATCGCGTGCTGGCTGCCATACCGGATGGCCCCTTTGCCCTCGCCGGCTTTTCCATGGGCGGCTGGGTGGCGCAGGCCGTCTTGCAACGCGCGCAGGATCGCGTGACGCGGCTCGCCTTCATCAGCTCGGGCGCCTGCCCCGCCGATCAGAAGGAACACGAGACCTTCGCGCGCACCGGCAACAACGTCCCCAGCAATTTCGAGAGCCTGGTCTCCCGCATGTTTCCGGCTGCGACGCATTCGTCCCGCCACGGCGATACGGCCCTGGAGGCGGTTGCCACGCAGATGTGGCTTGACGTCGGCCCGGTCACCTACGTGCGGCAGCGCCAGGCGGTCATCGACCGGCCGGATTTGCGCCCGCTTTTGCGCGGCCTCGATCTGCCCGTTCTCATTGCTTGCGGCCGCGAGGATGTGGTCTGCCCGCCGGCTTTCTCGCAGGAAATCGCCGCTTTGATTCCAACAGCGCACGTTGCCTTCGTCGAACAATGCGGGCATCTTTTGCCCTTCGAACGTCCAAACGAACTTGCCGGTCTGATGCGGCAATGGCTGGCGGCCGAGAAAGACATGCAGGGAGAGCATCATGGCTGAGCCGATCTATATTCTCGGCGGACATCAGACCGATTTCGCCAGGGCATGGTCGCGCGAAGGCCAAGACATTTCCGATATGGTGCGCGTGGCCACCGAAAGCGCGCTTGCCGATGCGGCACTCGACGCCTCCGCCATCGAGACCATCCATGTCGGCAATGCCTTCGGCGAGGTGCAGCGGCAGCAGGCGCATCTGGGTGCCATGGTGGCGCAAGTCGTTCCCGAGCTGTGGGGCGTGCCGGCCATGCGCCATGAAGGGGCCTGCGCCTCCAGTTCGCTCGCCGCGCTTGCCGCCATGGCCGAGATCGAAGCCGGCCGTTACGGCTGCGCTTTGGTGCTTGGCGTCGAGGAGTTGAAAAATCTGCCTGGTGATATTTCATCACAGAACCAGAACGCCGCCGCGTGGCAAGGCCACGAAGGCATCGACTGTCGTTTCATGTGGCCCGCCGTCTTCGGCCGACTGGCCGGCGAATATGATCGCCGCTATGGGCTAGACCGACGCCATCTCAACCGCATCGCCGAGATCAACTACGGCAATGCGAAGCGCAATCCGAATGCGCAGACGCGCCAATGGCAATTCAACGCTCTGAGCTTCACCGACGACGACAATGCCAATCCGGTGATCGAGCCTGGCACGCGGCGGCAGGATTGCGGCCAGATCACCGATGGCGCCACGGCTGTGATCCTCGCTTCAGCTCAAGTCGCCAAGGATTACGCGGATCGTCGCGGCCTCCGGCTTGAAAGCCTGCCGCGTATTCTCGGCTGGGGCCATCGCAATGCCGGCCTCAAATTTCTCGACAAGATCGAGCGCAGCCGCGACAGCGACTATGTGTTCCCGCATGTGCGCGAGACCATCACCGATGCCTGGCGGCGCGCCGGCATCACCAGCGCCGACGATCTCGATGGCATCGAGACCCACGATTGCTTCACGACGACGGAATATATGGCGATCGATCATTTCGGCATTACGCCGCCCGGCCAGAGCTGGCGCGCGGTAGAGAGTGGCGACATCGAAATGGGTGGGCGCATCCCCATCAACGCATCGGGCGGCTTGATCGGCGGCGGCCATCCTGTCGGCGCGACAGGTGCGCGCATGATCCTCGACACAGCACGGCAGGTGACGGGCAAGGCCGGCGACTATCAAATCGAAGACGCCAAGACGCTCGCGACTTTGAATATCGGCGGTTCGTGCGCGACGGTGGTGAGCTTCGTCGTCGGCATCCGCGATTGATCGAACAAACGACATTTCGATGAAATTTTAGCGAGGCGCCAAAGCTCGTCCATCCACAACCTTAGCCACGCCCGCTTTACCTCCTGCAAATATCTGGCCTAGATTGCTCTGGCGGATGGCGAGAGGATATACGCGTGCCGAACTGGCCAGGGCCGACAGGCCGACGACTTCAGCCGGAACTCCAACGTCTCTCAATCTTTTTGGCCGTCGCGGCGGCTCTGGTGCTGGCGGGCTGCCAGGACAAGACGCCAACCAGCCCGAAACCACTCTTGCGGGTGCGGGCGGCCGACGTAGCCATCACCGACTACACCCCTGCGATCTCCCTCACGGGCGTCATCGCGGCGCGAATCGAGAGCCAGATTTCATTTCGCACCAGCGGCCGCATGGCGGAACGGTTCGTCGAAGTCGGCGATCACGTGAATCCCGGCACGCTGCTCGCCCGTCTCGATCCGCAGGAACAGCAATCTGACATCCGTTCCGCCCAGGCCGCTGTCGATTCCGCGCAGGCGCAGGTCACCCAGACCTCCACCACGTTCCAACGCCAGCAGACCCTGCTGAACCAAGGTTTCACGACCCGCCGGGAATACGATCAGGCCGAGCAGGCCATGCGTGTGGCGCAAAGCTCTCTCCAATCGGCCCGCACCCGGCTGCAAAATGCAAAGGATGCGCTGGGCTATACGGAATTAAAGGCTGAGAAAGCCGGAATCATCACCGCGCGCAGCGTCGAAACGGGACAAGTCGTTCAGGCCGCGCAAACCGTTTTCACCCTCGCCGAGGATGGCGATCGCGATGCGGTCTTCAATGTCGACGAAGCCCTCGTCGCCGCCTCGTCGCCCAATCCGCAGGTCATCGTAACTCTGCTCAACGATCCCCGCATCAAGGCACCCGGCACGGTGCGCGAAGTCGCCCCGGTGATCGACCCCACATCCGGCACGATCCGCGTCAAAGTGACCATTCCCAATACGCCGCTGGAAATGACGCTGGGCGCGATCGTCGCCGGCTCGACCGTCTTGCATGGCACGCAAGCCGTGATCCTGCCATGGCAGGCCTTGTTTTCAGACCGAGGCAAACCAGCCGTCTGGACGATCGATAAAGGCACGCGAGCCGTTACCCTGACGCCTGTCACTGTGCTCAACTATAATTTTGGCAATGTCGCCATCAGCAAGGGATTGGCAAGCGGCCAGCAAGTGGTGACCGCCGGCGCTCAACTGCTGCGGCCGGGTCAGATCGTCGAGATCGCCCAGGGGAGCGCGCCATGAAGACGAAGCTCCTGTCTCTGCTGGTGCTCGGCCTGGCGCTGCCCTTGGCGGGCTGTAACGATAAAAAGAAAGACGAACCGGAAATCGTTCGACCTGTTCTGTCCGTGGTCGTGCAGCCGCGCAGCGACAGCGAACAGGGCTTCGTCGGCTCCATTGAGCCGCGCATCAGCGCGCCCCTGTCCTTCCGCCTGCTCGGCCGGCTCATCGCCCGTAATGTCAATGTCAGCAGCGTGGTCACCAAAGGCACCACGATCGCCTCGCTCGACCCGACAACTTTGCAACTGCAGGTCCAGGCCGCGCGCGCCGACCTATCCAGCGCCGAAGCGCAGTTTTCCAATGCGGCGGGCAACGAGGAACGACAGCGCACCCTGCTGCAATCGAAAAATACGCCGCAGTCGACCTATGACGCCGCCTTGCAGGTGCGCGATTCCGCCCGCGCCGGTGTCGAACAGGCGCAGGCGGCCGTGGCCAAGGCGGAAGAGCAATTGACCTATTCGCAGCTCTTTTCCGACTTCGACGGCGTCGTCACTTCCGTCGGCGCCGAAGTGGGCCAGGTCGTTTCGGCGGGCCAAATGGTGGTGACGGTGGCACGCTCAGACCAGCGGATCGCCGTGGTCGATATTCCCGACCAGCTGACGAGCGGCCTGACGACGGGCACCGAGTTCAACGTCGTGCTGCAATCGGCCCCAACAGTCCGAGCGGTTGGCTCTGTTTATGAAATCGCGCCCCAGGCCGATGCCGTCACGCGCACACGCCGCGTCAAGCTCAATCTGGCCGATCCGCCCGTCGGTCTGCGCCTGGGCTCAACGGTCAACGTCTCGCGCGATGTCGCCGTCAAACCGTCCATCTCGCTGCCACTCACGGCCGTGGTTGAGAACGACGGCAAGACATCGGTGTGGACCGTCGATCCCGCAACCTCGACCGTCGCTTTGCAGGCCATCACCGTAGCCGGCAAGGATGACGGCACCATCATCGTCGGTGGCGGCCTCACAGCGGGGGCGCGCGTGGTCATCGCCGGTGTGCACAGTTTGCGACCAGGCCAGAAAGTGAAGATCGCCAATGCGGAGGCTCAGCCGTGAAAGGGTTTAACCTCTCCGAATGGGCCCTCAACCACCGTTCGATGGTCTGGTACTTCATGCTGGTCTTTACCCTGGCCGGCGTCTTCTCCTATTTGAATCTCGGCCGCGAGGAAGATCCGACCTTCACCATCAAGACGATGATCATTCAGGCCAATTGGCCGGGCGCTGCGATCAACGATCAGGTGACGCAGGTGACCGACCGGATCGAGAAGAAGCTCGAAGAACTCGATACGCTCGACTTCAGCCGTTCGATCACCACGCCCGGTCAGTCCATCGTCTTCGTCAATCTCAAAGCGGATACGCCGGCCGCCAAGGTGCGCCCGACCTGGGTCGAAATCCGCAATATGATCAACGATATCCGCGGCAATTTTCCGCAAGGCGTGCAAGGCCCGTTTTTCAACGATCGATTTGGCGACGTCTACGGCAATATCTATGCCTTCACATCCGACGGCCTGACGCTGCGACAGTTGCGCGACTATGTCGAAATGGCCCGCTCGCGTATCCTGACCGTTCCCAACGCCGGCAAGGTCGATCTGATCGGCGCGCAAGACGAAGCCATCTATCTGGAATTTTCCACGCGGCAAACGGCGGCACTCGGCATCAATCAACAGCAGGTCATCCAGAGCCTGCAGGCACAGAACGCGATCACGCCATCGGGCGTCATACAGTCCGGGCCGGAACGGATCATCGTGCGTGTCTCCGGCCAGTTCACTTCGGAAGACAGCCTCAAGGACATCAACCTGCGGGTCAACAACCGCTTCTTTCGGTTGAGCGACGTGGCGACCATTCGGCGCGGTTACACTGATCCGCCGACATCTCTCTTCCGTTACAACGGCCAGAACGCCATTGGCCTCGCCATCGGCATGAAGCCCGGCGCCAATCTGCTGAAATTCGGCGAGGGCCTGTCGGAGGAAATGAAGAAGATCACCGCCGAACTGCCGATTGGCGTCGGCGTGCATCTGGTGGCTGACCAACCGCATGTGGTCGAGGAAGCCGTGTCGGGTTTCACCCGCGCGCTGTTCGAGGCCGTGATCATCGTTCTGGCGGTGAGCTTCGTCAGCCTGGGCATGCGCGCCGGCATGGTTGTCGCCCTCTCGATCCCGCTCGTGCTCGCCATCACCTTCGTGGTGATGGAATATATGGGCATTTCGCTGCAACGCATTTCGCTGGGCGCCTTGATCATCGCGCTGGGTCTTCTGGTCGACGATGCGATGATCGCCGTGGAGATGATGGTCACGCGGCTCGAATTAGGGGACTCACTGCGCAAGGCGGCGACTTTCGTTTACACATCCACGGCCTTTCCGATGTTGACCGGTACGCTGGTCACCGTCGCGGGCTTTATCCCGATCGGTCTGAATTCGAGCAGCGCCGGCGAATATACCTTTACCCTGTTCGTGGTGCTCGCCGTCTCACTCCTCGTCTCCTGGGTGGTGGCGGTGATTTTCTCGCCGCTCATCGGCGTCACCCTGCTGCCGGAGACGATGAAGAAACATTCCCAGGAACCTGGGCGTTTTCACAAGCTCTTTTCCGACGTGCTGATCTGGTCGGTCCGCCATCATTGGATCACGATCGGCGCCACCATCCTGCTCTTCCTGCTGTCGCTGGTCGGCATGCGGTTCGTGCAGCAGCAATTCTTCCCCTCGTCCGACCGCCCGGAATTGATCGTCGACTGGAACCTGCCGCAAAGCAGTTCGATCGCGGAAACGCGCGCCGAGATGGAGCGGTTCGAGGCGCTGGCGCTGAAGGACGCGCCGGAGATCGATCACTGGAGCACCTATGTCGGCCAGGGCGCCGGACGTTTCGTGCTCTCCTTCGACGTGCAGCAACCCAGCCCCTATTTCGGCCAGATCATCATCGTCGCCAAAAGCTACGAAGCGCGGCGGCAATTGCAGCCGCGGCTGGAAAAGATCCTGCGCGAGCAATTCGTCGGCACCGACGCTCTGGTAAAGACGCTGGAACTTGGTCCTCCCGTTGGGCGACCGATCCAATATCGTATCAGCGGGCCGGACGTGGAAACCGTGCGCTCGCTCGCCATGAGTTTCGCCGGCGCCATCGACGGCAATCCAAATCTCAGCCTTCTGACCTATGACTGGATGGAGCCGGCGCGGGTCGTGCGTGTCGACGTCATGCAAGACAAGGCGCGCCAACTCGGAATTTCCTCACAGGATATCGCCCAGTCGCTCAACAGCATCGTCGGCGGCGTGACGATCACGCAAGTGCTCGACTACACTTACCTCATCAATGTGATCGGCCGCTCCCAAGCCAGCGAGCGTGGTTCCGTCGAGACCCTGCAAAATCTGCAGATCCCGTCAGGCAATGGCGAATCCATTCCGCTCGCCGCCATCGCGCGGCTGCAATACAGCCTCGAACAACCGACGATCATGCGGCGCGGCCGATTGCCGACGATCACGGTCAAGGCCGGTGTGCTTGGCACGGTGCAGCCCGACACGGTGGTCAAGGAGCTGGAGCCGGCGGTGCAGGCCTTCCGCGCCAAACTGCCGCCCGGCTATGCGGTCGATATCGCGGGTACCGCCGAGGAGAGCGGCAAGAGCCAGGGGCCGATCGCCGCCGTGGTGCCGCTCATGCTCTTCGTCATGGCGACGATCCTGATGATCCAGTTGCAGAGCTTCCAGCGCCTGTTCCTGGTGGTCGCGGTGGCGCCGCTCGGGCTGATTGGTGTCGTCGCCGCGCTGGTGCCCTCAGGGGCGCCGCTCGGCTTCGTCGCCATCCTCGGCGTGCTGGCGCTGATCGGTATCCTGATCCGCAATTCGGTGATCCTGATCATGCAGATCGAGGAATTGATCGCCGAAGGCGTCGACAAATGGACCGCCGTCATCGAGGCGTCGGAACACCGCATGCGGCCGATCGCTTTGACCGCCGCCGCCGCGAGCCTGGCGCTCATTCCCATCGCTCGCGAAGTGTTCTGGGGGCCGATGGCCTATGCGATGATGGGCGGCATCATCGCCGGCACGGCGATCACGCTGCTCTTCCTGCCCGCCCTCTACGTCACCTGGTTCCGCATCAAGGAGCCGCCACGGCCGGCGGAAACGCAGGCTGAGCAGCTCGTCCCGGACGGCGGCCCGGTCAGCCACGCCCAGGCCTGAGCGCAGGACAACCACGGCCAAAAAGAAACGGGCGAGATCACTCTCGCCCGTTGCGCTATACTAAATGTTTCGACGCTTCAGCAGCGCGTGCAATCCCTGCCGGCGTCACGTTCCTCGCGACGCCAAAAGGCTTCCCCTTCATCATTAAGGGCCGCCTCGACGATCAACTGCAAACCGGCAAGGACCGGCATTGGCGACCGTTTCATGGCCCGTTTCAGGCCGCGACGATCGCAATCGTCAAAAGTTTCCCCAAAGCTCCGCACCATCGAGGCCACGAATTCACCGTCCGACATACCCGCCGCCGCAGCCAGCAGGTTCATACGTTTGCTGAAGTCGCCTCCGATCGAGCGAACGGCCGCTGACGCGACCGGGGGAAGCGAGCATGTGGCGACGATCTCTTCGATCTCCATGTGCCTCTCCATTTCTCGTTCGGCCCCCACGGCCCCCGCCGGATCCAGTCAAAAGCACCGCATCCGTTGGTCTGAGCTTGGTGTTTAGAGACGAATGCTGACGTTAACATGACGCAAAACGCGTGGAATAAGGTCTTTTCGCGGCTATTGCGGTGCATCAAAGCCAACCGCGCTTCCCTTGAAACGCGATCGGCCAAGATGTCGTTTTTGAATCGCTATTCCTTTTAATGCTTCAAAAACACTTCGCCGATCAGCCGCCGTCGGCGACGAGGCCCGCGGCGGCGATGCCGGTGGCGGCCGCCAGTTCATCGTTGTCGGATGTGTCGCCGGAGACGCCGACCGCGCCAAGAATGCGATTGTCCTTGTCACGGATCAGCACACCGCCGCCGACTGGCAGGATACCGCCTTCGGCGAGATGGGCGACGCCGCCGAAGAAATGCGGGCGGTCGGCAGCCAGTTTCTCGATGCGCTTGCTGCCGGCGCCCCAGGCCACCGCGCCATAAGCCTTGCCGAAGGCGACCTTCCACCGCATCAGGCTCGTGCCATCTTCCGAGGCGCTGGCCTTGAGCGAGCCGCGTGCGTCGAGCACGACAATGGCAAGCGCATTGAACTTGCCCTTGCGGGCATGGGCGAGCGCGTCGCGAACGATGGTCTGGGCTTGATCGAGCGTAAGGTCGGACATCTGGTTCCCCCTGTTGGAATTGACCTGACGCCGTTCTCGCACAATCGGACAGAGGCGTCGATTCACGGACATGGCAATTACAGAGCCAGTTCCATCGGACCACGATCACTCGCTCGCGCCCCGAAGTGTTAACCTTTAGCTGCTTTTCGCTTCGCTCGACGATGTGCGCTGGCGCACATCTTAGACAAATTTCGTTGCCATTCTTGCTGCTCTAGGGGAACATTCATGTGCGGCGAAGCATATGTATGGGCGGGAAACCGCGAAAAGGAGATAGATATGGATCGCAGATATTTTCTGAGAGCGCTTTTCGCCGCTGGCGGCGCCGCCGTTCTGGTTCCCACGCTGGGCGCCAGCAACGAGGCCTCCGCCGCGCCGCGCCCGGCCATGAAGCCGGAACAGGCTCCCGAAGCCGTTGCCGATGCCGACGCGCCGGCTGAAGGCGCGCAGGAATCGCAGTTTTTTTATTATCGCCGGCCCCGTTATTACTACTATCGCCGGCCCCGCTATTATTACCGGCCGCGCTACTATTATCGGCCGCGCTACTATCGGCCGCGCTATCGCCGCTATTGGTAAGTCGTAACGGCCCTAAAAAACGCCCCTCACGATAGGCTCGTGAGGGGCTTTTGTTTTCTCAAGTTCCGCTGCGGCTACCACACACCGGTGTTGGGCATGGAGGCCCAGGGCTCGGCCGGCGGCAATTCAGCCCCGCTCTGCAGGAGTTCGATCGAAATATTGTCGGGCGAACGGATAAACGCCATCCGGCCGTCGCGCGGCGGGCGATTGATCGTCACGCCGGCCTTCATCAGCTTGTCGCAGACGGCATAAATATCGTCGACCTGATAGGCGAGATGGCCGAAGTTGCGCCCGCCCGTGTAAGCTTCCGGATCCCAATTATAGGTAAGTTCGACGAGCGGCGCCTGATTGGCCTTGGCGGCCTCCGCATCCTGCGGCGCGGCCAGGAAGATGAGGGTGAAGCGGCCGCGCTCGCTCTCGATCCGGCGCACTTCGACCAGCCCCAGCTTGTTGCAGTAGAAATCGAGCGAGGCGTCGACGTCGGCAACGCGAACCATCGTGTGCAAATAGCGCATCCAATTCTCCAGAAGACCGCCGGCGGAATTCCCGGCCGGCGCAAAGTTGCGTATGAGGGTACTATGGAAGAATTAGGGTGCTGACGCCAGTATGACCGCCTCCGATGCCACCAGCGACGCCGCGGCGCGCAAACAGCGCGCGGCTGCGGCTTCTGTCGCCGCCAGCGCTCTTCTGACCGTGGGCAAGCTGGTCGCCGGGCTGCTGTCGGGCTCCCTGGCGCTGCTGTCGGAAGCCCTGCATGGGCTGATCGACACCGGCGCCACCATTCTCACCCTTTTCGCGGTGCGCGCCGCCGATCGCCCGGCGGATGCGGAACATCACTACGGCCACGGCAAGGTGGAGGCGGTGGCGGCGCTGGCGGAAACCGGCCTGCTCATCGTGCTGGCCTGCGGCGTGCTCTACGAAGCCATCCAGCGGCTGGTGGGCCATGCCAGCGCGCCCGTCGAAGTGAGTTGGATCGTCTTCGCCGTGCTTGGCGTGTCGATCGTAGTGGATGCTGTGCGCTGGCGCTCGCTCGCCAAAATCGCCCGCGAGACAAAGAGTGAGGCATTGGCCGCCGACGCCATGCATTTCTCCAGCGATCTCGTCGCTTCGATCTGCGTCAGTATCGGGCTGATCGCGGTGAGCTATGGCTTTCAGCGCGGCGATTCCTTCGCCGCCATCGGCGTTTCCCTCTTCATCTTCATCGCCGGCTATCGGCTGGGCCGGCGGACGATCGACACGCTGATGGACAAAGCGCCGGACGGACTGACCGACCAGGTGCGGACGATTGTCGAACATGTGCCCGGCGTCGCCGATGTCGAGGATATCCGCCTGCGCCAGTCCGGCGCGATGCTGATCGGCGAAGTCGCCGTGGCGGTTGCCCGCACGCTGCCGGTCGAGCGCATCATGACGATCAAACAGGAGATCACCGACCGCATTACCGCCAGCTTGCCCGAAGCGGCTCTGGTGGTGATCGCCAATTCGCGTGCGCTTGACGACGAGACCGTGTTGGAGCGGGTGATGATCACGGCGGCGCGCAAGCGCTTGATGGTGCATCACGTCACCTTGCAGGCAGTCGATGGCATCCGCTCGATCAGCCTTGACCTCGAGGTCGATGGCCGCATGACCTTGGGCGCCGCCCATGACGTCGCCTCGCAGCTTGAGGCGGCGATCCGCGACGAACTCGGACCGGAGATCGAGGTCGACACCCATATCGAGCCGATGGAAGCCCGTGAACTGCATGGCGAGAACGCGCCCGCGGAACGCACCGCCGCCATCGCCGCCACGCTCCAGGAGGCGGCGAGCGCCTCGACGGTGATTTCCGACGTCCACGACGTGCGTGCCCGCCAGACGCCCGCCGGCCTCATCGTCAATTACCACTGCCGCGCCACGGCGGAGGCGAGCATTGAGGACGTGCATCAGGCCGTGGACCTGCTCGACCGGCGGGTCAAAACCCAATTCACCGATGTCGCCCGCATCGTCGGCCACGCCGAGCCCTACGGCGCCTGACCCCTCCGGACCTGCCTCGCCGCCCATTGACAGGCGCCCCAAAATATGTGAGTGAATATTCACTTACTTTTTCGGACGCCCTCGGCAGCCGAAACCTGGGAGGCAGGCATGTTCGCTGAACTTTTGACGTCGCGTCGGTTCTGGCCGCTATTCTGGTGTCAGTTCTTTTCTGCCTTCAACGACAATTTCGTCCGCAACATGCTGGCGATGCTGATCCTGTTCAAACTGGGCGCCGAGGAAACCGGCGCCCTTGTTACATTGGCGGTCGGCATTTTCGTTCTGCCCTCGATCTTCCTGTCGGCGCTCGGCGGCGAAATAGCCGATTCGCATAACAAGGCTTTGATCGCCCGGCGGCTGAAGTTTGCCGAGATCTTCGTGCAGATGGTCGCCGCCGCCGGCTTCTGGTTTTCCTCCCTGCCGCTGCTCTACGCGGCGTTGTTCGGCCTTGGTGTCATCGCCGCCCTGTTCGGGCCGATCAAATACGGCATCCTGCCCGATCATCTGGAAACCCACGAACTGCCGGCCGGCAATGCGCTGATCGAAGGCGCGACCTTCGTTGCCATCCTGCTGGGTATCATCGTTGGCGGTTATGCCGCTTCGCACGGCCGTGACCCGTCTGGCGTCGTTGTGCAATTGATGATCGTGGCGCTCGCCTGCTGGCTATCGAGCCGCGCCATTCCGCCGACTGAAGTCGCCGCGCCCGATCTGCGCGCCGATCGCAACATCCTGCGCTCCACATGGCGGCTCGCCAGCGAATTGCGCGACGATCGCCGCATCTGGATCGGTGGCCTGGCGGTGAGCTGGTTCTGGATGACCGGCGCGGTCTGTCTGTCGCTTGTGCCCGTGCTGATCAAACATCGCATCGGCGGCAGCATCGACGTCGAGACCACCATCAATGCGCTATTCGCCATCGGCATCGCCGTCGGTTCCATCGGGGCGGCCATCGTCGCCCACGGCCGCATCGTCCTGCTGCCGGTACCATTAGCGGCGCTCGCCATGGCCGCTTTTCTGATCGATCTCGGCTGGACCACCCTGTCGCTGCCCCATGCGGCAAGCGAGATCGACATGGTGACGTTCCTGACCAGCGCCATGGGTGTGCGTATCGCCATCGACGTCGCGGGCGTCGCCATCGCCGGCGGCTTCTTTGTCGTGCCGGCCTTCGCCGCCGTGCAGGCCTGGGCTGGCGTCGATCGCCGTGCCCGCGTGGTCGCCGCCGTCAACATCGTCACGTCTCTCTTCATGGTCGGTGGCGCGCTTCTCACCGCCATCTTGCAGACGAGCCTGTTTGGCATCACCGAACCGGCGCTGCTGATCCTGCTCGGCCTGCTCAATGTCGGCGCCGCGATCTATCTCTTCGCCCGCCTGCCCGGTTCCTTCGTCGGCGATGTCCTGCGGCTGCTGTTCAAACTGGTGTTCCGTATCGAAGTGCGCGGCATGGAAAATGTCGCCAAGGCTGGCGACCGTTGCGTCATCGCCGTCAACCATCTGTCCTTCCTCGACGCGCCGGTGATGATGTCGCTGCTCGATGACAAGCCGGTCTTCGCCATCGACTGGCAGATCGCCAAGGCCTGGTGGGTAAAGCCCTTCCTCGGCATCGCCCGCAGCTATCCGATGGACCCGACCAAACCATTGTCGACGCGCGGCCTGATCAACGAGGTCAAGGCTGGCCATCGGCTCGTGATTTTCCCGGAAGGCCGCCTCACCGTCACCGGCGCCTTGATGAAAATCTATGACGGCGCCGCGATGATCGCCGACAAGGCTGACGCCATGGTGGTGCCCGTGCGCCTCGAAGGCCTGGAGCGCACGCCCTTCACCCGTCTGCCGCGCGGCTTCGTGCGCCGCAGCCTGTTCCCGAAGGTGCGTGTCACCTTCCTTGAGCCACGCAAGCTGACCCTGCCGGAAGATCTGCGCGGCCGCAAACGCCGCCAGGCGGCGGGCGCTGCCCTCTATGACGTGATGTCGGATTTGATCTTCCGCACCACCGACATCGACAAAACCTTGATGCAGGGCCTCGTCGACTCCATCAAAGAGAGTGGCAAGTCGAAGGTGATGCTGGAAGACCCGCTGTCGGGCAAGCTCAACGGCCGCAATGTCCTGATCCGCACCGACATCCTGGGCCGCAAGCTGATGCCGCTGACCCAGACCGGAGAATGCGTCGGCGTGATGCTGCCCAATGCCAATGCAGTCGCCGTCACTTTCTTCGCCCTGCAATCGGCCGGCCGCGTCGCCGCCATGCTCAACTATACGGCCGGCGTCGCCAATCTGCAGGCTGCCTGCAAGGCCGCCGATGTGCGCACCATCCTCACCTCGCGCGCCTTCCTCGAAAAGGCCAATCTTGGTGCGGTTGCCGCCGAACTGGCGAAAACGACCAAGGTGATCCACCTGGAAGATATCGCAACGACGGTCGGCACTGGCGACAAATTGCGCGCGCTGTTCACGGCAGGCAAAGCGCTGGAAAAGCGCTCGCCCAACGATCCAGCCGTGGTGCTCTTCACATCAGGTTCGGAAGGCGCGCCGAAAGGCGTCGTGCTGTCGCATCGCAATTTCATGGCCAATATCGCGCAGATCGATGCACGCTTCGACATCACGCCGGCCGACGTAATCTTCAACGTGTTGCCGGTGTTCCATTCCTTCGGCCTGCTCGGCGGCATGCTGCTGCCGATGCTATCGGGCATGAAGTGCTATCTTTATCCCTCGCCCCTGCACTACCGGCAGATTCCCGAACTGGTCTATGGCAGCAATGCCACCGTCCTCTTCGGCACCGACACGTTCTTCAATGGTTATGCGCGCACCGCCAATCCTTACGACTTCCGCTCACTGCGCTATCTCGTCGGCGGCGCCGAGCCGGTGAAGGAGACGACGCGCAAGGTCTATATGGAGAAGTTCGGCCTACGCATTCTCGAAGGCTATGGCATCACCGAAACCGCGCCGGTGCTGGCGGTCAACACCGCCATGTTCAACCGCAACGGCACCGTCGGCCGCCTGCTGCCGGGCATCGACTATCGCCTCGAACAGGTGCCCGGCATTACCGAAGGTAGCCGCCTGCATGTCAAAGGCCCGAATGTGATGATGGGCTATTATCGCGCCGACAAGCCGGGCGTGCTGGAGCCGCCGCACGAGGGCTGGCACGACACGGGCGATATCGTCACCGTCGATCCGATGACCTTCGTGACGATCAAGGGCCGCGCCAAGCGCTTCGCCAAGATTGCCGGCGAGATGGTGTCGCTGGCCGCCATCGAACAGATGTGCGCACCGATGTGGCCAGAGAATCCGCCCTGCGTCGTCGCCGTGCCCGACGCGCGCAAGGGCGAACGTCTCGTCATGGTGACGACCAAGACCGACGCTTCACGCACGGAGGTCCAGACCTTCATGAAAGCGCGTGGCGCCAATGAATTGATGTTTCCTTCCGAACTCTTGATCGTGCCGGCCCTGCCGCTGCTCGGCTCCGGCAAGACCGACTATGTGGAACTGGACCGGATGGTGAAGGCAAAGATCACCGCCAATGCGGGAGCCGCCTGACATGACCGCGGCTTCCACCCCCCTGCGCAAAGGCGCTGTCACCCGCAATCGTATCCTCACCGAGGCGTTGAGCCTGTTTGCCGAGAAAGGCGTCGAGGGCACGTCGATCCGCGACATCGCGCTCGCCGTCGGCATCGTCGATGCAGCACTCTATCGTCACTTCCGCAGCAAGGACGAAATCGTCAGCGAGGTCTTCCTGCTGCACTACGGTGCGCTAGCCGAAGCCGTCGCCGAGATCGGCGCGCGGCAGCAACCGTTCCGGCAGACGGTGCGCCAGCTCGTCGAACATTTCTGCACGCTGTTCGACGAACAGCCGGCGGTCTTCGCCTTCATTCTCTTGAAACAGCACGATCATCTGGCCGGCGTAAACGACGAAGCCAATGTGGTCGAAACCCTGCGCCAGATCATGCAGCGGGCCTATAAAATGGGCGACATTGTCGTCGATGACGCCAATGCGGCGGCCGCCATGGCCCTGGGAATGGTCATCCAACCCGCTGTTTTCAAGCTCTATGGCCGTATCGACAAGCCGATGAAAAGCTATGTCGGCGCATTGGCCGATGCGGTCTGCCGCGCTCTTGGCATTCCCTCGGGCGTGCCCTGAATCGGCCCAACTTGCATTCTGCGGTTCAGACCCCATAAATGTTTTGAACCCTTGCAGAGCGAGTCCTCATGCGTACCGATACCGCCCGCCCCGTCCGCCTTGCCGATTATCGTGTGCCTGACTATCTGATCGACAAGGTCGATCTCGTCGTCCGCCTCGACCGGCATGAAACGCTGGTGCGAGCGCGGTTGGCCATGCACCCCAATCCCAAGGGCAACGCGGGTGCGCCGCTTCTGCTCGACGGCGATGGTCTTAATGGCAAACTGGTGGCGATCGACGGCGCAGTGCCGGCGGCGGACAGTTTTCGCATCGGCCCCGACCAGCTCGAACTGTTCGAGCCGCCGCGCCAGCCCTTCACGCTCGACATCGAAACCACCGTCGATCCGACCGCCAATACGCAGCTCATGGGCCTTTATCGCTCGGGTGCCGCCTATTGCACCCAATGCGAGGCGGAGGGCTTTCGCCGCATCACCTATTTCCTCGATCGCCCCGACGTTCTCTCCGTCTATTCAACACGGATCGAGGCGCAGCGCAGCGACGCGCCCATCCTGCTCGGCAACGGCAATCTCGTCGAGAAAGGCGATTTGGCCGATGGCTGGCACTATGCGGTGTGGAACGATCCGTTCCCCAAACCCTGTTATCTCTTCGCCATGGTCGGCGGCGACCTCGATGTGCTGACCGACAGTTTCACCACCATGTCCGGCCGCAAGGTCGGGCTCGGCATCTATGTGGAACATGGCAAGCGCGAACGCGCCGCCTATGCAATGGACAGCCTGAAACGTTCCATGCGCTGGGATGAAGAACAGTTCGGCCGTGAATATGATCTCGACGTGTTCAACATCGTCGCCGTGTCCGACTTCAACATGGGCGCGATGGAGAACAAGGGCCTCAACGTCTTCAACGACAAATATATTCTGGCCTCCCCCGACACGGCGACCGACACGGATTATGCCGGCATCGAGACCGTTGTCGCCCATGAATATTTCCACAACTGGACCGGCAATCGCATCACCTGCCGCGATTGGTTTCAGCTCTGCCTGAAGGAAGGCCTTACCGTCTTCCGCGATCACGAATTCAGCGCCGATCAGCGTTCGCGCCCAGTGCAGCGCATCGGCGCCGTGCGCAATCTGCGCGCCACGCAATTTCCCGAGGATGCCGGCCCGCTGGCCCATAACGTGCGGCCGGAGCTTTATCACGAGATCAACAATTTCTACACGCCGACCGTCTACGAGAAAGGCGCCGAGGTCATCCGCACGCTGAAGCAGTTCATCGGCGCGGATGCTTTCCGGCGTGGCATGGATCTCTATTTCGAACGTTATGACGGCACGGCGGCGATCGTCGAAGAATTCATCGCCTGTTTCGCCGAGGCGAGCGGCCGCGACCTGACGCAGTTCATGCGCTGGTACAGCCAGGCCGGCACGCCGGTTCTGACTGTGCGGGAAAAATACGACGAGAGCGCCCGCACCTATACGCTGGAGCTCGAACAATCCTGCCCGCCGACGCCGGGCCAGCAGCTCAAACTGCCGCAAATCCTACCCATCGCCATCGGCCTTGTCACACCTGATGGCGAGGCGTCCATCGACCTGCCGGGTGCCAATGAAGCCAATGGCGCCAGTTCGGAAGAAGTCGCCCGCGGCGTGTTCGAACTGTCGACCCGCGCGCGCCGGCTCGTCTTCCGCAATTTGGCCCAGAAGCCGGTGCCATCGATCCTGCGCGGCTTCTCCGCGCCAGTGCGGCTCGAGTTCGACTGGAGCGAGGATGCCCTGCTGACGCTGCTCGCCCATGACAGCGACAGTTTCAACCGCTGGCAGGCGGCGCAGACCTCTGCCACCCGATTGATGCAGGCGTCCGTGGCGGCCATTCGGGGTGGCGGCGCGCCGGCCGACCCCATCCGCTTCTGCCAGGCCCTCGGCCGCGTTATCGATGGCTGGAAGGCCGATCCGGCCTTTGCCGCGCTCGCCGTCAATCTGCCGAGCGAACTGGATCTGGCCCGCGAGATCGCCGCCGATGTCGATCCCGATGCGATCCGTACCGCCCGCCAGCACATGCGCGCCACATTGGGGCGGATGAACCTGCCGGCGCTCATGGCCATCCATGACGAACTCTCGGTCCCCGCGCCCTTCACGCCCGACGCGGCCGGCTCCGCCAACCGCAGCATGCGGCTGATGGCGCTTGACCTGATCGCCGCCGGCGATCCAGCCGAAGGCGCACGCCGCGCCAAGCAGCAATTCGAAACCGCCGACAATATGACGGACATGTTCGGCAGCTTGAGTATTCTGGCGCTCAACGCCCCAGCCGAGCGCGAAGCGGCGCTGGCCGCTTTCTATAAGCGCTTCGCCAACGACCATCTCGTCATCGACAAGTGGTTCGCCTTGCAGGCGATGATCCCCGATAGCGAAGCCTTGAAGCGCGTGCGCGGACTGATGGCTCATCCGGCCTTCTCGATGACCAATCCGAACCGGCTGCGTTCGGTCGTCGGCACTTTCGCCATGGCCAATCCAACCCAGTTCAACGCCGCCGACGGTTCCGGTCACGACTTCCTGGCCGAGGTGGTGCTCGATGTCGATCGCCGCAACGCCCAGGTGGCGGCGCGCCTGCTCGTCGCGTTCCGCTCCTGGAAGGGATTGGAAGCGAAGCGCCGCGCGGCCGCCGAGGCCGCGCTGAAGCGGATCGCAGCGCATAACGATCTGTCAGCCGACGTTCGCGATATCGTCACGCGCTCGCTCGCATGAGCCGATCGCGTTTCGACCGAAACGCGATTTAACTTGTTTTGACACGACTTTGAGACGTTTGATCTTTTCGCTCAAACGTCTCAGCGCGACAGGCGCGGCAAAAAATTCGTAAATGATTCGTTAAAGGGCTGGACAAATCAGCCCGTCGGGATTCAACTGGCCCTGATTCGACGCGATGCGGCACATGGCGGCGGACAAAGTTTCAAGTCGAGGGGGCCATTCATGGCACGTGCAAGCGTGCTGGAGGAATCCGTTTACGCGGATTCATCCAGAACGGCAGCGCATGCGATTCCAAAAGCGAGTGGTGGACCAGATCGAAGCGGTCTGGAAAGCACACTCCGCCTCATCGCCCCCGCAGCAGCCGCCCTTTTCTGTTTGATCCTTTTATCGGCCAGCTTTCTTTCTCTTCTTCAAATTCGCGGACAAGCCTTTCAAAGCACCACTTCGGACATCGAACTCACCGCCGCCGTCGTCGCTCTTTCTCTCGATCGTGCTGATGCCACGCCCTCCAGCGTGACCGATCTGCTGGCCGGCGCACTGCGCACCCATACCCCGCTTAAAGGCACGATCGTCCTGATCAGCGATGCGGGCGGCCAGATCATCGCCGCCGCGCCTACGATCCAGGGTGCGACGAGCGATCTGTTGGGCGATGCGCAACCGTTGTCGATCCTCGGCGAGCGCGCCGGTGTCGTACGCACCCATTTGGCCGATGGGCGCGAGGTCTTCGCGGGCGCCTACACACTTAAAAATACCTCCGGTCAGGCCTTCGTGATCCGCCCCGTGGCGGAAGCCGTGGCCGACTGGCGGCGCGCCGCCCTTCTGCCCGGCGTGCTCGGTGTTCTGTCGGCGATCGTCATCGGCGCGTTAGCCTTTGCCTATTTCTGGCAGGCGAAGCGCGCGCGCCGCGCCTCCGCGCAATGCGAACAGCTCGGCCGCAAGTTCGACATGGCCCTCAACCACGGCCATTGCGGCCTGTGGGACTGGGATTTGTCGCGCGGGCGCATCATGTGGTCGGATTCGATGTATGAGCTGATCGGCCTACAGCCCGACGGCGGCTTCCTCTCCGTCGGCGACGTCGCCGCCCTGATCCATCCTGCCGACATCAACCTCAGCCAGGTGGCGAAAGTACTGCTCACCTCGCGGCCGCGCACCATCGACCGGACGTTCCGTGTCCGCCACAGCGACGGCCGCTGGCTCTGGCTGCGGGCGCGCGCCGAAGTCGTCCGTCAGTCGCCCGACGCCACGCCACATCTGATCGGCGTCGCGCTCGACATGACCGAACATCGCAGCCTCGCCGAAAAATCACGCACCGCCGGCGTGCGCTTGCAGGACGCGATTGAATCGATCTCCGAATCTTTCGTGCTCTGGGACGTGGACGACCGCCTCGTCGCCTGCAACGCGCGCTTCATGAAACTCTACGGCCTGCCAGCCGACTATGCCCGCGAGGGAACGGCGGTCGAGGACATCCTGGCGCAAGCCGAAATTCCCATCGTCGCCGCGCAATCGCAGCCGGGCGCCACGCCCGGTGCGCGCTCTTATGAGGCGCAACTCGCCGACGGCCGCTGGTTGCAAATCAACGAACGGGCGACGAAGGACGGCGGCTATGTCTCGGTCGGCTCCGACATCACCGTGCACAAGCAGCACGAGGAGAAACTGCTCGATTCCGAACGCCGGCTGATGGCAACCGTCGCCGACCTCAGAAAGTCACGTCAGACCCTCGAAGTGCAGGCCCGCCAACTCGCCGACATGGCGGAACGCTATCTCGAACAGAAAGCCGAAGCCGAACTCGCCAGCCGCGTCAAATCGGAATTCCTCGCCAATATGAGCCATGAGCTGCGCACGCCGCTCAATGCCATCATCGGTTTCTCGCAGGTGATGGAGCATGAGACATTCGGACCGCTGGGCTCGTCGAAATATCTCGACTATGCCTGCCACATCCGCGAAAGCGGCCAGCATCTTCTCAGCATCATCGCCGACGTTCTGGAAATGTCGGCGCTTGAAGCTGGCCATGTGGAACTGCGCAAGACCGAATTCGAAATCGCGCTCGCCATCACGGCAGCGGTCGAAAGCGTGGCCGATCACGCGCAACGCAAGAATGTCACGCTGACCAGCGAGACTTGCCCCGGCGTTCACGTCAGCGCCGACCGCAATGCCATTGAACGGGTGCTTGGCAAGCTGCTGCGCAATGCCATCCGCTTCACCCCCTCCGGCGGACGCGTCGGCGTGCGCTGCCGGATGATCGACGGCGCCATCAATATTTATGTGGAAGACACGGGCTGCGGCATTTCGACGGAAGCCCTGGTGCGGATCGGCCGCCCGTTCGAACAGATTAATGCGCCTTTGGAGAACGGCTCCAAGGGCTCGGGCCTTGGCCTCGCCATCGCCCGTTCATTGGCAGAGCTGCATGGCGGCTCCATGCGCCTGCGCTCCACCGAGAATGTCGGTACGATCGTACGTATCCGCCTGCCACTGCCGCCGAATGCGTTGAAGGCCATGGCGCGCGTAGCTCACGCGCCCGCGCCGCCAACGGCGCAGTCCGAAAGCGCCTGATCCTATTTCCTATTTCTTGGTCGATGCGGCTTTGCCCGGCGCTCCGATCAGGCGCGTGAAGATTTTCCGCACTTCGGTGCGCGTCTCCGTCAGCATCAGTTCGACACGACCGAAATCCGGCAGGTTGACGCTCGAAGCAATGCGCCGCAGCACACTGGAAGCCACTTTGGTGGGATCGAAGGGGCCTTCGATGGCAAGCCGCATCATCTGCGTCACCGCCTGATAGAACGCGCAAGCCGTCGTCAATTGCTCGCCATCACCCGACGGCAACAGGCCGGCGGCCGTCGCCTTGCGCAGTACACCGATGGTCGAGGTATCAATGATTTCGGGATGCTTAGGCGCATGGGCCAGCACCAGATACTGCGCGATGAATTCGACGTCGATGATGCCGCCCGCCGCCAGCTTCAAATCCCACGGATCGCTCTCGCCCTTCTCGCGGGCGATAAGCCCGCGCATGGCGGCGATATCCGTTCGCAAGGTCTTTTCTGCGGTCGGCTGACGGATGATCGCCGTTTGCGCCGCCGTGATCGCCTCGGCCAGCGTCGCATCCCCGGCGATGACACGCGCCCGCACCAGGGCCATGTGCTCCCACGTCTCCGCCTCGTTCTGCTGATAGTCGATGAAGCTGGTGAAGCGCGTTGCCACCGGCCCCTGGCCGCCCGAGGGACGCAATCTGAGATCGACGTCATAAAGCTTGCCGCGCCGGGTCGCCGAGGTGAGTACGGCTACGAGCCTCTTGGTCAGGCGCGCGTAATACTGCGCGGCATGCAATGGGCGCGCTCCATCGGACTCGGGCGTCTCGTCGTCATAGTCATAGATCAGGATCAGATCGAGATCGGAGGCCGCCGTCATCTCGCGCGAGCCGAGCTTGCCCATGCCAACGATGGCGCAACGCGCGCCCGGCACCGTACCATGCTCCGCCACGAGGGCTTGCTCCACGTGCTCCAACGCGGCGCGCAGCAGGGCATCCGCCAGGGCGCTGTATAAGTAGCCCGCGTCTTCCGCCGAAATAGTGCCGGCCAGAAAGCGAATGCCGATTACGAACATTTCTTCCTGCGCCAGATCGCGGCAGTCGTCCATGAACTGTTCGCTGTCCTGCGCGGTCTCCAGGATGCGCCGAGCACGGGCCTCGAAACGGCTCTCGCCGGGCCGCGTCGCGCTATGGGCTGGATCGATCGCCGCATCGAGCACGTGCGGACGCAGAGACACCACCTGCGCCAGGCGTGGCGCGCCACCGAGAATATCGGCGAACAATTCACGCACCTTGTCATTCGACTTGAGGATCGAAAACAATTCGACGGCAGCGGGCATGCGCATCAGCGCATTGTCGAAGGCGAGCAATGCCGCATCGGGATCGCCACTGCCCGCAAAGGCTTCGAGCAAAGCCGGCACCAAAGCCGTCAGCACTTCACGAGCGCGGGCGCTCTGCATGGCCGGACGACGGCCGAAATGCCAACCGCGCACGGTCTCGGCCGCCATTGCCGGATTGGCAAAGCCGAGCTTCGACAGGGTTTCGAGTGTTTCGGGATCGTCGGTGACGCCGGTGAACACGAGATTGCCGACGCTGGAAGACAATTCCGGCTCAGCTTCGAACAACCGTGCATAGTGGCTTTCGACACAGGCCAGTTGCGCCAGCAGCGCGTCACCGAAAGCCGCCGCGTCACGATAGCCGCAGAATTGCGCGAAGCCTTCCAGCTCCCCTGCCTCCGCCGGCAGACGCTGGGTCTGCTCATCGGCCACCATTTGCAGCCGGTGTTCGATTTCGCGCAGGAAACGATAGGCGGCGCTCAGTTCCGTCACCGCATCCGGCGTAATCCAACCATCGGCGGCGAGCTCCTTGAGCATGTCGAGCGTGCGTGGACCGCGCAGTTGCGGGCGGCGGCCGCCGAAAATCAATTGCTGGGTCTGGACGAAGAATTCCACTTCGCGGATGCCGCCGCGCCCCACTTTGATGTTGTGGCCGGCGACGGCGATTTCGGCAAAGCCGCGCACCGCGTGGATCTGCCGCTTCATCGCATGGATGTCGGCAATGGCGGCATAGTCGAAGTAGCGCCGCCACATGAAGGGCGTGAGGTCTTTCAGAAAGGCCTCGCCCAGGCCGATCTCGCCGGCCACGGGCCGCGCCTTGATGAAGGCCGCGCGCTCCCAATTCTGGCCGAGCAGTTCATAGTAGGAGAAGGCGGCCGGCAGCGACACGGCAACGGGCGTCGAGCCAGGATCGGGCCGCAAGCGAAGATCGACCCGGAAAGCATAGCCGTCGCCCGTATGCTCTTGCAGCAATTTGGCGATGTGCTGGGTGATGCGCACATAAATGCGCGTGCTCTCGGACGGATCGTAGAGCGCGGATGTTTCCGGATCGAAAAAGGCGACGAGATCGATGTCGCTCGAATAGTTCAATTCGCCGGCGCCGTGCTTGCCGAGCGCCAATAGGACGAGACCGCAGGCCTGGTCCGGCTCCGCCGGATTGGCAAGCTTCACGCGCCCGGCATGATGGGCCGTGCGCAAGGCATGGCGCGTGGCGGCGATCGTCGCGGTATCGGCGAGATGCGACACGGCGGCCATCACCGCATCGACCTGCCAGACGCCGCCGAGATCGCTGAGCGCGATCAGCAGATGGCCTTCCTGCTTGCCTTTTCGCAAGGCTTGCAGAACGACCTCATCGTCATTGGCAAGGTCGCAGGCGACACGCATGCGCTCCAGGCAATCGGCGAAGCGATCTTCGGGATTGCTCGCCAGAAGATCGCGGAGACGATCGGTATCGGCGGCGATGAGGCCCCAAAGATAAGGTGAGTGTTCGGCAACACCCCGCAGCAGCGCCTGGATCTTGGCGGCGGTTTCCGCGTCGGCGCCGAAGGACAGATCCCCCTTGAGATCGGTCAATTTGCGTGTGGCCGTCTCGCCCTTGGCGAGCGGTGCGGTGACCAGGCGCCGCGCCAGAGCGCGGTCATCGATCCGAATCTGTTCGGTCGTGGGCTTGCGGCTTCGGCTATCTCGCGGTTTCGACGGTGGTTTTTTCGCTGCGCTCATTCGTTTTATCCACCTGCGTCCTGTCCGCTTGCGTCTTGTCCGTGTGGACAGGCGGGGCGGCGGCCGCTGGTATGACGAGCGTCACAAGCAATCCCGGCGCGTTGTCCTCGATTCTGATTTCGCCATTGTGCAGACGGGCGACCGCCGCCGCAAGCGATAGTCCGAGGCCGGATCCCGGCCGGGACCGGGATCCCTCGAGCCGGACGAAACGTCCCAGCACATGCTCACGCTCGGAGGCGGCGATGCCGGGACCACGGTCGCCGACGCGCAAAAGCACCTGCCCGCCCTCGGCGCTGGCGCTGACGCGCACGATCGAAGGATGATCAGCATTCGGCGAGGCGCCATATTTCAGCGCGTTGTCGATAAGATTGGCGAGCGCCTGACCGATGAGTTCGCGGCTGCCGTGGACGGTGAGGCCCGAGGCAATGTCGGTTTCGATGCGCATCTGCGCGTCTTCGGCCGCAGGTTCGTAGAGTTCGACGAGATCGCGCGCCACGTCACCGGCGTCGAAATCGGTCTTGCCCTCGATCTCGCTGCCCGCCTCCATCCGCGCAATCATCAAAAGCGCGTTGAAGATACGGATGAGCGTATCGGATTCCTCGATGGTCTTTTCCAGCGCGCCACGGAATTCATCCGGCGTCTGCGCGGTGCGCAGCGCTTCCTCGGCGCGGTTGCGCAACCGGGTCAGAGGCGTCTTCAGGTCATGGGCGATATTGTCGGAAACCTCACGCAACCCCTTCATCAGCTCGACGATGCGATCGAGCATGGAATTGAGGTTGATGGTCAGACGTTCAAGTTCGTCGTTGGTGCGGCTCAGTGGCAGGCGGCGGGACAGATCGCCGCTCATGATCGAGCGCACGCTGTCGTTCATACCGTCGACGCGGCGCAAAACGCGACGGGCGACCAATAGGCCGCCAATCGTGCCGATGACGATCAGCCAGAACAGCGACGTCAACAACGCCCGCGAGAACACGCGCCGCAGCGCTTCGCGATCTTCAAGGTCGCGGCCGACGAGCAGACGGAAACCGCCGGGCAGCAAGAAGATGCGGGCCAACGCTCGCCGCTCCACCCCTAGTTCGCCCTGACGCTCATAGGTGGTTTCGCGCACGCCCGGCTGATCGAGGACGCCCGGCGGCAATTGCGCGATATTGCCGGCAATGGCCTGACCGGCGAAATTGGTGACGAGATAGAGCGAGGCGCCGGGCTGGCGTGTGCGCCGCTCGATCACATCGACGATGACGCGGATGCCGCCGCGGGCATATTGTTCGGAAAGACCGTTGATCTCGGCTTCGACGGTCGCGGCGATCTGCTCGTCCAGCAAACGGCGCACGTTCCAGCTGACCCAACCGATGATGACGCCGGCGCCAATCGAAAAAATCAGCAGATAAGCGAGCGACAGCTTGAAAGCCGTCGTGCGGAATAGATTAGCGAGCGCCGTCACGGATCATATATCCCGCGCCGCGGATCGTATGCAGGAGCGGCGGATCGAAGCCTTTGTCGATCTTGCTGCGCAAGCGCGAAATATGCACGTCGATCACATTGGTCTGCGGATCGAAATGATAATCCCAGACGTTTTCGAGCAGCATGGTGCGCGTCACCACCTGGCCGGCGTGGCGCATCAGATATTCGAGCAGGCGGTATTCGCGTGGCTGCAGCGGAATGTCCTTGCCGTCGCGGGTGAGCGTGTGGGCAAGCCGATCGAGCTCGAGGCCACCGACGCGCAATTGAGTGGTCTCGCCGGCCGCACCGGCGCGGCGACGGGCCAACACTTCGACCCGGGCGAGCAATTCGGAAAAGGCATAGGGTTTGGCGAGATAGTCGTCGCCGCCGGCGCGCAGGCCCTTCACCCGATCATCGACCTGACCGAGAGCCGAGAGAATCAGCACCGGCGTCTCGACCTTCTGTTCGCGCAAGCCGCCGATCAGGGAGAGGCCGTCGAGCTTGGGCAACATGCGGTCGACGACCAGCACTTCATAGGCGCCCTCGCGCGCCATGGCATAGCCTTCCAGGCCATCCGCCGCATGGTCGGCCAGATGGCCGGCCTCGCGGAAGGATTTCACCAGATAGCCCGCCGCTTCGCGGTCGTCCTCGATCACCAGAATGCGCATGAGTGACATATAGCGGACTTTCACGGCAAACGGCAGGCCATTTGGCCTGCCGTCGAAGCAATCCCCGAGGGATCAGGACGCCGGGTTGGTGACCAGCGCGACGAAACGGGTGTTGTCGCCCGACTTGACCCGCAGCAGCACCGCCTTGCGACCGTCCTTACGCGCCGCCGCGAGCGCGGCCGACACTTCCGACGGGCGGGTGACGGGCTGGCCGGCGGCTTCGAGGATCACGTCACCGGAGCGCAGACCCATGCGGGCACCGGCGCCATCGGGATCGACATCGGCGACCACAACGCCTTCCTTGCCAGCGCCCGGCACGGCGCTGGCGGGCGCCAACGACAGGCCAAACTTCTGGTCGAGCTGCTCGCCACGGCCATTGTCACGGCCCGGGCGGGCATCGGCGCGCTGCTGATCCGGCAGGGCTTCGAGAACCACGTTGGCGGTCATTTCCTTGCCCGAACGCAGATAGGCGACGCTCACCTTGTGCTCGGGGCCATAGGCGGCGATCCGGCGCGACAGATCACGCGGACCATCGACATTCTGGCCGTCGACCGAGACGATGACGTCGCCCGACTTCAGGCCCGCCTTGGCGGCCGGCGTGTTGGGCTGGGTCTCGGCGATCAGCGCGCCACGGTTGTCCTTGAGACCGAGCGAATCAGCGATCTCCGCCGTCACCGGCTGGATCTGCACGCCGATATAGCCACGGGCCACGACACCCTTGTCGCGCAGAGCGGCGACAACGTCCTTCACCGTGCTCGACGGGATGGCGAAGCCGATGCCGACGCTGCCGCCCGACGGCGAGTAGATCGCCGTGTTGACGCCAACCACCTGACCGTTGGTGTCGAAGGTCGGGCCGCCGGAGTTGCCCCGGTTCACCGGTGCATCGATCTGCAGGAAGTCGTCATAGGGGCCGGCGCCGATGTCGCGGCCACGGGCCGAGACGATGCCCGCCGTCACCGTGCCGCCGAGGCCGAACGGATTGCCGATGGCCACCACCCAGTCTCCGACGCGCGGCGCATTGGCCGCGAAATCGACGAACGGATAAGAGCCCGCTTCGTTGATCTTCAACAGGGCCAGGTCGGTCTTCTCGTCGGTGCCGATCACCTTGGCGGTGACGGTCTTGCCGCCATCGAGCGTCAGCGACACGTCGCCACGGGCGTTCTTCACTACGTGGTTGTTGGTGACGACATAGCCATCGGCCGAGATGATGAAGCCCGACCCCTGCGCGATGCCACGACGCTGCTGCTGGCGCTGGTTCGGCATCTGGAAGGGCAGGCCTTCCTCGCCGAAGCGACGGAAGAAACGTTCCAGCGGATCGCCGGGCTGCAGACGCGGCATGCCCTGCGGGCCCTGGCCCGGACCGGCTTCGTCATTGGCGGATTCAACGATGTTCACCTTGACTGACACGACGGCGCCACGCACGCGCTGAATGGTGTCAGCGAAAGACGGCATCGACGCATTGGTAAGCGGCGCCTCGGCATGGGCGCTGGTGGTGATCTGCGGTGCGATATTGACGGCGCCAAGGGCGCCACCGAGAGCCAGCACGGCCACGGCACCGAGGAGGGCCGCACGCACGGTCTTGTTCGGCTTCGGATTGAGGAGGGACTCAGACATTCACGCTTCTCCTGAATAGGGGCGCTGGTGGAGGGCCAGCGGTGACGGAGAAGATGAGGGAGCGCGGTTTGCACCGCCATTTCCAGCAGATGAATTCTTTGTAACGTCGATAGGCCGATTATTTTCCGCGCTTTTCCAGCAATTCGGCCAGTTTTTGCGCTTCTTCCGGCGTCAGCTCATCGGCCAGCTCCCGCACGGGACGACGGCGCCGCAGAAAGACCACAATCAAAGCCGCCGCGAGAATAGCCGGCGTGGCGGTCCACAACAGAATCGTCCCGGTGTTGAGCGGCGGTTTCAGAAGAATGAATTCGCCATAGCGCGCGACGAGATAATCACGCACCGCATCATCGCTGTCGCCAGCGACAAGCCGCTCGCGCACGATGACGCGCAGGTCCTTGGCGAGCGGTGCATTGGAATCATCGATCGACTGGTTCTGACAAACGAGGCAACGCAGGCCCGCCGAAATCGTGCGCGCCCGTGCTTCCAGCTTCTGATCGGCGAGCATTTCCGAGGGCTCGACCGCATGCGCGGCGGAGGCCGCGAAAAGACTGACGGCGAGGAAAAGATATCGAAGCAGGCTCGTAGCGCGCATGCTCTATTCCGCCGGCTGCATTGCCGCCTGGCGGGCGCGACGCGCCACGCCGACACGCAAGCGACGATCGGCAAGCGAGATGGCGCCGCCCAGAGCCATGATGATAGCGCCGATCCAGATCAGCGCCACATAGGGCTTCCAGTAGAGACGCACGTCGATCTCGCCATTGCTGTTCTGTTCGGTGACCACCGCATAGATCTGGCCAAGCGAGAAGGTGCGCAGGCCGGCATCGGTCGTGGTCATCTGCCGGGCGCGATAGAATTTGCGCGACGGTTCGATGGTGCTGATCGCATTGCCGCCGCTGCGGATCGTCATATGGGCGACGGTTTCATCATAGTTGGGACCAGGGCGCGGCTCGACCTTATCGAGAGTCACTTCATAAGGACCGACCGCGACATGATCGCCAGGGCGCATGGCGAGAATCTTCTCGACGCCCCATCCCGTCGCGGCGAGCCCCAGCAGCGACACGCCGACACCGGCGTGAGCGATGGCCGTGCCCCAGGCCGACCACGGCAGACCCGTGGCGCGCGCGAACATGACCGAGGGCGACAGGCCGCCACCGGAGATGCGTCCCCAGATTTCGACGAAAGCGCCAACGATGACGAACAGGCTGAGCCCCGCGAAGACGGCGGAGATCACCGGTTCGCCTTGCATCGCCGCCAGGATCAGGCCACCGCAGATGGCGACGATCAAAGCGACGACGAGGCGTTGCGCGGCGCCCAGCAGATCGCCGCGCTTCCAGGCCAGAACCTGGCCGAGGGGCATGGCGAGGAAAATCGGCACGAACAGTGGCACGAACGTATAGTTGAAGAAGGGCGGGCCGACGGAAATCTTGTCACCGGTGAGCGCTTCGAGTGCCAGCGGATAAAGCGTGCCAACGAAGACCGTGGCGCAGCTCGTCGTCAGCAACAGATTATTGAGAACCAGTGCACCTTCGCGCGACACGGGCGCGAAAATACCGCCGGCCTTGAGCAAGGGGCCGCGCAGGGCGAACAAGGCCAGCGAGCCGCCGATGAAGAAGACGAGAATGGCGAGGATGAAGACGCCGCGTTGCGGATCAGTAGCGAAGGCATGCACCGACGTCAGCACACCGGAACGCACGAGGAAGGTGCCGAGCAGAGACAGCGAGAAAGCAAGGATGGCGAGGAAGATCGTCCATATCTTCAGCGCATCGCGCTTTTCCATCACGGTCGCTGAATGCAGCAATGCCGTGCCAGCAAGCCAGGGCATGAGCGAAGCGTTTTCAACCGGGTCCCAGAACCAGAAGCCACCCCAGCCCAAAGTGTAATAGGCCCAGTAAGAGCCCATGGCGATGCCGAGCGTCAGGAATATCCAGGCGATCAACGTCCATGGCCGCACATAGCGCGCCCATTGCGCATCGATGCGGCCATTGATTAGCGCGGCGGCGGCGAAAGAGAAAGTGATCGAGAAGCCGACATAGCCGAGATAGAGCAGCGGCGGGTGAATGGCGAGGCCAGGATCCTGCAGGATCGGATTGAGGTCGTTGCCTTCGGCCGGCGGCGGCAGCATGCGCGCGAAGGGATTGGACGTCAGCAGGATGAACAGCAGGAAGGCGCCGCTGATCCAGCCCTGAACGGCCAAAGTGGTGGCCAGCAAATTCTGCGGCGTGCGCCGCCCGCCCACGGCCACCAGTGCGCCGAAGAAGGCGAGGATCAGTACCCACAGCAGCATCGAGCCTTCGTGATTGCCCCACACGCCGGAGAGTTTGTAGATCAGCGGCTTTTGCGAATGGGAATTCTGCACCACATTGGCGAGCGAGAAATCCGACGTCAGATAGGCCCAAGTCAGCGCGCCGAAGGCGATGGCAACGAGAATGAATTGAATGATCGCCGCCGACGGCGCCATGGCCATCAAAGCCGGGTCATTCTTGCGGCTGCCCCAGAGCGGCAAGGTCGCCTGCACGAGCGCCAAGGCAAGGGCTAGAACGAGAGCGTAGTGTCCGGTTTCGACGATCATCGCGGCGCGCTCATTTCTTCGGTTCGTTCGGCTGCCAGTGGCCCTGCTTTTTCAGCGCATCGGCCACTTCGCGCGGCATGTAATTCTCATCGTGCTTGGCGAGCACGGAATCGGCGCGGAAACTCGTCGGGCTGACCAGCACGCCCTCGGCGACGACGCCCTGCCCTTCGCGGAACAGGTCCGGCAGCAGGCCCGTGTACGACACGCTGATCTCGCGTTCGGCATCGGCGACCACAAAAGTGACCGAGCGGTTTTCGCCACGCACGATCGAGCCTTGCTTGATCAGGCCGCCAAGACGCATGCGCGTGCCGGGCGCCGGCGCCTTGGAGGCGATCTCGGCCGGCGAATAGAAGAAGACGATATTGTCGCGCAGCGCGAACATGGTGAGGCCAGCGGCGACGAAGAGGACGCCGAGCGCACTGCCGATCAAGATCAGCCGGCGTTGCTTGCGGGTCATCATCAGCCTCCCAATCCCAACTCGCTGGCCATGGCCTCGACGCGGGCCCGCGCCTCGTTGTCATCAGCCAAGGCCTTGCGCGCCTGCGCCAGCGCCGCGCGGGCATCGTCGGGCTGTTTCAAAACCATATAGGCCCGGATCAACATCGCCCAGCCGTTAGCGTCACGTCCATCCTGGGCCAGCCGCGCGGCAAGATTGGCGACCATACCGCGAATGGCCGTGTCGCGATCGGCATCCGGCAGAGCGGCAATCGCCTGCCCCGCTTCGCTCGAAGGACGCGCATCGGTTGAGGCTTCCGCCTCCGGAAGGCCGAGTTCACGAATACGCTCGCGCACGACACCTGCCCATTCAGCATCGACCGGCGCCTCGGCAACGAGCTTCGTCCAGATATCGCGAGCGCGCGTCTTGTCGCCCGCCTGCGCCGCGGCGAGGCCGATATAGAAACGCGCCTGCTGAAACTGCGGCGCCAGGGCCAGCGCCCGTTGAAAGGCCGCGAGGGCTTCCGGCGTGACATGGCCGTTGGCGGCAAAGACCAAGGCCTCGCCCAGCGAGGTCTCGCGCACGGGGCTCGCCCCAAGGAGGCGTACGACATTGGCCCAGGCCTTGGCGGCATCATCGTAGCGACCGAGACGCAGATAAACCGGCGCGATCACTTCATAGCCGCGACCGTCGTCAGGATTCTTCGCCAGATGCGCTTCGATGCGGGAGATCGCCATCATCAGGTCAGGCGTTTCCGGTGGTGCCTGACGGCGCGCTTCAAGCGGCAGGTCGGGAACGTCGGGATTGCCGATGCGCGCATAGAGCCCCAGCGACACACCGCCTATCATCACGATGCTGGCGAGCGCCGCGATGCGCCGGCGCCATGTGGTGCCGGACGTGGCCCCGCTCTCCTCGCGCGCCCCTTCGGTGCGCATCAGGCGGCGGGCGGCCTCGGCGCGCATCGCCTTGGCGTCGGACTCACTGACAAGCCCACGCTGGAGGTCGGTGTCGATGCCCGTTAGTTCGCTGCGATAGAAAGCCGTGTCGCCGTCCAAAGGCGCGCCGCGCGCGCGCGACAACGGCCACAGAACGCCGATCGCGGCAAGCCCGGTCAGAACAGCGAAAACGACCCAGATCATGGCGCGGTTTCTGTCATGGCTTGATGGCGATTGAAAGCCGCCACAAGGTCACATCCTCATCAAGATAGGGCGATTTCAGCCCGCCGGCAGTCGCAAAACCGCCCGCAAACCGCCCATGGTGGCCTCCTCCAGGCGCAAAGTGCCGCCATAGACCCTTGCCAGATCGGCAACGATGGAGAGGCCCAGGCCCGAACCAGGCTTGGTTTCGTCCAGGCGCCGGCCGCGGGTCATCGCCTCCTCCCGCCGCTCCGGTGGCAGGCCGGGGCCATCGTCCTCGACGCTGATTTCGATGAATTCGTCAGGACGCCGGAAAGCGCGCACGGCGACCTGGCTCGAGGCCCATTTGCCGGCATTGTCGATGAGATTGCCGGCCATATCCTCGAAATCCTGCCGCTCGCCGCGAAATCGCAGGCCAGGCGCACCGTCGAAGTCGAAATCCACCCGGCTGTGCAGTTTCTCGAAGGTGCGCATCAACGCATCGAGCGACGGTTCCACCTCGGTGATGGCACCAATGACACTGGAACGGGCGGCGAGCCGCGCGCGGTCGAGATAGTAAGTCACCTGATCGCGCATCACCTCGACCTGCTCGCGCACCTTGCCGCCGAGCGATGAAGCATCGGCGGTCGCTTCATTGGAGATGACGCTCAAGGGCGTCTTCAACGCATGGGCGAGGTTGCCGACCTGTGTGCGGGCACGCTCCACCACTTCGCGGTTGGAGGCGATAAGCAGATTGAGTTCCCCAGCCAGCGGCGCAAGGTCCTGCGGATAAGAACCGGCGATCTTCTCGCCCTCGCCGCGCCTGATAGCAGCCACTTCGCCGCGCAACAGGCGCAGAGGCCGCAGGCCAAAGCGCACCTGCAAGGCGGTGGTGCCGACGAGCGCCAGAGCGAGAATGCCAAAGGCCAGCGCCAGGGCCAGCGTGAACTTGCGGATTTCGAGTTCGACATCTTCGTTGGTGGCCGCAACCTGCACGAGATAGGTGCCATCATCGCCGACATCGATGACGCGTTCGATCATTCGCAGATTGCGACCGTCAGGCCCTTCGATATAGCCCTTGCGCAGGCCGGTCTGGTCGGCGCGCACACCAATGTCGGCGAGACGCGGCAGGCGCGAAGCAAAGAGCGAGCGAGAGGCGCGTGTCTGCGGTGTCGCGCCGTCCATGCGCGTCACCTGCCAGTACCAGCCGGAACGGGTGAGTTCGAACAAAGGTTCGCCGAGTTGGCCGGGGCTGGTCGGCGCTTCATCACCGCTCAGCGCCACATCGGCGACCAAGGCTTTCAGATAAACAGACAGGCGATCGTCGAAAGCCTGTTCCGTCGTCTGCCGGAAGGCGGTGACGAGGCCTGCGCCGGCGATGAGCAGCAGCAGCACACTCCAAAACGCCGCGGACAGGAAAAGACGTGTCGGGATCGACAGCGCATCGCGGCGCGGCAGGACCATTGTGCTTATCTGCTCGATTTGGCCGGCGAAGCCGGCGGCTCGCCCGGCGGCGCGATCAGATAACCCAAGCCACGGATGGTCTGCAGCACTTCGACGCCGAGCTTCTTGCGCAGGCGGCCGACGAACACTTCGATCGTATTCGAGTCACGATCGAAATCCTGGTCGTAAAGATGTTCGACCAGTTCGGTGCGCGAGACGATGCGGCCGGCATGGTGCATCAGGTAAGCGAGCAGACGATATTCGTGCGAGGTGAGCCGGATCGGATTGCCATCGACGACCACACGCCCCGCCTTGGTATCGAGCCGCACCGGGCCGCACACCAATTCGCTCGTCGCATGACCGGCGGCGCGCCGCACCAAAGCGCGCAAGCGCGCCAACACTTCCTCCATATGGAAAGGCTTGGCGACATAGTCATCGGCACCTGCATCAAAGCCTTCGACTTTGTCGCTCCAGCGATCGCGCGCGGTCAGCATCAGCACCGGCGTTTTGCGACCGGAGGAACGCCATTCCTCCAGAACGGTGATGCCGTCCTTCTTGGGCAGGCCGATGTCGAGAATGATCGCGTCGTAAGGCTCGGTCTCGCCAAGGAAGTGCCCCTCCTCGCCGTCAAAAGCCGTATCGACCGCATAGCCCGCCTGTTCCAGGGCGGCGACAAGCTGACGATTCAGATCCTTGTCATCCTCAATAACCAGCAGTCGCAACAGACCCGCTCCTTCAATTACCCAGGCTCGTAATTCCCCGAGCCCGTAATTCCCCAAGGCTGCAATTCCCTACGGCTGCGAAATCGGCTTGCCGTCCACGGCATCGAGATAGATGCGGACGACCTTCCCATCACGACGCAGCAGCGCCATCTCATATACGTATTTGTCGTCCCATCGACAAAGGCGCGAGCGCAACGGTTCACCACCGGCGGTGCGGGCGGCATTGCGGAGCATGGCAAAAGGATCGGCGAGCTTGCGCTCTTGCACGGCGGCGCGCGTCTCGGAAGGCGACAGACAGGTGTGCGCGGTCCGCTCGGCACCCAGGGCGGGCGGCGCGGAAATATGACCCATCATTGCCAGTACGAGCAGGAGTTGCATTGCCCGATCCTGCCTCAATTCCTCTGAACCCTAGATGAACTCCCGTACCATCACAAGAAATTCAAGGTGTTAGCCTCGGCATCCGGCAACCGCCTGGGGCAAATTTCGAACACACACCGGCCGAAGATGGGGAATCGAGCGGCGACCGACCGAATCTTCGCCCTCGAATCAATATTTGGCGGTCGCGCGCCATCGGGCTACACAGCCTCAAGGAGTCTTCGTTGATGAAATCCGTCCGTCTGCTGCTCGCCTCTCTGTGCCTTCTGTCGATCCCTTCAACGGGCCGGGCCCTCGTCGGCCCCTCGCAGGACGGCGGCGGGCTGGCCGCGCATACGGTGATGCTGCTCAAACGCTCCGGCAAGGCCTCCGGCTTCTGCACTGGCGTAGTGCTGACCCGTGAGATCGTGCTCACGGCTGGTCATTGCGCCCATGGCGCCAGCGATCTCGCCGTCTACCTCAACGAAGGTGGCGCACCGACCGTCATTCCCATCAACGGGTCGGTGATCCATCCCGAATTCCGCGCCGATGCGATCAAGACACGGCAGCGTTCCATCGACCTGGCCTTGGTGCGCCTGTCGAAGCCCCTGCCCGCTTCCCTGTCGCCGGCACGCCTGTCGTCAAGGCAGTCGGTCTCGACGGGTGATACGTTCCGCATCGCCGGCTTTGGCCTGACGCGCGAAGGCGACGCGCGTTCGGCCGGCACCTTGCGCAGTGGCACCATCGCCGCGCGCGCGCCGCTCTCCTCCATCCTGCTGTGGGCCGAAGATCCCCGCCATGGCGGCTTCGGCGCCTGCACGGGCGATTCCGGCGGTCCGATCTTTTCGGAGGACGGCAGCGAAGTCGTCGCCGTCACCGTCTGGTCGCGCGGTAGCGGCGGCAAGCAATGCGGCGAACTCACCCAAGGCGCGCTGGTTGGTCCGCAGCGCAGCTGGATCGATCAAGCCATGACCCGATTGACACGTTGAACATGACGATGAACGACAACGATCTTTCCAGCAATCTTTCTCTTGCCGCCCTGACCATCCTCGATGCCGGTCCTATCGGGCAGGTGCGTGCGGCAGCGGAAGCCGGCTTCACCTCGGTGGGTCTGCGCCTGCAACCCTTGCTGCCGACTGATGTCGCCGTCATCGGCGATGCAAACGCCATGGACGAACTGGCGCAGCTCATCGCGCAAACGAAAATGCGCGTGCTCGAAATCGGCGTCTTTCCGCTCAAGGCCGGCATGGACCTGGAAGCGCTCGGCCCCGTGCTGAGCTTCAGCCATAAGCTCGGCGCCCGTTACATCGTCTGTCCGGTGGAAGATGACGACAAGAAGCGTCGTGCCGAAACCTTCGCTGAATTATGCGATCTGGCGGAAACCTGCGCGCTGGAAGCCCTGGTGGAATTCAATCCCTACAGCGCCTGCCGCTCTCTCAATGAGGCTTACGAACTCGTCACGAAAGCCGATCGACCCAATGGCAAACTGTTGATCGACGCCTTTCATCTGTCGCGCTCGGGCGCCCATCCGCTCGATTTGCGTTCGGTGCCCAAAGATCTGCTGGCATTGGTGCATTTATGCGATGCGGAGCCTTTGCCGACGACGCCACGCAGTGTCGAGGATCTGCGCCGTGAATCGCGCACCGCCCGCCTGCTGCCCGGCGAAGGCAGTCTGTGGCTCGACGCATTGCTTGACGCGCTGCCACCCGGGATTCCGCTCAGCATCGAGGCGCCAGCAGCCAAGAATGCGCATCTGCCGGCGGCCGAGCGGGCGCGGCTCGCCTTGGCCGCGTCCCAACGGCTGCTGGCGAAGCATGGCAGCACAGCATAGATTTTAGAATTATTCTGATTTCTTGCTTTCCGCTTGACCTGTGAGGCCGCGACGACAAGGCTCGTCAACGGATTGCCTCAGCACCATATCCATTCGTCACGATTGATGAGAGTTCCACACATCTGATGTCCGCCACCCTGCCGCCACTGCCCAAGGAAATGGAAGTTTTGCGCCAGGTGCCGCTGTTTGCGGCCCTGCAGCCCGAAACATTTGCGCGGCTGGCGCAAGCGGCGCGCATCGAACGGCACGCCAAAGGCGACATCATTTTCCGCCAGGGCGACACCGCCCAGTCGGCCATCGTCGTGGTCGATGGTTTCGTCAAAGTCTCGCGCCTGTCGGCCAATGGCGATGAAACGCTGATCCATATTTTCGGGCGTGGCGAAAGCGTCGGCGAATCCGCCGTCGTCGCCCGCGATCGCTATTCGACGACGGCGGAAGCCGTCGGCCCGGCGGTGGTGGTGCGCGTGCCCGGCGCCCTGTTCATCCAGACGGCGCGCGAATTTCCCGATCTCGCCTTTGCGATTATCAACGAGGCGCAGGCCAAAGTCATCGCGCTGATGGATGAAATCGAAATCCTGAAAGTGCAGACCGCCGATCAGCGCGTGCTGCGCTTTCTGCTGTCGCTGTGTCCGCCCGATGTCGACACCTGCACCATGCGCCTGCCCTATACCAAGGGCGACATCGCCGCTTCGCTCGGCCTGAAACAGGAAACGCTGTCACGCTCCTTCGCACGGCTGAAGGCCATCGGCATCGAGATCGACGCGCGCCAGGTGACGGTCGCCAGCGTTCGCCGCGTCGAAGAAGAAATCGCGCGGCTCAATCAGCTCGTCTAACTTTTCTCAATTGACGCTTTCGATGGCGATCGCCGTGGCTTCGCCGCCGCCGATACACAGAGCGGCAACGCCGCGCTTGAGATCGCGCGCCCTCAGCGCATGCAGTAATGTAACAATCAATCGCGCGCCGGTGGCACCGATCGGATGACCGAGCGCGCAGGCGCCGCCATTCACGTTCAATCGATCACGCGCAATATTCAGGTCCTTGGCGGCGGCCATGGCCACCACGGCGAAAGCTTCGTTGATTTCGAAGAGATCGACATCACCAACCGACCAGCCGGTTTTGCCGAGCAGTTTGCGAATGGCCGGGATTGGCGCGGTCGTGTACCAGGCCGGTTCCTGGCTGTGGGTCGCATGCGCCTTGATCTCAGCGAGGATCGGCAATTGAAGACGATCGGCATGGGAGCGGCGCGTCAGGATTAAAGCGGCCGCGCCATCGGCGTTGGCGGAAGCACTGGCAGCCGTAATCGTCCCGTCGGCACGAAAGGCCGGCTTCAGGGAGGGAATCTTCTCCGGCGATACTTTCAGCGGATGTTCGTCGGTATCGACAAGACGCTCGCCGCCTTTGCCCGGCACAGCGACAGGCGTGATCTCCGATTTGAAAGCGCCGGACTCGACCGCGTGACGGGCACGCGTCAACGTCTCGGTGGCGTAAGCATCCTGATCAGCGCGGGTGAACTGATAGGCCTGCACGGCGGCCTCGCCGAAATCGCCCATGGGGCGGCCGCGTTCATAGGCATCTTCAAGGCCGTCGAGCATCATGTGATCGAAGATGCGATCATGGCCGACGCGATAACCGCTGCGCCCTTTGGCCAGGAGATAAGGCGCGTTGGACATGGATTCCATGCCGCCTGCTAGAGCGATCTCGGCCGATCCCGCGAGCAGAAGATCGTGCGCCAGCATCGTCGCCTTCATGCCCGAGCCGCAGACCTTGTTGACGGTGGTGGCGCCGACTTGATCGGGCAGATGCGCGGCGCGCGCCGCCTGCCGCGCCGGGGCTTGCCCTTGCCCAGCCGGCAGAACACAACCCATCAGCACTTCATCGATCTGTTCGGGGGCCAAAGTGGCGCGCTCCAGCGCCGCCTTGATGGCTTGGGCGCCGAGTGCCGGGGCTTCCACAGGGGAGAGATCGCCGAGAAAACGGCCAAGCGGCGTGCGGACGGCGGAAACGATGACGACCGGATCGGAAGCGGACATAGGGCTTCTCCGTAAGACAATCGGTGGCCTTTGCGGCGACCTTGTGCAATGCAGCTAACATAAAATTATGGTCATAATATAATAAGTCAAGCGTTCCGGATCGTGGGCCGGCACGCTAGCCCTTGGTCAGAATGGCACGCCTGAAAAGACTAGAATTTCCGCGGCGGCGGCACTTTGCCGGGCCAGCGCACGATATGGTCGAGCAATTCGTCGTCCGGCACGTCGTCCTCGGAGGGGCCAGCGCGGCCGCGCAGAGAAACGCCGGCCTTGTGGACGGTTTCGCGCGAGCCGGAAATGAGGTGGTGCCAGGGATAAAGGTCCTTGCCTTCGTCGACCAGGCGATAGGCGCAGGTCGGCGGCAGCCATTTGATCTCGCGCACCCGTTTCGGCGTCAGCTTGATGCAATCGGGCACTTTGGCCTTGCGGCCGGGATAGTCGGAGCAGCGGCAGGACTTGGCCTCGAACAGCCGGCAGACGATATCGGTAAAATGAATCTTGCCGGTATCCTCGTCTTCCAGTTTGACAAGGCAGCAGCGGCCGCAGCCATCGCACAAGGCTTCCCATTCCGCCCGGCTGAGAGCATCCAACCCTTTTTTCCAAAACGGTTTGGTGGTCGCAGGCGCGGGTTTTGCAGCGACGGCAGGCTTGCGAACCGGTTTTGTTCCATTCTGGGGCATGGACCGGGCATGCGCCTCGGCAAGGCCATCGTCAAGGGGCTCGGCAACGTGGTATATAGAGAACTGATAATTTTACGGGACCGGATCGGGATCCCCGCACGTGTTTGATGATTTTCAGACAACCGGCCTTGGCCAGAAGATTGCCCGCGCGCTTCTCGCCTTCGATGCCTGGATCAACTCGAGCCTTTACGAGAGCGGGCAGCAGGCCCGCCAGCGCTACGATGCCTTTGCCGCCTTCATGGACCGTTTTCACGTCTCCGGTTGGCGGAAGGCCGGTGTCGAACTCGCCTGCGAAACCCTGACGCTCGGCCTGGCCGGCGCCGTGCTGATGCTGGCGCTCGCCGTACCAGCCTTTCAGGAGACCAGCGACGAGGACTGGCTGAAGAAGCAGGATCTCGCCGTCACCTTCCAGGATCGCTATGGCGAGGAAGTCGGCCGGCGCGGCATCAAGCACGACGATTCCCTGCCGCTCGAACAGGTGCCGGACTTCCTGATCCAGGCGGTGCTGGCCACCGAGGACCGGCGCTTTTTCGAACATTACGGCATCGACCCTGTCGGCACCCTGCGCGCGTTCACCGTCAACGCCCGCTCCTCTGGCGTCGTGCAAGGCGGCTCAACCATCACCCAGCAGCTCGCCAAGAACCTCTTCCTCAGCAATGAGCGCTCGATCGAACGCAAGGTGAAGGAAGCCTTCCTGGCGCTGTGGCTGGAAACCCGCCTGACCAAGAACGAGATTCTCAAACTCTATCTCGATCGCGCCTATATGGGCGGCGGCGCCTTCGGCGTGCAGGCGGCGGCGGATTTCTACTTCGGCAAGTCGCTGCGCGAGATCAATCTGGCGGAAGCGGCGATGCTGGCGGGCCTGTTCAAGGCGCCGACCAAATTCGCGCCGCACATCAATCTGCCGGCGGCGCGCGCCCGCGCCAATGACGTCTTACAGAACTTGGTCGATGCCGGCTTCATGACCGACGGCCAGGTGTTCATCGCCCGCAAGAATCCCGCCTCCCCCATCGACCGCCACCGCGCCACCTCGCCCGACTGGTATCTCGACTGGGCCTTCGAGGAAGTGAAGAAACTGGCGCAGGCCGGCAAGCTCGGAGACGACCGCGTGCTTACCGTGCGCACGGCGCTCGACAGCGGCATTCAGCACCAGGCCGAGAAAGTGCTGGAAGACAATCTGCGCCAGTACGGCAAGCAATATCGCGTCAAACAGGGCGCCATCGTCGTGCTGGAGCCCAATGGCGCCGTGCGCGCCATCATCGGCGGCCGCGATTACGGCGCGAGCCAATTCAACCGCGCGACCGACGCGCTGCGCCAGCCCGGCTCCTCGTTCAAACCCTATGTCTATCTGGCGGCGCTGCTGACCAATAAGTTCAAGCCCTCGACGATCGTCACCGACGGGCCCGTCTGTATCGGCAACTGGTGCCCGAAGAACTATGGCGGCGGCTATGCCGGCTCGATGCCGCTGATCTCGGCACTGACGCGCTCGATCAATACGATCGCGGTGAAACTGTCGATCGCCATCGGCGATGGCTCGCCCAAGGCCGGGCGTGCCAAGATCGTCGAACTGGCGCGGCGCATGGGCATTACCTCGCCGCTGACCGACACGCCGTCACTGCCGATCGGTGCCGGCGAAGTGACGCCGCTCGAACATGCCAATGCCTATGCGGTGTTCGCCAATGGCGGCAAGCGCGCGCCGGCCTTCGGCATCGTCGACGTGCGTAATTCACGCGGCGATCTGATCTATCATCATGACGCCGAAGCCGCGATGACGCAGGTGGTGCCGCCGGCCAAGATCGCCGAGATGAACACCATGCTGATGTCGGTGGTGGAGAACGGCACGGGACGCCGCGCGATCCTTCCCGGCATCAAGGTGGGCGGTAAGACCGGCACGACCAATGGCTACAAGGACGCCTGGTTCATGGGCTTCACCGGCAATTACGTCGGCGCCGTCTGGTACGGCAACGATGACCCAAGCTCGATGAACAACATGACCGGCGGCACCCTGCCCGCGCAGACCTGGCACGATGTGATGGAATTCGCACACCAGGGCATCGAGCTGAAGCCGCTTTACAGCGCGCCGCCGCCAAGCCCCGAAGCGATTGCCGCGACGCTTGCCAGCGGTGGCGGCCAGGGCACGAGCCTCGGCCAACCGCAACGCCCGGTGACCCTTTCGCGCAAGTCATCCGAAACGCTTGGCGCGCTGGAGACGCTTTTGCGTTCCTCAGCCGAGCGCCAGCGCAAGGTTGACGCGCTATCGCCGCAAGGCACGATGTTGCGTCTCGGTTCGGCCAAGCCGCCGGAAACGCTCACGCGCTGAATGGACGATAGCCCGGCGCCGATTGCGTTTGATTGAAACCAATCCTGCATTGACTTGCACACATCGAGATGCTGCGATCCGTGCATAAGATCAAAATCATCTGTGGGAGGATGAGCCATGACAGCCGCGGGCGGCGTCAGACAGGCCCTTATTATCGGTGCGGGTTTCGGCGGCATTGGCATGGCGATCCGTCTCAAGCGTGCCGGCATCGACGATTTCATCATTCTCGAACGGGCTGATGGCGTAGGCGGCGTCTGGCACGCCAATCGTTATCCAGGCGCGGCCTGCGATGTGGAATCGCACCTCTATTCCTATTCCTTCGAGACCAACTTCGATTGGGAACGGCCGCATGGCACGCGCAGCGAGATCTTGCGCTATTTCGATCATTGCCTGCGCAAATACGCCATCGTGCCGCATATCCGCTTCAACACGCCCGTTGATTCAGCCACATTCGATGAAGACCAGGGTGTCTGGACCGTGCACACGAAGACCGGTGAAGCCCTGCGTGCCCGCGCGCTGGTTTCAGCCATCGGCCTGTTCAATACGCCCGCTATTCCAAAGCTCGCCGGCATTGATGAATTCAAGGGGCAAGCTTTTCACTCGGCCGCCTGGAGCGAGGATTTCGATCCAAGCGGCCGCCGCATCGCCGTGATCGGTACCGGCTGCAGTGCCGCGCAATTCGTTCCCGAAATCGTCGACCGGGCAACGCAGCTGACGGTCTTTCAGCGCACGCCAGCCTTTGTCGGACCGAAGGCGGAAGCGGCGTTCACCCCCGCTCAACGTCGCATCTATCGACTGCTGCCGATCCTGCGGCGGTTCGATCGGTTGAGCATTTTCCGCCGCTACGAGCAGCTTTACCGCATCCACGAAGATCCGGCTTTCCGTACCGCGCGAGGCGAAGACGCACGCGCCTTCGTCGCCACCCAGGTCAGCAATCCTGTTAAACGGCAACAGCTCACGCCCACCTATGATGCCGGTTGCAAGAGAGGCGTGCGGTCAGGCAGCTTCTTGAAGGCTCTCGACCGCGATCATGTCGGCGTGGTCACGGCGCCGATCGCCCGTGTGCATGCGAATGCCATCGAAACCGCCGATGGCGTGCTTCACCCTGTCGACACGATCATATATGGCACGGGCTTTACGCCCTCCAACTATCTCTCGACATTTCGGCTGCAAGGCCTCGGCGGCATGACGTTGAGCGACGCCTGGGAAGAAGGACCGGAAGCCTATCTCGGCATGACGGTCAGCGGCTTCCCGAATTTTTTCATGATCTATGGCCCCAACACCAATGCGCCAGCGTCCATCATCTACATCATCGAATGTCAGATCGATTACATTCTGAAATGCGTCCAAGCCCTCGCGCGCGGCCAGCTGCGCCAGATGAATGTCTCGGCTGAAACCCAGGCGACATTTAACGCCGATCTGCAAAAGCAACTGCGTTCGACGGCCTGGGCCAGCGGCTGCATGAGCTATTTCATGACCGCCGCTGGCAAGATCGTGACGCAATGGCCGGGGGCGAGCCGTAGCTATTGGCTGCGCACCCGCCACCTCAACATGAAGGACTATCAGACGACGCATTGACCGTTACTGGCCTTTCATCACCACTTTGCGGATGCGCTCGCGCTGCTCGAGCGTCACCGCGCCAAGCGCCTTGACCGCTAGGTCACGCGCCACTTCCGGCTCCTGGAAGGCGATATAACGCTGGCTCTTCTCGCCCTCAGCGATCAAAGCCGGATCGGTCAGTGCCCGTTTGACGGCGGCGCGCAACACGGCAAGCCTTGCGGGCGGAACGCCTTGGGTGGTGACGAGAATGCGGCCGAGATCGTTGATGGAATTGCGGAAGTCGAGCCACCAGATCTGATCGTCGTCGAGCTTAAAGGCCTCGAACACCGTCGGCACGTTGGGCAGCAGTTCCGAACGTTTGCGGCCCATCGACAGGAAGGCGCGGGCCTGGCCGGACTTGTCGATCTGCGCGGCGGAAGAATCGGAGACGTAAAGGGCGTCCTGCTCGCCACGTTCCATCGCCAGGGCAATCTCGGCGCTGCCCTTGTACCCTAAGATGATCTGGCAATTGAGGCGCAGCGCCTCGCAGGTGATGGCGGCGCCATCGCCCGGCCCGTCGTTGAGGCCGGTACCGCCCCAGCGGATACGTGCGCCAGGCTTCAAGACATCGGCCGGTGCCTTGAACGGCGAATCCTTGGCGACAAGCCAGATCCACGGATAGGCGCTGACGATGCCCAGATGTTCCAGCTTGGTCAGATCGTAACGCGCGTTCTGATTGTCGACGATCTGGCCGAGTGCCGCCGGCGTGCCGTTGGCGATATGCAGTTGCAAGCCGTCAGGCGGGGAGTTGGCGATGCGATTGAGCGCGACGATGCCGCCAGCCCCAACCTGGTTCTCGACGATCACGTTCGCCCCCAGCTCACGCGCGAGATAAGGCGCGATCATCCGCGCATAGGTGTCGAACCCACCGCCAACACCGACACCGACGATAAATTTGACGATCTTGCCTTTGTAGAACGCGGCTTCGTCCTGGGCCGCGGCGGGCTCAGCCGCCAGCAAAAAGGCCGTGACGGCAGCCATACTTGCCTGAGCAATCTTGGCACTCATGATCTTGGCGATCATAGATACTTCTCCTCCCTGGAGCCGCTTTTGGGCTCTCGATGACCTGACGCACCTTAGCGCGACCGGGCGTTTTCGGTCCTGCTCTTGCCATGGTTCGCGCCAACATGGCAATCGTAACCTGGCAATCGTAACGTGGTCATGGCCGACTCAATCGGCGGGCGCGAGCGGATTCGGCTTCTGGAGCAAGCGCATTGGCGACATTTCTGAAATCGCTGCTGGCGGCTGCCATCGGCGTCGCGCTTGGCCTCACGGCGACGTGGTTGGCGGTGGAGCGCGGCTATGGTTTCGGTGCCGTCAGTTCCGGCCCCTGGACCGGCTGGCCAAAAACCGGCTCGGATGGTGCCGATCCCTATGCGCGCGCCGTCCTGGCGCGCACTGGCGAAGTTCCACTCGGCTTGGCCGAAGGGCTAAGTTTCACGGCGCGCACCGATGAAGCCGGCGCCAAGCTCGATCCAACCTGCGATTACATCGTCACCGGTCCCATTCCACCGGCCCGCTACTGGACGCTCACTGCGCTGACGCCGCGTGGTCTGGTAATCGACAACAGTGCGGGACGTACAGGCATCACGTCCGCCGAAATCGTACGCGCCATGGATGGCACGTTTGCGATCACCCTCTCGCGTCAGGCACGGGCGGGCAATTGGCTGCCGCTCGGCAATACATCTGATTTCGTCCTGCTGCTGCGCCTCTATGATACGCCGCTCAGTTCCGCCAGTTCGTCCATCGGCGCAACCCCCATGCCGAGGCTGCGCAAGGAACGCTGCGCATGAGATCGCTGACGAACCTGCGCGAAACCCTGATCGGCAATTCGCCATGGATCGCCGGCACCATCATCGTCGCCGGCATCGTCCACATCACGTCGATCCTAGCGATGCCCTATCTCGCTCCGAAAGACGCCTTCGCGCGATTGGAGCAAGCGGCTCCGCTCAATCGGATCACCGTTCTGCCGCAGCCCTCTTCCGCTTCGGCGCTGATGCCCTTCGAGGACCCGGCGACCGTGGTCGCGGTTTGCCGTTACGATCTCAATCAGGCACCGTTGCGCATGCGTGGCCCTTTGTCGGGCGATGGCCTGCTCTTATTCTCCTTCCACAACCGTTTCGGCACGACCTTCTATTCGATGACCGACAAGGGCGCGTTGCGCGGCCGGCTCGACGTGCTCGTGCTCAATCAAACGCAATTGGAAGCGGTGGAGGCCTTCGATCCGGAAGATGAACTGCCGCAAGAATTGCGTTTGCTCAGCCCGACGCAAAGGGGATTTGTGATCGTCCGCTCATTGGCGCCGGAGCCCGGCAGCCGCCCGCAGGCGCGGGCTCGCATTGGACAGATTGCCTGCGAAGCGGAAGGCAACCGACGCGATTAAACCAATATGCGGCTGAACGAGACGCTTATCGGCAAAATCGCATCTCTATCGAAACGCGATTTGCCCTAAGCCCGGCGCTTGCGCTTACGCGAACGCTGGCTCGATGCGGAATGTCCCACCCCAGGGCGCGAAGCACCGGGATCGGGCGTCGGTTCGTAACGGACACCGGTGAAGAACAAAATCTCAGCCGCTGTCCCAGAAGTATTCACGCCCCCAGCCGGCGGGCGTTTTGGAGTCGGAAATTGAATCACTATCGCCATTTCGCCAGCTCCGGGACTAACCGTTCCTTCAAGCAAGCAGAAGCAGAACGATTTAATTAAAGGTTTCGGAAGTTAATAAATAGTCAACACCAGTTTCATTTCCGGACGGGTGCGCCGACGCACATGACGCGACACGCGCGCCATGCACCAAACTCAACGGAAATAAGAGATTTTAAGCGCTGGAAGCGAGATCGAGGAAATTGCGCCCAGCCCGGTCCTCGACGTCAATGATCCAAATGTCGGGGTCGAAGGCGATCTCGCGTTGCAGGCGCGTGCTGATCGACAGCGGGTCAAGCCAGTCTTCGACATGCATGCGCGTCCACAGCCGCTCCACGCCATCGTCGCCGATTTCACTTTGCGGCGCCGGACCGAACAGAGCCTGCTGTCCGTCGAGGCGATCGACGACGACGAAGATGGCGCCCGCTTCCTCGGCGCCGCGACGACGCAAGGTGGCATAAGCCCCTTCGACCGTACAGCGGCGCAGATAGGCCGACACCCATATGCCAGCCTTGAGCCGCACGATCAGTTGATCTGAATGCCGGAGCGGGTCGCGAGTTCGCGTTGCGTGCGACCGGAGATCTCGCCGGTGAGCGGCAGCTTGCGATCTTGCTCGAATTTCTGAATGGCCTGTTTGGTGCCGCTGCCGAAAATACCGTCAACGGTCACGGGATAACCGAGCTTGGCCAGCGCCTTCTGCGCAGCGGTCACGCGTTTGGCAGCTGGGTCGCTCTGGGCCACGATGGTCGTCGAGGCTGGCGGAGCCTGGCCTGGCCCGACAGCGCCCTTGAGCAGCGCGGCGATCGGATCACTGCCCTTCGGCTCGCTCGCAGCGGGCTTCGGCGGGTCGAGCAGATCGGAAATGCCTCTCGGCGCAGCCACCGGCCGTTGCGGCGCGGCTGCAACTTCGACAGGACGCGGTGCCGGTGTCGGCGTCTCGGTCGCCGGAACGACACGCGCAGCTGTCGACGCGGGCTGGGGTGCAGGCGTCGACGCGCCAACATGACCACCAGAGAACAAGGGCGCGGGATGACGTGCCGTCTGGAAGAACAGCGCATTGATCACGACGGCGCCGAGCAGCGCCGCCGATGTGAGGATCAGAAAGCGGCGCCAGTTCATCACCAGCAATCCGCGCATCGGCGAGGCGGCACGCGTCTGCGCCTTGGCACTGGCGCGGCCACGATTGCGGCTCGGCGGCGTGTCGAAATCGGGCTCTTCGCGAAGGGCAAGATTACGCAATTTTCTTCACCTGCTGATTGGAACTCGAATGGGCCCGCGCTGCGGCTTGGCCGGCTTCTCGTGTCACCGGACCACGGGCAATCGTCGCGATCGTTGCGAGCTTGCCCTTATGCGCTTCCGGCTCCTGCCGACAATCGATCGGCAGTTTGAGCGTAACGCGGGTGCCCTCACCCAGACCGCTTTCAATCGTCATCTCGCCGCCATGCAAGCCAACGAGCCCGCGCACGACCGACAAACCAAGACCGGTGCCTTCATAGGGACGATCATAGCTGTCGCGCGCCTGGAAGAAGGGATCGCCGAGACGCGCCAAATCCTTGGCCAGAATGCCAATGCCCGTATCGGCCACGGCGATGGTCAACGCATTGCCCTGCGGGCGCACGGCGATCGTCACGGTGCCGTTGTTGGGTGTGAACTTCACGGCATTTGAAAGAAGATTGATCAGCACCTGCTTGATGGCGCGCTTGTCGGCGACGAGTTCGTCCAAACGCTGCGGCACATCCTGCACGATGGAAATATTCGCTTGCTGCGCCTTCAACATCACCATCTTGGTGCATTGGTCGATAAGCGGCGCCAGATCGAAAGGCTCCGACACGATATCGAAACTGCCGGCCTGAATCTTCGAAATGTCGAGGATCGAATTGACGACGGCGAGAAGATGCTCACCCGAGGAATGGATGATGTTGGCATATTCTTGCCGTTTCGCCGGATCCTGCGGCGCGAGTTCTTCGGTGCCGAGAATTTCGGAGAAACCGATGATGGCGTTCAGTGGCGTACGCAGCTCATGGCTGACATTGGCCAGGAAACGATCCTTCCAATGGCTGGCGCGCTCGGCTTTCTGCAGGGCTTCGTCGAGCTGAACGGCATGCAGCTTCGCCAAGGAGACATCGCGCAATACGGCGATCACGCCGTGATCGCGTTTCAAATCGAGCCGACGCAGACGCATTTCGATCCAGGCGAACGACGGATCCGTCGGCTGGCCGCGATCGTCGGTCATCGCAGCAGCGCGCAGCCGCACTTCGATCGGCGCGATCGCGCCAAGAGCGGCAGCATCCGACACCGCCTTGAGGAAAGCCGGACGATCGGCAACGTGGATGCGCTCGAACAGACCGCGCCCGATGACGTCGCGCGCCGTCAGGCCCGGCCCTTCGAAACGCTCACTGGAGACGAAAGTCACCGCGCCGGAGCGATCGAGGCGAATGACGAAATCGCCGATCGCCTGCGTCAGCGCTTGATATTGAATCTCGTTGTTGCGCTCGCTGTCGCGGCGCGCGCGGTGCAATTTCAGTCCGGCCAGCGCCACGGCGCCAGCATAAATCACGGCGACCACCAGCAGCAGCGCCGCGACATGATCCTGCGACGGGCTGGCCGGGGCCGTCCATTGCGTGACGCGGGCGAAATGCAGACCGGCCAAGGCTCCAATCGCACCGATACAGGCCAGGATGATCAGTCTGGCGTGCATCGAGAACATCGCTTCGAGCGGCACCAGAATGAGCCAAACGGCGGCAACGCTGTGGAGCGAGCCGGATTTCAAACCAAGAAGCGTCGCGAAAGCCAGCATGGCCGCGGCCGAAATGCTCTGACACAGCAGCAGCCGGCCGGTCGTCGATACGATCATGGCGGTGACGGGCGGCACCAGTAGCAGTGCCAGCAGAGCCGTATCCCACAGCGAGGGCGCACCATAGAGCGCCAGATAGATCGGCACGAAAGCCAGGCCCACCGCGCCCAGCAGAAGACGGCTGGCAATAAAGAGACGATGGCCGACGTGATCAATCGGCTGGGTCACACTCGCGTGCACCAGTCCACCGATCCGATCCCACAATCCACTCAGGAAGGACACACCGTTACTCGTAAGCCTTCCGCCCCATTGGCGGGTACGGCTCACCTTCGCAGGGCGACCTTATTGAACCCTAAACCGCGACCGGCCGAAGCGACGAAAAGCCCTTTCGGGCGACGGATTTAGGCGTGTGACGAACCGAAAATTGCCTGCATGGTTTAGAAGACCTTGCCGATTTATCGCGCTTGCACATCACCATGGTGAACGGACCGTTGCCAATACACGTCGGATTTGCCCGAAGGATTTGACGTCAATTTGAAGGGTCGTCGGCATCATCGCGTTGTCCGCCATTTCCGGCGGCGCAGAGAGCCGACATGTTGTTTCTCGCTCGCAGTGTTTTCTGGCTTGGTCTTGTCTTCTCCTGGATTCCCTGGAGCGGCGGCGATGGCGCCGTAACGGGCGCACGCGAGGCGGCGGCAATTCTGGCGCGCCAGGCGGCCGAGAGCATTCCCGGCGAGATCAGTCGCTTCTGCCAATCCTCCCCCCGCTCCTGCCTGGATGTGGCCGCCAAGGCCGGCAAGCTTCTGACCATAGAATCGCTGATCGAGGCCGACGCCGCGCAAGTATTAGCGGAGCAGAGTGGCCCGCTGTTGCACTGATACCATTTCCTACGCATAGGCTTTTATTCCGCTCTTTGAGCGAAATATCGGAAATCAGCGCGATTGCCGCTGGCGCCGACGCGCCGGCTCTTCCATATAGGCCGTGAGAAGGACAACGAGTGCCCATGGCCGACCTGCAGAGCATCATCGACGATTTCGAGCTGATCGACGATTGGGAGGACCGCTACCGTTACGTCATCGATCTCGGCCGGACGCTCGATCCCCTGCCGGAAGAAGCCCATAGCGAAGCCAACAAAGTGCATGGCTGCGCCAGCCAGGTCTGGCTGGAGACCCATGTGGCCGATGGCGCCGATGGGCCGGTCTTGAATTTCCTCGCCGACAGCGATGCCCATATCGTGCGCGGCCTCGTCGCTATTATTCTGTCGATCTATTCGGGCCACAGCGCCCGGGACATTCTGGAAACCGACGCTTTGGCGATCTTCCGCCAACTCGGCCTGATCGAACATCTGACGCCGCAGCGTTCCAACGGCGTGCGCGCCATGGTTGAGCGCATCCGGCGGGAAGCCAGCGCGGCTTTGACCGCTGCTTGAAAGTAAAACAACAAAGAAAAAGGCCGCCGTGAACCACGGCGGCCTTCTAATCTCAGTATAGCGAGGCTTTACCGGCCGCCGCGACGCTGCTGGCCCAGGCCCATTTCTTTGGCCAATTGCGAGCGCGCCTTGGCGTAATTGGGCGCCACCATCGGATAATCCGTCGGCAGACCCCATTTCTCGCGGTATTGCTCCGGGCTCATGTTGTATTGCGAGCGCAGATGCCGGCGCAACGACTTGAAGCGCTTACCGTCTTCCAAACAAATGATGTAGTCGTCGTGGACCGAGCGACGGGCCGACACCGCCGGCTTGGGCGGCTCGACAACCTTCTGTACCGAAGAAGAACCGCCAATTCGCTGCAATGCGGAATGAACTTCCGCGATCAGATTCGGCAGCTCGGTCATCGGAACTGGGTTATTACCTACGTAGGCGGACACGATGTCCGCCGCGAGTTCGATGAAATTGGAACCATCGGTGTCATTCATGGGATTTTTCACCTGAACAATATTCAAAGAATCAATGCATGTCGTGCAATAAACTTACACTAAGCAAGGCACAAAGCTACCTCTATAGCAATATACTTTCGTAACAAAGCGCAAAATGAAGTTGTCAAAGACAAACTTAACGCCATATCTTCAATCGTCACACGATCAAACATCTATTACTTAAATACATGGTTTGACTGCTTTCCACGCCACAACCGTGGATTATCCTGCTGGATCGCCGCCGACATCGCACACTTCTGCTATCAAAGACGGGACACAAGGGTGGCCCATGAAAAAACCGTTGCATTCTCAACCTCGTCGCAAGCCGGGCACGGCCAAATCCGCCAAAAAGGCGGCCAAAAGCCCCTCCAAACGCCGGACGGCACCAACACCACCCGAGCGCATTGCTTTAGCGAGAACCTTTCACGGCCAAGTCATCAGCGATGACTTTGCTTGGTTACGGGCCGACAATTGGAAACAAGTGCTAAAAACGCCGGCCAAATTGCCGAAAAAGATCCGTGCTTTTCTCGAAGCCGAAAACAAATACGCCGATGCCGTGCTGGCGCCGGTGAAGACGCTGCGCAAACAGCTCGTCAAGGAGATGCGGGGCCGCATCAAGGAAGACGACTCGCAAGTCCCCGCCCCTGACGGCCCTTGGCTTTACTACGATCGATATCGCAAGGGCGGCCAGCATCCCCTGGCCTGTCGTAAGCCACGCGAGGGTGGCAAGGAACAAATTCTCATCGACGGCGAGAAGCTTGGAAAAGGCAAAGCCTTTTTCGATATCGAGGCGACGGAACATTCGCCCGACCACAGCCGCATCGCCTGGTCGGCCGATACGAAAGGTTCGGAATATTTCACCATCCGCATTCGCGAGGCTGGCAAGGAGCGGGATCGGCGCGAACAGATCACCGATACCGACGGCTCCATCGTCTGGAGCGCCGATTCCAACGCGCTCTATTACGTGCGCATGGATGAGAACCATCGTCCCTATCGGGTCTATCGCCATCGGCTCGGCACATCGATCGACAAGGACGAATTGGTGTTCGAGGAGAAAAATCCGCGCTGGTTCATCCATCTGTCGCAGACGCAATCGGGCCGGTTCGGCGAAATCGAAGTGGCCGATCATGAGACCTCGGAAACACGTCTTATCGATCTGACGCAGGACGCGCCCAAGCCACGCCGGGTGGCGGAGCGGCGCGAACGGGTGCGCTTCGACGTCAGCGATCATGATAACGCGCTGTTCATCCTCACCAATGCCGATGGCGCGGTCGATTTCAAAATCGTGCAGGCGCCGCTGAAAAGCCGATCGTCCGACCAATGGCGTGATTTGATCCCGCATAAGCCTGGTCGACTGATCACCGGCATGACCGCCTTTGCGCGCCATCTGGTGCGCACAGAGCGAGAAGATGGCCTGCCGCGTATCGTCATCCGCGAGATCGCCAGTGGCGACGAGCACGCCATTGCCTTCGATGAAGAAGCTTACGATCTCGATCTCGGCGAAGTGCTGGAATACGATACGGACGTTCTGCGCTTCAGCTATTCGTCGCTGACCACGCCCTGGGAAACGTGGGACTACAATATGAAGACGCGCGAGCGCACGCTGCGCAAACGCCAGGAAATCCCCTCCGGCCACGATCCCAAAAAATATGTCACGCGCCGCATCTATGCGACCTCGCACGACGGCACCGAAGTGCCGATTTCGATACTGCATGCTCGCAAGACCAAGATCGACGGCAAGGCACCGCTGTTTCTCAACGGCTATGGCTCTTATGGCTATTCGACCGATGCGGGGTTTCGCAGCAACGTGTTCTCGCTGGTCGATCGAGGCTTTGTTTATGCCATCGCCCATATCCGCGGCGGCACCGACAAAGGCTGGAACTGGTATCTCGACGGCAAGCTCGAGAAGAAGACCAATACGTTCCACGACTTCATTGCCTGCGCCAAACATCTGGCCCGCAGAAAGTTCACGGCGGAAGGCAATATCGTCGCCATCGGCGGCAGTGCCGGCGGCATGCTGATGGGCGCGGTCGCCAATATGGCGCCGCAGGTTTTCGCCGGCATCATCGCCGCCGTTCCCTTTGTCGACGTGTTGAACACCATGCTCGACGACACATTGCCGCTGACGCCGCCGGAATGGCTCGAATGGGGCAATCCGATTGCCGACAAGACGGCCTTCGATACGATCCGTGGTTATTCGCCCTATGATAACGTGCGCGCGCAATATTATCCGCCGATCCTGGCCGAAGGCGGCCTCACCGATCCGCGCGTGACCTATTGGGAACCGGCGAAATGGGTGGCTAAACTGCGCAGCGAAATGACCAGCGGTGGTCCGATCCTGCTGCGTACCAACATGGGCGCCGGCCATGGTGGTTCGCCCGGGCGCTTCACGCGGCTTGAAGAGGTCGCCGTCGAATATGCCTTCGCCATCATGGCGGCCAAGCGTCAACTAAAGGCTTGAAGATGCTGCTCGACCGTCATCAATCGCAACTGCTGATCGTCGATATCCAGGAGCGATTGGTGCCGGCGATGACGGCGCCCGAGGACCTGATCGCCCAGGTGCAAAAACTCTGCGCCGGCGCCCGCGAACTCGCCGTGCCGATCACTGTTTCCGAGCAATATCCGAAAGGCATCGGTGCGACGGTCGGCGCCGTGCGCGAAGCGGCGGGCAATGGCGCACGCATGTTCGACAAGCTGCATTTCTCTTGCGCCCGCGACGAAAAGATCGCCATGCGCATCAACGAACTGGGCCACGTGCACCAGCGCCAGCAGCTCGTCATCTGCGGGATCGAAAGCCATGTGTGCGTGCTGCAAAGCGCGGTCGATTTTCAGGCCGCTGGCTATCAGGTGGCGGTGGTCGCCGATGCGGTGTCATCACGCAGCGACCATTCGAAAACCATCGCGCTCGACCGGTTACGCCAAAACGGCGTGAACATCGTGACGACCGAGATGGTTCTGTTCGAATGGCTGGAGGTTGCCGGCACCGAACAGTTTCGCACCGTGTCGAAACTGATCAAGTGAGGCACCCTCATCAAGCCGGCTTCGTCAGGAAGTCGCGCAACTCGTCGAGCGAATTGAAGCGGAACACGCCGCTCGGCGTCTCGGCATCCACCGAGCCATTGTCGTAAAGCGTGTAGACCACGCCCTGCGATTCATAACGACGCACGATGGTCGCCTCCGGCTCCGGCGCGGGTTCCGGTTCAGGCGCGGCTTCCGGCTCCGGTTCGGGAGCCGGCGCTTCCGCATGAGGCGGCGGCACGGGTTCGGAGACGGTTTCCGGCTCGCTCTCGGGCTCTGGCTGCGGCTCCGGCGCGGCAGGCGCTTGCTGCGACGCGGCGGGTTCAGCCGGCAAATCGTCAAGCAATTCGTGCTCGAGACGCTCTTCGATCGAGCGCATGATGGCAGCATGATCGGGCGCGGCTGCAGCCGGCGGCGCGACTGGGACGGGCGCAGGTGCGGGCTCCGGAGCCGGCGGCGGTGGCTCGGCCGCTTCCGGACGCGTCACCCATTCCGGTTCCTTCGGCAGTTCGATACCGCGCAGTGCGGCGTCGAGCCAAGCCAGTTCATCGACCTCGCTCGTTTCCGGCAACGATGCGACTTCATCCTTCTCCTCGGCCGCAGAAGGTGCAGGAACTGGTGCGGGTACAGGAGTAGGAGCAGGCTCCTCGCTGGCGGAGGCGCTCACAACCTCGATCGTTTCGTGGATCTCTTCACGGATCTCCACAACATCGGGAGCCGGCGGCGGTGTCTCGGCGACGGGCTCCGGCGGGGGCGGCGGTTCCGCGGCTTTGGCCTCGGGCTCCGGCGGCGGTGGTGCCGGCGGCGCCGAACCGAAAAGCTTGCCTTCGATCTCGGCTTCCAAGCGCTTCAATGTTTCCGTTGGATCAATCGACGGAGCGCGCGGCGGTTCGACGGCGGGCGCAGCAGGTACGGGCTCTGCCGGAACGCTGGCCGGCGTGGGCGCCGGCGGTGGCTCCACTGGCCGAGGCGCGGGTTCGGAGCGGCGACCGAAGAGGGAACCAGCGGCAACGGCGCCAGCAGCACCAGCCAATGCCCCAATGGAAATGCGGCTCTTGCGGGCCGGCTCTGCCGGTGGCGGCGGGGGCACCGGCTCGGGCTTGATGACCGGCGGCGCCGGCGGCTCTGGCGCAACATAGGCCGGCGGAGAGACGGGCCGAGGCTCATCCACGACCGGCTCGGGCGCGGCGGGTTCGTGCAAGACAGGTTCTTGAAAGACAGATTCTTGCGGCGCGGGCTCGTGAAGAGCTGGTTCTGGCGCCGGAGCCTCATGAGCCGCCACCGGCTCGTCAACCGGGGCCTCGACCGGCGCGTCCGGCACGGCGATTTCGGGAAGCTTGGCCTCCTGAACGGCCGCTTCAGCCGCGGTCTCAGCGACCATCGGCGTCGGCACGAATGGCGGCAGCGGCGCGGGAATGGCCGTCGGCATCGGCAGCGGCATGTCTTGCGGGCTGGGCAAGGCGTTCGGCAGGCCTTGCGGCCGCCGATCGACGACGGGCGGACGGGCCAACGGCGGAGCCGAAGGACGACGCACTGGGCGGGGACCGCCCTGGATCACCACATCGAGCCGTGCCACGACGACGGAAATCGCGGCGAGAATGGCACCGGCCGACAAGAGCATGGAGCCAGCGATGAATTGCGCCCAGCCCCGCTCCACCAGAACGATCGACCAGCCATTCACCATCGCGGCGATGCCCAGAACGATCAGAAGGAGGCCGGCAGCAAGAATGGCACGCCGCATCAATTTCTGCCTTTCTTTCAGCGAAACCCGAATCAAGGGCCTAACGCTTGAAAAACTCACAAGGTCACAAAAAGAGGTGGAAATACTTAAAAATGCATCAAATGGGGCGCCACAGGCTTGGCTGTTAGCCGCGCAAGCGCAATCTTCCGCCTAAATATGTATTATTTTCAATATATTAGAACAGCCACAAGTGTTACCGACCTCAGCCTCCAGAAACTGAATGGAGGAAGCCTTCGATGGTCTCGTTGAGCCGTTTGGCCTGCTGAGCGACATCGGAAGCGGACCGATGGACCTGCGCGGCCGCCTGGTCGGTCTCGCCCACGGCCGTTTTCAGCCCATCCATATGGCTGGCCACGGACTTGGTTTCCTCGGCCGCCTCAGCGGCGCTGCGAGAGATTTCCTTGGTTGCCGCTGCCTGTTCTTCGACCGCGACGGCGATGCCGGCGGTGAAGCCCTCGGCCTGCTGCATGGTGGCACCGATGGCGCCAATGGCTTCGACGGCACCGGTGGTGGCGTTCTGGATCGAGGCGACATGCTCGGCGATGCGATCGGTGGCCTGGGCCGTCTGATGCGCCAGGGATTTGACCTCTTGGGCCACGACGGCAAAGCCGCGTCCCGCCTCGCCGGCGCGGGCGGCTTCGATCGTGGCGTTGAGGGCCAGCAAATTGGTCTGCGCCGCGATTGCCTGAATGATGCCGATGATCTCGCCGATCTTCTGCGCCTTTGCGGCCAGGCCGTTAATCGTCTCGCTGGTGATCGCGGTGGTGCGCGACGCCTCGATGACCATGTTGCGGGTGCGCACCACCTGATTTTCGATCTCGCGGATTGCGGTCGACAGTTCTTCGGAGGCGCGCGCCACCGTAGTCACGTAGTTGGAGGCCTCCGATGTCGAGCCTGAAGCCTGGCGCGAACGACGCGCGCTCTCCGCCGCGATGGTCGACAGACTGTCCGCCGCCACCGTCATATGCTCGCTATGGGACGACACCTGGCCGAGCAATGAGCCGACGGTGGAACGGAAATCCAAAATCAAGGTTTCGAGCCGGCCTTGGCGCGCTTGCGAGGCGGCGGTGCCCGCTTCGATGGTCTGCAGCAACTCGTTGCGCTCGACCAGCCGCTGCTTCAATTGGCGAATGGCGACGGCCATTTGCTTGAGCTCGTGGGTCGCTTTTTCTTCCGGCACGTCTGCATCGAGATTGCCAGCGGCAAGCTGCTTCAACGAAACCGTCAAATGCTCGATCGGCTCGGTGACCGAACGCAGCACCACGTTCAAGGAAACCGTCAGAACGGTGACGACGAGAAGGGCTGCGGCACAGGCCCACAAGGCGTCCTGCACCAGATCGCTCCCCGTCTGAGGACGGGTGATAAAGGCAATCAGGAGAACGGCAAGGACCGCAACGCCGCTGACCAGCGATGTCAATTTGACGATCGTATCGCGGATCATCTTTCTGCCGCGCGCGCCGCCGTTGGTCGCGCTCGCCCTTGCTCGTCCGGCCATGTCCATTGAATGCCTCGAAGGAATCGGTCGGCCGCATAACCTCCTGCGACCTGTGCCGGCACTTTGACGGAACAGGCTTAACGCAGGGTTAAGTCTTGATCTTGCTGGATTATTAAGCAGCGGGCCGTGCCAAAGTAGCACCCACGGCTGTCGTGCGCGCGGCAAAGTCCTCCGACAGAAGGAATGCCAGCTCTTGCGGCCTGGTGCCGGTAACCGGATCGGCGGCGCTCAGTTCTTCATCGACATAGCCGGGATGACACATGACGAGGTGTCGCGTGCCCGGCGCGACGAGATAGCGCGAAAACAGCCGCGCATAATCGAGCCGCTCGTCAAAAGCCGAAAAACCAGCGAAGCCGTCATTGGTGGTGAAACCGTGCCGGCGACCGGCGGCGGCGAAATCGCGCCCCAACCAGGCAACCATCGCTGCCTTGGTCGGAGCACTGCGCCGGAGGAGAATCCGCGTCAACCGATCGGCGCTGTCGCGCAGCCAGAAGTCGTGCGGCAACGGAAAGCGACCGAGTTCGCTGAACAAAATCTCGCTGACACCGGGCAAAATCTGCACGTGCTGATGGCCGTCGAGAAAATCCGGCATGCGGCCCATCGCCTGCGCATAGGAATCGATCTGCGCATGGATTTCGGCCGCGATCTCGCGCTGAGGCAGATCGGCAGCCTTCGCCCGCGCGAGACTGCCGATGCTCGGCAAGCGGCCGTTGCCGGCGAAGGCGGGCATGGGCGTCAGCGGCGTGCCCAGGGTGAGATTAAGATGAACGCCGAGCCAGGCCTGGCCGACATGGGAACCGAGATCGCGGGCGGCGTCGCGCCAGGACGGGCGGTTGGTCATAGCGCCGGTTGCCGACAGGCGGCCGGCTTCCAGCGCCTCCAAAATGCCGCGGCTCACCGCCGGCGACAGCGCATAATCATCAGCGCACAGAATGAACTCGAATTTGGCCAATTTTCCTGCTCAAAGCCCGGTGATTAACAGCCTGGACCTGTACAGCTTGCACAAATTGGCCGGCCCGCATAGGTCTTGGCTGACGCGGGCGGCAGGCGCCATCACCACGGAAACCTAAGTCAAGGCGATGACCCAGACCACGATCAGCGAGCGAGCGCCCGGTGCAACCGCACGTCCCTCGCCACAGATTTCCGTCGTCGTGCCGATGTATAATGAAGCGGACAATCTCTCGCCGCTGATCGCGCGGCTCATTCCGGTGCTCGAACGCTGTACCGCGTCTTTCGAAGTGGTTTTCGTCGACGACGGTTCGCGCGACAACACGCTTGAGGTGTTGCGCGCCGCCCATGCCGCCGACCCGCGCGTTACCGGCATTTCCTTCTCGCGCAATTTCGGCAAGGAGGTGGCGATCGCCGCCGGCCTCGATCATGCGCATGGCGATGCGGTCATCATCATGGATGCCGATCTGCAGCATCCGCCTGAGGTCATCGAGACCTTCATCGAGAAATGGCACGCCGGCTTTCAGAACGTCTACGGCCAGCGAACCGATCGGGAAGGCGACAGCCCTTTGCGGCGCTGGTTGACGGAAAAATTCTACGAAATGTTCGCCATCTTCGGCGAGACGCGATTGCCGCCGGGCGCCGGCGATTTCCGCCTGCTCGACCGCAAGGCCGTCAACGCGCTACGCGGCATGCCGGAGCGCGCGCGCTTTTCCAAGGGGCTTTACGCCTGGATCGGCTTTCGTTCGATCGGCGTGCCGTTCGTCGTTGCCGATCGCGCCCATGGCGAATCGAAATTCAGCTACCGCAAGCTGACGCGCTTTGCCCTCGACGGTTTGATGTCGTTCACCACGGTGCCCCTGCGCATCTGGACCTTCATCGGCACTTTGGTTTCGACCGTCGCCCTTATTCTGGCGGCCTATTTCCTGATCAAGACCGCCGCCTATGGCGTCGACGTGCCAGGCTATGCGTCGTTGATCGTCTCGATCCTGTTCTTCGCCGGCATTCAGCTCATGTCGCTTGGCATTCTGGGCGAATATGTCGGACGCATCTTCGCCGAAGTGAAACGGCGGCCGCTTTATCTCGTCGCCGAGCGCATCGGCACGAACGCGATCGACCCGACTAATGATGCCGCCGATTCTCCCCTGCCCGTGCGCATCGTGAGCCGGTCCCTCCAGTGAGCGGTCTCGCCCGCAATCTGCTGTCGGTTGGCGGCTTCACGCTGCTGTCGCGCGTAACGGGCTTCGTCCGCGACGTCGCGCTCGGCGCAGTGCTGGGAGCCGGCGCTCTGGCCGACGCCTTCTACATCGCTTTGCGCCTGCCCAATCATTTCCGGGCCATTTTCGGCGAAGGCGCTTTTAACGCCGCCTATGTGCCCGGCTATTCGCGGGCGCTGGAAGAGCGCGGCGAAGCGGCGGCGAAACTGTTTTCAGCGCGCATGTTCACTTTGCTGCTGGCCGTGCAGATCATCGTTCTGCTGCTGGCCTGGACCTTCATGCCGCAGGTGATGGCCATTCTGGCGCCGGGCCTCGAAAAAGATCCAGAACGGCTGATGCTCGCCGAGACCATGACGCGCATCACTTTCCCCTATTTGCTCTGCGTCACCCTGGTCACGCTCGTCGCCGGCACGTTGAACGCCAATGGCCGTTTCGCCGCTGCCGCCTTCGCGCCGGTGCTGCTCAATCTCGCCATTCTCGCCTTTCTCGTCGTCGCCTTTCTGTTTCCCAACGCCGGTTATGCGGCGGCCGTCGGCGTCCTCGTCGCCGGCGCGCTCGAACTGGCGCTCGTCATTTACGCGGCGCGGCGTGCCGGCATTCTCGCGCTTTTTGCGCGACCGCGCTGGGATGCCGACATCAAACGCTTCTTCAAAACCTTTCTGCCGGCGGTGATCGGCTCGGCCGGCGTGCAGATCGCGCTCTTCGTCGACACGATCATCGTCTCTCTGCTGCCGACGGGCGGCGTATCGTCTGTCTATTATGCCGATCGCATCTATCAATTGCCCGGCGGCGTCATCGCCATTGCCGCCGGTACGGTCCTGCTGCCGGAAATGAGCCGGCGCTTCGCCGCAGGCGACAACAAGAGCGCCTACGACGCGCAGAACCGCACCATGGCGCTGACGGCGGCTTTGAGCGCGCCGTTCTTCGTCGCCTTCGTCGTCATCGCCGACATCATCATGCGCGGCGTTTTTCTGCGCGGCGCTTTCGATGAAGCCGCCGCTTCGGCCGCTGCCCGCGTGCTCACCGCTTACGGCTGGGGCCTGCCCGCCGCCGTGCTGGTGCGCTCGGCCGTCGCCAGCTTTCAGGCGCGCGGCGACACGACGACGCCGATGATCGTCTCGCTGCTCGCGGTGGCGGTGAATGTCGGCCTCAAAATCCTGCTGTTTCGCCCTTATGGCGCGGCCGGTCTCGCCATCGCCACATCCGTTGGCGCCTGGATCAACCTGCTCCTGCTCGTGGGCCTCGCCGTCAAGCGCGGCAGCATGCAGCCGGATGCAATCACCGGCCGTGTTTTCGCGGCGGTCGTCGGCGCGACTGCTGTTCTCGCCGTCGTGGCTTTCGCGGCGCAGCCGCTCGCCGATGCCGCGGCCATCCATGCCGGACGCTGGACGAACGAGACGCGCCTCATCGTCATGGGTATTTGCGGCGCCCTCGCCTATGGCCTGGCTCTGGTCGCGGCGCTTTATGCCGTTGGCGTGCGGCCGGGCCGGCTGCGACCGTTGCGCCGAACGCAAGCCGACAAAGCATCCGCTCCGGAGCTCTGATCATGACAGCGATCTACGTCTTCGATGCCTATGGCACGTTGTTCAACGTGCATGCGGCCGTGGCGCGCCACCGCGATGCCATCGGAGACCATGCGGATCGACTGTCCGATCTCTGGCGCACCAAGCAGCTCGAATATACCTGGACACGCACGCTGATGGGCGCTTATCACGATTTCCAGGCGCTCACCGCCGAAGCCCTCGACTTCGCCGCCGCGCGCTTTGGAGGTATAGATCCAGCAACCCGTGCGGCTTTACTTGCGGCCTACGAAACGCTCGATGCCTATGCCGACGCCAAGCCCGCACTTGCGACGTTGAAAGCGCAGGGCGCGCAACTGGCCATTCTCTCCAATGGCACGCCAGCCATGCTGGAGAGCGCCACCCAGGCTGCCGGCCTGAGCGACCTGTTCGACGCCCTGCTCTCGGTCGACGTCCTGCGCGCCTTCAAGACCGAGCCCCGGGCCTATGAACTCGTCACCCAGCGCTTTCAGGCCAAGCCTGACGCCGTGACCTTCCTCTCGTCGAACCGCTGGGACATCGCCGGAGCGCGCCAGTTCGGCTTCCGGCCCATCTGGGTCAACCGTACCAGCCAGCCTGACGAATATGCCGACCTTCCGCCGGTCAAAACTATAAAATCCCTGGCCGAATTACCGGGCTTGGAGACAGGGCCGTCGCCCCTTACATAGGGCCGGCTTACAGAGGTCGCCTGCGAACCGGAAACCGTAATGAACAAGCCTGCCGTCATCAGTACCGTTGTCGACCTGCGCGCCGCGCTCGCCCCCTGGCGACGCGCCGGCGAAACGATCGCGCTCGTACCGACCATGGGTGCCCTGCATGCCGGACATATCTCGCTGGCGCAGCTCGCCAAGCGCAAGGCACGGCGGGCCGTGGCTTCGGTGTTCGTCAATCCGACCCAGTTCGCGCCGCACGAGGATTTCGCCAAATATCCGCGCACCTTCGAAGCCGATCTGGAACGCCTGACGGCCGCCGGCATCGACGCTGTGTTTTCGCCGACGCCACACGTCATGTATCCGGCGGGCTTTGCCACGACGGTCTCGCTGGAAGGACCGGCCAAGGCCGGTTTGGAAGACCGCTTCCGCCCTACCCATTTCGCCGGCGTCGCCACGGTCGTCGCTAAACTGCTCGTCCAGAGTGCGGCTGACTTTGCAATTTTCGGCGAGAAGGATTTTCAGCAGCTCGCCGTGATCAGGCAGATGGCGAAGGATCTCGATCTACCGGTCGAGATCGTCGGTGCGCCGACCGTGCGCGAGACGGACGGCCTCGCCATGTCGTCGCGCAACGTTTACCTCGACACCGAGGAACGCCGCCGCGCGCCGCTGCTGCATGCGACCCTCCAAGACCTCGCCCGCCGCATTGCCGCCGGCGAAGAGGTCGAGGCTGTGCTGGCCAACGGCCGGCAGGCTCTCGCCGATGCCGGCTTCGTGCTCGACTATCTCGAGCTGCGCGATGCGGCTTCGCTCGCCGCCGTCGCCAAACCGTTGACGCAACCGTTGCGCTTGCTCGTCGCCGCGAAACTCGGCAAAACGCGCCTCATCGACAACATCGCCGTTTCGTTGTCTTAGAAAACATCAACAAAGTTCAGGATTTCGCCATGGCCTATCTCGCCGATGCCAAGCCGTTAAAGCTGACCGACTTCGAGAAGATGCGCGCCAGCGGCGAGAAAATCGCCTCGCTCACCTGCTATGATTCGAGCTTTGCTTCATTGCTCGACCGTTGCGGCGTCGACATCCAGCTCGTCGGCGATTCCCTTGGCAATGTGCTGCAAGGCCATTCGTCCACCTTGCCCGTCACCATGGAAAACATGGAATATCATACGAGCTGCGTGGCGCGCGGCGTGCGCCGTTCCTTCATCATGACCGATCTGCCCTTCGGCTCTTATCAGGAGAGCCCCTCGCAGGCGATGCGCAATGCCGCCCGGCTGATGGCCGCCGGTGCGCAAATGGTGAAGCTCGAAGGCGGCGCGCATATGACCGAGACCGTCCACTTCCTCGTGCAGCGCGGCGTGCCGGTCTGTGCCCATATCGGCCTGACGCCGCAATCGGTGCATGCGCTGGGAGGCTATCGCGTGCAAGGCGCCAATCAGCTTGCCGCGAAAATCCTGATGGATGACGCCAAGGCTCTGGCCGAAGCGGGCGCCGCCTTCATCCTGATTGAAATGGTGCCGGCGAAAGTGGCGGGCGAAGTCACCGCCGCCCTGACCACGGCTGGCACCATCGGCATTGGCGCCGGCGTCGACTGCTCCGGCCAGGTTTTGGTACTGCACGACATGCTTGGCGTTTATCCTGGGAAAAAACCGCGCTTCACCAAGGATTTCATGGTCGGCGCTTCAAGCATCGACGATGCGGTGACGCGCTATGTGCAGGACGTGAAGGGCAAGAATTTCCCGGCGGCGGAACATTCGTACTGAGCCACACGTTCTGAATGTGCAGACATCGACACCATCGCGATTATAGAAAGGCCTGTCGCATTTAGATTCCATTGTTATCCACGGAGACCTTCGTGAGACAAAATGTCGACCTCGCCCTTATTCTCATCCGCATCTTCGGGATTGGCTTCGTTATCGTTGGGGCCTTCGGAACACTTTATGCGGCACTCCTGTTTGTCGTTCGGCTCTTCACAACGAGCAATGCTGAGCCCTGGAGCACCTTTTGGAATGACGCCATTCAAAGCGCCATTAGCGGCCCCTATTGGATATTGATCGGAGGAACGATTCTTTTTCTCTCTCGGCGGCTCGCCAGATGGACGGTGAAATACTGCAGCCATGACGCTTCAGAGTAGCGTCCGCTTGTTTAACCGGTAAACTTGACGATCGCGTAGCCCATCACGCCGATCAGAAGCATCGAGGACAGCGCCGCCAGCGATACACGACTGCTCGAGCGCAACAGCACGCGCGCATCGGCTGACAGGCCGAGCGCCGCCATGGCGATCAAGGTCAATAGATTGGAAGCTCCGAGCAGCCCAGCGCGAACTTCATCCGGAATCATTCCGAGCGAACGCAGCGCGACGAGCACGAGAAATCCATAGATGAACCATGGCAAGGTGACGCGCACGTTGCGGCTGCGCGCATTGGCCAAAGACACGACCAAGAGCACCGGCGCCAGCATCATCACCCGCACCAATTTGGTGAAGGTGCCGATCTGCGTCGCCACCGCGCCGATCGGCATGGTGGCGGCTAGCACCTGCGGCACCGAATAGATCGTCAGTCCGGCGAAGGCGCCATATTGCGTCGCCGTCAGCCCCAGCGTGTCGAAGAGGAACGGATAGAGGATGGCGAGCGGGAGGCCCCAGATCGCCGTGAAGGCGATGGCGGAGGTGACTTCCGGCGGTTCGGCGCGAATGGCCGGCGCGACGGCGGCGATGGCCGAATTGCCGCAGATCGAACTGCCGCAAGCCACCATGATGGCGAGATTTTTCGACAGGCCGAGCATGCGTCCGATGGCAAAACTCAGCCCCATGCCGAACACGACGATGACGATGGCGCCGAAGACGAGACCGAGCGACAGGCCCGGCACCAGGCCATAGCCAATCGATGCGCCGAGCAGCGCCACACCGATTTCAAGCAAGGTGCGCGCGGAAAAATCGATGCCCTTGTCAAAGCGGCGCCCGGGCTGCGCGAAGGTGCGGATGGCGATGCCGATCAGGATCGCGCCGACATAAGCATCGATCACCTGATGGCCGAGAGCGCGCTGCGCCAAACCCGCAAGATGAGCGGCAAGCGCAACGAAGCAGCACAACACTAGGCCCGGCCATGGGCCGATGGCGCTGCCTGGCTGCAGCGCCCGGCGTATCCTCTCTAGAGTCATTTTATATTTTATTGGCTGGAGTTTTTATTGGCCCAGCGCTTCCAGGACACGCACCCAGGAGCGCATGCCACCCTTGAAGGAGGACAGTTCGTATTTTTCGTTGGGAGAGTGAATCTTATCGCTTTCGAGCGCAAAGCCGACCATCAAGGAATCAAGGTTCAGTTCGCTCTTGAACAGACCGATGATGGGAATGGAGCCGCCCGAACCGACGAGCACCGTCTCCTTGCCCCATTCGCTCTGCAGCGCCGAGCGGGCCTTGCTCAATTCCGGCGAGGCAAAGGGCAATTGCAGCGCGGGCGAAGCACCGTGCGAAATGAATTCCACCTTGCAATCCGCCGGCAGGCCGGCGCGCACATGGGCTTCGAACGCCTTGACGATTTTAGCCGGATCTTGCTGGCCGACCAGACGGAATGAGACCTTGGCGCGCGCTTCGGCCGGCAGCACGGTCTTGGCGCCTTCGCCGGTGTAGCCACCGATGATGCCGTTCATCTCGCAGGTCGGCCGCGCCCAGATCTGTTCGAGCACGCTGCGGCCCTTCTCGCCCGCCGGTACCGACAAACCGACGTCACCCAAGAAATGCTTGGCGTCGAAAGGCAGCGCCTGCCACTGTTTGGCGACATCGGCCGGCAATTCACTGACGCCATCATAGAAACCCGGCAGCGTGACGCGGCCGTCGGCATCGTGCAGGCCCGCAAGGATATGGGCGAGGATGCGAATGGGGTTGGCAGCCGGGCCGCCGAACATGCCCGAATGCAGATCGCGGCTCGCCGCCTTGATCACCACTTCGTGGAAGACGAGACCGCGCAGCATGGTGGTGATGGCTGGCGTCTGCGTGTCCCACATATTGGTGTCGCAGACGAGCGCGATATCGGCCTTCAGTTCGTCCTTGTTCGCCTTGAGGAACGCCGGCAAGGACGGCGAGCCGCATTCTTCCTCGCCCTCGAAAAGAATGGTGACATCACAAGGCAAACCGCCGTTGGCCTGGAGTGCGCGACAGGCTTCGACAAAGGTCATCAACTGGCCTTTGTCGTCGGAGGACCCGCGCGCCACGATCTGCTTGCCCTTCGGTGCATCGACGAGACGCGGAGCGAACGGATCGGTCTCCCATAAATTCAGCGGATCGACCGGCTGCACGTCGTAGTGACCATAGAACAGCACGTGCGGCGCGTTGGCACGGTTGGCCTTGGCATGCGCGACGACCATCGGATGCCCGACGGTCGGCCGCACCGAAGCGTCGAAGCCAATGCCCTTCAGCTCATCGGCCAGCCATTGCGCGGCGCGCTGACAATCGCCCTTGAACTGCGGGTCCGTCGAAATCGACGAAATTTTCAGCAGATCGAACAGCCGCGCCAGCGCGGCATCGGTGCTCTTGTCGAGAGTGGCGAGGGCCGAGGAAACGTCTGTCATGGGATGTCCGCTATGGTTATGCACCGGCTGAGCCAGCAAAATCACCTGCCGCCGCCGAGCGGCGGCACTTGGTCTCTCAAGAGCTAGGGGCGACGGCCGGCTTTGTCATCTGGGCGATCAAGGGGATTTTCAGAGGCGCCCGCAGCAGGTTTATTCGACGGCAAACCATCGGCGATGCCATAGCGACCGCCCTTGCCGCCCAGAATTCCGCCCAGCACGTTGCGCAGGATGGCGCGACCGATTTGCGAGCCGATGGTGCGGCTGGCCGATTGAATGGCCGATTGCACGATGACTTGGGTCGTGGTTTTCGGCGTCCGCATCGGCTTGCCGGTCTTCGGATTGATCTTCGGCGCGCCGCCGCCCAGCGCGCCGCCGATCGCATTGCCGATCTCGCTCAAGATGCCGCCACTGCCGGCGCCGGCCTCCACTTCCGGCGAACCGGCGTCGTCCATCTGCCCGCCGGCACGCTTAGCCAGAATTTCGAAAGCGGATTCGCGATCGACCGGCGTGTCGTATTTGCCCTTGATCTGATCCTTCGCCAGCGCGGCTTTCAACTCATCGGTGGTGATCGTCCCGACGCGGGCGGACGGCGGCGCGATGAAGGTGCGCGACACCATCGACGGCATGCCCTTTTCATCGAGCATGGAAACCAAGGCTTCGCCGACCTTCAACTCCATGATCGCCTTGACGGTGTCGAAGCCGGGCGTCTGGCGGAAGGTTTCGGCGGCGGCGCGCACGGCGCGCTGATCGCGCGGCGTGAAGGCGCGCAACGCATGCTGAACGCGATTGCCGAGCTGCCCCAACACGTTGTCGGGAATGTCGAGAGGGTTTTGCGTGACGAAATAGACGCCGACACCTTTCGAACGGATGAGGCGTACGACACGCTCGATCGCATCGAGCAGCGCCTTCGGCGCATCGTCGAACAACAAATGCGCTTCGTCGAAGAAGAACACCAGTTTCGGCTTCGGCAGATCGCCGACCTCAGGCAGTTTCTCGAACAGCTCCGACAGCATCCACAACAGGAAGGTGGCATAGAGGCGCGGGCTCTCCATCAGCTTCTGCGCCGACAGAATGTTGATGACGCCGCGCCGCTCCTTGTCGGTCTGGATGAAGTCGGTGAGATCGAGCGCCGGCTCGCCGAAGAATTTTTCGGCGCCCTGGTTTTCCAACACCAGCAATTGCCGCTGGATCGCGCCGATGGAAGAGGGAACGATGTTGCCGTATTTCACCTTCAGATCGGCGGCATTATCCGCAACATATTGCAGCAGCGCTTTCAGATCCTTGAGATCGAGCAGCAGCCAGCCTTTTTCGTCGGCGACGCGGAAAACGATGTTGATGATGCCTTCCTGCGCATCGGTGCATTGAAGCAGACGCGAGGTGAGCAACGGCCCCATTTCCGAAACGGTGGCGCGAATCGGATGGCCGGACTCACCCAGCAGATCCCAGAAGGTGACGGAAAATTCGTCGGCCTGATATTCGAAGCCCAATTCCTGGGCGCGCTTGACGAACGGCGGCTTGGCATCGCCCGGCATGCAAATGCCGGAGAGATCGCCCTTGATGTCGGCAGCGAACACCGGCACGCCGTTGCTGGCGAAGCCTTCGGCCAGAGTTTGCAAAGTGACGGTCTTGCCGGTGCCAGTGGCGCCCGTGATCAGACCATGGCGGTTGCCGACGGAAAGCGTCAAATATTCAAATTTGTCGCTCTTGCCGACGAGGATCTTGCCGGGTTCGGTACGCGGATCGCCTGACATTTCAAGATTCCCACTTAATTCTGCCAATGGTGAAGTCTTATAAGACAGCCGCATGACGCTTTCCACCTTAACAGCGTCTGAAAGGTGCTGGCGGCGCCTTAAAGATGCTGGCGGCACTCAAAATGCTGGCGGCGCCTGGAAAACGCTTTCGATCGCAGACAAGTTTCCCCTAGAGCAAAATATCCGCTTGATCGGCGGGCCAAACGCGGCGCAAATGCGCCCCAGATGTCCTCCCGCCCTTTCGGCGCGGGCGTAACAGGCAGGAAGGGAAAATCATGGAAGAACTGATCGCACGGCTCACCTCGAGCGTCGGCATCGACGCGGATACTGCCCGCAAGTCCGTCGGCGCGGTCCTCACCTTCCTCGAGAAAGAGGGCCCGGATGCGGAAGTCGGCACTCTGATCGAGAAGCTGCCCGGCGCGCGCGATGCGATGAACGAAGCGGCGACCGCCGGCGGCGGTGGCGGCCTGATGGGCGCTCTCGGCGGCCTGATGGGCGGCGGCATCATGGGCCTTGCCGGCCAATTGCAGGGCTTCGGCCTTGGCATGGGGCAGATCCAGACCCTCGCCAAGGAATTGTTCGCCTATGGCCGCGAAGTGGCGGGCGAAGATACGATGGGTGCGATCGCCGGCGGCATCCCCGGCCTTAGCCAGTTCGTCTGATACGGAACGACGATGACCGGCCCGACGGACACAACCTTCGCGCCGTTTTCTGCTCCCTTCGTCGGCCCCGGCGAAGGTGAGTGGCGCGCGCTGGTCGAGAAGGTTCTCAAGGGCAAGTCTTTCGACAAACTCGTTTCGCATACGGCCGACGGCATCGCTTACGGACCGCTGATGCCGCGCGCGACGCAAGCGGCCCCCCGCGCTCTGCGCGCGGACCATGGTCCATGGCGGGTGATGGTCCGCATCGAACATCCGGATGCGGACATCGCCAATGCGCAAGCGCTCGATGCTTTGCTGAACGGTGCCACCGGATTGCATCTGGTGATGGCCGGCGCCGCCGGAGCGCATGGTTTCGGTCTTTCAACTGGCGATCTTCCACGCGTGCTGAAAGATGTCGATCTGGCCGGCGCCGCGCTTGAGATCGATGCCGGAGCCGACGGCGAGGCCGTTGCGAAAGCCCTCGTCAAGCTCGTCGCCGAACAGGGTTTGGAACCGTCGCTGACGCGGATCTCCTTCGGCATCGATCCGATCGGCCTCACGGCACGCGGACACGCGACATCGAATACTCATTCTCTCGGTCGCCTCGCCAGTGATCTCGTGGCACGTGGCTTTCGCGGCACCGTATGCGTCGCCGATGGCCGTATCATCCATCAGGCCGGCGGATCGGAAGCCCAGGAGCTCGCCTATGTGCTGAGCACTGGCATTGCCTATCTACACGCGCTGGAAGCGGCCGGTCTCGATCTTGAAACGGCACGACGGCTGATTGGCTTTCGCCTCGCTGCCGACGCCGATGAATTCTTGACCATCGCCAAGTTGCGGGCACTGCGTAACCTATGGGCGCAGATCGTAAGGGCCTGCGGCCTGGAGCCGCAGCCCCTACATCTGCATGCGGAAACCGCCTGGCGCATGATGACGCGGCGCGATCCCTGGGTGAATGTGTTGCGCACGACGACGGCGGTCTTTTCCGCTGCCGTCGCTGGCGCCGATGCGATCAGCGTGCTCCCTCATACGCAAGCGCTTGGCCTGCCCGACCAGGAAGCACAGCGGCTGGCACGCAATACGCAACTGGTGCTGATGGAAGAATCCAATCTCGCCAAGGTCGACGATCCCGCCGCGGGCTCCGGCGCGTTCGAAGAGATCGGCGCGGCGCTGACGCAGAAAGCCTGGGCGCTGATGCAGGAGATCGAAGGCGACGGCGGCATTGCCGCGACGCTCGCTTCGGGCCGGCTGCGGGAAGCAGTGGCGCAGGTCCGGGCGCAACGCCTCAAGAACATCGGCCGGCGGCGCGAACAGATTACCGGCACCAACGAATTCCCGAACATCCATGAAGCGTCCGCTCATGTGCTGATGCCGCTGAGCGCCGACGCTGCGTCCGGCGATCTTGCGGCCGACACACTGGCGCCGATCCGCCTGGCTGTGCCGTTCGAGCGGCTGCGCGACGCAGCCGAGGCTTTCAAGACCGGCCACGGGCAGACACCGAAAATCTTCCTGGCAACACTCGGTCCCGTCGCCGCCTTCACGGCGCGCGCCACCTGGGCGCGCAATTTCTTCGAAGTCGCCGGCATCGAGGCCATCGCCTCACCTCTGCTGACGCAGGCGACAGATGCGGCACGCGCTTTCGCCGACAGCGGCGCGCGGATCGTCTGTCTCTGCTCCAGCGATACGGTCTATGCCGAACAAGCGGCAGCGGCCGCCACGGCGCTGAAGCAAGCGGGCGCGACGGAAATCTGGCTGGCAGGCCATCCTGGCGCGTTGGAAGACGAACTGCGCGCGGCGGGCGTCACCGATTTCGCCTATGCCGAATGCGATGCACTGGCTGCTTTGACGCGCGCTCTGGCGGCGGCATCCCGCGCGAAATAAATCCCCCTTGCTTCGCAATACGTCCGAGCCTAGGCGGAATTGCTGGGTTCAGTCGTGATTCTCCCAGGCGTGATCACGCGTGATCCCAAGACGGACATCCCATGCGCCTCCATATCTTGTCTCTTACCTTCGCTTTGGCGATGGCCGGCAATGCCGTGGCCGCGCCCTTCGACGGCCAATGGTCTTTCGACGTATCCACCGAGGTCGGCAATTGCGAGCCGGTGCGCCAATATCCGGTTATTGTCGCCGACAGCCGCATGGCCTCGGGCGAAAATGCCGCTGCGACGACGGTTGGCACGATCGAGACGAACGGATCCGTGTGGGGTCGGTTCTCCAGCGCGGAAGACGTGGTGCGCATCCAGGGCAAGCTGTCGAAAACCGGCGGTTCCGGCACCTGGTCGTCGGGAAGCCGCTATTGCGGCGGCAAATGGCACGCCCATAAAGGCTGACGCGGCCCGCGTGGCCCTCGCGGCCGTGGCCGGTTATACTAGGCGCCATGAGCCGTATTCCCGATTTCTCGGCCGTCGATTTTCGGCCGCAGGCCGCAGCGACCGGCCGCCATTCCAGCCCTTCGTCCGCCCCCTGGCTGACGCCCGAGGGCATTGCGGTCAAATCGCTTTATGGCCCCGCCGATCTCGCCGGGATCGACTTCCTCGACACGTGGCCAGGCCTTGCGCCCTTCCTGCGCGGCCCCTACCCGACCATGTACGTCAATCAGCCGTGGACGATCCGGCAATATGCCGGCTTCTCGACGGCAGAGGATTCCAACGCCTTCTACCGGCGCAATCTGGCGGCCGGCCAGATGGGCCTTTCCATCGCTTTCGATCTCGCCACCCATCGCGGCTATGATTCCGATCATCCACGCGTCGCCGGCGACGTCGGCATGGCTGGTGTCGCCATCGATTCCATCTACGACATGCGGACCTTGTTCTCGGGCATCCCGCTCGATCGCATGTCGGTATCCATGACGATGAACGGCGCGGTGCTGCCGGTGCTCGCGCTCTATATCGTCGCGGCCGAGGAACAGGGCGTGGCACAGGAGAAGCTCTCCGGCACGATCCAGAACGACATCCTCAAAGAATTCATGGTGCGCAACACCTATATCTATCCGCCAGCGGATTCGATGCGCATCATCTCCGACATCTTCGCCTATACGTCGAAGCACATGCCGAAGTTCAACTCGATATCGATCTCCGGCTATCACATGCAGGAAGCCGGCGCGACGCAGGACCTCGAACTCGCCTATACGCTCGCCGATGGCGTCGAATATGTGCGCGCCGGCATCGCGGCCGGCATGCAGATCGATGATTTCGCGCCGCGCCTGTCGTTCTTCTGGGCGATCGGCATGAACTTCTTCATGGAAGTGGCGAAGCTGCGCGCCGCGCGCCTGCTGTGGGCCAATCTGCTGCGGCCGTTCGAACCGAAATCGCAGAAGTCACTGGCGCTGCGCACCCATTGCCAGACATCGGGCTGGTCGCTCACCGCACAGGACGTCTACAACAACGTCGTGCGCACGCAGATCGAGGCGATGGCTGCGACACAGGGACATACGCAATCCCTGCATACCAATGCGCTCGACGAAGCGCTGGCGCTGCCGAGCGATTTCTCCGCCCGCATCGCCCGCAACACACAGATCTTCCTGCAACAGGAATCCGGCACCACGAAGGTCATCGATCCCTGGGGCGGCTCCTATTATGTCGAACGGCTCACCGCGGAACTGGCGACCCGTGCCAAAGCGCATATCGACGAGATCGAATCCTTGGGCGGCATGGCCAAGGCGATCGATATGGGGCTGCCGAAACAGCGCATCGAGGAAGCCGCCGCGAAGACGCAAGCGCGCATCGACACCGGCCAGCAGTCGGTGATCGGCGTCAACAAATTCCGTCGCGACGACGAAAAGCCGATCGACGTCTTGGTGGTCGACAACTCAGCCGTGCGCGCGCAGCAGATCGACAAGCTCAAACGCTTGCGCGCCGAGCGCAATGAAGGCGAGGTGACGCGCGCGCTCGTGGCCTTGACGCAAAGCGCGCGCGGCAACGGCAATCTGTTGGCGCTCGCCATCGATGCGGCGCGGATGAAAGCGACGGTGGGCGAAATCTCGCTGGCATTGGAAAATGTCTTCAATCGTCATGTCGCCAAGATTTCGACGATCAGCGGCGTCTATGACCGCGAGGCGGGTCCGGAGGCCGATGCGGTCGATCGGGTGAAGCGCATGACACGTGCCTTCGCCGAGAACGAAGGCCGCAAGCCGAAAGTGCTCGTCGCCAAGGTCGGCCAGGACGGCCACGATCGCGGCCAGAAAGTCATCGCTTCGGCTTTCGCCGACATGGGCTTTTCGGTCGAAGTCGGGCCGCTGTTCGCAACGCCTGGAGAAGCCGCGCAACAGGCCGTCGACAACGACGTGCATGTCATCGGCATCTCGTCCTTGGCCGCCGGCCATCTGACCTTGGTGCCGGAAGTGCGCGACGCCCTCGCCAAGCTCGGACGCGACGACATCATGATCGTCGTCGGCGGCGTGATCCCGCCGCAGGACTTCGAAGCGCTGCGGCGCGCGGGGGCCGCGGCCATCTTTCCGCCGGGCACGCCAGTGGCTGAATCGGCCGAAAAACTGCTCGAAGAGCTCAACGGCCGTCTCGGCTACGCACAAAAACCGGCGGCGGAATAGACACTTAGCGACAAAAATCGGGCCTGCCTTGCTCTTGCCACGGACAGGCCGCACTCGGAGGCAGGTGAAAAAGGGCCGATCCAGCCCCTTTTTGCCTTCAGGCGCCGAGCAGGAGGCCCATTGATGCATCGAATTTTATCGGGCCTGCTGGCCACCGGAACGCTGCTGGCAGTCATGCCTGCACATGCTCAAGACACGACGCGCTACAATCAAGACATCGCCGAACTGTCCAGACGCCATCATGTGCCCGAGCGCCTGATCCATCGGATCATCGTGCGCGAAAGCCGCTACAATCCGCGCGCCCTGCATGCCGGCAACTATGGCCTCATGCAGATCAAGCCCGCGACGGCGCGTGGCATGGGCTATCGCGGTTCGCCCGGCGGTCTGCTCGATGGCAGAACCAACCTCACCTATGCGGTGCCTTATCTCGCCAATGCCTATCGTGTTGCCGGTGGCAACGAAGACCGCGCCGTTCAGCTCTATGCCGGTGGCTATTATTACGTCGCCAAACGCCGGGGCATGCTCGGCAACCTGCGCACGGCTCATTCCGATGGAGCTGCACCGGCGCCCACACTCGTCGCCACGACAACCGCAACGCCTGCGGTGATTACCGAGCAATCAGCATCCGCGCCGGCGGTGCAGGCTTACGCCGCTTCGGCTTCCCCCTTCTCGGCGCTCGCTTCCTTGTTCTCGCCGCAAGAGCCGCAACCTGCTGCAACGCCTGCGCCGGAACCGCAGGTCGAACAAGCCGCACTGGAAGAAAAGCCGACGAAGCGCAAGCGGCGCAAACATCGCGCCGCCCATCGCGCTACTGTGCCGCTGCCGCCGACGCCGCCACAGGTGGTGGAAGGGGCTGGCTCTCAATAGCCGGCGTGCGCGGGCGCTGATCGACACTCACGCCGCCATCGATGACGGAAATCTCGCGGGCGTCTTCAGCGCGCGGGCGCGCGATTTGCGCACCGATCCGACGCACCACGTCGGGCGCGCTGGCATAAGCGCCGTGATTGATCCAGCCATCGGAGAAAGCGCTGAGGTCATAGACCTTGACGCCAAGACGATCGAGTTCGGCGCGATCCTTGGCATCGGTCGGATTGATCGCACCGACGCGCACCCGCTCGCCGACGAGGCGGCTCGAGAGATTGAGCGCGCGATCGCTGGTGGAGGAGAAAACCGACACATTGGCGCCCGGCAGCCGCGCCATCTGCTGGCGGAACACGGCGACATCGATATCAGGCGCCGCCAACATGACATTGCCGAGGCGGCCATTGAGCAGGCTGCGGCTGCCGATCGCCGATTCACGCAGCGCTTCCATGGCGAGCCACGCCCCCATGGAATGCGCCAGCACGTGAACACGCCCGACTGACGGCAAGGCCGAAATCTCATTGAGCAAACTGGTCAGCGCATCGCGCGAGACGGTGGCGTTTTCCTTGGCCGAGGCATAGGCGAGCAAGCCATCCTGCGCCGGCCAGGTGAAGAGGATCGGCACGCCGCCAAATCGGCCGTCGGCGACGATCTGCGCCAAGCGGAAACGCGCCTCCTCCAGCGAAGTGTTGAAGCCATGCACGAAGACGAGCACGTCGCGGTTGGAACCGATGCGGCCAGACAGATGGGTTGCCACCTCCTGTGCCATCGACGGCTCACCAAGACGGCGGCTGCGCACCAAGGTGAAGTGTTTTTCCGGGTTGGGACGGCCGAATGTCGGGGTTTCGATATTACCGGCCCGGTGATTAGGCGGGACGGAAACCGTGACCAGGGAAAAATGCGCCGTGCCGTCCGACAAATCACGCTCAGAGGCGCCCCGGTCATTGCGCCGCGTCGAGGCGACGAACATATCCACAGGCAGCGGGTCGCCGGCCGGCGACGAGGAAAAGAGGTTGCCGGCATTGCCGACCGCACTGGCGGTCATATCCGTGACGGCGCCCACCGAGGTGCAACCGGCCAATCCCGCGCCCAGCAGGGCGAGGAGGGCCAAATGAGGCAGACGGAGGTTGTTCGACGGCGCGGTCATTCAGAATCGGAGCAGATTGCCAGGACGCGCCAGCGGCGCAGGATCGGCGCATTGGTGGAATGGCCGGATTAACGAAGGTTTAAGCCTGCGCAAAGCGTGAGTATCCTGGCGCGACTATCCTGCGGTTTATCGCAGATGCCGGGCAAAGGTGACCAGAATGGGACCGGGCCATGGCGCCCAGAAGACGCGAGAACGGCCGAGCGAGCATGATGCAAAATGGTCACACTGAGCCATCCAACCGTCGTGGCGTCCGCGTCCTCGTGACGGCTTTCGGCGCCTTTCCCGGCGCCCCGACCAATCCGACCGAGGCGATCGTCCGCCGGCTGCGGCGCCTGCCCGCCCTGGCGCTGGCCGATATTGAGCTGCGCGTCGCGGTGATGCCGGTGCGCTTCGCCGGGGTTGCCGATCGCCTGGAGGCGCTCCTGGGGCAACATCGCCCCGATATCGTCGTCCATTTGGGCCTCGCCGGCCGGCGGCGGGTGATCAGTATCGAGGCGCAGGCCCGTAACCGCCTGACGGTGCTGCATCCCGACGCCGATGGGGCGATGAACCGGCAATTCGCCGTGGCGCCGGGCGGGCCAGCGCTACGCCGCGCGCGATGGAACCCGGTTCAGCTCGCCAGTGCCATCCATGACGACGGCATTCCGGTCGCCGTCTCTCGGGACGCCGGCGATTATCTCTGCAACCAGACGCTATATGTAACGCTTGATCTATTCGACGGGCCAGTGGGGTTCATTCACGTGCCGCGCCTACGGCGGCGGCGGCCCATCCCGCGCCCCTCAGCCGACAGACGCCCCCGGTCAACGCCGCTGCCAAGCTTGTCGGAAGCAACCCAGGCCGTGGCTATCGCCGTTAGGCTTCTGGCGCGGACGCAAAGATTTTCCCGTAAAGCTCAGTAGACACGCCCTAGTATACCCACGCCCGTAGACAAATCTCCGTAGACAATCCTGCGTAGACAAACCTTCGTAGACTTGACCCCGTAAGGCCCCTCAATTAGGTCCCTGTAAAACTCACGAGACATGGGAACGGCTGATGGATGTGGATACCGGCACCTTTCTGGTGCAGCTGCTTAAAATCATGTGGATCAACATTCTGCTGTCGGGCGACAATGCGGTGGTCATCGCGCTCGCCTGCCGCGGACTGACTCCGGCAAATCGCAAGTGGGGCATTATTCTTGGCGCGGGTGTCGCCATCCTGCTGCGTATCATTTTCACCGCTGTCGTCACCGAGCTGATGCAGCTGCCGTTCTTGAAGATCATCGGCGGCCTGTTGCTGCTGTGGATCGCGGTGCAACTGCTCATCGAAAATGCCGATGAGAAGGACATCAAGGAATCGAACAACATCTGGGGTGCCGTTCGCGTCATCGCGGTGGCTGACCTGGTCATGTCGCTCGATAACGTGGTGGCGATCGCTGCGGCCGCCCATGGCAATTGGGCGCTCATCATCATCGGTCTCGGCATATCCGTCCCGTTGATCGTCTTCGGGGCGCAGCTCGTCATTCTCATGCTCGAGAAATGGCCGTGGCTGGTGTGGGCGGGCGCTGCCCTGCTCGGCTGGGTCGCCGGCGAGTTGATCGCCGACGAACATGCCCTGGCCGAAACGTTCGCGAACTTGCCATCGGTCTTGGTTCACTACGGCCTGCCGATCCTCGGCGCGGCTCTGGTGGTGCTGGTCGGCATCATTTTGAAGAACCGCCATCAGGCCCGCGAAGTGGCGCAATAGCGTTTCATCGCTTGCGATTGAAAACGCCCGCTGACAACAGCGGGCGTTTTTATTTTGGGGTGAAAAACCGTCAGCGAACGAATTGCACCAGGCCCTTCGGCGGGGCGGCGACGGGAATACAGTCCTTGCGGCCAGAATTGATGCAACGCTGGCGCGTTTCATAGGCGTCAAAGGCGCGCACGGTCCATATCGAGGCGAAGGCGAGCACCAACAACACGATCGTCGCGACCAGATTGACGAAATGGCGGTGCGCATAATCGACGGGCGCGTCGGCGTTTTCGCCGCGCTTGGGGGATCCGCCATCCTGTTTGGTCTGGCTATCGACCGACATTCCGCTGCCCCAGAGCAAATCGCGCTTCCCGCGAAATTTGCCACCTCGCCCTCCGACGTTTGACTCCGTCAAACGTCAAAGCCTCTCAGCTCGCTGTCCTGACAATGATTAGCATGGCTGTTGGTTGCAAGCTCTTTCGCCGTTGGCGCGGAAATCTAACGGCTAAACATCCGATTGCGAACCAAGTTTGGCCTTAACCCGCTCGCCATGCAGCACCCAAAACTGGCCCGATGCCTTGGCGACGATCTCGCCGGCCGCGTTACGCACCTCGCCTTCAGCGAACATCAGGGATTTGGTCGCCTTGAGAAGCCGGCCCTCGGCCACCAGATGCCCCCGGCCCGGCGTCAGAAAGGCGACCTGCATATCGACGGTGGCCACCATCTGGGGCTCCGGCAAGGTCGACGTGCAGGCGCCGGCCAGGGCCGCATCGAGCAGGGTCATCAGCAAGCCGCCGTGCGCCGCCTGCACCCGATTGGTCTTCTCCGGCGTCGGATCGACCGCGACACGGCATACGCCGTCCTGCCGGAAAATGCGCTCGATGCCGCAGTGGTCAAGGAAGGGAACGCCGGTGCTCATAGGCAGCTCTAGACCGGCTCACGCCAGGAGGCGAGCGGCAGGCCGGAATAGTTCTCGGCCAGGAAGGTCGAGCCGGCCCGCGACGAGGTGACAGCCTCGAGTTCGGCGATCTGGCGTTCGTTGTCGAAAGCACTGCCGGCGACCGGATGCATCATCGACGTCATCCACCAGGAGAAGTGCTGGGCACGCCAGACGCGCTGCAAGCAGGTGGCGCTATAGGCATCGAACAGATCGGTGCGGTTCTTCTTGTAATAGGCGATGAAGGCACGAGCCAGCACGCTGACGTCTGCAATGGCGAGATTCATGCCCTTGGCACCGGTCGGCGGCACGATATGAGCGGAATCTCCGGCCAGGAACATGCGCCCCACCCGCATCGGTTCAGTGACGAAACTGCGCATCGGCGTCACCGCGATCTGCGACAGAGGCCCCATGCTGACTTCGAGCCCGTCGTGCTGACCGAGGCGGCGATGGAAGGCGTCCCAGATGCGGTCTTCCGACCAGTTCTTCGCATCCTCGTCCACGTCCACCTGCAGATAGAGGCGCGACACGGTCGACGAGCGCATGGTGAAGAGCGCGAAGCCTTCCGGATGGTGGCAGTAGATCAGTTCGTCGGCGGTGGGCTTGGCCTGCACGAGCATGCCGAGCCACGCGAAGGGATATTGTCGGTCATAACCTTTGAAAATATCGGCAGGAATCGCCTCACGGCAGATGCCGTGGAAGCCATCGCAACCAGCGATATAGTCGCAATCCAGCCGGTGCTCGGTGCCCTCGTGCATATAGCGAATGAAAGGCTTGTCGCCCTCGAAGCCACCGACCTCTTTAGCCTGCGCCTCGAAAATGATCTTGCCGCCAGCAGCGAGGCGCGCGGCGATGATGTCCTTGACGATTTCCTGCTGGCCGTAGATCGACACCTGCCGGCCGGTCAGTTCGTGAATATCGATGCGGCGACGCTTGCCATCGAAACACAGCTCAATGCCGTCATGGACCAGAGCCTCGCGATTCATGCGCTCGCCGAGGCCCGTGTCATTCAAAAGATCGACCGACCCCTGTTCCAGAAGCCCCGCCCGGACGCGCTGCTCGCAATATTGCCGGCTGCGCGATTCAAGGATGACAGAATCGATCCCCTGCAAATGCAGAAGGTGCGACAGCAACAGGCCCGCCGGCCCCGCTCCGATAATGCCAACCTGTGTGCGCATGAAGCTTCCTCGAAATTCTTAGTCTTTTGCCATTCTGACCAAATGGGCGTCGATGACAATGTCAACTTATCGATCGGCAGACAACAAAACGGGGCGGCGTCACCGCCGCCCCGCGCATTCATGGCAAGGTGATCAGGCCTTGCCCCAAACCTCTTCGGCCACTTCGACCACCATGCGCAGCTTGTCCCACTGCTGCTGCTCGGTGATCGAATTGCCTTCCTCGGTGGAGGCGAAGCCGCATTGCGGCGACAGGCAGAGCTGCTCGATGTCGGTGTATTTGCTGGCTTCCTCAAGACGGCGCTTGATCTGGTCCTTGTTTTCCATCTCGCCGGTCTTGGAGGTGACGAGGCCGACCACCACCGTTTTGTTCTTCGGCAGGTGGCGCAGCGGCGCCAGATCGCCCGAGCGATCATTGTCCCATTCGAGGAAATAGCCGTCGAGATCGATCTTGTTGAACATCAGATCGGCAATGTGCTCGTAGCCGCCCGAGGCGATGAAGGTCGAGCGGAAGTTGCCGCGGCAGACGTGCATCGTGATGGCCATGTCGGACGGACGGCCTTCGAGCGCGGTGTTGAGCGTCTGCGCATAGAGCTTTTCGAGCTGATCGGGATCATCGCCGCGCTCGATCAGCATCTGACGCTGCTTGTCGTCGCAGAAATAGGCCATCGAGCAGTCGTCGATCTGCAGATAGCGGCAGCCGGCGTCGTAGAAGCCCTTGATCGCTTCGCGATAGGCGAGGCCCAGGTCATGCCAGAAGTCCTCGAACTTCGGATAGATCTTGGAGTCGACCATCTTGCTGCCGCCGCGATAGTGCAGCATCGACGGCGAGGGGATCGACATCTTCGGCGTACGCTTGGTGTGTTCCTTCACGAACTTGAAATGTTCGATGTGGGGATGATGCTTCGAGCCGAGCTTGGCGTAGACGTAAGGCGCTTCCGCCTTGGTGGTGACGCCAGTGAACTTGATGCCGGTTTCGACCTCGGCGAGCTTGACGCCGTCAAGCTGGCTCAGGAAGTCATAGTGCCACCAGGAGCGGCGGAACTCGCCATCGGTGATCGCGTGCAGGCCCACTTCTTCCTGCTTGGCGATGATTTTCTTAATCTCTTCGTCCTCGACGGCCTTGAGCTGATCGGCGGTGATCTCGCCCTTCAGCTTCTTGGCGCGCGCTTCCTTCAAAGGCGCGGTGCGCAGGATCGAACCGACATGATCTGCGCGAAAGGGCGGTATCTTACGTTGCATCGAATTCTCCTTCGAATCCCTCAAGTGAGAGCAGGTCGCAAAAACCTGATAGCCGCTTTTTAGCGTCCCGCTCCAGTCGACCTTCAGTGGCCGCCGCGTTCGGCGACGCCCAGAAGACGCGACATGGTGTCGGCGTCCTGGGCGAGAGCTTCGCTCTCCCCGTCATAGACGACAGCACCACGTTCCAAAATTACGACACTGTCCGTCAAGGGCAGTATCTTCTTGGCGCTCTGTTCGACCACTATAGCGGCCATCTGTTCCTCGCGGATGATTTTCCGCAGCGCCGCGAGCAGTTCATCGACGATGATGGGCGCCAGCCCTTCCAACGGCTCGTCCAGCAACAGCAAGCGTGGGTTGAGGGCCAAGGCGCGGGCAACCGCCAACATCTGCTGTTCGCCACCCGACAATTGGTTGCCCATATTGCGCCTGCGTTCGGCCAGACGTGGGAACATCTCGTACAGGCGCTTCAGATTCCACGGACCCGGCCGCATGATGGCTGTGAGATTTTCGTCAACCGTCAGCGATTTGAAGATATTGCGTTCCTGCGGCACCCAACCGATGCCGCGATGGGCCCGCTGGTCGGAGCGCAAGCGCGTCATCTCATTGCCATCGAACAGGATCGACCCACCGCGCCAGCGCGTCGCGCCCACGATCGTGTTGATCAAGGTGGTCTTGCCCGTGCCATTGCGGCCCAACAGAGCCATGGCCCGGCCGGCTTCCAGACGCAGCGAAATGCCGTTGAGAACCAGCGCCTCGCCGTAGCCGGCGCGCAGGCCCTCGACTTTAAGGAGATCAGCCATGGGAGATCTCCTCCTCACCCAGATAGACTTGCCGTACGCGGGGATCCTTGGCGATCTCCTCGGCCGTGCCTTCGACGAACAAAGCACCGTTGACCAGAACCGAAATGGTCTTGGCGAAGCGGAACACGAGATCCATGTCGTGCTCGATCAGCACCAGCGAGACCGAAGCCGGCAAGGCCGCGACGACGTTGAGGATCTGATCGCGTTCGGATTCCGGCACGCCGGCTGCCGGCTCGTCGAGCAGCAGCACGGTCGGCTTGGCGGCCAGCGCGATGGCGATCTCCAGCAGGCGTTGCTTGCCGTAGGCGAGCGAGCCCACCCGTTCGTCGAGAACGTCGCCGAGATTGAGGCTTTCAGCCAGCTCGACGGCTTCGGCGACGAGATCCTTGCGCGTTCCGAACGGTAAGAACCAGCTGCGCGCAGCATTCTCACGCTCGTTGATCGCGATGATGATCGACTGCAACGGAGTCAGGTCAGCGAAGAGCTGATTGATCTGGAAAGTCCGGGCGAGACCGGCACGGGAACGCGCCCGCACCGTCCATTCCGTCACATCCTGGCCATTGAGGAAGATGCTGCCGGAAGTCGGCAACAACACGCCCGAGAGCTGGTTGACGAACGTGGTCTTGCCGGCCCCGTTCGGGCCGATCAGCGCATGACGTGCGCCGGCCGGCAGTTTGAAGGTGACGTTATCGGTGGCGGTGATGCCACCGAACTTCTTGCACAGGCCGCGGGTTTCGAGAACGGTGGTCATTTGCCCGCTCCCTTCGAACGCGACACGGCAGCCGACAGGAGACCGATGATGCCGTTGCGCACGAACAGCACCAGCAGCACCAGCACGACACCGACCCAGAACAGCCAGTATTGCGGCGTGATGTTGGAGAGGAAGTCCTGCATGATGCGGAAGACGACCGAGCCGATCAGTCCGCCATACAGATAGCCGGCGCCCCCGAAGATCACCATCAACAGGGAATCGGCCGAACGGTGGAAGGCGACCATGTCGGGCGAAGCGAATTGTGTCGTCTGCGCTAACAATCCACCGGCGATACCGGCTATGGCGGCGGCCAGCGTATAGACCTGGATCAGCCGGGCATTGACCGGCACGCCAATGGCGCGGGCGCGCAGGGCATTGCCCTTGATCGCGCGCAGCGAATAGCCATAGGACGAATTCACCAGGCGACGGCAGAACCAGAAACAGACGAACACGACGATCAACGTGTACCAGAAGGCCGTCTTGCCGAAGAGGTCGAACTCCCAAATGCCGAGGATCGGCGAGGACATGACGCCTTGCAGACCATCGGAACCGCCGGTGATGTCTTTCAGCTTGTTGACCAATTCCTCGACGATCAAGGCAACACCGAGCGTCACCATCAAACGGGTCAAATCGGAACCGCGCAGAACGAGGAAGCTGGTGGCGAAGCCGACAAAACCGGCAACTAGGCCAGCCGCCAGCAGGCCGAGGATCGGATCGCTCAGCGGCGCGACACCAGCGCCATGCTTAGCCAACAGGCCAGCGGTATAGGCGCCGATGCCGAAGAAAGCGCCCTGCCCGAGGGTGACGAGACCGGCATAGCCCAGGCACAGGTCGATCGACAGCGCCAGCAAGCCGAGAATGAGAATCTCGCTCATCAACATCATCTTCGAGGGGATGATGGGCACGTTGAAGCCCAGCATCGGCGCGAACATGCTGAGACCGCAGAGGATCGCGATGCCCCAGAACAGGAACTCGAACCAGCGCCAGCGGGCGGCGGCGACGAGCTGCTCGCTGGGCGTGCCGATGGGGCGAAGGTTTTCGCTGGTCACGGCGCTCATCGACGCGTGCTCCGCGTGAACAAGCCTTCAGGCTTGAAGATCAGCACCAGCACCATGATCGAATAGATGATGAAACCACCGATCGAGGGCACGAAATATTTGCCCGCGACATCGGCGATGCCGAGCAGAATGGACGCGAAGAACGGACCGGTGATGGTCGTCGTGCCGCCGACTGAAATGACGATCAGGAAGTAGATCATGTATTTGAGAGGAAAGGTGGGATCCATGGACAGGATGCTCGCCCCCAGGGCGCCGCCGAGACCGGCAAGGCCGGAACCAACCGCGAAAGTGAGCGCGAAAATGCCGGTGACGTCGATGCCGAGGCCGCGCGCCACGCGCCGATCGTCGACCGAAGCGCGCAAGCGGCTGCCAAACCGGGTACGGCCGATGACATATTGCAGGAGCACCGTCAGCAGGCCGCAAATGATGATGACGAACAACCGGTAGACGCCGATACTGGCGCCGAGGAATTCGAAGCGGCCGTTGAGTTCGGCCGGCAGGTTGATGATCTGCTGGCTGGCGCCCATCACATAGTCGACCGCCGCGGTGGCGATGAAGATCAGGCCGATCGAGAACAGCACCTGATCGAGATGGGTCTTGTCATACAGGCGCGAATAGAGCGTGCGCTCCAGCACGACGCCCAATACGGCGCTGACAATGAAGGCTGCCGGCAAGCACCAATAGAACGAGATGCCGTACCAGTTCATCATGACCACCGTCAGGTAGCCACCCGCCATGGCGAAGGCGCCGTGAGCGAGATTGATGAAGTTCATCAGTCCGAGCGTGACGCAAAGCCCCACGGACAAAACGAAGAGCAGCATGCCGTAGGCGATGCCGTCGAACAAAATTGTAAGCAAACGAGTCTCCCGCCCTCGGAGGTCGCCTCCGCGGCCAAGGCCGCGGAGGGTCCAGAGCCTTACTTATGCGTCGGGTCTTTCACGTCCTTCACGACGTCGAACTCGATGTTGTAGAGCTCGCCGTCCTTACGCTCGACCTTGCGGATGTAGACGTCCTGCACGATATCGCGCGTCGCCGGATCGATGCTGAACGTGCCGCGCGGGCTTTCCAGCTTCATGCCCTTCATCGCTTCGACGAGCGCCGTACCATCGGTGTTGCCGTTGGTCTTCTTCAGCGCCTCGTACATGAGGTGCATGCCGTCATAACCGCTGACGCCGATGAAGTTCGGACGCAGATTGTTGTTGGCCGCCTTGAAATCGGCGACGAACTTCTTGTTCATCGGCGAGTCGTGCGCGGCGGAATAGAAGTGCGATGTCGTCAGGCCGATCACCGCATCGCCCATGCCGTTGAGCTGATCGTCATCGGTGATGTCGCCGGTGCCGATCACCTTGATCCCGGCCTGGCTGATGCCACGATCGACAACCTGGCGCATGAGCGAACCGGCGGTCGGCGCCGGCACGAATAGGAACAGCGCGTCGGGCTTCAGATCCTTGGCGCGCTGCAGGAAGGCGGCGAATTCCGGATTGGCGAGCGGCGCCTTGATCTGCTCGACGACTTTGCCGCCGCGTGCCTCGAGGCCCATCTTGAACGCATCTTGCGCGTCGATGCCCGGACCATAATCGGACACCAGGGACACTGCCGTCTTGATGCCGTTCTTGGCGGCCCATTCGGTGATCGGAATGGTCTGCTGCGGCAGGGTGAAGCTGGCGCGCACGAAATAAGGCGAACGCTCGGTGATGACCGACGTACCGGCGGTCATGATGATGGCCGGAACCTTGGCTTGGGTGATGACCGGGGCAACGGCCAGCGCCAGCGGCGTCAGGCTGAAGCCGGAGAGGAAGGCCACCTTGTCGTTGACGATCAATTCTTGGGCAATGCGACGGGTCTGGTCGGCGACGCCGGTGTCGTCCTTGATGATCAGCTCGATTTTCTTGCCGGCCACCGTATCACCGTTCTGAGCCATGAAAAGACGGGCGCCAGCAACCTTCTGGCGACCGGACGAAGCTTGCGGGCCAGTCAAAGTGGCGATCAGACCAATCTTCACGACTTCCTGAGCGACGGCGCTGGCGAGTGTTCCAGCGAACGGTACGGCGAAGGCGCCGGCGGCAACGCCAGCGAGCAGAAGTCTGCGCTTCATCATTTTCATCCCCTCGAATGCATTGTAAAATGTTCTATAGGTGGGCGCTTGCCTCGACCAGATCGGAGACGTTGCTCCGATCATTTGGTCGGCCGGGACATTTGAACACTTTTCGTCCGCTCGCAAGTCCGTCGTTATCAAAACGATGGCAAAAATCCGCCCCCTGCGACGGTTTTGCGCTGCCCACAAAGTCTAAGAACATGCAACAAAGCCGACGATCGCTCTCCGCTCTCGCTTCAACGGCTGAACGAAGGTCACGTGGCAAGCGAGAATTTGCGGCCATTTACGGGCACTTCTGCCACTGTGCCGCCAAGCGATGCAGCGAGCCTTTAGTTCGAAGCCTATTCAAGTCAGCCCGGCGGGCGCGTATCCCAGTCTGGCGCACCGGGCTGCGCTAGCTCAGCGCCAAGCCTTTCAAACACTGGCCGCGACTTCGATCTCAACCAATTTTTCCGGCGCCGAATAGCCGATCACGCTGGAGATCGTCACGCTCGCCACCTCGGGAAAATACGTAGCGAGGCCGCGTGCAGCGCGGCGCGGTCCGATGGTCTTGGAGACATGGGCAGTGAAATCGAACAGGCGGCTCCAGTCCGTGCCCGCCGCCGTCAGACAGGCATCGATCTTCGCCCGGATGTTTTCCAACTGCTGTTCGAATTCAGGTGACGTGTCGGTATTGCCGGAGAAGAACACCATGCCATCGAGCGCCACATACATCGGCGGTGCGATGATCGGATCATATTCGGCGACCTGTTTGGAGACCTCGGGCCGATGTACGCGCTGCGCCACCAGATCGACCGCGATGCTGGAACCCATCGGCAGCCGTTCCGGATCGATATAGCTCGAGCTGGCGGCGCGACGATGGCCGCCCAGCATGCTGAGCCGCGCGTTGCTGGCGAGTTGGCGTGCTTCCGCGTCGCGCGCATAGAGCCGGCTGCGCACGATATGATCATCGTGAAATCCAGCCTCGATCAGAGCCGAGAGCGCGCTTTCCATCGCCTCACGGCTTTCCCCTTCGATGTCGCCGTTGGCGACGCCGTTAACCGACACTTTCAGGAGCTCCCGCCCCTCGTGCAAAACCCAGACCCGGGAGATCATGCGCGTTCCTCATGCGAATGTGTCTGCAGATCGCGTCTTCGGTCGTGATGTCGATCGTATATCGATCGTGTCTTGCCCGCCCCAATCCTGACCCAGGCCCGCCGCCGACGCAAATCCGATTTCTTTAACGTCGCTCCCCCCTGATCGGTTGCAACCAAGGTCGCATTTTCCAAGATCGGATTTCTTGGCAATTCGATCTTTTCGCATACTGAAAATCCGCTAACCTATTGGCGGAGAGGGATTGAGAGGGAGGGAATATCCATGCTGGGCCTCATGCAAGACTGGCCGCTGCTGATTCCAAAGATCATTGATCATGCGGCGAAACAGCATGGCACGCGGGAGGTCGTGACGCGCTCCGTCGAAGGACCGATCACGCGCACCGACTACGCCACCATCCGGTCCCGCGCCCTGAAAGTGGCGCAGCGCCTGAGCCGGCAGGGCATCCGCGCCGGAGACCGCATTGCAACACTGGCCTGGAACACCGCCCGCCATCTCGAATCCTGGTATGGGATCACCGGCGCCGGCGCGATCTACCACACGGTTAACCCCCGCCTGTTTCCCGAGCAGATCGTCTGGATCGTCAACCATGCGGAAGACCGCATGGTTCTGGTCGACCTGACCTTCGTGCCCCTGCTCGAAGCAATCGCCTCACGCCTGCCATCGGTCGAACGTTACATTGTCCTGACCGATGCCGCGCATATGCCTAAGACGACGCTGAAGAATGCCGTCGCCTATGAGGATTGGATCGCCGAGGTCGACGGCGATTTCCGTTGGCTTGAGCTCGACGAACGCTCGGCTGCCGGCCTCTGCTACACGTCAGGCACGACGGGTGATCCCAAGGGCGTGCTCTATTCGCATCGCTCCAACGTGCTGCATGCACTCGCCGCCAGTCAGATCGACTGCCTGGCGATCAGCGCCAACACGTCCATTCTGCCGATCGTGCCCTTGTTCCATGCCAATTCCTGGTCGATCGCTTTTTCGGCGCCGATGGCGGGCGCAAAAATGGTGATGCCGGGACCGAAGCTCGATGGTGCCTCGGTCTACGAACTTCTGGAAGCCGAGCAGGTGACGTGCACGGCCGGTGTGCCGACCGTCTGGGCCATGCTGCTGCAATATATCGAGAAGGAACAGAAGACCTTTTCCACTTTGAAGCGCTTGATCGTCGGTGGCTCTGCGGCGCCGCGCGCGATGATCGAGGCCTTCGAGAAACGCTATGGCGTCGAAGTGATCCACGCCTGGGGCATGACCGAAATGAGCCCGCTCGGCACGGTTTGCTCGGTCAAACCCGCGGTCAGCGGACTTCAAGGCGAAGCGCTTTACGACCTCAAGGTCAAACAAGGCTTCACGCCGTTCTTGATCGAAATGAAGATCACCGATGACGACGGCAAGGAACTGCCATGGGACGGCAAAACGTTCGGCCGTCTGAAAGTCGCAGGACCGGCGGTGGTGAAGGCCTATTATCGGGGCGAAGGCAATGTCCTCGACGAAGAAGGCTTTTTCGATACCGGCGATGTCGCCACCATCGATAGCCACGGCTACATGGCCATCACCGACCGCTCGAAAGACGTGATCAAATCAGGCGGCGAATGGATTTCGTCGATCGATCTGGAAAATATCGCCTGCGGCCATCCCGACGTGGCGGAGGCCGCCGTCATCGGCATCCGCCATCCGAAGTGGGACGAGCGGCCCCTGCTGGTGGTGGTACAGAAGCCCGAACGGACGGTCGATAAGGCGGACCTGCTCGCCTTTCTATCCAGCCGAATTGCCAAATGGTGGCTGCCCGACGACGTGCAGATCGTCAGCGAAATCCCCCATACGGCGACGGGAAAAATCAATAAAGTGCGGCTGCGCGAGCAGTTTGTCGATTATCGGCTGCCCACGGCAGTTTAAAGCCCGGGACACCCTTAGGTTGCGCCGCAGCACCTTCAAGGGCATGATGGCCTTCTCAAGGTACAGCCGCATTGCCAAAGCAATGCGACTGGCAATGGAGGCATCATGAGCCGACGCATTCGCGTGCTGATGATTTTCCCGCGCTTCAATCCGCACTCCTTCTGGAGTTACGAGGGCGCGGTTGAAGTGCTCGGCGCCAAATATCCGGCTGCGCCCCTCGGCATGATCACCCTTGCCGCCTTGCTGCCGGCCGAATGGGACATCCGCCTCATCAATCGCAACACTGAAGCGCTGGAAGAGCACGATCTCGACTGGCCCGACATGGTGATGACCGGAGGCATGCTCTCGCAACAGAACGATGCCCTCGCCCTGATCGAGCGTTGCCGTGCGCGCAATCTGCCTGTCGTCGTCGGCGGCCCGGACGCCACCTCAAGCCCGCATATCTACGATCGCGCCGACTTCCAGGTGCTCGGCGAAGTCGAAGACATCATCGTCGATTTCATTGCCGCATGGGAACGCGGCGAACGGCACGGCCGCTTCACAGCCCCGCGCTTCCAGGTCAACGTGACGAAGACGCCGATCCCGCGCTTCGATCTCTTGAAGTTCAAGGACTATCTTTATATCGGCCTGCAATTCTCGCGCGGCTGCCCGTTTACCTGCGAATTCTGCGACATCATCGAACTCTACGGCCGCAATCCACGCGCCAAGACGAACGATCAGATGTTGGCCGAACTCGACCGGCTTTACGAGCTTGGCTATCGCGGCCATCTCGATTTCGTCGATGACAATCTGATCGGCAACAAAAAGGCAGTGAAACTTTTCCTGCCGCATCTCATCGCCTGGCAGAAGCGGCGCCGTTATCCATTCACTTTCTCGACCGAAGCTTCGCTCAACATCGCCGACGATCCTGCTTTGATGACGATGATGCGCGACGCGAATTTCTTCGGCTTCTTCGTCGGCATCGAAAGTCCCGATCCCGAAACCCTCGTTCAGACGGCGAAGAAGCAGAATATCAAGCACGAGATCTACGAGAGCGTGCACAAGATCTACGCGCACGGCATGATCCTGTTTCCAGGCTTCATCGTCGGCTTCGATTCCGAAAAGCAAGGGGTCGCCGACGGCATCATCCAATGCGTTGAGGACGCAGCGCTGCCGATGGGCATGCTGGGGCTGCTTTATGCCCTGCCCGGCACTCAGTTGACGCGACGGCTGACCAAGGAAGGCCGTCTGCATCCGGAAACCGGCCACGATCTCGACAGCCGGCAAGGCGACTTTGCTTTGTCAGGGTTGAATTTCGACACGCTGCGGCCGCGCGCCGACATCCTGCGCGACTTCGCCGGTGTCCTGCGCCGCCTCTATGAACCGAAGGCTTATTTCGGCCGGCTGCGCCGCGCCGTTTTGCCGATGCAGCGGGTGAAATTGCCGGCCTGGATCGCGATCCGCGATTCATTGCGGGAAATCGACCGCTTTTTCAGGATCATGTGGGAGGTCACACTGCATCGGCCCGATATGCGCTGGCCGGTCTGGAAGCTGATCGTCGAGTGTTTGATCCGCAATCCGAACGCCGTCCGTAACATCATGGTCATGGTGGTGTTCTATCTGTATCTTGCGCCGCTCAGCCGATTCTGGATCGGCGAAACCGAACGGCAGATCGAGGCCATCGAATCCGGCCGCTGGCAACCGCCTCTCGCGACACGCACGCCAGCCCTGGCTCCTGTCTGAGCGAAGCCGCTTCTTTGATTCATTGCTGAATGTTTTTTTATTCATACAAAAGGCAGCAGGCTGGGTTTATGACTGATCAAGTGATTTCAACGAACGGGCCCTCACCACGGCCCGGCGATCGTATTGGCTTTATTCGCAACGGCGGCCGCTTCCTGCATCTGCTCGTGCGCGGCGCACTTTTGCAGATCGTGACCTTCGGCTTTTATCGCTTTTGGCTGACCACCGACCTGCGCCGCCATCTATGGTCGCGCACGACGTTGAACGGGGAGAATTTCGAATATACCGGCCGTGGCCGCGAATTGCTGGTCGGCTTTCTGATCGCTCTCGCCATTCTGGTGCCGATCTATCTGGCCGTCTTCCTCATCGGCATCTGGCTGGAGAATCTACGCGCTTTCTCGTCGCTGCTGCTCATCCTGTTCATGTTCCTGTTCGGACAGTTCGCGCTTTACCGGGCGCGGCGCTATCGCTTGTCGCGCACCATCTGGCGCGGCGTGCGTTTCTGGATGACAGGCTCGGGCTGGGCCTATGCGCTGCGCGCCTTTGGCTGGCAGATCCTCGTCGTGCTGTCTTTGGGGCTCGTTTATCCGTGGTATGCGCGCTGGCGCGAAAGCTTCAAGATGCGCAACACCTATTATGGCGATGCGCCCGGGGCTTTCGAAGGACGCGGCGGCCAGTTTTTCAAACGCGGCTTTGGTTTATGGTTGCTCACCGTCGGTGGGCTGCTCGCGCTTGGGGCCGTCGCCGCGAGCTTCGATTGGATCAGACTGGAAGGCAAGGAAGTCCCGCGCGCGGCTTCCATCGCGCTGGGTGCGGCGGTCTCGCTCTGGCTTCTCGCCTCAGCCATCGCCTATCCCTATTTCCGCGCCATCGAATGGCGCTGGTGGGCACAGGGTGTGCGCCTCGGCAATGTCTCGCTGCATTCGACGCTGCGCGGCGGACAATTGCTGAAACTCTATCTGCGGATCATCGGCTGGGTGCTGCTGCTGCTCATCGGCTGGATCGTGATCGGCGCGATCCTCGCCTTGATCGTGCATCTGGGTCTGGGCGACCTCAAGCTTCTCTTGAGCGAAACCTCGGCGCGGATGAAGTCGCCCGGCATTTTCCACATTGCCGTGCTGGTCGTCGCGGTCATCCTCTACTTGTTGATTTTGATGTCTTTCGGCGTGGTGCAACGTTTCTTCACCATGCATGAACTGTGGCGCATCATCGTCGAATCCCTCACCGTCGAGAACGTCGCCTCCCTCGAAGGCGTGATCCAGCGCGGCGACGCGACGAGTGCCCTTGGCGAGGGGCTTGCCGACAGCCTGGATGTTGGTGGATTCTAATGGCCATGGAAGGCTCCGGCACATTCTACGACGGACTGTCGAACAAGCCGCACAAGGTGGTCGTGCGGCTTGGGCCGACACTCGAAATCGTCGAGTACGGCCGTGTCCTGGCCGGCTGGCCTTATGAATGGGTGCGCCGGGCCGACTCGTCGGACGGCAGCTTTCGCCTGCGCACCTTGAACGGGGCAGAACTGGCGCGTCTGATCATGCCCGACGATATGTTCGCGGCGCAGGTACGCAAGGCCTGTCCGCGTCTCGATGTCGAGGACACCACCTCGCGAACGGCCACCGGCCGGATCATCCTCTGGTCGCTCGCCGCCGCCGGATCGCTCATCCTCACCGGGCTCTACGGCATTCCCTACGCGGCCGAGAAGCTGACGCCGTTGGTGCCGCTGTCGTTTGAAAATTACCTCGGCGAGGCGACGGACAAACAGGTCGCCACGATCTTCAACACGACGGCCTGCGACACCCCCGACGGCACAGCGGCCTTCCGCAAACTGATCGGCAAGATCGTGGCGCCGGCCAATCTGCCCGTGGCGGTGCGCGCCAGCGTGGTGCGCTCGAACATCCCCAACGCCATCGCTCTGCCGGGCGGCAAGGTCTATCTGTTTCGCGGCCTGCTCGACAAAGCCCAAAGTCCCGACGAGGTCGCCGGCGTGCTGGCGCATGAGCTCGGCCATGTGAAACATCGCGACAGCATGCGGATCCTCATCCAGGCCGGCGGCACGTCCTTCCTGCTCGGCCTGCTGTTCGGCGACGTCACGGGCTCGGGCGCGGCGATCTATGCGGCCAAAACGCTGACCAATGCCTCCTACACGCGCGACGCCGAGCGAAATGCCGATGGGCTGGCCATCGAAGTGCTGCAAAGCCTCGGCCGCTCCCCCAAACCCCTGGGCGAACTGCTGTTGCGGGTGACGGGGCCGGAGGACAAAGGCCTGATGAACCTTGTCGCCAGCCATCCTTTGTCGGAAGAACGGCTGCAGCGGATGGCAGCCGCCGCCCCCGCGACGGCTGGACCGCCGATCCTCAGCGAGGCAGAGTGGCAAAGCCTGAAGCAGATTTGCGGCCCCGCCAAACCAAGCGACAAGACGAACGACAAGAAATGAGCAACGACAACGACCCCGAGATGATCGTATCCGGCCGCGCCTGCGGCACCTGCACCATGTGCTGCAAGGTTCTCTACATCACCGACTTCGCCAAGCCGGCCGGCCGCTGGTGCAGCCACGTCAAGCCCGGTGTCGGCTGTTCGATCTACGATCAACGCCCGCAGACCTGCCGCACCTTCCTGTGCAAATGGCTGCAGGATGAGCATATGGGCGACGAATGGAAGCCCGAGCGGTCGAAATTCGTCATCTCGCAGATGACCGAGGGCGGCAATCTCTTGATCGCCGTCGATCCGAACTTCGCGAATGCCTGGCGCCGGCCGCCCTATTTCGCCGTCATCCATCGCTGGATTCTCGATGGCGCGGCGCAGGGCCGCTTCGTCTTCGTGCGCATCGGCGAGCGCTGCCTCGCGCTGCTGCCCGATGGCGAGCGCGATCTTGGCGCCGTTGGCCCGCTGGATCGCATTGCTGTGTCGCGTCAAGCCGGCCCTGCCGGCCCTGTTTTCACAGCCACGGTGCACCGGAATGCGGCCTGAGCGGCGGGCGTTGCCATAGGGATCGGCCGGATGCGGCGGCTCATTCTTGAAGAACCGATTTCGGCTTCGGCGATCTGGGCCCGCCGGCTGGCGGTTTTCGCCATCGCCCTGGCGGCCATCGCGGTCATCCTGGTGCGCACGCGCGCGGCTGACGCCACCGCCGGTCTATCCGTCCTGGGCGCGGCCATCTTTCTTGCCTGCACCGCTTTGCTGTTTGCCGGGGCCGCCGCCGTCACCATCTGGCGCCTGGGTCAACGCGGTGTCGGCATCGCCGTCGCCGCCGTCTTCCTGGCGGTGATCGTCCTTGCCTATCCGGGATTTCTCGCGGTGCAGGCGGTACGGCTGCCGGTCATCAAGGATATTTCGACCGATATCAACGATCCGCCGGCCTTTGCCCGCTCGGCGCGGGCCTTGCGCGGACGCAATGGTTTCATTCCGCCCGAAGTGCCGCCAGAACAGCGCCTGGAGCAGCGGCGCGCCTATCCCACCGTGCAGCCGATCAACATCGATCTCGAGCCGGAGGAGGTTTACCAGCTCGTCCTGCGCGCGGCGGCGGCGCTCGGCTGGCAGGTGGTCGATCAGATTCCGCCCGGCGGGCGCGCTGGCATCGGCCGCGTCGATGCGGTCGACCGCTCGATCATCATGGGACTGCCCGATGACATCACCGTGCGCATCCGCCCGCTCGCCGCGCAAACGCGCATCGACATCCGCTCCGCTTCTCGCGCCGGCCGGCACGATTTCGGCGCCAATGCCAATCGCATTCAGCGCTTCAGCCAGGAAATGCAGACCCAGCTCGATGCCCGATAACGCTATATCTATCTGAATATAGCGTTGCTATAGGAGCGTGTTCGCTTCGGAGCTGGAATGAGCATACCCACATCGACCTATGTCGCCACGAGCGGCGCCGCCTATCAACGTTTCCTGGGCCGCTGGACGGAAGCGCTCGCCCAGGAATTCGCTGGCTTTGCCTCACCCACCATGCCCGGGCCTTTGCTCGATGCCGGCTGCGGGACCGGCAGCCTGGCGCTGGAACTGGCACGGAGCTTCCCCGATCGCGATGTCTTCGGCATCGACGTCGCACAGCCTTACGTCGACTACGCCAATGGACGCGCGACCGGAGGCCGCCCAGCGTTCAGCAAAGCCAGCGCCACCGCACTGCCATTCGCGGATGCGACTTTCGCCGCGAGCTATGCGCAGCTCGTCATCAACTTCATTCCACAACCGCAGCAAGCCCTTGCTGAGATGATCCGCGTGACCAAGCCCGGTGGCGCTGTCTCGGCGACAATCTGGGATTTTCGCGGCGGCCTCGTTTATCAGCGCCTATTCTGGGATGCGGCTTCGGGCATCGAGCCTAGCGCTGGTGCGGCGCGCGACAAGCATTTCTCGACGCCGCTCGCCAAACTCGATCCGCTGCTGGACCTCTGGCGGCAGTCGCCTTTGCGCGATGTGCGTTTCGCCTCGCTGCACACCCGCATGGATTATGCCAGCTTCGATGACTATTGGGAGCCGCTGACCGGCGGACAGGGACCGGTCGGCGTCTATATCGATGCGCTCGCCCCGGCTCTGCGCGAGAATATCCGCACGCAGGTACGCCTGGCTTATCTCGCCGGCGACCCAGATGGACCGCGCTCAATGGTGGCAACCGCCTGGGCCGTCACCGGCACCAAGGCAGCGCGCTGATTACTGTTCGAGCTTGACGCGGCCCGACTTCAGAAGATCGCGAAAAATCGCCTGTTCTTTCGCGATGACCGCCGGCATGGCGTCGGGCGCGCTGGCGACGACCGTATAGCCTTGCGCCGACAACATGCTCAGTACTTCAGGACGCTTGAGCGCCGACAGGAAAGCGCCATTCACCTTCGCCACGAGGTCTTTCGACATGCCGGGCGGCCCCATGAAACCGAGCCAGCCCGCCGCCACCGCCTGTTTGATCCCGACCGCGTTCAGGCTCGGCGCACCGGGATAAATGTCCCAGGTATCCTGCGCCGACACGGCGAGAATTTTGATCTTGCCGTCATCCGCCAGGCCTTTGCCCGCGCCGGTGACGAGGGTGAAATCAACGATGCCGGCCAGCAGGTCGGTCGTCGCCGGCGCTTCGCCACGATAGGGCACATGCAGCGCATTGACGCCGGCTTCCTTCAGGATCGCCTCGGACCAGAAATGGTAAGACGTGCCGGCGCCCGCCGAACTATAGGTGAGCTGCCCGGACCTCGCCTTCGTCGAGCGCATCAGCTCCTGAAAGTTCTGCGCCGGCGTTTTCTGCGGATTGATGGCAAGACCGAAATAGGTTTCCACGGCGATGGTGATCGGCGTGAACTTCTTATCGAGATCGGCATATTTCGCATCGGTGATCGGCAGAAGCGACAGCAGTGCCGGCACGGCCAGAGCCAGCGTATAGCCATCCGGCTCCGCGCGAATGAGCTGGTCGAGCGCGATGCGACCGCTGGCGCCTGTACGGTTTTCGACGACGAAAGATTGCTTCAACTCGGTCGTCGCTTGCGTGGCGACGGCGCGTGCCACCGCATCGGCGACACCGCCCGCCGGATAAGGCACGAGGATCGTGACCGTGCGCGCCGGCCATTCCTGCGCGGCCACGGGCATGGCGGCAAGCCCAGCAAAGACGACTGCAAGGCATAGTTTGCCCAGATGTTTCATCTTATCTCCCTCCCGAGATCGATGGTGATGGCTCAGTTGACGCGACGCTTCAAGAAATCGAGCAGGACGCGATTGAAGGCCTGCGGCTGTTCGGCCCAGGCGTAGTGTCCCGCATCTTCAATGGTCGCGAATTCAGAGCCCGCGATGACGGAGGCCATCTGCTGCATGCCGTCCGGTTTGCCGACCGGATCGTGCCGACCGGCGATGCACAGGGTCGGGACGGCGATTTTCCGCAGGACCGGCAGACCGTCCCAGGCCTGGATGGCATACATGGCGGCGCGAAACGTCGGCGTCGGCGTCGTAGCCGCAACTTCGATGACGAGATCGGCGAGCGGCCCGGACGATGTCGGCGCGAACATGGATTTCACCAATGGCGTGGCGGCGGCCGCCAAGGTCGCATGCTGGGTCAAAGGCGCGAGACGCTTTTCCAGAAAGTCCTCGGCGAAATCCTTGCCGCCTTGCTGCAACGACGACAGCGTGGCCGAGAGAACCAGCGCATGTAGGTTTTGCGGCGCCAATTCGTAGACCTTCGGCGCGATGAGCCCGCCCATGGAATGACCGAAAACCACATTGCGTTGCGTGCCAACCTGCTTGATCAGACGCACGCAAGCGGCCGCGAGGCTTTCGATGCTGAAATCATCTGGCAATGGCGAGATGCCGTAACCCGGCGCATCCCAGGCGACGACGCGATAGCCGGCCTTCACCAGCGCTTCGATCTCCGGCTTCCAATAGTCCTTCGAGCCATAGCCCCCATGCAGCAGAAAGACAGTGGTCGCGCCGGAGCCGGCGACAAGATGATCCGGACATGTTTGTTCTGTCATGACGCCCTCCCCCGACGTTGCATGGACTGTGAAGATTCGATCCAGCGCGAAAGTGCTTCGGCCAGCACGGCCGGCTGCTCGATCGGCAGCAAATGGCCGGCGCGCGGCACGGAGACCCATTGCGTCCGTGGAGCCGACAGTTGCATGCGTCGCATAGTGTCGAGCGGAATGACACGATCGTCTTCGGCGGCGACGAGCAGGCACGGCATGGACGCGGTTGCAAGGAGCACCGTGCGGTCCGGTCGGGCCTTGCTGGCATATTGATGAGCGATAAAGCGCTTCTCGCCATAGTCACGCGCGATGCGCAGACGCAGAGCCGATATCGCCGGGTCGCTCGCCGCATCCGGATGCAGTGCTATGGCCCCAGGTCCCTCGACCAGCTTCATATGCTCGCCACGTTCCGCCGCGGCTACGGCCGCATCGCGGGCAGCCTTCTGCTGCTCGGTATCGGCGAAGGACGACGTACAGATCAGCGCGAGGCCTTCGATACGCTCCGGCGCCTGCTCCAGCATGGCGAGCGCCACATAGCCGCCAAAGGAAAAGCCAGCGAGATGGAAACGAGGCGGCGCCTGTTCAAGCAGATCGGCAGCGATCGCTTCGACGCTTGGCAGCGCGGCGCAATCGACCGGATGGCTCACGATCGTCGCCGGCAAAGCGGCGATCACGCCCGTCCACGTCTCGCGCGTGTTGTTGACGCCAGGAACGAGAACCAGCTCGCTCATGCGGCAGCCGCCGGACGCTCTCCGTACAACCGATCGGCTTCGACCCAGCAAGCATGGGTGCCGACCTGGATGCGCTCGGGCAGAATGACCCGCGCGATCGGGCCCGCCGCCATATCGTCGGCGCGCAGGATCAGGCACTCTGAGAGGTTTTCATTCATGTCGGTGACGAAGGTCAAGACATAGCCGTCATCTTCGCGCGTTGCGCCGACAGCCCGCGCCATTTGCGGCTCGCTGCCGTAACGGCCTTCGCCATATTCGTAACGAACGGCCGTACCCTGCTGCAGATCGAAGCGTTTGAGACCTGAGAACAGCCAGTCGCCCTTCTTGTAGAGCACGTTGTACGAATAGCGATACGGCAGACCGACGATCTCGTTGCTGACGGTCGGGAATTCGGTGATCTCGTCATCGAGCCGTTCTTCGCGCGTCTCGCCCGTGCGCATGTTGAAGCGCCAGCGATGCATGAAGGTGGGGTTATTGTGCTTGTCGAGATTGGCGCGAATGCGCTCGAACATATTGTTGTGTTCGTTGACCGGGATTTTCTTGAAGTCCGGCATGATGCAAGCGTCCATCACCACCTCGTCGCCGTCCTCGAAACAATTGGCGAGATGCAGGATGAAGCAGGATGAAGCTTCGAACCACCGGATGCTCGTGTTGTCGCCGTAGCGCGGCACGATGCCGAAGCGCGCCGGCATGTCGCGGTTGAACACCAGATCGTGCACGCCCTTCTTTAGCGCCACCGGATCGAAATAGAGCGGCATGTCGTGCAATACGGTGTAGTTTTTGGTGATACCGAGATCATGCGGCCAGCGTGCGCCCGGCAGTTCGATCGGCACATAGTGCACCACCTCGCCTTTGGCGTTGCAGACACCGTAATTCATGTAAGGCGGATGTTCGGGATAGTTGAAGAACATCAGTTCGCCGGTGGTGTTATCGACTTTGGCGTGGGACGACACGCCATCCTTCACCAGCGCCATGTTGATATCGGGGCCGAGCGTTTCCAACGTGATCGGATCAAGCCGCCAAGGCTCGCCGCCCTGGGACATGGTGGCGAGCAGCTTGCCGTTGTGAATGAGGACATCGGTGCCGGCATTGTCCTTCATGGCGCCGATCGAACCCCATCCCCGCCGCTGATAGAGATTGGGATTGAGAAGGCCCGGCCAAAGCGCCTTGCCCGCTGCCTGTTCGGCGAGGAAGCCGGTCGTGCGGACGAAGCGGTTGCGATATTCCGCCTTGCCGTCGTGAAAATGCACCGCATGCATCATCGCGTCGCCATCGAACGGATGGTAGACGCCGATCGGCTCATGCACCTGATTATGGGTGTTGCGCACGTAAATGCCGGCCAGGTCCTTCGGTATCTCGCCGATGACTTTCAGGTCCGGACCGGTGATCGCGTATTCGGTGTCATTTGGCGTGAACGGCCCGCGCAGAAAAGGATTGCCAGCCTCGTTCTTGAGCGTCAGCTCGACCTTGTTCCTCTCCAGCATGGCATCGCTCCATATTTGATTTATCAATTATTGATAGATCAAATATTTTCTGTCAAGAGGCCGGCAGCGGAGGCACGAGGATGAGATCATGGTTCTATGGGGCGAATCGCGCCATGGTTCGCCGATGAAGCAGCGAACGCTTTCTCCCGAGGCAACACAGGACGATGCCGTGCTCTACCACGAGAGCACGATGGCACTGGCGCGGATGTTGCGGGTTAGCAATCTGACGACGAGCGTGTTCGAGCGGATGACGGGCGTGCATATCGCCCAATGGCGCATCCTGTCGTTTCTGGCGCACAATCCCGATTGCACGCAGAAACAACTCAAGGATGCGCATCAGGTCGATCCGGCCGCCATCACCCGTTCGGTTAAACTGTTGGAGCGCGGCAAGCTGGTCGTGCGGCGGACGGATGCGGACGACAACCGCCTTACCCGCGTCATCCTCACGCCGGCTGGCGAAAAGCTGGTGGCGGAAGTTTCGGAGCGTCGCCGTCTCTATCTGCGCCAAGCCTTGAAGGACATCGCGCCAAGCGACATCGACATTTTCGAGAAAGTCCTCATCAACCTGGAAGCCAATACGCAGAAAATGGCCGCGGCGCAGGGCGATTAAGGGAGCGGCCATCATGGCCAAGACCGATTATGCCGATGTCGACGCTTATATCGCCGCGCAGCCGGAAACTTCGCGCGCCTTGTTGCGCGACATGCGGCAAGCGATCCGCGACGCCATGCCGGGCGCACAGGAAGTCATCTCCTATCAGATCCCGACCTATAAGCTGCACGGTCGCGCGGTACTCTTCTTCGCCGGCTGGAAGCAGCACGTTTCGCTTTACCCAGTGACGGACAAGCTCGTTGCCGCCTTCCGCGACGAACTCGGGCCTTACGAGGTCGAGAAAGGCACGATCCGCTTTGCCTTCAAGAAAGGCGTACCGCTGGACCTGATCAAACGCATAGCAGCATTCCGCGCCGAAGAGATGGCCGAGCCGCCGCGCAAGAAAACCGCGGTCAAATCCAAATGAAGCGCCCGTTCTCGAACACGAGCAACCGTCCCTGCCAGATGTCGGTGACGGCCGCGCGCTCCGGAGCGAGACCGGCGAGGATCACCATCAGCGCGCGGGCCACGCCGCCGTGCGAAACGACCACGCAATCGTCTGCGTGTGCCTCAAGCCAGGGCCGCATGCGCTCCGTCAACATGGCGTAGCTCTCGCCCTCCGGCGGCAGGGTGTTCCATTTGTCGGCTTCTCGCGCCAAGGCCGCCTGCAATTCGATCTGCCGGACCTGCGGCCAGGTCTTGCCTTCCCAAGCACCAAAACTCAGTTCGACCAGGCCTTCGTCCAATGCATAGGCGGCCGGATCGAGCCCAATGGTGGCCCGGGCGATTTCCATGGTCCGGCGGGCACGCAAGAGCGGCGAGGAGATGTAAGGCAAAGCCGCATCGGCGACGCGCTGCGGCCCCAGCAGGGAGAGCAATTTGCGCCCGGCGTTGGCCGCCTGGTATTCGCCCTTGGCATTCAGCGCGATATCCTGGCGCCCCTGCAAACGCCCTTCGGCGTTCCAGTCGGTTTCTCCGTGGCGGATGAAGATGAGTCGTTGAGGCGCCATGTCCGTCGCTTAAAGCAATCGTGTTTCCATCGAAACACAATTTGCTTGCGGGGCGCTGGCGGGCAAATGAGGCCTTGGCCTCACTCCTTGCTGGCGACGGTGATGTCGGGCGCGGTCGGGTTCTTCATGCCCACGACATGATAGCCGGCATCGACATGGAGAATCTCACCGGTGATGCCACGCCCCATGGGCGACAGCAGGAAAGCCGCCGTCTCGCCCACTTCCTCGATCGTCACCGTGCGGCGCAACGGCGCGTTATATTCGTTCCACTTGAGGATATAGCGGAAGTCGCCGATCCCGGAGGCCGCCAGCGTCTTGATCGGGCCGGCCGATATGGCATTGACGCGAATGTTCTTCTCGCCAAGGTCGGCGGCGAGATAGCGAACGCTCGCTTCCAGCGCCGCCTTGGCAACGCCCATGACGTTGTAATGCGGCATCCACTTTTCGGCGCCGTAATAGGTCAAGGTCAGCAGCGAACCGCCGTCCTTCATCAGCTTTTCGGCGCGCTGCGCCACGGCCGTGAAGGAATAGCAGGAGATCTGCAGCGACTTGGAGAAATTGCCCGCCGTCGTATCGACGTAGCGGCCGGTCAGTTCGTCCTTGTCGGAAAAGGCGATGCAATGGACGACGAAATCGAGGCCGCCCCATTCCTTTTCGATGGCGGCGAACACCGCGTCCATCGAGGCTTCGTCGGTGACGTCGCAATGGCCGGCAACGAAAGCGCCGAGGTTTTCAGCCAACGGCCGGACGCGCTTTTCCAGCGCTTCGCCCTGATAGGTGAAAGCCAATTGCGCGCCCTGATCGTGGGCGGCCTTGGCGATGCCCCAGGCAATCGACCGGTTGTTGGCGACGCCCATGACAAGGCCGCGCTTGCCGGCAAGAATGCCCGATTCCTGTGCCATATTCGCCTCGAGACTCGCTCCGATGGATGGCCGAATTCCATAAATGGCGGCCGCTACCCTCACTGTGGCGTTTAATTGTTCAAAGAAGCCAAGGCAAGCAGACCAAGGTGTGAATACCGTCCGGTTTCGTCCGGTATGGGCGGAAATATGTGGACCACCCTCCAACCACCCAGGGATTAATGGCTAAAAGAAGCCATGCCACCCGCGAATGGCTGTTGTGACCGTTAAATTTCCCATGAATCATGCCTGCGGCGGTATAGCGGTTGAAGGCCCTTTAAAGGACGTGACCCGACGCCCATGTTCGGCATAAACTCCGAAGACGGACAGGCGGCTAGACAGGGAAGACGCCAAAGTGAAGCGCAGCGTGGTGGAACGATTGACGGGGCGGTTGCGCCGGTTCGCGCGGGCGCTCTACGCCGGTTCGGAGGCCGAAACAGCCGATGAGATCGTGCGGCTGACGATCGAAGCAGCCCTGACCGCCGACGACACCGCCGGCCGGTCCGACATCCGCATCTGCCTCTTCCAGCACATGATCGACAAGGCCCGCGCGGCGCACAAAGCCGCCGCGACCGAGCCGGTTCCCGCCGAACCGACCGAAGACGCCGATATGACCATCGCCCTGACGGCCCTGCGCTTCGAGGAACGCGCCGCCTACCTCCTCGTCGCCCTGGAGGAATTCGGCTATGCCGACGCCGCCGCGGTCATGCGCGTGCCCTACGATGTGCTGGCGACGCGGGTGGCGCAGGCCCGCATCCGATTGGACGAGTTTTTCGACGAAGCCGGCCGCCGGGCCGCCAGCGGCTCGGCCCGCGGGACACCGCCCGGTCATTTGCGCATCGTGAAGTGAGGCCAGTGGGACAGTCATGTTTTCCAGCAAACTGGTCAGCGCGGCGGAACTGAGTGCCTTTCTCGACGGCGAAACCGAGCCGTCGCGGCGAGCTCTGCTGCGCGAACATCTGCGCTCCTCGCCTGCCGACGCACAACGGCTGGCGCGCTGGCGCCAGCGCGAGGAAGCCCTGCGCGCCGCTTTCGCGCCGGCGATTCGCGAAGGCGCCGGCCCGATTGGCCCGCTTGCCCGTTCGCTCGATCAAAAAGTTTTTCCGCGTGAGCGCCGCCCGGCCATGCGCGTCTCAAGCGCCGAGAACCAGCGCAGCGACGAGCCGATCCGCGACCTGCCACTGACGAAAGCCGCCGCCAGCCCCACTTCGACCCAGCGCCAGATGCTGGTCGTCGCGGTCTGCGCCTTCCTGGTCGGTGCGGCAGCGATGTTCGTCGGCTTGAAGCTCATCGACGAGCAACGCAGCCCGCAGCAGACGACGGCGCCGGAACGGCCAAGCGATAGCGCGCGCTGAACGCGCCGTCTTGATTTCGCGCCTCAATAGGTAGAAGTTCCACCCTAAAGCTACGAGTCGTTGGGAGCAACGACATGTGGAACCAAACCTATAATCCGCTGAATAACGAGACTTTCTCGACGATCGCCGCGGCACTCCCGGCGGTTACGCTTCTCGTCCTGATCGCCAGCGGCAAGGTCAAAGCCCATATCGCGGCGGTGGTTGCCCTGATCGTCGCCAACCTGGTCGCGATCTTTATCTTCACGATGCCCGCCAACATGTCGGTCCACGCCTCGCTGCTGGGCGTGGTCACGGGTTTCTTCCCGATCGGCTGGATCGTGCTCAATGTCATCTATCTTTACCGCATCACGGTGGAGAGCGGCCGTTTCGAACTGCTGCAGCGGGCGATCGGCGGCGTCACCGAAGACCGGCGGCTGCAGCTTCTGCTCATCGCCTTTTCCTTCGGTGCTTTCTTCGAAGGCGCTTCGGGTTTCGGAACGCCAGTGGCGATCACTGGCGCCATTCTCATCGGCCTCGGCTTTTCGCCGCTCGCCGCCTCCGGCCTGTCGCTGATCGCCAATACGGCACCGGTCGCTTTCGGCGCGCTCGGCACGCCAATCCAGGGCCTGTCCTCGGTGACGGGGCTCGATCCCTATGTGCTCGGCGCGATGGTCGGCCGGCAATTGCCGGTGTTTTCCCTGATCGTGCCGTTCTGGGTGGTCGGCGCTTTCGCCGGCTGGCGCGGCATGATGGCCGTTTGGCCCGCCATCCTCGTCACCGGCGTTTCCTTCGCCATCCCGCAGTATGTGATCTCCAACTATATCAACCCATGGATCGTCGACATCGGCGCGTCGTTGATCTCGATGGGCTGTCTCATTCTGTTCCTGAAGGTCTGGCAACCGCGGGAAATCTGGCTCTCGCCGGCGCTGCGCGGCAAGGATGAATCGGCCGCGCTGGCCAAGCCTGCGACGCTGACCGACAAACCGCGACTGACCCAACAACAATTGTGGAGCGCCTTGCTACCGTGGATCCTGGTCTGCGTCGTCATGCTGATCTGGGGCAACGGCGCATTCAAGACTTGGGCGAATGCGATATTCACCTGGAATTACGCGGTTCCGGAACTGCACAATCTGATCAACAAGGTGGCGCCGGTCGTGCCGAAACCGACGCCGGAAGGCGCGGTCTTTGCCTTCACCTATCTCTCCTTCACCGGGTCGGGCATGCTGCTGGCTGCCATCGTCTCCGGCCTGCTGATGGGATTTTCTCCCGCCAAGCTCATTGCCGAATACGGCCGCACGCTGAAAGTCTGCGCCGTTTCGCTGATCACGATTTCGGCCATGCTGGCGATCGGAACATTGACGCGGCTGTCGGGTCTCGACGCGACGCTCGGTCTCGCCTTCGCCGCCACCGGCGTCCTCTATCCTTTCTTCGGCACCTTGCTCGGCTGGTTGGGCGTGGCCCTCACCGGCTCCGATACCTCTTCCAATGTCCTGTTCGGCAATCTGCAAAAGATCACGTCGGAGCAATTGGGGCTTTCACCGATCCTGATGGCGGCGGCCAATTCCTCGGGCGGCGTGATGGGCAAGATGATCGATGCGCAATCGATCGTCGTCGCCTCCACCGCCACCAATTGGTATGGCCATGAGGGCACGATCCTGCGCTACGTGTTCTGGCATTCGATCATTCTGGCCAGCCTCGTCGGTCTCTTCGTCACCTTGCAAGCCTATGTCTATCCGTTCACGGCCATGGTGCTGCATTAACGACGAAGGCCGGGCATCAAGCCCGGCCTTCGTTCTCCATCGCCTTACTCGGCGCGTTACGTCTTGCGCGGATTATAAGGGTGCTCGGCCTGCATCTTGCGGGCGGTTGCTTCCAACTCCGGATCAGAGGTCTCCGGCAGGACGATCTTTAACGTGACCAGCAGATCGCCGAGCGGCTTGCCGCTCTGCTCGGGCAGCCCCTTGCCGCGCAAGCGCATGGTGCGACCGGAATTGCTGTTCGGCGGGATTCTGAGCTCCACCGCGCCGGTCAGCGTCGGCACTTCCACGGTGGCGCCCAACACTGCTTCATAGATTGTCAGCGGCAGGTCGAGACGGATGTCTCGGCCATCGACCTTGAATTGCGGATGCGGCGCGATCTGCAGGGTCAACAGAATATCGCCCGGCTCGCCGCCAAAGGGCGCGGGGCCGCCTTGGCCCTTTAGACGAATCTGCTGCCCGGGCTCGACGCCCGCCGGCACTTTCACATCGACCATGCGGCCGGTGGGCAGCGCGACGCGCACCTCGCCGCCGCGCACCGCTTCGCCAAGCGAGACGGTGACAACGGCGCTGATATCCTCGCCGCGACGAACCGGACCGCCTCGGCCACGCCGGCCGGCGCCGAAAATGTCGCTGAACAGATCGGACGGATCGAAGCCAGCGCGTCCGCCGGCACCGCCGAATTCATATTCGAAATGCTGCGAACCATCGGAGGAGGTGTGACGACGCCCGGCACCCGGATTGAACCCGCCGCCGAAACCCTCGAAACCGCGCGGCTTGCCGTCGGCATCGATCTCGCCGCGATCGAAGCTGGCGCGCTTCTTCTCGTCGCCAAGAATCTCATAGGCCTGATTGGCCTCGGCGAATTTCTCCTGAGCCTTGGGATCGGATTTGTTCTGATCGGGGTGATATTTCTTCGCCAGGCGCCGAAACGCCTTCTTGATATCGTCCGCCGAGGCGGATTTCGACACCCCTAAAACTAAATAAGGATCACGCATTCAAAGAGCCCGTTCCGGCGCCGCCCATGAATGGCGCGGCCGCCTCTGTCTCGTGGATGATTTGGGGGCGAGACCGGCCGATTGCAAGCCAAACTAGCAAGTTGTGGGCCGTTTCCATCAAATCCGGCCGTTTTCTTGCGATATCGAGCCGTCTGGGCAATGCTTGCCGGCCTTCGGAGCCGGAACGGATGGACGATTCCTTTTTTGTTGTGCTCGGCCTCGCCGCCTTGATCCTGGTGGTGCTAGGTCCGGTCACCTTTTTCCTGACGCTGGGGGCGCGCAGCCGCGTCAGCGACCTCGAACAGACCGTTCGCCGGCTCGAATACCGGCTGCGCCGCTTCGAGGAGGCCCCCGCCGAGGGACACCCGAACACGGCTGCGACCGAGGCGATGCCTGCGACGCCAGCCGAACCGACCGAGGCGGCCGCCACTCCGCCGGCTGCAGCTGATGTCGCCGAGCCGATCGAGACCCTGGCCGAGGCTGCTCCGCCGCCGACCGCGCCGGTCGAAACTGGAACCGCCCCGCCGCCCCGTGCCCGGCCGTCCCGCAGCCTGGAGGAAAGTTTCGGCACGCGCTGGACCGTGTGGGTCGGCGGCCTCGCTTTGGCGCTCGGCGCCCTGCTGCTGGTGCGCTATTCCATCGAAGCCGGGCTGTTCGGACCCGCCGCCCGGGTGGCTTTCGGGCTCATCCTCGCTGCTGCGCTGATCGTCGCCGGCGAAGTGCTGCGCCGGCGCGAGCCGCCGGCGGAAGCGACGGTTTCCAATTTCACCAAGCCCAGCATCCCGGCCATGCTGACGGCCGCCGGCACCGTGGCCGCCTTCGGCGCGATCTATGCCGCCCATGCGCTCTATGGCTTCATCGGCCCGGCCCCCGCCTTCATCGCCCTGGGCGTGGTCGGCGTCGCCTGCATGTTCGCCTCCGCCCTGCATGGTCCCTCGCTCGCCGGGCTCGGCTTGATCGGCGCCTTCGTCGCGCCGCTGCTGGTCGACAGCGACAATCCCAATCCCTGGCCGGTGGTGCTCTATCTCGCGGTGCTGACCGCCGTCGCCTATGGCCTGGCGCGGTTGCGCCTGTGGCTCTGGCTCGCCATCGCCGCCGCCGTCGGCGCCGTGTTGTGGGGGCTCGTCTTCGCCAGCCAGATCGGCGGCAGCAGCGCCGGCCAATTCTTCCCGGCGACAATGATCCACATCATCATCCAGATGGCGCTGGCCGGCTATTTCCTCGCCTGGGATCCGTCACGCACGACCAGCGAGGAAGACGCCCGCCCCGACCTCATCGCCGTGGCGGCGCCTGTGGTGTTCGGCCTGCTCGCCATCGGCACTTTGATGGAAGGCAGTTTCGCCGGACAGTTCGGCAATGGTTGGGTGCTGTTCGCCGCACTCGCCGTCGCGGTTCTGGCGGCGACGGGCTTCCTCGTCGCGCCGGCGGCCGCCGTTTTCGCTGCCGCCGGCCTCTTGGCGATCGCGACCGCGCGTCTGTGGCCGGCCACCATCCTGCCGGATGCCCGCGCCACCCTGCCCGATTTCGCCGCTGATTTCTTCATCGGCCCGGTCGAGCCCAACCTCTTCGTCGGGTTTTGTATCGTCACGGCCTTGGGCCTTCTCGCGCTCGGCGGCTGGCGCATGCTGATCGCGCGGCGCCTGCCGGTGGTGACGCTGTCGATCTACAGCGCGACGGCGGCGCTGACGCCGCTCGCCGTGTTGATCGTCGCCTGGATGCGCATCGCCGAAGGCACGCGTAGCTTCGCGTTTGCCGCCAGTGCGGCGGCGCTGGCGCTGATCTTCGTCGGTGCCGCCACGAAATTCCGCGACCTCGAAAGTCGTGTGGACGAAACGCCAAATGCCCGCTTCGCCACCGGCATTTTCGCTTCGGCCGCCATCGCCGCGCTGGCGCTCGGCTTCACCTTCGCGCTCGAAGGCGGCGCGCTTGTCGTCGCTTTGGCGGCGGCCGCGCTGGGTGCTGCCTATGTCGGCGTGAAGCTTGAGATTCCGGCACTGCGCTGGTGCGTCGCCGGGCTCGGCGTGATCATCGCCGCACGGCTCGCCTGGGAACCGCGCGTCATCGCCCAGCCCGGCGCGACGCCGATTTTCAACTGGCTGCTCTATGGCTATGGCGCGCCGGCCCTGGCCTTTGGCTATGCCGCACGATTGATGCGCCGCCACGGCGGCGAGGACACGCCGGTGCGCGTCGCCCAGGCTTTGACCATTCTCTTCGCCGCCTTCCTGGTGTTTTTCGAAATCCGCCATCTCATCAACGCGGGCGATGCTTTCGCGGCTTCCGCGCCGACGATCGAGCAAGGCCTGCATGCAGTGGCCGCCTTCTCCTTCGCCATCGTGCTGACGAAACTCGATGCGGCGCGATCGTCGATCGTCTTCCGCTTCGCCTCGCTCGGCTTCGGCGTGCTTTCCTTCGCCTATGCGGTGATCGGCCTTGGCGGCTTCGCCAATCCTTACTTCTCCTGGCAGCCGGTCGAGGGCGGCGCGATCTTCAACGCGCTGCTGATCGCTTATCTTCTGCCGGCGGTTCTCGCCTTCATCCTGTCGCTCGTCGCCAATGGCGTGCGGCCGGCTTGGTATGTGACGACGGCGCGCATCGTGGCGATCCTGCTCACCTTCGGCTATCTGACGCTGGAAACCCGGCGGTTGTTCCAGGGGCCGTATCTCGGCCTGCTGCGCAACACGAGCGGGGCCGAATTCTACGCCTATTCGGCGGTGTGGCTGGCCTTCGGCGTTGTACTCCTGGCGTGGGGGCTGCTGCGCGGCTCGCGCGAGGCGCGGCTCGCTTCGGCAGTGTTCGTCGCCGTCAGCGTGCTGAAAGTATTCATTTTCGATCTCGCGGGCCTGGAAGGCATCCTGCGCGCGCTGAGCTTCATTGGCCTGGGCGCCGTACTGATCGGCATCGGCCTCGTCTACCAGAAACTGGTGTTCGCGCGGCCGGCGCCGCGCCCAGAAAATCCTCCCTCCGATCGTCTTCCGGGCGCTGCTCCGTGATAGACTGGTCGCAATGACGAATCCTGAAAGGTAAGGACGTGGCTCAAGACGATATTGCGAAACTGCCGTTCGAAGACGCGTTGAAGGAACTCGAATCCATCGTGTCGCAACTCGAAAGCGGACAGGTGTCGCTCGACAAGTCGATCGAACTCTACGAACGCGGCGAAAAGCTTAAAGGGCATTGCGAAGCGCTGTTGAAGAGCGCCGAAGCCCGCATCGAGAAAATCTCGCTCGGCAATGACGGCAAGCCGAAGGGCTCCGAACCGCTCGACGTCGAACGGTAATCCCAGCAAGATCTAGACGGGCGCTTTGCACTCGCCTGCCGTCAGCGTCGTTTTGGCGAGCGCTATCGCCTGTGCCAGCACGGCGCTGTCGCCGATGTGGTTGGCAAGGATGAGGATCAAAGCCGAGTTGAGCGCCGCACTGTCTTCATCGTTCAGACCGCGATGGGCGTCGATGAGCAGACGATAGGCGCTGTCGGGATCGGCGAAACGGCTGTCGGTTTGCAGATCGGTCATGATGCCCTCAATGCCCCCGCAGACGACGGCGCGCCGCGGCGATGTCAGTTGCCTCAGGCTTGCGCCAGCGCGCTGCTAGATGTTGATCCGGACGGAAGAGGAAGGCCGCGCCGTCGCTCGCATCGAGCCGGCGGCGCAACAGGCCACGACGATCGTGAAAATCCCGCCCCTCCAATAGAAGGGGGCATTTCACCTGTTGCACGGCGCCGAAAGCAACCAAGCTTTCCGTACCGCCCAGGAGATCGAGGAACCAGATCGGCTTGCCGTGCGCATCCTCCACCGGCGCGTCAGGCGCGGGCGCCCCCAGTTGCGCGACGCCATTCCAGCGATCGACGTCGGGCGTCGAGAGCGACGTGTCATGCACGGTGGCGATAGACAAGCGACCTGAATTGATCATGCGTTGCGCGAACGGGGCGCTGCGGGCCAAAGCCAAAGTGGCATCGCGGAAGCGCACTTCCTGCGGGCTGCGCGGTGCGATGAAATCGGTCGAGCGGGTCGAATGGCGGATGTTTTCATCGGCCGCCTGCGAACGTTCCGCATGATAGGTTTCGATGAGGGTTTCAGACGCCTCGCCATTGAGCACCATCGCCAGCTTCCAGACGAGGTTTTCCGCATCTTGAATGCCGGAGTTGGCACCGCGCGCGCCGAAGGGCGAGACCTGATGGGCGCTGTCGCCGGCAAAGACCACGCGGCCATGCACGAAACGATCGATGCGCCGGCACTGGAAGGAATAAAGCGACACCCATTCCAGTTCGAAACGGTCGTGACCGAGCATCTGCTTGAGGCGCGGCACGACTTTTTCCGGTCGCTGCTCATCCACCGGATCGGCCTCGGGGCCAAGTTGCAGATCGATGCGCCAGACATCGTCGGGCTGCTTATGAAGCAGCGCCGAATGACCGCCGTGAAAAGGCGGCTCGAACCAGAACCAGCGCTCGGGCGGAAAGTCGCCGGTCATTTTCACATCGGCGATCAAAAACCGGTCTTCGAAAATCTCGCCGCGCCATTCCAGACCGAGAAGACCGCGCAGGGTCGAGCGCGGCCCATCGGCGGCGATCACCCAGGCGCCCGATAGACGATATTCGCCCTCCGGCGTCATCACTTGCACGGTCGCACCGTCGTTGCCTTGTTCGATGCCGACGACCTTGTTGCGCCAGCGCAGATCGATCCCGAGATCGATCGCGCGTTCGACCAGAAAATGTTCGAGATAATATTGCTGCAGGTTGATGAAGGCCGGCATGGCATGGCCGTCCTCGGGCAGGAGATCGAACTGCCAGACCTGTGCTTCCTTGAAGAAGACTTTGCCGACTTTCCACACCACGCCCTTGTCGAGACAAGGCTGCGCCACGCCCAGGCGGCCGAGCACTTCCAAAGTGCGTTTGGCATAACAGATGCCGCGCGAGCCCTCGCCGATGCGATCGGCATCGTCGAGCAGCACCACTTTGATACCGCGCAGGGTGAGATCGATGGCGGCCGCAAGGCCCACGGGTCCGGCGCCGACGATCACGACCGGATAACGGGTGGGTTCCACCGCATCCTGATCGGACGTGCGGTAGTAGCCGAACTGATAGAGCGTGCGATGGTCGGGAGTGGTCTCGGTGTGCGCTGCCATCTCCCTCCCCTGTTGCTTCCGCCTTACTTCGGCTCTCGCTTCGACGGATCGAAATGTTTCTTCAGCCCGTGCCAGCAGTCAATATAGGTTTTGTCCAAGGTCGAGAGTTCCGAGGCGAACTTGGTCAGGCGCTGCGGATAACGGGTCTCGAACATGAAGGCCATGGTGCCGGTGAGCTTCACCGGCTTCAACTCCGCCTTGGTGGCATGTTCGAAGGCTGTGTCGTCTGGTCCGTGCGGCAGCATGCAATTGTGCAGGCTGATGCCGCCGGGCACGAAACCTTCCGGCTTGGCATCATAGACGCCGTAAATCAGGCCCATGAATTCCGACATGATGTTGCGGTGATACCAGGGCGGCCGGAAGGTGTTTTCCATCACCAGCCACCGCTCGGGGAAGATGACGAAATCGACATTGGCCGTACCGGGGCTTTCCGACGGCGCGGTCAAAACCGTGAAGATCGACGGATCGGGATGATCGAAGGAAATCGAACCGATCGTCGCGAAGCGGCGCAGATCATATTTATACGGCGTGTAATTGCCGTGCCAGGCGACGATATCGAGCGGCGACTGACCGATCTTGGTGCGATAAAGCTCGCCGCCCCATTTCAGATAAAGCGTCGCGTCTTCCTCGCGATCCTCATAAGCGGCGACCGGGCTCAGGAAGTCGCGCGCATTGGCAAGGCAATTGGCGCCGATCGGGCCACGCGGCGGCAAAGTGAAAGCGCCACCATAGTTCTCGCAGATATAAGCGCGCGCCGGACCATTGATCAGTTCGACGCGGAAGATGATGCCGCGCGGGATGACGCAGATTTCGCCGGGCTCGATCTCAATCACGCCGAATTCGGTGGCGAGGCGCAGGGATTTCTCCTGGGCGACAAAAAGCATTTCGCCGTCGGCGTTGAAGAAATATTCGCGCTCCATCGACTTCGTCACCAGCGCCAGATGCGCGGCCATGCCGGCGCGCGTGTCGCTGTCGCCGGCTGTCGTCATGGTGCGCAGACCTTCGATGAAGGTCTGGGGCGTATCAGGCAGCGGCACCGGCCCCCAGCGCAACTGGCCGACCGGCAAAGTGCATTCCTCGCGCGCGGCGGGCGCGGAACGCAGCAAGCCTTTGTCGATCTGTTCGTAGCGGCCGGAATGTTTGACGCTCGGCCTGATGCGATAGACCCAGGAGCGCTGGTTCTCGCCATGGGGGGCGGTGAAGGCCGTGCCGGAAATCTGTTCGGCATAAAGGCCGTAAGGGCATTTCTGCGGTGAATTGCGGCCAACGGGCAGAGCGCCAGGCAGGGCCTCTGTCTCGAAGGAATTGCCGAAGCCGGACATATAACGGAGGCTCATGGTCCTCTCCCCGTGAAATTTCTAGGTTGCCAAAATCAGTTGCATATGAAACTAATTTCGTCAACAGGAATACGTCATGGCCGCCCGTCGTCTCATTTTGTCGCAGTTTCTGCCCTACCGCCTCAGCATCACCATGCAAGCGGTTTCCGAGGGCCTGGCGACGCGCTATTCGCATGAATTCGGCATCACCGTGCCGGAATGGCGGGTGATTTCGGCGCTTGGCGAACATCAGGAGATGACGGCGCGCGACATCGCCGCCCATGCGCGCATGAACAAGACCATGGTGTCGCGCGCGGTGGCGACGCTGTTGGAACGCAACATTCTTCTGCGGCGCGAAAACAGCGGCGACCGGCGCGAAGCTTTTCTCAGGCTCGCACGACGTGGCGACGACATTTACGCCGCCATCGTGCCGATGGCCCTCGATTACGAGCGTAAATTGCTGCGCGATCTGCCGAAGGCCGAAATCGCCGCCCTTGACAGGGCGTTGACGGTGCTGCTGCATCGCGCGGACGAAGAGGCGCGCGCCATCAACGACAAGATCAATGGAGACGCAGAATGAGCGGCAAAGCTTTCGCTTCCACCGGCGACATGGCCGCCAAGAAGGTGACGTTCGGCGAAATCGGCGCGGGACTTTATGCCTATACCGCCGAAGGCGATCCGAATTCCGGGATCATCGTCGGTGACGATTGCTGCATGGTGATCGACGCGCAGGCGACACCTGGCATGGCAAATCAGGTGATCGAGCGCGTGCGGCAAGTGACCGACAAGCCGATCCGCTACGTCGTGCTGTCGCACTATCATGCGGTGCGCGTGCTCGGCGCATCAGCCTATCAAGACGCGGCCATCGTCGCCTCGAACGAAACGCGGCGGCTGATCGTCGAGCGCGGACAGCAGGATTGGGATTCCGAATATGGCCGCTTTCCACGCTTGTTCCAGGATGCGCAAAGCATTCCTGGCCTGACCTGGCCGAGCTTCACCTTCCAGAAGACGATGTCAGTGTGGCTCGGCAAACGCGAAGTGCGCCTCATGCATCTTGGCGCCGGTCATACGTCAGGCGATATCGTCGCCTGGGTGCCCGATGCCAAGGCGATGTTCTCGGGCGACCTCGTCGAATATCATTCAGCCTGTTATTGCGGCGATGCGCACCTGCGCGCCTGGCCGCAGACCTTGAACGCCATAGCCGAATTCGCACCGGAAGCGATCGTGCCGGGCCGTGGCGACGCCTTGAAAGGACGCGGCACGGTGCGCGAGGCACTGGCCATGACGCGCGATTTCATCAACGCGCTCTACGGCGCGGCGGAAATCTCCGTCGCCAAGGGCCGTAGCCTGAAGGAGACGATGGCGGCAACGCGGGCGGCGATGGATCAGCGTTTCGGCCAATTCGCCATCTACGAGCACTGCCTGCCCTTCAATGTCTCACGCGCCTTCGACGAAGCTTCCGGCATCGACGATCCGGTGATCTGGACGGCGGAACGCGACCGCGAAATGTGGGCGGCGCTGCAGGGTTAGTCCGTGCTGGATTGATCGGACTGGCGCAAGACAAGCAAGTCGCGCCAGCCATAGGCCAGTTCGTTCAGAACGGCGCCATCGCGTTTGTCCTCCAGCTCTCCCATCACCTGTCCGCCGAGGCGTTCATAGAAACCGCGCGCTTGCAGATTTTCGCGCAACACCCATAGGCTCGCCGCCCGATGTCCGCGCGCGATGAGCCCATTCGCCATTGCGACCATCAAGGCTAGACCGAGGCCCTGTTTCTGCACGCGGCGCAACAGGTAGAGTGCAGTGATTTCGCCGGTCAGTCCTTGCTCCAGCAGCTCGGAAGCCCGTTGATCGCCGTACGAACTAAAACCAACAACCTCTCCCGCGCATTCGGCCACGAGAACGACGGTTCTGTTGTAGGCGTCTGGCCGGCCAAGGATGGCTTGCCAACGCTTGGTGCGATCCTCGACCGAAAGCTGATTGATAAACGCTTCCGGCATCAGGCCTGGATAGGTCTCGCGCCAGCAGGCGACATGCACCGCGGCGATCGCCGCAGCATTGGCGACGACAGCAACCCTGATCGTGGATGAGAATGGCGGCTGTATCATGTCGATAGGGGCTCGGATTGATCACGGCCTTTTATCAGCGGCCGCATAAATGACTTATTCCCTCACAATTCTGAAAACTTGTGCATGTTGTCGGCGTCGAAACCTATCGAAAATGTAATGACGTCGGCAATTGACTCTGCGTTACCTCGGTCAAATCATTCAACAAGAACGATCATCCGTTCGCCGCATCAATCTTTCAGCTAGGGACTTCGAAACGCCCGCCCAGAAGACCTTCCCGCCTGCTCCCCAGCACCGCTCTTTGGCCTTTTGCACGCATCACTGCGCACTTCGAGATCTTGGCCAAGGGTTCTGGAGATTTGCAAAGGGAGGGAGAGATGACGTCTCTTCACAATGATCTGATCGCCGATACCGTGCCATCCGCCACGGGCCTGTTCGGCAACCGATGGTGGGTCGTCTTCGGCTCCGTCCTCGGCATGATCGCCGGGCAAGGCGCGACCACGATTTTCATTTTCGGAACGTTCGTCGGCCCCGTCACATCGGACCTCGGCATCAGCCAGAGTTCCTTTTCCGCGGCGCTGCTCATTCTCACAATCGCAGCAGCGGTGGTGACGCCGTGGACCGGGCATATGATGGACAAATATGGCGTGCGCCCCGTCATGTTGCCACTCATCACGCTGTTCGCCGTGGCAACAGCGGCACTCGCCTTCATGCAGCCGTCGCTGCCGCTCATCTATGCTCTGTTCGCCGCGCAAGGCGCGTTCAGCGCTATTCAGGCTCCCACCGGTTATGTGAAAGTCATTTCGCGGCGTTTCGATCGGCAGCGCGGCCTGGCCTGCGGTCTAGCCATGGCCGGCGTCGGTCTCGGTGTCGCGTTGCTGCCGCAATATGTCGCCGTTCTGATGACGCATTATGGCTGGCGCGGCGCTTATCTGGGGCTCGGCGCCTTTATTTTCGTTCTGGCTTTCATTCCCGTGGCGCTCTTCGTTCGCGATGCGCCCGGCACTCAAACGACGCAGCAACACGGAGCGGAAGCGCTGCCGGGACTCACAGTGGCGCAGGCGATCATGGGCACGCGGCAGTTTTGGCTCCTGGTGGTCGGTCTTTCGCTGGCGGTGATGGCCATCAACGGTGTGCTGGCGCAATTGGTCGTCATGCTGATGAAGCGCGGCTTTTCAATTCAGGCGGCGGCGACGGTGATGTCGATCGCTGGCCTGGCGATGATTGTCGGCCGTGTTCTCGTCGGCTATTGCCTCGATAAATATCACGGCCCCTACGTCGCCATGGCTGTCTTCAGCTTCCCGGTGCTCGGCATTCTGCTGCTCTTGTCGGGCGCGGGCGGACCTGTTCCCTATATGGCGGCCATTCTGTGCGGTTTGGGCATCGGCGCCGAGCTCGATCTGATGGGCTTTCTCGTCAGCCGCTATTTTGGCTTGCGCGCCATCGGCACCATCTATGGCGTTCTCTTCGCCATCTTCGTCATCGGCTCAGGTGTTGGTCCCTATCTGGTGAGCCTGTCCTTCGAATATGCGCAGTCTTATACGCCCGTGCTGGAAGGCTTCATCGTCGCCCTGCTCGTGGTCATCGTAATGATGGCCTTCCTCGGCAAGTATCGCTATCCGGTCGCGCATGCGAGCAACTGACAAGCTTGGTCGTGTCGCGCATGCTCTTAAAATACGATCGCCGGCCCTAGGCCGGCGATAAAAAGCGGTGAACGACGAAGCGGCCTACTCGACCTTGAGATTACCGGCAGCGGCCTTGCCCGAACGCTTGTCCGTGACAATTTCGAACGAGATCTTCTGACCTTCGTTCAAGCCGTGCATGCCGGCTGCCTGCACCGCCGAGATATGCACGAAGACATCCTTGCCGCCACTGTCGGGCTGGATGAATCCATAGCCCTTCTGCTCGTTGAACCATTTCACGGTTCCAGTGTTCATCCTCAGTTCCTTTCACCAGACAGGCGTCCAGAGCAAAGGCTCACGCCCCTCCCCGGACTTCGATATTGGTAGAGAACGCGCCTGCCGGATCGGCCAGACGGCCTTCATCCAGGCCAAAGTCGATACATCTTGTTACGATATATATACGAACATTTCAACCCATCACAAAAATCGTGATGTCATCCCGATTTGATGAAATCGTCAAAAGGCTGTGGGCCACAGATGGGAAAGAGCCGGCAGCAAAAATACGGAACGCGCATTTGTTCTAGCCGGCTAGAAAATAGTGCCAGGTTCCGTCTTCTCCGATGCCGGCGCGCTGAATGAGCGGCAGACCGATGTCATTGGTCAAAGCAAGATTGGCGAAGCGAACGCAGCGATACATGGCAAGGCGCTCGTCCGCCGTCGGATCAGGCTTCTGCACGGCGGCGAAATGCGGCCAGATGTAACTCACCGTGCTGCCGCGCTTGCTCTTCACATAGTCGCTCTCGAACGCCGCCTGCAGCAAGGCGAGAATTTCGCGGCCATGGCCGTCGAAGGAATAGCGCTTGAGGAAATCGATCACCGTGGCAAAGGACCGCGGCCGATCGTCCCCGCGCGCGAACAGCGGCAGGGTTTCGTTCCATTCGATGGCCGGCCGCAAACGTTCAATGTCGCCCGAGCGGGTCGCGACCAGAATGCGCTCGCGCATTTCGGCGACGCGCGGCGGCAGCGCATCGAGATCGCCAGACGGCTGAGAGAAGGTCTCGACCGGAGGCGGCGGCGGGCGGCGGGCAGGCTTCTGTTTTGCGTCCATGGGCTGGATGATAACGGTTCGCGGCCAGCGATCTAACGGGATGATGCCTTTTTTCGGGAATTCGGCTAACCAGAACGGATGATCTCGCAGAAAGCCCGCTATTCCTTCAAAGCCCTGATCGCCCTGGCGCGTGCCGCGCCGGGCGAAACCGTGCAGACACGGCAGATCGCCGAGCAGGAAAACATCCCGCGCGCCTTTCTCGAGCAGATTTTGCTCGAGTTGAAGCGCAACCGCCTGGTGACCAGCCGGCGCGGCAAGGAGGGCGGCTATTTTTTGAGCCGGTCGCCGGAGGAAATCTCCATCGGCCAGGTTTTGCGGGTCACTGATGGACCCATCGCCCCGCTCTCCTGCCTCTCGCGCCATTCCTACCGGCGTTGCGAGGATTGCCCCGACGAAATCGCCTGCGCGTTGCGCGCCGGCTTTGCCGAGGCTTTTACGGCGCAGCTGGAAGTACTTGAAAAGATTTCGCTTGCGAGCGCGATGCGGCACGCGGAAGAGGCAAAAGCGAACGGCGCCAGCCAGGAGATGGAACTCTATATGGGTGCCGGCATTTAAGCTGAGAACGGGCGTTTAAGGCGGATAAGAGGGTACGCCCTATTTCACATACCTGGGATGTTTTTAAAAATAAAAAACAGACTTGCAAAGTTGATAGAATGGATCAACATTATCGGCATTAAAGACAAAGGGGTGCCGTCATGTCGTCCAGTCGTCCGCAAGCTACCGCCGTGCCGCCCGTCGGCCGGCTGCGACGGATCGTCGATATCGTCTCGATTATCGCCGCGTTCGCTTTCGTGTTTTTCGTGGCCTGGGGCGCGCGGGCGCAGGAGCTGCTCAACGTCTCCTATGATCCGACCCGCGAACTCTATCGCGCCATCAACACGGCCTTTATCGCGCAGTGGAAGGCCAAGACCGGCCAGACGCTGACCATCCGCCAGTCGCATGGCGGTTCGGGCTCCCAGGCGCGCACCGTGATCGACGGTCTCAATGCCGATGTCGTCACCCTGGCACTCGCTGGCGACATCGACGCGATAGCCGAACGTTCGACCTTGATCCCCAAGGATTGGCAGAAGCGTCTGCCGCAGAATTCCGCACCCTACACCTCGACCATCGTTTTCCTCGTCCGGAAGGGCAATCCAAAGGGTCTGAAGGACTGGGGCGATCTCGCTAAGCCCGGCGTCTCGGTCATCACCCCAAATCCGAAGACATCAGGCGGCGCGCGCTGGAACTATCTCGCGGCCTGGGCTTGGGCGACCAAGAATCTGAAGGACGAAGCCAAGGTGCGCGAATATATCGCCGCCGTCCTGCGCAACGTCCCGGTGCTGGATACGGGCGCGCGCGGCTCGACGACCACCTTCGCCCAGCGCGGCCTCGGCGACGTTCTGTTGTCGTGGGAAAACGAAGCCTTCCTCGCCTTCGATGAATTCGGCAAGGACAAGTTCGACATCGTCGTGCCGAGCCTGTCGATCCTCGCCGAACCCTCGGTCAGCATCGTCGACGGCAATGTCGACAAGAAGGGCACTCGCGCCACGGCGCAGGCTTATCTCGAATTCCTCTATACGCCGGAAGCGCAGAAGATCATCGCCAAGAACCATTATCGTCCGCGCAATGTCGAAGCGGCCGATCCGAAGGATATCGAACTCTTTCCCAAGCTCGATCTAGTGACGATCGACGCTGAATTCGGCGGTTGGGCCAAGGCGACCAAGACTCACTTCGACGATGGCGGCACGTTCGATCAGCTCTACAAGCCGGCGCGATGAGCCTCGCAGCCTCCACGAGATGGCGACAGCCGAGCATCCTTCCGGGGTTCGGCCTTGCCTTCGGCACAACGCTCACCGCGTTGTGCCTTATCGTTCTAATCCCCCTCACCGCTTTGATGCTGCGCGCCGCCGGCGCCGGCTGGGCTGACATCGTCGCCATCGCCAGTTCGCCACGCACGCTCGCGGCCCTGCGCCTGTCTTTTGGCGCCGCCCTGATCGCTGCGCTGGTCAATACGGTCTTCGGCCTGCTGATCGCCTGGATCCTGGTGCGCTATGAATTTCCCGGCCGTCGCCTGATCGACGCGGCCGTCGATCTGCCCTTTGCTTTGCCGACCGCCGTCGCGGGCATTTCGCTCTCGGCCATCTATGCGCCGAACGGTTGGGTCGGCTCCTTCGCCAATCAACTCGGTTTTCAGATCGCCTATACCCCGCTGGGCGTGATGGTGGCGCTCATCTTCATCGGCCTGCCCTTTGTCGTGCGCTCAGTACAGCCGGTTCTGGCCGAGAGCGAACGCTCGATCGAGGAGGCCGCCGCTTTGCTCGGCGCGAGCCGCCTGCGCACGGTCTTTCGCGTCATCCTGCCAGCCGTCGCGCCAGCTGTACTGACCGGCTTCGTCCTCGCCTTCGCCCGCGCTGTCGGCGAATATGGTTCTGTGATCTTCATCGCCGGCAACATTCCGATGGTGTCGGAGATCGCGCCGCTCCTGATTGTCATCAAGCTCGAACAGTTTGACTACGCCGGCGCCGCCGTCATCGGCATGATGATGCTGATCGTCTCCTTCGTCATGATTCTGGTCTTGAATCTCGTGCAGGCCTGGGGCCGCGAAAGGCTCGGTCATGTCTGACATCACGTTCGCGCCGCGCGCGCCCGATCAGGAAATTTCCGGCGAATCGCTCCTCACCCGCCTGGTGTTGATCGCCTGCGCGCTCGTCTTTCTCGGGCTCTTTTTGTTTCTGCCGCTCATCTCTGTCTTCGCTGAGGCCTTCAAACGTGGCTGGGAAGCTTATCTGGCAGCGCTCGCCGACCCTGACGCGGCCTCGGCCATCTGGCTGACGCTTTATGTCGCCGCAATAGCCGTGCCGTTCAACATCATCGTCGGCGTGGCCGCCGCCTGGGCCGTGGCGAAATTCGAATTCAAGGGCAAGAGCTTGCTCGTCAGCCTGATTGATCTGCCCTTCTCCGTATCGCCGGTCGTCGCCGGCCTGAGCTATATGCTGCTGTTCGGGGCGCAAGGCTATTTCGGCCCCTGGCTGAAGGCCCACGATCTCGCCATCGTCTTCGCCGTTCCCGGCATCGTCATCGCCACGATCTTCGTTACCTTCCCCTTCGTCGCGCGTGAGCTGATCCCGCACATGCAGGCGCTCGGCACAGATGATGAGGAAGCGGCGTTGACATTGGGCGCTTCTGCCTGGCGCACCTTCTTCACCATCACGCTGCCGAATGTAAAGTGGAGCCTGCTCTACGGCGTCTTGCTCTGCAACGCCCGCGCCATGGGCGAATTCGGCGCGGTCGCGGTCGTCTCCGGCAAGATCCGTGGCGTAACGACGACGATCCCGACGCAGATCGAAATTCTCTACAACGAATATAACGGCGCCGCCGCCTTCGCCCTTGCCTCGCTTCTGGCAGCGCTGGCGCTCGTCACCCTCGTCCTCAAAACCTTCCTTGAATGGCGATACGCCGATGCGATCGCCGCATCCACACATCGTTGAGCAGGATCATGTCCGTCTCCATCACCATCGAACATGCCCACAAACAGTTCAGCACCTATCCGGCGCTGCGCGACGTGTCGCTTCGGGTCAAGCAACAGGAATTGGTCGCTTTGCTCGGCCCATCGGGCTCGGGCAAGACCACCTTACTGCGCGCCATCGCCGGCCTGGAAGAACTCGATCAAGGCCGCGTGTTCTTCGATACGACTGACATGCGCAGCTTGTCGCTACGCGACCGCCGGATCGGTTTCGTGTTTCAGAGCTATGCTCTGTTCAAACACATGACCGTCTTCGAGAACATCGCCTTTGGCCTGCGGGCGCGACCGCGCCACGACCGCCCGGGTTCCGCCGAGATTCGCAAACGCGTCGGCGATCTGCTCGACCTGGTGCAACTGGCTGGCCTTGAAAAGCGATTTCCTACCCAGCTTTCCGGTGGTCAGCGCCAGCGCGTCGCCCTGGCACGCGCGCTCGCCATCGAGCCGAGCGTCCTGCTGCTCGACGAACCGTTTGGCGCGCTCGACGCCAAGGTGCGCAAGGATCTACGCGGCTGGCTGCGCGAGCTGCATGAGCGCACGGGACAGACCACGGTGTTCGTCACTCACGACCAGGAAGAAGCGCTGGAACTCGCCGATAAAGTGGCGATCCTCAATCAGGGCGTCATCGAACAGATCGGCTCGCCCGATGCCGTCTATGACATGCCGGAGAATGCCTTCGTCTGCGAATTCCTCGGTGAGGCCAACAAGCTCCCCGTCCATGTCGCCGGCGGCCAGGCTTTCTTCGATGATGCGCCGATCTTCGGTGGCATCGGCTTGAACCGCAGTGGTCCTGCTTCGCTTTATGTGCGTCCGCAGCATATCAAGCTCGCCGACAACGGCCCACTGTCGCTGCCGGGCATCGTCGAACGTATCCGCCGCAATGGCGCGGTGCGCCGCCTCGAAGTGGCGGTGCGCGGCTACGCCAAGCGGGTGGAACTCGATCTTGCAAGTTCGGTCGCGCCGGCCATCGGCGAACGCGTGTCGATGAAATTTACCTCGGCGCATATTTTCTGACCGGTAGCGCCCTGCGCGCATACAGGGCGTGACTTGAACCTGTCATAGAATCGCGCCAACCTCGGCCTTCATTGGCCGAGGCAACATGTATTTCGCGAAATTTTTTCACAAAGCCCCCAACGACGATCGATTGCTGCTCTATACGCCCGATGTGCTGATGGGCATCTACGCGCGAAAGATCAATTACGCCGATTATCCGAACGGCCGGCCGAGTTACGAAGCCGACGGCAACCTGTTCGGTGAATTCCTGCGCAAGGACTATCCGACGACGCGCGAGGGCATCGCCGCTTACCGCGATGAGGCAGAAAGATTGCGCCAATCCGGCTATGTGGAAACCCATCATACCGAATATACTTTGCGTGATCTTGAGGGTGACGACACGCCGAAACCCGATTGGCAGAAAGCGCTCGACGAAACCCTGCTGGCGCTGTTCGCCGACCCCTTGCCAGTGCAGGCGGAATATATCGCGGCTTTGAAAGGTACGCCCGCCGAGAATGAGCCTGTCGCTCTTTGGGCGCGCGCGCATTATGCCTCCGCGAGCGGTGCCGCCGATGCATTGGCGCTTTGCGAGCAGGCCCGCGACGGCCTGTGGGCGCGCAAAGCGGCAGGTACCGGGTTTTACACCTGGTCATTGAGGCCACGGAAGGTCGAAGCCTACGTGCTCGAATTGTTGTGCCGTCGTTATCTGATAGCCGGCAATGCCGTGGCCGCGCTCGAAGCGATCGAACAGGCTCTAGAAGCGGAAATCGACACTGAGCGCACGGTGCTGCGCGCCAATATCCTCTGCGACCATTTTCCGGAGCGCGAGGAAGACGCTTTCGACGACATCTATCGCTATACGCATTTCGGCCATTACGGATCGATCACCTCGCGCCCGTCCTATGCGGCCTATGCGGCGCGACGCGCGGCCGATACCGCCGCGAAACGCGCATCTTGGCGCTGGAGCCTGGGTAACACACCGGCGGATAGAGCCGCGATCTTGGAAGCCGAACACGCTTTTTCCGGCCGTTTCCCCGATGACTATCGCGCCTTTCTGGAAACACGCGGCAAAAGTGTTCTCTTCGTGCGCACGCCGCATGAAGATGCCGATCTCCATTTCCACGCGCCTGAACAGCTTGCGCAACATCACGCAGATCTGGTGAATTTCCTCACCATCACCGAGAGCGTGGAAGAGGCGGCCGAAGCCTTCCGCGAGGAATACGGTGTTTCACTCGCCCATCTGATCCCCATCGCCGAACCCAAGAACGCCAGTAATGCCTTGCTGCTGCATATCGAACCCGGCGACAAATATGGCCACGCCTATGTGTGGAACCATGATGGCGCGTTCGAACTGGTCTATGAGCAGAACAGTTTTGGCGAGATGATGAAGGCTCTTCTCGACGGCATCGAAAAGCAAGACGAGGGCGCGCTCGATCTTTTCAATATTCGTCCTGATGCGCAGTAGCCCGATATCATCTCTTGATGAAATCGATGAAGGCGCGCAACGGCGCCGGCACGAGGCGACGGCCGGGATAATAGAGGAACGGCCCTGAGAAACTTTGCCACCAATCCTCGAGCACTGGCTCCAGCGCACCGCTTTCAAAATACGGCCGCAACCAATCCTCGAACAGGGTGATGATCCCCGTGCCGGCCAGCGCGGCGGCCACGACAAGATCGGCGCCGGCGCCGATGCGTACCAGCAGCGGCCCCGTCGGATCGACACGAATGATTTCGCCGTCGCGCATGAATTCCCATGGCGCCGTAACGCCGCTGGCGAAGCGGCCTCGCAAGCAAGCGTGATTCAGCAAGTCGCGCGGATGCTGGGGCCGGCCGTGGCGTTTGAGGTAGGATGGCGCCGCACCCGTGGCGTAACGCTGCACACGAGGCCCTATCGGCACAGCGATCATATCCTGCTCCAGCGTCTCCTCGTAACGGATGCCAGCATCGCAACCCGACGCGACCACATCGACAAAGCCATCCTCGACGATCACCTCGAGCCGAACATCGGGATAGGCCGCCAGAAAGGGTGACACGATCGCCGGCAGCACCAGCCGGACCGCCGCGACGGGAACATTGAGCTTGAGCGTCCCTGCCGGCCGGTCGCGGAAATTGTTCACGACATCGAGCGCCGCTTCGACCTCGCCCAAAGCCGGGCTCAGCCGCTCCAGCAGGCGCTCGCCTGCTTCGGTCGGCACGACGCTGCGGGTGGTGCGGTGAAGCAGCCTGACGCCAAGCTGCTCCTCCAGCCGGCGCACCGCCTCGCTGAGGCCGGACGGGCTCATGCCGCTGACGCGGGCGCCTTCGCGAAAGCCCTGCGCCTGCGCCACCGCCAAGAAGGCATTGAGATCGCTGAGGTCTACTTTCATTGTTCGTTTTTCCGCACAGCCTGTGCCAATTATCCCATATTATCGCACGTGAGGCCAATGCCTAGCTAGGGCCCGTCTGGCACGGAGCTCGATCATGTCTCTTGAACAATCTGGTACTTTCGCCCTCGGCAGCCGCACCGTGAAGCGTCTCGGCTATGGCGCCATGCAACTCGCCGGCCCCGGTGTTTTCGGCCCACCGAAGGATCACGCCGGCGCGCTCGCCGTCCTGCGCGAGGCCATCGCCGCCGGGGTCAATCACATCGACACCAGCGATTTCTATGGCCCGTATGTGACCAACCGTCTGATCCGCGAGGCCTTGGCGCCCTATCCCAAGGACCTGGTCATCGTCACCAAGATCGGCGCGCGGCGCGGCGAGGATGCGTCGTGGCTGCCCGCCTTCTCGCCGGCCGAACTGACGCAGGCGGTGCATGACAATCTGCGTAACCTTCATCTCGACGTGATGGACGTGGTCAATCTGCGGATCATGTTCGACACGCACGGGCCGGCCGAAGGCTCAATCGAAGCGCAACTCACCGCTCTCGCCGAATTGCAGCGGCAAGGCCTTGTCCGCCACATCGGCTTGAGCAATGTCACGCCGACGCAGATCGCTGAAGGGCGACGCATCTGCGACATCGTCTGCGTGCAGAACCAGTACAATCTGGCTCATCGCGACGACGACAGCTTGATCGACGATCTTGCCCGCGACGGGATTGCTTACGTGCCGTTCTTCCCGCTTGGCGGCTTCAGTCCTTTGCAGTCATCGACGCTTTCTGCGGTGGCGCAACGCCTTGGCGCCACGCCGATGCAAGTTGCGCTCGCCTGGCTGTTGCAGCGCTCGCCGAATATCCTGCTCATCCCCGGCACGTCGTCGGTGGCGCATTTGCGACAGAACCTCGCGGTCGCCGAATTGACCTTGTCGGCAGATGTTCTGAAAGAATTGGATACGATCGGCGGCGCCGTTTCCGCGTGAATGTGCAGGGCCGGGGTAAAACCCCGGCCCTGCCCTCAATCTTGCAGCGGAATGTTGGCTTCTTTGATGACACGGGCGAAGCGCGCCCGGTCATCGCGATAGACCTTGTCGAATTCCTCCGGCGTATTGCCCACCGGCTGCAATTCCATCACGGCCAGGCGCTCCTTGATATCCGGCGCTTCCAGTGCGGTCTTCGATTCCTTCCAATAGCGATCGACGATGGCGCGCGGCGTGCCTGCCGGCAGGAACAGGCCCATCCATCCCGCAACGATGAAGTTTGGCAGGCCCTGTTCGGCGATCGTCGGCACATTTGGCATGGAGGGCGTGCGTTGCGCCGTGGTGATGCCAATGGCGCGCACCGCGCCGGCTTCGATATGCGGTTTGGTGGCCGACGTCGGCACCAAAGCGATTTCGATGTCGCCGGTCAGCAGCGATTGAAAGAGCGGCGCATCACCGCGAAACGGCACCATCTGAATGTCGGTGCCGGTTTCCTTCTTCAACAGCTCCATCGTCAGGTGCAGCGAATTGCCGATGCCGGTCGAGCCATAGTTGAGAACGCCGGGCTTGGCTTTCGCCAGGGCCACCAGCTCCTGCAAATTCTTCGCCGGCACCTTCGGATGAACGACGATCACCGTCGATGTCGCGACAAGCTGCGTGACGCGGATGAAATCTTTGTCGGCATCGAAGGGCAACGACTTATAGATCGACGGCGAAATCGCCTGGCCGTTGATGTTGAAGAGAATGGTGTAGCCGTCGGGTGGCGACTTGGCGACATTGTCCGTGCCGATATTGCCGCCGGCTCCGGCGCGGTTCTCGATGACGACGGCGACCTTCATCTGCTCCTGCAGCTTCGCCGCGAACAGACGCGCCGCCGCATCGGTCGCGCCGCCCGCCACATACGGCACGATCATGCGGATCGGTTTGTCAGGAAAAGTCTGGGCGACCGCGGTGCCTGCCGTGATGGTCAAGACGCCCCAAGTCATGGCACCCCAAGTCATGGCGCCCAAAGTCAGAAGCCCGCGAGATAGGCTGAAGCGCATTCCATTCCTCCCCCATTGCCGCGCATATTTGCGTCGGCCCGATCATGTCGGGGGGAATGATCGCTGTCGAGACCGACGAATGCTAATGGCGGCGCGTCAGGGAGAATTCGCCGTGGCGGATGCGCTCGGGCAGACGCTCGGCGAATTTGGCGACCTGTTCCTCGCCGTGAATGCCGACGAGTTCGCGAAAGGCCGCATCCAAAGCCGCATGGGCAAAGCAGCCGCTCTCAATCCCCGCCAGCACCGCTTCCGCGAAGGCTTCGGTGAAGTAGCCAAGGGCCTCGCGGCGCTGCTCGGCGGCATTGAATTCGTTGACGAGAGAGGTGGTCGGCGGCGTTGTCATCGTGGGGTCAATCTAGTCACCCCTGCTCGCGACCGCGACCATCGAATAAAAAAAGGGTTAACATCAGCCACCATAGCGATTGGCAACCTCGCGAACGATCTTCTGTCCCTCGTCCAGGTAGCGCGAGATGATCAATTGCGCGTTGGGCGTGCAGGATCGATAGGTCTGCTCGTAACCGCGAAAGCCCCGGTTGAAGGCTCCGGCCAGGCGTGCCTTGCGCGGCTCCGTCAGCCCTTCCGCCTCCATCAAGGCGGTCATGCGCCGGCGCCATTCGGCACTGTCGTTGGCACCGCAGAGATCGCGCAGGAAGGCAAGCGCGCCGAGGATTTCCGAGAGCCGCAGCAACTGCCGCTCATAAGGTGGCGCCGTGTCCGGCGCGGGGGCAGCCGGAGCCGGCTTCTGCTGCGCCAAAGCGTCAACGCCCGCCAGTGGTCCGGCGAGCACCAAAGCCAAGCTCAGCACAGCTATCGAATGGAAGCGCGGCGATCGTTTCAAGGATCTGCGCCCTATGCCGGTTTGTCGACCAGCACGCGGGCGCTGGCGAGCAGTTCGACTAGGCCTTGCGTCAACGAGAGCGAGGCGTAATGCGCTTCGTCGGCCCAGATAACTTGCCCCAGCTCATCGCCCGCGGCGCCTTCGCCGGACAGCCAGCGCGCCGCGAAGGAGGCAATGACATAGTGCCGTTTGACGCGGCCCTCATCGTCATGGGTGATTACTTCGCGCCAGCCGTTGAAGGCGACGATCTCGGCGCGCACGCCCGTCTCCTCCTCGACCTCGCGCACAGCGGCCTGCTCCAAGGTCTCGCCGGTTTCGACGAGGCCGCCGGGCAGGCTGAAGATTTTGTCGAAGGGTGGCAGGCGGCGCGCGCCGAGCAGCACCTTGCCGCCACGCCAGACGGCAGCGCTGGCGGCGAGAATGGGACGGGGCGGATAATCGCGATTGTCGGTCATGGGTGCAGCCTTACGGGAACAGCCGTTCCTTGCGCCAATCGCCTTCCGGCTTGTCGCGACGGAAGGTGATGCGATCGTGCAAGCGGAAGGGACGATCGTGCCAGAATTCGATCTGCACGGGGCGAATACGGAAGCCCACCCAATAGGACGGACGCGGCACCTCGCCGATGCCGAATTTCAGCGTGTAAGCAGCAATCGCCTTCTCGAACGCGAAGCGGGATTCCACCGGACGCGACTGCTGGCTGGCCCAAGCGCCGATACGGGCATCGCGTGGCCGCGAGGAAAAATAGGCGTCGGACTCCGCATCGGTAACCTGTTCCACCGGGCCGCGCACGCGCACCTGTCGACGCAGGCTCTTCCAATGGAAATTGGCGGCGGCCTTCATATTGCCCGCGAGTTCACCACCCTTGGCGCTTTCGCGATTGGTGTAGAAAACGAAGCCGCGATCGTCCCAGTCCTTCATCAGCACCATGCGCACATCGGGCAGACCGGCGGGATCGACGGTCGCCAGAGCCATGGCGGAGGGATCATTGGGCTCGGACTTGATCGCCTCGGCAAACCAGTCGCCAAACAAGGCGAAAGGCTCGGCGGTATCGGTGAAGTCACCCGCTGTTAACTGGTTCAATGTTTAACTTCCCTGGTAAGTTCTATGTAATGGATTTTAGAGTTGCGCGTTTTTCCCTTTCCGAGCCTTGATATAGGCGAAAACCGCCAATTTGTCGTCGCGGGTCTGCGTTCCATCGCACCGATTGGCGTGCTGATCGGTCTCACCCTCGGCCTCGGCGGTTGTGCCACTTCGATTCCGCTCCCCTCCTTCATTGCCAAGGAAGATCCGGACGTGACCGGCTCGATCCGGCAAGCCTCATCCCTGGCGCCCTCGCCGCTGTCGTCGTCGCTCGATGCGGAGGATTGGCGCCGAGCCAAGGGCGCCATGGGCGTGGCGCTCGATCCGCAGGGTAACGGCCTGCCGGTCTCCTGGGACAATCCGAAATCGGGCGCCAAGGGGGTTTTCCGCCCGGTCGGCGAGGCCAAGCCGGTGGACGACAAGATCTGCCGGTCCTTCGTTGCCGACCTCTCCGGCAGCCATCCGGAACAGTCCCTGCAAGGGACCGCCTGCCGCGACAAATCCGGCGATTGGGCTCTCGGCCCCGTGACTCCCTGGAAAAAAGCCTGACCGGGCCGCCAAACGGCCCTCAAATTCCGTTCACCCTGCAGCGCAAAACCGTTCGCCTCTGCGTCTCTCAATTGATAAGAGAAGGCGCAAATTTGAGGATTTTACCGTGACTGCGCCGTCCCAGGGTCAGACCGCCAAGGACCAGACTGCCGAACGTGAGAGCGCGCTGATCGCCCGCCTCGTGGCGGCGGGCTATGTCCGTGCCGAACCATCCATCCTGCAACCGGCCTCGGTCTTTCTCGACCAGTCGGGCGAGGACATCCGTGGCCGGATCTATCTGACGACCGATGCGTCGGGCGCCGAATATTGCCTGCGGCCGGAATATACCATTCCGGTCTGCCGCGATTATCTGGCCTCGGCCGCCGGCAAGCCGGCCGCTTTCTCCTATCTCGGCCCGGTGTTCCGCTACCGGCCCACTGGCCCGGTGGAATTCAATCAGGCGGGCCTGGAGAGTTTCGGCCGCACCGACCGGGAAGCGGCCGACGCTGAAATCTTCACCGTGGCTTTGGAAGCAGCCCGCGCCGCCCATGGCGGGTCGCTGGCGGTGCGCATCGGCGACACCGGCCTGTTCACCCGCCTGCTCGACATCTTGAACCTGCCGCCCGTCTGGCTGCGGCGCATCCGGCGCGGCCATGCCCGTGGCCAGTCGCTCGATGCCCTGTTCGCTCTGCCGGAGAACGGCAATGGCGGCGATCATTCGGGCGTGCTGGCGGCGCTGGAAGGCACCGACAAGCAAGGTGCCCGCGCGCTCGTCGAAGATCTTCTATCGATCGCCGGCATTTCCTCGGTGAGCGGCCGCACGGCGGGCGAAATCGCCGAACGTTTTCTGGAACAGGCTTCACTGAAGGCCGGCAGCGCGCTGGCCGCCGAAAAGCGCGTGGTGATCGAGCGCTATCTCGCCATCGCCGGCAATCCCGATGATGCCGCGCAGCAGTTGCGCGCTTTGGCCGACGACACCAAGCTCGATCTGGCGGCGGCGCTCGATGCATTCGAGGCGCGGCTCGGTTTCATCGCGGCGCGCGGTTTCGACATCGGCGAATTGCATTTCTCCGCCCGCTTCGGCCGCAATCTCGATTATTACACCGGCTTCGTCTTCGAGGCGCAGGATCGTTCGCGTAGCGACAATCGCCCGATCGTCGGCGGTGGCCGTTATGACGGATTGCTGAAGACCTTGGGCGCCAGTGCCGACATTCCGGCTGTGGGTGCCGCCATCTGGTGCGACCGGCTCGACGTCGCGGGAGCCAAAGCATGAGCAATCTCGTCATCGCCGTGCCGTCGAAAGGCCGGCTGCAGGAAAACACCGCGAAGTTTTTCGCCCGCGCCGGCCTCACCTTGGTGCAAGGCCGTGGCGCGCGTGATTATCGCGGCCTGATCGCCGAAGTGAGCGGCGTCGAAATCGCTTTTCTCTCGGCCTCCGAGATCGTGTCGCAGCTTGCCTCCGGCAATGTCCACATGGGCGTTACTGGCGAGGATCTGGTGCGCGAAACCGTGGCCGATGCCGACGCACGCATGGAACTGCTGCAACCGCTCGGCTTCGGCCATGCCAATGTGGTCGTCGCCGTGCCGCAAGCGTGGATCGACGTGAAGACCATGGCCGATCTCGACGACGTCGCCGCCAGCTATCGGGCACGGCGCGGCGAACGCATGCGCGTGGCCACCAAATACATCCATCTGACGCAGCGTTATTTCGCCGAAATGGGCGTCACCGATTACCGGATCGTCGAATCGCTCGGCGCCACCGAAGGCGCGCCGGCGGCGGGCCAGGCCGAACTGATCGTCGACATCACGACGACCGGCGCCACCTTGCGCGCCAATGCGCTGAAAGTGCTCGACGACGGCGTGATGCTGGAATCGCAGGCCAATCTTGTGGCCTCGGTGAAAGCCGATTGGAACGACGCCACCCGGAAAGCCGCCAAAAGCATTCTCGGCCGCATTTTCGCGGAAGAGGAAGCGCGGACGTCACGCGAAGTGCGCGCCCGCCTGGCTGACAGCGCCGCCACTTATGCCGAGCGGGCGGAAAGCCTGTTCCAGGCACGCGCCATCCTCGGCAGCCATGCGGACATCGTCTCGCTGATCTGCCCGGTGGAGCGCACGCCAGCTCTCGCCGATTGGCTGATCGCACAGGGCGCGCAGCACGTCACCGTCGGCTCGCTTGATTATGTATTCAGCGCCGTCAATCCTCTCTACGAAAAATTGGTCCGGCGAATCGGCTGAGCGATAGCAGCCGGGCCGCCATAATCTCGACGCGACGGCCTCGCACGGTGCGGCGCTTCCACGGGGTATGATTCATGAGCCTGTCTCGCCGCCATTTCCTTGCCGCTTCTTCCGCCCTGGCCGCGCCTTACGTGACGCGCGCCAGCGCCGCCGCCGATGATCGAATGATCGGCCAGATGTTGATCCTCGGTTTCTCGGGCGCGGCCAGCGACGCAAGCGGCGCGCAAGGATTGGCGCGGCAGATCGCGGCGGGCCAAGCGGGCGGCGCCTGCTTTCTCGGCCACAACACGCGCTCGCGCCAGGGCATTGAAAGCCTGACGCGTCTCTTTGCTTCGTCTGGCCGGCAATTCAAGCCGCTGATCGCCGTCGATCAGGAAGGCGGCGCCGTGCAACGGCTCGGCAGCAAGAGCGGCTATAATGCCGTGCAGCCGGCGCAGGCCATTGCGGCGCGCGGCGAACCGACCAATGCCGAGCGCATCTATGCCGCCATGGCGGGCGAATTGCGCAGCGCCGGCTTCAACCTCAATCTGGCGCCGGTGGTCGATCTCGGCTTCGAACCGCGCAATCCGATCATCGCCAAATGGGGCCGCGCCTTCGGCAAGGATGGCGCCACCGTCGCCACCTATGGATCGGCCTTCGTCGAAGGCCATCGCAGCGCCGGCGTGCTGACCGCCCTGAAACATTTCCCCGGCCACGGCTCGACCCTGGTCGACAGCCACGAGAAGCCCGTCGATCTGACGGGGACATGGAAAGCTGACGAGCTCGAACCCTATCGGCGCATGGCGCGCAGCGGCGACATCGACATCGTCATGAGCGGCCATCTCGCCCATGCGCGCCTCACCGGCGGCGAACCGGCGACCTTGTCGCGCACCGCCATCGAAGGCGTGCTCCGCCGCGACATCGGCTATCAAGGCGTCGCCATGACCGATGACCTCGACATGGCGGCGATCCGCTCGTCCTATACGCTCAGCGAAGCGGTGATCCGCGCCATTTCCGCCGGCAACGATCTGCTGCTGTTGTCGAACTCACGCACGCCCGATCCCAATCTGGCGGCGACGATGATCGCCTCGGTGAAGGACGCGATCACCAGCGGCCGCATTCCCGCCGGGCGCATCGAAGCCTCGGCGGCGCGGCTCGCCCGCCTCAAACAGGCGGTTTGACCGCTCTCTTTTGCAAGCGACCGAGCGCTTTGCTCGTCGGCGGCGCAGGAGCGTCGACGAGTACTTTGGACGTTGCCAAAACGCCGTGCAGTCGCCCTTGCCGCGCCAGCAGTGACAGTGTTTCGCGCAGCAGCTTTTCGACGCGATCCTGCAAGGCCGTGCGATGATGCTGCTTCAAGCTGACCAGAGCCAGTGTCGAGATCAAAGGCGGACGCTCGATCGAGATCGTTCTTAGGCGTCCAGCCAGAACATCGGGATAGGCAGCGGCATGGGTCAAGATGGTGGCGCCCAATCCGGCCTCGACCAAGGCTTTGGTGATGCCGACACTATCCACTTCCATGAACGGACGCAGGGACTGTCCCTGACGCGCCAGCACACCGTCGAGCAGCAGGCGGTTGGTATGTGGATGGGTCGGTAAAATCAACGGCAGTTGCGCCGCCTGGGAGAGGCTCAACCTTTGCACGCGTGGTACCGGCCAATCGGTCCTGACACTCTTGTGCGGCAACACCAGAACCATGTGTTCGGTGATCAGCGGCACGACCCTTAGTTCCGGCAGGCGCGGCGGATTGTGGATCAAAGCCACCTCGACCTGTTCCTCCAAAACCCAATCGGTCAGCCAATTGCCGACGCCCTCGCGAATGTGAAGCGTTGCCTGGGGAAGCTCCGCTCGGAACGCACGCGCCAAGGCAGGCACCACGAGCGCCCCTGTGGCGGGCGGCACCCCGAGGGAAACGCGACCGTTTTCGGTCAACGTGCCGGCTCGCAACTCCTCGGTGACATCCTGAACGGATCGGAAGATCGCTTCGGCCCGCCTGAGCAGACGCGTGCCTTCCGGCGTCAGCTCCATCCCGCGCGGCTTGCGCAGCAGCAAAGTGACGTTCAGTTCATGTTCGAGCTTATGGATCTGCCGGCTCAACGCCGGCTGAGCGATGTTCAAGGCCTGGGCCGCGCGCGTGACGCTGCCCAATTGCCCAACGGAAACGAAATAACGCAACGCACGCAGGTCCATGAATCCATACCTCTTCGGCATCACTGTTTATATAATTATAGCATTTGTATATGGCAGATGCCGCCGATATTCACGGCTCCATGGAGCGCAAGACTCTTTGTCATGAGATTGTGCGGGAGACCGGGGTGGAAACGACGCACGAAGACGGCTGGGCCGAGGTCAACGGCGTCACTTTGCGCTTCACCCGTGAAGGCGAGGGACCGGCCCTCCTTTTGATCCACGAGATCGGCGGCAGTCTTGAGAGCTGGGACGCCATCGTACCGGCGCTGGCACGTGATTTTCACGTGCTGCGCTACGACCAACGTGGTGCCGGCCGCTCCGAAAAGGTGCGGCAACCGTTCAGTTTGAATGAGCTCGTCGACGACCTTGAAGCACTCGTCGACCAGCTGCTTCCGTCGCAGGGGCTGCATGTCATGGGCGCTGCCATGGGCGCAGCGCAAGCGGTCATGCTGGCCGGGCGCCGCCGCACGCAAATCGCCTCGCTCGCGCTCTTGAGCCCGGCGTTGGAGGTCGACCCGCAGCGTGCCGATCTGATGCGCGCACGCGCCCGGCAGACCGATACGCAGGGCTTGCGTGCCACCTTGCCGCTGACCTTGGACCGCGCCTGGCCGCCCGACGACGGTCAAGCGCGCGCGCTCTACCGTGCGCGTTACTTGAGCAACGATCCCTATGGCTTCGCGCGGCACAACGAAGCTCTGCTCGACCTCGACATCGAGGACACGCTACGCGCCTTGTCATGCCCGGTTCTGCTTGTGGCGGGGCAACGCGATCGCGTTCGCCCACCTGAAATGGCGCGCCGCGCCGCCGCTTTGTTGGCACGTCCATGCTTGGCCGAAATCGACGCCGCGCATTTCATGGCCGCGGAAAAGCCCGCAGCCGTCCTGGAACAGGTGACGACATTCTATCGAACGCTTGTTCCAAGTCATCGAGACGAGGGAAAATAATGTTGAAATGGCTTGCTCCCTTCCGCCCGCTTTATATCCAGGTGCTCGTGGCGATCGCCATCGCCATCGTCGTTGGCCTTGTCTGGCCGGAGACGGGGCGCGCCATGAAGCCCATGGGTGATGCCTTCATCGCCATTCTCAAGACGCTGATCGGCCCGATCATCTTCACCACTGTCGTGCTCGGTCTCACGCAGATTCACGATCTCGGCAAACTAGGTCGGGTGGCAACGAAAGCACTCATCTACTTCGAAGTGGTCAGTACGCTCGCCCTCGCCGTCGGCCTGATCGTCGGCAATGTCTTCCAGCCCGGCGCTGGCCTGCACGCCACGGGTCCGGCAACAGGTGCGGCGGCGACCGCGATCAGCAATTTCGAAAAGAGCGCCGCTAAGGCCGGTGGCATCGTCGATTTCCTGATGGCATTGATCCCCAAGACGTTCGTTTCAGCCTTCGCCGAGGGCGAAATCCTACAGACCCTGCTGCTCGCCATCCTGTTTGGCGTCGCCGCGACGACGCTCGCCAAGCGGCCCTCGCGCACGCTCGATGTGATCGCCGAGATTCAAAAACTATTCTTTCGCATGCTCGGCTTCGTCATGCATCTGGCGCCCTTCGGCGCATTCGGAGCGATGGCCTACACGGTGGGCACCCATGGCGGTTCGACACTGCTCAGCCTGATGAAACTCGTGCTGCTGGTCTATGGGTCCTGCCTGTTCTTCATCTTCGTCGTTCTCGCCGGTATCGCCGCCATGGCGGGACTATCGATCTTCAAGATCCTGCGGCTGATCAAAGAGGAAATCCTGCTGGTCCTCGGCACATCCTCATCGGAAGTGGCGTTGCCTCGTCTTCTGCAGAAGCTTGAGAACGCCGGGTGCGAGCGCTCCGTGGTCGGCATGGTTCTGCCCGCCGGCTACAGCTTCAACACCGATGGCACGGCAATCTATATGTCGATGGCGGTCGTCTTTATTTCGCAAGCCACCGACACGCCGCTGTCGCTGTGGCAGCAATTGAGCATTCTTGCGATCCTGCTGTTCACCTCCAAGGGCGGCGCGGCGGTGTCGGGCGCGGGTTTCGTCAAACTGACGGCCACCTTGCAATCGGTTCCGACACTGCCCCTCAGTGGCCTTGGTGTCCTGCTTGGTGTCGACCGCTTCATGTCGGAGGCGCGCTCCATCACCAATATGATCGGCAATACGGTTGCCACGCTCGTCATCGCCAAATGGGAGAATGCGTTCGATCGTGCCAAATTCGACGCCTATTTGGAAGATCCGACTTTTCGTGAGGAATGGGCGACACGCGCCGAGCCGGCGCCTCAGCCACACATGCAGCAGGCGGAACAGGCATGAACATGATCACTACGCCACACCATCAAACCGCGCTGGGAAACGTTCGCATCACCCGCATCGAGACCATCCCGCTGCGTGTCAAGATGGAGCGAGAAGCGGCTGGCTCAACCTTGGTCCTGACCCATCGCTGCACCATCGTCACCCGCATTCACACCGATGCCGGTGTCATCGGCGAATGTTTCAATGGCAACGATGACGCGTTGCAGCCGGCCATATTGAAGATGATCGCTGAGCAGATGGCCCCCCTGCTCATCGGCCGCCCCGTCGCCGCCATCGAGGAAGCTTGGGCGTTGACGCGCAAGGCGACCGAACCGTTTCTCACCGATCGCCGGGTTGCACTGCGGGCCCAGGCCTGCATCGACAATGCTCTGCACGATGCGGTCGGTAAACTTCTCGGCACGCCGATCCATGTGCTGTGGGGCGGCTGCCGCGATCGCGTCCCCGTCGTCTCGCTCGGCGGCTACTACCGCGAAGGTGACGACCATCCGGCATTGCATGACGAAGTTGCCGAACTCCAACACTTCGGCATCGCCGGCCTCAAATTGAAAGTCGGCGGCAAGAGCCCAGCCGAGGACGCCGCGCGGGCACGTGTGGTGCGGGAAGCCGGCGGCGACAGCTTCGTGCTGGCTGTCGATGCCAATCAAGGCTGGTCGCGCCAGGAAGCGTTGGAATTCATCCGGCGGACAGCCGAACTCGACATCACCTGGTTTGAAGAGCCCTGCCGATGGGAGAATGATCGATCCGACCTGGCGATGGTGCGTGCTATCGGCGGCGTTCCGATCGTCGCGGGACAAAGCGAACTGTCGCGGTTCGGGTGCCGCGATCTAATGAACGCGCAGGCGATCGACATCTGCAATTTCGACGCCTATTGGGGCGGCGGCGCCACCGAATGGCGACGCGTGGCCATGCTCGCTTCCTGCTACGGCGTCGGCGTGATGACCCATCTCGAACCGCAGATCGGGTTGATGATGTCGGCCGGTGTGCCGAACGGCAGCTATGCAGAAGTCATGCTGCCCTGGCGTGACCCGTTCTTTTATCGGCTCATCGCGCATCAACAGCCGCAAGTCTTCGACGGCGGCTATTACCACATCCCCACGGGTCCCGGCTGGGGCATGGTTTTGGACGAAGACTATCTCAAAGCCGCCCGCTGCGACTGAGCGGGATAGAAAGAACGTTGCATTGCTTAAAAAAGGGGCCTCGTTCCATTGGAACGAGGCCCTGATCATTTTTGCAGCACCAGAGAGGCTGAGCGATCAGCTTTCGAGGCTGCCAATATGCTTCTGGCTGTAGAGCTGGATGCCGACCTGGCGGATCAGTTCCTGCTGGGTTTCGAGGAAGTCGATATGTTCTTCCTCGTTCGAGGCCAGTTCTTCGAACAGCAGCTTGCTGACACGATCGTTGATCGAGGCACAGTAAGCGGCGGCTTCCAGATAGAGCGCCCGGGCGCTCATTTCGGAGGCGAGGTCGGATGAGATGATCTCCTCGACCGTCTGGCCAATTTTGAGCGGGTCGAGGGACTGCATGTTGGGGAAGCCCTCGAGGAACAGAATGCGATCCACGAACTTGTCGGCGTGGCCCATTTCCTCGATCGATTCCTCACGCCACTTCTTGGCGAGATCGTTGAAGCCCCAGTTCTTCAGCATGCGATAGTGCAGCCAATACTGGTTGATGGCCGTCAGTTCGCTGCGGAGCCCCTTGTTCAAATAGTCGATGACTTTGCGGTCGCCCTGCATGCTTGATCCCCATGGCCGGATTCTTGGAAGAACCGGTCTGCCAGGTCGGGATCAGAGCGAGAGCAACTCTGCCTCTGCCTCAACCGGCTTACCGTTGAGCGCAGGGATACGGCCTTCCTGTTCGACGATCAACGACTGAATGGTGATCGCGCAGCGTCCACACTGTGGAGAACAACCAAGACAATCATAAACTTGTTTCGCGCAGCGAATGCCTTTCGCGCGGTCGCAAAGCACGCCGCGGACATCTTTGTCGGAGAACACGTTGCACGAACAGACGATCATTTTGTTGGCCGCCCAGTTTAGAACTATTATAAATTTGCTTTGTTTACAGAGGGTTATGACTCCCTGCTTCGAGGCCTAACAGATGGGCATTCGTCACGTCAACGTCAAACTTTTGTTTAGAAGGCGACGAAACACCCTTGTGTATAAAAGTACGTCAGCCGGCATTCTCAAGGCCGATTGTTAAAGATTATTACGGTGGATCACTTTTTATAACGATTCCAAATTAGATGGCTAAGATGGCGCTTTTGGAACCTTATTTCCGGCTCCTGCCAGCCCCAGGCGAGAGAAAGGCGAGTCCCCAAAACGATGGGGGAGAATCAAGCGGCAGCGCCTCTTCCCCGCTTACCTACGGCAGGAGCCAAACGCCGATATCGCAAGCGGTCTACGGCACGCTGGCCAGGACAATCTCGCGCAGAACCCGGGTCGGCGGAATCCACTGGTCATCCGCGCCATAATTTCCGGCCGTCAGCGCGATGACGAGCTGCAAGGCAGGAATGACGAACAGGCGCTGGCCGCCTTCGCCCTGGGCCATCCACATGCGCTCCAAACGTCCGACAGCCCACCCTTTCGGCGTGCCGAAGGCGACATCCAGAACGAACCATTGATAGCCGAAGCGACGCAGTTCATCGGCACTGACAATTGGCGTCGTGCAGCGGGCGATCCATTCCGCGGGGACGATTTGCCGATCTTCGGCCTTGCCCCCACGCAGCAGCATCAATCCGATGCGGGCGAGATCTCGCACCGACATGCGGGCCCCTGACGCGGCGAAAGGTTCTCCGTCCGGTCCAGAGGCCCACTCCGTCGGTCCCATGCCGAGCGGCTCAAACAGATTCTCCCGCGCAAACTGATGCAGAGATTGACCCGAGCCCTTCGCGATCAAGCGCGCGAGCAGAGCGGTGGCTCCGCCGCAATAGGTCCAGCGTGTCCCGGGCGCCTCGATGATCGGACGCTCCAGTATGTAGCGATATCGATCCGACGCATTGTCCATCGCCGTTTCACTATTGCGAGGATTTCCATAAGGCAGACTGCTCTCGTCCCAATCGGTTCCCATCGTCATCGAAAGCGCATGGTGGATCGTCAGCCGTGTGTGCCCGTCCCTGGCAGCCAGATCGGCATACTCCGGAAACATCGACAAGAGAGGAGCTTCTGGAGCCGGCACCTTCCCCTGCTGCAGCGCTATGCCATAAAGCAGGGCAACGATGCTCTTCGAACAGGAGCGCAAATCATGCAGCGTATCAGCTGTGAACTTGATACGGCCAATATCGCCAATCCCGCGCGCGCGATCCTGTCCTTCGAAATAACGTTCGATCACCAGTTTTTCGTTCTGCAGAACCACGAGACCGTGGACATTCCAAATGCGCTTTTCAGCGATGGCTTTGTCGAGCCGCGCCGCGAGATCGGCAGCAAAGCCGGCGTTGGCGACATCAGAGGGAAACCACGCCGTCGGATGCGCAGAAAGTGTCATGGGTGACGACGACATGGCTGATGACGACATGGCCACGGCCCCCATTCCCAACAGCATTTGGCGACGCTTCAACATGGCCGCAGCGCATTCCAGGCAGCACGGCTCAGGCGAGCACGTTCATGGAGAATTGAAGCATAAAAGCCGACTAGGCGATATTGCCATGATTGCCGACCGCCTCATTCAACGCAACACGATGCTTTCGCGCATCATATCAGGCTGGTGACGGCACGAACGCTCCCCCAGGCGTGGGCTGCATTTCAATGCGGCTGTCATGCAGGCCGATCAGCGTCGACCGATGGCCGATGGAGATGATCGAAGTGTTGGGTAATTGCTCGCGCAGCATGGTGTAGATTTCCGCTTCGAGCTTTTCGTCGAGGGCGGAGGTGGCCTCGTCGAGGAACAACCAGTCGGGTTTGTCGAGCAGCGCACGGGCGATGGCGAGCCGCTGTTGTTCGCCACCCGACAGACGCTGGCCCCAGCTCTCATCTTCGTGGATACGATCGGCGAACGGTGCGAGCCGGGCGAGCTTCAACGCCTCTCGAACCGCCTCGTCAGAATAAGCATCTTCCGTCGCCGGATAGGTCGCCGCGGTCTTCAGCGTGCCGCTCGGCACATAGGGCCGCTGCGGCAACAAGAGCACTTTCGCCGTGTCCGGAATGTCGATACGGCCCTGGCCGTAGGGCCAGATGCCCGCAATGGCACGGAACAGGGTGGATTTGCCCGAGCCCGACGGGCCGGTCAGGAGCACGGAACTGCCTGCTTTCAAGGACAGCGCCTTGGCCTGCACGATTTCGCGGCCGTCCGGCAATTTCAGGCTCAGGCTTTCGACCGCCAGATCCTTGCTCTTCGCCGGTCCGACCTCGATATGGGGCGGCGTGGTGCCAAGCGCGCGTGCCTTGCGCAGGGCTTCACTGAAGGTAGTGAGACGATCGACATTCGCCTTATAGCGGGCGATGAGCCGGTAACGATCGATGAAGAAGCTCAGCGCGGCTTCGACCCGGCCGAAAGCACCGGCCACTTGGCTCATCTGCCCCAAGGTCACCTTATCGGCGAAGTAGTAGGGCGCGATGATGACGTAAGGCAGGATGGGGCTGATCTGGCCATAGAAAGACGTGAACGTGCTGAGCTTCAGGGCCCGGCTGACGATGCGAAAATAGTTGGCGACCAATTCGCTGAAGCGGCCGGAGAGGATGGAAAGCTCGGAGCGTTCGCCGCGCAGCAGCGCCACCTGTTCGGCATATTCGCGCAAGCGCGCAAGCGAGAAGCGAAAGTTCGCTTCATATCGTTCTTGCGCGAACTCCAGCCGAACCAGCGGACGGCCGATCAGATGGGTGATCCACGTGCCAAAGAACGAATAGGCCATGGCCACCCAGAATGGCAGGCCGGGAACGACGATATCGGTGCCCGGAAAGACGAATTCCGCCGGCATCGACCATAGGATCAGCGAGAAGGAGACCAGTGTCGAGATCTGCTGAATCAGCGTGATTGAATAGGAATAGGTGTCGGTGAGATAGCTCTTGATGTCTTCGGCGATACGCTGGTCGGGGTTGTCGGCGCCATCGCCGATGAGGCCCATGCGGTAGATGCCGCCGCGGCCGAGCCAGGAAGTGGAATATTGCTTGGTGAGCCACTGCCGCCAATAGATCAGCAGGGTCTGCTGGAAGAAATATTCGATCAGATTGCTGGCGATGGCGATGAACGCCCAGAACATGAAGACAGTGAAGAGCAGCGTCCAGAACGTCGCCTGATCCTTGTTCTGGATGGCGTTGAACCAGTCGCGATTGAAGAAGCTCAGGCGCACGGAAATGCCGACCTGGAGCTGGTTGATGACCACCAGCAGCATGATCAGGGCGGTGGCGACATGGCGCTCGCGCCAGCGGCCCCGGCGCAGCCAATGAACGGGCGCGACGACCGGATCATCGGTTTCGAAATAGGGATCAGCCAGGCGGGTGATCTGACTGATCACCGGAATATAGGACAGGCTGTAGATGATCAGGCCGAAGACGGCGATGGTGATGCATAGTGTCGAGGGCGGCGCCGCTTCGGCCAGGAAGGCCGGCCAGAGGCCCCTGCTCGAGGCTGCGAAGGCCAGCGCCAGCAGAACATATTCGAATGCGAACAGCCGCAGGAATATGCGCAGGAATGTCGAGATCGTATGGCCGCGCAGCGTGACATAGGCGAGCAGCAAGCCGACGGCACCCACGCCGGCGAAAGCCGGGTTAACGGCTATTCCTGAGATTTGAGAGGCACCCGAGCCGATACCGGCCGCTAGACATACAATCGCCGCGACTGCGACCGCACCACCCAGAACCTTCATACAGACACTCTCGCACGAAGAGAGCCGGCGAGCGCCGGCTCGCAAGCGAGAATCGAATGATTCAACGGTTGCAGGCTATCACAGGTCCGCGGGGCGCGCAGATGACGTTGGCGTGTGAGGTATCGGGTCGCCTTCGTCATCGTCCCGGCCCGTGAATTCCTCGCCGTTGACGGCGGCAATCAGGCGCGGAGACGGCTTGAAGGTCAAGACCCGGCGGGCCGTGATCGGATATTCCTGGCCGGTTTTGGGATTACGGCCGACGCGCGGCCGTTTCGCCCGCACGTGGAAGGTGCCGAAGGAGCGTAGCTTGACAGTTTCGCCCCCTTCCAGGGCACCGCAAATTTCCTCAATAGCCACTTCGACGATTTGCTTAGCCTCTACCCGCGAGAGCCCAGGGCCCGTCACATAGACCGCGTGCAGAAGATCGGCACGGGTAAGTGTCTTGTTCGTCATGTCGTATCGCCGCCTTTGAAATGATGAGCAACCGCGAGCAAACAGAACTACGCACATGCCGTCGCAAAGCGCGCCTGCCTCAGTGACCGCCGCTACCCGGCCACCGCCCCCGGCGGTTCGTCTTCATTACTCCCTAAACTCAACGCCTTTAAATGTGCAGAGTCAAAGGGAAAAACACAATCTGTATTCCGAGACCACGACAATCCACGACGGTCGCGCACGAAAGGAAGCATTTAAACTAAAGCCTCGGACAGAGCCTTCCCAGCACAACCTGCGTTAACGCCAACATCTCTCCTCGGTTCCACCGCGAAGCGAATATTTTTATTTTGTCGTGGTACGATAAAAAACAGGCCGCGCACGAGGCGCGGCCTGAACTTTATTCTGAGCGGACGAGCCTGGACTTCTCTTAGAAATCCATGCCGCCCATGCCGCCGCCGCCCGGCATCGGGGGCATCGGGGTGTCCTTCTTCGGCTTGTCGGCGATCATGGCTTCCGTCGTAACGAGGAGGCCGGAGACCGAAGCCGCATCCTGCAGAGCCGTGCGCACGACCTTGGCCGGATCGACGATACCGGCGCTGATCATGTCCACATACTCTTCGGTCTGAGCGTTGAAGCCGAAGGTCTGCGACTTGTTCTCGCTGATCTTGCCGACAACGATCGAGCCTTCGACGCCCGAGTTCTCGACGATCTGGCGGATCGGCGCTTCCAGGGCCTTCAACACGATGTTGATGCCGGCCTGGACGTCGGAATTGTCGCTCTTCAGCTTGGCGATCGCGTTCTTGGCGCGCAGCAGCGCAACGCCGCCGCCCGGAACGATGCCTTCTTCCACCGCGGCGCGGGTGGCGTTCAGAGCGTCGTCAACGCGATCCTTCTTTTCCTTCACTTCGACTTCCGTCGCGCCGCCGACGCGGATCACCGCGACGCCGCCAGCGAGCTTGGCGAGACGCTCCTGGAGCTTCTCACGGTCGTAGTCGGAGGTGGTCTCTTCGATCTGAGCCTTGATCTGAGCGACGCGGCCTTCGATGTCCTTCTTCTTGCCGGCGCCGTCGACGATCGTGGTGTTTTCCTTGTCGATGCGCACCTTCTTGGCGCGACCGAGCATGGCGATCGTGACGTTTTCCAGCTTGATGCCGAGGTCTTCGGCGATCATCTGGCCACCGGTCAGGATAGCGATGTCTTCGAGCATGGCCTTGCGGCGATCGCCGAAGCCCGGCGCCTTGACGGCCGCAACCTTGAGGCCACCGCGCAGCTTGTTGACGACGAGCGTGGCGAGGGCTTCGCCTTCGACGTCTTCAGCGACGATGATCAGCGGCTTGCCGGTCTGAACGACGGCTTCGAGCACCGGCAGCATCGGCTGCAGCGACGACAGCTTCTTCTCGTGGATGAGGATGTAGGGATCGTCGAGTTCGGCGATCATCTTCTCGGCGTTGGTGATGAAATACGGCGAGAGATAGCCACGGTCGAACTGCATGCCTTCGACGACGTCGAGTTCGGTCTCGGCGGTCTTGGCTTCTTCAACCGTGATAACGCCTTCGTTGCCGACCTTCTGCATCGCCTTGGCGATCATGGCGCCGATCGAGGCGTCGCCATTGGCCGAGATCGTGCCGACCTGGGCGACTTCGTCCGAGGACTTGATCTTCTTGGCGCGGCCCTGGATGTCCTTGACGCCTTCGGCGACCGCGAGGTCGATGCCGCGCTTCAGGTCCATCGGGTTCATGCCGGCGGCCACGTACTTGGCGCCTTCCTTGACGATCGCCTGGGCGAGAACCGTGGCGGTCGTGGTGCCGTCACCGGCGGTGTCGTTGGTCTTCGAGGCGACCTCGCGAACCATCTGGGCGCCCATGTTTTCGAACTTGTCGTCAAGTTCGATTTCCTTGGCGACGGTGACGCCGTCCTTGGTGATGCGCGGCGCGCCGAACGACTTGTCGATCACGACATTGCGGCCCTTCGGGCCGAGGGTCACCTTCACCGCATTGGCGAGGATGTCGACGCCGCGGAGCATTTTCTCGCGCGCGTCTGCGGAAAAGCGGACTTCCTTAGCTGCCATAACTTCAGTCTCCTGGACTTAACTGGCTGAAATAACTGAAACGAGGTTCCGACGATTAGGCGATCACGCCCATGATGTCGGATTCCTTCATGATCAGGAGGTCCTGACCGTCGATCTTCACTTCCGTGCCGGACCACTTGCCGAACAGGATCCGGTCGCCCTTCTTCACATCGAGGGGAACCAGCTTGCCGGCTTCGTCGCGAGCGCCCGAACCAACGGCGATGATCTCGCCTTCCTGGGGCTTCTCCTTGGCGGTGTCCGGAATGATGATGCCGCCCTTGGTCTTCTCTTCGCCGTCGAGGCGCTTGACGACGACCCGGTCGTGCAGGGGACGAAACTTCATGTGAGCATTTCCTGTAGCTTGCGGGTCAGGGCCACGCCGGCCTCCACCCGGTTTGCGTGACGTGGGAACGATATTAGCACTCACCATCAACGAGTGCTAATAACGCTGCCGACCAGATAGGAGAGGCGTCAAAGGGAGTCAAGAACGTGCCGGCAAAGAAATCGGGCTCCGGCACGATCCCGGACAAGATGGTGAACCGCCTCGCTCCTTTCGGCAGCCTGCGACTGGACGGCGGCACAAAGAAGGAGGATGGTTCACTTCTCAACCATTTCGGAGCCAGCGCCCGTGTCCACCCCTGCCCCCGCCGTCTCGTCCCCCGCTGTTTTGCCACCCGATCAGCTCACCGCCCGGCCGGGCCTCGACCTCCTGAAAGACATGATCGCCGGCAAAGTTCCCGGCCCGCCGATCGCCCAAACCCTTAATTTTACTTTGGTCGAGGTCGAGAACGGTCAGGTCGTCTTCGAGGGCGAGCCGCAATTCGCCTTTTATAATCCGCTCGGCACGGTGCATGGCGGCTGGACCGCCACCCTACTCGACAGCGCCATGGCCTGTGCCGTCCATTCGACGCTCGCCGCCGGCCAGGGCTACACGACCCTCGAATTCAAACTCAATTGCGTCCGTCCGATCACCAAGGACACGGGACTGGTGCGTTGCGAGGGCAAGGTGATCAATGTCGGGCGCACCATTGCCACGTCAGAGGGGCGGCTGATCGACAGCAAGGGCCGGCTTCTCGCTCACGGCACGGAAACCTGCCTGATCTTCTCGGCGAAATAACCAGCACCTCGGCCATTGCCACAACCGCGATGGCGCGGGATCATGCCCCCGCCGCGGCTTTCAAAATGCCGCGCGGGGAGGAAACATGTTCGATCGCCAAAGGCGGACCACCGCCGGCCGCTTTGCCATTGCCCTAAGCCTGATCACGCTTTTTGCCGCGCCCGCTGCGGCCGCCGACAAAGTGCGGGCCGGAACATCCGGTTTAGCCTTGCTCTGGACCTTCATCGACAGCGGCACCAAAGCCGGCATCTGGCAGAAATATGGGATCGAGGTCGAGCGCGTCGCGCTCGCCGGCGATGCGGTGATGCAGCAAGCGCTAACCTCTGGCGATATCCAGTTTGGTTTCGGCTCGGGGCCCGGCATGGGCTACCACTCCAAGGGCGTGCCGGCGATCGGCGTCGCGGCCGTCGCTGGGCCGCCCTATAGCTTCATGATCACCGTGGTGCCGAAGTCGCCCATCCGCAGTGCCGACGACTTGAAAGGCCGGCGCATCGGCGTCACCACCGCCGGCTCGATGACGCAATGGCTAGTGCGCGAACTGTCGCGCCAAAAAGGCTGGGGGCCAAACGGCATCATCGACCTGCCGATGGGTGCGCCACGCACGCAGCTCGTCGCCATGAAAGCTGGCGAACTCGACGGCACCGTCACCACCGTCGAGACCACCGCCACCTATGAGGAACAGAACGAAGCGCGCGGTGTGCTGGAGCTTGGCGAACTGGTGAAGGATTTCCACACCCACGTGCTGTTCGCACGCACGGAACTGATCGACAAGAATCCTGATCTCGTCGCGCGCTTTCTCAAGGGCTGGTTCGCCACCGTGGCTTATATGAAAGCTAACAAGACTTTCGCCATCAAGGAATCCGCGGCAGCGATGAAATATTCGGAATCCTCCATCACCAAGGCGATGGATGCGCAATTCGAAATGTTGTCTGACGACGGGCGCTGGAATCCGAAGGCGATCGACAAGATCAGTTCGTCCCTCGTCGAGTTGGGCATTCTCGAAAAGGAACCGCCGCGCGACAAGCTCTATACGGATCGCTTCGTGCCGGTGACACCGTAAACGACAGTCTTCGACAAACGAGAGCGAGGACGGCCACCCAGCCGTCCTCGGTTTCCAAATGCCTATTTCTCTTTAACGTCGGCGACGTCGACGATTTCCTGCCAGAGCTTGATATCCTTGGCGATGGTGCTGGCGAAGTCAGCCGCCGAGCTGCCGACCGGATCGATACCCTTATTGCGCAGCTGTTCGATCACGATCGGCTGCTTGAAAGAAAGCATGATCGCTTTTTCCATCTGTTCAATGATCTCCTTGGGTGTGCCGGCGGGTGCCACCAGGCCATTCCAAGTGAGCGCTTCATAGGTGGGATAGCCGGACTCTCTGATCGTCGGGACGTTCGGCAGTTCCCGCGCCCGTTCGAGCCCTGACACAGCGAGCAATTTAATCGTTCCGGCATCCGCCTGGGGAAGCGCGTCGGCGATACTGGCGAACATCGTCGGCACATGCCCGGCGATCAGATCGGCCATGGCCGGCGCACCGCCCTTGTATGGCACGTGGACGATGTCGAGGCCGGCGAGCTTCTGGAAGTAGGCCATCGACAGATGGGTGACATTGCCTGCCCCACCCGATGCATAAGACAAGGCGCCGGGCCGTGCTTTGACGTAGCTGATGAATTCAGCCAGCGAATTGACGGGCAGTTTGCTGTTGACGCACAGAACGAAAGCGTTGCTTCCGATAATGCTGATCGGCGCGAAATCTTTTGATGAGTATCGTGTTTTCAAAATGGCCGGAATGATCGCCATCTGGGGCGTATTCGCCATCAGCAGCGTGTAGCCATCGGCCGGCGCATGCGCCACGATTTCAGCGGAGATCGTCTGCGCCGCGCCAGGACGGTTCTCGATAAAAACGCTTTGACCGATCTGATCCGACAGGGACTTGGCGATGACGCGCGCAATCGTATCGGTCGTACCGCCCGCCGCAACGCCCACCAGAATTTTGATCGGTTGCTTCTGCGGCCAGGCCTGCGCCTGACAGGCGCCGGTCGAGACCAGCAGCGCAGCCGATATGCCTACGATGGAAAATGCGAGCGACGGCAATGATGATTTTATTGTGTGGAACATGACAGACAGTCCAGTCATTGAGGCAAAAATTTAAAGCGAGGCGCCAAGCCTTGACGAAGCTTCATCGAGGCGCTGGTCGAACAAAATGCAGCAATGAAAGTCCTCCATAGACTTGGGGCAACAGACTTAGGGCGAGACACCATTCGGATCTCATTTTGCTAGTCTCCTAACATACGAGCCGCATCGTTGACAAGATGCTTACAGTTGATATTATTTCATCTGAAAGTAATTTCAGATGAACAACGACTTCAAAAAACAATTCCAGGACGAGGATTTCATTCTGTACCGGCTTCCGCGCGTGGCGCGTGAAGTGTCCCGTCTATGCACGCATGAGTACGATGTCGCCTTCGGCATGAAGGTGCCGGATTGGCGGGTTCTGGCGATGATCGGCCGGTTCGGCAATATTTCCGCGAAGACTTTGAGCGACAAGATGGCCATCGATCAGGTCGCCGTCAGCCGCTCTGTGCATAGATGCGTGACCTCCGGATTGGTCCGTGAAGATGTCAACCCGCAGGATCGCCGTGGCAAAGTCTTGATGCTCACGCCCTCTGGCGAAAAATTCCTCGACCGCTTCTATCCGCACGCCTGCGCTCTGGCTTTGCGCATCGAAAGCGGTCTGACGAAAGCCGAAGTCAAGACGCTGAAAAGCCTCCTCTACAAACTGGATACGCATCTGCAATCGGTTCCGCGCGCGACACCTGAAAAACAGCGCACACGGCGCGGCCGATAAGCAGCTCGGCTCACATCAAATAGAAATGTCAGGAAGGAAACGTTCATGTATCGGCTGATGGTTGCAGACGTTGATTCACCCTCGTATTTCGTCGCGACGGCGGCGGTGAAACTCGGGTTCTTCAAAAAGGAAGGGGTGGACATCGAGTTTGTCCCCGAATACGGCGCAAAGCACGGCCCCGAACAGCTGCGCGACGGCGCTATCCATTTCTTCGGCGGCCCGGCCTTTGCCGCGACACGCGCTTTCCCCGCGTGGAAGGGGGCTAAATTGCTCTGCGCGCTGGCGCAGCACTCCTATTGGTTCATGGGCGTGCGCAAAGACATCGAGATTGCGCGCGGCGACGTCAAGGCATTGAAGGGCTTGCGCATCTCGTCTTCCTTCGCCTTCCCGCGCACCGCGCTGCGTCACATGCTGGTCGAGGCTGGCCTCGATATGGACCATGATGAAGTGCGCATTCTCCAAAGCCTGCCGGTGGAAGCCGAGTGGCACAGCCGCGATGGCGTCAAAGCTATTCAGGAGAATTATGCTGATGGCTTCTGGGGCAACGGCATGCGCCTTGCTCTTGCCGAGAAGGCAGGACTTGCCAAGGTGCATCTCGATCTTCGGCGCGGCGACGGGCCGCCCGGCGCGCGTTCCTATAACTTCGCGGCACTGACGACCACCGATGCGTTGATCGAGAAAGAACCCGAGGTCGCGGCCGCGGCGGTGCGCGCGATCGTCGCCACGCAAAAAGCTCTGCAGGCCGATCCGTCGCTCGCCAAGAAGGTTGGCGACGAACTCTTTCCTGGCGATGAAGCCGATCTCATGCCAACGCTGGTCAGCCGCGATGCGCCGTTCTACGACGCCACCATCACGCCCGAGGCGGTGGACGGACTCAACACATTCGCCATGGCCAACGGACTGATCGAGCAACCGCTCGCTTATGAGCAGATTGTCAGGTTCAGCCCGCACTGGAAAGGCTGAAGACCAGCGGCGCGGCAATCAGTTTTACTCGAGTTTGATGCCGGCATCCTTGATGATGCGGCCCCACAGGGCCGCTTCATCGGCGACGATCTTGCGGGCTTGCGCCGGCGTCGGATTCCAGGCGAGCAGATAATTCTCGTCGAAACGTTTCTTGACGTCGGGCTCGGCGATCATCTCGCGCATCAGTGCATTGATCCGCTCGATCACCGGCGCTGGCGTGGCGGCTGGCGCAATCAATCCGAACCACGTGGTCGATTCATAGCCGGGCGCGCCGGCTTCTGTCGCCGTCGGCAGATCGGGCAGCAGCGGCATGCGCTTTGGTGTCGTGGCTGCCAGCAAGCGCAATTGCCCCGCCTCGACCAGGCCGATCACCGGCGCGACACCAACTGAAATCATCTGCACCTGATTGGTGGCAAGATCGGCAACGGCGGGCGCAGCGCCGCGATAAGGCACGTGCACCATTTTGATGCCGGCGATGCGCTCGAGCTGCAAGGCCGAGAGATGATTGGTGGAGGCGACGCCCGCCGAGGCGTAATTGATCGTGCCAGGCTTGGCTTTCGCCAAAGCGATGAATTCCTGCAAGTTCTTGGCCGGCAGGTCCTTGCTCACCACCACCACTTGCGGAGCTTCGGCGATGATCGCCACCGGCACCAGATCCTTCGCGGGATCGAAGGGCATGGAGCGATAGAGGAATTGATTGACGGTCATCACGCCGTTGGTGACCATCGCCAGCGTGTAGCCATCGGGCGCGGCCTTCGCCACCTGATCCGCGCCGACATTGCCGCCGGCACCGGTACGATTGTCGACGGTCGCGGTCTGGCCGGTGCGCTTGCCGATATATTCGGCGACGACACGGCCGAGATAGTCGGTCGTCCCACCGGCCGAATAAGGAACGACGATGCGGACCTGTTTCGTGGGCCAGGTTTCGTTCGCTTGCGCCATAGCCACGCATGGGACGAGCGCCAGCCAAACGGCGAGACTTGCCGCCAAACGTGCCATTCTCCCCATGGCATCCTCCCGTGCTTTTTCTTGATTTGTGGCACGATCGACCACGAAACCGCAATCCGGCCATCGCGCCGCATTGACCGGCGGCCCGGCGCAATGACATGGTCCCTGCGATCTATCAGACAGAGGAAACGCATATGCAGGTCAGGGCCGCGGTTTTTCGCGATGGCACACTTAATCCCTCTTTTGAAGAGTTGACGCTCGCAGGCCCCCGCGCCGGCGAAGTGCTCGTCAAAATCGTCGCCAGCGGCGTCTGCCACACCGATCTCAAATCGGCCGGCACGGTAAGCCCGGTGCCCAAGCCCGTCGTGCTCGGGCACGAAGGCTCAGGGATCGTCGAAGCCATCGGCCCCGGCGTGACCAAAGTGGCGAAGGGCGACCATGTGGTGCTGACCTTCGGCTTTTGCGGCCATTGCCCCAGCTGTACGGACGCCGAACCCGCCTATTGCTACAACCAGGGCAAACTGAATTTCGAATGTTCCCCGGTCGATGGGCTGCGCTACGCCGATGCCAAGGGCCAGCCCGTGCATGGCGATTTCTTCAGCCAGTCGTCCTTCGCCACCTATGCGGTGGGCCATGAGCGCAATGTGGTGAAGGTGCGCAAGGACGCGCCGCTCGAACTGCTGGGGCCGCTGGGCTGCGGCATCCAGACCGGTGCCGGCGCCATCCTCAACGATTTCAAATTGCAGCCGGGGCAGAAACTGGCGGTGTTCGGCGTCGGCGCGCTCGGCCTTTCCGCCGTGATGGCGGCGCGGATCGCCGGCGCCAGCCGGATTGTCGCCATCGACCGGCACGCCCATCGCCTAGCGCTCGCCAAGGATCTCGGTGCGGACGTGGCGATCGTCGCCGGCAGCGAGCCGACCTCGGCGGAAGTGCTCAAACAAGTGCCGGGCGGTGTCGACTTCGCGCTGGATACAACCGGTGTTCTGCCTGTGATGCGGCAGGCGATCGATTCCCTGGCGCCGCGCGGCATGGCTGGCTTCGTCACCAGCCCGTGGGATGGCTCGGAACTGTCGGTCTCCGTCCGCCACCTGCTGCTCGGCCGCAAGATCCGTGGCATCATCGAGGGCAACAGCAATCCGGATGTGTTCATCCCGATGCTAGTCGATTTCTTCATGCAGGGGCGCTTCCCCTTCGACCGGCTGGTGCAATTCTACAAATTCGACGACATCGCCAAAGCCTTCCACGACAGCGAGGACGGCAAGACGGTGAAGCCGGTGCTGCGGATCGCGGCTTAAGCCTATCGGCGCGAACCGCCGATTTACTCATCCCCTGTTCGCCTTGACCCGCACCTTGGCATAACAGGGGGTGAGCGCCTGCCCGCTTCGTCATCCGCATCTATTCGAACAAGTGCCCGCGGCGTTAGAGCTTACCTGCCGCGATCCCCAATCGCTTTACTATTCCTTCCCATTGGTTTGCCTCCGTCTGAAACGAGGATATCAACTCACTGGGCGAAGACAGATCAGGTATATAGCCCAGTTGGATATAACGCTCCCTCATACCTGAACTGCGCATCGCTCTGACAAATTCCGTATTGAGCAGATCAATGATTTCATTCGCGGTGTTCTTTGGAGCTGCAACTGCAAACCAATTTGCGGCGATGAAATCTCGAATTCCGGCTTCGGCCGTGGTGGGAATATTCGGGTACCCCGAAATTCGCTCAGGCCACGCGACCGCCAATGCCGTGACGGCACCTGAGTCCAGAAGCCCAGCCGCCACAGACAAGGAGCCAGCAAAAAGTTGGACCTCATTCCGCATGAGGTCAGGCATAATTTGAGGCGCGCCTGGATACGGAACATGCTGAATATCTATACCGCTGACCTGCTTGAGCAGCTCGACGTGTAGATGTGTCGTCGTACCGATGCCGGTAGACGCATAATTCAAACGACCAGGCTCCCTCTTGGCGAGAGCAATGAATTCACCCAGCGTCTTCGCAGGCACCTTCGGATTTGAAAAGAAAACGACCGGACCATTTCCCAGGCGCACGATCGGCACAAGATCTCGAAGCGGATCGAACTGTAAAGGCGTGAGATATTGATTGGTAACAAAGTTGTTGAGGGCTGCGCAGAGCAGTGTGTAGCCGTCAGGAGCAGATCTTACGACATTGAGTGTGCCGATATTGCCGGACGCGCCAGCCGTATTGAGGACCGTAAACGAAATACTTGTCTGCTTCTCCACCTGATTCCCGAGCAAACGGAAAAGGTTGTCTCCCGTGCCGCCCGCTGGATACGGCAATATGATCTTGATGGGCGCCCTTGGATAATCCGACGCGCGCGCGGAAAGCGCGCATGCTGTTGTCAATCCACCCAAGAATAGCCTTCGCGAAACATTCAGCATCAGAGCCTCTCATGATCATTTTTGTTCAGCCCAAGAAGCCACTCCCGGGCACATGAAGAGCGCGGCGTTCTGTTAGAATTTCGGGAATATCTGGCGCTCGGAGAGCCAACTGGACATTTTCACGCGTTCGACCCGTTCGGCCGCACGGAAGCCATCATGCTTCTCCTTATTCGGCCAAACATGCTCGGCCGTGACGGCCATGCGCACGGCGATATCGTCACGCGTGACATTGAACACCATCATGTCCTGCGCCAGAACGAGGCGACCATCGTAATGTTGCCTGACGTCGCGTTCGATTTCGGAGAGAAGGTCGAAGTCGTTGAAGAAATGATAGAGCACCCCGACGCGGGGCTTCACCTGCTGCAGGACATAACCGGCTTCCACCGGCGCAGAATGTGCCATGGTGCCAATGCCGCGCGCGGTCTTCTCATCATATCCGGAACGCTCCATGAGCTGGCGAACGGAATTGAAGGCCTCGTGGATGACGAGATCGGCGTTCTGCGCGTTCTCAACAAAAAAATGGCTCGGTGTCGTATCGCCGGAGTAAACGAAAGTCAGTCCGTTCCATTCGAGACGAAGGCTCACCGGCCCGTCGTAGATATGCACCGCCGGAAAACTGATGATCCGAACGCCGTTGCGTTCATAGATGGTTTGAACTTTGCTGTAGTCGAATTCATGCACTTCGACATCGGCGCCAGAAGCGGGAAGAAGCCCGGTGCGCGTGGCCGTATCCCAGGCGTAGGCCGACTTCTGCATGTCGACGAAATGTTGCGTGCCATGTTCCTTGGTGAGGCCTGAGGGACCATAGACGACGAGCGGCGTGATGCGGCCGCCAGCCCAGCCGCCAACCCAGACATTGGGAAAATCACCGACATGATCGACATGCAGATGGGTGGCGAAACAAGCGGTGAGGTCCGCATAAGGGATTTCAAGCGCCGTGAAATTCTTCTGAGAGCCACTGCCGAAATCGAAAAGAAACTTGTCGCCATTGCCGAGTTCGATCAGCCAGGAGGCATTGGCCTGCGCGCGGCGGAGAAAGGGCCGTCCCGTTCCCAGAGCGACGATCCGCATTTCATCGGGTGCGAGGGGCTCCGTATTGGGAAAGTAATGGTCTCTACGAATAGGCACGCGATATCTCCTCGACTTCATCGGTTAGATTTTCTCGGACGCATCTTTTGCCACCAGCCCGGCATTCGCGCGGCGTGAGGCCAAAAGCCTGTCGAAAGGAGCGGCTGAAATGGGCGGCATCGGAAAAACCCCAGGAAAAGGCGATGTCGCCAATGGAGCGGGCTTTTAAGTTTGGATTCTCGATGTCGGACTTGCAGCGCATCAACCGGGTTTGCTGCAGCCAGCGGCAGAAGGTGGTCTCATCCTGATCGAACAAGGCGTGAAGCGAACGGATGGAAATGCCCGCGGCTCGCGCAATGCCCTCCGGTGCAATCTCAGGATTACGCAATTGACCAAGGGCGATGTTTTTCACACGTGTCAAGGTGGCCACGCGACCGGCCGGTCCGGCTTTCATCGCCTGCGACGAAAACTGGGAAACCGCCGTGACAAGCAAGTCGCCAAAATGTTCCTGCAGGCGATCATAAAACGGATTTTGTTCGGCCTCGTCTTCGACAAGGATCTGCTGCATGAAGGCGAAAAGAAAACGTCCGGGGCCTGAATGTCCGGACATGGATCTCGCCGTGAATGTATCGAAAGTTCCGTAGCGCTGGCGCAGGTAGCTGCGTGGCAGATTGAAACAAATCTGCTCAAAGGCGCCTTTGAACCTCAGTTCGTAAGGCCGAGTGCTGTCGTAGATCGCAAAGCTGCCCGGCGTCGTGACGCATTCACGACCATCCTGCGTGACAAAACCTTCCCCTGAAATCTGAAAATTCAGTTGCAGGACATCTTCGCGTGCATGCAGCACGTCTTCGCGCGTGCGACGCACATGCTGTCCTCTGGAATCGACGCGCGTCACGCGCATGCCGCCGAGCTTTTTCGTGCGAATCTGCCCCGAGAAACTCTCGGCATCCTCGATGTCGATTTGGACGGCTGGATAATAGTCACAGATGAGCCCTTGCCAATGACGGCCGCGCTCATGTGGTTTCATGGCCTGAGTGGTAAAGCGCTCCATCATTATTGCCTCCACCTCTCGACAGACTTGGCGTGGTATCCTCAGCGTGGCGGCAAAAAGGTGAGCTCGTGCGCATTGGCGATCCGAACCACCTCTGAAGGGTCACCTACGTTGTTGATCTTTTCGAACAGCTCCCAGAGTTTTGCCGTGGGAGACACCCAGAACAGGCATTTCACTTGCTGATCGGACTTGTTGAAAATGCCGTGCGCAATCCCTTTGGGCATGCACACCAGATCGCCGGGCTTCGCCTTCGTCTCCTGGCCATCCAGGACGAGATCGAAGCTGCCTTCAAAGAGATAGATGAACTCATCTTGGGTGTGATGGATATGCGGCGGCACGAACGTGCCCGGCGGAAAGGTCGCGTGCCAGGAGAAAGAGCTTTCGGTGACATGTTTGGGCACGTAGGTCTGGCCCAGAATGTTCCAGCTTATGTCATCAACACTGGTGTTGGCCTGGCGGACGGTTGCCTCGAAGGAAGGGATCGTCATGAATTCATCCTCGTGTCGGAAACTCAGTTGTGGGTCGAATGTTGACGTGGCGCGAAACCCGCCATTTTCGCGTATCCAGAAACAATGGCTTGCAACTCATCGTGGTCGATCACGTCGGTAAGTTTGGCGAAGCCATTGGGCGCCCTGCGCTCGACCTCATCGATCGCGCCCTCCGGTCCTCCACTGCGATTGGACGCCACAACCGCCGCTGTTTTCGGCAGGCGTTCGGTTTCGTAAGCCGTCAATGCCGCGATCGGATGCTCGGACACCGCCAGCGCATCCGCCAATGCGCGTGCGTCAAGAATCGCTTGCCCCGCGCCGTTGGAGCCAACCGGATACATCGGATGCGCGGCATCGCCGAGCAGCGTGATCCGACCATGCGTCCACCGCGGTAAGGGATCGCGATCGACCATCGGATATTCGTAAAACTCCGGCGATAAACGCACGAGCGCTTCGAGATCGATGGGCAAGCCTGAGAAAGCAGCAAGATGCGGCAACAGATCGCTGATGGCGCCCTGGCGATTCCAATCCTCCCGCTGCGGTACGGGACTGCCAGGCTCCGCTTGACGATAGGTAACAACCCAGTTCAGCAACTGACGTCCATCGGCTTGCGGAGGGCCGATGGGATAAAGAACGAGCTTATGAGAAAAGCCACCGGCCACGACCATGCTGCGGCCGTCCGCGAGCGGTGCGTGCAGCGCCGCGCCACGCCACATCATGACGCCATTCCAGCGCAGATCACCCTCATTCGGATAGAGGAGCGCACGGGCACTGGAATGAATGCCGTCGCAGCCAATCATAATGTCGCCAGGGACCTGAAGGCGATCGTCAGCGGTCGTGGCAAATTCCGCGACGACGCCGGATTCGTCCTGCCGATAATTGAGCAAGCGCCGATTTAACATCACCGCGTCCGAGCCAAGCCGCTTCACGACGGCTTCGAACAGGGCATTTTGCAGGAAGCCGCGATGAATCGAAAATTGCGGCGCGTCGAGACCGGCATCCAGGCCGCGGAGCTCGCGCCAAATCTCCTGCCCGAAACGATTGGCATATGTCAGTTCGCGCGTCCGCACCGCGATCGCATCGAGTTTCGGCAACAGATCGAGCAGAGCCAGTTCACGAACCGCGTGCGGCAGAACGTTGATCCCGACACCGAGAGGGCGCAGCGCCGGCACCGCTTCGAACACTTCGCAATGCAGACCACGCTGATGCAACATCAAGGCGAGCGTCAATCCGCCAACACCTGCGCCAACAATGATCACTTTCATGGGCCGCTCCATCTACAGCCGGATGCGATCACCTATGTTATGACCGATTGAACGGAGAGTTCTTGCCTGACAATGCAGACAAAGTTGCGTTTGAATGTATCTCGCATCCGCATGTCTCCGAGTAAAAAACTCTTCTCGCACAATGGCGTTCCAGGAACGCCACAAGCTAGACATTTTCAGTCCACACCATTATATTTTAATATTGAAATATTGCATATGCAATTAAGATTCCAGGCAGCGTGCGGTTCGCATGGAAGTAATCGACGCCGTGTCTCAAGCGTCGAGGGCACCGGAAAAGCTTAGCCGTTCCGATTTCCGTTCGATTGCAAGATAGAGAGGCTAAAGGCCCGCAAGAAAGGCAGCCGCCAGCTAAGAAGGCGGCGAAGCTCGCATTTCACGCCGTTGGCGCGTCGCCATCAGTCGGCGAGTTCCGGAGGCTGACCCATCTTCTGGTAGAGGAAAGCCACGCTCTTTAGGAAATGTTTCGCCTGCTGCTTGTCCATGAGTTGCAGCAGTTCATCGTGCTGCGTGCGGACGATTTTGATCGCACGACGAAGGACACTTCGCCCCAGCGTGGTCAACGACATGGAATAGCCCCGCCGGCTCCCTGGTGGACGCGAACGCTCGACATACCCCTGCGCTTCCAGACGATCGAACGCACGGCTGAGCGTCGAAGGATCGATGCCTGTAAACTTTGCAATATCCGCCGGCCGGTCGATCTTCGAAAATCCAAGCGTTGCCAGAACACGCCATTCCGCCACCGACATTCCATGCTCCTGCAACGCGCGATCGAGCGCGCTGTTGATCACTTTGATCACCTTGTTGAGCATGAACGGCAGGAGAGCTTCGAGGCCGATATCCTGGGATGCGTTTTTCATTCCGAAATCCTGGTCCAGACCGCTTCGAAGCTCTTTTCGTCAGAATGGCCGTCAGAGGCAAGTCGATGGCTTAAGTCTGCGGCGCCCCGGTCCGCCCGTCATATTTGGCGATATCGCCGCCGAAAACGACCCGATTTGTACCCTCCCCTGTTCTCGCCCGGCCCGGCTCTTGGCATAAGGGGGGCCATGAGCGCCTGCCCGATTCGCCTTTTCCCGTGTGCCGCGCGCCTTGAGCGAGGCCGCCGATGCGCGTGATCGCGGCCTTTCTCGTCAACACCGCGATCAATTTCTTCATCGGGCTCCTGGTCGCCAAGTTTCTCGGCCCCGATCAGTTCGGCCGCTTCGCCCTGGCGCTTGCCATCGGCCTGGTGTTGCAGACGATCACGCTGGAATGGATCCGGCTATCGACCATTCGCTTCTATTCGGAGAAGAGCCGCAACCAGCAGCCGGAGCTGCGCGCCACCCTCGATGCGGCCTTCGGCATCATTTCAATTCTCGTCACGGCGCTGCTGATCGCCTATTTCCTCTCCGACATAGACGTGTCCCTGTCGCCGCCCCTGGTCGGCCTCGCGGTGGCCGCGGCCATCGCCAATGGCTTCTTCGACTATCACACGGCGGTGGTGCGGGCGCGCTTTCTGGATCGGCTCTACAGCCAGCTCATCATCACCAAGAACATCTTGGCCTTCGCCCTGACGGTCGGCGGCGCCTTTATCACCGGATCGGCCGTCGTCGCCTTGACCGGCGCCTGCATCAGCATGGCCGGTTCGGTGGTGCTGGCGCACCGGGCGCTGGCCGATCGCATGTCGCCACTGCGCATCGCCAACCGTCCGCTGGCCGCGCAGTTCGCGCGCTATGCCTTGCCGATCGTCACCGCCAATGTGTTTTATCTGGCGATCCCGCTGGTCAATCGCTCGCTCGCCGCATCGCATTTCGGCTTCGCCGAAACCGGGCAATTCTCGCTCGCCTATGACATCGGCACGCGCCTCATCGCCGCCATCGGTTCGGCGCTCGACGTCTTGCTCTTCCAGATCGCCGTGCGCGCCGAGGAACAGCATGGGCGCGATCATGCCAAGGCACAGGTCGCGCAGAACATGGCCGTCGTCTTCGCTTTGCTGACACCAGCGGCTGTCGGCCTCTGGCTCGTGCTGCCGAGCCTGGAGCAATTGATCGTGCCCACCGAGTTCCGTGGCCCCTTCAGCCGCTATCTCACTTTGATGCTGCCAGGTCTCTATGTCTTCGGCCTGATGAACTTCGCCATCAACGCGGTCTTCCAGATCGAGAAGAAAACCTTGCCGCTGATCGCCGCCGCACTTGCCGCCTGCGCGGCCGCGGCCCTGCTGCTGGTCCTCATCCCGCGCGGAGCCGATGCCGCCAGCCTTGCGATGGCGCAGACCGGCGCCTTCATCGTGGCCTTTGTCGTCCTCATCGGTTTTGCCGTCGCCGCCGGCGCGCAATGGCCGCGCGCGCGCGATCTGCTGTTGACTATCGCGGCAACCCTCGTCATGGCGGCCGTGCTGTGGCCGCTGCACCGCATGGAGCCGAGTGTTTTCCTGCTCGTCGCGCAATGCCTCGCTGGCGTTCTTATCTATGGATTGGCAGTCGCCATTTTCGACATCGCTGGGCTGCGCCGCACGACCTTGGAAACAATCGCCAAATTGCGCCGCCGTGGTCTCTAGCACCGATCAATAACCGCTTTTTAACCCTGAATATTTGCGACAAGCTAACCCTAACGAAAGCTCAATTAACCACTTCGAATTGCTCTATAATACTTGCATAACCATCAACCCTGATGGTTCCCTTCGCGACAAATATTTACGTTACCATCGCTTCGTCAGTCCGGGTCTGCCTGAGCAACAGGGCCGGAGCGGCATCCTTCGATGTCGCGACGATGGAGCGAAACAATGTCCGCACGATTTGGCGCGGTTTCCGCGCTGGCCCTGGCGCTGGCTAGCCAAGCCACGCCCTTTGCCATGTCGCCTGCCCTGGCCGGCAGCGTGAACGATATGGTCATTCGCGGTGTCGGGCCGGCCGGCGACCTGCCGGCGATCCAGCCTTATCAAGAGCCGGTGGCGCCACCGCAAATGCGCCGCACCTCGTCGATCTCGGCCCCGCGCCCGCCCCATGGCGTCGTCGCCAATCAGCCTTATGGCCCCAGCGCCGATCCGCGCCCCTATCAGGCCGCCACATCACGCGGCTATGGCGGCGGCTTTATCGAACTGCTGGTGACCGGACGCGATCCGACGCCGCGTCGTTCAGCCTATTACAACGAGCCGCCGCCGATCGCGGCGCCCATGCAGCCGGCCTATCGGCAGGCACCGGTCTATCAGCAGCAGGCTTATGCGCCCGACCCGGGAGCGGTCGCGCCAGTGCGCCGCGCGGTCGATCCGATATATCTGAAGCAGGAAGTCGCCTATAACGGCCCACACGCCGCCGGCACGATCATCGTCGATACGCCCAAGCGTTTTCTCTTTCTCGTACTCGGCAACGGACGCGCCTTGCGCTATGGCATCGGCGTCGGTCGTCCGGGCTTCGAATGGGCTGGCACGAAGACGGTGACGCGCAAGGCCGAGTGGCCGAACTGGACACCGCCCCCGGAAATGCTCAAGCGCCGGCCTGATCTGCCGCGCTTCATGAAGGGTGGTGAGGACAATCCGCTTGGCGCCCGCGCGCTTTATCTGGGTTCATCGCTCTACCGCATCCACGGCACCAACGAACCTTATACGATCGGCACCAACGTCTCGTCGGGCTGCATCCGCATGATGAACGAGGATGTCACTGACCTGTACGAACGCGTGCGCGTCGGCACAAAGGTGATCGTCATTTAATCAACGAGTTTCCCGGCGCGCGTCAAACGCTGGGGGGACAGGAGAGAAGCCGTCGCACAAAGTGCGGCGGCTTCTTTCGTTTTGGCGTGCTTCAGCAAAATCGAACACGATTTGCTTCAAATATCGGTGCTGTCGTCGCCACCGCCCCAATCGCCGCCGCCATCGTCATCATCGTCCCAATTATTGGCACCGGACGAGCTGTCGTTGTCGTAACGGTCGGTGTCGCCACGGCTGTCGCTATAGGCAGCGCGGTCGGTATCACCGCGATTGTCACCGGCGGCGGCTTTGCGATCCTCATCGTTCCAGCGCACGCTGTCACCAAACGACGAATTGTCATCCTTCGGCAGATCGGCAGCCTTCGCCGGGCTTGAGCCGAACGGATTGTTCGCACCGAACAGGCCGCTCAACGAATTGGCGAGCAGCATGCCACCGGCCACGCCGGCCGCCGCGCCCAAGGCACCCTTGAGAAAGCCACCGCCACCAGCCTGTTGCTGCATCGGGGCACCCATAGGAGCGTTCATGGGCGGCTGTTGCTGCCAAGAGCCACCACCCTGCTGTTGCGGCGGCGCGATCGGCTCGCCACCGCGTGTCCAGCGGTTGTCCGGGCCTGGTTGAGGCTGTGCCTCTTGCGGCTGGCCGGCGCCGAGGATCGACTTGCCGATACCGCCCAGAAAGCTGCCGGGCTTCGGCACGGTCTCTACGTCGCGCAGGCGCGCTTCGAGTTCCTCGATCTTGGCGGCCGCGGCCTTCAGTGTCTCTTCCTGAACGATGACGGATTGGGCGAGCAGATAGGGCGCATAAGGCTGCTGGCGCACCGCATCGGCGATGAAAGCCTCAGCCTCAGCATCCCGCTGTCCGCTTGAAGCATTGCGGATACGGTCAAAAAGACCGGCGAGAAGCTGGCGTTCGTCGGGGGTCATGTCGTTCTCCCTGTGGCCCCAGTGGATGATCCAAGTGGCCGGGCGGGGAATATGGGAGCCAACAATGACCAATCCAAGACGGGTTTCCACGTCCCAGATGCGAAAAAGCGCGCCGAAATGGCGCGCTTTCCAATTTGTAATGTTGGAACCCGGTGACTGTTCCGAGTTACCCTGGAGAATTACTTGGCAGAATTACTTGGGCAGGAAGCCCACGTCCTTCGAACCAACCAGGTCGATGTTCAGGCTCGCCGCGAAGCGGTGACCGCACCAGTTCGAGCGCAGGCTCGGGATCTGGCCCGGCGCATTGCCCGACGGATCGGCCGAAGCCATGTAGCAGCCGTTCTTGTTGAGCGTCGAACCATGGTAGCGCAGGTCCAGCGTGAACTGGTTCCAGGTGTAGGAGGCGCCGACGTTCCAGGTGGTGTACTTCGGCAGCTTCACCGGCGTGGCGAAGAACGGGTTGAAATCGGTGCCCGCCTTCAACGAATGCAGGTTCATGTAACCCCATTCGCCGGAGATCGCGAAACCGGTCTCACCAAAGGTGTATTTCGCGGTCAGCGAGGTGTAGAGCGCCTTGGTCTTATAGTTCAGCCAGTTCGGAGCGTAGTACACGGTCGCGCCGACATTGAGTTCCGGCGTGATGTTGTACGACGGCTTGACGAACAGTTCCCAGTAGCTCGGGTCCTTCGGCGTGGTGGCGCAGAAGCCGCCGACGAAGGGGCAACGGGCGCCGAACGGCAAGGCCGCGAAGCTTGGGTTCTGGAACGTGAAGGTCGCGCTATCGGTCCAGTAGCGATCTTTGTTGCCCGGATAGAGGTAATACTGGGCGCCGAAATCGACGGCGAAATCACCATAGGTGAAGCGCACGCCCGGGATCAGGTCGACTTCCGCGAACGGGTTCGACGGCTGATTGATCTTCCACATCTGGCCGCGGGCGTAGAACTGGATGTTCGGATTGATCTTGTACTGCAGTTCGGCATAGCCGGTCGCGCTCGGCTTGCCGTCCGACTGCGAAACGCCGCGGAACACGTAGTCCGACATCACGCCAATGCCGAAGGCATAGTCAAAACCAAGAGCGGGCGGCGGCGGAGGCGCGGCCGGGGCCTTGGCTACGCCGAGATCGGCAGCGAAAGCCGTTCCGGAAAGGGCGGCAACCGTCGCTGCAGCGACCGCCAGGGACTTGAACCTCATCAACATGCTCCGTCAGCAAGAAAATTCGACGAGCACAGAAGAATTCTAAGTGCCGTGCATCGCAAGGCGAACTGTTAAGCACCCTGCCTAGCGATTAGGCATTCAAGGGATGAAACACAGGAATGATGAGCGATGTTGCAAGATTGCAACAAACTTAGATATCGCACTCGCATTATTATTCATTCGCCGACCGATGCAGTGTGACTCGTTTTCCTTCGCCCGATTTCTCGCGCAGGACCGCCGCTTCTTTGCCGCAATCTCCATACGATCAGGCGGGTAGCTGAATTTTTCAGCAGCCCGGAAATGCGTCAGTCTGCTCGCGCTTACGCTCTCGCGCGAAACGATTGGCAAATCGGCCGCGTAAGGGCATGATTCGAAAAAATAATGGGGGAGACGGCATGGCGGACGATCATCCGACTGATCACGATTTTGCGGCTTTGCGCGACGTGTGCGGCGAAGTTTTTCGACCGCGCCTGACGCGACGAAACCTGTTCGGGGCGGCCGGCGCCCTGGCCGCCACAGGCTTGAGTGGAGATTTCATACCGGAAGCCGTGGCTCTGACACCGACCGCCCTGCCCCTGCGCGGCGAATTCGTGATCCGCAATGCCTATGTGCTCAGCGTCGATCCCGCCATCGGCGATCTACCCCGTGGCGACATACATGTGCGCGATGGCGACATCGTCGCCATCGGCCCTTCGCTCGGCACGCCGCCAGGCACGATGGAAATCGACGCGGCCCGGATGATCGCCATGCCCGGCTTCGTCGAAACGCACTGGCACTGCTGGAACAGCCTGCAACGCAACTGGCTGACGCCGGAAGCCGGTTATATGGCCACTAAGAACGCCACGGCGAAGTTCTATACGCCGATCGACTTCTACAACAGCGATCGGCTGGCCTTCGCCGAAGCGATCAACGCCGGCATCACCACCACCTATAACTATGCGCACAATGTCATCTCGGCCGAACACGCCGCCGCCGAGCTGAAGGCGCATACCGATTCAGGCATTCGCGGCATTTACGGCTATGGTTGCGCCGACCTTCTGCCGGCGGCACAGGCGATGGATGTCGCCAGCCTGCGTCAGGCACACAAGGTGTGGGAAGCCGGCGTGGCGCGCGACAGGGAACTGGTGCGCCTTGGCGTTTCGCTGCGCGGGCCCCGCTCGACCACGCCGGACGTCTTCGACGAAGAGATGAAAACCGCGAAAGACCTGGGGCTGCCGATCATCTTTCATGGCGGACAATCGCCTCAATCCACCGTCTCGACCGAAGCTTTGAAGGCCAAAGGCTATCTGACACCGGATTTGACCTTGGTGCATTTCGTGCTCGCGACCCAGGCCGATCGCGACAATCTCGCAGCCGCCGGCGTGTCGCTCAGTTATACGGTGCATGGCGAGTTGCGCGTGCGGGCACGCGATCCGGCCGAACAGTTTCTGCATATGGTCGCGGGCGGTGTGAACGTCTGCCTGTCGTTCGACGGCAATTCGATCTCGCCTGTCGACATGTTCTCGTCCATGTGTCTGGCTTGGGATATGGGCGCGCCGAAGGATGGCAAATCGACGGAGAAACTGACGGCCGTCGATTTCCGGCAGGTCATCAACATGGCGACGATTAATGGCGCCAAGGCCATGGGCTATGACAAGCTGGTCGGCACGCTCACGCCCGGCAAACGCGCCGACATCATCCTGGTGCGGGCCGACGATCTCAACATGGCGCCATTCGGCAATGTCGACTGCGCTTTGGTGCGTTCGGCCAATGCCTCCAATGTCGATACGGTGATCGCCGACGGCCGGATCATGAAACGCGGCGGCAAGCTCGTCGGCGTCGACCAGCAAGGCGTCATCCGCGCGGCGGCCGCTTCCGCCCTTGCCATCCGCCAGCGCGCCGGCGGACGGTTCACGCCAAAGGAAACTGAACGACGCGACTATTGAGCCCCGGCGCTCTTTCAAGCGCGGGCGGCATCGGGCCGCCATGCGCCCAATCGAGCAATTCGACCGTGTGCACCACCGGAATGGCGGTGCCGCCACCGATCTGGGTGATGCAACCGATATTGCCGGTGGCGATGATATCGGGCCGCAACCGCTCGATATTGCCGACCTTGCGATCACGCAAACGGCCGGCGATCTCCGGTTGCAGAATGTTGTAGACACCGGCCGAGCCGCAGCAGATATGGCCTTCCGGCACGTCGCGCACGGTGAAGCCGGCATTGCGCAGCAGGCGTTTCGGCTCATCGCGGATTTGCTGCCCGTGCTGCATCGAGCAGGCCGAATGATAGGCGACGGCGCGTTTCGGCGCCGTGCTTACGGCAGGCAGATCGAGACGATCGAGAAATTCGGTGATGTCGCACGTCAGCGCGCTAACGCGGCGCGCTTTCTCCGCATAAAGCGGATCGTCGCGCAGCATGAAACCATAATCCTTCACCGTCGTGCCGCAACCGGACGCCGTGATGATGATCGCCTCGATACCTTGCTGGTCGATGGCCGTGATCCAGGCATCGATATTGCGGCGGGCGAACTCAAGCGCCTGCGCCTCGCGCCCCATATGATGGACGAGCGCCCCGCAACAGCCCTCCTCCGCGACCCGCACCACTTCGATATCGGCGCGCGCGAGCAAGCGGCGCGCCGCTGCATTGATGGCGGGCTGCAACACCGGCTGCGCGCAGCCCTCCAGAATGGCGACACGGCGACGGTCCGCGCGTGTGAGGGGCGCGGGCTCCGCCGTGACCGCCGGGGAGCGCGGAGGCGCCAGCGCCACCATGGCGGCAAGGCGTTTGCCGACCCGCGGCAGATGAGCCAGGAGCGGCCGGAATGGCTTGGCGAATAAGGCCGCGCCGAGCGCCAGGCGGAAGCGATTGCGATAGGGCAGGATATGGGCGAGGAGCGCGCGCAACAGACGATCGGTCGCGTCGCGCTTATAAGTCTGCTCGATATGCGCGCGCGCATGATCGACCAGGTGCATGTAGTGCACGCCGGACGGACATGTTGTCATGCAGGACAGGCACGAGAGGCAGCGATCGATATGTTTGACGACCTCCGCCGTCGCCGGCTTGCCGCCTTCCAACATATCCTTGATGAGGTAGATGCGGCCGCGCGGGCTGTCGAGTTCATCGCCCAGCAGGAGATAGGTCGGACAGGTGGCCGTGCAGAAACCGCAGTGGACGCAACTGCGCAATATCTTCTCCGACGCCGCCATATGCGGATCGGCCAGTTGCGCGGAAGTGAAATTCGTCTGCACCGTTCAGATCCTAGTCAAAGTCCCGCATACATGCGGCCGGGATTGAGAATGCCGTCGGGATCAAAACTGGCTTTGATCCCGGCGGTGAGTTTCATCAAGGCGGCGTCTTGCGGCTGGAAGACATCCAGCGAAGCGCGCAAGGCATCGGACGCGCGCATCAAGGTCGCGTGACCGTCGCCGCCCAGCGCTTCGCGAACCACAGTGCTTGCCGCCGCGTTCTCGGTGCAGGCGATCCAGATCAGCCCGCCGCCCCAATCCAGAAGCGCGCGGAACGACAATCCGGCCTGCCGCAGCCGTGCGAGCAAGGCCGGAGCCTGGGTCGGCGGCACCGAGACACGCCAGAGCATGTCGTCCTTCGGTTGCGCCAGTGCGTCGACATCGCGAATGGCTCGCCACAAGGCTCGGGACTCATCGTCCTCGATTTCGCGCGCGCGGCCAAAGGCGCTCAGAACCTTGGCGAGCTCGCGGGCACGATAGGTGATGGACTCAGCGAAATGTTCGAGCCGCAAGGCGGTGCGCGCGCGAGCGCCGCCGACATCAGCCGGCAGATGCGCGGCAGCGCTGACGGAGAAGGGCGAACCCAGCGCCGCCGACATTGCCTGGACGGCGCGTTCGTCATCGAGATCCTCAAGGATCAAGGTGAGCGTCCGTTCGGGCTTCGGCAGAACCTTGAAAGTCACTTCGGTCATGAAACCCAAAGTGCCATGGGCGCCGCAATTGACCTTCACCAGATCGAGCCCGGTGACATTCTTCATCACGCGACCGCCGGATTTGACGATCTCGCCGCGCCCATTGACGAATCGCACCCCCAGCAGCAGATCGCGCGCCGCGCCGGCCTGGATGCGGCGTGGCCCGGACGCGCCCGTGGCGGCGATGCCGCCGATGGTCGGCGCACCCGAGCCGCCATAGATCGTGCGATGATCCATCGGCTCGAACGGCAGCATCTGCCCCTTTTCGTCGAGCGCCGCCTCAATCTCGGCGACCGGCGTGCCGGCCCAGGCGGAGAAGACCAATTCCGCCGGCTCATAACGCGTGATGCCGGAAAGCCCTTTCGACGACAGTGTATCGTCGGTCTGAATCGGACGACCGAAAGCCAACCGCGTACCGCCACCCTCGATCGACAGCGTGCGTCGTGACGACTGCGCGGCGCGGACGGCTTCGGCGGCCTCCGCTTCTTTTGTCGGAACGATGGTCACGCCGCGATCCGTCCGTCCAAGGGAAAGACTTTCGCTGGATTGAGCAGCCAGCGCCCATCGAAGACGGCGCGCACGCGCATCTGCTGAGTAAGATCGACTTCGCTGAACTGGTGGCGCATCAGATCGCGCTTTTCGATGCCAACACCATGTTCGCCGGTGAGACATCCCCCCGCATCGACGCAGAGCCTGAGTATGTCGTTGCCGGCCGCCTCCGCCTTGGCCTGCTCGGCGGGATCGTTGACGTTGTAGAGGATCAGCGGATGCATATTGCCGTCGCCGGCATGAAAGACATTGGCGACGCGCAGGCCGTAGCTCGCGACAATCTCGCCGGTGCGCTTCAAGACATAAGGCAATTGGCTGGTCGGCACGGTGCCGTCCATGCAGATATAATCGGCGACGCGACCGGTGGCTCCGAAAGCGGATTTGCGGCCTTTCCAGATCAGCGCCGTCTCGGTGGCTGAGCGCGATTCCTTGACGACCTTGACGCCATAGCGGCGGGCGATCTCACAGATGCGCGCGAGCTGCGCCTCCATCTCCTCCTCGGAGCCTTCGACCTCGACGATGAGCATGGCTTCGACGTCGAGCGGATAGCCGGCCTTGGCGAAGGCCTCGCAGATTTCAATGGCAGGCTTGTCCATGAATTCCATCGCCACCGGCACGATGCCGGCGCCAATGATCGCCGCGACGCATTCGCCAGCGGCTTCGCTCGAGTCGAAACCGAAAAGCACCGGCCGCGCGCCCTCCGCCAGGCGTAGCAGACGCACCGTCGCCTCGGTGACGATGCCGAGCTGGCCCTCCGAGCCGACGATCAGGCCGAGCAGATCAAGACCCGCCGGATCGAGCGCCTGTCCGCCGATGTCGACGACGGTGCCATCAATCAGCACCATTTTGACGCCGAGGATGTTGTTGATGGTGACGCCATATTTCAGGCAATGGGCGCCGCCGGAATTCATGCCGATATTGCCGGCGATCGTACAGGCAAGCTGCGACGAAGGATCGGGCGCGTAGAAAAAGCCGTCGGGCATCACCGCATCCGAGATCGACAGATTGGTGACGCCGGCTTCGACGCGCGCGGTGCGATTGGCATAGTCGACCGAGAGAATGCGATTGAGCTTGGAGACACCGATGACAACAGCATCTTCCTGCGGAATGGCGCCACCGGCGAGCGACGTGCCTGCGCCACGGGGCACGATCTTGACGCCCTCGCGGTGGCAAAAGGCCATCACGGCCGCCACTTCGGCGGTGTTGCGCGGCAGCGCCACGGCCAGTGGCAGACGGCGATAGGCGGTCAACGCATCGGTTTCGAAGGCGCGGCGCTCGTCCTCGCTCGTGACGAGGCATTCCGGTGGCAGCAACGCCGCGAGACCGGCGATGATGTCATCGCGGCGGGCGAGAATCGCCGGATCGGGCGTGGGAAAGGCGATGGAGCTCATGACGCGCCACCCAAGGTGCAAGAAATCATGCCACCATTGTAGCGCCCCGCCAGCCGTGCCACAAAGGACTATGTTTGAGACCTTCGTCGCCCAAAGGCCCGTCAAAAGCCCGGCGATCTACCGTTGCGGACGCTGACGTGACCGAAACATCGCAAATCCGTGCGACCGCGCCCAAAGTCGGCCTGTTCGTCACCTGTCTTGTCGATGCCATGCGCCCGAGCATCGGCTTCGCCGCGGCGAAACTTCTGGAAGATGCCGGCTGCGAGGTCATCGTGCCGCCGCAGACCTGCTGCGGCCAGCCGGCGTTCAATTCCGGCGACCGGGCGACGACGCGCGACATTGCGTTACAGGTGATGGATGCCTTCGCCGGCTGCCGTTATGTCGTCGCGCCGTCCGGCTCCTGCGGCGGCATGCTCGCGCGGCATTATCCGGAACTGTTTCAGGATGACCCTGGGCTGTCGGCCAAGGCGCGCGCCTTCGCGGCGAAAACCTTCGAGCTCGTCAGCTTTCTCACCGATGTGATGAAAATCGAGCGCGTCGATGCGCGCTTTGCCAAGCGCGTCACCTATCACGATTCCTGTTCCGGCCTGCGCGAGCTCGGCGTGCAGACGCAGCCCCGCAAGCTGCTGGCCACGGTCGAAGGGCTCGACCTCGTCGAAATGCGCGAGAACGATGTGTGCTGCGGTTTCGGCGGCACGTTCGCGGTGAAATATGGTGAGATTTCCGGCGAGATCGTCGGCAAGAAGGCGGAGAACATCGAGGCCAGCGGCGCCGATGTCCTGCTGGCGGGCGATCTCGGCTGCCTCATGAACATGGCCGGCAAACTCTCGCGCGAAGGCAAGAGCATGGAAGTGCGCCACGTCGCGGAAGTGCTGGCGGGCATGACCGATACGCCGGCCATCGGCGCGCCGGAAAACCGCGAGGCTTAGCGCCGAACGGCGGCGTAGAGTTCCATCGGGCGCATTCTGGTCGCCATATGGCCATGGAATGACCCGATCACGCTCAGCATCTGAACCCATTCAGCCTGTCGAATTGCTCGCGCACTCACCGAGCGACGGAAGGACACATTATGCGCATGATCATGCTTGCGAGCGGCGCCGCCCTCATTTTGGCTGGCGCGGCCCATGCTCAGACTTCCTCTCCTGAACGATCTCCGCCCCCCTCGTCATCACAACAAGCCCCCTCCGCCAAGCCCATGATCAAATCCATTAACGTGGTTGAACTCGACACCCTCCCCGAAACCGCAAAGGCGCAGGTGAACGAACTCGTGGCCAAACGTTCGGCGGACGACATCCAGCGGCTTCACAAAGCGATCGAGGATGCCCCGGCCGTGAAAACAGCCGTCGAAGCGAAGGGCTTCTCGTCTCAGGACGTATTGGTCGCCCAAATCGACGACGACGGCGAACTGGTCGTCATCGCCAAACGCCGCAGCTAATCCCGCCGGCGCTGCCACTTTAACAATAGAAAAAAGCACGAACGGCTGCTAAGCCTAACCAGCTACAGCTTCTGAAAGCCGCCGTTCGTGATCTGCCCCGTCGATCTTCCCACCAGCGCGTTGCTCTCCGCCGTGGAGGGCAGCCGGCCGTGAACGAGCAATGGCATGTGGTCGCCATCCTGTTGGCCGGCCATTTCATCACGGTGGCGACCCCAGGCCCCAACAGCACTTTCATCCTGCAGATGGCGCTGCACAGCCGCCGCGCCGCCCTGATCGCGGCACTCGGCATTTTTCCGGCGGGCGTGCTGTGGGCGAGCGCCGGCCTTGCCGGCATGGGCCAATTGATCGCCGCCGCGCCGATGCTGGAAACATTCCTGCGCATCGGCGGCGGTGCCTATCTTTGCTACATCGGCTGGCGGATGATCGCTCGCCATCGCAAGGGCACGGTCATCACCGCCGCGACCGAGACACCCAGCGTCCGGTCGCTGCTCGGCATGGGCTTCACCACGAATTTTCTCAACCCCAAGGCCATCGCCTGGTACACGAGCGTTTTCGCCGCCACCGGCGCCTTCGACCTGACGGCGCCCTATCGTATCGGCGTCATCCTCGGCATGCCGGGCATCGGTTTTCTGTGGTATCTCTTCATCACCCTCGTGGTGTCGAGCAAAGCCGTGCGCGCGGCACTGACGGGATCAACCCGCTGGATCGATATGGTATCCGGCATGATCATGATCGCCTTCGGCGGCAAGCTGCTTGCCTTCGGTTAGGGAGACCGGCTTTTACCATGAGCGTTGTCGCCACTTCCTCGCGGTTCAAGGACAATGCCCATCGCGCCTTGGGCGATGGGCAATTGCAGAAAGCGCTCGGCAACGTCCGGCATAATTTCATCGACCGCCGCGCCCAGGCGGCGGCGCGTCTGCCGGAATTCGACGCACTGCGCGACCAGGCGCGCGATCTGCGCGACCATGTGCTGGCCCATCTCGACATCTATCTCGATATCTACACGCAGAAGGTGACGGCGGCCGGCGGCCATGTGCATTTCGCCCGCACCTCGGAAGAGGCCTGCCGTATCATCACCGATCTCGCCAAGGCGCGCGGCGCCAAGACGGTGACCAAGGGCAAGTCGATGGTGTCCGAAGAGATCGGCCTCAATGCGGCGCTGGAACGCAACGGCATCGAAGCGGTCGAAACCGATCTCGGCGAATATATCATCCAGATCCGTGGCGAAGCGCCCTCGCATATCATCGCCCCGGCGGTGCATCTCAATCAGGAAGACATCGAGCATGACTTCCGCCGGCTGCACACCTGGCTGCCTAAGGATCGCGATCTGACGGCGCCGGAATCCCTGCTGGCGGAAGCGCGCGCCACCTTGCGGGCAAAGTTTCTGGCTTCCGACATCGGCATCACCGGTGCCAATTTTCTCGTCGCCGAAACCGGGACGTCAGTCATCGTCACCAATGAGGGCAATGGTGACCTGACGCAGATCCTGCCAAAAGTGCATGTGGTGGTCGCGTCGATCGAAAAGATTGCGCCGACCCTGGAGGATGTCTCGGGCTTCATGCGCGTGCTGGCGCGTTCGGCCACCGGCCAGGACATGTCGGTCTATACGACCTTCTCGACCGGCCCGCGCCGACCCGGCGATGTGGACGGGCCGGAAGAATATCATGTGGTGCTGGTCGACAACGGCCGCTCGAACATGCTGGGCACGGATTTTCAGGAGATGCTGCGCTGCATCCGCTGCGGCGCCTGCATGAACCATTGTCCGGTCTATCACGCAGTCGGCGGCCATGCTTATGGGTGGGTCTATCCAGGCCCGATGGGCGCGGTGCTAACGCCCTCGCTGATCGGTGTAGCCGAGGCCGGCCATCTGCCCAATGCCTCGACCTTTTGCGGGCGCTGCGAAAGCGCCTGCCCTGTCCGCATCCCACTGCCGAAACTGATGCGCCATTGGCGCGAGCGCGAATTCGAGCGCCATCTCTCGCCGGCGACGGTGCGCAGCGGCTTGGCACTGTGGGCTTTCTTCGCCAAGCGGCCGAAGCTCTATGGGCTTGCGGCGCGCATCGGCGTCAAAATACTGGCGCTGGCCGGACGTTCGAAAGGCCGCTTCGCCTGGCTGCCGCTCGCCGGCGGCTGGACCAAATATCGCGACATGCCGGCACCACAAGGCCAGACCTTCCAGGCGATGTGGAAGAGCCGTGGCGGAGCGGTGCGATGAGCGAAGCGCGCGACGACATCCTCGCCAATATCCGCCGTTCGCTCGGCGTCTCGGCCGATGACGCGAGCCGCCGCCAGATCGTCGCGACGCGTATCGCCACGGCGGCCAAGGGCCTGCTGCCGGCGCGCGGCGAAGGCGATATCGAGAAGCGCATCGCGACGTTTCGCGCGCAAGCCGAAAGCGTAGCCGCCACCGTGGCACGTGTCGCGGCAACGGCCGACATTCCGGCCGAGATCGCCCACTTCCTGCGGACGAACAATCTGCCCGCCACCGTGCGCATGGGCGAGGACGAGCGCCTGGCCGCCCTGCCCTGGGCCACAACGGCGATCGACATCACCAAAGGCCCGTCCGACGGCAACGATCTGTCGTCCGTCAGCCATGCGGAAGCCGGGGTCGCGGAAACCGGCACATTGGCTCTGGTGTCCGGCGCCCATAATCCGACCAATCTGAATTTCCTGCCCGACAATCACATCGTGATCATTCAGGCTGGCACTGTCGTGCCGACCTATGAAGCGGTGTGGGAGATGGTGCGGGCACGCTATGGCAAGGGCATGATGCCCCGGACCGTGAATTTCATCACCGGCCCATCACGCTCCGCCGACATCGAGCAGAAGATGCTGCTCGGCGCGCATGGACCGCGCCGGCTGCATATCGTCATCGTCGGATAACTATCGCGCCGCGCCTTGCGGCACTTCCTGCGGCTGGCTGCCGAAGCCACTCACTTTGATCGCCAGCGCGAACAGGCCGACCAAAGAGAGGCAAGCGGCGGGAACCAGCATCGCCGCCACAGGGCTACCAGCAAGGCCCGCCACCCACGGCATCAGGTTCTGCGCGAAGAAACCGCCGAGGCTGCCAATGGTGCTGATGGCGGCGATGGCCATCGCCGCGCGCTGGCCGGAAAAGAACAGCGACGGCAGGAACCAGAAGCAAGGGAACAGCAGAGAAATACAGGGCGTGCCGATCGACATGGCGATGAGGCGCATCCAATTCTGCGGCAAGGTGGTGCTCAGGTAGAAGCAAACCAGGCCGACACAGCAGATCGCGATCATCGCCAGAAGAACGGTCTTTTCCTTGCGCAAGCGCGGCGGGATCGTCACCAAAGCGACGACACCGACGATCCAGGGTATGGAGCTCAAGACGCCATTCTGCGTGCCGGTGACGCCAAAGCCACGCACGACGGTCGGCAGCCAGTAGATGACGCCGTAGAGCGAGACGAGGATCAGCATATAGGCGACCGATAGCAGCAGTACGCGCTTATCCCAGATCACCGCGAGCGGATTGCCGTGCTGGCCGGGCGGCGTTTCTTTCGCCAGCGCCGATATCAGCCAATTGCGTTCGTTCGTCGACAGGAATTTCGCCTCGGAGGGACCGTTGGGCAGGCCCCACAGAACAAACGGCGTCAGAATGAGCGCCGGCAGGCCCGTGACGATGAACACCCACTGCCAGCCGGCGAGCCCGAGCGTTCCATCAAGGTCGAGCAGGAAGCCGCTGACCAGCGAACCGAACATGTTGCCGAAGGCGCTGCCGAGCGTCAGGAAGCCCAGCACCTTCGCCCGATGGGCCTTGGGAAACCACAGCGTGAAGTAATAGATGATGCCAGGATAAGCACCGGCTTCCGCGCAACCGACGAGAAAGCGCAGAGCCGCGAAAACGCTGCCCGACGTCACCCAAGCAGTGGCGATGGTGAGCACACCCCAAGTCAACAGAATGCGCGCCAACCACAAGCGGGCGCCAAACCGATTGACGGCAAAGGCGCTGGGAATTTCAAGCGACAGATAGCCGATGAAGAAGAGCGAAGACGCCAGGCCGTAGAGCTGCTCGGTCATATGCAGGGCCGAGACCATCTGCAGTTTGGCGAAGCCGACATTCGCCCGATCGATAATCGCGATCAGGTAAATCAGCACAGTGAGAGGCACTACGCGCCACATGACCTTGCGGAACAATTCCTGCTGGTCAACGGCTTGAACCTCGTTGGCGAACGACATTTTCTTATTCCCTCTCGGATACCAAATTCAGTCGGCTGTTGTTAGTGCGGAATGTAGTTGCGCCAGTTGTCCTGACGCATCGTCATCTGGGCGAATGTCTTGCGGCTGTCGGCGGCCTTGCCGATCAGATCGGCCGCGCTCATCTGCTTGCGATCGAGATAAGCGCCCAGTTCGGACACCGCCTGCCCGAGGAGATCGAACCCGCGCAGCATGACTTGCGAGGACATTTCCACGGCCGAGGCGCCAGCCAGCATGATGCGGGCGACGTCGAGACCGGATTGCGCGCCATTCGTGCCGATCAATGCCTTATCCGGGCCGAGCTTGCTGCGGGTCAGCGCGAGCCATTGGCAGGTCATGGGCAGATGCCATGTGCCGCCGACGCCCAGCGTCGTGCCGAGAATGGGCTCGCAGGTTTCCAGATCGGGGATCAGGCCAAGCAACCGCCCGGCCATCACCACCGCATCGGCACGTGCGCCGAAGGCAGCGTCGGCGAGATCCGGCACGCGTTCGCTTTGCCCGGTGATCTTGACCCAAACCGGAATCGTCACCGCCGCGCGAACCGCATTGACGATGGCGGCGACCCGTTCCGGCAAGAGTTCGGTGGACACAGCACCCTTGGCGGATTGGCTCGCATAAGGCGTGCCGATGTTGAGTTCAAGAACGCGAAGCCCCGCCTGCTCGATCTGTTTGGCCATGACGACGGCGCGATCGAGATCGGAGAGAATGACGCTGGCGACAACAATCGCGTCATTGGCGCGCGCCTCGCGATCGAGGCCTGCGGTCTGTTCGAGCCAGGCTTCGAACGGCTGCGGCGTCAGTCCCGAGCGGCAGGCGATGAACGCCGTGCGCGGCGCCGACGCATTCCAGGGAATGGGCTGCCATTGATCGTCAAGCACCGCATATTCGGCCTGCTGCAATTGATCGCGCGCCGCCTGCGACTCGTTGGTGGACTTCACCACCACCGCACCGGCGCCAGCCTTCAGTGCGCGGCGAACGCCATCGGCGTCGATCAGATGTTCGGCGGAACCGGCTATCACCGGGTTCTTCAAACGGACGGAACCGATCCGCGTTTCCAGATTTGATTTGCTCATGATTTTAATCTCGCTCGTGCTGCGCGGACTGGCTTCTAAAGGGCCTTGACGCGCGCGACATCGGCTTCGAGGCTATGGGCCCGCGCCGCATTGGTCGACACCATCTGATGCACTTCGTCATCGGTGAAGCCAAGATCGAGGCACATTTTGGCACCAAGCCGGAAGCCTTCGAGCGGCGTGAAGACGCCAGGCTGACCCAAATCCGAGCACATGATGGTCTGCTCGACACCGGCCGCATCGATCAGTTTGCGCATGTCATCGGGACCGGCCACTTTGAACTTCGAACCTTCCAGGAACATGCAAAGCGAATGTTCGACGAAGGCGCCCATAGCGGCGATGCCCTTCACGTCGTTGAGGGACGCGTCGACGATCTCTTCGGGATGGGTGAGGATCAAGCGCTTAACGCCGCGTTTCTTGGCTTCGTCGAAGACCTTCCAGGTCTCGCTGATGTGAATGTGGCCGCTCGCCAAAGCCATATCGTTCTTGGCGATGACGTCGAGAACCTCTTTGACCTCGTCGAGGATTTGCCCGGATGAATCGAGAACGGGAACGGCGCTGGCCGGGCGCATTTTCTGCGTCGAAGCCGGATGAACCCAAGTGCCGCTCTTTTCCCAGCGCAGATGGTTTTCGGCGGCCAAGGTCGGCATATAGACGGTCTTGCCGCCCATCGCCGCCGTATGTTCAACGGCATAAGGATTGAACCCGCCGACGACATTGTTGAGGACGATGCTCGAATAGACCTTGGTGATCAGCTCGGGATGATGGCTGGCGATCATCGTCGCGGCGATCACGCCGCTATAATCGTGATCCTTGGTGATCACCGCGGCGAAACGCGCCGCCGACAGCATGCGTGCCAACTCGAGATGATCGATGGCGCGGGTGGCGATCGACGGGCCCGAATGCACATGCGGATCGATCGCACCGATCAGGATGTCGTCAATCCGGGCTTCGATATCCTTGCTCACTTTCGTACTCATGCTTGCACCAATTTCGGCATCGGATAGTCGGCCTCATTGAGAACGAAGCCGGGCTTGGAGGAAAAATCGACGCGCGGCGGCCCAAAAATATCGACGAGCCATGTGACGCCCTCGCCAATGTCCTGCGTCGTGTGAATCACGCCAACCGGAATGACCAGGATCGACGGGCTTGCCTCATAGGTGACGTGCTCGTCGTCTTCCCATTTGTTCATGTCCGGTCCCCACGGATAACGCAGGTGATGACGGAAGGCGCCGCGCAGGCCGAGCGACATCTGCTCGAAATCGTCATGCCAATGCGGGCTGAGCTTGGAAGGATCACGCCGGTTGGCCCAAGGCTCGAAAATATTGATCATCAGATTGGTCGAGCGAAACACCCGCATCTTGAGCGGGCTCGGGTCGGGGCTTTGGAAATCGGCGAGCCGATAGCTGCGAATGCCGAAGCCCCCCACGGGGTCAGGCCAGGGCGCGATCGGCGTCACTTCCGCGATCGCATCGGCATAAATGGCGGCATTGGCGGCAGCGGCGGTTAAGTCAGCAGCCTTGTTGGAAAAGACGCGCACCACCTCGCCGCCGTCCGGCATCGTGATGGTACTGGCGCCCGGCGGCACGATCACCAGGGTTTCCGGCTCGATGTCCTGGCGCTGCGATCCGGCTTCCACAATGGCGCGGCCGCTGACCACGAAGGCCATATATTCATCGGCCTGCTGCGTCCGCGCCAGGCGGGCACCGGCCTTGGCTTCGGTGACGTCGGCAACGAAATTGGCTGCACGAGTGATCCAATGTTTCGAACCGTCCGCGTCAATGGCTTGCGGCTGATCCTGATAGTGACGCGCATGGGTTGCTTTGCGCTTGGCGACCGGCATGGATGGGCTCCTCACTTCAACGTTTTGAGATCGACGAGCGCTTTGGCCGCGGCCTGACGCATCAAACCCTGATCGGACATGTAGATGAAGCAGCTGCCGCCGATGTCGCGCATGGCTGCCGCATCGGCGAGGCTTCCGACAAAAAACCAAACCGGCTTACCCGCTGCCCGCCCCGCTTTGGCGATCCGCTCGGAGGCAGCGCGAACGGCCGGCGCTTCGGATGAATTCTCCTCCATGGCGGCGGCGAGATCGCCGCGCCCGACGAAGAGCGCATCAACGCCGTCGACCCGCGCGATCTCTTCGACGACGGACAAAGCCGAGGGATCTTCGATCTGCGCGACGACCGTCGTCGTTGCATCACCCTGTTCGATATGCTGGCTCAGATTGAGGCCGCCATAGCGGCCGGCGCGCGGCGAGTTCGAAAAGCCGCGACTGCCCTTGCGATAGCGACAGGCGGCGGCAATTTCTTTCGCGCGTTCGACCGACGCCACATGCGGAACCAACACGCCGACGGCGCCGCAATCGAGAACCGACAACAGGTTGGAGGGGGCGCTTGAGGCGACGCGAACCAGAGGCGCGATATTGGCGGCGCGGGCGGAAACGATGGCATCGTCGATTGAGCGACGATCGAATGGGGCATGTTCTTCGTCGATGACGACGAAATCGTAGCCGAGATCGCCGAAAATCTCCGTCGCGTGGCCCGTCGGCGTCTTGACGAAGGTTCCGGCCAACAATTCTCCAGCAGCAAGCCGTTTGCGAAACTGCACGGCATCCGGCCTAGTCATGGGTCAGCGTTCCTCTGCAAAGCTCTCAATTCGGTGGAGCCGAGCGTTCCCGATAAGCCCCGATACCGAGGCTCATCTCGCAACAAACGCGAAAGACGGGATCTTCGGTGGGGTCCCGTTTGTTCGCGAGAGCGAAACTAAGTTTCAAAATATAAGATCGATTTTCGTTGTCAACTGTTCAATCGATCTGCTCTTCCGGGTCTTTTCAAGTAGTTATTCTCGAACTATTGTTCCGCCCTCGCGAACAGCGACAATTTGCGCCGGTCATGGCGGAAGTTCTTGGGAAGGCTCAGAATGTCAGATGGAGTGGACAGCGGCGTACGCTCGGTCGGTCTTGCGCTCGACGTGTTGGAGACCGTCGCTTTCTCCCCTGAAGAACTCGGCGTCACCCAGATCGCCGACCGGCTTGGCCTGACCAAAGGCTCGGTCCATCGCCACCTGTCGACGCTGGTCGAACGGGGCTACCTGAAACAGAACATGCAGACGGCGCGCTATTCCATCGGCCCGAAAAGCCGCATCCTGGCGCGTGCCGCCCCGGAAATCGATCTCATTCAAATTGCCGAAGGCCCGATGCGGGATCTGCGCGATGCCGTCGGCCAGACCGTGGTTCTGTCGTCCATGAGCCCGCGCGGCGCGCTCGTGCACTTCGCCGTTTCCAGTACTTCCCCAATTGAAATCGGCGTGCGTCCCGGCAGCGAACTGTCCTTCGTCTCCAGCGCGCAGGGCCGCATCCTGTTGGCCTATTCGCCCCGCCCCTTTCAGGAGCGCATTCTGGCACGCCCGATCGAGAAACTGACGGATAGGACGATCATCAAGCGCGATCAGTTGGAGGCGGAGCTGGGGAGAATTGTGAAGCAAGGCTTTGCGTCCGCGCCCGAAGAGACTTTGCTCGGGATCAATGCCATCGCCGGTCCGATCCTTGACGAGCATGATACGATTGTCGGCTCAGTCGCGGTGGTCGGCTCGATCCAGTTTCTGCCCGCCACACCAGGTGAAGCCATCATCACCGCGCTGAAAGACTGTTCCGAGCAGATTTCCAGGCGGTTGGGCCATGGCCGCGCTTCTCTGCAATTGCTGCGGCCTTCGGCGAATGGCGCAAGCTCTCGCAAAAGAAAAGTGTAGTCCGGGCCGCGATTAAACGCGGCCCGGCGCCTTTGTCATTTCCCCATCAGCAGTTTCACGCCGATGAGAGACACATCTGGGATGTAGGTGATGATCGCCAGGGCAACCAGATAGACGAACAGGAAGGGAATGATCCCCCTGTAGAGCACCTTCAGCGGAATGCCGAGCACCGACTGGGCAACGAAGATGTTGATGCCAAACGGCGGATGGAACAAACCGATCGCCAGATTGACCGTCACCACGATGCCGAAGTGAACCGTGTCGATGCCGATCGCCTTCACCATCGGCACCAGCAGCGGCGTCAACAGCAGGATCGCCGACAACGGATCGAGGAAGCAGCCGACCGCGAGCAACAGGACGTTGATCGCGAGCAGGAACATCCATGGCGTCACGCTGTAATGCTGCAACCAAGCCGCCAGCATCGAGGGCACCTGATTGGACGTCAGGATCCAGCTGAACACACCGGCACAGGCGACGATGATGAGGATCTGCGCCGAGAACACAGCCGTCGCGGAAGCCGCTTCGACAATGTCCTTGAATGTCAGCTCGTGGAAGACGAAGCGCGTCACAAGCCCAGCGTAGATACAAGCCACAGCCGCCGCTTCCGTCGGCGAGAACACGCCGCCGTAGATGCCGCCCAGGATGATGAACGGGGCACCGAGCGCCCATAAGCCACGCTGGGTCGCATAGACGAAACGCTTCCACTCGAACGGCGAGCCACGGCCGATATCATGCTTGCGGCAATACCAGATGACATAGGCCGCCAGCATACCCGCGATCAACAAGCCGGGGATGATACCGGCGGCGTAGAGACGCGGCACGGATTCCTCGGCGGCCGCGCCATAAACGATCATCGGAATGCTGGGCGGGATGATGATGTCGATCGCGCCGACGGCGGTGATGAGGCCGGCAGCGAAGTGATCGGGATAGCCGGCCTTGCGCATGGCCGGATACATCACCTTGCCGATGGTGGCGACGGCGGCGGCGCTGACGCCGGAAATAGCGCCAAAGATCGTCGTCGTGCCAACGGTGGTGATGCCGAGGCTGCCGCGCACCGGGCTCGCCGCGCTCTGGACGAAATCGACGAGCCGCTGTGCGACGCTGCCGCGCCCCATCAGTTCGCCGGCATAGATGAAGAACGGCACCGCCAGCAGCGCGAACTGATTGATGGTGCCGAACAGGTTTTGGTGCAGCACCGCCGGCTGAATGCCCATGACGAACATGAGCATCGCGGTGACGCTGGTGAGAAGGACAAGGAAGATCGGAAAGCCGAGGAGCAAGAGCACCAGCGGCACGACAACGAGAGCAAGAGTCATTGACGCTGCTCCAGGGCTGCCGATTCCGGATCTTCAATAGGTGGCGCGCCAAACCCGGCCGCACGCAGGATCAACATGATGATCACCAGCCCGAGACCGATCAGCACGGCGGAGTGCGGAATCCACATCGGAATATGGGCAACGTCGCTCTTCGAACCGAAGGCGAAGATGCGATTGACGTAGAACCAGGACGACTGGGTGATGGCATAGCCGACCACGGCAATGGCCAAGGCCGCCTCGATCCAACGCAGAGCCACTTTCACCGGCTGAGGGAAATTGATGGCGATGGCGTCCATGCGCAGATGCATATTGCGCCAGGTGACGATGCCGGCACCCAGGAAGGCGATCCAGATCATCGTGTAGACCTGGACCTCCTCGGCACCCAACAGGCTATGGTTGAAGACATAGCGCCCGACGACATTGGCGAAATTCAAAAGAACGATGGCAATCAGCGCGACCCCGAGGGTCACCTCCAAAATGCGCATCAACGATCCGACAATTCTATTGACCATGTGAACCTGCTTTATCGCTTCCTTCCTCGTGGGAGTTCAAACTCCCACTCATTTCCCGCGTAGTCGGTTGCTGGCCGCCAGCAGGACGTCATAGTCCTCCTTGGAGCCGGGCGTCGCCGCGAACACTTGCGGCAGCACGCCGCCAACCACTTCGAGATATTTCGCCTGGTCGGCCGGGCTGAGATCGATCATCTCGCCGCCGTTCTTCTTCCAGACATTGGCGCTGTTGGTGAGATCCTGCTTGGCCCAGGTGAGAACAGCCGCTTCAGCCTTGCTCGCTTCCTCGCGGACGATCTTTTCGAGATCCGGACCGAGCGACTTCAGGAAGGCGCTGTTGGCGACGACAGGCGTGACGATGGTCGACGACGGAATGGCGGTCAGCGCCTTCGCGACATCATAGTATTTGAAGATCGTGAAGATCGAGAGACCGGCGATCAGGCCGTCGATGGTCTTGTTCTGCATCGCCGGCAGCACCTCACCCAAGGGCATCGACAGGGGCGATGCCCCGAGCCGACGATAGGGTTCCAGATGCAAAGTGGCGCCCCCCGGCGTTCTGATCTTCTGGCCGGTGAAATCGGCTATCGTACGCACCGGCTTGTGCGACAGGAGGTAGAGGGGCGTCGAGGCGAAATAGGCGATCGGCTCGACACCCTTGGTCTTACCGAGCTGATCGATGCGGGCTCGCACGGTTGGATCGGCAAAGATTTTGGAACTGAGATCGAAATTATCGAACAGCCCAGGCGCATCGAAGACGATGAAACGCGGTTCTAGCCCGACAAAGAAGCCTGTCGCCACCGAGACCATTTCGATGGTGCCGAGCGCCGTGCCTTCAACAGTCGCCGGGATCGAACCAAGCTGGTTCGAAGGATAGAATTCGATCTTGATCTTGCCGCCGGCGCGCTGATCGACCCCAGCCGTGAACGCCTTCACCCACTCATGGATGCCGTCGTTGACGGTGGCTGACGAAATCTTGAGCTTGATTTGCGCATGTGCCTGCATCGCGCTCATCGAGATGAGCGGCAAAGCCAATGCGGCCAGCTTGATCCATGATCTCATCGCATCCCCTCCCCTGGACGCCGCTCAAGTGCAACGCCAACCCCGCATCCCTCCGGTGCGGATTGGCATGCTCGCGCGCGACTTCCTGGCATGCAAGCTCGGCATTAGGGCATGTCGGCCCGATTGCAGATAGATGCCAAAAGTGTCTTCTCGATACCTAGGGCGTATCGCGAAGCGCATCTGGCTATTTGCTCCGCGCCCGTTGCGCGGCGGCCGACAGTACGTCGTAGTCCGCCTTGAAATTGGGGTTGGCGGCATAGACGACCGGCAGGATCGACACGACATTGTCGATGTATTTCTTTTCTTCCTCGGCCGGCATCTTGATGACTTCGCCACCGTTTTTACGCCAGGTCTCGAGGGCGGCGGCTTCGTCGGCCACGCCCCACGGCACGATGGCGTTCTCGGCATTCATCGCCTCTTCGCGCACCACCTTTTCGAGGTCCGGCCCCAGTGATTTGAGGAAGGCGCTGTTGGCGACGATCGGCGCGATGATCACCGAGCCCGGCAGCGCCGTCATACCCTTGGCGACGTCATAGTATTTGAAGCCGGTATAGACGGTGAGGCCCGAGATCGCCCCATCGATGGTCTTGTTCTGCATGGCCGGCAGGACCTCGCCCAAAGGCATGGAGAGCGGCGAAGCGCCGACCTTGCGATAGGGTTCGAGATGTAGCGGCGCGCCGCCCGGCATGCGCAGCTTTTGCCCGGCGAGATCGGCGACCTTGCGCACCGGCTTGTGGGACAGAAGATAGAGCGGCGAGTGGACGAAATAAGCGATCGGCTCGAGGCCCTTGCTCTTGCCGAACTGCGACAGCACCGCGCGTGCTTCCGGATCGGAGAACACTTTGCGACCATGCTCGGTATTGTCGAACAGGCCCGGCATATCGAGCACGAGGAAGCGCGGTTCGAGACCGACGAGGAAGCCGGAGGCCACCGAGATCATTTCGATGGTGCCCAAGGCCGTCCCTTCGACGGTGGCGGGAATCGGGCCGAGCTGATTGGACGGATAGAACTCGACCTTGATCTTGCCGGGCGCGCGTTTCTCAACGCCGGCCGTAAAAGCCTTCGCCCATTCCTGCGCCATATCATTGACGGTCGGCGTCGAGATCTTGATCTTGATTTGGGCCTGCGTCGCGCCAGCGGCGAACAGCAAAGGCACACCGACAAGCGCCGCCTTGATCATCGATTTCATGAGTTCCCCTCCTCACAATCCTACATGCACACGCTGCCGATAACGGCCCACGCCCCTTCCGCGCGGGCCGTTCTCAGATGTTACTGACCGCGCGCCTTCTGCGAAGCGGTCAAAAGGACATCGTAGTCGCCCTTGAAGTTCGGATTGGCGCTATAGACCGCCGGAAGAATCGACACGACATTGTCGATATATTTCTTCTCTTCTTCAGCCGGCATCTTGATCACTTCGCCGCCATTCTTGCGCCAAACGTCGAGACCAGCGGTCTCGTCGGCGACGCCCCATGGCACGATGGCGTTTTCCGCGTTGATCGCCTCTTCGCGCACGATCTTTTCCAAATCCGGCCCGAGCGATTTCAGGAAAGCGCTGTTGGCCAGCACCGGCGCGACGATCACCGAGCCCGGCACCGCCGTCATAGCCTTGGCGACATCGTAATATTTGAAGCCGGTGAACACCGAGAGACCGGCGATGAAGCCATCGATGGTCTTGTTCTGCATGGCCGGCAGCACTTCACCCAACGGCAGGGACAGTGGCGAAGCATTGGCCTTACGGAACGGTTCGAGATGCAGCGGCGCGCCGCCTGGCGTACGTATCTTCAAGCCGGCGATGTCCGAGAACTTCCGCACCGGCTTATGCGACAGGAGGTAGAGCGGCGAGTGAATGAAATAGGCAATCGGCTCGACGCCCTTGGTGTTGCCGAACTTCGACAGAACGGCGCGCGCTGCGGGATCGGACAAAACCTTGCGGCCATGTTCGGTATTGTCGAACAGACCGGGCATGTCGAGCACGAGGAAGCGCGGTTCGAGACCGACATAGAAGCCAGAAGCGAGCACCACCATTTCGATGGTGCCAAGAGCCGTGCCTTCAACCGTCGCGGGGATGGGTCCCAACTGACCGGCGGGATAGAATTCCACCTTGATCTTGCCGCCCGCGCGCTTCTCGACGGCCGCGGCAAAAGTCTTCGACCATTCCGCCGACATGTCGTTGACGGTGGGCGATGAGATTTTCAGTTTGATCTGCGCTTGCGCGGCAGTCGACAAACCAACCGCCATCGCCGCCGCGAAAGCGGCGCCCAAAACCTTGCGCATTAACGAAGCCTCCACTCCAAATTTGCAGGCGCTCAGGCCCTCCGCCAGCGCGTGCATTTGCACATATCCTGGCACGGACAGGCCCGCTTGTCACCGTATTCGCGGAGTTTTCGGCGATTTTTCTTTCAAATGTGCCTGTATCGACAGGCGATATGCTTGACCTGAGCTTCTTTCGTTAGCGTAAATTTTCCGACTTTATCGTAAAAAACCGTGTTGGAAAAAGCACATGGCCGAAACCATGCAGGTCAGGCTCGCGCCGAGGCGAGCGCAGGCTCGGCTATTGGCTCCGGCGCCTTTTCACGCGGGCGCCGGGCATACCGTTGGGCCAAAGTCGCGCAGGCGAAGAGCTGCGCCTGGTGGAAAAGCATCAGCGGCAAGACGATCAGGCCCAGCGCTTGGCCCGGGAAGAGGATATTGGCCATGGGAATGCCGCTCGCCATGCTCTTCTTAGATCCGCAGAAGACGATAGCGATCTCATCCTCCTTGGAGAAGCCCAAGCGGCGGCTGACAATCGTCGTGATCGCCAACACCATTCCAAGAAGCACGACATCGAGCACGACGATCAAGATGAGATCGTTGGCCGTCACTTTCGACCAGATGCCTGCAACCATGCCTTCGCTGAAGGCATCATAGACCACGAGCAGGATCGAGCCACGATCGACCAACGAAGTCACGGTTTTGTGGCGCTGTAGGAAAGCGCCGATCAGGGGCCGCAACAACTGGCCGGCCAGGAACGGCAGAAGCAATTGCACCGCAATGCTCTCCAGCGCCTTGGTGCTGAAGCCAACGCCCTTCGAATCGAGCAGGAGCATCACAAGTAAAGGTGTGACCACCATACCGAATAGATTCGAAACCGAAGCACTGCACAAAGCCGCCGGAACATTGCCGCGCGCGATAGAGGTGAAGGCGATCGACGATTGCACCGTCGACGGCAGCACGCAGACGAACATCAGACCCAGAATCAGATCATGCGGCAGCCAGGAGCCGAAGGCCTTGGTCAAGCCCAGTCCGAGCAGCGGAAAGAGCACATAGGTGCTGCCGAAGACCAAGGATTGCAGCCGCCAGTGCAACAGGCCGTCCCAAACGGCGCGCGGCGACAGCCGGGCGCCATAAAGGAAGAAGAGCAGCGCGACGGCGATCGACACCGCATCATTGGTCACTTCCGCGCCCACCCCGCGCGCCGGCAGGATGGCGGCGAGCCCGACGGTGGCGACCAGAAGGACGAGATAGGGGTCGATGCCCAAACGGGCCAGGAAACGGCGGATCATAGGTCAGGTCCTCGAAAATACTGACCTGCTTGTAATCCCCGGCCGACCTATTTTGATCCCCACTGGATATGATATCGATTATCATATATTGTGATAATCATGGCTTCCGAACCGCCTCCGCTTGATCCCGTTCTGCTGCGCAGCTTCCTGAAAGTCAGCGAAACGCGCAGTTTCACCGAGGCTGCCCGTCAGCTTGGGCTGCAACAGTCCTCAGTTAGCCAGCACGTGGCGCGATTGGAAAAGCGGGTTGGGCGACGACTGCTGGCCCGCGACACCCACGAAGTCAGGACGACCCCGGATGGGGATGCGATCCTGCCGCTCGCCCGACAGGTGCTGGAAGCCAGCACCCGCATTGAACGCTATCTCAAAGGTTCGACCTTGCGCGGGCGCTTGCGGCTCGGCGTATCGGAAGATTTCGCCTTCACGGTGCTGCCGGACATTCTCGCCGAATTCGCCATGCAGCATCACGCGGTCGATCTGGAACTGACCGTCGGCCTCAGCGGGTTGCTTTACGAGAGATACGACGCGGGCGATCTCGATCTGATTTTCGTCAAGCGCCGTAAGGGCGACGACCGCGGCGAGGTCGCGTGGCGGGAACGGCTTGTCTGGGTCGGGCGTCCGGGCACGCTTCTGGCCGAGCAGCCGGTGGTGCCCTTGGTGCTCTATCCGCCGCCCAGCATTACGCGCATCCATGCGATCGACACGCTGGAACGCGCCGGTCGCGCCTGGCGGATCGCCTGCACCAGCGACAGCCTGGCGGGCTTGCGGGCGGCGACGGTCGCCGGCCTCGGCGTCACCGCCCATTCAGCACGCCTGCTGCCGCCCGGTCTCGTCGAAGTCGAACCGCAAGACGCGTTGCCAACCCTGGGTTCAATCGAATTCGTGGTGGTGGGTGGTCAATCCCATCAGGAAGCGGCACGCGCGCTGGCGACAAGCATTTTGTCGGACACGAGCCGCCTGCTGGTGGCCGCAACACGGCGATCAGCCGCTACACCTTAAAATATTTTCACGCGAAAAGTTCGAAGGTTCGATCGCGATATCGGAACATCGCGATCGACGCGGGTGCAGTCGTTCTGTCAGTCTGCTTTCGACCAACCGAAAACCAACCATTTGTACTGTGATGCCTTATCGGGCTCAGCGGTATAGGTCATTTGGAGATCGCCGCCCTTGGCATAAATATCGAGCCTGGGTGCGGTGTTGAGTTCGAGCCACAAGGAATTGTTCTTGAAGGACCAGGTTCCGCACCACACGCAAGGCCCTGATGCCGGATCGCCAGGCTGGTGGAAATTGTAACGACCGTCTGCCTTGATCTCCAGATAGTCGAAGGCCTCGTAAAACGTCGTTACCGTCTGCTGAAATTTGGTTGCTGCCGCCTTCTGCTTCGGCGTGGGCGTGCCTTTCAGATCCCGCGGCGGTCGGATCGCAGATCCGGTGATCTGCCATTTGCCAATGAAATCATTTTGGGTGGGAAGATATTCGCTTTGGGCTTGTGCCGGTGAAACTGGAACAAAAATAAAGGACAACCACGTGGCAGCCGCTGCCGCCGCCACTGATTTTGCGCAGTTCAAGAGAACCTCCAAGTTGAGTTCGGCCTCGTAATCTCGGCCGCAAATCACCCTGGATGATTATCCGCCTTGGCGCAACGTCCGTCATCCAGCCGTCACCGCCGCATCATACCGGTGAAATGCTTTCACTCATTGCAGAGACACCGTTCATGCTTCGCACAGCGATTGTCATTGCTTTTCTCGCTGCGGGTCTCATGTCCGCGCAAGCGGAAGACCCCAAGACCTATCCCACCGAAACGGTCGCTTCCTTTCCCGCGCCCGAAGCCCGGCAAGCCGTCGCCGTCGATGCGGACGCTTTCTATGCGATCACGGATCGTTCGATCGGTCGCTACGACAAAAAGACGGGCGCCAAACTCGCCACATGGACCGATGCAAAGAACGGCCCGTTCATTCATCTCGACAGCGGTGTCGTGATCGACGGCAAACTTTACGCCGCTCATTCCAATTATCCCGAATGGCCGATGACGAGTTCGATTGAGATTTGGGATGCCGCGACGTTGCAACATATTGGCACGCGCAGCTTCGGCATCGATCGCGGTTCGTTGACTTGGATCGACTATCGCGATGGCGTCTGGTGCGGCGCCTTCGCCAATTACAACCGCGTCTTCGGTCGCAGCCCGCTCGCCTATGGCAATAAATACAACACGCAGATCGTTCGCTTCGACGCGGATTGGCGCGTTGCCGAGGCGTGGGTGCTGCCGCCGCAGTTGATCGAAAAATTTCAAGACATGAGCAATTCAGGTGGCTCGTGGGGGCCGGACGGGCGGTTGTGGATCACCGGCCATGACCTGCCGGAACTCTATGCCTTGGAATTGCCCAAGGCCGGCTCGGTGCTGCGCTGGGTCGGCACGGCCCCAGCCCATATCGCTGGCCAGGGCATTGCCTGGGACCGGACGCAAAAGGATGTGATCTGGGGCGTCATTCGCGACAAGGTGAAAGGCGAAAACCGCGTCACCGCCACGCGCGTGCAATTGCCCTAAGAGGCCTGTGCCCTAAAGTTTGGCGACCGCGCGTTTCAATTCGCGCAGATCGCGCCAGGCCAGCCGCTTGTGCGCCGGCTGGCGCAGCAGATAAGCGGGATGCAGCGTCGCCAGCGCGCGAATGGTGCGCCCGCCCTCACCTTCAACGGTGAAGTCACGCCACACGCCGCGCGCGCGCATGATGCCTTCCTTCAAGCCCAGCAACGTCTGCGCCGCCGATCCGCCCAGGCAAACCACAATCGCCGGATCGACCAGGGCGATCTGCCTGTGGATAAACGGCAGACAGATGGCCGTTTCCTGCGGTGACGGCGTGCGGTTACCCGGCGGCCGCCAGGGCACGACATTGGCGATATAGACATGGCTGCGATCCATATCGATGGCGCGCAGCATCATATCGAGCAATTGCCCGGCGCGACCGACAAAGGGCAGGCCTTGCCGGTCTTCGTCGGCACCGGGCGCCTCGCCCACCAGCATGATGCGCGCCTGCGGATTGCCATCGGCGAAGACCAGGCGGTTCGCCGTACGCTTCAAGGCGCAGCCATCGAAATTTTCCAACGCCGCCCGCAGTTCATCCAGCGAATGGGCGGCGGCGGCGAGTTCGCGCGCCGTGCGCGTGGCTTCATCAGGCGGCGGCGCTGCCGTGGCGCTCGGCCGGGCGAGATCGCGCGGCGCCACCCGCCCCTGCGATTGCGGCACCGGTACGCTCGCCTCCGCTGGCTGGCGCCGTTCCGCCCGCGCCGGTTCGGCCGCCGCTTCGGCAAATCGGTCGCGCGGCAGCTCGCCCACCGTGAGGTCGATGCCCACGTCGGCATACCAGCTGGCGATCGCGACCAGTTCCTCGCGCGTCAGATTTTGAACGTCCATAGCGGCCATTGGGGGATTTTAGGGCTTTTGGTGGGACAGGACAAATCGGTCGCCAAATCGGCAAGACAAATGGCCACAAATCTGGTGCGGCCCGGTTCCAGCCCGTGTAGGTAAAGCCTGACAGGGAGAGAACAATGTCCAAGCCGAAGGTGCACATCTACAACCCGGTCGACGAAACCGGGGAGTCCTATCGCCGCATGCGCGAGGCCGGGCTCGATCTCATCAAGCCTGACGAAGTTTGGGGCACCGCCGCCAACCGCCGTGAGGTCGTGGAAATGACCTTCGCTGCGGATACGGCCGTGGGCGTCGGCGTTGCCAATCGCTCCACCCAGGTCACGCGCAAGTCGCTGGAAAGCGCACCCGATCTGCGGGCAATCATCAAATACACGGTCGGTTTCGACAATGTGGATATCGATGCCGCCAATGAACTGGGCATTCTCGTCATCCATTCGCCGACGGAACCGAATTGGGCGGGTGTCGCCGAAGGCACGGTGGCCAATATCCTCACCATACTGAAGAAGACGCGCGAAAAAGATCGTCATGTGAAGAATGGCGGCTGGCGCGATCCCTCCCTGCAAGGCATCTATCTCGGCGCCCGTCACATGGACAATTATCCGGGCCTTGCCATCGGCATCATCGGGCTCGGGCGCATCGGTTCGCGCGTCGCCGATCTCTTCGCGCCCTGGCGCGTGCGGCTGATGGCCTATGATCCTTATGTCGATGAATCGCAGTTCGTGCTGCACAATGCGCGCAGCGTCGATCTCGAAACCCTGTTGAAGGAATGCGATGTCGTCACCGTGCATTGCAATCTGACACGCGAAACGACCAAGTTGATGAATGCTGAGCGTATCGCGCTGATGAAGAAATCGGCGCTCCTGGTGAACGCGGCACGCGGTCCGATCGTCGACATCGACGCTTTGTTCGAGGCTCTGGAAAAGAAACAATTGGCCGGCGCCGCACTCGACGTTCTGCCGGAAGAGCCGCCGAATCCGCAAACGCCGATCCTCGGCCTGGGCGACAATGTGCTGCTCTCGCCGCACATGATCGCCAACAATGTCGGCACCGGTTTGCAGAATGCGGTTGGCTGGGTCGAAAAAGCCGTCTTCGACGTGCTGCGGGGCGAGGTGCCTCGCCATGTGGCCAATGAAGAGGTTTTGCCTTTGTGGCAGCAAAGGTTTGGCGGCAAAAACCTGATCTGAAGCCGCATCCGAAACCGCTTGCATGCGAGCTATGCAAATTTGAATTGGTTTAGAGGCGAACGAGCCCCTATGTTGCCGCGGCAATCGACCGCAGGGGGTCGCGGGAGGCATTTCAGTGAGCGCACAGGCGACGGCTGAGGCGAACAAGAAGATCGGCAACCGTTTCCCGCCCGAGGTCATCATCGCGGCCGGCTGCCTGATGTCGGTCATCACCTTCGGCCCCCGTTCGGCCGTCGGCCAGTTTCAATTGCCGATCCTGGGCGAATTCAATTTCGGCTCGGAAATCTTTTCCTTCGCCATGGCGGTGCAATATTTGTTCTGGGGCATCGGCCAGCCGCTGGCCGGTGCCATCGCCGACAAATATGGCACGGCCCGCGTTCTGGTCGCCGGCTGTATCGTCTATGCCATCGGCATTGCCCTGGTGGTCTGGTCGTCCGATCCACTGACCTTCACGCTGACGCAAGGCGTTCTCGTCGGCTTCGGCTTTTCCGCTTGTTCGTTCGGCCTGATCATCGGCGCCTTCGGCAAATTGTTGCCGCCGGAGAAACGTTCCTTCGCGTTTGGTGTCGGCACCGCCGCCGGCTCCTTCGGCCAATTCCTGTTCTCGCCGCTCTCGGGCGCGATGATCCAGGCCTATGGCTGGCACATGACGGCGTTCATCTTCTCGGCCACGGTGATCGCCTGCATTCCGCTCGCCCTCTTTCTCAGCAACCGGCCAACAGCAGCATCGACGCCTGATCCGAGCCCAGCGCAAACCCAATCGTTTCGCCAGGCGTTGGCGGAAGCCTTTGGCCATCGCTCCTACATATTGCTGGTGATCGGCTTCTTCACCTGCGGTTTCCAGCTCGCCTTCGTCACGGTGCATTTCCAACGTTATGTCGTCGAAGCCGGTCTTGCACCCAGCATCGGCTATTGGGCCTTCGCGCTGGTCGGCATTTTCAACATCATCGGCTCGTTGGCTTCCGGCTGGCTCAGCGACAAGCTGCCGCGCAACTGGATCCTGTCGTTCATCTATCTATCGCGCTCGCTGGTGACGATCGCCTTCATCATGCTGCCGGTGACGCCGTTCAGCACGATGATGTTCGGCGTGCTCACCGGTCTGCTGTGGCTGTCGACGGTACCGCCGACGTCAAGCCTCATCAGCATCATGTTCGGCATGAAATATTTCTCGACGCTCTACGGCCTCGCCTTCCTCAACCATCAGATCGGCGGCTTCATCGGCCTGATGCTGGCGGGATGGCTGCGCGAAGTCACCGGCTCCTATACAATCGTCTGGTGGCTTTCGATCGCGCTCGGCATCATTTCGGCGGTCATCAATCTGCCGATCGTCGAAAAGCCCGTGTCCCACCAGCCGGCCGCCGCCGCCGCGTAATCCGACTTTCGTTGCAGCCTTAACCATGGTCGGCGCCCTTGCGGCGTCGACAGGGGTGGTTTAGCGCAAACATACAGAGTTTTTGTCTGACGCATTTTCCACACGCGGATGGGCACCCGCTTCGCTTGAAAATGCTTTTGCACCGGAGGGCTTCCGCATGCCGACATTTCGCGCCATCCGCATCGACAAGGCCGACAAGGGCTCCCAGGCCTCCTATGTCGATTTCGACGATAGCGAGCTGATGGACGGCGATGTGACCGTGCGCGTCAGCCATTCGACGGTGAACTACAAGGATGGCCTCGCCATCACCGGCGCATCGCCCGTGGTGCGGCGCTTTCCGATGATCCCCGGCATCGATTTCGCCGGCACGGTGGAAACCTCAGACAGCCCGGCTTTCAAGGCCGGCGATGCGGTCGTTCTCACTGGCTTTGGTGTCGGCGAACAGCATATGGGCGGCTTCGCGCAGAAGGCGCGGGTGAAGTCGTCCTGGCTTGTGCCTTTGCCAACCGGCCTCACAGCGACGCAGGCGATGGCCATCGGTACGGCGGGCTTCACCGCGCAGCTCGCCCTCCTGGCCCTGGAGAAACATGGCGCCAAGCCGGCCGACGGCCCGCTGATCGTCACCGGCGCCGCCGGTGGCGTCGGCTCCATCGCGGTGGCCCTGGCGAAGAAAGCCGGCTGGCATGTGATTGCCTCGACCGGTCGGCCCGAAGAAGGCGACTATCTGAAGAAGATCGGCGCCGCTGAAATCATCGCGCGTCAGGAACTGTCGGAAGCCGGTCGCCCGCTCGGCAAGGAACGGTGGGCCGCCGGCATCGATTCCGTTGGCTCGCACACTCTCGCCAACGTGCTGGCACAGACAAAATATCGCGGGGCCATTGCCGCTTGCGGCCTGGCGCAAGGCATGGATCTGCCGGCCAGCGTCGCGCCCTTCATCCTGCGCGGCGTATCCCTGCTTGGCATCGACAGCGTGCAATGCCCGATGCCGGAGCGACATGAAGCCTGGCAGCGGCTGGCACGCGATCTCGACAAGGATCTACTCGCCAGCATGACGCGGCACGTGCCCTTCGCCAATACGATCGACATCGCGCACGACATCCTCGCCGGCAAAGTGCGCGGACGCGTCGTCGTCGACGTGGAACAGAAGTAAGGCTACGCGCGACCCATCTGCGTCGACAGCATGCTGAGATCGACGCCGATCTTCTTCAACGCACGCTCATATTTGCTGTCGTGGTCGGCGTCGAAAATGATCTCTTCGTCGCCGGGGCAAGTGAGCCAGCCGTTCTGCTGAATCTCGCCTTCGAGCTGGCCCTCGGCCCAGCCGGCATAACCCAAAGCCAGGACCGAACGGCTCGGTCCCTCGCCCTTGGCGATGGCACGCAGAATATCGACCGTCGCGGTCAGCGCCACGCCGTCGGCGATGTTGAGCGACGACGACGGCGTGAAGAAATCCGGCGAGTGCAGCACGAAGCCACGGCCGCGTTCGACCGGACCGCCGCGGAGCACGGGAACCTGCGTTACCTTCTCCGGCAAACGAATGGCGTCGTCGGCCGCGATCACTTCAAGTTGGACCAGCAGTTCGGGAAAACTGACGCGCCGCGACTGGCGGTTGATGCGGATACCCATGGCACCGCTGCGGGAATGGGCACACAGATAAATCACCGACCGTTCGAAGCGCGGATCGCCAATGGTCGGCGTTGCGATCAGCAGTTGGCCCTCGAGACTGAGATTCTCGCCGCCTTCCGCCTTGATCCGATCAATGCTCATGACACCAATTTAGGCGTCAATTCGGGCATGAACAAGGACGCTCTCAGATCGGCCTGTGGGTGAGAATGCCGGCCTGAAAGTCTCGTAGAGCACCAGCATCGACGAGCGCCCGCTCACCTGCCGCAAAAAGCTGCTCGGCGCCCTCTTTCCCGGCGATCGGGGCGGTCAGCGCCATGAATTTGCGCTGAAATGCCTCATTCTCCAGCGGTCGTCCGGGGTCGCCCAGTGCCTCGACAACCTCGATCGTTCGCGCCTTCCCCGCCGCGCGAAGATGCACACGCGCCGGCCAGCGGCGCGGGAACACCGCATCGAGCGCCGAATCATGTTCCACTGAAATTTTTGCCATCAGCGCTGCGATTCGGGGATACTGGCTGCGATCGACACGCTCGACATCGGTGAGCAGTGCCGGCTCGTAGGCGGCCAGCGCGCATTGATAGGCGACCGATGTCATGCGCCCCATGCGCGAAGCAACGCCCCCGCCGCCGATCATCGCGACATAATCCTTCGGCACGCCAATGCGAACGCTGTCGATTGCGGCGGGATCGACGCCTTCGGCCAGAAACTGACGGAAGCCATCGACGGCCGCGATCGTCTGCTTGGCAGCGCAAATCGGCTTCAGGCTGAGCGCGTCCATATCGGCGTCCACGTCCGAGAGTGCCATGTAGCGATCGAAAGCCACGCCATGCACGCGTTGCAGCCAGTCGCCATCGAGCAGACTGACATCGGCAGCAAAGCCATCGCTGATGGCGCGTGCGGCGCGCACGCCTGCTGCGGCCGCCTGCCCCGCCAGCCACCACCGAGGTCCAAGGCCTGCCACATGAGCGCCGGCGCCCCCTGAAACTTGAGTGAGCCCCAAGGCCATGGCCTTCGCCACATCGGTGCTGTTGCCGCCGAAGAGGACGCTGGCCGTGACGGCCGCACCCACCGGTGCCAGCAGATAGGTCGGCCAAATACCGCGATAAAGAATACGCGGACCGTCCACCGCCCGGCCAAGACGTATGATGGTGCGATAGCCGGCCGCGATGGCCCGGGCCATAACCTCAGGCGAGGCGCCCAGTTGCGCGCCCGCGATCAAGGCGACGGGAACCACGATCGAGCCCGGCGTCGTGCAGGATGACAGGTGAATATCGTCGACCTCGCTCAACCGTGTCGTGGCCACGGCCAGCGCGACGCGATCCGGCACCGATGCGCTCCATGCGTCATCGATCAGATGCGCGCGAAGCTTGGCAGCCTCGCTGGTCGCGCCGCCCGCCAGCATGGCTGCTGCGATATCCAAAAGCGAGCGCGTTAGGAATTGTGGCGGTGCCGGCGCGGCGAGAATTTTCTCTGCAATCTGTTCAACTACGGCCATAACCTCGGTCTCGTTTCGCTTTCCCGTCGCCACATTGAGATGCGGGCGTCGATTTGATAAAATACTTAAATGAGTACCTCAGGCACGGAGTATCGTTGTGCCTCGCAAGAAGCGTAAGACGCCATCGGATCCGTTGATCCGCGCCCTCGTCCTCAGCATTCTGCTGTGCGGCGTATTGGCCTTGTTCATCGTCACCTGGCCCGACGCGCCACGCGACGATAGAGCCAGCATCGTCACGCCTGCAAACCCGCCCCGGCCGCCAGCAACCGCCGCACCGGCGGCCGCCGTTGCCGTGCCACCCGTGCTGGGCAGCGAGACCATCGAAAATTCGACGGCGGGCAGCAACGGCGCCCCGCAGCGGGAAGGCTTCGCGGTGGTGCCGCGCCGCGTTCCCAGCGTCGTCGTCGGCCCCGACGGCAAGATCATCTCGCGCTAGTTTTCAAGCGGCGGCAGCCTCGGCGACCCGCACGGGAAAATAGCGCTCGAGCCAATCGAACACGACGCTGTGAACCCGCACATTACTGTCAGCGAACATGAAGTGATCCGTCTCGGCGAACAGGTGCAGGTCGCACGGCTGCCCGGCGCGCTTGAACATTTCGATCGACTGTTCAGTCGGCGTCACCGTGTCGACGGAGCTGTGCAACAGCAAAAGCGGCCGGGGCGCCATGCGATGCACCACATCGTCGGCGCGGAAGTCGAACATGCTCTGCGCGGTCTCGGCGGTGAATTCAAGGATCGCGCCGGCGGCGAGATGGCCGCGCAGCTCGGGGGGAATGGGCACGATGTCGTAGCGCGGCACCATCAGGGACTCGCCGGTCTGCTCGCGATGGCGCTTACCCTGAGCCAGCATATTCATGAATTTATCCCAGGCTGCACCTGGATGCTGGCCGCGAAACTTACGCTCGCCATTGCCCCAACCGCCTGACGAGATGACCGCGCCAACGCGCTCGTCAACACTGCCCGTATAAACCGCCACCGCCGCACCGAAGCTCGATCCGAGCAGGCCGATCCGGCCGCTGTCGACCTCCGGCCGACTTTGCAGAAACGTCACCGCACTGCTGGTGTCGCGCACCTGTTCGAGGCAGATCAGATTGGCGCGCTTACCCTCGCTCTCGCCGCAGCCGCGCATGTCGAACCCCAAGGTGACATAACCGCGCTTGCTCAACATGGCGCAGGGACCAACCACATTGCCCGACGACTTGTTGCTGCCGAAGCCATGCAGGACGATGATCGCCGGGCGTTTCTCGCCGGGCTTGTAATCGGGCGGCAGATTGAGCGTGCCCGACAGCGTCAAGCCATCCGACTCGAATGAAACCTTCTCCATGCGCATTCTCCGCTTTTCATTTTGCCGTATGTTATTTCGCCAGTTCGACGACGTCTTTCGGCGCCTCGATGATCTGCCGGGAAATCTTCGCCAGCATATCGGCGCTCATCGGTTCGATATAGAGCTTCATTTTCACCGTATCGGCGAGAAAATCCTTGTCCTTCATCGTGTCCTCGAAGGCCTTGCGCAGAGCGGCGGCGCGCTCCGGCGGAACGCCGGGCGGCAGGAAAACACTGCGGCCGAAATCGGATTCCGCCGATAGAAATTCCGCCACTCGCCGATGCAGCGGATCGGGCATCATTTCGGCCAGGGTCGGAACGGTGGGGGCGGAGGGATCGCGCGTGATTGAGGCGAAGACGATGGGAATGATTTTCCGATCGGTGATTTCCTGCGGCATGGTGAGCTGCACGCTGATCCAGGAGGCGCCGCGCCCCTCCACTTCGCCACGCTGCATGGCGAGATTGAGATCGGCCACGCCCTTATAACCCGTGACGATCTTGAACTTGGTGCCGGCGAATTTGTTGAGCACGTTGGGCACGATATAGGTCGGCGAGCTTGGCCCCGTCGCGCCAATCACCACTTCGGTCGCTTTCGCCGCCTCGACGCTTTGCGCTTTCGCCGTATGCCAGACCGCAAGCATGTTGCGCACCGGCGCCATATTGCCCAGCCAGTACCAATCGCGTGCGTCGTATTTGGCATATTCGGGCTGCAAGACCTGATGCAGAACGATGGTCTGCTGGGTCATCGCCATGGTCAGCCCATCGCGCGGCGCCGTATTCTGCATCTGGTTGGCAACCTGCAATCCGCCCGACTGACCACCGGCGAATTTCACCACGATCTTGGGATTGCCCGGAATATATTTGGGCATGTGCTCGGCGAGCACCTGAGCATAGGGGCCGAAACTGCCGCCCGGGTCCGAGCCGATGATGAAATTGATCGCCTTGCCTTTGTAGAAATCGGCGACATCCTCACTGGCAGCAGGCGCCGCCTGCAGCCCCATGATCGCCAAAGCCCATACGGCTTTCTGCCATGCCATCGACGCCCTCCCCAGAGCTGAAGGACGGGCGCCGGTTTGCCGGTTACTCCGCCCTTCGTGGAGCGATCATAGCATTGCCGGAGGCGGCGTCACGCCGGCTTTTTCGGCGATCTCGACGAGCTGGCGGCGCAGCCGATCGGACAAAGGAATGCCGCTTTGCGCGCGCTGCGCGGCTTCCTTCTCGGCCCGCTCCCCTGGAATACGGATCGGCTCGTCTGGATCAAGACGCGGTAGCGCGTGAATGACGGTATCGAGCAGATCGATATCGCTGACGAATTCCTCGATCGGACGGAATTTCGCGATGTCGATGGCAATGACCGTCTGGCTCTGAGTATGCCGGGGCTTTTTGCCAGGCCCCAACATGGCCGTCAGCACAGGGGCGCCCGCCAAAATGCTCGTCAGACATTCGAACATCAACGCCAGCCCGGCGCCCTTCGGGCCACCGACAGGCAACGGAATAACCGCCCTGGCGGGGTCGGTGGTCGGCTCGCCTTGCGCATCGAGCGCCATGCCGGGCGGGATCTCTTCGTTGTTACGTTGCGCCAGCCGCAGCCGGCCGTTGGCGATGATCGAACTCGCCATATCGAGCATGGTGACGCCCGACGGCCCGCCCGGCACGGCGATGGCCAAGGGACTGGTGGACAGACTGGCGGCCTTAGCGCCGTGATAGGCCATCAGCGGCATGCCCGAGCCCATGACGATCGCCGCCATGCCTTGCCGCGCGATCCATTGCGCATAGAAGCCAAGCGCGCCGCTATGGCCAAAGCGCCTTATGGTGCCGAGCGCGATGCCGCTGCGACGCGCCCGCGCAACGGCCTCCCGCATCGCCAAGCTCATCGGCACCGCGCCGAACTGATTGCCGCCGTCGATCAGGAACAGAGCGTCAGCGACTGCCTGCATCTGCGGCTCGCCCTTGAGGTCGATGTCGCCGCGCGCCACGAGATCGAGATAGCGCGGCACGCGCTCGACGCCATGGCTGTCGATGCCGCGCAGATCGGCCCAGACGAGCACATCCGCCAAGGTCGCGGCATAATCAGCCCGCATGCCGTGCTTGACGAAGATCGCCGCCACGAAAGCACGGAGATCTTCGCCGCCCAAAACCACTCCAGCCATCGTCCGCCTATTCCAGCCTATTTCATGGATGTTTTAGCGCCCTCGACGATATCAGGCGGTGTGTTGAGAATATCGTTGGCGATCTTCTGCACCTCGGCTCCGGACGTCGGGTCGATTTCGAGCTTACGCTTCTGCGCGGTCTCAAGGAACTCCTTGTCGCGAACGGTCTTGTCGAAAGCGTCGCGCAGGGCCTGCAGCCGGTCGGCTGGAATCTGCGGCGGCGCCAGCAGCGCCCGGCCGATCGCCGCGCCGGCGGAGGCGAATTCGATGATCCGCTTGGCCTTGGGATCGCTGACGACCTCCTGCATCAGCGGCACATTGGGCAGTTCCTTGTTGCGCCGCAGCCCCGCCTGCAAAACAGGAATGAGTTCGCCCGACGCGATGGGCGCCGTATGGGTGACGCGCCAGGAATTCCAGGCCGAGGAGACGAGGTCGACCTCACCCTGCTCCATCGCATGGATATATTCGGCCGATCCCTTGTAGCCGCAGACCATCTTGAAATCGAATCCACCAAGCACTTTCAGAAGCGCCGGATATTGATAGCTCTGCGAATTGACGCCCGAGCAGCCGACGATGAGCTGCTTCTGCTTCATCTCTTCTATGGTCTTGGCCGGCGCGCCCTTGCGCAGGACGAAACCCGTATTCACCGGTGCGAAGGAGCCGATATAGGACATCTCCTGCACTTTCCACCGGCCGATCTCGGGTTCAAGGATCTGCGTGTGAACCAGCGTTTCGGGGAACAGCGAAATCACCGTGCCGTCGCGCGGCGACTGCGCATAGAAGAAAGCAGCGGCGACGACACCGGCGCCACCCGGCCTGTTCTCGATGATGATATTGGGATTGCCGGGAATATATTTCCGCATGAATTCGGCCGCCATGCGGGCATAGAAATCATAAGAGCCGCCCGGCGGATGGCCGAGCATGATGGTGAGATTGCGGCCCTTATAAAATTGTTCGACCGACGATTGCGCGTGGCCTTGAGCGGTCATTGCGAGCAGCGCGATCACCGCGCCAAACAAACCTTTTTTGGTGTTCGTGTTCACGTCAATCTCCTCCCTTGCCGTGAGCTTCTATCGAGTTCCGGCTTTAGCCTTTGCTTGGTCCTTTGCCTTCGACATTGCGCACGGGCGTCTCCGGCTTTAAGCCGCTGCGACGGCGCGCAAAAGTGTTTTCACCATTGGCTCGCCATTGACCCGCCGTCGCCGCATCGGCGAAAGACTGCCACTCCGCGCTCCAATCGCCGAGATCGTAGCCATGCCATGGCGCCTTGACGCTGAGGCGCGGCAGATCGAGATCGCCAGCCATCTCCTCCCAGAGACGACGAGCATTCTCCATGTAGGATTTCGCCGGCAGAGCGAGCGGCGACGTCGGATGTTTCAAGGTCGCATCGATCAGCATGGTGGAATCGCCACTGCCTGCGCCTGCCTTCGGCCCGTGCCCACCGGCACGATGAGGAATGAGCTGCACATCCTCGATCGGATTGGAGCGATAGGCCAAGGACCAGAAAATCGCATCGGCGTTCAAGGGGTCTATGTCCTGCGAGACGGCGATGACGATCTTGCCGCATTGCGCTTGCAGAGTGGCCGCGCCGTGCAGGCCGCGCCAAACCTCCGTCTGCAATGCGCCCTGTTCGAACTGCAGGAAGATGACCTTGCGCAGATTGGTCAGCGGCTCGTGCATCGAGACCGCCTTGATGCCCTTGATATCGAGATGATGTTTGAGGTGCTGGAAGAACAAAGCCTCATAGGCGGATTTCTTCAAGATGCTCGACTCGCTCGGCGTCACTTCACTCAGCACCGACGCGAACACCGGCTTGCGCTTCATGGTGATGGCCGTGACGCGCATCGACATGTTGAAATCTTCCAGTGCGATATGGCCATGGCTCTCGCCGAACGGACCTTCCGGCTCAAGCAGATCGGTATCGATCAAACCTTCGACGACAATCTCGGCGTCCGCTGGAATTTCGAGATCGACGGTCTTGGCCCGCGTCACTCGCATCGGACGCCCGGCCAGACCGCCCGCCACCGCCATCTCGTCTTGATCGATGGCGAGCTTCTGTGGGCCGGTGAAAACGACCACCGGCGCACAGCCGACAACGATCGCGCAGGGCATCGGCTGGCCGAGCTTTTTATATTTCTGCCAGTGCAGATAACCGCCAGCGCCAGAGAGGCGTGAGGCCATGCGCACGCCAAGGCGATCATTGGCCTTCAGGCCGGCACGATAGGTGCCCATGTTGCGCACGCCCGTCTCAGGGTCCTTGGTAACGCACACGGTTGCGGTGAGATAAGGCGCGGCGTCAAAGCCCGGCGTCGAGATTGGCACCGGCAGCAGCGCCAAGCCGCCGCCCGGCTTGGTGAGATCATCACCGGTGATCACCACTTCGTGGCAAGGCGCGTTATCGACATAAATCGGTTCGATGGGATGATCGATGGCGCGCATCCAAACGTCGGCGAGTTTATCGACACCGACGCCCATCCCCATGGCATATATTTCATGTGTTGCCGCCAAGGCACCGACAACAACGGGAATGTCGTATTTCTCGCCGCCAGAGCCCACCACATTGGTGAACATCATCGCTTTGCGCTGATCTTCTGGATAACCACCGACAAATTGCCAGCGCATCAACGGATGTATCTCAGTGTCCTTGTTGATCGGCCGATCGACACGCACCAACAAGCCGCGTTCTTCAAGCCGCTGCAAATGTTCCTGAAAATCGGAAGGCGCCGCTGCACTCTGCCCGCTCGACTTGCGGCTCGACTTGGACATGCGTCCTCCCTCATATAACGGCAAGTTTTCCGCCGCGTTTGGTTGCGTTCTTATAGACCTTCCTGTAGCGAGGCAACATAAGCAAAATATCTATACGGGGAGGTTCATGGCTTCGGTCACGCAGGACAATTTCAGCGTCATCGGCCAACCTTTGCAACGCAAGGAAGACCAGCGCCTCATCACCGGCCAAGGCCGTTTCACCGACGACTTCAACTGGCCACGGCAGGCCATCGCTGTCATGGTGCGTTCGCCCTACCCGCACGCCCGCATCCGCTCCATCGATACGACGACGGCGCGCGCCATGCCGGGTGTGCTTGGCATCTTCACCGGCCAGGATGCGGCAACCGATGGGCTCGCTCCTATTCCGCACGATCCGGTTCCCAAAACCAAATTCGACATGAAGCTGACCGGTCCAAGCGGCAGCAAGATCTTCACCGATCCGCATCGATTGCTGCCGGCCGACAAAGCGCGCCATGTCGGCGAAGCCGTCGCCATGGTCGTGGCCGAAACCGATGCGCAGGCGCAGGATGCGGCCGCAGCCGTCATCGTCGACTATGAAGAACTGCCGTTCGTGCTCGATCAACGCGATGCGGTCAAAAGCGATGCACCCGTCTTGTGGGACGAGCACGGCAGCAATGTCTTCGTCGATACGTGGTTTGGCGACAAAGCAGCGACAGATGCCGCCTTCGCCAAGGCCGATCATGTGGTCCGCATGGACTTTCATATTCCGCGCGTCACCGCCGTGACGATGGAACCGCGTTCGGCGCTCGGCGCCTACGACGCCAAATCGAACACCTATGAGCTCGTCGTCGGTGGTGGCGGTGCCGTGCGGCAGAAGAACGAACTCTCCAAGGTGCTCGGCATCGCGCCCGAAACAATACGCGTGATGACCTACGACGTCGGCGGCAATTTCGGCGCCAAGAACCGGGTCTATGTCGAATACGGTCTGGTGCTCTGGGCCTCGCGCCATATCGGCCGCCCCGTCAAATTCACCGCCACGCGCAGCGAATGTTTCACCACCGACTATCAAGGCCGCGACCTCGTCACTTGCGTCGAACTGGCACTGCGCAAAGATGGGCGCTTTCTGGCGCTGCGCTGTGACAACATCAGCAATGTCGGCGCCCATTGCGTCTCGCTCTCGCCGCTGGGCAAGGGATCAGGACTCATCACCGGCTCTTACGATATTCCGATCGCCACGCTTCATGCCCGCGCCGTGTTCACCAATACGATGTCGACGCAGGCCTATCGCAGCTCCGGCCGGCCGGAAGTCAATTTCGCCATCGAGCGGATCATCGACACGGCGGCACGCGAATTGGGGTTCGACCGCATCGCGTTGCGACGCAAGAATCTCGTGCGCCGCAAAGCCATGCCCTATACCAATGCGGTGGGCGCCACTTATGACAGCGGCGACTATGAAGCGCAGCTCAATCTGTCGCTCGATATTTCCGACTGGAAAGGCTTCGCTAAGCGCAAACGCGAGGCCGCCAAGCGCGGCAAGCTTCTAGGACAAGGGCTCGGCCATTACGTCGAATCCTCCATCGGCACGCCGAAGGAACGGGCCGAGATCACCGTGTTGCCCGAGGGCCGTGTCCGCGTCGTCATCGGCACCCAGCCAAGCGGCCAGGGGCACGAAACCAGTTTCTCGCAAGTCATCGCCGATCTCATGCATGTTCCCGTCGATCTCATCGATATCGTGATGGGCGATACCAAGATCGTGCGCCTCGGCGGTGGCACGCACTCCGGCCGCTCGATGCGCCATGCCGGCACGGTGATGTCGAAAGCCTCGGGCGAACTGATCGACAAAGCCAAGGCCGTCTTCGCCCATCTGCATGCAATTCCGGCTGAAACGGTCGTCTTCGAAGACGGACGTTTCGGCGCGCCAGCCACCAACCAATCCTTGGACTTTCTCGAATTGGCGCGCGAAGCCGCCAAGCACAAATTGCCCGCGCCGCTCACCGACGGTCTCGCCGTCGTCACCGACAATGAGATGCACGAGCCGGTATTTCCCAACGGCTGCGCCTCCTGCGAGGTGGAGGTCGATCCGGACACCGGCTGGATAGACATCACGCGCTATTCGGCGGTGGACGATGTCGGGCGCTGCATCAATCCGTTGATCGTCCATGGCCAGACCCATGGCGGCATTGCCCAGGGCGTCGGCCAGGCGATGTGGGAATGGTGTTATCTCGACCCGACGTCCGGCCAACCGCTCGCCGGATCGTTCATGGACTATGGCATGCCGCGTGCCGACAATATGCCCTCGTTCCGCACCGAGATCGCCGAAGTCCTGTCGCCGACCAATCCGCTCGGCATCAAGGCCGGCGGTGAAGGCGGCACCACGCCGGCCCTTTCGGTCATCGTCAATGCGCTGGTCGATGCGCTGAAAGACTATGGCGTTCGCGACATTCAGATGCCGACGACACCCCAGCGCATCTGGCGCCTCATCCACAAAGCTGTCTAGGGAGTCCACAGTGAGCCTGCCAACCGTCGAACTGATCTGCTTTCCCGGCGCGCCGAACCTGCCGATCTTCGTCGCCCGCGACAAAGGCTGGTTCCGCGACAACGGCATCGACATCAACCTGACGACGACGCCCAATTCCGCCTTCCAGGCCGAAAATCTCGCCAGCGGCAAATTTCATATCGCCGGCACGGCCTTCGACAATGTGGTCGCCTATCAGGAAGGCCAGGGCGCGGTCCCGCTGAAGGACACGGATTTCTTCGCCTTCATGGGCGCGACGCAGGTTGAGCTTGCCTTCATCACCCAGGCCGACATCAAGAGCTATGTCGATGTGAAGGGCAAGAACCTGGCGCTCGACGCGCTGTCGACCGGCTTCGCTTTCGTGCTCTATGAAATGCTGGCAAAGAACGGGCTGACCAAGGCCGATTATCAGATGCAGCCGGTCGGCGCGACGCCAGCCCGCTGGGAGGCGGTGAAGGCCGGCACCCATGCCGGCACTTTGACGATCGAGCCCTTCACCAGCATCGCCCGTAACCAGGGTTTTCATGTGCTGGATACGTCGAGCAATGTCTTTGCCGCCTATCAGGGTGGCGGCTTCGCGGCACGCCGCTCCTGGGCTGCGGCCAATCCGGAGGCGCTGAAGGGTTTCATCCGCGGCTATCTGGCTGGCCTCGCCTGGACGCTCGATCCCGCCAATAAGGACGAAGCCACCAAGGTACTGCTCGCCAACATGCCGGAGATCAAACCGCCGGTGGCGCCGGCCGTCATGGCCTCGCTGCTGTCGCCGCGCTCGGGTCTGACGCCGAAGGCGGCGATGCTGATGGACGGTGTCGCCACCGTGCTCGATCTGCGCTCGCGCTACGGCGGCGGCGCCAAGCTCACCGATGCCAGCAAATATATCGACCTGACCTATTACAATCAGGTCGTCTCCGGCTGAGCCGGATCAGCCCCGGCCGAGAAACGGCTGGGCGATCGGTAGGATGGTGGTGTCGAGCATGTTGGTGGTGTCGGGCATCGAGGCCATCAGCACGATGACAGCCGCCACCTCCTCCGCCTGAGCCATCTGCTCCGCCGGCCGTTCGGCCATGCCGGGGGCGAGTTCCGAGACGGTCGCGCCGGGATGGACGACCGAAGCGGTGATGCCGAATTCGCGTCCGTCCAGTGCCAGCGAGCGCGTCATCCCCTCGACGGCGAATTTGGTTGCCGTATAGCCGATGGCGTTCGGGCGGGGCATTTTCGCCGAGATGCTGCCGATGTTGATGATACGGCCACGCTTTTGCGGTTTCATCAGCCGCAGGGCCTGTTTCGAACACAGGAAAACCGACGACAGGTTGGTGGCGACAATTTCCTGCCAGCGGGCGAAATCGAGCTGGTCGGTCGGGGTGTGGTCGGCGATGCCGGCGCAATTGACCAGGAGGTCGAGGCGGGCGAACTCATTGTTGACCGCGTGGAAGAGACAGTAGACGTCTTCCTCGTTGGTGATGTCGGTGGCGCAGATCCGGGCCTTACCGCCCGACGATTCAATGGTTTTCTGCAGTTCCTCCAGGCGGTCGCGGCGGCGGGCCGCCAGCATCACCGTCATGCCCTCGGCCGCCAGGCCCTTGGCGATGGCGGCGCCGATTCCCGAGCTCGAACCCGTCACCACACCGACCTTGCCGTCCAACCTTCCCATGGTTTCCTCCAGCGCGTTTCCTATCTTTGCCATAGCATGCGAAAAGCCGGCCGCCAGGGCAAAAACGCCGCTGTTTGATCAATAGTAAAGCTTATGCTGGTGGTGGCAGGGCAAAACCGCCGCTTGCAGGCCAAAATCAGGCCAAATATATACGCGCTAGCCTTGCGGAATCAGACGGCAATCCCAATCTCCACCGCAACGGGGACCGGGCGGCCCGGATCATTTCCGGAGCCCGAAAAAACTCACCGCCCAAAACCGGATCGCTTCGGGGTCCGGCGGTCCTGCGTAGAAAGAAGGAAACTATTATGGCTAAAGTGATCGGCATTGACCTCGGCACGACGAACTCATGCGTCGCGGTGATGGAAGGCACCTCGCCGAAGGTGATCGAGAATTCGGAAGGCGCACGCACGACCCCGTCGATTGTCGCTTTCACAGACGATGGCGAACGCCTCGTCGGCCAGCCGGCCAAGCGCCAGGCGGTCACCAATCCTGAGAAGACATTTTTCGCCATCAAGCGCCTCATCGGCCGTCCGTTCAATGACCCGATGACTCAGAAGGACATGAGTCTCGTCCCCTACAAGATCATCAAGGGCGGCAACGGCGACGCGTGGGTCTCCGCCGACGGCAAGCAATATTCGCCGTCGCAGATCTCCGCCTTCACCTTGCAGAAGATGAAGGAAACCGCCGAGGCCTATCTCGGCCAGAACGTCACCCAGGCGGTCATCACCGTCCCGGCTTATTTCAACGACGCCCAGCGCCAAGCTACCAAGGACGCCGGCAAGATCGCCGGTCTCGAAGTGCTGCGCATCATCAACGAGCCGACGGCGGCAGCGCTTGCCTACGGTCTCGACAAAAAGGGCGCCGGCACGATCGCGGTCTACGACTTGGGCGGTGGCACGTTCGACGTGTCGATCCTCGAGATCGGCGACGGCGTGTTCGAAGTGAAGTCGACCAATGGCGATACGTTCTTGGGCGGTGAAGACTTCGACATGCGTCTGGTCGAATATCTGGCGGACGAGTTCAAGAAGGACCAGGGCATTGACCTGAAAAAGGACAAGCTCGCTCTGCAGCGCCTGAAGGAAGCCGCGGAAAAGGCGAAGATCGAACTGTCTTCGGCGACCCAGACCGAAATCAACCTGCCCTACATCACCGCCGACGCCTCGGGTCCGAAGCATCTGACCTTGAAGCTGACGCGCGCCAAGTTCGAGGCGCTGGTTGACGATCTGATCCAGAAGACGATCGAGCCCTGCCGCAAGGCGTTGAAGGATGCCGGCCTCACCGCTGGCGAAATCAACGAAGTGGTCCTCGTCGGCGGCATGACCCGCATGCCGAAGGTGCAGGAAGTCGTGAAGTCGTTCTTCGGCAAAGAGCCGCATAAAGGCGTGAACCCAGACGAAGTCGTCGCCATCGGCGCGGCGGTCCAGGCTGGCGTTCTGCAAGGCGACGTCAAGGACGTGCTGCTGCTCGACGTGACTCCCCTATCGCTGGGCATCGAAACCCTGGGTGGCGTGTTCACGCGTCTCATCGACCGCAACACGACGATCCCGACGAAGAAGAGCCAGGTGTTCTCCACCGCCGAAGACAATCAGACGGCGGTGACCATCAACGTGTTCCAGGGCGAACGCGAGATGGCACAGGACAACAAGAGCCTCGGCCGCTTCGACCTGCAAGGTATTCCGCCGGCCCCGCGCGGCATTCCGCAGATCGAAGTCACCTTCGACATCGACGCCAACGGCATCGTCAACGTGACGGCCAAGGACAAGGCCACCGGCAAGGAGCAGCAGATCCGCATCCAGGCTTCCGGTGGTCTGTCGGACGCCGACATCGAGAAGATGGTCAAGGACGCCGAGGCCCATGCGGCCGAGGACAAGGTGCGTCGCGAGCTGGTCGACGCCAAGAACCACGGCGAGGCCGCCATCCACCAGACCGAGAAATCGCTGGCGGACTATGGCGACAAGGTCTCCGGCGCTGACAAGGGCGCGATCGAGAGCGCCATTGCGACGCTCAAGACCGCTCTGGGCGGCGAAGACGCCGAGGCCATCAAGGCTGCGACCAACGAGGTCGTCCAGGCTTCGATGAAGCTTGGCGAGGCCATGTATAAGGCTCAGGCTGACGCTGCCGCGGCAGCCGGTGCCTCGGGCGCCGCCGACCAGGCCACCCCGAAAGACGACGTCATCGACGCGGACTTCAAGGAAGTCGGCGGCGACGACAAGAAAAAGAACGCGTAAGGCGTGATTTCGTCGAGCTGATATGCGGGACCCGGGAGCAATCCGGGTCCCGTTTCGTTAACACTCAATTTGCGCCGAATCGGCGAGGAAGCGCCGAGAGCGCACAACTGGATCGGGGCCCATGGCCAAACGCGACTTTTACGAAGTGCTCGGTGTCACCAAAACCTGTACCGAGCAGGAATTGAAGATCGCGTTCCGTAAAGCGGCGATGCAGCATCATCCCGACCGCAATCCCGGCAGTGTCGAAGCCGAGATCAAGTTCAAGGAAGTCAACGAGGCCTATCAGTGCCTCTCCGACGGCCAGAAGCGCGCCGCCTATGACCGCTTCGGTCATGCCGCCTTCGAAAATGGCGGGGCCGGCCCCGGCGGTTTCGGCGCCGACGGTTTCGCCAGTTCGATGGCCGATATTTTCGAGGACCTGTTCGGCGGCGTGATGGGCGGCGGGGGCCGTGGCCGCCAGGGCGGCAAGGAGCGCGGCGCCGACCTGCGCTACAATCTCGAAATCGGTCTCGAGGAAGCTTTCAAAGGCAAGACCGCCCAAATCAAAGTGCCGACCTCGGTCACCTGCGAAGCCTGTACGGGCACCGGCGCCAAGGCCGGATCCAAGCCCAAGACCTGCGCCACCTGCGGCGGCCAGGGCCGCGTGCGCGCGCAACAGGGTTTCTTCGCCATCGAGCGGACCTGCCCGACCTGCCAGGGCCGTGGCGAAATCATCGAGAATCCCTGCACCTCCTGCGCGGGCGCCGGCCGCGTGACGCGCGAGCGCACCCTGTCGGTCAACATTCCGCCGGGTGTCGAGGACGGCACGCGCATTCGCCTGGCCGGCGAAGGCGAAGCCGGCGTGCGTGGTGGCCCAACGGGCGATCTCTACATCTTCCTGGCGATGAAGCCGCATCCGTTCTTCCAGCGCGATGGGGCCGATCTCTACTGCCGCATGCCGATCTCGATGGTGCAGGCGGCGCTCGGGGGCGAATTCTCCGTGCATGGCATCGACGGTTCGGAAGCCCGGCTGAAGATCCCGGAAGGCACCCAGTCCGGCCGCCAGTTCAAGATCCGGGGCAAGGGCATGCCGGTGCTGCGCTCCCGCGACATCGGCGATCTCTACATCCAGGTCGTGGTCGAGACACCGCAAAACCTGACGCGCCGCCAGCGCGAACTGCTGATGGAATTCGAGAACGAATCCTCCAGCAAGACCAATCCGGAAGCCGCCGGCTTCTTTGCCCGGATGAAGGACTTCTTCGGCAATCTCAGCGGCGCTTAAGGCGAAGCTCGCCTAATCTCCCTAAGACGCCGATGTGCGCCCGCGCACATCCATCCTTGCGCCCTGCCGTATTTTGCTGCCTCATGACCGGCAGTCGGCAGGGAGCTGACCCATGGGTGTCCTTCGTTCCGCCACCAATCGCCCACGCCAGCGGCGCTACCTGCTGGCCATCGCCAGCACGTTTCTCGCCACCTCCATCGCGCAAGACGCCTCCGCCCAGACCTTGATCGGCGGCGCCACCGTGATCCAAAACGACGTGCGCGGCGACATTCTCGGCCGCCGCTCGAAGATGACCGTCGGCGATCGCATCTTCCAGGATCAGAGCGTCCAGACCGCCAATGACAGCCTGGCGAAATTCGTCTTCCTCGACCTCACCAACATGTCGCTGGGGCCGCAGAGCCAGGTGAAGCTCGACAAGTTCGTCTATGACGGCGAGGGCAAGGCCAAATCGGTTTCGGTGACGGCGCTGAAAGGTGCGTTCCGTTTCATCTCCGGCCAATCGCAACATGACGCCTATGAAGTCACGACACCGCAAGCGGTGATCGGCGTGCGCGGCACCACCTATGACGTGCAGGTGGCGGGCGCGGTGACGACCGTCGTGCTGCAAGAAGGCGAAGTGAACGTCTGTGTGCGCAACACGGCGAATTGCCGGACGCTGAATGAACCCGGCACGTCGGTCAACGTGACGCAGAACTCCATCGAAGGGCCGATCCCCGCCGGCAACAAGACGTGGGATTTCGGTTCGCTCTGCGCGCCGGGCGTGTCCTCCGATCTATGCAATCGCACGACGCAGCTTGCGACCTTGAACCCGCTGCCACCCGCCGCGCCGCCGCCGACTTCGGTGCGGCCGCAGCGGCGTCATGCGCGTGCGCCCGTGGTGGCGCCGCGCATTCGCCAGGTCGAGGCACCGCCGCCGCGTGTGCGCCGGCCAGTGCGTGTGGCGCGGCCTGTCATCTATGATGATTATCCGCCGCCCTACTACGGCCCGCGCCCGGTCTATATTCCGCCCGTCGTGGCGATCCCGCCCTATGGCGGCGGCTACTGGCCACGGCCGCCGCGCTATCCGCGCCCCGGCATGGGTCCGGGCGGTCGTCCTCCCGGCGTCGGCAGGCCGCCTTACGGTGGCGGCTATCCTGGCCGCCCGCCCGGCATGGGTGGCGGACGCGGCCCCGGTGGTCCGGTCGTCGGTATTCCCGGCCGTGGCGGCATGGGTGGTGGCGGACCGAGCCTACGCTCCGGACGTGGGTTCCGCTAACAACTGAAATCGGCGGCAGCGATCCAAAACACTTCGCCGTCGCTGTTCTCGGTGTCGAGCCACATCAGCGGCAGTTCCGGAAATTCGGCGTCGAGGATCTCGCGGCCGGTGCCAATCTCGCAGAGCAGTCCGCCGCCGTCGTGCAGGCGCTTGGGCGCCTCGCGCAGGATGTGGCGGACGATGTCGAGCCCATCGGGGCCACCCGCCAGAGCCATTTTCGGCTCATGCTCATATTCGGGCGGCAGAGCGGCCATGGCCTGCGCATCGACATAAGGCGGATTGGTGAGAATGAGATCGTAGCGGCGCTTGCCGAGCGGCGCGAAGAGATCGCCCTGAAACAGTTCGATCCGCGCCTCGAGATTGGCTTCCTTCACATTGCGGCGCGCCACTTCAATGGCATCGGGCGACAGATCGACGGCATCGATCTGCGCATTGGGAAAAGCCTGCGCCGCCAGAATGGCGAGGCAGCCGGAGCCGGTGCACAGATCCAACACGCTGCCGATATCGTCGGGATCGCTGACCAAGGCGCCCTCGCCGCCACCGAACAAGCCGGAGAACAGAAGATCGCCGATGAAGGAGCGCGGCACGATCACGCGCTCGTCGACATAAAAGGGCACGCCGCGGATATAGGCTTTGTTGAGCAGATAGGACGCCGGCTTGCGCGTCGAAATACGAGTATCGATCAGATCGACCAGACGGCGCCGCTCCTGCGGCAGCAGCCGCGCATCCAGAAACGGATCGAGATTGTCGATCGGCAGATGCAGGGCCTCGAGGAGAATGAAAGCGGCCTCGTCGAGCGCATTGGCCGTGCCATGCCCATAGGCGAGTTTGGCTGCGTCAAAACGCGTGATGGCGAAGCGCAGGAAATCGCGCAGCGTCAGCAGGCCATTCGCGGGGTCGTTATCGGCGGTCATCGAAGTTCTCCATCCGGAAACCTCTATGGGGATGTGCCGGCGGGGGCAAGATGGCTCGCCTCCCGCCTGTTGTGTCCAAGCCAGCAGGCGGGCTAGATACGGACAGAAAACAAACATCGGGGAGGCACATATGCGCATTTGCCGTTTCGACGCGGACAGGCTGGGCATCGTCATCGGCGACAAGGTTCATGACGTCAGCGCTGCGCAGGACGAAATCCGCAAGACCGCGCGCTATGACATGATGGGCGATGCGGTGATCGCCGCCCTGCCCGAGTGGCGGGAACGGCTGGAGGTGCTGGCGAAAGCGGTGCCCGGCAAACCGATTTCCGAAGTCAAACTGCTGCCGCCGGTGGCGCGCTTTTCCAAAGTGATGGCCGCGCCGACCAACTATCACGATCACATCAACGAAATGGCCGCCCGGCAAGGCATGGCCGCCGAGGCACATCGCGGCATTCAAGCAGCCGGCATTTTTCTGAAAGCCAATTCTTCGGTCGTCGGCCCCTCCGGCGTCATTTCGCTGCGCTTCCCCGACCGGCTCAACGAACATGAGCTTGAAGTGGTGATGATCATCGGCAAGGCCGGCACCAATATTTCGATGGACAAGGCACTCGATCATGTCGCCGGCTATTGCATGGGCCTCGATATGACCGTGCGCGGCAAGGAAGATCGCAGCTTCCGGAAATCCGTCGACGGCTATTCGCCTATCGGCCCCTGGATGGTGACATCCGATGAGATCGCCGATCCCGACAATCTCGACATCGAACTCACCGTCAACGGCGTGACCAAGCAGAAGTCGAACACCAAATATCTCATCTACAACTGCCGCAAGCTGATCGAATTCGCTTCGTCCTACTACACGCTGCAACCCGGCGATCTGTTCTTCACGGGCACGCCGGCCGGTGTGTCGCCGGTGCAGCCCGGCGATTGGGTGAGTGCGGCGTGCCCGCAGCTCGGCGAGCTACGCATTCAGGCGGTGGCGCAGGCTTAGTCTTTTTTGAAAGACACGATGAGAAAGGGATGCGGCCTCGTCGCATCCCGCCTATAAAGCTGCCCAACATGAATGAAACGAAATAGGGAGCCGCCTGCAAATGTTTGCGAACACCCAAGTCATCACCATCGAAGAACACTATTGGGACAAGGAGGTTGTCGACCTGCACGCGAACGAGATGCCGACGCGGCAGACCGACATCGTGCAGCGTCTTTACGATCTCGACGATCTACGCATTAGCGAGATGGATGCCGCCGGCATCGACATCCAGGTCGTGTCTCATGGCGCGCCGTCGACGCAACGGCTGAAGGGCCAGCAGGCGATCGACGTGGCCATGCGGGTGAACGATCGGCTGGCGGCGCATATTGCGCGCCATCCCACACGTCTCGCCGGCTTCGCCGCTTTGCCAACCGACGTGCCGGAGGCTGCGGCGCGCGAACTCGAGCGCTGCGTCAAGACGCTCGGCTTCAAGGGCGCGATGACCCACGGCCTGAGCAACGGCGAATTCCTCGACAGGCCGCGCTTCAAGCCGATCTTCCAGGCCGCCAACGATCTCGACGTGCCGCTCTATCTGCATCCGGCCGATCCGAGCCCGGTCGTCACCGAGGCCTATTACAGCGATTATGTGAAATCCTTCCCCATGGTAATCCGCCCGGCCTGGGGCTTCACGGTGGAGACGGCGACACAGGCCATTCGCCTGATCCTGTCGGGCATTTTCAAGGACTGCCCGCGGCTGCAGATCATCCTCGGCCATTTCGGCGAGACCCTGCCCTTCCTACTGTGGCGTATCAACCAGTCGCTGCAGCGGCCGGGCCAAGAGGAAATCCGCTTCCGCGAGACCTTCTGCCGGCACTTCCATGTCACCACCAGCGGCCATTTTTCCACCCCGGCGCTCACCTGCACCATGATGGAAATGGGCATGGACCGGATCATGTTCTCGATCGACTGGCCCTTCGTGATGAACGATCCCGGCCTCGACTGGGTCAAATCGCTGCAGATCAGCGAGGGGGATATGGCCAAGTTCCTGGGCGGTAATGCCAAGCGGCTGTTGAAACTCTAGCAAATCGCCTTTCTCGAAACGCGATTTCGCCTCGGCCCCCTGTTTTGACGCGTCTTTGTGGCCTGCGACTTTGTCGAAGACCACAAAACGCTATGACGGGAAAATCCGGAAATCAGCGAAAATCAAGGACTGGTGACCGAATCAGCAGTTCCGTGCGATAAGCCGGCCATGGCTTCACGCTTTCCGATCTACGATCCCGGCTTCGGTGTCTATGTGCACTGGCCCTTCTGCCTGTCCAAATGCCCGTATTGCGACTTCAACAGTCACGTGCGGGCGCAGGCGATCGATGAAAAGCGCTTTGTCGCCGCCTTCCGGACCGAACTGGCCCATCGCGCCGCTTTGGCGCCGGGGCGTACGGTGCAGTCGATCTTTTTCGGCGGTGGCACGCCCTCGTTGATGAAGCCCGAGACGGTTGGCGCCATTCTCGATGAAATCGGCCGCAACTGGAGCATCGGCAAGGACGCGGAGATTACGCTGGAGGCCAATCCGACCTCGGTCGAGGCCGGCCGCTTCAAGGGTTACCGGTCGGCGGGCGTCAATCGCGTGTCGCTGGGTGTCCAGGCGATGAACGATGCCGATCTCAAGGCGCTGGGCCGGCTGCACACGGCGGCTGAAGCGATGACGGCGGTGGGGGTCGCCTCGGCGATTTTCGACCGCTTTTCCTTCGACCTCATCTATGCCCGCCCCGGCCAGACGCCCGATGCCTGGCGCACCGAACTCGGCGAGGCGGTGAAGCGCTCGGGCGGCCATCTGTCGCTCTACCAGCTCACCATCGAGCCCGACACCATGTTCGAGCGGCTGCGCAATGCCGGCCGGCTCAAACTGCCCGACGAGGAAACCTCAAGGGCGCTCTGGGACGTGACCCAGGACGTAACCAATACGGCCGGCATGCCGGCCTATGAAATCTCCAATCATGCCCGGCCCGGCGACGAGAGCCGGCACAACCTCATCTATTGGCGCTATGGCGAATATGCCGGCGTCGGCCCTGGCGCGCACGGACGTTTGAACACGCCGCGCGGTCGTGTGGCGCAATCGACCGAGCCGCATCCGGAGATGTGGCTGACGGTGGTGGAAAGCGACGGCCACGGGCTCATCAGCGACGAACTGCTGACCCAGGAAGAACAGGCCGACGAAATGCTGCTGATGGGCCTGCGGCTCACCGAAGGCATCGAAGCCCTGCGCTTTGAAGCCATTCGCGGCCAGAAACTCGATCAGGAGCGCGTGGCCTCGTTGATCGAGGACGGCATGATCGAGATCACCGGCGATGGCCGCATTCGCGTCACATCATCGGGCTTCCCGGTGCTCGACGCCGTGGTTGCCGATCTGGCAGCGTAAAGCTTCCACACGATGTCAAAGAAAAAGCCAGGTTTGAACCGGGCTTTTTGATTTTTGCGGATCGCTCGAGCGATGCGATTTGCCTTAAGTTCCCGGCGGTGACGTGAACTTCTGCGGCGCCGGGCTGATGACCGTGCTCGTGCCATTGCGGATCTGCAGCACCGAGAGGCCGCGCTCGTTCTGGCCATCGCCCCGGAAGCGGAACAGGCCATCGGCGCCTCTGAAGCCGTCACCATTGGTGAGCGTCGCATCGGCGAAGCGGCCGCCGCCCTGCTGCGACAGAGCCACCAGCAGCGACACCGCGTCATAAGAGAGCGTCGCGATGCGCACCGGATCGGCATTGAACTTGGTGCGGTATTTCTGCGCGAAAATATTGAAGCCGGCATTGTCAGGCGCGGCGAACCAGCCGCCTTGCAGCGCCGGCAGGCGCATGACGCGCGCATCGTTCCACACGCCCGTGCCCATCATCTGAACGCGCTTGACGTCGATGCCAGCGGAGGTGATGGCACCAGCGACCGCGGTCATCTGATCGGCCTGTTCCGGCACGAAGAGCGCGTCGACGGCATCACCAAGACCGGCGATCTTTTGCGCCGCTGCTGCGGCACCCCCAGGGCGATAACGTTCGATGGCGACGATGCGCGCGCCTTGCGCGGCGGCGACGGTCTGGAACTGCGCCAGCGCCACGTTGCCGTATTCGGTCTCCGGCGCCATGACGGCCATGCTCTTCTTGCCCCGCGACGAGGCGAATTCGACCACGCGCGACACCTGTGTCTCGACCAGGAAGGAGAGTTCGTAGACGCCACGGGCGGCGGCGCTGGTATCGGTCGAGAAGCCGATAACCGGGCGGTTGGCGCCGCGAGCGATGCGGCCGACTTCGCGCATATTGGCGGCATAGAGCGGGCCGATGAAGGCTTCGGCGCCTTCATTCAAAGCAGCCTGGGCCGCGGCGCGCGCGCCTTCGGCCGACGATTGATCGTCCTTGACCAGCAACGTCACCGCGTCCATGCCGCGCTCGGACATAGCGAGTTCGGCGGCATTGCGCAGGGACAGACCGACGTTGCTTGGCTGGCCGCCCTGGGTGAGCGGCAGAATCAGCGCGATTTTGACCGGCCCGTGGCCGATGGCGCTGCCCGTGTCCTGAGCCAGCGGGGTCGTGGGACCACCAGCCGGCCGGCTGTCGCCGGAGAACGGACCGCCGACGCCAACCGAGCCGCAGCCGGCCAGCGCCAGCAGGCCGGTCAAAGCGGCGCCCATTTTCACGGCCGACAAGGTGCGGTTCAAACCGGTGCGGCCCAAACCTGCGTCAAAACATGCCATCATCACTTAAATCCCGCCGCCAATTGCCGCCTGGACTTCCTAGAGGTTCAAGCCAGGCTTTGAAAAAATAGGCCGTCTCGTCGAGCTTGCCCAGCGAAGATCTCCGCCGGAGCCATATTGGTTCATGTAAAATGCTGCGCCAGAAAGGTTAACCTTCTTTTCCAGTTCGCCCCAACGAATTGCGCCTGTCCGAACAGAATGTTCTTTAAATCGAACATTTGACCTGTTTACAGAACGATCGTTCATCGCTAGCTTCGGATCGAATTTTCAACGGAGTTTTCCATGACCGCGCCAACCCGCGGGGGGCATGCGGCGGAGCAGCGGCCCCAACCTGCCTTTACCGCCTTCGGCCTGCGCGCCGAGGCCGAGAAGATCGCCCCCGGCCTGCATGTGGTGGCGACCCCTATCGGCAATCTCGGCGATATCTCGTTTCGCGCGCTGGCGACCCTGGCGGCGGCGGATGCGATCATCGCCGAAGATACGCGCGTCACCCGCAAGCTTCTGGCGCACTACGGTATCGCCACGCCGCTCGTCGCCTATCACGAACATAACGCGGCGGTGATGCGGCCGCATCTGGTGGCCAGGCTCGAGACTGGCGCAGCTTTGGCACTCGTCTCCGACGCCGGCACGCCTCTGGTCTCCGACCCAGGTTTCAAACTCGTCGCCGATGCGGTCGAGCGCAACATTCCGGTCACATCGGTGCCCGGCGCTTCGGCGGTGTTGGCGGCCCTGGTCGTCGCCGGCCTGCCGACGGATCGCTTCTTCTTCGAAGGTTTTCTGCCGCAGAAAAGCGTGGCGCGGCGGACGCGGATCGCCGAACTCTCGCAGATCCCCGGCACGCTGGTGCTTTTCGAATCCCCGCGCCGTCTGGCTGAATCGCTTGCCGATCTGCATGCGGTGCTCGGCGATCGCGAAGCGGCCATCGCCCGCGAACTGACCAAACATTTTGAAACGGTGCGGCGCGGCTCGCTCGCCGCGCTTGCTGCACAGCTTGCCACCGAGGAACCGCCGAAAGGCGAAATCGTGTTGCTCGTCGGGCCGCCAGGCGACGAAGCCGTCATTGGCGATGCGGATATCGATGCGCGCTTGACAGCCGCGTTGCGCACCCATTCGGTGAAAGATGCGGCGGCTTTGGTGGCGGCGGAAACCGGCCAGCCACGGCGCAAAATCTATGCGCGCGCCATCGAGCTCGGCGCGGCCCAGACGCGCGAGGATTCTTGAGCGACGGAGGTACGCGCGACCGCCGCCTCAAGGCGCATGCTTTCGGCCTGCGCGCTGAAACCTTTGCCGGCATCTATCTGCGTTGCAAGGGCTGGCGCGTGTTGACGACGCGTTACAAAGTGCCCGGTGGCGAAATCGACATCATCGCCAGGCGTGGCGACATCGTCATTTTCGTTGAAGTGAAAGGGCGGCCGACGCTTGACCTGGCTGCGGAAACCATCACCGCGCAGAAACAACGGCGTATTTCCCAATCGGTGCGGCTGTGGCTGTCGCGCAATCCGTGGGCGATGGGCAAATCCTTGCGCGGCGATGCGCTGTTCATCGCGCCGCGCGCCTGGCCTCGACACATCGCCGACGCCTTTCCCCTCGACCTGCGCTGAGAAGCTGTCCTAAGATACCCACAGCACAGCAACCAACAATGTGCGTGGGAGGGATTGCTCATGAATGGCCGCACAGCCATCGCGCGATTTGCATTGGTACTTTTGGTGACGATCAGCGCCGGCAGCGCTTGGGCGCAGGCGCCTATGTCCGCAGCCGAATGGGACAAGGTTGTGGCGGCCGGCAAGGCCGAGGGCAAAGTGGTTTTTTATACCGCCCATGTCGGTAATCCGCTGCAAACCGCCATTCTGAAAGCATTCACGGCGCGCACGGGCATCCCGGTCGAATCCCTGGAAGCGCGCGCCAGCGAACTGCGCGAGCGCACCCGCGCTGAGCAAACGGCGGGACGATATACGGCCGACGTGACGTTCACCACCGATGGGCAGGCCGCCGTCATCGATCGGGACGACAAAGTGTTCGCGCGCCATGCGATCACACCCAATGCGCAGGCGCTACGGGCTCCGTTCAAGGCCGACGATCTGTTCGCGCCCTCGATGATCCTCAACTATGGCGTGCTGGTGAATACGTCCCTCGTCAAGCCGGAGGATGAGCCGAAGAGCTGGGCCGATCTCACCGATCCGAAATGGAAGGGTAAGATTCTCTCCGACGACACCCGCGCCATCGGCGGGGGCTATCTGTGGTTCTTCACTACCTACAATGGTCTGGGCGAGAAATACCAAGAGGCCATGGCGGCGCAGAACTTGGTCTTCACCCGCGACCAGCGCGAAGCCGGCCGGCGCATCGCGCGCGGCGAATATGCCATGTTCATTCCCTTCATCTTTCCCGACATCAACAATCTCAAAGGGCTGCCGGTGAAAGTGTTGCCGATGGCTGAAGGCGCGCCTTACGTGCTCTACGGCGCGGTGCAGATGCGCAACGCGCCACGGCCGAACGCCGCCTTGATGCTGATCGACTTCATGATGTCGGAAGAAGCGCAACTGATATGGGCGCGGGGCGGCCATGGCTTCGTGCGCGAAGGCATCGAGGACAAGGTGTCGCCTGAGCAACGCCCCTTCGCCAATCCGAAACTGCTCGGCACCAACGATTGGCGGCGGCAGGATGAAGGGTTGGCCGCCGCCAAGAAGCTGTACAAATAGGCCCAGACCGGATTGCTTCGTCGCCTTGCTCCTCGCAATGACGGGAAGATCGACACACCGTCATTGCGAGCGAAGCGAAGCAATCCAAGGCCGCTATCTCAATGTTTGGGCAGGTTCGGCGTGCCCTCATGTGCGATCAGGAGGTCGTGCATGTCGTTGGCATGTTCCTCCTCATTGCCGAGGATCCCCTCCAGCATCACCCGCGTCGTGGGATCCTTGTCGCCGAAATATTTGATCAACTCGCGATAGTGCTCGACAGCAATGCGCTCGGCGACCAGATTTTCGCGGATCATATCGACCAGATTGTCGCCCTCGACATATTCCGACGCCGAACGCGAAGCCAAACCTTCGGGATTGAAGTTCGGCGTGCCGCCAAGCTGATTGATCCGCTCGGCAACCTTCATCATATGCTCTTGCTCTTCGCGCGCGTGTTCGGCGAATTCCTTCTTCACCGCTTCGGACGAAATGCCGGTCGCCGAGACCGCATGCATCGTATAGCGCAGCACGCAGACGATTTCGGTCGCCAGAACCGATTGCAAAATTTCGATCGTCTTGTCGACGTCGGCGCCATAGGCCGGCGTCATCACGCCTTCGGACAGATGTGCTCGCGCCTGTTTGCGCAGCATTCTGACATCGCTCAGAAAAGGCTCTTTGACGGTTTTGGACGTATTCGCTGTTTCTTTGGAAGGATGCGCTGTCGCCATGTCTCGTCTCCGGGCAAAGCCCAGCCAGGACGCGACCGGGCAATGTCGTTCAACGTGTCGGCGACAGCGAAGGTTCCAAGAATTCTAAAGTGTGCCGCCGATCAGCGCCAATCGTCGATGCAGACGACCGCCCGTTCGTTGGCACCCATGATCTGCCAATAACCATTGGCTTCGCCGCCAACGACCACGACATTGACGTCCTTTTCTTCGAAGACATTGATGTCTTCGGTTTCGGCCGCCTTGAGCTTCGTCGCCAACGGTTCCTCGCCGTAAGTGGCGCGGGGATAGCGATAGTTCTGCACCAATTGCAGGTCCCAATAGCGACCGGCCGGCATGGTGGCATTCTCCCAGATCCAGCGGATCAGCTTTTTCTTGGTGTCGAAACCAGCGCGATCGATGAACTGATTGGCCGTGATCGGGTCAAGCAATAGTACAGGGCCGGTGATGGCATCGGTGCCGCGCAGCATATCGCGCACATGCTCCTGCCAATATTTTTCCCGCAAGCCGAGCGAGAATGTGGTCGAGCGACAGCCGTAGAAAATCGTCACCGTACTCTGTTCCGGCTTGAAACCTTTCTGCACGTGCAGCGGCTCCCAGGGACTGCGCTCCTCGTTCTCCGCAAAGGTGATGCTGTTATAGGTGTAATTGTTGCCGATGGAGCCCATGAAGGTCTCGCCCGGCACCGAACCACCCTGCAGGTTTTGCGACAGCAGGCCGTATGCGCGGCCGATGGTGGCATTGGCATGATTGTAAGGGCCCATCGCGCCAATGCCGCAGTTCATCTCGATCTCATGACGGATCGGTCCGTTAACGACCACCATGGCGGAAGCCGAACTCGACGTCGAACCGCGTGCTGAGACGCCAGATGCCGCCAGCGCCAGAATGACCGGGAAATATTCCGGCCGCGCGCCGGCCATCACCGCATTCACGGCCACTTTCTCGACCGTATATTCCCACAGGCCGCGATTGGCCGTCGGCTGCATGCGGCCGACCACTTCGTCCGGCTTGCGGCTGGTCTGCGCCAGCATGGCGGCGACGCGTTCCTGCGTCGGCAGCACGATCGGCAGTTTGTCGGTCCAGTTGTTGTCGAGGAAGAGCTGGTGGAGATTTTCTTCCGTGTCGGGATCAACCAGGCGCGGCGTCGAACGATCAGCAACAACTGCTTCCGACGCCAGACCATGCGTCAGGCCTTCAATGATGCCCTGCATCACCGGCTGGCCGCGGATCGGATCCTTGCCATTCACATAAGCGGCCAATTCCGCCGCTGACTTGCCCATCACCGGCTGCGGCACGAATACGCAAGGCGCATTGGCAAGACCGGCCATCTTGGCCACCGACTTCACCACCTTGTCGAATTTCTCGGTGTGGATGGCGACCGTCGGCACCCCGTATTTGGTGTCGAGATTGATCGCATGGGTGGCGGTTGCCGGCGCGCAGGTGCTGCAATGGCCGACGCCTATGATCGCCGCATCGCCATTGGCCTTGATCTCTTCCCAGGTCTTGGGATCGTCGTGGCCATAGTAATTCGACAGGCTGACCAATTTGGTGGTGACACCGGGCATATGCGTCGTGAACCAGGCCTGCACCTGTTTCAGCAATTCGATGGAATCATCAAAACGGCAATCGATCAGATAGATGGTCTTGCCGTCGAGGGTTTCGAGACGGGCAGAGGCAGTTCGGCGCTGCACCTTCGGCGGATAGCCGACCGGATTGAGAACGGTGATCTTCTCGGCGCTGCGCGCCACAACTTTATCGAGCATGCACATCCTCCCGAAGTCGGATTTCTTATTTTCCAGGGCAGCCTATCGCATTTCGCGCCGCGCATCTATGCACCGGCATTCAGGGATCGCCAGGCTGCTGTGGCGGCGGTGGCACCGTCGCCGGCACAGGCAGCGAGCAGGCCAACCGACTGACTGCGAATATCGCCCACCGCATAAATCGCCGGGTGGGACGAACGCATCATGACGTCGGTCTCGATGTGGCCATCGGCATCGACCCGCACGAGTTCCTTCAAGAGACTGCTATTGGGCACGGTCCCAGCGCAGATGAACACGCCATCACAGGCAATCTCCTGGCCGCCGGCAACAATCACATGAGTGACGCCCGCATCGCCAGCGATCCGCTCCACCGACGTGTTCAAGCGAATGTCGATGTTGGTTTTGGCCTGCGCCTGATCGATCAAGAAACGCTGCGCGCGCAACTGCGAACCACGCGCGAGAACCAGCACCGAACTGCAACTGTCAGCCAGGACCAATGCTTCGTCGAGGGCCGTGTCACCGCCACCGATCACCACCACAGGCTTGCCGCTGTAGAGCGGCGCGTCGCATGAGGCACAATGGGAAATGCCCCGACCGGCGAATTCGGTCTCGCCCGGCACGCCCAGCGGACGCGGCGTAGAACCCAAAGCGACGATGACCGCGCGCGCCTCGATCGCATCCCCGCCGCAGGCGATCGACACGCCGGCCTGCGAGGGCGTGAGGGATTCGATGTCATCGATACGGAACTCAGCCCCAGCGGCTTCGGCCTGTTCGAAGGCCAGCGGCCCCAGATCGTAGCCCGAGACGCCCTGGGGCAGACCCGTCAGATTGTCGATTCTACTGGCAGTGACGATCTGGCCGCCCGCCCCCATCCGGTCGATCACAACCGTTTTGAGGCCGTAGCGGGCGGTCCACATGGCGGCCGAAAGCCCGGCAATTCCCGCTCCAAGGACCGCAATGTCGTATTTTTCCATCCAAATTCCTCCAGAATCGCATTGTTTTCGCGCTTCCACCCACCGCCACCCACTCCTTGCCGCATTTTCGCGGTCTCCTGGGATTAACCTCGGGACAACCGGAAGATGTGACGCTTTCTTGACGTTGCCATCGGAGTGCGCGAGTTATACCGCCGTTTAGGAACTGGGCAGGAAGCCTCGAGGTCGTTTTGCGTCACAATCATCACGATCAGGAACGCGCATCAAGGGCGCGCCCGAAGACGTCGCTTCATGAGCGCTTTTCGGATGAAGCCCGCTTCATCAAGGCCTGGCTCGAGAACCCCGGTTCCACCGGCGCGGTTTCGCCATCCGGCAAATATCTGGCGCGCACCATGGCGCGCTATGTCGACACCTCGATCCCCGGTAAGATCATCGAGCTTGGACCCGGCACCGGCCCGGTGACGCAGGCGCTGATCCAACACGGCGTTCCCGCCGACCGGCTCATCCTCGTCGAATATGATCCGGCTTTCTGTCGCCTGCTGGAACGGCGCTTTCCAGGCGCCACCGTCATTCAAGGCGATGCCTACGATCTCGACACGACGCTTGCCGGGCTGATCAACGAACCGATCGCCGCCGTTGTCTCCAGCCTGCCGCTGCTCAATCGTCCGGAGAAGGATCGCTGCACGCTCGTGAGCGATGCTTTCGCCCTGCTGAGCCCCGGCGGCCGTTTCATCCAATTCACCTATGGCATGGTCTCGCCGGTGCCGCGCCGGCCCAAGAGCTGCCGCCCCGTGGCCTTCGATGCCGAAGCCTCGCAGCCGATCCTGCTCAACATTCCGCCCGCACGCGTCTGGGTCTACCGCCCGGCCAGCGTCGGCGCGAAAGCCAAACGTCCGCATCCCGCTGTCGCCATGATCTCGAAACTGCGTGAAGGCACCGGCCGCGTGAAGGACGAGATTCTCGACACGCGCGACCGGATCGAGACGGAAATCCGCCTGGCCAAGGATCGGGTGCGCCTCGATCTGCAACGCCGCAAGGTGCAGATGCGCGACGAGCCCGCTCTGGCGCTGCTGCGGCGCCTTGGCGACGGCAAGCGCAAATCGCGCAAATCCTAGGCTTTCCGCCTTAAGCACCGTTATTTCGGCCTGCGGGCTGGCGTTTCCACGCATAAATGCGTATGGGACGGCGCATCCCATTTCCCGCTCGAACACCGCAGGAGGCCTTCGTGTCCGCCAGCAGCATCACGCCACGCGACCGCTTGATCGTCGCCCTCGACCTCCCCTCCGTCTCGGAAGCACGCGCCATGGTCGAGGCACTCGGCGACACGGTGAGCTTCTACAAGATCGGCCTGGAGCTCACTTATGGTGGCGGACTGAGCCTGGCGCGAGAATTGGCGGCACAGGGCAAGAAAATCTTCCTCGACCTGAAGCTGCACGACATCCCCAATACGGTGACGCGCGCCACGGCGCAGGTCGCAGAGCTCGGCGTGAACCTGCTTACCATCCATGCCTATCCGCAGACGATGAAGGCCGCGCAAGCGGCCTTGAAAGGTTCGCCGCTGCGCCTGCTCGCGGTCACCGTCATGACCAGCTACGACGACACGGATCTTGCCAATGCCGGCTATGCCTTCGGCGTGAAGGATCTGGTGCGGCGGCGCGCCGAACAGGCGCGACAGGCGGGCATCGACGGTCTCATCCTGTCGGCTGAAGAAGTGCAGGAGCTGCGCGCCCAGCTCGGTCCGCAGATGCTGCTGGTGACGCCAGGCATCCGCCCGGCCGGCAGCGACATTGGCGATCAGAAGCGCGTCATGACGCCAGCTCAGGCGATCAAGGCCGGCGCCGACCACCTGGTGATCGGCCGGCCGGTGACGCAGGCGGCCGATCCACGCGCCGCCGCCAGCGGCATCGTCAAGGAAATCGAGGGCGCCGTCGCCTAAGCGCCCCCTGAAAATGATAACGCCGGGCGTACATCCGGCCCGGCGTCCCGCTGCAAAAAGCGACAAGCACAATCTGCAACTGTCGTGACCGTAGCGAGTGATTGTTGCCGAATCATGACGGCTAACGATTCATTTTGAGGGTCAATGATTGGAGGCTCGAACGGCCGCCACAAAAAAAGCCGCCGGGCCATCGGCGTGCCCGGCGACAAGATTGCCGCTTGGGGAGACGCGCCGGGGGGACAATGGCGCTTGCGGCCCCAGAGGGCTAGCGCGGATGCATCACAGGCCGATGACAATTAAAAAATTGCGGCGAAATACGGCCTGGAAAATACGGCTCGAACCCTTCGCTGCCGAGCCCATGGCTGGCCATTCGCGGCCCACCCCGCTATAGAGCCGCCAATAGTTTAACTTGCGAGGATTTCGATGAGCGACATGCGGCTGGTGGTCGCCGGCGCCGCCGGGCGTATGGGGCGGACACTTGTTCAGATCATCCACGCCACCAAGGGCGCCCAATTGGTCGGCGCCCTGGAACATGCCGGTTCCAAGGCGCTCGGCCAGGATGCCGGCGTGCTCGCGGGCCTGGGCGAGATTGGCGTGCCGATCAGCGGCGAACCCCTTGAAACGCTTGTGAAAGCCGATGGCGTGATCGATTTCACCGGCCCAGCTTCGACGGTGCAATTGGCGGGTCTCGCGGCTCAGGCCCGTATCGTCCATGTGATTGGCACGACAGGGCTTTCGGATGAAGATATCGCCAAGATCGATGCCGCCGCACGGCATGCGGTCGTCATCCGTTCCGGCAATATGAGCCTCGGGGTCAACCTGCTCGCGGGCCTGGTCAAGAAGGTCGCGGCGACCTTGGGCGAGGACTACGACATCGAAATCGTCGAAATGCACCACCGTGCCAAGGTCGACGCGCCCTCGGGCACGGCCCTGATGCTGGGCGAGGCGGCGGCGGCGGGGCGCGGCATCGCGCTTGCCGAACATTCGGCCCGTGGCCGCGACGGCCACACCGGCGCCCGCAAGGACGGCGACATTGGTTTTGCCTCGCTGCGCGGCGGCACGGTGGTTGGCGATCATGACGCGATTTTCGCCGGTCCCGGCGAGCGGCTCGTCCTCACCCACAAGGCCGAGGACCGGGGCATTTTCGCCCGTGGCGCCGTGCGCGCCGCCCTCTGGGGCCGCACCCAGAAGCCAGGACATTACACCATGGCCGACGTGCTCGGCCTTTCCGACATCTGACATCAAGAAAATCTGCGAGGAAATCTGATGGATCGCATTCTCGTCCTCCTGCGCCACGGCCAGAGCGAATGGAACCTGAAAAACCTGTTCACCGGCTGGAAGGATCCGGCGCTGACCGAAGTCGGCGTCAAGGAAGCCATCTCCGCCGGCGAACGGCTGAAGGCCCATGGGGTGACCTTCCAACACACCTTCACGTCCGCCCTGTCGCGCGCCCAGCACACGGCGCGCCTGGCGCTTGAAGCGATGGGCACACCGAACCTGGCCATGACCAAGGACATGCGCCTCAACGAGCGTGACTACGGCGATCTCTCCGGCCTCAACAAGGCCGAGGCGGCACAGAAGTGGGGCGACGAGCAGGTGATGGTCTGGCGCCGTTCCTACGACACGCCGCCGCCGGGTGGCGAAAGCCTGCGCGATACGCTGGCGCGCGCACTGCCCTACTACAACCAGGAAATCCTGCCGTGCGTGCTGCGTGGCGAGAACACGCTGGTGGTGGCGCATGGCAATTCGCTGCGCGCGCTGCTGATGGTGCTGGAGAAGGCGACGCCGGAGACGATCCCGGGCATCGAACTCGATACCGGCGTGCCAGTGGTCTATCGGCTGAAGGCGGATTCCACGGTGGAATCGAAAGTCGTTCTAAAGGCCTGACGGAATCTCGCGCCCAAGGCGATCAGTCATGAACGAGATCGCCGACGGCCTCCATTACTTCCCCGGCTTCTACAGCCGGGACGAACAAGCCGCGCTGGTGGAGCAATTGCGCCTCTGCCTGCGTGCCGCGCCGCTCTATACGCCCCGCATGCCACGCACCGGCAAAGCCTTCTCGGTGCGCATGAGCAATTGCGGCACGCTCGGCTGGATGTCGGATGCGGAACGCGGCTATCGCTACGAGCCGTGCCATCCGGTGACGGGCGAGCCCTGGCCCGCCATCCCCGATCTCGTCTTAAAGGCCTGGCGCGAGACCTCAGCCTATCCGGCGCCGCCGGAGGCCTGTCTGATCAATTTCTACGATGGAACAGCCCGCATGGGCCTGCACCAGGATCGGGACGAAGCGGCGCAGGAGGCGCCGGTCGTCTCGATTTCGCTGGGGGATTCGTGCCTGTTCCGCTTCGGCGGCGAACAGCGCGGCGGGCGGACGAAATCACTGAAACTGCATTCCGGCGACGTGCTCGTCATCGGCGGCGCGTCGCGCTTCGTCTTTCACGGCGTCGACCGGATTCTTCCCGGTACGTCGACGCTACTCAGCGATGGCGGCCGCATCAACCTGACGATGCGGCGCGTCACGCCTCCAATGAACTAAAACTATTTGGCCGAGGCGTCGCTGGGTTCCGCCGCCGCTGCCTTCGGGCCGCCGCGGGAAACGCCGACCTTGGCCGGACGCAGGCAGCGCTCACCGATCGAATAGCCAGCTTCCATCACCTGCACCACGGTGCCGGCGGGAACCGACGGATCGGGCATTTCGAACAGAGCTTCGTGCATGTTCGGATCGAACTTCTCGCCCTTCGGATCGATTTTCTTCACGCCGTATTTGGCGAGGCGCGACTGAAAATCGCGTTCCGTCACCTCGATGCCTTCGATCAGAGCCTTCCAGGGGCCTTCGGCGGCCGCGCGGACCTCGGCTGGAACCGATTCGACGGCGCGATGCAGGTTGTCGGCGAAGGTCAGCATGTCGCGGGCAAAATTGGTGATGCCGTAGACGCGCGAATCGGCGACTTCCTTTTCGGTGCGGCGGCGGAGATTTTCCATCTCCGCGAGGGTGCGCAGGGTGCGATCCTTCAGCTCGGCATTTTCCGCCGTCAGCTTTTCCAGCACGACGAACGGATCGGGCTGGCCGGCCTCCGGATTCGTTTGGTCCTGCGGTTCCTCGCCCGGCACAGCCGGGTTCGTCTGGGGATCGTTCATAGCTCTCTCAAAATAAGGGAATTACCCCCGATATCGGGGTCCTGAGCCGAAAAATCAAGCTCCTGCTGCTTCTGGAGCCGCCTTCCGTCCACTCGGCCGGCCGGTGGCCTCGGGAGCCCCCAGAATCTCAGTCAATTGCCGGCGAATCGCCGCCTGGCGGCTGGCATTGGTGATTTTCAGGCCGGTGAGATCGGTGACGTAAAAGGAATCGACCGCCTTCTCGCCAAAGGTGACGATATGAGCCGACCCGATGTTGAGATTGAGCTTCGACAATTGCGACGTGAGCTCGAACAGCAGACCCGGCCGGTCGAGGCCGGAGACTTCCAGAACGGTGAACTGGTTCGACAAAGCGTTGTCGATGACGACTTCCGGCTCGATGCGGAAAGCCTTCTCGCGGCTCTTCGGCCCTTCCGTCTTTTCCGCGACCACCTGCCCCAGACGGATCTCGCCGCGCAAGGCCTTCTCGATGGTGGCGGCAACGCGCGCGGCACGGCGCAGCTCATCGGTGTCGTCGTCGAAGGCACGGCGGATCGAAATGGAATCGAGCGCCAGGCCATCGGTCGTGGTGAAAATCTGCGCGTCGACGATGTTGGCGCCCGATACGGCGCAGGCGCCGGCGATGATCGAGAGCAGGCGCGGATGGTCCGGCGCCACCACCGTCAGTTCGGTCACGCCGGTGAATGTGTCGGTGGCATATTCGGTGGCAAGCGAGCGCAGCTCGACCTCGCACAGGCGCAAGAGATTGGCGTGGCGCACCATGTGCTTGAGGTCGACCTTCAGCCAATAGGGCTGATAGTGGCGCGCCGCATAGGCTTCGAAATCGGGATCGGACCACAACAGAGCGCGCCGCAATTCTTCCTGCGCGTGGATGACGCGCTGCTTGCGATCGATGGCCGAATGACCGCCCGACAACACCAGCTCCGCTTCCCAATAGAGCGTGCGCAACAACTGGCCCTTCCAGCCGTTCCACACGCCGGGGCCAACACCTCTGATGTCGCAGACGGTGAGCACCAGCAGCATGCGCAGGCGCTCCAGAGTCTGGATCGGCTTGGCAAAGCTTTCGATGGTGCCGCGATCGGAGAGATCACGGCCCTGCGCCACGTTCGACATGTCGAGGTGATGCTCGATCAGCCAGGCGACATTGTCGGTCTCGGACGGGCTGAGGCCCAGACGCGGGCAGAGTTTACGCGCCACTTCGGCGCCGGCGATGGAATGATCCTCCGGCCGGCCCTTGGCGATGTCGTGCAGAAACATCGCGACATAAAGCACTTTGCGATTGTGAATGAGCGGCAGGATTTCGCTGGCGACCGGATGGTCCTCGACCAGCTCGCCCGATTCAATGCGCGACAGGATGCCAATGCAGCGAATGAGATGCTCGTCGACCGTGTAGTGATGATACATGTTGAACTGCATCATCGCGACGATGCGGCCGAAGTCGGGAATGAAACGGCCGAGCACGCCGGATTCATTCATCAGGCGCAGCACCGTTTCAGGCGCATGACGCGACATCAGGATTTCGACGAACAGCCGGTTGGCTTCCGGATTTTCGCGCACCGCCGCATCGATGCGCTTCAACGAGAGCGTCACCCGGCGCGTCGCGTCGGGATGAATGGCGAGACGATGCTTGTCGGCCAGCCAGTACAGGCGGATGAGGTTGACCGGATCGGTCTCGAAGACCTTGTCATTGGCAACGGTGACGCGATCGACTTCGATAGCGAAGCCCGGAAACTCCAACGCGTCGGCGCGGCGCCGGAATTTGCCCATGAAGCGATTGAGCGAAGCGCGCGGCTTGGCCTGCCGTTCTTCAAGCGCGGCGCAGACAATGGCGGTGAGATCGCCGACATCCTTGGCGATGAGGAAGTAGTGCTTCATGAAGCGCTCGACATCGGACAGGCCGGCGTGGGTGACATAGCCCAGCCGCTCGGCGATGGTGCGCTGATAGTCGAAGGTCAGGCGTTCTTCCGACCGGCCCGAGACATAATGAAGATGGCAACGCACCCGCCACAGGAATTCCTCGCAGCGGCGGAAGGTGAGAATTTCGCGCTCTGTGAACACGCCAGCCGGAACAAGTTCGGCGATGTCGCGCACGCGATAGACGTATTTGGTGATCCAGAAGAGCGTGTTGAGATCGCGCAGGCCGCCCTTGCCTTCCTTGACGTTGGGCTCGACCACATAGCGCGAGGCGCCGCCAGAGCGCGACAGACGCGAATCACGCTCGGCCAATTTGGCGGCGACGAATTCGCGGGCTGTCTTGCTGACGATTTCCTTGTCGAAACGGGCGCGCAGGTCCTCGAACAAAGCTTCATCGCCGAGGATGAAGCGCGCTTCATGCAGAGCGGTGCGAATGGTCATGTCGCCCATGGCCTGGCGCAGGCATTCGGTCACCGTGCGGGTGGCATGGCCGACTTTCTGGCGCAGGTCCCAGAGCAGATAGAGCACTGCCTCGATGACGCTCTCGCTCCAGGCGGTCTGCTTGTAGGGCAGCAGGAACAGGAGATCGATGTCGGAGCCGGGCGCCAGGGTGCCGCGGCCATAGCCGCCCACGGCGACGATGGCGATCCGCTCGGCGGTCGAGGGATTTTCGGCCGGATACATCCAGGTGGTGACGAAGTGGTGGATGGCGCGAATGATCTCGTCTTCAAGCCAGCCAAGATGATGGACGCATTTGAGCCCCTGCCCGTCGAGCTCGAACCAGCTCTGGACAACCGCCTGGCCGCCGGTGAGCGCCTGACGCAGTTCCTCCAGGGCAGCGGTGCGCATGGCGCCTCGATCGGCGCCCAAATCCGCCCCGATGGCGTCCAAACGGGCCTGCAGGGCCGTGCGATCCAGAATGGCCGAACGCGAATGGGCGAGTTTCGGCGGACGGGCGGGGCGACGGGGTGTCTCAGTCGGAACAACGGTCAGGCTCATGGAACCAACTCATAGCACGGATGCGGGGCATGATGGGAAAATGGCCCTTGCATGGGGTTGTTCCTCAGAATTGCCTGCCCCCCTCGCCGGAGCAAACATCCGGATGGGAGGGCCGCCCGGTGGCGTGCCGGCAGTCTTGAAGACTTGTCCTGTTCCCCTCGGTTCTGCGCCCATCCGCGATGCCATCGCTACATTGAATCGCGTTCAAAATACGAGGCAAGATTGGCGGAATAATGTTCTTGCTTTGTTCTTAATTTAAGTCGTAGGCCTATAAGCGTTGTAGCAGGTGGTGCGTGGGCCATAGCGCTCGGGCAGGTCACGCCACGGCGCGCCGGATCGCAATATCCAGAAGATACCGTTCAGCACGAGGCAGTCATCGACGCGCGGCCCGCCTCCCGGCTTGTTGGGCAGCATTGGCTCGATCACGCGCCACTCACAGTCGGCCAGATTATATCGGCTCATGCCGACGCTGAATCAGCTTTCGGGGCAAAATGGAAGCGGGCATCATCCGGACAGAGGTGAGACGATGAAGGCACGCGTAACCGGATTGAACCATATCACGCTGGCAGTCGCCGATGTTGAAAGGTCGTTGGCCTTCTACCGCGACCAGCTCGGATTAGCCGTGCGTGCTGTTTGGCCAAATGGCGCCTATCTCGAAGCTGGGCCGCTTTGGCTTTGCCTGTCCCATGACGATGAGGCGAGGACATCGCCACACCCGGATTATACCCATCTCGCCTTCAGCGTTTCCGAGGCAGATTACGCTGATCTGAGCAGGCGCTTAGTTGCTCAGTGCGTTGTGTGGAAGGAAGACAAGAGCGAAGGGGCGTCCACCTACTTCCTCGATCCAGATGGGCATAAGCTTGAAATCCACATAGGGTCGCTCAAAACACGACTGGCCCACTATCGCCAAAACCCGTCCAAAGGGGTGACGGTCTTCGACTGATGGAACCGGCCGTTTATGAGTTCACGGGCTAAATGCTCCTCTTCTGTCGTTCAATTGAGGAGTTACCCGACAGCGCGACGACGATCGGCAATAGCTTGCTCGATCCCGGGCGCGGCATGATCGGCGAACCATTGAATCATTTTCTGGACACCATTTCCGGCCGGAGTTGTTTCGCCGGCGCCGATGAGTTCCGCGCTCGCCTGTGCGGTTGCAATGAGAATGCGGGCCGTCTCTGGCACATAAGGAAGGTCTGCCGCCTGGTCGTGGCGCTCGCGGATGATTTGATAGCGGAGGTTCTCCGGCAGCGTCCAGGCACTGACAAGAAAGTCATGCACGCTAACCCGTTGGCCGCCTATATCTATGGCCGCTTCCCGGTCGTTTTCGGTGTAGCCAGCCGCCTCAATCCGCTCACAAGCATCAATCGCCGCGCCCATCATTGCCCGGATCAGATTCCAATCGGTTTTCACGCGGCTCTCCATTTCGCAAATACGCCTGAAATCTGCCAGGGCAACTGACTCTTGCGAGGTAACGGGTTCCAGGCGTTTCGCGACGTATTTTCTATCGTTGGCGAATGTTTCTCGGCTCAGGCCCGCTTGCGCTCGATGGCATCCCAGATGGCGGCCGCCAAATCAGGGCCGCCCAGCTTGCGAATGGCCCGCAGGCCCGTCGGCGAGGTGACGTTGATTTCGGTCAGATTGCCGTCGATCACATCGATGCCGACGAAAATCAGGCCCCGAGCCTTCAACTCAGGTCCGATGGTCTGGCAGATTTCCCGTTCGCGCGGCGAAAGATCGGTTTCGCGGGCCGCGCCGCCACGCACCATGTTGGAGCGGATATCGTTCTCCGCCGGTACGCGATTGACGGCGCCCAATGCCTCACCATCGACAAGGATGATGCGCTTATCGCCCTCGGTGACGCGCGGCAGGAAGCGCTGCACCACCCACGGCTCGCGGAACGTCGCCGAGAACAGATCGAACAGCGAACCGAAATTCGGATCCTTTTGCGCCATCTTGAAAACGGCAGCGCCGCCATTGCCGTAGAGCGGCTTCATGACGATGTCGCCATGCTGGCGACGGAAGGCTTCGATCTCGTCGCGCTCGCGGGTGATCAGCGTGTCCGGCATGAGCTGCGGAAACTGCATGACGAAGAGTTTTTCAGGCGCATTGCGCACGCTTGCGGGATCATTGACCACGAGGGTGCGCGGATGAATGCGCTCGAGCAAATGGGTCGTGGTGATATAGGCGAGATCGAAAGGCGGGTCCTGGCGCAAGAGCACGACATCCACCTCGCTGCCAAGATCGGTGCGGCGGCGATCGCCCAAAGTGAAATGATGGCCGACCTCGTCGCGCACCTGCAGCGGCTGGGCGTCGGCGACGATGCTCTGGCCGACCATGGAAAGACGATCGGGCGTGTAATAGAGCAGTTCGTGACCGCGGGCTTGCGCTTCCAGAAGCAAAGCGAAGGTCGAATCGCCGGCAATATTGATGCGTTCGATCGGGTCCATCTGGACGGCGACGGTAAGCGGCATACGGTTCTCCGGCAGAGCAAAACAACAGACAGGCGCGGACCGACCGCGCCGGGAACAGAACGCATATCGGCGCACCAGGCGTCAACTGCAAGGCCCGCATGACTGAGCCCCGCCCTCGTGGCCCCATCTGAACAATTTCGCACTGGTCAGACCCTGGCGGCCCGGCCAGAATGGCGCCGCATCCCGCTTCGGAGGAAACGTATGACGACGCTTTATTATGCCCCCGGCACCTGCGCCACGGGCATCCACATCCTGCTCGAGGAGATCGGCAAGCCCTACGATCTGAAAAAGGTCGATTTTGCCGCCCAAGGGCAATACCAGCCCGATTACGTGGCCGTGAATCCGAAATCGAAAGTGCCGGTGCTGGTGCGCGACGATGGCTCCACGCTCACCGAATTTCCGGCCATCGCAGTGTGGCTCGCCCTGACCAATCCGGACAAGAAACTGTTGTCGACCGACCCGGAAAAACTGGCGCGCACCCTGGAGACGATCGACTATATCGTCGCCACCTTGCATATGCAGGCCTGGACGCGCATCTGGCGCACCGTGCGCTACAGCAGCATCGAGGACGAGCATCCCAAGATCAAAGCGCAGGGCCGCGAGATGGTCGAGAAAGGTCTCGCTTTGCTCGACAAGCAGCTCGCCGGCAAGGACTGGTTGATGGGCGATTTCACCATCGCCGATTGCGCGTTCTACTTCTTCGAGTTCTGGGTGGCGGAATGGGCCAAATTGCCGATGCCCGCCAATGTCGCCGCCCATTATGCGCGCATGAACAAGCGCCCGTCGGTGCAGAACATGCTCAAGATGCAGGGGCTCGCTCAAGCCGCCTAAGCAGCAGCGCGCGCCCGGTTGAAATCCGACAGGATGCGCGTGCTCGATTGCGAGAGTTCATCGAGCCGTCGCGGCAGGTCGCCATAGAGCAGCCTGCCGCCGCGCTTATGCAGCACCCCGCCGATCATCACCGTATCGACATTGGCGACCCCGGCCTGCAACAGGATGGAGGCGGCCGGATCGACAACCGGATGCATGTTCGGATCGCGCGCCGACAACAGCACGATATCGGCCTGCTTGCCTGGCGTGAGCGAGCCGGTGCGCCGATCAAGCCCCGCCATGCGGGCACCGTCGATCGTCGCCCAGCGTAAAGCCTCGCGGCAGGGGATGGTGATTTCCGCGGGCCCTTTGCCCTGCGCCGCGAAACTGTCGAGCGCATCGATGAAACGTTGTGCCTGCAGGGTCATCCGCGCGACGGTGAACATGTCGCTCGCCATGCCGGACTCGATGTCGGAGCCGATGCTGATGTGGCCGCCGCGTTGACGCAGGCGCCCCGTCAGCGGCCGGCCGAAACTCATTTGCATTTCGACTTCGGCCGTGACCGAGAAACTGACACCCGCATCGACCAGAAGATCGAGCTGCGCATCGGTCAACACATTGCCGTGGACGACGTTAAGGTGCGGACCAAGGAGGCTCAAGGCGGCCAGCCGCTCAAAGCCATCGGGCGTCAGCATAGCGCCGCTGACATGCATGCTGGCGACCATGTCGAGTTCACGCGCCAAGCGAAAATCATGATCGCAGACGTCATAGACCGACATGCCGGGCCCAAGAATGGCGAGCCCCATGGTGACGAGCGCATCGTCGCTCGCCAATGATCCACGACGCAGCCGCTCGACCTCGCCACGCGGCATCGGCACTTCGCTGAAATGTTTCTGGCCCGGTTTCGGATCGGGCTTGGGCGAGCCGTGCAAGAACAACGCGCGGATGCCCGACTGGCGCAGGCCCTCAAGCGCCGCGTCGGTATGATCAGGTGTCGGATTGTTGTGGCACCAATCGACCAAGGTGGTCGTGCCGCAATTGATCTGATTGAGCGCGCCGGTGAGATTGGCGATGTAAATATCCTCGGCACGGAAATGGGTGGCGAGGCCAGCGTGAATGGCGCGCAGATATTGCGAGATCGTCCAATCGGCCGCGACGCCGCGCAAACCCGTCTGCCAGGTGTGCATATGGGCGTTGACGAAGCCCGGCATGACGATCATGCCCCGCGCATCGATCACCTCCGCGCCGGCCGACGTCTCCAGGGTAGGCGCGATTGCGGCGATCCGGCCGTCGCGGACCAGAATGTCGCCCTTCAGATCGCCGAGCCCGTCGTCCATCGATACGATGGTGCCGCCCCGGATCACCCAATCCCGCATCTGCCCCTCCCAGAGCGTTGCCGCCTGCGCGGCCCAGGCCGCAGAGATAGCAGAAGCCCTGTGACACCGGCAAACGTGGCGTCGCGCTGGACGACCTGCTAAGGACAGCCCGCAACGACTTGGGTGGGCAGAGCCCGCCCCCAGGATGGAACTGATGGCGAAAGCGAAGAAAATTGCCTACCAGGGCGAACCCGGTGCGAATTCCCACATTGCCTGCCGGGCCGTGTATCCGAATTTTGAACCGCTTCCCTGCAACACGTTTGAAGACGCTTTGGCCGCCATCGCCGACGGAACAGCCGAATTGGGCATGATCCCCATCGAGAATTCGATCGCCGGGCGCGTTGCCGACATCCATCATTTCCTGCCGGGCTCGGGCCTGCATATCGTCGGCGAATATTTTCTGCCGATCCGCTTCCAGCTCATGGCGCTGCCCGACGCGACCTTGGCGACCATCCGCACCGTTCACAGCCATATCCACGCGCTGGGCCAGTGCCGCAAGATCATCCGCAAGCTCGAGCTGACGCCGGTGACGGCGGTCGATACGGCGGGCTCGGCGCGTGAAGTCTCGCAATGGGGCGATCTGACGCGCGCCTCGCTGGCGCCGGAGCTGGCTGCCGAAATCTACGGCCTGAAGATTTTGATGCGCGACGTGGAAGACGAGAAGCACAATACGACACGCTTCGTCGTGCTCTCGCGCGTCGCCGACTGGGCGCGGCCGAACAACGGCAACACGGTGACCACATTTGTCTTCCGCGTGCGCAACGTACCAGCGGCGCTTTACAAGGCACTCGGCGGTTTCGCCACCAATGGCGTCAACATGACCAAGCTCGAAAGCTATATGGTCGACGGCGAATTCTCCGCCACCATGTTCCTGGCCGACGTGCAGGGCCATCCGGAAGATCTGCCGCTGAAACGAGCGCTGGAAGAACTCACTTTCTTCACGACGGAGCTGCGCATTCTGGGCGTCTATCCGGCGCATGCGTTCCGTAACGAGCTGCAGAGCGACTGAGGGCGATGTCGCCGCAAGACGGGAAGACCATTCTCGTCATGGGCGAGGCCATTCTCGACCTCGTGGCCACGGCAGCCGATCCGACGGCGTTTGAAAGCGCCACGGGCGGCTCGTCGTTCAACACGGCGCTGGCCCTGGGCCGGCTCGGTGTCGCCGCCGAATTCGCCGGCGCCTTGGCGCGTGATGTCAACGGCGAAGCTTTCGCGCAAAAGCTTGCCGAGGCACATGTCGGCCTGCGCTGGTGCCAACGCAGCACCCGGCCGATGCCTCTGGCGCTGGCGCGATCCGACGTTGCGACGGACGCCGTCGATTTCACGCTCTATCTGCAAGGCACCGCGCATGAAGAGCGCGAGGCGCTTCCCCGTCCTTTGCCCGACGACGTCGCCCATCTGCATGCCGCCTCCTTCCGTTGCCTGCTCGGCCCGCAAGGCGAGAGCGCGCTGGCGGCCATGCAAGCGGCCCGCGAGCGGATTTCGGTGAGTTTCGATCCGAACATTCGCCCCTCGCTGATGCCGGAACGCAGCGAGACCGTGCGATTGGTCGAAGCGCGCATCCAGGCCTGCACCCTCACCAAAGCCAGCGACGTCGACATCGCCTGGCTCTATCCCGATCAACCGCCGGAACGCGTGGCGCGGCAATGGCTGGCGCTCGGCACCGAACTCGTGATCATCACCGGTGGTGCGACAGGCGCGACGGCGACGTGGGCGGGCGGCTCCATCACCCGCGTCCCGCCGCAGGTCAGTGTGATGGACACGGTCGGTGCTGGCGACAGTTTTACCGCGGGACTTCTTGCCGCGCTGATGAACGAAAACCGGCTTGGTTCCCACCGCCTGAACCCCGATTCCAACGCCGTCGGCCGCTGGCTCGATCACGCAAACAAGGTCGCGGCACTGACATGCACGCGGCGCGGGAGCGATCCACCCTGGCTACACGAACTCTGAAAACGCCTTTTCCCATCCGTCCGCATGGGCTAGGAAAGGCGCCGACCAGAGTGTTTTGCTCGACAAAAAGACGGCAAAACAGACATAAACGGCGAAATTGCATGTCCGCGGACAGGTGATTTGCTCGAAGGGGAATTCTGATGCGTCCATCCAAGCGTGCGCCTGATGAAATGCGGGCTGTGTCCATCGAGCGCGGTGTTGCGCGCTATGCGGAGGGCTCCTGCCTGATCAAGTTCGGCGAAACGCATGTGTTGTGCGCGGCCTCGCTCGAAGACAAACCGCCGATGTGGCTGCGCGGCCAGGGCCGTGGCTGGGTGACGGCCGAATATGCCATGTTGCCGCGCGCCACCCACACGCGCACGCGTCGCGAAGTGACGTCGGGCAAGCAGTCGGGCCGCACGCAGGAAATCCAGCGCCTCGTTGGCCGCTCGCTGCGCGCCGTCGTCGATCTGCAGGCGCTCGGCGAACGCCAGATCACCATCGACTGCGACGTGCTGCAGGCCGATGGCGGCACGCGCACCGCTTCCATCACCGGCGCCTGGGTGGCGCTGCATGACTGCTTGAAGTGGATGCATGGCCGCTCGATCATTCGCGACATGCCGCTGCGCGATCACGTCGCCGCGATCTCCTGCGGCGTCGCCAACGGTGTCTCGGTGCTCGATCTCGATTACGCCGAAGATTCCGCCGCGCAGACCGATGCCAATTTCGTTATGACCGGCAAGGGCCATCTGGTCGAAGTGCAGGCGACCGCCGAGGGCGCCCCCTTCGACGAAGCGCAATTGCAGCAGATGATGGCGCTCGCCAAACAGGGCATCGCCAGCCTGATCGAAAAGCAGAAGCAGGCGATCGCCTGAATGAGCGCTGATCATCGCAAGATCACGGGCAAGCTCGTCATTGCCACGCATAATGCCGGCAAGCTGAACGAGATGCGCGAATTGCTCGCGCTCTATGGCGTTGAAGTCGTCTCGGCCGGCGAGCTTGGACTGCCTGAGCCGGATGAAACCGGCGACACGTTCATCGCCAATGCGATCATCAAGGCGCAAGCAGCGGCCGATGCCACCGGCCTGCCGGCCTTCGCCGACGATTCAGGCCTCTGCGTCGACGTGCTGGGCGGCGATCCCGGCATCTATTCGGCGCGCTGGGCGCGCGAAGCCGGCGACTTCAAGGCCGCCATGGCGAAGATCGACACGTTGATGCGCGAGAAGGGCGCGACCCTGCCGCGCCAGCGACGCGCACATTTCGTCTCGGCCCTGGCCGTCGCCTGGCCGGACAAACATGTCGAAACAGTCGAAGGCAAAGTGTTCGGCGAAATCGTCTGGCCGCCGCGTGGTGAACGCGGTTTCGGCTATGATCCGTTCTTCCTGCCTGATGGTCATTCAAGAACGTTCGGCGAGATGTCATCGGACGAGAAGCACGGCCTTCCGGCCGACGGCTCGCAGGCCCTGTCGCATCGGGCACGCGCGTTTCAAGAGCTGGCGCGGATGTGCCTGAAATAGCCTTCCGGCACCGCTAAAACAATTAAGCCCCGGTTTTGCACCGGGGCTTTTGTTTTGGCTCAGTTATATTTGCCCGTCGCATTGATCGCGGCCCAAACGCGATGCGGCGTATAGGGCATTTCCAGCGCATTGATGCCGAGCGGCCGCAGCGCATCGATCACCGCATTGGTCACCGTGGGCACGGCACCGGTGGCACCGGCTTCGCCAACACCTTTGGCGCCGAGCGGATTGGTCGGGCTCGGCACAGGCCGATCCACCAGTTCGAGCTGCGGCAAAAGATCGGCGCGCGGCATGAAGTAATCCATGAAGCTGCCCTGCACGGGCTGGCCATCGCTCTCGCCATAGGTGATCACTTCACCCAGCACCTGCCCCATGCCTTGCATCAGCCCACCGTGCAATTGCGCTTCGGCCAAGGTGTGATTGATGATGACGCCAGAGTCATCGACAGCCACATATTTTACCACCTCGATCATACCCGTCGCCGGATCGATCTCCACTTCGGCGATATGCGCGCCGGTGGGGAAGGACAGGCTGACGGGAACACCATCGAGCGTGTCGAGCGGATTCTCGTCCTTCTTTGCCGAAGTATTGGCCAAAGTCTTGGCGAGTTCGACGAGGCCAATCGACAGGTCGGTGCCGCGCACCCGATAGGTGCCCTTATCAAATTCGATATCCATTTCGGCGGCTTCCAGGTGCTTGGCGGCAAACTCCTTGCCCTTGCGCACCACCTCGCGCGCCGTGACCGTCAACGCGCCACCATGGTTCATGACGCCGCGCGAGCCGATGCTGCCCGAGCCCTTCAGATCAGGGCCATCGGGATCGCTGAAGCGCAGCGTGATCTGTTCCGGGTCGATGCCGAGTTCCGCGGCAACGATTTCCGGATAGACCGTTTCATGGCCTTGTCCCGACGGACCCGACACCGTGTAGATGACCGGATTGCCGGATTCGCCGAATTTGATCGCGGCTTCTTCGCGCGGAACGCCGCCGCCACCTGACGGTTCGATAAACACCGACAGACCGACGCCGAAAAGCATGCCGCGCTTCTCCGCCGCCTTGCGGCGTTTGGCGATGCCCTTCCAGTCGGCGGTTTTCAGCGCATCGGCGAGCAGACCCGGCGGATCGCCGCTGTCGTAAGTGGCGCCCGTCGGCGTCTTATACGGAAAGGCTTTGCGCGGAATGAGGTTCTTGCGGCGCAGCTCGACCCGGTCGATGCCCGTTTCGCGCGCCGCTTCCTCGATCAGCCGTTCGGCGAGGTAAACGACGTTCGGGCGCGCAGCGCCGCGATAGGGACAGGTCGGCGTGGCATTGGTGACGACGAGGCGGTGCAAGCCATAGACCGCCGGAATCGCATAGACGCTCGTCGGATTGGAGCTTGGCCCCGCCGTATTGGTGAGCGGACCGGAGCCCGACAGATAGCCGCCGCAATCGACGATCCATTCGATCCGCAGCCCCAAAAACTTACCGTCCTTGGCGAGCGCCAGTTCGCCCGACAGAATGGCGCCACGGCCATGATGATCGCTCAGGATCGTCTCGGCTCTGGTCGCCACCCATTTCACCGGCCGGCCGATCTGCTTGGAGGCCAGCATGCAAGCGCAATATTCCGAATAGGCTTCGCTGCGCACGCCAAAACCGCCGCCAACATCCCAGGCATGGAAGCGGATTTTTTCTTGCGGCACGCCCGTACCCGCCGACAGGCCCGGCCGCATCATGGTCAGGCCCTGCGACGGCGCATAGACATCGTACATGTCCTTCTTCGCGTCGTAGCTGGCGAGACAGGCCTTCGGTTCCATCGGATTGCCGACGATGCGCGGCGCTTCGACCGTGATCTTGGTGACGTGATCGGCCTTGGCGAAAGCCTCGTCGGTCTTGGCGTTGTCGCCATACTCGTAGTCGAAGACCAGGTTGTTGGGGATGTGATCGTAAAGCTGCTGAGCACCGTCTTTAAGCGCTTCGCGGCCACCGACGACGACCGGCAAATCCTCATATTCGACGGCGATCAGTTCGGCCGCATCCATCGCCTGGAGCTGCGTCTCGGCAACGACGATGGCGACGCTATGGCCGACGAACAACACCCGATCAATAGCTAGGACGTCGCGCCCGGTCTCGATGAGCTTCATCCCGCCCTTGCCGGGATAACGCACCATGTTCGGGATCGGGCCGAGGCCCGCCTCGCGTGCGTCCTTACCAGTAATCACCGTCAGGACGCCGGGAGCGGCCAGAGCCGCCTCGACGTCAATCGACAGGATTTTGGCATGGGCCCGGTCGGCCCGTAGAAAACAGGCATGGGCTTCACGCGGGAGCGACCAATCGGACGTGTAACGCCCCTGCCCCGTCACCAGGCGAAAATCCTCGCGACGGCCATTAAACTTCGACGACATGCTGTCCCCTTATTGAACCCTCGGATTGTTGGTCAATCCTTTTGGCCTTTGCCTTTTGGCTATTCGATCAAACTTTTGGCCCGCTCCGCAAGAGGCTTGGGCGTGGCCAAAACGTCCGCGACAACTTTTTGCATATCGACGCCCCGTACCGGATCGACATCGACCCGGGACTGAGCCGCCTCCTTGAGGAAATCGGGGTCTTGCATCGTTTTGTCAAATGCGTCGCGCAGGGCCGCCACCCGGTCCGCCGGCACGCCACCATTGGTGGCGAGCGGCCGGCCGAGCTTGGTGCCGGAGGTGATGAGATCGACGATGCGGCGGGTATCAGGATCCTTGACCAGTTCGGAGGCGATCGGCACGTCCTTGAGATCGGCCTGGCGCGGGCCGGCGTAGACGAGCACTTTGATGTCGCCGTTCTTCAACCATTCCGGCTTGGTGACTTTCCAGCTCGACCACGTGTTGTTGCGCGCCTGCACTTCGCCGCGTTCCATGGCGAGATTGATATCGTTGCCGCCGGGATAGCCCGAGACGATCTTGAACTTGGTGCCTAGAAATTCGTTGAGCATGCCGGGAAACGTATAGGTGATCGCGCCCTTGCCGGTGGCACCCGCGATGATTTCCTTCGTCTTGGCTTCGTCGATGGTGTTAATGCCGGCGGACTTCCAAACGGTCATCGTTTCGACGGTCGGCGAGATCGAGCCGATCCAGTTGAACTTGCCGAGATCAAAGCGGATGAGATCGACGCCAGCCGCCTGCATGGCGGGGAAGTTATTGGCCATCATGCCGATGTTGGTGCCGTCCTTGGCGGCGACTTCCGCCAGATAGGCGCCCATTTTGGCGCCGCCGCCACCGGTCATATTCTGCGGCACGACAACCGGATTGCCCGGAATATAACGACCGATGAAACGGGCGACGAGCCGCGCATGCAGATCATATTCACCGCCGACGCTGGTGCCGATCAGCACATTGATGTTCTTGCCCTTGTAGAATTCCGCCGGTGATTGAGCCTGCGCTGCGCCCGCGACCGTGGACAAAAGGATCAAAGCCAAGGTCCGGTAAGCGCTCTTTCCACGCATCATCTTTATTCCTCCCCTTTATGCGAAAGCCGTGATTTGGAATGGCTTTCAATGTTTTGCGACGCAATATAGGCATGCAATGAGCTGCGTCAAAGCGTAACTTCTTGCAATATCTGCATGATAATGCCGGGTTGCGGACAATATCGAAGCTGTCCTATAGCCCGTCGTTCTCATACCGCCGAATAAACGGCTTCTGAGGGGAAGAAAAATGAAATCTTTGGGTTTGGGAGGAATCCTTCTTGCCGGTCTCGTCGGCGTCAGCCCGGCAATGGCGCAATCGCCCGAGCAATTTTTTGCCGGTAAAACCATCACCGTCACCATCGGCTTTTCGCCCGGCGGCACCTACGATCTGTTCGGCCGCATGTTGTCGCGCTATCTCGGCAAATATGTGCCAGGCAAGCCGACAGTGATCGCTTCGAACATGCCGGGCGCTGGCTCCTTGACCGCCGCCAACTGGCTTTATCGCGTGGCACCGAAAGACGGCACCGCCATGGCGATCGTCGCGCAAACCATCGCGCAGGAAGAAGCCCTGAAGAACAAGGCCGTTCAATACAAGACCGCGGAGTTCAACTGGATCGGCCGCGCCACGTCGAACATCGAAGTGCAAGTCGTCTCGACACGCACCAAGGGCACGACGATGCAAGGCATGAAGGAGGTCGAAGTGCCGACCGCCAGCACCGGCCCCGGCTCGCCGTCGGAAAGCTATCCGAAGCTGCTTAATGCGCTGGCCGGCACGAAGTTCAAGATCATCCGCGGTTATCCGGGCTCGACCGATGGCCTGCTCGCCATGGAACGCGGCGAAACCGACTCGGCGCTCACCTCTTGGAACACCATGAAGACGACGCGCATGGATTGGCTGACCGGCAAGAAAGCCGCCGTCTCCATTCAATATGTGCTGGAGCGTTCAAAGGATCTGAAGGACGTGCCGGCGGTGACGGAGTTCGCCACCAACGACGCCGACCGTGCCTTGCTCGCTTTCGCCGCGAGCAGCGCCGACATCGGCCGCGCATTCATGGCACCGCCGGGCGTGCCAGCCGATCGCGTCAAGGCGCTGCGTGAAGCGTTCATGGCGGCGATGAAGGATCCGGACCTGCTCGCCGAAGTCGAAAAGGCCAAATTGGATTTCGACCCGGCCAGCGGCGAAGCGGTGCAGAAAATCGTCGCCGACGTGATTGGCGTTTCGCCCGATATCGTCGCGCGGATGGAGAAGATTCTAGCCGCCGAATAGGTGTGGAGAGCATGCACAATTGTGCAGAGAAAATGGTCGAAAACGGCAAAAGTTGACCTGCTATCGCTCCGCACCTAGATGCTGATCTTCGATGTCGACCCGATGGGCCGGCATCGCGCAGTACGCCGCCGGTGAAGCCCTGAAAGGCGCTTCTCCGGCGCGGCCTGAGCCTAAAGATCAAGAGGTGCAATATGCCCACGATGGAAACGTCCAGAACCGAACCACGATCCTTCGTCGTCGACGATCCGCAGAAGGGTGTGTTCCTGCTCGACCGCGAAGCGCTCGTCTCCGAGGATGTGCTGCGCGCCGAGATCAAGAACATCTTCGCGAAATGCTGGATCTATGTCGGCCATGGCTCGGAACTGAAAAAGAACGGCGACTTCCAATCCCGCCGCGTCGCCGGCCGCCCCATCATCTTCGCGCGCGACAGCAAGGGCCAGGTGCGCTGCTTCTTCAACACCTGCCGCCATCGCGGCGCGCTGGTGTGCACGGAGCGCCACGGCAACGTCCGTCGCTTCAGCTGCGTCTATCATGGCTGGATCTACAACAACGACGGCTCACTTGCCCGCATCCCGGGCGATGAAGCCTATATCGAAAATTTCGACACCAGCGGCCTCGGGCTGAAATCGCCGGCTCGTTTCGAACAGTATCGCGACTTCTGGTTCATGTGCCTGGATGCCGATGTGCCGGCGCTCACCGACTATCTCGGCAAGGCGACCGACTACATCGATCTCGTCATCGAGCAGTCGCCGTCCGGCAAAATGGAAGTTCTGCACGGCACGCAGGAATATGACGTGCAGGCGAACTGGAAGCTGATGGTCGAGAACAGCGTCGACGACTATCACCTGCCGACCACCCATTCGACCTGGCTGAACTTCATGGCCAACTCCGGCGTCAAGGTGGAACCGCCGAAGGACAAGGATCTGGTGCTGCCGACGCGCGGCTTCGCTTTCGATCTTGGCAACGGCCATTTCACCACCGATAACGTCAACTTCCGTGGCCGACCTGTCGCCGCCTGGATCCCGCTCTATGGCGAAAGCGCCAAGGCCGAAATGACGGAGATCCGTGCCGAGCTCGTCGAACGCCTCGGCGAAGATCGGGCACGACGCGTCGCCGACACCAACCGCAACCTCGTCATTTTCCCCAATCTGGTCATCAACGACGGCTCGTCCGTCACCATCCGCACCTTCTTCCCCGATGGGCCGAACAAGATGCAGGTGACGGCCTGGGCGCTGGGCCCCGTGGAAGAAAGCGAAAGCGCGCGGGCGCGCCGGCTCGATGCCTTCCTCACCTTCTACGGCCCCGGCGGCTTCGCCACGCCCGATGACGTCGAAGCGCTCGAACTGGTGCAGCAGGGCCTGGCCAACTGGTCGGACGATCGCTGGTCGGAAATGTCACGCGGGTTCGGCCGCGAAGGCGAGCAGCTCAACAGCGACGAGCATCATCTGCGCACCTTCTGGCGCCACTGGAACAAGCTGATGACGGGAGCGCAGGCATGAGCGCGCAAGCCGATACTCTTGCGGACGTGAAAGTCACCCGCGCGGAAGTCGAAGATTTCTTCTACCACGAAGCTGCCCTGCTCGATGAGTGGAAGCTCAAGGAATGGGAAGCGCTGCTGGCTGACGACGCGACCTATTACGTGCCGCCGAACGACGATCTCGACGGCTCGCACAAGGATACGCTCTACATCATTTCCGATGATCGCGAGCGTATTCGCCAGCGCATCATCCGCGTGCTCGACCCGAACTGCCATGCTGAATTTCCGAAGTCGCGCACCTGCCGGCTGATCACCAATGTCCGCGTTCTCAAAGTCGAAGGCGACCTGGTGACGGCGACCGCCAATTTCGTGTGCTATCGCTATCGCCGCTTCCAGCGCGAATTCAGCTATGTCGGCACGTATCGCTATATTCTGCGCAAGGATGGCGATCAGTTCCGCATCAAGGAGCGGCGCGTATTCCTGCACGCCCACGAACTGGGACGGCTGGGCTCGGTCAGCTTTATTCTCTAGAGCAAATTGCGTTTCGAAAGAAACGCAATTTTGCCCGGGATTTCTATTTTGACGCGTCTTTGTGGCGTTTGGCGATTCCGCCAAACTGCAAAACGCTATGAGCAAAAGAGCAATTCGCTCGAAAAGCGATTTGCTTTAATATCCCTGTCATGATGCGTCTTTGCCGTTTGATGAATTCATCAAACGGCAAATGCTATAGAGAGGCAGACAAGCACCATGACGACGATCGAACGGGCGAGCGCCAGTCTCGTTCCTTATAAGCTTGAACAGGCTGTCGGCGGCTCCGGCGTCGCGGCCGTCGATATGATCGTCGTCGAACTCGTCGACAGTGATGGCGCCAAGGGCCTGGGCTTTTCCTATGTGCTGGGCGGTGGCGGTGAACTGGCTTTGCGCGCCGCTGATGCGCAACTGGCGCGTTTCGTGCGCGGACAACCAGCCACGGCGCCACGGGCCTTGTGGAAGAAGATTTCCCAGAGTTTCAATCGCACGGGCCTTGGCCCCAATCTCGTCGGCCTCGCCGCCGTCGATGTCGCCGCCTGGGATCTCCATGCCCGGCGCCAGAACCTGCCGATGGGCGTCGCCATGGGCGGCCAGATCCGCGCCACGCCGGTCTATGGCAGCGGCGGCTTCAACGTCGTGCAATCGGCGGCTGAGGCAGCCGGTGTCGCCGAGGCGGCCGTGAAACGCGGCCTGGGTGCGGTCAAGCCGCGCATCGCCGGCGTGCGCAAGGACGTCGAGGTGATATCGGCCGTGCGCCAGGCGATCGGCAATCGCGCCCATGTCATGCTCGACGCCAATGAGAAATGCGATCTGGCGGCGGCGCAATGGCTGATGGCTCATGCGCGCGACAACGATGTGTTGTTCGTCGAGGAGCCGCTGCCGGCCAGCGCACTCCATGGCTACAAGGTGCTCAGCCGCATGGCGGGGGCGCCCATCGCCACCGGCGAACATCTGCAAGGCCTGCGCGATTTCACGGCCCTCATCGCCGAGGGCATCGTCAGCGTCGTGCAGCCCGACCTCGCGATGATCGGCGGCCTGACACCGTCTCTCGATCTGGCTGTTCTCGCCGAGGCTTTCGACGTTTCGGTGAGCCCGCACTTCCTGCCGGGGCTCTTCGTCCATCTCGCCGCCGCATCGCCGGCCGTGCGCTGGCTGGAAGAGTTTCCGCTGCTCGAACCGATGTTCGATGGACTGCCAGACATCGCCAAGGACGGCACGATGAGCGCGACGGCAGCGCCCGGCCATGGCCTGTCGCTATCGAAAAAGGCGCTTGCCGTGCAAGCGCCTTTCTCTGGTTGAAAATGCCTCGAAATATGAGGTTCTAGGCAAAACCGCGTTTCTATCGAAACGCGGTTTGCTTTAGATCACTCGACCTTGATTTTGGCCTTCTCGACGATCTCGGCCCAGCGCTTGGTCTCGCTGGCAATGATGTCTCGGAACTCCTGCGGCGACGTCGGCCAAGCCTCGGCGCCATCGCGCTCCAGCGCTTCCTGCATCGCCTTCGAGCCCAAGGCGCCATGCACTTCCTTGGTCAGTTTGGCAACGATGTCTTCGGGCGTTCCCGCCGGCGCCATCATGCCATACCACTGGGTCGCGTCGAAGCCCGGCACGCCCGCCTCGGCAATGGTCGGAATATCCGGATCCGACTTCAAACGATTGGGACCGGAGACACCGAGCGCGCGCATGGTGCCTGCGCGAGCGTGCGGCAGAACCGCGGGACCGCCGGTCATCATGAACTGGATCTGGCCCGAGAGAAGATCGTTGACCGCCGGCGATGTCCCACGATACGGGACATGGGTCATCTGCGTGCCGGTTGCGACCATGAAAGCGGCGGTGGCGATATGCGCCGCGCTGCCGTTGCCGCCGGAACCGTAGTTGAGCTTACCGGGATTCTGGCGGGCATAGTCGATGAACTCGCGCACGTTCTTGATCGGCAGCGAGGGATGGACGACGAGCACGTTGTAGACCCGCGCCAGCATGCTGATATGCGCGAAGCTCTTGATCGGATCGTATTGCAAATTCGAATAAAGCGAAGGATTGACGCTCAACGTGCCGATATGGCCCATACCGACCGTGTAGCCATCAGCCGGCGCGCGGGCCAGGGCAACGCTGCCAACCGCACCGCCGGCACCGGGACGGTTTTCAGTGACAACGCCCTGCCCCCAGGCTTCCGTAAAGCGCTGGCCGATCAGCCGCGCCAGAATGTCGGTCGAGCCGCCGGGCGTGAACGGCACGACCATGGTGATGTTCTTCGTCGGCCATTGCGCTTGCGCCACTGATGAAGCAATGCCGCTGCCCGACATGGCCAGCGAAGAAGCAGTCAATTGCAGAAAACGACGGCGATCCATTTATAGCCCTCCCTAGTATCCTCGTGGACCTACTATGTCGTGATGCGTACGTCCAGCCGTCGCTGCGGTCTTAGGGCCGCGAACCGCAAGGACAAGTCCAACACAAGCACGCGCATGCTTCGATGATTGGATGATCAGTTTCACAAAACCCTATGACCATTGTTACATAATCATGCCGTCTCCACGGACGTTTGCTTGACCTGGAGAATGCGCCGCGCCCGTTCGACAACGGGCCGATCGACCATCTGTCCTTGCACCGTGATCGCGCCAAGACCTGCCTGTTCGGCGCGCGCATAAGCGTCGACCACTTCGCGCGCCCATTCGCACTCGGCTTGTGTCGGCGAAAATCCGCGATTGAGGAGCGGCACGACATTGGGATGAACGCAAGTTGCGCCATCAAAGCCATGTTGGCGCGCCTCCAACGTGGCCGCAGTAATCGCCTCGACATCACGGAAGTCAGCAACGCTTCTCAACAGCCCCAGAGACCGCAGACCGGCGGCCTTGGCCGCAAGATGCACCAGGAGCTTTGGCAGCCGCAGCATATCGGGCGTCGGAGTGGCATTCATGCTCGTCGCCAGATCTTCGCCGCCGGTGAGCAAGCCCCAATTGCGCGGCGTCGCCGTTGCAACGGCGGAGGCATTGAGAACGGCGCCCGGCTCTTCGATCATCGGTACCAGACGCATCTGGTCGGCCCGCGCCATCTGGCGTTCAACGCGGGTGAGATGATGGTCGAGCGCCTGCAACATTTCCGGCTTGCTCGCCTTCGGCACCAGGATGCCATGTGCACCGGCGAGACAGGCGGCGGCCGCATCGTCGTCTTGCAAACCAGTCTCGGCGGCATTCACGCGCACGAAGACCATGGCGCCATTCTGGCCGACCGCTGCGACGGACTGCGCCAGTCGTTGCCGCGCGCCAGCCTTTTCGCTTGGCAGCACGGCGTCTTCGAGATCGAGAATGATCCCGTCGGCATCGCGCTCATGCGCCTTGGCGATGAACTTGTCGGAATTGCCGGGGACATACAGCAGCGAACGGATCATTCGGAAGCCCTCCGCGTCTGTCCGGCCATCTTGCCATCGCCGATCACACCGGATTGGCGGAAAGCCTCGATATCGGCCTCGCCAAATCCGAGCTCTCGCAAAACGGCGTGCGTATCCTGGCCCGAGGACTGTGCCGAAAAGCCCGTCGCCGATGCCTGTCCATCGAAACGCACGGCGGACGCGACATCGATGATCGGCCCCTCAATGGGATGATCGCGATGTTGAAGCAGGCCCGTCGTCACAAGATGGGGATCTTCCAGCATGGACTCAATCGAATGGCACGGCATCACCGGCACGCCCGCTTCGGTTAGTACCCGCAACCAATATTCGGTCGGCTGATGCTTGAGTGCATCGGCCCGCATCGCGAACCAATCCTTGGACGCGGCGAAGCGGGCCGCCACGGTTTTAAAACGCGGATCGTCGAGCAGCTCCGGGCGTCCCACAGCCTTCAGAAAGGCATGCACCTGCGGATCGGTATTGCAGGTCACGCTGACCCATCCATTCGCTGTCGCGATGGGCAGGTTGTCGGGCGCGAGGATGCGACTGTCGCCGGATTCTCCGCGTGCCGGACGGAAGGTGGCGGCGCCGAGATGTTCTTGCAGCACGAAGGCGGCCAGGGTCTCCATCATCGGGATTTCCAACTCGCCGCCACGCCCCGTTCGGCTGCGCCGGAACAACATCGCGGCGATGGCGCCGGCCGTGACTTCCCCCACCACATGGTCGGCCAGCAGAAACGGCGCATAGCTCGGGCGGCCGTCACGCTTGATGAACAATCCCGCCACGCCGGCGGCGCCCTGGATCACCGTGTCGTAAGCCGGGCGGCCGCGATAAGGCCCGGGGCCGAAGCCCGTTATGATGCAGTGGATCAAACGCGGATGCTTCGCCAGACAGGTCACCGCATCGAGCCCAAGACGTGCCAGAGATTCCGGCCGTATATTGGTGATGAAAATATCGCTTTCACCGAGCAGCCGCTCCAGCACCGGCCGGCATTGCGGATGTTTCAGATCGAGCGCCACCGATCGCTTCGAACGATTGAAGTGCATGAATTTCGGTGACATCGAGCCCGATTTCGATGCGCCGCCCAAGGTGCGCAGCAGATCTCCATCGAGGGTTTCGATCTTGATGACCTCGGCGCCCATGTCCGCCAGGCGCAAAGTCGCCGAAGGGCCGGCGACGACGCTGGTGAGATCGAGGACGCGGACGCCCTCTAGTGGCAAGGGCTCGCTCATTTCGTCACCATTTCGATGGCGATATGTCCCTCGTCATCCTCGGCCCACAGGCGCCAGCCTTCGGCCAGCGGTGCGGCACAGAGCCTGACGTCACGATCGCAAAACAAGAGCCCCAAATTCTTCGCCTCATAATAGGATGGTTCCTGCCCCGTCACGTCACGCAACAGTTGCAGCAGGAATAAAGCCGTCAGGCCGCCATTCACGACGAGCGCCGGATAGCCCTCGATCTTGGTCGCGTAGGGTTGATCGTAGTGAATGCGGTGCGCGTTAAAGGTCACCGCCGAAAAGCGAAACAGCAGCGGCGCGGTCGGGCGGAATATCCGCTCATGCAGCGCTTCGCGTCGTTGCGGACTTTTGGCCTTGGGGCTCGTGACATCCGATGAACTCTTCGCTTCGCGGTAGATGATGTCCTGTTCCTCGACGATCGCCGGCTCGCTCCGATCGGCACGAAAGATCGTGTGGCGGACGGTCACGATCATCAGGGGACCGCTGCGACCGTCCTTGTGTTGCACCGAGGCGATTTCGCTGAGACGCCGCACGGGGTCTCCAACGCACAGGGCAGAATGCCCCCAGACGCGCCGGCCGCCATGCACGCGCCGTGGCAGAGGCGAACTCGGCATGAACCCGCTCGGCCCTGGATGACCATCCGGGCCAAGCTCGTCCTGCCGCACCAGGGGCGGAAACAGGATGACCTGCCAGCCGAGCGGCAAGAGCTCGCCTTCGTCGCCCCGGGAGGGATCAAGATTCAACAGCGCGGCCAAACGCTTAACGTTCGTTTCTGCGCAAGTGTCCCAGGCTTCTTCCCGCCCGTTCAGGGTCTCGGTCGCGTTCATGGGGCAACGATAATCGGGCGGGTAATCCATTGACTATGGGTGTCGATCGGCTCAATTGATGCATTGAATGCAACTATCGTGGGAGCCAGCGGATGCTCGATACGCCTGCGCTCACCGCTTTCGTGGCGGTGGTCGATTCAGGAAGCGCCCATGCGGCCGCCCGCCGTTTGGGGCTTTCGCAAGCCGCGCTGTCGCGCCGGCTCCAGCGCCTGGAAGCCTCGCTCGGGATCAAACTCTTCGTGCGCGCCGGCCGCGGTCTCGCCCTGAGCGAACAGGGCTCCCAGCTGCTGCCAAAGGTGCGCGCGCATCTCGAAGGACTGTCCAGCGTCTTGAAGAGCGTGCGCGACACCGTGCGTTACGGCGTGCCGACCGTAACGCTTGGTTGTCTGCCGACGCTCTGCACGTCGGTGCTGCCGCAAGCCTTGGCGGCGGTGAACAAACGCCATCCGGATATTCGCCTCAGGATCCACGATCTTTCAGCCACGGAAATTCGCCAGAACATCGCCGATGGCTCAGCCGATGTCGCCATTACGTATCTGGGCATCGAAGAGCGCGGCTTCAGCCAGCAGGCCATCATCGAGGAGCCGATGGTTTTGGTCGTCGCCAAGGGACACGACCTAGCCCGACAAACCCACCTGCCCTGGCGCGCGTTGAGCGGCCTCGATCTGATCGGCATCGGGCCGCAGTCGGGCTTGCGTCGTTTGCTGGAAGACGCTCGTCCGATCATCGGCTTCGATCTGAACTGGCGCCATGAGGTGCAGCATATTACGACGGCACTGCAGCTCGTCGCATCGGGATATGCCGTCACCGTGGCACCGTTGCTCGCGCTGCAAGGGCGCATGGGCGAGAACCTGCATCCGATCCGCCTGGGAGAGGTGCCGCTCAACCGGCGGCTCGGCAGCCTATGGCGCGCCGGAGAACGCTTGGCGCCCGAGGCCGAGGCCGTCCGCCGAGCCATTGCCGCCGCCTTGCGCGGCGAGCTCGCCGTTCGCATGAAAACATTGATTTAGTCGTATTAAAGCGGTTGCAATCGTGGCTGGCGCTCGCCCCTTCAGGCGCCTATCACAATACCGCCCCGATGGCGCGATCAGATCAAGGCCTACAGCAATAGCGGAGTTTGCAATGTCCAATCCGTCCCAACCGCCCGTCTATGGTCAGCGCACCGAGACCGATAGTTTCGGGCCGATCGAAGTCGAGGCGAGCCGCTACTGGGGCGCGCAAACGCAACGCTCGCTGGAAAATTTCCGCATCGGCGGCGAGCGTATGCCGCTGGCGCTCATCCATGCGCTGGCCTTGATCAAACGCGTCGCCGCGGAAGCCAATCGCGATCGCGGCCTGCTCGATGCGCCACGCGCCACGGCCATCATCGCCGCCGCGCAAGAGGTGATGGACGGGCGTTTCGACGAGCATTTTCCGTTGGTCGTCTGGCAGACCGGATCGGGCACGCAAACCAATATGAACGTCAACGAAGTGATCGCCAATCGCGCCAGCGAAATGATGGGCGGTCAGTTGGGCACCAAGTCGCCGGTGCATCCCAACGATCATGTCAACATGTGCCAGTCGTCGAACGATTGCGTGCCGACGGCGATGAACATCGCCGCCGCCGTCGAAGTGGCGCACCGGCTGCTGCCGGCGCTCGATGCGCTGGTCGGCGCCCTCACCGCGAAAGCCGAAAGCTTCTCCGCTCTGGTGAAGATCGGCCGCACGCATATGCAAGATGCCACGCCCGTGACCTTGGGCCAGGAGTTCGGCGGCTATGCCGCGCAGGTGCGCTATGGCGCGCAGCGCCTGCGTGAAGCGCTGGCGCATGTGATGCCGCTGGCGCAAGGCGGCACGGCCGTCGGCACCGGCCTGAATGCGTGGAACGGTTTCGCCGAACAGGTTGCCGAACGCGTGGCGCAAGCGACGCAACTGCCTTTCGTCAGCGCCGCCGACAAATTCGAAGCGCTCGCCAGCCACGATGGTCTGGTGTTCCTGCATGGTGCGTTGAATGCCTGCGCCACGGGGCTGTTCAAGATCGCCAACGATATCCGGTTGCTCGGCAGTGGTCCGCGTGCCGGCCTGGGCGAACTGTCTTTGCCGGAGAACGAGCCGGGCTCTTCGATCATGCCGGGCAAGGTCAATCCGACCCAGGTGGAAGCGATGACCATGGTCTGCACCCGTGTGTTCGGCAATCAAACGACGGTGACGGTGGCGGGCTCCCAGGGACATCTCGAATTGAATGTCTACAAGCCAGTGATCGCCCAGGCCGCCCTGCAATCGATCCGTTTGCTGGCTGATGCGGCCGCGAGCTTCCAGAGCCATTGCGTCGAGGGCCTGGAGCCGAACACAGCACGGATCGCCAATCTGCTGTCGCGCTCGCTTATGTTGGTCACGGCGCTGGCGCCGAAGATCGGCTATGATGCGGCCGCCGCCATCGCCAAGGCGGCGCATCACCATGGCACCACCTTGCGCGAGGAAGCCCTCAAGTCCGGCCTTGTCACCGCCGACGAGTTCGATACGATCGTCCGGCCTGAATCGATGCTCAAGCCGGAGCGTTGATGCTTAAGGACTGATGGCGGGATCGGCGCGGCGCACGCATTGCTGAGTCAGCGCGTCATAGGTGACGCGTTCGCCGGGCTCAAGATTGTTGCGCAACACCTTGTCCCACAAACCGGCGGTCTGCGCTTCCTTGACGACGCAGGAACAGGCCGCCGCGCAATATTGCCGGTTCGGCTGCACGTCGAGACAGCGCGCTTCGCAAGCGTTCTGAAAAGCCGCCGTCGGCGTGGTCTGCGGCAGTTGCCGTTGCACGAAGAACAGCGACAGCAGAAAAGCGAGGGCCAGCAGCACCGGTTGATGCACGAGATAGACGAGCAACGAATGACGCCCGCCCTGCACCAGCCAGCGGGTCGGCCGATTGTGCTCTCGCCAAGATAGAAACCCCGCCGGCCAGCGCTCGACAGGAATGGCTTGCGCCAGCGCAAGCCCTAGGAGGGTGAAGCCACTCCAGGGAAACACCGGCCGCCAATCGTTCGTGCGCGGCTCGGTGAAGCCGAGCCCGAGCCACCAGTTGACGGGATCGAATGTCTCGCGCGCCCATATCGGCCCGAGAACGATGGCGAGCCCGGCGAGCGCCGTGATCGGCCATGGCACGCGCGTGAACAGCAGCGCGAGCAGACTGCCCACCACGATGCAATGCAAGATGCCGAAGAAAATGTAGCTTTCCGGAAACAGGTAGTAGGTGACGAGCGTGATGAGCGCCGCCGCCGCGACGATCATCGAAAGACGGAAGGCCCAGGGCTTCCACTTGATGCCATTGCGCGTGGCCAATGCATGGCTGATGCCGACTAGGCCCAAGAAACTGCCGGCAATGATGTGGCCGAAGAATTTGAAGCCGAAACTCGCCGGCATTTCCGGCGGCACGACGCGAAAGAAGCCGAGGTCCCAGACGAAGTGATAGACGAACATCGCCGCCAGCGCCGTGCCACGGGCGGCATCGACGATGGAGAGACGGGAAAAAGGGCGCGTTGCTTCGGTCATGGCCGGCTTACACCACGATCGTCACTTGCCGGCCGTGCCGAGAAAGCGCTGGAATACCATATCCGGCGCCGACAGGTTATGACGCGACGGCACGGTGCGGCCAGCCCAGAATTCCTGCGCCTTGGCGCCCTTGAAATCCATGATCGTGCCTTCGCCCCAGGCATGCGAACCGGCCGAGCGCCACTGCACGCGCGCCACGTCGGAATTCGTCTCGGTGATATACATCGAGCGCAGCGAAGCGAACGGCAGCCCGTCGGGCATGGTCCGGTCGAGGCTGACATCGATCGCCAGATGATCCTGATCGACGGTCGCCACATGCAATTTCGCTGAACCGCCGCGCACGAAGTTCAGATTGAAGGTCATCGTCGCCGGATCGAAGGCCATATCCTTCAACGCGACGATGGGGCGCTCCTGCACTTCGACAGGACCGACGAGGAAGGACGAGCCATAGGCCGTCCAGCGCATATCGCCGAACGGCAAGGGCCGCGCGCGCCAATAGCCATCGGGCGGATAGACGACCAGCACTTCCTCGGCGCGTTCGCGATGCAGCTTCCAGAGTTGGATCAGATGAAACTTTTCGCTGCGTCCTTCCACGGTCAGCGGCACGCTGTTGGGGCGCCAGAACGTCGGAAAGATATAGCCAGTCAGCCAGTATTCCGGCGTCTCCCAAATGGTGATGCGTTTGGGCTTCTCGGCGCCGCTGGTGAAGGCGCTATCGGCCGACATGTCGCAACTGGTGAAGTCCGGCGCCCAACGATCGGTGACGATCGTACCGATGTAAGCAGGATGCTGCGCCTGAATGCGGAACGAGCGCACATCGGGCGAAGCGAAATCGACGCGGATATTGTCCTTTTCGGCGCATAGCACCGGCTCGCTCAGGTTGCGGATGTCGACCGTCAGTTCCTGCGGCTTCGGCTCAGACTTGTCTTGCGGTTTCGTGACCGGCGTTTGCGCCAGAGCCGAAACGGCAAGGACAGAACTGGCGAGAGCGGCGTAGAACAGGCGAAGCGTCTTCATGGAACCTCGTTGGGAGCGAGCGCCGCAGGCGGCGCCGGGGGACTGGCCAGAACGTTGGATCGTATACGCAGGAGAATCGTCGGCGGGGCAATCTCTTCCGGAATGGCGCAGAGGCCCCTTTGCTCAAGCCATCGGCCGAAGGCGGGGGCGCTCGTCAGAACGGCGAAGGGAATGGCGACAAAATAGCCAAGCGTCAATGGCAGCGACGGGCCGATCAGAGCCGGTGCCAGATGCCAGGCGACGATCAAAAGCAGAATGCCGAACAGCGTCTGGCCCCACAGCCCGCGCGCCGCCGTCGTCCAGGACAAGGCATGGGCATCGCGCGCCTGGCCGTTCCAGAGGATGGTCCGGCCGAAGGCGAGGCCCAGCATGAACAGGCTGGTGCGGAATGTGGTGGCCGCACCGAGCAGAAAGGAAAACACGATCTCAATCACCGCACCAAAAGCAAAGCGCCGGATGCCGCCATAGCGGGCAAGGCCGCCTCTGGTCAGCGCGATATCGGCGAAACCGGCCAATTTCGGGGCGAGAAACATGAGCAGGAACACACAATAGAAGGCCAACGCCGACAGACCCGGGAAGGTTGCGAGATTTTCGCCATCGAGCGGTTTTAACGCCGCCAACGCGATGATCGCCGTCCAGGCCGGGATGCCGACGAACATCATGATCGCCCAGATCAGCTGAAAGCGGCTCATCGGCTGCAGGCCTTCGAGGCTGAGCAAACGGAAATACTGCATATTGCCCTGGCACCAGCGCAGATCGCGCCGGGTGAACTCGAAAACGGTCGGTGGATTGTCTTCCCAGCTTTCGCCCTCCTGCGGCAAAACGCGCACCTCAAAGCCGGCACGGCGCATCAGAACGGCTTCGACCTGATCATGCGACAGGATCTGCCCGCCGAGCGGCGGTCCGCCGGGCAGAACGGGCAAATGACAGTGGTCGCGGAACGGCGCGATACGCACCAGGGCATTGTGCCCCCAGAACGGCCCGCAATCGCCGCTCCACCAGGCACTGCCCATCGTATAGGGCCGCATGCCGTGGCGCATGCCAAACTGGAAGATGCGCGCGAAGGCCGATGAGGCAGGCGCGCCGACGACGAGGCTTTGCAGAATGCCGAGCTTCGGCCAAGCCTCGCCGATGCGCACGAGACGCACGATCATCTCGCCCGACATCAAGGAATCCGCATCGAGCGGCAGCATGAATTCAAACCCGCTGCCCCAACGCTCGCAGAAGTCCCGAACGTTGCCAGCCTTGAAGCCGGCATTATCGTCGCGGCGACGATAGTGCAGATCGTCGGCACCGGTGCCGACTTCGGCCTGCCAGACGGCAAAAGCTTGTTCTTCGGCCCAGCCCACCTGCGGATCGTCGCTGTCGCTCAACACGAAATAAGCGAACTGACGACCGAAGCCCGTGGCCTCGACGCTCTCGCGAACGGCGCGCAGCCGCAGGAAGGCGCGCGACGGATCTTCGTTGCGGATGGTCATGAGAATGGCGGTGCGACTGACGACCGGCACAAATCTATCGCCCGCCGCGGCAAAGGGTGCGACCACCGCCATCGGATCGCGCCGGCCATGCAACAGCCACACGCCGAGCAGCGCGTTCCACACACCCAGCACGCTCCAGGGCGCGGCGATGGCGAAACAGAGGAAGATCAAAACGTCGATCACGCTCCAGCCGCCGGCACCCAAAATGTCCGACAGCCACCACAGCATCGCCCCATAGGTCAGGAGATTGAGCAGAGTGGCGATGATCCGCCGCCGCGTCAGCCGCGCGCGGGGCTGCAGACCTGCCGGAGTCATTTCGGGCATTGCGGCAGGCATGAAAACAGGCTCTTGATTGATCGCAAGGTCGCGTAAGATGGGGAAGCTTATTAGGAGCGGCAATGGCGGTCGATAGTAAAAGTGGGAACGCACAAGCGCTTTGGCACGTTTCGCCCGGCCTGGCGCAATTGCGTGACGCCGCCGTGACGTCGCCCGGCCCGGATGAAGCCCTGGTGAAAACCCTGTGGAGCGCGATCAGCCGTGGCACCGAGCGCCTGATCAGCCAGGGTCGCGTGCCCGCCTCCGAATATGAGCGCATGCGTGCGCCGCTGCAGGAGGGTGCATTCCCCTTCCCGGTCAAATATGGATATTGCGCCGTCGGCACCATTGAGGCTGGGCCAGCCGAGTGGCTCGGGCGCAACGTCTTCGCCCTGCATCCACATCAAACACGCTTCGTCGCACCGCTCTCGTTGCTGACACCTCTGCCCGATGGTCTTGAGCCCCGACGCGCCGTGCTTGCCGCCAATATGGAGACCGCGCTCAATGCGCTGTGGGATTCGGGCGCTGGCCCTGGCGACCGCATCGCCGTGGTCGGCGGCGGTCTCGTCGGACTGCTAGTGAGCTTTCTGTGCGCGCGCCTGCCCGGTGCAGAAGTCCATCTGATCGACGTGGATGAAGGCCGTGCGCCCCTCGCGCAAGTTTTGGGCGCACAGTTTTCCTGCCCCGACACGACATCTTGCGCCGATTGCGATGTGGTGTTTCACACCAGCGCCACCACCGCGGGGCTCGAAACGGCAATCGAACTTGCGGGCCTTGAAACCCGCGTCGTCGAACTGAGCTGGTATGGCACAGGCACGATCGCCGCGCCGCTAGGCGGCGGTTTCCATAGCAAGCGCTTGCAGATCGCCTCGTCGCAGGTCGGTCAGGTCTCGCCCTCGCGTCGTCCGCGCTGGACATATGGCCGCCGGATGGCGAAAGCCCTTGAACTCTTGGGCGACGCGCGCCTGGATCAACTCATCACCCATGAATTCGCTTTCGCGGATCTGCCGCGCTTATTGCCGGGCTTCCTCAACTCATCCGACGGCATCGCCGCCGTCGTCCGCTACTGAGATTCTTGTTCGACGCGTCCTTGCGCGCGAAACGCTTTGGGAGAGACACATATGTATGCCATCGAAGTGCGCGACCACATCATGATCGCGCATTCGTTCAAAGGCGAGCTGTTCGGGCCGGCGCAGAAGCTGCACGGCGCGACGTTCGTGGTCGATGTCGCCTTCTTCCGCGAAAGCCTGACGGCGGATGGCGTGGTGGTCGATATCGGTCGCGCTCATGACGCGCTGAAGGCGACGCTCGCACCCTTGAATTACAACAATCTCGACGCGCTGCCGCAGTTCGCCGGCCAGCAGACGACGACGGAGTTTCTGTCGAAGCATATTTTCGATGCCATGGCGGAGGCCGCGCGCAAGGGCGCGCTGGGGCCGGGCGGCGAGGGCATCACGCGCATTCGCGTCACCCTGCATGAATCGCATGTGGCGCGTGCCTGGTTCGAAGGGCCGGTCTGACAGACGTGAAACCGCTTTCCGTCGTCTTCGCCGTTCCCGGCGACATCAATAGCCTCACCGGCGGTACGATTTACGATCGCCGCGTGCTGGCGCTTTTGCCGTCGCAGGGCATCGATGCGACGCTGTGCGTCCTGCCCGCTTCTTTCCCCTTCCCATCGGCCGCCGATCTCGCCCAGACCCAGAGCCTGCTGGCGCGCGCTGGTCCCGACGCGATCCTGCTTGTCGATGGCTTGGCCTGGGGGGCACTGCCGCCCGATCTGGCGACGAGCCTCGGGCCCGGAGTCGTGGCGCTTTGTCACCATCCGCTCGGGCTCGAAGCAGGGCTCAGCGCCGAACAAAGCGCTCGTTTCATCGCCAACGAAAAACAGACCTTGGCCGCGGCCAATCATGTGATCGTCACCAGCGCCGCAACGGCCGCTACTTTGCGGCGGGACTTCGCCGTTGCAAGCGAGCGGATCACTGTTGCGGAACCTGGTATCGACGCCGCGCCACGGGCGCAGGGGTCGGAGGGCGCGCCACACCTGCTGACCATCGGCTCGATCATCCCACGCAAGGGCTACGACGTTCTCATCGATGCCCTGGCTGGCCTGAAAGACCACGACTGGCGCCTGACCATCGTCGGTTCGCCGAAGCGCGCGCCCGAGACCGCTCAGGCCCTGGTTCAGCAGATCGCCAAGGCCGGGCTCGACGAACGGGTCAGCTTTGCCGGCGAACTGGCCGATGACGCGCTTGAAGCCGCCTATGGCGGGGCGGACATTTTCGTCATGGCGTCACATTATGAAGGCTATGGCATGGCGCTGGCGGAGGCCATGGCGCATGGGCTGCCGATCGTCACGACGACGGGCGGCGCCGTGGCCGACACCGTGCCCGACGGCGCCGGGCTGAAAGTGCCGCCGGGAAAAGCCACCGCATTGGCCGATGCGCTGCGGACCGCTATCGTGGACCGGCAGCGCCGCAACGAAATCGCCGAGGCATCGTGGCAAGCCGGGCAGAAGCTGCGGCGTTGGGAAGAAACGACTGGGATCATTGCAGGCGTGCTGAGGAGGGTTGCCGAAAGAAGATGAATGGATTTTCCGCTGAATGGCTGGCGCTGCGTGAACCCATCGATCATCGCTCGATCAACGAAGAGCTTCGTGCCGAACTGCTGGCCTGGGTTGGCCAGCGCGCGCATGTCCGCATCGCCGATCTCGGCAGCGGCTCCGGCTCGAACCTGCGCGGCCTGGCGCCGCTGCTGCCAAAGTCCCAACATTGGCGCCTGATGGATCATGACGAGGCCTTGCTCGATCATGCCAATCTGGCGATCACCGCCTGGGCCGACGAATTCGCCGGCGACGATGACCGCATCAGCGTCCGCATCAAAGACAAGAAACTGACGCTCGATTTCGTTCAGGCCGATCTCGCGGATGAGCCGGCTGCGGTTTTCGAGGAGCCGCTCGATCTCGTCACCGCTGCGGCTTTTTTCGATCTCGTCTCGGAAGAGTGGGTCGACGGTTTCTGCCGCGAACTGGCGGCCCGCAAACTGCCGCTCTATGCGGTGCTCACCTATGACGGCACCGAGACATGGACGCCGCCCCATGAGGCCGATGCCGCCATGCTGGCGGCCTTCCACGCGCATCAGGGGCGCGACAAGGGTTTTGGCCCCGCCGCTGGCCCGCAGGCGGCCGCGATCCTGCGACGTGCGCTTGAACGGCACGGCTATCGCGTGTCGACCGGCGACAGCCCGTGGCTGCTTGAGGCCCCCAATCGCTCCTTGATTGCGGAGCTGGCCAAAGGCAGCGCGGCGGCGGTGCGCGAAACCGGACAGGTGGCGCCGGAACAGGTCGAAGCCTGGCTCACGGCGCGCCGAGAGGCGTCAGCCTGCGAGATCGGGCATATCGACCTGTTCGCGCTGCCGGCTTAAGGCGCCTTGCTCCACTCGGCCGCTTTGCGGCCGACCACCGGGGCGATGTTGGGCAGTTTGTCCGCAGCCAGCCGATCGACGATGCCACGCTTGATGGCATCCACCAGCGGCATGCCGCCATAGACCAGCGACGAATAGAGCTGCAGCAAAGTGGCGCCCGCTTCGAGCTTGGCGAAGGCCGTCGCGGCATCGGTGATGCCGCCGGCACCAACGATCGGAAAAGCCCCGTCGGCACGCTGAAACACTTGCGCCAGCACGCGCGTCGACAAAGCAAACAAGGGCCGACCGGACAGGCCGCCCTGCTCGCCCTTGAACGCGCTCGTCAGCGTTGCGGGGCGTGTCACCGTCGTATTGCCGACGATCATGCCGTCGACGGCACGGGCGCGGGCAACGCGCACGATATCGTCGAGATCACCTTCGGTGAGATCGGGCGCAATCTTCAAGAGCACGGGCTTGCGGCCGAAACGTTGCGCCTTGCGATCGCGCGCCTCGATAACGCGCGCCAGCAGATCGTCGAGCACGGAGGCCTGCTGCAGATCGCGCAAGCCCGGCGTGTTCGGCGAGGAAATATTGACGGTGAAATAGCCCGCCACATCGGCAAAGGCGTTGATGCCGGTCACATAATCTTCGACACGATCGCTGGCATCCTTGTTGGCGCCGACATTGATGCCGACGACACCCGCACGCGCGCCGCGCGCCGTCAGGCGGCGATGCACGACCTCATGCCCTTCGCTATTAAAGCCAAAGCGATTGATAACGCCTTCATCCTCGACGAGGCGAAACAGGCGCGGACGCTGATTGCCCGGCTGCGGACGCGGCGTGATCGTGCCGACTTCGGTGAAGCCGAAGCCGGCGCGCAGCACCGCATCGGGCACATCGCCGCCCTTGTCGAAACCGGCGGCCATGCCGAGCGGATTGGGAAAGGACAAACCAAAGGCCTCAACCTTGAGGCGTGGATCGTCCCGGCCTGCCGCCGGCAGCGGCAGTTTGCGCATGGCGGCGATGGTCAGGCCGTGAGCCTGTTCGGAGTCGAGCTGGGCCAGAACGGGACGCGCCAGCATCCAAAGAAGGTTCATCACGGCAGCAGCCCCGCGAAGTCATGGGTGCCGGCTGCAAGCGGCAGGGGCTTGGCCCAGATCACCTCAGCGAGGGCGAAAGGCCGATAGAGATGGGGAAACAACTGGCCGCCGCGCGACGGCTCCCACTTCAAATCCGCGCCCAAAGCATCGGCATCGAGGGCCGCCAGCACCAGGCCGGACTGGCCGGCGAAATGTTTCGCGGCCGTTTCGCGTGCCTGATCGGCGGTGGAAAAATGGATAAAGCCGTCGGCCAGATCGACCGGCGCGCCGGCGAAAGAACCGCTCTTTTGCGCTATATCCCACTGTTCTTGCGTGGCAATCTTGTAAATCAGCCGCACCCGCCGCTCCAGCTTTCGTCGAACCCTAGCGTCTTGTTTTGACGCGTTTTCTTCACGCGAACCGGTGTCCACTTCGAAAACGCTATAGGGGGCGGCGCGGGGCGGTGCAATCGATCCCGAAAAAGCTATAGTGGACAGGAATATTGTCACAGGGCTGCCGCTGTTTCACGAGGGCATCTTGCTGACCCACGACCAGATCTGGAGCGCCATCGACGCGCTGGCCGAACGCCAGGGGCTCACCGCCTCGGCCCTGGCGCGCAAAGCCGGGCTCGACCCGACCACGTTCAACAAGTCCAAACGCACCACCGCCGATGGCCGCCTGCGCTGGCCCTCAACGGAATCGGTGGCGAAATGCTTGGCCGCGACGGAAACCTCGATCGAGGATTTAGTCACCCTGCTGGTGCCCAACAGCGAACCGCCACGCCGCTTCCTGCCGCTCATCGATCTGGCTCAGGCCGGCACCGACGGCGCCTTCGACGAGAACGGCGCACCATCGGGCAATGCATCGGATCACATTTGGCTTGATAGCGACATCCCCGCCTTCACCGACGAAGCGGCCTACGTGCTCGATCTTTCCAGCGACGATCTGCTGCCGCTCTATCGCACGGGTGAACGGCTGATCGTTTCACCGGCATCGGTGCCGCGCGCCGGCGACAAGATCATCTTGAGAACCCTGTCCGGCACGCTGCACGTTGCGGAACTGGCGCACATTACCGATACGTCGGTGACGTTGAAAGCGACGCATCCTGGCGCCGCCGATCATGTGATCGACATGGACGACATCCTCTGGATGTCGCGCATCGTCTGGGCCAGCCAATAGGCGCGCTTACAAGATCGCTGCGGCACCGCTCGGAAAGGCCAGCAACCACAGGCCACGCCCGGTATAAATCGCGCTTAGTGCCCAGATGAGCCATTGCGTCCATTTGCGAAAGTTCGCATCGCTCATGCGGTTGAGCACGCCGGTGGCCGCCGAGCCGCCGGCAAACGTCAGCAGCACATAGACGACGAACAGCCAGATCGGCACATATTCGCTCGCCTCCAAGGCCAAAGCGCCGAAATAGAGAAAGCGCATGGCTTGCGAGAACAATTGGGTCACCGCCTTGGTGGCGACGATGACATGGCGGCTGAGCGGGCTCGCCTGGAAAAACATGTCGAGCACATTGCCCGCGCCGCCAATGGCGATTTGCAGCACGATGACGATGAAGCCGCAAACGGGCGCCATGCCGCGCTTGGTGATGTCGGGCGCCAAATGTTTCGGCAGCAGACTGCCGATCAACGGCGTCAAGCCGAGGCCGAGATAGACGACGGGCTTGGAGGGCACGAAGGCGATGAAGAGCATCAGCACATAGCCGATGATGGAACCGGCGACATAACGCCAGGTGAGCGGCCAATCGATATGGCGGCGCCAGAGAATGCCCCGCCACAGGCCCGACATGAACATCAGCGCCGAGAACAAGGTCATCGCTGCGCTGACCGGCATATAGTAGAGCAGCACCGCCAGGATGAACTGGCCGCCAACCATGCCGAATATGCCCGACGTGAAGGCGCCGAGAAATGTCACGGCGCCGATGGCAAGACCGGCGGATAGGGTTATCACCCGGCGTTTCCTCTTTCTTATAACGGGCGGTCTTTATTGAAGCTTACGCTTCACGCCGCCCGATTCTGCAAAAAAACTTCGTGTTCTCTGACCAAAGCGCCCGACAGCGCCTTGGCGATCAAAGCGCGTGTTTCGGGAATGCCATAGAGCGCCGCGAACGAGCCGAAGCGCGGCCCGCGGCTCTCGCCCAATAGCACCTGATAGAGCATGTTGAACCAGTCGTTCGACACGCCCGGCCGCTCCGGCGTCGCGCCCTTGGCCTTCATGTCCTGATAGCGCGGGATGGGCCGCGCCACATCATAGAGCATGGTTTGAATGTCTTCGGTGCTGGCATCGGCCGGCAGCTTCGCGAGTTCCGCATCGAGCGTTTCGAGTGCCGCGCGCTCGACATCGTCGGGCAGACGGTAGGTCTTGGCCGGGCGGACGAAATCGCGGAAGTAGGCCACCGCGTAACCGACAAGAAGATCGAGACGCGGATGGGTCTCGCGCGACACGCCAGGCGCATAGCGACGCAGGAAGGCCCAGAGCACCTGCGGATCCTCGCTGTTGGCGACGGCGGCCAGATTGAGCAGCATGACGAAGGAAATCGTCGTGCCGCTGCCGCTCTCGCCCGCCTGATGCAGCACTTCCGGTGCCGGCGGCTCGCCGCCGTGAATGTGCCACACCGGATTGCCGAGCCGGTTCTTCCAGTCCTGCCGCTCATAGCCATTGAGGAATTGCAGATATTCGTCGACGGCGCGCGGAATGGCATCGAAATAGAGACGCTTGGCTTCGCGCGGCTTCTGAAACATGAACAGCGACAGCGATTCCGGGCTCGCATAGGTGAGCCATTGCTCGATCGTCAGGCCGTTGCCCTTCGACTTGGAAATCTTCTGGCCCTTCTCGTCGAGGAAGAGTTCGTAGTTAAAACCTTCCGGCGGCGTGCCGCCGAGCACGCGCACGATATTGCCGGAGAGCTTCACGGAATCGATGAGATCCTTGCCGGCCATTTCATAGTCGACGCCGAGCGCCGCCCAGCGCAGCGCCCAATCGGCCTTCCACTGACACTTGACCGCGCCACCCGTGACCGTCGTTTCCACCTTCTCGCCGGTGTCGGGATCGACATAGACGACGGTGCCCTTCGACGCATTGCGCTCGATCATCGGCACTTGCAGCACGATGCCAGTGCGCGGCGAGACGGGCAGGAAAGGCGAATAGGTGGCGCGACGATCGGGGCCCAAGGTCGGCAGGATGATGTCCATCACCTTGTCGTAGACTTCGAGCATGCGCAGCAGCATCGCGTCGAAACGGCCCGACGTGTAATAGTCGGTCGAAGAGGCGAATTCGTAATCGAAGCCGAACTTATCGAGGAAGGTGCGCAAGCGCGCGTTGTTGGCGGCGCCGAACGACGGATATTCGTTGGAGAAAGGATCGGGCACGCGCGTCAGCGGCTTGCCGAGATATTGCGCCATCATCTCGCGATTGGGCACATTGTCGGGCACCTTGCGCAGGCCGTCCATGTCGTCGGAGAAGGCGAGCAGACGCGTGGCGATCTTGCCTTCGGTCATCACCGTAAAGGCATGGCGCACCATGGTGGTGCGCGCCACTTCGCCGAACGTGCCGATGTGAGGCAGTCCCGACGGACCGTAACCGGTTTCAAACAAAACCGATTTCTGGCCGGTCCGCTCGATGCGCTGAATGATCTTGCGGGCCTCCTCGAAGGGCCAGGCTGCGGAAACGCGCGCCGCATCGGCGAGCGAAAGAGGATCGGCGGTCATCGACATGTCCCGGAGATGAAGCGCCAGCCATCGGCGGCAGGCGCGAATTTCGCCGCACCCTAAACACTTTCCGCCGCAGTGAAAACCCATTCATGAGGCATCGAACAGGCCCGTTTCACTTGCGTCCGACACAACATCGTGCGACCAGCGGACGCGGGGCGCCACTGGGCGCCGGATGTGGCGAATCGGCGAATGCGGCAAGCCAGACAGCGCAAAGAGGCCTTTCAGCGGATATTGCTCCGGACGGTGCTGGCCGGCGCGCTTGCCTGGACGGCCACGGTGCCACTCCCGGCCCTCGCCCAACAAGCACAAAACAACGCGTCCGGCGTGCCGATGTTCTGGGATCCGCAACGCCGTCTCGAGCGCCCGGACACGAGCGCGCTACGCAGCCTGCGGATCATCACCGACGACGAATATCCGCCCTTCGGCTTTACCGCGGCGGACGGCCTGCTGACCGGCTTCAATGTCGATCTGGCGCGGGCGATCTGCGATGAGCTCAAGGTGAGCTGCACGATCCAGGCGCGGCGCTTCGACACGATTTTGGACACGCTCGACAAGAACGAGGCCGATGCGGCTATCGCCTCCATTGCCATCACCCCGCGCAATCTGGCGCGGGCGGACTTTACCCAGCCCTATTATCGCACGCCCGCCCGTTTCGTGACGCGCACCGGCACGGTGCTCGACGATCCCCGCCCCGAGACGCTCGCCGGCAAGGTGATCGGCGTGCAGGCGCGTACGGCGCACGAGGCTTATCTGCAAAAATTCTTCAGCGCGGCGGAGATCAAATCCTATGATTCCGCTTTGGCTTTACGCTCGGCGCTGAAGCGCGACGAAGTGCCGGTTATCTTCGGCGACGGTGTCTCGCTGGCGCTCTGGCTCAACGGCAGCGATGCGGAAGGCTGCTGCGCCTTTCGCGGTGGCCCGTTCCTGGAGAGCAGTTATTTCGGCGAAGGCGTCGGCATTGCGGTGAAGCGCGACAATGCCCCGATGCGCCGCATCCTGGATTTCGCGCTGGCCCGCTTGGCGCAGCGCGGCGTCTATGCGGAACTCTATCTGAAATATTTTCCGATCGGATTTTTCTAATCAGCTAGCTGCAATCTTGGTGTCATCCCGGGTCACCTGCGGTGCCCGGGATGACACCGAGGCTTCGGCACACGGCTCAAAGATAGCGCCACTTTCTCGCCAGTTCTTGCGGCATCTTCTGTGTGTTGAGCGCGGTGATCAACCTTTCGGCGTGATCGTGACGATACATTCGTCATTGGTATCAAGGCCGGCTTTTTCACACTGCGGGGCGGTCAGATTGAAGAAAAAGACGTCCGATCCCTTGCCCCAAGGCTGAACTTTTCGGACGAACGGTCCTGCCTCGTTCAGCATGATATCGGCCATAAAAGCCTGGGTACGGCCCTTCACATACTCTGCTTTAACGACGACATAGCGTGGCAAGAAGTCTCGTTTGCGCAATATTCTTGCCGCGAATTTCATTTGGCTTTGCCCCACGAAATCCCCTTCTCTCAATCATCGCTCACAGATATCGCGCCAGCTCCTTCGCCAATTCCTGCGGCGTCTTCTGGGTGTTGAGCGCGGTGACGAAGCGGCCCTGCTTATCCATCAGATAGACGATGGCGCTGTGATCCATCGTATATTCGCTGCCCTCGCCCGGCACGCGACGCGCGAAGACGCGATAGGTCTTCATGACACGATCGACGGATTCGCGCGGGCCGGTGCCGGCTTCGATGCGCGGATCGAAATTGGAGAGATAGTCTTTCAGCACGTCCGGCGTATCGCGCTCGGGATCGACGGTGACGAACAGGCCGCCGATCTTTTTGTCTGCGCCAAGTGCCTTGAACGTCTCGGTGATGTCGAACAGCGTCGTCGGGCAGACATCCGGGCAATGGGTATAGCCGAAGAAGACCAGGAACGGTTTGCCGAGCATGTCGCGATCGGTGATCGCCTTGCCGTCCTTGCCGATGAGCGCGAATGGACCACCGATCGCCGCCGGCTGCGGCGCGCCGACACCGCCGCCCGTCTGGCGCAGGGTGACGTAAGCGGTGGTCCCCAACAGGGCGACGCCGAGAATGAGACAGATGATCGGGACTATCAGGCGACGCTGGGCGCTGGTCATCAAACTTTCCTAACGGTTCCGCGAGCCTCAGAAACAGCTCGCCACCGCAGTCGCCAGATCCATGAAGATGGTCGGCCCGAAGTTGATCCACATGGCCATGGCCGCCACGAACATGAGGCCGAAACCGGCCAGCACCAACCGCACGGCCAGACGGCCGGAACGGTCTTCGCTGTTGCCCGTATCGACGTCGTGGGTCACGCCGGTCTCACTTCAAAGACTGCAGTGCCACCAATATAGGCGGTCCGGCCGGCCGGCGCATCCCTTCAGAGGCCCCAGCGGCAATCGGACGCTTGATAGCGTTTCACGTCCCAGCAGAATCGTCAGGATATTTCGGCCGTCAGGGCCCGCAGAAAGCCGAGGCACGCCGCCAATTCGCTTTCCTCGACGAATTCGTCGGGCTGATGCGCCTGGTCGATACTGCCCGGCCCGCAGACCACCGTCGGCACGCCGGCGGTCTGGAAACGGCCGGCCTCGGTGGCATAGGGCACGGCGATGGTGCGGTTCGATTTGCTCAGTTTCAGAGCCAGGGTCTCGGCGACCGAGCCAGGCTCAGCGGCGAGACCTGGTACTTCCACCTCGGTTACCGTCTCGATGCGTGCGTCCGGCGCATAGCGGCGCAGGCGCGGCAGGACGGTCGCGGCGGCATAATCTTCCAGCCGGCGCAACGCCCGGTTCTGGGCCACGCCCGGCAAGCCGCGAAACTCCCACAGGAAGGTGCAGCTCTTGGCCAGGATGTTGCGGGCCGTGCCGCCATTGATCGTGCCGACGCTGAGCGAGGAAAAGGCCGGCTCGAAACGTCCGGACGGATCGCCCTCCTCCGCCAATTCGTCGGCCATTCTGTAAAGATCGGTCACCAGCATGGCGGCGCCTTCGATGGCATTGGCGCCGAGATAAGGCTTGGAGGAATGCGCTTCGTGGCCGTACACAGTGGTGACGAAGGTGGCGATGCTTTTATGCGCATCGGCAACCTTCATCTGCGTCGGTTCGCCGACGATGACGGCACGCGGCCGCGGCAGATCAGCGCCAAACCGCGCGATCGTATCGACCGGGCCAAGACAGGTCGTCTCTTCGTCGTAACTCAGCAGAATATGGACCGGCACTTTGAGATCGGCGGCCTGAAACTCCTCGATCATGGCGAGGCAGCAGGCGTCAAAGCCTTTCATGTCGCAAGTGCCGCGACCGAACAGCCGCTTACCCTCACGGCGCACGGTGAACGGATCGCTCGTCCAGGTCTGGCCGACGACGGGCACCACGTCGGTATGGCCCGACAGGACGATGCCGCCGTCGCGCATCGGCCCGATGGTGGCAAACACCGCCGCCTTGTCGCCAGCCTTGTTCGGCACGGTGACATGAGCGACGCCGCGTTCACGCAGATAGTCTTCGATGAAGGCGACGATCGGCAGGTTCGACTTCGAGCTTTCGGTGTCGAAGGCGATCAGCCGCGCCATCAAATCGATGGTGCGGGAGAGACGATCGTCGGTCGCGGCAGACATGCCAACTCCGTGAGCGCGAAGCTCTAGTTGAGAACGCGTCGGGCGTGGGGGCTGTCGAGAGAAAAGGCCGGGATGTCGACCTCGAATTTTTCCGCTTCTTTGCCCGCTTCCTTGTCGGCTTCGAGATCGACGAAGCTGTAGGAGCCCACCATGATGCCTGATGGCGTGGTGAGCGGGCAGCCCGAGGTATAGCGGAACTTCTCTCCCGGTTGCAGAACCGGCTGTTCGCCGACGACGCCCGGGCCACGCACTTCCTCGCGCCGGCCATTGGCATCGGTGATTTGCCAGTGGCGGTGCATCAGTTGCACGGCATGGTCGCCCATATTGGTGATATCGACCGAGTAGGCCCAGAAGAACCGCCCGGCATCCGGCTGCGACCGATCGGCCAGGAATTCCGGCTCGACGGACACTTCGATGTTGTGGGTCGTTGATTTGTACATGGCGCCAGTTTGCCCCAAACCCATAGCCGTCGTCGAGCCCTTCGCATCTGCAAAATAATACGTCCGTTTCATGGGAAACGCTGCCGATTGTTTTTGACAATTATTTGAAACTACGGATGCGGCGGCGCGAAAGACCATTTGTTCTTGCGGGACGATCGCGAAAGCCGTTTCGCCAAGCTCCTGGAGGCCGACCCGGCTGCCCACGACCTTTGTCTATTATGATCAAGCGACGGACACGCTAGACTGCCGGCGAGAGGGAGAGGGACATGAATGACACGATGTCGCGCCGCCGGGCGCTTGCGGGTATCGGGGCGAGCCTTGCGGCGCCCGCCATTCTGACACATCCATCCTGGGCCCAGTCGCCTTTCGCCGCCGGCAAGACCATCCGCATGGTGGTGCCGTTCACCCCTGGCGGTGCCACCGACGTGATCGCCCGCATCGTCGCCGACAAGCTCGGGCAGATGTGGAACACGTCCATCGTCGTCGAGAACAAAGCTGGCGCCGGCGGCAATATCGGCAATGAAATGGTGGCGCGCGCCGATCCCAATGGCGAGACCATGCTGATGAGCACCATCGGTCTGGCGCTCAACGCCTTCCTCTACAAAAAACTGACTTACGATCCGATCGGCGATTTCACGCCGGTGTCGCTGATCACCATGATGCCGAACATGTTGATCGCGCCGGTGAACGCCCCGTTCAAATCGGTCGCCGAACTCGTCGCTTATGGCCGTGCCAATCAGGGCAAGCTGTCCTATGCCTCATCAGGCGTCGGCACGTCGATTCATCTGTGCGGCGAATTGTTCAAGAAACTCACCGGCATTCAGATGGCGCATGTGCCCTATCGCGGCAGCGCGCCGGCCGTGCAGGACGTGATGGGCGGGCGCTGCGATCTGATGTTCGACAACATCACGTCATCGCTGCCGCAAGTGCAGGGCAAAACGCTGCAAGGTCTCGCGGTCACCACTTTGAAACGCTCGGCTTTCGTACCCGATCTGCCGCCGGTGAACGAGACGGTGCCTGGCTTCGATGTCTCCGCCTGGTTCGGCACGCTGGTACCGGCGAAGACACCGCCGGAGATCGTCGCGCGTCTGTCCCGCGATACGCAGCAGGCTTTGACGGATCCGAATGTGAAACAACGGCTGGCGGCACTGGCGGCCGAGCCGCTGGGCGCCAGCGGCCAAGACTTCGGCAAGTTGATCCGCAGCGAGACCGACAAATGGGGCAAGCTGATCAAGGAAGCCGGAATCAGCGCCGAATAGAACGGCGCTGAGAGATCAATGCGGCGCGGCGGCCCGGCGCAGGCGATCGTTGATCGCCTCGCCCAGGCCTTCGTTGGGAATGGGCGCGACCGCGACCTGATCGACGGCAGCCGCATCGAGTTGATGCAGAGAGGCGAAGAGATTGGCCGCCGCCTCTTCGAGGAAGCCGTCCGGAGACAAATCGATATGAACGACACCGCCGGACAATTGCCCACCGAAATCGAGCACCGCCTCGCCGGGCTTCACATCGGTGGCGTTGAGGCGCAGGCGCGCATGCGGCGCATAGTGCGACGTCAGCATGCCCGGCGCGATGACCTTGTCGTCGGCAGGATCAGCCAATTCGGTGTCGAGAATGACTTCCAGCTCCTCGCGCTGCGTGCCGCCCGGCCGCAACACGACGGGCGTGCCGCCGAGGCAGGCGATGATGGTCGACTCGACGCCGATACGCGAGGCACCGCCATCGATGATGAGATCGACGCCGTTGCCGAGATCGGCGGCGACATGATCGGCGGTGGTCGGGCTGAGCCGGCCGGAGCTGTTGGCCGAGGGCGCCGCCACCGGCCGATCAAGTTGTTCAAGAATGGCGAGCGTCGTCGCATTGGCCGGCACGCGCAGACCGATCGTGTCGAGGCCGGCGCGCGCCAGTTCGCACACCGGACAATCGGGACGGATCGGCACGACTATGGTCATCGGGCCCGGCCAGAACGAGCGGGCGAGCGTCAGCGCATATTTGTCGAAAACGCCAATCCGCTCGGCGGCGACAATGTCGGCGACATGGGCGATCAGCGGATTGAAGCTTGGCCGACCCTTGAGGGCGAAAATCCTGGCCACCGCCTCACTGGAGGTGGCATCGGCGCCAAGGCCATAGACCGTCTCGGTGGGCAGCGCGACGAGGCCGCCGGAGCGCAAAATCTCGACCGCCTGCTCGACCGCTTCCGGCCCTGCATTCATACGGTTGAGAGATTTTCCCTGTTCGAGTTGGGTCGCCAATTCCGCCATCATGTCCGTTCACCCGGATTCGTGTTGCCAAGGGCTGGAAATGGGCTGTATATAGTTTACATGTAAACCAAAATCCGCCGCCCGTTGATGGCTTGTCGGCTGCACGGGCTTCTGCGTCAAGAAGGGCAGGATTGCTAAAGGAGCCACACGTGACTTATCGGGTTCCCCTCAACGACATTCTGTTTTCCATGACCCATGCCGCCGGCATGGATCGCGGCGTCGCCGATGGCATTTACACGGATCTGGGCGACGGTTTCGCCGGGACGATCCTGGAACAGGCCGCCGCCTTCGCCGAAGGCGTGCTGGAGCCGATCAACCGGCAGGGCGACCAGAACGGCGCGAAACTGGCCGATGGCGTGGTGACGACCGCGCCGGGCTGGAAACAGGCCTATGGCCAGTGGATCGAAGGCGGCTGGGCCGGCGTGACCGCCTCGCAAGAGGCCGGCGGCATGGGCCTGCCGCATCTGCTCGATTCCGCCTGCCTGGAAATGTGGTCCTCGGCCAACATGGCCTTCATGCTCTGCCCGATGCTGAGCTCCGGCGCCATTCTGGCGCTCGAACGCCACGGCTCCGAAGCGCTACAGCAGACCTATCTGCCGAAAATCGTTTCCGGCGAATGGTCGGCGACGATGAACCTCACCGAACCGCAAGCTGGCTCCGATCTCGCCGCCTTGCGTACGCGGGCGGAGAAACAGGCCGACGGCACCTATCGCGTCTTCGGCCAGAAGATTTTCATCACCTATGGCGAACACGATATGGCCGAGAACATCGTCCATCTCGTGCTGGCCCGCCTGCCCGACGCGCCGGCCGGCACGCGCGGCATTTCGTTGTTCCTGGTGCCGAAATATCTGCCTGGCGCCAATGGCGCGCTCGGCGCCCTCAACGACGTGCGCTGCCACAGCCTCGAACACAAGATGGGCATTCATGCTTCGCCGACCTGCACGATGATCTATGGCGATCAGGATGGCGCCGTCGGCTATATCGTTGGCGAGGAAAACAAGGGCCTCGCCTGCATGTTCACGATGATGAACAATGCGCGCCTCGGCGTTGGCCTGCAGGGCGTGGCGCTGGCCGAACTCGCCACCCAGAAAGCCATCGACTATGCCAATGAGCGCCGGCAGGGCCGCGCCACGGGTTTTTCGGGCCAGGGCATGAGCCCGATCGCTCTGCATCCCGACGTGCGGCGCATGCTGCTGACCATGAAATCATCAACAGCCGCTGCGCGCGCCATCTGCTACATGACCGCCGAAGCGATCGATCGTTCGCATCGCGCTGAAGACGCCGATGCCCGCAAGCAGGCGGGCGAACGCGCCAGCCTGCTGACGCCGGTCGCGAAGGCTTTCTCGACCGACATCGGCAATGAAGTGACCTCGCTCGGTGTGCAGGTGCATGGTGGCATGGGCTTCATCGAGGAGACGGGCGCCGCGCAGTTCATGCGCGATGCCCGGATCGCCGCGATCTATGAAGGCACCAACGGCATCCAGGCCATCGATCTGGTGCAACGCAAGCTGCCGCTCTCCAACGGCGAGACGGTGGCCCGCGAAATCGCCGACATGCGCGCCGTCGTCGCCGATGTCGCCAAAGTCAATGATCCAGCCTTCGGCGCCACGGCGGCGCGTCTCGGCGAATGTATCGACGCCCTGGAAGTGGCGACACGCTATATGCTGGACGCGCTTGCCGCACGGCCGGACGATGCGCTGGCCGGCGCCACGCCCTATCTGCGCTTGTTCGGCCTGGCACGCGGTGGCACGGCGCTGGCCCGCATGGGTCTTGCCGCGCTCAATGCCAACGGCCACGAAGCCCACGTCGATATCGCCCGCTTCTTCGCCGAAAATCTCTGCGTTGGCGGCAAGGGGCTCGAATGGACCGTGACCGGCGGCGCCGCCTCCGTCCACACCGCCGAACGGGCGCTTGCATCATGAACGATCACATCACCACAGCTGCGGCCGATGGCGTGCTCGCCATCACGATGAACCGGCCGGACAAGAAGAACGCCCTCACCGGCGCCATGTATGAGGCGATGATCGCCGCCATCGATGCCGCCGAGGCCGATGGCAAGATCGGCGCCCTGCTGCTGCGCGGCAGCGGCGGGCTGTTCACATCAGGCAACGACATCGCCGATTTCCTGTCGTCGACAAGCGCGATCGAGGATTTTCCGGCGCTGCGTTTCATCCGCCGCTTCGCGATTTGCGACAAACCGATCGTCGCGGCGGTGGACGGCGCGGCGATCGGCGTCGGCACGACGATCCTGTTCCATTGCGATCTCGTCTATGCGGCGCCCGATGCGGCTTTCCGCATGCCCTTCGTCGATCTCGGCCTGGTTCCGGAAGCCGCCGCCTCCTTGCTCGTGCCGGCGCGCGTCGGCATCGCCAAGGCGAGCGAATGGCTGTTGCTTGGCGAAAGTTTCGATGCCGCCGAAGCGCATCGTGTCGGCCTCGTCAACGCCATCGTCGACAAGGATCGCCTGCAGGCCCATGCGCTGGAGAAGGCGCGCGCGCTGGCCGCCAAACCGCGCAATGCAGTGGCGACGACGCGGCGACTGATGCGCGGCGATCGCGACCCCATTCTCGACCGGATGGGCGTGGAGGCACGGGCTTTCGGCGCGGCGCTCAAGTCCGACGAAGCCCGCGCCGCCTTCACGGCCTTCATGGCCAAATCCAAGAAATAATCAGAGATCACGGAGCAGCACGATGACGACGCCCGCAGGCACGCTCGCCGGCAAGACCCTGTTCATCACCGGCGCCTCGCGTGGCATCGGCCTCGCCATCGCGCTGCGCGCTGCCCGCGACGGCGCCAATATCGCCATCGCCGCCAAGACGGCGGAACCGCATCCGAAACTGCCCGGCACGATCTATACGGCGGCCGAAGAAATCGAGAAGGCCGGCGGCAAGGCCCTGCCGCTTCTCGTCGATGTGAGAGAAGATGCGCAGGTGCGCGAGGCGATCGAAAAGACCGCTGCGCATTTCGGCTCGCTCGACATCGTCGTCAACAATGCCAGCGCCATTTCCCTCACCGATTCCCAAGCCACCGACATGCGCCGCTACGATCTGATGCATCAGATCAATTCACGCGGCACATTCATGGTGTCGAAATTCGCCGTGCCTTTCCTGGCCCAAGCTGAAAATCCGCACATCCTCATGCTGTCGCCGCCGCTCGACATGAAGGAAAAATGGTTCGCGCCGCACACCGCCTATACGATGGCGAAGTTCGGCATGAGCATGGTGGTGCTGGGGCTGGCCGGCGAGCTGCGCCGCAAAGGCATCGCCGTCAACGCGCTGTGGCCGCGTACGACCATCGCCACCTCGGCGATCAAGAACCTGCTCGGCGGCGATGCGCTGATGCAAGCCTCGCGCACGCCCGACATTCTCGCCGATGCGGCGCATATGATCTTCTGCACGCCGGCCAAGACGCTGACCGGCCAGTTCATCATCGACGACACCTTCCTCTACGAGAACGGCGTGCGCGATTTCGATCGCTATCGGGCCAATCCGAGCCAAGCACTGGCGCAAGACTTCTTCGTACCGGCGGACAGTGTTCCGCCAGTCAGCCTCGCTGCGTTGAAATAAAACCTAGCGCTTGTTGCCGAAGAGCTGGCCGAGAATATCGTTGAGATTGGCCTGCTGCTGCGGCGCCTGCTGGGTGCCATGCCCGAGGATTTTCCCGAGCATGTCCTGAATCGCTTGCGGATCGAAACCACCAGGAAAGGCCACCTGCCCGGGACCGGCCTGCCCTGGCGTAGGTGCTTGTGGCGTAGCGCCGCCTGTCTGGGGTGCGCCTGAAGGCTGGCCGACCTTATCGAGAATGTCGCCGCCGCCCGACGAGCCTGTCTGCGGCGGCTGGCCGAGAGCGCCGCCGAGAATCTGCCCGAGGATGTCGCCGAGACCACCGCCGCCGGCGCCTCCCGGAAGACCGTTACCTGGCATGCCGCCTGGGAGCCCACCCGGAAGACCATTGCCCGGCAGGCCGCTGCCTTGAGGCATCCCGCCTTGCGGCGCGGTCTGCGGACCCGGCAGACCGAAGGCGCCGCCGATCTGTTCCAAAATGCCGCCGAGGCCCTGATCCTTCATCGACTTGGTCAGGCCACCCATCACGATGGCGATGATCGCCGGCATCAGCTTCTGCATGATGTCCTGGCTTACATTAGCGGCCTGCGCCGCATGAGCGGCGAGCTGGCGGGAGGTGTCGCGATCGCCAAACATCTGGCCCAGCATGTCGCGGCCGAACTGGCGCGCGTCGCCAGCCTGCGCGGCGGCTGGATTGGAGAAAGCGGCCATGCCCTGACCGCTCATCATCGCCGAGAAGAGTTCAGCCATGCCTTGCGGGTCTTGCGCCTTGGCTTGCAGACGCTGCGACATCGCCGGCAAGATCGCGCCGACCGCCGCTTCCGCCTGCTGGTCGGACAGACCGTACATGCGCGCCAGGGTTTTGACGCCATCACCCCCCTGCGAAGCCTGCACGATTTCGTAGAGATTAAACATGTCCGTCCCTTTCTCTAACGCCACGCCAAATGCCACACCTGCGCTTTCTTATCCCATTTCGCGCACCCGGGCGAGACGGCCGGTGACATAGAAGGCGACGAAGATGGCGATCAGGCTGAATAGAGCCGCGCCCGCCGCCATGCCCATCATCGCGCCTTCAGGCCCCCAGAGCTTAGCACCGATGGTAACGAAGGGAATCGTGCCCAAGGTCGAACGGCCCCAATTGAAGACCATCGATAACACCGGGTAACCGAGATTGTTAAAAGCCGCATTGGCGACGAACATACAGCCCAGAAACACCCAGGCGATCGCGCCAAAGCGGCAATAGAACATGATCAATTCCGCCGTCATCGCCGACGCATCGAACAGTTTGACGATCAACGGCGCCGCCAGGGCGAGGATGAGCCAGACCGCGAGACTATAGCCGCTCGAGAGCGTGAAACAGTCGATCAGCGTCCGGCGAATACGCGGAAACAGCCGTGCGCCATAGTTCTGCCCGATGATCGGGCCGACAGCGCCCGACAGAGCAAACAGCGGCCCGAAAGAGACGCCAATGATGCGATCGACGATCGTATAGGCGGCGACCACGTCCTGGCCGAAGGTGGCAAACACGCTCAGCGCATAAGAGGTCGAGACCGGTGCCGCGAGCGTGGTCAAGATCGCCGGGATGGCGATCCTCATCATGATTTTTAGATCGGGCAGCAAGGCCTGACGCTGTGGCCGACTGACCATGCGATGCACGCGCATGCAGCCCCAGGCGCCGACGGCGAGAAAACACAGACGGGAGAGGACAGTGACGATGGCGGCGCCATTGACGCCCAATCCGAGCGCGAAAATGAAGATCGGATCGAGGACCGCCGTGGCGAGGCCGCCGCCCAAGGTCACATACATGGCGCGGCGTGCGTCACCGCGCGCCCGTAGCAGAGCCGCGAACGCCATGCCGACCGACATCAACGGCAGCGACGGCAGCGAGATCAGCAGAAAAGTCGAAGAGACGTCGAGGACGTGATCCCGCGCGCCAAGCAAATGCAGCAGGTCGCGACGAAACGGCAGCATCGCCAGCGTCAAGACCACGGAGGCCACCGCGACATGGACGAGGCTGGACGCAGCGAGACGGCCGGCGCGCGCCTTGTCGCCGGCGCCGATCGCCTGCGCCACCAAGGCGCCGACAGCGATCGAAAAGCCGATGCTGATCGAGATCAGAAAGAACGACACCTGCGTGGCATAGCCGACGGCCGCCGTCAGCGCGTGATCGCCAAGCCAGGACACGTAGAGCAGCGACAGCAGATCGACGAAAAAAATCGCCATCAGGCCGATCGAGCCGGTCGTCGCCATGACGATCACATGGCGCATGATCGGGCCTTGCGTGAAGGCGGCGCGACTGCCGAGGGAAGGAACGGAGGACATCTGGACTCGATCCGGAAAATACAGGGCTGAACTCGAACCGAGGGCCGGACATCACGAAATCATCCGCCGGCTGGTCGGATTCTGGCAGGAAGCCGACCATTCATAGCATTTGATCGCAAAATTACGAGAAGCCCGGCTCTCTTCTTCGCCAATCATGGCAATTGAGCGACGAGCGGACCGGAAAACCACGCGGACGCGATTGGTAGTCCGGATTATTATATCAGCCCAGGTGATATCCGAGGAGTTTGCGGCACAGCCGCTCGAACACCTGCTGTTCGTCCGAATCGAGCGGCGATAGGAAACGGGTTTGCACCCTCTGCACCGCCGCCGTCGCCTGCGCCATCGCCTGCTCGCCTGCCGGCGTGATCGCCACGATATTCTGCCGCCGGTCTTCACGCGACGGCGTGCGGCTGACCCAGCCCTTGGCTTCGAGCCGGTCGATCACGCCGCCGATGGTGGCGCGATCGTAGCCGATCTGCGCCGCCAGATCCGCCTGCCCCAATCCACTGCGCTGCGCGATGGCGACGAGCGCCGCGAATTGCACGGGCGTCAGCTCCGACCCGACTTCCTCCGAGAACAGCCGCACCGCCACCTGTTGCAGGCGGCGGATGTAGTGGCCCGGCATAGCGTCCATATCGAGCGCCACGGAAAGTTCGACGTCGGGGCGCGCGCTGCTCATGCCAGACACTTTTCGACCGACCAGCCATAGAGCCATTCGAGCGCGTCGTAGTAGCGCTCCTGGCTGCGGCCCTGCCACAGTTGGTTGCGCACCAAACGCTCGACGCCGCCGGCATGAAACAGCCGACCCATTTCGCGCGCCGAATAGACCACGCGCGCCGTGCGCGGAATACGCTTCTCTTCGTAGAGCCGGAAGGCTTTTTGCAAATCGCCTTTGTGAACGCGGAGGGCTTCGCGCAAAGTCACCGCGTCTTCAAGCGCCATGCAGGCGCCTTGCGCCATATATTGCAGCATCGGATGGGCGGCATCGCCGAGTAAGGTGGCCCGCCCCTCGCCCCATTTCTCCACCGGATCGCGATCGGCGATCGACCAGCGCCGCCATGAGGTGGGCTTGTCGATGAGCTGGCGCGGACGCGGCGCGATATGCTGGAAATAGGATTGCACTTCCTCGCGCGAACCTTCGCGCACGCCCCATTCTTCCTTCTCGCGGCTGTGGAAGGTGACAACGATGTTGTATTGCTCGCCACCGCGCATCGGATAGTGAACCAGATGGCAGTTGGGGCCGACCCAGATGGTGGCGGCGTTCCAACGCAGATCGGCGGGAAATTCGTCACGCGGCGTCACGGCACGATAAACCACATGGCCCGGCACGCGATGGCCATCGCCAACCAGTTTTTCGCGCACGACCGACTTGACGCCGTCGCAGCCGATCAAAGCGATGCCGCGATATTCCTTGCCGTTGGCATCGCGCACGCGCGCGCCTTTGTCGTCGATGTCGATGCTCTCGATGCGCGAATTGGTGTGGAAGCGGACGTTCGACTTGGTCTGCACTTCCTCATAGACCGACAGATGAATGTCGGCGCGGTGGATCACCGCATAAGGATTTTTGAAGCGCTGGCGAAATTCTTCGCGCGCCGAAATCTTGCCGACGACGCTCTCGTCGACGGCGTCCATCATGATGAGATCGTCGGTGTAGACGGCGCGTGCCCGCGCCCGCGGACCACATCCCAGTGCGTCCATCGCTGCGAAGGCATTGGGGCCGAGCTGGATACCGGCGCCAATTTCGCCGATTTCAGCGGCTTGTTCGATCAATTCGACGTCGAACCCGGCCTGGTTGAGCGCCAGGGCGCAGCCCATGCCGCCAATGCCGCCGCCAATGACCAGCACCGTATTGTCGTGAGAAGCAGCCATCCTCGTCCTCCCAGTACTTTTGCCTGCATCGTAATTGTATCTATACATATAATATGTATGCAGTCAATCGACGCGCGATCGGAATCGGCTATAAGGCCGCCCGGACGACAACGACGGAGAACGCATGCGTATTGCGATGATTGGGTCCGGCTATGTCGGGCTGGTTTCTGGCGCCTGTTTCGCGGATTTTGGCCACACGGTTGTCTGCGTCGACAAGAGTGCCGACCGTATTGCCGCGCTCAAGCGGGGCGAAATACCGATTTTCGAGCCTGGCTTGGCGCCTCTCGTTGCCAGCAACGTCCGCCAGCAGCGCCTGTCGTTCACCACCGATCTTGCGCCGGCGGTTGCGGAAGCCGATGCGGTCTTCATCGCCGTCGGTACTCCGTCGCGGCGCGGCGATGGCCATGCGGACCTCGCCTATGTCTACGCAGCGGCGGCCGAGATTGCCGACGCCCTGAAAGGCTTCACCGTCGTCGTCAACAAATCCACCGTACCGGTGGGCACCGGCGATGAGGTCGAGCGGATCATCCGCGAACGACGTCCGGACGCCGAATTCGCCGTGGTCTCCAATCCGGAATTCCTGCGCGAGGGCGCGGCCATTTCGGATTTCAAGCGGCCGGATCGCATCGTCGTCGGTACCGACGATGCCAAAGCCCGCGATATTCTCACCGAAATCTATCGTCCGCTCTATCTCAATCAATCGCCTTTGGTCTTCATGGGGCGGCGGACGGCGGAACTGACCAAATATGCCGCCAACGCTTTTCTCGCCACCAAGATCACCTTCATCAACGAGATCGCCGACCTGTGCGAGAAGGCCGGCGCCGACGTGCAAGACGTGGCGCGCGGTATCGGCCTCGACAATCGCATCGGCTCAAAATTTCTGCATGCGGGACCGGGCTATGGCGGCTCCTGTTTCCCCAAGGACACGATGGCCCTGATCCGCACGGGTCACGACTTCGGCGCGCCGGTGCGGATCGTCGAAACGGTCGCGGCCTCCAACGAAGCGCGCAAGCAGCGGATGGCGGAGAAAATTCTCGATGCCTGTGGCGGCTCGGTCATCGGCAAGACGCTGGCCGTGCTCGGGCTCGCCTTCAAGCCGAATACGGACGATATGCGCGAAGCACCGGCGCTGACCATCGTGCCGGCGCTCCAGCAACGCGGCGCCGCCGTGCGCGCTTACGATCCGGAAGCGATGGAGCAAGCGCGGCCGTTGCTGCCTGGCGTCACGTTCTGCGACGATGCCTATGAATGCGTGAGGGATGCCGACGTGCTGGTCATCCTCACCGAATGGGATGCGTTTCGCGCGCTCGATCTCAAGCGCATTCGCGATCTGTTGGCCAAGCCGATCGTGGTCGATCTGCGCAACATCTATCGTCCCGAAGAAATGCTCCGGCACGATTTCACTTATATCAGCGTAGGGCGCGTTTAGGGTCTTTGCTCGAAAGCCCTATAGACGCTTCAAAACAGCATACCGTAGCCGCCGTCATCCGGCGGCGGCTTCTCATGCGTCGCCGGCATCTGCACTTCCGGTGAATCATTGGCGACTTTGTTGACGGCCGAGGAGACTTCGAACACTTCGAGGACATCCTCGCCCGCCGGTCGCATCAGAGCCGCGGCCTCTTCGGCATCGACCGCATCATTCTCGAGCCAGGCATCGAAATTCTCGGGCTCAAGGATGACCGGCATGCGATCGTGGATCGGCGCCATCACCGCATTGGCGGTGGTGGTGACGATGCAAGCGGTTTCCATTTCCTCGCCGTTCGGCCCCATCCAATTTTCCCACAGACCAGCAAGCGCCATCGGCGCACCGTCGCGGCGGCGAATGAGATAGGGCACGAGCGTCTTGCTGCGACCCTTGGCTTTCGATCCACGCTGCCATTCGTAAAATGCATCGGCGATGAAAATGCAGCGCCGGCGGCGCATGGCATTGCGAAAGCTCGGTTTATCGAAAATCGTTTCGGAACGCGCGTTGATGACCAAAGGAAAATCTTTTGGGTCTTTGACGAATCCCGGCAGAAAACCCCAGCGCAGAAGCGTGAAATGCCGCGCCTTACCGCCGGGCCCGTCGGCAACGCGGACCACCGGCACCGGCTGCGTCGGCGCGATATTGTAGCGTGGCGGAAAATTCGGCTGTTCGACGTAACGGAAAAAAGCGCGAATGCTGTCGGGGGCCTGCGTCACCGCGAAACGACCGCACATGATCAAAAATCCAGATCGTTAAAAAGCAAAGAGCCGGCCGAATTTCAGATGATTTGGCAATCTCTTATTATCATTCGCCATCTAAATTACCCCAACTTTTGTGAGCTCGACCGAATCGGTACGGACGGATGAACATGTCAAACGGGTCGGGTTCGGCCAGCAACAGCGTGTCTGCGATGGATGATACGGCGCCTTCACTCGTCAACCCGGCGTCTGGTCTGGCCAATGATTACCTTAATCTTTTCAACGAGATTTTGATGATCATCGAGCAATTGCCGACAATGCCGGAATTGTTCGACGATCTGCTAGCCTGGAAGCCCGTCACCTATCAGGAATATTTCTCCCGCTCGGTCTTGCCGGGCAGCCATTCCGCGCTCGCCGATTACAATCGCCTCAATCCCAGCTTCCGCAGTCGTTTCGAAGCCATCGTCGACGACCTCGATCGCCTTGCGACCGGAACCGTCGCGTCGATCCGCCGGCATATCAAGACCAAGGGCGCGGACGATCCGCAAACCCTGGCTGCGATTTGCGAGCGGGCGACGGTGGCGCTGCGTGAAAAGCTCAGTCGCGCCGTGGCACTCGTCAACCATGGCACGGCCGATACGGTCGAGGACGCGCAAGCGCGCGCCGACCGGCTGATGGCGGTGCGGATCAAGGCGCTGGCCGACGTGCGCGATTTCTGGGCGAAGCCGCGCTTCCCGACATCCGAGTAAAAAGCAGTCGTTCGCCGGCCGGCCGTCTCATCCCAGCGTCATGCTGTTGGCCGCAGGACCGTAATATCTGTCGCGCAGTTGCGAACCGATCAGAGTGGTGCCGGCGACGATCACCAGCGCTATGGCGACGACGATGATTCCATATTCGATCGAGGCCGCGCCCTTCGCATCGCGCCAGAATTTCAAAAGCCATGACATAGGGACGCCCTCCCGGTAGTTCCCCCAGTATGGCCATAATTGTTAATCGCCTGATTAACCGGGCAGATCCAATCCCGTTCACGGAATTTAACCCTGTTTGGCCGGCCGGGGCGCCCGCCCCTTTTCCCTTCAAATCACCGTGAAATCAGCGCCGTGGCCGATTATGCGTCCGCCCGTTGCATAGCTCCTCGCGCCCGCCTATGAAGACTCCGGCCCTGGGGGGCCCTTTGCAACCCACCGTTTCAAAAACGAGTTTCATGGCGCGCGACACGTCCGACACCACACCAATCGAATCGCGCAACGAACTCGTCGCCTGGTTTGAACAGGGCATCAAACAAAGCGGCGATCTGCTCGTGGGCACCGAACACGAGAAGTTCCCGTTCTACCTGGCCGACCAATCGCCGGTTCCCTATGACGGCGACCATGGCATCCGCGCCCTTCTCGAGGGCATGCAGACCGACGCCGGTTGGCAACCGATTTTCGACGGCGAGGCGCTGATCGGTCTTTTCGACGATCGCGGCGGCGCCATCTCGCTCGAACCTGGCGGCCAGTTCGAACTGTCGGGCGCGCCGCTCGCCAGCGCGCACGACACGGCCGCAGAACTCAGGACCCATCTCGCGCTCGCCAATCAGGTGGCGGAGCGGCACGGCATCGGTTTTCTCGGCCTTGGCATGAGCCCGCTGTGGACGCTGGCCGAAACGCCGAAAATGCCCAAGAGCCGCTACAAGATCATGACCGGCTATATGCCGAAAGTCGGCACCCGTGGCCTCGACATGATGTATCGCACCTGCACGGTGCAGACCAATCTCGACTTCACTTCCGAAGCCGACATGGTCAAAAAACTGCGTGTCTCGCTGGCCCTGCAACCGCTGACGACGGCGCTCTTCGCCAATTCACCCTTCACCGAGGGCAAGACCAACGGGCGCCTGTCGGAACGATCCGAGATTTGGCGCGATACCGACAATCAACGCGCCGGCATGCTGCCCTTCGTCTTCGAAGAAGGTTTCGGCTTCGATCGCTATGTCGACTATGCGCTGCAAGTGCCGATGTATTTCGTCAAACGTGGCGACATCTATCACGACGTGGCCGGCGCCGACTTCCGCGATCTGATGGCCGGCACGCTCGAGGTCTTGCCCGGGGAGCGCGCCACGGTCTCCGACTGGGCCAACCATCTGTCGACCATCTTTCCAGAAGTCCGGCTGAAACGCTTTCTGGAAATGCGTGGCGCCGACATGGGTTCGGCCGATCACGTGGTGGCGATGTCGGCGCTTTATTTCGGACTGCTCTACGATGCGTCCGCACTCGACGGCGCCTGGGAAATCGTCCGCCGTTGGAGCGCGACCGAACGACAAAGACTGCGCGACGACGTGCCCCAGATCGGGCTCAACGCGCAGATCGCCGGGCGCAGTCTGCGCGACATCGGCCGGGACGTTCTGGCGCTTGCCCGAGAAGGCCTGCAGCGACGTGCCAAGCGCGATGCCCAGGGCCGCGACGAAGGGCATTTTCTCGATCTGCTCGATCATCGTGTCGAGACCGGCCGCACCGCGGCGCAGGACCTCATCGCTGAATTCAACGGACCCTGGAAACATTCCGTCCTGCCGATTTTCGCCGAGGCGCGGCTTTAGAACGCCGCCCTTTCGGCACCCCTGCGCCGATACGAACAATTTGAACTATCGGCCCAAGGCCATGTTGAGCCTACCGGCCAAAACCTGCGCATAGCGGGCCGATTAACGGCCCTTAACCAGACCTGTTAGGCGATCCGCGCCCATCCAAGCCTAGGCTGACCTCAGAACCGGAAACCCGGACGAGGCAGTCAAATGGCGAATGAAGCACAGGATCTCAAATCGGAATGGCCGACGCTGGCATGTGTCGACACGCGGGCCGACGGCGGCCAGCGCGAGGTGACCTTGCTGCGGCAAGGCATCGTCATCCGCCGGCGGCACCGTGGCGTGCGGATGAAAATTCGCGTGCCGGCGCGCGCCTATCGCGGCGTCGTGTTCAAGGCGACCGGCGAAGCGGCCAATAGCCAACGCTATCTGGTCAGCCTCAGCCACAATGATGCGGACCTGCGCATTCTGCTCGCCGATACCAGCGACGAACGCGAAGCGTTCGCCCATCTGCAATATTGGGGCGAATATTTCGCGCTGCCGCTTTACGTCGAACGGGCCGGCGGCCAGATGGAATGCATTCGCCGGCGTCTCGGCGATATCGATTGCGCCAGGCCGCAAGACCATGCGCGCAAGGGAACGACGCTGCTCGCCCGGCGCGGTCGCTTCCTGCGTCGGCGCAAGCCCGGCACGCTCGTCCGCATGGATGTGGTGCATCACGGCGAACGCGAGATCATCGCGCGTCACTGAGAGCCGTTAGAACAGGCTGCGCGACAACATTCCGTCGGCCGCAAGGCCGGCGAAGAAAAGCAGACCCGCGTCGCGGTTGGAGCGAAACAGCATCAATGCGACGCGTGTGTCGGCGCGTTCAATGCGGCTGACCTGCCAGCCGAGATGGGCGGCAAAAGCAAGCCAGCCCGTCCAAGCGAGAACGCCGCCATGCACGCCGGCGATCGCCAGAGCCGCACAGCCGAGCGCCAGCACGTAGCAGATTGCCACGCCAAGCCGCACATTTTGCGCGAACAGGCGGGCGGTCGATTTGACGCCGACGATCGCATCATCGCGTGCATCCTGCAGCGCATAGATCGTGTCGTAGCCGATGGTCCAGAAGATCGCGCAGAGATAGATCAGCACGGCCTGCCAGGAGAGCGAGCCGAAAGCCGCCGCCCAACCCATGAGACCGCCCCAAGCAAATGCGAGCCCGAGCACCGCCTGAGGCCAGGACGTCACGCGCTTCATGAAGGGATAGATCGCGACAATGAGCAGCGACGCAAGGCCGGTGACAATGGCAAAGCGATTGAACGATAGAAGAACCGCGGCGCCGATCAGCGAAAGCAGAACGAGAAAGACAGCGGCTGCGGTCAATGAGACGCGACCCGACGGCAATGGCCGCCCGCGCGTACGTTCAACCCCCGCGTCGATATCGCGATCGACAATATCGTTATAGACGCAGCCGGCGCCACGCATAGAAATGGCGCCGATCAGAAACAGCAGAACGTGCCACCAGTTGGGTCCGCTGCCTTGCTGAATGCCGGCCAGAGCCGCCGACCACCAGCACGGCAACAACACCAGCCACCAGCCGATCGGCCGGTCGATGCGCGCCAATTGAATGAAGGGGATCGCCGCGTCAGGCGCCCATCTCAGAACAAGGCTGCCCGAAACAGAATCGGGCAGTGACCGTGAAGCATTGGAAGATGGTTCGCTCGACAAGGCTTAGAGCGGGCCGCTGGGCAGCCGCGGCGCCTGCGGCGCACCCGGTTGCCCGCCGCCTTCGCGAGCCTGCTGCTGCATCTTGCGCGCCATGGCGGCGGCCTTGCACGCTTGCGCGGCGAGATTGGCGGACTTGCCCTTACCTTCCTTGACCTGACCCATCACGTCGTCGGGAATGCTGCACCAGCTCTGGTTCTTGGTCATGTAAGCGAACATCTCGTTCTCGACCGCCACGAGGCCGCGCAGACGTGGGCAGGCGGCGATCGGATCGAGCTTGCCTTTGCCCTTCTTGCTGAGACTGTTCAGCGCGCCGATCTGAGCTTCTCGCCGTTGCTGGAACTTGGCGATGTCCTCGTTGCACGACTGCGCAAATGCCGGCGCCGCCGCGGTGAGCAGCCCGGCAGCGACCAGGGTCGCGAGCACCGGTTTCAAACCGGCGCGGGGTGTCGGGTTCATGGCCATCCTCTACTACCTTCGCTGCGCATCTGGCCCGCTGCATGATCACCGCGGACCCCGGCTGAAACTGCTCCGCCGCATGAGGAGTCAGCCTCTCAATTGGCGGGCTTTTTAACAATCTAGTGTCACTGACGGCAAGAGCCTGAGAATTTCGCGATTTAGCCTTCAAAATAGGACGGATTCATGGAAAACGGCTCTGATTGAGCCTGACACCGCACAATCTCAGCGTTTCTTGGGCTTTTCTCGACGGTCAAATCCTGGAATCTTCCTGCCGATGCCCCGCTACGATTTTGCCGCTACACGTCTTTTTGTTCCCCATCCGCTCGCAGCCGGCGCCGTCGTCGATCTTGAGCGCGACCAATCGAACTACATTCTCAACGTGCTGCGGCTGCGCGAAGGCGATACGATTCTCGTGTTCAACGGCCGCGACGGCGAGTGGTCGGCTCGGATCGCGCCGGGCACGCGCAAGTCGGCGCGCCTCGACATCAGCGAACAGGCGCGCAGCCAACAGCCCGCTTGCGACCTGCATTATCTCTTCGCGCCGATCAAACATGCCCGCCTGGACTATATGGCTCAGAAGGCCGTCGAAATGGGCGCCAGCAAGTTGCAGCCAGTGCTGACGCGTCGCACGCAGGTGCAACGCGTCAATCTCGAACGCCTGCAGGCCAATGCGATCGAAGCGGCGGAGCAATGCGGCATCATGACCATCGCAGAGGTTGCGGAACCAATCGATCTTGAGCGGATCTTGCGCGATTGGCCCGCAGCGCGCCGGCTCGTCTTCTGCGACGAGGATGCGGCCATTGCCGAGCCCGTGCAGATGCTGCGCCAGGCGGTCGCCGACACGCCCGCTCCCACACTCGCCGTGTTGATCGGCCCCGAGGGCGGCTTTGACGATGCCGAGCGCAGGCTGATCCATGCGGTGCCTGGCGTCATCGGCATCTCGCTGGGGCCGCGGATTCTGCGCGCCGATACGGCCGCCGTCGCGGCGCTGGCCGTGGTGCAAGCCGCCATCGGCGATTGGCGTGGCTGACACCCCACGGGAGCGCGAAACCCCGGGCTAGATTGTGGAACCCGGGTAAGAAAGACGACATCATCTTGATCTTGCCACGATCTTCGTATGAATCGGTGGTCAGCCGATCCAATCGGCCTTATGCCTGCGTATCGGCATATCATCCTCGTTTCCGGCCCATCCAGCAGCTACGGCGGCACAGTTTGACGGATCATCGTCCTATTCAGCCTTTAGCGCTTTCCCGCCTCTCGCAGACGGGCGCATTGTGTCTGCTGCTGACCACGCCGGGTTTTGCAGCCGATACGCACACCACGCGGCTGGCACAGGCCAATCGTTGCGCGATCTATGGCTCGGGCTTCGTCGCCACCACCGACGGCGGCTGTGCGCGGATCGGCGGACGCGTGCGGGTGCAGCGCCGGGTCGATCAACGCCCACCCCTGGGGCCGCCTCCGGCACCGTTGGGCAGACAGATGACGAACGGATTTTACATGTCCGGCGAAGATCGCGATGGCCCAAGCCGCGCGCATCTGCGGCTGCCGAACGACAATCCTGTTTTCGCGCCGTCCTTTCGTTAGTTCACATTCGAACGGACAGTGCGCTGCCGCTTAATTCGCGGCGACGGTCTGGGCTGTGGGATCGGCGGGTACGACGGGTGGGACGAGCGGACCTGGACGATTCCACCAGCCGCCACCCAAAGCCTGGAACAAAGCAATCGTATCGGTGACGCGCTGGCCCTCCGCCTGCACCCGCGCCAAGGCGGTCTGCAGATAGGCTTGCTGGGCGGCCAGCAGCAGCGGCAGGCTGATCTGGCCGGCCTCCACCTGTTTGCGCACCAGATCGTTGTTCTGCGCCGCCGAGCGTTCCGCCGCGATCGCCGCATTCAGCGCCCGCGCATCGCTCTGCAAGGCGCGCAGCGTATCGGCGACATTCTGGAAGGCAATCAGAACCGTCGAGCGATATTGCGCCGCCGCCTGCAAGGTCGCCTCCTCGGCGCCCTGCTGCTTGGCGGCCAAAGCGCCCGCGTCAAACACCGTCTGCGCCAGATTGCCGGCGATGCCCCAAACCCCCATGCCCGGCGAGAACAATTGCGACATGGATGCCGCGCTCGACCCCGCGCTGGCGGTCAAGGTCAGTTGCGGCAGCCGGTTCGCCACCGCCACAC